>Ga0315279_10000003_pt1 | contig 864247 bp, 875 predicted proteins | sample YL17G06_20_MG_FD_203694 | JGI IMG/M metagenome (GOLD analysis project Ga0315279, IMG submission 203694) | Sediment microbial communities from Yellowstone Lake, YNP, Wyoming, USA - YL17G06_20 | ecosystem: Environmental > Aquatic > Freshwater > Lake > Sediment | place: USA: Wyoming | collected... | reverse complement strand
TCCCATCAAGGGCAATTAAAGCTTTATCGACTTCAAGTTGATTATCGGCGTTTAAACCTATTATTTTTAAGGCGATAATATTATTAACATTCGCCACTGCTTTTAAAACTCCGAAGCCATTATAACGTTGAGGGTCGTTGTCGCGAAGTTCTAAAGCTTCATATTTGCCGATCGAAGCCCCGGATGGAACTGAAGCAACCCCTACCGAACCATCTTCCAACTCAATTCTTGTTTCCAAAGTCGGATTGCCCCGGGAATCAAGAATTTCTCTTGCTTTAACGGTTTTAATTTTATTATTAATCATTTTGTTTTTCTTTTTTTACTAACTTCTCCTCCATTTCATAAACCAATTCTCGAGTATGATCAATGGCATCAGGATTGACGGAAACGCTGGTAATCCCCCACTCAATTAATTTTTCAACCAAATCCGGATAAAAGGAAGGCGCCTGTCCGCAAATTGAGGAAGTAACTTGGTATTTATGGCAGGTTTTAATCGTCTTCTCAAGGGCCCATAAAACCGCTGGGTCTTGTTCGTTAAAAGTTCTGGCCAGCTCCGCATTGTCGCGGTCCACGCCCAAAATTAACATCGTTAAGTCATTGGAACCGATAGAAACGCCATCAATACCGACATCCAGAAAATCCTCTAATAAAATTACGTTAGAGGGAATTTCCACCATCAGCCAAAGCTTGAAAGAAGGGCTACGACTCAAACCATTGGCAACGACAATTTTTTTCACTTCCTTAAGTTCTTGGGGAGTGCGGCAAAAAGGAATCATCAGCCAAAGATTGTCAAAATTTTTCCTCACTTTTTTGATGGCTTCCAACTCTAACTCAAAAACTTGGCTGTCGTTAATATACCTAAAAGCACCTCGATAGCCCAGAAGGGGATTTTCTTCCTCCGGCTCAAAGGCTTTGCCGCCGATAAGATTACGGTATTCATTAGTTTTAAAATCGGTCGTCCGGTAAACCACCGGCCGAGGTGAAAAAGCCTGACAAAAAGTGGTTAAATGGGCTGATAATTTATCAATAAAAACTTTTTTCTTTTTATCACGAATCATTTTTTTGGGATGAGTCCCGATTTCGGCCATCATAAATTCTGCCCGCAAAAGGCCAACCCCATCCACATTTTGTTGTGCTATCTCTTCGGCTAATTGTGGTTCAGCAAGGTTAACATAAATTTTAGTGGCAGTCTTACTAATTGGAAATTGTCCCGCGAAGCGGGATCCCGCTATGCGGGGGAAACTCGAAATTGGAAACTCTTTAACTATTCCCCCTCTGTAAACTTCCCCTTTACTTCCATTAACTGTCACTATTTGCTCATTTTTAAGGATACTGGTGGCTTTTTCGGTGCCGACTACACAGGGAGTCCCCAACTCTCGGCTGACAATGGCGGCATGAGAAGTTTGACCACCTTGGTCGGTAATAATGGCCACGACTTTTTTCATCGCCGGAACAAAATCAGGGCTGGTCATCGTCGTCACTAAAATTTCTCCCTTTTGAATTTTGTTAATTTGTTTGATTGATTTAATTATTTGGACCGGACCTGTAGCCATCCCCGGACTGGCTGGTGTCCCTATTAAAATTGGTTTTCTCTTAATCTCTTTATTCTCTTCATCCTCCTTATTCTCTTTTTTTAAGGTTGTCACCGGTCTTGATTGGACAAGATAAAATTTCTTTTTGTATAAAACCCATTCGATATCCTGAGGGTAAAAATAATGACTGTGTATTTTTTTGCCGATTTGGGCTAAAATTTTAATCTGACTATCGGTTAACTTTCTTCTTAATCTCAATCTTCTGGGAACAGCAGTTTTTTTGGTTAAACTGCCGACTTTAATCAATTGGACTGTTTGTTTTTCGACTTTTTTAGAAAGAATATCCAAACTACTTTTCTCGACAACATAAATATCAGGGGTAACGGTGCCTTGAACAAGATATTCACCTAAACCATAGACCGCTTCAATAATCAGTCTATTTTTTTCGTGGTTCACCGGGTCAACGGTAAACATCACACCGGAAATTTCGGCTGGAATCATTTCTTGGACCGGTACAGCGATACCCACTTTAAAATGGTCAAAGCCTTTTTCCTCCCGATAAAAAATCGCTCTTGGCTCAAATAACGATGCCCAACACTCTTGAACTTTTTTAACGACATTAGCCTCGCCTTTAATATTTAAAAAAGTCACCTGCTGGCCGGCAAAGGAAGCGGTAGGCAAATCTTCGGCCGTCGCCGATGATCTGATGGCGACCAAAGCATGAGAAATAAGACCACCCAACTTAAGATAATTTTGGATAATTTCTTTTGCCAGAAGAGGAGAAATTCGACCGCCTAAGATGAGAGTTTTAATGCGCTGGGAAACCTCATTAATCGTCACTGGATCATTGATGTCAATTTTCCTTAATTCGCGATCAATTTTGCTTTTAAGCTTGTTTTCTTCCAAGAAGTCAAAATAGGCTTTGCTGGTGACGATGAAGCCTCGAGGAACGGGGAAGTTCGCTTGTGCCATCTCACCCAAATTAGCCCCTTTACCCCCAACTAAAGCAACATCCTCTTTCCCAACTTCATTAAACCATAAAATATTTTTTTCTTTCTTAGTCATGGGCAGTAAATATTCAAATTAATCTTTCCACCCCCGATTTGTTTGTTTTCTTACTTCTTCTGTCTCTGTATCCCGTCGGTAATCATCTTCCAATCTAAAAGTATTACCAATTTCTGGCGTTGAGGTTTCGACTGTCCAGCAGTCGGTAATAGCACAAAAGCGATGTTTTTGAAAGGGCTTAATATGGTAACCCAAGTATGGTTCCATCTTAATTTTTTCTATTTCCCTTTTGTCGTTTTCTAACCAGATCTCTGCCTCACCCTTTATTAAACAAATATTCTCTTCCTTTTTATCATGGTATTGAAAACTCCAGCGGTGTCCGGCTTTCGTAAAAGCAATTTTACCAGCAAAAGGACTTTCGGGTTGGGTATAAAGAATTTCAAAACCCCAGGGTTTTTTAATCTTTTGCGAAAATGATTGTTCCATCCTAAATTCTATTCTAAAGGGAAGCCACCAAAAGGTCAAGCTGGGAAGATAAGGTAAAAGGGGTTCGGCCGGTCTTTTGCTGAACCTCAATTTTTAAAAGCTGACGGTAAATTTTCATCAGTTTAATAAGGGTAAAAAAGCGAGCCTGACGAATTAATTTTTCGGCCCGCCAACTCTCCATTTGGCCCAAGCCTTTCTTGCCCAAGTCAGCCGCCAAAATTAAGAAACGAATTTGTCTGACCAACATAAAGAAAATTATTTCCGGAGGATCTTGAGTTAAACATTGATGAAGGATAGTTAAGGAAATTTTTGCCTTACCAGGAGAAAGTGAATCAAGAAAGCGAAAAATGACCGGATCTAAATCAAACCTCAAAACTTGACCCTTAAACGAAGTTAGAGTTCGCCCATCAATCTTTTTTCCTTCCCAAATGATCAAATTTTGAGCTACGGTCTTTTTTAGATAATCAATAATTTTTTGTTTTTCTTTACCCACCCGTCCGGAAAAAAGATTTTCTATAATCACTAAGCGGGAATCGCCTAATAAGGAAACCCTTGTTTCTCGCTTTGCTCGAAATAAGGAAGCTGATTCTAATGACTGTCTTAAGTCCATTAAATTCAAATTGTGACCATCATGCCGCAAAATTTCACCCTGGGTCTTTAATTTAAAATTGGCGATCTCGTTGGTTAGTTTTTGCCGGCTTAAAAGATTGTTTTCACCATGAAGAATCATCATCTTTTTCTCATCCTCCCGTGGGATAATAAACTTCCTGAAAAATTTTGGGGAATATGGCGTAATTCATGAATTAAAATTTCTTCCTGTTGTTGCGGATGAAGGTGGCTAAATCTCTCCGAAATAACTTCCAAACAATAATGAGATTTCACTTTTAAAGCTTGTTGCCAAATCCTAGGTAAACTCCAAATTCTGGCTCTGGCTCTTGTTTTGGAGCCAAAACTCCGAAAAACAATCACCCTTTTGGGGTCAATATGAGAATAATTTAAGGCAGACACAAGCTTGGCTACCTTTTTTTGAAGGTCTGGAGCTAATTCCCAAATCATCTTACCCTACTTTGTAAACTTCATCGCCATCTTTAACCGGCTGGTCAACTTTCATGCCAACGTTGTCGCCTTTTTTGGCTTGGTCAATATTTTGATGTTCCACCTGCAGGGAGGCTATTTCTTGTTCAAATTCTTTATCATGACCGGAAATTTTAATACGGTCGCCAACTTTAAGAGGAGCTAAAACGTTAATCACAGCCACGCCAATTTTGTCATAAAAATGAGTGATTGTGCCAACTTTAATATCTGCCATCTTTTATTCTCACCTCCCTTCGAACACCGTCCTTATCAAGATTATACTGCTTACTTCTTTCCCATTTCAAGCCAATGACAAATAGCCACCCCCAAAGCATCAGCCGCATGAGTCGGACGGGGTATTTTCCTCAATCTTAAAGCCTTTCTGACTTTTGATTGAACTTGGCTTTTTTCCGCCCGGCCGTTACCCACCAATTTCATTTTAATTTTTAAAGGGGGATATTCAAAAACTTTCATTTTCTTTTTGGCCGCGGCCAGTTTGATGACCCCAATCGCCTGACCAACAGCCGAAGCCGATTTGGCATTGGTATTAAAAAATAAACTTTCTATTGCCAAAACTTCCGGTTTATGCTCGTTAATAATCGTTACAATTTCTTCATAAATTAAATTCAAACGGTAGGAAGAATCATGATCGTTTAAAGTTTTAATACTGCCGTGTTTGATTAATTTAAGTTTTTTCTGATTACACTCGATTAAGCCGTAGCCCGTCATGGCTGTTCCCGGATCGATACCTAAGATAATCATTAAATTCAGTATATCATAAAATGTGTTACCATTATGGTATGAAGGTTTTAATAATAATCGCTCCAAAAGATTTTCGAGATGAGGAATTTTTTGAACCAAAGGAAATCTTCCAAAAAGCAGGTTTACAGATTGCCGTAGCCTCCAAGGGAGTTAAGGAAGCCCAAGGCCTATTGGGTGGTTCCACCTCAGTTGATGTTGATATCACTCAAGTCAATCTTAATGACTATGACGCTGTCGTTTTTGTTGGCGGACCTGGCAGTAATATCTATTTTAACGATTCAACCGCTTTAGAACTAGCCAAATCAGCTTATCAATCTCAAAAAATTATTGGGGCCATTTGTATCGCTCCTTCAATTTTAGCCAATACTGGGATTTTTGAAGGCAAAAAAGTCACTGCCTTTCCTTCCGAAGCGGAAAATTTAAAAGCAAAAGGGGCTCAATATACGGGCGAACCAGTAACTGTTGACGGAAAAATTATCACCTCCTCCGGCCCACAAGCCGCAAGGCAATTTGGTGAAGCAATTGTTAAGGCTTTAATTCCTTAATAACATGATGTTTGTGACCCCGGAGGGATTTGAACCCTCGATTTTCTGGATGAAAACCAGATGTCCTAGGCCGCTAGACGACGGGGCCGTGTTTACACTGAGCTTGTCGAAGTGAGCCTGGAAGGAATCGAACCTTCGACCAATTGCTTAAAAGGCAACTGCTCTACCGCTGAGCTACAGGCCCAAATTTGGCGATTAGCTATTAGCTATCAGCGCAACCATCAGCAAAAACAAATTATTTTAACATAAAAATCGACTTTTTACCATAAAAAAAGCGTTATAAGTTAAGTAGATTTAAAAGGTCGTGGTGCGAAATGTCCATCCTTATTGCTCCGTGTTAAAATATAGTTGAATGAAAAACAAATTATTCTTTCTTTTTACTCTTCTTTTTCCTTTTTTCTTTCTGCTTGCCTGGCCGGCAAAAATTAAAGCCGAATCAGATCGCCTGGATTCTCCTAACAATAAATTCGGTATCCATTTGGCCATTCCTGCCTACGAAGACTTGGAAAAAGCCGCTAATCTTGTCAATAGCCATGGTGATTGGGGTTATGTGACTTTAGTCATGCAGGAAAATGACTTAAATCATGATAAATGGCAGGGAGTTTTCGACCAGTTAAGAAAGCTTCATTTAATCCCCATTATTCGTTTAGCTACTTCTCTTGAAAACGGTCATTGGCGCGCTCCGCAAATTGAAGAGGCTCAAAAATGGACCAACTTCTTAAATTCCTTAAACTGGGTAGTTAAAAACCGTTATGTCGTTTTATTCAACGAAACCAACCGAGCTGATGAATGGGGCGGTCGAGTTGATCCAAAGGATTTTGCCGAAATCACCTATAACTTCGCCAAAACTCTTAAAGAAAGTAATGTTGATTTCTTTGTCATGATGGCCGGTTTGGACAGCGCCGCTCCGTCACAATTACCGCAATATGAAGACGAGGCAATTTTCCTAAAAAAAGTTTTAACCGCTCAAAAAGGTCCTTTTGATTATTTGGACGGCTGGGCTTCTCATTCCTATCCTAAAAGTAAATTTTCTTACGGCCGAAATTCTGTTTTTAATTATCAATGGGAATTAAATCTTTTAAAAACCCTGGGCATTGAGAAAAATCTACCGGTTTTTATTACCGAAACTGGTTGGCCTCATCAAGAAGGTAAAAGTCCTGATTTTAGTTTTCCTTCAGAGAAAGTAATTGCTGATTTAACACGAAATTATTTTGTAGAAATTTTAAAAGACCCAAAAGTTGTGGCAATTACACCCTTTATCCTCAATTATCAGGATGAACCCTTTGATCATTTTTCCTGGCAAAAACCAAACTCCAACGAATTTTATTCTCAATATGAAACTGTCCAAAAAGTCGCCAAAATTAAAGGCGAGCCAGTTCAGGAAGAAAAAATTACTCTCTCCAACCAGTTGCCGGAAAAATTGATTAAAAATTCAACTTATCAATTAGCCGTAATTATCAAAAATGAAGGTCAAGGTTATTGGGATGAAAAAGATGGTTATCACTTAACCATTTCTGGTTTACCAACGGATGCCGCCTATTTTTTCTCTGATTTTTCAACCCTTTCTCCTTTTGAAGAGAAAACTCTTTGGCTTTATTTGAAAACCGGCGAAAAAATCGGTCAGCAAAAGCTAAAAATAGCCTTAACTAAAAACGAAAAGTTAATCGGTAATCAAATTGACTGGAATTTAGAAGTTGTTCCGGAAACAACCATCAAAATTATCGCCAAACTGCTCTTTAAGAAAACCACCCAGGGTGATGATTTTAAGTTTTTAATCTACAATCAAAAGGAAGAAGTCGCTTATGGTCTTAATCGTTTTGAGATAAAAAACAACGAAACAGAGATTAAAGGTATTAAAAATTTGGTCATTGATGATCAATATCGACTGGTTTTGATGAAGCCCTTTTACCTGCCTCGCCAGATGTTTTTAAAAATAGGCGAAAAAGATAATGTGGCCGTCTTTAAAACACTTTTGCCTTTTGATTTTAATCAGGATGGTCGTTTTTCCTGGGGTGATTTTGGGGCTTTAATCAAAAAACCAAAACTGCTTAAACTTTTTCTACCGAATTAAGCAAAGCTTGTTTTTCGTTTTACTCAAAATAAGCAAAGCTTGTTTTTCGCAAACTCAAAATAAAATTTTTTCCTCTCCAATTGTCGTTTCTTCTCCATGTCCAGGATAAACCACCGTTTCATACGGCAGTTTGAATAATTTATTTTTAATTGAATTCAAAAGGGCAGTCTCCGAACAGTAAGAATATTGCGTTGTGCCCATACCTTGCTTGAAAAGAGTATCGCCGCTAAAAACAACTCCCCTATTTAAAAAAACTACCCCGCCAGGGGAGTGGCCTGGGGTTTCGACCACCTTTAACTGCTCTTTTTCACCGAAAGAAATCACATCTCCTTCCTCAATAAATTTATCAGCTAACGGCTTTAAAGCGTCTTTATCCCCTGTAAAAAATTTAGCTGAACCAACCGCTCTTTTTAAAAGAAACAAATCTTTTTCATTAATAAGAAGGGGAATTTCTAGGGCTGATTTTAATTCCAAAGCCGCCAAAACATGATCAAAATGACCATGAGTGGCTAAAATATAAAGCGGTTTCATCTCCAAATCCCTTATCCGATTGAGGATATATTCCGCATCATCACCAGGGTCGATAATTACCCCTTCACCCGTGATTTTATCCCAAGCTAAATAACAATTCGTTTGAAGTTGACCAACAATTAAGCGCTCTATCTTCACTGGTTTCCATTTTACCAAATTTTTTTAAAAAATATGTCAAACGGCTATCCCCGAGGGTTCCCTACTTCTTGCTTAAATTCTTCTCTACGCTTTCGGCGGGCCAGGGGTGTTGTCATGATCTATTTGATTAAACAACCTAAGGTAAGAATTTTATCAGCAAGATTTACTTTCTCTCTCTCAAGCTTAGGCCTGCTGGCTATCTCTTTTTCTATTTTTGTAATTTTAGAAGTAAAAATATGAGCTTTTTTATTGCCGATGCTTCTTAAAATTTTTTTAGCATGTTTTAGAAAAACCAAATGATTTTTACCTTGTGGGTTTAAATAATAAGAGGCAGCTGAACGTTGAAGATCAGAAAAACAATGATAAAATTTTTCTTTAACTTCTTTATCACTTAACATATTTACCTAAAAATTTTTTAGCAATCTTTATAAATTTTTCTCTTATCCTTGGCTCTAGAATTTCGGCGCTGCCAACTCTATAATTAATGATAGCATTGGTTTCAAGAAGGTTGGTTTCTAAATTTAAACCACCGCCCCAAAGATTTTTTTGTTGACTCCCCTGTTCTAAAAGAATTTTTTCCGCATCAGCATGGAACTCACCGCCCAAAGCGATAATTTCCTGGTCAATATCAATGGTCAATTTAATATAGCTCTCATAATCTTCTTGGGCTTTCTTGATTTGTTGCGGAGTGACAATTTTATCGATAATAACAATCGCCATGTTCCCATTTTAACATATTAATCAGCAAGCATTAAATTTTTACTTTTTTTAACCCCCCAGTTTTCAGAAATTAGATTTTACTGTTTAAGAAAGTAATCAAATGACAATTTATTAAGCTCATTTGGTTTGTATAAAACGTAGCCGTTCTTATATAATAAGACAAATTCAACACCAGCTTCGCGCAGTATTCTACTACAAACAGTGCAGGAAAGATCTCCAACAGGAACTATTTTGTCATTCTTAATTTTTACATGATACATTATTGCTCCTTTTAGGGTTTTACCCCTATTTGTAGCATCGATAATCGCCATTTGTTCGGCGTGGATTGCAGAACACATCTCCACTCGGCTATTATCGTGAATTTTCTCTCTAATGCATGGGTTACAGGGTTTTTCGAAGGTTACCTTATTATATCCCTTGCCAATAACTTTTCCGTTTTTAACAATGATGGCTCCTCTTCGAGATTTCTTACAAGTGGATTTTTTTGCTTCTTCTGCTGCCAATCTCATGTAATATTCAGTCTCTTTTAGTTCCTTTTTGTCTTTAATAAGTCTCATAAACTAATTTTATCACTAATTTTCCTTAAATATTTTTTTATCAAACCAATCTTTTTTTGATCTCCTTTTCCTCTTTTTTCTTGACGATAGTTATCGCGAAGCATAAATTGATATACCATAAGATACTGTTTGGGAGAAAGCTCCTTAAACTTAACCCCGCCAATTTTAGATATTTTTAAACCCTCGGTATTTATGTGGATTTTTTCATTTAAGTCTTTTTCATTCCCAAAAGCAGCAATTTCTGAATCTCTTATAAATTCATGTTCATCTTCGTCTTTTAATTTAAAATTTATCTCTTCCATAAAACTAATTAAATCATCCCATTTTTTATTTTTATTGATAAATTCTTTGGGTACGAGAATATCAATATCATTCGCTTTGTCAAATTCACCTATTATTTTCCAAAGACCAAGAGAACCATAAAGAATAGGTACGATATCATATGTATTTAAAAGACGGGAAACTTCTAAGAAAATCTCAAATTTTCTTTTATTTATATCTAAGTTCATAAATCAATTTTACCATTTTTAAAAATCCGCAGGTGTAGGTAGCAAATCACCTTTAAGGTGTGAAGCTACTGTTTAATATCATCAAGTCCCATGTTTGTTAATTTAACGGCGTAACCAAGATATGAGGTTGGAGTTAAATTTTGTAACTTTTCTTTTACCTCGTCTTTTATTGGTAGATTATTTACCCATTCTTTCCAGGCCTTACTGTCTATTTTTTGCCCTCTGGTTAATCCGGCGATTAGAGAATAAGGATCTTCAACTCCTTCTTTTCTCAGTAAGGTCTGTACTCCTTCTGTTAATATTGACCAGTCTTTATTAAGAGCTTCTAACATTACCTCAGGATTAGGATAAACTTTTCCAAGCCCAATCAATGTACTTTTATAAGATAAGAGGCTGTATCCCAATGCCGTCCCGATATTTCTAATGGTGGTGCTGTCCGATAGATCTCTTTGTAGTCTTGAAGTGCTTAATTTTCTGCCCATGGTTTCAAAGACCCCATTGGCTAAAATAAGATTGCCTTCACTATTCTCAAAATTAATCGGATTTACTTTTTGTGGCATGGTTGATGAACCCACTTCCCCCTTAACAACTTCTTGTGACAACCAGTAATCACTAATATAGCGCCATATATCTTGGTCGAAATCTAGAAGAACACCATTTATTCTCTGAAACGCTTGAAAATTTTCAATAAGGTCTTCAGGGGGATTGATTTGAGTGGTGTAGATAACAGGATCCAGCCCTAAGCTTCGCACAAATTTTTGTGAGAAGGAAATCCAATCAATATCAGGGAAGGCCAAATGATGAGCGTTATAATTGCCAACCGCACCAGTTAATTTTCCGGTTAATCTTGTTTTTTCCAGTTTTCTTGTTTGTTTGTCTAATCTCGTGGCAAAAACAATAAGCTCTTTCCCGTAAGTGGTGGGAACCGCTGCTTGTCCATGGGTGCGGCCGAGCATGGGCAATGTTTTATATTTTTCTGATTGCTCTGTTAATTTATTGATGATTTGGTCGATAGTGGGGATGCATATCTCTTTCTTGGCTCGATTAAACATCAATCGGTAGGCAAGGTTATTAACATCTTCCGAAGTTAAACCAAAATGAATCCATTCTGTAAGGTCGGCAAGGCTTGTTACGGCAAAAATTTCACGAAGGTTACGCTCCATTGCCTTAACATCATGCTTGGTTATTTCTTCAATCTCTTTTACTTTTTCTATTTGTTCATAGGAAAGTTTTTGTCCCAGACCTATCAATGTTTTTCGTTCTTTTCCCTGTAGGGGTCTGGTAAGCCCGGTTTCTGAAAGTGCAACTAAGTATTTGCATTCAACTTCTATACGAGTTCTGATTAGGGCTTCTTCTGAGGCAAATGAGGCCAATCTTTCAATGCTGGGGCGGAATCTTTCATCGGAACGGTATCTTCCATCAAGAGGAGAGATGGCAGTAAGCTCTGTTAGTCCCCTGTCCTGTTCCGTCATTGATAAAATAATAACAGAATTTTAAATGTTGTCAATAAATTTTCCCCAGTTTTCAGAAATTAGATTTTGGCAGAATTTTAAGTTCTCAAAGCTCGGATTCAATGATATAATAACTGTAATGAGTGAGCAAATTTACAAAAAGGCGATGAAATTGGCCGAAAAATATGTTTCTTCGGACCCATCGCATGGCCTTGACCATATCAAAAGGGTGTTAAGGCTAGTTGAGTTTATCACCAAGAAAGAAAAAACTAAACAAAAAATAGATATGGAAAGTTTAAGACTAGCGACTGTTCTTCATGATTTAGGATCAGGATATCAAGTTAAGGAATTGAAGAAGAGTAAAGATAAACTTAAATCAGGCAAACACCTTGAATATGGTTTAAAGATTGCTGAAGATTTCCTTAAAAAAGAAAAAGTTCCTAAAAAGCGAATTGAAAAAATCAAAGAAATTATTGCCGCTCATGGTACATATGGAAAAGAAGGTTGTATCGAAGGAGATGTACTTTATGACGCTGATCTGCTTGATGGGATTGGCGTTGTTGGAGTTTTAAGAAAATTCACTTATGGCGGGCAGATAGGGCGAGATATTTTAGGAAGTTTAGAATTTACCAAACTCAAAATAAAAAATCGAAGGTTTAGAACAGAAACTGGTCTGGCACTTGGCAGGAAACGTATCAAAAAGGTAAAAGCTTGGTTGAAAAATTTTGAAGAAGAGTTAGTGGGAAAAGATTTTCTATAATAACTCTTCCGTTTTAAGTTCTATTTCAAATAAAGCAAATTTAAAAATCCGCAGGTGGAGGTAGCAAATTACCTTTAAGGTGTGAAGATACTTACTCACATCGGCTTTCGCATTCGAATAATTTTATCTGATCGTTTTCGTATTTCTCCGAACATTTTTCCACGCAGTTTTTACAGGCCGTGAACTGAGGATTTTCTGTCTGCCGACAGACACTATCCTCAAGACTACACTGGGCATACTGCCGGCACTTGTCGCCCAGCTCGTAAATTTCCGTGCAGATTTGAGCCGGATTAGGGCCACAGACAATATCCAGACCATGACAATTTTCAATACCACAAGTGCCAGCAGTGTTATCATTGCATGATTCTTCCCAAATCCTCAGACATTTCTGTTTTTCCTCGCACCAGGAATAACCGGCCGAACCGATACAGCCGTGCTCATCCCGATCGCCGCCGACAATATTATCAGGAGGAGATGATTGGGGTCGGTTAAAAAGAAAAAAAGCGGTAAACAATAAACCGACAGCGATTGAAGCGATAACAATAAATAGATATTTTTTCTTCATAGATATATCTTATCAGATTTTAGGAAGTTTTAAGCAAGTTTTTGGAAATGAGAGTTTTATTTTTCACCTGCCTGATTAATTTTTTCCTTTTTCGCTTGTTTGTGTTTGCCCTTCTGTTGTAACAATTAACTTACCCAATTCCTGAGTAAATTTTTTGGCATGATCCCTACTCATGCCAATTCTAGAAACAACTCTTAGTTGATTGGTAGGACCAAACCTTTGGCAAACATCAAGAACTAAACCGTATTGGTTTATTGTCATAAAAATGCTATCTGTATATAAAATTGGAGTAATATCCAAATTTGCGTTTATTGTTAAACCTTGACCTTGTGGTTTTTGCTGTTGTTTACTCATATTTTTCACCCCCTTTCTTTTTATAATTTATTATATTTTGTGTGTTTGGATTTGGTTTTTTGGTTAAATTTTTAATATCAGACACAAGAAGTATTTTACTCTCTCAAAAATTTTAAGGCAGATTTAAAAACAACACAGGTGTGGGTAGCAAATCACCCTTAAGGTGTGAAGCTATTACTTTTCGTCCTCTGGGGGAATTTTGGCGAAATTATAAAGCCACTGAAGAGGATTGCGTTCTTTTATCTTTTCGGCAAGCTGCCTAGCACTTTCCGTTTGTAAATCTTTAGCGATATTCTCGTGCCAAAGCTCAAAATCATAAGGTTTTTCCTGAAGATATTCCCTTTGGAGAAGGATTTGATCTATTCTATCGGCGTCCCCAGCCACAATCGCTTCCTTGGTCTTTTGTTCATTAAATTCATTCAACAACTTAATGATTTCTTCTCCACTTGGCACCCCATCAAGTTGCTCTCTGTAGGCTTTCTTTTCTTCTTGCTTAACATACAGTTTATGGACAAAATTGGCATCTCCGGTTCGAACTTCAGCCAAGTCATGAAAGAGACCCATCTTCATGGCCTTATTATTATCTGCACCTTCTAATTCGGCTAAGACTTGGGCAATAATGGCTGTTCTGAAACTATGCTCCGCAATTGTTTCTTTAGCTAAACGAAGATATTGACTATGCATTCTTCTCATATTCTGCAGAGTCCCAACTTCAAAAAGAAAATCAACGATTTTGTTTACTTTTTTCTTGTCCATAATCTACATTTTATCACAAAAATTTTAATTTTTTAGTCCCAGACACAAGAAGTATTTTACTCTCTAAAAAATTTTAAGCAAGCTTTGGAGAATAGGTTGGTTTATTTTAAATCGTCTTCATCTGGTGCTGCAGAAGGAACAACAGGCAATAATTCATCAGGTGAACAAGTAATAGGAGGGTTGGGCGAGGTTGCTGAGGTTGAGCTGGTGGAGTTTACTGTTGTCGTAGAAGCGTTAATAGACGAGTTAAAAACCAAGTGATTTTTTTGTAATAGCTCCACAAATTGATTAAAATACGTTATTCTTGTCGGATTATCATCACCAATCATGTCTATAAGATGTTGATACAAAGAGTCTATATATGTAGTATTTGTGACGTTATCATTTATATGTCTTCTGTATAATTTTTGGGCAGCAATCATATCATCTGCAAACTGAATAGAATGCACAAAAACTCTTTTATTATCCTCTAAATAATGTAAATGCTTATCCCTGGGATACATATAAGAAGATGTTTCAAATCCTTGCTTAAGGGTTGCCTGGTGAGATACTCCACATCTCCAACTATCGTAAATTAGATAAGCAAGGCTTTCTTCTTTATATAACTGATTAACTTGCGCCATCCACACATTTATAAACCATGTAAATCTTTCTTTTGAATTAGACCGTCCGTCCGAATCCGTAAAGCCTTTTTCGATACCACCGAATAAATCAATACAACTGCTTGTTAATAGAATATATGGATAGGAAAATTTAAGATCATGATTTCTCTCTTTTAAGAGTTCTATATCTTTAATCAACATCATATCGATGTATTTTCCAAAAAAGATATTTAACTTTTGCAGATTGTTATTATCCATCTTAATTCTCCTCAATAATTTTAATTTCTTCTGGTATGGAGTTGCAGAGTTTATAAAATAAACTTTAGTTATTTTTTATATCTCCCCTCGTTTTATTCTATTCCGGTGTATCTTTTTGTGCTTTCCTTCCGATATTACCCAAATATTTTTAGGAGTATCTTTACCGCCCTTGGCTTTAGGTTTAATGTGATGAGCCACTTTCCTCGTTGGTAATTTACCACCTTTATAGCCCCTATGTTCTAAAATTTTTCTAATTTTAGCTTGATTTATCCTGGATTTTGCCATTTTTATTTCACCACCTTTCGGGTTTATTTTGGTCTTATCCTATATTAACGTCTCAAACTATTTACAGTCAACTGAAAATTTCTATATCAGAAGATGTCAATTTTTCTTCAAAATTTTATTTTTTATTTCCAGCCCAAAATTAATCCTAAAATATAAGTAATTGGAGTTAATTTCCACCAACGAAAAGTAGAATGAGTGGCTTTTGTAGCTTCTCCTTCCACTTGCGGGATAATGGTAGATGTTGGTGTGGGTGCAACGATTTCAGTTGGAGTTGGTGTAAGTGTCGGTGTGGGCGTTGATGTTGGAGTCACTGTCGGTGTAGGTATAGCTGTAGGTATAAAAATAGGTTTTGGAGTTGGAGTGGAAGTTGGAAGAATCCTTATAGTTGGTGCAGGAATTACGAGGGTTTTACCACCATATAAAGGATCGATGGGTCCTTTTGAAGGGTCACATATTTCTCCATGATGCCCATGTCTTGTTCCATAGGTATATCCCCAAGAGTTACAATTGGTGCGGCAAAAATGACAGCCATCAGAAGAAGTATTGCCAGGATGAGCAAGGATAATTTTTGGAAGGGTGAAAATAATTATCGTGAAGATAATAAAAAATAAAAATAGAATTAAATTTTTCCTGTCCATTTATCCGACTTGCCAAAATAATTATAACACCAATCTAATTCAAATTCTTCTCTTATTTTTTATTTATTCTTAAAATTTTTTTATCTATTTCACTGCGCAATTCAATTCCTGCAGTTTCAAAAATAGTTAATAATTCTTCATATGTATTTTTGCCACCTAACATATCCCAAAATTCCTTACCTACTAATACTTCTTTTTCTAAATCGAAAAGGCCTTGTAGTGTCCAACGTTCATATTGTTGAGGCTCATAAGGATTATAAGGAATAGCTACAAAAGTTCTAATTTTAATTTCAGGATTAATACTGGCACGCATGGCAACCCAATCCAATAGCTGTTTTTTTATTCCAGTAAATTCATTTATGTTTGGTTTAGCCGATTTTATTTCAAAATAATCTTCTGCTCCATTTCTATTGACGATGAAAAGATCTACTCTTTTTTTCAGTTTTTCTCCCATTTTGCCTTTTTGAGAAACTAAAGAAACTTCTTTCATTTCTAAATCTTTATTTGGTTTTCTTGTTGCTGAGCGTAGATTACGCATGATTAAATCTATTTTCAAAACCGCTGAATCACTGATAAACCCTTCAAAGTCATACCTGTCTTTTGATTCTTTAACTAGTGGCTTTGTAATTATTTGGCCAACTTTTTCAAAAATTGATGTTCCAAGAGTTGTGTTTACAGATTGTATAAAAGAAAATAAGGCCATTCTGTCTTTACCCAAAAGACGAAAGTGAAAAGGCATTGAAGTTGTTTCCGGGCTATATTCAGCCAATTTTTCTTTTATTTTTGTTATTAAATATTTTTTAATTTCTTCTTTTTGTTGTTTTGATAAAGCCATATGTTTATTTTATTTTTTTATAAAATAATAAATACTTTCAGAAAAACGAGTGTTATCCCGTTCTGTTCTCATCAAAACAGGACGATGAAAAATTTCTTCAATGCTATAGCCGCAAGCTGAAGCAACTTCTGGATAGAGATAATCTCTATCATTAACCACCACAAAAATTTTTGCCCCTTTCTTTAAAAATTTATTTATATTTTTAAAAACAGCAATGATATCGTTTTTATAAGCTTCTCTTGCTACTCTTCCCTTGCCTTTTGAGGCCGGTCCGATTTCCTTAAAACCATTATCATCAAAACCAAAAAGTTCATAAGCATAACGATGCTGATCGTGGTAATCTATTAAACCAACATATGGTGGTGAGGTAAAAATACCATCAAATTTTCCCCCTTTATAACCTTTTACTTTACTAAAATTAATTTCTCGAGAGTCACCCTGAATAATTTTAATCTTGGCCCCAGTCCTCAACTTATCAAATTCTTTAAGACGTCTAATAGTATCCCAACTATATCGGTTTATAAATTTCATGGCTTCGTTAATAGGTTCACAAATACGCCTGTGTTTTATACAATAATATTTTTCTCTAATTGGTTTTTTAGGTCTAGCCAAATCATAATGAGGAATCAAGCGGGCACTTCTAGTGGCTCGACTTAAAATAATTTTAAGAAGATCTTGATTTTTATAATTTTTAATATTATCCCTGTAAAAAAGAATTTCTTGTAAGGCTTTGTCAGATAACCATTTATTTAAATATTCACTTGCAATTTTATATTTCTTAAAAGAATCGTCTAAAAGAATTGTTTGTTTTTCTCCTTGCAATAGCCATTGACTATATGTTTTCGTTTTAAAGAGAATATCTTTTATCTCTTTTTCAATAAGCGGAATATCATATTTTCTTGTTTTAATATCTGCGATTAAACAATTAAAATGAGATATTTCAATGCCGACAGAATTTATTCCTAAAGAATCTGCTTCAACTAAAGTAGTTCCTGAACCAACAAAAGGATCTAAAATCCAATCGCCGCTTTTGAAATATTTTTTAAGAAAAAATTCTACAAGCTGCGGAATAAATTTTCCTAAATAAGGATGAAGTCTATGTACGTGTTTGGTTCTTTCATATTCTGGAACATCTCCAAATGAGAGATCAATTTTTGAAGTTAAAGATTGATATTTTGAAATATTTTGGTTATAAGGGATAATTAATTCCATTTTCGGGTTTTATTCGTATAATTTAAGATTATCTTTATAGAAAACCCTTGTCAAGTGTCAATTTTTATTTTAACTCTTTATGAAATTTTTATCAATTTTTAGTAAGAAAATTTTAAAACTTCAGGAAGTAGAGAATCTTGGCTTTGGATTGAAGATCCTAAAGTCAAGTGCAAAGACTTTTAAAGCAAAGCATATCCGGCTTGCCCAAGCTAAATCAATTTTACTACTTCTGATTTCTTTCAGCAAATGAAGAGAGAAATTTAGATATTTAGAGTTTTAGGAATATAGAGAAAATTAAAACAGGGTTTTAAAATTCAATAATGATATAATAAAACTACCACTTGACAAAGAAACAAAATTATATTATAAATTAACTAATTCTTGCTTCGGATGGGTGCTTGCACCGGTTCGAGCAAGATTTTTTTATTTTCGCGCCTGCGGATACTCCACCCTTCCATGGGCGGAGATGAAGCAGGCAAGAAAAGACGGACAACCCACCCAGGAAACCCCGTCCTTCCACGGGCGGGGAGGACGTCATTTTTGAAACAATTTTCTTTTTTATTACTTAAACTAACTTCGAACAAGTCTTTTCCTCCTACCCCGTAATATTTTTAAGAATCTCCACCCTTTCCAACTTCCCCTCTGGAGTTAAATCAATCACCACTGCGTCCAGTCTTAAAGAATCAGGAAATTCAGGATGAAGAAGTTTGAAATATTGGCCAGTTTTAATAATCTTTTTGATTTTCCAAGAAGTAATGGCTTCTTCTGGGGGACCAAAAGATTGGCTCCAGCGGGTTTTCACTTCAATAAAGACTAAATCACCACCTTCTCGGGCAATAATATCAATTTCGCCAAATTTTGAACGGAAATTTCGGCCTAGGATTTTATAGCCTTTATTTCTTAGATGCTTTAAGGCGAGGTTTTCTCCCAGCTTTCCGAGGTTTTGCTGCTGTCTCATGAATGAATTTCAGCTTGGTTGGCTTTTCCCTTAAATAATAAAGTTTTGCTCGGCGTACTTTACCTTTTTTAATAACTTTAATGTTTTCCAGCCAGGGGGAATTCAACGGCCAAATTCTTTCCACCCCAATGCCACCCGCGGCAATTTTGCGCACGGTGAACATTTTATTTTCCCCCTCACCTTTGATGGCGATGACAATGCCTTCAAATGGTTGCGTCCGAGTTTTATCGCCTTCTTGAATTTTTTGCAGAACTTTAATTTTGTCACCCACCGAAAAAACGGTGTCGTTGATTTTGACCTGATTAGCCATACCCAAAAATTTTAACAGAAACTAGAAGAAAAAGGAAGAAGAAATTATATTTCTTTTTTTTCTTTTGCCGCTTTAATAAAGTTTAAAAATAACGGGTGTGGTTTTAAGGGACGAGATTTATATTCCGGATGAAATTGGGTGCCGACAAAAAAGGGATGTTGTGGAATCTCCACGGCCTCAACCAGCTTGCCATCAGGTGAGGTTCCGGAAATAATCATCCCTGTCTTCTCAAATAATTTTTTATACTTATTATTGAACTCATAGCGATGACGGTGGCGCTCGGAAATTAAAAGCCTACCGTAGACTTGATGAAGCCTTGATTTTGGTAAAATTTTACAAGGCCAAGCGCCTAATCTAATTGTCCCTCCATATTGATGTTTGGCTAAATATTTTTCCTGATCAGGCATGATATGGATAACTGGATGAGGTGTTTGGGAATCTACCTCAGTTGAATTAGCTTTTTTTAAACCAACAACATTTCTTCCAAACTCAATCACCGCCATTTGCATGCCAAAACAAAGCCCAAGATAAGGAATTTTGTTTTCTCGGGCATATTGGATGGCTTTAATTTTTCCCTCCACTCCCCGACTTCCCCACCCTTGAGGAACGATCATCCCATCCATCCCTTTCAGTGCCTCAGTTAATTTCTGGGTGTTCAGTGTTTCAAGTTTCTCACTATCAAACCAAATAATTTCCGGCTTCACCCCATTGGCCCAACAGCCGTGCTTTATGGCTTCAATAACGGAAATATAAGAATCTCCCAGAGAAAAGCCCCCCGAGGTATAATATTTCCCCACTATAGCAATTTTGACTACTTGAGAAGTATGTTTGACTTTAGTGATTAAATTTCTCCACTCAATTAAATTTTTCTCTTTAGCTTTTAGGCCAAACTTTAAAAGGATTCTTTCTGTCAATCCTTGCTCATCAAGAACTAAAGGAGATTGATAAACAGTAAACAAATCTGGGCTGGAAAAAATATCTTTAAGGTCAACCGCAGCGGCCAGAGCAATCTTTTCTTTTCGTCGCTGGTCAATCTCCTTCTCTGCTCGACAGACAATAATCTCCGGTTGAATCCCCAAGGCGTTCAGATCATGAATTGATTGTTGAATTGGTTTTGTTTTCATTTCTCCCAAGAAAGAAGGAATAGGCAGATACCCTACATGGACAAAAACCACCCCTTGAGGATATTTAATCTTCATTCTCCGAGCCGCCTCAAAAAACATAATATTCTGATACTCTCCGACTGTTCCCCCAAATTCTACCACCACTACTTCTGTTTTTCTGGCTAATTTTTCAAATCTTTTAATAATTTCTTCTGGAATATGAATATAAGCTTCAATACATTTCCCTTGATATTCTAAAGCTCTCTCTTTTTCCAAAACTCGCTGGTAAATTTGTCCAGCGGTAATATAATTTTCTTTATTTAAATTTTCATCTAAAAATCGTTCATAGTGGCCTAAGTCCTGATCTGCCTCCGTCCCATCATCGGTGACAAAGATTTCTCCATGTTCTAAGGGATTCATTGTTCCGGCATCAATATTTAAGTACATATCGCATTTGACCGGAGTCACCTTAATGCCGGCGGATTTAAGAAGTAAACCAATAGAAGCGGTGGTAATTCCCTTACCTAATCCAGAGATAACCCCACCGGAAACAAAGATGAATTTAGGCTGCACAATCTATTTTTTCAGAAAAGTTTATTCCTGTCAAGAACCTACAAGACTTAAATCATTAACAACATCTTCTTTTTTAAGCCAACCTTCGACAAAATTTTCCAGCCCAGTATTCAATCTGCCATAAGTTTGATTAAACATTTCTTCTAAAAAAGCCTTTTTCTCATCTTTACTTTTACTTCTCAATTCCGGAAACTCAAACCAGTCTGCTTCTATATCATATTGTGGGAGGGAGCTTTTTTCGTAGGGAAGTTTAAGATGAACAAATGGATAGTCTTTAAGTGTTTCTTTAAGTTCGGCAATAAATTTCCTCCCTTCATTGTTATCTTTATCTACAAAAAACATGATCCCCAAGTGATCCATACTACAATCATCAAGAGAATAGTGTCCACCACAACTCGAAATGGTCCGAATAAAGGGCAACTTATTCATCTTGATAATCAAATCACATATGGGAGGATTTATATATTCTCTGTACCACTCGTCGGTGAGAGCTTCTTTCCTCAAACTCACAAAAGGTTTCTCCTTTTTAGGCCTTATGGGGGTCTACTTACCTAAAGGTGCTGCTAGATAATCTAAAATCTGAGCTAACTCTTTCTGGTCAATCTTTTTTACCTCGGCATAAAATCTTAAGGTTGGCTTTATTTTCAAGGCCGTGTGTAACTTATAACCCTTCTCTGCTAGTTGTTCAGCACCACCCTGCTCTCTATCAAAAACAACTACCACATCTTTTACTATTAAGCCACCATCTTCTAAAACTTTAATAGCCTCTAACTTGCTGTCAGCCCTTGTTACCAAATCATCAACCACTAAAACAATCTTGCCCTTTTGAAAAACCCCATCAATTTTTCTTATTTGGCCATGAGTTTTTTCATCTGTCCTGGGTGTAATCTGGGGTTTACCCGTTTTATCAGACATTGAAGAGGCTAAGGCAACTGCCGCCAAGGGAATACCAGCAATATAATCATACTTTAACCCCTCGGCTTGCTCAATTAGGGCAGTAACTGCTTCCCTTTTAGCCATTGGACAAGATTGTAACATTCTTAAATCAATATAAAAGGGTGATAACGGAGCCTTAGGATGTTCTTCATGCAACTTTAAACGCCAACCTTTTTTAAAATCGAATTTGATCACCCCTGCCTCAAAAAGGCTTAAGGCCAGTCTTTGTTGTTTTCTAGTTAAATTTTTCGACTCCATGGTTTTTATTTTTTAGCTCGGTCTATTTTCCAAGGGCCATCAGGAATCTTTAACCCCTTTGGCGCCCTAAGAATGATATCAGGATCACATATCTTGTTAATTAAGTAAGCTCCCTCTTTCCCCGTCTCATTAGGGTCTGCTCTATTGACTACTTCGCACTCTATTCTTTCTCTAGAGTTAGAGAAAATTACAGTAATTTTATTCTCAGGACTCATAACTTATAACCACCATCTCTCTTAAGGCAGGCAATAATTTTATTATTTAACTCAAGCGTCTCCTTTCTTGCCATCTTGGCAAAATCTTTACCGCTTGAAGCAAAAATTATTCCTCTTGAGGAATTTATAATCATCCCAAAATTTTTCCTGCCCCTGCCATTCTTGACAGTTTCCTCAATATCACCACCCTGTTTGCCAATACCGGGAATTAAAAAAGTAAAATCAGGAGCTATTCTTCTAACTTGGGCTAATTCTTCAGGATAAGTTGCCCCCACCACTAAACAACAATTTCCGTTTTCATTCCAATTTTTCACTACATTGTAAGCTACTGCCTGATAAAGAGGAACTCTACCAAGATTAGGATGACTAACCATCAAATCTTGAAACTCTTTTGCCCCAGGATTAGAAGTTCGACAAAGAACTATTATACCCTTATCTCTTCTTTTTAAAAAAGGTTCTACACCGTCAAATCCCAAATAGGGATTCACGGTAAGCCCATCAACACCGTAAATATCAAAAACTTCAATAGCGTATTGCTCAGTGGTATTGCCAATATCACTTCTTTTCCCATCAAGAATTACAGGAATATCGGGATATTTTTCATGGATATAGGCGACTGTTTCCCGGAGTGCTGTTATGCCAGATTCCCCTAAGGCTCCATAAAAGGCATATTGAGGTTTATAAGCACAAACTAAATCATTAGTGGCGTCAATGATTTCTTGATTAAATTTAAAGATTGCCTTTTCAACGCTTAATCCCTTCCTTACTACTTCAGGAATCTTCTCATATTGAGAATCCAAGCCAACACAAACAAAATTATTTTGACCCCACCTTTCTTTTAATAATTCCAGAAAGTTATTTTTCAGCAACGTTTTATTCTCCTCTTTCATTTTGGCCATTGACTAAAAACTGGGCCATCTTGACAAATTAGTTTTCCTTCCCGACTGCAAGATCCACAAATTCCAAACCCGCACTTAATAATTGCCTCCAAACTTACTTGGTATCTTACTTTGTAATTTCTACAAATGTCAACTACCTTTTTAAGCATCGGTTCTGGCCCACAGGTATAAACACAGTCAATTTTCTTTTTTAATAATACTTCAATTAATAAATCTGTGGCAAGACCCTTTTTGCCCCAACTTCCATCTTCGGTAGTCACCAATACTTCACAATCTAAACCCTTGAATCTCTTCTCAAATAAAAGGTCTTTTTTATTTTTGGCCCCAATTACAACCAAGGTTTTTTGTTTATTAAGTAATCTTTTGGCTAAAAAATATAATGGGGCCACTCCATATCCTCCGGCAACTAGAAGATGGTTTCCCGATTTTTTCTTAAACACACCCTTGCCAAATGGTCCCCTAAACCAGATTCTGTCGCCCGCCTTTAACTTATGTAAGGCTTGTGTAAAACTTCCTACCTTAGCGACCGTAAAGGTTAGGGGTGAATCGTTAACTACCGCAAAGGGTTTTTCCGCCAATCTTGGTAACCAGACAAGAATAAACTGCCCAGGTTGAGCTTTAAGTCTAGTTTGAGTAATAAAAGTTTTGACCCTATGATTTTCTGTCATTACTTTAGTGATAATTGTTGGTTGGGGCAAACTAGTCTTCATGAGCAATTCTCCTAAAATCGGCTATTGATTTATAATTATGGTTTCTCATAAATTCCTTAATTTCTTTGTTAATCTTCTTAAAAACATTTAAGCTCTGATAATATACAGCTGAACCTATACCAACAGCGCTTGCTCCTGCCATTATCATTTGAATCGCATCTTCTCCACAACTAACTCCCCCAACTCCAATTACCGGAATTTTAACAGCACTAACAACATCATAGATGCAACGAACAGCCATGGGTCTAATGGCTGGACCAGAAATTCCACCGATTTTATTAGTCAATATTGGCTTTCCTGATTCAATATCTATAACCATTCCCACCAGGGTATTAATCGCCGAAAGAGCATCAGCCCCGCCATCTTCGGCCGCTTTGGCAATTGTTTTAATATCAGTCACATTAGGAGAAAGTTTAACGATAATCGGGATTGAGGAGACCTTTTTAACCGCTTTAGTGACGGCAAGGGTATCTTTGGGACTAACCCCAAAGGGTTGACCAAATTCTGATTCAATATTGGGACAAGAAATATTTAATTCCAAAAAGTCCGGCTGGGCCAATGAAAGTCTTTCGGCGACTTGGACGAATTCCTTAACTGTGCTTCCGAAAAAACTAGCAATAATTTTTGTTTCACCGACAAGTTTCTTTAGTTCTCTTATTTCCTTAATTTCTTGTTCGACCCCTGGATTCGTCAAGCCAACCGCATTTATCACTCCGTGTTCCCAAGCCAAAACCGTTGGATTCTCATGACCCTTCCTTGGAAGTAATCCGCAAGATTTAGTTGTCACCGCACCCGCACCCGAGTTGGCCACCCGAGCCAAAAGTTTTGCTTCTGTCCCTAAAATGCCTGAAGCTAAAACAAGGGGACTCCTAAAAACTTCGCCGCAAATTTTGGTTGAAAGGTTAATCTTCATAGATCGATTAGTATTTTACCATTCTCAAAAACTTTTTTTCCCTTAAGAAAAACTCTCTTAAGCCTACCGTGAATCCTAAAACCATTAAACGGTGACCAGCCGCATTTAGTATAAAGGTGGCGATTTTGAATAATCCATTTTTCTTTAGGATCAATCTCAATATAAGTATTTGGGGGTTGGTTAATCTTAAAAATTTTTCTTGGGTTTTCGAATAACAATCTTTTAACCTGAGCGGGCGTTAATCTTTTCTCATTAACAGCTGTCAATAAAAGGGGTAGGGTAGTCTCCAGACCAGGAACGCCACTGGGTGGATTTTTTGATTCTTTCTCATTAATAGTATGGGGTGCATGGTCAGAGGCAACAATATCAACCAGGCCACTTCTTAAACCATCCCAAAGAGCATTTTGGTCCTTTTTGCTTCTTAAAGGAGGTCTCATTTTGGCCAATGACCCGAGTCTTTTTTCATCATCCTGGATTAAAAAAAGATGATGGGGAGTTACTTCGCAAGTAATTTCCATTCCTCTATCTTTGGCCCACTTGATAAGCTCAAGTTCAGAAGCTTGGCTGATGTGACACAAGTGAAGTCTCTTTTTATAAATTTTACTCAATTGGATTGCCTTTAATATACTAGCTCCTTCGGCATGAACCAAAATTGGCAGCTTCTTTGGCCAAAATTTAAAATGATTTATTAAAACATTAAGATCTTCTACAAAAAGCGGACCGGTGGTATGATCAAGATAAATTTTAAGACCCCTAGCTAAGCCTTTAACCTTTTCATATTCTGAAAAATTCTTTTGATCAGCCCCAAAATAAAAATAAACCCGGCATAAAGCTTTCTTTTTGGCTATTTTTATTTTTTCTTTTAAAGCCACCAGTGTTGTTGTTGGTTTTGGGTTGTTAGGCATATCAATAACCGTAGTAAACCCACCAGCAATAGCCGCGGTGGTTCCGGTTTGAAAATCTTCTTTTTGGGTCGCTCCAGGATCGCGGAGGTGGACGTGGGCATCAATTAAACCTGGAAGTCTGAGAGAATTTTTCATCGTTGTTTAGCTTTTTATATCTTCCCCAAAACCGCGGCTAAAAGGGCCATTCGGGTGTAAAGTCCGTTTCTCATCTGTTTAAAATAGGCTGCCCGCGTATCTTTATCAACCTCATAAGTAATTTCCCCCGCTCTTGGTAAAGGATGAAGGACAATCATCTCTTTCTTCGCTATTTTTAATATTTCAGGGGTAATCTTATATGCCCCTTTTAATTGATGGTATAATTTCATCTTTCTTTCCTTTTCAAACCACTCCCTCTGAAGCCTAGTAACATATAAAACATCAGCTGTGGGCAAAACCTCTTTTAAATCTTCTGTTTCATAAACTCCTACCCCTTTTGCCTTCAGTTTTTGTACCTCCTCGGCCGGCATTCGCAACTTGTTTGGAGAAACAAAACTAATTTGAATTTTCTTATCCGCCAAAGCTAAAAGTTTAGCCAAAGATTTGACTGTTCTTCCATATTTAAGATCGCCCAACATTACCACATTTAAACCGTCTGGTGCGCCCAATTCCTTGTAAATGGTATAAAGGTCCAAAATTGCTTGGGTTGGGTGTTCTATCTTGCCAGCACCTGCATTAATCACCGGCATGGTGGCATAAAAAGCTGCCTCTTTGGAGGAATCATCATTAGGATGCCTTAAGATAATCAAATCGGCGGCGGTTGTTTGTTCAATTGTTCTTATGGTATCAGGAAGAGATTCCCCTTTGACCAGCGAAGAATATGCCTCCATTCCTGGAATAGCCACAATTCGTCGGCACCCCAACCACAAAGCTGCTGCTTGAAACGAAGTAAAGGTCCTTGTGCTTGGTTGATAAAAAAGCTCTGCTACGGTGAAGTTCTCCAACTCCTCCCCTTGAATTTTTGCCTCAACCCTGGTTTTCATCCGGTCAGCTAGAGAAAAAAGATGTTCAATCTCTTCTCTTGAGGTAAATTGCTCCACCGAAACCACATCCTTCCCTTCAAAAGAACCATTAAAAGGCTGTGGCTCAAAATAACTCTGATTTTCTGGCATTCTAATCAAGAATTTCTTTTATTTTCTTTTTAATCTCATTGTCATAGTTCACGCCAAAAGGCAAAACCATCCTTCTGGCCCGGCCTTGATTATCAACAAAAACCAAAGCCAAACGGTCCTTGCCTTGATTCTGTTTTAAAACTTTATTCAACTCAACTAACTTTCGGGGTGACATTTTTGAGGGTAAAGTCACTTCAAAATCCCAATTAACTTCTGGTTTTTCTTCGCCAGTTGTCTTTTCCGAAGGCAAATTTCTCTCCTCCAAAAGCCAGGCTTCATCGACAACTAAATTTAGCATTTCTTCCCTTATTTGGACTCTCGCCTTGACCAAAACCAATCTATCCTTCGCCCAACATTGTTTGGTGCGCGAGTAAACTTTGGGGAAAACAACTGCCTCCATGAAACCGCTTTCATCCTCAATTTTGACAAAAGCCATTTCTTGAGCTTGGGCTTTGGTTAAAACAACTCTTATCCCCACCACTACTCCGCCAACTTTCACCGCCATGTCTTTCTTCTCCACATGGTCTAAATCACCAATTCGATGTGACCTTCTGGCTTCTAAAAGAGATAAAACCGGAGTTAAGGGATGTTCGGTTAAATAAAAACCCAAAAGTTCTTTTTCCAAAGATAAAAGTTCTTGATGAGAAAATTCCTCCATGTCCGGCAGTTTATCGGCAAATTGTGGGCCTTCTGAATCATCTGTATCAAAAAAACCGGTTTGGCCATTGGCTTTTTGTTTTTGGGCGCTGGCGCCTTTACTGCGAATATTTTCCAAAGTTGAAAGCATGGCCGCTCTTTTGCCAAATTTGTCTATCGCTCCCACCCGAATTAAACTTTCTAAAACCTTTTTGTTAACCTTTTGCTGATCAACTCTTTGGCAAAAATCAGCCAGTGATTTAAATTCCCCACCCACATCTCTGGCCTCTAAAATGGCTTTAATTGCCACTTCGCCGACATTTTTGATGGCCGACAAACCAAAACGGATGGCCTTACCCTCCAAGGAATTATTATCCTCACTAATGGTAAAGCCAATTTTTGACAAATTAATGTTCGGTGGAAGGACTTTGATTTTCATTCTTTGACACTCGCTGACAGCCAAGGCCAGTTTTTCATCTTTAACTGGCCCGGAAGTTCCGGCTGATTCGGCGGTCAATAAAGCCGCCATAAATTCGACTGGAAAGTGAGTTTTCAAATAGGCTGTTTGGTAGGCAATCATGGCATAGGAGGTAGAATGAGCTTTATTAAAACCATAACCGGCAAATCTTTCAATTAAACCAAAGGCTTTTTCCGCAATTTCTTTTTTATAACCCTTTTCCATCGCTTTTTTGATAAATTTATTTCTTTCCCGCGTCATCATCCCTTTTTTCTTTTTGCCGATGGCACGGCGGAAAATTTCCGCCTCTCCCAAACTGTATCCTGCGATGACATGAGCAATCTGGAGACATTGTTCTTGATAAACAGCAATCCCGTAGGTTTCTTCAAGAATTGGTTTTAAATCTGGATGAGGGTAACGAATCCTTTGGAAATTTTCCTTACCGGCAATAAATTCATCAATAAATTGCATCGATCCAGGACGAAAAAGAGCAACAATAGAGGTAATATCCGAAAATCTATTTGGCTTTAGCTTTCTGGCAAGCCGTCGCATACCTGGGCTTTCCAACTGAAAGATGCCGGTTGTTTCGCCAGAAGCGATAAGTTTTAAAGCTGACTCATCATCCAGCGGGATTTCGGAAAGATCAATATATTCACCACCAATATGACGAACATAATCTAAAGCTTTTTCCAAAATAGTTAAATTGCGTAAGCCTAAAAGATCAATTTTTAAAAGCCCAATCGCCTTTTCAGAGGCATTAAGGTCTAAAGAATACATGTCATATTGGGTTATGATTCGTTCGCCTTTGGTTTCCTTTTGGAGAGGGGTGTATTCTGTCAATTCTTTATCGGCAATAACCACTCCAGCGGCATGGGTTGAAGCATGGCGAGCTACTCCCTCTACCTTTTGGGCTAAATCCAAAAGTTTTTTAAATTCTGACTGTCGATAATAAACAGCCAATTCAGGAATGGCTTTTAAAGATTCGGCAATCGACAAATTGGGTGGAATCAACTTGGCAATTTTATCAGGTTCGGAATAAGGCATTCCCAAAACGCGGCCAATGTCCCGAACTGACTCTCTTGCCTTCATAATATTAAAGGTAATAATTTGGGCCACTTTATCTTTGCCATATTTTTGGGTGACATACTCAATCACCTCATCCCGCCGGTCATCAGCAAAGTCCAAATCAATATCTGGCGGACTTAATCTCTCGGGATTAAGAAACCTTTCAAAGGGAATGTTATGTTTTAAGGGATTAATAGAAGTAATTCTTAAGATATAGGAAACTAAAGAACCCGCGGCGGAGCCTCGGCCAGGGCCGACCCTGATTTTTTGTTGCTTAGCCCAATTAACGAAATCCTGGACAATTAAAAAATAGGTCGCAAAACCTTTTTTACAAATAACCCCCAACTCATAATTAATTCTCTCCAACACTTCTTTATCCGGCTTTTCATAAGGAAGCCCTTGTTTCTCGCTTCGCTCGAAATAACGATCCTTTAACCTTTCAAAAGTCAGTTCTTTAAGGTGTTCTTCCGCAGTTTGTCCTTCGGGCAAGGGATAGTTGGGTAAAATCCATTTGCCGATGGGAATTTCTAAATTACAATCATTGGTAATTTTTCGGGTATTTTTCAAAGCATCGGGATAATCCTTGAAGGCGGCAACCATTTCCTCCTGTGAGCGAAGGTAAAAATCAGGCGAACTTAACATCGAAAGGCGGTTTTTATCGCTAATTAATTTTTGGGTTTGAACAGCCAATAGGGCATCTTGAGCCTCGGCGTCATCCGACTCGACGTAATGAACATCATTGGTGGCAATCAACGGGATCCCTAATTTCTCGGAAAGTTTAATCAATCCTTGATTGGTCTTTTTATATTCCTCAATTTTGGGATGATATTGCAGTTCCAAATAGAAATCTTTGCCAAAGATTTCTAAAAATTCTTTTGCTTTTTCCTCGGCCTGTTTTTCGCGGTTTTGCAGTAAAAGTTGGGAAATTTCTCCATCAAGACAGGCACTTGAAACAATTAAGCCTTCGGCATATTTTCTTAAAATCTCCATATCAATCCTAGGTTTGTAATAAAAACCTTCTAAATGGGATAAGGTGGTTAATTTCATTAAGTTGACATAACCGGTTTCGTTTTTGGCCAGAAGAATTAAATGGTAGCGGTCGGAATCAATATTGGCTTGCTTATCAAAACGTGAGCGGGCGGCCATGTAAGCCTCCAGACCAATAATTGGTTTCATTTCAAATTCCAAAGCAGTCAAATAAAACTTAATTGCTCCATACATCGCCCCATGATCAGTTAAAGCCAAAGAATCCATCCCCATCTCCAAGGCTTTGGCAAAAAGCTTGTCGATTTTCGCCAAACCATCTAAAAGAGAATATTCAGAATGAACATGAAGATGAGTAAACTTAGCCATATTTTAAAAAGTTAGTCTTCGGCTATAACAAATTTTTGTTCTGATTTCTTTGCTTGATACGCTGCTCCATCTGCTTTTCCAAAAAATTTATCTGGTCCTTCATTCTGATACTCTCTAATACCAATACTTACCGCTAATTTTTTGCCGGCTGGTGTTAGGGGTTCTGTCTCTTTAACTTTATTTAAAATTCGCTGGGAAATTTCTATGGCAGTTTTAAGATCAGCATGTGGTAAAATGACGGCAAATTCATCTCCTCCCCATCTGGCCACCAAATCGTTAATCCGCACACTCTCTTCGACTTTAATGGCCGTCTTTTTAATCGCCAAATCACCCAGTTGATGAGTCTCATCTTCATCATTCCATTCTTTAAGTTTATCTACATCAATAATCAGAAGACTTAACGGCTGTCCATATCTTTCGGCATTGGCAATTTCTCTTTCAAGAGCTTCTTGATAAGTTCTTCGGTTAGGCAGACCAGTTAAAGCATCATGGCCTGAAAGCCATTCCTTTGCCGCGACTAAACTCCCCTGAATTTGGTCGTACTGTTCCCAACTTAACTCTCCTTTTAAAACCGATTCCCTTAAAGACTTAGTCAGTGAAGACCAGTAATTTTCTCTTTGGGTGTATTCCGAATTTTCTTCTAAGTGATTTTTTTCCGGAAAACCTCCCGCAAAATTGATGGCTTTTTTTATTTCTTTAGATGAAAACTTTAATTCCTCAGATTTAACTTCTTCCATTTGTCTCTCCCTTAATATAAACTTATCCTTTCGGCAGTTTTTTTTCAAGCAGATTTTAATTTTTCACGAAGAATTTTACGAACTTGCTGGGGGTCAGCCTGACCTTTGGTTTGGCTCATAACCTGGCCCACCAAAAATTCAACCACTGTTTCTTTGCCTTTTTTAAATTGCTGAACCGCTTGGGGATTATTTTTAATTATTGCCGTTATTTTTAATGACAGTTCTTCTTGAGATATTTGTGGCTTCGACTCTTTGCTAGTAAGAATTTTTACAAATTGTTCTGGTGTGGTCTTTTCGATATCAACCTTCTTATTGATAATCATATTAGCCACATTTTTAATATCAATTTTTTCTTTGAGAGCTATTTTGGCTGCTTTTCCAAAATAGTCAGTAGTTTTCTCTTCACTTAACAAATCCCTCACTTGATGCTCTTGCAAATGATAACTTTCCATCAATCTGATGATTTTTTGCTCCGGCAGCTCTGGAATCTGGGCTTTAATTTTGGCGATTTGCTGTGGGGTCAATCTTAGGGGTGGCAAATCCGGTTCAGGAAAATAACGATAATCGGCAGCTTCTTCTTTTTCTCTTTGCAACACGGTTATTTGTCTTTTCTCATCCCAGCCACGAGTGGTCTTATTCCCTGGTTGCTTTACCACACCGGTTTTTTCTAACTCTTCTTTTTGTCTTTTAATTTCGTACTCAATCGCTTTTTCCACAAAACGAAAAGAATTGATATTTTTTAATTCCACTAGGGGTGTGTAAAAAATTTTGTCATCTTTTTTAATGACCAAATTGACTGTTGGCTCACATCTCATTTGGCCTTTTTCCATATCCGCATCGGAGATGTCTAGGGCACGAACCACCTGTTGGAGATTTTTCAAAAATTCTTTGGCTTGAGAAGCAGAATAAATATCTGGTTCGGTGACAATTTCCATCAAGGGTACACCGGAACGATTAAAATCAATTAACGTTACATCTTTGCCGTTAAGCTTTTCGTGAAAAAGTTTGCCGGTATCTTCTTCTAAATGAACTCTTTTGATTCTTACCCCATTAAACTTTCCGTTTTGGCATAAAGGCAGGTCGTATTGGCTAATTTGGTAACCCTTAGGCAAATCAGGATAGAAATAATTTTTCCGATCAAATTTACTCAAGCGAGCAATCTGACAATCCAAAGCCAAACCCATCATTATTGTCCATTCGATGGCTTTCTGATTTGCATACGGCAAAGCTCCGGGCAGTCCTAAACAAACCGGACAAACACGAGTATTCGGTTTAGCCGCAAAATAAGAACCTTCGCTCCGCGAAGAACCTTCTTTGCTCGTTGCTACTCGCAAATAATCAGCTTGGCAACGGCAAAACATCTTTGATTGAGTTTTAAGCTCGATATGGATTTCAAGACCGATTAAAATGGAAAATGACATCATTCCCCCTTAAGGAAACTAAACCAACGATAAAAATCATACTCGCCAAAATGAGAATCATCCAAATCTCTCCTAAAAATTCACCAATGGTGGCGGAAAAAAGGACCGGAAAAACAGAAGCCAACGTAATCATAAAACCCAAAACGCCAAAAACTCGACCTCTTAAATTATCAGGTGTTTTTTCCTGTAGTAATGTTTGCGTAGGCAGGGTAAAAAGGCTAAAAGCAAAACCCGACAGAAAACCCAACAAAACTTCGCCAAAAGTTTTAAAGCCTAAAGAAAAATAAGGCACGGCTAAAACCAGAAGGAATAAAGAGATACTCGAAAGGAAAAAACCAATACTAATCAGGCGAATTTTTCGAACATAGTGTAAAAGCTTAACAGTCGCCGCCATGCCAAAAACACCACCAAAACCAATGGGCAAAATTAATCTAACTCCGATGTCAAGTAAATCTATTTTAAGAATTTTAACCACCAAAGCTGGGCTTAAAACCAACAAAACACTCAGAATGATTTGAGAAAAAACCAATAAAAGTAAGGGGGAAAGGACATTTGAGTTGGTTCTGATAAATTGATAACCCTCATTTAACTTCTTTAGAAATTTTGGGACGCTGGCGATGTGTTTTTGGTGGGCTGTTTTGGAAAAGGTTTGAATTGGCAACAACCAAACGGCCACTGCGGCTAAAATAAGCATCATACTGCCTAAAACAAAAGGGAATTGATAACCAATCAGCTTAATTAAGGGACCAGCTAAACCATACCCCAAAATTAAAGCGGCGTAGGTTGTGAAAAGGAAAAGGCTGTTGGCTGCGGGCAGTAATCTTTTGGCCACTGCCCCTGGCAAAGTCGCTGCCTCGGCGGGTAAATAAAATTGATTCAATAAAGAATAAAGCAGCAAGACACTATAAATCGGCCAAACTGAATTTCCCACAGGCAGATAAAAAAGGACCACCACGGCCTGAAAAAGATTGGTAAGAATTAAAATTCTTCTTGTTCCCAAAAAATCAATTAATGTTCCCGAGAAAGGCCCTAAAAAAATCGCTGGCAAAGCCCAAAAAAACCAAAAAATAGAAACCGCCACGGTCGAATGGGTATTCTCAAAAATTTTTAAAATAAGGACAAAATTTAAAAGGTTCACCGTTAATTGAGAAAGAAGCTGTGAGCCCCAAATTTTGATGAAATTTCTGGTTTTTAAAACTTCAATAAAATTATTTCTCATTTTGAGTTTACGAAAAACAAACTTGTTTATTGTTTTGCTTGTTCATAAGAATAAGCAAGCTTGTTCATAAGAATAAGCTACTTGAAAAAGCAATTCTTCAGCAAATTGGGGACCTAAAATTTGCATTCCCACCGGCAAATTGTCAACCCATCCGACAGGGAGAGACAACCCCGGGATACCGGCTAAATTAGCGGTCACCGTAAAAACATCCGAAAGATACATCTCAAGTGGAGTAGTGATTTTTTCGCCGATTTTAAAAGGCAGGCTTGGCGAGACCGGGGTGACCAAAACATCAACCTTTTTAAAAACTTCTTCAAAATCTTTTTTGATTAAAGTCCGAACCTGCATGGCCTTCAGATAATAAGCCTCATAATAACCGGAAGACAAGGTATAAGTTCCCAACATAATTCTTCTTTTGGCTTCATCACCAAAACTTTGGCGGTCAAAGCCATATCTAATCCCATCATAACGCGCTAAATTGGAAGAAACTTCCGAGGGCTGAATAATATAATAAGCCGCCAAGGCATATTGAGTATGAGGTAAAGAAACTTCCATTATTTCCATTCCTAATTTTTCTAACTCTTTAATTGCTTGGTTAATTTTTTCTTTGATTTCTTCATTTAAACCGGAGCTAAAATATTCTTTGGGGACACCTAGCTTAAGACCTTTGATTTCTTTTTGCAGATTTTTCTCGTAATCAGGAACGGAAATATTAGGAGTCGTCGCATCAAACTTATCATGCCCGGCAGTAACTTTTAAAATCAAAGCGGCGTCTTCAACATTCTTGGTTAAATGGCCAATGGCATCCAAAGAAGAAGCCATAGCCATAATACCATAGCGAGAAACGCGACCATAAGTCGGCTTTAAACCGACTAAATGACAAAATGAGGCCGGCAGGCGGATAGAACCACCGGTATCAGTTCCGGTTGCCGTCAGGACCATCTGAGAAGCAACCGCTGCGGCCGAACCACTACTGGAGCCGCCCGGCACACGATTTTCATCAAAAGGGTTTTTCGTTGGCCCAAAATCAGAATTTTCCCCGGAAGAACCATGAGCCCAAGCATCCATATTGGTTTTTCCGATAATAATTGCTCCAGCTTTCTTTAATTTATCAACAACGGTAGCGTCATAAACCGGAATATAGTTTTTCAAAACATTTGAACCAGCTGTAGTTCTAATCCCCTTAGTACAAAAGTTATCTTTGATGGCAACAGGAACACCAAGCAATGGTTGATGGTTGATGGTTGATGGTTGATGGTTGATTAATTCGTCCACCTCTTTGGCTTGCGCCAAGGCTTCCTTTTCACAGATGGTAATAAAAGCGTTAATTTCGGGGTTTTTACTTTTTATTTCCTCCAGGCAAGTTCTCACCAATTCCACGCTGCTGAATTTTTTTTCTTTGAACCCGTTTTGGGCTTTGGTAATGGTTAATTCGTTTAATTTCATTTCTATTTTTTCAAAATGGCTTTAACCATAAAAAGACCATTATTTTTCTCCTTCGCGTTTGAGAGAACTTCTTCTGATTGAAGCGATTGACTAGGCTCATCATTACGAAAGACATTTTCCAAGTCCGTTACTTGACTGGTTGGTTCAATATCTTTTGTATCCAACTTCTTTAAAACATCAATATAATCCAAAACCCCTGAAAGCTGCTTTTGAAATTTTTTGACTTCTTGTGAGGTTAAACTTAATTTTGCCAGCTTCGCCACATGTTTCACCTCTTCTTCTGAGAGTTTTGAGTTTTGAGTTTTGAGTTTTGAGTTTCTCATAGCATCTCCCTTAAAAGTTTAATTCTCTCCTCCACCGGGGGATGAGTATTAAATAAATTGACCAGCCACCCGCGGGCTTGTTCCCCCTTAAAAGGATTAATAATAAATAAATGGGCCGTGGCTTTATTGGCCTCCAGCAAGGGTTTTCTATCGCTAGAAATCTTTTCTAGAGCTCGGATTAGACCATCAGGCTGCCTGGTTAACATCACTGCCGAAGCGTCAGCTAAAAATTCTCTTCTTCGGGAAATAGCTAATTGAATTAATTGAGCGATTAATGGCGAAAGTAAAGATAAAATAATCCCTAAAATAAAGAAAATTACACCGATATCGCCGCTTCTTTCGTCTCTACCTCGACCCCGAAAAAACATACCTCGTAAAAACCAATCAGCCAATAAGACCACCATGCCTGCCAGAATAGAAACAATACTCATCAAGCGAGTATCGTAATTTCTAATGTGAGAAATTTCATGAGCAATCACCCCCTCTAATTCAGTTCTATTTAATTTTGACAGTAAACCGGTAGTCGCACAAACCACCGCATGCTTGACATCTCTGCCGGTGGCAAAAGCATTAGGAGATTCGTCTTCAATGACATAAAGTTGTGGTTTGGGAATATCCGCTACCATGGCTAAATTCTCCGCCACGGTGAAAAATTGAAAATTTCTCTTTTTATCGGCAGGCCGCGCCCTAGAAATCGTGAGGATAATTTTGTCAGACCACCAGTAGCTGGCAAAACTTAAAAAGCCAGCAAAAATTAAAGCCCAGCCAACGGCCTGCAAGCCAAAACCTAAAGCTTTAGCTAAAATCCAAGCGACGAAGGTCACAAAGACCACAAAAAGCACCATAATGATAGCGCTGCGAATTTTATTACGATCCACCTGTTCGTAAACGTTAATCATAACTTAAAGTTCCACTTTGGGAGTTTTGGTCTCACCTTCTTTCACTTCAAGGCTTTCTCCTTCAGCTGGCATTTTCAAACCAGATTCTTCCTTAAAACTAAAAACTTTGGCAACAATATTGGAAGGGAATCTGATAATCTTAATGTTGTAATCAGCCGTCAAATCAATTAAAGTTCGACGGGCGTACATCACTTTGTCGGCCGTATCCCTCAATTCTTCCATTAACTGCGTTGTGGGACCTGCCGCCTGGAGCTGGGGTGTTGATTCAAAAACCACTCTAATTGGGGCCAGGGCATTTTGCAAACGGGTTCCCACATCAATCATTTTTTGCGTATTACCGGAATCGACCGCCTTCATGACCGCTTTCCTCGCTTCTGTTAACTCGGTGAAAATAGCCTTTTCGTGCTTCATATAGCCCTTCACCGAAGATACCAAATTGGGAATCAGGTCTGCTTGCCTTTTTAATTGGTTGCCAATCTCCTGAATAGAAGCTTTAATCCGAGTCTTAATCGTGACAAATTGATTGTATAAAGACCAAAAATATAAAAGAATGACGCCAATAATGATAATTAGCCAAACTAAACCTGTCATTTTTACTGTTCACCCCCTTTCAAAGCTTTCATAAATTGATTATAACTCATGGTATTCATGATGTCATTTTTGGTGGCCCAACCTCGTCTGGCCACCGCGACTCCATACTCCATTAATTCCATTTGGTCAACTTGGTGAGAATCGGTGCCAATTATCATTTTCACACCGTTTTTCACTGCGTCTTTAACCAAAATATCGGTCAGGTCAAGCCGGTTAGGCCAAGCATTAATCTCCAGCCAAATATTTCTTTTTTTACAGGCAGAAAAAATTTTCTCCCAATCAAGCTCATAACCTTCTCTTTCACCCAGTTTCCTGCCGGTTGGATGGCCAATCATCCTTATTTTCGGATTCCCCAAAGAAGTTAGTATTCTCTTGGTCATCTTCTTTCGATTCATTCTAAAGCTCGCATGGACCGAAACGATGGCAAAATCAAGATATTTAAACCCTTCTTCCGGTATGGCTAGGCGACCATCAGGCCTGATATCTATTTCCAGGCCATTAAACATATAAACGAGTAATTTTTTTCCTCTAGAGTAATTTATTTTATCAACTTCCTCTTTTTTCCTCTTTAATATGGTAATTATTTGTTTCTGATTATGCTGCGCCATGCTGGGGTTATGCTCGGCAAGCCCAAGATACTCGTAACCTAATTGTTTACCCTTAATCATGAGGGTTGCTATCGAGTCACCGCCTTCATCATGACTCGTTTCGATGGGAAAACTGGAATGAAGATGTAAATCCCCTTTAATATCTTCTGGCTCCACTAATTTGGGAAGCCTTCCTTCCAAAGCCGCCTCAATCTCCCCAGTGTCTTCTCTTAATTCAGGAGGAATCCACTGCATCCCTAACGCTCCATAAAACTCCTCCTCGCTAGCATAACTTTTGACTTTTGCTTGTCCGCCGAAGTTTTGACGAAGGCGGAATTTTTGACTTTTGACTTTTTTAATTCCATATTCAGAGAGACTCAAGTCCTTTTTCTGGGCAATTTCCCTTAAATGAATATTATGCTGTTTGGAGCCGGTAAAATGCTGAAGTAAGGCCCCATAGGCCTCTGGCTTCATGGTTTTAAGGTCTATCTGTCTTCCATTGCGATGAATAATGCGAGCTGTATTTCCCCCCGAAGCGACGACTTCTTTCACCTCGGGACAGTGAATAAAATCGTTAATCACTTCTTTGGCCTCCTTAGTAGCGACAGCCAAGTCAATATCACCCACCGTGGCTGTTTTTCTTCTTAAACTACCTAAGGGGTCAATTCTGTCTTTGGGGTGTTTTTTCTGCAGGTGACCTATCATTTTTTCGGCCAACTCCCAGGCAAAAGGTAAAAGCATGCGGTCTTCTTTACGGCTTTGCTGGCTAATCCCTTCTAAAATATCTCTTTCGGACTGTTCGCCAAAGCCTTCAATGAGTCTAATTTTGCCTTCCTTGGCGGCTTTTTCCAGCTTGGCAATGGCGGTTTGAGAGTCTTTAATTTTTAACGCCTGACAAAGTTTATAAGCCGTTTTTGGCCCCACCCCGGGAATTGCCAAAAATTCAAACATGGCCGGGGGCAAACTTTTAAAAATAGCCTCAAAATGAGCCACTTTACCCTTACGAAAAAGCTCATCTAAATGAGAGGCAATATTTTTACCCACCCCGGGAATTTCTTCAAGCTGACCATCATCCCAAAGGTCCTTAACTTCCGAAGTTGAGTGTTCAATCGCCGAAGCGGCTTCGTCATAAGCTTTAATTTTAAATCTGTCTTTACCCTTTACCTCCAAGGCGGCGGAGACGGCCCTCAAAAGTTCTGCCAGCTCCATATTATTTATCTCTCGGCTCATCTTCATAGCCATAATCATAGCACAAGCGTTGACTTGCTCTCAATAATCTGCTATTCTAAGTTCAAATTTGGCCAGGGGTCGTAGCTCAATTGGTTAGAGCGTCTGCCTGTCACGCAGAAGGTTGCGGGTTCGAGTCCCGTCGATCCCGCTTAGCCCCTGCCTAAAACTGCCTAGAAAGGAGGATAAAAACTTCTTTATGAACAACGGAAAATTAAAAAATTTCCTTAAAAAAATTAAATTAAACGAATCGACGATTAGCATGATTTTGGGAGCTTTGGTGGTCGTTGTGGTCGGGGTTTTAATTTTTAATTATTTCAAGGGCGTGGGTAAAGGAAAAGTAACAACCCCTACTCCAACTCCGGGCGAAGTTAAACTTATTGAAGAGGAAGGTAAATTAGTTCCAGAAGGTCTGCCAACAACTTACAAAGTACAAAAGGGCGATCATCTCTGGAAAATTGCGGAAAAATTCTACGGTTCTGGTTATAACTGGGTGGATATTGCCAAAGAAAATAAAATCAAAAACAGCAACCTTTTGTTTGTCGATCAGGAATTAACTATTCCCAAAACAACCGTTAAGCAACCAGCAACTAAAGTTACCCAAGATTTTGGCCCAGCTATTACTGGTGATAGCTATACAGTAGTTAAGAGTGATAGTCTTTGGAAAATTGCGGTTCGAGCCTATGGAGATGGTTATCAATGGGTGAAAATTGCCAGTGAAAACAATTTAAAGAATCCCGATTTAATTTATTCAGGAAATGTTTTAAAATTACCTAGGTAAGCGTTTACACTGAGCAACAAAGTTGCGAAGTGCGGGATTAGTTGATCGGCTCAACATCACCTTCCCAAGGTGGAAAGAGGGGTTCGACTCCCCTATCCCGCTCTGTTTTTTGTGGTGTTCACACTGATCCGCCAACTGGCGGAGAAGTGCCGATGTAGCTCAGTTGGTAGAGCAACGCTTTCGTAAAGCGTGGGTCGTCGGTTCGACTCCGACCATCGGCTCTGATGAAAAGTAAGTTTTCTTTATTATCTAAAAAAGAATCTAAAAGAAATCTTCGTCAAGCCATTTTTTTTAGTCTGCTTACTTTGGTTTTGGCGGCTCTCGTTTTCATTTATGGGGTTCCGGCAATCATCAAAATGGCAGTTTTCATTGGTAATTTACGTTCTTCTTCGACTCCGGTTGAATCAAAAGACAATATTCCCCCTTCACCGCCCATTTTTAAAACCATTCCGGAGGCCACCAACAGCGCCAAAATTAATCTTTATGGTTTTGCCGAAAGCGGCTCTGATGTCAAAATTTATTTGACCGGACAATCAATTAATGATGTCATTGCCGATAATGACGGTAATTTTTCTATGGATAATTTGGCATTAACCTTGGGTAAAAATGAGATTGTGGCCGTTGCCGTGGATAACGCTGGAAATAAAAGTGGTGAATCGGAAAAGCTGGTTGTTTGGTATGATAATCAGCCGCCAGAATTAGAAATCAGCCAGCCAGCTGATAAATCAACCATCACCAGTGATGATAATAAAGTGGAAATTGTGGGAAAAACTGAACCAGAAGCTAATTTATCAATTAACGAACATTTTGTCGTGCTTGATAGTGATGGTAATTTCAAGTATACATTTCCACTTTCACAAGGAGAAAATCTCATCAATATCGTAGCTTCTGACAAGGCTGGCAACCAAACCATCAAAACTTTAACTCTTAACTACTCTCCGTAGCCAGTAATATCCACACCCAGGCCATCACCCAGGGGTAAAATAAACTATTTAAAAAGAAAGAATGAATAAAAACGGCTGTCAGACTGGAAACCACCAGTATATTTTTGAATCTTCCTAAAGCTTTCCAGTATAGCCAAAGATAAGAAACAAATCCTAGAATACCAGTAGTGGCCAAAACAAAAAGCCAACTATTATCAACACCAGCCCCAGCCTGATTTGCCTGCCAGTTTTCTTCTGATAAAAGACCAGTCTGTTTTTGATAATAACGTAAGGTATTAAAGCCAACACCTAAAATCGGTCTTTCTTTAATAATTTTCACGGCTTGTTGGTAATTTTCAAACCTAGATTGAATGGTATAAGTTCTAGTTAATTTGCCACCCTCACCAGCTGGTTGGGGAATCAAAAACCAAGTTAAGGTTAAGATACCAACAGTGAAAAGCCAAATTTTCCACGATTTTTTATAAAAAGAGAGCATACTTATCCCAACGAAAAAAGCCAACCAAGAAGCCCGGGAGTAAGTTAAAGCTAAAGCGATATAAACAATGATTCCAGAAATCACTAAAAACGGGTGACATGTACAGGGGGACCCCCAAGAAGGGTTCCCTTTATGGGTATTCTTGGGGGAAAGTACATGGCAGGACCCGTTAAACAATGTGGTTAAAATTAAAATCAAAGTTAAAACCAAAATAATGCCAGTAAAGCCTGGGTCTAAAAAAGTGCCGACAGCTCGATAAAAATGAGGATCATATTGTAAAACCTCCAAAGCCTTTAAATTCGGCCATAAAAAATATTGGACCAAACCAAAGACAGCAACGGTACTACCGATAATTATCAAAAAACAAGACCAATCTTTTTTAAGCCAGGGCAACCTTTCTTTCAAATCAAAAAGAACAAAATACAAGCCCGCGTAAAAAATCCACCTTAATAAATATAAAAATCCAACCCCAACTTCCCTACCAGAAAAGAGGGGAGAGTTCACTGCTAAAGAAAGGCCAGCCAAAGCAGTAAATAAAAAGATGGGTTTGGCCAAAGGCGGCAATTGATATTTTTTCCTTTTCCCCAAAAGCCCCCAAAGTCCCCAACTTAAAACTAAGAAAAATAAAACCACATCCGTCAAATAAAGATGAACCTCCGGTAAATTAAGAAAACCTGAAGGAATTTTGGTTAACTGGCCAAAAGGAAAGAGAGCTAAAAAAACAAAAAGCAACCCAATGATTATTTTTTCCATAAAAAGTAAAGTTTCCCCCTAGCTAAAAAGGAATGAAAACTCATCATCAAGGCCACAATAATCCCCGGAGTTCCATCTAAAAATCCCAGACGAAAAATATAATTTTGGATAAATTTCGCTTTGGGATAAAAAATTATCCGCCATAAACTTGGCCTGACGCCTTCTTTTTTCAAAGCTTGCGCGTGTAAGGTTGAGTGAAAATTAATATGGTCAATAAAATCACTTAAGGTTTGATGGGGATAATGAAGAATGGGATTTTTTAATTCTTCGGTTTCGCCTTTGATCTCCCAAACTTCATGAACTTCCCTTCTCCACTCCCCTTTTCCTTTTCGACCTAAACGCAGCAAGCGGACATTGGCCGTTTCCCCATATTTTAAAGCTCGGCCACCAAAAAAATCCTGTCTTTTAAGGTAAAATCCGTCTACTTTGGTATTTTTGATCTCTTTTTTAATTTCAGCGGCTAATTCAGGAGAAACTCGTTCGTCGGCGTCCACAAACAAAACCCACTCCCCTTTGGCTCTCTCCAAACCAAAATTTCTTTGTTCGGCAAAATTATTATTTAAAGGGTGTGAAAAAACTTTGGCCTTGAGACTTTTGGCGATTTCAACGGTTTTGTCAGTGGAGTTGTCATCAATGACAATAATTTCATCCACCCACTTGACTGACTCCAAACATTCTTGAAGATTTTTTTCTTCGTTCTTGGTTAAAACCACCGCGGAAATCATTGCCTTGATTTTACACCAATCAAGACCGGTTGAGAAGCATTTTCAGCCCCAAAAGCCATAAATAAAGCCAGGCGACCGGCCGGCGGTAAAAAGGAATAAAAGTGTTCACAAAAATCAGATTGCTACGAAGCAAATGATATATATAATAAAAGGGTTTCTTTTTTCCTTCAGAAAGATTGTGAATAATCACTGATTTTGGCTCTAAAGCTACCCTAAAACCAGCTTTTTTGGCTCTTAAACAAAAGTCCGGGTCTTCGAAAAACAAGAAATACTTTTCATTCAGAAACCCTATTTTCTCAAAAACTTTTCTTCTGATAAGCATACAACAGCCAGATACATAATCAATCTCTTTCTGACTCCTGACTCCTAACTCCTGACTTCTAAACTCAATATGATAACTCCTCCCCAACCACCAATTTATTTTTCCCCCAAAATCATAAACCCAATCACCTTTTCTTTGAAACTTAATTACCGGACCAACAATCTCGGCCGGATTAGCCAAAAGTGGCTCTAGAAATCCCCTGCCAGGTAAAGTATCAGGGTTAAGCAGTAAGACGTCTTGCGCCCCCTATTTTAAGGCTAATTTGAGGCCTTTATTAACCCCTTTGGCAAATCCCAAATTCCTCTTATTTTTTATGATTTGCAGATCTTTATACTTCAATAAAATAATTGATTGAAGTGAACCATTAGTCGAAGCATTATCAACAAGAATGATATTGATTTTCGGATAATTTTTAATTAAAGACTTGAGACAATAACTAATATCTTCCTCATTATTAAAATTAAGGATTATTACAGAAAGTCTGCTCATTTAACAAATTGAAAAAATCTTATTTGCTTGGGTTTTAACCAATTATTTATATAGTCTATACTAACCTTTCGTTTTGACTGTATAGCCAAACGCTTTCTAACAATTCGGTGAAGATGTTTCATTATCCAAAAATCAGCTTTTATTGCCTCTTTTAAATGTCCCTTAATAGTCATATAAAAAAATGTGTTTAAATGTACCAACGGAATTGTAATAAAACGCAATCTCTTAAAAAAATTCCTAAAGGAAAATTTTTTAAAATTGTGAGTGTCATATTACTAAAATGGAAATAATCAATAATTTTAATCATACTTTTGCTAGTCGCTTTACAATAATGGTAGACAATTGCTTTTGGTTCATAACAAAATTTATAACCAAATAGTTGAGCCCGAAAACACCAATCGCTGTCTTCACCGTACATAAAATAATCCTCATCAAAAAAACCTATTTTTTTAAAAACATTTTTCCTAAAAATACTTGCTCCTCCGGTAATTAGAAAAACTTCTTCTGGTTTATCAAATTTATCAATCCTATCACCAAAACCGCGAGAAAAAGATTGGCCAACATTATTCATAATATCCCCAGCTGAAGCTAAAATATTTTTATTAAAATAATCTATTATCTTAGCAGTACAAGCACAATACTCTCTGTGATTATCTAAAGATTCGAAAAGATTCTTAACAAAGTTTTTATCTACAACAGTATCGTTATTTAGAAGAATAACATACTTAGACTCGGAAGCTTTAATCCCTTCATTGGCTGCAATTGAAAAACCTAAGTTTTTTTCAAGATTAATTGTTTTAATCTTGGGGTAAAATTCTTTAATAAACTCTATTGTTCTATCACTTGAACCATTATCTACGACAATTGTTTGAAAATTTTTATAGGTTTGTTTCTCAAGTGAACTCAAGCAATTTTTTAATAAGTTTTCCTTATTCCAGGTTATTATAATAACAGTAACTTTCATGCTACCAGCGACTTTTAGGTATAATTCTTAATCTTTCTGCTGTCTTCTTTTTTAAAAAACGTCCAGTTTCATAAAATTTTCTCTCAAGGCGTTTTAAAAATACTGGTAAATTTTTATAAGCCACCCCTATTACAAAAAAGGCATTTTTTTTCTTGCCTTTAAAAATGCCTTCTATTGTTTGGCTGTACCACTCAATATAAGGGCTAAAAGAATTCTTAATCAAATCATCAACAGATTCCCAAGTATAATTTTTTTCATGAAATTTATTATGGGGTTCATTAATTGGTATAGAAAAAATCAGACAGCCATAATCATTAAGACAATCTTTAATATTATTTAATAAGAATTTTGGCTTTTTTAGATGCTCTATTGTTTCAAAAGATACAACGCAATCAAATTTATCATCAATTTTTTCTTTTTCAATATTTGAAATCTTAAAATCTACCGGAGAATAAAAATAATTATTTGTTTTTGCCCACTCAATTGTTTTCTTGTCAATATCAATTCCTTTTACATTTTTTGCTACACTGGAAAGAAGAGAAACACCGTAACCAGAACCACAGGCCACATCAAGAACCTTTCTGTTAACACAATATTTTAAGGCAAAAACATATCTTTGAAGATGTAACGTCCAATTGACAACGTCAATATGCATTTTATTCGGGACAACTCGAACCCCCGTATAATTTAAATTGATTTTCTTTTTTTCTTTCATTAAAAAGCTTAATCGATTTTAACTTATGATCTAAATAATTTACTACTTGACATGTAATAAACAAATCAGTTTAATTTAATTAAACAAGCTGGAAAACGGCTTGTTTTTTGTATCTTGATATGACAAAAAGATTAGAGTTTATTCCACTAATCATAATATCTCCTTTAATATACCTCATTTTCCTTTGTGCTTCCAATATTTTTGCAGGTAACCAAACTTGGACAACTGGAGGTCCAACTAACGGAAGAGAAATGGATCTTGCCATAGGTAAAAATAATATATACACCTCTGGCTATAATGGTGTTTGGAAATCAGAAGATAAGGGCCTTTCTTGGCTGGAAAAAAATAATGGGATACCTACACCTTATGATATAAATAATATAGAGGCTGATTTTAATAACGATAATCTAGTCTTTGCTGGTACCTGGGATAAAGGTTTATATAAAAGTATAGATGGTGGAGATAACTGGACTAAAATTAATTCTTTTCCAGGGAATTATATAAGAAAATTAAAAATAGATCCTTTGAATGGAAATATTTTATATATAGGAACAGGAAGTGGAAGTCAACCTGGGACAATCTACAAAACAATTGATGGTGGTAATAGTTGGCAAGAATTAAATTTAGGGACCAAAGGAATTATTGCATATATCACTATTGAGCCTACAAACAGTCAAGCACTAACAGCTGGTATCATTAGTGCCCCAGATCCTGGAAGATACAAATCTGAAGACGGCGGTATTACTTGGGTAAAGTTTAGTAATGAAAGCACTATAGATTTTCCAGATTTTCCAACCCCAAATCCTCAAGTGTATTATAAGATTATAAATAATAAGTTATATATAAGCCTAGATAAGGGTGTTTCCTGGTCGCTAACAAATAATAATGAATTACCTAGTAATTTTCAAATTCGATATCTAACTATTGATCATTATGATGCTCATAGAATTTTTCTCTTTTCTGAACAATCTGGAGTAGGAGTATATGAAAGTAAAGATGCAGGCTATAGTTGGAATTCGATTAATGATGGTCTCTTTGGTAACTTTAGCTTATCATCTTTTCAAGATTTATACATAGATAAAAGTAATCCAGCTACTATTTATATCACTACAAATGGTAGGGGTGTTTGGCAATATACTTTTCTTGAGGTTATCCCATCCCCAACTCCCTCTCCCACTCCATCACCTTCTCCCACACCAACTCCCACCCCAACTCCTCTTCAACCCCTCGTTCTTCTTCCAGGCCTTGGAGCTTCATGGAATCATGAAAATATGATTTTAAGAATCGATAAACCACAATCAGAATGGTTTATGACGCCAGGGATTAAAGTTTATGATAGCTTGATAGAAACTTTTAAAAATGCAGGTTATAAAACCGAGGGTGGGGATAAAAATCTTTTCATTTTTAATTACAATTGGACCAAACCAGTTGAATCAACTACTGAAGACTTAAAAAACTATATTCAAAATGTCGTCAAGCCACTTCCGGAAACTAAAATTGATTTAGTCGGACATAGCTTGGGTGGCTCAGTTGCCAGGACATATATTCAAAATAATATTGATAATCCTGTTGATCAACTTTTAACTCTTGGTTCACCCCTTAAAGGGATTCCCTCCATCTATTATCCTTGGGAAGGTGGAAATTTAAATAAATCTTTTTCTGGTTGGCAAAGAATCGGCGCTGGTTTATTACTTCATTTAAGAAAACCAGAATTTTCCACAAACATGAAGGCTATCAGAGCAGTCATTCCCAGCCTAAAAGATCTTTTACCGACTTTTAATTATTTAAAGGAAAATTTCCAGGAAAAACTTTTAGCTCAGATGTCAGAGAAAAATGATTGGTTAATTGGCCTTAACAATTCTTTACCAAATCATCTTATCTCTATTAGTAATAATCTTGTTGGTATTTTACCTAATAGCACTATTAGATGGATTCATGTTTCTCATCCTTCATGGCTTGATCATCTTCTTGGTTTGTGGATAGACGGTAAGCCTGACAATGAAGAATATGCTGATGGCGACCAAACTGTTTTAACTGAAAGTGGAGTTCTAAATGGAGCTAACATTTTTAATTTAGAAAATCTCGACCATATGGCTTTAGTGACTTCAACCACCGGTCAACAAAAAATTATGGAAGTTCTTAACTTATCACCCAGTTCTATATCAACTCTCTCTGCCAATATTAATTACGAACCTGCTTTAGTTTTCCAAGTTGCCTCTCCCGCTACTTTAAGCATCGCTGATGCTGAGGGAAATCCAATTGGTTATGGGGATGGCAAATTAATGGTTGTTTCCAATGCTCAGTCAGGTGAATATCAAATAAACTTGGCTGGGATAACTACAGGCGAATATAATCTTTATATTGGCCAAATTCTTAGTAACAAAGATTTATGGACAACTACTTCTGGTTCAATCAACGAAGGTGGGAGGATAGGCTATAGAATTAATTTTAATCCCTCTTCTCCTTTGAAAAATCCCATTATCGACCAAGATGGCAGGGATTATATTGAAACAGCCAAAAATCAAATCATAGACTTAAAAGACTTAATTAATCAGAAAAATATTAAAGAAGAAATAAAATTATCAATTTTTGATCAAATAAATAAAATTCTCCGCTTAACTAACAAAAATGATATTGAAAAGGCGATTATCTCTCTTTATCAACTGCGTTTTCATTTGAGCGTTTGGCAAATAGCCGGTGAAATAGAAAATAATGACAGCCGTTACTTTAAAAATTTAATTCAAGCAATTATTGAAAATTTACAAACTGCTTATGAAATTATTAAAAATAATCAGAATAACGTCTTCGATTTAAAAAATCTAAATCAGGATGTTAAATTAGCTCAAAGATTTTTTGAGAAAATGGAAGATAAACTTAAATCTCTATCTGCTCAAGGGGTAACAAATCCAGATTATGGAATCTTATATTTACTAGCTCAAGAAAAACTAAATATAGCTAAAGATTCAACTTCTTTTAGGGCCCATATTAATGCTCTCGGCGCCAGATTTCTTTCCCAAGAAGGACTTTTGATTACTAAGTAATTTCCATTAATTAATGTAAATAAATAATCTAAAAGAAAATTTTTGACAAAATTTCCCACGTGGTCCAAATTGTCAAAAATATAATTAGTATGATCAAGAAAATTCACAAGAAAAGAACCGTTGATGAATTTAATATTCCAGAAAAAAGCTTAGAAATAATCGCCGAGTCTTTAAAAGAGCAAGCCGAAAAAGAGCAAAGAAAAAATAAATATGCTTCCACAAAACAAGTCTTGAAATTATTAGCTGGTGGTTTATTTTTAGGTGCTTCAATTTTTGCACCAGGATTAACCATAGGTTTAAAGATGTTTATCAATAATGAAAACGAGTATGGGGGCACAAAAGAATGGAAAAAATTCAATACTTCTTATCTCTCTAGAGCCATTAAACGCCTAGAAAAACAAAAATTAGTTGAAATCTATAGGGAGGGAGATTTGGATATTATTAAAACAACCACCAAAGGTAAAAAACAAGTTTTAAAATATGCTCTTGATAAAATTGAAATTAAAAAGCCGAAGATTTGGAATGGGAGATGGTATTTTGTCAGTTATGATGTACCAAAAAACAAAGATTGGTTAAGAAAAATCATGAGAGATTTTCTTAAGAGACTAGGCTTCTATCAATTTCAAGAAAGTCTTTATATTCATGCGTATCCATGTGAAAGCGAAATTAACTTCATAAAAGAATATTTAGAAATCAGTGAATACGTTAAAATTTTAGTGGTTAGTAAAATCGAAAATGACGAAGTTTTCAGAGAATATTTTATGGTTTAATCATTTTGACAAAATCTCCCACGTGGTCCAAGTTGTCAAAAAATTAGGAAGAGAATAAAGAAAGCTCTTGTTATTAAATAAGAAAAAATCTTTCGGGTTATTTTTTCCGGTTTGCCCAAAAGCTAGGCTTCTATTTTTAGATTAGAACAAGTTATCTTTATGCTTATACCCCAGAATAGTTTGGGGGCAGAAGTTCTTGAATCTTTTCCTGCAACTGGTTCGCTAAAGTATTCCTAATTTCGGAATTTTTCATACCCTCTCCCCTTGCTCCTAAATCAGGAATAAATGGTTTCCCAATTCTTATAAAAAGAGGTTTTTTTCTTAAATTTCTCAAATCTTTAAGCTTAAATCCTTCCACATCAATAAGAGGAAAGGTCAACTCATTTTGCCCCCATATGGCCATGGGAATAATAGGAAGCGGTTCTTCAAACTGAGTAGCAAGAAAAATGAGCCCTGCTTTTGGAGTTTTAGGCTGTAGTCGTTCATCTCCTCGACCCCGCGTACCTTCAAGAGCGGTAGCAATAATACGACCGTTTCCTAATAATTTTATCGTCCTTCGTATTGCAGACATATCCGCTTCGCCTCTTCTAATACCAATAAAGCCTAAAGGAGGCAAGATTTTACCTAATACACCCTTCATATTCTCAATTTTAGTAATAATATAGGGATAATCTTTTACTGGAAGTAGGATTTGCGGAACAAGGCCCTCTACCCAACCAAAATGATTAAAAGCAATTAGAAATGGTGGTTTTTTAGGCAAATTCTCCCTGCCTTCAACTTGAATGCCGTGGCTGGTCAATTCAAGAATACCCTTAAAAACAGCTTTCATCCCTATCCTTATTGGAAGTGGAACTTCATGAGATGGCATAAAATATTTTTACATCATATTGTATCACTAAAATCAAATTTTGTTATAAACAGCAATCATTCATCTTCCAAGGGTTTTCTTAAGTAGCTTTTAGCTAAGCTTACTGAGGACCAGCTCAACCTCTTCTTCTGGGGTCATTTTATCGGTCTCTATTACTAAATTAAAATAACGTTTATCAAACTGATTTTTAACCTGATACAAGCGTTTATGTTTCTCTAAAGTAGCTCTGTCCCGAAAAACTACCTTCTTCTTCGCCTCAGCCAGAGGAACTTTTTCTCTTTTAGCAAACCTTTCGATTCTGGCTTTCAAAGTGGCTACACAAAGAACTCTGAAGACATGTGGCAAATCTCTGGCTAACCAACCAGCTAACCAACCCTCATAGACTATATTTCCCTTTTTTTCAAGCATTTTTCTGGCTTTTTTATCTACTTCCTTATCAATTTCATCAGGAACTTCATGATACCGCTCGATTGGCCAGCCTTTTTCTCGGCAGTACTGACGAAAAACTTCGCCAGCAGAATAAAATCGCCAACCTAATTTTTCGGCCAACATTTGTGCTAAAGTAGTTGAGCCAGAAGCGATTATTTTTCCGGAAACAGCAATATTTCTATATTTCACTATTTAATATAATAACACTACTTTCCAACTACGGCCATCTATCTTCCGTGGTTATCTTTTTGGTGTCCAATTTCTTTCCCAAGAAGTTTTGTTTCTCTTTAAATAAAAAAGACCGAAGTCATTTTATTAACTCTGGGCTTAAACCCATTTTTTTAATATTATAAAAACTCTCTCTTTTTCCTCGGCCCCTAATTGTTTTTCTTTCTTTTTACGCTCAAAAATCTCATATTTCTTTTGTTTTGCTTTATCTAAAAATTCTGAAATTTGGGGATTTGCGCGTTGTTTTTCGTCTAAATTAAAATAAAAACGCCCTTCGGGAGCCAAAGCATTGGATAAGTTTTTTAGTATCGTAAAAACAGTTTTGTTATCATTATGGATAAGAGTTTCGTAAGAGATAATTAGGTTAAAAGTGTTTGGAGTCAACCTGACTGTTTCCAACTTATCAACAATATATTTTATGTAACCATCAAAAATGGCCTTTCGAACAGCTACCAAGTGACTTTCTTTGGAAAAATCTTTATCATTAACCCCGACAGCCTTAACAACGTTTGGTTTCTTTTCTTGTTGAGTTCGTAAAAGAAGCTGATCTTTAAGCTCAAATAAAGCTCGACCGGTCCCGCACCCTGCATCTAAAATAGAGATTTGGCCTTTATCCCTTAATTTGTTCAAAGCTACGCTGATTAAATCTTCTCCCTTTGGGCCTAAAAAATCACCAGAGTAAGATATAATGCCTCTGTCAATCAAGGCTCGTTGATAATTTCCAACTTTATCTTCTGGATCTTTACAAATCTCGACCATATTTATAATTATATCAAAAGGCCTTAAATACTTCTCTTTCTCAAGAAGGATTACATTTTTTCCATTAAACCCTGAATTAAAACCCATAGTTTGACTTTTACCCTCGCTCGTATTACAATATTCTCATGAGTGAATCACCAGAAAAAAGAGGTGAAAAAAGATATATAAAATTTGATATGAGATCGAAAACAAAGGAAGTAACTGCTATTCTTTCTACTAATGAGGAAAAAGAAGCGGTTTTGAGTGTTTTATCCCCTCGACTTATAGAACTTACATCGTTCGAAACCGATGGTACTTTTAGAGAAGGGGTCCTTAGACATATCAAAGTGCTAAGAGAAGTCACTAAAAGGTTAGCTGTTGAATTAGGGAAAGATAAAATCTGGACACCAAGAGAGTGGCTGCATTTAGGTATCATAGATTTTGTTCCTGAAAAAATACTGAAGAAATTGGCAACTGAAGAACTCGGCTATAAACCAGAGTTTTTTGAACAGATTCTTCAAAAAAAAGCAAGATATTTTTTAAATCAAAAAATTAAAGAGAAAAAATAATCTCCTCCTCTCTAAATTTTCTCAAAAAAAAGACCCATATTGGAAAGGAAAGTTTAATTCTCCAATATGGGCTTTTTAAAATTTGTTTAATAAGAAGGTAGTAATAGAAATATCAAATCCCTATTTAAGTAATTCATCCAACAATTTTTCCATTTCTTTCCTCATCCCCCTAAAGCCTTCTATTAAACCTTTATCCCTTTCTTCATATGGCTCACGATTTATTATACGAGTAATTTCTCTATGCACATCGGATGAAACCCTACCAGAATCTGTATCAATCAAAGAAAATAATAAAATCTTTTTGACGATTTCCTTATTTAAATCATCCCAAGTAGCATAACGAGATTTATAAACAATTATGTCAGATCCAGAAATATCAATTGACCTAACGCCATCAATTTCACTCAAGCTCAACATAAGCGCGGTTTGCCAGTAAGAACCTGGGTGTGAACTATCTTTATGAGTAAAGGGAATCTCATAAACACACTTCTCTTCGTCAATAATTTTAGGAACAATAGCTATAATCCTATCCATTTCTTTTTTCTCCCGTGCCATTTTTTTCTTTAAAAGAACTATGTTATTTTATCAATAAAGTAAGCGGAAGTCAACAATTATAGGACTTTTTTAAATTTTTATAAGGATCGAGGAAAATCATTCTTTTAAGCCAATATTTGGCAATCTCCCAAGTAAATATTCGTTGCCACCTATAAAGCCAAAGGCGTCCTATCAAAGACCTTTCCCGGCTCCTTGATATTTTATGTTCATGAAGAACTTTAGCTTTTGGATTACAAACAATATCGTAGCCAATCAAATGTAAAAACCAGGCGTATTCGGCATCGTCACCACCGATTAATCTTTCGTTAAATGGTCTTTTTTGCCAAATATTTTTTCTGATAGCACAGCAAGCCCCGGCAAAATTATAAACCTTCCTCCTTGTTTCAAAGTTACCAAAAATAGGTGGCTTAACAGAATATCTGGTTAATCTTTTAGGAAACCTTTCGGCTGGCCAATAATCTGGATAATCATATCCTTTCCTCCCGGAAATTGTATATATACCATATGTCCCACCAACCCCTGGGTCACTAAAGGGTTTAATCATCTCGACAAGCCAATTTTCCCCCATCGGAATTGCATCACCAGAAAGACGTACTAAATATTCTCCTTGAGCTTCTTTAGCTCCAAGATTAAAAACCCTGGCATGGTTAAACTTTTCAGAATTAACTTTTATTAAGTGGACCAGGAGTTTTTCAATATACTCTCTAGCACCATCAGTTGAACCAGAATCTAAAACAATAATTTCATATTTATCTTTGAAATTCTGATTGAGTAAAATTGGTAGAGATTTTTGAAGATAAGATTTTTGGTTTTTGGTGATGATGATAACAGAGGCTTTCATTTTTGGTGGGCTCATCAGGATTCGAACCTGAGGCCTTTGCAATGTGAGTGCAACGCTCTGCCAGCTGAGCTATGAGCCCTTCGATAAACTCAGGGTAAACCAAACAAAAATATTTTAGCAAATTTACCCCTTGAAAGCTAATTTTCGTTCATTCATAATCAATTTATGAGCTTTTTTCGCCGAGTCGGCACCTTTTTTTTGGATTTTGTCGAAACAGTCGTCATTACCCTGGCGATTTTTGTCATCGCCTATCTTTTTTTGTTCCAGCCCCACCAAGTCCGCGGCAGTTCCATGTACCCCAATTTTCATGACGGTGACTATCTTTTAACTGATAAAATTTCTTACCGTCTCAACCAGCCAAAAAGGGGTGATGTCGTCGTCTTTGTCGCACCGAAAAATGAAGAATATGAGTACATTAAAAGAATTATTGGCATTCCCGGTGATACTGTTTCTATAACTGAAGACGACCGCGTCAAAATTAACAACGAAATTCTTAATGAAACCTATCTTCCTTCTGATTTTAAAACTTTTGGCGGAAGTTTCTTAGAAATTGGAAAAACGGTAAATGTCTCTCAAGGGGAATATTTTGTTTTAGGCGACAACCGCAACCATAGTTCTGATTCCCGAGAATGGGGTTTTGTGCCCAGAAAAAATATCATCGGCAAAGCGTGGTTTAAATATTGGCCTGTCAGCCAAATGGGTATTATTCCTTCGTCGGAGAAGATGCTTTCAGGCTCATAATTCCCTGATGAATTTTTTGGAGTTTTTCTTCTGTTTCCCCTATGGTTCCTTTAAGAGAAATGACAACTTTGGTTTCAATTCTGGAACGAGAAACCTTAATAATAGTTTTTTCATCGCCGCCTAAAGCTTGATGGATATCATCTCTTATCTGGTCAATTTCATCGGAAACAAGCTGGGGTGGATAAGTATCTTTTTTCTGTATTTGCCCGGCTTTTTTCTTCATGCGCCTGGCCACATCTTCCGCTCTTCGAACCGAACCTGATTCGCGCAAAATCATTTTATAAGCCTCAACCATTAATTTAGGGTCTTCAATGCCTGCCAAAGCTCGGGCGTGGCCTTCGGTAATTAAACCCGAAAGCAGACCGTCTTTTAAAGCATCCGGTAGAGTTAAAAGTTTAATTGAGTTGGAAATATAGGCCGGACTTTTGCCAATTCTTTGGCAAATTTCTTTATTGGTCAAACCAAATTCCTCAATTAAGCGGACAAAAGCTTGGGCCCTCTCAATTGGGTTTAAATCTTCCCGTTGGACATTTTCCACAAGAGCCATTTCCAACATCCCCTGAGGTGAAGTTTCTTTAATCAGCGCCGGAACAGTTTTTAAACCCGCCATTTTGGCCGCCCGCCAGCGTCGTTCACCAGCAATAATCTGGTAGCCGGCTGGTGTTTTAGCCACCACCAAAGGCTCCAAAATACCGTGTTCTTTGATAGACTCGGCCAGCTCAATCACCGATTCAGGAGTAATTAAACCCCTGGGCTGAAGAGGATTTGATTGAAGGAGATCGATATCAAAATCAACAACTTGTTTTGGCGCCATTTTTAATTTGTTAAAATCATTATTTAGGAACGACACAAACTAAATTTTTACCTTGCCTTTTTTTAAATTCAACCACCCCATCCACCAAAGCAAAAAGGGTATAGTCACGGCCAAGACCAACACCTTGTCCGGGATGAAATTTAGTCCCTCTTTGCCGAACAATAATATGACCAATCTTGACTTTTTCCCCACCAAAAATTTTTAAACCTAAACGTTTGCCAACGCGGGGAGTCTGTTGTCTAGTTTTACCACCTGCCTTAGTATGAGCCATAATTTCTTCTTTTCATAAATATTAATGAAAGTTTTCACAATTGTCAAGCAACGGTAATTTTTTCAATCTTAATTTTAGTCAAAAGAGGCCGAAAGCCTTTGACTCGGCGATAGCGGGATTTCGCCTTATAAGTCGCCACGCGAATTTTATCACCCTTAAATTGCTCAATAATCTTGGCTTTAATTTGCGCCCCCTTAACTAAAGGCTCACCAATTTTGATTTCTTCGTCCACTAAAAGCAAAACTTCATCAAGGTTAACAGCTTTGCCCTTTTCGCCCTCAATCTTATCAACTTCAAGTTCATCGCCTTCGGTGACTTTGTATTGACTGCCGCCAATTTTAACAATGGCATATTTTTTCATAAAACGATATTATACTGCGCTTTTCAAGCTTGTACAATGTAAACATTGTAATCTTTTTCCTATCTAATCTCAACCATCTCTTGTCTTTCCTTAAAACGCGAAAGACTCGAAACAATCCCCAAACAAACCATCGTGGAAAGCAACGAAGAACCCCCATAGGAAATTAAAGGCAGAGTAATCCCGGTAATCGGCAAAATGCCCAAATTCATGCCGATGTTGATAAAAATCTGAATGAAAAGCAGACTAAAAACCCCAAGGCAAATAAAATAGGCAAAATGGTCAGTAGTATTTCTGGCCAAAGTTAATATTCGCCAAAGCAAAAAGAAAAACAGGCCTAAAAGGACCATCACCCCGATAAAACCAATTTCTTCCGCCAAAGAGGCAAAGATAAAATCAGTATGTCTTTCGGGAAGAAATCTTAACTGAGACTGTGTTCCCCTCCCCAATCCCCGCCCAAAAATCTTACCCGAACCAACAGCAATCATCGATTGAATAACGTTAAAACCAGAGCCCAAAGGATCCCTTTCAGGATTCAAAAAGGTATAAATCCGTTGTCTTTGATAATCTTTTAAAAAATGCCAGGCTAAAGGCAAAAAAACCGCTAAAAAACCGCCGCCAAAAAGCAACCATTTAGCCTTAATCCCCTTGGCCAAAACCATCCCCAACCAAATAAAGACGACCACCAAAGAACTACCCAAATCTGGTTGGAGAAAAATAAGTACCGCCGGCAAAAATAAAAATAACAGCGATTTTAGGATTTTTTTCAAATTGTTTTCTTGTTCATCGCTAAAAAATGAGGCAAAAAATAAAACTAAAAAGGGTTTGACAATTTCCGAAGGCTGTAGGCTGAAACTCCCGATCTGAATCCAACGGACAGTGCCTCTGGTCACTTGGCCAAAAATAAAAGTGATTAAAAGAAAAATCACCGAACCCAAATAAAAATACCAAGAAGCCCGCTGATAGGTCCGGTAATTAATTTGTGAAAACAAAAGAAACAAACCCAACCCTAAAATAAACCAAACAAATTGTTGCCAAAATGAAGTCGGCGCCGTACTGTTGACTGCCAACAAACCAATCAAAGCAATTGCCAAGACTAAAATCAGAATCAGCCAATCAAAATTGAAAAAACGCCTCATTTTGTAAAAAACATCTATTTGATTTTTAATTCCTCACCCGGAAGGAGTTCGGTGGTTAAGGTTTCCTTCTTAATATAATTTTGAAGTTTTTTATCTTGAGGCCAGTTGGGTCCTAAAACTTTTATTTTCTGATCGAGCTGACAACCAACTTGCTTTCTTAATTCTTGAATCTCCCTGACCAATTCTCTGGCTTCCCCTTCTGCTTTTAACTCTGGGGTAATTTTAGTCTCCAACTCAATTTTTAATTCTCCCTTGCCTGTTTTAACTTCGATCTGTTTTACATTTAACTCATCTTTAATTAATCGAGCCAAGTCCTCTTTAATTGTAAATTGTAAATTATAAATTATAAATTTGTTAAGTGGTTGCCTGACTCTGATTTTAACTTCTTTTCGAGCCGCATGACCCAGTTCACAAATTTTTCTCACCAGAACCATTTCTTTCTCTAATTTTTCATTAATTAACTTCTCATTAACCTTCGGCCAATCTTCAAGATGAACTGATTCTTTACCGGTTAAATTTTTGAAAATTTCCTCAGCTAAAAAGGGCGTAAAGGGCGCCAAAATTTTACAAAGATTCACCAAAACCTGGTAAAAAGTTGAATAACAAGCCTCTTTATCTTTTTGATTTTCAGCTGTTGGTCCCAAACGGTCTCTTGAACGGCGGATATACCAGGTAGAAAGGTCTTCAATAAATTTTTGAATAGGTTTTGTCGCTAAATTTAAATTATAGCTTTCTAAACCTTTAGTAATTTCATTAATTAAACCATTAGTCCTTGAAATAATCCAGCGATCTAAAATTGATAAATTTTTTGCTTCATCTTTGGGCTGCCATTTATCAATCAAAGCGTTAGTGGCAAAAAAATTATAAATATTAATTAACATCAAAATTAATTTTCTGAAAACATTTTCAACCAATTTATCTGAAAAAAGGAGATTCTGGGCGTTAGTAGCTACTGAAGATAAAAGAAAAAACCTTAAAGAATCAGCTCCATATTTAGCAAAGATTTCTTCTGGTTCAGGATAATTTCTCAATCTTTTTGAAAGTTTTCTTCCTTGAGGATCCAAAATTATCCCGTTAACAATGCAATTTCTAAATGCAGGTTTATCGAATAAAATTGAAGCAACCACATGTAGGGTATAAAACCAACCTCTTGTTTGGTCTAAACCTTCAGCAATAAAATCAGCTGGGAAATTATTCTCAAAATCATCTTCATCCTCAAAAGGATAATGGCTTTGAGCGTAAGGCATACTTCCTGACTCAAACCAACAATCCAAAACCTCCTCTACTCGACTCATTTTGCTTTGGCAATCGCATTTTAATTGAATTTCATCAATCTTAGGACGATGTAAATCCACTTTATCTGGATAAACTGTTTTAAAATTTACCGATTCTTTTCTCAACTCGTCAATACCGCCAATTACTTTTATTTTGGAACATTTTTCGCATTGCCAAATAGGTAAGGGTGTTCCCCAAAAGCGATTGCGAGATACAGCCCAATCACGAGCCTCTTCTAACCACTTTCCAAAGCGACCATTTTTTATATGGGCGGGTACCCAATGAATCTTTTGATTATTTTTTATTAATCTCTGGCGAATATCACTTACCTTCACAAACCAGGTAGAAATTGCATAATAAATTAAAGGGGATTCACAACGCCAGCAAAAAGGATAAGTATGATAAATTGTTTCTGACTTGAAAAGCAAGTTGCGTCCTTTAAGTTCCTCAATAATCAACTTATCGACATCTTTAACAAATAACCCCACCCATGGTTTTACTTCGCTGGTAAATTCCCCTTTTTCATTAACCGTTTGAATTATTTGAAGATTTTCTTTGTTGGCTAATTCTAAATCATCCTCACCAAAGGCCGGAGCAATGTGAACAATACCTGTTCCTTCCTGGAGATTGACAAAATCGGCACCAACTACAATCCAAGTTTTCTTATTTTTTTGTTTGGAAACAAATTCGTAAAGAGGTTTATAATTTTTGCCAATCAGCTCTTTAGCAGATAAAGTTCTGATAAGTTTACACTCCTTGCCTAAAACAGAAAGCCGTTCTTTTGCTAAAATAAGATACTCACCTTTTACTGCCACTTCGGCATATTCTATATCCGGATTAACAGCTAGAGCAGTGTTTCCTGGAAGTGTCCAAGGGGTAGTCGTCCAAGCCAACAAATATGTATTCTCTTTATCAGTCAAAGGAAACTTTATAAAGATAGACATATCTGGTACGTCATCCCTATAGCCTTGATTTGTTTCAAAATTGGAAAGAGGTGTTCCACAACGAGGGCAATAGGGCATACTTTTAAATCCCTGATAAATTAAGCCTTTCTTCCAAATCTGTTTAAAAATCCACCAAATACTTTCCATATAATTTAATTCCATGGTGGTGTAAGTATTCTCCTTATCTGACCAGCGTCCCATACGACTAATCGTTTTTTCCCATTCATCAGTGTAACGAAAAACAATTTTTTGACATTCTTCACAAAACTTTTTAATACCTATTTTCTCAATCTGTTTTTTGCCAGAGATTTTAAGTTTCTTCTCGACCTCATATTCAACTGGAAGACCATGACAATCCCAACCCAAACGGCGAGGCACACTAAAACCCTGCATGGTTTTATAGCGGCAGACAGCATCTTTAATGGTCATGGCTAAAATATGGCCATAGTGAGGCAAACCAGTGGCAAAAGGAGGACCATCGTAAAAGATAAATTTCCTTTTCCGATTTTTCAACGTTTTTTCAAAAATTTTTTCTTTCTGCCACCAATCAAGAATTTTCTTTTCAATTTCTACAAAATTAACTTTCGGTGAAACTGGTTTAAACATATTTAAATTAAAGCAAAAAGGTGAAGATTAAGCAAGAAGAAGGTAGATAAATTCCAGACATAAAAAACCACTGTAATTTGGACAGAGGAATTATTTCACCCTGACTTTCTCTGCCTGCTTTAGTCCTTCTTTTACACCAGTAAGTATTTGCCTAAAGCCAAGAATTTCTTTCAGATGGGGATTTCTCCGCTCGGTAAGTTCATTATTCCGATAGATTCGATGGATATCAACTAAACAATCTCCATTTTTATTCAATTCCATCACATAACCATGAAAAAGACTGGGTTTCCAACGAAGACCGAGGAAAATTTTAATATCTTTAGGTATTTCAGGGACATCTTCATGAATATTCTCTGTGTATAAATCAATATTAACCCGTTCCTCATTAAATTCCATAGCAGGTCTAATTTCCCACCAGTATCGTTCATCACTAGTGTCTGGTGAAATAGTAACGTAACCCTTCTCTTTTTTACCAAAACATACAAGGAGGTTATAAGCCTTCTTGTAAAACCCTTTCGCTAGACTCTTAATCTCTGCCTTCGGTCCTTCTTCTACTAGAGTGCCTTTTAAAATTCTGGCATAATCTACATTTTTTTCCTTTGGGTTCATTCTTCACCTCCTTTCTTACTTTCCTTGTCTTAAAAACCATCATCTATTTCATCTAGTGATACATGGTGTCCATTTTCCATTCGCACAAGCGGCATATCTTCATTCTTTATTAGACTCCTCTCCTCTAGTCTTACTTCTGACAATCTACTCTTAAAAAAATTAAAGACTTCTCGGAAATCTTTTAAATCATTTACTGTAGCGGGTCTCGCTTCAGTTTTTCTTAAAGTACCAGTAACAGCTACACAGTCAGCCTTCACATTAAAGCGTAGTCCCAAAATATTTTCTATATATCGTCCTCCACCGCGTAAAATGTGAGCACAAAAAAAGTTTGTATCTCCATCATCATCCTGAAAGAGAGAAATTTTAAAATTGTTATCGCCCTCTTCAACCATGATCCTTCTCCCGACATAATCATTATCACGAAGAAGCTTTTGAAAATCTAAATGAAGGGGAATAGCGAGTCTTTCTATCCGTTCACTTGCCACCCTTTCATTCGCTCTTTTTTTAATCTCTTTTTTTAATAACTTCGGCAATGTTAATTTTTCTCTCATTTTCTTACTTCCCTTGCCTTAAAAAAGTAGGGATATCAAATTCCTCACCAAATTCATCTTCAGGTAATTCTTTTGGTTCTTCTTTTTTCTCTTCTATCGTTGGTTTTTCTCCAAGGGTTATTTTTTCTTCAGGAAATTCAGAGATAATTCCTTCCGGTTCTATCGGTTTGGGTTTAAACATCATTCTGGCTAATCTCATTCTTGACTCGTCAAAACCAGTGGCAATAACAATAATTTTAATCTGATCGGTCATATTTTCATCAATCGTCGCTCCAAAAATAATATTGGCATCGGCATCGGCCGATTGAGAAATCAGTTTCGCCGCTTCTTCCACTTCCGCCATCGTCAAATCCGGACCGCCGGTGATATTAAACAAAATCCCCTTGGCGCCTTCAATGGAAATATCCAATAACGGTGAGAAAATGGCTGATTTGACGGCAATTTGAGCCCGATTTTCGCCCACTCCCGTGCCAATACCCAAAAGGGAAGAACCGGCATTTTTCATCACCGCCTTCACATCAGCAAAATCAACATTAATCAAACCGGGAATGGTGATAATCTCCGAAATCCCCTGAACCCCTTGGCTTAAAACTCCATCCACTACTTTAAAAGCCTCAAGCAAGGTAACTTTCCGGTCTACAACCTCCATAATTCTTTGGTTGGGGATAACGATTAAAGTGTCAACTTTATCTTTTAAATTCTCAATCCCTTCTTCGGCCGCCACCATCCTTCTCGTGCCTTCAAAGGCAAAAGGTTTGGTCGTCACCGCAATCGTTAAAGCCCCGGCCTCTTTCGCCGCTTCCGCAATAATCGGAGCACCACCGGTAAAAGTACCGCCGCCTTGACCACCAGCCAAAAAGACCATATCGGTATCAATCAAATATTCACGGATTAAATCTTGGGATTCTTCGGCAGCTTTGCGACCAATTTCCGGATCACCACCAGAACCTAAACCCTTAGTGATATCTTTGCCGATTTGAATTTTAGTGGGAGCTTTATTAGCCAGAAGGGCTTGGCTGTCGGTGTTAATGGCAATAAATTCCACCCCTTTAATCTTATTGCCGTCGATCATAGTATTGATGGCGTTACTACCACCCCCGCCAATACCTAAAACCTTAATTTTGGCGAAACTCGAAGCATCTGGTTTAATGAGAGCCATAAGTTAATTTTTTCTGGGCAGAAGAAATTTGCAGGTCTATTATACTACGCCTTAAAGGCTTGTATAATTAGCACTAATTTATTGACTTTAAGTTATAAAATTTATAGTGCTAATTATATTACGGCAGGAAAGATTTAATCAAGTCAATAAATTTACCAGCCACTCCCTTACCGGGAATTTTTTGTAAACTCTTACCTAATCTACCTAAAGGGAAAAGAGAGGTTTCACTAACTTCTTTGGCCTTATAAAGCACCAAACCCGTGGCTACGGCATATTCTGGGGTTTGAATATCATCCACCAGGCCGGTCAAGCTATTGGGCTGGCCTACCCGAACCGGCATGGCTAAAACTCTTTTGGCCGAATCGACAATCCCCACGGTCTGCGCCCCACCGCCACAAAGAACAACGCCGGAAGGTGTCAGTCCAGTCGCACCGCTCTTTTTAATTTCTAGACCGACCATGGTAAAAATTTCATTCAATCTTGGTTTGATTATCCCTTCCACTAAAGTTTTTCTGGAAATAGTTTTGGTTTCTTCAATAATCCCCAAATCGGTCAAATCAATTTCGTCGGCATTTTTGGCCTTCTCTTCACCCTCATCTTGATCTTCATCTTCTGTTTCTTTTTCCTTTTTGGTGGAAAGGGCGATTTTGATTTTTTCGGCTGATTCCAAAGAAAGGCGTAAACCAATCGCCAAATCATTGGTGACATTTTTTGCCCCAATCGGCAGGACCGAGGTGTAAAAAGGAGAACCTTCGACATAAATCACCATATCCGTCACCCCACCGCCAATATCCACCAAAACGACACCTAATTCTTTTTCCGTTTCCGTCAGAACACTCTCCGCTGCCGCCAACCCAGAAACAACCAAACTTTGGGCATCAACGCCAATTTCCGAAATACTGCGAGTCAAATTTTTAATGGCCGTTGAGGAGCCAGTGACAATATGAGTTTCCACCTCCAGTCGAACTCCACTCATCCCCGCCGGATCCTTAATCCCCTCTTGGCCGTCAACTGTAAAATAGCGAGGGATAACATGAATAATTTCTCTTGAGGCAGGCAAAGAAAGAGCCTGAGCGGCTTCAATCACCCTTTTGATATCATCTTTGTTAATTTCAGCCTCTGGTTCAGCCACCGCCACCACCCCGCGTGAATTAGAAGAAGCAATATGAGGACCGCTAATCGCCACCAAGGCCCGATTGATATTGTAACCGGCCATTCTTTCGGCCGCCTCCACACATTCTAGTAAACTGGTTGTAGTTTCCTCAATGTTGACAATTTGACCCTTGCGAATACCTTTTGAAGGGGTGCTGGCGACACCAATAACTCTCACCCTTTCTTCTTCCGAATCGCTAATTGAAGAGGCAATAATGGTGACGATTTTTGAAGAGCCGATGTCAACCCCGGCAATAATTTGTGGTTTAGGCATCTTTCTTAATATAAAACAACCGGTTTGTCAAATCTTAAATCAATTTTTTTTATCTGCTTTCCTTCTATTTTAGACCGTGAGTAAATAAATTGTAAAGAGTCAAGTTGAACACTAATATCTTTTTGTCCATTAAACAAAACCAAAACTTCATTTTCCAACCAAATCTCAATCTCCCTAAAACTAATCACTCTTGAAACTTTGGGTTCCAAAAGACGCAATTTCATTCCCACCAAAATTTCTATTGTTTTTTGAACTTCTTCTTGGGTAATCTTTTCTCCCACTTTAGTTTGGAGGTCATTTTTTACCAAAATTAAGGGCAAATTTGGGTTAGCATCAACTTTTTGAATCACTACCCCCTCTTGATCAATGAGGTAATAAGTGCCTGTTAAAAAAAATTTTGGATTTTTTAACTCTCCAGATAGGGTCGCCCCTGGCTCGGAGAACAATTCTACCGCCAAAGCCGCCACTGGGTTTCTTGAAGTTAATTCAAATGATAATTTATCAGGTAATCTTTTTTTTATCTTGACAAAATGAACTTGAGGATAGTTTTCCTTAATTTTATCCGAAACTAATTGGCGAGGAAAAAATAAAAGATGCTGCCTTAAGCTTAAATCGCTAATTTTGTTAGCAATTTCCGCGTTGCAGTTTAATTGATTAAACTGGCAATCAACCCTTTTAACCTGCCAAAAATCACTTTTTAACCAAAAGCCGATAAGGATTAAAAAAAGAATGAAGCCTAAAATTTTAAGCAGTTTTTTCCAGTTCATCGACGATTTTTTGGGTGGCATTTTTAATAATTAATGACTTATTTTTGTCTCCGGCCTGACGATATTTTTGTATCTTTGCCATCATCGTCTCTATTTTTTCAAACAAATTATTGGGAGTTAAATCATCTTGGTGTAAAATTTCACCCAAACCAATTTTTTGGACCATTTGAGCGTTTTTAGTTTGCTCGTCGCCCGGCAACCAAGGAATAGGAATTAGCAATTGGGGCTTACCCAAAGCTAGCAATTCGGTAATCGTATTGATACCGGCACGGGAAACCACCAGATCAGCTCCCTCAAGGAGGGTTCCCCATTCTTCCCCGGTGACATACTTTTTCAAATGATAATTGTCTTTTAAGTTTATCGGCAAATTGTCTCTTTTATACTCTAACCTTTCAAAATCATCGAAAGTTGCCAAATGACCGGTCTGATGAAAAAGATTATATTTAGCTAATAATTTTTCTAAAACCCCTTCAATGGCGACGTTAATTCGATGTGAGCCTTGATTGCCGCCAGTCACCAAAATCAGCGGTTTCTCCTTTTCGAATTTTAAGGAAACCCTTGTTTCTCGCTTCGCTCGAAATAAGGAAACCCTTGTTTCTCGCTTCGCTCGAAATAAAGTTGACAAGATTTTGGCGTTGGTTTTAAAAACATCAGGACGAAGAGGGTTGCCAGTGAGGATAGCTTTTCCTCTGGAAAGATTGATTAAAGTTTCTGGCCAAGACACACAAATTTTTCTGGCAAAAAAACTATTAATTTTATTGCCAAGGCCAACAACCGTTGTTTGTTCGTGAATGACAATCGGAATTCCCAACAACCAACCAGCGATAACTACCGGAACGCCAACATAACTCCCGAAGGATAAAATAACATTCGGCCTGATTTTAGCCAGATGGTAAAAAGACAAAATGAATCCCCAAGGAATTCTTAAAAAAGCGGAAATTGTATATTTAGTAAATTTATGCTGGAGTCGACCGAAATTAATGGGGATAAACCAAAAACCCTTCTCTTGAATAAGGAAACCCTTGTTTTTCGCTTCGCTCGAAATAAGGAAACCCTTGTTTTTCGCTTCGCTCGAAATAACCATTGATTCCAATGAGGGAGTTTTATCTCCTTCGGCTGAATATTTCCTTCCAATATAAAAAATCTCCCAATTACCTCTTTTAATCAACTCTTCAATCACCGCCAACGCCGGCGTCAAATGCCCCCCAGTGATGACAATTTTTCTCTTTTTCATCAAATCAATTATACCACCCTATGAGTACTAAAGATGGAGGAACTAGAGAAATTCCGAAGTGTAAGCCTATTTCACATCTAATCTCCGATCCCTATGGGCCTATCCCGGAAATCTGCTCTCTCAGCTTTTTCTGCCACGGGTCCAATTTTCACCTCAAAGACATCAAGTAGGGCCGTTATGGCTTTTACTTTATCCCCGTGAGTTTCTGTTTCAAAAGCACTTACAATCGCCTGGGCAAATTCTGCTCTCTGTCGACCTCTTTCTTGGTCGGTGGCTGGATCCCCCCACGCATAGTTAAAATATGCTTCCCCAAGTCCTTCGCCAAACTTAGATATTGCCTCACGTCGCAAGGCAACTCTCTCCCTTCTTCTTGCCTCCTGTTCTTTTTTACCGCTCAACTCTTCCATATACTCCTCATCTAAGTTCTTTTGCACCTTTTCGAGCGCTCTTTCAATAGACTCTTTTGTGAGAGGCTTCTTTGGTGGTTTCTCTGGAGGGAAAACCTGAACCTTCTCTTTTTTGTCTGCCACTTTTCTCCACCTCCTTTCTAAGCAGTCTTTTCCTTCTTAGTTTTACTATAGGGATGGTCCAAAGTCAATATCTCAATATATGTTTCCTTCCATCCCAAGGCGAAATGCTATTTACACTTCGAGGAGATTCGCCTTTATGCTAAAATTTATTTAAGATGAAAAACAAATACTTAGATGTTATTTTCACTAACCATGCCATTAACCGTCTTTACAATCGGGGTATTACCCAATCCGATGCCTGGTATACTTTTAAACATCCAGAGGGGATTTTAGAAGGTAAAATTCCCGGTTCAAAAAAGTTTTACAAAAACTATGGAGACCAAAGAATTGAGGTTGTGGCTAAACAAAACGAAAAAGGCGAATGGATTGTTCTTTCTTGTTGGTCAAAATATGTTGGCAATGGAAAACCCTTGGTTAGAAAAGAAAATTTTCTTGAAAAAATTATCAACAAAGCTTTAAATAAACTTTGGGGGATAATTCAAAAAAAGAAAAAATAGTAGAGGAAGCTAGGACTTATTTATCCTGTTGTAAATTGGCTTTCAATCCATGGATTCCTTTGGAGTCTAAATGTTCTTCTCTAAGTTCTCTTACGGTCTCTAACAAACTGTCCTTTCTTTTAGGAAGACTAAATTTCAATTGTTTTTCCAACGCATCCAGAGCAACTGCGTTAGTAAACTTTAAGGGCACTTGAAATTCTTCTGCATACCTCCCTGTGTTTTGCATAGCCCACATGACTCCATCTACAAATTGTTCATATGGCATTTCAATATGACCAAATTTTACTAAACCTTTAGGAGTTTCTGGAATATCTATTGTTATCGTTCCATTGGCAAGTGGAATTAAACGGTTTCCTGCTAGGAAATCTAATATACCTATATAGAAATCTGTTTTGTCAAATTCGTATCTACCTATATTAACTTTTTCGGGGCCTGGGCTAGAAAATGAAGACCAATCTATTATTTCTCCTGTGGATGTTTTTGTTTCTGTAGACATTTTAAGATTTAAAATATACTAAAACATAGTAAATGTCAAGCTTGAGGTCAAAATCTTATGCTCCACATCAAAGCAGGTCTTAAGTAAAAAGCCCTGTCTAGTTTCCTCATGTGCTAATTGAAATATCAACCATTCTTGGTTTAACTATTGCGTAAAAATCCTGCCATTTAATTTCTATGGAACGAGTATGTAAACCCGGATTAAAAACAACAACATCATTTTTTGATAAAGAATTATCTACATAAGTCGGCAATCCGATAAAATTACCAAGGGGATAACAAGCTCCAATCTCACAGCCCATCTTATCTTTAACCTCTTGGGGAGTGGCAAAGCGCAGTTTTTTAATTTTAAGTTGGTTTTTTAGTTTTTGAGAGTCAAGCTTGCGGTCGCCCGGTAAAACAACAAGGATAAAATTATCTTCACTTTTTAGTAATAAAGATTTTGCCCCTCCACTTTCTGATATGCCTCTTACTTTAGCTGCTTGCTCACTGGTATAAACAGGCTTATGTTTGGTTTCTTTGTAAGAAATATTACTTACTTTTAATAAATTTATAATTTCTTCATAAGGATTCATCTTTTTATTTTAACAAATCAAAAACCCTTTTGAAACTAAACCGTTAGAGAGATTAATAACCTTTTCTATCGTCCTATAACATTGACTTTTATCCTTATTTATGCTAGAATTCGCTTTAACTGCTGCCAAATTGTTCCTTTAAATAAAAATAAAGCGAGTTTAAATAAAAATAACCTAAGGAGAAGAGGAAATGGAAAGGGCTAAATATTTGAGCTGGATGCATGGAATAGGTGCGCTTTTTGCTTTTGCAGCCATTTTGGTTGGAGGTTATTTAAACCCAGCGATTGGTTTTCCCATCGTAGTAACCATCCTTATCGCGCTTGAGATTCCACAACCAGGAAGAATTGATGAAGTGCTCATAACGGTAATTTACGGAAGCATTAAAAGGGGTGGTGTAAAAAGAGGAGTTTTTATTAATGAACTATTTACTGTTGCGGTAATCGTACTTTCGATTCGGAGTTTCTTTATGGGAAACTTATTTGCAGGTTATTCCAACGTTTTGCTGACCATTGGCTTGATTTTTTCAGATATTGCATCTGAGATTTTCTTACTGCAAATGAGAAAAGTGATAAACCCCGAAAAATATGTTGATGTTTATACGTGTCTTTGAAGAAAAAAGTGTAATTGGGGACACCGAGGGCCGAAGTCATCTTTATTATTAAAGAATTATGTTTTTCCAATTTGGGGGAAAATTTAGTTTTTTAATTATCGGTGACGTAGGTCCTTTTTTTTGCCTAAATTTCGCTGGATTCCCCCCTGGCATCTTTTATCTTAAACTTAAGTTCAATTTCTTTCATTTTAATATCTTTACAATTCCTTTATTTGCATCAATTTTTTAATCTTAGAGATTTTAACTGGGTCTTCTAACAATTCTCCTTTATGTAATTTGTACAAAAGAGGAATGACACCACAACTTCCACATTTACCCCAAGCGCATTTTCCCTTATTCTTTTTTGATAATTTCTTACAGAGAGCAACTTCTTTGTCAAATATATCTTTTTTCGTGGCTTGTTTTTCTCGAAGATAGCGATAAACTGCCAAAGTTGCCTTCACATCTCCCATAGCGGTATGGGCTTTCTTTAAGGGAATGCCCCAAATTTCGCAAACGTGAGTAAGTTTAAGACGCTCAAGCCTTTTATCAGAAAGTGATTCAAAATATACCAATGACATCACATCAATCCAATGATAATCAAAATTAAGCATCATCCCATACTCCCGAGCAGCATTTTCTATAAAAGAGCGGTCAAAAGAAACATTATAACCAATAAACTGTCCGCCGGGGGCAAGACTGTTAAGTTCCTTAAGTACTTCTTTAAGAGATTTTGCTTCATGCCAAGCTTTTGGAGAATATTTATTAACTTCTAGGCTGGCTGGGTCAGCCGTTTCCAAATGTTCGGGTTGAACTTTACGATGATATTCCTTTCTAATTTCTAAAGTTTGAGGATTAACCACTAAACAGGCAATCTCTATTATTTCGTGCTGTAGCGGATCAAGTCCGGTGGTCTCTATATCAATAAAAACTAAGGGTCGGTGACGAAGGTCAACTTTTGTACCAGATTTTCTCTCTTTATAAATATTGGAAGACATAAAAAGCCCCTCAGGCAGTTGGAAAAAATTATAACATAAATGTTAGTTCCACGACTAGGGTGGACCATTCATAATCAAATTTCTATTCCTATTGGACAATGGTCGGAGCCTTGGACTTGGGAAAGGATAAAAGACTTTTTAAGATTGGGGACTAACTTTTTTGAAACAAAGGCATAGTCTATTCGCCAGCCCAAGTTGCGCTGTCTGGCATTAGCGAAGTAGGGCCACCAGGTATAATGGCCACCATCATTGTGAAATTTTCTAAAACTATCCGTAAAACCTAAATCAATTAGCCTATCAATCTGTTCTCTTTCTTTGGGGGTAAACATAATATTGTTTTTATTTTGTTTTGGTCGGGCTAAATCAATTTCCTGATGGGCAATATTAAAATCACCAATCAGAATTAGGTTTTTGCCTGCCCCGTAGGAAGCTTGCTTTCCTTCGGGGCTTTTGATTTTTTCAAGATATTTAAAAAGAAATTGATAAACTTCAAGTTTGTAAGCCAAATTTTCTTTTTGTCTCCCTCCATGGGGCAGATAAAGATTAATCAGAGTAAATTCAGGATATTGAAGTTCCAAAAATCTACCCTCACTATCAAATCTTTTCAAGCCTAATTTTCTTTTAACTGACAGCGGTCTTTTCTTAGAAAAAACACCTACCCCGCTGTAGCCTTTCTTGGAAGCTGAATTAAAAAAGGAAGAGTAATTTTTAAGTTTAACTAAATCAAAACTTAGCTGTTCTTCTTGGATTTTTGTTTCCTGAAGACAAACGATATCGGCCTTAATTTTTTCAAACCATTCCCAAAAGCCCTTTTTATAAATAGCCCTTAAACCATTAACATTCCAAGAAATAATTTTCATTGGAAACCTATTTTATCATATTTTTAAATTACTAAAAGAATCCAGAATAGTCCTGCTCTTATCTCATTTCTATAGGATTGACAAAGGTCTAAATTTGAGTATAATAAACACTTAATCAAGTAAATCTGAGGGAAATTTCAACAAAGCGTTAAAAAATCCTAACAATTTACTTTTTACATATATTCAGCTTTAGCACATTAAAATCGAAAGGATACCTAAATTGAATCAAGTTTTATTTATTCCACTTGTGATAGAGTTTATGAAAGTTGCCATAATAATGGCGGCGATGGAACTTGTTGGCGTCTCATTGTATTTGGGGTTGATACTGTCTGGTGCAATGTTCCCAAAAGATTAAGATTCTTAAAATATTGATAATCAAAAACAAAAGGAGAGTGAAGAAAGATGAAGATAACAATTCCACTTGGAAAGTTTGGGGGAAAAGAGGTATTAGTTAAAAAGGAGGTGGGCTACCAGGCAAAAGCCATAATAAATATAGATACCAGCATAGATGAACGCCTGTATGAAATCTCTATTGAAGAAATACAGCGCTATTTTGGTGGAAGAATTAAAGCAATCTCTTTGTGTCTGGGACCTGCATTTTTACACTTCGAAATTACCCTAGACGACAGGTCGCATGTCGATATCGCCGCAGATTTTGATTTTACAACTGGTGGTAATTCCTATTTGATACCTACCAAACAGTTTGTTCCCCTATCTAATCCCAAACATCTATCAAAAAGAAAATGGGTAGATCAAAAAACTGGTAGTGTAAAAATTCCTCTTTTTGTTTCTCAAACAGAAAAAGTCGGAGCTAAGGCTGGATAGGTTTATAAAAGGCCATTTGGTTGATTACATTATTTAATCGTAGTCGTTCCCAACCAAGTGGTCTTTTTTATGGGAAAAAATTATTTCTTAATAACTCTTTGTTTGGCAATGTTAACTAAAATCCCCATACCAGTTAAAGACAAGACTAACGACGAACCACCATAGGAAATAAAAGGCAAAGGTACACCAGTTAAGGGTACCAAAGCGACCATCGCACTTAAATTAACCAAAGCCTGAAAACCAATCCAGGAAGTAATCCCCACCGCCAACAGCCGGCCAAATTCATCTGGCGCCTCTTTGGCAATTTTCATTCCCCGCCAAATTAAAATTAAAAAAACAATGATAATCGCCGCCGCACCAATAAAACCCAATTCTTCGGCAATAACGGCAAAAATCGAATCAGTTGTCACGGCTGGTAAATATTCATATTTTTGTCTTGATTGACCCAAACCGACGCCAAATAAACCCCCGGAACCAATGGCAATTAAAATCTGGCGGATATGATAAGATGCCCCTAAAGGATCATGGGTAGGATTTAAAAAGGTAGACAATCTTTCCCGCCGATAAGGAGAAAAAAGAATTAGACTAGTGCCAGCCAAAATACCCGCCAAGCCCACCAAAGCCAATGATAATAATGGCGCTCCAGAAACAAAATAAACCACTAAACTCGTCGCCGCCAAAACGACTGCCGTCCCCAAATCAGGCTCAAGCATAATTAAGTCCAATAAAATACCTAAAATAATCAAAAAGGGCAGTAATTTTCTTTTATTTGAAAAACAAGGTTCTCCCGAAGGGAGGTTCTTATTCGACAAAAAAGTTGCCAGATAAATAACAAAAGATAATTTGGCCAGTTCGGCCGGTTGAAAGGTTAAAGGACCCAAAACCAACCAACGCCGAGCACCTAACACTTTCGTTCCTATTCCTGGAATTAAAACTACAATTAAAGAAAGCAAAGAAAAAATCATTAAAGGAATGGCTAATTTTCTTAAACGCCGGTAATCAAAAAAAGAAAACACAAAAAAAGCTACTATCCCTAAAATTGCCCAAAAGGTCTGGAGTCGGAAATAATAAAATTTATTACCAAAATCCCGATATGCCTCAACCACCGAAGCATTGCCCACCATAATGACGCCAAAGATAGTCAAACCTAAAACCAAAAAAATTAAAAGCCAATCAGGTCGGTGAGAAGCACTTTTTAGAAGAACTTTTGACTTAGAGCGCTTTAACATATTTTTTGAATTGAAAGCCGCGATCCTTATAATCTAAAAACATATCATAAGAAGCACAGCCTGGTGAAAAAAGAACAACATCACCCCTTTTTGCCTTTTGCCAAGCCAGCTTGACAATTTTTGACATCTGTTGAGAAGGCCGAAAAATAATTTTACCTTGAAAACCATTGACTAAAGTTGCCTGCTTGATTTTTTCGGCCATTTGACCGACCAGAATCAGAGTCTTCACTGATGAAACCGCAATTGTTTTCCCCAATTGGGTGTAATCCGAACCTTTTTCCGAACCACCGGCAATTAAAACCACCGGTTGTTTAAAAGACTTAAGGGCGGCCATCGTTGTTTCCGGCGTGGTGGCAAAAGAATCATTATAAAAACTTACTCCCTTGAGGCTGCGAACTTTCTCCAAACGATGTTCTAAACTTTGAAAACTAAAAACAATTTTCTTAATTGAATCTAAACTTGCTCCGGCCAGCGAAGCGGCCGTTACCGCCGCACAAACATTATCCCAATTATGGACGCCGCGAATCTTCAAATCTTTAACCGGACCAACTTTTTGACCAGCAAGATAGATTTCTCCCCTCTCGACATAGGCACCGTTTACTTTTTTTCTCCGAGAAAAGCAATAAATCTGCGCCGGAGTTAAACCGGCAAAAGAGGAAGAAATTAAGTCATCGGCGTTTAAAACAGCAAAATCATTCTTTTGTTGATGGCAAACAATATTTGCTTTCGCCTGAATATATTCGTCTTGATCGCGGTGATAATTTAAATGCTCTGATGTAACAAATAGAACCACGGCAATATGAGGGCTTTTTTGCAAATCTTGAAGCTGGAAACTGGAAAGTTCCAAAATAACCCAATCATTTTCTTTAATTTGAGGCAGCAGGCTTAACATCGGCTGGCCGACATTGCCCGCCAAAAAAACTTGTTTACCACCGTGCCTGCCGGCAGGCAGGTCTTTTTTAAGAATTTCATAAATCAAAGTCGCGGTTGTTCCTTTGCCTTTCGTTCCGGTCACGCCGATAATTTTCCCCGGACAAAATTCAAAAAAAAGCTTGGTGGCTGAAGAAATAATTGTCCCTTCTTTTTGGGTTGCAATTATTTCTGGCCTTAAAGGAGAGAAGCCTGGAGAGCGAAAAACAAAATCATAACCAACCAAACCATCTTTTAAATAATCATTGCCCAGCTTGAATTCAATCCCTTGCTTTTTAAATTTATCAAAAGCCTTACCTAAATCTTCAGGTTCTTTTTTATCAAAAACAGTAATTTGTGCTTTTTTTTCTAAAAGAAATTCGCACAAATCCTGGCCTTCCAGGCCAAAACCCAAAACCGCAATTTTTTTCTGGGAAAATTGATTCATCATTTTAAATCACGGCTAACCATAAACCGAAGATGGCTAACACTATACCAGCCAACCAGGCCCGAAAAACAATTTTCGGTTCTTCCCAACCTTTATTCTGTAACCATAGATGAAAAGGAGAAACAGTGAAAATTTTTCTTTTGAATAATTTTTTCCAAACCATTTGAATTAAACTCGAACCGGCTTCAACCACAAACAAACCGCCAATGACTACCAAAGCCATCGTTTTGCCAATCAAAAGACCAACGACTCCCAAGGTAGCCCCAAAAGCCAAAGCACCGACATCACCTAAAAAAATCCGGGCGGGATAGACATTAAAATATAAAAAGGCCAGTAAAGCACCAATCCATAAAGATAGAAAGACAGAAAGAGGTGTATCTAAAGCGCGGCTAGACAAAATCCACAAAGCAAAAAGACAAATCATCAGCAAACCACTGGCCAACCCATCCAGACCGTCAGTAATGTTAAGGGCATTCGCAAAGGCGACAATGATAAAAGCAGCTAAGGGAATATACCAAATCCCAAGTTTAATTACCCCCAAAAAGGGAATATTGATAAAATCAACACCTAAATTACGATATAAAAGAACACCCACGGTAAAAGCCAAAATCCATTGAATTAAAAATTTATGACGCAGCCTTAAACCAAAAAAACCTGATTTTTGGAAACCAAAAAATTTTTTGATATCGTCATAAAGACCAAGCAAACCAAAAGAAATAAAAGTAAAAAATAAAATGTTGAGTTCTTCTCTGACCGGATAACATTTACTGATGAAAACACCGGCAAAGGTGATTAAGGGGAAAATTAAAGCGTAAAGAAGGCAGACAACGGTAATCAAAAGCCAGCCACCACCCACCGGTATTCCTACCTTATGTTTATGGAAACGGTCAAAAATTTTGGTCCGAGTTCCTAAAAAGTCTTTGGTTACCTGCTGGCGACGCAGAAAACGAAGTTTATATAAAAAATTAATAAAAGGAACAACCAAAATACTGGTGATTAAGAAAGAAAAAATAAGCAAACCTAAATATAAAGCCATAATTAGAATGGATAATGGATAATGGATAATGGATAATGAGAATCAGCCATGTGTTTTGATTATATCTTCTGGTAAACCCCTAAGTAAACAGAGACAGCTCTGGCATGGGTGGTAGAAGTGACAGGAATTTACTTTACAACTCACCTTATCTCCTCTTAAAATCAACAAAATTCTCTCCATGTGTCTCAACAGCGAACCTTTTAAGTAAAAAAGGTCGTCTTTCGAAAGAATTTTTTTAAGAATTTTCGCCCCTTCCATAACGTCTTTAGCCCAAAAAACCTGTTCTTTTCTCATTCCTGATTTAATCGCTTGTTCAGCCGCTAATTTTTGTAGGGGACCAATACCTACAAAATAATCAATTTTTAGCTCAGCGACCTGCTGACCAATTTGTTGATGTTCTTGTTGGGCTGAATCACCCAACTCCCCCATTTCGCCTAAAACGGCAATCCTTTTGCTTTTTGTCGGTAAATCGGCCAATGTCTGTAAACCGGCTAAAGTTGAAGCCGGATTGGCCCTTAAAAAGTCATTTAATAAAATGGAATCAAAAGGCCCTTTCTCTATGCTTAAACGACCGGGTAAGGGTTTTAATTTCGCTAAACCTTTTTTAATTTGTTCCATGCTTAAGTTTTGATGAAGACCAACCGCAACCGCTGCCAAACAATTTTGGACAAAGTGGCGGCCAACCAAACCGGTCTTCATAAAAATCTTTTTATCATCATAACCAAGCGTAAAAGAAGTACCGTTAAAATCAACTTTGATTTTTTCAGCCCAAAAATCGCAATGTTTCTGATCTGAGCCATAAAATAAAATTCGCGCCTTAATACCCTTTGTCATCTGACGAACTTGTTCATCATCCCAATTTAAAACGGCTAACCCACGGGGGGGCAAAGCCGTCAGTAATTTCTTTTTTTCTTGGATAATATTTTGAAGTGAACCCAAATGTTCCTCATCGGCATGAGTCGGGTTAATTCCTGTGATAACGGCAATATCAGGTTTGACTAAATTTAAATGAAAATCCATTTCTCCTTGATGGTCAACGCCATATTCCAAAACAGCCTTACGATGCCAAGGTCTAATTTTCAGCAAAGTGATCGGTAAATTATAGTTGGTGTCTAAATTTAAATCGGTTTGTAGAGTTTTGAATTTTTCCGAAAGAACCTGAAAAATCGCCCGGGTTGTATTTGTTTTACCATAGCTCCCCGTCACCCCAATAATCGTGATTTGGGGATTAAGTTTTAGCCAAATTTTGGCCATGACTCGGCGTGATCGGTGAAAAATTTTTTTTAGCATCAAGAGATCTTTTTAATTTCGGCTCCTAATTCTTGCAAGCGTAAATGCAAATCTTCGTAACCTCTTTGAATATGACCGTCATCAACTAAAACGCTTTGGCCTTTGGCGATCAAAGCCGCCAACATCAAGGTTGCTCCGGCCCGAATATCTGTTACTTCGAGACTCATCCCCTTAAGTGGTGTTGGCCCAAAAATATGCGCCGCGTGATAATTATCCCCTTTATCATCAGATAAATTAAAACTGTAAAATTCTTTTGGGTTTTTGACTTGCGGATTAAACAATTCAATTTTGGCGCCCATTTTAATTAAATCTTTAACAAAAGCAAAACGATATTCATAAACTGTCTCCACCACTTCGCTTTGACCTTTGGCTTGAGTCATCAAAGTCGTCCACAAAGCTTGCCAGTCGGTCATAAAACCAGGATGTGGTTTGGTTACCACTTTCGTTGCCTTCAGTGGTTTTTTATACCAAAAACGCAAACCATAATGATCGGTTTCGTAACCACCGCCAGCTTCCTTCACTTTAGCCAAAAAAGCGGTTAAATGAGATGCTTGGGCATTCTCGATAATAATATCCCCCTTGGTGGCCAAAGCAGCGCAGGCATAGGAAACGGCTTCGTTACGGTCGGGGATAGCTTTATGAATTGTTCCTTTCAATTTTTTGACACCTTCGATCTTAATAATACGATTAGGCAATCTTTTAATTTTGCCGCCCATTTTATTAAGAAAATCAATCAAATCATCAATTTCAATCTCCAAAGCCGCATTTTCTAAAATGGTCGTTCCTCTGGCTAAAACCGCCGCCATGATTAAAGTCTCCGTCCCGGTATGAGTATTTTTGACAAAGCGAAATCTCGTGCCAACCAATTGAGAACACTCTAGTTTGATAAAACCGTCTATCTTTTGAATCTTAGTCCCCAAAGCTTTCAAACCATCTAAGTGCCTATCCACCGGCCGTTTACCAATAGGGTCTCCGCCCGGTAAGGGTAGATAGGCCCTACCAAAGCGGGCTAAAAGCGGACCGGCAAACATAATCGAAGCTCGCGATTTGTAGCCAAAGTCCTGGGGAATTTGGTAATTTTTTAATTTTTCCGGATTGATAAAAATCGTCCCTTCGCCCGGACTTTTCACCTGACCACCTAAAGCCTCAATAACTTGTTTCGTAATGGCCACATCACCAATTCTTGAAATATCCAACAGTCGTGATTCGCTTTCCGCCAAAAGGGAAGCAATCATTAACTTAAAACTGGAGTTCTTGGCCCCACCGATACGAACCGCTCCTTTTAAGGGTTTTCCGCCTTTAATTAGATATTTTGTCATTGAACTCTCCTAAGAAAATAATTTCTGTCTTTAAATTAAGATCAAATTTTTTCTTAACCTCCTCACGAGCCAAAGCGATTAATTTTAACACATCTTGAGCTTTAGCCCCACCAAGGTTAACAATAAAATTAGCATGTTTTTCGGAAATCTTAGCCTCGCCAATTTGTTTACCTTTTAAACCACACTTTTCAATTAAATCTCCGGCTGATTGTGGTTTTGGATTAACGAAAATCGAACCGGCCGAGGGTTCTTTTGGCTGACCACCACGCTTTTTTAAGTTAATTGCCATTTCGCTTTCGATTTCATCCTTATCGCCTCTTTTCAAATTCAATTCCACCTCTAAAACAATCTCTTTGCTTTTTTTAAAGCGGCTTTGGCGATAAGCAAACTGACATTCATCATGATTCAACCATTTAATTTGGCCATTTTCGTCTAAAATCTTTACCCGCTCAACTTTATCACCGAAACTCTCCTGCCAAGCACCGGCGTTGCCGACCACCGCCCCGCCTAAAGTTCCGTGGATGCCGGCGGCAAACTCCAAGTCGGACAAAGAATTTTCGGTCGCTATGTTTACTAATTTATCTAAAGTTATTCCTGCACCAGCAGTGATTTTTCCATTATCCATTATCCATTCTCCATTATCCATTTTGATAACCACCCCCCTAAAACCTAAATCAGAAACCAAGACATTACTTCCGCCACCTAAAATAAAATAGGGGAGTTTTTTTTCTTGAGCAAACTTCACCGCTTCCAAAAGCTCTTTTTCACTGAAAGCTTCGCAAAACCAATCGGCTGGTCCGCCAATTTTAAAAGTGGTATAGGGAGCTAATAATTGATCTTTTTTCATTATCATAGCTTTTCTAAAATCATTTTGGATAATAAATAAGATTTGCCGGCCCCAAAAACAATAACGATGTCGCCTGGTTTGACTTGCTGGCTAATTTTTTGCGCTACTTCTTCAAATTTTTCAATATATAAGGCTTTAGCTCCGATTTTATCAACTAAATCTTCAGACTTAATGGTAGGATCAATTTTTTCTCGCCCCGGGTAAATCGCCGTGACGATCACTTGATCAGCCTTTCCCAAAGTTTGGGCAAATTCATTTAAAAAGATTTTCAACCGTGAATACTGGTGGGGTTCGAAAACGGCCCAAATTTTTTGCTGGGGGTACTTTTGTCTGGCCGCCTGCAAGGTTGCTTCTATGGCAGTAGGATGAACTGCATAATCGTCATAAACTTTAACTCTATGCTTTTCTCCAATCAAATCAAATCGTCTGCCTAAATTTTGAAAATTAGCCAAGGCTTTTTTAATCTTGGCTGGATTAATTTTCATCTCGGCAATAGTTGAAATAACCCCTAAAGCGTTAGCAACTTGATGTAATCCTGGAATTTTTATTTTGAAAGTCTCTCGACCAAAAGAGCCACTAACAATAAATTCAGTTCCATCAGCGGTTTGTTTAATGACTTTTCCTTGATATTCACTGTTAAAAGGAAAATCAAATTTTTGGTTAAGAAAAAAGCCAACTACCTCGACTTTGTTTTCTGGAAGCCAATCTTTGGTTTGCCATAAAACTTTTTGAACACCTTCGTTTTCTTCATTAATAATTAAAATTTTAGGCGGTTTGATTTTTCGGATGAATTTTACGAAGGCTTGTTGAAAGTCAGCTTCATTTTTAAAGAATTCCGGATGGTCCATTTCGATATTATTAATAATAATTATTCCTGGTTGATAATTTAAAAAGTTATAATTAAATTCATCAGCTTCACAAACAAAATATTTTGATTTGCCAAAGCGGACTGTCGCTTTCCATGCCGGAACCAAAGCTCCCACCTCAACACTTGGATCTAATCCTCCTTCTTCCATGACAAGACCGATCATCGCCGTCACTGTTGATTTTCCATGCGTTCCAGCGATGGCAATAACTGTTTTATTTTTTTGCAAATATTTTCCCTGAAATTCCTGCCAGGTCATTAAAATTCCTCTCTTTCTGGCTTCAATAACTTCCGGATGGCTTGGGTTGGAAGCTAAAACGGCCGGTGAAATGGCTAAAATATCCACATCTTTTAAATGACTCAAGTTATGCCCCACGAAAGGTTTGATACCAAATCTGATTAGAGTTTGGGAATAAGCAGTTTCTTTTTGTATATCACAACCACTAACTTGAAAACCAAATTTTTTGGCTAAAATCGCTACCCCTGCCATAGCGCTTCCGCCAATCCCCATAAAATGAACATGAATGTTTTTTTTCATCTTTTTAAACCACCCAGAGTTTTTTTGACCGCTTGATATTCATCCCAAGGATATTCCTTTTTACCAAAACACATCGATTTCTCGTGACCCTTGCCGCAAATCACGACAATATCTCCCTTTTTAGCTAATTTCTGAATGGCGAATTTAATCGCCCCTTCTCTATCAGGAATTTTAAATAAAGTTGTTCCCTCCTTTACTCCCTGCCCTAAACATCCTTGGGCAATTTGGTCAATAATTTGATTCACATCTTCTGTCCTTGGGTCCTCGGCGGTTAAAACAATCAAATCTGCATACTTGGCCGCAATTTCTCCCATCAACGCTCTTTTTTGAACGTCTCTTAAGCCGGCGCTACCAAAAATAGCTATTAACCTGCCCTTGGCAGGAACAATCTTCCTCAAAGCAATCAAAACATTTTTCAAGCTATTGGAGGTGCTGGCAAAATCAATAAAAACCTTAAAACCGAACTTGTTTTTTATTTCCTCCAATCGCCCTTTAACGCCAGGAAAATTAGCCAAAGTCTGTTTAATAACTTCGGCGGGAGCGCCTAAAAAAGAAACGGCAGCCGAGGCCGCCAAACAATTATATTGATTATAGTCGCCTAAAAGAGGCGTTTTGAAAGGAAAATTCCGAGGGGTAAAATCCGCTTTGTTTTTCAAAGCATAGCTGATGACTTTGATTTTCTTTTTCTTCAGTTTTTGGTTTAAATAATCAAACGACTCATCATCGCGATTCAGTACCCCAACTTTGACTCGATCAAAGAGTTTAGCTTTAGCTTTTAAATAATTAAGGTAAGTTTTGTGATAATCAAGATGCTCGTGAGTAACATTAGTCACTACCCCAATTTTAAAATGACAGCCAAAAAACCTGTTTTGGACTAAGCCGTGAGAGGTTGTTTCCAAAACAACATATTCAAAACCTTGATTGATAATTTCTCTTAAAAGCCGTTGAAGTTTCCAGGAGTCAGGTGAAGTCACATGGAAACCGGTATCGATTTCTTTTTGACCGATTTTAGCAGTGACAGTGGAAATTAAAGCTGCTTTCTTGCCCCAATTGACTAAAATTTCATAAATTAAAGTCGTCGTCGTCGTCTTGCCGTCGGTCCCGGTGACACCAATAACCTTTAATCTTCTGGCTGGGTAGCGAAACCAGAGAACAGCCAGAATGGCCAGGGGCAGATGTTTAAACTTATTAACAACCCAGTCAGGAAAAAGTAGACGGGTTTTCTCGCCGTAAAAACTCTGACGGAATCTCTTCCACATATAAAAACCTGACTCTATTATATCTTAGCCAGGTTGAATTCCATAATAAGTGAAAATTTCCTTGGCGATATCAAACCATAAAGGAGCGGCTGTTTCGGCTCCCCAAGGTGAAGAAGTCGGTTCTCTTAATAAAACCAACATTACAAATTTAGGGTCATCAGCTGGAGCAAAACCAACAAAAGAGGCGATGGTTTTTTCTTGATCATAATGGCCAGCCACCGGAATTTGCGCCGTCCCGGTTTTACCCGCGATACGGTAACCCTTAGGCTTAGCCCACTTAGATTCACCGTTATCGACCGCATTAACCATCATTTCGGTCATAATTGAGGTCGTCGCGGGCTTAAGAACTTCTCCTTCAATCTTGGGTTGAATTTCTGTTTTTTCCCCTTCACTTATCACCTGTTTGACCAAATAGGGCTTCATTAATTTTCCCCCGTTGGCAATCGCTACTACGACTCTAATCATTTGTATAGGAGTTAGGGCAATTCCCTGGCCAAAAGAAGCGGTCGCTAAATCAATGAGTTTCCATTCATTTCTAGGACGCAACTTGGGTGAAGCTTCATCTTCAAGATCAATTCCGGTCGGCTGCCCCAAGTCAAATTTTTGCAGATAAGAATACATTTTTTCTGCTCCCAATTTCTCACCGACAAAAACCATCCCCACATTATCGGAATGCTGGATAACCTCAATCATGGTTGAGTTGGGGAAATATTTTTCGTTCCAAGTTTTAAGGGTGTAATCAGAAATCGTTCTTGGACCAGTGCATTTATCACAACGAGTTTCAGGTTTAACCACCTCTTCGTTTAAGGCCGCAGACATCACTAGCACCTTAAAAGTCGAACCAGGTTCATAGCTTAAAGCTACCGCCGGATTAGAATAAAGACTTTTATCGTAGGCAAAAAATTTACCAGGATCATAATTGGGCAAAGAAGCCATCCCCAAAATGGCACCGGTCTTAGGTTCCATGACGACCACTGTTCCACTAACAGCGCCATAACGCGCTAAGCCTTCTTTCAATTTTTCATTAATAATGAATTGGACAGTTCGGTCAATGGTCGTCACCAATGTCCGGCCTTGACGTTCCTTTTCTTTCTTTATTTCGCCCACCAAAATGGGTTTACCGGCGGCATCTTTTTCTCTCTGCAGCATACCCGGTCGTCCTTTAAGCTCTAAATCATAATAACCCTCCAAACCAAAATAGCCCTTCTCGTGTCCATTAACGTCGTTCCCCACAAAACCAAGCAATTGGGCGCTTGAAGAGCCCTCCGGATAGGAACGACTTTGTTCTTCCTCAAAACCAATTCCACTCAGTTTAAGACTTTCTATTTGAGACTTACCCTGACGTGAAACCTTATGTTTTAGAGGCACCCAAACTAAATCCTGGCGTGACAATCTTTCTTTAATCAAACTGGCCATGGTCGCCACATTTTCCGGTTCCAAAATGGGAGCTAGTTTTTCGGCTAATTCATTATAGTCATCCTTAATATCCGGCAAAGAGGCAAAAACTAAAAAAGCCTCTTCATTAGAGACAAGAGGTGAACCATCGGAGGCTAAAATTTCTCCCCTTTGGGCGGGTATCTCGAACGAGATCCAATGTTGTCCTTCTGCCATGGCCGTTAATTCGTCAAAAGATAAAACTTGCCAAAAAAATAAACGTCCGATAACCAAAAATCCCCCTAAAATAAAAAAAACGAGAAGAAAGTTAATTCGCCAATTTGAAAACATCTCACCTCGCTTCTGGTAATTTTTTTGTTTCCAAAGCAACAGGAATTTGAGGAGTTAAGTACAAAACGTTGGTAGCTTTGACCAAGCCTAAATTTCGGGCTTCTTCGTTGACCCGAGCTAAAGAACCCAGGCGGTTTATTTCTTCGGATAAAATTTTATTTTGCTGCTCTAATAAAGTGGTTTTTTCTTCCCATTGACGCATCTTCTCTCCAGTGGTTGCTAGCCAATAAGAGATGGTCAATTGGACCAAAGAAAGCACCACCACCAGACTGATGATAAAAATAACTAATTTTGGTTTTTTAATCGGTTTTTTAATCACTTGCTCTTTTAGCTGCTCTTAACTTCGCACTACGGCTTCGCGGATTTAATTTTTGTTCTTCCAAAGTTGGCCCAATCGGTTTTTCGGTCATTATTGCCAACTTTCCTTCAACAGCCATTTGCTTAAAAAAATTTTTCACAATTCGATCTTCGCCTGAATGGAAACTAATCACCACCAAGCGGCCATCTTTGCTTAAAATCGACAAAGCCTGCGGCAAAGCTTGACGCAAATTATTAAGTTCATCATTAACCACTATTCTTAAGGCCTGAAAAACTCGGGTGGCCGGATGAATCTTTCCTCGGCCTCCCACCGCTTTAATAATAATTTCCACCAATTCCCGACCGGTTTTAATCGGCTTTAAACGTCTGGCTTCAACAATAGCCCTGGCCAAACGCTTAAATCGATGCTCCTCACTCATTTCCCAAAAAAGTTTTTCTAATTCCTTGCCGGTTAAACCGTTGATTAAATCAGCGGCGGTCACCGTTAGGGTCGGATCCATCCGCATATCTAAAGGTGCTTCAGAACGGAAAGAAAAGCCTCGTTCAAGACTTTCTAATTGGTGGCTTGAGACACCTAAATCAAACAAAATTCCGTCGACTTTTACCCAACCTGCTTCGGCAGCAATCTTGGCCAAATCTTTAAAATTTCCCGAGAGCAAGCGCCAGGAAGCATTAACCCCGCCTAAATTTTCTTCGAAATTTTGGCGGGGAGGGCAGGCAGTAGTAAGATACTCCCTGGCGCTGTTTAGAGCTTCGGGATCACAATCAAGACCTAATATTTGTCCACCTAATTGGCAGATTGCTTTTGAATGTCCGCCGCCACCAACCGTCGCATCAATGTACTTCCCATCCCTTTTAACCGCTAAATATTTGATAACTTCGTTTAAAAGAACTGGTTGGTGAAATTCACTTATCATTCTTTCTCACCAACCTTATTTAGTCTTTCGGCAATTTCTTCAGCATGTTCATCGAGATATTTTTGATGTTTATCCCATCTTGCCTTATCCCAAATTTCTACCCGATTTAAAAGCCCGACAAAAACCACTTCTTCTTTTAAGCCAGCATATTGTCTCAATGATGGCGGGATAACGAATCTTCCCTGACTGTCTGGTTCAATTTCAAAGGCCCCACCAACCAAAAATCTATCAGTATCCCGGCTGGGGGCGGTGATAAATGGTTTCTCTTCAATTTGTTTTAAAAGCTCCTGCCATTGTTCTTGAGAGACAATGACCAGACAATTCTCGTACCATTGACCGATAATAATCTGTTTACCCAGTTGTGGGCGATATTTTGAAGGAACAGCTATCCTTCCTTTATAGTTAATTTTTGCTTGATAATTTCCTAATAACATAGCCTACCCTACACCACTTTACACCACTTTTTTCCATTTTGTCCTATTTTTATACCCCTTGTCAAGACCCAACCAAAATCGCAGCATAAGGCGTGTATGAATAATACCCAAAAGCCGAGTGCTAAGATTGGGATGGGTCAAGACCCAATTTCACCAAAGAAATCCATTCAGGAAAAATAAAAAAATTAGAAAGATTTTAAGGAGTTGTTATAAAGAAAGTACCCAAACTATTAACCGTTGCAATTAAATTTTCACCCTCAATTTTGGCGCCTTTTTGCTCGGTTGAGGTTTTTCCGTCAAACAAGAACAGTTTTGCTTCCGTAGGAATTTCTGTTAGACCCATTGTTAGCGTCAAATTCTTCACTGAAGAAGAACCGGCGGTAAAAATACCATAAGGGCCACCGACAACCTTGCCCTCAACTTTTTCCGGTAAACCAATGGTCGACATCGTCAGATAAAAAGTTCCGGCGGAAAATTTGCCACTCAATTTAAACTTCTCATCCATCGAAATTAACTCTTTCCCTCCTTGTTGGAGACGGAAATCCGAAGTAAATTTCCTGCTGCCGTCCGAACCGCGGAAACGTAAAGTCAAAGTCCCTTTTTCTACCCCCTCATCATATTTACAAACATCTTTTGAACAAGAACCCAACAATAATTTTCTTTGAACTTTATCCTCATTCTTTAAATCAACCGAACCAATCACCCCTCTTGATAAACCCTGGCTGTCATAAACTAATTCATATTCAATGGTTTGGGTATTTTTAATTCTGGTGATGTCTAAAGTAAATTCCTTGCCATCGGCTCGTGGCGTCAAAGAAACATAAGGCCGGTCTTCTAAAGGTGTTTCTAAAGTTGTCTGCTGATTTTGCTGGTTTTCGGAAGAAGTCTCCGTTTCCCTTTTGCCCCGCATCATTAAAATCGCCCCAACGGCGATTAACAAAACGGCAATGACGATTAAAACAACAGTTAAGTTTTTCTTCATATTAATTGAAAATCAAGCTAGCTTAATTTAGTTTGGAAAAATTCTTTCAATTTGTCAATCTTCAATCTTTCCTGTTTCATTGTATCGCGATCGCGAACCGTAACGGTTTTATCTTTTAAAGTCTCAAAATCAACCGTAATACAGAACGGCGTTCCGATTTCATCTTGAGAATAATAACGCTTGCCAATATTGCCCCGATCATCCCAAGCCACATTAAAACAGATTTTCAAATCTTCATAAATTTCTTTGGCCATCTTTATTAATTCCGGCTTATTGGCCAGTAAAGGAAAAACAGCGACTTTTATAGGTGCTATTTTGGGATGAAATGATAAAACAACCCGAATTCCCTCCTTATCTTTTTGCTCTTGATAACCTTCTAATAATAAAACCAAAACAATTCTTTCCACCCCCACTGACGGCTCAATGACATAAGGATAAAGTTTCTGGCCATTTTCATCTTGAAATCTAAGATCCTTCCCGGAAAATTTTGCCTGGTTTTTCAAATCAAAATCAGTTCTGTTGGCAATTCCTTCCAGTTCAGCCCAACCAAAGGGAAATTTATACTCAATATCTACGGTCCTTTTAGAATAGTGAGCTAAAGATTTTTTGGGGTGTTCAAAGAGGCGAAGATTCTTTTTATCTATCCCTAAATCCAAATACCATTTCATCCTCTCCTTCAGCCAATAGTCAAACCATTTCTCATCCTCACCGGGTTTGACAAAGTACTCCAACTCCATCATCTCAAATTCCCGGTCACGGAAGATAAAATTACCCAAAGTCACCTCGTTTCTAAAGCCTTTACCAATTTGGGCAATGCCAAAGGGAAGTTTGGGCTGAACCGTATCAAGAACATTGACAAAATTAAGGAAAATTCCCTGGCAAGTTTCTGGGCGAAGATAGGCTTTATCGGCTGTCTCTTTAGCCGAGCCAATATAAGTTTCAAACATTAAATTGAATTGTTTTATCGTAGTTAATTCCCCTCCACATTCAGGGCATTGGTCTTTATCCAGTTGATCCGCTCGGAAACGCCTATGACAAGATTTACATTCCCGGAGTGGATCGGTAAAAGAAAGGGTATGACCAGAGGCTTCCCAAACTTTAGGATTGTGAATAATGGTTGTGTCCAAACCAACGATTTCATCACGAGTTTGGACCATCGTTTTCCACCACCAATCTTTAATGTTATTTTTAAGCTCCACTCCCAAAGGCCCAAAATCCCAAAAACCCCCGATGCCTCCATAGATTTCTGATGAAGGGAAAACAAATCCTCTTCTTTTACATAAACTGACAATTTTTTCCATTAAGTTTTGTTCAGTCATAAATTCTTTTGATAATTTTAGGGCTATTTAGCTTTTTCTCAATAATACTTTCAATATAGGTTTTCAGGCTTCCGCTTTGTTTTTGTAAAACCGCCGGCACGCCAAACCCCAAATCAGTCAAAAGTTTTTCCTCAAAATCCCTGACCAAAACCTTCAAACCAGTTTTATCAATTTTCCCCAAAGAATCACTTAAGAGTTCAAAAACCGCTAAGTTTTCTTGCTCCTCCGGTGTCAACTTATCCACCAGCTCACAAAAATAATAAGCCACCCCCACTCTGACCAAATTCTTCCGCCAAGATTTAAATAAATTAACCGCCTGGGCTTCCGTTACCAAGTTAAAATTTTTACCTTTAACTAAAAAGACAACAGCCTGATTAAAGACCTCCAAACTCCCGGCTTTCCGACTGGTTAGTTTGCGAATACCCTTGGCTAAAGCTTTAATTTTGCCGTGATGTTTGGTATAAATGGTTAAAATTCTATCCGCTTCCCCGTAATTGGTTCGTTTAAGAACAATCCCTTCGGCTTTATAAGAACCATGGCTTCGCCATGAACCTTGTTTCTCACTTCGTTCGAAATAGGTTCTCATTAAAATTTCAATTCTTTATCGGTCTTCAAATCAAAGTTTTCTTGTTTGCCTTTAAAATTAATGGTATTTTCATAGCCATAGGTGCCGGGCTGTTTTTGGATTAAAAGTTTATAAGGCTGGTTGTTATCATATTTAAAGGGAAGTTTATATTTAAAAATAAGCTGGGCTTTGCCTTGAGGCCTTAACGGCGATTGATCGCCATAAAAAGCCTCAAAAACTGTTTTGCCCAAATCCTCATAAGTTTTGGCTTGAATCTCTGAACCTTTTATCTCAATCAGTTCACTTCCTTTAGGAACATAAACTCGAATCCAATCGCGATAAAGACCATTTAAACAAAGCTCACCGGCTTCTAGATTACAATTGGAGGGCGGGGCAGGATTTTTATAATCAATGATTAAAGTTTTAGTGATGGTTCCATCAGCGGCAACGTCAATTTGCTGGTCAAAAGATTCTTTAATAAACATGTTCGACTTGGCCCCGGCAAAATTGGAATCATTAACATGTAGATAATCACCGTCATATTCTTTTATCCGGCCGCCGGCATTCAAAGCCTCCATCGTTTTTTGAATATTTTCCTCAAAGAAATAAAATAATAAGTGTTTTTCGGCGATATTGGTAAAAATAACATTCATAAACAAGGGCCATTGTTTGCGAGGTGAACCCATGGCGTTTAATAAAATTGAGTGCATCAAGGGTCCAATAATGCCTTTTCTTTCTTCTTTTAAGCCCGTAACAGGCTGGTCAGCATAGCGTTCTAGCTCATAAAAAACCTGGGGGCAATCACATCTTTTATCGTTCTCGGCCGAAAAAGTCCCAAAACCACCCACACCAATCGGGCCTAAGACTTTCAGAAGATCAACGAGCACTTTCGTATCAACTGCAATGACCCCATCAAATTTCCCGGTCCCTTCAACTTTTTCGTAGTTCTCTAAAAAGGTATCCATCGAGACTTTAAAGTCAGGCGAGAGATTCATGTCACGCAAATGCCAATTAAAAACATTTTTGTGATAATTTAAAATCGGGTCCGGGGCTTTCAGGCGATTACCAAAACGATCATCAAGGGTATAGATATCATGGGAATTACTGGTACTAAACTTACCATTTTGGACCGATAAAGTGGCGTAGGCCGTCAGAAAACCACCGGTTGGCCTTAGTTCAGCGTCGTTTTGGAAAAGCAGTAAATAATCTTTGGGTTCGTCCACCCCCAAAATCGGTTTTAAGTGACTAATAATCGGTTTGACCTCTTTGACCGTTTGAGCCGTCCCGTCAATCGTGTCAATCAAAGATACTACCTTTTCTCTGATCTTTTTCCCGAAAAGACTTTGAGGATACCGCTTGGGGTTAACCTTGTCGATCTCGGCCTGGGCCGAATCTAATTTTTCGCCGATTTTATCCAAATTAGGCTGGATTTTATCCAAGGTATCCAAAACTAAAATCAAGCGTTCCTCGGTTGTTATCTCTTTTTCGTCTCTTTTCTGGCTATCACCTTCCAGGCCCAAGAGATCTGAATAGGGCTTCAGTGATTCCACTACCAAATCGGCTGATTCCAAAAGAAAGCGTCCACCGGTAAAAATTCTTTGCCCATCACGATAATAACCGCCAATAAAGGGAATGGCTCTTAACCAAATCATCTTTTGATATTGGCCATTTAATTTTTCAAATTCTTTTTTCGTCGAAGCGACTTTTTCGACCGCTTTATTCAAGTTTTGAGATTGAAGACCTTCATAAATCCCTTTGGCCTCGGCCGTAAAAACCAAGGCTTGTTTTTTCATTTGCAAAAGTGGCAAAACCAGAAAGAAGACCAAGAGTATGACCAGAAAAAGGAAAATTCCCCCACCGATAAAAAACCACTTTTTGCGAGGTTTAAAAACTTTAATTTCTTTTTCTGGGGTCGGGTCACTCGCCTCAAAATTGATTTTGGCTAAATTTTCCATCTCATTCATAAAGCTCCTTTACCGGAAATCATCGCCCAGGGTGTTTTTAGAATAATGACCATATCTTGTAGGACAGATCTTTCCCGAACATAGCCGGCGTCCATCTTGACCCTTTTATCAAAATTAACTTCACTACGGCCGGAAACCTGCCAATAACCGGTAATCCCCGGTTTGGCTTTTAAAAGTTCCTTAACAAATTTTTTAGTTCCAGGGTAAACCCTTTGCTGATTTTCTAACTCATCCGGGAAATAAGCTCTTGGGCCAACAAGACTCATCTCCCCCCGCAAAACATTAAAAATCTGTGCCAATTCATCAAAGGAAAAACGTCTTAAAAATCTTCCCACCCCTGTTATACGAGGGTCATCTTTTAATTTATAACTCCCTTTTTTGTATTCTTCATAAAGTTTACGAAATTTTGGATCATTAAGCAAAAGCTCATGAGCATTGCAAACCATGGAGCGAAACTTATACATTCTAAAAAGTTTACCGTTTTTGCCAACTCTTCTGGGGATATCAGCAAAAACTGGACCTGGAGAATTAAGTTTAATTAAAAGAGGAAAAATTAAAAAAATGGGGGAAAAAATAATCAGAACCACTAGAGAAATGATGATATCAATAATTCTTTTGGTCAGGTCGTAAAACATTTTAGAGATATTCTTTCTTTCCTTCCTCCTTTAGAGTTTCAACTATTTTTTTCACATCTTGAGCTTTATCCTTTCGGCAAATTAAAAGGGCATCGGGAGTATCAATAATCACCAGATTTTCCACTCCAACTAAAGCTATCAAACGATCGGAAAACTGGACCAAATTTTGTTTACTGTCGACATTATAAATCTCTCCCTTTTCTCCAAGTTTGACAATCATATCTCCATTTTCATCTTTCTTGCCGATATTATAAACCACCTGCCAGCTACCAATATCACTCCAGTCAAAAGACGCCGGTACTAAAACAAGATTATCGGCTTTTTCGGAAACAGCATAATCAATGGAAATATCTTCCGCCTGTGGCCAAACTTCATCAATAACTTTCTTTTCTTCTTTTGTCCCCCACACAGCTTGAATTTTCATCGCGTCTTCCCAAATTTTAGGAGCATATTTAGAACAAGCCTTCAAAAAACTGTCGGCCCGCCAAATATACATCCCGATATTCCAGTAATATTCCCCGCTTTTGTAAAACATTTCCGCTGTTTTCAAATCAGGTTTTTCCTTAAACTCTTCAACCTTCAAAACATTCCCTTCTTTAAAGTCAGGCAAAGGCTTAACCGCGTGCAAATAGCCATAGCCTGTATGAGGAAAGGTCGGTTTTAAACCAACATCAACCAAATAATCACCAGAAAAAGCCACTTGAGCCGCTAAATTTATTTCCGTGGTAAATTTTTCCAAAGGTGAGATAAGATGGTCAGACCAAAGGTTAACAATCACGGCTTGAGGGTCAATTTTGGCAATGACCGCGGTGCTGGCGGCCATCGCAATGGCTGTATTGCGTTTTTGAGGTTCGGCAATGATGTTTTTTAAAGAAAGATTGCCTTGAGCTAAAATTTCATCAACATAATCTGAATTGGTACTAATAAAAATCCGCTCATCTGGGACTAAACTTCTCGCCCGCTCCATCGTTTGGACAAAAATACTTTTTTCACCAAAAAGATTAATGAATTGTTTAGGAGTTTTTTCCCGAGAACGTGGCCAAAGTCTTGTCCCACTGCCGCCACAGACAATTAAAACAAAAAGGTGGTTTTTAAATTCTTGGTTGACCTGCTGCATAATTTTCTTCTACCAATTGTTTAAATTTTTTCTTGAACAATTCTTTGGTAAATTTTTCTGCGTTCTTCCGACAGTCTTCGGGTTTGTAATTATTTATTTTAAATTCTTTTAACTTTTTAATCAAAGCTGTTGATGTTTGCGGATAAAAAAACGTCCCGGTTTTTTTCTCAATGACTGTTTCCAAAGCTCCCCCGCCCTTAAAGGCAATAACTGGTTTACCACAGGCCTGAGCTTCTAACGGGACTAAACCAAAGTCCTCAACTTGTGGGAAAATCAAAGCCCGACAATCTTGATAATAACTTAATAATTCTTGGTCTGTCAATTGTCCCAAAAATTCAATATTTGGCTTGGCCATAATTTTTAGCCTTCTTCCCTCGCTACCGCTACCAATAATTTTCAATGGCCAACCTAACTGATTAAAAGCCCCAACGACAATATCAACTTTTTTATAAGGAACTAGCCGCGAAACTATAAGAAAATAGTTCGGAGCTGGGAGTTTGGAGTCAGAAGTTAGGAGTTTTGACTTTTGAATTTTGAATTTTCCTGTGTCCACTGGCGGATAGATAACTTCTGATTCCCGACCGTAATATTTTTTAATTCTTTTTTGAACATTTTTAGAAATAGCAATAAAAGTATCCGGTCTTTGAGCGGCAGTTTTATCCCATCTTCGTAAATAAGTAATCACTGGTTGGCTTAAAAATTTCAAAAATGGCTGACGAAAGTATTCCTCATAACCGCTCCATAAATATCTGGTTGGAGTTAAACAATAGCAGAGATGAAGGGTAGATGGTCGGGTGATAATCCCCTTGGCTTCAGCGCTCGTCACGGAAATCACCACATCGTAACCTGAAAAAGCAAAACTCTCAAAAGCCAAAGGCGTTAGCCAGGGATAAGCTTCATGATGTTTTTTAGCCAGAGGAAATTTATTTAAAAAAGAAGGTATGACTTGGAATTTTTTTGCCCACGGAGCAGTAGTAGGATTGTAAACGGCAGTGTATAACGGAGCTTCGGGCCAAATTTCATGCAGGGCCTCAAGCACCCTTTCGGCTCCGCCAATTTTATTAACACGGTCGTAAACAAGAGCAATTTTCATTTTTTCAAAAAACGGGTGGCACGCGCAGGGGGACCCCCAAAAAGGGTTCCCTTTATGGGTTTTTTTGGGGGAAAGCGCGTGACAGGACCCGTTGGTAAACCAATAATGTTTCTCTGGCCATCTTTTCCCAAGAGTATTTTTTAACTTGCTCAAAGCCTTTTTTAATTAACGTCTCACGTATTTTCTTATCTCGTATCACCATTTCAATCTTTTCTGCTATTTCCTCTACACTAAGGGGATTGAAATACAACGCTGCTTCACCATAAACTTCCGGTAAACAAGAAGCATTTGAAGAAACCACCGGCAAACCTAGAGCCATGGCTTCTAAACCAGGTAAACCAAAACCTTCCCAAAAGGAAGGAAAAACAAAAACTTCAGCTTCCTTATAAATAGCAGGTAAATCCTTATCAGGGACAAAACCAACAAGGTTAACAAATTTCTCAGCTTTCATTTGTTTTATTTTTTTCTTAAACCGTTCATAAAAAATATTTCGGGCACAAACAATCATCAATTTTAAATCCTGATTAATTTTTTTAATAGCCATCACTAATCTTTCCACATTTTTATGAGGATAAAGACTGCCGGTGTAAACAACAAAGGGAATTTTTATTTTGTATTTGGCCAAAACATTTTTTGGATCAAGACTTGTTTTTGACTGTAAAATTTTTTCATCAACACCCTCATAGGTAACGATGATTTTATTTTTTGGCAAATTATATCTTTTAACCAATTCTTCCTGCCAAAACTTACTCGGAGTAATAATTTTAACCGCTCTTTTTACCGCCGACTTAACAATTAAAAGATACAACCACTGTTTTAACCAATAAACCAAAGGCGCCCTAGTGGTCGTCGCCATACCTCTAGATTCATGTTTGATTAAATCGTGAATGGTCACGACGTATTTCCCCCACCAAAGTAAAGGCACATTAAAATGAGGAAAATGAACCAAGTCCGGCCTTAGTTTAATTAATTGGAGTGGCAAAAAAAATTGTTCTTTAAGGGAATAATGAGGATAATCGGCTAAAACTTTGTTGAGTCGCTTGTTGTTTCTGGCGGAGCCAGATCCCGCTCCGCGGGAGAACCTTAAATCGTGGAAATATTTTTTTCTAAGTAAGATAATAAATTCATTCTCTTTGGATATTTTCTCGATTTTACCAATTAAATTGACAAGATAACGCCCTATTCCGGCATGTTCTAAGCCATACATTCTCGCATCAATAACAATTTTCATCTTTTTTCGTTAGAAACAAATTTGTTTAATGAATTCTCGCTAAGCGGATTTTTTCCATTAACTTAATTCCCAACATCACTGACCAATAAATAATCTTTGGATATTTATCCTGGTAATGTTTTTGAAAAAATATCCTCATCACCTTGACCGAAGCTTTAGCCGCTTTAATTCTCGTTTGCTTACTGGCCGGACTGATCTTCTGGCTATGCTTTAAAATTCCAGAGGCAGCCCCTTTCCAATGGATAATTTTGGTGGTCGGCACAAACATTATTTTCCAGCCTTTTTGTTTCAAACGGTAGCAAAAGTCCAAATCCTCGCCATACCAAAAATAATCTTCATCAAACCAACCAACTTGTTCTCCCGCTTCTTTTCTGACCAGCAAAAATGCACCACAACCAGCATCAATCTCATGAATCTTATCTAGGGGTAAAAAAGTTAAAGAATAACGAGCAAAAACTTTGCTTTTAGGAAAAAGTTTTTCCAAACCGCTAAAATAGCAGAAAGCATTCCAGGCTGTCGGAAAACCCCGATGACAAGCTTGATCCAAATGGCCATCGGTCAGCTCCACCCGACAAGTCGCCGCCCCCACTTTGGGATTTTCATCCATAAATTTAACCATTGTTTTCAACGTATCTTCTTGAACAATCGTATCGGGGTTTAAAAACAAAATATAGCGACCGGAAGATTTTTTGATAGCCAAATTATTGGCCTTAGCAAAACCGAGATTTGATTGACTGAAAATAGTTCGGAGTTCGGAGTTCTGAGTTTGGAGTTCTTTAAGCATTTCTATTGTTCCATCAGTGGAATTATTATCAACGACAATAATCTCCTTACTCCTTACTCCTATCTCCCGACTCCCGACTACTGATTTAAGGCATTCTTGAAGAAAGTCTTTAGTATTATAGTTAACAATAATAATCGATAAATCAATTTTTCCTGCCACTTCCCACCTCCTGATAAAATTTATCTAAAATATGAGCAATGGATTTATAACTATATTTTTTCTCAACTAAATTTCTGGCAGCCTTGATAATTTTTTGGTACATATTTTTGTCTTTAATTAATTCAACCGCGGCTTCAGCTAATTCTTGTTCTCCATTTCTAATTAAAACCTCTTGACCATTCTTAGCCTCAATCCCTTCAATACCGACATGGGTTGTGACCACCGGCACTCCAGCGGCCATGGCTCCTAAAACCTTAAGTCTGGTCCCCCCTGGGCCCCTTAAGGGAGCGACAAAAATTGTAGCCTGGCGATAGGCTTCTTTAACTCCTTCAATATCAGAGATTTCCAAATCTTTGACCTCAACCTCTTTTGAGGAAAGATGCCCGATCTTTTCTTTGGCCGCTTGGCCCACAATCCAGCAGTAAGCTTGAGGGATTTCTTTTTTAATCAGAGGAAAAACTTTAGTCGCTAAAACTATCGCTGCTTCAATATTTTGCAACCATAAAAAATTAGCCTGGAAAAAGATGATGGGCTGTTTTGTTTCTTTTCGTTGGGGCCAAACGGCCAACAGATCCTCGCCAGCCCCGTTCGGCACCACACCTACATCCAAGTGACGAACCAAGCTTTGCATTTTTCTTTTATCAGAATCAGAAACCGCCACCACTTTTTGAGCCCTTTGCCAAAATTTAGTTTCCCAAAATTTAATTTTGGCCACATCAAGATATAACAAGGGTTTAAGAAATAAATTTTTATTGCTCTGGGCATAATGTTGATAAACCTGATATTCAATCGTCTGTTCCACCAAAAGAATGGGGACAGTGGTTTGGGGAATATGAGGCATGACATAAAAAGTTTCGGCGTGAATTAAATTATAGTGCCCACGACTCAATTCCTTCTCCACCGCTTCCTTTTCTCCAGAGGCCAAGTTTCTGATAACCAAGAAAGGATAAAAACTAAAACCAGTCCTCAAGATGTTCTTCAAGGTCCAGGGTTTTTCCGATCTTTTAAAAATTCTCACTTTTTCGCAAAATTTCTCCAATTCTTTAATATATTTCAATTCTTCATCATGCTTAATTAAGGAGAATAAAGTGATTTGATGATTGGCCGCTAAATTTTTAATAAGGTTGTAAGACCTGACCTGACCACCCGAAGAAGGCGGATAAGGAAGATATGGGGTAAGCATAAGAATTTTCATAGTGATTAGCGATTGTTGATTAGGGAAAAAATTATATATTGGTCAGTTTTTTTAATCACGGGATAATTTTTTAACATATATTGGCCGAATTCAGATTTTTCTTCAAATTTGGTTGTCACATAAACAGTTCCGCCCATTTTCATAACTTTCTCAATACTTACTTGGTCGTTGGGAAAATAAGAAGCATAACCGCCAGTCCAACCGTAACGATTAGTATTATAAAGGAGAGTCGCATCGTTGGAATCACCGGTTAAAACCAAAGCTTCTTTGGGAGTCATTTCATCAACCGCTCGACCGGCCAAATCAACCCCTCCCTGGATTAAATAAAAACCCCGCACCTCAAACCAAGAAAAACCAATCATAAACGCAGTACATAGAACAACCAACATTGTGCATAGGAGCTTATTAAACGCCTGGCGATCACCAGCGATTAACCAGTAACTCCCCTTAGCTAAAAACACGGAGGCGATGGGGATAAAAGGAATTTGGTAATAATCGTGAGTAATATTGCCAGCGGCAAAGGTCGTCACATAGGCTAAAAAAGAAATCATCCATAAATGAAAAAACCAGCCTTCTTTTTTACCTGACCGCAGAATTAAACCCAAAACTAAAAGCGGCAAACCCCAATAACCTAAAATTAACTTGCCGATTCTTTCCGCGAAAATCCAACGAAAAAAAGCGGGGCGGAAACGAATTCCTCCCTGATTAAAAAGCCAATCATAGGGAGGAATACCGGCGGGAAATCTTGAAATCCAAAAGCGCCATAAAATTAAAGGTAAAACTGCTAAAAAAACCAAAAGCCAAAGCTTATATTGTTTGAAAAAAGACCAATGATATTTTTGCCAAACCAGATAAAACAGCGGTAAAACCAAAAAGAAGGGGAAAGTTTTCATCAATAAAGCCCAAGCGGTAAAAATAACCGCCCAAACAAAAAGGCCATTCTTCTGTTTCTCCAGCCAAAGCCAGAAAAACCAAAGCATGCCTAAAGAGGCAAAAATCATTTCTGGTTCAGGCATAACCACACGTCCATAAAAAATACCAAAAGGCAAAACAGCCATAAAGAAAGCTGTTAATAATCCCACCCATTTATTGATTAGTTTCTCCACCAAAAAATAAAGGAAAATCATTCCTCCCAGATAAAAGAAAATGGAAACTAACCTTGCCCATCTTTCTTGAACTCCCAAAAGGCGATAAAAAATGGAAACAATGGTTTGATAAATTGGCGGTTCAACCATAAACAAACGTTGATTATTGGGTAAATCAGATTTAGCTAAAGCTGTCATGTTGTCAATCTTCGGGTGGAAAAAATCAAAACCTTCTTTGATAAAATTTCTCGCCACAGCCGCGGTGTCGGATTGACGCCAAGAATGATGATCAGCCAAGGGAAGATTAATTTTATAAAGACGCAAAACCAAAGCTAAAACAATAATAAGCAAGAGTAAGAAGTATGGGAACCAAGATTTTTTAAGCATTTTCTTCATTTATCCCCCTTCGCGAAACACCGAGAGCGTTAGCTCGCGGATCAAAGCGAAGAGCTTTTCGCTTCGGAGGGATTCCGCTCCCGACGAAGTGTGGGGAGAAGATACCCCGACCGTAAGGTCGGGGGAGCTTCATTTTAATAATACCTACCAAAATACCCATTAAAAGCCAAAAAATGAAGGCCACTTTCGAAGATTCAAAAACATCAATAAAAACGGCATTAGCGAAAAATCCTACTATTCCCCCACTGATGCCCAAAACGACAGCTTTTTCCAAACCAGGCTTGGTCTGTCTTGCAAAAAGAATCACGCGTCGACCAATCTCCAAAAAAATCAAAAAGAAGGCCATAAAACCCAATAAACCTGTTTCCGCCAGCAATCTTAAATAATCATTGTCGGTGGCCAGAGTTACCGAAGAATAACCTGCTCCTAGTAAAGGATTCTTGGCGAAAGCCCGCAAAGATCTGGGCCATTCGACATTAAATCTAATCCCGCTGGAGTATTCAACCGCCAGTTCCGTGGTTGGTTTCCATTCTTCAACGGCTGAAATGGTCGCCACCGGCGTTGGGGTTGGGATAGCTTTAGGTTTGGTAGCGACAACTTTTACTGGTTTTTTTGCCACTTCTGGGAGGGGTGTAGGAGTGGGAGTTGGAGTCAAAACTGGAGCTTTCTCTCTTCTGGGGATTTTACTGGATAAAGCCGAAAGATTAATATTAAAAGTAAGGGCATAACGTTGAGTGATGTCTTCAGACAAGAGCATACCGACTAAACTCACGGCCAAAACTGGCCCAAGCCACCAGTATTTTTTCAAACTTAAAAAGACAAAAATTATGGCGATTAAGTAAGCTATGAAAGAAACTCTCGAAGCCGTTAAAATTAGTAAATAAAAAGAACCAAGACCGAGGAAAAGAATTAATATTTTTTTAACTTTATTTTTAAGACCAAAAAAGAATCCGGCCGTCAGAGCTAAAATCAAAACCAAAAAAGCGGCCAAATCATAATGACCGGCAAAAGTCGAGCTGATTCTGGCCCATTCGGTTAATTTTAAAATCATCCCTTTGGAAAACTCTTCATTCATGGTGGAAACCACCGGCCAGCTGAAAAATTTCTGGCCAAGACCATAAACAATCACCCCCATTGTGGCTAAAAATAAAACCAAACCATAAGATTTAACATTTTCTATTGACCTTATTGAGGCTAGAGCCACGAAAAACAATGACATATACTCGATTCTTCGGATGAAATGAAGTATGGCAATATGTGGCGTAATGTTTCTGGTGATAAAAATAGCACTCATTAAGGACAAAAAGCCCACTAACCAGTAAAGAAGAATTAACTTACCAACCCTGTCTTTAAAGGTGGGAAACCCATGGCGAATCTGATTAATTAGCCAAAGAAATAAAATAAAAGCTACCAGAAAATCTTCAGCCCTGATGGCCACGTAAGTTCCCACCACATTAAACATAGGGAACTTGGGATAAATCGGAATAAAAAGAAGCAGTGCGATAATCCCTAAAGATAAAAAATTAAATTCTTGAGATTTTAAGCGCTTCAGCATAAGTTTGCTTAAGATAATTATTGTTAGTCAACCAGCCAATCAGTAAAGCTCCAGTTGCTTTTAATTTTAACATAGTCTTAAGAATGGAGAGCTGCCAGCGAGCATAATGCTTTTGGTAAAAATATAAAAGGCCTCGATAGATATTTAAAATAGGGTCTTTTCTTCCGGTTTTAGAACTCCCTCCTCCTAAATGAGTAATTTCGGCTCCTGGATAAAACATCACTTTGTATCCAGATTTTTTGATTCGGTAGCACCATTCAACCTCATCCATATACATAAAAATTCCCTCATCCATCAATCCCGCCTTTTTAATTACTTCCCGACGAACCATCAAAGCCGCCCCCATTACCCAATCCACCTCCTTGGTTTGATTAAAAGAAGCCCTGACTAAATCACCCAACCAATGCTCGGCAAAAAGCATAACCGAAACCACGCCTAAATTTGGAAAAGGTCCGGCTGAGGGTTGAAACGAACCATCAGGATTTAACAATTTACATCCCACTACGCCAACCCCTGGATGTTTAGCCAAAAATTCCGCCATTTTCAAAGGTGCTTCATCTTTAACTACAGTATCGGAATTCAAAAGCAATAAATATTCCCCCTGAGCTTGTCGAAGGGCCTGATTATTGCCAGCCCCAAACCCCAAATTTCGTTGATTAAAAATAGTTCTGAGTACTGAGTTAGGAGTTTGGAGTTTTTTAAGCATTTCCACGCTGCCATCGGTTGACCCATTATCGACAACAATGATTTCTACTTTATATCTATGTGTATCTATCGTATATCCACTGTATATCGACCTTAGGCATCGCTTAAGAAGCTCTTTTGTATTCCAGGAAAGAATAATAATGGAAACTTTTACCGTTTTTTCAGCCATGAAGAATGGATAATAGCATTAAACATCCCGCCGATTATGATGGCAAGAATGACAATACCTATCCAAACCAAAATTCTAGCCCAAAGGGGTGAGCGAACATGATAAAGAGTAATTTTGGCAGAAAAGACTTGACCATCAACCGTAAATTCAGTAATCGGTTTTAATGATTTGGCCAAATAGACTTCGTCTTCTTTAGGTATCCAGCCGTTAACGAAAAGTGACTCTCGCAAAGGATGGACAATTTCTTTGTAAAAATTACTTTGTTGTGTTGCCCGGATAGTTTCCCGGGCGTATTCCGGCGGATGGTTAAGAATGTAGGTTGGTAAAGGTAAGTTTAAAAAGGGCGTCCGAGAAAAGCTTTTTTGGTAAAAATCAACCGCTTCACGACGGGAAAGATTTGTATAATAGGCCCAGACGCCGGGCATCTGCGTCGTATCACCAGGTTCAATGGATTTTAACGCCGGTTCCAAATTGGGGATAACCGGTTCGGGTAAAACCAAATAAACAATACCTAAAAAGTAAATTATTCCAATTAAAATAGTAATTATCTTTTTTATTTTCACTGCTAAGTTCTGAGTTCTGAGTTCGGAGTTTGGAGTTTTAAATTCTGTCTCCTGTCTCCTAACTCCCATCTTCTTTCTCCCTTCTGTATTTATTGAAATAAACTGGCACGCCCTAAACGATAATGAAAATCTTTCAATTTTCTTTCCCCAATTTCTTGAGCCGGCACGCCGCCGACAATTTTTCCGGCCGGCACGTCTTTAGTGACTACCGCCCCCGCACCGATAATCGCTCCTCGACCAATCTTCACCCCTGGTAAAATAACGACTCTGGGGCCAATAAAAACATAATCGCCGATTTCAACCGGATGGAGAATGGCTTTAAAACCAAAGTCATTAACATCATGTTCGGAATTGTAAATTAAAACTTGAGAAGCAATATCTATATGGTCGCCGATTTTTAATTTTGCCCGGCCATCCAAAAAACAATGGTCACCCACAATCGTGTCTTCTCCTATCTGAATATTTCTGGGCTGAAAAAAATTCGCCCACATATGAATGGTCGAACCTTGTCCAATTTTTATTCCGGCTAAACGATAGCAAAAAAGCCGAAATTGGTGGCTTGGACAATAACCTATCCACCGCAAAATCATCAGCTGGAATTCCTGAAAGATGGTTAAAATTCGATTTCTGATTTTCGGCAAAGCTTCCATCAGGGTTAATTCTCTACCGTTTTTGTCTTTAAACATTTTCTTTAACTTTTTCTAAAACTTCAATTACCTCTTTGGCGCAATTTAACCAATTAAACTGGCAGCTTTGTTCTAATCCTCTTGCCGTTAGTTTATTTTTTTCTTCCATAGCTTTTTTTATTCCCAATGCTATATCTTCAGGATTATAAGGATCAATAAGAACTCCTGCCTGGCCGACAATCTCTGGTAAACTGCCAGTCTTGGAAACAACCACTGGCGTCCCGCAGGCCATAGCTTCCACCACCGGTATTCCAAACCCTTCCCAAAAACTCGGCATAACAAAAACTTTCGCTCCGGCCATCAAAGCCGGTACCTCTTTTTCCTCAACAAAACCCGTAAAAATAACTTTATCTTTTAAACCCAATTCCTTAACTTTCTCAAAGATTTTTTCAAACAGCCATCCTTTTTTGCCGGCAATTACCAATTTGAGTTCTACCTGCCTGCCGGCAAGGCAGGAGTTCTGAGTTCTGAGTTTTGAGTTTTTTTCTCCCCTCTCCTGACTCCCGTCTCCTGTCTCTTCACTTAGAACTATCTTAAATGCTTCCAACAAACCTTCAATATTTTTACTGGGTTTTAATGTACTTAAAGATAAAATGTAATCACCTTTTATCTTGTATTTCTTTTTTACTTCTTCAATTTTGACTTTTGAATTTTGCCCTCGCCCTGAGCTCGGGCCGAAGGGACTTTTGAATTTCTCCCGATCGTACCCTGGGTACCCAACAGTGATTTTGTTTGAATCTACTCGATAGTACTTAATTATATCATTTTTGGTTGACTGCGAGATAGTTAAAAGGTGGGTAGCCCGTTTAATAGATAAAGCTGTCCAAAATTTTAATTTCCAATAAATTTTTTTGGTGAAATGTTCAGGATAGTGTAAATAGCCCAAGTCCATAATGGAAACAACCAAAGGTGCTGGGAAAACTAATGGACAATAATGACCGGGATTGAAAACAACGTCTGGCTTGGGTTTTTGTTGCCATAGGGCTAAAGGTAAACCAAAAAGATTCCAGAATTTCCTAGGGCCAACGACCCGGTATTGCCAATTGCTTTTGCTTGGGGGTAAGTCGGACAAGGGTGGTGTCGGTAGAAAAACCGTATATTGGTTTTTTTGATCAAGCTCATAAAGAGCCTTCATTAGTTCAAAAGCATATTGGTTGGAACCAACCCGATTTTTAATATTCGCCTCGTAGCCAATCAAAGCAATCTTCATATTAGTTTTGAGTTCTGAGTGCTGAGTTTTGAGTTTTTATTAATACTTTTAATCAATCCAGATAGCATTTTACTGATTTCATTACATTTATCAACTAAGTCAATAAACATTCTTTCATTAATATAACCAAGATCTTTTGATAAGATTAAATGATAAAAAGATTCTTTAGTGGAACCTTTAGCTATCGATAAAAAATGCGCAAAATCTTTCTTAGAGCTCCTGCCAAACCCTTCAGCAATATTAGTCGGAATCGAGCTTGCAGACCTACACAACTGATTAACTAATCTAAAATTTTCACTACTAGGAAATTCTTTAGTTATCCGATATATTTCCAAAGTAAATTGGTGAGCTTTTTGCCAAACTAAAAGATCAGAAAATTCTTGATATTTATTCATTTTATTAACTCCTGTCTCCTATCTCCTGTCTCTTGACTACTTCCCCAACTTATAGATTACTATATTTTTAGGTAAGTTATAAGTTTTTAAAACTTTTTTGGGGGAAAATTCCAAAATCTCCATGATATTGGATCTTAAAACTTCGGTCTGTCCGGTTTCGTCAACCACAAAAAGAACTTGGGCTTTTTGGTAATCCTCCGGATACCAATCTAAAGCTCTTCGTTTACCAAAAGTTTCAACAAAATAACGGTAATCAACAGCGTTGCGATCCCAACGGTCAGTCTCCCGCTGGATGGTGGCAATATTAAAAGTTTCGTTTTTTTGCATGTTTTCGGCAATCGCTTTTCCGACATTCTGCAAATCACTAAAATCACGCCATTCCTTGGCAAAAACGGTGGTATATCTTAAATGAAAACCGATAATCAATAAAAAGAAAAGCAAAATCGGAAGTTTAATAAATTTTATCTCCCAAAGTTTTTTCCCTAAAAAACCAAAAAGCAAAAACGGCGCTGGAAAAATAAAAAGATAGTAAAAAAAGAAAAACTTGCCGCTATAAAATCTGGAGGCTAAAATTCCCCACCCAATCCAAGTCCAAATTAAGGAAAGCGGCAAAATTAACTTCCGATAATCTTTATTTTCTTTTCGTTTAATTAAAAGCCAAAGACTCAAAAAGATGATAGCTAAAAAAATAACCATCCCCCACCATTGAAAGGATAAAGAGAAGGGTTTTTGGGCAACTACAGAGATTGGTTGAGAAGAGCGAAAAAATTCAATCAGTCTGCCGGAAAATTCCAAGGGCGCCCCATAACCAAGCGTAATCTTCCCAGAAATGAGAATGGTAAAAAGAGCAACTAAAGAAGAAAGCAGTGATTGGAAAAAACCAACTCCCTTAACGCCGAGGTGCCCTCCGCCAAAGAAGAAAATCTTTGCTTGAGAGGTTAAAAAGAAATGATGACGCAATTCAAAAAACAATAAGGGGGAAACAAAAAAGAAAATTATACCCAAAGCCCCAAAAAGACCCAAAACTTTCTTATTTTTAACCAAGTAAAACCCCCAGGTAAAGACAAAAAGCGGAATAAGCAGCCAAACCCCAAAATGCAAGCTTAAACAATAACCATAAAAAGCAAAAGCCAAAAGAAAATCCCTGGTTTGGCGTTTTTGATAATAAAAATAAAGAAACCAAAAGGTAACTAAAATAAAAAATGGCAGTGTGTTGGGATTCCAAGCTCTTCTGGTTAGCTCGACGACTAAAGGCGAAACGGCAAAAAGCCCGGCGCTAAAAATTCCAGCCGGCCGGCCGAAAATTTTATTAGCCACGAACCAAATCAAAGGAACCGTTAAAACACCAATCAAAGCTGAATAAATATCAATGCCGACTGGGTTCAAATGCGCCAACCAAAGGATGGGAACTAACGTATAGTAATAAAAAGGCGGCAAATACATCCCGGGCAAAGAAGTTTGCGTCCCTAACAAACGAAATTCCCCATCAACAATCATTCTTTTAACAAATAAAGCATCTCTGGCCTGATCGTAAGTAAAAAATTGAAGATTGAAGATATTAACAAACCGCAAAACAGAAGCTATTAAAACGAAAATCAAAAGTAAAATTAATTCCCAATTTTTAGAGAAAAGTTTTTTTATCTTATTCATTTTGTCATTTTATAAATTTTCTGACCGGTCTCCGCTTGCCAAACTTTTGCAATTTTTTTAGGAGCAAAAGATTCCATTTCCATTCCTCCTAGTTTTAACGGCTCTTTTAAATCACCCTCATCAATCAGGTATAAAATTTCTGCTTGTTGATAGTCGTCAACATCCCAATTACTAGCTGGAAACTTAAAATAGGCTTCCAAAAAATAACGATACTCCAAAGCATTATGATCCCAACGTTGGGGATCAACATTATTAGCCGCCACAACATAATGGTAAGGACCACCAGAGGAAAAGTCATCAGCGATTATCTTGACCGCTGGCTGAAAAAAACTTTCACTTCTTAAACTTTTCGGAAGTTTTAAAAGACTCAAAAAACTAAATATGGAAATTAATGAAATAAATACCACTACCAATATCAAACCGCTTCTCTTTTTTGATAGGACATAAACCATGTTGCCAAGAAGAAATAAAACAGCCGGGAATAAAAAATTATACTGGTAATAATAAAATGATTTCGACGGTAAAATCAGCTGTAAGCCTACCCCTGAAAGAAACCATACCAGAATTAAATAAAAACCTTTTTTCTCCTTTATTATTTTTTTTGCCAACATCGAAATAATCGTCATCAATAATATCAGAAAAACAATTAAAAAACTAAAGCCTTGATAAAAATTTTCCCAAAAATAACCACTGGTTTTAAACAAAGGCAATTTATCGAGCAAAACAATCGCGGAAGGATTAACGGATTCCACCCCCGGCAGCAAATGGCCGGCAAAAAGAAGATATGGCATTCTAAAAATATCCTTTAAAGTCATTCCTAAACTCCAAAACCAGCCTGTTCCCGATCCTTGACTATTTGTCAAAAAATATAGAACATTTGTACTAATGGGAAAATGATGGCGAATCTCAAAAAGAAACAAGGGAGAAATAAAAACCAAAAGACAAAACAAGCTGATGATTAATTTTGGGAAAAAATTCTTGGTTTTTCTGACAACAAAGAGAAAAGCAATCACTATTAAAAGAGTCAAGGCCAATAAACTAAAATGGAAATTTAAACTAAAGCCAAAAACAGCGCAAGCCGCATAAAACCAACCCCAGTTTTTCCCCTTTATAAATTTAAATATAAAAAAAACAAAAAGCAGAGAGAAAAAATGAGTCGTATTAGGATTCCACGCATGACGGGTAGTTGAGACAATTACCGGTAAAACAGCAAAAACCAAACTACTCAAGGCCGCGGTGAGTTTATTAAAAATTTCCCGGCAAAGAAGATAAAAGATGAAAACAGCGCCCAAACCCAACAAAGCAGTGTAAACATCAGCCCCCAAAGGATGAAAACGGAAAAGCATTAAAAAAGGGGCTAAAGAATAATAATAAAAAGGGGGCAGATAAACTCCAGGGATCAAAACAGTCGGCCCCACTAAAGTCAGTTTATGGTCAACCAGCATCCTTTTAATAATTAAGAAATCTCTGGCTTGATCATAGGTGATAAACTGGGTTATTCCCAAGTGCCAAAAACGAAAAAAAGCCGCTATGGCTAAAATAAAAAACAAAACTAGAATTTCTTTTCTTTTCATTTCTCAATGACCTCATGATAAATCCTTAATGTTTCTTTCGCGGTTTTCTCCCAAGAAAATTTCTTTGCCTGTTCAAATCCTTTTTTAATTAATGACTCACGTCTTTCCTTATCACCTATCACTTCATTAATACCCCGGGCAATACCTTTAACATCTAGTGGATTAACCAAAATTCCCGCCTCCCCGGCGACTTCAGGCATACTGGAAAGATTGGAAGTCACCACCGGGCAGCCGCATTTCATCGCCTCTAAAATTGGCAAACCAAAACCTTCATACAAAGAGGGGAAAACAAAGCAACTGGCGCCGGAATAAAGAGATGACAATTCTTCCCGACTAACATAACCGGTAAAAATGACTCCCGACTCCAGGCCCCTGACCCCCGTCTCCTGTCTCCCGTCTCCTATCTCCTCACTCATATCTCCCCACCCTGGCTTCCCGACAATCACTAATCTAAGTGATGAGTTCTGAGTTCTGAGTTTGGAGAATGCTTCAATAATTTTTTTTAAATTTTTTCTTGGTTCAAGGGTGGCTACCGTCAAAAGATAATCACCCTTAATACCAAACTTCTTTTTTACTTTATCAATAACCTTTTGATCTTCAATTCGATTGATATCTGTTGGTGTCGCCTCATAAACAACTCTTATCTTTTCTTCCGGAATCCCTAAAATTTCTATGATATCTTTTTTTGTGGCTTCAGAGATAGCAATAATCAAATCAACCTCTCGCTTTATCCATTTAAATCGCCTAGACATAACTGCTTTAATCTTAGGATGAGCTGTTTTGGGATATTTAATAAAGCCGAAATCATGAATCGTTGTCACCTTGGCGGCTTTGGTTGGCGGTTGAGTCCAGTCTGAGGAATGAAAAACATCAATCGAGCCAATAAAATTTTCTATCGGCAAAATGTGCCACTTATTCCATAATGGCTCTAGTAAACTTGGTGGAATTCTGAAAGTTCTGAGTTCTGAGTTCTGAGTGCTGAGCGCTGACTCTTGTCTCCTCTCTCCTAACTCCTCTCTCTTTACTCTCAACTCCTGACTCTTTTCTAACGATTGTCTTAAAGAAGAGAAAAATAAGGTATACTCATTCTCTTGATCAATTTTTAAAAGGTTCTCAACTAAATTTTTCGTATAAAAAGAAACGCCGGTGCCATAAACAATTTGGGAAATATCGATACCAATTTTCATTTTGCTCTGGGAATTTTGGGAAAACCTGAAAGTGATGGTTGTTCAAAAGATGTTCTTCTTTTCAACGCCATCATTTTATTACCAAGTAAAACTTTATTAACATAAGCTCTGTCACCGGGATAAATTTCCCAAGGAATATTTAAACCGACATCTAATTTTCTCTTTTCCCCATGAAGTAAATCTTTAATCTCTTTTACTTTACAATTAGCAAAATTACTTCCCTTATTCATAAAATTAAAAACCACTCTAACTACTGACTTTTCAGGAATAACGCCTGTAGTATAATAATTATCTTTATCGGGATCAGAACTATAAAGATTCGTTCCTGGTCTTAAATTAGCCATTAAAAATTTTTCCTTAGTTGGATTTTTTTCTTTACTTCCTACTAGAATAGGGTTCTCCTTTATTTCTCCCATTCTTGTATCCTTATCTGGTTAAAACTAATCTCTCTTATTTTAGCAAAATTTTGGCTTTTAAGCCAAAAAATGCTTAAGGGGTGATAGTCGGGGTGACGTTTACAAAAAGAGCCCCGATGCTAATGATTATTTCAGTCTTATCATTATTAACAACCTTGTTGATATTTTTATATTCATTTTTAAGAATCTGTTCGATTTTTCCAATGTCCGTTTCCAATGCTTTGGGATAAACGATTGTCGCGTCTTTGATTTTTTCTCCCTCGGCATTCTCAATCTCAACATTAAGATAACCGGCAGCAATTATAAGATCGGCATATTTTTTGGCATAGCCGGCTGGGGATCCGGCATTTAAAACTCTAATTTTAATGCTCTTGCCAACAGTGGTAGGAATTGGTGTCGGTTTAACAGTTGGGATATTTCCTGAAACCGGTGATATAACTTTTGGCGTGGGGGTTGGTGAGACGGTAACATTTCCGCGGTTTAATTTATTGCCTAAAAGCCATGGAATTTTAACTCCAATATCAAAAGATTCAATTTCCAGCTCTCCGCTTTCCTTTTGCAGATCAGGAATCTCTAAAGAAAAGTAAAGTTTTTTATTCTCATCAATTTTAATGTCTTTACCGTCAATGGTGATTTCATTAATCAACCACTCCCCTTCCTGGCGGGCTTTAGGAATTGAGGTTAAAAGATAATCAATCTCATCAAGAGAGATAAGGGTGTTAAGATCAATCCCAGACAAAGGCGCTTTAGGATCAAAATATTCTTCAGCCGAAAAAGCAAAATAACCGGTACTGATAAGATAGAGGTGAGGAGAAGGTATTTCTAATTTATGGAGATTATTGCCTGGAGATAATTGTGGCAAGTCAAATGTGTATTTTTCAGTCTCTTTTTCTATTTTTAAAGGAGTATCATCATTAAGGTTTATTGTTTGTAAATAATCTTTAGAAGGAACTTTTAAGACCAATGGCAAATTACTGGCATACAAAACCCTTGGCTTATTTTCTAAAAGATAAATATTATTTTTAATTACCATTTTGGCCTGATTAGTTTCAACTGAGGTAATAATGCTATCAGTCCCCGTTCCTTCAAATTTAGCTAAAATTTCATATACTCCAATGTCAATCTTGTCAAGTTTAAATTCAACAGATTGGGGTTCTTTTTTGAGTCTTTCCTTACCCGTAAAACCGTCATCTTCAATTGTTTTTTCTTCAATAATCTTACTATTCTTACTAATGCTAATTAAATATTTATCTTCACCATTTGCAGCATTAATATCCTGTTTGGAAAGTTTAAAAATAAAAGGTAGCTTATCCACTTTAACCACAAAAGTGTGTGTCCCCCTCAGCTCAACTTCTTTTTTAAGGTTTTTAATGCTTGTTTGTTCTATCCCCCTTAGGGGCACTTGCCAATCACTATTGTAAAGAGCAATCTTATCTTTATACGGAGGGTTGCTGGCCAACTCTGACAGGGAATTATAATTTTTGTTTTTTTGGTAAAGAGTGTTGTTCCTCTCAGTGATGCTCGCCCAATTACAATTTTGCAATAATCTTTGATAAAAAATTTGGTAAAGATATTTATCTTTTTCACTGCCCCTAACCCCTAGTTTAATTTCTTTTGGCACAGAAGAAGGATTTTTATATTTAATACGAGCCGTTATTGAATCAAAAGTTGTTGAGTTGATATCAATAAAAAAGCGGGTGGCGTTGCTTTTAATAACTTGGGCGGGAAAACTAATGCTCTTACTATTAGTAAAAATATTATTGTTTTGCTTATTTTTTATTCTCTGATAAAAAAAGAAAGATAAACCAGCAACAACTATTAATAAAAAAACTATAGTTAAAATAATCTTTTTTTTCTTTGTTAGCAATCTTTTTGGCTCCATTAAATCAACTATACTCCCAAAATAATCGTCAAGCAAATAATTTTATCTGGACCATTCTTGCAACATTATCTGGTTAAAACTAGTTTCATTGGTTTTAATAAATTTCTGGTCTTCAAGCCATTTGGGTATTAATCCTTGGGGGTCAAACAAGTCAGCCAGATAATAAATATAATAAATGTGCGAGTACTGAGTTCTGAGTACTGAGTTCTGACTCCTATCTCCTATCTCCTGACTCCTATCTTCTATCTCCTGACTCCCAACTTTATTAAATCCTTTGGCTACACCCAATAAGGGCACTTTGCCTTTTGAGTAATACTCATAAGGCCAATGGGAGGTCTCGGAAGGAATTAAGGCTAAAGAACTTTTCCCATCTTGAGATTCAATGTATTTTACCGCTCCCCGCCAATCCTCACGATGAAAATAAGGATTAGTGTAATAAGTAAGCAAGGAAAGACCAGAAACGATGATGATAAAAGTCAGAAAGAAGATAAAAAGAATTTTATTTTTTATTGAAGAAATTCCATAGACTAAAAGCAGGTAAAAGGCCGGTAAAACTAAAAGCAAACGAAAAGGTTGGTAGTTAGGGATAAAAAAGGAAATTCCCCAGGCTAAAAGGATAGGAACGAAAAGCCAAAGCAGAATGATTAATGAATAATTATTAATGATTAATTTTTTACCCTTGAAAAAACCGCGAGCAATTATACCCCCATAGATAACAAATAAAATCCCAACCACAATCGCATATAGAGTTTTGTTGAAAATCGTGATCCGACCGATGGAAAATTTGATAAAGGTTAAAGGTAAGACCCTCAAAAAGCTTAAATTAACCAACCTCCCCCACTCCGGCAAAAAGGCTGTTGCCTGACTACCAGTTTTAAGTTGAATCCATAATAAGGGTAAACAAGGGAGAAATAGTAAAAATACACTAGTGTAATAGAGTAAAAGCCTGGTGATTCTTTTTCTTAAAATAATCATTCCCGCGATGATTTGGGCCAAGAAAACAAACAAACCATAGTAATCGGAATAGAGCATCAGGGTAGTGAAAAGAATATATTTTAAGTTCTGAGTTCGGAGTTCTGAGTTCTGACTCCTAACCCCTGACTCCCCCTTCTTAACTAAAATCATAAAGTAGTACATTGATAAAGCAGCGAAAAAGGTCGTCATGGCATAAGTCCTGGCTTCCTGGGAATAATAGATATGAAAAGGAGCAATCGCCAGAAAGAGCGCGGCAATTAAAGGCAAAGTTCTGAGTGCTGAGTTCTGAGTCTGGAGTTCTGAGTTTTGATTCTTGACTCCTATCTCCTCTCTCCTGACTCCTGTCTCCTCACTCCTCACTCCTGACTCCCAACTCCTGACTATCTTATAAACTACCCAAATCGTCGCGGCTCCAAATAAAACGGAGGGTAATCTCATAACAACTTCTCCATAACCAAATAGGTGTCCCCACCCCCACATTAATAAATGGTATAAGGGTGGGTGAAAATCACCTCTTAACTCGGTAAAAATCCCCAAAAAAGAACCTTTGGAAGTTATGGCTTGAACCGCCTCGTCCAGCCAAAGAGATTGATTTAAATTAATCAATCTTAAAAGAAAACCAAGAATAAGAATCAAAATAATCGTCATTGTTAATTTTTATTCTTCAAAAAATAGCCAAATAATTTCAGCTTACCGCGAGTAAAGAAGTTCAAAAGCAAAGCCCGGTGGTAAATCTTTTCTTTTCCCTTGCCGTAATTTTTCCTGACAAAAAGCAAGAAAGAGTCAAAATGCTGGCAATAAAAATTAAAATCAACTTTGGGATTTTTTTTCTGCCAGCTGGCCCCGCCAAAATGGGTAACCTTGGCCTGCGGGACTAAAAATAATTTAACGCCGGCTTTTTGTGCCCGCCAAGACCAATCAACGTCTTCAAACAAAAAATGATAGTCTTCATCCAAGCCTCCGACTTTCTGCCAAACTTCTTTAGGCGCCATCAAGGCCGCCCCCTGAAGAGGGCTTAATTCAAAAGGCTCATCTTTTTGAACTTTCCTCAAATCATTAACAATTAATTTTCTTAAAAAAGTTTTCATTATTAAAAATCTTAAAAAGGGATTATGGTAAAAAAGAATTTGCCAAAGGTTGGGAAATTTCAGATAGTATTGTTGTTGAATTGTTCCGTCCTGGTTTAAGAGCAATGGCGAGAAGGCTAAATTCTTGTTTTTTTGTTCTTGATAAAAACCCACCAACTTCTCTATCGCTCCTTTTTGGACAATCGTATCAGAATTCAAAAGCATCACCAGCTCCCCATTGGCGGTTTTAATCCCTTGGTTATTCCCCTTAGCAAAACCAAGATTTGATTGACTGAAAATAGTTCGGAGTTCGGAGTTCTGAGTTTGGAGTTCTTTAAGCATTTCAACTGACCCATCAGTTGAGCCATTGTCAACGACAATAATCTCCAGTTTATATCTATTTATATCCTTATATCTATGTGTATCTATTGTATATCCATCGTATATCGACCTTAGGCATCGCTTAAGCAAGTCCTTGGTGTTCCAGGAAAGGATAATGATAGATATTCGCTTCGCTGATATATGGTTGATATTCGCTTCGCTGATATATGGTTGCTTATGAGGCATTTTTTGATTTATATATCGATTTTATATAGTTATTCAATTTAACCTCTTCTTCTTTTAGGAGTCTCTGGAGTTTTTCTAGGAGTTCCTGATTGCCAATTTTTCGTTCTCGCATTAGATCAACCCAATGAAAGTATTCTATAAGAGAACCTCTAGAGTTATAGCAGAATTTGACTCTATCTAAATAATGAAATCTGCCATAGGCCTCAGCAATGTTAGCGCCAATGGAGTCAGAAGATTGAATAAATTGGTCGCCAATAACTTTTTTCTCCCTCCAATCTAAACCATTATAAATCTCCCAAGCAATCTTACTTATTTCTCTGGCTAATTTATAAATTTCTAAATCCTCTAGTCTTATATGCTTTTTTTTATCCATTTTTATCTATCTTATATCTATCGTATATCTACTGTATATCTATTATGTATCTATGTATATCTACTTATTTCTTAATATCCTCCATACAAAAAGATTATTAATTATCAATCCTGCCACTTCCCCGCCAATCACCGCCCAGGCGGCACCGATAATTGAATATCGGGGAACTAAAATTAAACACAAAACCAAGGCAATGGCAAAATTCAAACTCGCCCAAGGTAAAAATTGTTTAAATTTTGGCGAATTTTGGATGATATTCCCCGGTAAAGCATTGAGAAAAAAGAAAACTAAAGAAAAACCGAGAATCAGCAGAACCGGTGAAGCAGGAAGATAAGGCTGACCATAGGCTAAACCAATAATGAGTTTGGGGAAAACCGTCAAAATTAGAACAAATGGCAAGGAAAAGAGAAACAAGACACCTAATCCCCTTTTATAGACTCTTTTTAATCTTTCTTTGTTCTCAATAAAAAGTCTTGAGGATAAGGGAAATAAGGCTAAAGCCAAAGATTGGGGAATTAAAATCATGGCTTCAATGAATTTAAAAGCACTGCCGTAAAGCCCGGTATAATAATCGCCCTTCAGTAAGCCGACTAAAATCAAAGAAATCCTTAAGTAAAAAACCGCCAAAATCAGCAAAAAAGCAAAAGCCCAAGAAGAAGAAAGGGCTTTTTTGAAAAATTCTTTATCTACCACCCACCCTAAAGGCAAACCCCAGGCCTTGGCTCTCAAAAGAAAAAACGCCGCCACAATCAGCTGACCCAAAACGCCGGCCAAAAAGATAACTACTAAGGGAAACTTTAACAAAACAAAAATCACTCCTAAGATAAAAATCAACAACTGGCCGAGAACCACGGCTAGGGACATGTATTTCATCTTCTCCTGGGCGTTCAAAAAACTGCTTAAAAGATAAGTAAAGCTGTAAGGAAAGATAAACAAACCGAAAACCGCCAAATAGCCAATCTGCCTTAAGGACTGGCCTAAAATCAACCCCAAGATTAAAACTAAAAGGTAAGCCCCTAAAGATAAAAGCAACCTTAAGGGCAAAAGCCGGGCTAAATAAAAAGAAATCTTTTTTTCGTCTCGGGAAATATCACGCAAGACCAGTCTTTCCAAACCAAAATCAGCCACCGGCACAAAATTATAAACAAAAGCTAAGGTGAAATTGTAAATTCCAAACGTGGCAACACCCAAAAAACGAGCCAGAAAAAGGAAATAAAAAAAGCCGATTAGTCGCCCCGCAATTTGAGATGAAGAAAGAAAAAGCGTATTTTTGGCAACCTTCGGTATCATTTTTTTAATTTTACTCTATCTCCCGCTCCTCGTCCAATTACCTATAATACTCATGTATCTCTACTGTATATCGATCGTATATCTATTATGTATCTATCCTTCTTGAACCTAAAGCACTTAAAGATTATAATAAAAGGCAACCAAAAATGGCCAAGGCAACAAAAAAAACTAAAAAAATCAGCAAAAGAGTTTATTATTCTGTCATTGCCCCTCTTTTCAATGAAGAAAAAAATATTGCCAGTCTCCATCAGGAGATTGTTTCGGTAATGAAATCTTTAAAAAAACCCTATGAGATTATTTTTGTGGATGATGGCTCAAGTGATAATACCCTCAAGGTTTTAAAAAAACTTCGGCCCTTAAAAATCATCAGGTTTAGAAAAAACTTCGGCCAATCAGCAGCTTTAGATGCCGGTATCAAACACGCTTCCGGGAAAATCTTCATCACTCTTGATGGCGACGGCCAAAATGATCCTAATGACATCCCTAAACTTTTAAAAAAACTTAATGAGAAATATGATGTCGTTTGTGGTTGGCGTTATCAAAGAAAAGACCCTTTAGACAAAAAAATTGTTTCCAGGTTTGCCAACTATATCGGCAGTTTTTTGGTTAACCCCGGCATTCACGATTCAGGTTGTACTTTGCGAGCTTACAAAAAAGAATGTTTTGAAGATTTGGACCTCTACGGAGAAATGCATCGCCTGATACCAGCTTTAATTCGATGGCGGGGTTTTAAAATCACCGAGGTTAAAGTCAACCATAAAAAAAGAAAATTCGGCAAAACAAAATATACCCTTACAAGAACATTAAAAGGATTTTTGGATATGTTTGAAGTTTGGTTTTGGCGAAAATATGAAAACAGACCCCTTCATATTTTTGGCAGTTTGGGATTTTTTCTTTCTTTCTTTTCTTTTATATTCGGAGTTTATCTAGGAATCAGAAGAATCTTTTTCGGCTATTCACTATCTGACAAAATCTGGCCCTTAATTGCTGTTACCGGTTTTATTACCGGCATTCAATTTCTAATCTTTGGCTTACTTGCTGATTTAATCATCAAAAACCGCCCAAAAAAAGACTTCTATAGAATTAAAGAAATATTTGAAAATAAATGATATACCTTATTACAGGTGCTGCTGGATTCATCGGTTTTAGCCTTTCTAAAAAGCTCTTAGAAAAAGGGGAGCAAATTGTTGGAGTTGATAACTTAAACAACTACTATTATAGTCAACAACTGAAAAAGGATCGCTTAAAAATCCTTCTAAGATACCCAAACTTTTCATTTCATAAGATAGATATTTGTGATTCTCCAAAGCTAGAAAAGGTCTTTTCAAAATATAAACCAAGGAGAGTTTGTAATTTAGCAGCTCAGGCTGGAGTAAGATATAGTTTGGAAAATCCTTTTGCTTACGAAAAGTCAAACATGTTAGGTTTTTTGAATATATTGGAGTTAATGAGGAAATTTAAAATTAAAAATTTGGTCTTCGCTTCCAGCAGCTCTGTTTATGGAGGGATAGATAAAACTCCTTTTAAAGAAAATATGCAAATAAATAAGCCTATCTCTATCTACGCAGCAACAAAAGCTGCAAATGAAATTTATTCCTATGTTTATCATCATTTATTTGGTATTAATTGTATTGGACTCAGATTCTTTTCTGTTTATGGTCCATGGGGAAGACCAGACATGGCTCTTTTTTTATTTACAAAATCAATTTCTGAGGGGAAAAAAATTAGCGTCTTTAATTCCGGTAAAATGTCGAGAGACTTCACTTATATAGATGATATTGTTAATGGTATAGAAAAATCATTAGAAAAAGTTGAAAAAATTGGTTATGAAATCATTAATCTTGGACAATCAAAACCAATTAATCTTAATAAATTTATTAGTCTCATTGAAAAAAAATTAGGGAAAAAGGCAAAAAAAGCCCTGTTGCCAATGCAAAAAGGAGATGTTGTCCAAACATGTGCTAGTATATTAAAAGCAAAAAAAATCTTAGGATATACTCCTAAAACATCTATAGAAAAAGGTATTAGTAATTTTATTAATTGGTATAAAGAATATTATGGATAAACATAAGGATAAAATTTGTGTAGTTGGTCTTGGCTATGTCGGACTTCCTCTGGCAATTGCCCTCTCAAAAAAACTCAACGTCAAAGGCTATGACGTGGATTCGGGAAAAATTAAAGAACTTAAAAAAGGCTATGACAGAAATGAAGAACTTAGTGGAAAAGATCTGAAAAATAAAAAAATCGTTTATACTGATAATGAAAAAGTAATCAAAAATTGCAATTTTATTATCGTTACGGTGCCAACTCCAATTGATCACGCAAAAAATCCTGACTTAAGCCTGGTAATATCCGCATCAAAAGAAGTTGGTAAAAACTTATCAAAAGGATCTATTGTTGTCTTTGAATCCACTGTTTATCCAGGCGTAACTGAAGAGATTTGTGTTCCCATTCTTGAAAAGGAAAGTGGGTTAAAATATCCAAATGATTTTAAGGTGGGCTATTCCCCAGAAAGAATTAATCCGGGCGATAAAGTTCATACGATTGAAAAAGTAATTAAAGTAGTTGCTGGATGCAATCAAGAAACTACAGAAATCATAGCAAATGTTTATAAAAAAGCAGCTAAAGGCGGCATTTATAAGGCAAAATCTATAAAAATAGCTGAAGCAGCAAAGGTTATAGAAAACATTCAAAGAGATATAAATATTGCTTTAGTTAATGAATTAAAAATTATTTTCGACCGAATGAATATTGATATTGACGATGTGCTTGAAACCGCTAAAACAAAATGGAATTTTGTCAGTTTTAAACCTGGTTTAGTTGGTGGACATTGTATAGGAGTAGATCCCTATTATCTAGCTTATAAAGCCAGGTTACTTGGGATTCACCCAGATATGATACTGGCAGGCAGAAAAACAAATGATTATATGGTTAAATATCATTCAGATAAAATCATTAAAGAATTAATAAATAAGGAGATAAAAATAAAAGGCGCAAAAATCCTAGTGCTAGGCGCAACTTTTAAGCCAGACGTAAGAGATATAAGAAACTCAAAAATAAAAGATTTGATACAAAATTTAAAAATTTATGGGTGTAAGATTACTATTTGTGATCCAATGCTTTATGATAGAGATAAAGTTTTTGGACAAAACAACATACCTCTAGAGAAGATCAAATTAGATGAATATGACTTTGTAATTAGAGCTGTTAACCATAGCATTTTTAAAAGTTTGAAAGCCGACTATATTATCTAATGTCTTCAAGAATACTCATGCTTAATTATGAATTTCCTCCTTTAGGAGGAGGAGCAGCAAACGCAAATTATTATTTTCTTAGAGAATTTTCTAAAAATAAAAATATTAAAATTGATTTTATTACTTCCTCAACTTCAAAATTTGTAATAAAAATTTTTTCAAAAAATATTAATATTCATTATATAAATATTGGTAAAAATAAAAAAAATCTACAATATCAATCAATAAAAGATCTTATTTACTACTCGTGTGGAGCTTATTTTTACGCTAAGAAATTATTTAAAAAAAATCAATACAATCTAATTCATGCTTGGTTTGGTATCCCCTGTGGATTTATTGCTATGCTTTTAGGTAAACCTTACTTGGTCTCTTTAAGAGGTTCTGATGTTCCCTTTCATAACCCAAGATTTGAGATTTTGGATAAATTTTTCTTTAAACATTTAAGCAAGATTATCTGGAGGAAAGCTAGAGTTATAATCGCTAACTCCGAAGGTTTAAAAAAATTAGCTCAAAAAACTGCTCCCAATCAGAAAATCGAAATTATTTACAATGGTATTAATACTAAAGAATTTAAACCTGTAAAAAATAAAAAAAGCAGTAAGGTATTAAGAATAATTTGTGTTGCCAGACTTACTAAAATAAAAGGGATTGATTATTTATTGAAAGCTTTAGGAACATTAAGAAATAAAAATATTGTTTTAACGCTTATTGGTGATGGTAAAGAAAAAGAAAACTTAAAAGAATTGGCTAAAGATTTAAAAATTGAGGAGAAGGTAAAATTTTTAGGTTCAATCCCCCATCAAAAAATAGTAAAATATTACCAAGAAAGTGATATTTTTGTTCTTCCGTCTTTAAATGAAGGCATGAGTAATACTATTTTGGAAGCCATGGCTTGTAAACTAGCAATAATTGCCACCAATACTGGCGGTACTAAAGAATTAATTCAAGGCAATGGATTTATTGTGCCCAAAGCCGATACGGATGCGTTAAGAAATGCCATAAAACAATTTTTAAATAACCCATTACTTATTAAATCTATGGGTGAAAAATCTAGAAGTATTGCTGAGCAGATGAACTGGAGTGAAGTCGCGGAAAAATATAACACAATCTATGAATTGGCGTAAACCCATAATTTATTCTCTTTTATATTTGTCGGGGAGTAAAATCCCCAGTATATTAAAAGAAATCAAAAAAATTGATAAATTTTCTTTTATTGAAAAACAGCGATATCAAGAAGAAAAGCTAAAGAAAATTCTTTTGCACGTTTATAACAATGTACCGTATTACCATAAAATTTTAGCCGATGCAAAAATAGTTGATTCTAACCAAGAGATAAATCTTGAAAATTTTCATAAAATACCGATTCTGACAAAAGAAATTATCAGGCGAGAAGGGGAAAACTTATATTCTAAAGATTATAAAAAAAGAAAATCGTATGAAAACACTTCGGGCGGAAGTACGGGAGAGCCAGTGGGATTTTTGCAGGATAAAAATTATGATGAATGGAACAAAGCGAATAAAATTTATTATAAAACTTTTGGCAATCAGGATATTGGAGACAAAGAATTGCGGTTGTGGGGATCTGAAAGAGATATTTTAGAAGGAAAAGAAAAATTTTCTCTGCGATTAAAAAATTGGCTCTATAACAGAAAAGAGCTTAATGCTTTTAGAATGTCCGAAAAAGATATGGAGAGGTTTGTTATTGAGTGGAATAAATTTAAGCCTCAATGGATAGAAGCTTACGCGCAATCAATTTATGAATTCGCCAAGTTTATTAAAGCAAGAAAACTATCTATATATTCTCCAAGGGGCGTTTTGACTTCGGCTGGCACGTTATATCCGGAAATGGAAGAGGTTCTGCGCGAAGTATTCCACTACCCCGTATTTAATCGGTACGGTTCACGAGAAGTCGGCAGCGTGGCATGTAGCGATGGAAATAAAAAAGAATTGAAATTAAGCATTTGGAATAATTATGTTGAAATATTAAATAATCAGCTTATATCGTGCCGAGCCGATGAGATGGGGAAAATATATATAACAACGCTTAATAATTATTCAATGCCCTTAATAAGATATGATATAGGTGATGTGGGTGTTAAAGGAAATGATTGGGAGTATTTGGAAAAAGTAGAGGGGAGGGAGATGAATGTGTTTAAGACTAAAGATGGCAAGCTAATTCCTGGAGAATTTTTCATTCATTTCATCGGCGTCGTGTTCAATAGGGGGTTTATATCAAAATTTCAAGTTATACAGAAAGATTTTGACTATATATTAATCAAAACAATTATTAGAGATAAAATTAAACTTGAAGAAAATAGGATGGCAATTGAAGAATCAATTAGAAAGATAATGGGGGAAGATTGTAAGATTCAGTGGGAATTTGTAAATGAAATACCGCCATTAAAAAGCGGGAAATATGTTTATACAATTAGCGAAATTAGGTAAAAATTATGAATAAAGTTTTAATTAAAAATTTTAATGAAAATAAAATTGAGGGAATTATTGATGCGGGCTTTAATTTTTATGGGTTGGATAAAAAATTGGCCTCCATTAAGTCGGTTTTTATTAAACCTAATTTGGTTACCGATGTTAAAGAGTATATAGAGCAGGGTGCAAACACTGATATTAGGATTATCGAGGCGGTTATTAAGTATCTTTCGCGATACCCAAATTTAAAAGTTTTTTTAGGAGAAAGTGAAACCGGCACCAAAATAAAGGGAAGGCGTTTAGATTTGGCCTTGGAATTAATGGGAGTTAAAAAGTTACAGAATAAATATAATTTTCAAATTGTGAATCTGACTTATGATAAGAAAATTTCCATAAGAATTCCGGAAGGAAAGTTTTTAAAGAGAATTGAGTTAGGAAAAACACTTTGGGATGCTGATTTGATTATTAATTTACCAAAAATTAAAACTCATAAATACGCTACTGTTACTTGCGCCTTAAAAAATATGTTTGGAGTGATTCCTAATCCTTTAAGGATAAAATACCACCAAAATATTCATCAAGTTATAGCTGATTTAAACCGATTATTTTATGACAAAATGTTTGTGATTACTGATGGAATAGTGGGGATGGAAGGACAAGGCCCTTTATATGGTGAAAAAATTAATTTGGGGATTATTCTTTTTGCCGATAATCCTTTATTAAATGATGTTGCCGCGGCTAAAATAATGAGATTTAATCCGCAAGCAATTAGACATTTAATCTTGACGAACAATTGGGCGAAAGAAGATATTGATAATACAGAACTAATCGGCAATCTTAACATTTTAAATGCCGCCAGAAAATTTAAACCAGCCAACAAAAATTTATTTGTTAAAGCAGAAGGTTTTTTAATGCAATTTCCCTGGATAGTCAGAGTACTCTTTAATGAGTGGGTTCAGAAAAATATTACCTATCATTTTAATAAAATATTAAAGAAATTGAGAGGTGGAAGTTACAGTTGGTACATAGATAGTAAAAAGAAGTAAAAAGAATAAACATCTATTGAATAATGAATATGATAAAACAAAAGGAAAATATTTATATACAATAAGTGAAATATTATGAAAGAACAAAAAAAGAGTGATTATTATGATATTTTAAGGAAAAAAGAATGGCGAAACACAGCAGATTTTGGACCTTCGATAAGGGCACGGTATAAAATTCTAGTCGGTCTTGCCAAACAATATGGTAAAAAAGATGGTTTTATTTTAGATTGTGGTTGTGGTGAGGGGAATTTATTAAAACTACTTGTTCGGCAAGGATTTAATAATCTAAGTGGTAGCGATTTTTCCGATGAAGCTATTAAACTTACTAAAGATAAATTTAAAGGGCTTTTGTATAAAATAGACTTAACTCAAAAAAAAGATTTTCAAAATAAAAAATACGATCTTATAATTTGCTCAGAAGTTTTAGAACATATACAAAATGATCGGCTAGCAATAAGAAACCTTTATAATGTCTTAAATAAAAACGGCATCCTTATATTGTCTGTTCCTTTCTCGCTGGGATATTGGTCTAAACACGACGATTTCTCTGGGCACGTAAGAAGATACGAAAATAATGAACTTGAGGAAAAATTAAAAACAGAGAATTTCCATATTCTTGAATCTTTTGGATGGGGGAATATTATATACCCCCTATATTACCGATTGTTAACCAAAATAGATCCTTCTACGGTTATGAATAATAAACGAGGCGTGTTGAAATTTATTAAAGTTATTGTATCTAAAATATTATTTTACGTCTTCTTTTTGGAAGAAATTAGCAAATCTAAAAAAAGAGCAAGAAGGATTTTTATAATAGCAAATAAATAAATCGATGAAAAAGATATTTATTCTTATAGCTAAATTGTTAATAGCGATTGGGCTTCTTGAGTATCTGTTTTCAAAAATAGACTGGAATTTATTTTTAAATGCTTTGGAAGATGCCAATATTATTTTGATAATTATCCCTGCGTTACTGATTTATTTGAGCGTGTATATTAGCGTATTGAGATGGGATGTTTTTTTAAAAAACTACGGCTTTAAGATTAATAAATTAAAATTATATTCTTTGTATTCCATCGGAGCATTCTTTAATAATTTTTTACCTACGACTGTAGGAGGCGATATTTATAAATTCATTAATCTAAATAAAATCTTTGGAGATAAAAAGAAAGAAATTGTCTCTTCAATAGTTTTTGAAAGGGGAAGTGGGTTTTTCACCCTTTTTTTGATTAATATTTTTTTAGCCCCATTTTTCTATAAATTAATAATATCTGACCGCAGATTTTTATTTTTGGAAGCTGCCACATTTTTAGGATTCGTCCTCATTCTATTTTTTATTAAAAATTATCGGCTTTTATTGAAGATAGAAAAATTAATAAAAAAAGAAATATCGTTAGTTAATAAATTTAGTAAACTGATAGCATCTCTTTTCAGTATCAAAGATAAAAAATCCTTGAGTTATGGGATTTTTTATTCTTTTTTATTTTCTTTAGAAATTGCCGTGGCTCATTACTGGATATTGTTTCGCGCTTTTGGCATTGGAGTAAGTCCTCTTTACGTATTATTGATTAGCACAATCACTCAGATATTTGGAATTATTCCCATATCTTTTAACTCTATCGGGATAACGGAAGGTTTGAACGTGTTTTTGTTTAGTCTTATCGGCGTGCCGATGGAAATTTCTTTAGCCGTCGCCTTGCTTAGTCGAGTTTCTTTGATGATAACGAGTTCCTTGGGCGGCATTTTTTATTTTTTGGACAAAAAAATAAAGTATTAAAATTTTTTAATCTGACAAGGCCTCAATTTTTAATCATGTCTCGATTAAAATAATAAACCTCAACGTTAGTATCGTCTATTCCGCTACCATGATATTTTTTGAAATTTTCATTAATATAATTTTTGATATCTCCCCTGATGTGATACCCCTTTCTTGTTTGCCAAGCAATCCAACCAGATTCATATTTGGAGATATCTTTTAAAAAAGTCTCGTATTCATAGCGTCTATCATAAAGCATATCTATTGTCTTAATGTTGTTTCCTGCCATTTCTTGAAGATAATAAGGCTTTAAATATTGCCCGAATAAAACATCCTTCTCGGGATTAAAATTTTCCTTTATTGTTTGATACGCTATCACAAAACGGCCGTACCCAAGCTCATTCTTATAGATTTTTCCAAAATTTTGGTAAAAATTAAATCCTATCATAAGAACCAATAATAAATACAAAAGAAATTTTAGGTATTTTGTCTTGAATAATTTTACAATCAAACAATAGGCGGTAATAATTAAAATAATGGAAACCGTAGCAATGTGTGATATATAAGTAAAACCTGCATATCTATTCCCGATCCAGACAAAGAAAATCAAAGTAATAATAATTGTTAAATAGGAATAAATTATTTTATCTCTTTTTTGTCCTTTGAATATAAAAATTGACGTAATTCCTAGTAGAAGCAACAAAATTCCAAAATCAGAGGGGAAGGGATATTGCGTTAACAAATCTGAATAGATGTAATTTCTTCTTCCAAAAAATGAAAGGAAAATCAGAAACTTTGTTGTCAATCCGAAATAATACATTAAAAAAATGCCTATACAGCCGAATATGCCGAGCAAGCTTGCGATAACATATTTTTTCTCTTTTCTAAAAACCGCAAGATAAACCAAAAAAAAGAGCAAAACAGGGAGAATAATCAAAGAATTAATATGAATAAGGTAATTAAAAACAAGAAAAATTAAAGCAGCAATTAACAGCCCATAATTGAAGTCGAGATTCTTCTTAATAAATTCGTTCAAAATCTTCAACTTAAAATCAATCTTATTTTTCTCGGTAATTGCCCTAAATAGCAAATAAAACAAAACCAAAAAAATAGGAATCAGCACCGCGTACATTCTCGTGTATCTAAAAAGATCAATAAAGGAATGATAAAACGCAACCGCAAAAGCGCTAAGGAATGAGACGTCCTTCATTCCCGTAAAATATTTTGTAACAAAATAGACTAGGAGAATAAATATCAAGCCGAACAGGACGGAAACTAACCGCGAAGACCATTCGGAAATCCCAAATATTTTGTAAGACTGCGCTATTAGCCAAGTATGCGGCCAGGCTGCTGTGTAATGGCAATGTATATCTTCCTTAATGCAATCGGTATATTGCCCTGATTTATTTTGCAGCCAGTCCCATTTGTAAAAACTCCCGGTGTGGTAATAGCCCACAGCGGCATCAACAACCTGAAATTCATCTTCTTTAAATTCATAGTATCCGAGCTGGTAAGTGAGAATAAAAACCGAAACAATAACTAAAATTACCAACCCAACCCCATACCCCCCTTCCTTGTAGCACCAGCGGATAAAATTTCGGAAAAGCGGGATTTTGTTTATTGTGGGGAATTTGTTGCCAAATTCTTGATATCTTTTTTCTTCCGCCAACTCCTCTTCTGCTTTTTCTTTTTCTGTCTCTTTTTCTATTTCCTCTTTATTAAAATAAAAAACCAAAAAACCAAAGATGATTGTGAAGAAAGCTAAAGGTAAATTGTAGGCTGATAGAAGGCTAACAATATTCTTCAAGAAAATAATATACTCGATAAATTCAAACTTTAGGGAGGAAATGGTTATTAATAAAAGACCAAGTAGGAAACCATACTTTAAATAAGGATTAATTTTTTCTTTAAAATATTTATCTTCTTTTTTTAAAAAGGAAAGGATAAAAAACTCTATTAAAAGAAGAACTATAATTAAATTAGTCTGAATCGTTTTTTCCTCAAGAAATTGGTTTATTTTTCTTGAAATATTGGAAATAATCTGTAGAGAGTCAGAACTGATTTCTTTTAAAGAATAGCCATATTTAGGGTAAAAATTGAGTTTCCCATCTGAATTTTTCTCTAATAAAAATGTCTTACCCGTCTCTCCTTCTTCGACCTTTTCTATTTCAAAAATATAGCTTTTGTCTTTGGAGTCTTTTTGAATGGGAAAGCCAAACAAAAAATAAGAGGTTTGAAAGTCTTTTGTCAGCTCATAGGTATTTTCGTAAAAATAATTTAAAGATCTCTCTTTTTCAAAAATATAGCCTTCATCTTGAGATTTTTTTTGAAGAGGAATGCCGAATAAAGAAATAGAACTTTGAAGATTTTCTGTTAAATCACGTATTTTTGGCTTATTTTCTTTAATACGAAAAATGATTTTATCTGTTTCGCCTTTAGGCAGCTGCCCAACTATTTCTTCATCTTCATTAAAAGCTTCTTCAAAAGCTGATGCGCTAAGATCTTTATCCTTAGCAATAATCTTAAGACCAATGGTTCCTAAATTATTAGAGTTGGCGGTAAAACTTTGCCTTAAAGGCTCGCCCAAGACAATTTCTTTTTTTTGACTAACTTTAAAATTAGCAATCCGGTCTTCAAAAATTAAAGGGCTGCCAAAACGAAAAATTGAATAAAAAAGGACAAAGAAAAAAATTAATAACAGATTCAAAAAAGAAAGCATGAAAAAACTTTTAACATTCTTCAGGTTAAGAAAAAAATTTTTAATACTTTCCAGATTGATAAAGAAGGCTATTAATAGAAAAAGCCCTAAAATTTTACCAATAAGGTTAAAATCGATACTTAAGGAAAAGTTTAAAATATTAGCAATAAAAAGAATAACAACGGAAGTCACTATCCCTAAGGTTAAAAAATTAAACAGGCCTTTTTTCTTTTCCATTTTTAGTTTTAATTTATTTTTATAAACTTATAAAAGATTAGGATTTGTAATCTCAAAATCTTTTGGGTTGCTTTCTTTATCATTAAATTTCTGTAAATATAATTGTCCTTTGAAAAATCTTTCTGGGACTGGCTGTTCAACAATCACTAAATCCGGTGACCAAAATTTAACCATAAATTCAAATGCCTGTCTGTCTGGCCTTAAAAAAAGGTCTTTAACATAAACTTTTCCGGGCTGCCAGGTTGGACCGAAATTCTTGCCTTCAATATTAATAATAGTTCCCTGAAAACCATAATTTTTAGAAATTTTATAAATTTTGGGAAATTGTTGCAATTCTCCATAATAATTTAAATATTTCTTATAACCAAAGCCCAAACCGACTGTTAAAATTAGTATAAAAGCTATCAATATCCTATTAAATTGAGCTTTAGTTCTAAAAATATAGTTCATAGAAAAAATAACCAATAAAATAGCCAGAAAAATATAAGTTTTAATATCCGCAGTAATATATCTGAAAACTAAGAAATATTCAGTTAGAAAGTATTCCAAGGAGACAATAATGAGGATATAAGCGCTAATTGTCTCTAAAAGACAAATCATCGCCATTTTAATTTTTTCTTTAGTGGACAGATTCATTATTGTCAATCTGGTATTTTTTAGCCAAAATAATAACCGTTAAGGCTATAAAGATAATTATGATTAACCAGATAAGGAAAAACAAGCGATCCCCTTCTAAATAATGTTTAAAATTCTCTGATAATTCTCTTATGGAAGAAATTTGATAATGAATCTGAAACTGTAAATTACCTTTTTTTAATTTTTCTCCTAAATAAAGCTGACCATAATGATAAACATCTTGGTTATAATAGCCTAAAATTAGGGGGATTTTACCTGTATTGACAATTTCTATTAGATAAGTATTCCCTTTAGGTTTTTCTATCTCTGGGAAAGAGAAAAATTGAAAGCTTGCTGGAGTATTAGGCTCCAAAGAAAATTCTTTTTCTATTAAAGTCTTTGCTTTTTCATCTTTCAGGATAAAAATTCCTTGAGCCTTTTCATCGGAAGGGTTGCGAAAAATAATCTCAATCCCTAAGGGATTATCATAATTAAGCCTGATTGTCTGGGAAAGGATTTGTTTTGAAGACAAGTTTATCTCATCCACTATTTTGGTAAAAAAGCTTTCTCGCAGACTTTTCTCCCGCAAAAGCATGGCTTGAGTGTCTTTGGGCAAAAACCCAGAAAGTAAAGAAAAAAGAAAAGTCAGAAAGATAATAAGAGAAAGTTTTTTAATCATTTTTGAAAGCACCATCCTTCTCCTTAAAAACCAGCCATAAGAGATAAAGACCAGTGGCTGAAAAGAATGTTCTGACCAGATTCAAAAATTTCATCGCCGGGAAAAATTTATCCAGCCAGTTTGCTAAAGAAAAATCATTGAAAAACTCAACCAAAGGCCTTAAGAGACCCAAGGTAGTAAAGTTATCCCAGAAAAGAAGAATGGGTAAAAACAAGAACACTAGCAGCCAGACAATCTTTTTATAATCTGGTTTGGCTACTAAAAAGGCCAAAAGGGGTACCATCCAGGCAAAATATTGAGGATGGAAAAAGGAAGTGGCGTAATAAAGGATTAAAACGGCAAAAGTATAACGAAGAAAATCCGTTAAGACAAACATCTTTTCCTTTTCTCTCTCCTTAAACCAAACAAAAAGCCAAAGTAAAGCATAAGCCAAGAAAAAAAGATAAATCACCTGCCCCAGACCAAGACCGATTTGAGATTCAAAAAAGTAACTGGAATGCTTTCCCTCTTGAAACAAAGAAGCAATTTGGAGCTGTTTTAAGAAGAATTGATCATAAAAAAACCAAATCAGAAAAGGCCCCAAAGATAAAAGTAGATATTTTGCCTTTTCCCTAAAACCACGGCCTAAAAGCAGAAAGTAAAGGGGGATTAAAATCAGGAAAAAAGTCCTGGTTAAGATTAAAACGCCGAAAAGCAAAGAAGCCCAAGCAAGTTTTTGTCTTTTTAAAAGCCAGAAAAACCAAAGCAGTAAAAAAGTCACCGCCGACTCAAAACGGCCAAAGCCGTAAAGAACATAAAGATTCACCGGATTAAAAAGCCAAAAAATAACCACTTTTAACCAATCTTTTTTCTGAAAGAACTTTAAAAGAAGCCAAAGGGAGAGATACTCAAAGAAGACAAAGGGCAGTTTGGCCAGGAAAATGATTTTCAAGGTGTGGGGGTTGGTCAAATCCTGATTGACAAAAACAGCCAAGACATCTTTTATCGGGGTGAAAATTCTCACCAAACCATAACCAAAAAAATGAAAAAAATGAAAAAGAGGCTGGCTGTAGGCTAAAAAATTAGCTTGCCCGGTTAAAGCCTTGGCCACTCGTCCGTAAATTAAGAAAAAGTCATCGTGAGCCAAAAAAGGCATCATTAAAAAACGAATCAAAAGACCGAAAATCAGCCAGAAAAGAATTTGTTTTTTGAGTTTGGTCAATTTCATTTTAAATTCCCCCAGGAATAAACCTCCACCGGCCACAAGCGGGGCTGAACTGGATATAAACGGTCAATTTCAAATTCTTTTTTCAAGTTTTTCTTTACATATTCCCTTATTCCATCTGGAATATAGTTATCCCAGCTATCAATGATAATTAAACCCTTTTTTTCTTCCTGTACTATCTTATTAAATCCGGTTAAATCATGAATTAGTTTGGACCCGGAAAGAGGATCTTGGTCAAAGGGATTATTTTTTCTCAACAAATAATTCAATTTCCCTTCGCCTAAATACCAAACTGGCAAATCATTCCAGTTGGTTATTAAAATCGACTCGGGGTTCTCCCTTAATTTTTTGCCAACAAAATTATAAACTTTCTTCCAGTCAACTTCCGGAATTTCTTGCATATCAGCGTTTAAAGAATAAACTGGCTGGGGCAAAAAAGCAAATTTATGGCCAAGGGTCACAACAGGAAAAACCAAAGCAAACAATATTAGATATTGAATAATCAATACTAGATATTTAGGTCGCTTAATGAGCGAACCAAGATACTGGGAAATTTCGAACAAGGCAAAAGCTGATAATAAAATCAAAAAAGGAAAAACCGGATAAAAATATCGGGTAAATGGTTGAACAAGAAAAAAGGAAGCAATGATAATTTGAACACCTAGAAAAATAACAAATAAAATTAATTCTCGATAATTTTTCCGCCAAAACAGCAAAAAACCGCCAAAAACCGCCAGTAGGCAAAGCAGCAAATAATTATGCGTTAGAAAAACGCGGTAATAAAAAAGATAATTGGTTTTACCAAAGATATTTATCGCCCTCCCAATCGACTGCCAAAAAACAACAATCATCATTAGTAAAAAAACAACCAAGGGAATCAAGATTTTCGCCAATTTTTTAAAATTAACGAGGGTAAGAAAAACAATCCCGTCAAAGATTACCACCAAACCCAAACCATGAAACAAAAAAGCCAAGATGCCGGATATTAAAAAACCAACCAAATTAAAATAATTAAATTTTTCCTTAACTAGCTTGTAACTAAAATAAGCCCCTAAAATCAAAAATAACTGCAAAGCCTGGTATGGCCTGGCTTGACGTGACCAAAGAATTTCAATTTTTGAAAAAGTAATTAAGAAAGCAGAAAGCAAACCGACATTCTTATTAAACAATTCTTTTCCCAAAAGATAAACTGCCCAAATTGTCAAAACACCAAAGATAACAGAAGGAAATCTTATAGCAAATTCATTTAAGCCAAAAGTTTTGGCCGAAATGGCGCTGAGCCAATATTGGAGCCACTGGTAAGCGCCAGTGGAATAACTATTGGCCAAAACCGGTTGCCCTCGTTCTAAAATCGCCCGGGCAAAAAGCGCCACATGCTCTTCATCAGTCCAAAATGAATAATTATTATTTAAACCATAAACTCGATAAAAAAAACCCATCAATAATAAAATTATTAAAAAGACTAAAATCAAGAAACTATTTTTCTGATTCATACTCTTCTCTCTTCCTAAAATTGCCAATAAACATCTGAATTGAGCCAATAAGCAATAGCATATAGGCCCAAACAGCAGCCTTTTCCGCAATTTGGGCTTTACCAAACACTAAGAGTAATGGACAAATGACAAGGGTAATTAAGCCGCCAAGAATTGAAACTCTTGCCTCGAATTCATTACTCCACACAGATAAAAGCCAAAACCCAGCTAAAAATAAAATCAGTAAATCAGAAATTGAAGTAAATAAAAAGATATCCACAAAGATACCAAATAGTGAAATCATCAAAAATATCTTCTTATATTTACGAAAAAATCTATTAATTTCTTTTTTCATTTTTAAACTTTTCTTTTTTAAGAGCATAGCCTAAATAGCCAAGACAAGTAAGAAGGGTGGCAAAGAAAATCCATAATCCAACATAAAAAAACCTTTGTGGCAAAAATTCAACAATAATTTCATAATTTTCATTCCCGTGGCTGTCATCAGGGCTAATATACCAAGAGTTAGCATAACCGTTTATTAAAAAGTGCTTATTTTCAGGGATTGGTCTTTTAATCAATGTTCCAAAAGTATCTTTATTCGTTATATAGGCTTTCCATCCTTTATGAAAACTTTCTGAAAAAACTAATTGATAAGGTTCTTTTGCCCCTTCCACTTTAACCTTGTATTTTGTCGGATTAACCTTTATACTCTCTATTTTTGGTAATTGGGGTGTTTTTTGATTTTGAACTAAGTACAACACCACCGTAGGCTGAAACAATTTCTCAATTTTGACATTAATAAAATTTATTTTGAAATCTTTATTTTTCCCGACATTACCCCAGAAATAAAATTCTGCCGACTTGGCATTACGACCAGATTTTATTATTTTTTCAAAATGGCGAGGGGAATTTTCACTCGTTCTTGATAAATTTTCGTAAAGTATGAAGGTCAATTCATTAGCACCAATGTCGATATCTTGAATAAGAGCTACTCTTCCTTTGCCGCCGGACAAATAATAATCAAAGGTAATCTTATAAGAGGTGTCCCCTTGATAATTTTCTATTGGTTTGAAATAAGTGGTCGAAGCATTGGCAAAGGCTAGTTCAAGGTGGGGCCTGATTATTAATTTGTTTTCTACAAAACTACTCTCTGCTAGGTTATTCTTCCAACTACTCTCTCTCACCAAATTAATTGTCTCTGGCTTAGTTAATATGAGCTCTTGTTCTCCTTTTTCAAATTTAAAACTTTCACTGGGAATCCATCCGTCTTGATTGGACGAAAGCGGTATAATAACTTGCTTCCCAAGAGTTTCCAATTTTAATTCGGTATCTTTAAGGTAACGATTGAAATCTTCATTCTTAATAAAAAGCTGATAATCCCCTGATAAGGGAACATTTATTTTATAGACTATTTCATTCGTCTCTAATTGGTGAATAAGATCCTCGATTTTTATATTCAACTGTTCAAAGATTGGCAAGATGTCACTCATCTTTTCTTCCCTCACATCCCAGGCAAAAGTCCTCTCATCTAAAACTTTTTCTAGCCTTGCTTCTTGGAAGTTTAAAACATGACTCATTCCCCGTAGGGTATCAATAAATTCCTGGTTTACATTTTTATCTGAAGAGGCTTTTATCCTCTCTAAGATGGAGGTTATCTCGAAGATTTTTTGGCGATAAGCCTCAAGTCCCTTATCAAAATCCCAATTTTTAAATTTTTCTATCTCGCTAATTCTTTTTGAGGCATGAAAAATTTTCAAGCCGATTAACTCTTTAAATTTTTTCACATCTGAACCTTGCCAATTATCAAATCTCTCTTCTAATTTCTTTTCTTTTAGTAAAACTAGAGGATAAATAAGGCTTGTGGGAGAATGTTTGGCGTAGGGAATTTTATAAAAAAACTCAAATTCTTCTTTTGGCTCCTTATCACAATCATTAACTGTTGATTTTCCGATACCTAAAATTCCATTGACTTTTTCAAGCTGAGGTGAACCATCCGATAAATATATCGCTGTTTTTGCTTCAAGAGCAGGGAAATCCATCACCTCCGCCAGACAATTAACACCGCCTGTCAAAAAAACTTGCCTCTCGGGAACACTAAATAAGGAAAAATTATCAATATTAGAGACCCTAAAAAGATCGACATCGCCAAAAGATTTATCCTGAGTAATACCTTCTTGTTGGGAAAGAAATTGCTTAACTTCAGTGGCAGAAATAATATCTCTGCCTTTAAAATCCCACCAAACATCATTTCTTTGCAAAATTTCCCCAATGTTAAATAATCGTAATAAGCGAGAAAAAACTGCCGATTGATTATTTGAAATAGAGTCATACATTTTACCGACCAGTACCTTATAACGAGGGTTTATTAAATAGCCAAACTGTTGCTGAAGAATAGGTTTGTCTATCAAGCGTTCTGGTAGAGAATCAACACCATAATACCCCCACCTATAGGGAATGGCATAGTTATCATTATTCGGTGTGGTAAGAATCTTAAAATTATCAGAGAGTGAATTAACATAATCAGCCAACCTGAACCAATAATTAGGTATTTTTATGTAAGAAGAAAAGGGAAGGTAGATATTTTCCTTTCTAATAATTTCTCCCGTCAAAACAGGAAAACTGGAAACTAAAAAAGACCCAACAATTGAAATTAATATCCCTAAAATTAGTAATTTTTTTCTTTTAAGATTGCCCTCTTTAATATAGTCAAATATTAACTGGGAAAATGAACCTATTAGCAAAGCCAAAAAAATAATTAAAACCGGGAAAATCTTACCAATTGGCTCCCTGAATAAGAAAAATCCAGGGATGTACTGGTAGAGAGCAAGATTGATATTGTCAAAGGGTAAGTGTAAACCTTTTGCCAAAAAAAGTAAAAATAAAATCGTTAAAGCCAGATAAGAATTAATTTTTTGATTCCGGTTTTTTTTAAAAAATAAAGTGGAAAAGGCTAAAATCATGGGGATGAAAACAGCAAGTTTAACAATCGGATTGTAATATTTACCAAAGTATGGGTAATATTCAGGCCCCCAACTCCAGATACCATTTAGCCAAAATAAATTAAGAAATCCGGAATTTATGTGTTTCTCTATCCATTCAACCACATCAATAACTGTCCCTAAGGATAGAGAACTCCCTGCTCTAGAAAAAAAGTAAGTAACTGTAGGAATAAGCCACCAAAGAGACATTAAAAAGGAAAGTAGGGCTACCTTAAGAAAATTTTTTATGATTCTCGTTCTTATTTTTCTCTCAAAAATTAGAAAATAGAAAAGGACAATGGTAATTGCCAAAAGAGAAGATATTAACAAGGGTGGGTTAATAATTACAAAGGACATTAAAATCGTTAAAAAGAGCGAGAAATAAAAAATATTAGTAAAGGTTTTCTCTTTGGCCTTGATGTTTTCAACAATTTTAATCAGAAAAACTAAAACTAAAGGAAGAAATAAAAGTAACCACAAAACAGCATAGTTTAAAGATTCCAAAAGAATGTAAAAATTAATCATATAAAATAAAGCGGCTATGGTGGGAATAATCTTAGATTTTTTATAAACAACTGAGGCTAAATAAAACATGGCTAAACCCCTACCCATAAAAAGAAATATTTCAAAAACTATCTGGGTAGTGCTAGCAGAAAGATGAAAAAAATGTAAAAGAAAATACCAGATTGTTTCCACAATAATAAAACTAGGCCAAAGAGAAAGGACTCCTCCATAGGACGAATCCCATAAAAATAGGTCGTGTGAGAAAGTCTTCTCAGAAGTATTAAACCATGAGGGGAAAAGATCTCCCCTCGCCATTAGAAAACCAGGCTTAAACCAAAGCAAAGGAATTAGGCCAAAAAAAATAACAAATGCTAAGGGCCAGTATTGCTTTAAAACCTTCATTAGGACTGGCTATTACTTTCTAATAGCAATAATATTTAAATCCCAAATTCTTTTTCCTATTGTCCCGCTTAATCTTAAAAATGGTGCTACTGTTAAAACTTCAAAGCCGGCATCTTCCAAATAATTCAATAGCTCTTCAGTAAAATAAAATTTTAGCTCGTGGGTTTCTTTAGACTCATTAATTTTTTTCTTACCCTGATAAACATTAAGGATATAATTGACCCAACATAGCTGTTTAACTGGATCAATTTTTGTCTGCGCGATGCGCTTTATAACAACCTGCTTGTCTTTAATTATTTTCTGACGATAAGAATCATAATGATCTAAAACAGCCAAGCCATTCCAAAAATCAAAATAAAACAAACCATTTTTTTTAAGATGTTTTTTGACGTTCCCCAGCATCTTTTTGAGATCATGGTAATTTGTTAGATAATTTATAGCTGAGAACATACAAGTTACGGCATCAAATTTCTTACCGATAAAGAAATTTTGCATGGGGGCACGATAAAAGTCAATTTTTACTTTCTTGTCTTTAGCTTTTTCTTTGGCTCTTTCAAGCATGCCAGCAGAAATATCCAAACCACTCATTTTATAACCCCGCTTGGCAAAAAGTAGCACATGACCCCCAGTCCCACAAGCTAAATCAAGAATGGTTTTTGGTTTTTTACTTAAATACTTCTTAAAAACCTTCTCTAAGAAATCTACTTCCTCTTTATAATTTTTATCCTGATAAAAAAGGTCATAATAATGAGCGTATTTTTTTTGAAAACTTATTGGCATTTTATTTTTTGGCTACTCCTTTTATTTTTTGACAAATATATTCAATCTGGTCTTTAGTTAAGCCGGAACCAGAGGGGAGATACAAACCGTGTTTCCCCCAATAATCAGCCACCGGGAAACCTTCTTTCTTAACCAGTCCCATCTTTTTAAAGATTGGTTGCCTATGCATTGGTATAAAAAAAGCTCTTGTTCCAATGCCATTTTTTGCCAAGATAACCATTAGTTCATCTCGACCAACAGGGAAATTTTTATCCAGCAAAATTCCATACATCCAATAAACGTTTTTGGCCCATTTTTTCTCCACCGGCAAGCGCAAACCCTCAATATCCCTAAGATAATAATTATAAAGATGAGCATTTTTTCTTCTAGACCCAATATATTTTTCTACCTTCTCTAATTGGGCTAACCCAACAGCTGCTTGAAGGTTAGTTAGTCGGTAATTATAGCCAATCTCAATATGAGAAAATCTCTTTTCTGGAGAATGAGCCAGATCATGAAGTAAATTAAGTCTTTGGGCAATCTCCTTGTTACTGGTGACCACCGCTCCACCCTCACCCATGGTGATAATCTTGTTGGCATAGAAAGAAAAACAACCGATATGGCCAATCCCACCGACCATTTTGTTCTTATACTTGGCTCCGTGGGCTTCAGCCGCATCTTCAACTATCCACAGTTTATATTTTTTGGCCAGTTTCATTATTGGGTCCATATCACAGGGATGACCATAAATATGAACTGGAATAATCGCCTTTGTTCTTTTGGAAATTTTTTCTTCTATTTTAGAAACGTCGATATTGCCTGTTTCTGGTTCTGAATCAACCAAAACCGGTGTGGCACCGGTATATAAAACAGCAAAAGCGGTGGCAATCATCGTAAATGTTGGTATAATAACCTCATCCTCTTGACCAATGTTCAAAGAAGAGAGGGCCAAATGAAGGGCAGTTGTTCCACTAGTCGTTAAAACACCATATTTTGCCACACAAAATTGAGCGAACTTTCGGGCAAATTCCTCAAGATACTTTCCTTGGGAAGAAATCCAATTAGTTTTCAGGCAATCCAAAAGATAGTCCTTTTCTTTTCCCCCAAGTAGCGGTTCACAAACGGGAATAAAATCAAATTTCGATGTAGGTTTTTTCTTTCTCAATGCCATAAAACGGTCCTTGTTTTAATTCAATTATTTTTGAGGGCCTTAAAATTCTAAAACCATGACCACCTTCAATTTGTAATAAGGCATCTCCACCTTTAATAATGGTCGTTTTTACCAATTTCTTATTATCGTAAAATTTTGCCTCAACTTCACCCAAAATGATAAAAAGAAATTCTTGGTTGAGATTATTTTTTTTGGTGATTTTATTGTGGATATGTGATTTAACAACGTAACCCGACCTGTGATTAAGAATCCCTATTTGAAAAGGGTTTTCTGGTTCGGAAATAAAATTTATTCCTTTCTTGCCAAAATTTTTTCGGATAATAATCGCCAATATTTTTCCTCGAGATTTAATTGTTTCTAGGTCTTTTTTCATACATCCATTGATAATTTTCTGGAGAGGATTTTATTCTCGTTCGGGTAATTAGAGGCATCCCAAGGGAACGATTCACCACGTTGCCATCTTTGCCAACGATTAACATCTTCCTCCACCATTATTTTAACTAATTCCTTAAATTTAACTTTGGGCTGCCAACCTAATTTCTTTTTTGCTTTTGCATAATCGCCTCTCAAAAGGTGAACCTCTAAAGGTCGATAAAAACGTTTGTCTGTTTTAACAAATTTTCTCCAATCAAGATTAACCACTTTAAATGCCTCTTTCACAAAGTCTTTAACAGAATGAGTTTCATTGGTTGCAATAACAAAATCATCAGGTTTTTTTTGTTGAAGCATCAACCACATTGCCTCCACATATTCTGGAGCATATCCCCAGTCTCTTTTTGCCTCCAAACTACCCAAAGATAATTCTTTTTCGAGACCCAAATAAATCTTGGCTACCGAATTAGTGATTTTTCGGGTCACAAATTCTAGGCCTCGCAGGGGTGATTCGTGGTTAAACAAAATTCCGTTGCAGGCAAAAATTTTATAAGCTTCACAATAGACTCTGACTATCCAATGCCCATAAAGTTTCGCTACGCCATACGGGCTTGCCGGTTTAAACAAGGTCCACTCAGATTGATTTTTAGCTCTTCCCTGGCCAAAAAGCTCACTTGTCGAAGCTTGGTAAAATCTTATTTTGGGGTTCAAGTGTCTTATCGCTTCCAACATCCTCGTAACCCCTAGTCCGGTTATCTCCCCTGTTGAAATTGGTTGCTCAAATGACGCCCCAACAAAACTTTGGGCCGCTAAGTGATAAATTTCATCAGGATTAGAAATTTTAATTGCTTCTATTAATGAAGTTGAATCGCCTAAATCTGCCGGAATTAATTCTACCTTCCCAAAGACATCTAAATATTGCAGCCGCCAAAAATTTGGGGTAGAGAGCCGACGATAAGTACCGAAAACTTTGTAACCCTTCTCTAACAGAAAACACGCTAAATAAGACCCATCTTGGCCAGTAATACCGGTAATTAAAGCCGTCTTCATATTTTTCTTATTCTTCTTTTAATTTTAGTTTATCAAATGGAAACCAGTGAATGTAAACTGGAACTTTTTCTTTGCCTGAAAGGTAATGCCTTATTTTAGCATAAACAAAATATAATATCTCGAAAATTGGAATAGTTGAGGTTATCCTCACCGAATACCAAAAGGTTTCCAACCCATACCGTAAAGGATACATGAAAGACATACTTAAAGGGCCTCTAATTTTAAACTCATCAACTTTATGTTTAATAACAATCGCCGGTTTTACTTCATTTGGGAACAGCTTTCTGTTGAGTCCATTGAAAATGGTCACAAATCTTAACAACAATTTTTCCCATTTATATTTTTTTGCCTGGGCTAAAAGCAGATCCCAATCAACATTGGCGCATCTTTTTTTAATAAAAAGAAAGTCCATCAGTGAGATATAGCGCCGCTCATTAATGGTATGAACAATCGCCAAAGCCACCTCAATTTCAGTGCTAGGGATTGGACATTTAATACCCTGAATTGTCCCTATCTTCCGTTTCTTCCAAATCAAACTCTCATCAATAAATCTAGAACCTTGCCAAAGCAAGTTACCATAAAGGTCAATTCTTAATAATTTCTGAAAATCCAGATGTCTTTCTTTGCCAATTCTTTTACGAAAAGGCTTGAGGTTAATTTTTAAGGCTCGTGGCAAATCGGCTTTTAAAAATTTAAATAAAGTCAAGCGGGGAGCTAAGGGTGTGGTTTTCCTTCTAATGAGATTTTTCTTCGCCGCCATATTTAGGGCTTTTTGGCACCTGTCAAAATCTTTCATCTTAACCAAAAGATCAACATCAAAAGTTACATAAGGAATATCCTTCATTGTCTTGATAATAAGAAAGGGTATCTTTGCTTTTACTAAAGCCGAGGTGACTAAATTTGTTGTCTGTTTTAATTTTAATAAATGGGTTTCGGCTTCTTTCTTAATCAGCCCCAGTTTGGATACAATTGTTTTAGGGGTCTTTAATTTTTCCTCCCCAAGTAATCTCTCGACAAAAAAATAAAGAAGATGATTGGAAGAGGCTCTTTTAAGCAATTTCAACCAATCTTGAGCTTTAAAATCGGTTCCATCATGACGGGGATCAAAATTACCTGTGACCGTTTTAAAAATCATTCTCGTTTCATAGTCTAGATTACTTTCCTCAATCTTGGTAAGAACTTTCTTTAGGGTTTGGTTAATTGTATCGTTAGTGGTATCGATTAAGTTAAGTTGCAAATCTTTTGCTAACTTTAAATAATAACTCCTCGCCTGTTTAAAAAAGTCTAAGGTGTAAGTAGAGGGATGCAATTTCCTTTTATAATCAACCTGTGGTGAAGCATCTAAAACAAAGGCCAAATCTGGCTTTGGAAATTTATAAAAAAGCCATTGGGCAAATTTTATTTTATAACCCATTAACCAGAGACTGACTAAAAAATCATAAACATACCGATCCATTATTATTACCTTATTTCTTTTGGAAAGTTTAAGAAGTAAATATTCCAAAAAATAGTCCAACCAAACAAACCAGACCCAGAATTTATAATAATAAGACTTTTCTCCGGTAACAATAACCTTCTTTCTTGTTTTAGAAAATTTCTTGTAGCCAAAAATCTTTATGTATAACTTAAGAACGTACTTGATGAAAAAGTAATCGAACTCTTTTCGATATTCTACTTTATGGTTTTTTTCGGCCAGAATTTTTTGTAATTTTCGGCCAATGGTAGTTTTACCAACACCATCTACACCCAAAAAGGCAATAATCATAATTTATATCAAATATCAAAATTATAATAAAAATGCCAAGAGTGAATTTACAAAAATTTTTCTTGGCAGCTAAAAAAATCTATTAAGACAATTTTTGGCTAGATTTTCTCTCAATTAATTCTATTAATTTCTTTTTAAAACTCTCTTTACCAAAAAAATTTACTCTTCCCATAGCCAGTTGTTGATATTTTTTGGCCAGTTCTTCATCACTCAATAATTTTAGAATTATTTTAACATACTCTCTCTTCTGAAAGAAAGCAAAACCGTAATTACCGTAATCAATTATCTCTTCCCACGCACCACCACTTCTAGGTACAAGAGGAATACAACCGGCTGCCATAGCCTCAATCACTGCAATAGAGAAGCTGTCGGACTTTACTTGTGAGTTGAGAATAATTTTAGATTCACCCATCAATTTTCTTATCTCTTGCTCACTCTTATTAATGGCAAGAAAAATTTTCTTGCTTAAATTATTTTGCGCTATTTTTTTCTTTACCCGAGCTAAATACTCTTTGGATGTTTCTTTAATATAAGTTGCTCCAGCGAGAACAAAACTTACATCTTTTCTTTCTTGGGCAACTTTCGCAAAAATATCAATGGCGGATAAATAATTTTTCTCGGGGGAAAATCTGCCCACACTTATAACCTGGTTCTTTTTAGGTAAATTGTTTCTGAAAAATTCTATTTTTATCGGCGGATAAAGCAAATCGTCGGTTTTAAGATGCCAATATTTTTTAATCGCCTTGGCAGTTGATCGCGAGACACATATTACCCGCGATTTATTAGTGGGAATAAAAAGTTTATAAACTGTTTTCAGATAAATTCTCCCCAATAATTTCTGAAAGAAATTTCTGTCAAAAAATTCAGAGGCCTCAAGCGGCATCCCTACGCGGTAAACAAAATATCTTTCAGAGACAAAACTTGGCGGTAAAAATCGGTGGAGTAATCCACCGTTAATATCAATAATAAAATCAACCTCTTTACTCATCTTAATAAAGGGCTTAATTAAAAAGAGCCTACTAACAGTATGCAAATAGGGTATATTTTTTGAGGTAATAGAGTAGGTTTTATCTATTTTAATTTTTTCTCCAAAAAATTTCTTAATAAGATAAATATCTGGTTTTTTAAGACAACAGATATATATTTGATACCCCTCTTCGGTCAAAATCCTAATTACTTCAAGGATGCATTTTTCTACCCCGCCAGCTCTATCGAGATAACCATCGAAAACAAGACCAACTTTTTTTATTGCGTTTTTCATTTAAGCTAATTAAATATCATTTAAACTTCTTTTTTATAATCTCAAACAAGAAACCAAAACTACCAGCGGTCCATTTAATCATCGTCATTAATATCAAGCCGAAACCATGAAGGGGATCTTTGAGAAAAAGTCGCCAATTTCTAAGATAAGCCTTCCTGATGGGGCTAAATCTTTTAAAACCAGTGCTTTTACTTTTTTTGAGATAATAAGACATTTGGGTACCGTAGTAAAAAGAGCTTTTAATTATTTTTGCCAGCGATTTCGCCTCATAATGATTGATAAACGACTTTAATCTTCCCACTTTATATCCAGAATGAATAATTCTATCACCTAAATCAAAATCTTCACCGACAATCAGGGTTTTATCATATCCCCCCACCGCCAAATAAACATTTCTTTCAATAAATCTATTTGGGGTTTCCAAGAGCTCATCTTTTAAAATACACTGTTTTTCGAGACCCCTACAACGAACCCAGAAACCCTGGCCAGAAGATCTTTCAGGAATTATGAGGGCGTCAAGTCTATCTTTTTGGGCCATTTTCACAGCTTCTTCGATTAATCCCTTTTCCAATTCCATGTCAGCATCTATAAACATTAAATACTGGCCATGGGATTTCTTGACGCCAAAGTCCCTTTGGAGATTCCTCTCTGGTCCCTTCTCAAACAGCTCAACGCCTAAATTTTTCGCAATCGATTGTGTCCCGTCGGTAGAAAAATTGTCGATAACAAAAATCTCCAGCTTGTCTTTTGGATATGTCTGATTGATAATCGACTTTAGACACCTGCCAATATTTTTCTTTTCATTCCTAGTGGGAATAATCACTGAGACTAAGGGTTGTTTTTTGAGAAAACTCATTTTTGTTTAATCGCTTTTATAAAAATCGTCACAAAACCATTTTTACTAAAATATTCTTGTTTTCTTTTGTTTTCAAACCAATTTTTGAAAGGAATTTCTCTTCTTAATAACCATTTACAGAAGTATAACAAAAACATCGTAATTAACTCAAAACATCCACCCCTAATTTCTAAGGCAATTATTTTAAAACCGTTTCTTTTTAATAAATTTATCAATTTTTTTCGGGAGTAATGTCTGTGGCCAAAATACCAAGCTGGATCAAAAAATTTTGAGAGACAATGACCGTTTGGGACTGACAGTAGTAATAAACCCAAAGGCCGAAGAACTTGTCTAATCTTCTTTAAGGCCTCTTTTTCTTTTCCCACGGGTAAATGTTCTAAAACGTCAAACATAGTGATTAAGTCAAAATAATTCTTAGAAAGATCTACTTCTAGAATTGATTTTTTAAAAAAATTCGCCTGAGGGACATTTTTCTTTGAAAGCTCAATAAACTTCTGTTCGATATCAATCCCAATGATTTCTTTCGCACCCTTTTTAACCATTCCCTGTTCAAACCAACCATTATAACAGCCGACGTTAAGAACTCTTTTATTCTTTACCTCACCAGCTAAATCAAGACATTTTTGATGCCTTGCGGTAAAGCGTGCCCTAATATTATCGGAGTACTTTTCCATTAAATTTTTCTAAACTAAAATTATTAAGGGCTCGAAAAATGAATAAATAAGCCAAGGGATGATGAGAAAAGGATAAGTTATCCCATAAAAGATGGCCTAAATAAGAAAACGAAATCGCCCATTCTAATCCTTTTATCTTGAGTTTTTTCCCCAACAATTTCCCCAACAACCAAAAAACAACTACCCATTCCCAACCATGAAGAGGAATATAAACCTTGCCTGATGGGTAAATATAAGAAGCAACGTTAAAAAAATTTTTAAGATTAATTATTAAGCCAAAGTGAGCAAAATAGTCAAACCAGTGGTCAATATCAATAAATATACCGATTATCAAAACTACAAAAAATAAACGTAAGTCTTTATAGCGCCACCAGAAAAAAGAGGCAATCAAAACTGAGATTAACAAATGAATTAGTTCATGAACTAACATCCCATTGACCGCGTTTAAGTTCATTATTTCCTCCACCCACTAAAGTCGGTTAAATGACCTAATACCGCCTTTCCTGCCCGCCAGAGAAATTTAAGATCATCAATATTTCTTATAGAAATTATTTTCCTTAAAATAAATCTCGTGGTCATAAATGATTTGTAGATTCCCTGTGTCAACGCTAAAACCTCACCATCTTCCATTGGCGTTTTCATTACCGGTTGACTCATATCATATTTATCCCAATCTTTAGCTTTTAGCCAACCATTCTTTTGACATTCTTTAAAGAGAGCTGTGCCTGGATATGGAATGACAATGGTTGCCTGAAGAGTATCAATTAAACCCTTGTCAAATAGATTCCGTGTCATTTCGATGGTTTTCTCGGCCTCCCTTTTACTTTCCCAGGGATACCCCACCATACAAGTTACATGTGGTTCAAGATGACCATCAACTTCTTTATTGGCCTCTTTGGCAATTTTTAATTCTTCTTCAATTTTCGCAATTTTTATACCTTTGTTTAACCTATCAACCGTTCCTTGGTTAGCCGATTCTAAACCATAAAGCAAAAAGCGAAAACCGGCTTTGGCCATAAGTTTATAATCATCTTTAGTTAAAGCCCCAAAACGGAGATTGCAATCAAAGTAAATTTTCCGGTGATAGCCACGCTTTATCATCCCTTGGCAAAATTCCCACAGCCACTCACCGGCTGGGAAAGTTCCGGTGTCGTCCATTACTTCTTTTATTTTGTATTTCTCTATCAATTCTCCAATTTCATTCAAAACATTTTCTGGCTTTCTGACACGATAAGTTGGGTAAAGCACAGTCCAAGCGCAAAATTTACAACCACCATTTTTGCGCCACCAACAATCCCTTCCAGCCATAATGTAAGTTCCAGGCGTTCTTTTATAATTACCATTTTCAAAAGCATACAGCTTCCATCTAGTCAACTCTCTATCTATAAATGGGAGTTTATTTAAATCATGGTTTAATTGAAATTGGCCAGTGTTTTTAATTTTTTGTCCATCGCGGTAATAAATTCCCGGCTCAAGTAAAGAAGTTCGGAGCTCGGAGTTCGGAGTTTGGAGTGTTTTGGCTAAATTAAGTAAAAGAAAATCGTAGTCACCACCGGTTAAAACATAATCAACCCTTGAATTTTTAAAGCTTTCTTCGGGTAAAGCTGTCACATGATCACCGACCAACGCAGTGATTGGTGACCAGTGATTAGTGGTTAGTGATTTTAATTCATTAACTATTTTCCAGTGGCGTTTAATTACTGGAGTTTTGGTTTCCATCACCACCACATCTGGCTTGTCTTTCTTAATTTCAGAAAGCCATTTTTGGTAATCCCATTTTTCGGCGATGCCATCAAGCCAAACAACCTCATAACCGGCTTTTTTAAGAAGAGTAGCAGCTGTTGCAGGAACAACCGGGTAAATATAAGTCGGATGATGAAAAACCTGGTATTGACGATTCTGCGAAAGTAAAGGTGTTCCTTTTATATCGTCAAACGGAGGGTAGCCTATTGCTATTTTCATCTTAGAAAAATTATACTTCGCCTGCGGCTTGTATTATAGTGAATCCATTATATCACCTAGATATGGTAAAATTTGATTAATGAACCTTAGTCATTCTCAAAAAAAATACCTGAAAAAAAACTTAAAAAAAATTCCCTTAAATCAAATTGCTAATAATTTAAATATTTCTGAAACAGAAGTTCTTCAATATCTAAAAACTAATTGGCCAAAAGAAAAATATAAAAGGTTTCTTAAAAATCTTAAAGGGCAGGAACAACAAACAAACGTTCAAGAGAAAACTCTACCCACCATTAATCTGATCGATAAGGTAGCCCATTTTAATTTTAAAAATTTCTTTAAAAAGAATTGGAAAATTTTAGTTTACCTCTCCTTTCTTGTTTTTATTGTCTATTTTAATTCCTTAAATAATAATTTTGTTTCCGATGATGTAGCCGCGATTAAAACCAGCCCGACTATTAGTAAAATTAATTATTTTTGGGAACCGCCCTATTTCAATTTGAGATTAAAGTCGTTAACCAACTTTATCGTTTACAAATTTTTTGGCCCCAACCCAATCTTTTTCCGTCTACTAAATATTTTGTTTCATTTGGGTTCGACCTGGATGATTTTCATCATTATTGGCTTTTTCTTCTCTCTTCCTTTTGCTTTTTTAACAGCCGCTATTTTTGCTGTTCATCCGATTCTAATTGAATCCGTTACCTGGATTTCTGGAGGCCCCTACTCTGGCGGAGCTTTCTTTGCTTTTTTAGCTTTTTTAACTTATCTTCTTTTTTGTAAAAATCAAAAAGGGAAATTTTATTACTTCTCCATCATCTTCTTTATTATGGCCCTTCTTTTTTCGGAAAAATTAATTGTTCTGCCGATAATTTTACTGTTCTATGAAATTTGTTTTGGTCAATTCAAAAAAAATTGGCGCCGATTAATTCCTTTTTTTGCTTTGAGTTTATTTTTTGGTTTAGAACTATTAGGTTTACTAGGAGAAAGAATGACTAGCTTGGAAACAAATTATTATCAAGAACCAGGCTTAGAAAATCCTTTTATCCAAATCCCCATCGCTATTTCTTCTTATTTAAGCCTCATTTTTTGGCCAAAAGACCTTACTTTATACCATTCAGAACTAACTTTCAGTCAAGGACAATATTTTTTAAGACTGGGTATTTTTCTTCTTTTTTTAGGATTAACCATTTTCTTTTTCAAAAAAGACCGACGGGTTTTTTTCTGGTTGGTATTTTTTATTATCAGTCTTTTAGTAACCCTAACTCCTCTTAAAATTTCTTGGGTAGTGGCTGAACGTTATGTCTATTTTGGTTCTTTGGGGATTTTTGTTTTTATAGTTTGGTTGATAACAAAAATGGGGGTTTTGATTAAAAATCAAAAAATTTCGTGGTTTATCTTTGCTTTAATTATTCTTGCTCTTTCCACAAGAACCATCATCAGAAATTTTAATTGGAAAAACCAGGATACCTTATGGCTCTCGGCTGCCAAAACTTCTCCTTCCAGCCATCAAAACCATAATAATTTAGGTGATCTTTATGCTCGTCATGGTGATTACCAAAAAGCTGTTGAGGAATTCCAAAAAGCCATTGAGCTAAAACCGAATTATGGAGACGCTTATCATAACCTTGGCAATGTCTATCATCAGATGGGTAAAGATGATTTATCCGAGCAAAGTTATTCAAAAGCTCTTTCTTTCAATCCGAACCTTTGGCAATCATATCAGAACTTAGCCGCTATTCATTTTAGTCAAAAAAACTATCAGTTGGCTAAGGAAGAATTAGAAAAAGCAATTCAAATAAAACCTGACAATACAGATCTCCACGCTAACTTAGGTATTCTCTATCTCAATCTTCAGGATAAGCAAAAAGCTAAAGAAGAATTTCAAAAAGCATTACAAATTGATCCACAAAACCAAAAAGCTCAACAACAATTGGAATTAATAAAATAAAATGTTTTTATCTTTCCAGTTTTTTTGAAAATAACCCTCTAATAAACAAAAACCCGTAAATGGTATGGGTCACAAAAATTGAAAGAATTACCAAAAGAGCTAGTTTTAAATTTTTTTCTTTAAGATAAACCTGAAAGCTCGTGAATAAAAGAAATAAAAGATAAAAACCTATCGTCAATAAATATAAAAGGTATAAAGGGATTGAGAGAAAACAAAGTTGAAAAAACTCTAAAAGAAAAATTAGAATTGGGCCACCGAATAACCATAGGACAAAAAGACTAGGAATAAGGTAACCCAAACGTAATGAGGTCTTAGGCAAAATCCTGGCAAAATGGCCGCGGTGAATAGCATAGCGAGAAATTTGTTTTAAATGAGGTCCAAAAACTTCCCGCCGGTGATGATAAACTAAAACCTTCGGATCATAAATGATTTTTTTCTTTAATTTATAAACTAAATCATAGCAAAGCTTAGTATCTTCCCCCGGCCAAAAGTGAGAATTGAATCCCCCCACCGCTAAAAAATCTTTCTTTTTGATAAGGAAGTTAACTGAGGGATAGTCATCAACTTCTCGTCGGCAACCAACTAGCCCTCGATATGTCCCTGCTCCACCACTCCCTAACCAAGTTGACCAAACATATCCCGAGGCTTTTTGGCGTAAATTATTGTGAGAGGGAGTTAATGTTGGCCCACAAACTCCGGCAATTTCTTTACTCTCATCAAAAATTCTTAAAGCATCCCCAAGCCAGGTTTTTTCCGGATAAGAATCATCATCCAAAAAAGCCAAAATCTCACCTTTTGCATTTTTAACACCAAGATCTCTTTTATCTGCCGGTCCAGTTTTGGGCCAACTGGGAATAATTTTGGTTTTTTTAAATTTTTCTTTTGAAGACTTATCAGGCAGAATAATAATTTCAAAGTTTTGATAAGTTTGTTTTAACAAGGCCGGAATGGTTTCTTTACACAAATAATCATTAATTTCCTTTATAGGTATGATTATTGATACAAATGTTTTCATCTAGCCAATATTAATTTTAAAATCTAAATCTGGATCGTAACTCCATTTACGTTTATTATGATCATTATAATAACGACGAATTTTCAGTCGGTAAAAAACCGCGGCGGTATCAATCAACATATGATAAATTGTCTTCCATAAAGATTTAGAAAGAATACTTGCTTCTTCTTTCCACTCAATATTAATCGGTGCCTCAAAAATTCTTTTATAACCCAAGCGGTGAGCCACGGCGAGCATTTCGATATCAAAAGCGTACTGTTTAACTAAAAGACGCGGTAAAACATCCTCTAGGACTTTTCTTTTGAAAAACTTCATACCCACCTGGCTATCTCTGATTTGAAGACCAAATAAGAGTCTCACTAAAAGTTGATAGCCAAAACTTAGAATTTTCCTTTGCCAGGGATATTGAATCTTGGAAACTGGGTGACGTTTTGAACCAACAATAATATCCGCATTATACCACTCAAAATGCTCCAAAAGCATGGAAAGACCATTAGGGTCTAAGTCCATCCCCGCATCAATAAAGGCAACTAAATCCCCTTTAGCTCTGACCATACCATAACGAATGGCGTACCCCTTGCCATGATTGTCTTTGTAGCCAACAACCTTTAGCTTTTTTGATTTTAATTTTTTAGCATTTTCGAAAGTCTTGTCTTCCCGACCATCAACAACACAAATTATTTCATAATCATATCTTATTTTTCCCAAGACATTCTCAATATTTTGTAAATCCCGTTGGATAGTTTTTTCCTGCTTATAAGCAGGAATAATCACCGAAAGTAAATTTTTTTTGGCTTTCATTTTGTTAACCATAGCTGGCGCTTTTGCCTGACATATTGAAACCAATATAGCAAAAGGCCTAAAAAGAGTAAAGCCAAAAGCGAGATTGAAATAAAAATCACCTGCCAAAGATTTTGATGAAAAAGACAAATAAAAATTATCTGGAGCAAGCCGGCAATCAAAGGGAAAATAACTGTTTTTGTTTTCCCAATTGAGAGAAAAAAATTCGTCAAGAGAAAGGATAAAGAGTAAAAACTTAAAAAGATACCAAAAAGGCCGAGATAAGGAACGGCGGGTAGATATTGTTTACCATAAAGAACATTAATCATGAAAGAAGGGAAAAGAAAATAAACTGAGGTAGACAAAAAGCAAACTAATGCCACCAAACTAAGACTTGCCCATAAAAGATGTCGATAATTACTCCCACTAGCATGCCGTTCGGAAACTAAAGGAAACATTACGGCAATAACCGGGCCGGAAATAAAAAAGATAATTTTCCCTAAAGTTGACAAAGCAGCATAAAGGCCTGAAGTTGCACCGGGTAAAAAATGTCTGACTAAAATAACGTCAGTCGTATACAAAGAAGTGAACGCTAAAGTCGAAAAAAAGACTGGTAAGGCAAAATTAAACATCTCTCCCGTTTTCAACTCTCGCTTTTGCTTCTGGCTCCACAAAAAACGTAAAGGAAAAAAGGTAAAAAGCAAACCGACAACCCCTCCCATTAAAATTCCCCCCAAGGCCCCATTAACTTTAAATCCTAAAATTACCAATAATAAGGCGGTGACTAATTTTAATCCCGTCTCCACTACACCACTTAATGTTAAAAATCCAAACCGAAATAATCCCTGAAGAACCGCTCTATTAATGGTCGAAAAAATTCCGACAAAAAATACAACCAAAACAAGAATGTAGGGTAAAATTGAAGAAAGGTGTAAAAATGAAGTCACAAAAGGAGCCAGCAAAAGAAAAATCAGTAAAACCAAAAAAGAAAAGGGCAAAATCTTTTTTGTCCCAACTCTAAGCAACCCACTTATCGAGGCAAAGTCTTTTTTTCCTTTAAAAGTGGAAACAAACTTAACAATAACTAAACTGAGAGTTGCCACAGGAATACTTAAAAGATAAAAAAGGGAAATTAAGGAAACCAAAATGCCATAATCAGCCGGCCCTAACATTCGCCCCATCAAAAGATGATAAAGATAATTCCCTACCCCACCTACCACAGTACCAACGGTCATAATAAAACTACCAATTATCAACCTGCTTTTTAAAAATCGCTGAAATAAATCTTTGGAAAGTTTCATTTAAAAACGGGCTCCTTTTAAGGATTGCTGACAAGTGCAGGTTATTTTTGACGGCCAGCTTTCAATCATCTTTAAGATTAATTTTTTTACTTTGGTGATATTTTTATTAAACATTTCAATAACTTGCTGAGTCGAAACTGGTTTTACTTTCCCATCGGCCACCAAGCCGGAATCATAATCAGTCGCCACGGCAACAGCACAATAGCACATCTCCAATTCTTTAGCCAAAGTTACTTCTGGGTATTCGGTCATGTTAACCAAATCCCAGCCCATTTTGGTAAACCATAAAGACTCTGCGGTAGTGGAAAATCTCGGGCCTTGGACGACAACAACTGTGCCCCTTTCATGCAAGGGAAGTTTCATTTTTTTGGCTTCTTGAATGGCTAATTTCCTTAATTGTGAACAATAAGGAAAAGCCGTGGAAACATGAGTCACCAGCTGGCCGTCATAAAAGGTATCCGCCCGACCGCTGGTCCGATCCACAAACTGGTCAACCACGACAAAATCACCTGGCTTGATTTTTTTCTGTAAAGAACCAGCGGCATGGGAAGTCAAAATTCTTGTTATCCCTAAAGATTTTAGGGCATAAATATTGGCCCGATAGTTAATTTTGTGAGGCGGGATATCATGGTCTTTGTGGTGGCGCGGCAAAAAAGCTACCTTTTTGCTGGCAATTTGCCCCAGGGCAACCTTATCCGAAGGTGGTCCATAGGGCGTCTCCACCTTAATTTCTTTAAGTCCGGTGGCTAAATCATAAAATCCCGAACCACCGATAATGCCAATTTCTGCCTGTTTTTTCTCCATATTTAAGCTACCCAGAAACCTCTGGTAAATAAAAGCAAACACAAAATCAACAGTGGAATGGTTAAAAACGGATAAATAATCTTAACCCACCGGTATTTTTCCGCCCATAAACTTAAAAGAATAAACCCTGGGAATAAAACCAGAACAAAACGAGGTAAAGACAAAAAGGTCCCTGTGAGGGTAGGAGCAATGTAGGCTAAAGCCATAAAAACCAAATAAGAATACCAACGGCGAAAGTAAGTAAAAATGGTCAAAACAAGAAAGCCAATTCCGGTTAAAAATTCTAAAACTACCACAAAATAAGTCAAGGTATTTTTCTCAACTGTCACTAACATCTTAAAATAACGCCAAAAAACCTGATAAAGAAGAATAATTCTATCAGCACTTCGACCGGCCCCAAAAAATTTTTGAACGTGAATAAACATTAAGGAGTCGCCAAAGTTAATTGCCAAAAACCGCATATAATACAAAAGTCCTAAGGGAATTAAAAAAATGGGAATAAAAGTTTTAAGGAAAATTTGAAATTTGAAATTTGAAATTTGAAATTTATTTTGTTGCCACCATTCAATTAATAAAGCTGGAAAAAGAAATATTCCTGGTAATCTTGTCGCCGAAGCCAAGCCACCGAAAATACCAGCTACCCACCAACGTCTCGTACGAGCGAAATAAAAACTACCAATAATAAATAAGAAAAATAGCGATTCGGTATAAATCATAGAAAAGAAGAAAGCAGTGGGAAAAAGCAAAAGATAAACCAGGGCTCGCTTGGTTATTTTCTCGGAAAAATCCAACTTAATCAGTTTATAAAAGAAAAACAAGGCCAGATAAAAACAAAGCAGACTTACCGTCCAACCCGCGACTAAATTTCTTCCGCCAAAAAGCGGAGTCAACCACGCAATTAATTTTGGATAAAGCGGGAAAAAAGCCTGTTGATAAATCCCATACCCTTTTCGGGCAATATCCAAGTAATGTATCCCGTCAAAATTAGCCCGGCTCCAAAGCCACGGTGGATTGATTATTGTTTGTCTATCTGTATAAAGATAAGCATTAGTTGTAGGGAAATATTTAAAACCTAAAGCAATAATTATCTCCACCACTATCTGCCAAATAACAAAAGCAATTAAGGTAAATTTAATAATTTTTTGATTGTTCTTAAACCACTTTTTGATAGACTTCATAAGTTTTTCTAACCACCTTATCCCAACTAAAATTTTTAACCCACCCTAATCCATTTTTTCTTAACGTATCTCGTATCACCTTATCACCTATCACTTTTCTTATCCCCTCGGCCATATTATTTATATCATATGGATCAATCCTCACCGCTGCTTTCCCGCAAATTTCTGGCAAGCTGGAAGTATTAGCCGCGACCACCGGACAACCACAAGCCATGGCCTCTAAAACCGGCAAACCAAAACCTTCATAAAATGAAGGCTGGCAATAAACAGTCGCCAAATTATAAATCCCCACCAAATCCTCTTGTGGAACCCATCCTAATCTTATAACCTCCTTATCAAACTTCAATGAATTATTTCGAGCGTCAGTGAGAAACAAGGTTCTTGAACGAAGTGAAAGGTTCTTAATTGATTGGAGTATCGCTTTGGTTTCCTTTAAGTTCTCATCCAAAAAAGCCTTACCCACTAAAACCAACCCCACCTCGGAGGTGGATATTAACTTAAATGCCCTAATCAATCCGGGAATATTTTTATTATAGTTAACATCCCCAACATAAAGAATAAAATTTTCTGGAAGTTGACATCTTTCCTTAATTTTCTTTAATAAATTTTTATCTTTGATTACTTTAAAGTCCTCGGCTGGAGCAAGGGGCACCACGAAAATCTTTTCTTTTGGGTAGTTTAAATATTTAAACAAGTCGTTTTTGGAGTTCTCAGAATCAGTGATAATGGCTTTTACATTTCTTAGGGAAAACTTTTGGATTTGAAATTTAATCGTCCCCCTAATACCAGCAGGAAAATGTTCAGGGAAAACCAGGGGGATAACATCATGAATTGTTATCACCGTTGGTTTTGTTTTTTTTAAAGGTAAAGTTAGAAAAAAAGGGTCAAAGAAGGGATAGTGAATTAAATCACAATCTTTGGTGATTCCCCCACCTTCAATGAGTTGAAAAGAAAAGTTAGAGATATTTAATGATTTGAGAGATTCAACTAATTGATTTGTATAAGTACCCACTCCGCGATAGCGATTGGCATTTTTTAAAGGTGAAATATCAATGGCAACCTTCATTTCCACTCCTTGGCGATACCAACCTTCTTTAATCTTAATCGTAAATATTTAAAATAGGCCCAGATAAAATGAAATCCGGAAAAAAAGGCAAAAACAAAACCCTGCCAACCATCCATAAAACCTTTATGACGGATAAAAATCATAAAAAAGGTTTTTTTTGGCAACCAAAAAACATATTTTAAAAAGGTCCAAAGATTAATCGGTAACTTTTCTTTGAACCAAAAATTGGCTTGCAGAGTCGAGTAGCGTCTTTCCCTCAACCAATAACGAGAAAACTTAGGTGTCGCCCAATGGTCAAGTTCATTTTTTAACCAACCAACTTCTCCGTTGACCGTCATCTGCTCATGAACATCCTTGGCCGGCAAAATGGCTTTGCCTTTCCTAAAAAAGCGAATCACTGGATCAGGATACTGACCGCCCTTCTTTAAGTATCTACCCAAAAAATAATTGCGGCGCTTCAGCCAATAGGCAACCGGTTGGCCGACTTTCGGCTCCTGCTTAACCACTGACAAAATTTCATCCCTAAGCTCTGGCGGAACTATTTCATCAGCATCAAGCTGTAAAATCCAATCACCATGACAGGCTTTAATAGCAATATTTTTATTGATATGAAAAATGGGTTTATTGGTGGTTTTAATGACTTGGGCTCCAAATTTTTTGGCAATTTCCCGCGTTTTATCGGTCGAAGAACCGTCAACAACTACAATTTCATCAACCCAATTCTTAACCGCTCCCAAACATTTGCCAATATTCTCTTCTTCATTAAAAGTAGCAATGGCGATGGAAATTTTATTCATTTTTCTAATTATGACTGTCAAGGAATAATTATCCTTATAATATTTTACACTTTCACGACTAAAAAGGCAGTCTGTCCGTTTTTAAAATAAATCCGTTTCAAAATCGTGGCGGAGGTATTAATCTCTTCAGGCGTCCCTACAACTAAAATATTCGATTTAGTCTTAAGTTCATCCCAATTAATCGCTTCAAAATGAAATTTATCAAAATCACGAACGGTAGAAAAGCCAAATTTATCCCGTGGGGTTAGCTTCACTTCTTTTTGGAATTTTTCCGGTGGATACTTTAGATAGAAAAGAAAAATAATATAAGGTTGATCATATTTATCCGTAACATAAACTTTTTCATATTCGCCTTTTATTTCTTCAAGATAAGGAACTAGTTGGTCAAAACCATATTCCCAAGCGGCTGGATAGGTTTTGGGATAATGGACATAATATTCATGAAGGTAACGCCCTGCGTTCCAAGGGATTAAAAGTAAAATAAAAACATAAAAAATTAAACGGATAATTTTTTTCTTTTTCTTAAACCAATCAAAAAGATTAATGGCTCCATAGGCAGCGATGATAACCAAAGGAATAACCATATTATTCGCTCTTAAAGCATGGGGCGCTTGAAAAGTCATGGCGGCTGCCACCGGCGCCACCATTAACCAAAGAAAAATAAATTGCCAATTTTGAGGTCGTTTAAGAATCAAAAAATAAATACCCAAAACAACAAAAAGAATATCAAAGAAATACATCTGGCCGGTTTCCGGAACACGATTTCTTTCAATAACATCCCCAAAAAGAAAGAGGAAATTTCCATTAAAATGACTCAACCAATTACTTAAAAAAGCCAAGCTATAGGCTACCAAACGATTATGAAAGAGCCGAACTGGAAAAGACCAGGGATTAGCATGCTGTCCCCTCAATTCATTTGTTCTCCAAAAAGGGCCGGTATCGGAAAGCAAACCTACTCCGGAAAATCTGGAAATTCCTGCCGGCCCAAGGAAATCTTTGACCAGAGGAAACAACAATATTAACCCCACAAGAACCGAGATAATTATCCATTTCAAATTAGCCTTAACAAAAATCTTTCGCCAAAAAAGAGCTAATAAACCCAAAAATAAAAGCGGAGCAACTAAGCGAGCGCTATGATAGGTATACAAAGAAAATATAAAAAATAAAATAGAAAAAAGAAAAAATTTAGGATTGTTTAAGGCTTTAAAAAAGAGATAAACGCCGGTCAATATGAAAAATATCGCTACTCCTGATTCCCAACCGCCGCGCGAATACTGAAGATGCCAGGGGGAAATGGCCAAGAAAAAACCAGACCACAAGGAAAAACGATTAGCGACACTTTTTTCGCCAAAAATCTCCTTAACAAAAAACATCATCAGAACCACTGATAAAATTCCCAAAATAGCGTTGGGTAAGCGGACAGCCCAAATATTTAAACCCAATAGCTTGACAAAGGGCAAAACTAAATAGAAATAAAAACCCGGTTTAAAGTCATCAAAGGATTTAAAATGAATTGGCCAAGAGATACCATGTTCATCTTTGTCAGTTTGGATTAGCGAATAAGCATTGTAGCCAATCGCCGCTTCATCGGCATTTAAACCGGCGGGATAATGGTTTAAACTCCATAACCGTAAAAAAGCCGCCAAAACAATAATTCCCCAAAATAAAATCTTCCTCCATAAAAAAGATTGTTTTTTAATTTTTAATTTTGAATTTTTAATTTTGAACTTCATTTTGAGTCTTCGAAAAACAAGGTTCTGCCGAAGGCGGGTTCTTACAGTGTCTCCACCACTCTAAAAGCAACTTTCCCATTTAAAAATTTAATCTCGTCTAAAATTCTGGCTTGATTAGGATCAATATCTTTAAGAGGGATTTCTTCTTCGGTCCCAATAAATAGAGATTTGGCTAAACTCCGATCGGAAGGCCAATAAAGTTCGCGGAATTCAATATTATCCAAACTCTCCACATAACCAACGTCACCCCATTGATTTTCAATTAATTTAGCTTTAGCTTGATAAACTCTAGGTTCATAGCGACTATAAAAGAGCCAGTAAATATAGGGTTGGCCATATTTTTGAGTAAAAATTATCTTCGAGTAATTATTTTTAATTGGGTAAATTTCATTGACTATATTTTTATACCCGTATTGCCAATATTGGCTGGATTGAATGGGATAATGAATATAATACTGGTCAAGATAATAAACAAAACACCAAAGATAGCCAACCATCAACCACAAACTGCCAACTATAAAGATAATTTTTTTCTGGTTCCTTAGCCAAAGATAAATTTGATACATACCGCAACCAATAATAATCATCAAGGGCAAAACCATATTCAACGAACGTGTGGCTTGAATTGAATCACGACTCAATGCTGCTGGCAAGGGTGAGATTAAAAGCCAAAACCAAATAAATTTACTTTGATTTGAATTCTGCCTTACTAGGTAATAAGTCCCGGTTAACAAAAAGAGAAAATCCAGAAAATATAAAACACCCATATAAGGAGGGCCGTGGCGAAGCGTACTCCAATCGCCTTCAAAAAACAAAAACCTGCCGGAAAAATGATTAAAATAACGCTCCAAAATACTCCGTGTTAAAGCCAGTGGTTCGGTGTGAAATAAGAAAAAACTTGTTTCTCGCTTCGCTCGAAATAAAGAGAAAGAAAGTTGATTACTATTATCTTCTTCCAGAATCTGTTTAATTTCATCTTGATTTCTCGGATAAGAGAAAATACTCATTACCTTTAATCTTCCGCCACCGCCGCTGAAAATCGAAAAATAAATTGGCAAGGCAATAATTAAAATCAGAAGAAAATTTATTAATAGATGCTTTTGGGGCAGACTTTTGATTTTTTTGGTAAAGAAGATAATTAAGCCTAAAATTATTAAAGGCACAAACATCTTACTGCTTTGATAGGCAAAAAGAGCCAAACCAAAACTTATAACCGACCAGTAAAGCCAGATTATTTTTCCTTTTTCGGCTTTAAGAAAACTAAAAACCCCGGCCAAGACCAAGAATAAAGCAACATCTGTTTCCCAAGCACCGCGAGAAAACTGAAGATGCCAAGGAGAAATGGCTAAAGCCAAACTGCTTAATAAAGACAATGGTTTTTTTTTGAAAAGCAAAAAAGTGAATTGAAAAGTTAACCAAACGGTTAAAACACCAATCAGGGCTGAAGGTAAACGAACGGCAAATTCATTTAAACCAAAAAGAGCAATCGAAGGCACTGCTAGATAAATGTAAAATCCCGGTTTATAATCGCCAAAAGATTTAAAAATAAGAGGTAATAAATTCCCATACTCATCACGGCCAGTTTTTAAAACGGAATAGGCATTATAACCAATCGCTGTTTCATCCCAATGTAAGGAGGGTGGATTCGAACCCAAGCGATAGGGTCGCAAAAAGGCGGCCAAAAAAATAATTAAAATGAGTAACCAATAATTTCTTAAAAACTTTTTCATATCCTTTTATCTTTCCAAAATCTCAAAAGCAGGCTTGCTGTCTAAAAAGTTAATGGTTTCAAGTTTCACCCAACCCTCAGGATAATTTCCTGGACTGGTAATCAAAAGACTCCCGACTCCCGACTCCTCACTCCTAACTTTCTCTCTCACCTCCCAATCATTAACAAAGACAAATTTATCAAAACTGTCAACCCAATACCAATCGGTGCGAAAATAACGATTCAGTTGTGGATCTTGACGATATTTTTCCGGGTCCCACTTAAGATAAAAAAGCAAAAACTCATGGGGCTCGCCGTATTTTTTGGTCATAAAGATTTTTCCATACTCATTATAATGCAATTGAATATAATCTGCGGCCTGCCGATAACCATACTGCCAAGACCAGGAATAAGTTTTTCGATAGGGGCCAAAATAATTTGTCAAAAATCTACTCGCCAAAATGATCAAAATTAATCCATAGGCTAATCCTAAAAACAATTTGGCTATTTTTCTTCCTTTTAGCCAATCCCATATTTGCCTAAAACCAAAAGCGGCGATAATCTGTGGCATGGGTAGAACCAAAATTGTTCTCAAAACATGAGGATTTTCCTGAGTTGCGGCTGCCGGCACAATAGCCAATAACCACCAAAGCAAAACCAATTTGCTTTCCTTATTCCGCCAATTTTTAAACAACCAATAAAGACCCAATAAAATAAGTGGGGCTTGAATGGGATAAATAATTCCCCAACCCTGAATATTGTATTGATAATTAGAGCCACCTTTTAAAAACAGATATTTGGGAGAAAGGTTGGAAAAATAATTCTTGGTATAGCCAATGGTAAAATAAGTTAGTTTATTATGAATTAACCTCGGTAACGGTTGGGGCAGATTTGATGAGCCACGAGCCATATTAATACGATTAATTATCCCTTGGTCAAGAATACCGACCCATTTATAACGTGCCCAACCAGAAGGAGAAACAAAAGAGTAAACCAAAGGAATAAAAAAGAGAAGCAATAAAATCGCAGACAAAACGACTTCTCTTTTTCTGTTTCTTATCCATTCTCTTAAAGACGATTGACAAAGAAAAAACAAAGTAATTAAAACCAGGGGCACAAAAACTCGGGCACTGTTGTAGGTATGAACGGACAAGCCTAAAAACAAAATACCCAACGACAAAAACCATCTTTTCTCTAAACCCACCAAAAAGAAATAAATTCCGGCAATGACTAAAAAACTCGCCAGATTGGCTTCAAAAGCTGGGCGAGAAAGAAAAATGTGCCAAGGAGAAATAGCTAAAAAGAAAGCAGAAAGAATAGCAACCAAATTGTTTTTAAATAATTTTTTGGCTAAAAAATAGGTAAATAAAACCGAAAGCACACCGGCCAAAGCTGAAGGAAAACGAACAGCAAAAGCGTTCAAACCAAAAAGGCCAACGCTTAAACTAGTTAAATAAATATAAACCGGCAACTTGTAATCACCATAAGCACGGAAAATGGTAGGGAAAGTAAACCCCCATTCGTCTTGGCCGGTTTTTAAGATAGAGTAAGCATTATAACCGTGAGAAATCTCATCCCAATTCAAAGCTGGCGGTGCTTGGTTTAATTGATAAAACCGTAAAAAAGCCGACAAAATTAATATTAGGATTAAACAAGTTTGTTGCTGGCGCAATAACCAAATTTTGATTTTCATTTTCCGCCCCTGTACTTTTCAGCGTCGATAATTAAAAAGGCCTCCTTTCCATTAGGATAATAAACCGTCTTTATCGGATTTACCTTTTCAATAGTAAAATCTTCCGGCCCCCCCACAATGAGTGTTTTTTTAAGGTTCCTATCCGCCCCCCAGTTTAAATCACGAAATTCATATTTGCCCAAACGGTAAACTCCTAATTGATCTAAGAAAGTTAAACCGTCTTTTTCGTAACGCAAAAAATCTTGAGAGGATGGTTGATATTGTCTGGGGTCATATTTTTTATAGAAGGCCACAAAAATTTGGGGTTCAGAAAACCTTTTCGTCATAATAATTTTATCATACTTGTTTTCGACTTGGTTTAAATAATTGATTGTTTCTTGATATCCATAACTTAAACCCCTGGCTAACTTCTTGGGGGCATGAGAAAAATATTCTTCAAGAAAGAAAATCAAAGAAATTGCAAGCACCATTAAGCTTAAGGAAAGAAGAATTTTTTTGAGACGAACAGAAAAGCGCTTTGATAAAAATTCCCACCAAAAATAAGCACCATAAGCGGATAAAATCGACCATAACGGTAAAAATGTAGCAGCCCGATTGGCATGAGCCGACTCTTTAGAAAGAGCCGCTGGCAAGCCAGCCAATAAAAGCCAAATCAATAAAAGCCGGCCTCGTTTTTCCTTACGTTTATAGAAAAACCAAATCGTTGCCAACAACAATGGGAACTCCCAAAGATGAAGAAGACCTCTGCCAGAAAGATTGGCGTAAGAATTATCGGGACTGCCTTCGGTAAAAAGAAAATTTAAAGAAAAATAGGAAAAATAATTTTGGGTAAATTTTTCGGCTATCCAAGTAATTTTATTGCTAAATAAAAACGGCAAGGGTTCTATTAGCAAAGATTCTTTTTGGCGCTGCTTAACTTCCTGCCATTTATCGGTTGGATTAAAAAGAGAAACATCACCAAGGCGTTTTCCGGCTCCTCCACCAAAAATACTTAATAAAACCGGCAGTACAAAAATTAAAGTTAAAATTACGGCCAGCCAAACTTTTTTATCACCAAAACGAATTTTTTGCCAACTCCATCCAGTAATAAAAAAAGCAAAAATAAGAGTAAAAAAACGGGCGCTGTGATAAGTATAAAGATTTAATCCCCAAAACAAAGCGGCAAAAGGCAAATATTTAGCCTTCTTAAGGCCCTTAAGAAAGAAATAAAAACCCATGGGGAAGAAAAAGGCCGTGAGATTGGCTTCGATAGCGGCCCGAGAAAAAACCAAATGCCAAGGGCAAATAGCTAAAAAGAAAGCGGCCAACAAAGAAATTTGGCTTATGCCAAAAAGTTCTTGGGTTAAAAGAAAAACAGCCACAACCGCCAAAACTCCAAAAACAGCTGATGGAAAACGAACGGCAAATTCATTCAGACCGAAAACAGCCACACTGGGGACGGTTAAATAGGTATAAAGCGGTGGTTTAAAATCACCAAATGAACGGGGATTTAAAGGCAAAAATTTTCCCCATTCATCACGACCAGTTTTTAAAATAGAATAGGCAGTATAACCCTGTGAAGCTTCATCGGCAGAAAAACCCGCCGGAAAGCGAGCGATATTAACTACTCGTAAGGTAAAAGCTAAGACAAAAATGGCAAGAATAGGCAAAAACTTTTTCATGATGAAAAGACTATTTCCCAGTTAGTATATATTCGGCCATCCGGCCGCTGGGATAATAAATTGTCTGCAAAAGTTCAATTGAGCCAGGAACCGGTTCCAAACGAAAGTCTTTTTTTGTCTCCACTTGTGGCGCCAGATACAAAATATTGGGTTTTAAAGTCCCCTCAAGTCCATTAGCCCGAATTCTCTCTTCGGCAATATGGCCAAAATAGTATTTGGTTTGAGGTAAATGATCGGCCCAAATAGCATCACTGATTTGAGTCCATGTTAATTTGTTTTCCTGCACAATACGAGGATCAACCTTTAACCAAAAAAGAGAAAAAATTAAGGGCGGTTGGTCACTGTCACTAAAAACAATATAATCATATTTATTCTCATTTTGTTTGGCGTAATCAGCCGCTTGTTTAAACCCGTAATGCCACCATTCTTCGGACTCCAATGGGTAATGGATATAATAACGGTGCCAATAAATTGAAAATTGACCGATAAAAATTAGCCCAAAAATTAACCATAATAATTTCCGTTTTTTTTGGCCAATCATCTCAAAAATTTGATAAAAACCAAAGGCAATAATTACCAAAAGTGGCGGCAACATTAAAATTAATCTCGTGGCATGAATACCTCCTTCCCTGGTTAAAACCGAAGGAAGGGGTGCTAAAAGCAGCCAACAAAAGATAAATCTTTTAACGTTGACATCTTTAAATTTGGTCAAAAGGTAAAACAGACCAAAAATTAAGAAAATTACATCCAGCCACCAGAGTTGGCCAAATCCACCCTGAATTGAATGGCGAAAGTTAATATCGCCATTGGTAAATAAAAATTCGGTGGAAAAGGGGCGAAAATAATTTTTCATTAAAGTCAAACCCCATGATAAATATTTATTATGAAAAACTCTTGAAGAGAAAGAAGGAGCTGTCCCAACCGGAACTTCCCCCATCATTACCTTCATGTCGGTTTGCCGTTCAAAACCAATTTGGGGAATAACGGTCGGATCAGTAAAAATGGAAAGAATAGAAAAACGTTCGGAAGCTTTCCCGAAAAAAATATCTTTCGCCATCGGCAGTAGGATTAAGAGAAAAATAGCTGCGGCGATAGCCAATTTTTTAAGAGGAATTTTTTTAATTTTTTGCCAAAAGCAAATAACCAAAAACAAGACAAAAAGAGGAAGAAAAAATTTCGCAGTATTATAAGAATACGGTGTGAGGGCCAGAAAAATCGCTGAACCAATTAAATAAGGCCATCTTTCTAATCCTCTTAGGAAAAAATAGAGGCCGACTATAATCAAAAAAAGCATTTGCGTAACCTCAAAAGCCGCTCGGCTATATTGTAAATGCCAAGGAGAAATGGCTAAAAAGAAGGTGGCTGCCAAAGCCAGTTTTTCATTTTGGAAAAGTTTTTTCGTCAGAAGAAAGAAAAAAGGGAGAGTTAAAATTCCGAATAAAGCCGCCGGCAGTCTAACTCCCCATTCATTCAAGCCAAAAAGGGCCACAAAAGGAACATCGGCATATAAAAACAAAGGCGTCCGCCAATCAGCCAGAGAATGAAAAGAAAGCGGCCAGGCTTGACCCATATAATCTTTACCGGTTTTTAAAATGGAATAAGCCTGATAACCTACATCAACTTCATCACCAAATAAAGAAGGAGGAAATTGATTTAATTTATAAAGACGCAAAAAAGAACCCACTAGTAAAATTAACAAAACCCAAGCTAAAGTTTTTCTTTTCACTGGATTAAATTTTATCATTTTAAAAGTCTAGCGTCATCGTCTTTAGCCAAAAAATAAAAAATCGGTTGCCCTTCAGGGCTAGTCACCACATCGATCACTTTTACCCCTTTAGGCGGATACTCCCTTAAATCTTTATCGCCAGCGGTATCCTCTCTGGCTGAAGCTAAAAATAAAACTTTTTGCTTGCCTTTAAAAATTTGGGTTAAATCACGGTAGCGCCATTCGAGATTGTTTGGTTTGATAAAAAGATATTTGCCTAAATAAAAACCATTGGCTCCGGAAATAATATTTTCCTGAACATGGTGTTGAATGTCGGTTCCAATCAATTTTTGAGGGTCATATTTTGTCCAAAACAAAAACCATAAAATTGACGGTTCGTAAGAATTATTAATGATAACTAAATCATAATCGTTTTCCCAATTTTTCATTTTCAACATCGCTTGCTGATAACCATAAGCCCAATAACGCCAAGATTCTTTCGGGTAATGCCAAAAATATTGATGAAGATAAAAAACAAAATTAAAGATAAAAAACAAAATTAAAAAAACATAAACGAATATTTTTAACCAATTTTGCTTTAAGTTCTTTTTAAGCCAAAGAAAAAACTGAATAAAACCAAAGGCGATAATCATTAAAATAATCGGCATCAAAAACAAAAGCCTGATAGCATGTTGCCCACCGTCTTTGGTGATTACTGAAGGCAAGGGCGCTATCAACATTAAATAGATTAAAAATTTTTGATATTTTTTTCTTTCTTTAAAAAAGGAAAAAAGGCCAATTAAAAAGAAAGGTAAAAGAAGTAAATATAATTCCCCGTTTCCGCCTGAAGAGTGGCGAAAATTCAGATCACCATAAAGAAAAAGAAACTGAGGCGAAAAACTCTCAAAATAATTAGCCGCCATCTTCTGGAAATAAGCTTCGCCCTTATTATGAAAAAACCTTGAAGGCAAAGACAAATCAACATCGGCCTGCCTTTTGGTGACAATCTGGTCAATAACTTTATTGTCTCTAAAAAGACTGACTTCAGAAAATCTTTGTTGGCCGCTGCCAAAAAAAGAAGCATAAAGAATCGGCAAGCTCACCAAAACAAAAATAATTGAACCCCATACCAAATTTTTCTTACCAAGATTTTTAAGCTGATCTTTAAAGAAAAAGCAAAGACCAATGATGATCAAAGGAGCTAAGATTTTGGCCGCATGATAAGCGTAAAGGCTTAAAGCCAAAGCCAGGGCTGATAAGAGTAAAAAAATTTTTCTTTTGGTAGCCAGGAGGAAAAGATAAATGCCTAAAAGTAGTAAGAAAACCATTAAGTTCGCCTCAAAAGCGCCGCGGGAAAAATGAATTGCCCAGGGAGTTACCGCCACTAAAAAAGAGGTGATTAAAGCGGCTATTTTATTTTCAGATAATTTGTTCACAATTAAAAAAACCAGGAAAACGACCATCAACCCCGACAAAGCCGGAATCAGTCTTATTGAAATCTCATTGAGGCCCAGAAAATAAATGGGAATGGTGGCAAAATAAGCGAGCAATGATGATTTAGTATCAATTAGCGTTTTGAGGAAAATGGGGAAAAAATGGCCGGTAACGTCTTTGCCAGTTTTTAAAATGGAGTAAGCATTATAACCATTATCGACTTCATCCCCAAAAAGCGGCAATAAAGTCCCCAGACGATAAAAACGCAAAACAAAAGCAACCAGTAATATTATTATCAGCCAAAGGTAATATTTATTTTCTTTTTTTAATTTCATCTAAAAATTAACGGGGGTAAAAGCTTACCCCAATTAGCCATTAAATAAAGAACGGAACGATAATTCCAAAGATAAAGCCGATGAACTAGAAAAACAAGAAAAATGAAAAATAATAATTTAAAAAATGGGTTTCTTTTCAGTTTTGATTGCCAAAGAAAACCGAGAATTAAAAAAAAGATAATCAGCCCACGGTAAAGCCATTGCAAATTCCATTCAGAGTGTAAAACGCCAAAACCCCAATAAAAGGAGCTGGAAAATGGGAAAAGAAAAAATAAGCCTAAATCTATAAAAGAAAATTCAACCATTAGTTTTTTAATTAAAACTGCAATCCCTAAGGCTAAAAAGGGGAATAAAGGAAAATAGTACCAAGAATAATTTCCACCCCCTAAAAAAAGAACGGAAAAAAGATAAACTCCTGTAATTATCCCCAGCTCCCGGTTTTTTTTGAAAAAAGATAAATAAGCTAGAATAAAAAAACCGCCTAAATACCAACCATCTAAAGGAAAATCTTTAATCGTCACTCTGGCTATTTGCTGGAAAAAACTAAAGCTCCCCCAGAAAAAACGCGATGATTGCGATAAGATTATCTGCCAGAAAAAACCACCAGCTAAATACCAAGCATAAAGAAAATATAGACTAGCAGTTAAAACCCCAGGAATTAAAAAAGAGATTATTTCTTTTTTAGAACGTTTATAAAACAGCATCAGACAAAAACCAATTAAAAGAAGACTCCAACCGGAAAGTTTGGTTAAAGCGCCTAAGCCAGCAAAAAAACCAGCCAGAACAAAAAATATTTTTTGCTGGCGATGTTTTCCTAAAAATAATAAATTTAAAGAAGAAAGCAGAAAAGGAATCATCACGTTTTCCGCCAAAGCCAAACGAAAAGTAAAAACAAAACTAGGAATAGTAGTATAAAAAAGAAAAGCCATCAAACCAACTAAAGGACCATATATTTGACTCGCTAAAAAGAAAAGTAAAATAGCTGATATTCTGTAAAGCCAAAAATTAGGCAGGCGAAATTGCGAAGCATCAACATCAGCAAAGGTTTGACTTTCCTGCTTAACCCCTAGAGCATAAACCATTCCTGCTAAGGGTGGATGGTCTAAATAGGGTTGGACAAAACGGGTCTGCATAGGCCCCTTACCATAATCCAAAGTTTCAATTTTAACCAAAGGCTTAGGGAAAGAACGATAATTTTTAAAAGCTGGCTTTTTTTCATCAGCTTGAATAGAAAAATTATTAATTTTTAAATTAAATTTTTCTTTTATTCCAGCTGGATAAGCGCCTAAATCCGACCAACCGGTTGGCACCCCGGTTGTTAAAACACTTTTCCCCAACCAAGCAAAATCGTGTTCATCTAAAATTTCTGTCGCATCAGGAATATATTGATAACCAATTTTTTTTAAGGGAATTGTTTTTTGGTCAAAAAATAAAACCAATAAAAAGCAGATCAAAAACAAAAACCAGCGAGGATTTTTGTAAAAAATACTAAAAAATTTATTTAAAATTTTCATTGTTTAGCTTAATACTAAAATTGATCTTGGAAAAATAAAATGGTGCGAATATTAAACCAAATTCACCTCATCTATTTTACTGCTTTTTAAGCATAATTGGTATCTTTTTAATGTTTCTAAAATTCAAATAAAGGCATGTCTTTTAAAAGATACCAGTTTATCGTCACCAGTCTTATCGACTGGATATTTAAAATAATAGCAACCGCAACTACTATCAGAAAAACAAAAGATAAAGCTCTAGAAAATTTCTTTTCCTTAAATTTGCCTATTGCCTCCAAGAGCAAAAGAATTATTGAAATAAAAACCACTATTCTAAAGACAAGCAAATAAGGTTGCCAAATTTGAATGCCTGTTCCCCATCTTAGACTACTAGCAAAAGGGATCAACATAAAAAACAAAATTTTGCCAAATGAAGGCTTTTGGTAAATTTCCAGAATGTTTAAGGCCAAACAAAGACTTAACCAAGGAAAAAACGGATAGCGGTACCAACCAAAATCATTGCTCCCCAAAAAAATAAAAAGTAGTAGATAAGAAAAAATGGGAGCAAACAACCAGAAATTCTTTTTTAGATGAGAGGTAAATAAAATTATAAATAAAGAGATAAAGCCCCAAATCACCCAGCCATCAAGAAAAGCAGTCGTAATCCGAGGATAAACCAAGGCATAAAGAAAAGTGAATGGACCCAAGAAAGTTTTATGGCCTTGGGAAAACAAAACTTTGACAAAAGTATGCTGATCATAATAAAAACCATAAATTAAATAAAAACTCCCTATTAAAATCGTTATTGTTGAAAAAATTAGAATTTCTTTCAACGGTCTTTTCTTAAAAACAAAAAGGAAAATTCCCGTCAAGAGTAAAAAGACACCGGAAATTTTCAAGAGAATAGCCAATCCTGCCAAAATTGAGGCAAGATAAAAAAAGATTTTCTTTTCCTTCTTAAAAAAGAGAAATAAGAAAATTAGAAAAAGAAGAGCTGTTGGATTTAAAAAGTTTTCCGCTAAAGCCATCCGGCTGGAAATCACAAAAGTAGGAACTGTCGAATAAATCAAAGCCGACAACAAACCAACTTTTTTATCATAAACAAAAGTCCCAAATAAAAAAATAAGAAAGGTCGTCAGTATTCCTGCATATAAAGCCGGCCTTCTCATCACCTTGGCAGAAACATCAGAAAAAAATCTTGCCCCTCTTAAATATTCATAACCACCAATGATTAAACCGGTTAAAGGCGGATGATCTAAATAAGGCTGAACAAAATGAATTTGTCTAATTCCATCAGGAAGATCCATTCCGGAAATAAAAGTTTCCGGCTTACTGTAATTTTTAAAATTACGGAAATTAACTTCCTTACCGTCTATCTGAATATTGGTCTTAAACCACTTTTTAACTTTAGTCAAAGGATAAGGATTTTCATAAACCTCAAAACCAGACCAAGAAACCGGAATGCCAGTAGTTAAAAGGCTTAACCCCTGCCAGGCAAAACTATATTCATCTAAAACAATTAAAGGCTGAGGGGCAAAATCATAGCGGAAGACTCTTGCCTTGTGTCCCAAAAAAAGAATCAAGGCAACTAAGAAAGCTATTAGGATTTTCCCAAAATTGCGTGACATTTTCTCCCTGTTTTGATAATGAAAGTTAAAAGCCAATACTTCCATAAACCATGATAGATTTTACTGCTTCCAATCAGCCATTTTTGTGTCTTTCCCGGTATCTTTTTACCGCTTAGACCATGATAGTGAATAAACTCCGCTTGAGGAACGTAGAAAACTTTTAAGCCTGCTTTTCTCACCCGGCGGCAATAATCTAAATCCTCAAAATACATAAAATAATGCTCGTCCAATAAACCGACTTTGGCTAAAATTTTTCGTGGAATTAAAAAAACCGCTCCCGTCACTGCTTCTACTTCTGATGGCCCCTTGCCTTCGGGCACATATTTTTTCACCACTGAAAATCCTTTATTCCCAAACCAAAATTCTTTAACCACCCGCCAAAGAGTGGGAAGAAAAAAACAGGAGCCCTGCGGTGAGCCGTTAGGATTCAACAACCGACCGCCAACTAAGCCGGCTTGAGGATGACTTTCAACAAAAGCCAATAATTTTACCAACGCGTCTTTTTTAACCACAATATCAGAATTTAAAAACAAGATATTTTTCCCGCTGGACTGCCTGATACCTTGATTAACCGCTTTGGCAAACCCCTCGTTCTTTTTATTCGCAATAACCCTTAAACTAGGCCACTTTAAACTAGGCCACTTTAATGAATTGATTGATTGAAGTGAGCCATCGGTGGAACCATTGTCAACCACAATCACTTCAAGGGTATAGGGTTTAGGATATAGGGTATAGATAGATTTAAGACAATCCTGAAGTAAATCTCTTGTGTTGTAATTGACAATAATGATTGATAAATTCATCAGTTTAACTAAATTGTTTAAAAACTTGCTCATCGGAAACTTTTTTTTCTAAAAATTCTTTAATTAATCTCGGCAAAATCATGGGTATCTTTAGACAAACTGCCAGAAAAACTCGCCAATAACCAATCGAGGTTAATAACTTTTTCCATAAATAAATTCTATTCTCGGTAATCATCTTAAGATTAGTAATATTTTTTAAAATAAATAAAAGTTGATTTCTTTGGGAAATAAAATCAATATAGCTTTTAGAAAAATGGGAACCAATAGTACTCTCGTGTTGATGGTGAACTATAGATTTTGGCTCCCATAAAACCTGATAGCCTCTTTTCCAAGCCCGGTAGGAAAGATCAATATCTTCCCAATAAAAAGGGGCAAAAATCTCATCTAAACCGCCTAATTTCTCCCAAACTGATTTACGAAAAGCGCCACTACCACCGCCAGCCCAAAAAGAGATATGGACTTTATTAGTTTTTTTACCAGGTTGATGTTCAACAAAACCTTTAACCCATTGGCCCTTGGCCCAACTCCACTGCGGTTCGTTTAAAGAAAGAGCAAAAACATTTTCATCCTGAAAATCTTTAACCAGTGGTTTTAAAAAATCTTTTTCCGGCACGACATCATTGTTCAACAAAACCACAATTTCATTTTTAGCTGCTTTTACTCCCTGATTCACTGCCCTGGCAAAACCGAGATTTGTTTGATTCTTGATAACTTTTATTTTCGACGACTCCAATGAATTAATTGATTGGAGTGAATTATCAGTAGAGCCGTTATCGACAATAGTCACTTCAGCGGCACCGGTGGCTAAAACCGCCGGGAGATTTTTTTCCAGCAATTTTTGGCCGTTCCAATTAGGAATTACAATCGAAAATTTCATTAGAGTTTCTTTCTTTTCCAAAAAATTATCCATCCCGTTAAAATTAATAATAGAGCTGCCCCACTTAAGTATAAGCCTATTTTAAATGATTGAGGCTGATAAATAAACTCAATTTGATTTTCACCCTGAGGAACTTCTATGGCTCTGAAGGTATAATTAGCTCGATAGATTTTTGTTTTTTCTCTATTCACAAAAGCTTGCCAACCAGGATAAAAATTATCCAATAAAACAAAAATTCCAGGTCTGTCTGATTTTGTTCTGATGATAATCTTGTTTGGTGTATAAGAAAGAAAATTTACATCTTTAATAAAATTATTTTTTGTCTTATCTTTATAAAAATCTTCTAAATCTTCCTCCAATAAAACACTAAAGCTAAAATCGAAATTTTCTTTAGTCATTTTGTCGATTAAATCTTTTTCCGACTTAACTAATTCATAATTAAAAACTAAAAAGCCTCTTGGCAAAGATTCTTTATTTTCGAAAATAATTGTCTTTTTTTCTTCAAAGACTTTTTTAAATCTAGTAGATAAAAAGATTTGTTCAACCTCTCCGTCGTCGACTGGCCTCCCGGCAGCATCTTTCTTTAAAGTAAAAATATATTTAACATTTAAAAGATTTATTAAAGGAGAGCTAATATTAAGATTGATATATCTGCCTGGGCCGAAATTTGGATTTTTAGAATTAACTAAACCAATAAATTGACTATAACGTTTTGGGTAAATTGATTCGTAACCTTCGGCTGAAGGAATATTGTAGGCCATTAGAAAATTAGAAGGAATGCTGCCGGCGACACGAAAAATTCCTTTTTGATTTTTAACCCATTGGATTGACTCTGTGGGGGGAAAAACATAATCTTTATCCACAAAAGGTGTATATTTAAAACCAAAACGCCAAAGATCAAAACAAAGAACCAGAATCATTATTAAAAGAAAAAAGCTTTTTTTTGTTAAAACAAAAAATAAAATCAGAATGGTTGATAAAATTAATAATAAAAGAGGAAAAGCTAGATTTCTTAATGAAACAATAATATTCCTTATTCCCAAAGTAATATCCACACCCGACGATTGAGCATTTTTGAAGAGAACAAAAGAAATTAAAGCCGCCAAAAGAATCGCTACAAAAATCAACCAAACCGGAAGTAATGATCTTAATATTTTGGAAATATTTATTTTTTTAATGTTATTGGCTAAATAATCCCCTCCGTAGCTAGCTAAAACAGAAAAAGTAAAAACAGGTATAAAAAGCATTCGGTTAGCCGAAGAGCTTGCAAGAAAAGGTAATTTTAAAAGATAAGGCCATTTAGCCCAAGGAAAAGGAAAAATAAAAGTCAAAGAGACAAGTGAGATAAAAGTAAAAAACCAGACATCTTTACTGCGATAGTTTTTAAGAAGAATAAAAATTAAAACCAGTGATAAAACACCAACATAGCCAGAGCCGCCAAAATAAAAATTGCCACCCCAAAAGTTACCAGTCGTCGGATTACCAAAAAAATCAGGGGCAAAAAAGAAAATCAATTTTTTCCAGGGAATGATGCCAAAATTAAACTGCTGGATATAGCTATCCTCTGCTCGAATAGAAAGATTATAAAGCTCTGTTGTCGGTAAAAGCTGGAAAGACGATAACAAAAAGCCAAAAAACAATGATAATATGGTAAAAATAAACTGGCGGCGCCAAATTCCATAAACAAAAATAATCATTAAACTATAAAAAGAGGTTTGAAAATCCCCGGCCAAAAGCATCATTAATAAAGAAAAGGTGCTTAAAACAAACCACCAATAACTCTTTTTTTCTTTAAATTTATCGATGGAAAGCAAAATTAAGGGAAGCCACAAACCAGCCTGGCTCCCCGGCCCGAAAGTCAGCCAGTTCATCATGTAGCCAGAAAGGCTAAAAGAGAAGGCTCCGACCAAAGAACCAAACCAATGAATTTTAAGATTGCGAAGAAAAATGAAAGTGAATAAAGCCGAAAGGAAAATTTGCAAAAAACATTGTAAATTCCAATCAAAAAGCATATTGGGGACAATAAAATAAAGAAGATTTAAGGGATAAAAGATCGCCGAATGATAAGTTGCCAAAAACGGAGAACCCGATAAAGTCAAATGGTTCCAAAGAGGGATTTGGCCAATTTTAAAAATGTTGATAGTAAACAGCTTCCAGGGATAAAATTGTGAAATTGCATCTGACAACTCTAAATTTTTAATTGGCACGCCTGCTACTAAATTATTCCAAATTATATCTCGCCAAGGATAATAAGTCCCCACCAAAATGTCTGCCGGCAAAACAATTAAATTTTTCAAAAAAACTTTCCAGAAAAAAACAAAAGTAAATAAAAGGATTATACCGATAAAAACAAGATTGAATCTTTTTTTATTCATTTGAAAATTTTTTTTATTGAAAATATTATTAAAAATAAAATTAAACTTCCAAAACTTAAAAACAAACCTATTTTAAACAATTGTGGTTGATAAATAAGCTTAATCTCATGTTCTCCTTCAGGAACAACCACAGCTCTCAAGTTAAAGTCGGCTCTTAAAATCTCTTTTTTCGAACCATCAATAAAGGCCTGCCAACCGGAGTCAAAACTATCACTTAAAACTAAAATACCTGGACCTTCATTTTCTGTTTTAAGCAAAAGGTAATTGTCTTGATACTGGGCTATTTCCACTTGGCCAACTTTCATTTCTTCCAAAGATAAATCTGGATCTTTTTCTAAAATAACTTTTTTCGACAAATCGCTTTTTAGCATTTGATTGGCAACCCCCAAATCGTTTTGACCAATTTGATAACTCTCTGCAAAAAATGATTTAGGGAAAACTTTTTTATTTTCATAAAGAAAAGTTTTTCCTTCTTTCATAACCAAGGCTAACTTCTCATCTTTAATTTCTCCCAAAGCCAAAACATATTTCACATTTAAAAGGTCAATAATTTGTGAATGAAACTCTGTTTGAAAAACAGTCCTTGGGTAAGCATCAATTTTAGTCGAGGGGAAACTGGCGTTGGCCAGATGGACCATCTGGCCTGACCGCCCGTCATAAATTGAGGCATAACCGTCAATCATTGGCAAGTGATAGGGCATATTACTGTTAACTGGAAGCAATTCCGGATGAGTCACTAAAGTCCGCCAGGTATTGCCTCCACTCTGGATTTTTTTTAAGATTTCTGTTTGGGGAAAAACCAGCTCTCCCGGAATAAAAGGATTATATTTAATCCCCTGGCGGACTAATTCTGTCCCCGCCAGTAAAATAATAAGACCAGCGGCCCAGGGCCAAATTTTCCGGAAAAATAGAGAAACAATTAAAATCAAAGAACTTAAACTGAGAAAAAATGTCGGTAAAATCAAATTTCTTTGGGCAATTTGAATATGTCCACCTTCGGGGATAAGAAAACTTAAAACCCAAACTAAAAATAAAATTTCCCAAGCTAAAACAATTGGTATTAAGAAAGGCCAAAATTTTCTTTTTTTGATTAACTCAAAAACAACTTCCATTCCTATTCCCGCCAAAACACTTAGAGAAAAAGAAACTACCCAAACCATTCTCATGGGCGTCACCAAGGAAAAGAAAGAAATGGACAGATATCTTAAGCTTCGTCCCAAAAATGTTTCTACCATTAATAATGTTGGCAGAATTACTAATACTAACCAAAAAGAAACCTCTTTCTTTCTAAAAAGCCAAATTAAAGAAAATAGGGCCAAAAAGAAGCCAACCATGCCGATAGAAGAATTATCAGCATAGTAAACCCGAGAAAAGAAATTATTAGTTGCCGGATGGCCAAAAAAATCAGGGGCAATAATCATCATTAAATTCTCAAAAGGCAAAAAGTAGACTTCTTCACTTGAGACTCCAAATTGGCTTTGCTCTCTGATAACTTTTTTCGACAATTCTAAGGAAGGCAAAATTTGAGGAGCTGCTAATAAAAAGGCAAAGACCAGACAAAGGATTATTATTAAAGTTTTACGAGAAATAAGGGGACGGATTTTTAAAAGAGAATAAAAACCAATAATTATTAAGTTATAAATGGCTGGGGGTGGATAACCGCTAAGAAGAGTCATAACTACGGAAATTAATAAAACTGCCCCCCAACGCCAACGACCTGAAGCCTGAATTTTATTAATGGCCGCTAAACTTAGTGGCAACCATAAAGCCGTATGGCCGTCGATACCAAATTCTAAATGATTCATCATAATTAAAGAAAATCCAAAGCATGTTCCACCCAATAAAGATGATTTTCTTGAACAGGAAATAGTTCTTAAAAAGAAGTAAGTTAAAAGCCCGCCCAACAAAGGCTGCAAAAGAAGATAAATTGTCCAAGCATCAAGTTTTGGCAAAAGGAAAAATAAAAAATTAAAAGGATAAAGGGTTGCTACCTGTAAATTTCCCAATAAAGGCATGCCGCCTAAAATATAAGGATTCCATAAGGGTAAATGACCGGATTTAATTTGTTCAATCGCCAACAAACGCCAAGGTAAAGTCTGCCGAATACCATCAAAAAGAATAAAGTTTTTAATCGGATAACCGGCTGTCCTCCCCTCCCAAACTTTATCGGCCCAAGGATGATAATGACCCAAAAGAATATCGCCGGGAATAGGGACTTTACCTTGTAAGAAATAAGGCTTAAAAAGAACAACTGTCAATAAAACAAAAAAGACAACCGGCAATAGGAAAAAAGCTATCTTTTTAGCCATAAATTCTTAAGCAATAAAATTAAAGAGAAAAGGCACAGATTGGCCCAACTGAAAAGAGAAATCAAACCACCGTAAATAAACAGTTGCGGCTGATAATGAAATTCAATTAGATGCTTACCTTCAGGCATTTCGACAGCCACAAAAGTAAAATCAGCTCGATAAATTTTCGTTTTTTTACTGTCGACAAAGGCGGTCCAGCCAGGATAAAAATTATTGGTTAAAAGCAAAAATCCCGGTTGCTCCGATTCAGAGATTAATTTAATAACTTCCGGTTTATTTTCCAGCCATTCAATTTTGTTTATTTTTGTTTTAATGGATTTTATTGGGAGGTTTTCTTCCAAAACAACTGTTTTTGATAAATCAAAATCGGGTTTCAGCATTTGGTCAATAATTTCCTGGTTACTTTGCCTAACGGCAAAATCATGAACCAAAAAAGCCCGTGGTAAAACATTTTTATTTTCATAAACCTGAACCGTTTTATCCTCAAAAACCAATTTAAATTTTGGATTTTGAAAAACAGGTCTTGGTTTACCCTCCGGAACTCTAATGCCTTTTTCATCATATTTGACCGCTAAAACATATTTGATATTTAAAAGGTCGAAAAGCTTGGAATCATAATTTTCTACTTGGGCCACCCGACCATAAGGAGTATCGGCTCGGCCGGTTCTTACCGCGCCTAAAAATTGAGTAAAACGCAACGGCGCCAGGGCGTCGTAGCCGGCGGCCGATTCTAAACCATAAGGCATCCACATATTTTGCGGAATCGCTTCGCCAAATTCCACTCGAAAGGGTTCACCCCGAAGGTTCACCCTGAAGGGTTCACCCTGGGGGTTCACCCCGAAGGGTTTTGGCTGTTTCTGTAAAAATTCAATTACCGGCGTGGTCGGAAAAACCAATTCTTTTTTGGCAAAGGGTAAATATTTCCAGCCGAAACGGAAAAGATCAAAAATGATTAACATCATAAACAACCAGCTAAACAAAAGTTTTGAAAATTTCCATCTCTTAAAAATCATTAGGAAAAAGAGTAATGCCGTTGAAGCAAAGAAAAGCAAGGTTGGCAAAATTAAATTTCTTTTGGCCACCGGCAGATTAACTAGCCAGGTGGCTTGTGGAAAAAATTTTCCGGCTAGCAAAACAAATCCCCACAAACCAAGAAAAATAATCAAAAAAACAATAAAAGTAAACTCAAACGGGTGGCACGCGCAGGGGTTCGTCCTGAAGGCTCGCCCTGAAGGGGATCCCCAAAAAGGGTTCCCTTTACCTGCCTTGCCGGCAGGTAGGTGGGTTTTTTTGGGGGGAAATGCAAGACAGGACCCATTTATAATCCAATCCAAACCTAAAGCCGCCAAAATAGCCAGACTGAAATCCAAAAGAAAAATAATTCTGGCGGAAATTGATTTAACTCCGTAAATTCCAAGGTTGGCCACCCATTTTCCCAATGGCGTTGGCAAAGCTAAAAACAAAGCAAAAACCACCAAAAAAACAAAAAACCAAGTCTCTTTGCTTCTCCTTCCAAAAATTGCTAAAGCCACCAAAATTAGAGGCAAAATTCCAACATACAAAGCAAAATTGTCGTACCAAGCTTTCCCCCAAAAATTATAAGTGGCTGGGTTACCAAAAAAATCAGGCGCTAAAAAAGTCACTAAATTCTGCCAAGGTAAAAAACCACCTGAAGACAAAGAAGCAATGGGATCAATCTCCCGAACCGAAAGTCTCATGGTTTCATAACCTGGCAACCATTGGACCGCCGAGAGTAAAACACCCAAAACTACAAATGAACCTAACAGCAATAAAGATTGAATAATCTTTTTAAAACTTTTTTGCTTATGCCAAACCCCAAACAAACGGAAAACTGCATAAAAACCAGTGGTAGTTAGTGAGTAGAAAACAATCTGGGGATAGCCAGCGAAAATCGATAAAGCCAAAAATAAACTGCCACCCAAAACCCATTTTATTTTTCTGTCTTCAACAATCCGATCCACCGCCAATAATAAAAGCGGCAACCACATCGCTGCATGGCCATGAACGTTATATTCCAGCCATATCAAAGAAAAGGCCGAAAAAGCAAAAACAATGCTTCCTAAAAGTGAAGCAATCTTGCCAATTTTTAAATGACGCAAGAAAAGAAAAGTAAAAAGGATGGTGAGTAAGGGCTGGATAACAATTCCTATACTCCAAGCTTTAATGGCAGGCAAAAAGAAAAAAAAGAGATTAACCCAGGAAAAAGTCGCCGATTGAAAATTAGCCAGCAAGGGCATACCACCAAAATAAAAAGGATTCCATAAAGGCAAAGTTCGATTTTTCAAACTCTCCACCACCAATATTCGCCAAGGATATACAAGCGAAGGAATATCTGAAGGCAAGGGATTTTTCACTGGCACGCCAGTCGGAAAACCCCATTTATAATCCAGCCAAGGAAAATAAAGACCGACGGTAATATCCGCCGGCATCGGTACTAAACCCTTGAGAAAAAATTTCCAGAAAAAAATAAAAACGAGAAGAAAAATAAGCAAAATTGGCCAGCTTTTGGAAAAAAATTTTTTAAACACTTCCTTTCCTTTCAGAAAGCAGGCAAAAGCTCAAGAAGATAGCCACAGCGCCAAAAAGACTTCTAATCAAGCTTTTAATCAAAAAAGGGTCATAAAAGCGGCCCACCAAATCGGTTAAACTACCCATCTTCAATAATCCAGGAGCAATTGGAGCAAACAGACCAATATGTAAAGACGACTCAAAGAATAAAGTGAGCGACAACCAGCAACCAAAAAGCAAAATTAAATAGGGTCGATGTTTCGTTCCATAATTAAGCCAGTCCCAAACTAAAAAGGGCGCTATCCATAAAAACCACTGGGGATGATAATGAGTCACGGCAAAAAACAAAAGCATCAAAACAAAACCAAATCGCCAAAAACTATCTTTTTGACTAAAACTTTTGGCTGCTAAAATTAACAGTAGAAAATAACCAACCAGAAAAACGGAAAGATATTCGGCTCCAGATAAAGGTAATTTCATGTAAAGCATTTTTTCGGCTTGATTGGTCAAAAAAGCCGCCTGACGGTACATCGGCGAAAACAAAAAGTAGGGCGCAATAACCAGCAAATACGGCAAAAGGCCGACTACAAACAACCATAGCCGCCGCCAAAAATTCTTATCCAAAAGCAAAACAAAAATCGGCAAAAACAGTAAGGGAAACATTTTATAAGCTCCGCCAATTCCCAGCATAATAACCGCTAACCACCTTTTATTCTTCAGGGCAAAGAAGATAGCAGCCACTACCAATAAAGTAGGCATAATCTCAAACTGCCCCATGGCAAAAGTTGAATATAAAGTCAAGGGGTTGAGCATCCAAATTTTAAAAGCGGCCTTGCCTTTTTCCTTAAAAATTTTGAAAAGCAGATAAGCTAACAAGAAATCGAACAACAAATAGGGCAATTTCAATAAAAATATTGTTTTAAAAAGCTCGGCAGTTTGAAAAATTTTGTCCATACCAGTCATAAAAACATAATTAGCGGAAAAATTATAAAAGGGGCTTAAAATCGCCATGGATAAAGCGGGAGTTAAATAAGCCAACGGTGGATAATTAAAAAGACCAACTCCATAAAGGTTTACCAAGGGGTTGGCTTTTTCTAATTTAGAAAGATAGTCATAAAAGGTCAAAAATTCACCTTTTTGCGAAATGACAAAAGCGCCCAAATCCAACGCGGTCATATCCGAATGAGCGGTGAAAGGCATCAGAATCAACCTTAAAAGAAGACCGATTAAAACCCATTTGAGAAAGAATTTTTTCATTTTATCTAATTATCCCCATCAATTGCTGGCAAAATCGAGCTTGAGAAAAACCATTAGCCCGTTTCCTCGTCTCTTTAGCTAATTTAGCCAAAATTTTTGGTTCTTTGATTAAACTTGCAGTTTTTTCCACCAATTCCTCAACTTTTTCCCATAATAAACCATTTTTACCTTCATTAACAATTTCCGGCTGACCACCTTTTCGAATAACCACCGGCACACAACCAGCGGCCATGGCTTCGATGGTTGTAATACCGAAATGTTCAACTTTCTCTGGTTCTTTCCGCTCGTCAATACCAAAACCGGCAGCTGTCCAAAAAATTTTAGCTTGACCATATAAGCGCTTTAAATAATTAAACCGGGGGTTGGTAATAATTTCAATCGGATAGCCTTTGGCCATCTTTTTTAATTTAGCCACAAATTCCTTACCTTCTTTATCTCCTCCGGCAATAATTAACTTCCATTCCTTAATAAATTCGCTTAAATTCGATTTAATCATTCGTTTAAATTCGTTTATTAAAACATCTTGTCTCTTGTTGTGCAGTAAATCGGTAAAACGTCCGACACTTAAAATAATATTTTCTTTTTTAAGTGATTTAAAAGCTCCTATATCAACCGGCGGATAAATCACCAATGAATTAACACCATATTCCTTATCAATAAATCTTTTTGTGAAATTGGAATTACAGACAACAGTATTCACTCTTCTTAACTTAATCCGATTTAATAAACTTTCCCCGCCAATATCGTGGAAAGGAACCTGAAAATGTAAAATATTTTTCTTACTGGATAAAAAGGGGATACTTCCATCAGAAAGGAAGAAAATTAAATCATAATTTTTTAATTCTTTTTTGCCTGTTTTAGAGTCTCTATTGAAGATATTGGGGACAAAATTTATCTGTTCAACTTTTATACCCAACCTTTCTTCAATTTTCGGCTTTATCGAATTATCATCCCAAAAAACATCAACTTGATAGCCATTTTGGCTTAAACAATAAGCCACAGTCATGGTGTATCGCTCACCGCCCCCCAAAGTATCCAGGTATGGATCGTAGATTCCTGCTTTCATTTTTTGCTTTGCATCTCCCATAATCTCGCATAAGTAATAAACCTGGAAAACATCTGAAAAATAATTTCAATCCAACCGACAGTTCCATCCCGCCAACCCTGTTTTTTAATACCCCGCTCCCAAAATTCAGTAAACATCATCCTTAAAATCCGCCACCAGGTCACCGGCGGGTGATGTGCTTGGAAAAGAAGATTGGCTTCAATTACCGACCATTCTTTGGTTTTTTCCACCATCGTTGATAAATCACGATGAGTTAGGTGCATCATCGGATTTTTAAGATAACCCAGCTCTCCTTTAAAAATAGGTCTTTCATGAAGTTTTCCTTCCCATCTAATAAGCTTTTCTTTCTTAAAAAGACGAATTTGATAATCAGGATACCAACCACCATAAGACATGGGTTTGCCTAGTAAAAAATTTCGTCGTGGTAAAGCATAGACTAAATATTCTCTGTTTTTTATTACCATTTTAATTTCTTTTTGTAACTCCAGTGTTATCCGTTCATCAGCATCAAGTTTAAAAAGCCAATCGTTTTTAGCTTCTTTTTTGCCTTGATTATGCCAAGTAGCAAAATCTCGCTCCCTGCTTTCAGCATGAATAATTCTTGCTCCATACCTTTTAGCAATTTCAATGGTTTTGTCATTTGAACCGGTATCAAGCAAAATCAATTCATCAACCCATTGAGCTGATTTTAAACAATCCTCAATCATCGGCTGTTCGTTCCGGGCAACAATAACGATAGAAATTTTAACTTTTCCCATGGCTGTATAAGACATCAATTAAGATGGCTGCAATTAAAAGAAAAACACCACCCAGAAAAAAACCACCGATAACATCCGTTGGATAATGATAGCCAAGATAAATTCGACTAAAGGCAATTAATAAAATCAAAAAGGCAAAAAATAAACCTAAAAGCCAACCCACAATTTTTTTCAATCTGACAAAACGGTTAATAAGATGGAATAACATCCCGTAAAAGTAAAGGGCAATGGTGGCATGACCGGAGGGAAAAGAAAAGCAGTCTTTACCCGTAAGACAGCCAAAAGGTCTCTCACGGCTAAACATCGTCTTAAAAAAATAAATAAATAAACTACTTCCGATGAGGGTCAATAAAACAGCCATCACTGCCTTTTTTCTTTTTTTTCTGAAAAGGAAAAATGCCAAAATTAAAAAGGCAATGATGATAAAATAGCCCGAGGCAAAATTAGTTGAGAAATTAAAAAAATTATCTAAAAAGGAATTTCTTAACAAAGACATCCTTTGGACAATCAAATTATCCCAATAACTTACTCTTTTAAAAGAAGTTGCTGTCCAAAGCCTGAAGATAAAAAAGAAGAGGGAATAAATACCCAAAATTAAAAACAAAAACTTCCTTTTAGGATATAAGAAGAAATCGTCTTTCAAGCCCTTTTTTTCCTGATTCAGCCAAGACTTAAAATCTATCTTTTTTAGCCAAAAAGTTTTTGCCATAAGGGTGGAAAAAGAATTAAAAGGCCAACTAGCACGGCACCTAAAGAAGCCAAAAGCATCATTCCTGCAGACAAATCTTTAGCAATTTTAGCTTTTGGATTCCATTTATCGGTGATTAGATCAACGGTTTTTTCCACCACCGTATTGGCCATTTCCACAACGAGACAAAAAAGAATTAATAAAAGCAAAATCAGCAATCTTCCAAAAGTAATCTTTAGCCAAACGGCTAGAGCGATAACTAAAAAAGAGATAATAAAATGAGCTATAAAATTTCTTTGTGTTTTGATGGCAAAAAGAAGGCCGTTAAGGGCATTTTCAAAAACCACTTTCCAGTTCGGTGATTTTTTATACTCTTTCAATTCCTCTTCGGTCATTTGGGTTTATTTGAAAAAAAGCTTTGCTTATTTTGAGTCTTCGAAAAACAAGCTTTGCTTATTTTACCATTTACCAGGATTAAAGACTACCTTGGCCAAACTTTCTTAGGTAAAAATCTTTAACTCCGATTCTCTGCCATGGCCGACCTTGGCGAAGGATTTTAAAACTTTCTTTAATTAAAGCTAATCTTGTTTTAAAACTGGCGTACTTCATCCCAAAAAGGAGCCTATTTCTAGTCATATAATAATCATGCAAATCCCCACCGACCTCACTTGAACCGGCATTGGCATGCCATAACTTAGCCTGGGGAATATAAGTCACACCGAAACCCACTTTCTTGGCTTTTTGGCAAAAATCAACATCTTCCCAATAGAGAAAAAACCGTTTATCAAAAAGGCCAATTTTTTCAAAAACCTCCTTTTTTACAAACATGGCACAACCAGAAACAAAATCTGTTTCGCCTGGTGTATCGTATTGGCCATAATCAACTTCATCAACACCCCGATGAGAAGCTACAATATTTTGCCAATCAATTAATCCCCCAACATACCAAATAATTCTACCCTGATCTTTAGCCTGATATCTTTCTTTATGGAACTCATAACCCGGAGCAAAATATATTTTAGGGCCCAAAATCCCAATTTTCTCATCTAAACTACTAGCCTTGACCAATTCAACCAAGATTTTTTTATCCAAAATCGTATCGTTATTAACAATAAAAACAAAATTTACATTTTCTTTTAAGGCTGCTTTTATTCCTAAATTATTACCAGCAGCATAACCCAAATTTCCACCTGTTTTTAAAAAAACAAAATCATTAAATTTATCTTTAAGGTCATCAAGATGCTCCTTTTCACTATTATCCACAACGATTGTCTTTAATCTTAAGCCTTTTACTTCAAGTTGTTTAACTGACTCAAGACAGTTTATGGTTTGCTTTTTATTAACAAAATGAAGAATAACGATGGCAATTTTTTTCATACCATCTAGATTTTTTTCTTGATTTTCAGACGAATCTTTCTGATTAAACCTGAAGATTTTCCCTGCCAATGAAGATAGTCATTAATGTTTTCCTCAAAAAGCTCGTGATAGCCAGTAATATCATGTTCAACAAATTTTTCACTTTCCCAGACCTTTAAATATTTTGTTAATTCGGAAAAAGCCTGGAGTAAGGCCAAAGCTAAACCATGAAGACCATCTTTATAGCTTTCGCCAACAAAAAAACGGCTCAAAAATTCACCCATGGGTTTTCTAATTAAATCTGACCAGTTAAATTGATAATTATTGTCAATCAACTCTTTGGCTTGGATTTCAGTATAGCGATTTAAACGTTCTAAATATTGGCTTATCGATTTATAATGATAATGAATAATGGCATTAATCTCTTTGGCCTCAATATCCCTACCGTCACCCCTGGTTAAAGGCACACTATGAATTTTTTCTGACCAGCGAACAGAACCTTTTTTGAAAAATCTGATGTTATAATCTGGCCACCAGCGCGAATGTTTAACCCACTTGCCAAAGATGATATTTTTTCGAGGCAAACGGTAAAAATTAATTTCTTTATGGGGAGTCAATTCTTGCAAAATTTTGGCTAAATCTTCAGAAATTTCTTCATCGGCATCTAAAATTAAAATCCAATCACCTTTGGCTTTGGCCAGAGCAAAATTGCGAGCCGGTTCAACATAAGAAGTGTATTTATAGGAAAAAACTTTGGCGCCAAATTTTTTGGCAATCGCGGCCGTTCTGTCTTTGGAGTGCATGTCAACAACGATAATCTCATCGGCTATTCTTCGAACAGATTCCAAACATCTTTTGATGTTTTCTTCTTCATTCCAGGTATTAATGATAACTGATATCTTTGTCATAGATAAATTTTATCAAAAAGGACCTAAAAGACCTAATTTTCAAGACGATAAATTTTAACATCAAAATCTGTTCCCCATTCCTTAGCAATTTTTTTAGGTGCAAAAGAGTTTATTTCCCAAACCGGATAAATAAGGGTTTGTTCCTTGCTTTTAAGACTTATGACGTAAAGGACCTTTGTCTGTGGATATGCTTCAACTGCTAAGGGCTTTACCCCTAAAACATTCAAAAAATATCTATAGTAAGTAGCCCTGGTATTACCGTCAACGATATTGGCCACATTAAATTTACCTTCAAATTTATTTTCCTTAACATCATCAGCAACAATCTGAGCAATTTGCTGTGCTCCCTTAAGATTAACGTGATAAAAATCAATAGGGATAATCCTTGAAATAATTTTAATATCTTTTTTAAGGGCAAAAATTGATAATGGCAATAGGATAATCAGGAGGATCAAAAACAATTTCTTTTTATTCTTAATCAATCTACCTAATTTACCAAGAGAAATAATAAACAAAGACAAAAAGATGGGGAAAATTGGCAAAAGATATCTATCTTCAATTTTGGGATTGTCACTTGCTTTTACAAAAGAGGCAGCGGCTAATAAGCCCAAAATAAAACTTAAAGCAAGAACAAAAATGATTTGATTCTGTTTTTCTTTTCTTATCTTAAAATGCCGTTGAGAATAAAAAAATAAAAATATTAAACTTAACGATATCAACATTAAGGCTAAGCTTAAAATGGAACTACTTTTTTCCATTTTCACCAAAGAATAATTATCGAAACCAAAAAACCTTCCTATAAAACTTCTTAGATTAAATATAAAACTCAAAAACAAAGGAGCATTACCACTTAAACCACTGTTGGCGATTTTTAAAATACCACGAGTCAAAAAAAAGTTATGTCTTAATTCAAATAAAACCAAAGGAAAGATACCTACAACAAAACCAAAAACAAAATTGAAAAGTGTTAAAATAATTTTTTTCGGCTTAAGAATCAATAAACTGATAAATATCGCTGAAATAATACCCATGGAAATATAATGAAGCTGAAAAATCAAGCCTGAAATAAAACCAATACCTAAAACCAAAAGCATCTTCCCTTTTCTCAAAAATGCCTCAACTATGATTAATAATAAAATGACAAAAAAACTTATAAAGTTTGGGTTCCAGGGAAAACGTGAATATTCGACCGATAAAGGAGAAATCAAATAGATAAAAAGTCCCAAAAGAGACAACCAACGGTGATGAGTTAATTTTAAAAGAAAGAAATACAAAAGAACGGCAGCTGAAGTTCCAAAAATAGCAGTTAGATAAGCTGGACCAACGGGATCCAACTTACTTAAAATTAAAGCCGGATAAATCAGATAATAATAAAATGGGCCAAAATATGATTCTTGCTGACTTCCAAAGCCAATGGAACTGGTTGGGCCTAACAACGTCCATTTATGATCTACTATCATTTTTCTAACAACTTCCATATCTCGAGCCACATCCCAAAAAAAATTTTGTGTTTCTCTTAGGCGATAAAAATTTAAAAAAATTCCCAAAAGGACTACTAAAGAAAAGGTAAGCCAGTAAATTTTTTTATTCATTTCCGCTGATAACTTTGAAAATAATCGTTGAGCCATTTTCGAAAATTTTAGTCAAACCGATTTGATAATCACCTGCCGTAAATTTTTGGTTGCCGGTTAAATAAAGATACTTAATTTTATTCTCTTTTAAAAAGTTTTTTGCCCATTCTTCATCCTGGGTGGTAAAAAATTGTTCCTCTAACGCTCTTCTTGGCCGCCAAGGAACACCCATAATTTCTAAATTCATTTCATCCTCTAAAAAAGTTTCTTTATTAGTAAAAGCTGAAATATAAGCCGTTGTTTCATAAGCATAAAGAGGTTTGGGAGCTTCTATATTTTCTCTTAATTTATAATCATGAGGGTAAGTCAAAACAATTCCCTCGGGTTGATTTTTAAGAAATTCTAAGGCTTCTAATTCATCAAAACTAATTCTTGATGGAGCTCTTAAGGGCAAATATTGTTTTAAAGTGCCATAAGTTGTCGGCAAAGTTAATAAAATGATAATTGTCACTAAAATAACTTTTAACCATTTTTTCTTTTTAATCAAAAACTCTCCCAAACTTAACGCAGCCAAAATTCCAAAGAAAACTAAAAAGTAATAAAAAAATTGAATCGTATTCCAGGGGTTGCCTTTTTGGATAAAAAACAAAGGCGGTAAGCCGCTTGCCAAAAGACAACCAAGAAAAAGAATCTGGAAAGAATTAATCTTCTTCCAATTTTTCAGCCAAGAAAAAAATTTAGTTAAACCAATAATTCTCGTGCCCAAGTTGCCCAGGAAAAAAATCACTAAGGCTAAACCCTCGGCCATTAGCCATTTTAACCATTGATGAGTTGCTAAATAGGCTTGGCGAGCCTGATCAAGGCGCAACCAATCCAAACGATCAGGAAAAGCCAACATCGTACGCGAGAACCATAACGGCGAAAAAACAAACAGGGAAGAAGCCCCCAGGTTACTGGGTAAAAAGATTACCAGGCTAACCAATAAAGAGCCCAAAAAAACCTTGCCGGTAATTAATTTTTTGGTCGTTAACCATTCCCAAAAAGAAGCCAACCCTAAGCCGAAAAGCAATATTATTCCGCCATAAGCCTTTACCCCAATCACCAACCCTAAAAGTAAACTAAGAATGACTAATAATTTTTTTGTTGGTTTGCTAAGGTAATTTAAATAAAGGTAAAAACCGGCCAGAATAAGTATTAAAGAAAAGGCAAAAGGTGGATTAATCAAAAAAGAAATTGATTGATTAGCCCAGAACATTGATTCTCCACCAATACCCTGGCCTCTTAGTAAAGTCACCAGCCAGCCAAAGCTACCGCCAAAGTAAATGAAGAAAACCGCTAGAGAAGCAGATAAATTATTTTTTGTTATTTTTTTAACTAAAATAAAAGTTAAAATTCCTAAAAGTCCCGAAAAAATTATGGGGAAAATTTGGAAATAAAGGTTGAGAGTTGGGATAAAAGTGATTTTATTAATTAAAGCGACCAGTAAATCAAATAACCAATGATAGTTTAATAATTTAAACTGGGCAAAAATCGGATTTTGAGGAGGAAAATGTTTCGTCAACTCATTGATTAAAGCCAAATGCCAAACACCATCATGACCGTTGGGACCCCAAAAACCCATACCAAAAGGATAAAGCAGCCCGCTTTTAAACATGGTTAAAGACTGGGTAGTTATTCCCAAAAGCATTATCAGCAACAGCCACTTACTGATCTTGAAGGAAAAAAGCAAAAAACTTAAAAAAATGACTCCAGTTATAAAAAAAACTATTAATGGAGTTTGAAAAGGCAGATTACTTTTTTTACTAATTAAATCTTCTGGCCTGTCTTTTAGAAAATGCTCTTCTTCTGGGAAGCGAATGGTGTCAATTTTAGCCGGCAGGCTTAATTTAAGCTGATGGCCTTTATTAGCCACAGTTAAATAAGGTTCGGCCCATTTTTCATTATATAAACGCCAATCAGCAATCTTTTTCTGACCATTTTCCTCCAAAATATTAATCCTGCCATAAGGGGACATTATCCAGGTTGATTTTTTGCCGGTTCCTAGAAAATCATCGCCTTCAATTTTCATCAGTAGAGAAAGTTTCGGAAATGACTTTTGGTACCATTGAGAAAATTGACTCATGGTTACTGTTCTAAAATCCTTTTGCCTGACAAATTTTAATTGGTTACTATATTCCTGACCGTACTGTTCCCAAGAATAATCATTCTCCAAACCGATTGTTATTTGCCCAAAGGGATTTTCATTTTCTTCAAGATAAATTCCCAATAGTTTTTTAAAATAATCGGTGTTTAAATTTTGGCCGGTATAATCATTAGCCTGAACACTGAAAGAGCTTTTTCTATAGCCGTTAAGAGGGTCTCTGGCCGCCCATTGGAAAATAACGACCTGAAGTTTATTTTTTTGAGACTGGGCTGGTGTTAAAACATTATAGCGTGAAGGATAATAGGGAACTCCCCACCAACCCCCCCAAATCTGGTAATCGTCAGTTAAAAACTGATCAGCACAAATCAAAGCTCCGCTAACGCCATATTTTTTTTGCATATAGGCCAATGAGCCGGCATCAATATGCCAAGCTCCAACCGATTTTGGATAGTCACCAAAAATTTCTTTAAATTTATCAAATGCGGATTGGATTAATCTTTGACGTTCTTCAACGGTGTAGCCAGAAAGAAAAGCACTGTTAGCATAATGCCACAAAACATCCTGGTGGTAGTTAACTTTAGCCTTTTGAGCCCACGAAGATGTTACTTCAAGAAAAAGACCTAATTCTTGGTTTGCTGGAAAACTCTTAAAATAATCGACAATTTGCGGATCAAAAATGGCATCAGGACGTAATAACCAGGTGGCCTGGAAATTATTTTCCTGAATCACTTTTAATTGTTCTTCCACCGCTGTCGATGGCTCTTGACCCTTCAATCCCCAAAAATCTTTACCCCTGACCGGATTAACAATGTTGACAAAACTATTTTCTGAAGCCAAAGAATTTTGGGAAAATGAAGCTCCACGGGTTGACACCCGTGGTATCTTCTCCTCCTCCGTGGAGCGAAATCCTTCCGAAGCCCCGCTGAGCGGGGCGAAGGAGGATAAAAAAGAAAAAACAATAAGAGAAATTAAAGCAATTAATAGTTTAATGATTTTTGAAGGCATAAAAGAGTTTTTTGACATCAAGCATTAAAGATTTTCCAACCATTAGAAAAACCAAACCGCCATAAAGCAAACCGCCGATAAAAATCAATAAAATTAAGCTGAAAATATTTAAAGGCAAAAAATTTCTTAAAAACAAAAGGCCAAGACCCATCGTCAGACAACCAATAGTGGGTTTTAGTAAAGGAGCAAAAAATTTAAAATCAATATATTTCTTAGTCAACCAAATGGCAATCGCTGAGCTAAAAGAAACCAAAGCAGCTCCCAAGGCCACTCCGTTAAAGCCATATCTAATGGCTAAAATCGGGTAGATAACCCAGGTTAAAACTGTCCACATCACCATCAGTTTAAAAACGATTTTAATTTTGCCGACCGCGGTTAAAGCATTCATTAAAGGCGTCGTTACGGCCGCCCAAAAACTGTTAACTAAAAAAAGGTAGAGAGCTATCAAGGCAATTTCCCATTTACCATATTTAGGGATTAAATGAACTAGGGGTTGGGCTAAAACAGTAATCCCCACCAAAAGAGGAAAAATAATTAAGCCCAGAAAAAACAGCGTTTTCTCGACTGCCTTTTTTAATTCTTTTTTATCAGCTTGCATCCGAGCATAAGCCGGAAAGGTGACCTTCATTACCGCATCCATGACAAAACGCAGGGGCATCTGAGCCCATTTTTGCGCCCAACCTAAAATACCCACCCCAGAAGCACCAACAATTTTCCAAAGAAAAACATTCATCAAACGGTCTTTAATCACCGCCAAAAAAGTGTTGGCCTGATAAGGCACGCCAAATTTTAAAAGATGACGCAATGAGTCTTTTTCAAAAGCCAAGCCTACCGGCCAAGGAGAAAAACAATAAATTAAAATGACACCGGCCACACCTCTGGCTAAAACCGCCCAAGCATAACTGGCCACTCCCCAACCTTGCCAGGCCAAAAAAACCGCCAAACCGTAAAAGAGAAATGATTCGACAATTTCCACTACCACCAACAAATCAAACTTTAATTTTCTTTCCAATAAAACCGAAGGAACTGTTTTTAAAGAAGCCAGAAAAAAGCCAATCAACAAAGAAACCAAAAGAAAAAAACCGGTGGAATCGATATTATAGAAACGTCTTAACCAAGGTGAAAGGACAAAAACAATGGCTAAAAGCGTTAAAACTAAAATTTGTTGGATGGTAAAAGTACTGCGGATGTCCTCAACTTTTGGTTTTTCTTTTTTTTGAATTAAAGCCGCCGCCAAACCGACATCGGAAAAATAACCCAAAATGGCGACCAGCTCAGAAATGGCAAAAAATAAACCGATTTCTTCTTGACCAAGAAAAACCGTTAAAAGGAAAAAACCAAAAAAGGAAATAATCTGAAGAAGAAAAGTTCTTCCAGTTAAAGCAGCAATTCCTTTAATCGCCCGTCCCTTAACTGTTTGCAAATCAATCTCTTCATCGGGGTTCATATCCACCATGATTCAAATTTTATCATATTTTTCTTTTAATAAGATAAAAGACTATCCCCAGCCAAGAGATTAAAGATATCCCATTCGCGGTTGTTCTTAGGGGTGTATTTTTTAATCTTGCCTCAATCTGATAAGAACCGGCCCCCAACCGAAAAGTAATTAAACCCAGCTCATTTTCATGACTGATTTTAATTGGTTTGCCGTTAACCAAAACTTGCCAACGGGGAAAATCGTAAAGAGGCAACCTTAGTAAGCTTTCAGCAATAACTTCGGCTTCAAATTTTTGCCAGTTAGTCCCTTTACGAAAATTTTTAATTTCCCCGCCTTCTCCTCTAACAAAAAATGGTTTCCCCGGAGCCGGGCTACCTGGTGGTTGAGGAGCATAAATTGGCAAATAATCAAAAATGGCATCAGTTTGAAGTTTATTCCAGCCTTTGGCGGAAAAAAGTTTTTCCTGGTCGGTAATTTTGAGAATTTTCTCTGGTCGGAAAAAATTAAAATTAAAAGCTATGACTCCCAAAATCATTATCAAGGCTAAAACTAACCCTTTTTTCTCATTTTTGATTAAAAAGAAAAAAGTTCCGGATAAAATAGAAACGAAAAACGAGGCAAAGGCAAGAAAACGCCAGGGAAATTGCATGTTAGCCAAAATCGGCAAAAACTGCCAGATAAAGCTAGAGCGCTGATGAGCTAAAAAAGCCGTTCCAAGAAAGAAAATAAAAAATAGACCAATTAGAACTGTTGTCTTTATCAGGTTATTATTTTTTTTCTTTTTCTTTTGCCGGAAAAAAAGAAAAAGGAAAACTAACAAAGAAACTAAGCCCAAAAACCAATGTAGCTGGCCAATAGGGAAAGGCATGCCGTCTTCTGGTCCCCAAACCGAAGGACCATAGCCCCAAAAGCGGCTGAAAAAAAGCTGTTTGACTGTGGCAAAGTGAGCTAAATAATTAAAATAACCGATAAACATCGTTTCGACATGAACAAATTTCCTCTCAAAAATAACCGGCAAGGTAAAAAAGGCAGATAAGCTTAAACCCCAGATTCCACCTAAAATCAACCACCAGATTAATTTATAGTTTTTTTTCAAATACCAAATTAAAAAGACTACCCAGACAGCTAAAAATGGTAAAATGAAAAAGGCCATGAGGTTGTGTGACAAAAAAAGTAAACCTAAGAAAAAAGCCAGCCAAAAAAGAAAAATCTTACTTTGTTGTTTAATAAACTTGTAAACTGCCCAAAAAACGGCTGGGAAAAAAACCAGACCCCAAAATTCATTCATTGCTCCCCTGATATAAACATCAACCGCATGATAAGGGGCATAAAGATAAAAAGCGGCCACCACCCAACCGCCATATTTACCCCATAATTCTTTACCTAACAAATAAGCAAAAATACCGGAGAAAATTAATCCCAAAATAAATAAAATTTTAATAGCATTGATGTAAGAAAACCCCAAAAGATGAAAAATTTCTCCCACATAATAAGGCAAGGGCGGATAGTAATTAAAAAGCGGATAACCATAGCCGTAACCCATGTCGGGAACCCAACGACAAGGGATTTGTCCATCGAAAAAACATAAATCCATTTGGTAAAGGCGACCAATCTGTAAATCATCGTGCATCGAAAAATAACCTGGGCCCAACAAACGCCAAAAAGTGGGCAAAGCCATCAAAACAATTAAGATTATCCACCAGTAAGATTTCATCTTAATGTTTTTAAAAAATTTCTTCATCTATTGCCTTTTTGATTGCCAATAATTTTTATCAAGTTGAAATAATAATAATTTATCCCGATGGCCATCCGGCCAGGCTGCCTTAGGGTATTCCCTGACTAACATTAAACCATTATTTTGCGGCAATAAGTTTAAACGACTTTGATTGACTAAAAGATAAACCTCATTGTCCACCAAGGAATTAACTAAACTAGGATGAACCCCTACCACCGGCCAGCCAACACCAATCACCCGAATATTAGCTACTCCTTCAAGATAAATCTGCAAACCATCAGGTAGAGTTCCAAAAAAACCTTCTGTCCCCACAAAAACTGAGCCATCTCTTGCTCTTTCTTTAAAAAAGACAGCGCTTTCCTTAAGACCTTGTCCAGCCGTCCATTCCTCTAAATGACCATTGCGAAGGTTTCTGGGTAAGGGTGCCCTTTCCGGATTAAACAAAAGTAACCAATCATAATTAAAGGCAGGAATAAGGAAAATTAAGAATAAAATGATCATTATCCAAGATTTCCGTTTCATTTTCACACAAAGCCAATCCAAGAAAAAGGCCGCAAAAAGCAAAAGCGGCCAAACGGTAAAAAGAATGTAGCGAGGGGTGAAAACTTTGGCAAAAACCGCTTGGGCCAAAAGAGGAATGACAAACCAAATCAATAAAAATAGGGTGATTTTTAGTTTTTTCCGCAAACCCACCAAAATTCCCCCTATGCTAGCCCAGAATATCGGCCAGGTTAATAAATTGGGCAACCATTGGCGTAAATCACCAAGGTGAGGCTTAAAAGGATCAAGTGGATGAGATAAAATTTCTTTAAAAGTAAAAAGATAATCTTTATTGCGAATAGCAATCATTTGGAAGCCGGGACCCAAGCGCAGTAAGAAATTATAAAGACCAAAACCAAAAAGCCAAACAATCATCCATAAAGTTAAAATTTTTAAGAAATAAGAACCTGCCTTTGGCAGAACCTTGTTTTTCAAATAAGTTAATTTTCCGTTTTTCTTGCTGAGGGGTAAAAACAACAAAGCAGCCGGCAAAAAAAGGGCAAAAAAGATAGCCGGTGATTTGGTTAATAAGGCTCCCCCTAAAATCATTCCGATCACCATCGCCAAATCCCACCTTTGATAGCGGATCAGTAACAAGCTCAAGCCACAAAGCCAAAGACTAAACATTGCCAGAAGCGAGTCAACTAAAGCCAGTCGATCGAAAAAAACAAAGAAAGGCACCACGGCATAAAAAAGAGCCGTCATTAAGACTATCGGCTTTTCTTTAAATAACAACCAGGCAATCAAAGTAATACCGACTAAAGAACCTAAACCAGCTAAAACCGACAAAAACCGACCGGCCAAAAGTGGATCAGTAAAAATTTTTAAAAAGGGAATAGTCAGCCACATAAAAAGAGGCTGTTTGCCATCGGAAAGAGGCAAAAAGCGCAAAGTCGGCTCGGCCCTCATGACTTGTGACCAACGAATATAAATCGCTTCATCAGCAAAAACCGGCAGAATGGTTAGATTAATAAACCTGATCAAGAAAAAAACTAATAAAACTCCTAAAGCAGTGATGATCACCCATTTTCGTTTTCGAAAAAGCTGACAACATTTAATCATATTTGCCCTTTAAATCATTAAGTTTAACTCTTAAAATTTCCGTCAACATCTCTTTTGATTCTTTAAAATATTTTTTCTTTCTCCCCACGTCCTTATCCTCCCAGCCCACCACCACTTCGGCGATTTTAAAACCCATTTTTTGGGCGATAAAAAGCAATTCCACGTCAAAAGCACCTACCTTCCAACCCTTGGTTTTTCTGGCTTCTTTGAAAATTAGCAGGCGAGAAAAAAGATCTCTGGCGACTTTATTTTTAAAGGCCTTAAAACCACATTGAGTATCAATAATGTTTTTTAAAAGAAGTTTTTGTCTAATCAGACGAAAAATGTTAGAGCCAATTAATCTTAAAATAGAAAAACCTTCTCTTTTTTGACCTCGAGAACCAATAACCACCTCAAACCCCTTTTTGAAAAAGGGTAAAAGTTTGTCAAACTCTTTTATGGGAGCAGATTGATCCATGTCGGTAAATAAAATAATTTCTCCTTGAGCTTTTTGCACTCCAGCTCTAATGGCAAAAGGCTTACCAGCATGTTTGTTTTGAAGAAGTTTAAAACGGGGATGAAGTTCGAGGTAATTTTTGATAAATTCCAAGCTTCCATCAATTGATTCATCATCAGAAATAATAACTTCGCTTTGGTATTTCTGGTTTTTCAAATAATTCTCCACTTCATCCAACACTCCTCTTTTGAGATTCTTTTCTTCGTTATAGCAGGGAATAATCACTGACAAAAATGGTTTCATTATTTTTTTCTTAACCTTCTTTCCACAGTGATACCACCAAATTTTTGGGTACTGATTGTCTCGGCAATTTTATCCTGTCTGGCCAGCCAAGCATCCAAGAAAAAGGGATGAGCTGGATCAACTTCGTATAAAAGGTATAACAGCGGTGTGTTTTCCGTATTTGGCTGACGATGATATTTCCGCTGGCCCCGCCATTTAAAAAGATAATCATAACCGTAGGGGATAACCGGTGGAACATAGACGTCAATATTGAATTTTTTCTCTCCGGCATCCTGATAAATCCAGTCAACACTCTGTAATTCATTGCCTAAAGTAATGTGAGTTGGGCCGTCAACACCAGCCGAAAGATAATTCTTCAAAAAAAGAATATTGCCACTTAAAAACCAAACTATGATTAAAGCCAAAATGGGCCAGTAAAGAACTTTTTTGAAGAAAAAGCCAACAAAAAGAGCAAAAAGAAAGATAAAGGCCGGATAAAAGCCAGTTAAATAATAATCATAAAGTTGGCCGTAATTGCCGACAAAGAAAAGTAAGAAAAACAAGGGCAGGAAAAGAAAGATAACTAACATCAAATCTACTTTGTCTTTTTTGTCTTTGCTTTTAACTGATAACCAGGTGGAAAAAGCCACAAAGATCAACCATAACCAAACTAAAAATTTTGATCCTATCTTAAGATTGGTTTCCAACTTAGAAAAAAGAATATTAAAATAGGCCAGAATTCTTTCTTTAATAAATTTCGCCGTTGGTAAAGCCCAAGTTTTGGCCGTATCCGTGTTAATTCCTCCCTTGCTGAAACTGAAAAAATTCCTGGTCATCAAAAATTTATTCTTCACCTCAAATAAGGCCTGGGGGATCAAAAAGGCGACAAAAATGCCGATAGCCCAAAAAAGATTTTTTTTGCTTTTTATTTTTGGTCGGAAAATCAACCACATTAAAGCAATTGAAGGAAGAAAGAAAATAGCACTAGCCATTTCCAGTTGAAGAGAAACGGCCAGACAAATAGAAATCAAAATTAAATATTTGTCTTTTTTCCTGAAGAAAAACATCCCCAAACCGTAAAGGAGTAAAATCGTAAAGAAAGGCAAAGGCGAAGGATTGGAAAACCAACGAGCGGAACGAGTTAAATAATAAGAAAAGCCCCAGAAAAAGGCAGCCAGCAAACCGATTTGGCGATTGTAAAATTCTTTGCCAAACCAATAAAGTAGAAAAACAGTACCCACATCCAAAAAAGCAATAAAAGTCGCCGCCACTGCCGGATCACCTCGACCAATAAAATAAAAAGGGGTTAATAAATAATACCAAAGTGGGCCCAGAAACAAACCGGCAATACCAGTCGTGGGGCCAATGGCTGGAAAATCTCTTAAAGTTAAAATCTCTTGAACTTTTAAAGCATCACGGCCTTGATCATAATAAAAACCCAAAAGAGCATCAAGGCGATAAACGCGAAAAAAAGCTGCCCCAATCAAAACAATCAAAAGTAAAAGATAAATAAGCTTATGATTTTTAATTTCTTTTTTCATAGTGAATTAATTTATAAACCCCTACTCCTTCAATTTGCCATTTTTCCGCAATCTTTGTCCAGCCAAACATGGCAATTTCGGCTTTTGGATGGCCAACCGGCTGACAAGGCAACTGTTCACAAATGACAAAAAGCTGCTCGGCAATCGTTTCTTTCGATTTTTGGGGGTCAATCCGCAAGGGCGGTTTCCCCCAGACCTCCATAAAGAAAGCGTATGCTTCATCATAGTTTCTCTCTGCTAATAAGGCTAAATTAAATGGTTTGTCTTGAGCCTTAGCCAAAACAAATCTAGCGATAGTTTGGGTTCTTTTAAGCTGTTGATTAGGCGGGGAACGCAAGGGTGACTCTTTGATGGCCAAAAAAACAAAGAAAATGAGCAAAAACAAAGATAAAATTTTCCCCGCCAACCGATTTGAAAAGCAAGGTTCTGCCGAAGGCAGGTTCTTACTTGAAAAGCAAGGTTCTGCCGAAGGCAGGTTCTTACTTGAAAAGCAAGGTTCTGCCGAAGGCAGGTTCTTATAATCCCAAATTTTTGCTAAAACCCAGCCAGTCAACAAAAAGGGCACTGGGAAAAAGAAACCAAAATAATGATCATAAATATGTTGCTTGTAATTACCCAAACCCAATAAACCCACCCCAAACCAAACCAGTAAAAAAACCAGACCAATGGTTTTTTCATTTAAAAACCTTGACCATTTTTTGGTTTTAAAGGCTTGCCAAATTAAATTTCCCAAGACCATTAAATTCACCAGGAGTGTCGTCCACCAACCCCAAAGTTGATCTTTACCTGTTACCAATCTTGTAAAAACTTGCGTCGTTAAAGCCCAAATTTTAGGGATGGCTTTGTAAAGCTTAAAATTAACCGTGGTCTGCCGATCGGTAAAAAAGGCCTTAAAAGCATTAGCATTAATAAAATTATGCCTTAAATCAAACCAAACTAAAGGAGCCACCGTTAAAAACAAAAAGATGAGTATCAAAAATAAGGTTTGCCACCAAAATCTTTTCAGGGAAGCTTTTTCTTTCTTAATATCGATTAACGTTAAAAGCCAAAAAAGAAAGACAGCCGGAAACAACAAAAGCCCTAGCCAATGGGATTGGAGGGCAAAAGATAAAGCCAAACCAATAATCGGTAGCCACCAAAATTGTTTTTGACGCCAAACTCGCCAGATGCCAAACATGGCAATGAGGGCAAAAAAAGGCATGACATTGGGGTTCCAGGAAGAACGCGAGTAAATAATAACAATCGGCGAAAGAGCATAGAAAAAGGCGGCTATGAGAGCCGCTTTCTTGCCAACCCATTCCTGACCTAACCAAAAAACCAAACCTGCGGTAATTACCCCCAACAAAGCCACCATGGCCGCGGGACCAACCGGCGAAAGACGGGCGATAGCCATCGCCGGCAAGATTAAATAATAATAAAGAGGGCCCAAATACATATTGCCGATTGAAGTGACCGGACCAATCAAACGAAATTTATGGTCAACAATCATTCTCTTTACTGCCAAGGCGTCGCGGCCTTCATCACCTAAAAAAGTCATATAATCTGGCAAACGCCAGAAACGCAAAAAAGCTGCCAGAAGAATAATTAAAATCAGGAGGATTAAATAATTATTTTTTTGTAAAAATTTCATCTCTATCTTAATTTTTTCCAAAAACGAAAAAGATCCTTGTAGGCACTCAGGATTACTTTTAAACTTGCTCCGGTAGAACCTCCTGTTAAATCAGGATAATGATGAACACCAATTTCCACAATCTTAAAACCAGCTTTTTGAGCTTTAACTAAAAACTCCGTCGTGATAAATGGGCCACGTTCTGACTCTAAGTGAGGAATCTTGTCGATGACTGATTTCCTTATTAATTTAAATCCGCAATCAATATCCCGCATTTTCAGCCCAAAGATTATAAAGACGGGCAGTTCCCAGGCTAATTTTGAACCCAAAATTCGATAAAAAGGAACACCTCTTTTTAAGTAGTAACCGGCAACAATATCGGCGTCGGTCTCTTTCTGTCTTTTAAAAAATTTAGTAATTTCGGTAAAATCAAATTGCCCATCAGCATCGATTAAGACAACCCAAGGGAAACGAGCGGCATACATGCCTGATTTTAAAGCCGCCCCATAACCACGATTGGGAGAATGGTGGATGACTTTAATCTTTCTATTTTCGGAAGCTAATTTATCCGCGATCTGGCCGGTTTTGTCTTTTGAGCCGTCATCAACAATAATAATCTCGTAATCATTGGCAATTTTCTTTAAAACCTCATCCACCCTTTGTGTGGTTTTTGCCAGCATTTTTTCCTCATTGTAGGCTGGCAAGAAGACCGAAAGTTTATCGACTAGTTTCATTTTTTTAAAACAAGGTTCTGCCGAAGGCAGGTTCTTACTTGAAAAGCAAGGTTCTGCCGAAGGCAGGTTCTTATATCCAAAAGTATAGCATAAAGAATTTTTCTTTTAAAATTAAACTTATGTTATTATATATTTAATGAAAAAATCCAGACGCAATTTGTGGTTCATAGCTCTCATCTCACTTTTTTCGACTTTTGTTGTCTGGCTTCCCTTCTTCTTAAGGCTCTCTCATTTTTGGAAAATGTCTTTACCGAACGATGGCATGGCTACTATTATGAAAAATTTTGATGGTTTGTATTATGTGGTCATTGCCAAATCATCTTACCGCCCAGAAGTCATCAGCGGACTTTTTTCTTTTCCACTTCCAGCCATCTATTATGCCGCTCATTTCCCTTTTTACCCAATTCTTATCAGGTTTTTTGCTCCGTTGCTTGGATATCTTTGGTCGATGCTTTCAGTAAATCTTGTTGCCTCTATTTTAGCTGCTGTTATCTTTTATTTATTTGTTAAAGAATTTAAATATTCAAAATCGCCTTTTTGGTTAACCATTATCTTTCTTTTCCTTCCAGCTCGATGGTTTATCGTCCGCTCAGTGGGATCACCTGAGCCATTATTTATCTTGCTATTGATCACCTCTTTTTATTTCTTCAAAAAAAAGAATTATTGGTTAGCAGGAATTTTTGGTGCTCTTGCTCAATTAACCAAACCACCGGGGATTCTGCTTTTTGTCGCCTACGCCATCTATCTCATCTGGGAAAATCGACCCTTAAACATCATTAAATTGATTAAAAAAGCTTATCCACTACTGCTTATTCCTCTAACCTTATTCTGCCTTTTCACTTATTATCGTTTTACTTATCACGACTTCTGGGCTTATTTTCATTCCGGCGATAATATTCATCTTTTCTGGCCACCATTTCAAATTTTTAACGCCAGTGCCCGCTGGGTAGGCACTTATTGGTTGGAAGAAATTATCTATGTTTTTCTTTTAGGAATTCTAGGTGTCGTTTATCTTTTTAAACAAAAGCGTTTTGATGTAGGGATTTTTGCGGCGGTCTTCTTTTTCACCACCTTGTTTGTCGCCCACCGCGATGTTTCTCGTTACAGCTTACCACTGGTACCATTTTTATTGATTGCTTTTGAGCCATTTTTGGTGAAAAAAGAATTTAAAATCGCCTTTGCGGTAATTTTACTGCCCATCTTTCTTTACACTATCAATTTTATCGCCGGCAATACCCTCCCTATTGCTGACTGGGCACCATTTTTGTAACTCATTGACATTGTGGTTATAGCTGTGTTATAGCTAATATTAGGAAGGTAGGTTAAATATTTAAATGCCGTTAACTGAAAGGCTTTTAGAAAAAAGGGCAGGACAGGAAGTTTTCCCGCTTCCTCTTCGATTATGTATGTTAGCCAATACATTGTTGTTAGTGACAAACAAAAAAGACATTTCAGAAAACACCACTCTTAACATTCCCGAAAGGAAAACCCTACAACAAGGCTTGGATTGTTTCTTCGAAAAGGCTCTTCATGGCAAAAAGATTGTGGATGATGTATTTACATCAGGAAAGCTTAGTGGAGATATTGATGCACTTCGAATGTATGGTGTAGCCCGAGATGTGCTGAAAACATTAGAAACAAAGCATTACATCGAAAAAATAGATAATCATGGGCTTGTTTTAAAAGAGTATGAAACTTCTCTTAGAGAACTTATCGACAGTTCCAAAATAGGGAAAGATGGCCTAAATAACCTACAAAAACTTACTATCTTTTTCAAGACTTTAAGAGAAATTCAATTGGAAAAGCTTGAAAGGCCAGGGGAGAAAGTCATATTACCTAATCCTTAATTAAATTCTTCTTAATTTGCGGCTCGTCGTGATACCAATGGCAATACTCTCGCCATTGCTGATTGGTCACCGTTTCTTTAAAAAGGGAAACTTCCATCTCTTCCAAATAAAAACGTTATACATTGTATAGTTATAAGTGAGAATAACTGGCATTATTACCACTAGGCTAATTTGACGAACCAAGGCAGTATCTTTAAAGATAATCACACCCAAGCCTATGCCAATAAACTGAATAATAATCGCTCCTGTAGAAGTTAAATTAAATTGTAAAAATTTCAGGATAATTTTTAATGGTCGGGTAATTTTAACATCAGTAAAAGTCCAAAAGTTATTGAAGGTAAAATTAACTATCATGCTCAGCTCAGCGGCAATCGCGGCTGACCAAGCTGAGGGTTCAGCCATCACAGAAGCAAAAGTTCCCCGTAAAAAGTAAAAAAGACCAGCCAATATTTCAAAAAACTTCATACTTCTGAAGATTTCCAAGCCAATTGCATTAACTACATAGCCTGTAAACCCAACCGTACCGAATTTAATAAATCTTAAAGTGCCCTGATCGGTTAATCTCAATTTAATCACCCCCAAAAAAGTTCTCCCCACATCTGAAAATGACATCTTTGTCTTCCCTTTTTCTCGCAGTTTAAATTGTAAGGGAATTTCCACCACTTTGGCTCCCATATTAACAATCTGATAAAGCATTTGGGTTTTGTAAAAAAAGCCGTTGGCAATTTTGGAAAAATCCATCTTATCAAGGAAACCACTGACTTTAGTTAATTTAAGTCCAGTGGAAACATCTTTGACTCTACCTATATGGGGAAAGAAGAGTACAATCCGAGAAAATAATCCTCCATATTTAGTTAAAAATTTCCGATAAAAACTCCACTGGGAAGGAATTAAACCTCCCTTGACAAATCGAGACCCAATGACATAATCATAACCCTTATCAAATTTTTGAACTAAATCAATAATATATTTCGGGTCATGTTGAAAATCGGCGTCAAATTCAATCACTGCATCGGCTTTCATTTTCTCCATGGCATACTGCATCCCTCTTTTATAAGCCGCCCCCAAGCCTTGTTTTTCTCCTAAAGAAAGGGTGACATTGGCATATTTTTTCATTTTCTGACGAACAATTTCAGCCGTTCCATCCGGCGATTTATCGTCAACTACCAAAATTTCCATCTGATTATTTTTAATCTTGGGGAAAATATCCTCTTCCAAAACATCGATCATGCGACCGATGTTTTCTTTTTCATTATAAGTAGGAATAATAACCACAATCTTCATCTTAAAATACTATACCATTTTCCCTTTGAAATAGTCTATGGTTTTCAAAAGGCCTTCTTTTAAAGAGACTTTTGGTTGCCACCCCAAAATTTTTTTGGCCTTACTAATATCGGGGCAACGATTGGTGGGATCATCAATAGGAATTGGTTTGTAAACAATCTTAACGCTGTTGTCTAAAAGCTTAATGACGGTTTTAGCTAGCTGTAAAATAGTGCATTCATTATCATTGCCGATATTAAAAACTTGTCCTTCGGTATTTTTTTTGAACATAGCTGAAATTAAACCTTCAATGGTATCGCTAATATAGCAAAAACTCCGCGTTTGTCGACCTTGGCCATAAACGGTTAAGGGTTTTTTCTCTAAGGCCTGGTTGATAAAATTCACCACCACCCGACCATCATTCTTATCCATTCTTGAACCATAAGTATTAAAAATCCTGATAATCCTGGCATCAACTTTGTGCTCTCTGATAAAAACCATGGTCATTGATTCCCCAAATCTTTTGGCTTCATCATAACAAGACCTAATACCAATGGGGTTAACATTACCCCAATAGGTTTCCGGTTGGGGATTTACTTTGGGATCACCGTAAATTTCCGAAGTTGAAGCATAAAGAAATTTCGCCTTATGCTCATTGGCTAATTTTAAAAGATTGTAAGTCCCTAAAGAATTAACAAACAGGGTTTTTTCCGGATGGCGAAGATAACTCAAGGGGCTTTCGGGATTGGGACTGGCAGGGCTGGCTAAATGAAAAATGGCTTTAAAATTAACCCGATTAATTTTCTCTGGCAACGACTGAATGACATCATGCCTCAGCAAATGAAATTTTTTGGAAGATAAAAGATGGCTGATATTTTCCCTGCGGCTGGTTAAAAAATTATCAACACACCAAACCTCATAACTTTCATCTAAAAGTCTTTCACATAAATGAGAACCGATAAAACCAGCACCGCCAGCAACTAAAACCTTCATTGACCTATCCCTTCATAAATAAATCCTAATCTTTCTAATTTTTTTCGATTATAGACGTTTCGACCATCAACAACAACAGGATTTTTCATTATCTTTTTAACTTTGGCAAAATCAAGTTTGAGATATTCTTCCCACTCGGTAACTAAAAGTAAAGCTTCAGCTCCTTTTAAAGCCCAATATGGATTGTCAAAAAATTTAACTCCTTTTATTATTTTTTTTGCTTCAAAAATAGCAATTGGATCGCAAGCCCTGATTTTTGCTCCTCTTTTTATCAACTCTTCAATTAAATAAATTGATCTGGCTTCACGCATATCTGAAGTCCCAGGTTTAAAAGCTAAACCCAAAACCACTAAAGTTTTATTTTTAACAGAACCGCCACAAACCTTAAGCACCTTTTTAATGAAATAACCAATCTGAGCTCGATTAGTTTGCTCAACTGCTTTTAAAATTTTAAAATCATAGTTGACTTTTTTGGCTAATTTTATTAAAGCCTGGACATCTTTTGGGAAACATGAACCGCCATAGCCAAGACCTGCACCCAAAAAATCCCTACCAATACGTTTATCCATCCCCACTCCATCCATTACTTTATCAACATTGGCATCAAATTTATCACATAAAACCGCAATTGCATTCGCAAAAGAAATTTTTGTTGGTAAAAAAGCATTTGAGGTATATTTAATCATCTGAGCGCTGGCAACATCACAAATTAATCTTTCACCAGAAATAGACTGATGAAGTTTAATTAATTTATTAATAACTGATTTTTTCTCCGCCCCAATGACAACTCGATAAGGAGAACGGGTATCTTCAATCGCCCGACCTTCACTTAAAAATTCGGGGACGGAAACCAAATCAAAATCTCCCTTGGTATATTTTTTCATCCATTTTTCTAATTTTTGATTAATCCCCGGTGGAACTGTACTCTTAATGGCGATAATCGTTGGTTTTTTTAAATTTTGAGCAATCGCTTTGGTAGCCGCATAAAGATAACTTAAATTAATTTTGCCGTCTTTGTTGGGGGTTCCCACACAGATAAAAATAATCTCTGAATTTGGAATTGTTTGGGCATAATCGGTGGTAAATTTAAGCCGACCAGATTTAAAGTTTTTAATAATTAACTTTTCTAAACCCGGTTCGTAAAAAGGAATTTTACCGGAAGATAATTTTTTAATTTTGCCCTCGTCATTATCCAAAACCCAAACTTCATTTTTAAAATCAGCAAAAACAGCGGCTGTGACCAAACCAACAAAACCAGCGCCAATAATGGTTAGTTTCATCTGTAGTATCATATCATATCAAAAGATGTGGTAAAATTAAAGCATGATGAAAATTGATATTTTAACCCTTTTCCCAGAAATGTTTAAGGGACCTTTTGATGAGTCCATTATTAAACGTGCCCAAAAAAAGAAACTACTGGAGATTAAAATTCATAACTTGAGAAAATGGGCTGATGATAAAAGAGGAACGGTTGACGATCGACCTTTTGGCGGCGGTGTGGGTATGATTTTAATGATTAAACCGATTTATCAGGCCTTAAAAGACCTAAAAAAACCAAACTCAAAAGTCATTCTTCTTTCACCTAAAGGTCAAGTTTTTAAACAAAAAATAGCAAAAAAGTTAGCCCAAGAAAGTCATTTGATTTTTATTGCCGGTCATTATGAAGATATTGACGAAAGGGTTAAAGAACATTTAATTGATGAAGAGATCTCCATTGGCGATTTTATCCTCACCGGCGGTGAACTGCCAGTAATGATGGTTGTTGATACTATTGTTAGACTGATTCCTGGTGTTTTGGAAAAATCTGAAGCAACCAAAGAAGAAAGCTTTGGACATTCTGGGTTATTAGAATATCCTCAATATACTCGTCCAGACGAATTTAAAGGCTGGAAAGTGCCTGAAGTTTTGCTTTCCGGAGATCATCAGAAAATTGAAGCCTGGCGAAAGAAAAAAGCCCTAGAAATTACTCAAAAGAAACGTCCTGATCTTATTAAGAAGTAGTTTAATTAATTAAATCGATTTCTTTATGCCGTATTGTTTCTTAAAATAATCTCGTTGCTTATTTTTTAGAGGTTTCCACCAGTCAACATTTTCCTTATACCAATCAATTGTTTTCCTAAGATAAGTCTCAAAACTATACTTTGGTTTCCAGCCGAGTTCTTTGTTTATTTTCCGCCAATCTACAGCATAGCGACGGTCATGACCCGGCCGATCCTTTACAAATTCAATCCACTCCTTTGGATTTTTCTTAAGAACTCTGCAAATTTCTCTTACCTTTTCAAGGTTAGAAATATCTTTAGTCATCCCACCTATACAATAAGTCTCTCCAATCTTACCTTTTTTTAAGACCAAATCAATTGCCCGGCAATGGTCTTCAACATAAAGCCAATCTCGAACATAAAGGCCATCGCCGTAAACTGGTACCTTCTTCCCTTCCAAAAGATTCGTAATCACTAGGGGTGTTAGTTTTTCGGGGAATTGAAAGGGACCAAAATTATTAGAACAATTAGTTATTGTTATTGGTAAATTATAAGTATGGTAATAAGCTCTCACTAAATGATCCGCTGCTGCTTTTGAGGCAGCGTATGGACTGTGGGGATTGTAAAGAGTTTTCTCATTAAATTTTTTTGATGAATTTAAAGGTAAAGCGCCGAAAACCTCATCGGTGGAAACATGGTGGAAACGTTTAATGCCAAAATAGACAGCCGCATCCAAAAGTACCTGGGTGCCAATAACATTTGTTTTTACAAAAATTTGTGGCCCTAGAATAGAGCGATCCACATGGGATTCGGCTGCGAAATGAACCACAATATCAACTCCCTTCATTAATTTATTGACTAGCTTTCCGTCACAGATATTGCCTTGCACAAAAAAATAATGGGGGTGGTTTTTAACCTCGGTGAGGTTGGCTAAATTGCCAGCATAAGTTAAAGCATCGAGATTGACAATTTCATCCTTGGGATAATGTTTAATCCAATAGCGGATAAAATTTGAGCCGATAAAACCTGCTCCGCCGGTAATTAAAAGTTTCATCTTACACCTTTTTTAGAGGCCCAATATTGGCTCGACCTAAATAAAGATTCAAAAGAGCCGGCGTCAGACCAAAAACCCTTCAATTCTTCCCAATGTATATTACCGGCTTTAATATAAAAATTATTAACATCTGTAATTTCCAACTGTCCCCTTGAAGATGGTTTACATTTCCTAATGTAGTCAAAAACTTTGTTGTCATAAATATAAAGACCAGTCACTGCATACGAACTTTTCGGTTTTTTAGGTTTTTCCTCAATGGCGATAATCTTTTTCGGATTTCTCTTATCAAAAACTGGGACACCGAAACACTTAGGGTTGGGAACTTTTTTTAGAAAAATCGTAGCTCCTTCTTTAAAAGACTTTACAGCTGGCCCAATATCAGCATCGGTGGTATTATCACCCAAAACTACCGTTATTGGTCCGCCATCAGAAAAATCCTCAGCCACCGCTAAAGCATCAGCAATACCCTTATCTGCCCCATTCTGATAACCAAATTCCAAATGCTTTAAACCGAACTCTTTGCCGTTTTTTAAAATACTAATGAAATGACCAGCATGTGGACCACTTACCACAATCATTACCTCTTTAATACCGGCTTTCACCAGAGCCTGTATGGGATAAAAAATCATTGGCCGATCAAAAATTGGGAGAAGATGTTTATTAGTAGCAAAGGTGAGCGGATAGAGTCTGGTGCCTAAACCACCGGCAATTATTACACCTTTCATAAGACAGAATTAACATTATCAAAAGAGTGTTACTTTGTCAATTTTTGAACTTCGTAATTTTATTAAGTATGCTTGTCGGCGACGACAAAGGCACCATAAGATTCAGGTTTTGTTTTGGCCGTAAAACCGTTACCGTTCACCATCCCCACCACTTCCTTAATCATTTCTCTGGTTGGACCTATATCACCAACATCAATATGAATTTCCAATTTGTAGCGCTCACCGTTAAGTCTTTTGGTAAACTCCGGCACTAAATTTTCCGCTAATCGAATTGACAATAAAGTTTCGGTATAAATTTTGTCCCTTAAACTGGCAATTTTTTCTACTTTGGTTTTTTGCCAAAAATAACGGCCGCCCTTGCCTTTACGATGAATGACGACCGCTGTCACAAAATCAATTTTATCTCGGCCATTAGGCTTGCCTGATTTAGAATCAGTGCCAATAATCAAATCATAAAAATAATCTTTTTCTTGACCCATAAAACAAACTAACTCATCAACCATGTCCTCAATAGTCATCCTACCTTTAGTTGGGCTAATAAAAATATTGTTATTACTCATAAACTAACCTAATTTTACCATATTTGAGTTATAATAGAAAACGATGGAAATCAAACTGAAAAATATCGGTCTTAATCGCTGGCAAGTCGAACGGCTACCAGGAATGAAAGCAGAGGCCATTATCTATGCCAAGGACAAGCTTTTAGTTCAATTAAAGGAAGATCGCTGTCTAGAACAATTAGTTCAATGTGCTTCGCTCCCAAAAGTTATCTCTCCGGTCATAGCCATGCCTGATGTTCATGAAGGTTTTGGTTTACCCATCGGCGGGGTGATGGCCACCGATGGCCTGGTCTCTTCCGGAGCGGTGGGTATGGACATCAACTGTGGGGTAAGACTTCTTACCAGCCAATTTAAATATGATCAAAAAATTTTTTCCACCCAATTTCTTCGTCTTCTAATTCACAAAATCGAGGAGGAAATCCCTATCGGTCTGGGAGGTAAACATCGCCAGCAGAAAATTAAGGTTAATTTTAAGGAAATTATTGAAAAGGGGGCCGGAATCTTGGTTGAAACAGGCTACGGAGAAAAGGAAGATATCAAATCGATTGAGGAAAATGGCCGGCTTGAAGATGCTGATTTAAATAATCTTTCTTCCCAAGCTATCCATCGAGCGGAAAGGGAGCTGGGTACCCTAGGTTCCGGCAATCATTTTATTGAGATTCAAGTTTTACAGCAAATCTTTGATGAGGATTTAGCTAAAAAATGGGGACTTTTTGCCAACCAAATTTGCATGATGATTCATACCGGCTCACGGGCTTTGGGTCATCAAACCTGTATTGATTACACCCGAAAGTTTTTCCAAGAACAAAGCAAATACGGAATCAAAGTCCCGACTTTTAATCTCGCCTCCCTTCCCACCGATTCCCCAACAGGCGCTGCTTATCTTTCGGCCATGGCCGGTTGTGTTAATTTTGCTTTTGCCAATCGTCAATTAATCACCCACTTTATTCGAAAAGTATTTTCTGAAACTCTCACTTCTCACCCCTCACCTCTCACTCTCCTTTACGATGTCGCCCACAATATTGCCAAATGGGAAATTCACCGTGGTAAAAAGGTTCTAGTTCACCGTAAGGGAGCTACTCGGGCTTTGCCAGCTGGCCACCCTCAAAACCCTCAACACTATATGAACACGGGTCACCCCGCGATTGTCCCTGGTAGTATGGGTACCTCCTCTTATCTCATGGTCGGCTTACCCCAAGCTGAACAGACTTTTTATTCCATCAATCATGGTGCGGGTCGGGCTATGAGTAGAACAGAAGCAAAAAAATCAATCAAAATTCAAGACTTTGAAGAAAAAATGGGGACAATTATTTACAACAAACCTTTTTATGTCATTGCCGATGAAGCCCCCCAGACTTATAAAGACATTGATTTGGTAATTGAAACATTAGTTGAGGCGGGAATCACAAAAAAGGTTGCCAAATTACGACCCTTAGCAGTCATTAAGGGTGACTAGGTCCGCCTTAAAAGAAAAATCACCACCACACCGGCTAATATCGCCACCACAATATATTCCCATAAAATCCGCCAGTGGAATTCTTTTTTAATGGCATGATGCAGGACTCCCCAAAGAACATAAGCTACCCCCAAACCAATGGTTATCCAAATTTGAATTTGGCGGTTGAAATTAAAAATCCAAAACAAACCAAACCCGATGGACAAAATCGCCATCAATGATAAATAATGTTTTAAGTCTTTCACTAAAGCACCGCTCCTGGTGTTGTTAAAATAACTGCCAACAATAAAGTGCCGATAAAGATTAAATGGGCGACGTTTTTACCCGAAAGTCTGATAATTTTTCTCTGATAAACCAAAATTGTATCCAAAGCCAAGGCCCCCAAAATAAGGCCTAGTAAAAAGATGGCAATGGTTTTAGTCAGTAAAAAGGGTGAAAATAAGGGTGGACTTTGGGTTTCGCCTTTAGCCTGAGCCAAAGCGATTTTTGGCGATAAAGGCGCTTTTTCCTCTGGCAAAACGGGCTTTTCCTCCTTGACTAAAGTTACCGGTGAAGGAATCGGTGTTGGTGTGGTGGTTTTGATGGTAGCGGCTTGTTGAGGCGGTAAAACAGCCGGTTTTTTGGCCACTGGCGTAGTCGTTGGCGTCCCGAACATCTCCACCACCAAAGTTGTTTCGACCCCATTTAACGTGCCATTGACCACCGAAAGACCAATTTCCTTGTAATTGGAGTTTAAGATATTATCTCGATGTGAAGGAGAATTCATCCAGGCCTCAACCACTGATTCTGAATTCATAAAATCTCTAGCGAGATTTTCACCGGCATAAAGATATTTATAGCCAACCTCCTGAAAAAAGGACCAGGGTGAACGACCGGACGGTGAAACATGAGACCAATAATTAAAAGCAAACATATCACCAGCTTTTCTTTGCGCCACTTCATTAAGTTTGCCGTTCAAAGTTAAAGGAGCTAAACCATTTTCCGCTCTTTTTTGGTTGGTTACTTCCAAAACTTTTTCCGGAGTAATATTAGAGGCAAAACCTAAAACCGATGGGGAAATTAAAAGATAAAAATTTAAGGCAAATTGGCCTAATAAAAAAAGAGCTACCAGCAACGATAGAACTGAAGGCTGAAGAATTTTGGCTTTGCAATTATTGGAATGATGGGGTACAAATAAATGTCTCGCCCACCAAAGCATGTTCATTTTGAGCTCCTAGCGAAAAACAAGGTTTCTCCCGACGTCACGTCGGGAGGTTCTTATAACTTATTTTAGGCGCAAAGACGAGCTTTCGTCAAGAAGGATTAGTGACGTTTCTTCAAAAGAGAAACCAGCAAGATGACAATTCCCAAAACAATAACAATAATCCCTACTATTTTCCAAAAGCCAAATTTGACAATCGTGGCATTTAAGGACTGAATAACACCGGGTTTAGATTCCGCCGCCTTGGAAGTTTCACCGCCCAGAATTTGACCCTCTTCAACTTCACTTGTTGGTTGTGGGCTAACTTTAGCCAAAGGTAGACCTACTGCGGTTGGCGTAGGTGTAACCGTTACGCTGGCTCCTAAAACCGTGGTTACCGTAACCTCACTGTCGCCAACAACCCCGGAGATATTACCAGCATGGTCAACGACTCTAGTCACATAGTAATAGTCTTTACTTTCAGGAATGCCGTTATCATAACATTTATCTTCATTCTTGGTTCCACCCACTTCGGCAATCTGGGTAGAGCTATCGGCTTGAAATTCTTTTTTGTCAGAACGATAGACAACGACTCGGTCAAAATCTTCTTCATCAGGATTCTTCCAGCAAATTCGATAAAGGAAGGTATCTTTTCTCTCTTTTTTATAATCGGAAACTGGACCAGGGGCGTGACGGTCAATGGTAAATGTTTCCTCTGAAGACTGAGCATTATTCATCCCATCGCTAGAGGCAAAATAAATTTTATAAGCACCATCACCAGATAGGATTCCACCGTCGATGGTAAACGTATCGGAAAGTTTATCCGACTCGCCCACGTTAATCCAACTGGCCCCCTCTTTAGCCAAATAGCCAATCGTATGAACACTTTTATCCTCGGCTTGAATGGCCGTATAACTAATCTTGAACGGATCATAGTTAATATAATCAGGCATATTCACGCTGTAAACCCTTAAAAGACCATTAGCTTTGACAGACGAGGCTACCAAAAAGAGAAAAATTGCCAAAACTGGTAAAGATTTAATTAATTTTTTAAACATGTAATTTTCTCCCTTTCTTAAGCAGGAATATCGCTAACCCAGCCAAAATCATCAAAATGGCCATAATCAAGACAAAGGTTGGTGAACCAGTAGCCGCGCCTAAAACTTGGCCAGTCGCAGCTCCAAGAACAAACCCACCACCAACCGAGGTTGAATAAGAGATACCTTTTCCAACCGCGGTATAAAATTCAGCAAAACCGGAATAGGCAATTTCCCCGTCAGCCTTACGGTTATAACCGGAAGCAATAGCGACATTCGGATAGCTGCCATCTTTTTGAGAGGAGTTTATTTGGGCATCATAATTAATAATTACTTCTCCACCAGACGCAATATTTCCCACGGTCCAAGTTAATTTATTACCGCTAATAGTTGGTTCAGAGGCTGTCCAACCGGTTCCGATTGTCGTTCCGGAGACATAACTGAAACCATCCGGCAAGGAATCTTGAACAATTACTCCGAAAGCAGTGAAATCAGAATCATTGGTTATGGTTAAAGTATAAGTAATCGTATCGCCTGGGCTGGCAGTCTTTCCGGCAATTTCAGCACTGGTTTTGTCCAAAACTAATTTAATCGCCGGAGGATTATACTCGTTGGTAATAGTACAGGTAATATCTTGGCCTTCAGCTAAAGTCACCGTACCACCCAGCTCTGAAGGACAACCTTCATCGCCAGAGATAGAAACAAAATTAAAATCATTCAAGCCAGCTTCGTTAATCTCGATAGGGGTATTTGCATTAACTGGGGTGGCAACGCCAGAATTCACAGCAGTGCCGCCAATCATTAAGCCAAAATCATTTAAGTTAACTTCAATATCTCCTAAAACATCTTTAATCAAAGTAATAGTGGGAGCGATATCACTATTGGTAATGGTGCAAGTCTTGTTGTCACCAGGTAATAAGGTAATAGTTCCATCATCAGCGCAGTCTCCACCCCAAACTGAAGGAGTGTAACCTGTCTGTGAAGTTTCACTAGCGGTTAATTGAACATTGGCAGTTTGGTCATAAGCTACACCGGAAGTAGCTGCTACGCCGTTAATAAATAACGGGAAGTCAGCAACAACTTTGTCACCGCCATTATCATTGACTACTGTTTTAACTAAGGTTAAGGTTGGAGCAACATCGTCATTGGTAATGGTACAGGTAATATCGTCGCCTTCATCTAAGGTAACTTCTCCACCCAAAACGGTAGGACATTTGGCGTCGCCGGTGATCGAGACAAAAGTATAACCGGTCAGCTGGATTTCATTTAAGGCCAAAGGTGTATTAGCCTGGTAAGCATTATTGACTCCGGAAAGAACACCATTGCCACCGACCGTCAAGAGAAAGTCATCGGGAAGGGCGTTACCACCATTGTCGGTAACCACGGTTTTGATTAAGGTTAGCTTAGGGGCTTCATCATCATTGGTGATGGTACAAACAAGATCTTGACCTTCATCTAAGGTCACGGAATCACCTAACTGTGAAGGACAGCCGTTACCAGTAATCGAAACAAAAGTATAACCAGTCAGACCTGCTTCATTCAAAATATAAGCGGTGTTAGCATCAACCGGTAAAGTTTGATTGGAATTAACTGAAGTGGCCCCGATGGTTAAACCAAAATCATTTTCACCAGCGTTCCCGTTGTTGTCGTTAACGACGTTTTTGATTAAGGTGATGGTTGGGGCTTCATCATCATTGGTGATGGTACAAACAAGATCTTGACCTTCATCTAAGGTCACGGAATCACCTAACTGTGAAGGACAGCCGTTACCAGTAATCGAAACAAAAGTATAACCAGTCAAACCAGCTTCATCAAGGGCAATCGGGGTATTGGCACTAACGGCTAAAGTTTGACCAGAGGTAACGGAAGTACCACCAATGGTTAAGCCAAAGTCATCAACACCGGCGTTACCACCATTGCCATTGTCAACAGACTTAATCAAGGTAATAGTAGGTGCAACATCATTATTGGCAATGGTACAAGTAATGCTTTCTCCCTCATCTAAGGTGACTGTTCCTTCCAAAACTGAAGGACATTTAGCTGAATCATTGGCGCCTTGACCAATGGAAACGAAATTATAACCACTCAGACCTACTTCATCAAGGGCAATCTGGGTATTGGCACTAACGGCTAAAGTTTGTCCAGAGGTAACGGAAGTACCACCAATGGTTAAGCCGAAGTCATCAACACCGGCGTTACCGCCATTGCCATTGTCAACAGACTTAATCAAGGTAATGGTCGGAGCTTGATCATCGTTGGTAATGGTACAAGTAATATCATCACCTTCATTAAGAGTCACTGTGTCACCAAGGTTAGCAGGACAACCTTCATCACCAGTGATGGAGACAAAAGTATAACCACCAAGTTGAGTTTCATTGATGGCGTAAGGAGTATTGGCTGAGTATGTGTTTTTAGCTCCGGAATTAACCACAGTTCCACCCACAGTCAATTGGAAATCGTCAGGAGCAGCGTTGCCGCCGTTGTCGTTAGTTGGATCCTTAACAATGGTTAGTTGAGGGGCAACATCGTCATTGGTGATGGTGCAAGTAATATCATCACCCTCACTTAATGAAATCGTTCCGCCTAGATTGGTTGGACATTTGGCGTCACCAGTCATGGAAATAAAAGTATACCCTTCTAACCCAACCTCATTAAGAATATAAGGAGTATTAGCACCTAAAGTAAGAATTTCACCTGAGTCAACAGAAGTTCCACCAATACTTAAACCAAAGTCATTGACACCAGCATTACCACCATTGTTGTTTACCACCGACTTGATTAGGGTTAATTTTGGTGCAATGTCATCATTGGTGATGGTACAAGTCACCTCATCACTTAAGCCTAGAGTAATCGTGTTACCCCCAAAACTACCACCATCACAATTCCAAGCACTAGCTGTATAACCAGAAGGGCCACCAATTTCACTCAAAGTGTAAACTACACCGGCCTTAACATTATTAGGTCCGACTTGGGGGCCACTCCCAGAAAAAGACCTCTCGGAGCCAGCAGCTGATAAAGTCCAAGCTGAAGTTGTCGCTGTACCACCATCGTTATTAGTCACTTCTTTAACTAAGGTTAAGGTTGGGGCAACATCATCGTTGGTGATAATACAGGTAGCAGAGCCACCATTAGCAACTACTAGACTGCTACAATTATCATAGGTTTTACTATAACCCTCTACGGTTGGTTCGGTCACGGAGTAAGTCCCAGCATTAACTACTAAGTCATTTTGGCCATCAGCTTCAAAGGGAATGGCACTACCACTATCGACTTGGAAGGAGAAATCTTCAGGATTTAAAGTTCCACCATCGTCATTGAAAACCACTTTCCTAACAGTAAGGGTTCCTGCTTGATCATTATTAGTGATGGTGCAAGTCTTACTACCACCAATTGTCATTGTCCCGGTACAATCAGTTGAGTAAGAATCTGTATAACCATCATGGCCATTTTCGGTAACATTATAGGAACCAGCATTTAAAGTTACAGTTGTTCCTGGAGATTCTACCCCATCAAATGAAGCCGGTGAAGGACTATTCCCGGTCACTGTGATATTAAAATCGCCCGCAACCTTGGTTCCACCATTATCATTAATGACATGTTTAATAACCGTCAGGGTTCCGGCCTGATCATTATTGGTGATGGTACAGGTAGCTGAATCACCATTGGCAATAACCACGTTGCTACAGTTATCATAGTTAGTGCTATAACCAGTAACAGATGGTTCGGTTATGTTATAAGTGCCGGCATTAACAGTCAAATCATTCTGACCATCGGCCTCAAAGGCAACGGCAGTTCCACCGTTAACACTAAAGGAAAAATCTTCGTAATCTAGAGTCCCGCCATTATTATTGATAACTACTTTCTTAACAATAAGGGTTCCGGCTTGGTCATCATTGGTGATGGTACAAGTTTCTGTTTCACCGTAAGAAATAATAACGCTGCTACAGTTATCATAGGTTGTCGTGTATCCGGAAACTGCAGGTTCGGTAACATTATAAGTACCCGCATTTACAGTCAGATCATTTTGTCCACCTACTTCAAAGGCAATAGGAGTGTTTCCATCCACAGAAAATGAAAAGTCACTGGCAGTTTTTGTTCCACCGTTATCGTTAATAACCGTCTTTTCGACAATTAACTTGCTCTGTAACTGCCTGTTTACAATATATACATCTGTATTTTGACCTGCGGTAACCGTAATCTGTGCTCCGGGCGTACCAGAATCACTATCCGGGGTAATATTAAACAAGGAATACCCAGCCGGTAATGATTCCTCACTGATTGTATGGGCTCCGGCTAAAACATTTGTATAAACAGTGGTCTCATCGTCTTTAATTGTTTTCGCATTATTACCGTCCAATTTAACTGTAAAGCTTCCGCTTGTATCGGTTACATTTTCACCATTGGGACCTTGCACATCTTTGTAGACCGTTATTGTTCCTTCTTTCAGTTCATTCTTAAACGTACATATTACAATAGAACCTGTACTTACTGACAAATTAGAAATGAAAGAGCCGGATCCCGTAAACGGTGTTCCTCCATTAGTTACACAAGACCATGACGAATTATATTTACTAATATCCGTTCCTAAAACTCCCGTTTCGGTAACGGTGTAAGTACCTCCTGATACAGCTTTTATTCCAGTTGAATCGTCCCCAATAAGGGTATCTGTCAATAAGGTTGGCCCGTTAACTGAAATTCCCCAATTGGTCGTGGCATCGTCAGGCACAACGTTTTTAATTATTTCTAAATTTCCTCTTGTCTCACTTATAAGGACACAGTCCGAAGGATCGGAATTGGGTCGATCAGAAGGATAAGAGCAAACGTCCAAAGGTCTGGCTTTATCTACACCCCCCACATCATCTAGATATACCTGACAATAGGCAACAGTGTCCTGTGGATAAGAATCACCGGAAGGAAACGGATCATTGTTGGCAAGATCGACTGCACATTCACTATTATGCGAGATTGTAACCGGTGTGTTCCCGGGACATCTGTCCGCGCGGGTATCTGAACAACTATACAAATAAGGACTTCCTGATATCTGCTGGCGTGTCTTTTCCCAACTAACACATAAAGCATAGTTAGCATTTCCGTCATTATCAGTATCAAAAAGAGCACAGGCATCTGCCGTATTTTTACCGGACATACCGATAGTATCCCAATTCCATGTTATTTCTAACGGATCGAAAGCATTGGGATCCTGACAAAACTTTGTCAGATCCTTTTGTCCGGGTTCATCGTTCGCCCCATCGGTGTCATCACGGCAATCCGTGATAGTGGATGGAATAGATATACTAACACCGGTAATTGTATATTCTGGTATCTTAATACTAAAATGGTCCAAACCGACACCTTCAACCTTATCCCCGTTTTGCTTTATTTTTTCACTTTCAATTTTCTCAACACTGTCAACTGTAATTCCAACACTTAGTGCTTCGTCAACTGATTTATCTATTGAAATAATTCCTGCTTCAACACCCTCTGGCTTAGGCAAAGTCAAATCATACTCAAACAACCCGTTTTCCATGCCGGTCGTAATATCGTACGCAAATTCAGCATCCGTTTTTATATCATCCGGCAAATCTAAATCAGATACTTTAATCTTTTGGATTTTTAAAGAAGCAGCGCCTTCTTTCGGCAAACAGTTAAAGGCAACGCTGACTTTGTTTTCCTGAGGATAAATATATTTAACTCCCAATTTCACCGGCTCTTTGGTTTGTGCCCAGTCTTCTTCTTGGTTGATTTCCCAATTATCATTGGTGGTCTCTTTGATTTCCTGGCCATCAGTCAAACAGATTTTTTCGATCGGAGTTGGAGTAGGCACAATCTGTCCGCTCACTGGATCTTCAACTGGCTTTTCTAAATCTAGGGGTGGCCCAGTTTCGTTAGGTGGAGCAGTGTTTTCTGAAGTTGGTTGATTTTCTTCAACAACCGTTATCGGTGTGACCTCTTCGGTTGGAGCTGACGTTACTTCGGCGGGTGTTTCGGTTGCAGGCGTTGGTTCCGGACTGGGGGAAACTTCTGGAACTGGACTAACCTCAGGAGCAATTGTTGCTTCCGGAGTTGGTTCTACTGGAGTTTCGATTGCCTGTTCAACTACTGGAGTTGCTGTCGGTTCTGTTTCTCCTTCGGCTAAAACCGGTTTAAAATAAAAAATCCCACTTCCGATTTGCAGGAAGAGGGAAAAAATCGCGACAGCAGAAAAAAACTTATGCAGTTTTTTCTGTCGTTTGGTCGTTAAACTAAAAAGACCTGTCATAAAAATAACAACAATAATCTAGGCAGGTGCCAAGATTATACTACCCTATAACACAGATTGTCAAGTCTTGGTGAAAATAAGTCAACTGGAACTTTAATAATCAATCTAACTCTTTTAAAATCAGGGGTAAAGTGTTTGTAAACCGGTAATGTCTGGAGTTTCTAGAGTCCTTTTATCAATTTCTCCCTCTGTAGAATAACCATACATTGTCACCTCAGAACAATTCGTTTCATAAACATCGGACAAACCAACGCCGTGGCCCAACTCATGAGTGGCAATATTTTGCAAATCCATTTTTTCTGGTTCTTTTACCGCATCGCCCCAAATAAAATCGGTATCAAACATGATGTCAAATTCGGCAATCGTTTTCAAGGCTGGGTTATACCAGACAGTTGTCACCGCAATAACCCCCTCTTTAGGATAATTCCCAAAAGAAATGGCGTTTTTACCATCTTGGGCTCCGTAGTTTACTGCAGAATCAAGTGGACAATCTTTATAATTTCCAAATAGGTCCTTCTTTGTCTTCGCATCCCAGGTTTCTCCTGAAGAAATTACAGCACCACAAATAAAATTTTCAGGAAGATTTTGTGGGTTTGAATTTGTGGGATTAATGGCATACTCTACAGGAAAACTTTGCCATTTAACTTTAGCGGGAAAAAATTTATAGCAAGATGGTTGTTTGGCTGGTTTACCGGCTGGTTTGGCAAAATCTTTTTTATAGTGAATAAATTCTATCTTTTCTAAATCCGGAGCGTTGGCTTTACCTTTTTCCTGAGGCGTTATTGCCCTTGCTATGACAATAACCCCAGAAAAAGTTAAAGCAAGAATCGCGATTAAAATTCCCAGGCTTACTTTTTTCATCTTTGACATCAGTGTACTACTTTAAGTAGCAAAAAATCAAGATTCAACTAATCTGGCAATCACAATTAATCTTTTCAAGGTTGTTCCAGGTGGATAACAAGTCTGCAAAGTTAAAGTTTTGCCTTTTAAAGTTTTTAAATAATCAGCTAATTTTTCTGGTGCCACAATTTTTTTCTCCATCACTTTATAAACATATTTTTGTTGTTGATAATAAACAAAAATTTCATCATCTTTTTCCATTTTATTTAAAAGATAAAAAACCGCATTGTAGCGGCTGGCATTCAATGGTGTATCAGTTGAATGGGCAAAAATAAAAACATTGCCCTCCTGGCCAGGCAGCAAACTTCCTTTGGCGTGGGCCACGCCTTGAGCTAAAAGAGGCAAATATTCTTGAGGTTTGGCGGCATCCACATGGGCAAAAACTTTAACATTAACGTCAATTTTGGGAATCACCAAGCCAAATTCTTTATCAATGGGGATGATTTCTTTATTTTTTTGGAAGGAAGATTTAACCGTTGTTAACCGGTAATTTGCCTCTTCTCTGATCACCGGAGAATAAATTAAACCAACAAGCAACAAACCACCAATAATTAAAATCAGACCAATTATTTTTAATATCTTTTCCACGAACTAATTTTATCATAAAATGATTTCAGGAGATAACATTCTCACCATATTGAAATGTGGTGTTTTATCTCGAAAGAAGAATGTTTATTCTCGTTCAATTCATCCCCGCAATAAATTGCAGGGTATTCTTGAACGGTCATATAAAAGAAGTTTGAGGTGGTGCAGAAACTGGGCAAGCCGGATATAACTTACTTTTAAAAGTCTCTGCACCACCAGAAAACCCTCAAAAATTTGACACAAAAAAAGCCGGTTAATCCGGCTTAATCTATTAAGTAAAGATTAAGGAAAACTAATTTCGGTGTCAATAGCCAAAATTATTTAGAATATCCCTGGGGGTGAGTTTTATGCCATTTCCAAGCAGTTTCCACAATTGTTTTTAAGTCTGAATATTTTGGTTCCCAACCTAATTCTTTTTTGATTTTTTCGGCTTTAGCAACTAAGCGAGCTGGATCTCCCTCTCGACGGGGGCCAATTGGAGAACTAAAGTTAACACCAGAAACCTGCTTTACCATTTTCACCACCCCTAAAACTGAATACCCACTTCCGGTGCCTACATTATAATGGTGGTACCCTTTTTCACCTTCTTCTAAAGATTTTAAAGCTGCCATATGGGCTTCAGCTAAATCCAGAACATGAATATAATCTCTAATACAGGTGTTATCAGGTGTTTCGTAATCATTTCCGTTAATTTGGAAGTCCTTCCTCTTTCCTAAGGCTGCCTCACAAGCCCGGGTGATTAAATGAGTTGGTTTTGGGTAATCTTGCCCAACATTTCCATCCAGAGCGGCACCAGCCGCATTAAAATAACGCAGCGCTACCGAAGATAAACCATAAGATTTACCATACCAATTAAGAATTTTTTCAATTATTAATTTTGATTCTCCATAAGGATTGGTCGGAAGTTTCAGATCATCCTCATCAATGGGAATTTTGGTCGGCTCGCCGTAAACAGCTGCTGTTGAGGAAAAAACAATTTTCAAAACTTGGTTATTAATCATTACGCTTAAAAGATTTAAGGTTCCAAAGATATTATTGAAAAAGTATTTTTGGGGATTTTCTACAGACTCTCCCACCTCAATATAAGCAGCAAAATGAACAACTGCGTCTGGTTTTTCTTCTTTAAAAACCTTATCCAGAAGTTCAATATCTTTTTGAAGATTGCCCTGATAAATTTTAATACCCTTAATGGCTTCACGATGACCGGTCTCTAAACTATCAAAAACCACCGGTTCAAATCCAGAACCTTTTAAGGCTTTAACTGTAAAGCTCCCAATATATCCTGCTCCACCAGTAACTAAAACTTTTTTATTCATTTATACATTATATTTAGGTAAAACTAATTTTCGCCTACCATTAACTGGAATGTCAAGGGCAAAACCTAAAGCATTGGCCACAGCCACACCAATTTTTAGCCCAGTAAACGAACCTGGGCCAACATTGACCTCGATTTCTTTAATATCTCTTAAAGAAATTTTTTCTTTTTTTAAAGTTTCTTCAATTAAACCGACCAAATCTTGCGGCTTTTGGTTCTTACTGATAAATTCCCAGTGTTCATGGTCTAAACCAATAATAATTTTTTCTCTGTCAGTAGTATCAAAACAAAGAACCACAGGTTCTTTGTTTCGCTCTATATTCGCTTTGCTCATACTATTTATAGTCTTGAAATAAAGCTTCATTCTTTATCCTTATTTTCCTTTGATTTTCGGAAATATAATCAAAATAAATGTCTATTCTCTTTTTGGGTAAAATCTTTTTTATTTTCTCCGCCCATTCGATGGCAATAATCCCATCTAGGTCGGTAAAAATCTCTTCTAAACCCAGACTCTTGGTGTCTTCAAGTTTCTCAATCCGATATAAGTCAATGTGGTAGAAATGTGAGCCATATTGCTTCATAAAGACAAACGTCGGTGAGATAACTCTTTTTTTAATCCCTAAACCCTTAGCTATTCCTTGAATAAAAGTCGTCTTCCCACTCCCCAATTCTCCATAAAGAGCCAAAATCGTTCCTGGTTTTAAATCACACCCGATTTTTTCGCCCAATTTTTGAGTTTCAAGGGCGCTTTTGGTAATAACTTCCATACAATCAATCCTCCTAAAATGACTCCCGAAAAATCAACCAATAAATCTTTGACCTGGAAAGAACGGGTGGGAACAAATAATTGATGAGCTTCATCCGACAAACCATAAAGCCAAGCTAAAATCAGGGGTACCCAGAACTCTTGCTTTTTAACCCTAAAATTGAGGGCTCGAAAAAATAAGACAAAAAGAACTCCATACATCAAAAAGTGGGCAAAACTTCTGAAAATCTCATCCCAAAAAGGATTTTGAGAAGTTTTTAGATTAGGGATGGATGAGAAATAAAAAATAAGCAAACACCAAAAAATAACTGGCAGCCAAAGACTTAAAACTAATTTAAATCTATTCATTTGAAATAAATTATACGGCGCCTATCGGCTTGTATACTTGAAAGTATACCACAGCCAGCAGGCACTGGCGAAGAGAAGCAGTAAGCCGCCGACAAGAAAAATTTTGGGCAGGGTTTTATTTCTCGCAGACGGCGTGGCTTCGTTTTTCTCTGACTCACCAGTAGCTTCATAAGGATAAAAAGCGGAAAAAGTTGCCATTTCTTCGCCCAAAACTTCTCCGGAAGCAGTCGCCGTCTGATTAGATTTTTTTGGGGTAGGGGTTGGTGATATTTTTTGACTGGGTGTTGGAGTGAGTATTTTTTGAGTTGAGGTTGGAGTTGATGTCGGACTTGATTCTAAAAAAACCATCACCGGCGAAACCTCATCAGAAGCGTTAGAATTGATGGTTATTTCTTTACTCCAATCTTCATAGCCGGTCTTTTCCAATTTAATGGTGTGTTGGCCAAAGCCGCAAGCCACATAACCATCACACTGGCAACCTTCACAAAAAGTCAAAACCTCCGGAGCGTAATGATGAATATAAACTTCATCAACATAAACTTTCACACTATTTAAAACTTCTCCATCTTCATCTTTTACCTCATTAATTTTATAAGTAGCGTTTGGGCTAGAAGTTGGAGTGGGCGGCTTCACTGTTGGCGCCGGGGTTAAAGTTGGGGTTGGATTGGGAGTTGAAGTTGGCACAAGAGTTGAAGTGGGTAAAACAAGGCAAAAACTATTATCCGACCTCATTGAACTAGTAATCTTTATCCACTCGCCACTTCCTTCCGGTTGACGGGCTCCATATTCCGTAGCGCCTAAAGCTAGAAGATTAATTTCTCTTCCTTCGCAGGCTGGGCCACTCCCGTAAGAAACACAATCCATTAATAAATCGCCCTCCTGTAGGGTAATTCTATCTCCGCCGTTGTTCAACCAGTTTGAAAAATCTATCGAATAAGTACCGTTAGTATCTAAAAGACAATTAGGGAAACTTTTCTGGTTATTACTTGCATCGACTAGTTTTAATCTAGAAATCTCGAAGGGTTCACCGATATTGTAAATCTCCACCCAATCAGATGTTGTTCCAGAAGAAAACTCATTAATCATCACCCGGGCAAAAACAACCCTTGGCGAAAACAAAAAAATCACCGCAACTATAAAGAAAGAAAATAAAAGTTTTCTTAGGGCAGCCATTTTGTTTAAATGATTCGAATCATTTGCATCAAAAAACCGGATTTTTAATCCGGCTTGCGCAAAAAAGACTATTTATATATTTATCTCATCCTCATTAAAATTTAAAAATTTATTTAATTATTCAGACCAACCTTCTGAAAGAATCATAAAAATCTCCTTTCCTATTATTATAATATCATTTGTCAATAACGTCTTCCGCGGATAAAATCCGCACAATGAATTATACGCTTTTCTTGAAGCTTTTAATAATTGACATGAAGATAATAGCTATCCAAATTACCTTCATCATGGTGAACCCGAACGTAGCGCAGTGTTCCCCCACCACAACCAATTGCCCCCCGGTATAAAGTTCCGGCTTTGACCACCTTAACCACTCGATCATCAGAAGTGATATCAATACCAGTATGAGAATCGTACCAGACAAGCCTGGCCCGAATGGCACTCGTGTTTGGACCAAAACCCTGATTAAATCTGATAGGTTCATTTAAAGGCCAATCCCAATTCCCACTACCATCATGCGGGTCACCCCCCGAATCATCAATCAAACTAATGTTTCTTAAGTAAGAAAAGGGGTTTTTAACATCAGTGCCCTCGGCCACTTGAAAATGAAGATGAGTACCAGTGGAACAAGCTGAAACCCCTGCAATAATATTAGCAATGGTCGCTCCCTGATCAACCTTACCAACTTCTGTTTCTTGACCTTTACCAGCAATAATCCCCTGAATGGCGACGATTTCCGCTCGGCTAGCACTCAAAAGATTTTGATAACGCAACTCGTTTGCTTGAGATTCTTTCAATAATCTTTCCTTATCCACCCTTTGCTGGGCTAGTAAATTTTTCTGGGATTCGAGTTTTTTTTGGGCTGCTTCTAATTCTTCCTGTTTTTCTTCTTTTAATGTCTTTTGATCCTCAAAATTAGTCCGGGCTGTTTCCATCTGGATCATTAAGCTGCGGTCATGAAGTTGTACCACCCTTAAATATTTAAAACGACTGATAAAGTCGGCAAAATTTTGGGAAGATAAAAACAGGCTGACAAAATCGACTTTTCCTTTTTTATAGGTTTCCGTAATCCTTCTGGCTAAAATTTCTGAAAGTTGATCTAGGGAAAGATCGAGCCGGCCAATTTTGGCTGTCAAAGAAGCAATCTCTTTTTCTAAGTTCTCTATTTCTTTAATGGTGGTTAAAATTTTGGCGGTGGTAATGGCAATGGCCATATTAAAACGTTTGATTTCCCCCTCAATAGTTCTTTTTTGGGTTGTTGTTTCTTGAAGAAGATTATTAAGAATGTTTTCGCATTCTTTAAGTTGACCCAAGTCTAATTCTTTTTTACCTAATTTACTCTCGCATTCTTCCCGGGTAATTCCCCAAGAAAACTTTAAAGGAAAAACTAAGGAAAAAACCAAAATAAACAAAAAAAATGTCAATCGCCAAAGAAGATTTTTTTTCATTCTACTTAAGGTATCGTCTCACGGCCAGCAAGCTGCCCAGTGAACCAATAACGATACCCGCCAGAATTTCAATTCCCAAAATCGCCAACATAAAGGGGATCGGCACCGGAAGAATCGGAATACCTGACAAAAATTTGACAAGGAAAGGAGTGGCGTACAAAAGCAGAAGATAACCAATCCCCCAAGCTAAAATAGCCCCAATGACGCCGTAAAACATCCCTTCAAAAATAAACGGAGCGCGAATATACCAAGGCGAGGCGCCAATGAGCTGTAAAATTTCAATTTCTTCCTTTCTCAAGGTAATCTTCATGCCAATAATGACCAAAATAATTAACAATGAGACCAAACCCAAAACCCCAATCAAGCCAATGCCAATCTTACGGAGAGTACTTGTCCAATTGTGAAGAGCCTTAACCACATCTTCTTGAAAAACAACTTCTTCCACTCCCGGTTCACTTTTTAAGATTTGGGCCACTTCCGGTAGAAAGGCAATATCCTTAGTGGCCACTTCCAAAGAAGCCGGTAAAATATTGGCTGTCACCATCTCCAAAAGCAAAGGGTCATTTTTATTTTGCTCCCGATAAATGACTAAGGCCTCTTCTTTGGAAATATATTTTACTTCTTTCACCTTGCCGGTTTGAGCCAATCTGGCCTTGATCGTATCCACCTGTTCCAAAGTCGTTTCATCCTTTAAAAAGGCTGTTACTTGTGGTCTGGTTTCAAAATATCTTAAAACCACCTGAAAACCACCGGCGGTTAAAACAAAAACGGTGGCCAAAAAGAAAGTCAAAAACATAATCAATGTCGCCGCCAAAGCCTGATAAGGTGAGCGGCGCATGTGTGTCCAGCAGGTTCGCCAATGTTGCTTCATTTTAAGTGATATTTTCCTTTCTTTTGGTCAGAAACTAATTTACCCTCATCCAGTTCAATGACTCTTTGGCCTAAAGTATTCACAATCTCAAAATTATGAGTGGCCATAATTACCGTTTTACCAGCCTCATTAATTTTTTTCAAAAGGTCAACAATCTGACGAGCAATCCCCAGGTCTAAATTACCCGTAGGTTCATCGGCAATAATAATTTCCGGTTCACCCACAATTGCCCGAGCCAAACAAACTCTTTGCAATTCTCCACCGGAAAGTTGAGAAGGAAAAAAGTTATCTTTTCCCTTTAATCCCACCAAATCTAAAATATTAAGCACCTTTTGTTCAATTTTTTCCTCTGCCTCATTCAAAACCCTTAAGGCCAAGGCGACATTTTCAAAAACTGTTTGGTCGGAAAGGAGTTTAAAGTCCTGGAAAACCACGCCAATTTGACGACGATATTCGGGAATTTTCTTTTTGGAAAGTTCTTGAAGATTAAAATTTTTAACCTTAATCGTTCCCTCCGTTGGTAAACATTCTTTCAGAATCAATCTAACTAAGGTACTTTTCCCCGCGCCTGATGGACCAATGACAAAGACAAATTCACCTGATTCAATGACAAAACTCACCCCGTTCAGGGCAGTGACCTCGCCAAACTTCTTGGTGACATTTTCAAATTTAACCATTAATCACAATCCTTCGGGACAAGAATCAAGAATTCTTGCCCGCCCCACGTCCATCAACCAACCGGCTTTTTGCCCGGCAAAAGTTTCACCCCAAATTTGAACACACTTGCCTAAAAATTGATTCAAATCCAAAACCGAGCTGGTCAGATAGGCCGTCTGGCTGGGGCCGCCGGGGCGAATTAACTTATGACTCCCTTCCGGCACATCTTTATTATCATTAACCACAATTTTCCCTTGAGAAGTATCTTTAAAAGCTTTTTCGTCTTTAATCCCGACTTCTTTTGAACTCTGGACCATTTCCGCTCCGCCAATTAACTGTTTTGACTGGGTGGGAACCATCGCTGAACCTTGTCCACGATTCGACAGAAAATAACCGGTCACACCACCGGCCACAATGATAGCTAAAATAACACCCACCGGAATCAAAGTCTCTTTTAAATTTAACTTCTTGGGGCTTGTTGGAAATTGTTGGACTAAATTTGGCTCTTCCATTTGAAACAAGCTTTGCTTGGTTGAAAACAAGCTTTGCTTAATTGAAAACAAGCTTTGCTTATATTCACCTCCTTCTAACTGTTAATTTATCATATCATACTTTTTAACTCCGCTTCCACAAATTCGTCAAGGTTGCCATCCAAAACCGAATCGGGATTGCCGCTTTCATAACCAGTCCTTAGGTCTTTAACCATTTTATAAGGATGCAACACATAAGAACGGATTTGTGTCCCCCAACTGCCTTTTGTTCTACCCCCTTTTAATTTTTTTTCTTCTTGTTCAGCCTGAGCCTGACGAAGACCCCACAATTTGGCTCTTAACAAATCTAAGGCAATTTTGCGGTTTTGCTCCTGATATCTTTCACTCTGGCAAGTGACGGCAATTCCCGTTGGTTTATGAATCAAGCGCACAGCCGTGGAAACTTTCTGAACATTTTGGCCACCATGGGAAGAAGCCCGGAAAAATTGCCATTCCAAATCATCCTGATTAATTTCAATTTCCGACGTTTCTTCAATTTGGGGCAAAACTTCAACCAAGGCAAACGAAGTCTGGCGTAAATGGTCGGCATTAAAAGGCGACTGGCGAACCAAACGATGAGTGCCGGCTTCCAATTTCAAATAACCATAAGCGTAAGGGGCATTGACGGTCATGGTGACACTTTTAATACCGGCTTCATCACCCGAGGTTTCATCAATAATTTCATAAGGCCAGTTTTTCTTTTCAAAATATTTAAGATACATCCTTTTAAGCATTTCCGCCCAATCCATCGCTTCTGTCCCTCCCTGACCGGCATGAATGGCCAAAATCGCCGGCGAAGAATCATATTGGCCAAAAAGAAAAGTTTTTAACTCCAATTTGGCGATTTTTTTCTCAAGTTCCGCCAGTTTGTTCTCATGAAAAAGCTTTTCCAGCTCTTCCATCTCTTGAATTTCTTTTTGAAGCTCTCCTAATTTTTTCATTTTTTCACTGGCTTTTTGGTGATCACGCCAAAAATCAGGGTCAACCGATTGCGTCTCAATTTCTCTTATCTGACGCTGAATTTCTTCCAGATTAAGTTTTTGTTTAATAAGTTCAATTCTTTTTTTAATTTCTTCCTTCATTACTTTTCCTCCAAAATTTTTTGACAAAAATCTTTAAAGATTTGTTTTTTGATAGCTTCAAGTTGTTCAGCGGGCAACTCTTTGATAATTTCAATAATCTCTTGGGTTTTGGTTTCGACTTTGATGACTTTTTCGTTTTCGGTAGATGTTTGGGAATTGTTTTGGTTTGATGAAGGTGTCGGACTACTTCCATTTTCAAGCTTTTCTTTTAAAGCACCTCCACCAGGTAAAACTTCAACCGCTTTACCTAAGATTTTTTCGCCAAAGTCACTAATCTTCTCCCCAATTTGTTGGGTGGATAAAGAAAGTATCTGGCCTTTGTCTTTTTGCTTTTTTTGCCAATCAGCAAAAATTTTAACCCCACCGGCCACCAAAGCCGCCACCAACAAAATAATTAAGATTCTTTTTAATCTATCTTTCCCCATACTAAAAACTCGTTCTTTATTTTAATCTGATTCTTATTATATAATTCTCTCACTCTTTAAGAAAGCCTGCCCCTTAAATCTAATCATATGGCCAAAGAAATTGAAGCATCTTATGCACCACCGGACGAAAGCTTTAAGGCTTTACTCTTTTTGCTTGAAAATCAACCTCCTGAAGAATGGCACAAAGGAGAAGATCATTTATTCCAGTTTGATCTTAAAAAGAATGATTGGGATAAAAACGAGATTATTTCAAATCCAGAATATTCAGATGTTGAAAAAGGATTATTCCTAAGAATAGCAGAAGGCCAAGAAAAACGAATTTCAGAAATTCCAGAAAATATAAAATCGGTCCTTATTCTTAATCAAAGAATCCAATTCAATACTGTTATTAAAATTGGTGGAAAAGAAATAAAATTTGAAGTTGAAAAACTTGTTAGCCAGGAAAAACTAATTTATAATAAAAATTATAAAGAAGAAATTTACCCTGCGGAAAACACATACTCTATATATGTTGCCGATGTTAAAAGCGATGAACTTCTTGACAACTTTGAAACTGATGAAATAGAACCTGTCTTCAATTCCATCGAAAAAAAATTCAATACTTACCACAATCAAAAATAATCAATTCAATCTCTCTCTAACATTCTCACTAGTTAATTCTCGAAGAGCATCAGTAGCAATCCACTTGGCCGTCTTATTGTCTATTTTCAAAATTTCTTGAGCCACTTTAATCGCTTCTTTATTTAAATTTTTATTCCTTTTGCCAATCTGCCGCAAGGCCCAATTAACAGCTTTTTTGACAAAATTACGCTCATCAGTCGCTTCTCTTTTAATCATTAGAAGCAATTTTATAAAATCTTTGTCTTGGGCTTTTTTATCATGAACAGCCAAACAAGCCATCAGAGTAAAACCGGTTCTTTTGACAAATTCTTCTTTTCTTTTAGTTAATCCCTCAATTTTCTGCCAAACAAAATCGGTTTTATCAAATAAACTACTACAAGTCTGGTCGCAAATATCCCAAGAATCAAAATCTTTGGCCCATTTTTCCATTTGTTTCTCGGTCACCTTTTCAGTTTCATCAATAAAACCGGCCAAAATTCTGGCTTCGTGATAACCTGAATCCCAAAGCTGTAAAGCCAATTGGTGATTTTTGCCAATTTCTTTGGCCATTTGGCGTAAAACTGGCACATTGACCCCCAAAGTTTTTTGCGAATTAATCCCAAATCTCGCCATCCCCGCCACATTTTTCGGATTAGACAAAGATTTTAATTTTTTGATGATTTGAGAAGCAACTTGAGTCATATTAAACAATAAATCCTTTTCTATTTATCTCTCTATGTCTGTCAACCATTTTTTGAAACTTTGGATTAATTTTACTCAACCTTACTAGGTTCCCATCTAAAATAATCTTTGGATCAACATATCTAAATTTTTTGTATATCTTTTTTTGAGAACCTCTTTTTATTTTGCCAATTTTTTTCTTCCTCAATAAATTTAGGATCTCTTTTATTTCTTTATCGTTTGATTCTTCCAACTTTTTCAAAATAAATTCTTCATCTTTGAAAAAATCTTTCTTGAAAATCATCTTTTTCCTTAAAGAAATTTTAAGAGCCCTGGAAAAAAGATAATACCTCACCATCTGCTCATAACCATCCCAATGCTGAATTTGAAGCTGCAGAAAATCTTTAGCAAAATCAAAAGCTGTTTTTCGATCAATAAAAACAATTTCACCATTTAAATTGATTAATTTCTTTAGGTAATTTTTTAATCTTTTTAATTTAAATCCCCAAGAACATCTTAATTCTCTTAGGGCATAATCAATTCTATCGGCACACAAATCAGGAATTGGCCTTTCCAAAAGAGTAAAATTTTCTTTATTAAGAATTCTTTTTAAAGAAAAATTAAATTTCTCCAAAATTTTGGCTATCTCTGTTCTTTTTATAAACTTCTCTAAAATCACATCTTGTAGATCTTCATTGCTGCCTTCATTTCCACCATCCGAAAAAACCCAATCGGCTATATGGGAAAAAGCCAAATGAGAAACATCGTGAATAAGACCAGCAATTTGCTCTTCTAAACTTGCTCCAAATCTTCTTAAAAGAATCATTACCCCAACACTATGTTCATATCTACTAAAACCTTTATAATGATAATATTTATCGGGAATCCCATAATTGGACATTTTCTTTAATCTTAAAAGGGAAGGTGATTTTAGAAGCTCTATTAACACCAAGTCATTTATTGCAACTTTACCGTAAATTTTATCTTTAATAATCATTTTCTTATTCTCTTTTCTTATATTTTACACCCCTTGTTTTACCGGCCTTAATGATAAATCCCTTTTCTTGAAGTTGTTTTAAGTCGTAATGTAAAGTTTTTTGGTTTATCGATAAAAACCTCCGGGAAATAAAATCAAAAGAACAATAGGGGTGATCTTTAATTATTTCCAAAATCTCACGGCGGCGGGGTAAAAGAAAATCCTCTGGTAATTCTTTTAATTCTTCAAGGCTTAAGGGATTACCTTCAATTCTGGCCGAAAAAAGGGCACTTTTTAAAAGTGATTCCTGGCGTAAATTTTCTTCAATACGAGGTGGAATTTTAATCTGATTTAAAAGCGTTTTTAAAGCTTTAATTTCAGTCAGTAATTTTTTTATCTTTTTAGTCTCTTTAAATTTATACTTCAACATTTTAGAAGATATTGGATAATATTAGATAATATTGGATATTATTAGATAATACAAGAAGATTTTAGAAGAGTTTAGAAGTTTAATCAACTATCATTTTATTCATATTTTGGATAATAACCCTTCGACAAGCTCAGGATAAACATTTTTTTAATTACCCATATTGGGGGTAACAACATTTCTTGAACTGTTGGTCAAATAGGGAACCGCACAAATTTTCAACTCTCAAAATTAATTTTCTTAACTTGCCCTATTCCAATCTTAATGTATTCATCAAAATTTTTTTTCTTTAAAAATGGCGTTTTTAGCCTTAACTGCAAATTAACTAATTCTGAATAGTTGTGGTCGGTGTAATAACCCTTGGTATCCCATGGCCAAAACTTCATTAACCGTGATTCTAGACCGGTTAGTGCCCAAGCGGCAATTTCCGCTAATACCCAAACTTGTTTATCAGTTAAACCAGAATTAGGATAATATTTTCTAATAATCGAAAAATAATGAGCTAATATGATCTCGTGGGCTGTAATCCTTCTTTGAGTAAATGGATTTTCTTTCCAAGTCCTTCCAATAACATTTCCATTCCAATTACTAACGCCTCTGCAAAAATGAGTCACTATACAAACATATTCCTTATAAAACCAGGGTTTCGTTAATTCCTCAACCGTATCTGAAAAATCATCCATGATTTCATCCCAAGACTTTTGATACGATTCTTTTGATTTTTCAATATAAGGCAAACATTTATCATAGGTAAGATTAACTATCTTCTGAAATTCTTTCTTTAGAGACTTTACTGCTTTTTTTGCTTTGGTATTATGGATTTTTGATGCTAATTGAAAATTAATGCCCGAACCAAGTATTCGACTTTCCCAATGCTTACTTTGCAAAAGAGAAAAAAATACTTTGGCATCATAATCTTTATTAATAACAAAATTAATCTTCATTTTAATTAGATTTCACCCATACTTCGGATAACAACCCTTCGAGTTCACTTCGTTTCATTCAGTGTAAACGCTCAGGGTAAACATTTTTAAACTAGCCAAGTTGTGGATAGTGGCATTTTTTCCATTTTTTCCCACTACCACACCAGCAGGGGTCATTTCTGCCAAGTTTACTCTTTTTCATTCCGGCCGGTGGGGTCCCAGAAGACGATGTTTTTAATCCCATTTCATCTTTGGTATCAATATTTGTCTGAATTTTTTGAGGCATTGTGGGCGGAGGTTGGGCTACCTGAACCCGGAAAACCCTTCTGATAACTTCCTCTTCAATCATCCTTATTAATTTTTCAAAAGAAGCAAAGGCTTCTTTTTTATATTCCACCAGGGGATCCTGTTGGCCGTAACCGCGCAAGCCAACTCCTTCTCTCAAATCATCCATCGCATCCAGATGATCAATCCATAATCGGTCAATACTTTGCAGCCAAACAAATTTTTCAATTTCCCTCATTACTCCCTGGCCGACTTGTTTTTCCCGCGAATCATAAGCTTCCATCAAGATTTTCGTCAAAAAATCGGTAATTTGATTTGGAGATTTTCCGGCGGAGCCGGATCCCGCTCCGCGGGATAGTTGAGTAATTTGATTTTTCAAGGCATTTTGTGAACTGGGATCAACAGGCAAAATTTCACAAAAACCATTCATAATTTGGTCAACCTCAATTTTCTCAAAGCCCTCTGGTGCATACATCGCCACCAAATTATTGATGCCATCGGTCATCTTTTCCTGAATTTCTTTTTTTAATTCCAGATTATCTTCCCCTGTCGCTTCCAAAATCTTTTGCCTTTTGCCATAAATAATCTCTCTTTGTTTATTCATCACATCATCATATTCCACCACTCTTTTTCGCATATCAAAATTAAAACCTTCAACTTTGACTTGGGCTTGTTGGATGGCTTTGGAAACCAAAGCGTGTTCAATCGGCTGGTCTTCGGGAATTTTTAACATTCCCATCAATTGAGCGATTCGTTCTCCGCCAAAAAGCCTCATGACATCATCTTCCAAAGAAACAAAAAATCTTGAAGAACCAGGGTCGCCTTGGCGGCCAGCCCGGCCCCGAAGTTGGTTGTCAATTCGTCTTGATTCATGGCGTTCAGTGCCAACTACATGTAATCCACCTAACTTCACTACTTCTTCATGTTCTTTCTGCCATGATTTTGAATCTCTACCTTCTTTTGAGCCACCCAAAATAATATCCACCCCGCGGCCAGCCATGTTGGTGGCTACGGTGACCGCTTTTTTATGTCCGGCTTCGGCCAAAATTTTCGCTTCCTGCTCGTGATATTTAGCATTTAAAACATTATGGGGAATGCCTTTTTTCTTTAAAAATTTATCCACAATTTCATTTTTTTCAATTGAGGTTGTGCCAAGCAAAACCGGCTGGCCTTTTTGATAACACTCTTCAATTTCGCGAACGACAGCCGCATATTTTGCCCGAGGTGTTTTGTAAACAATATCCGGATGATCAATTCTTATCATCGGCAGATTGGTGGGGACGACAATCACCTCTAAACCATAAATTTTGCGAAATTCCTCCGCTTCGGTAAAAGCCGTCCCGGTCATACCTGACAGCTTTTGGTACATGCGGAAATAGTTTTGAAAAGAAATCGTGGCTAAGGTAATCGATTCCTGCTGAATCGTCACGCCTTCTTTAGCTTCCACTGACTGATGGAGGCCATCGGACCAACGTCGGCCAAACATCAGCCTTCCGGTAAATTCATCAACAATAATCACCTGATTTTCTTTAACGATATAATCACGATCACGCAAAAACAAAGTCCGAGCTTTAAGGGCATTCTCAATATGATGAATGGTATCAAAATCTTTTTCATACAAGTTATCCACATTGAGCCATTTTTCGACTTTGCGAATACCATGGTCAGTTAAGTTGGCGGTCTTTAATTTTTCATCAATGGTATAGTCGGTATCGGAAGAAAGATTTTTAATCAAGGCGGCAAATTCATAATATTTTTGGGTTGGTTCGGTATCTGGGGCAGAAATAATCAAAGGAGTTCTGGCTTCATCAACCAAAATAGAATCAACTTCATCAACAATGGCAAAAGTGTGGCTATGCTGAACCATATCTTCTAAACGCTGGGTCATATTATCCCGTAAATAATCAAAACCAAATTCATTATTAGTTCCATAGGTTATAGCGGCCAAATAAGCCTCTTTTCTTTCCACCGGTCGTAAGTGGCGCAGTCGCTCATCATCCTGTCCTTTTTCGACATAATCCGGATCCAATAAAAACGCTTGTTCGTGAACAATACAACCCAAAGAAAGGCCAGCAAAATTCAACGCCTTACCATACCAACCGGTATCCCGACGAGCCAAATAATCATTAACCGTGACAATGTGAACTCCATTTCCAGAAAGGCCATTCAAATAGGCGGTAATGGCAGCGGACAAAGTTTTTCCTTCTCCAGTCTTTTGCTCGGCAATTCTCCCCTGATGAAGAGTAGCAGCAGCCATTAATTGAACGTCAAAAGCCCGTTCCCCCACCACTCGGAAAATGGCTTCACGAATTAAGGCAAAAGCTTCGGGAAGCAAATCATCCAATGTCTCACCCTTAACAATTCTTTCTTTAAAAGAGGCAGTTCTGGCCGGAAAATCTTTGTCTTTTAATTTTTTCATCTCCGGCTCTAGAGAATTAATTTTCTCGACCATTGGCCGGAGTTTAGTAATTTCTTTGGCATTAAAATCAAGCAAGCTCCCAAATAATTTCATATTACAATTTTATCACAACGAAGCCTAAAGTAATTGGAGAGAAAAATTTTATTTTGAGAGTTTTCTTAACTCTTCAATTTCCGTCATTCCTATCGCTCCGCGCTTGCGACGATTAATAATTCCTTTGGGAACCTTTAGCTCGCTGGCAATTTCTCTTAGGGGTATTTTACCAATTTCTTTCCTCACCCGATCTCCAACTGGAATTTTGGCAATAAAACTAACCAATCCCTCATCAAGATAAGGTAAAAGAAGATGAATCCCAAATCTTTGGCTTGATTTTATTAACTGATCCAGTTGCTCAAATTTTAATTCCTTCCATAAAATTCTAAATTGTTCCTTTCTTTCAGTCTCTGACATTTTTTTGCGATGTGCCCAATATCCCCCCATCTGTTCATCAATCCCATCATGAACAATAACTGTCTTCGGTCGGAAATGGGAAAGATATTTATAAAGCAAATAGACATCAAAACTTCCCCTCAAAACTGCTTTTTCCAAATCTTCATTGGGTCTGTCTTTTTTAAAATCCTCCAGTCCGGCCTGAATCTCATCGGGAGTGGGAATAAATTCATGATGCTCAGTTTTAAACCTTTTTGCCGCTAAACGGCCATATTTAATATCCGGATGTTCTTCATTTCCCCCCATGGTAAAGGTAACAATTTTGACTTCTGGCCCTAAGCTTTTTCTCAAAAGAGCCAAAGATAAAGTGGAATCAAGACCACCAGAAAGAGTTGTATAAATAACTCCACCATTATCCTCAAGAGCTCTTCGGCCGGCTTTTTTAAAAGAGGAAAGAAGAAGGCGTTCCAATTCCTTTAGGGACCAGTTCTTGTTTTCTTCTTTAGAAATTGTATCGATGTTTTCAACCGTTTTAAAAACATCATCGTACCCTGTAATTTCTCCAAATTCCTGAGATATTTTTTCTTCGGTGCTCATTTTATCTCCTCTCCTACGCCTTAACTTCGTAAATTATTCGACTGCCTAATTTTCTTGGCACTATTTTAAAAGCATTGTTAGTATGGTCGTAGAGAATCCCCTCAAATTTTTCCGAAAGACAATGATAAATCTCATCTTTATATAATTTATGAACAATAGAATATTTTTTGCCTTTCATATCTTTCTGGCTAAACAAAAAACAGTGATGAAGCTCATACCCCACATCACTGCCGACTTTAAAATGATGCATGTGATGAATGAGGTAAAGTTTTATCTTTTTGTTGTCTTCAAGGGCAGATAAAAATTTCTTTTTTTGCTTCTCAACTTTCATTTTTTCGGAGAAATTTTCTTTATCACCAGCTTTTTTGATAACTTCTGAGCATATTCTAACACAGTTTTTCTTTTTATTTAACGATAACTCTTGGCTTGGAGCTCAAAAAGCTCAGCGTAAACACCCCTCTCCTTCATTAACTTTTCATGGCTCCCTTCTTCAATAATTTTCCCTTTGTCCATCACACAAATTTTATTAGCCCTGCGAACAGTGGAAAATCGATGAGAAATCAAAATTAAAATTTTTCCCTTAACAAATCTGGTTATTTCATTAAAAATTTCCTCTTCTGACTTGGGATCAACGTTGGAGGTTGGTTCGTCCAAAATGTTAATCTGAGCATTTCTTGTCAAAACTCGTGCCAAACCAATCTTTTGCCATTGGCCCATAGAAGGTCCAACCCCCTTCTCAAATTCAGGCGCTAAAGGATTCTCATATTTTAAAGGCAAATTTTCAATAAAGTCATGAATGACTGATTTTTGGGCAGATTTAACAATTAAATCAAGATTTTTTATCTCTTCCACCTTACCATAACCGATTGACTCTCTGGCAGTAAAAGGATAACGCTCAAAATCTTGGAAAAGCACCGCCAAATTTTCCCATAATTGCCCCGGATTAAATTCTTTTAAATTGGTCCCATCAACCAAGACTTTTCCTTTTTGCGGGTCATAAAGGCGACACAAAAGTTTAATCAAAGTTGTTTTTCCTGCCCCATTTTCACCCACAATTGCCAGACTTTGATTGGCATCAATTTTAAGATTAATTCCTTTCAAAATCCAAGGCTGATCTTCTTTATATCGAAACCAAACATCTTTAAATTCAATACCTTTTTTGATTTTCCGAGGCAATTTTTTCTTTCCTGAAGAAATCGTCGGCTTGAGATTCAAAAACCAAACTAAATCTGTGACAAAAAGGTAGTTCTCGTAAAGCTCCAAAAATGAGCCAATCAAGCCAGTTAAATTTTGCTGAAAAGAGTAGGTAGCCCGTAAATACATCTCAGCGCTACCAACCGTAATTATCTTCCTAACGGCTGATAAACCTAAATAAATACTAAAAATGAAGGTCAAGATATTCTGGGGAAGAAAGGTTAAAAAATGAGCTTTTTCTCTTTGACGACGAAGCTTTAATAAGGGAGGATAAATCTCGCTCTGTAATTTTTTCATCCTCCCCGAGAAATATGGACCGAGTTTTAAAATTTTTGTTTCTAAAAATGGCCTGGTATAAGTGAGATAAAAATATAACCAACCCCAAATACGATGCTTAGGAACAACTGACGTCTCATATTCATACTCTAATTTTGTATACTTGCTATCAACAAAAAATTCTGGGATAGCTAAAATAAAAATTATCAAAGCCACAACTGGCCTAAAAAAGAAAATAATAGAAAAAGTGGAAATCAACCCAAATAAAAAATTAGGAACATTAGCAAGAGAGAACGCTAAATCCCAGGCTCTTCTTCCACTTTCCCTCTCCACTTTTTTGAATCTATCTTGAAAATCTGGATCTTCAATTGTTCCTATCTCTAGTTCCGAAATTTTTTGAGAAATTAAAATATCAATATGGGCAGAAAAGACTCTATTAACAGCAAATCTTAAATAGTTAGAAATTCTTATTAATCCGGACTGGAAAATACCGACTGTTACCCTCAAAAAAAATAAAATTGCCAAAATTTTAAGAGCTTCTTGCCAATAAGGATTACCAATATTTTTAACCAAGGCGTCAATTGTTAATTTTTCAAGATAAATAGTCGGGAAAATAAGCAAACCAACAAAAATATTGACCAAAAAAATCGCAATTAACAAACGAGGATTAGCTGCCCAAACCAACTTGGATGTTTGTGAGAAGGTATAGATAACTTGGCGAACTCCTAAGATAACTTTCTTAGGACCTAAATTTTTGACTTTCATTTTTTCGGGGTGATTTTCTTAAAACCCGTGTATTTTTGAAGCACTTTGGGAATTTCAACCGTTCCGTCTTTTTGCTGATAATTTTCTAAAATGGCTAAAATCGGTCTTTCAGAAAAAGCTGTTCCATTTAACATATGAATAAATTCTATCTTCCCGTCTTTAGTTCTAAATTTTGTATTTAATCTTCTGGCTTGATAATCAGTACAAGTACTGACTGAATGAGTTTCCCGATAACGATTTTCTGAAGGGAACCAGGCCTCAATATCATATTTTCTGGCCGCCGGATGGCCTAAATCGCCGGTGCACATTTTTATTATCCGATAGGGCAATTCTAAAGCCTGCATTAATTTTTCTTCTAAAGACAAAAGGTATTCGTGTTCTTTATCTGAATTTTCTGGTTTGGTAAAAGAGAACATTTCAACTTTATTAAACTGATGGACGCGAAAGATTCCTTTTGTATCCTTCCCATAGCTGCCGGCTTCACGTCGAAAGCAGGAAGAAAAACCCGCATAACGTTTGGGTAACTCTTTTTCTAATAAAATCTCATCTTTATGCATCGGGCCAATCGATTGTTCAGCTGTCCCGACCAAAACCATTTTGTCTTTATCCAAAACATACATGTTTTCTTGACCACCATGTTCCAAATAACCCATACCTTTTATCGAATCCAAAGAAATCATGGCCGGGGGAATTACTGGGATAAAACCTTCTTTCAAAAGATTTTCAAAAGCAAAATTAATTAAGGCAAATTCTAAATTAACTGCTTCATTTTTAAGATAACCAAAGCGAGTCCCTGAAACTTTTCCCCCTCTTTTAACATCAATAATATCTAATACCTCCCCTAATTCAAAATGGGCCCTGGGTTTAAAAGTAAATTTTTCTGGTTTACCCCATTTTTTGATTTCTACATTTTCTGACTCGTCCTTGCCAAAAGGAACATCATCCGCTGGTAAATTGGGAATCTGGTAAAGAAGTTCTTTTAATTCTTCCTCAATTGCATTTAAATCCGGCTCTAATTTTCTTAATTCTTCCTTAATCTTTTTACCTTTCTCAACGTCATATTTGGTTAATTTATTTCTTTCGGCTCTTAAATTTTCAATTTTACCAATTAAATCACGCCGGGTCCCATCAACTTTCAAAACCCGGTCAACAATCGCCGGATCATAGCCTTTATCTTTAGTCCCTTTTTTAACTTTTTCCTGATTTTCGCGAACAAAATTAATATCCAGCATTTAAGCTAATGATATCACAAAAACTGCTTAATAATGAAATAAACAAGACCGGCCGCAATTGCCGAAACCGGCATGGTTAAAACCCAAGCCCAAACAATCTTTCTAGCCGTTACCCAGCGAACTGCCGAAAATCTTCGGGAAGCTCCGACGCCCATAATCGCCCCGGAAATAGCGTGGGTGGTGGAAACAGGGAAACCAACCAAGGCTGTGCCAGATAAAATGATGGCACCGGCGGCTTCGGCACAAAAACCTTGATAAGGGCGTAACTTGGTAATTCCCGTTGCCATGGTCTTGACAATTCGCCAACCGCCAAAAAGAGTTCCCAGGGAGATACAAAAATAAGAAACGAGCATCACCCAAAGCGGCACCGAAAAAGTTTTTAAAAAACCTTGCTGGAAAAGCAAAATCGTAATAATCCCCATCGCTTTCTGCGCATCATTAGCACCATGGCTAACAGAAAACATAAAAGAAGAAACCATCTGTAAGCCACGAAAAACCCGATTGGTTTTTTTTGCCGAAACGCGCACAAAAAGCCTAATCACTAAACCGACTAGCAAAAAAGCAAAAAAGAAAGCCAAAATTGGTGAGGTTACCATCGGGACAATGACTTTATCAAAAATCGAAGAAAACTTTACCGCCGTGGCTCCGCCGGCCACCAAGCCGGCCCCGATTAAAGCGCCGACCAAAACATGAGACTCCGAAATTGGCAAACCAAAAAACCAGGTGGAAACATCCCAAAGCATACCCCCTACCAAAACCGCCAAAATAAAGGGCGGGTTAACTACCGATCCTTCCACAATACCCCTGCCGATGGTTTGGGCTACTGCCGTCCCAAATAAAAGTCCGGTAAAGTTACCCACCGCTGATAAAAGAACGGCTTTAACCGGTGACAAAACTCGAGTCGCCACCACGGTGGAGATGGCGTAAGCCGCATCGGTAAACCCGTTCCAAAAAGCAAAAAAAAAGGCCAAGCCAATGGCAAATAAAAAGATAACAGTCATAAGGAATTAGGTATTTTTAATGACTATTTCCCGAATGGTAATAGCAGCATCCTCACAAAGATCAAGTGTGTCTTCCAAAAGTTTATAAATCTCTCTTAGTTTAACAATTTTTTTGACATCATCTTCTTTCTCAAAAAGGTCAGCCAAAGCTCTGTCAAAAAGCTGGTCGCCTAAATTTTCTAAACGATCAACCTCAATACAGTGACGATCAATTTCCTTTTGCTCCATTTTTCTGATTTTTTTGGTCGCGTTTTCCAACTGTAAAACCTGTTTGGTAATTAAAAAGAAGAATTTTTTTAGCTCCGGGGTTGGCTCCTCAATTTTATAAAAATAAAGACGGTTGGTCACAGCATAGCAATTATCCAAAATGTCATCAAAAAAAGAAACCAGCCTGGTCAAATCCTCATGATCAAGCGGAGTAATAAAGGTGTGGTTTAATTTCTGATAAAAATCATGAACAATATAATCGCCATCATGTTCAATTTTCTTTATTTTTTTAAAGAAGGCGGGAAGACTTTTGAAATCCTTCGGTGACTTATAAAGGACCTTAACGCCTTTGGCGACATTGGTAATTTGTTTTTCCAAAAAATCAAAAAAGATTTTTTCTTGAGGGATTAACCATTCACGAATACTCATTATTTTTATTTTTCCGGTCGCAGGGTTGGAAATAAAATAACATCGCGGATGTTTTGGCTATTGGTTAAAAGCATCACCAACCGGTCAACTCCAACCCCTAATCCGCCCATCGGCGGCATACCATGCTCCATCGCTTCCAAAAAAGGTTCGTCCATTGGGTGGGCTTCTTGGTCGCCCGATTTGGCGGCTTTCACCTGCTGAGCAAAAAACTCCTTTTGCACCAAGGGGTCGTTTAATTCGCTATAAGCATTACCGACTTCAAGGCCGGCAATATAAGGTTCAAATCTTTCAATTAAATCAGCCTTTTCAACTTTCTGTTTACATAAAGCCGTCGTTTCTTTGGGAAAATCATAAACAAAAGTCGGCTGAATTAAATAAGGTTCGACCAATTCAAATAAAGTGGCAATAGCAATACCGCGGTTAAAACCAGCCGCTACTCCAGTTAAGGTCGGTCTGTCTTCGGCGACTAATTGATGTTTTCTAAGTAATGACTCAATTTCTTTATCGGTCAGTTTATCAACATCAATTTTGGCGAATTTTTTTAAACCTTCTTTCAGGGTGATTTTCTGCCAAGGGGTTTTTAAATCAATTTCCTTATCAGCGTATTTAAATTTTGTCATACCTAAAACTTTTTTGGCGACAAAAGCAAAAAGTTCTTCGGTTAATTTCATTATTTGTTCGTAATCAGCATAGGCCCAATAGCATTCCATCATGGTAAATTCAGGATTATGAAGGCGATCAATTCCCTCGTTGCGAAAATCTTTATCAATTTCATAAACTTTCTCAAAATTGCCGACAATTAATCTTTTTAAATAAAGTTCATCAGAAATTTTCAGAAAGAAATCATGATCTAAAGTGCTGTGGTGAGTTTTGAAAGGCCTCGCCGAAGCCCCGCCATAAATATCTTGAAGACTGGGTGTTTCTACTTCAAGAAAACCTTCCTTGTCTAAAAATTCTCTTAAAGAGGAAATAATTTTGGTTCTAGTTTCAAAAACTTTTTTCACCTCAGGATTCATTAACAAATCCAAATAGCGTTTGCGGTATCTTTCCTCAACATCCTTTAAACCATGCCAGGCAGAAGGTAAAGGCCGCAATGATTTGGCTAAAATTTGGAAGTCTTTAACTAAAACAGAAATTTCTCCGGCTTGGGTTTTAAAAACCTCTCCTTGGGCAGCCAAGAAATCACCAATATCTAATAGAATTGATAATTGAGAATGGAAAATGGATAATTTCTCTTTTTTGAAGACTAATTGGATTCTGCCGGACTCATCAACTAAATCCATGAATTGAATGGCCCCATGGCCTCGAATGGCCATTAATCTTCCAGCCACAGACACATCTTTGTTCATCATTTTTAAAGCTTGGAAAATAGTCTCTTTTCTCTGACAGCGAGCCGGAAAGGGGTCAATCTTTAATTTTTTGATTTCTTTAAGTTTTTGAAGACGAATATTTTTGAGTTGATCAATTGGCTGAGCCATTAAACGAAGTTTAACATAAAAGAAGTTTCTCAATCAATCTTAATAATGGTATAGATAATCTTGCCGGCGGGAGCTTCCACTTCCACCTTATCACCAATTTTTTTACCCAAAAGCGATTGGCCTAAAGGCGATTGATGAGAAATTTTAGCCTCGGCCGGATTTGCTTCCCATTCACCTACTAGATGAAAAACATGCTGTCTGTTTTTGGCTTTAACCATAACTTTACAACCCAATTTTACTTCTTGACAATTCTCATGTCCTTCATCAATTAAAACCGCCTTGCTAATTACCTCTCCCAACTCCTCAATCCGGCCATCAATAAAAGCCAGCTCTTGCTTAGCTTGGGTATATTCATTTTCCTCGGCCATATCCCCAATTTTTCTTGAGGACGACAAACGTTCGACCACTTCCGGCCGTTTGACTTTGATTAATTCCTCATATTCTTTTTTCAATCCCCCTAAACCATTTTTGGTAATGGGGATTCTGTCATTGAGATTATCCATAAGAAAAAGCTAAAAATACTTTGTTTTTAAAATAGGATATTACTCCTCAAATAAATTTCTGTCAAGTCATATCTTTTTTCACCATGAAAATAAGTAGAAAACAGGAAGAAAAAGAGTTATAATACGAGCTTAATGGCGCTATAGTCTAGGGGTTAGGACACGTGGTTCTCATCCACGCAACCGGGGTTCGAATCCCCGTAGCGCCACCATCTTTCGCTAAAGCTACAGATGGCAAGCCAATAGAAAATAGTAAGCTTGACTTTTAAAAAATGGAAGAGTAAATTAAATTAAAGCTGCCCAAAAGGCAGTTTTTTTAAAGAAGGGAGGTGAGAAAATGAATAAAACAGAAATAAAAATAGAAAATTCTGAATTTTTTAAGTTGAAAGATTTCGGTGCCGAGATAGAAAAGAATAAACCCTTAGGAAAAATTCTATTTGAGATTTTTAAAGAGTGCACAGATGAAAAAAGTCGGAATTTTCCTTTTACTAACGATAATATAATTCACGGTAAGTCTCAAAAATTTGGTTTTGGAATGGCGCTTTTAAAGTTTGAGCCTGGTTATTGGGATGAAGCTGATGTGTTTGAAGATATAGAATTATTGAGTAAACCTAGGATAGTACAAGAACAACGCAATTTTGGCTTTTTAGAGTTACGAATTTTTGAAGATTACTTAGACGCAATAAACTTTCCCTCACATTATGACTTAGCCCTGTTTTCTCTCGAGAACAAAAAGACTATCCTAGGTTATTATAAACGCGGTTCAGATTTAGAGGAGATTTCGAATCCCAAATACGCTGTGTTTTTAGCAAGAATTGAGGGGGAAATCATCGGGAAAGTCCAGTACACGAGGGGGGCAGAATTTACAAAAACAATTTACAGGCTTTGAAAACTACTTCTTCTAACTTAGCCTTGAGATAGAGGTAATACACTCCGGGAGTGGAAAATATATGACATATCGGGATTGACAAAAAATTTACAATTTAAGTCTTTTTCCCTTCCCAAACAATCAAAGCGTGGTATTTTTGGTAAAGTTCCACATCACAAGGTAAATTTTTTTCAAAAAGATTTTTTAAATAATCATAAGTAAACTTTTTTGCTAATCGGTTCTTCTTCACAAATCTTCGAGTATATTCATCAATAACAAAAGTCGGTTTGTCTAAAGCGTAAAGTAAAATGGAATCGGCCGTTTCCGGACCGATCCCGTAAAGAGCAAGCAATTTCTCCCTAGCTGTTTTTAAATCTTCTTTAGTAAAATTAATTAAACTGCCGTAGTTTAATTGTAGAAACCGACAAAATTCATACAACCTTTTACTTTTTGTCTGGTAAAAACCGGCTGGTTTTATTAAATTTTTTAATTTCTCAAGATTTTTGAGCCGACTAATTTTCTTTAAAGAAAGTATGTTGGTTTTTTTAAGATTTGCCAAAGCCTGCTCTACATTTCGCCAATTAGTTCTTTGGGTCAAAATTGCACCAATAGCAATTTCCTCTTTAAGTTTTGCTGATTTTTTCTTTTGACACCAAACTTGCCAAAGTTCAGGAGGACGAGGATATTTTTTGGATAACCGAAGATAAAATTTATAAATTCGAGGGTTCATCTAAAAATTAAATCTTCCCAGAAGATTTTTTCAGGGCAATTTTGATGACTTCGTCCATGTGAGAAACAAAGACAAATTTGATATCTTTTTTAGTTTTTTCAGGTATTTCCTCTAAATCTTTTTTGTTATTTTTGGGTAAAACAACCGTTCTAATCCCTGCTCGATGAGCGGCGATGATTTTTTCTTTAACTCCACCAATTTCTAAAACCCGACCACGTAAAGTAATTTCTCCTGTCATCGCCACATCTTTTCGAGCAGGTCTTTTAGTAAGAGCAGAAACTAAAGCCAAGGCAATAGCAATCCCTGCTGAGGGCCCATCTTTGGGGACTGCCCCTTCAGGCACATGAATATGAACATCCAAATCTTTGTAAAATTCTTTGCGCAGACCCAATTGCTGCCAACGACTCCGCACGTAAGAAAAAGCCGCCTTGGCTGATTCCTGCATGACTTTCCCCAACTTCCCGGTTAACAAAAGGTTGCCCTTACCCGGCATTAAAGCCACTTCAATTAATATAATATCCCCGCCAGCCTGGGTATAAGCCAAGCCAGTGGAAATACCAATTTCATCTTTTTTCTCGGCTAAAGTTTCAGAGTATTTTCTCGGACCTAAATATTTCTCGACATCTCCCCTGTTAATCATTCTCCCCACTTTTTTCCTTTCGGCAATCTTGCGGGCAATCTTTCGACAAATCGTGGCCAAACATCTTTCTAATTCTCTCACCCCTGCCTCCCGGGTATATTTTTGGGTAATTTCGTGAATCGCCTGGTCAGCAATCTGAATAGGTTTTTTACCCAAACCATTGGCCGAAAGTTGTTTTTTCCATAAAAATTGTTGGGCGATGTGAAACTTCTCATCTTCGGTATACCCAGGAAAGTGAATAACTTCCATCCGGTCACGCAGGGCCGGTGGAATCGTATCTAAAATATTACCGGTGGTGATAAACATCACCCTGGATAAATCAAAAGGAACTTCTAAATAATGGTCGGAAAATTCATAATTTTGTTCCGGATCTAAAGCCTCAAGCAAGGCCGCTGAAGGATCACCACGAAAATCAATACCAACTTTATCAATTTCATCAAGCATAAAAACCGGATTATTAGTCGCAGCATTTTTCACTCCCTGAATAATCCGGCCAGGCATAGCTCCCACATAGGTCCGCCGATGGCCACGAATTTCTGCCTCGTCTCTGATTCCCCCCAAGCTCACTCTAACAAATTTTCTCCCTAAAGCCCTGGCAATTGATTTGCCAATTGAAGTCTTCCCCACGCCAGGGGGGCCGATAAAACACAAGATGGTTGTGCCGCCTTTTTCTTGAGAACTGGCTTTGCTCTTTTCTTTAAGCTTCATCACCGCCAAATATTCAATAATTCTTTCTTTAATTTTCTTCAAACCATAATGATCTTCATCCAAAATTTGGGCCGCCCTGGTAATGGAGTTATTATTGGGAGTTGAAGAAGACCAGGGCATATCAATTAACCAATCTAAATAGTTTCTAATATAGCCAAATTCAGGATGGCCAGGATTCAAAGTCACCAGTCTTTTTAATTCTTTTTGGGCCTTTTGAGCTATGCTGACAGGCATTTTGGCTTTTTTAATCTTTTGTTCTAGCTCTTTAATTTCATTATCTTCCCCAGAAAGATCACCCAATTCTTCCTCAATGGCTCTTTTTCTTTCTCGTAGAACCGCTTCTTTCATGGTCTTATCAAAACGGCTTTGAGTTTTGGAATCAATTTCTTTTTCCAATTCTAAAACTTTTATCTCATTAAGGAGAAACTGGAGGTCTTTCTTTAATCTTTCTTTAACGGAAAATGTTTCCAAAAGTCTTTGTTTTTCCGAAGTTCCCAAATCCAAAACATAAGAAATCTGGTCAGCCAACTCATTGGCGGCGCTACCCTCCATCAACCTCATGATGGTCATAAAATCAACGGTTTTACCCAGATTAATTGTTTTTTGGAAATGTTCCATGATGGTTTTGGAAAGGGCTTTAGTTTCATCTGACTCTTCGACAATCTCAGGAATTTCCACAACCCTGCCCAATAAAAAGGGTTTGGGGGCTTCAATAGATTCCAGCTTCACCCGGCGTAAACCCTTTATCCAAGCATTCATACCTTCTTTGCCGGCATAAAGCAAACGCTCGACCTTCGCTAATGTTCCGATTTGATAGATATCATCCTGACCGGGATCGATGGCTTTGGCATCCCTTTGGCTGAAAAAACAAACCATTTGGTCAGTTTTATAAGCCGCTTCGATACCGGCAATTGATTTCGGCCGGCCAAAGCTTAAAACGGTTTCAATATGGGGGAAAACCACCGTTTCGCGAATGGCGATAATCGGCATGATTTTTTCTTTACTTGGTCCAAGAAGAATTGGCATCTTTTTAGCAGTCTAATATACTATTTGCTAAAAGTCAAGGTCGCCGTAGGCGACCGCACCCGCCGAAAATCGCAGTATGAGGCGTGTATGAATAATACTGAAAAGCCGAATGCTAAGATTAGGCGGGAATCCTCCAAACTTTTCTAGTCGTGAATTACCACTTTCGTCCCAGGGCTTTCTTTGGAAGCATAAACAATACCCTGTCCCTGATCAACCAAGGGTGAAGTCCAATAAAAAAGTTTTTCGGCATCGGGAATGGCCATATTCACACAACCATGGCTCATGGGGTGACCAAAGTTATTATGCCAATAGGCACCATGAATTCCATACCCTTTATAAAAATATTGGGTATAAGGAACATTAGGTAAATAATAATAAGTATTAATTTCTTTTTTACCACCCTCCATCTTGGTGTATCTTAATTTCGTCCAAATGCGAAATTCCCCGGTCGGTGTTGGTGCCCATTTACCGGAAGAAATTAAAAATTCATAAACTATTCTATCGCCTTCATGGGCGTAGAGTTTTTGGTCAGATAAATCAATTTCAATCCAGCGCTCATCGGTCGTCGCCCCCAAAACCGCTCCTTCCTGACCAACCAAAGATTCAGCACTCGGGGTTAATTCAGCCAATTGATAATCAATCTTTTCATTATTGAAAACGGCTTGTTTTTCATCTTTTTGGTATTCCCCGTTGGCCTCGGCCGAAGGCGGGCCGCAGCCGCAAGAAGTTTCCTTCAAAAAACTCCGGCCGGAGAAATATAAAACAAAACCGGCTAAAATAATGCCGATTGGAGTTATCCATCTCATTGCCTTCATAGTTTGAGATTATCACAAAACTTTTCTTGTTTCCAGATTCAAATTTTGATAGAATGGGAACATCATTGGGAGATCGTCTAACGGCAGGACCCATCCCTCTGGAGGATGGTATCTAGGTTCGAATCCTAGTCTCCCAGCCAATAAGAACGAGTCATCTCTAAGAGTGGCGTTTGTTGCGTAAAATCAAGCTTTTTTGCAGGTTCGAACTTTTCAACAACTGCTTTTACTTCATCCAAACCTCTTTCTATCAAAAAGAACGGTTTATGACCGTCGATCCATAACTTTTTGTCTTTAATAGTTAGGTTCGAACCAAGAGCAGCCAAGATGCGAGTTTTGGTCTTCAAATCGCTATTCTCAAACCAATAACGAGAGTAACAAGCAAAGTTGAATGTTTTCTCTGATAGCTCTAGCCAATCATTCATTCTTTTATTGGTATCGTTGATTTTTGAGAGTAAATCTTCTTTTTCAGCAAGTAGTTTTTTTCGTTGTTCTATATATTCTTCTTCACCTATAACGTCACCATTGACGTTTTGGGGTGAGATCTTGAGCCTTAAGAGATTGTCTAGTCGCTTAACACAATCGTTGTATACTGACTGCTGACTTTTTCTGATTGTTTCTCGGTCAACGACTTCGTTATCGTTCAATTCATTTAGGTGTTGGATTGCCCAATCTTTAAACTTTTCTGATATTTCAAAGCGTTTGAGTTCATTTCTTATCTGCTCTTCAATCTTTTCTAGTGTTATACAACCTTGCGAACAATCCGGGTGCGCTTTCTTCGTGCAGTGATAGTAAATATAGTGCAGTAGTTTATAGTTTTTCATTTCATGAATCTTGGTATTACATCCTGGACACTGAATTACTGCCCTACCTCGATTAAACTTTGTTTTACAGTTAGGGCAAATGATCTGCCATTTATGTTCAGCTGTTATAGCTGCACCACACTCACCGCATTTGAGTACGCCCTTGTAAGGAAACTCGTACTTTGCGAGATGAGGTTGTCCTTTTGACCCAAGCATTACTTGGATTCGCTCAAATTCGTCTTTAGTGATTATAGGATGGTGTTTACCCATCACTTCACCCTCTCGTCTGACCATCAATCCATAGTAGAAAGGATCGTTTAAAACTTTGTAAAAGCCGCTTTTAGCTAACGGTCTATCGCCTTGTTTTCTAGTCTTGCGTGTTCTATAGCACCATTCGTTGTTTAACTTATGAAATACCTCCATCGGCGTATATGAACCCATTAATAATAATTTTATGGCCTTTTCGATAAGAGGCAAGCGTTCTTTATCTACAACAACCGACTTTTCTTTAGTTATCGGATCCATATAGTTTAAATATCCTTGTTTAGCAGGTCCGATCCATATCTTCTGTTCTAGAAATTTCTCACGATTACCACGTTTAACGTTCTTTGACTTCTCATCGCTATCTTTTTTTGCGATACCAAACTCAAGAGCTAAGAAAAACTTATCATCGGGAGAATCAGAAAACGTTTTGCATGGAGTTTTAAGTTCAAGAATTTTACCTTCGTCCATTAGATAGATAAAATCACCACCATCTTTAGAATTGCGAGCAATACGATTAGCTTGCCATGTCAAAATAGCGTTTGCTTCACCGTCTTCAATTCGTTGAAGCATAGAATTGAATCCCTCTCTACCTGTTTTGAAAGCACTTTTAGATTCGGAGATGTTACCAACGATCTTAAGGCCATATTTATAAGCAAACTCTTTCAACTCTCTTTCTTGAGCGGGTAACGAAAGTATCTGTTTGTCTTCAGATTCAGAAGACTTACGACAATAGATAAAATATTTCATGTTCATATATCAATATCTAAATTCTCAATTTGACCCCTAGACCCTACGGAATTACCCCCTAAAAGTCAAGCTGAATTTAATGTTTTTTGGTATCGGACGATAAATCAATTTGAAAAACTCCAACAGTTCAATACCCAATTTGTTTGCCTGAATATCGTCAATCTCTATCCCAAACTCTTTTTTGTAGATCTTCTTAAATTCAGATATGGCTTTAACACTTAGTTTGAACATATTTTGTGGACAGCACAGCGTCTGTCAATTTTGAAAAAACATCTCAGAGAAAAATAGCCGGGTAGATTGAATTTGAAGTGGAAGAACAGAAGACAACTCTCTTTATGTTTTTTGGCTCTTTTCGTAGTATTCGGAGTCTTATAAATAAAGAGTTTACCGATCTTAACGGAGTCTATAAAAACTATTGTATTTGGCGTTTTATTATTCATGCTTAGTTCTGTAAAAAGTATGTTTTTTGTATTCGTCCCAATCGCCGTTAAAAGATTCATCAACAATTTTTTTCTCTTGCTCCTCGTTTTCAATAACTTGTTCTTCAGCGGTGCACTCGTCGGCTAACTTCATATTTTCAATCGAAAAATCGGAATTATCAGCAAACATCTTTTGGTACTCTTCTTCACTTCTAACTATTGGTGGTATAACTACTACTTTGTATTGATTAACCATAGAGTTATTCTTAGAAGAACTTAGAGAGTTTTCAGTTGTGTTTGCTGATATATCGGTCTTTTCGACACTTTTCAGTTGAATATTTTCGGTTTGGGGTTGAAAAAAACAGATATTTTGCAGAATAAAATCGGGATTTTGTTTTTCTTTTTCCTCTTTAGCATATTGAGATGCCTCACCACCCCATTGATCTTTGCCAATTACATATCTAAAAGGCGATTTGACGGTATACAAGTGTCTTAGCGGGTCTACTATTTTTATGAAGTGTTTTGATAATAGTCCGTTGTGCCATTTCCGCACAGCGTCTTCTTTTTTGTTAAATACGGGGGCAACTTCTTTTAAATATGCTTCAAAGGTAGCAAAATTATCACCGTGACTTCTATCAAAATCCATCAAATCTATGTAGTATTCAAACAGCAAGAACTCTTGGGGGTTGAGTATTTTTTTGGTTATCAAAAACCATCTGTTTCTGTGAGTAGCCCGGTAACCGTTGAGTTTCATAACCCAATAGTTACACAAATAAAAAGCGCCCTAAAGGACGCTTAAAGGCACATAAAATATATATGCGGTTTACAAGCCGGAAAGTTGAAGGTTACTTTTGAAGTAGTTTATTGTAGATTTTTACACCACGCATGACTTCTAAATATGTTGTCATATCTTCTTTTGGAAGTTGTTTATTAACCCAATCGTCAGCAATTTTTTCGTATGTTTTACCTGTTAGTCGTTCCCAATAACAGAAACGATATTTTCTTATATTATTTACAAAATCAACACGGGGCCGGAAGTATGACAATTTAGGATCCGTTTTATATAGTGTTTGTGCGATCTGAAAGGAGCTTTTAAGAGTTTCGTATGTTGAAGTTGGTGAGATTAAAATTGCCAATTGTGGCAGTTGAAAACTAGAGGCACTTAACGGTATGCCACTCTCTATCACCTCAACTGATGTTGTACCTAGCCAATCGCCTTCAACGGATCCGCAAAATATTGCCTGTTTGACGGCTTCAACAAAACACGGCGGTCTTTTAAATTGGTAACAAACGATATTAGCTTCTGTATCTAACCGTTGGTATAAATCCATTTCTTCTTCAATGTTCCATTGATTGTCTTTAGCGGTTTTTATTAACTCTTTTGGCTTTTGATACTTCGAAAAATTTATCTTTCCCGTTTTTTGATCTAACTCATTTATTTTCTCGAGGTATTTATTCGGATCTATTAGTTTGTCAATTCCATAGTCTCTTCTGAATTGCGGTAGCATCTGAAGAAATTCCGGCTTATCGAAGAAAATCGCTAACTCTAAAAAGCTAGTATCATTATTCGTTTGTATATCAATTTTTAGCTTTAATAAATCCTCATTTTTCATACTAAATAAAGAGTCCAAAAACTATAAAAACAACTCCTAACATAAATAGAACTATCTGGCCATTTTCGATTCTTTGTCCGCTCAGGTGTATAAATTTGAGGATTTTATTTATCTTGCCCTGTCGCTTTTTAAATTCGTTGCTAAATTCACTTCTAGATTTTTCAAATATTGAGAGCATTTCTTTGTCTGTGTTCAAATCTACGGGGTAAAATTTATCAAGGAAGTCGAGTGATTGTTTTTGTTGAAATAAAATGCCATCTTCTTCCAAATGAGCGCTAAATTGTTTTGATTCTAAACCAAAAAACAGTGAGGCTATCCCAAAAACCAAAGATATTCCTAAACTTGCAAAACCTACTTTGGTAAGAAATGATATATCAGAATTTCCCTGTAAGGCAACAAAAATTGAAATTGTTCCACCTGCAATAGTAATCAACTGTAATTTAAAATTATCAGAATCTTTTAAAAGGTTTTTCTGTCTTTCAGAGATTCGTTGTAAATCTTGAGTAAATTTAGCTCTGCAGTCAAATAAGGCTTTCTCACCATGAGGTTTTAAAAACTCTTTAAGATCTTTTCCAGGATTAAAACTTTTAAAATCAATCATATTTATTTTTCAATCTTAAAAAGCAGCTTAACTAACTCGTCATTCTGTTTTTCAAGCGCAGGAATTTTGTCTTCCTGTCCATTCCTTTTTAGTTCGTGTAGCTCTTTTGATAAATTTGCAAGTTGCAGATGGAGTTTGTTTGATTTATCAAATTTTGGAATACCTACATGTTGCATTACTGAAGGAGCCCCAAAACCACGTCCGGCTGAAGAAAAAGACTTGATGAAATCTCTCACTGGAATTGAGTTTATTACAGCACAGAGATAATGAGCCTCTTCATCATTATCTAAAGAAAATAAAGCAACAGTTTTAATTGGAATTATTAGTTTATGACCAAAGGGTGTTTTTGTTTGGGATATTACGGTTGCTGTAATATCGTTGCTCATAAATTTCCATACAACTTTATATTTAGAAACGGTATAGGGACCTATTCCAAACATTGCATAAAATGCAGTTCTTTCAGCAAGTCTTTTTATTGATTTAGAGGCTCGAGATAATAGCTGTTCCCGAAATTTATTTAAATATCCGTAGGTACGAGGCCAATTAGCACGCATTATTTCTTCGGGATATGGTTCTCTTTTTTGTGGGTCTTGTGCGAGTAATAAATAAATTTCAAGATTTACCCCCCAGCGCTTAATGTCAGATCCTCTAAGAGCAGGGTAAACAAGGTCGGGTTCAATTATCTCCTCAACCTGAATAACCTTTTGTTTACCTGAATCCGGAATATTATTAACAATTACTTGATTGTCAGACATTACTTCCTTGAGTTTTAATAAAAAAACACCGTAAGGTTGTGTGTCGGCACCTTGCCTTGCCTGATAATCATTTTTTCCTTCAATTAAATTTAAACCTCCTTTTTGAGATTCGGAATATGTTTGCCACGAACCTGTATTTTTGCTTATAGGCCTGGCAGAAATATTATTTTTGGATAATAAAGGTAGCGCTTCGAATAATGTTGCATCGGGAGGTACATGACCAACACCCTTTTTTCTTGACCATAAAGCGTAAGCGACCGGATATGTTGTTTCTTGTCCCTTTTTAACAATAATCGCAGCTGTTTTATTTGAAGCACCTTCAAAAGGCTGAACAGTGGAAAAATCAAGAGCCTTAATTATTTTAAACGTTTCTTTGTCATTTAATCGAAAACGTCTAAAACCTTCTCCTGCTCCTTTAGATTTAAAAACCTCCTGTGTGATAAGAAAACCGAGTTTTCCTTCCGGTTTTACATAATAATCAATAGCTGTATAGGTAAATAACATCGAGAAATCTTTTTCGCCTCCACCCAGTTGAGCAGCATGACCTTTGAGCGAAAACAAACCATAATTTTGCCACAGAGGTAGAGTAGCCTTACGGTATTCCTGTGATAAGTAGCCCCAACGTATCCATGGTGGATTGCCTACAACATAATCAAATTTTTCAGCAATCATAGGAGCAAAGGCGTTTTTAAGAAATCTTGCCCAAATGCCATTTTTACCTTGTTTCTCAAGGTCTAAAATTTCGTTATAGAAGTTTTTTACTACGTCTTCATGGGGTGGAAAAACTAAAGCTTCTTTTTTAAATCGTTTCATTGCCTCATCTGGCGAATAATTTTGTTTTACCATTTCTTCAACGAGTGGAGTGGCTTTTGAAATCATTCGTTTGTAACCAAAAATGTTTTCTTGTAAATCATCTTCTCGTAACCAAAATGCCGGTACGTGGAATTCACCAACTGAAGTTTGAACTTTTGCGTAGTCTCCACCTGCAAAATTAAGTGTAAGTTGTCCGCTTTTCTCTGGCCATAGAACAGAATCGGCGAGATATACGGGAATTTCTAAATGTCGAAGCTCATTAACTAAATCACCTAAGGCAAAAAGATAGTTTGTTCTTGCTGCAATAACAGCCAATGGGTTTAGATCAAAGCCCCAAATATTGGCCACAATTCTTTTAGCCGTTTCAAGTGGCGGCTCTTTTTGTTTTAAGCCGTATTCTTTTGATCTTTGAATAGCCAAAACTAAAAATGTTCCCGATCCGCAAGCAGGGTCAAGGAATCGTTTTAGAGTGTTGCCGTCGTAACCAGTTTCATTGATTAAAAGTTCTGCTAACCAATCAGGCGTGTAATATTCTCCGAGTTTATGTCTTACCTCTTGTGGAACTAGGTATTGATAGAGTTTTTTAAGTAAATCCCTGCTAGAATCTGGTTTGATTATTGAGGTTGCCGGTTCAAATTCTGATAACTTTCTGGTAACTTCTCGAATTGCATCTTCAAGTCGGGGTGACCACGCATCCAAATACCAACGGAAAAAATCTCCCTCTAGGAAATTAGTTATTCCTCGTTTAGCATAAATACCACCATTCTCGATATCTTCAAGTTCAGTTTTAAGTTCATCTGTAGTTGTATGGGTAAGTTGTTCTGAAAAGGAAGAAGTAAATGCTGTTTCCTTAAGAGTTATGAGTTCTGCAGCAATTAACTTCATTAAAAATGCAAAATAGGTATGGACACTAAACAAAAGCTCTTGAAAATCTGTTTCTTTACTCACGTTATACAGATTTGATAATGCTTCAACCTCTTTTTGCTGGCTGGTTGAGAATTGTTCACCATAAACAATACCAAACAATCGTTTCCACTCATTAAAGAAAACTTTCACCCTTTCTGTTCCCCAATGTTCGAGTGAATCTGCAAAAGCGCTTACAACCAACGGGGCGAGGTGACTTTTAGGACCGAATGATTCTGCTAATTGTTCTGCGGTTAAAGGGCGGCGAGAAAGTGATCTCAAATATGTTAAGAGAGTTCTGGCACTTTGCAAATCGAAGGGGTAAGGGCCGTGATAAATAAAATCGTTTCTATCAAATTCTGTTTTTGGTTTAGTTTTATCTCCCTGATACTTAGTAAAAAATATTTGCTCTCCATCAAAACCTACTCCAACTAATCGGGGATCTTCTAAAAATAATTTATCTTTTCGTGTATCTGCTTCTGCACAAATATAATCTATTAATTGATTATGAGCGTGTTCGACAGCTGATTTATTATTAAAAACACGAGGAGGTTCGTATTCGATAACTACCATACCATGGACAGCATCCGGTCGCCCTTTAAAAATAGAGGCCTGATTGTTTTGCAGTCGTTCATAAACTGGTGAGGAAATGATACCTAGTTTTGCTCTGGTTGGATCAAGTGCTTTTTCAAAACCAATTTTTAAATCCTCTTCCGTTTTTGCCGTTTGCATTATCTTCGAAACAGCATTGATTAGTTCATCAGCTGTTTGAATTAAAGATTTTTCATTTACCACATTATTCATTTTCATTTATTTTCTAATAACAGTTTAAATTATGTGCTTCGAGTTTGATTATCTTTTATAAATTCATCTAACGCTCCCTTAGAAATTCTGTACCCTTTTCCTAGTTTAACAGCTTTTAGTTTACCATTCTTTATGTAGTTGAGAACTGTTTGCCAATGAACTTTTAGAAGCTCTGCTATATGTTTTACAGTATAAAATTCGTTGTTTTCCATACGATTTTGTGTTATAACTTATTATAAGCATTTATAAATGATAAATGCAACAGCTATTTTGAATTATGTACATGCTCGAAAAGGACTATGCATTAAAAATATCTTCCATTCTAGCCAGTTCTTATTACAAAGATTGGATAAATTATTTTGAAAAAGTATTAAGAGCAACAAGAAGTAAACGTCATAAAGACAAAAAAGATGTATTACTTGCAATACAGTTGAAATTAGCTCGAGTTGAAACACAACTTTGGAATCTGTTAAGAGAGGGAAGAGAAAAAGCAAAAGTACTCCACGCTAAATCCAGTTTGACTTCAAAAGAGCAAAAAGATTTACAAGGGTTAGAGGATCACATTCTTATACACGAACAACTTATCAGAATATCTCGAACGATATGCGATGGTATTGCTTGGAGAAATTTAGGGTATAACCGGACTTTCTTAAATTCATCTGCGAGAGGTTTTGGGGCAGGAAGAGTTGATATTAACAGCAAAGAATTCAAAAGCGAGTTCATGTGGGCGTATAGGATTTCAAATGCATTAAATAGTTTGGTGATACTTAACGATCTTACTAGGTTTCTCAGAATAGGCGATTTAACCGAAATTAAAGACGGTGTAGCTTTTATACATGAGATTAAAAAGTACGGAAAGGACGTAAAAAACATGTTCACACTTGAGAAAGTAAAGAGCAAGGCAAAAATTAGCAATCAAGCAAAAAGACTACTTGAGTTACAAAGAATTGCATTTGCAAATAAAGTAAAAATATACGGTATAGAGATAGGAACGAGAAAGATTGAATTGGATTTAATAACCAATGTAACTAAAATAAAGAAACTCCTTCGTGAGTCCGAGAAGAAATTAGTGATATCTGAAAATATTGATAACTGCATACAAGTTGAAGTAACAAACTTTAAGGCAATTCAAGAAAGTAAAAAACCTGTTGATATTGAAGATTTAAAAAAACTTTCTCCTAAAGAAAAAACAACCGACATGGTACTTGTTCATAGTAACTGGGATACGTTTTACAGTGATGAAAAAGGTAACTTTCTTAGATCTGCTCCACCATATTCCATATTTCCGTTTTCTGCTAAGGATTGCACATGCTTAATGTCTGGGTACTATTTGGTTAAGTCTACTTTAAATATTACTAAGCTAAAGGAAATATTGAGACAACATAACTGGGAAATAGAAGAACGAACTGAAGCAGATCTTGATAAACAAATAGCTGATTTCGAGAAGGAAAAAGATTCCATATTCACTGTAAAAGAGGGCTTATATGCGCATACGCCCGATGATGGTGGCTTATTCACAATTAGACGAGGGCCGTTTAGTGTCGCACTTGATGTAATGCTATATGCACGATTAACGATGGAGTACTTATCTCTTGTAAGTTTTCTCGATATTCTTGAGGAAATGTATAAAATTGCCGCCCAAAGACAAAGGAGTGATGCATATTTCCCTAGATTTAGGAACGAAAATGAACTTTGGAAATAACAAGATACGATTATAAATATAGTAAAAAAGAAAAATAACGAACAAAGTAAATATATAGATCAATTTGCTGAACAATTGGCAGAAGTTTTTATTGAGCAAGTAAAATACAATCGACTTCATAAAAAGAAAGACGAATCTCCCTTTTTACCCTTTTTTATTTAGTTTTATTAAGCAATCTTATTATCAATTCATTTTGCAAAATTAAAATCATATTTTGTGAAACAATTGTCGATAAGTATGACAAATGTCTCATTTCTTGCCCACTCATGCCAAGTGCTACTAAAACATTCTTTTTATCAAGAGTTCTGACATTGCCATCTACAAAAACAATTTGGTAAAGCTCTTGAAAAATCTTTTCTCTTAGTTCGTCATCGCTTTTCTCATTAAATAGTACATCTGCCTTTTTCATTTTATCTTTCATTTCTTCGAGATTGTCTATTGCTTCCTTTTCTTTTTCTTCTGTTGATTTTCCAAATAAACCCATTTTCTCCTCCTTTCTTTATTAATACTAAGAAATTCAACCAGTTAAATGGTAACTCGTTGTGGGGTATAAATCAAGCTCTATATCAGGCTAAATAGAAACATACAGTGGGTTACAAACGGAACTGTCAGTTGGTAGTTTAAAATAATGATAAATAAAAAGGATATACAACTTGGTAAAAACATTAAGCGTATCAGAAGAAATAAAAATCTTACTCAGGAGAAATTAGCGGAAATAGTTAAACTAACCCCGAAGTATATTCAATACATTGAATCTGCAAAAAGGATTCCAAGTTTAAAATCGCTCTATAAAATTGCTAACGCCTTAAGTTTAAAAGTAAAAGATTTAATGCCATTTTGATTTCTTTTAAATATGTCTAATCTTTTTCCTTTCTAACGAGTGCCATATTTTTCACCTCCTTCTTAAACTTTTAAACCTTTAGCTCTCATCTCACGATGAAGCTTCTTTTTTCTCTCTTTCTTTCTTCTCTTAGTAAGGCTGTGTTTTTTTCTACCTTTACTCATAATTCACTAACTAATTAGCGAATTCTTTGTGGTATATACATAGGCAATAAGTCTTGTAGCAAAATCTGTAAATTCACGAGGTACTAGTAAGGATACGTCTTGAGTCTGAATCTCACGCCCAATGACGCCTGGTGGCGTCTGGGAGCGATGCTAGAGTTGAGAATGAGAAGTAACAAATTGGTATTTTACTTGCGTAGATAGCACTGGAATCTCAAAGTGATTTTCGATAAAATAAGTTCGAACTTTGTCCACGGTTCGCAGCATTATTAGATCAAATTATATTAACTGACTTTTTTATTGCGAAGAAAAATTTTTATAATGTAAATCTTTATGCAAAAAAAGTAAAATATGGTAAATGAATGTTCTAAAACAAATTGGAATTTACTGTCTTTTCATTATTTGTTGTTTTCTTGCGTTCTATTTTTTTGCCGTTAACGCTTTTCCTAATTGGGCTTTTTTCCTCTACCTTTTTAGTGCAGGGATATTTTTTCTTCGGTATCTTCCCATTCAAAAATGTAAATATTTTATCTTAAGGTATCGTATAGATCTTGTAATAAGTATAGGACTGTTCATTGCAACTCTGTGCTTATATCTGTATCGAATAACCGAAATAACTCCAGGTATGTGGGGGGATGAGGTAAGTCTTGGGTGGATGGTTGAAGATCTTTTGCGCAGACATATGTTTACTCCATTTCTTGCTGTCAATCTTGGTCATCCCACTCCTCTGGTTTATCTTTCTGCTCTTTTTATTACAATAATGGGCAGAAGTATCATTTCACTCAGAATTATTAGTGTTATATTTGGTGCATTTAGTGTAGTTGCTTTTTATTTATTTCTGCGACTATTTTTTAACAAAATACTCTCTTTTTCAGGAGGATTTCTTTTAGCGACTTCGTATGTTTTAATTATTGTTTCTCGGTTTGCGTATGAAATGTCCGCAGCGGTATTTTTTTTCATTTGTTCTTTATTCGCGTATGTATTATTTTTCAAAAAAATGGATGTAAGAAGAGTTGTTTTTTTGGGATTTTTCCTCGGACTGGGTATTTACACATATCTTGCTTTTAGAGCAGTCTTTCCTATATTTTTCATTGCCGCTTTACTTCCTATTTTGAAAAGGGGGAAAAATAAGATTCAAATTATTACGTTTCTTTTTATGTCTATACTTCTTGTGTTGTTTCCTCTTATTACATACAGTATTCACAATCCCAAAGACGTTAGTGAACGAATACACTTACTGAATGTTTTTGGTCAAAATTTACCAACAATTGAAGTGATAAAGGAGCTTAAGGGTGCAAGTTTTCGTACGCTTACTATGTTTTTCTTTACCGGCGATCCTAACCCCAGACAAAATCCTGCCGGGACTACTCCGTTTGATATATTCACATCAATTTTCTTTTTCGTTGGACTTATATATCTTTTCATAAAGAAACGTTGGATTGGCAGCATATTAACTCTTCTAATTATGGCAATTCTATTTACAGAAATAATTACCTTGGAGAGAATTCCTGAATTTCATTATTATGGATTGGGACATCCTAACACACTTCGTATTTCTCTACTTGTTCCAATTGTTATTTTTGCAGTTACCTGGGTAATAAAATTATTTTCTGACAGGTTTACAAATGGGAAGTATAAATATCTTGGCATTGGTATAGTTGTTTGCCTTATTTCAGGTATAAATTTAAATTGGTATTATAATCAAAAATTCAATACCTGGATTTATACAACAAATTTTGTCGTTCCTCTGAAAGTTGTTGATTACCTCAATAGTCAAAAACCAAATAACGTCGCTCTCTCATCTACTTTTTATGAAAATCAACATATAAAATATTTTCTTGATCCAAAAATTAACGTATTTAAGCTAACAATACCCCTTGATTGTACCTTCAAAGATATTTCTCAGAATGTGTCTATCGTATCTTTCCAGGATTTATCATCCTGTTCTCAAGATCAGTTCAAAAATCTTGTTCGGAATCCTTTTTATATCATATCTACTATGATTAGTCCCTGGGATACTCTTGACGCAATTGAAATTACAAAAAAATAATCACTTTCTTTGATGTTAGATTTTAATGACCAGAAGGCCCCAGACCGGCCCGCTCAGCTAGATTGGACACAAAGCGACCGTAAGTCTTAAAAAAGCCCTATTCTACTTGCTAAGTGTTTACTTTATTTTTAAGAATTTCGGACCGTACCCTTGTTATTCAGAAGATTTGGTTTTTGTTATAATTTCCTTTCTAACCATAAACCGGGGCTCAACAGATTATATTGGTCTTTTTTGATATAATGTCAGTGTCCTCATGCTCTTTTTGAAATAAGGAAACCTTTGTTTCTCGTTTCGCTCGAAATAGCGTAAGTTTAAAGGAGTTTTAATAATGTTAAAAATCAAAGACGAGGGAATAATTTTAGAGAAAACAAATCTGGAATTTGAAAATAAGGCTGTTTTCAACCCGGCCTGCATCCAGGTGGATGACATTACCCACATGTTCTATCGGGCCATTAACCATAATGATATTTCTTCCATAGGTTACTGCCAGCTGAAAGATAATAAGGAAACCTTTGTTTCTCGCTTCGCTCGAAATAAAGTTGTAAAAAGACTTAAGAGGCCGGTTCTTTTCCCTGAATATGATTATGAGAAAAAGGGTGTAGAAGATCCCAAAATTACTCTTTTAGAAGGAACATACTACCTTCTCTACACTGCCCATGACGGTAAAAATGCTCTTATTGCCTACGCCACAAGCAAGGATCTTGTCCATTTCACCAAACAAGGTCTTATCTCGCCGAAAATCTCCTACGATGAAGCGGAAGACATTTTTCGCGAGTCAAAAATCAGAGAAAGATATACCATGTTCGAGATGCTTTACAAAGAGAGAGGGGGAAAAGATATCTTACTATTTGAAAAAGATGCTTCCCTCTTTCCCCAAAAAATTAACCATAAATTTGCTCTTCTCCACCGTATTCTGCCTGGGATCCAAATTATTTACTTTGACAAATTCTCCCAACTTAATGAAGATCGCTGGCGCGATTATCTTAAGAATTTAGGTGATTTTATTGTGCTTGATCCTCTCTTTTGGTTTGAAAACCGCAACGTTGGCGGCGGTTGTCCCCCCATTGAAACAGAAGACGGATGGATTATTATCTATCATGCAGTGGAGGATACCCCTTTTGGGAAAATCTATCATGCTACCGCTGCCCTTCTTGATCTTGAGAACCCCCTAAAAGTTTTAGGGCGATTAACAGAACCCCTGTTTTCCCCAAAGGCTTCCTGGGAAAAAAGTGGCGTTACAAATAATGTTGTCTTTCCTACCGGAGCAGTAGTAAGAGATAAAAGACTTCATATTTATTATGGGGCTGCCGACAAGTTAATCGCCGCGAAATCTATTAACCTCACAGAGCTGTTGACTGAACTCAAGAAAAGCCCCCTAAAACTATGAGCACTGACCAGCAAAATAAGAACCTGTCGAAGCGACAGAACCTTGTTTCTCGTTCCACTCAAAGTAAATCTTGGATAGTCTGTCTTTCCACCTTCCCGCCACGACAATGCGGTATAGCTACCTTTACGGCTGACCTTACTAATGCTATTGACCAAATGTTTGGACCGTCGGTTGAGTCAAAGATTGTCGCGATGAATCTTACTGAAATAAGTCATTTGCCCTATTCTGACAAAGTAATTTGGGAGATATGCCAGCTTCGTGAAGAGGACTATGTTAACGCTGCCTACAAGCTCAACCATCTCGAAAAGGTAAGACTTGTCAACATTCAACATGAATTCGGTATTTTCGGAGGGGAATATGGTTCACACCTGCTTCTACTTCTGAAAAAACTTCAGAAACCGATTGTTACCACATTTCACACCGTTCTTCCCGCTCCAGACGAAAAAATGCGTAACGTTGTTCAAACTATAATGAAATATTCTAAAGGGATAATCGTTATGACTAATTATTCAAAGGAACTTCTCAAGAAGGATTACGGATTAGATCCTGACCGCATCCAAGTTATTCCTCACGGAATCCATCGCGTTTCCTATAGAACCAGTGAGCACGCCAAGTCTATTTTCGGCTTTTCTGGCAAACTAATCCTTTCAACCTTTGGGCTACTTAATCCAGGCAAGGGGATTGAGTATGTAATCGAGGCCTTACCACCGGTAGTAGAAAAGTTCCCTAATGCTCGATTTCTTGTCGCCGGTGTCACTCATCCTGTTGTTCTGGAACAGGAAGGCGAAAACTACCGTAATTTTCTTATCAAAAAAGTTTATGAACTTGGCCTAAATGACTACGTTTCCTTTTATAATACCTATTTTGATATAAATAAACTCCTTAGATTTTTAGAGTCTACCGATGTCTATCTTTCTCCCTCCTTAAATCCAAAACAAACTGTCTCCGGCACTTTATCTTATGCCCTTGGCAGCGGTTGTCCAGTAATATCCACAGCTTTTGCCCAAGCGAAAGAAGACATTACTGATGAGGTAGGGATATTGATTGATTTCAAGAACCCGCAGGCTTTCACCAAGGCTATTATTAAATTATTAAGTAATGATCAGTTACGTCTGCAGATGGGCAAAAACGCTTATTTCCGCACCAGGCAGATGACCTGGGAAAATGTTGCCCTTTCCTACCTGAAATATTTCTCGCAATTTGTACCAAAACTAACCCTAGAGCAAAGAAAACTTCCGCCCATAAAGCTTACGCATTTGGCTAAATTAACTGACAATTTCGGCATTATTCAGTTTGCCAAGCTGACTGAACCGGATCTTTCTTCCGGATATACTTTAGATGATAATGCCCGAGCCTTAATCGTTGTCGCTTCTCATTATAAAAAATTTATGACTCCCTCTTCATTAAAACTCGCCTCCATATACCTCGACTTTATTTATCGGGTAGCCAAACCCAATGGTTATTTTAATAACTACGTCAATTCAAATCACACTATTGACGAACAGAAAAATCGCCAGGAAAATTCAGAAGATCCCAGCGCCAGGGGTCTATATGCCCTTGCTCTGGTTTCAACTACCAAACAAATCCCCAAATGCATAAGACATCAAGCTCATTCCTTCCTTGAACAGAGTTTCCGGAAAAACGTTGCTTTCTCCTCGCCTCGTGCTATCGCTTTTTACATTAAGGCCCTTAATTGTTTACTTTCTAAATGGAAAGAACCCAAGATTCTCGCTGCATTAAGGTACCACTGTGAACAACTCGTGGCTCTGTATGAGAAGAGTCACTCGCCGGACTGGGAGTGGTTCGAGCCTTATTTAACATATTCAAATGCCATCCTGCCAGAAGCACTCCTCCTCGGATACAAAATAACCGGTGAGAGAAGATATCTTGAAGTATCTGAAAAAACCCTCAACTTCTTAATTAAACATACCTTTAAAGATAGTATGTACATTCCTATCGGCCAAAGTGGCTGGTTTCCCAAGGAAGGGATAAGACAGTATTTTGACCAACAACCCGAGGACGCCGCTGCCACCGTAGAAGCTTTCAATACAATGTTTCAGGCAACAAACGGGAAACATTACAAGGAATTAGCGAACATCGCATTTAACTGGTTCTTGGGGGATAATGTTCTTGGGCAAGTTGTTTATGATCGGACCACTGGAGGGTGTTATGATGGGGTTGGGAAAAAATTTATTAACCTCAATCAGGGTGCCGAATCTACTATTTCTTACCTTTTAGCCCGCCTTTCTTTCGAGAGCTAAAACCAGCTAAACACCTACTTTTGACGTTCGACATTTTTTGTAAACGGTCAGCCAAAATAAACATATCCCCTAGACACCATAATCTTTAAAATTAAAAATCTATGCCTTGGTAAAAGTTAAGTTGGCTATCAAGTCCTTTTCTAAATGAGTTTATGAAACTAATAGTTAACCAACTTGTTATCACTATTGAAGCTATGGTTAAAAAAAGCGCCGCTAAGCCAATCTTTTTTGATTTTTTATCCTGTTGACGTAAATATTTAATAGCCGGCCAAATTCCTAAAGGAGGGAGAAAGACACTTAAAAGATAAACCAACAGTTGTCTTCCAAAAGTTGTTGGCAAGGGTTTCTCTTTTATTCTTTTCCCGCAATTCGGACAAAAATAATCGGATGAAGAAATGTTCCCCTTACAATAGATGCACGTGGTTTGAAAATCCATACATTATCAATACTACTCTTAAGGATGAAAGGGGTCTAGACCGGTCTGCTCAACAAGATTTGTTTTGTGTGGTATAATGAGTTATAAATACAAAATCTTCAGTCGACGAGCTTGTTGGTAAATTCTTGGAAAAAGGGGGACATATTGATAAGTATTACCTCCAAGAGTGCAATAAAAATAAGCATGCGGTTATCTATCTCAATGGTTGGTTTGGTGGAAAAAACATCCGTGAAGCACTCCTAAAGGCTCTTGCCTAAAAATAATAACCCCTTTTAAGGTGTCCTAGCTTAGCGCCTGTAGTTAACCAGAAACTTTCTAAAAACAGGCCTGTTCAGTAAAATAAGGCTTCTTAAACTTCTTTTATGTTAAAATAGTCACAGATGAAAATTATAGACAGTAAAACATCCATTGACGAGATAAAAAAGATGGCTGATAAGATGTTTGGTAATCTGGTTAAGGCTGTTGTTGATATCGATAAAGAAATCATGGCGGTTGATGGAGAATTACATTCTGATGAAGAAGCTTTACTTTTGGAAAAAAATTCCAAACAAGAAAATCTTTGGGGGATAAATCTTTATCCGGAAATTAAAGATGACGATTGGATTGAGTTCGATTCGATAATTAATCTGCGCCCTTCTTTGAAAAATTTCAGTCGTGGCATTGATAACCTAGATATTAGAAAAAAAATAATGGAAATTGTCAATAAATTAATAGAAAGATGAAATATCAACATCAAAAATTAGCCTCCGGCGGATGGGAAAAACTAAATTTCTTTGAACAAATGGCCAATATTGGCAGTGAAGTCGAAAGAGGTATTACCTGGCGAAATAAAAATAAGGGAACCCTTGTTTCTTGCTCCGCTCAAAATAATGATTTATATAGCCAAAAGGCCATTGAAAGGGCTTTCGAACTTCTAAATCTAACTATTGCCAGCCAGCAAAAACAAAAAAAACTAAAAGAGTTAACAAGGTTACGCGAAGTGTTGGTTGACTATTTCTTTGGCCAAAACCAATATTCTTCAACAGACAGGCTTTGGCAAAAATATTTCTATGCCTTCAATTATGCAGCTATGAAGTCACGGGCAAAAACTCATTAAAAAGGATAAAAACTTTCTAGACCAGCCTGCTCTTAAAAATAAATTAAAAAATGAATGAAAAATGGAAGCCTCTATATGAAACACCTAATGTTAGTGCTTATCAAAATGGTGATAAAACTTTAATTTTGAGTAAGAAAGAAATAACTTTCCAAACAAATAAAAAAATTATAAAAATAAAAAGGCTTGAAAAACCACCTCATAAACGAGATCTCCCCTAAATAGTCCACCTTCCAGGCGTCTTGGGTTGACACTGATACTACGGAGATATTATTCATATGTTAAAATAAACAAATGCCAAGTAATCTTATCTATACCAACCATGCCATCAAGAAAATAGGCTTTTATGGGTTGGAAAAGTGGCAGATAGAAAAAGCTCTTTCAGAGCCTCACAGAGTTGAACCGGCCAACGTTGTTGGTCTTAAAAATGTCATCCGAGTCTCTAATCATATTGAAATAGGGGTTACTATCAAAAAGGCCAACGATGGGGTGATAAAGATAATTTCGGTCTGGAAAAGAAAACTATTTGTGTAGCAATTGCTGAATCAGAAATAAGACGGTATACCTTCCAGATAACGAAAATCAATGGATAAAAAGGTAAAAAAGAAAAATTGGTCAGCAGAAGTAACAAGAAGTTCTTTCGCTTTAGATTTGGAAGAAGGGCTTTTTGCCTGGAACGATCCTAAAAAAATCGCAACATCTCTTAAAAGATCCGCCGAAGATTCAATAAGGCGCAAGACCGTACCCTTCCAATCCGCAATGTCGATGTTAAATTTTTATATCAACCGCGCTGGCAAAAACCTCAACCCCACACGCAAAAAAATTCTCGAACAAGCAAAAGTAGAATTGAGAAAATTGTTTAATAGATAGGGTTTAAAGGGCACTCTAACACTCCGGAAGTGAATCTCTATTGACACCGAAAGTAACTACCTAATTTCACTCCTAGCGTGTTATTTCCATATCACATATTATGGGGTATTATGATATAATCTCTCCATGGCAAGGGTAGAAAACAGCGAGGTGTTTTTTGATAAACATAGACTTACAACTTCTGGATTTGCTGATCTTGCTCGCACCTTTTTACCTAAGCCAGTTAAAGACCTATTAAGACAGATTGGTCGTGGTGAACGAGTAAGGTATCCTATGGGTGAGCCTTGTGTAGCCAAAGTCCTCGGCTATTCTGCCAGTTTTTGGATTAAAAATTACAGCGATTTTTATAGAATAGCCAGTGGGAATTTTGAGAGATCATTTTCCAAGGATTTAATTCAAACTATAGCTGAAAAGGGAGAAGTTTTCGTCGATGTAGGATCTGCCCAGGGGTACTATTCCATAATTGCCGCAAAAGCAGGGGCAGAAGTATATGCAATTGATCCCGACCCTGTAAGTATTGGGTCTATCCAAAAAAATATTCTTTTAAACACGAATATTAATGGCAGACTCCATATTGTCCAACTAGCATTAGGCAATGAAAATCGAGTGGCCTTACTGAATATTGACAGAAGGGGAATATATGCCCCTAGTTTAATAAAAACCGTAGAGGGTCTCTCTGAAGGAATCTATGTTAATATGTCAAAATTTGACACACTTGTTGACGAACGAAAAGTTCTAATTCCCCAAGTAGTAAAAATCGATGTTGAGGGGGCGGAAGGACTAGTCATTGATGGTATGAGAAAAACCTTAAATGCACCGAATAAACCTACTGATTTGTTCATGGAGCTACATCCAAAATATTTACCAATGTTTGGAACAAATATAGGCGAACTGGTAAAAAGAATTACTAGTTACGGTTACCATCTAGCACTAAATCCTCTTCCACGAGGGAAAGAATTACTCTGTCATTTTGAGTCTTAATCGAAAAATAATTAACACCTTTAAACACCCAACACTCCGGGAGTGAATCTCTATTGACACTCCGGTAAACCACATTAATTAGTAGATATTATTGACTCTGGTTTTGGCTGGGAACCACACGGGACAGCGGATTGAGTTGGATATTTTGGGCGGTAACACTTCCGTCCGAATTTTCCTGACCAAAGACCGCTACTTTTTCTCCCGTCTTTAAATCTTCTTTCGTGGCTCCAGCGGCTTTATTAATTTCAGTTTTATCCGAAATTAAAACAATTTTACTGCTGCCGTCTTGGAGTTTCACTGTGATGGATTTATCATCAGCATTTAAGATTTCTCCATTGACCGGCCGGAAGCCCGCACCCAGACGGTTATTGGCACCGGTTCTTGCCCCTTGTGTTCCGTTACCTTGCCTGTTAAGGGTCGGTTGCTTACTTCGTTGGTATTTCATCCCGCCGAAAAAGGCGCCACCGCCAACGATGATGGCTACGACAAAGGCGATGATGATGGAATTTTTCATTCTTTATTCACCTCCCTTCAAATAATAATTTTATTCATAACGTAAGGCTTCAATCGGTTGTAAATTAGCGGCCTTATTGGCGGGATACCAACCAAAAAGAATCCCGATGATACCGGAAACACCAATCGCTAAACCAATTGATGAAGCCGAAATGGTAAAAGGCAAACCAATAAAATGAGCAATAATCAAGGAGGCTAAAATACCAAGAATCATTCCTAAAATTCCTCCAGCTCCGGTGAGGATAAGGGATTCCAATAAAAATTGATAGGTAATGACTTTCTTTTTTGCCCCTAAAGCCTTGCGCAAACCAATCTCCCTGGTTCTTTCGGTCACGGTCACCAACATAATGTTCATAATACCGATACCGCCGACAATCAGAGAGATAGCGGCAATGCCTGATAAAAGAGCCGTAAAAGTGCTTGTAACCGAGGAAGCAGTACTTAAAATATCACTTTGAGACAAAATGGAAAAATCGGCCGAAGATGGATCATTTAAATGATGTCTGGCCAAAAGAAAATAACCAACCTGGTCTTGGGATTGAGTCATCACCTCGGCACTTTTTGCCTCAAGGGAGATGGAAGTTAGATTAGTGGCACCAAAAATAATTTTTTGAGCTGTGGTTAAGGGAACGATAACAATGTCATCTTGATTTTGAAAACCTGTTCCCCCTTTGGAAGTGGTTATTCCCACAATTCGAAATGATTGACCATTGATTCTTATATTTTGGCCAATGGGATTGGCGCCCTCGCCAAATAAATCACTGACAACTTGTGGTCCTAAAACCGCCACTTTATCTGAAGCGTCAACATCACGTTGAGTGATAAACGAACCAGAAGAAACAGTAACTTTTCTAACTTCGGCGTAAGTTGGCGTTGCTCCAAGAATTTGGGTATTGGTATTGTTTCTTCCGGCCACCACTTGAGCTCTTCTCGAAAATTCCGGGGAGACATTTTTAACTGTGGTGATTTGGGTAGAAGCCACAATGGCTTTGGCATCATCGTAAGTAAGTGAAGTACTTGTGCCTGTTGCACTTCTGACATTCCCTGACCGCTGGGCTCCCGGCATCACTGTTAATAAATTAGAGCCCAAGGATTGAATTTGATTCTGTACCGATTTTTGACTGGCTTGACCTAAAGAGATTAAAGCAATCACGCTGCCAATGCCAATAATAATTCCCAGCGTTGCCAAACTCGTTCTCATTTTATTAAGAGTTAAAGTTCCTAAACTTTCTAAGAATAATTCTTTTAATTCCATATTAATTTTTCCTATCCTCGGCAATTTTGCCATCACGTAAAGTAATCACTCTTTTGGCAAATTTCGCGATGTTTAACTCATGGGTAATCATGACAATCGTGTGGCCTTCTTTGTTTAATTTCTTAAAAATTTCCATAATCTCCAATCCCTGCACTGTGGCCAGATTTCCGGTTGGCTCATCAGCCAAAATAATTTTTGGCTGCATACTTAAGGCCCGAGCAATCGCCACTCTTTGCTGTTGACCACCAGAAAGTTGATTTGAAGTATGATCCATTCTGTCTTCCAAACCCACCATCCTTAAATATTCTTTAGCTTTTTTCAAACGTTCTTCTTTAGGAATTCCGCCATAATACATCGGCACCATGACATTTTTCAAAGCTGTTGTTCTTGGTAAAAGATTGTAAGCCTGAAAAACAAAACCAATTTTTTTATTTCTAATCTCGGCCAGCTCATCATCATTAAGCCTACTTACATCTTCTCCGTCTAAAAAATAATTTCCTGAAGTTGGTGTGTCCAAAGCTCCTAAAATATGCATCAGGGTTGATTTACCACTCCCCGACGGCCCCATAATCGCCACAAATTCACCTTGAGAGACAGCAAAAGAAACATCATCAAGGGCTATTGTTTCCACAGCATCGTTTTTATAGATCTTAGACAAACGAGTTGCTTTAATCATAAAGAGGGTCTTTAACGCCCCATAAACATTCTGCCGGCGCCACCACCGCCAAAGACTGATCGTCCTGTCTGGCTATTACTATTAGTGGTCGTCGTCGAAACAACCACCTCATCGCCTTCGGATAAACCCGATAAAATTTCTGTTTGAGTCTCTGAACTTAAACCAACTTCTACATTAACAGTTTGCTGTTGTTTTCCTTTCATCACCCGAACCACATTTTGGTCACCCTGTTTTTGAATAGCACTTAAAGGAATAAGTAAAACGTTATCTTTTACTTCCAGAATGATATTCGCTGTCGCTGACATATTCGGCAAGATTTCCGGAGCTTCCGTATCAAATTTAATCACCACTGGATAGTTGGTGACACCACTGGTGACGGTGCCTATCCGATCAACGCTCACCACCTTGCCAGTAAAACTTTTATCAGCCAAACTATCTAATTTAATGGTGACTTTTTGTCCTGGCCTAACTTTGGAAACATCGATTTCAGAGATATTAAAAGAGGCAATTGGTGTCCCCTCGGATTTAATAACAGCGATTCTTTGGCTGGAATCAGCGGAAGGGCTTAAGGTCATTCCTTCTGAATAAGTGAGATTGGTGATTGTTCCTGAAATTGGTGTAGTAATTATTGACGAGACAGTTTGATAAGAAAGCCAGGCACTGCTAACGGCTACTTGTGATTGGGAAATAACGTTTTGTTGATTTTTATATTTGGCCTCGGCGGCTAACCAATCAGCATATTCTTGAATATAAGTTGGGTCATCGGTGGTTAAATCACGAGCTACGGCATCGTTGATAAACTTTTGATTAGCGGCAAACTCCTGGGATTGCAGAGAGTATAAAGTTGCCTGGGCTGAATCAAGATTATTTTTAGCCGAAAGATACGAGGCATAGGCCGCAGAAGCTTTTTGTTGAGCGTCTGAATCCAAAGTTAACTCCATTAATTTTTGCCCAACCCAAACCTTATCACCGTCTTTCACATAAACTTTTTTAATTAACCCCTTGGTATTAGTCGTAATATTTACAATATTGGCCGTTAAAATTTGTCCGGAAGCAGAAATTGAAGAAACAATAGTTCCTCGCTCTACTTTTTGAGTTTGTATCTGTGACTCTTGGTTTTTACTTTTAACCAGGCGCACTCCCATCACAATCAAACCCACAATCACGGCCAAAATAATCGCCGCTCTAAAACGATTCTTGAAAAAGCTTTTAAAAAACCAAAGAATTCTGTTCATTTTTTTGGATATTTTAATAATTTAAATTATCTTAATACAAGAAAACTGATAAATAGCTTAGAAAATTAAGAACCTGCCTTCGGCAGAACCTTGTTTTTCAAATTAAATCAGCTTGTGGGGCTGATTAACAGGAAGCTGAACCGTAAAAACGGTGCCCTTCTTTGGCTGGCTTTGAACTTTTATTGAACCATGGTGTTTTTCGACAATTTGTTTAGCAATGGATAAACCCAATCCATAACCAGTCATCTCTGATTTAGTTCTGGCTTTATCCACCCGATAAAACCGATCAAAAAGATGAGACATATCTTTTTCTTTAATCCCAATACCCTGATCAATAATATAAACAAGAACGTGATTATCAGTTTTTTTAGAAGTCAGCTTTATTTTTGTCTTTCGAGGACTATATTTAATTGCGTTATCCAGAAAGATCACAAATAGCTCGACTAAAGTTTGTTTATTCCCCTGAATTTTCAAATCATTTATTTTATTAACAATCTCAATCTTTTTATTCTTGGCTAAATTAGCAATCTTTTTAACAGCTTCATTAAAAACAGAATTTAAAGATAGTTCTATAAAGGTCAAACCATTGGTTCCTCTTTGATATTGCGTCAATTTGATTAAACCATCAGATAAAGCTTGTAAATGATCAACCTCTTCAAGATTACTTTTCAATAATTTTTTCGTTTCATCTAAGGTGAGTTTTTTATTTCTCAAACTGACTTCTATTTCTGTTCTCAAAGAAGTCAAAGGTGTTTTTAATTCATGAGAAGCATCAGTAACAAACTGATTTTGTTCATCTAACATTTCTTTAATCGGCTTTAGCGTCTTACCGGCCAAAAAATAGCCACCACCGGTAGAAATCATCAAGATAGCTAGATTGATAAAAGCTAAAAGCATTTTAAGACGATTTTTTGTTTCGACTACCAGCTCCGGATCTAGCGGACGAAGAAAAACGTTATTATTCGGAGAGGCAATTCTAAGTGATTCAGGCAGTTGGCGTTCTACCCTTAACCGTTGCATTCTTTCGATTCTATCTAGCTCAAAAGTTGTCATCCGATAAATAACCATGCTAAAAGAAAAGCTCACTAGCATGATAATTAAAAGATACCAGGCCGTTAGTTTAATTCTGGCTGAACGAAACATCTATTTTTCCCCTCCTATTTTATAACCAAAACCTCTAAAGGTCTGAATTAATTTTGGACTTTTAGAAAATGGCCTATCAATTTTATTTCTTAAATAGCCAATATAGACTTCAACGGTATTAGGCAAAATATCAGCATCATAATCCCAAATATTATTGATAATTTGCTCCTTTGTCAAAATAGTATTTTTATGTCTTAAAAGATATTCCAATAAAGCATATTCTTGTTTGGATAATTTAATTTCTTTCCCGGCGCGCTTAACTTCATAAGTAAGGGTATTTAAGGAAAGATCTTCAAGGTTTAAAACTGTGCCAAGGCTATTTTTTGGCCTTCTTGTCAAAGCTTTTACACGGGCTAAAAGTTCGGTGAAAGCAAAGGGTTTAACCAGATAATCATCGGCCCCAGAGTTTAATCCTTTAACTCTATCTTCTAACTGGCCTTTGGCTGTCAACATAAGTATTGGGGTGTGAATATTATTTGCCCGAAGATTCTGGCAGATTTTTATGCCATCCATGTCGGGAAGCATGAGATCTAAAATAATCACCTCGTAGTTTTCAGATGAAGCCAGGTCGTAGCCGTCAGTTCCATTGTAGGTCACATCAACAGTGTAAGATTCTTGTTCCAATCCTTTTTTAATGGAGTTGGCAATTTTATGCTCATCTTCAATGACTAGAATTCTCATCGCCCATATATTATACCCTTAACCTGAAAATAAGCTGAGGAAAAGCTTGTTTCTCGCTAGCGCTCGAAATAAACTGAGAAAGTTTGTTTTTCACTCCGTTCAAAATAAGCTGAAAAACAGCTTGTTTCTCGCTATCGCTCGAAATAAGCTGAGAAAAAGTCTTTATTGACAAGGCAATTTAATTAATCTAAAGTAAGGTAAGGGCAAACCGGTGCAAGCCGGTTTTTTTGTGGGCAGGAAGGGGGTGAAAAAGATGGTAAAAACTGATTCAAAAATGGTCAAGGCTGGCAGTCGAACTTATTTTTTCGATATTAAAGAAGCTAAAAATGGCAAGAAGTATTTGGTTTTAACTGAATCCCGTTTAGTCGGAGATGAAAATAAGAAAGAACGGCAGCGTTCCACTCTTATTCTTTTCCCTGAGCAGGCGAAAGAATTTGCCAAAATGGTAAACGAGATGACAGCCAGAATTGTTTAGCAACCAAAGTACCAAGCACACCTGGAGGGTGTATAGTATACTTAAAAAATTTTTCCTCATATGATATAAATAGTCTTGACATGGAAAAACCTCCTGAACGAAAATTCAGCGTTATTATTCCCGCCTTTAATGAAGAAGAACGGATTGGTTTTGTTCTTGAAGTTGTTAAAAAAGTTAAAGAGGTTAATGAGATTATCGTTGTTAATGATGGAAGTGAGGACCAAACTGGAGAAATAGCTAAAAAGGCAGGAGCCCCTGTTTTAAATTTATCCCTTAACCAGGGAAAATTCTTGGCCGTTAAAAGAGGCATTCTTGCCTCAAAAGAAAGTATTATTGCTATTCTAGATGCTGATCTTTTAGGCTTTAAGCCATATCATTTAAATAATTTACTTTCGTCAGTTAAGAATAAAAATATGATAACTATTGCCCAGTTTGTCAAAGGTCGTCTAACCACCAACCAGTATGGCCTTAATTTGTATTTTAGTGGTCAAAGAGCGGCCTATCGTTCTTTCTGGCTGAAATTTTTCCAAGAAGTTGAAAAACAAGGATTAACTGAAGAAAAACTATTAAAAAGAGGTTTTTCTCTGGAAGATGAACTAAATGGTTTTATTAAAAGACATCACTACCTAAAAATTCCTATCCCCTGGGGAGGTGTCAGTCATGTTAAAAAAGAGGAAAAGCACGGCATTTGGGGATTTTTAAGAAGAATGAAGATGTACTCGGATATTATTATCAACGCTTTTTCCCGACTTTCAAGGTTTTTCAAAAAACAAAAAAAGTTAAGGTTTTCTTATTTGAAAAACAAGGTTCTCGCCCTAGGCGAGGTTCTTATTTGAAAAACAAGGTTCTCGCCCTAGGCGAGGTTCTTATTTGGTAAATCGCCAATAGAGGATATTCTTTATCTTCAGCAACTAATTCTTTCTCTTTATCTTTTAAAAATTCTTTTAATTGGGCTTTGTTTTTGCCGCCCTTAGAAATAATATGAATCTGCTGGCCATCATATTGCCAATAAGGGAAATCAATGGCCTGCTGGGAAATAAAAACCCGACCATTACCTGGTAATTTTTCCGTAATTTTTTCTTCAATCATTTTTTGTATTTCCTCATCCCCATTAAGATATAGAGCGTTGCTGTATACCAGCTGGGGACGTTGATAGTCTGAAAGTACAAGAATATCGTTTTCTTTTAAACTGATTTTTTCAATTAAACCAGCTTCTATCTGTGAGATCGGCGTTTTTTGATAAATCCAAAAGGTTGGCAAAAAACTTAAAAACAAAACAACCATTAAAACCCACCAGATTTTTCTCCAGGGCAGTAAAGCCAAAAGCAATCCCAGTGGATAGGCTATCAAAACACTGTAGCGTCCAAACAATCCTCCATACCAAAATTTACCAGTTAGTAAAAAGGGCAGGAAAAAAGACAGAAAGAAAATTAAAACCGGCCAATTTTTCTTTTTAATAAGATAAATTCCTGTAATTATCAACACTAAAATTGCCGACAAAGAATAACCATGAAATAAAATTAAAATATCATTTCTTAATATTCTAAAAATGTTTAAAAAACTCCAGCCGGATAAAATTCCCCTAACGCCATAGCCCAACAAGAGAGTTTTTAAACGAAGCATTGGGTCAATGACATTGCCTACAAATAATAAATAATAAATCCCGGCAACAGCCAAAAGAAAACTGGCCAAAATAACGCCCACACTCCAAAAAATGTTCTGCCAACTAATTTTTTTTGATCTTAAAATGGCCAAACCAATAAAGACCGGCGACCAAAGAAGAATTCCTACAAAATCAAAAATAGACAAACTCAAAAAAAGAGTTGACAATAAAAACCAAGAAAACTTTTTCTTGGTTAAGAAAAAATCAAAAAACAATAATCCTAAAAGAAATAAACCAAAATCCAGTGATTCATGTAAAATATTTGTCTGAAGAAGCCATAAGTAAGGAAAGAAGACCAGGGGGATTAAAGAAAAAAGAGCTATTTTTTCATTAAAATTTCTTTTGATTAAAAAGTAAAAAGCAATCACACTAATTAAACCAAAAATGGCGGAAATCAAACTCAATTCCCAACTGGTGGGTCGACTTATTATTTTTTGAAAAATTTGCGTCAAAAACAACCAAACAGGATGAATTACTTCATGAGAGGCAGCTAAAGATTTAAAGAAATTTCCTGAAAGAGATTCCCGAAAGTATTCAGGCGAATCATAAAAATGAGGATAATTGGCTAAAAAACAAAAACGGGAAAGAAAAAAAATAACTAAAATAATCCAGAAAAATTTACGCATTATTTCAATTTTTTAACCACCACCCTTAATCTCTTTATTGTTCTTTCTTTTCCTAACAAGGCCATCGTTTCAAAAAGAGGCGGTGTTCCGCTCTTGCCGGTTAAGGCAATTCTCGCTGCCATAAAAAATTTGCCCACATGATAGTTTTGCGCTTGGGCAATCCCCCTAAACAAATTTTCTAAATTTACCGCTTCCCATTCCGCCCTCTCTAACTCTTTTAAAATTATTTCAATTTGTTTTTTAATTAATTTTTTATCCTTGCCGCCTTTTTCTAAAAGTAATTTTTGCTCAACTTTTGGCTCTTCAATAAAAAAATCAACCAAGTTTGGATAATCGGCTAATTTTACTAACCTTTCTTTAACCAAGGGAATGGTTTTTTCAATTAAACCATCCGTCATTTTCTTGTCGGCAAAGGTTTTGAGCAACTTTGACAAATCTTTGTCTGTTTTCTGGCGGATATAAACACCGTTCAACCAATCTAGTTTTTTAAAATCAAAAATCGGGGCTGATTTGGAAACCCTCTTAAAAGAAAAGTTTTTAATAAACTCCTCAATCGAAAAAATATCTTTTCCTTCGGGATGAGACCAACCTAAAAGGCAGAGAAAATTCAAAAGTGCTTCCGACAGATAACCCTGTTCCTGATACCAAGAGATGGCCACTGGGTCTTTTCTTTTGGAAATTTTAGAATGATCGGGATTACGTAACAAAGGCAGATGGGCAAACTCCGGAACAGGAGATTCCAAGGCTTTATAAATCATTATTTGTCTTGGCGTATTGGAAATATGATCTTCAGCCCGAATAACATGGGAAATTTTCATCTGCCAATCATCAATAGTGACAGCAAAATTAAAGGAAGGATACTTATCCGATTTTAAGATAACAAAATCTTGAATCTGGTTATTTTCAAATTCAATTTTACCTCTGACTAAATCTTCCCATGATGTTTGACCTTCAGGAACTTTAAACCATAAAGCTCCCTCTTTTTCATAAGCAAGACCATCTTTAAGTAGCTTTTCCGCATACTGATGATAAAAATTTAACCTTTCTGATTGGCGATAGGGGCCAAAAAGACCATCAATATCCGGACCCTCATCGTATTTTAAACCTAACCAATGAAATCCATCATAAATTACCTTTTCTGCTTCTGGAACATATCGTTTAACATCCGTATCTTCAATTCTTAAAATAAATTTACCCTTATTTTTTTTCGCAAAAGAATAACTAAACAAAGCCGTATAAACTCCGCCTACATGAAGAAAACCTGTCGGACTGGGAGCAAATCTAGTACGAATTTCTTTTATCACATCTTGATTTTAACATAGTAAACTTTTATCTAAAAGCTTCAAGAAGCCGCCGAAAGATGTTATACTCAAAGTACCTGCCATGGTTAATTTAACCCAAACTGCCTATTGGACGAGAAAAATTTTAAAATTTGGGGCGATTTTTCTTGTCGCCATCATTTTTTTAAGAATTTTCTTTAATATTGCTAATTCTTTCTGGAAAAAAATTCATCCGCCACCGCCGCCATCCCCAACCGTTGCTTTCGGCAAATTACCTAAGTTAAACTTCCCGGAAAGCAATATACCAGCTGGCGGAACAAAGTTAACTTTTAAGCTGGAAATGATTCAAGGTGGTTTACCCAAACTTTCCAGCACCAGTAAGGTTTATTTTATCCCTAAAGAAGGACCAAATTTGTTGGCCCTGGATCGAGCCAATCAAATGGCCAAAAAATTGGGTTTCAAAAGCCAGCCCCAATCCATATCGGAAAAAATTTATCGCTGGACAACGGAAAGCACCCCGCCGACAACTTTGGACATTGATATTAATACCGAAAACTTTCATCTTTATTACGACTATCAAAATGATCAAGAAATTCTCAACAACAAAGATTTGCCCACCAATCAGCAAGCGGCCCAAGAAGCCAAAAATTTTCTGGCCACCAACGGCCTTTTGACTGACGATTTGGCCACCGGCAGCGCGGAAATTGTCTATTTAAAATTCACTCCGCCCAATTTAACTCCGGCCATCTCTCTTTCTGAAGCCGACTTTGTCCGCGTCAATCTTTTTCGAGCCGATTTGGATGGTTTAAAAATTCTTCCGCCCAATCCTAAAAACTCAATGATTTCTTTTCTTTTCTCCGGTGCCAAAACTTTGGGGAAAAGAATTATTGAAGTCAACTATACTTATTATCCCGTCGAAACAGAAACTTTTGCCACCTATCCATTGAAAACCACCCAAACCGCCTGGCAGGAACTTCAAGGCAGCAATGGTTATATGGCCAATCTTGGGGAAAATCAAAGTGGAGAAATTGTCATTAGAGAAGTTTCTTTAGCTTATTTTGATTCTGACCAACCGCAAAATTTTCTCCAGCCGGTTTTTGTTTTTAAAGGCGACAATAATTTTATCGGTTTTGTCCTGGCCGTTGACTCTAAATGGACGGATTAATTTCCTGCCAGCGAAAATTATCAAACACCCAATCTACTAATTTGACTGTTTCGCCAAACCTATCTCGGCTACCCATAATAACAGTAATTAAGCTGTGGCTGTCTCTTTCCGTATAACCCACTAAGCATTCACCCGCTTCTTCAGTCCAGCCCGTCTTAAGTCCCTTCATGCCCGGCAATTCGTTTAAAAGCTCGTTGACGTTATCTAGTCTATGAAAAATTTTTCCTCCAACATCGCTTACAGTAATTGAAGAAGTGGATACAATTGCCAATAAAGCTTCATTCTTCAAGGCAAAAGCTGCCAACCTGGCCAAATCTAAAGCGGTAGTATAAGAAAAATCGGTTAGCATCTTACCCTCTTTATTAACATCCAGACCAGTGGGGTTAGCAAAATAGGTATCGTTTAAACCCAACTGTCTCGCTTTCTCATTCATTGCTTTAATGAAATTTATTTCCCCACCCGGATAATTTTGCGCCAAAACCAAAGCCGCGTCGTTAGCCGAAGCGACTAAAAGACCATAAAGCAAATTTTTGACAGTCGTTTTCTCGCCTTCCATCAATTTCATATCCTGGCCATTTTTGTCAATTTTACCCACCGTTAAAACATCACTAAGTTGATAATGTTCTAAAGTCACCAAGCCAGTCATTATTTTAACGGTTGAGGCTGGTAAAAGTTGGAGTCTTTCATTACGACCGTAAATGAGAACCGCCGAATCACGATCAACCAAGGCGCTGGAACGGGCCGTTAAAGAAGGCGGCGGGGATTGGGTAAAATTAACCGGATAACTGGCAATCGCCGATAAAGGAAAATCCAATTCCTGGGTTTGGGGCGGTTGATAAGTCGCTTGAACCGTGGCATACCAATTTTGTCCAGGGAAAAGAAAAAAACTCAAACCAAAACAAAAAAGGAAGCCACGTTTTATCTTGATGATGAAATCTTTACTTTTTCTTCTTAGAGACATTTTTTAATTGTAGCTCCGATAGTCTCATATCAATTCTTTCCATGTCTCGCGGAAAAGGAGTTGCCTCACGGACATTTTGAAGTCCAAGAATTTTCATTACTACTCTTTCCAAACCAATGGCAAAACCTCCCTCTGGCGGTAAACCATATTTAAATGTTTCAAGATAAAGAGTAAATGTTTTAGGATTATTGCCCCATTTTTTAATATTTTCCACCAGCTTTTTATATTCATTAATTCTTTGACCACCAGTGACCCATTCTAATCCCCGGCCAAGTAAGTCAAAACTCAAGGTTAAGCCAGGATTTTCCGGATCAGAATAAGTGTAAAAAGGGCGTTTTTTGACTGGGTAGTGAGTAATAAAAATTAGTTCCGAACCTTTTTCTTCCTTTGCCCATTGACAAATTTCCTCCTCATCAGTGGGTTGCAAATCTGGTTCTTTACGATTATCTCTTTTTGTTCTTTGGTAAATAATCTCTTGGGCTTCACTAAGTTTAAGACGAGGAATTTTTTTACTTACTAAAGGAATGTTTGCTTTATACATTGCCAAATATTGGCTTCCTTCTTTTTCAACCGCCGTCAAAATTTCTTTAATTGTATACTCTACTGCTTCCATCACATCTTCCCAAGAATCAATAAAGGCCATTTCCGCATCCAAGCTGGTGTATTCTGTCAGGTGGCGAGTGGTCATGCTTGGTTCAGCCCGAAAAGCATGAGTCACCGTAAAAACCCTTTCAAAAGCTCCTAGCATCATCTGTTTATAAAGCTGAGGACTTTGGGCCAGATATGCCTGGTAGTCAAAATATTTTATCTGAAAAACTTCTGCTCCCCCTTCAGCAGTTGCCGGAACAATAAGTGGTGATTCATACTCAGTAAACCCAATTTTTTTCAAACTTTTCCGAAAGGTATCAACAATAATCTCTCCCAATTTAAAAATTCCTGAAATTGTTTTATGTCTGATAGTTAAAGCCCGATGGTCTAAGAGCGTCGGAGTTTCTAAATTAAGCCAATCCTTTCCCATATCAAAGGGAAGAGGATCAGCCTTAGCAATTAAATTCATTTTCCCATTGACAACTTCCACCATCCCTGTTGGTAAATCTTTGTTAATCATCTTTTCAGGTCTTTTTTGAACTTCACCAACAATCTCCACCACATCCTGAGGTTTCAAATCTCCCAACTCATTACCACCAACAACCTGAATAATTCCTGTTCGATCCCTAACATCAATAAAAACTAATTTACCATGATCGCGGCGAGTTTCCACCCACCCGCAAATTCTGACCTTTTGCCCAACTTTTTTGATAGTTTCCTCAACTAAAGTTCTTTCCATATTTATACTATTCTAACTTTTACGCATATTTTTTGCAATTTCCCTGCGCGCAAATTGGGTCACCACAAACTCGAGCCAATCCGTCGATGGCCCTTTTTTATTTTTGGTGGAAATTATTTCTACCATCTGCCCGCTTTTTAATTTAAAATCCAAAGGGACCATTTTCCCATCAACTTTAGCCCCACCACACTGATTGCCCAATTCGCCATGTATCGCATAGGCAAAATCAACCGGGGTGGCTTCAGCCGGCAAATCAAAAACATCACCTCTGGGGGAAAAAACAAAAATACGGTGACGCAAGGCATCAAATTTTAATGAGTCTAAAAATTCTTTGGAATCCACTAGCTCTTTTTGCCAAAGAACCAATTCTTTAACCCAGCCCATTTTTTCCGTCGGCACAAAGAAACCAGATTTCAACTGGGCTCTTTTGACTTTTTTGGCTTTTTGCTGGCTGTAAAACCAGTGGGCCGCGATTCCATTTTCCGCCTCCTCATGCATCCTTTTGGTTCTAATCTGAATCTCCACAATTTTCCCTTGAGCAAAAACATTGGTATGAATCGATTGATAACCATTAGGTTTGGGTTGGGCAATAAAATCGTGTACTCCAACTGAGGGTACTGGTTTGTAAAGCTGATGGACTAAGCCTAAAGCCATATAACATTCACCTACGGTTCTTACTACCACCCGCAAGGCCATCAAATCATGAATTTTGCCAATATCCCTATCAATGCCCGGACGGGAAAGTTTCCGGTATAAACTATAAAGATGTTTGGCCCGACCGTGAACTTCCGCCTTAATACCTTTCTCAATCAAAGTTTTTAAGACTTCTTTTTTGACTTTTTCGATATACTCATCCGCTTGTTTATAATAGGGAACAGAATATTCTTTAACCCACTGGTATTCTTCCTTAAAAGCGTAAGGAAAAGCCAAATCTTCAAGTTTTCCCTTCACCTCGCCAATCCCTAATCGCTCCGCCAGTGGTGCATAAACCTCTAGGGTTTCTTGAGCGATTCTTTTTTGTTTCTCCTCAGGAAGAACGGATAAAGTTTGTAAATTATGATAACGGTCGGCCAATTTGATTAAAACCACCCGCAAATCATGAGCCATGACCACAATCATCCTCCGTAAATTCTCCACAAATGCCTCTTGCTGACTACCCCTTAACTTCAGCTCACCAATCTTTGTTACCCCATCAACTAATTCGGCAATATCTTCACCAAATTCTTTCTCAACCACCAGAATATCTATCCCACCGTCTTCTACAACATCATGCAATAATCCAGCCATAATGGAACCACTATCCAACCTCCAACCAGCCAAAATACTAGCTACAGCTAAAGGATGAGCTAAATAGTCTTCTCCAGAAAGCCTTTTTTGACCAGAGTGGGCTTTTGAGGCAAAACTGTAAGCCTCCCTGATTAATTCAAAGTCTGCTTGAGAATTATATTTCTTTATCTTTTCAAGAAGTTCGTCAAGTTTCTCTTCCATGAATCATTTTAATATCTTTTAACTTCAACTGCAATCGTTTATTACCATTCCATTCATCGGGGGTTAGATTATAAGCAATATCAATCGGCTCATCAGGTGAAAGTTGGGCATAAAAACTTCCCATACCAAAGCCAATAACATCAAACGTGAGACGTGAAACGGGAGACGTGAGACGAAGTTTCAGGTGTTTATTACCATTACCAACAGTTCGAACTTCCACAGCCTTAACATTTTTAGTGGCAAAGACTGGTTGAGGATTGCCTTCACCAAAAGGCTCAAGACAGCTCAATTCTTTATAAAAAGCCAAAGTTAAGTCCTCTAAATCAAGCTCCAAATCGATAATTAAGGTCGGCGATAAATCTTTGTTTTTTAAGCCTTTTTTGGTGAGAGCCGTTAATTTTTCTTTGAGAATTTCAATTTTGACGGTTTCAACGGTAAAAGCCGCCGCTTTTTGGTGGCCGCCATGGGCGCCAACCATCTCGGCGCAGGCCCGAATGGCTGCCAAAATATTAAACTCTTTAATGGAACGGGCGGAACCCCGGGAAAATTCTCCCCCTTTGGCTACCACAATCGCCGGCCGGTAAAATTCTTCGGTCAGCTTGCCGGCAACCAAACCGACAATGCCTTCTTGATATGATTCATGGGCGACAAAAATCAGATCACTTTGACCATCCTGCTTTAACCAAAGTTCGCGAGCATGAATCATGGTTTTTTCGGTTAAATTTTGCCGCTCGCGGTTTTGTTGGTCAATTTTTTGTGCCAAGGCAATGGCTCTTTTTTCATCTTTGGTACAAAGTAGTCTTAATGACTCCATGGAATCATCAAGCCGGCCTGGAGCATTCAACCGAGGGCTAATCATGTAACTGACTTCAAAAACACCCAAATTTTCTTTTTTCAAACCGGCAAAATCAAATAAGGCCAAAAGACCGGGACGCTTGTTTTGACGAAGCTCTTTCAAGCCATATTTAACTAAAGACCGATTAGGCCCAACCAAAGGAATCATGTCGGAAATCGTGGCAATAACTACCAGGTCCAAACCATCATCACTTTTTTTACCTTCAAAAGATTCCCTTAAAACCCTGGCAAAAAACCAAGCCACCCCAGCCCCAGACAATTGAGTCGTGTGGATAATAGCCAAAGCTTTTTGCTTTTTTTCACCCAAAACATGATGATCGGTAATAATGACATCAATTCCCAATTTTTGCGCATGCTTGACCTGTTGGTAAAAAACAATTCCCTGATCAACAGTGATGATTAACTTCACTCCTTGACGGGCTAATTTTTCAATTCTTTCGACTTTTAAACCATAACCTTCTTCACGCAAAGGAATAAAAGGTAAGACATCGGCTTTTAAATAATTTAAAGCCTCCCATAAAACAGCCGTGCCACAAAGTCCATCAGTATCATAATCGCCATAGACAATTATCTTTTCTTTTTTTTGAATAGCTTTTTTAATTCTGGTAATGGCTTTAGCAACTTGCGAAGAATCAATTCCCACCTCTTTTAAAGTTATCTCCTCCGGTTTTTTAGGATTTAAGAATTCATCAATCTCTTTTTCTGTTTTCAAACCACGATTAGCCAAAAGAGTTTTAATTATTTCTTCACCTATGCACTTTGTTCTATGTTCTATGTTCTTTTTATTTAATATTTTCCATTTCACTGTGATAAGATTATACTACGTCTAACGACTTGTATAATTAATGGTAAATTATACTACGCTTATCAGCTTGTATAAATAATAGATTTATACTATAAATTATGAAAATTAACTTACCATCTTTTGTTAGAGAAATCCTTGATAAATTTTCAAAGTCCGGCCACGAAATTTATATCGTCGGCGGCGCCGTTAGAGATTTACTTATGGGAAAAGAGGTTAGCGACTGGGACTTCACCACCAATGCACCTCCGGAAATTATTTTGGGTCTTTTCCCGGATGGTTTCTATGACAATCTTTTTGGGACGGTTGGCGTGGTTAATCCTGAAGATGAAAAAAACCTGCTTACCGGCAGGCAGGGAAAAAAACCCGGCATCAAAATTCCGGTTTATGAAATTACTACTTTTCGAAAAGAAATGGGTTATTCCGACGCCCGCCATCCAGATAAGGTAAATTGGGGAAAAACAATTGAAGAAGATCTTGTGCGTCGCGATTTTACCATCAACGCGATGGCCCTTCGCCCTACGGAGCGGGGCTCAGGGCTTCAGCCTGAGGCTTCAGCCGAACGGCAAGCTTTTACTTTCGAACTCATTGACCTTTACAATGGCCAAAAAGACATTAAAAACAAAATCATTCGAGCAGTCGGCAACCCCGATGAGCGTTTCCGTGAGGACGCCCTACGAATGATGCGAGCCGTCAGAATTGCCACCCAACTTGGTTTTTCAATTGAGGAAAAAACTTTTGAGGCTATTAAAAAAAACGTCGACCTTTTGGATAAAATCAGCGCCGAGCGTATTCGGGACGAACTTTTAAAACTTTTATCTTACCGCTTTGCCGCCGACGGCTACCTCTTACTGCGCAATTCCGGCTTGGCCGAAAAAATTCTGCCTGAGGTTGAGACAGGCTTTGGCATTCAACAAAAAAGCCCGGGCCGACACCATACTTTAGACGTCGGTAATCATTCTGTCCAATCATTAAGATTTTCCAAAACATCCGACCAGATTATTAATTTGGCAATTTTACTTCATGACGTCGGCAAGCCGACAGTGGCCCGAACGAAAACCGGCGGGACCATCACCTTTTATAATCATGAAATTTTAGGTGCTTCGATAGCCGGAAATATTGCTCAAAGACTCAAATTTTCCAAAAAAGATAAAGACCGCTTAGTTACTTTAGTCCGCTGGCATCAATTTTCGGTGGATGAACGCCAGACCGATAAAGCGATTCGGCGTTTTATTCGCAATGTAGGTAAGGAAAATTTGGAAGACATGCTCATTTTGCGAACGGCCGACCGTTTGGGCGGCGGGGCTAAAGAAACTTCCTGGCGGTTGGAAAAATTCAAAACCAAATTAGTCGAAGTGCAAAAAGAGCCTTTCAAAATCACCGATTTAAAAATCAACGGCAATGAAATTATGAAGGAATTAAATATTCACCCCGGACCACTGGTGGGCAAACTTTTAAACCAGCTTTTCAATGAAGTTGTGGATAAAAAACTCAAAAACGAAAAAGAAATTCTTTTAAAAAGAGTTAAGGCCATCAGCAAAACCTTAGTTTAACACTCTGCCACTCCCGGAGTGTAAGTAGAAAATTTTGATTTTTTATTAAAAGTTTGCTAAAGTGTTGTCAATCTTCTGCCCAGGGGGTTTTTACCATATGAACCCTGAACAAAAAGTGGCTATAGTCACCGATAGCGCAAGCTCCATGAGGCCTGAATATTCCAAAGTTCAGGAACTAAAAGTTAGTCTCATTCCGCTGGAAATCAGTTTTCTGAAAGATCGTAAAATCATCCCCTACTCTGATTTTGAAATTACATCGGAGGAACTCTATCAAAAGATGAGGAATTCGAAAACACTCCCTCAAACTTCAGGAGGAATCATCGGCAAGGCTATTGAAACCTACAAAAGACTTGCAAATGAAACCAATTCCATTATTTCTATTCATATTACCTCAAAACATTCAACTGCCTATAGTTCCGCGTTTATGGCTGCCACACAAGTAATGGAGACAAAACCCGAACTTTCTATTGAGGTCATCGACTCCAAGTCAGTTTCTTTAGGTATCTGGTTTTTAGCGGAACAGGCTGCGAAACTTGCTCAACAAGGAGCCAATCTTGAAGAAATAAAAAAGAAAGTTTTAGAAACTATCCCTAAAATTGGGTTCTTGGCTACTCCTGCCACTTTGAAAAATGTGATTAAGGGCGGACGGGTTCCCTTTTTGAAGGGCCATGCCGGCAACTTTCTTAAAATAAGACCAATTTTGGGGTTAACTGATGGGAAACTTGAGGAAGTAGCTAAAACAATAGGCACCGGGAGAGCAAGACGAGAAATAGTTAACAAAATCAAGAATGAAAACAACCAAATCATTAAAATGGGAGTATTTCACACTAACGATCCAAAAGCAGCTGAAAAGGTCCGAAAGAGATTAGCTAAATTCTATTCAGGAGAAATTCCGATTTACGAAGCAGGACCCGTAATTGGTGTCCATGCCGGAGAAGGAACAGTTGGTGTCGTCTTTCAAAAAGCCTAAAACTGACACTCCCGGAGTGTAAATTGCTTAGAACTTCAATTAACTTTAAGTTCGTGAAGGATTACACGAAAATCTGTCTCGGTAGCCTTATAATTATCATCAAGATTGCAAGGGGGACGGTTAAGAGAATAGTATTCTTTTCCTCCTGATTGAGGAACTCTCTTCCCCAATATCTGAATAATTCTTTCACCATTATGATTCCTAAGAATTACCGCAGGCTCAACTCCTCCAGACACGGGATCCATTATTAAGTTTTCAATACGAATCTCAATAGGAAGTTTATCTTCCTGATTTTCTGTCCCGTGAAGTTCAAACTCACTGAAAATGAGATTAACAGCTGTCTCAATTTTTCCCTCATAGATGGAACCCGTCACTTTGTCTTCGACGTGAACTACCGCCGAAAACCTTGGGAAAATTTTTTCGGGGCCCTTGTCTTCCTCTACCATAATGTAGATATTATAAAACTTTTAATTAAAAGGCAAGTTTGTGTCTTTTTCTAAATCTTGTTTTAAGCTCTAAAAAATCCCAAGGTGGCGTATCTGTTCCACCCTTAAGGCGGAAACTTATTTTTCATTTCTTATAACAATTATCCCAAATCTTTTTGGCCTTTTTGAGTTTCGGCAAGACTAAAAACTTTATTCTCAATATCAATTGGGGTTAAGGAGTCTTTCATTAATGTCTGCCATAATTTTAAATGTTCTTCTAGTTTTTCAAATAAAGCAGCTATTGCCTGTTGCTTGTTTTGTTCAAAACTTCTTTCATTTTCATTTTTAACCGAAATCAAAGTTGGTCGATGCTTGAGCCTGACCCCGGTTCGATTTGTTTGGCGGTGCTGGCCACCGGCCTTAACACTGGACACAAAAGAATCAATTTTAACTTCATTTTCATCTTCAGGATTTAATCGGGGATATCTTAATTCCAATGAATCCTTTAGCCATTCAATATAGCTTTGAACCTGTTTTTGGCCTTCATCGGTTTCTGCCGGTGGGAAAAAAGAAAGATGCTTGGCAATTCTTTTTTCCATCTCTTTAACTCTTGCAAGTCTGACTGCTTGAATTTCTTGCTTGCGTCCTTCTTTGTCGCTCTTCGTTGGCGGCCCCTTTTTCTTCCCTTTCCCTTTGCCTTTCCTAAGCCAAGTTTCCTCGTAATCTTCTAAATAATCAACAACTTTATTTTTTTCCATAATTAGATTTTTAATATCAGACACAAGAAGTATTTTACTCTCTCAAAAATTTTTAGGCAAATTTAAAAATCTTGAGGTGTGAACCTGGCACACTCGTGGGGTGTGAAACTAAAGATCCTATTGACAAATACTTTCTTTTATTTATAATTAAGTTTGGGAATGGAGTTATTCTATTCGCAAAAAAGGCCGCAAGGCCTTGTTTTGTTTTTAAATATTGACAATAATTTATTTTGTTTTATAATGTAGATTAGGATTACGGGCGTCGACCGTTAGGACGATGGCCCGTTTTTCTGTTTTAAGCGATACCCATAAAGAGTTAATTAGAACTGGATAACGTATAATCCTTTTTCTTCAATCTCTTTTTTCTGGCTAAAGTCATCAAGGTTAAACTTCAAAACGTAATTGACTTTTTTCCCAATTTTTCGGCCCGTGTATTTTTTAAGTTTAGGATCCCATTCTTCCAAAACTAAAACATTACCCTTTTTAATATCAAAATCAGCCAGACGCAGCTCAAAGTTCTTCTTGCCATTTTGAACTTCCTTAAAAAACTTCGGCCAAATTTTCTTTCTGATGATTGCCATAGATTTTATTTTACTCTCTCAAAAATTTTAAGGCAAATTTAAAAATTTGCAGGTGGAGGTAGCAAATCACTTTTAAGGTGTAAGGCTGAATTACTTAAAACTGTTAAAGAATTTTTATTGAATAGGTGTCTTATATCCTAAATCATAGTATTCGTCTAAAATAAGTGCGTTTAATGGGGCCATAGGTATTAAGTAAAAAATTTCTACCAAGAAATGATATAATTTTATTTTTTGATTGGGTTTAAATGTATAATCGAAAAAATCAGCAGTTCCATGATAAATCCTTTCTACTTCTCCATGCTTTACTTTTTTAATTCTCCCGAAAATATCCTGAATTAAATATTCCAAGTCTATACCATCCACTTTTATTGCAGTAGAAAAAGATTTTAAATTTTTTCTACGTTCAATTAATCTATTTAAGGCCCCAATAGAAGCTTCCCTAAGTTTTTGCTTATTGTCCTTAAATGGCGACTGATAATAAAACCATCTTAAAAATTTAGGGCAGCTAGAATTACCTAAATCCCGGCTCTTAGTTTTTTCTAACTTCAATTTTAATTCATAACAGGTATTACACAAATTTTTGGCCTTAATGAAACCTTCAAATCCACATAATTTACAACATTTTAATAAATGATTATTATTTACTGGTTTCTTCATTCTAATTTTTAGGTCTTCACTATTTTTCAAGCTTTTTTATAAGAAAAATTGTATGATCTAAAATATCATCTACGAATTTTGATAAAAGAATTTGGTCGAATCTACTGTTGTCTCTCTTTATTCTTAATTTGGGTTCAGTAAAAGTATTTTCTTCAAAAATGAAGGGAGATAATCTAATATCCTGTTGGTGTTTACGATTATCCCACAATTTAATAAAACTTCTAATGTAATCAAAATTATTACTGATTAATTTATTATTTTCAATAAATTTTGTAAAATTTCTCCCAGCCTTCATATTAAACTTTTCTGCAAAAGCAAATCTAAGAATTTCCCAAAATTCTGCTGTAGTATTTACAAAATCAGCTAAACATTTTTCAAGTTTTTTGCTGTGGCCAGTAACAGTGTTCCGCTGATTACTGTGAGTAACACTGTGTAAATTAATATTCAAGGATTCTTTTATAACACCATCTTTATCTCTGATATGATAACTAATTGCCTTATCAAAATCTTGAAAATCTTTTCCTAATTGCTCTTTAAATCCAGCGAATTTTAATGAGAAGTTGTCAACTCTATCAGATAAAGACTGAATTTCTTGTTTATATCTAATCTGGTTTTTACGATCAGTAAGAATCTTGTTAATAAACGCCTTAGTAGATCCAGAAATTTCCCAAATTTTGTCATTCCTTACTACATACGATAGAATTAATCCTCGTTGGTCTCTGGTTAAAATCATTGTAATTGTATTCATTTGATAAACCTCTCCTTTCGCTATTTTACTCACTACTTCCTGTTTTAAAATTGCCTATTGACAGGCTTTTTAATAACCTCTTTAATTAAAGGTATAACCGAAAATAAAACGAAAGTCAAGAGCCTAAAATGTTAACCAAACGCCAAAAACAGATTTTAGATTTTATTGAGAATTTTATTAAAAATAAAGATTATTCTCCTTCTCTCGAAGAGATCAAAAAGCATTTTAGGCTTAAATCTGTTTCTAACATTCATGACCATCTAAAAAAACTTCAAAAAGAAGGTTATCTTAATAGAGAAACAAATAGGCCGCGAAGTATTGGTTTATATAAAAAAACAAGCACGATTGAAATTCCACTCTTAGGTCTAATTGCAGCAGGTGTCCCCATTGAAGCTATTTCTAATCCAGAACCAATTCGAGTTCCTAAAAATATGCTCTCTAAACAAGGCTTGCACTATGCTTTAAAAGTAAAAGGAAACAGCATGATTGATGAGAATATTTACGATGGAGATGTTGTTGTTATTAGACGACAAGAAACAGCAGAAAATGGGGATAAAGTCGTCGCATTAATTAATGGTTATGAAGCTACCTTAAAAAAGATTTACAGAGAAAAAGATGGTTTTCGTTTACAACCAGCCAATTCTAGTTTAAAACCAATATTTGTTAAGGAGCTGATTATTCAAGGAAAACTATTAGGAGTTATTCCAAATTACGAAGATAGAACAAAACCATCAAGTTACTTATCAAAGAAAATAAAAACTAAGACTTTCAAATTAGATAAAATTATTACTGGCGATGTTTTAGAAGTCATGTCAAAAATTCCAGATAATAGCGTTCATCTGGCGATAACCTCGCCTCCTTATAATGTAGGTAAAGATTATGACAGTCATAACGATAAGATGAATTATCAAGAATATCTTGATTGGCTAGAAAAAGTTTGGGTAGAAACAAAGAGAGTTCTTGTACCTGGTGGAAGATTTGCTTTAAATATTGCTCCTACAGGCATTAAAGATTTTGTTCCAATTCATCATGATTTTACTAACCAAATGAGAAAGATTGGGATGAAATTTAGAACAGAAATAATTTGGTATAAACAAACAATGCTTAAACGTACTGCTTGGGGAAGTTTTAAAAGTCCTGCAAATCCACATATTGTCCCTTCTTGGGAGTATGTTTTAATTTTTTCAAAAGGACAAGATAGGCTTGATGGTAATTTTAGAAAGGCAGATATAACTAAAGATGAATTTATGGATTTTTCTGATGGCTTTTGGAAAATATCCCCAGAAACAAAAAGGAATGGCCATCCAGCCCCATTTCCAGAAGATTTAATTTATCGCCTTATAAAGTTTTACTCGTATAAGGGTAATACTGTGCTAGATATGTTTGGTGGAACAGGAACTGTAGCTGTTGTTGCTTATAAAACTGGAAGGCATTTTATTCATATTGATATCTCTGAAGAGTACAATAAAGTTGCCTCTAGAAGATTGAATGAAGTTAAAAATCAGCTAAAACTCTTTAATAGAAGTTAAAAATTATATTTTTTAATAAGCGCAAGAATTTCCTTAAAGAAACCTTCTACCTTAGTATCATTTAATTCTTTTGCTCTCTTAATCATCTTTTCGCTGAAACTTCTTAAAAAATCTGTAACGCCGTAGTTTTTCTTCATCATGTTGTGTTCGCTGCAAAGAGTTTGTCCATTCTCTACTGTGCTTTTACCACCTTTACTTCTCGGCATGATGTGGTCGGCATGAATTGCGTAGCCGTTATGTCTTCCATTTCCGCAAACCACACAGCGATAATGATCTTTCTTAAATATCGCCTCTTTAACTTCTTTTGGGAAAGGCTCTTCTGAAGAATTACCTTTATAACCAGGCACTCGACGATAAACACCCTTACTTACTTGGATAAGATACCCCTCTTCATAAAGTTTCCTCACTGCTCTCCATGGGTCACGAGCTTTAGGAAAAAACTTAAAAATATAATCGACAACATCATCGTGAGGAATATCTCTGTTAGGATGTTTTTCAAAATAACTTTTTATTAACCCAGAAATCGTTTGCATAATGGTGGCATTTTATCGAAAATTCAACAGTTTTGCAACGACAAGAATAAATTTTTCTAGCGCCTGACTATTTATTTTAATATCAATTAAGAGATCAATCCGGCTTGCCCAGTGAAGATTTTATATTTTCTTTAATTTTACCACCGAAGTAAAATTTTAAAAAATAAGACTATTTTATAAATAGCCATCATTAAAAGATTTTATCCAATCTGAATCTTTTTCAAAAAATAATTTATCTCGCCATTGCATTAATAATATTTTGAAATCCCTGAAATATGTCCTATATGCCATACCTAGACGACCATCGCTGGTTTGCCCGAAAGCAATAACCCCTTCCGGTAATGCATCCCGAACTATTATTGAACCAGATTTTAATTTAGTCTTTCCTTTTGTATTAAAAGCTAATGGCTTAATGAAGTATTCATGGACCAATCCACATCTAAAGATAGAATAAATATCATAACGAGAACCATAATGGGTTTTTAACATCTCGTCAAAAAAACTATATCTATATGAAGGATAATCAAGTCTATAAAAAAATCTATTAAATTTACTTCTTGAGGTAATTCTTTTTTCATTTTTAAGTTTTGGCATTAAACCACCTAAAAATTCTGAATAGCATATTAAGCCTAAAGATACTAAAAAGTTGATTTTATAATTAATAGCGATTTCAATATCGTGATAAATAAAGCCACCACTTTCCCCATCAAAAATAAACTGATTGAAAAAATTTTCAATTTTCATTTTCTAAATTTATACTTCGATTTTACTATTACTGATTTGTTTCTACAAATTAAGATGAAGGAATTTAAAACTTTATGAGGTAAATAATCTTGGCTTTGGTTTGAAAATCCTAAAGTCAGGTGTAAAGACTTTTAAAGCAAAGTATCCGGCTTGCCCACGTTTATTTTAACTCCCCGGATTTCAAAAAGCAAAGACTTGTTATTAGTGCTTTCTTGATTTTAGATTTTCCCAAACTACGAGCAGGGGCGCGGCGTTAAAGGTAGATGAATAAGTGCCGGAAACGGTGCCGATTAATAAGGCAGCCACAAACCATTTAATCGTCACTCCGCCCAATAAAAGCAAAGCCAATAACATAAAGATAATGGTTAAAGAATTATTCAAAGACCGGGAAAGAGTTTCGGTCACGGCCTTGTTAATCAAAGATTCAAAAGGGGTGGTGGGTAGTAATTTTTGCGATTCCCGAATTCGGTCATAAACGACCACCGTGTCATGAACGGAAAAGGAAAGCACTGTCAACATCGCCGTGACAAACAAGGTATCGACTTCGGCGCCGAAAAAGTGGCCCAAAATGGAAAACAAACCCAGCATGACCAAGGTATCATGGAACATCGCCAAAATGGCGCAAACGCCAAATTTAGCATTTTTAAAGCGCCAAGCGACATAGCCTAAAATAAAACCGGCGGCTAAAATAATAGCAACAATGGTTTTAATTAAAAGTTCTTTACCCAAAATCGGCCCCACTGTCTCAAAACGAATCTCTTCTGGCGTTTTATTAAATCTTTCCCCCAATGTTGTCTTTATCATGGCAGCCTCTTCTTTAGTAATCGGCTTCATACGAATCAAAACACTATTATTTCCTGAAATTTGGACCGAAGAAACTGCCAAACCTTTCTCTTCCACTATTTCTTTTAATTGGAAATTGGAAATTGGAAATTGGAAATTCTTCTCGAACTGCAGTTCGAGAAGCGTCCCTCCGGTAAAATCAATGCCGGGTCTAAGGCCGTAGACAAATAAAGAAATAATACCGGGAATAATCACCAAGGCGGAAATTATGAAGTAGAGCCATTTATATTTCATCCATCTCATCATTTAATTTTTTCCTTTCGGTAAAAAGTTCTAATCAAAGTTCGGGTAACGACAATGCCGGTAAACAAGCTTAAAACCACGCCCAAAAAGAGGGTCGAGGCAAAACCGCGGACCATACCTGAAGCATTTAAAAAGGACCAGTTAAAAGGATTAAATAAAATAAAACAGGTAATTAACGTACAGGTATTGGCGTCGCGAATAGAATCCCAGGCCCGGCCAAAACCCAGCTCCATCGCCACCGGCCGTGACTTGCCGGCCCGAGTTTCTTCCTTCATTCTTTCAAAAATCAAAATGTTGGCATCAACGGCCATACCGATGGAAAGAATAAAACCGGCGATACCCGGCAAAGTCAAGGTTATCGGAATTAATTTATACAAAGCCAAGGTAATGAGGCCATAAACAACCAAGGCTATGTCGGCCAAAATTCCCAACCGGCCGTAATAAACCGCCATAAATAAAATCACCATCAAAAGACCAATTAGACCGGCCTGAATACTTTTTTGCACCGACTCGGCCCCTAAAGTTGCCCCGACATTTTTTTGTTCAATTAATTTAATCGGCACTGGTAAGGCACCGGCGTTGAGCTGAATCGACATTTTTTTGGCTTCCTCCAAGGTAAACTGGCCGCTGATGATGGCGTCCCCTGAAGTGATGGGTTCTTGAACTGTGGGGGCGGTTACCGGAAATTCATCAAGAAAAATGGCCACTGGCTTTTGGACATTCCTAGTCGTAATTTCGGCAAATTTTTTGGTGCCTTCGGCGGAAAATTCTAACCCTACGGTCGGTTGGCCAGAATTAGGGTCAAATTTTACTTCGGATTTGGACAAATCTTTGCCGGTTAAACCGGTCGTTTTAAAATCAAGATAAGTGGCCGCTTGCGTCGCTTCCTTTGGTAATTCCCGAAAATCTAGTTGAGCAGTTTGTCCAATTAAATCGATGGCCTGATTGATATCCTTAACGCCGGCCAGTTCCACAATCAAACGGTATTGGTCGCCGATTTTGGAGGTTTGAATGACCGGTTCGGTCACGCCAAAAAGATTGACTCTTTTTTCGATATTATCCCGGGCGGCTTCAATCGCCGCCTGACGGTTGTCTCCTGAGACATCTCTCATCTCTGCTTGGAAAACCAAATGCGCCCCACCGGCCAAATCGATACCTTTTTTAATTTCCAAATCTCTTTGCAGACGAAATTTTCCGGACTGCCAGTTAATTTGCGGCCGGTTAAAAGTATAGTCGATTTTGAATTTTTTAAATTGGAATTTGAGAGGAATTTTGGCCGGCAAATCAATAAAAACCGAGCCTAGGCTCAGTAAAACAATCAGCCAAATTAAAAAACGCCGCTGTTTCATTTTCGAGTCTTCGAGAAAACAAGGTTCTACTTATTTCGAGTCTTCGAGAAACAAGGTTCTTGCCGAAGGCAAGGTTCTTATTTCGAGTCTTCGAAAAACAAGCTTTGCTTATTTTTTCCTTGCTTTAACAAATCTTTGGGATAAAGAAAGTTGTTTGGCGCCAGAAAATTTATAAACGATTTGTCCACTTTCAGGTTGAGTTTCCACCTCAACCTCTTGCCCGGACTTTATCCCTAAAGACTGGACAAAATGGGCAGGAATGGTTACGGCCAAACTATGACCGGTTTTAATAATCTTCTGTTTTGCCATTAAACAAATAAGCAGAGCTTGTTTTCGCTAGCGCTCAAATAAACAAGTCTTCCTCATCACCCACAATCATGATTTTCGGTTCTGATAAAATCCCCAGTAAAAAAGGGTCGCGTCTTTTCTTGCGAAAATCAAATTCCTCTTTGGTCATGACGCTGTAATTAATTTCCCGGCCCAATTTGCCTTCCTGTTCTTTGACCAGACCGGATAAATTATTCAAATCCAAATCACCGACGACCAATAAATCAACCCGATCGGCTTTGGGCGTTAAACCTCTGGCTAAACGGCCGGAAATGAGAGCAAACCTGATGTTGCCGATTTTACTTTTTTTCTTTAAAATCTCGCCCCCCAAACCCACGGTTTTATTGACAATCGAAAGGACATCTTGATATAAGGGATAATCTTTATTAAACCAATAATAAATCCGGTTGCCGCGGTTTTCTTTCTTGACCATGCCGAGTCTTTCCATTCTTTGCAGCTCGCGGCGGATGGCATTGATTTCCTCGCCAAGCAAACGCACCAATTGGCGGATATAAAACATTTCTTTGGGCTGTGAAAGAAAGGTTTGGAGCAGTTTCACCCTGACCTTAGAAACCATCAAATCTTGAAGCATACTTAGTAATTTACTGGGCGGCCTGTTGGGACAATCTCAATCCAAATCGGACCGCGATTGAGTAAAATTTCCTTGCCTGATTTATCGGTAAATTTGGTTCTTGACTGGCGTTTCTCTTTCGTCCAAGTTCCCTCAACGGCTTTACCGTCTTGGAAAATCAACGCCTTGCCGGTGCCGGTCGTTCCGTAAAGTATATGTTTAATTTCGTCAATCGGACCTTTTTCTTTCACAAACTGGATAATGACCGTTTTGGCTTGAATTTGAGAATCATTATCGAGGTCTTTATGGGGCTGGCCATCATTGAAACGCAAATATTGGTTACTGTCTTTGTTGTATTCCCAAGAAACAGCGTAATCCGGACTATTTTCCCAAAAAGAAAAAGCAATTTTACCGACTGTCCCCCTAGCCTCGCTTTTTTCATCGTCTTTAAATTTCCATTCCGTAAAATTGGCGTCCCATTTCTTGCCGTCATCATCAACGGCGTTTAAACCTCTTTTAGCAGCCACTCCCCAAAGTTTGTCGGTCGTGGAATACATTGTATGTTCGGTCGCCACCGGATGACCGATGCGCTCGTAATCCCGCCAAAAAACCGGGAAACCGATGGAAAATTGATTCATGTCGTTACCTTTGGCCAACCAACCGTAATCGCCGATTTGACCCAAGGCATTGGCCGGACCGGGTTTGTTGGCGCCGCCGACATGGACATATAAAGGAAAATCACCGTATTCGGAAGCAAAATCCATAAAGTAAGTTCGGGCGGAACGCACCGGACCGTTGGTTATCTCTTCCACCGCGCCACAATAAAAAACCGCCAGAAAACGAGTAATCCCGCCTTCGGCCACGGCTTCATAAACCACATCGGCCTTGGATAAACCGGACTGAGGCCGGGCCTCGGCATGATTTTCAATCATCACTGTCAGCGGCCGGCGTTTTTCCCAAATTTGTCTTTCCGCCTTACTAAACATACCACCATTTAAAGGACATTTCTCTGTTTTGGGCGCATTGGGGTCAATTTTAAAACCATCGCCCACTTGAGGCGTGGTGACCAGTGAGATAAGGCCGGTGCTCGGACCACCTAAGAAATGAAAAGCGGCATAAGAAATTCCGGCCGAAGCCAAGTAGAATAAAACTCCACCGATGATAATAAATAATTTGCGGTTAATTTTTCTCATTTTCATTTGATTCTTTTTGCGTTCTTGAGCGCCTGTTTTTCTTCCGCCGAGAGTTCATAACCATCGGCTTTTTGTTTTTTGACCGGTTTAGCGTAAATTCTCGTCATTTCCCGGCTGTGTAAACTGGTAACCACCAAACCGCTGTCTTCACCGTCAAGAAGCGCCAGGGAAAAACTTTGATTGCCTCCGGTCTCCGAAAAGGGATTAAAACGAACCAAACCCATCTTTTGTATATTATAAACGTTTTCGCCGTGAATTTTTTGAACTTCTTTCACCAAATCATCAACTCGAACTGCCTCTTTTTCAAAATTTTTTAAAAGCTCTTCTAAAATCGCCTTTAAATCTTTTTTGGTCACCCCTTTGGTTAATTTTTGGTAATGACTATAGAGATTATAAAAGATAACGCTTAAGAATGCCAACCAAAAAAAAATAATGCCAAATAAAATCAAAATTAATTGGCCGGAAAATGCCATATCTTGATTTTAAAAGGTCGAAGTGTTATTGTCAATTACAAAATGGGCAAAAAAAGAAAAACCAAACAGCAAAAAATTATTCTCCAACTGAAAAGACAATTAAATCAAAAGCGGCCAATTTCGGCTCCAATAAGCACGGAATTACCAATAAGTCAAGAAGAAGTTTTTCGCCAGCCTCAAGCGCAAGTTCAAGAACCAAGGCCGTCAAAAATTTCCGATGTTTCCAGCTATTCTGGCAATTTGAAGCTAATCAAGAAAGACCTTTTGAAAACTCTTCTTCTTACTTTAGCCGTCATTAGCTTTGAGGTTGTGCTATACTTGAAGCTGAGATAATTTTTTCCTGTCTTAAAAGAGAGGAGGTGAAAAATTCATGCCAGATTTTTATTGTGTGAAGTGCCGCACGAAGAGAAACGGAAAAGACGTTCAGAACGTGACTTTGAAGAACGGAAAAGCCGCTCGCAAAGCCACTTGTGAAACTTGCGGTACCAAAATGTTCAGAATTGGCTAAGATTTTTGGATTTTAAAATCCAGCAAAAACCTACTCTTCTTTGAAGAGGGGTTTTTGCTTGTTAAGATTCCTGCCGCGGCCGATACTGCAACGCCTCGGCTAAATGTTCTACTTTGATTCTTTCCTCTCCGGTTAAATCGGCAATCGTTTGGGCAATTTTAATCACCCGATAAAAACCTCTGGCCGATAGATTTAACTGAGTGACCGCCTGGCGCAATAAATCCAAACACTCATTATTAAGCGGACAAAATTCTTTAATCTGACGGGGCGCCATTTCGCTGTTAGAAGTCAGCTTGGTTTTTTTAAATCTCTTTGTTTGGCGATAACGGCCTTGCTGAACTCTTTTTCTGATGGCCGAAGAAGTTTCGGCTGGAATTTCATTGGTTAATTTATCAACATTGACGGTCGGAACCTCCACATGAAGATCAATTCGGTCAAGAATCGGACCGGAAAGACGTTTTTGATAACGAATAATTTGCCCCGGAAAACAGCGGCAAGGTCTTTTTTCATCACCCAAAAAACCACAGGGGCAGGGATTGGCAGCGGCCACCAAAACAAAACGGGCCGGATAAGAAATTGTCCCTGAAGCCCGGCAAATAGTCACCCAGCCATCTTCCATTGGCTGGCGCAAAGCTTCCAAAACGTGGCGGGGAAATTCCGGAAATTCGTCCAAAAATAAAACCCCGCGATGAGCCAGGGAAATCTCTCCCGGCAAGGGACGAGAACCACCCCCAATTAAACCAATTCTGGAGATGGTATGATGAGGACTACAAAAAGGACGCTGTTTGACAATCGAATTTCCATTGGCTAATTTACCGGTGATGGAATAAATTTTGGTCACCTCTAAAGCTTCTTCTTCGGTCAGCTCCGGTAAAATGCCCGGCAAAGCCCGGGCCAACATCGTTTTCCCCGCCCCGGGCACGCCTTTCAGAAAAACATTATGACCACCGGCCGCCGCAATTTCCAAAACTCTTTTGGCTTGCTCTTGGCCTTTAATTTCGGCCATATCAAATTCAACTTCAAATTTATCTACCGCTGGTCGGTATTTGGTGAGTGGTTGAATTTTTATTTCCTCAAGGCCGGAAAAATGATTAAACAAAGACAGAAGCGAACTTGTGGGTAAAACTTTTATCTGTTTAACAAAGGCAGCTTCTCGGGCGTTGACCGCCGGTAAAAATAAATTTTTTAATTTTTTGCTTTTCGCCAACAAAGCCATGGGCAAGGCGGCATTGGTGTGTCTTAGAGAACCATCCAAAGAAAGTTCACCGAAAACTAAAGAGTCGGATAAATCGGCTTTTAATTGTCCGGAGGCAACCAACAAGCCTAAAGCCATGGGTAAATCGTAAGCCGAACCTTCTTTGGGCAAATCGGCTGGAGCGAGATTGATGGTAATCCGATGGGTGGGAAATTCAGCGCCGGAATTTTTAATGGCCGACCGAACTCGCTCTTTGGCTTCCTCAACCGATTTATTAGGCAAGCCGACAATGGTAAAGGAAGGGAGGCCCTGCGCGGTAACATCAACTTCCACATCCACTAAAACCGCCTCTAAACCGACCGTGGCACCGGATAAAACTTTGGCTAACATAAAAAAATGAACTACCACGGGCATAGCCCGTGGTATCCTCAGGCTACGCCTTCGGCAAGTTCGTTTCTTGCGCTTCATCCACGGCAAACGCCGTGGTATTCGCGCTTCGAAATAAAAAAGCCGTTTCCGGCTTACCCAATTTAAGATAAATAATTTTTAATTAAAAATCAAACGTCCTTGGCGAATTTCAAAAGAGGCACAGGGGTTAACCGCCAAGAGGCTTTCCAGTTTAAATCGCCTTGCAAGAAATCAATTTTTTCCACCCCCAACGAAATGGCATCGTGGATTAACTGCAAGTTGGCAAAAGTCCCTAAACCCGAATAATTCTCCACATCACAACCACCACCTAAACAATAGTAAACTTTTTTATAAATCGCCGCCAAGTCGACAGAGACAATTTTACCGTTAATGATAATTGAAATCATTCTGACCTTGTAATCTTTAGCCAAATTAACAATTTCTTTAAAAGTTATTCTTTTTTCTTTAGGGAGAAAAGTCGATTTGCTGTCATCTAAAACCATATCGTCAAAACGACAAATATTTAAATTAAATAGATGCTCTAAATGAGAAAATTCATCATAAACAATCTTTGGTTTGAGGGTTTGAATTTTTTTCCAGTCTCTTTTGAGATTATAACGCTTTTTCTTTTTCAAAAGCTGCCAAAAACTATCCAACGAATTAAAATCTTTGACCTCCAAAACATACTTTTCTTCATCTGGTTCTAAAAGATTGCCCTGACTAATAGTTGTCTCTGATGATAAAGTACAAAAAAGTCTGGCCTTGCCGGGAATTAATTTAAGTAATAAAGGAATCGTTTCCGGTGTTTTTGTAAAAAAAGCATTATCTTCCGGCCAGCTGCCGCCAAACCAGGTATATTGTTGGTCTTCACCATCAAGCCATAAAGGTAAAACAGAAATTATATCATCTTGAAAGGAGAGAGTAATAAAATAAGGTTCATAACGATAGCCCCGCCAAAAAGCTAAACGAAAATTCCAAAGATCAAATAGAGATTCATTCGGTGAAAATTTTTCCCAAAGTTTTTGACATTTTTGCAAATCGGTTTCCACTTTAAAAAGTAAATCTTTACTTGAACCGTTAAAAATTTTTTTAGCGAATGAAACAATTTCCTTTTGTGGCAGGTTTATGAGAGGTATATTATTGAGGAAAGTTGTGGATGAAACCACACCGGGAGGCTTTTCCATCTAATCTTTCTTTTTTTCTTTTAAAAAATTTCTCCTTTTTTTATTTAAAATTTTTCTTTTTTTAAATCTAAAATTAAATGTATATTAATTAAAAAGTTTGTCAAGTAGTAATTTGAAGCTAAAATGAGATTAAGTTTTATTAATTAAAAATGAAGATTAAAATGGCCACAAAAAAACAATAAAGACCAAAAAACCAAAGTTTAGAATTTAACAAAACTTTCTTTAAAATTTTCAAAGAAAAATAACCAACTAGTCCCGCCACAAGCATTCCTAAAATCGACTTGTTTAATAAATTAAATTGATAATTAACCAAACCCGGAATTTGTAAAAGCAATGCCCCAAAAATCGCCGGAATAGCTAGAAAAAAAGAAAACTGAAAAGCTGTTTGGCGGTCTATTTTCCTGGATAATCCCCCGACCAAAGTTGAGCCGGAACGAGAAACTCCCGGCAAAATTGCCAACGCTTGGAATAAACCAACAATCAACCCATCATACCATTTCACTGATTTAAGCTGAACACCATTTTTTTCTTTAAACCATTTGGTGCTGATTAAAAGAGCACTCGTTATTAACAATGAGACACCAACTAATTTTATCGAATTAAAAATTTGGTTAATATTTTTTTGCAAGAATAAACCAACAATAATCGCCGGAATACTACCAATGACAACTAACCAAAAAATATGCCAAGAATCTCTTTCTTTTTTTGTCAGTCCTTTTAAAATTTTTAATAATTCTTTTTTAAAATAGAAAACGATGGCTCCCATCGTCCCCACATGAACAAAAATATCAAATAAAACTGGTGGTTCAAGATTAAAAATCTTTTGAAAAATGACTAAATGGCCGGAGGAAGAAATCGGCAAAAATTCCGTTAAGCCCTGAAGAATAGACAAAAAAATCGTCTGCCACCAGGTCATTGCTTAATTTTAAGCAAAAGTTGAAAAATTGGCAATTTTTTGCTATAATTTGAAGGCCTAGGAAGTCGGGCAGCCGATACGTTCAGTTCACATGAACGTATAGGAAAGTCCAGACAGTTGAAGACAGGGTGGTCGTCGCAAGACGGCATTCCAAACGCCTAGTCGTTCGGAACTAGATAGGGCCACAGAGACGAGTTCCCCCGTCGCCCTAAAGGGCTATGGAGGGAGTGTGAAACGAGGCAACCCTCCCCACTGCAACCTCCGACTGACACGTTAATAGGATGTCTTCCTGAGTGTCGATGTTCGAGGGCAAAGATAGATGGCTGCTTAAACAGAATCTGGCTTACGAACTTTCTAGGCTTTTTCGTGGTTAAATTTTTTTAAACTTCTCCGAGGCGGAAATTTCCGTTAGAATAATTTCTATCAATAAAACTATTGGTATCGCCAAAATAGCTCCCACCACTCCCCCTAGTTTAATACCCGCAATCAAAGCTAAAATAGTAATTAAGGGGTTAAGTCCAATCTCTTTAGCCATTATCTGGGGGGTAATAAAACTATTCTCAAGTTGTTGGACTAAAAAGAAAAGCGCGGCTACTGCCAGGGCAGTTAAAGGCGAAATTGTTAATCCCGCTATCACCGCTAAAACAGTAGAAATAAAAGGTCCAATATTGGGAATAATTTCCAAAACGCCGGCAAAAATAGCCAAAGGTAAAGCAAAATCAACGCCTAAAAGTCGCAAGCCAATATAATCAAGTAGGCCAATAATAATCATAAGTAAAATTTCTGCCCTGACCCAACCTCCCAATCTTTTTTCGATTTTATCCACAATTCTGGTTCCTATTTTTTGGCCATTTTCTCCCAAAAGCCTTAAAAGATGCTTATCAAGATTCTTTCTTTCCAATAAAAGATAAAAACTAATGATAATCAAAACCACAACATTAACGATATTTTGAAAAACATTAATAAAAATTTTAATAACACCGCCAGAAATTAGCCCTAATTTCTCTGTCAACTGATTTAGTTGACCATAAAGTATTTTCTCATCAATCCCTGTCCATCTTAAGGACTGAAGATAGGAAGGAAAACGGGAAATCAAGGTTTGAGTTTGGTCAATTAAAGGGGGAATAACGCCGGCAATGGCAAAACCAACTCCTCCAAAAATTAAAAGATAAATCACTATTATTGATAAAGCCCGAGGAATTTTCCATCTTTGTAAACGATCGACCAATGGATTAAAAGCCGCCATTAAAATAATCCCGAAAAACAAAATAATCAAAACCCCACGAAGATAATATAAAAGCCACAAAAATAACAGAAAGAAAATAGAGAAAATTATCGTTCGGTGGGAGATTTCAATTTTCTTTGGCATCGTCTTGAGTGTACCAGATAAAAACTTTTTTTTCTATCTTATCTTGCCATTCTTTGCCCGTAATGTCAAACCAGAAAATATTTTTTTGTTTTTTAAACCAAGTCATTTGTCGTCGCGCGTAAGCATGTTCATTAAATTTCCAGCGAGTAATAACTTCCTCACGACTGGCTTTACCTTCAAGGTAGGGTTGCCATTCTCGATAACCCATGGCGCTCATGGCAGGTAAATTCCAAAGATAACCTTGACTGACTAATTTTTTTACTTCATCCTCGGCACCTAATTTAATTTGTTGTTCTATCCTTCGGTCGATTCTCTGATAAAGAACTTTCAAAGATGTAGTTAGGCCAATCATTAAAACGTCAAGCTGGGGCTGTTTTGGCGGTTGCCATAAACGATTTCCCACCCGCCATCTGGCCACCTCGATAGCCCTTATCAACCTTCGTTTATTTTTCCGATCAGAAATATTCATTTGGCCGGCCCGGGAAGAATCAAGCTCGGCCAGTTCCTCAAAAAGGGCTTCGATGGGTTTTAACTCCAACTCTTTTCTTAAGGACCAATTCGGCGGAATCTCTTGAGTGGGAATCTTATCAATAATCGCCTTAATATAAAAACCTGTTCCCCCCACTAAAATCGGCAATTTGCCTTTTTGCCATACAGCCTTGATGATTTTCCAGACTAAATTGGTATAATGAGCCACTGAAAATTCTTGGTTGGGATGAACCACGTCCAACAACCAAATGGGAATACCCCCTATTTCCCAATGATCGCCTAATTTTTTGTCTTTCACCCATTGACCGCCCTGAATGTCTTTACCGGTGGCGATATCCATGCCTTGGTAAATCTGGCGGGAATCAGCGGAAATAATCTCTCCGTTGAATTCTTTGGCCAAACGAATTCCTAAGGCCGTTTTTCCCATTGCCGTTGGTCCACAAATAACAAGTAATTTTTTCACCATTTAATTATATTAAAAAACACTTTATAATTGAAATTATCCTAATAATTGAAATTATCTATCTAATGAAAATTAAGAGGCTTAATTTTTAATGAAATTAATTAACCAAATCTTTTAAGAAAGGAGGTAAAAAAATGACTCAAGTCGGCCAAATTTATAAATGTGCTCTTTGCGGCAATACGGTTGAAATTAAAGCCGCGGGGGTGGGCGAATTGGTTTGTTGTGGACAACCCATGGGTTTAGTTCCGGCCAAGCAAGAGGCAACGGTCTCTGAACCAATAGTTTCTCCGACAACTACCAATGAGCCGGAAGCGGCATCTAGGCCTGAACCGGAAACAGAAAGCGAATCACCGGAGGAACCACCAACAACGACAGAATAAAAGCTAATTAAAATTTAAAAAAATACCGCCTTAACGACGGCTTTCTTTTTTGGTTTGATTAATTAAACCGTCCAAAATCTGCCAACGTCGTCTTTTTTCCTGATGAGGGATATCATTTTTTAATTTAAAAGCAGCAGTTCCTAATCTTGGTGAATACATCGCCACGTAAGCTTTTACAAAACCTGCTTTTTGGCATAAATCAACCGTGTTTTGGAATTGTTCTTCAGTTTCTCCAGGAAAACCGACAATAATATCCGTGCCGATTTTTATCTCCGGAATTTCTTTTCTGATTTTTCCCACTAATTCAAGATATTGTTTAGCCGTATATTTTCGATTCATCTTCCTTAAAATTCTATCATCACCCGATTGGACAGGCAGATGAAGATAGCGATCAATTTTCGGCAATTTCATAGCTTCAATAATCTCCTCCGTTAAATCCCAAGGATTAGAAGTCAAAAAAGAAATCCTTTTGATATCCTTAATTTTATGAAGTTCTCTCAAAAGACTGGCAAAATTTTTCTTACTCCAATGAATTAATTCATTGGAGTCTTTACCATAAGCGTTGACATTTTGACCCAACAAGGTAATTTCTTGATAGCCCCTTTTGGCTAATTCTTTGACCTCACAAATAATTTCCTCAAATGGTCGGGACTTTTCTGGACCACGAGCATATGGAACTACACAATAAGAACAAAATTGATTACAGCCTTCCATAATGGGCACAAACGCTTTTGTTTTTGAATTTCTTACTATGTTCTTTGTTCTGTGTTCTTTGTACTGATTTATTTTTTTAAATTCATCGACTTGTGGTAATTTCTGATGTAACCATTTAAGCGGATAGCGTAACATACATCCAGTCAAAATAATTTTCTGTCGTCTCACATCTCTCGTCTCACGCTTCACGATGTTATTAATTTGTCCGTAGACCCGATCTTCGGCGGTTTGACGGACCGAACAGGTCACAATGACTATTTCGTCCGCTTTATCAATTGTTTGGGCAGCTTGCCACCCTTGAGACTCGTACCAGCCGGCAATTCTCTCCGCATCCGCCACATTCATCTGACAACCATAGGTCTTAATAAAATATTTTTTCATTCTTCAATTTTACCACAAAATTGACTATAGGATTTAATTTAGATAGAATTCAACTATGAGTAAGGAATTAAGACAGTACCATGAAATTTCTCACCAGGCAGAAAGAATTATTCTTGCCAAAGAACTCTATGATAAGGTGAAACAAGTTTATGAAAATGACGCAGGGGAAAACAGGGGTAAAATTTTGTATGGATTTAATTTAAAAGAGCAAGAATTATTGGAAAAAGATTTTCAGAGGTTTGGTTTTGGTTGGTTTAGTAAAAATTCTTTCAATCCAACCCTTGGTATCTCTCAAATAGGCCCATCAGTCACTCATTATCTCCATCTTAAGGGAAAGGGGTTAGATCCATTAAGCCCAAATGATCATGAAGCAATCTCATTAGAGGTTTATAAAGTTACACAACTATACGAATTGACAGGAATGGAAGAAGCAGAATCTCCAGATAAATTAGTAATTAAACGGGATGGATTTGATTTAGAACTGAGGATAGAAAAGATGCCAATCGATGAAAAAATAAGACGGCAGGGTGTATGGTGGGATCTAACAGTTTATAAAGACGGAGAATGTCACATTTTAAAATCAAAAACTAGGGTACCTAAAGAAATAGACTATGAAGCTCATTGGACAAGTGTTTTTAAAATGATAAAATTTGGGAAGTTAAGAGATGCTACAATCGCTGAGATAAAACTTTTTCAAGCCATATTATCAAAAAATCTTCAAAAGAGAGAAAACGGAAAATCAACTTGAGGCGCTGGAGTATTTGGATAAAGCAAACCGCCAAAACTTCAACGAACCCCACAAAAAAATTCCGCTAATTACAAAGGCCAAAATTATCCATGGCCAAGACAACAATCCCAAAAGGGCTTTGGCCGGAACCGTGATTAAAATTACTACCGGAATCGTAAAAGTTAAAATCCCTTGAATTGCCTTTTGATAAATATCCGTCGGAAATTTGGCCATACTGGTTAAATCCCGATAAACCAAAACTAGATGGTCAATCTCGGTGGTCAAAACACAAACCCCACAGGCAAAAAGATGAAAGGCAAAAGCTAAAATCAAGCTGTTTGTCAAAAGCAAGAAAAATAAAATCAAATAACCCACTCCGGCAAAGAGATGATTAACAAAAACAAACCACAAAAAATAAATCCAAAGAGGAATTAAAGTAATCAAATCCAAAATATCAGTAAAACCAAAAACTGGTCGGAAATATGAAGGTAGGGGTTTTAATAAATCTAAATCATAATTCCCGGAAATCACCAAAGGCCGAAAATGATAGACTCCCCGAAAAAGAAACTGAACCATAATATCAATGAGATTAAAAACTAAGAAAAAGAAAATTACCTGCTCGCGGGTATAACCAGCTAAAGTTTTAGTCGAAGATAAAACAACAAAAAGAAAAACGAAAAATAATAAAAAGCGGGCTATCTTGCCAATGGTAAATAAAATGGATGCCCAGGTACTCACCAGTTGAGACTGGAATGCTCTTAAAGAAACCATTAGCCAAATTTTAATCAATCTAGCCGCCGTACGCTCCATAATTTTTCGCTCCTTTCTTCCATAAAAAGGTCGCCAGCCACCAAAAGAAAATTAGCCAGCCAAAACAAACCAAAATGGCCTGAATAATCATTCCCCCAGAAAATTGCTCCAGCCAAATTTTAAGGGGGAAAAAGACTAAATAAGGAAAGGGTGTTAGATAAATAATTTTAGTTAACCAGGAAGGTAAAACGTCTAAAGGAAAATAGGCACCGGCCAAAAATTCCAAAAAGATAATGCCGAAAAGCCAGCGCGTTGCCCAAACATCCTCCGTCCAAAAAGCCACGACCGAAAGGGTAAAACTCAAAAAGAAGTATAAAAAGACCGCCAACAAGGAAAGGAGAAAAAAATAAAAATAAGTTAGTAAATTTTGGGGTAAAAACACAGGAAACTTTAAAATCGCCAAAACCACCGAAATCTCTATAAGGAAAAAAAGTAAATTTAAAAATTTATCAACCAAATCTCTGGTAAACCAAAAACTAATTGTCTTAATCGGCTGGAGAAAAAATTTAGTTAGTTCTCCACTTCGAACTTGCCCAGCCAGATCAGCTGACCTTGAGCCCAAAACAATTGTCCTTAAAAAAGCAATGCCCACGACATAGGTTAGCATTTGAGATTTTTGATAGCCTAGAAATTCGGTTCGATTGCCGTAAATAGCTAACCAAAAGAAAAGGAGTGTCAAAAAGAAAACAAGACTTCGAAAGCGCCATAAATAAAAATTCAGCCGGTAAACAAAATATTCCTCGAAGGTAATCTTGGCCAATTGAAAATATTTCTTCATGCGTAATTTTTTTTCGTGAACAAATCCCTAATAATCTCTTCAATCGGCGGTTCTTCAATATTTAAATCAACCACTGATAGTTCCTCTAGAATCTTTGCTGTCATCACAGAAGCTTTTTCCTTTTCAACTATAAAACTCACCTTAGGATAAGCAAATTCTTTTATCTTACATAACTCTTTAAGTTTTTCTAGGCCCACTTTTTCAGTCAAGACGACAGAAATCACTTTATGATCAGCATATTTTTTGACAATTTTTTCCAGAGCGCCATCAAAAACTAATTTCCCTTTATCAATAATCATCACCCTTTCACAAAGTTCTTTAACATCGCCCATGTAATGAGAAGTCAAAATGATAGTCGCTTTATAACGACGATTATATTCTTTAATAAAATCACGGATTTTTTTCTGCATGACCACATCCAAACCAATCGTCGGTTCATCCAAAAATAAAACCGAAGGCGTATGAATCAAGGCGGCAATTAACTCACATTTCATCCGCTGACCTAAAGAAAGTTTGCGAGTTTGAATTTTAAGGATATCTTCAATCTCTAAAAGTTCCACCATTTCATCTAAAGTTTTTTTAAATTGCTCATGGGGAATTTCATAGATTTCTTTATTCAATAAAAAGGTCTCCATTGGCGGTAAATCCCACCAAAGTTGGTTTTTTTGTCCCATGACCAAGGCAAATTGCTTTTGAAATTCTGGTTTCCTCTCCCAGGGTTGATAATCTAAAACTGAAACAAAGCCGGAGGTGGGATACAAAAGACCAGAAAGACATTTTAAGGTAGTAGTTTTCCCTGCCCCATTAGGTCCGATAAAACCAACCAGTTCACCTTCTTTAATTTCGAAAGAGATGTCATCCACCGCCCTGACTTCTTCATATTGACGCTTGAAGATTGACTTTAAAGAACCCCGTAAGCCCGATTCTTTTTTATGGACAGAATAAAACTTCCGCAGTTGCGAAACTTCAATAATTGACATCTACTTTAATTATACCGCAAATTAGCGGACGGCTTTTTTGAGAGGTTTACCGGGAGAAAAACGGGGGGCGCGATGAGCTTTGACAATCTTTTTCTCGGTTGTTCCGGGCACAATCACTGGCTTATCTTTGACCTTGACCACCTTAAAGGTACCAAAACCGGAAAGAACAATTTTTTCACCTTTAGCCAGACCCTTCATAATCTCTCCCAAAAAGACTTCGATAACTTCTGCAGCGGCCCTTTTGGTTGAGTGGGCTTTACTGGCCACCAAATTAAGGAGTTGTTTTTTAGTCATAGGTGAATTCTATAACAAAAATTTGAATTTGTCAAAGCTAAAAGGGAATCACTTGGCTTTAGTCACTTCACTGGCGCGAGTTTCCCGGATACAGGTAACTTTAATCTGTCCGGCGTAGGAAGCTTTTTCTTCCAAGGATTTGGTAATTTTATTGGCTAAAACCACCAGTTCATCATCAGTTACTTTTTCCGGCTTGACCAAAACTCTGACATCTCTCCCAGCTTGATAAGCAAAGGCTTCTTCAACTTCCGGAAAATCTTTAGCCAGTTTTTCTATTTGGCTCATTCTTTCCAAATATTCTTCATGAAGTTCATAACGAGCCCCGGGCCGTGAGCCGGAAGCCGCATCGGCAATCCAGACAATTCTGGATTCGGCGGAAGAAAAAGCTTTATCCTCATGATGTTCGGCAATACAAGCCACGACTTCTTCAGGGATATGATATTTTCTGGCCAAATCAACTCCTAATTGCACATGAGTTCCTTCTTCCTCGGTGACAACCTTGCCGATATCATGAAGTAAACAACCCAAACGAACAATATTAACGTTGGCGCCAACTTCATAAGCCAACTGGATACCAATTTTGGTTTCTTCCAAGGTATGGACAATCATATTCTGCCCGTAGGAAAAACGGAATTTATAACGGCCTAAAAGCTTCACTAGTTCCGGATGAAGACGATAAACCTTGACCACATGACAAAGTTTTTCTCCTTCTTCAAACATAATTTTCTCGACCTCTTGTTTGGTTTTCTCAATAATTTCTTCAATTCTTGAAGGCTGAATCCGGCGGTCTTTAATCAGCTTATCAATGGAGCGGCGGGCAATTTCTCTTCGCACCGGATCAAATGAAGATAAACGAATATCATCGGTTTCATCAATTTCAATTTCCACCCCAGTCGCTCTTTCAAAAGTCCGAATATTTCTTCCTTCCCGACCGATAATCCGCCCCTTCATGTCCTCATCCGGCAAGTGAAGGGTAGAAACCGTATATTCGGCCACCCAATCCGTGGCTCCATGTTGAATTGCCTCCACCAAAATTTCTTTGGCTTTCTCATCGGCATGAGTTTTAACCTCTTCTTCCGCCTCCTTAATTTTGCGAGCCACATCTTCGGTAATTTTTTTCTCGGTGGCCGCTAAAATTAAATCCCGCGCCTCTTGCTTGGTTAAAGCCGAAATTTTTTCCAGTCTTTCAATTTCTTTTTTCTTAATTTCTTCAATTTCGGTTTTGTTTTTATTTAACTCTTCTTCTTTATCTTTTAATAATTTTTCTCTCTCCTCCAACGCTCCTTCTTTTCTTTCCAGCTCAGCGATTTTAAAAGCTACCTCTTGGGCCAGTAATTTTTCGGAAACATCCTCTTTGACCTTTTTCGGCCCAGCTTTTTTACCCTTGTTTGAGGGTAATTTTTTTTCTTTTTCTTCTTCTTCTTTGGTGAGAACTTTAGTCAACCAGGTATCAAAAAGACCCATAAAAATCTCCTTTATTGCTGCTCAGGAAAAATGCCAGAGGAAAACTTTGAGATTAAATCTCTTTCAGAAGATTAAAAAGATTGTTAGTTTCGATCTTCATAAGATTCTTCCTACAAACAAGCATTCTCCAAAAGCGAACAATGACTAATTTTACTTCTTTTTAATAATTTCATCAAGTATCTTCTTCGTTACCTCCCAAGAAAAACCCCGCCGGGAGAGAAAGCCGACTAATTTCTGTTGGCCAATGGCTAGGGGTAATTTTTTTAAAGACAACCATTTTTTTTGAGCCAAAGGTATGGCCAAAGCTAGTTCGTTGATTTTTTCGTTCAAGATTTCTTCAATCAAAGCCTTTTCCAGACCTTTTTGTTTCAATTCAAAAAAGAGGGCTTTTTTACCTTTGGGGCGAAAGGTTATTCTTTGTTCGACCCACCAAATGGCAAAATCACGGTCATCAACCAAGTCTAAAGACTCTGCTTCTTTAAAAACTTTTTCTCTTAAAGCTTCGTCTTGAGGGATTTTTTTCCGCAGATAGTTAAGAATTTCTTGGCGGCTGCGAGGACGAATCGAGATAAATTTTAAAACTCGTTCAAGAAGTTTAGGGAAATCCAACTTTTTGGTCACTCTTTTTTGATTTTTTTCCAAATTTCTGCTTCAATCTGTTTGGCCACTTTTGGATTTTCATCCAAAAAAATTCTGGCTGCCTGAAGACCTTGGCCTAACATTTGTTTATCATGTTTAAAAAAGGCTCCTGATTTCTCAACCAAACCTAGTTCCAAAGCCGTTCCCAAAAGGTCACTGCTCTTGGAAATACCAATATTATTTAAAATATCAAACTCGGCAACGCGAAAGGGCGGGGCAATTTTATTTTTAACGACCCTGACCCGATGGCGAGAACCAATCACCACTTCGCCTTCTTTAATCGCCTCGATTTTCCTCATATCCAGTCTTAAGGAAGAATAAAATTTTAAGGCCAAACCGCCGGGCGTGGTTTCCGGATTGCCGAACATCACCCCAATTTTATGACGAAGTTGGTTGGTAAAAATAACGATTGTTCTTGATTTAGAGATGGCTGCAGTTAACTTACGCAACGCTTGAGACATCAACCGGGCTTGGATGCCAATCATGGCATCTCCCATTTCTCCTTCAATTTCCGCCCGAGGCACCAGGGCCGCCACCGAATCAATAACAACAACGTCAATCGCGCCGGAGCGAACCAAAGTTTCCACAATCTCCAACGCTTGCTCACCAGTATCAGGTTGGGAAATTAAAAGTTCATCTAGATTAACCCCAATCATTTCCGCCCAAGTTGGATCCAAAGCATGTTCGGCATCAATAAAGGCCGCGGCCCCACCTGTCTTTTGAGCTTGAGCGACCACACTTAAAGCCAAAGAAGTTTTACCGGAAGCTTCAGGCCCAAAAATTTCAATTACTCTTCCCCGGGGAAAACCACCTACTCCCAAGGCCACGTCTAAAGCAATGGAGCCAGTGGGAATAACGTCAACCTTTCTAATGGCTCCTTTTTCACCCATTCTCATAATGGCACCTTTACCGTATTGTTTTTCAATTTGTTCCATCGCCATTTTAATGGCTTGAAGTTTTTGATCCTGACTCATCGTTATTCAATTCAAGCAGATTTTATGCTAAAATTCAAGTGGAAAATTTCGGGGTGTAGCTCAGATAGGTAGAGCGCGCGCATGGGGTGCGTGAGGTCGCCGGGGCGGAACCGGCCACCCCGACCAAAATCACAAAAAATTTTATCGTTTAGGAGATTGTTTCTTTTTGCGAGCCCGGCCCATTTGGCCAACTTTTCTTCTTTCTCTAGCTCTTGGGTCACGGGTCAAAAGACCGGCTTTTTTTAATAAAGAATGAAAGTCTTGCTTATTTTCCTTGTCTAAGGCTCTGGCCAAGCCATGGACAACAGCTCCCAGTTGGCCATTCATTCCCGAACCTTTCACCTTAATGGAAGCGTGAAATTTATCTAAAGTGTTGGTGACTTGAAAAGGTTTTAAATAAAAAATTTTAGCTTGTTCGTTGGAAAAATATTTGGCAATTGGTTGACCATTGACCAAAATTTCTCCTTTACCTTTATAAAGCCTGACGCGGGCCACCGCGGTTTTCCGCCGGCCGACAACAGAAATAAAAACACTTTTTGGTTTCTCTGATTTAATTTTATCCTCCTTCGTCCCGCTCAAGCGGGACTTCGGAAGGATTTTGCTCCGCGGAGGAGGAGAAGATACCACACCACGCAAAGTGGGGTGTGGAGCTTCATTATTTTTTTCCGATTTCTTACTCATTTTTTATTTTTTCTGGCGGAGCCAGATCCCGCTCCGCGGGAGACTTTGGCATCTTTTTTATCCTCTTTTTTGAATTTATCTTCATAATCATGCTTCGCCTCAATAAAAATTTTTAGTCTTGATAAACGCCCGTCCTGCAGCTTATTTTTCGGCAGCATACCGGCGACCGCCTGATAAATAATCTTTGTAGGATCTTTGGCAAATTGATGTTGAAAGGTAATTTCTTTAAAGCCGCCGGGATAACCGGAGTGGCTATAATAAACTTTCTTCATTTTTTTCTCACCACTAAGTTTAATTTTGGCCGCATTAACCACCACCACATAGTCACCGCAATCAAGATGAGAAACAAAATAAGGCTTTTGTTTCCCCATTAACAAGGTGGCAACCTTGACTGCCAAGCGGCCTAAAATTTGCTCTTCGGCATCCAGCAAATGCCAACTCCGTTTGATTTCGCTTGCTTTGGTTACTTTCGTCTTGAAGGTCATAACTTACTTTTTCTTGGCTTTGAGGGTTAATGATTTTTTCTTTTCTTCTTCTTTTGGTTTAGGTTTTTCAACCAATTCTAGTTTCACCATCATCGCATCATCACCGCGTCTTTTGCCTAAACGAACTATCTTGGTAAAACCTCCCGGGCGATTTTTAAAGGTCGGGGATAATTCATCCACAATTTTATTGACGGCTTTTTTGTTTTGTAAAAAGGCGCCAACGAGTCTTCTGGCTTGAAAAGTCCCTCTTTTGCCTTTGGTAATTAATTTATCCACCAAGCCTCGGATTGCTTTCGCCTTGCTCTCGGTAGTCTTTATTTCTCCGTGAATGACTAAGGCATTGATTAAATTTTTAAACAAAGCCTTTCTTTGTGAGGAATCACGGGAAAGTTTTTTACCTTTAATTTGATGTCTCATTTTTTCTCTCCGGGTTGCCAGTTAACGCCTTTTTTGGCTAAAGCCGATTGAATAATCTTAATCGACTTTTCTCCCAAGTTTTTAATCTTGGCCAAATCAGCCAACTTGATAGCCATCAAGTCCGACACAGTACCGTAGCCGGTTCTGCGCAAGGCATTGACGATTCTCGTCGGCAAATCAAGCTCTTCTAAGGTCAACTTAGTAACTTCATCATCAATTTGAGGTTTTTTCTCTTCCTTGACATCCATCTTTTTGGGTTGGACAACTTGATTGAAAAAGGCAATCAAGATTTTGGCGCTGGATTTTAAAGCCTCTTTCGGTTTGATGGTGCCATCGGTGGTAATCTCCATAATTAATTTATCAAAGTCTGTTCTTTGACCCACCCGAGTGGCTTCTACTTGATAATTGACCCTTTTTACCGGGCTAAAGGCGGCATCAAGAAAAATGACACCCAGTTTGTCACTCTTCCTTGTTTCGGCCGGTAAATAACCAAAGCCTCTTTCCACCACCATTTCTATTTTCAAACGGCTTTTCTTGTCGGCCAAGCTTGCCAAAACATGGTCCTTGTTAATAACTTGAATATTAGCTGGAGTCTTGATATCGCCTGCCTTAACTTGGCCAGGACCATTTTTGTCTAATTCCAGTTTAATTGGTTTTTCTCCTTCATATTTTAATCTCACCTGTTTGAGATTAAGAATTAAATCGACGACATCTTCACTCATCCCTTCAAGAGTTGAAAATTTATGTTTGACTCCATTAATTTTAATTTGGGTAATCGCCGCCCCCGGCAAACTGGTTAAAAGAACTCGCCTTAAAGAATTCCCCAGAGTATGGCCAAAGCCTTGTTCCAGAGGCTCAATAACAAACTTACCAAAGTCGGCATTTTCCTGCTCGGTTTTGATATTAAAAAGTGGTTCGAACATGAGGTTCCTTTCTTTTTCTCACTATCGTGAGTAAAATTCTACAATTAATTGTTCATCGATGTCACTTCCAATTTCATCTCTTTTCGGCAGGCGGACCATTTGTCCAACCGCCGCTTTTCTTTTAAGCCAATCAGGTAATTTTGGCTTTTCGGCTAAAGATTTTTTAATTTCCGTTAAATCTAAAGCTTTTTTATCTAAGCTCACCACTTGGCCTGGCTTTAATTGATAAGAGGGAATGTTAACTTTCTTCCCATCAACCAAAATATGTCGATGAGTAACCAACTGTCGAGCCAAAGCACGGGAAGCCACAAAGCCCAAGCGACAGACAAGATTATCAAGTCTTGATTCTAACATTTGGAGCAAAAATTCGCCAGTAGCTTGTCTAACTTTAATCGCTTTTTGAAAATAATTTTTTAATTGAGTTTCGGAAAGACCATAAATTCTTTTCACTTTTTGTTTTTCTCTTAATTGTTTGCCATAATCACTTTGGCGTCGTAACGATTTTAAACCATGTTGCCCGGGTGGGACCGCGCCTTTTTTTTCAATTGGACAAGCGGCTGAAAAACAACGTTCGCCCTTTAAAAAAAGCTTCATTTTTTCTCGACGACATAACCGGCATTTAGGCCCAATATTCCTTGACATTTTTAAACTCTCCTTCGCTTTCTGGCCCTTGGCCCATTGTGGGGAATTGGCGTCACATCTGCGATTAAACTCATTTTCAAACCAACTGCCTTAATGGCTCTTAAAGCGGCGTCACGACCCGGGCCCGGACCTTTAATATAAACTTCTACCTCGGTAACGCCCAGGGATTGGGCTTTTCTAGCCACTGATTCGACGGCGGTGATGGCAGCATAAGGTGTTGATTTTCTCGTCCCTTTAAAACCCATTGTTCCGGTTGATCCCCAACACAAAGTTTTACCCTCTTCGTCGGCAAAGGTCACCAAAGTATTATTAAAAGTGGCCCTAATATAAACTTTAGCTTTCATTTCGAGTCTTCGAGAAACAAGCTTTGCTTATTTCGAGTCTTCGAGAAACAAGGTTCTCCCGACATTAAGTCGGGAGGTTCTTATTCTTCTTAACTTCTCCTTCCGTTCTTGAGCTCATCATGTCTTTCTTTAAGGCGCCAATGGTTTTTCTTTTACCTCGTTTGGTTCTGGCGTTGGAACGGGTTCGTTGTCCTCGAAGTGGCAGACCTCGAGTATGCCTTATCCCCCGATAACAGCCAATCGATTTTAATCTCTGAATATTCTCAGCGACATTTTTCCTTAAATCACCCTCCACTAAAAATTTATCAACGACCTTACTAATTTTGGCTACTTCCTCATCGGTCAACTCCCCGATTCTTTTGGAAGGTTCAACCTTGGCTTCCTCCAAAACCCTCACGACATTTTTTCGGCCAAGACCATAAATGGCCGTTAGGCCAATATCGACTCTCTTTTCTTTTAGTAAATCAATTCCGGCAATTCTCGCCATCCTTCGATTCCTTTCAGTCGCTCAGGATAAATTTTTTTACCCTTGTCTTTGTTTATGCGTCGGATTTTCACAAATAACAAATAACCTTTTCCGACGACGGACCAATCGACATTTCCGACAACGTTTTTTGATACTTGCTTGTGTTTTCATCTCTTACAACCTTTGTATAATTCTTCCTTTTGTCTCATCGTAAGGTGTCATCTCCAAACTCACCCAATCACCAACCATAACTTTAATATGATGTATCCTCATCTTGCCTGACAAATGACATAAAAGCACTCTTCCATCATCAAGCCTAACTTTAAAACTAGCATTGGGCAAACTTTCTATTACCTCGCCCTTGAATCCAATTTTTCCCTGCCTGTCGGCAGATAGGTTTTCTTGTTTAACCATTCTTTATCTTCTAATTTCGAGCGCTAGCGAAAAACAAGGTTCTGCGCGAAGCGCACGGTTCTTATTTGAAAAACAAGGTTCTGAACTTTGTTCATGGTTCTTATTTTATCAAACCTATAGCCTTTAGTCTAGAAGCTAATTTCGAGCTTGCGAGAAACAAGGTTCTCCCGACGTTACGTCGGGAGGTTCTTATTTGAAAAACAAGGTTCTGCCGAAGGCAGGTTCTTATTTAGCCGCGTCAAGACTAAGGGTTTATCTTTATCAATAACAATTGTGTCTTCAAAAAGACCAGCTAACTTCCCATCCGCGGTTTTAATCGTCCAACCATCATGGTTCAAGATAACTTCTGGTTCCCCCTGGACATAAATCACTTCCACCGCTAAAACCATGCCGTTTTCCAAAAGCGGTGTTTTTTCCAATTTTTCGCTTAAAAGACAAGGGATTTGGGGCTCTTCGTGTAATTTTTCCCCGATACCATGACCAGTCAAAACTTCAATCGGGCTAAAACCGGCTTCCCTAATTACCTCTTCCATCGCTTGGGAAATATGGCCAACCCGATTATCTGCTTTAGCCATCCCAATTGCTTTTTTTAATGCCTTTTCTCCCACTTCTAGAAAAACGTCTTTTTGAGTTTTAAGTTTTTCCCGCGGAGCGGGATCCCGCTTCGCGGGAGAATTTTGAGTTCTGACGCATAACGTCCGTGCCACATCTGTATGGAATCCGCCAGCTGGCGGATAAAACATCCCCATATCAAGGCTAACTAAATCACCTTCTTTTAACTGATATTCTCCAGGGATACCATGAACCACGCCCTTATTGATATTAATACAGGTTGTCCAGCGATAACCGGGAACCATTTTAAATGAGGGTTGGCCACCCTGTTTTTTAATCAAATTTTCCGCTAGTTTATCTAATTGCCAAAGAGCCACTTGAGGTTTAATCTCCTTAAGAACTTGGCTCAAAACCCAAGATAATCTTTTCCCCCCTTCCTGCATTACTCTGATTTGTGCTTGGTTTTTCTTTGGAATCATGAGCCAAGATTTTTTAAAATTTCCTGGTGAATGGTTTTTACTAGCTGTTCACCATTAACTTCTAACAAAATTCCTTTTTGACGATAAAATTCTAACACTGGCTCGGTTTCTTGATGATAAATCTCCAAACGTTTTTTAATCAATTCCGCCGTATCGTCTTTCCGGCCTCTTTTAAGTAATCTTTTAGTATTTTCTTTATCGGAGACCTCAATGTATAAAACTTTATCTACAGGAAATTTAAATTTTTGAGCTTGAGTGAGAGATCGAGGAAATCCATCAATAACCACTCCATTTTTATAATTCGGTGATTTTAGTTGGCCACTCATTGTCTCAATTGTCAGCTCATCTTCCACCAAATCACCTGACTCCATAATTTTTTTTATCTCCTGCCCTACTTTTGAGTTCTCTTGAGAAAGATAATAAAGCAAATTACTTGTTTCTAAACAAGGAACATCCATAAATTTGGCTAATAATTCTGCTTGGGTAGATTTTCCTGATCCTGGTGCCCCTAGAACAATTAAATTCATCTCAAGATTTTAAAAACCCCTCATAACTGCGCATGACCATCATTGATTCTAATTGTTTGGTCGTTTCCAAAATAACCGAAACCACAATTAAAATACCCGTCCCGCCAACACTCATGGTGGCAATCCCTGTCAGCCCCTGAGCAATGGAAGGCAAAATGGCAATCAAACCCAAAAAAATCGCTCCGACCAAAGTTATTCTGGTCAGAATTTTATTCAAATAATTGACTGTTGGTTCGCCAGGTCTAATGCCGGGAATAAAGCCACCGTATTTTTTAATTTCTTCGGCAACCTTTTTAGGGTTAAAAATCACCGCAGTATAAAAATAAGTAAAACCGATAACCAAAATAAAGTAAGTTAAACTATAAAAAACGCCGTTGGGACGGAAAAAATTTACTAAACCGGTGGCTATCTTAGCTAATAAATTATTGGGGACGCCTTGAAGAAAACTGGCTAACATCGAGGGAAGTAAAACTAAAGAAACAGCAAAAATGATGGGGATGACGCCGGCTTGATTAATCCGCAAGGGTAAATAGGTCGACTGACCACCATACATCTTTTGGCCACTAATCCGTCGGGCGTATTGAATCTTAACTTTGCGGGAAGCCTCATTAATAAAGACAATGCCCGCAATAACACTGACCCCCATGACCACAAAAATAAGCAAATTGAAAAAGTTCTCAGGACTGAAAATGGCGACCGTCTGGCCAAAAGAAACTGGCAAACGACCGACAATCCCGGCAAAAATCAGCATGGAAATTCCATTCCCAATCCCTTTTTCCGAAATCAACTCTCCCAACCACATCAAAAAGATCGTTCCTGCCGTCATGGTAATCACTAAAGCTAAAACCTTTATGGGGACTAAACTGGTGATAATCTTTTGATTGCGCAAAAGAGCATACATCCCAAAAGACTGCAGAGCAGCTAAAGGAACGGTAAGAACTCTTGTGTATTGATTAATTTTCTTATGGCCATATTCTCCTTCCTTAGAAAGAGCTTCAAGTTTAGGCATAACCATGGTTAAAAGTTGAAAGATAATGGAGGCATTAATATAAGGGTTTAAACCTAAAGCCATAATGGAAAAGTTGGCCAACGTTCCGCCGGAAAAAATATCCAACAAGCCTAAAAGCTGATTTTGGGAAAATAAATGTTTTAAAGCGGCCAAATCAACCGCAGGGACTGGAATATGAGCCGCCAAACGAAAAACAACAAAAATTAAAGCGGTAAATAATAAACGACGACGAAGTTCTGGAATTTTCCAGGCATTAATGATGGTTTTAATTATTTGGTTCATCAGATGATTTCAAAACTTTACCACCAGCCTTTTTAATCTTTTCCGCTGCGGACTTAGAACAAGGCAAACCAACCTCCAAAGCAACTTTCAGTTCACCATCACCCAGAATTTTTACGCCAAAGGCTTTGGCTTGTTTCTCCTCAACAATACCAGCTTTAATGAGGGCCGCCAAATCAATTTTGGTGTCTTTTGGGAAAAAATTAAGATAACCCAGATTGACAACCAAAGCTTTATTCTTCAGGGGTTTTAATTTGCCTTTGCCTCTTTGAAGCGGAAGTTTTTTGATTAAGGATTTTTTCATTTTCGTTCCTTCAAAAGCCAGGCCAATTTTTCCGCGGGCTTTAGCCCCCTTAGACCCACGGCCAACCGTATGACCACCTTTACCGGAACCATAACCTCGGCCGATTCTTTTTTTACTTTTTGTAATGATTTTGGGTAATTGATTTAATTTCATAATTTTTTCAAGGCCTCCATGGTCGCGTAAACATTGCTTGCTTTATTATTACTCCCTAAAATTTTAGAAACAATATCCCGAATACCAGCTGCTTCCACCACCAACCTCACCGCTCCGCCAGCAATAATCCCTGTCCCAGCAGGAGCCGGTTTAAGTAAAATTTTTGCCGCCCCTTTTTTCATCCTGACTTCATGGGGAATTGTTGTCCCCCTCATCGGCACCTCAATCATCGACTTTTTCGCCCGACTTAAACCTTTTTTCACCGCGCTGCTGACATCCAAAGCCTTACCTAAACCGACACCAACTTTACCCTTTCTATCGCCGACCACGACCAAAACCGAAAAACTAATCCGGTTGCCGCCTTTGGTTTTTTTCGCCACCCGATTTATTTGGGCAATTTTCTCGACAAAATCTTCCTGATTTGGCATTCTAAAAATCGAGACCTCCTTGTCTAGCCCCTTCGGCTAAAGCCTTAACCCGTCCATGATATTGATAAGAGCGACGGTCAAATTTAATTTTTTTAAGGCCTAATTTTAAAGCCTTCTTCCCTAAAATTTCGCCAATTAACTTTGCTTTTTCAGTCTTGGTCAATTTTTCTTTTTTCGATAAATCTTTTTCACTCGCCGTAACTAAAGTTTGGCCTTTTTCATCGTCAATAATTTGGGCCATAATATGTTTCGCTGAGCGAAAAACGGCTAACCTTAATCTTTTGGTGATTTCTTTCTTTTTCTTCATATTATTTACCTCCGCCGGCGGTCATGCCCGCCCTGCCGGCTTTCCCTGGTTTGCGCCGAGGCTTTTCATTTTGATAACGAATTCCTTTGCCTTTGTAAGGTTCCGGGGGGTAAAAAGCCCTGATTTTGGCTGCTGTCTGGCCCACTAAACCTTTATCAATTCCCAAAATTTTAACGGTATCGCTTCCTTCAACTTCAAATTGAATCCCTTCCGGAGCTTCTAATTCCACCGGATGAGAAAAGCCTAAAGAAAAAATCAATTTACAACCTTCAAGTCTGGCTCGATAACCCGTGCCGACAATTTTTAAAACCTTGCTAAACCCATTTTCCACCCCTTCAATCATATTGGCAATTAAAGTTCTGGTCAGACCAAATAAGGCCCGAACGGAACGGCTTTGGTCATTTTTATTGCTTAAAATAATTTGATTATCTTTAATCTCTATCCCCAAATTATCATCTAACTGAAGATTGAGGGTGCCTTTTGGCCCCGTCACCGTCACCTGGCGACCATCAATTTTAACAGTGATGCCTTCTTTAAGCTGGATAGGTTTTTTACCAATTCGACTCACGTTCGTTCCTTTCAATCACTCAGTGTAAACATAATTACCAAATTTGACAAATAATTTCCCCTCCTTGATGATTTTTTCTAGCCTCTTTATCTGTCATCAAACCTTGAGGAGTGGAGATAATGGTGATGCCCACTCCTTGTCTGACCTTGGGAATTTTATTGACTTTCTCATAAATTCTCACGCCTGGCTTGGAAATCCGCTTCACTTCGGTTATGGCCGGTCTTTTACCTCCATATTTCAACTCCAACTCCAATATTTTGAATTTTTCACCTTTAACTTTAGCATTTTTTAAAAAGCCTTCTTTCACCAATATTTCGGCCATTTTTTCTTTCATTTTTGACCATGGCATTTCCACCAGTTTCTTTTTAACCAGATAGGCATTTTTTATTCTAATCAGGAAATCAGCAATGGGATCGGTGACTACCATGATGCTTTAGTTACCCCTGGCAACTCTCCTTTATTGGCTAACTCGCGAAAACACAGTCGGCAAAGACCAAAAAGTCTAATATAAGCCCGTGAACGGCCACAAAGCTGACAGCGATTGTGTTTGCGGGTTTTATATTTAGGTTTTTTCTTGCTTTTGACAATTTTAGAAACTTTAGCCATAAATTATTTTCCTCCTTTTTCAAAAGGCATGCTTAACTCTTCTAATAAACGTTTTGTTTGCAACTCATTGTTAGTATTGGTCACCATCGTTATTTGCAATCCTCTGACCTTATCAATTTTGGCGTAGTCAATTTCCGGGAAAACAATTTGTTCGGAAATACCTAAATTATAATTCCCCTGTCCATCAAAACTGGAGGAAGACACCCCATGAAAATCTCTCACCCGAGGCAAGACAATTTTGACCAATTTTTCCAAAAAATCATACATTCTTTTGCCTCTTAAAGTCACCATCAAGCCAATCGAATCGCCTTTTCTAATTTTAAAACCGGCAATGGCCATTCTGGCTTTGGTTACCTTAGGTTTTTGGCCGGTAATCACCTTCAGGTCTTCCGCGGCTTTTTCGACTAAACCTTTATCTTGAGCTCCTTCACCTAAGCCCATACTTACCACCACTTTTTCCACTAAAGGCGCTGCCAAAACATTTTTTAAACCAAATTCTTTGGCTAATTTCGGTTTTATTTCTTTTCGGTAATTTTCTTGTAAATTGTTCATTTCGTTAGAAACAAACTTGTTTATTTCGTTAGAAACATTTTTTCGTTAGAAAAATTATTGTTAAATCATCGAACCGCATTTTTTGCAAATTCGATTTTTCTCACCTTTACTGAGTTGCCAACCTATTCTGGTTTTTTGATTACATTTAGGACACCAATAGGCTACGTTGGCCAAAGATAAGGGTAAAACTTTATCCACAATCCCGCCGGGTTTGCCTTCACCTCTTGGTTTTAAATGTTTTTTATAAACATTAATCCCCGGAATTAAAACCCGGCTTTCTTTAGGGAAAATTTTTTGGATTTTCCCTTTTCTGCCCTTATCCTTACCTCGCACCACAATAACCTGATCACCTATTTTAAGTTTCATATTACTTCGGTTGCCAAAGAAACTATTTTAGCATAACCTCCTTCTTTAATCTCCCGCGCCACCGGTCCAAAAACCCTACTACCCCTGGGATTGCCGTCTTTGTCAATGACAATGCCGGCATTGTCGTCAAAACGAACATAAGAACCGTCAGGACGGCGAAATTCTTTTTTAGTTCTAACAATTAAAACCCTGACCATCTCTTTATCTTTAACCGTCCCCGTTGGCTCGGATCCATCTACTGCCGCCTGAACAATATCGTTAATTCTGGAAAAACGACGTCTTGAACCACCATACAAATGAATAACCTTCAATTTTTTCGCGCCGGTATTATCGGCGGCTTTAAGAACGCTTCCTAGTTGTATCATTTTTTTTCTCCCTTATTTTGACCCCGACGAAATGTCGGGGGAGAAACAAGGTTCTCCTTATTTCGAGCTTTAGCGAGAAACAAGCTCTGCTTATCCTTGATGACCTCAATAATTTGCCATCTTTTCGTTTTGCTTATCGGCCGACAATCTTGAAATTTAACTTTATCACCTTTCTTGGTCTCCATCTCATCATGAACATGATAGATTTTTTTAATTTTCATTTGTTTTTTATAAAGTGGGTGGACTTTAATTCTTTTGACCAAAACTTTGGCTGTTTTGGCCATTTTTTTATCGATAACAACACCTATAAATTGTTTCATAAATTTAAATCCTTTTCTTTTAAAATCGTTTTTATTCTGGCCAAATCATGTCTTTTCGTGTCCGGCAAGCGGACATTTTTTAATCGGCCGGCCTGTTTGTCCATTTTTAACTTGGTCAATTCCTCTTGAGCCTTTCTCATTAAGTTTTGTAATTCTTGTTGGCTTTTCTGATGCAATTCTTTTAATTCTTTTTTCTTCATTTTTGTTTTACTCCAATTTTTCTACAAATTTAGTTTTAAAAGGTAATTTGGCCGCCGCTCTTTTCAGGGCTTGCCTGGCCATATCTTCCACCACTCCAGCCAGCTCAAAAATAATCCGGCCGGGGACAATGGTCACCACATAACCTTCAATATCCCCTTTACCGCCACCCATTCGAACTCCACTTGGCTTTTTGGTTATCGGTTTGTCGGGAAAAACCCTAATCCAAACTTTTCCCGCTCTTTTGGTATAATGGCTAATGGCTTTTCTGGCTGCTTCAATTTGTCTATCGGTTAGCCAAGCGCGACCCTCGCTTTTTAAGCCATACTGGCCAAAAGCTAAAGAAGAGCCCCTAAAAGCCAAACCTCTCATCTTGCCTCGAAATTGTTTTTTATATTTACTTTTTTTAGGTTGCAACATCTCTACTCCTCCATTCTTTTACTCTCTCCCTTGTAAATCCAAACTTTAACCCCGATAAAACCAGAACGGGTTAAAGCTGGAGTACTAGCAAAATCAATATCCGCTCTTAAAGTTTGGGCTGGAATATTGCCGGTTTTGCCTTTATCGCCAAACTTTTCCCGACGGCTGATTTCCGCGCCGGCAATTCGCCCGGAAAGAACAATCTTCACCCCTTTCGCTCCAGAGGCCATGACGTTTTCAATCGTCCGATTAACGACCCGACGATAGGGCAATCTTTTTTCTAGTTGCTCGGCAATTCTTTGAGCCACCAAATAAGCTACCAAGTCGGGATTCTTAACTTCAACCGCTTCGATTTCTAAATTCTTTTCTGGTTGGGCCATGGCGATCATCCGGCAAAGCTCTTTTTTCAGCAACTCTAAACCAGAGCCGCCACGCCCGATAACGACTCCCGGACGACTCACAAAAAGAATAATCTTCATCTTGTTAATCGACCTCTCAATCTGGACTTGAGCTATGCCGGCCAATCTTAATTTATTCAGCAAAAATTTTCTAATTTTAACATCTTCAAGGAGATTTTTTTGATACTGCTTTTTATCCGCCGAAAACCAACGGGATTTCCATTCCTTTAGATAAGGCAGGCGAAAACTGATGGGATTAACCTTTTGACCCATGGTTTTTTTTCTCCTTTTTCTCTTTGTTCTCCTTATTTCGAGCAAGGCGAGAAACAAGGTTCTCCTTATTCTCTTTCTTCTCTTTTTTCCCTTCCTGGCCTTCCAAAATCATGGTGATATGACAAGTTCTTTTTAAAATGGGGTGCCATTGGCCTCGAGCCACCGGCCGGCCTCTTTTATAACTTGGCCCTTTACCAATTTCCAATCTTTTAATCACCAAACTCTCTTTGCTTAAACCAAAATTACCAGCGGCATTCGCCATCCCTTGTTTCAAGGTTAAAAGCAAAGGCCTGGTCGCTCTTTTGTTTAATTTAGTCAAAATCATCTCGGCTTTGGCCACCGGCAAATGAGCTATTGCGGCCGCCACTAATCTCATCTTTTTCGGACTCATTCGGATGTATTTTGATTTGGCTATAACTTCCATAAGCTTTAAGTTTTACTAACAATTCTTTTAACCATCCTGCCATGACCTCTAAAGTTTCGGGTGGGGGCAAATTCACCTAAACGATGGCCAACCATTTCCTCGCTGACAAAAATATCAATAAAAAGCTTGCCGTTATGAACTTGGAAGGTGTGGCCGACAAATTCCGGCGGAATTTGGCTGGCTCGAGCCCAAGTCTTAATCGGGTCTTTCTTCCCCGACTGTTTCTGGGCTAAAACTTTTTTTAATAATTTTTGGTCAATATATGGTCCTTTTTTATATGATCTTGACATGATTACTGTTTCCTTCTTTTAATAATTAACTTGTCAGAATATTTAGTTCTTTTTCTTGTTCTCTTTCCTAAAGTTGGTTTCCCCCAAGGTGATTTTGGCGAAGGCATCCCAATGCCCGAACGACCTTCACCACCGCCGTGAGGATGGGAATGGGGGTTTTGCGCCACTCCCCGAACCGTAGGTCTAATCCCCATATGTCTTTTTCTACCTGCTTTGCCAATGACTCTATTCTTCCAATCAATATTGCCGATTTGGCCAATGGTTGCATAACAGCCCAGCTCAATTTTTCTTTGTTCACCCGAAGGTAGTTTGACCAGAGCATATTTTTCTTCCTTGCTCATCAGAACCGCCCCGGTTCCAGCCCCTCTGACCATTTGGCCACCTTTCCCAGGTCTTAATTCCAAATTATGAACAACCGTTCCTAGGGGAATTTTCTTTAAAGACAACGCATTTCCCGGTTTAACCTCTGCCTTTTTGCCGGCTAAAACTTCATCGCCGATTTTTAATTCTTGAGGGGCTAAAATATATCTTTTCTCCCCATCGGCATAAAAAAGCAAGGCGATATCGGCACCGCGATTAGGATCAAACTCAATCGCCATCACTTTAGCCGGAATATCATGCTTATTCCTTTTAAAATCGATTTCTCTTAAAAATCTTTTATGACGGCCGCCTTGATGACGAACGGTTATCTTACCAACGGCATTTCGTCCTGATTTTTTGGGTAAAATTCTTTTTAGTTTCATCTTTACGTTCCTGTTTCAAAAATATCAATTTTATCGCCTTCTTTAAGACCAACAATGGCTTTTTTCCAATTAGCCTGGGCTGTTTGTTTCCTAGTCTTCAAAGAACGTCTTTTTTTTCCTTTCACCCCCATGGTTTGGACACCAATCACTTTCACCTTAAAAATTTTTTCCACCGCATTTTTGATCTCCTTTTTCGTTGCCTGACGATCAACGGCAAAAACATACCGACCTTGGGCATTTAAAATTGAGGCCTTTTCGGTAATTAACGGTCGTTTTAAAACATGACTTAAATCCATAATAGTTTAATTAATTAAACCAAGAATGTTTGTTTTAATTTATCTATTGACTCTTTCATAAAAATCAATTTTCCCCCATTTAAAACCTCGTAAGTATTTAATAAAGCCGCCTTGATTAAATTGACTTTGGGTATATTCCGAGCGGCCCTGGTGACATTATCCAATTTTTGGGGCAAAATAAGAGTCAGTTTTGAATTTTTTCTGGCGGAGCCAGATCCCGCTCCGCGGGAAATTTTTAAATTTTCAATTATTTTTGACATCTTTTTGGTTTTGGGTTCCACCTTTTCCATTCCCTTGACAATAATAATCTCTTTATCTTTTAATTTAGCGCTTAAGGCGGAAAACAAGGCTTTCTTTTTCATTGCCTTACTCATTTTTAAACAATAATTTTGTTCACCTGTTGGTCCATGAGCCTTACCCCCACCGACAAAAATAGGCGCCGAACGGGCGCCATGACGGGCACGACCGGTTCCTTTTTGACGAAACCATTTAGCTTTGGTCCGATTAACCTCACTTCTCGTTTGAACCCTAGCTAAGGCTTGCCGTTGATTACTTAAATAAACCCGAACCGCTTGAGCCATTAAAGGCTGGTTAATTTTAGCCCCAAAAATTTCTTTGGGCAATTCTATTTGGCCTGATTTCGTGCCATTGATGGTGTAAAGATCAACTTTGAGCATTTTCTTTTACCTCTTTATTCTCTTTATCCTCTTCATTCTCTTTTTTCTCTTCTTTAGCTGTTTCGGCTTCCTTTAATCTCTCTTCGGCTTCTTTTTCTTTCCTTAAACGTTCAGCTTTTTCTTCTTCGGTCTCTTTAATCTCTTTTTCTCCGGCTTTCATTAAGGGGATAAATTTTTTCGATTCGGCGTACTTTTGAATTATCAGCTGGCCGTTTTTGGTTCCAGGGACTAAACCCTTGATTAATAAAACTTTTTCTTTATCGTCAACATCCATCACCATTAAGCCAAAAATGGTCGTTTTTTCTCCCCCCATTCTTCCAGGCATTTTTTTGCCTTTAAAAACCCGTCCTGGGGTAGTGGTTTGTCCAATTGAGCCAGGGGAACGTTGACGATTGGATTGGCCGTGGGTCTTAGGCCCGCCTTTAAAACCCCACCGCTTAACCACACCGGCAAAACCCTTGCCTTTAGAGATACCTGTCACTTTGACTAAATCTCCGGCTTTAAAATCACCCAAGGTTTCAACCTTAACCTGGGTAACGGGAAAGCGACGTCCGTCTTGGGTAAATTTTTGAACTGAGCTTAGTTTAATACCGATAATTTTGTCCATAGACCGATTTTTTTCCAACAAAAAGAGTGCCGGAGGCACCCTTGGAAAGTGTGCTTGGATTAGTATTAGTTTAACTCAAAAAGAGTTTCACCTCCATTGGGGGTAATTATAAGCGAAACGCTTGAATTTTGCAATATTAAGGCAAAGCCTTGAGTTTTGCAACTAAAGCGAAACGCTTGTATTTTGCAAGCAAATAATGACAAATCTTGACAAAGTGAAAAAAGAGAATTAAAATACAAACAAATAAGCAAAGCTTGATTTCGCTAACGCTCAATTAAGCAAAGCTTGTTTTTCGAGGACTCAAAATGGCTGAAGAAAATACCACTGGTCAGCCTGCCAAAAACCAAAACCCTGTTATTGTTTTCCTGATTTTTATTATTGTCATTGGCTTTTTGGCTTTAGCCTTCTTTTTTGGTCTCAAATATCGTCAGACTCCAGGCGGAGCCACACCGACCCCTACTCCAGAAGTAACTAATATGCCGAGTCCCCAACACACACCAACGCCAGGAGAAGTTACAACCACACCGACTGTCAAACCAACCGTCACGCCGACTCCAACCACCATGCCCACTTCAACGCCAACACTGGTACCTCAAGCCGATCTTTATATCAGTGAATATTCTTTTGATCACCCCCCAAAACAAGGAGAAGCCTTTACAGTCAGGATTGGTCTTTATAATAAGGGAAATGCAAAGGCAGGCGGTTTTTGGTGGGAGTGGTGGCCAACTAAATATGCTTCTGCTTGTCGAACAAGAATTGATGAAGGAATTGTCGCCCATGGCGGTCGAATTGTTACTTGCACTTACACCTATGGCGGTTGGGCGAATTACGAAACCAAAGCAGTTGTGGATGCAGACAATGAAGTGAGTGAAAGCGACGAAACTAATAATACTTATACCCAGTCTGTAGTTCCAATTCATTAAATGATTCAAGAAAGACAAACCGGAAATTTTTGGAAGACCGGTTTTTTAACCCTTTTAGCTTTATTAATCATTGGGATTAATGTTTTTGTTTGGCTTTATTGGAGTAAAGGAATTATTTCAAAAACACCACTCGCCCCAACGCCCACGCCAGCAGTCATTCTTGAAACCACCGCGACTCCAACAGTGGAAGAAATAAATCCCGCCCAAGAGGCAGAGTTAATTAAACAAGCTGTTTTTAAGAAAACCGGTCTTACGGCCAGCCAGGCAGAAATTTCTATCAATAAAAATACCGGTCAATATGCAACCGGTAACATTAAAGAGTTTGAAGCTGTCGGTGGTGCCTATTGGATAGCGGCTAAAACCACTGAAGGCTGGGTTTGTGTCTATGACGGCCAAAGCCAACCCACTTGTGCCCAAATCGCCCCTTATAATTTCCCCAAAGACATGGTGCCGGAATGTTTGGATAAAAACGGCAAAGTTGTTAAACGCTAAAATTACATCTTAATCTCAATATCCACACCGGCGGGTAAATTAAGATGCATCAGGGAATCAATCGTTTTTTCCGTTGGTTCTAAAATATCAATCAACCTCTTGTGGATTAAAATTTGAAAGTGTTCTTGGGAATTTTTATCAGTGTGTGGACTAGCAACAACTGCCAGAAGCTTGCGGCGAGTAGGTAAGGGAATTGGCCCAACAACTTTCGCTCCGCTGGCTAAAGCAACTTCTAAAATTTTTTCGCAGCTCTCATCGATAACTCGATGATCGTACGATTTTAAACGTACTCGAATCCTTCCTTTTGCCATTTTGAGTCCTCGAAAAACAAACTTTGTTTATTTTGAGTGTTAACGAAAAACAAGGTTCTGTCGCCTCAGGCGACAGGTTCTTATTTTTAAACAATTATTTTGGAAATCACTCCGGCGCCAACCGTATGGCCACCTTCGCGGATAGCAAATTGCAATCCTTCTTCCATGGCCACCGGCTGAATGAGCTTGATGTTCATTTTGGCACTATCGCCAGGCATGACCATCTCTACCCCTGAAGGCAACGTAACCTCACCGGTCACATCGGTGGTCCGGATATAAAATTGGGGTCGATAACCGGAGAAAAACGGTGTATGTCGACCACCTTCTTCTTTGGTTAAAATATAAACTTCCGCCTCAAAATTGGTGTGCGGCGTAATGGTGCCAGGTTTGGCTAAAACTTGACCGCGCTCAACATCATCTTTTTCAACACCTCGTAAAAGGACACCAACATTGTCGCCGGCCTGACCTTGGTCCAAAGTCTTGCGGAACATCTCCACCCCGGTCACGACGGTCTTTTTGGTATCCCGCAGGCCGACAATTTCTATTTCGTCATTGACCTTCACAATCCCTCTTTCTATCCGACCGGTGACCACGGTGCCTCGACCCTTGATGGAAAACACATCCTCAATCGGCATGAGGAAGGGTTTATCTAAGGGGCGCTCTGGGGTGGGAATATATTCATCAACGGCTTTCATTAAATCTGAAATCGCTTTTTTCGCCGTTTCATCACCCTCCAAAGCCTTGAGAGCAGAACCGCGAATCACTGGCACTTTATCACCAGGATATTTATATTTGGTTAAAAGCTCCCGGACTTCCATTTCCACCAAATCAAGAAGTTCCGGATCTTTCACCAAATCAACCTTATTCAAGAAAACAACAACAGCCGGCACATTGACTTGTCGAGCCAATAAAATATGCTCTCTTGTTTGGGGCATCGGACCGTCATCGGCCGCGACCACCAAAATGGCGCCATCCATCTGAGCCGCGCCGGTAATCATATTTTTGATGTAATCTTTATGGCCCGGACAGTCAATATGGGCATAATGACGATTGACTGTCTCATATTCGATATGGGCAATATTAATTGTTACCCCTCTTTGTTTCTCTTCCGGAGCACTGTCAATTTGGTCAAAAGAATAGAAACTGGAACCAGTTTTGTTTTCAGAAAGAACCTTAGTAATCGCGGACGTTAAGGTCGTTTTACCGTGATCCACGTGACCAATAGTTCCAATATTTAAATGGGGTTTATTTCTTTGAAAAGCTGTTTTTTCTGCCATTTTTTACCTCCGTATAATTAATTTTAATAAAACTTTTTCTAATTAATTTTAATCAAGCTTGTCTTATTTTACAAGATTAACTTTCCTTTTTCAAGCCCTGTTTGCCAACAGATAGGCCTAACTTTTTTTCCACAATTTTTTCCGTGATATTGGCTGGAACTTCCTCATAATGACTTGGTTCCATATAAAAGGTGGCCCGGCCTTGGGTTAAGCTGCGTAAAATCGTGGCGTAACCGGAAAGTTCAGCCAAAGGTGCTGTACTGATAATCACTTTGACCTTACCTCGATCTTGAGTTTCTAAAATTTGGGCTCTTTTGCTGGATAAATCACCAATCACATCACCCATAAACTCTTCCGGAGTGGTCACTTCCACCTTCATAATGGGTTCAATTAAAATCGGATCGGCTTGTTTCGTTGCTTGTTGTAAGGCCATGGACCCGGCAATTTTAAAAGCAATCTCAGAAGAGTCAACCTCATGGAAGGTTCCATCATACAAAGCCACATTCATATCCACCAGGGGATAACCAGCCAAGACTCCTTTACCCATGGCTTCTTTAACTCCTTTTTCTACGGCCGGAATAAATTCCGCCGGAATTGCTCCTCCCCTAATTTCATTAAGAAATTTATAACCTTCACCTCGACCAACAGGTTCAACCCGCAAAAAACAATGACCGTATTGACCACGGCCGCCTGACTGGCGAATATATTTGCCTTCGCCTTCGGTCGTTTTTTTAATCGTCTCTTTATAAGCCACTTGGGGATGACCTGTATCGGCCGAGACATTAAATTCTCTTTTCAGACGATCAACCAAAATTTCCAAATGAAGTTCACCCATCCCGGCAATGGTGGTTTGCCCGGTTTGAAAATCATGTTTAATTTTAAAAGTTGGGTCTTCTTCAGAAAGAGCCTTTAGGGCATAACTTAATTTTTCCTGGTCGGCTTTGGTCTTGGGTTCAATCGCCAAAGAAATCACCGGCTCAGGGAAAGAAATTGACCCCAGAATAATCGGTTTGTCTTTGGTACATAGAGTGTCACCAGTCGTGGTTTCCTTAAGACCAACCGCCACGACAATTTCTCCCGCCAAGGCTTTATTAATTGATTCTTTTTGGTTGGCATGCATCAAAATCAAGCGGGAAATTCTCTCTTTTTTCCTTTGAACCGTGTTGTAAATTTCATTGCCAACTTCGATGGTTCCTGAATAAATGCGAATATAGGTTAAGCGGCCAACATGAGGATCGGTTTGAACTTTAAAAGCCAAAGCGGCAAAAGGTCCACTTGCTTCCGTTTGGCGCTCTTCCTCTTGTTTACTTTCAGGATTAATTCCTTTAACCGGCGGCAAATCTAAAGGGCTGGGGAGAAAATCAACAACGCCGTCTAAAAGAGGCTGAACACCTTTGTTTCTTAAAGAAGCACCGGCATAAGTCGGTACCAATTTACCGGCAATTGTCGCTTTTCTGAGACCTAAAATCAACTCCTCAGCCGAAATTTCTTCACCCTTGAGGTATTTATCGGTTAAGGTTCCATCAAAATCAGCTGCTTGTTCCGCCAATTTTTCGCGGTATTTTCTAATCTTTTCTTTTAAATCGGCAGGCATTTCTTTTTCGGCAAATTTTTCGCCGGTCGTATCTTTTTTATCATCCCAAATTAAAGCTTTTTGGGTTAAAACGTTCACCACACCGCTAAAATCTTTTTCCCGACCGATCGGATAAGTCACCACGGCTGTTTTGGCACCCAAGCGGTCTTCAATCATTTGGACTGTTTTTTCAAAATCCGCCCCCAATTTATCCATTTTATTAATAAAAGCCAAGCGGGGAACATGATATTTATCAGCCTGGCGCCAAACGGTTTCTGACTGAGATTGAACTCCTTCTTCAGCATCAAAAACAATAATGCCGCCGTCTAAAACGCGCAATGACCGTTCAACTTCGGCGGTAAAATCAATGTGGCCGGGCGTATCAATGATATTCACCCGATAATTACGCCAAAAGGTCGTGGTTGCGGCCGAGACAATGGTAATGCCGCGTTCTTTCTCCTGAACCATCCAATCCATTTGGGTTGTTCCTTCATCAATATCACCAATTTTGTAACTTTTACCGGTGTAATACAAAACCCGCTCGGTTGTCGTGGTTTTCCCGGCATCAATATGGGCAATTATTCCAATATTTCTGACTTTTTCGATTGGAACTTCTAATTTTTCTTGAGTTTTACTTTGTCCAGCCATTTTGAGTTTACGAAAAACAAGCTTTGCTTATTTTGAGTTTACGAAAAACAAGCTTTGCTTAATTGAGCGTTAGCGAAATCAAGCTTTGCTTATAATAAAATTTTACCATTTTTAAAGCATAAAAAACTGCTCCCTTAAGAAGCAGTTGCTTCAATTTGTTTATTTTAACAAAAATCCGGCTTCTCTTCAAGTGATTAAATCTTGGGGTTAAGAATAGCTAATTTAGGATCTAAAAATTGTCCATTTTCTTGAATAACTTCACCATCCAAAATAACTTTCCCTCCGCCAAATTGAGGATGCATTAGCAAAGACAAATCCCAATGGAGAGAAGTTTTATTTTGCGTATTGCCGTTATTAACCTTGACCAATTGCCCATCTTTATCCTTTTCGTTTTCGTAGCAGTGGCCAACGGCCAAATGAATACTTCCGCCAACTTTTTCGTTTAGCAAAGAATTAAAAAATTTTCTTCTTAAACCAGGGTTTGTCCCAAAAGCAATTTCGCCTAAATATTTAGCTCCCTCATCTTGATTTAAAAATTCTTTTAAGAATTCTTCGCCTTCAGACGCGGAAAATTCTTTTATTTGACCTCTTTTAAATTTTAAAAAAATATTTTTGATTGATTTCCCTTGACGTTGATATTCACCAGGATAAAAAATTTGTCCTTCAACTGATTTTAAAACAGGGGCAGAGTAAACTTCAGAACCAGGATAGTTCATATCAATCGTGGAATTAATAAAAGTCATGCCTTTAATACTCATCTTTAATTTGGTTCTTCTTTTCAAATTACCATCATTTTGATTGGCTTCTATCTGTAAAATTTTCCCCCTGTTTAATTTCTTAATTAATTTCTGTTGGGCTTTTTTAATTTCTAACCATGGTTGATTACAGGCTTGCCAAAATAAATTAAAATAAGTTTCATAATCTAGGTTCTCTTTTTTTGCCTCATATTCTGTCGGCCAATAAATTAAACACCAGGGAACTTTGCCTTCAACTCGCCTTTTAATAATTTCATGCGATAATTGGTCAAAAAGTCGTTGTCTCTTTTTTGGCATTTTTTGAAAAATTTCCGGGTTTTTAACCGCACGGATTAAAAAAATTGCCTCGGCCCAATCATTAACCTTTTTTAGTTTAGAAAAATAATTTTGAATGGGTTTTTCTGATCTTTGACAGGCTAGGGCAACCTCTCTTTCCAAATCTCTAGGGAAAAAAACAATTTTCCTGCTTTTTTTTGAATCACAAACTCGCCCAATCTCTTCAGCTAAATTTTCACCCAGCGGATAATTAAAAACAATTAAAACTTTTTTATCAGGGGTAAGATTTATCGCTTCTTCCACCATGGAACGAGCGATAAGAATTGTTTTATCTATTAGAAAAAAGCTTTCTACCATCTAAAGTGGGCAAAGGCTTTGTTGGCTTCGGCCATGCGGTGAATGTCTTGTTTTTTCTTCATCGCGGCGCCGGTATTATTAAAAGCATCTAAAATTTCTGCGGCTAACTTTTGCCAAAATTCATGATATTCTTTGCTTGAGCGGGAACGAGCCGCTTGGATCAGCCAACGAATGGCCAAAGCTTCTCGTCGGTCGGACCGGACCGGCATGGGCACCTGATAAGCTGCCCCGCCAATCCGCCTTGGGCGAACTTCCATCACCGGTTTAATATTTTCCAAGGCTGTATTTAAAATCTCTAAAGGGCTTTTATCTTTATGGGATTCTGTTTTGGCTAAAGACTCTAAAGCTCGATAAATTTGTTTTTGCGCCGTGGTTTTTTTCCCATCCCTCATCACCCGATTGACCAAACGGGTCACCAAACGACTTTGGTAAAGGGAATCGGGAAGGATGGCTCTTTTTTTGACCTTGCCGGCTCTCGGCATAACTTTAAGCTGCTTCAACCTTGGGTGTTACTTCTACTTCTGTAGAATCCGACACCTTGGTTTTCAAAGCTCCTCCTTCTTTTCTGGCGCCATATTTTGACCGGGCTTTTTGGCGTCCCTCAACCCCCGCTAAATCAAATTTGCCTCGAATAATATGATATTTTACCCCGGGCAAATCTTTGACCCGGCCGCCCCTGACTAAAATAATGCCGTGTTCGGCTAAGCTATGGCCTTCACCTTGAATATAGGCCGTAACTTCTTGTTTATTGGACAGCCTTACTCTGGCAACCTTACGTAGGGCCGAGTTGGGTTTTTTCGGCACCATGGTTTTGACCAATAAAACCACGCCTCTTTTTTGAGGGTTAACTGTTTGAATCATTCTTTGGGTGTGCGCATTAAAGCTTCTTCGCAAGGCAGTCGCCTTAATTTTTTTGGAAATTTTTTTGCGCCCCTTACGAACTAGTTGTGATATTGTTGGCATGGAGATTAATTTTAACAGATTAGCTTTGTTTTCGCAAGGTTCCTACTCAATCTTGGCTCTTTCTGAAGTTACGGGAATCAGCCGGCCAATAATGACATTTTCTTTAAGGCCAATTAACTTATCCACCTTGCCTTCCAAAGAAGCATCAGTTAAAATATTAGTCGTTTCTTGGAAAGAAGCTGCTGAAAGCCAAGAGTCAGTATATAAAGAAACTCTGGTCAGACCCAAAATGACCACTTGGGCGATGGCGGGTTCACCCCCCTCAGCCAAAACACGAGCATTTTCCTCTTCAAATCTGGTTTTGCTAATAAATTCGCCCGGTAAAAGAGTTGTATCGCCGGAGGTTTCGATTTTAACCTTATCACTCATACGACGAACAATGACCTCAAAATGCTTATCATGAATAGGAATTCCTTGAGACTCATAAACCGCCTGTAATTCTTCAATTAAATATTCTTGGGCAGCCTGTAAGCCCCTAATTTGCAAAACATCTTTAATATCCAAGGCCCCGGAAGAAAGTTGTGCCCCTGCTCCTACTAATTGATTATCTTCAACATTAAGTTTATTGACAACAGGAATCAAATATTCTCTTTCTTCCACCGGTTTAATGCCGACCGATTTAATTTTAACTTTATAACCATCGTCTGTTTCCACAATACTGACTTTGCCAAGAATTTCGGTTAAAGGCGAAATCACTTTCGGCATCCTTGCTTCAAAAAGTTCTTCTACCCGAGGCAAACCTTGAGTCACGTCAGAAACAGCAATACCGCCAAAGTGTTTCGTCTGCAAAGTCAGTTGAGTACCTGTTTCACCAATAGATTGGGCGGCTAAAACTCCCACTGGTGTCCCAATTTGAGCCAACTCCTTACTTGATTGATCCCAACCATAACAAGCCACACAAAGACCGTAACGAGATTCACAAGTTAGAGGTGAACGAACAATAACTTCTAAAATGCTATGCCGATCTAAGATACCAATATTTTCTTCAGTAATAAGTTCACCTTGTTTAATCAAGACCTTTTTCGTCTTAGGATCAACCACTGATTCAGTCAAAATTCTTCCTTTAACCCGTTCGAAAAATTTCTCGGCTCGTTTGAAACCCTTTTCGCGGCTAATCTTCAGACCAAGTTTTGTCTTACAGTCTTCTTCTCTTAAAATAAGGTCGTGGACGGCATCAACCAAACGGCGGGTTAAATAGCCAGCATCAGAAGTCTTCAAAGCCGTATCCGTCAATCCCTTTCTTGAGCCACGAGCGGAAGTCACATATTCAAAAACCGAAAGTCCTTCTCTAAAATTGGATTTAATCGGCAATTCCACAATTCTCCCCATAGGGTCAACCACCAAACCCTGCATGGCCGAAAGCTGTTTAACCTGATCTTTAGAAGTTCTCCCTAAACCCGCCTCAATAATTAAACGGATGCTGTTCTCTGGTTCAAATTGCCGCCAGGTCAAATCAGCGAGTTCGTCAGTTGTATCTCGCCAAATCTCTTTCACCAAACGTCGTTTTTCCTCTTCCGTAATTAGGCCTTCAGCGAAGTTTTTTTCCAATTGATTCGCTTTTTCATTAGACTGCTTAATAAACTCACCCTTTTCCGAATAAAGCTTACAATCAAAAATTCCTGTCGACAATCCTGATTGGGTCGAGAAGGAAAAGCCTAAATTCTTCAAATCATCAATGAGTCTAACGACTCTTTCTTTCTCGCAAATCTGAATGGCCCGGGTGACCAAAGACTGGATCGTTCTTTGACGAACATTATCATTGACATAAGGAATCTCGGTTGGAAGAATTTCATTAAACAAAATCCGTCCGACAGTGGTTTGCATCATTTCGTTTTTGATTCTGACCTTAATTGGCTGTCGTAATTTGATTTTCTTCTCTTGGAAAGCCAAAATCGCTTCTTTGTCGTCCGTAAAAACCGTTGAGCCCAATTCTTGCCGACTATCCACCGAAGTCAAAAAGTAACAACCTAAAGCCATCGCTTTATCAGGAATAGCAATGGGTGAACCATCAGCCGGCTTTAAAAGATTGTTATCCGATCTTAAGAAATTAACCGCTTCTTCTTGAGCCTTTTTTCCTAAAGGCACATGAACTGCCATTTGGTCACCGTCAAAATCAGCATTATAACCTTTGCAAACGCAGGGATGAATTCTAATGGCATTACCCTCCACCAAAATGGGATAGAAAGCTTGAATGCCTAATTTATGAAGAGTCGGCGCACGATTGAGTAAAACCAAGTGATCTTTGGTAATTCTTTCTAAAATATCAAAAATTTCCGGCGGCCGATGTTCCAAAGCATATTTGGCACTTTTAACATTAGGCGCAATACCTGTCAAAATCAATTCCCTTAAAACAAAGGGTTTGAACATTTCCAAAGCCATTTCTTTGGGTAAACCACATTGAGTTAATTTCAATTCCGGCCCGACAACAATGACCGAACGGCCAGAGTAATCAACTCTTTTGCCTAAAAGATTTTGTCGGAAACGTCCTTGTTTGCCTCTCAAAATGTCTGATAAACAACGAAAGGGTTGAGCTTGACGACGCAAACGTTGAACTGGACTTTTAGAAGCATCAATCAAGCTATCAACGGCTTCTTGAAGCATTCTTTTTTCATTACGAAGGATAATCTGGGGTGCCCCCAAATCAATGAGGTGCTTTAGGCGATTATTACGGTTAATAACACGGCGATAAAGATCATTTAAATCACTCGTCGCAAATCGTCCCCCCGAAAGTTGGACCATAGGCCGTAAATCAGGCGGAATCACCGGCAGAATTTGGATAACCATCCAAGAAGGATCAACCCCGGCTTTTCTCATCCCTTCGACTAAAATTAGTCTTTTGGTGGCTTTAATATGGCGAGCTCCGGTTGTCTCTTTGACCTCCCCACGAAGATCAGTTAATAACTTTTCCAAATCAAGATTTTTAATAACTTCTAAAAGAACCTCAGCCCCCATACCTGTTTTAAAAAATGAGGAGGCATTATTGGCCACCAACCGAAAATATTCGTCTTCCGTTAAAAGACCCAGTTTCTTGACGTTTTGGATTAAATCACTAATGGCTTTGTAATTTTCTTCAATTTTTTCTTGTTCCAAAATCAGTTCGTCCCTCAGGCTTTGAATTTTTTGTTTACTTCTTAACTTGATTTCTTCACAAGCTAAAAGCTGTTGCTCTTTATTTTTAATTTTTTTCTTGGTTTGACTAACTTCTTGCTCAGCTTCCTTTTCCGCCTGTTTAATTTGCGTTTCTAAATTCTTTTTAAGAATTGACTTCTCTTTGCTTATTTGCTCTTCAATTGACTTTAAAACCTCTTTTTTCTTGTCCTCCAAAACATGAGTGACTAAATATTGAGCAAAATAAATCACCGATTCTAAATTGCGAGGGGAAATATCTAAAAGCAAAGAGAGTTTAGAAGGCGCTCCTTTAAAATACCAGATATGGGCCACCGGCGAGGCCAAATTAATATGACCCATCCGTTCCCGACGAACGCGAGACTGGGTAATTTCTACACCACAACGGTCACAAATAATCCCCCGGTAACGAATACGTTTATATTTACCACAATAACATTCCCAATCCTTCGTCGGACCGAAGATCCGTTCACAGAATAAACCGTCTTTTTCCGGCTTTAAGGTCCGGTAATTAATCGTTTCTGGTTTGGTAATTTCGCCATGAGACCACGCTTTAATCGTCTCGGGTGAGGCGAGTTTAATCATTAATTTGGAAAAGTCAACAATCCTATCCATTTATGGTTAAATTTTCTTTCTGTGTTTCTTTTTTTAAGTTTGTTTTCTCCTTGACATTCTCTTCTTGACCATCTTCTGTTATCTTCGTTTTCAAAGCATCAATCGGAACAATGTCTAAACATAAACTATTTAATTCTTTCACCAAAACTTTAAAGGATTCCGGCACGGTTGATTCAGCCAATTCTGTTCCTTTGACAATCGCCTCAAAGGTTTTGGCACGGCCAATCACATCATCACTTTTGACTGTCAACATTTCTTGTAAGGTATACGCCGCCCGATGAGCTTCTAGGGCCCAGACTTCCATTTCTCCCAAACGCTGGCCTCCCATTTGAGCTTTGCCGCCCAAAGGTTGTTGGGTCACCAATGAATATGGGCCGGTGGAACGGGCATGAACTTTATCCTCAACCATATGGACTAATTTCAAAATATAACCAATCCCCACTACCGTTTTTTCCTCATAGAGTTCACCGGTTTGGCCATCACATAAATTAATTTTCCCACCCACCGGCAAACCAGCTTTTTTCAGTTCGGCCACAATTCCGTCTTCATTAACTTTTTCAAAAACCGGCGCCGCCACTTTATAACCCAGCTTATGAGCTGCCCAACCTAAATGAGTCTCAAAAAGTTGACCTAAATTCATTCGGGCTAAAACGGATAAGGGCGAAATAATAATATCCACCGAAGTTCCATCGGGTAAAAAGGGCATATCCGCCACCGGCACAATTTTAGAAATGACACCTTTGTTGCCATGACGTCCAGCCACCTTGTCACCAACCGTAATTTTTCGGATTTGGGCCACTTTCACCATAACTTTTTTAATGGTTCCGGCTTCTAACTCATCGCCTCTGTCCCTGTCTAAAATTTGCACATCAATCACCGTTCCGCCCTCGCCATGAGGCACCCGCAAGGAGGTATCTTTAACCTCTCTTGCTTTTTCGCCAAAAATGGCGCGCAATAATCTCTCCTCAGCGGTTAGCTCAGTTTCTCCTTTGGGAGCAATTTTCCCCACCAAAATATCATTGGGGCTAACTTCGCTGCCAACAATGACGATGCCGTCTTCCGCCAAATTGGCCAAATCAATTTCACTGACATTGGGAATATCGCGGGTTAATTCTTCAGGACCAAGTTTTGTTTCAACGACTGATGTTTCATATTCTTCAATGTTAATCGAAGTCAAAATATCTTCTTTGACCAAACGGTTGGAAACCACCACCGCATCTTCATATTCCAAGCCTTGGAAAGAGCCATAGGCAATAATCAGATTTCGACCCAAAGACAGTTCACCCTGATCACAGGCTGGCCCGTCAATTAAAAGATCACCATAGCGAATATTATCATCAACCTTAACTAATGGCCTTTGTGAATAACAAGTACCATAAGGATTGGTGCGTTTAAACTTGGTGACCAAATAAGTTTCTTCCCTACCGGCTGTTTTGATATTATCGGTGTCGTCTAGTTTCTCTTTTCTGTTGCTTTTGATTTTGAGAACAACTTTTTGAGCATCAACATAAACTACTTTACCATCATGTCGAGCTTTAACAACTTGTTTCATCGCTTCGGCTACCATTTTCTCCATACCTGTCCCAACAACCGGCGCTTCCGGTCTGACTAAGGGCACCGCCTGACATTGCATGTGAGTTCCCATTAAGGCCCGCGCCGGCATATCGTGAGCCAAAAAAGGAATCAATGAAGCGGAGGTTCCCACTACCTCTAATGGAGTCATGTCAATAAGGTCAACTTTTTCCACCGGCACCTCTAAAAGCTCACCTTGGAAGCGGACGGGCACCCAGGAATCGGTGATAAAACCTTGTTCATCCACGCCCACACCAGCATGGGTGACATGATAATTCTGCTCATCATCGGCCGCCAGGTAAAGGGGTTCTTTTTTAATTTTCATTTTGACCTGGCTACCTTTTTTAATTTTTTCGACTTTGAAATAAGGGGCTTCCAAAAAGCCGTAATCATTAACACGGGCATATAAACTTAAATAGGTTACCAAACCGATATTAGGGCCTTCAGGTGAACGAATGGGGCAAATGCGACCATATTGCGAAAAATGAATATCGCGAATTGAAAAAGAGGCTCTTTCACGCGTAATTCCTCCGGTTCCCATCACCGAAATCCTTCTTAAGTTATCAATCTCCGATAAGGGATTAGTTTGATCCAGGATGGTTGAAAGCTGATTGCTACGGAAAAATTCATTAATTGAGGCTACTAACAACCTGGCGTTGACCAACCGAGAAGGGGGAACTTCTTCTTCGGTGGAAAATAAACTCATTTTTTCTTTAATGGCTCTTTCCAGTCTTAAAAAACCAACCCGAAAAGGACCTTCAATCAACTGTTCACCCAATCTTTTAATGCGGCGGTTGGACAAATGGTCAATGTCATCAATTGTTCCTTCGTTATTTTGCAGTTTAATTAAATATTTAATGAGGGCCACCAAATCTTGGGTTTTTAAAATCCAACCCTCCGAATTATTGGGGATATCCAAACCTAAGCGGCGGTTAATTTTAAAGCGGCCAATTTTGCCCAAATTATAACGGCGACAATCAAAAAACATGGTTTGGACCAATTCCTGAGCATTTTCCAAAACCACCGGCTCACCTGGTCTTAATTTTTGGTAAAATTCAACAAGGGCTTCTTGGGTACTCTTCGTTTGATCTTTTTCTAAAGTGGCCAGAAGAAAATCGTTGGCTTTTTTTTCATCAGTAAAAGTTTTTAAAATCTCTTCATCGGTGGAAAGGTTAAAAACTCGCAGTAAAGTGGTTACCGGAAATTTCCGACGTCGATCAATCCTCACATTAATAACATTATTGCGGTTGATCATAAATTCCAGCCAGGAACCATGAAGGGGTCTCACGTCTGCGTTGTAAAGCATGCGGCCAGAAGCCCGGTCAATTTCACCGGAAAAAAAGACACCGGGGGAACGAACAAGTTGATTAACAATCGCCCTTTCCACGCCATTAATAACAAAAGTCCCCACTTCGGTCATATGGGGAATATCGCCTAAAAAGACTTTCTGTTTAATTTTTTTACCGGTTTTTTTATTGATTAAGGTGGCTTCAATTTTGAGAGGCCGGTCATAGGTTAAACCCTTGTTAATCGCTTCAACGATGGTATGTCGAGATTCACCAAAAGAGGGTTTTTCTAAATGAAGCTCCCAGTTTTTACCCGTAAAATCAGTAATGGGGGAAATTTCCCCAAGGGCCTGATTTATGCCCTCGCTGACAAACCACTGATAAGACTCCTGCTGAACAGCAAGTAAGTTAAGCGGCGGTAAATTACTATAAATTTTGCCCCAGAAAATCCGTCCTGTTTGTTTTAAGGGAGCCATCTATTTTATAGACAACAAGGAAGCGCGCCAAGCGCGCCTGCCAAATAAGAACCACTAACTATTTAAACCAAATTAACATAAATTAAAAAATTTGTCAACCCTTTTCTGCCTTGCAGAATCTCCTTAATTAATGGCTTAAGTATTGCCTGATATTTTCGTTATGCTCCTCCGTTGTCTTGGCATAATGAATCTTTCCGTTGAGATCAGAAAGATAAAACCAATAATCACTTTCTTTGGGGTAAACCACAGCTTTAATTGAAGCTAAGCCCGGATTACAAATAGGCGTGGGGGGTAAACCCCGATTTTTATAGGTATTATAAGGAGAATTAATTTGTTTAGCAGCTACGGTGACATCGGGCCACCAATCACAAGTCAAGTTTTGTTTTTGACAATTAAGATCGGCCAACACATATTGTAGAGTGGCATCAATCTGTAAGGGCCAATTGGCTTTGAGACGTTTAATTAAAATACCGGCGACAATCGGACGATCTTGGTCATTTCTAGCCTCTCTTTCAACTAAAGAAGCTAAAATTAAAGCCTCTTTCTTGGTTAAACCTGACCCAGATAAATCATCTTCTATTTTTTTATCAAATTTCTTTTGAAAATTGTTAAATAAGAGATTAAAAACCGCTGAGGGAGAAGCCTCCCTAGGCAGTAAATAAGTATCAGGGAATAATTCTCCTTCGTGACTGGCGGTAATTTTCAAAAATCCATCGGCATCAAATTTTTCCAAATTGGCTACCAACCTTTGGGTAAATTCTTCTTTGCGCCATCCTTCGGGAAAAGTCAACCAAATGTCTTCAGTACCATGAGTTAAAATATCAGCTATCTCTTGTGGCCGAAGAGAAGAATTTAAACGAAAGCTTCCTGCCTGAATTTTTCCCGCTAAACCATCCTTCAAAATTAAAATTTTAAAAATTAAAGAGTTATGGATTAAACCCTCTTCTTGAAGTCTTCCAGCAACTGAAGACAAACTCTCGCTCTTTCTAACAACAAAAGTTTTACTCATGAGTGACGACTGCAAACTAAGGGCTGATATGCCCCACCGCCACCAAAAAAAGCCGGCTAAAGCGGCAATTAAAAAAACAAAGGGAATAAACAAACTAAACTTCTTCAAAGAGGGCTCTTCGGTATCTTTTGTTTTTGGGCTCATAAATAAAAATTCGTCCGCATTTACAAGTAATTTTCTCTGTTCCGTCTTTGCGTTTTTCTTTCTTCCCCTTACTTAAAGGCATCCCACAACCCACACATTGTCCTCTTGAAAGCAACCAAGCTTGAACCGGAGCAATAATATTTTTAAACATAATTTTTGTCTAAATAATTTTGTAAAATCAGGGCTGCCGCGATTTGATTTTCCTTTTCTTGGCGGGCTTTTTTCTTCGTCCCTGATTCTATCATTTTAACAATCGCTTCTTTGCTCGTCAAGCTTTCATCTTCATAAAAGACCGGCAAATTTGTCACTTTGGTCAAATCATCACCAAAATTTTTGATTTTTCCCACGATGCCGCTTTCCGGTAAACCAATCACAATCTTTTCGACCTTTTCTTTTTCGCAAAGAGCTTTGATTTTTTTGATCACGCCCTGTGTCTCACCCTTGACTTCTATTGTCCCCCATGGCGTAGCTAATTTACTCTCCATATCCGCCAAAGCCAAGCCGATTTTTTTCAAACCAAAATCAATACCTAAAATATTCATTTTTGTCAAAAAACACCTCTTTTTGTCAAATTCTGATTAATTTGGCCGTCACCACCAATCTTCTTAAATAGGTACCAGGGGGAACACAGGTAATCAAGCTCAGGTATTCACCGTCATAATGTTGCTCTAAAACGGTGGCATCTTCCTGAGAAACCTCCCATAAGCCAATCACCTCGTATTGATACAAAATTCCATCAAAATCAACAAAAATTTCATCACCTTCTTTTAAAGTCGGCAGGGTGGAAAAAATTGTTTTGTAATTTTTTGGGTTAAAAAACTGGGGCAAAACCGAATGGCCGAAAATAACGGTCTTACCGTATTGCCCAGGCAAAGCCGTGCCTGGATACTGAACCAAACTTTCCATTAAATCTTCGCCGCCAATTTGCACCACCGCCTGGTCAATCTTTAGCTTGGGAATGGTTAAAGTATAATGGGTAATTTTGCTGGGTTTGGGCGGTAAATTAGGAGCGGTCGGAAACCAAGTTTTAGGCCGACTGTAATCAACCATCGTGGTGGATTCACCTAAAACACTCACCGGGGAAATAAGCTGGGGGGTAAAATGGCGAGTTTTTATTTCATAGCTAATGATTGGCCAAAAAGCATTGGCTAAAAAAATTAGGCCTAAAAGAAGAAGGCTAAAAGAAAAATAAGTAAGCTTGTTTCTCGAGGACTCGAAATAAGCAAGCTTGTTTTTCGAAGACTCAAAATAGCCCAAGAATTTTTTAGGGTAAGTTTTTAAAACCTTAGGTTCTTTTTTAAGATAGCAATAGACAGACATCTTTATTTCGTTAGAAACAAGGTTCTGTCGCCTCGGGCGACAGGTTCTTACTTTAATTTTATTTCAATCTTAATTCGATTGGCAACCCGGGGAAAAGTCGCTATTTTTTCCGGCAGATTGGGAGAAATTTTGGCCTCAAAGGAATCCACATGGGGAAGATTACCTAAATAAGTTTTGCCGATAATCGGTTTTTTCCCAGCGAGATTATTCCTTATCTCTTCAATGGCAAATTTCGGTATTAAACTGGCTTTAAAACTGGCCAGAAAGGTAATCACCTTCGTTGAGGATTCTTTAAGCTGAAAACTGGTTTCGGTTTGCTGGGAATCATATTCAAAATCAGCCGGCACCAGTTTTTGGATTTCTTCCCCAATCAATTGTTTGAAGTCATTTTCGCTAAAACTTAAAGCGCTTACCTTTAATTTCAATTTTAATTTAAGGGTGTTGGCTTCTTCGTCAATTTTTTTATCAAAATCTTTCTCAACCACCTGTGAAGCTAAAGAATCATCAACTAATTTTTCTGGAGATGATAATTTCGTCGCCAATTCATCGGTCGCCTTTTGTTGAAGTTCTTTTTCCAAATCGGCCAAAATTTTTTCTTGGTCATTTTTGGCGACCACTTGAATTTCTCTGGAAGTTCCGCCACTAAAACTGGATTCATTGCGCGCAATAAAATCGGTGCGGGCAAAATTACCAAGAGTAAACTCAGATCCGGAAGCCAAATTACTCTCGCTGCCAATTAAAAAGGCCGTTGTCTTCACCGTCGCTTTCCCAGGAACTTTGACGTAATCAGAGCCGGCTGATTCTGAAGCCACCGTTGCCTTTTCATCCAAAGTAAATTTCAAGCTGCTCGGACCAAGCAATTCCGTTCCCTCAGGGAAGATTTTTTCCTTAGACGTCCGGTTGTAAATCGTCACCTCACCCTTAGCTCTCTCGCCCACCAGCTTCGTGCCGGTAGTCGAAATTTCTTTTTCTCCATCAATAGTAACTTCAACTTTTTTGGCAGGTAAAACCAGATTATTTTTATCCACACTAGTTAGAGTTGGATCGAGCCTGACAGTAAAGTCTTTTTCTAGAATCTGAGGTTTAGTAAAAATCACAACTGAGGCTGAAGGTAAATACCAATAAGCAAAAATCAAACTGCCCAAGATAACCAGAAAAAAGACACCCACCAAAATCATGACCAATAAATTTTTACTTCTTAAGGGGAAAAGGCCTTTTAGATTTATTTTTTTCAACCAAGAAAAATTAAAAATTTTCTGCTTTAAAAGGGCAAATTTTTTTATCTTTAAAAACTTAGCCGACAGATTTGATTTTTCGGAAAATGGTGTTCCCGACAATTCAGATTCAGTTACCGGTAAGCTAATTTTCGCTTCCTCATCATGAGGTTGAAGCTTAATTTCACTGATATCTCTTCCTTTAATAAACCCTAAAAGATCGGTTGGCGATTCAATTGGGACACTGAGGACTTCTTCTTGAGGTTTTTCTTCTTCTCTTGGGATAACTTCAAGACCTTGAACTTCAGCCATTTGTGAAGCACTGGCGAAAACAATCGCTTTGATATCAAAATCAACCGCTAAAATTTCAACTTTAGGAAGGTGGAGAAAGCTAATTTTTTCCTCTGTCCAAGGCCAATTAATTAAATCCTGTCTGGCTTGTTCAATTTTTTCCTCACCATCATAAAGTAAAATTCTGGCCGGAAAAGGGGCTTCTTTTTCTAAACGAGAAAGTCCTTCAGCCAAATCGGCTCCCAAATTTTCGCTTCTCACTACTAAACTGGTATTGACCACCTTGCCCAAATCCACCAAACTGATAATAATTTTCTTTTCACCTAAACCAATTAAAATTGCCGTGGGCGGTACCCCCTCCAGTTTTTTCAACCAATGAACAATCGCCTCGGGAATAACCATAAAGCCCAATGGTGTGAGCTCCAATTTTTGGGAAATTTTTTTCAAAATCTCAACTTTATCGGCCAAAATTTTGTTTTGGTCAATCCAGTCCGTCGATAAACCAAAAATAACTTTGTTTGGTTCTTTCAATTGTCCTTGGGACAAAAATCTTTCCATGGCCGAGGATAAAGAAGCATCGACACATTCCAAAAGACTTTCTTCATTTTGCCAGTATTGAGTTTCACCCAAACTTATTAGCTTCGTTTGATTTTCTTCAATCGTCCAAACAGCGCTTTTGACACAGCCGATATCGATTTCCAAAGCAAAGAAATATTCTTTTGTTTCCGATTCATTTTTTGACAATTTGAGCATAAATTCTTCTTCTGCCTGCCCCAACCGATTCCTCCTTTATTATTTTAACACTACCGATTTCCCCAAGCGAGCCAACATGAGGCCCACCACAAACTTCCTTGGAAAAATTGCCAAGCGAATAAACTTTTACTTGATCTCCATTTTGAGCGGAGCGAGAAACAAGGGCTTCCTTATTTTGAGCGGAGCGAGAAACAAGTTTCTGTGCGAAGCACAGGTTCTTATATTTATCAGTAAAAAAAGCCAAAGCTCCTTGCTTTTTGGCTTCGTCTAAACTCATCATCTCCATTTTGACCGCCAAATCTTTACTAATTTGTTCATTAACCAAATCTTCAACTTGTTTGATTTGTTCTGGCGTTAATTTCTCCAGATGGGTAAAATCAAAACGTAATCTTTCCGGCGTGATGTTGCTGCCAACCTGATGCACATCTTCGCCTAAAACTTGTCTTAAGGCTTGGTGCAAGAGATGAGTGGCGGTATGAAGCTTGGTGACTTCTTGAGAATGATCAGCCAAACCACCAGCAAATTTTTTGTTCAAACTCGCTTTTGATTTTTCTTGATGTCTTTTTTGAGCTTTTTCAAAACCATCCTTATCCACCCTAAGTCCTCTTTCACCAGCCAGTTCTTCTGTTAACTCTAGAGGAAAACCGTAAGTTTCGTAAAGATGAAAAACTATATCACCTGAAATCATTTTTGGTTCGATAGTTCGAACCATCGAACTAACCTTTTCAAATTCTTTAAGACCATTCTCTAATGTCTTTTGGAATTTTTCTTCTTCTTTTTGAAGTTGATTTAAAATCAGGTCTTTATTTTCTCTAAGATAGGGATATTCTTTTTGATAAAGATTAACAACGGTTTCAGCTATCAAGAAAGTAAAAAGTGAGTTAATATTCAACTGTCTGCCGTAGCGAAGAGCTCGACGAATTAAACGGCGCACCACATAACCGGCTTCCACATTTGAAGGATTAACACCATCAGCAAGGGCAAAAGTGGCGGCTCGGAGATGGTCGGTAATAATACGCATTGCTCTTTGATTTTCCTTGTCGTATTTTCTACCGGAAATTTCTTCGATTTGATTAATTAAACCGCTAAAAAGTTCGGTTTGATAAACATCATCTTTACCCTGAAGCATCGCTGTGGTTCTTTCCACTCCCATACCCGTATCAATATTTCTCTGTTTTAATTTTTCCAACTGGCCATTAGGTTTCCGATTAAATTCCATAAAGACATCGTTCCAAATTTCAAAATATTTGCCACAGTTATCGCCCGGATGGCAATCTGGTCCACAAGCTTTTTTACCGGTGTCATAAAACATTTCCGTATCCGGACCGCAAGGGCCAGTCTCCCCAACTGACCACCAATTGTCTTCTTTCCTTAAGAAATATATCCTTGAGTAAGGAATGCCTACAGATTCCCAGATTTTGGCCGATTCTTCGTCCCGAGGTGAATCTTTATCGCCAGCAAAACAGCTGACAGAAATTCTTTTAGGATCTAATTGAAGTTCTTTAGTTAAAAATTCCCAAGACCACTCAATGGCTTCTTTCTTCCAATAATCACCCAGGCTCCAATTACCCAGCATTTCAAAAAAAGTTAAATGGGAAGGATTACCGATTTTTTCAATATCTTGAGTCCTTAAACAGCGTTGATTGGAAACCAGTCTTCTCCCTAAAGGATGAGGTTCGCCCAAAAGATAAGGGACCAAGGGATGCATACCAGAATTGATAAACAAAGCCGTTGGATCATTCTCCGGAATCAATGAAACATTAGGAAGAACCCTATGGCCTTTTTTGACAAAAAAATCCAAATATTTTTTCTTTAAATCGGAAGCTTTCATCTAAAATGATGATACTTCAAATTCAGCCTTGAAGCAAGAATATAACGAATCTTCGATTTAAGAGAGGAGTTTGCCTTTGCGAGTAAAAAATTTTTGGGCAGCTTTATGACCTTTTTCTTCCAATTCTTCAATTCTTTCTAAACCAACTTTTCCTTCTTCAATGATATCCTGACGAAAATCTTTGGCTTTTTCTTCAAACTCTTCTTTAACTTGAAGAACTTTCTTTTTAAACTCTTCGCCTTTCTCTTCTAGGTCTTGGACTAAATCATTCAAATTTCCTAAAACATCACTCCCTTTTTCTTTTATTTCTTTTTTAATTTCTTTCCCTTTTTCTGTCTGATTTAAAAACCAGACAGCCATAGCCCCGATGATGGCTCCCGTAACCAAACCCCGGAAAAAATTACCGCCACTACCATTGTTATCGCTCATCTTTTTTTTCCTCCTTGTTTTTCTGGCGGCGATTAATCAACCAACTGAAAAGACCGCCTAACCCAGAAAGACTGCCTAAAGAATTAGACAAAGAAGTAATCGGTTTGGTGACCGCTTCGGAAACTTTTCCGGCATCGTCTAAAATTTTATTAACCTTTTCAATTGAGCGACGCGATTCTTTAAGAATATTAAAAACTTGAAGGCCAATCGCTGCCAAAATAGCTGTTAAAACAGAAACAACAATGATTAATAAAATTTGTGTCGGACTTAACATGGGCAGATTCCTTGTCTTAAATTTAAAATAACTTTATCCCCCAGTCAACTAGAACTTTCGATATCTTTTTCAGTCTTTAACTTGGTAAAAAACGTTTCTTTCAACTTTTGTTTCTTTGCCTCGCTTACTAACAGCCTCAATAATAATTTTGTTTTCTCCGGGGAAAAGTTCAATTTTATAATTAAATTCACCCCTCGGGCCAAGAAGGACAGGCTCGCCATTAACCGTCATCAAACTATCTGGCTCGGCTCTGCCTAAAACGGCCAAAGTCGCCTCACTTACCTGAATATTCTTTTCGGGCGAATAAATCTTTAAAAAAGGTGGCTTAATCAAATAGACATACTGATAAATTAAATAAGAAGTTAAAGCTAAAAAGAAAACGCCGATGGTCAGAATTAAAGTTTTTTTCGGCCCCCAGTTAAAACCAGGTTTATCCAAGGGTTTGACCAAACCTTGAGGAATAACTTTCTTTTTTTCTTTTTTATCAAAGTCACGCCGAAAAATGGCCAAAATCCTCTCTGAGGGAAGACCTAAAAATTCGGCATAAGTTTTCAGTAAACCTTTAACCGAAGCCAAAGAAGATAATTTTTGAAAATTATTTTCTTCCAAAGCGGCAAGGATATCTTGACGGATTTTTGTTTGTGACCCAACTTGCTCAAGAGTAATCTTTTTTTCTAAGCGCGTCTTTTGCAGAATTTGGCCAACAGTTTTCATTGTCATGAAGCCAACCTGGAAGCTAAATAATCTTGGGCATTTTGATTAAAAACCTCTCTTGATTTGGAACCTTCGGCCGGGCCAATAATATTGACGGCTTCAAGCTGGTCCAAAATTCTCGCGGCGCGGGCATAGCCAATTTTCAACCTCCTTTGAAACAATGAAGCTGAAGCCCGGTCAAAATTACAAACGATTCTGATGGCATCGTCAAAAAGCTCATCTTTCTCCTCAACCTCGGCTTTACCCAATCGAGTTTTAACTGGCATTTTTGTCACCTCTTCGGTATAAACCGGGGCCACCCCGGCTTTTCTAATAAAATCAATCAATCTTTTAATCTCACCGTCGGAAACAAAAGTCCCTTGAATACGGGTGGGTTTAGCCTGGTCTGGGGGAATAAAAAGCATATCACCTCGGCCTAATAACTTTTCTGCTCCCGGCGTATCGATAATGACACGGGAATCAACTTGAGAAGAAACATTAAAAGCAATACGGCAAGAAATATTGGCTTTAATCAAACCAGTAATAACATCAACCGACGGCCGTTGGGTAGAAACAATTAAATGAATCCCGGTCGCCCGAGCCATCTGGGCAATACGACAGATGGCATCTTCGACATCGGTCGGAGCGAACATGATGATGTCAGCCAGCTCATCAATGATAATCACCATATAGGGTAAAGCGGCAAAACCAGATAATTCGTTATAGCCATCGATGTTTCTGACACCATTCTCGGCAAAAAGTTTATAACGCCGATCCATTTCCTGAATGGTCCACCTTAAAGCGGAAAGAACCTTATCCGGCTCAACAATCACCGGTGAATAAAGATGAGGAATACCATTATATTGAGTCAACTCAACTCTTTTGGGATCTATTAAAATAAGTTTCACCTCGGCCGGCGAAGCCCGGAAAAGAATAGTAGAAATGATGGTTTGAATACAAACCGACTTACCACTACCGGTTGCTCCGGCAATCAAAACGTGAGGCATACGGGCAATATCGGCAATCACCGGTTCACCAGAGACATTCAAGCCTAAGGCAACAGCCAATTTGGATTTACTCCTTTTCATCTGCTCAGAAGTTAACATCCGTTTTAAGGAAACAAATTCCAAACTGCGATTGGGAACTTCAACCCCAACCAAAGACCGACCGGGAATAGGAGCCTCAATTCTGATTTGGCCAGTCGGCGCCGCCAAAGCCAAAGCTAAATCGGTGGACAAAGCTGTGACTTTTGACAATTTTGTTCCCAAAGCAATTTCCAGGGCGTATTGAGTGACCGCCGGCCCCAAGTTCACCTCAACCACTCGCGCTGAAATGCCAAATGACTCGAGGGTTTTTTCAATAATTTCGGCATTCTTTTTGATATCGCCGCGATCGGCTTTGCCAGAAAGACTCTCATCCAAAATAGTGGAGGGTGGAAATTCCCAAACCTGTCCTTCTAAAGATAAATTGGTTGCCATCGTTTTACTTAACGCCGCTTCGTCCAAAGACGGTGCCAATTTTGTCGGTTCTCCCATCGGATGAGCCTCTTTGAAAGCCTTTCTTTTGTCTTCCCTAACTTCAAAGGGTAATTTTCGCCCCGTAAATTGAGAAGGATTGGTCATCTTTCTGATGGCCGAAAATAGTCTCCCGAAAAAGATAAACATCTCTTCTAAAGAAGTATTAAAAGTAACCACAAAACCAATAAAAACAAAGCCGAAAAGAACCAAAAAAGCGCCGATGGCGGTAATCAAAAAAGTCAAATTTTGCCAAATTTCAAAACCGACAAAGCCGGAACGAGTGAGGGCAATTAAAGAAACCATCAATAATAAGCCACCGACAAAAACATTAGGACGGCTAATCCGCCATTGGAGCCGGGAAAGCATTAATCCGGCCACAATCAATAAAAAGGGCAAAAAAATAATTCCCCAACCAAAATAATGATTTAAAAGAATAAAAATTTTGGTTAAAAAAGGGCCCTGTCGGGAAAAAGAAAGAACAATTACCCCGGCTAAAGCAAAAAGACCAATACTGGAAAAGGTATAAATCGTCGTTTGTTTAAGTTTTAATTTAAATGGCTTGCGTCTTCTTCCACGAGGCATATATTTTCCTTTGTTTTAATTCTATCACACTACAAGTTGGGGATGAAGAGAAATTCTGGGGCCAAGTTTAACCTGACCACCGGTGGTTACGATTATCGTTTGGTTTCTGGTGGGTAAAAGAATTTTTTCTTCCGGATAGCCCATTCTTTGAGCCAGTAAAGCAAATTGTTTCATCTGCCGTGGTGCCCCACCGATAGGTAAAAGCCAGCGAGCTTTGGTCAAGCTAATCAAAAGCGCCATATCGGCTTGGGCGCCATGACCGGAAACATGAATGTCATCGGAAATTTCCGAGTAGGAAACGTCGGCACCAAGATATGAAAGCTTATCAATTAAACTATGAATCGCCATCTCATTGCCGGGAATATAATCTGTCGAAAAAACCACCTTATCGCCAGGTCTTATTTCCACATCATTTCTTTGACGATGAACAACTTTTTCTAGAGCCGAACCGGGCTGAGCCTGAGCCCCGGAAATTAAAAAGGCCAGCTGCTCGGGTCTGAAAAATTTTGCTTTTTTAGTAGAAATAAAAATGCCTTTAGGAATTTTCAAATAACCCATTTCTTGGGTAATCTTAATGACTTTTTCCACCGAGCGGCCAACAATGACAATTTTTCGATGATGCTCTGATATGACATTAATCGCTTGTTGCCAACGAGAAACATTAGAAGATATGGTCGTGACAAAAAATCTCCCCCGGCAATCTTTAATTTCTCTTTCAAAAGACTCTTCAACCATTTGTTCAGATAAGGTATAACCCGCTTTTTCACTTCGCAAACTATCCGACAAGAGTAAATCCACGCCTTGATTACCAGCCAAGGCCATCTTTCCCACTTCAGTTTGACGACTCATAACTGGTGTCCAGTCAAACTTGAAATCACTGCCATGATAAATTGTCCCCACTGGCGTTTGAATGATGATATGAAAAGTATCGGGAATAGAATGAGTGACATAAACAAAACTTAAAGAAAAAGGGCCAAGGGTAAGATGGCTTTCGGAATTAATAACATTAATTTTATTAGTTAATCCATATTCGCCCAACTTTTCTTCAATTAAGGCCGCCGCTAAACGCGAGGCGTAAATGGGTAAATTTTTATCTAATTTGGGAAGCAAAAACGGCAAGCCCGCCATATGGTCTTCATGACCATGGGTGATGACAATGCCCCTAATTTTTTCTCTATTTTGCACCAGATAATTGAAATCAGGAACAATGAGTTCTGTCTTTTTCATTCTTCTTTCCACAAAACCAATACCACAATCAACCACTAAAATGGCATCTTGATATTCATAGACAAAAAGGTTTTGCGTCACTGTCCCAAATCCTCCCAAAGAGATTATCTTTAATATTTTTTTATCTTGATTAATTCCTGGTTTAAATCGAAGATTCGTTGTTAAAAACATTTTTTATATCAAACTCATTTGGTCGGATTCATTTTTATCTTTATTCTCAACCACCTGAGTTTCCAATAATTCTTGACTCCTTTCTAAAAATTGTTCTATTTTTTGAAAATCTTTTTTAATTTCTTCCATAATTATACTACTTCTTAAAGCCGCGGCCGGATGATACATCGGAATAATAATTCTTTTTTTACCGGCAAAATCAACAAAGCGAGCTTGCCCATGAATTTTGGAAATAAATTCGTTAGGTAGAAACTTCCCCATCGAAAAACGACCTAAAGTGACAATAATTTCCGGATCAATAATTTTTATTTGTTCATTTAAAAAAGGCTCGCAAGCTTTGATTTCTTCAGGTAGGGGGTCACGGTTATTGGGAGCCCGATGCTTTATGATATTGCCAATAAAGACATCTTTTCTTGGTAGTTTAATTAATTGGAGTAGTTGATCTAAAAGCTTTCCCGCTTGACCAACAAAAGGTCTACCTTTTTTGTCTTCCCAGAAACCCGGCCCCTCACCCGCAAACATAATTTTGGCATTCGGATTCCCTTCTCCCGGGACGGGGCTGGTAGCATTTTTATACAAATTACACCGTTGGCATACCGCCACCTGTTTGGCAATTTCTTCTAATTTCTGTTGTTTCTCTTCTATTCCCATTTTAAATTTTAATTTAATTAATTAAATTACCAAGTTGGTAAAAATTCTTTAATATTGTCTGTAGTTAAATGAAAACTTTGGCCTTTGCCTTCAACCTTCATTTTGGCAATTTTACGACAAATACCATTGATTGTTCTTTCTAGAGTTCTAATGCCAGCGTCATAGCCTAGGGGACGAACGGTTTTGGCCCAAACTTCAGGATCAATTTGGACCATTTGTTTCTCTAAACCTGACTCTTCTAAAGATCTGGGCAAAATATAATCTCGGCCAATGACAATCTTTTCCTCATCGGTATAGGAAGGCATCTGTATTGGTTCCAACCTATCCATGACGGCCACAGAAATATTAGTCGTATTGTTGCAAGTGGTAATAAAAAGAACTTCGGATAAATCAAATGGATAATCAATAAAATGGTCTTGAAAAGAGTTATTTTGTTCTGGGTCTAAAAGTTCAACCAACACTCCCATGATACTTGAACGCCCTTCATTAGTGACACGGTCAATTTCATCCAAAAGAATGACTGGATTTTTCGTCCTGCTTCTTCTTAAGGCCTTAATGATTAAACCAGGTTCAGCATCAGCTCTTAAGCGTGATTGTCCTCTTAAGTCCAAGGGGTCGCCTAAACCACCAAAGGGTATCCGGGCAAATTTTCTCCCCATGGCTTCGGCAATGGAATAGGCAACCGTCGTTTTACCGGTTCCCACCAAACCGACAAAACATAAAATTGGAGCCCGTAAATTAGTTTTCGATTTTTGGGAATTCAAATTTAAAACAGCCAAATATTCCAAAATCCTTTCCTTAATCGGAGCCAAATCATAATGATTTTTATCCAAAATCTTTTTCGTATTTTGTAAATCTAAAATATCCTCACTCCGTTTATCCCAGGGTAAACTGGTTATCCAATCGATATAATGGGTGGTTTTTTCATATTCAGCCGAGTATTCGCCAAAACGCGCCATCCGCGAAAGACGCTGGGTCATATCCTCGGCTTTTTCTTTTAATTCCGGTGGCAAACTTACAGAGTCTAATTTTTTTTCCAAATTGGCAACTTCTTGAAGAAGGACAGGTTTATTAGTCATGTTTAATTTCTAGCTTAGCAAAAAAAATCTTTCAAAACAATTCTTTTTTTAACGCCGGGGAAAACGGTCTGGCCTTTTCCCGGCCGAACGAGGATGACGCTCAAACTCCTGACGAGGGAATTTTTCCTGGCTTTCATTTTCATCACCAAAAAGCATGGAAAGATTAATCCGACCCATATCATCAATTTCCGTCACTCTCACTTTGACTTTTTGACCAATAGTGACCACATCTGAAGGATCTTTAACAAAATCTTTAGACATCCGAGAAACATGAACTAAGCCATCTTTGCCAGGCAAAACTTCAACAAAGGCGCCAAAAGGCTGAATTCTTTTAACTGTCCCTTCAAAAACTTCACCGGCCTTAACTTCCCTAACTAAACTTTTTACCCATTCAACCGCTCGCTTAACAGCTTCTTGGTCAGGTGAAGAAATATTAACACTGCCGTCATCTTCAACGTCAATGGCGGCCCCAGTTTCGCTAATAATTTTACGGATAATTTTACCTCCGGGGCCAATAATCTCACCAATTCTTTCCACCGGCACATGAACCACTTCAATTTTCGGAGCGAATTTAGAAACCTGAGTTCGAGAAGAGGGTAAAACCTCAAGCATTTTTCCTAAAATGAAATCACGACCTTCTTTACCTTGGGTCAAAACTTTTTGGAGAGTTTTCACCGTCAAATCTTTGGTCTTGACATCCATTTGAATCGCCGTCAGTCCCTTTTGTGTCCCGGCAACTTTAAAATCCATATCGCCATCAAAATCTTCCAAGCCAATAATGTCGGAAAGAATAACCTGTTTTTCGCCCTCGCTGACCATCCCCATGGCAATTCCGGAAACCGGAGCCTTAATCGGCACTCCTGCATCCATTAAAGATAAAGTTGAGCCGCAAACCGAAGCCATTGACGTCGAACCATTGGAAGACATAATTTCCGAAACAATTCTAATCGCGTAAGGAAATTTTTCTTCCGAGGGAAGGACGGCTTCAAGTGCCCTTTCGGCTAAAGCTCCGTGGCCAATTTCCCGACGGGAAGGCCAACCAACCCTCCCTGTTTCGCCCATAGAAAAAGGCGGCATGTAATAGTGATGCATATAACGTTTTGTTTCTTCACCTTCCATACTTTCAATCAGCTGTTCTAAAGAGGGCGAACCGAGGGTAGTCACGGTCAAGGCTTGGGTGTTACCGCGTTTAAACATCGCCGAACCGTGAGTTCGGGGTAAAATACCAACCTCAATCTCAATCGGCCTGATTTCGGTTGGTTTCCGACCATCCGGTCTTTTGCCTTTCGTCAAAATCTGATTCCTTATCGTTTTTTTAAATAATTTTTCAATAATTTTGGCGATTTGGTCTTTTTTCTCTTCAGGATATTTTTCCACCACTGCTTGTTTGATTTCTTCCAAAACACCGCCTGGACCTTCTTTACTCGCCATCAAACTCACTACTTCTTCAACTTCTTTTTTGACTTCTTTTTCGATTTGATTAATTAAACTAGCCTTAATTTCGACAGGGGTAAATTTTTCTTTTTTCTTGCCGACCTCTTTAGCTAATTCATTAATTATTTTAATAATTTTTAGCGATTCTTTTTGCCCCGCTTCAATCGCTTTCAATAACGTTTCTTCAGAAATTTCTTTTGCCCCCCCCTCCAACATGATAATGGCCTTTTCGGTTGAGGAAATCACCAAATCTAATTCTGAAAATTCTAAATCTTGATAGGTCGGGTTAATAATAAAAACGCCTTCGCCGTTTTTCGGCACAAAACCGACTCTCACCGCTCCTATCGGGCCTTCCCAGGGAATATCGGCAATGGCCAAGGCGGCTGAAACAGCCCCAATAGCGGGGATATCGGCGCTATTCTCGCTATCAACCGACAAAACGGTAATAACCACCTGAATTTCATTTTTATAGCCTTCGGGGAATAAAGGACGAATCGAGCGGTCAATCAAACGCGCGGTTAAAGTCGCTTCATCCGAAGGCCTTCCTTCTCGCTTGACCCAACGGGAACCCTTAATCCTTCCCCCAGCATAAAGCCTTTCCACATATTCCACACCTAAGGGGAGATAATCGAGATCTTCTCGAGGTTTGGCCGCCACCACCGTGGCTAAAACCATGGTGTCGCCGTAACGGGCCAAAACGGCGCTGTTGGCTTGAGCGGCAAAACGACCTACTTCTAGGGTTAAATTTTTACCACCAATTTCAAGTGACTTTAAAACGGTTTTCATTAATGATGAATTATTTTTTAAAACAAGGTTCTGTCGTTTCGACAGGTTCTTATTTTTTTAAAACAAGGTTCTGTCGCCTCAGGCGACAGGTTCTTATTTGTTTAATTTCAACTCTTCCACAATAGTTTTGTATCTTGCCTCGTCTTTCTTCAGAAGATAAGCAAGAAGTCTTCTTCTTTTAGACACCATGGACAATAAACCCCGGCGTGAGTGAACATCTTTTTTATGCTCTTTCAAATGATCGGTTAAATTTTTAATTTTATAACTCAAAAGGGCAATCTGCACTTCAGGCGAGCCGGTATCACCCTTGGTTTGAGCAAATTTTTTGATAATTTTTTGTTTTTCGTCTAAACTTAAAGCCATATTCTAAAAAGTCATTTTAGCAAAAAAAGCTTTAATTAACAAGAGGATGAAAAAAATCTGTCTTAAAGCTCCGGCCAAGATTAATCTCGGCCTTTCAATTCTAAAAAAACTTTCCTCCGGTTACCATGAAGTGAAGTTTATTTTTCAACAAGTTTCGCTTTTTGATCGCATCTATCTCCAGGAAATTGACCAAGATATTATTAAAGTCTACTGTGATGATAAAACCGTTCCCTTAGGTGAAGTTAATACCGTTTATCAGGCGGCTTTACTTCTTAAAAAAATGATGAGAATTAAAAAAGGTGTCCTTATTAAAATTGAGAAAAGAATTCCGCTGTCTGCTGGTTTAGGCGGCGGCAGTTCCGATGCCGCCCAAACTTTAATTGGTCTTAATAAAATCTGGAATCTCGGCTTAAACACTAAAGACCTGATCAAGTTTGGTCTCAAAATTGGTATGGATGTTGCCTATCAATTGATGGGCGGAACTAAGCTAGCTACTCATCTGGGAGAAAAACTTAAAAATTTACCACCTGCTCCTAAGATGTATCTCGTCTTAACTAATCCTGAAGAACCAGTTTCTACCCCATGGGCTTATTCTCAAGTTGACTACAGCCAGATTGGCAAAAAACAGTTAAAAGAATTAATTAATGCTCTCAAAGAAGGCAATCTCCAAAAAATTGCCCAAAATCTTCACAATGATTTTGAATTTTGGGTTCCTAACTTTTATCCGGCCATCACCAAAATCAAAGATAAAATGTTACAAAATGGTGCCTTAGGAGCAATGATGAGTGGCTCCGGACCAACGGTTTTTGGTATCTGTGAAAGCAAACTAATAGCCTTGAAAGTTTATCAGAATCTAAAAAAGGAATTTCCTAAAACCTACCTCGTTACTAATCTCCCTTAAATCTTAGTATCACCCTTATAAATCTTGGGTTTAAACCAATCAGGTGAAGGCTTGACTTTTAAAGTTTCGACTTCTTCGGTTTTTTCTTCTTTTCCTTTTCTTTCCTCTGCCTTTTTTTCTTCGATAAATTCTCTTAAGGGCTTTCTGGCTCCGGCGCGAAGACAAAAAGCAGCGGCTTCAAAAGTCACTGGTGTTGACTTGGTTAAAGAGAAGTTATTGGTCGCTCTTTCAATTCCTAGAAGTAAATTACTGGCAATATCTTCATCAACGGGCATCTTTAGGCTCGACAAAAAGAAAGTCACAAACTCCCCAAAACTGGCCATTTGAGGATTGATCAAGTTAATCTTGGCGAAAGGTTTGCTGGCTTGATTGATATTAATATTAACCGTCGAGCCTTCTTGAAAAAAAGTTTTATTGCCAAAATAAATCTCTCCCAGGTCTTCAAAGCAAGTCGCACCGATGATAAAAATCATATCAGCCTGCTCACCAAAATAAGAATATTGGATTTTTTCCGTTGACACGGGCGGATAACCTTCTTTAGGTTGAATAACCAAATTAAATTTGTTGTTTTCAATATTATAACTTACCTTTTCAATCGAATCCTCCAAATAATCAAAGGAAACAACTAAATTTCTACCACTAAGTTTATTTTTAATCTTATCCACGCCTATCAGGGAAGAATATTCAACAATCATTGGTCGGGAGCAAACAACATTGACCTGACGGTTGGCTTTTCGCAACGAAAGATACAAAGCCAAGGCTGAGGCGACTTTGTCTTGGTTTAAGCTCATAGGAAGAACAATCGTTAAATTATGAGCAGTGGACAGGGATTCTTCGACCGGAGTAAAATCGTAATAATCTTTCATTGTCCGGTTTGGGGCTAACGATAAGATACTAACACATCGCCCACATTAAAGTCAACGTTAGGGGCTAAAATAACACCAAATTCCTCACCTTTTTTGACTTGTTGAACATCTTCTTTACCCGTTCTCATTGACTTCAAACGAACTTCATTAATTATTTGGGAGTTTCTTAAAAGATGAATTTTGTCACTCTTTTTAATTTCTCCCTCAATCACACGGCAGCCGGCGATTCTTTCTTTCATCGCAAATTCGGCGAGAATTTCTGCTTTGCCTAAAACCTCTTCATCAATGGTCGGTTCCATTACCTTCAAAACTTTTCTTTCTACATCCTCCAACAATTCATAAATCACTTGATAAGAAGAAATTTTGACTTTTTCTGTTTCCGCCAATTTTTTTATCTGATGGGGGTTTTTGATATTAAAGACAATTACTTCGGCCGAACTGGTGGCTGCCATTAAAATATCTGAATCATTAACTTCACCAACTTCAGCTTTAATAATTTGACAACCTTCAGGTAAATTATTCTTAATTGCCTCCAAGCTCCCTTCCGTATCCGCCTTCAGAATGATAACTAATTTTGGCATTTGGTCCTGAGACTCTTTTAATGAAACTTTAGTAACATTTTCTTTAGATAAGGAAACCTTGTTTCTCGCTAACGCTCGAAATAAAGTCGGTAATTCATTTAAAATTTTATCTTTGGCGATTTCCACCTTGCCACCAACCACCGGTACGGTTTTGAAGCCCAAAACCTCTACTGGTTGACTCGGTAAGGCTTGACTCACCGATTGCCCTTTTTCGTCAAACATCGCCCGAATTTTACCCCAAGCCTTTTCCACCTTAATTTCATCACCAACTTTTAAACTGCCATTACGAACTAAAATGGTAGCTAAAGGTCCTTTATGTGAATTAATTCTCGACTCAATCACACTGGCTTCAAGTTTGGCTTGAGGACTACCTTTAAGATTCATCATTTCGGCCAAAAGCAAAATCATTTCTAAAAGATCGTTAATCCCCTTGCCCTCTTTAGCAGAAACTGGAACAACGACAGTATCACCGCCAAAACCTTCAATCAAAATACCATTGTCAACCAAATTTCTTTTGGCATTTTCAAGATTAACTTCAGGTAAATCAATTTTGTTTAAAGCCACCAGAAAATTGATACCGGCTTCTTTGATAAATTTGAGACTTTCTATGGTCTGAGGCTTTACTCCTTCATTGGCTGCCACCACCAAAACCGCTAAATCGGCAATTTTTGCTCCGCGAGATCTCATTTGATTGAAAGCCGCGTGCCCTGGAGTATCTATAAAAGTGATACGAGAGACGTGAGATGCAATATGTTTTTTTTGCTCTTTCGTATCACCTTTCACGTATCCCATATCGCCAACTTCTACTTGATAAGCACCGATGTGCTGGGTAATCCCGCCATGCTCTTTTCTGGTTAAATCTATTTCTTTGATTTTAGAAAGGAGGGTTGTTTTACCGTGATCAATATGACCGAGGATGACAACCACCGGAGGTCTGGGCTCCAAATTGGTGATTGAAGATGCTAAACCAGTTTTGGTTGTCTTGTTTTTCATAAAAATTTTGATTCCCTAAATGAAAAGACATATCACCTACCACTATTTCGAGTAAGGCGAGAAACAAGGGTTTCCTTATTTCTTTTTCCCTTTTTTCTCTTTATCCCCTTTTTTCGCCACTTTTTTGGTCACTTTAACTACCTTCTTTTCCTTAGGAGTAATTTCTTTTGCTCCCTTATTTCGAGCAGGGCGAGAAACAAGGTCTCCCTTAATATCTATTTTATAACCCGTCAATTTGACCGCTAGGCGGACATTTTGTCCATCCCTGCCAATGGCCAAAGAAAGTTGGTCTTCAGGAACGGTGACAACCGCTGTCTTTTTCTTTTCATCAACCTCAACCTTAATTTTTTCCGCCGGGGAAAGAGCCGCGGCGATAAATTTAACAATATCTTCACTGTATTGGATAATGTCAATTTTTTCGCCATTAATTTCATTAATGACCGCTTGCACTCGGACGCCTTTTTGGCCGACACAAGAACCCACCGGGTCAACACCGGCTTGGGTGGAAAAAACGGCAATTTTAGAGCGATTCCCTGCCTCACGGGCAATTTCTTTAATTTTTACCACACCCGAAGATACTTCCGGAACTTCTCTTTTAAAAAGACCTTCAACTAAATTTTTGTCGGCTCGAGAAACAATAATTTGCTGACCTTTACCCAACTCTTCAATCCCCTTAATATAAAAGGTTAAGCGCTGACTAATTTTGTAATTCTCTGGGAGAACCTGTTCCGCCTTGAGCATAATCGCTTCGGTGCGGTCAATATCAACAATCACCTGAGGGCCATCAAAACGAATAATACGACCGCTGACCAAACTTCCAATTCTTTTGGCATATTCGTTGAGAATGGAAGATTTTTCAGCCTCTCTGATTTTTTGAATGAGAACTTGTTTAGCCACTTGGGCGGCAATTCTGCCAAATCCAGGTGGGGTAACTTCTTTCTTCTTTTTCCCTAAAAGATAAAGATGGGTTTCACCAGTTTCTTTGTTAATTTCTGCTTCGTAATTGGCTTCCTCCTCCATACCAAAATCACGACGATAGGCAGCCAGCAAGGCTTCTTTAATCGAATCTAAAACCACCTCAATTTCAATGCCGTGTTCGGCACAAATTTGGTTTAAAGCTGACGCAAATTCGGTTCTTGCTTTAAGTGCTGCCATGATTACTATGTTCTATGTTGTATGTTGTATTTTTTAAATTTAAAGGTGGGTCACCCCACCTCAAAATTCTTACTCCAAGGAAATTTTATCAGGAAAGGCTGGTAAAGTCAATTTTAAAACGGCAAAACTTCGGAAGAGTGGACACCTAAAGCTTTTATTATTCTGTAGAGTTTCTTTAAAGAAGGATTAACTAAACCCCGTTCAATTTTTCCGTAATAACTTGCATTTAAGCCTGCATCTACCGCTACCTCAACTTGTTTTAATTTCTTTTGCTTTCTTATCTTTCTTATATTTTTCCCCATCTGTTTCCGTATCTTTTCGGTAAAATAATAAGCCATACATACAATTTTCCACAAAATCAACCAAAACATCGTCTTTATATTACTTTTTTAGGCACAAACTCGTGCTTGATTTTTTATTTTGGCTCCATATAATTGAAGATAGAAACAAAAAGTAAAAATGGCAATAACAAAAGTTTTTCAACTTGGTAATAGTGGAACAATTGATGGTAAGGATACTATGATAGCAACATATCCCTGGAGTGCTACCACTAATTATGGTTCAGATACTACAGCTGTTAGCGGTAGAGGTGCTGACATGACCTATCAGAGTAGATATATGATAGATTTTGAACTTTGGAAACAGGGTTTACCCAAAAAACTTAAGTTTATCAGTCCAGCATTACTTGAATTTTATCTTACTGCTAAAACTGGGACAGATACCCTTTCTGATTTTCTTGGTTATTGTCTAACAAATTGGGTCGAGACTGAGGTTACTTGGAATATCTGGAAAACTGGTAATAACTGGACAACAGCAGGAGCACAAGGTGAAGGAACTGATTTTGAGGACTTTTTCTACAGGCAATATCAAAACAGGGTAACTGATAGTGTGCCTGTAGCTTCTAATTGGTATAGTCTTGAAATCCCACCCCATGCTTTAGAGAAGATGATGTCGCAAACCTATTTTGGCATAATATTCATGCACAGCATTAATGTAAATAATTATATTAGCATAGCAACAAAGGAAAACGCTACTACAGCCAACAGACCAAAATTAACAATTACCTATGAACCTTACATAAAAATATTTCCTATTTCAGCCGGGCTTGGACAGGTCCGTTAGGCCCGTTGGTTCGATGGTTCGAACTATTGAACTTTATTTAGGTAGACACATCCGATGTGGGTTAGGTAGACACATCGGGATATTTCCCACCTTATCCCCCACCTTAAAGGTGAACTAGGTTCACACCTGGAGAGTTTCTGCTCCCCATCGTTTACACTGAATTTAAGAAGTGTGTCTGTCCGCCGAAGCCTTGGCGAAGGTGGAGACGATGTTCGGACTAGTTTTATTAACTTTTAAGTGGGGGCTAATTGTTTCTATCTCTGAGAGATCTTACTAATTGATCAACATTAAGTTCCTCGATCAATGATGGCTTGGGAAATTTTGGGTCGAATGAAACCAACTTTATAGCCTTTAGACTTGTATTTGGATGTTCTTTAAAAAATCTGTCTGCCGCTTGAGCTATCGCCCCAAATGATTGTTCTAATGGAACTTGATAAAGACCTGCTCCTAATGCTGGAAAGGCAACCGAGCTAAGGCCGTTCGCATCGGCAATCTCCAAAACATTCCAGGCACTTCTAAAAACTACAGCTGCGTCACAGCATAAATCGTCTTCTATAAAATCTACAGCTACAGAATGAATTACATATTTGGCTTTTGGTAAATTGCCTGCATTGGTTAAATGAGCTGAACATAAAGGAACTGGGAATTCGTTTTCAGGATTCTCTCTTTTAGCTTTTTCACCAATTGCTCGTGCTTCTGCAAAGATTTTATCTCCACCTTTGCGCATAATTGCACCAGCAACACCAGTATAAATAACATCTAAATCAAATAATGAAGGACAAACTATTGCGTCAGCCTCTATGTCTGTTATATCGCCAGTTACAAATTCAATACGCCGATCCAGACTTTTTTCTTGACCACCTTCTTTGGATTCGTTTGCATTCATGACACAGAGTATAATATGTTCGGGGACACTTGTCAAACTATAGGGCTAGCTGCTCCCCGTTATGGATGGTGTTCGAACTAGCTTAGTTTTTTCAAAATCTCTTTAGGGTTTCCAGCAATATGAACAAGACTCGTTTCTTTCATCCCAATTTCTCTATACCAACTAAGGGGAAATTCATGACCTTTATCTACTAAACCTTCAAACTCAACAATTTCATATTTACGAATTGCCTCCTTCAAAAGTGTTCTAACCAACCCTTTCCCAATTCCCTGTCTTTGAAAGTCTGGATGAACAAATAACTCACCGTCTACAAGATGTTTACCATCCCACCAAGGTTTAATTCCAGCAACTATACCTCCAACCAATTGCTCTTTATAGATGGTTACAAAAAATAAATCAGGTTGATGCTCAAACCACCAATTCATAAATTCCTCAGCTTTCCGTTGAGTCCATTCTTCACCAATACCAGCTTTATTAAACGCCTCTGCATAAATAGACACCACCGCAGAAATTTCTTCTTTCTTAACAAGTCTTATTGAAAATTCCATATTCCTGCTTATTCTACCACAACCAAAAGCCCATTAAACTGGGCTTTCTGAAGCTGACTTCATACACTTAAAGTGAGGCTCGCTAGTAAAATATTATAAGCTAGAGATAACCCCTCTTCTCAACTGTTTTTGCAAGCTTCCGTGCAACTTGTAAGCGAGAATAAATGTCTTTAACCGCGAGTTCGTCGTTCCAAAGCGCCCGGTGGAGGTCACGTTCGATGATTCTCTTTGGAATACCAGACTTCTCAAAAACTTGTTTTCGAAAACTCTGGATGTCGCCGTAAAGCGAAGGGTACAAAAAAGTATGTGGAGACAAAAAGAAGATGTGTTTTACTTTACCTGTACGCTGAAATTCTTTGTTTAGGTGTTCAGCCATTTTTTCAGCGTTTTCAATGACATAACTCCCGTTAACCTCGACACGGTCTTGCAATAACTTTCCTGCTGCTTCGTGTACTTGGCGCAGAAATTCCTGACTGTCGTTCTTAGCGAGTTTCTCGCCCACAAGAACAAGCCCGACATAGGAGAATCTGAGGTCTTCTAGTTTGAAGTCTTTTTTGAGTGGCGAGTGAGGAATGATGAATGTCTGAACGCCAAATTTTTCCTCGAGCTGTCTTCCAGCCTGCCTAAACGCTTCTAATTCTACTCTTAGATGAATTTCTTCTTGAGTTGCCCAGTTGGCATCGGATGTTTTCCGTGCTCCCATAATCGTCGTGTAATCTCTACGTAGCCGCTTTTCAAAACGCCTAAGCGCAGCTTTAACCCTTCTAACATTTTCGTTAACCAATCTCTGTTTTTCTGGAATACATTCAGCAGCCTCCATTATTTTGAATTCCATTGGCAAACCCGAAGCGTCAACCACATTGTGTACAATAGCTTCTAACCCTAAATCTTCAAGTTCGGCTTTGATTTTATCTGCATCAAATGATCTCAATGAAAAGTCGGGACAACCACCGCTAATACCGCCTGCAACAAATATTTTTCCTTCTTGCTGCAAGAGCCGTTTTGCTTCCCTAAACACAGCGATTGGATCTTTTACATAATTATAACCAAAGCAAAAAAGTACTGCATCAAACCGGTCCTGTAACGGAAGTAAATGTCCTTCGGTAAGTTCGTCCAAGTCGAATAACAATCGGTGGGAGACAGGATTACGCAAGAGCATCTCTCGTGAATTATCAACGGTAGTATGCGTTGGAACATACTGCCAAGAGCCAGAAGCTAGGTCCAAGATTTTCTTACCTTCTCCGAGACGTTTTGCAATCATCTCTCCAATTCGGTACTTATTTTCTTCGATAACGAACTGCCAGTCTTGTTTAGCAAAAGAATCCCATCCTTCACCAGTAAAAAATTCTTTTACTCGCGGTTTTCTCTCACAAATCCACTCACCAATATGGATACTCTCTGACATAGTTATTTCTCCTTTTATGTAAATATACAATTTTTGTAAAAAAATTTTCTTCTACTGCCAGCTTCGCTGGCAACAAAACCGTCAATTGATTTTTTCGCATAAAATTCCGCTCAATTTGGTCACCGAGCGAAGCGAGGCAACCCATAAATCGTTAACTTTCTCTTACTGGCTCCCCATCGTGGATGATGTTCGAACTAGTTATCTTTATTGGAAGCAATAATTTCTAAAACTCGCAATAATGTATCTTTTACAAAATATGTTTCAATATAATCTAAATGAGCCATATGCCAAGTTCCTTTATTTATAGAATCAATTGCTTGTTCAATAATTTTTTTTCTTTCTACTGGCTCAGCCTTGACAAGATTATTTGCAGTTAATTCAATTATCTCTGGCCTTAATCTCTCCACTTCTTCACCATATCCATATTCTTTTCCATCATAACCACGAGTAACCATATCATAGGCCTTACCATATCTCTTACATTTCTCAAGCATAGATTCTATTGGATCTTCAGGTCTAGCTGACTTTTTTTCTCGTTTAGCTTCAGGAGACATAAAAGGATACTAAAACAAAAAGAAGTAAAAGTCAATGTTATAGGGTGTTAGCTCCCCACCATATCTGTGTTCATTAAAGTTCCCTATATTAAGGACAGGTTTTTGAGCGGACGAAACCGGCCTCTTGGGCTTCTTTTTCAGTACAAAACCAATTTTCACCAATGTCTTTTTCGATGATAGTAAATTTGTATTGACTGCAGCCGGGAAAATAATAAATCTTTCTGCCTGAATTTAGGTCAAGATTGCCTTTAATAATGCACTTGGGATTTTCCAGATTTTTAGTTTGTTGGCATTTTGAGCTCCAAATCCCCAAAGGCTTTTTCTTGGCTTCATCATTGGCCAGTTTTAAAACTTCTCTTTGGGAGCTACTATCGCTATGAAACCTGGCCCAACCGCTTTTTAACATTTCTTCATTGACTAATTTTTGCCCCACATAAACCAAGGCCATGGGCCTGCCCCATTGATCAATTACCTGCTCTTGGACAACCACTTTTTTGCCGCTTACCAATTTTTCCAATTCCTCTTTCGCCTCTTTGCCACCGCAAAGCTCCAATTCCGGCGCATCCATGTTTCTTAACCTAAGACGCACTTTCCCTTCTAAAACAAGGGTGTCACCGTCAATGACTCCCAAAACCTTAATTCCTTCCTCATTCTTTTTAATTTCACGAAAGAAAAAGATATTGAGGAAAAGTGAAGGAAGAAGGAAAAGAAATAAAAGCAAAGGTAAGAAATTGGTAACTTTAAAATTAATCTTCTTCATAACATAATTTTAAGTTCTCAAATATTAATAAAGACTTGACAAAGATGATATAAGATGATATAAGTATCATTGGTAAAAGCAGGACGCCGGTTTTTCCGGACTCCTTTAAGCTTTTACCTTTTTTGTTGGGCAAGTTTTCTCCAGGTAGTTTTCTTTTCTAAGATTATTAATTTTTGGATAATCTTCTTATATCTTAAATTCTTCTTATTGTAAGCTTCTGCCATCGAACCGGCAACAAAGTCTGGCAAACTAACTATCGTATTTTGTTGACTATCTAAATGTTCCACGAAAAGTTTCTTATTAAGAATTTTTTGGACCAAATCATTAAATTTTTCTCTGTGAAGGATATAAGTAAAATGTCTATCTATAATTATGTGGGCTAAATCAGGAAATTTCTTTATTGCTGGTTTAAGCAAAGTTGCGATTAAAAGGGCATAATTTGCTGGGTCATCAATAATTTTTCTTCCTTCCTTATCTATTACCAGAATGAATAGTTTAAAATCTTTTTGGGCAATAACCTGAAGTGTTTGACATCTAGTCTTTTCTCCGGTTTTACTGAATTTAATTTCAGCGAGGGTCTTTTCTTTGCCTCTTTTACCTTTTTGGGGAAGTTTTTTCTTAATTTGGGGAATAATTTTGTCTAGATTAAGTAAGGATTTCGTTACCAATGCGACAAAAACAATAATCTTATCGGCTGGATCAGCTAACCGACCACTTTCATCAATTAGGGCATACTGCATATATTTATTTTACCAAATTTGGGGAGAAGTTTTTGCAGGGGCAAAGCGGCATTTATGGTGAGCAAGTTTACCCTGAGTTTAGTCGAAGGGTCGAACCACAATTTTAAATTCTCTATTTTATCTTTTCCAAATTTTCTTTTGCTTGCGGTGCTTCCTTGAAAAACTTTTCCAGTTTTTCGCAGATATATTCTGTACAAAAAGCACAGTTTTCTTTACCCTTGCCAACGCAGCAAGTTCTTATCTCACATATGGCACAATGAGATATCTTCCGATTACTTGGACTGGTACAACCATCACAAATGACCCCTTCTGGTTTAACTGTTACTTTGAACTGTTTGGACCACTGGGCGGCTGTCTTAGCCAATCCCTCTTTATCGTTCTTTTGAGTAGCAATATAGGCCGAACACTGAGCACAATCTAAACCACAATAAGCAATAAGCTTAGCCATTCTTCTCACCTCCATTAATTTTTTTAATCTCAGACATAAGAAATATTTTACTCTCTCAAAAATTTTAAGCAAGTTTTCGGAAATTAAATTTAGGCAAAAAAATAAGAGATTTTTCCTCAATGTGTTTTTAGCACAAAAAGTAATCAATCTCTTATTAAATTCAGTTTTAGCAATCGTCTATTTCTACTCCCAACCACGGTAAAATTTTAAGCTTGAACAGATAATAAATTATTCTGAAAAACTTAACTAGAATATATTGGAAGAAAGTTATGGCTAAAAAACTAGTCAGCCCGATTACTAATCCAGGAAGAAGACCAATTGAAAAAACCATAAATAGGCCAATTGTCATCCCCGAAGATAAATTGAGCAATAGTGAAAGAACAAAGCTCTTAACACTAAAAGAAGGAGTTTGTTCTTTTGAATCAACCATAAAGCTTACAATCTCGCTGTGAATAGACGCTATGAATAATAAAGCAGCAACAGCAATTAGCGAAATCAGATAGCCCCGAACAGCCCACAAGGTAAAAAGCCAAGCACCAATAATAGGACCGCAAACCCAATTATTCCATCTAATATGCAGTTGGTCGTCAGGGAAATCAAAGTCAAGATTATAGATTAAAGCATAAGTTATTGGCCATAAAGGAACGACTAAAAAATCCCACCATCTTAAAATTCCGAATGGTAAAGATATAGTCTCATTCAATGTTTTAGGCCACTCAAGTATAATCTGAGAAAATTCGGGGACTCTCTTAGCTACAAGAAACCAGATTATCCAAACTAGAAACAAAATCCCCCACAGAAAAAGGGTCCAGCGATAAATATCACGCCATATTTTCTTCCCGTCCTCACATATTCTTACCATCTTCCTCACTCCTTTTAAAAAGTTTTTGATAAATTGTTAAGTTGCTAAAACTGAAAATATATTTAAAAGTAAATTACTAGAGTTTTCTGCAAAAAAGAAAACCAGAATTTACCAGTGGAAGAATATTAATACAAAAAGAAGTAAAAGTCAATGTTATGGGTTATTTGCCTGCCATTCTGTAGCCTTGGTGAAAGATGGCTCTCCCTCGTGGACTTGTGGTGAGTGGAATCGAATCCACGATGTTCGGACTAGTTGCCTATTTTTATAAAATATGCTGTTTTTTCTTTTAGTAAATCCTCCTTTCTTAAATAGTTGTTTATTTTTTCATATAAATCCATATTAAAATCACTAGTAAATAACAAATTTAAGAAATTTTTATCTTTAAGGGGTTCATCAAATCCATCTGTATAAACACAAACCAAATCGCCTTGAAATATGTTCACCCTACCTATTTGTAAAAAATCTATAAAAGTATCTCTTCCGTCAATAACGCCGTATCCAATTTCTTGATTGCCTTCTGCTCTCAAGCTATTGTTTGCAATCTCTTTTCTCCAAATTTTTCTGTGCTCTGGATTAGACCAGTCAAATTTCTTATTAAAATAACTTGCTGAATTATCTACGTAAGGCTTCAGCTTTACTTTATTGTTTTTCTGTTTATCAAAAACTGCTACTTTACAGTCATCTAAAACCCCATACAAAACTAAATTCTCCAAAATAACTACTAAGGAAGCAACACATGAACCATAGTTATAGGCGTTATTCTCTCGGTTCACCCATAATTCTCTTTTTAGGTTAAATCCTTTTACTTTAGTGTTGGCTTCAATAAAAGCTTCTCTAATATGTTTATCATCAACAAATTCTTTTGTAACAAGACAGTTAAGTAAAGTATCGCCTGTCAATTTTGATACCAGCGAAGAATCGGATGGAATAGGATAGAGGTCACCATCAAGTAAGTCGTGGGTAACACCATCAGTTACGACAAATATATTTTTATCTGAACAATAAAAATCTTCTTGGGGTATATAGGGATATTTATAGTTATTTTCGTGGTAGATTAAAACCCTATTAAGTTTCACAAAAAAATTATACCAAAATTCTGTGTTCTTCTGAAGTTGCTAAAAATTGAACCCAAGCCTGGCTGCTCTCCATCGTTTACACTGAATTTAAGAAGTGTGCCTGTCCACCGAAGCCTTGGCGAAGGTGGAGATGATGTTCGAACTAGTTATCTTCAAATTTAGGCAACAAAAAAAGACCAAAGTTTGGTTTAGGATTAAGGGGGAAATGGATTTTTGAGCAGACGATATTATTTGGCCTTTTTAATGAGATTCTCTTCTTGATGATTTTTATGTCGCTTAAGCCTTCTTTGTTCTATTTTACGTAGATGTTTAAACTGTCGTTCACTTTCTTTCAATTTTCTTGTGGCCCTGCTTGGTCCGCGGTAGATTTCTTTCACAGGAGAATTATAGCAGATGAGAGAAGGATTAAGCAGGGCCTAGTGAACGATGTTCGGACTAGTTTTATAATATAATATTAAAGAGGAGTATTTATAAATGTTTATTGAGAGGGATAGAAAGGGCTAGATTTATGGAAGATAATATAACGCTTGAAAATAAATCTAATACAGAGAATTTTGAAGATATTAAGATGAAGGTTAAAAACATTATGTCTTCTAAGTTTGGTATTGTCACAGAAGAGATAGTACTACCAAAAGCTTTAAGTACAATACCGAAGGCAGAAGAAATTCCTGCTGATGTAATGTTTAGAGAAGAAGTTAAACAAATTTTACCAAATATCTTAAGTGAAAAAGAAAATGTGCTAATTTTTCAAAATATAGCTACCCAACACGCATTGGCAACAATCCCTGTTTTTATTGAGGCTGGATTGGATACATATTTTACTTTTATACCTGCGAATAAAAGCATTAGGCCATCAATTTTCCAAGACTCCTATTGTCACCCTGGCAGAGTTATGAGCGTGGCATTGGCTAATGAAGAAAGAATTAAAGAGGCTCAAGAAAAACTTACAAGAGAAAGATTGAGAGGAATTGTTATAAATTTTGATCCCCATGCAGATTTTGAAGACAAAAATGGTGACTTTGACAGATTTTTACCTACAGAGGAAAAACTCAAGGAATTGGGCATAAAAAGGATAATTCTTTTAGGAGAGTTTCCACCCGAAAAAGCAAAAGGCTTAACTGACAGAAGAATAAACCGGAAAGAAGAAGGGGATAAAAGTCATATCTATGACTATCTGAGACAAATGAAAAACAAGGGTTATACTGTTTCCCTTATTGGAATAGATAGAAGACATACTTCTGAAGCCAAAAGTTAATCTTATAGGGTGTTTGTTCCCACCATATCTGTGTTCATTAAATCCCCCTAGATTAAGGACAGGTTTTTGAGAAGGAGAAATTTTTGCAGGGGTGAAGCGGCATTTATAGTGAGTTTTATCGAATCAGAATTTTAAGTTTTCTACTACTACAAATTAGCCAAACCTTTTACTATAAAAACAATAACTATAGTATCTCCGATTACCCACAAGGGAATTAATATTACTATCAATATTAGTGATATTAGTCTTGACAATAGGTTTTTGTTTTTTCTATTTTCTCTAAACAAAACTAATGGTTTTATTGGCAATTCCGCTAGCCATCTTAATACCTGTTTAGCTTTTTCTCTTCTTTGTGCCCAAATGAAAAATGCTATTAAAAAAGCCAATTCTAATAAGAATACTACTAATTTATTTTGATAGAAAAAGCTTTGCCAAGCTACGGGACCTCCGTGAAAGCACGAGCCACCAAAAGGAAAATCTCTTTGAAGTTTAGCCATTACTTCAGGTGTACACACGGGTACGCAGCCGAATAGGCCATTTCCTAATTCACAGTGGGGCTGAAGCGGATAAGTTAGGTATGAAAGAATAATAAAGCCAAAGAAAGGAAATAACAACCACAAAAAGGATCTTAATAAAATATTTTTAGCCATTTTTACTCACCGGCAGAATTTTAAGTTATTATGATAAGTTTGGCCTCTTCTGTTAACAAGACTTTTCGCTCTCCTCTATGGACAATCCTTAACTCGTAGTTACCATCAACTTTTTCTAGAACTGCCCTTCTAAGACTTTTAAAATCCTCGCCCCTGTTTGTTACTTTATCTATCTTTTTTACATCCGCCTCTACGTCGACAAGCTCATTTTCGAACTTGTTCCTAGCAATGGCTTGGTCAGTTCCACTCATAACTACCATTTCGCCAGTTTCTAGCTCTATGATTATGAAATAGTCTTTTGTTCTTGTGTAAATCTTTTTAATTATTGCCATTTTTACTCACCGCCTTTCTTATTCCAACTCTTTTACACTAAAAGTACCAAGTTTTACCTCACTACCCTGTCCTTTAAATCTCCAATCGTTAATTCCAATTCTAAATTTTTGAGAAGGATTAGTTTCTAGATTTATGGCTTTGGGTTGAAACTGAATATCTTCATGCTCTTCCCAAACGTAGTTTTCCCCGCCCTCGGGAACATAATTGATTTTGAACAGAAGTTTAACAGTTCTCCCTACGAGTCCTGCTTCAATAACAATCGTCATTTGCCGATCAACAGAAATCTTTCCATTAGTCAGTTTTTCTCTTGTCACTTCAGTCCAAACCCCTTTTCTTCCCTGATCATTTTTCTCTACTTTCCAATTGATTCTATCGCCGTCCCCAATCAGAATTTTAAATGTTTCTTCGAATTCAAGAAAAATACCTATCGAACTATCTTTTCTTGGTATTCCAGAGAACGTAGCGATCCACGGAAGCGAACATTCAAAAGGGTATCTTTTAACCCCCTGATAATTACCGTCTCTGGGAGCAGAAACTACAGTTAGGTCATCCTCGTCTGTCTTAACTAGTTTCTCTTTGCCAGAAACGTCACCAAATTCTTGAGTGATATCTACAGACATACCCTCACATGGGCTTTCTGAGATTGAAAGCACTCTTTCTCTTTCAAGTGGTGATTTTGGGGTTTCCACCTCGGTGGAAGACGGTTTAGATTTTTCTTTGCCAAAGAAGTCGAAGTCTGAGATCATACCAAAAAACGGCAATCTAAAAAAACCGAACAGAATAAGACATATTACGGCCAAAGTTATTGCTATCTTTTTCCCCAGTCTTTTTTCTATAGAACCAAAAACGACTCTTGGTAATTTATTAACTACTTGTTTTGCTCGACTAAACGCATCCTTTTCTTTAAGCTTTGAGTTTCCCATACTAAAAGCACCCTATTCCTTCCGCGCCCTAGGATTTGGAGGTCGCAATCTTGCTTCAATTTTACCACTTTTCCGAGGCTGAAGAAAGAGATAAAAGAAGATAAATTGCAGTTTACATCCCCGGAATGTCACCTCACTTGAGAAAAGAAGGAAAGTCAACTTTCTTCACTTTGATCCCACATCTTGAAGTCAAACAATTGTGAATAATTGAATGATAATTATAATTTTTTTATTTCAACTAAAAATTCAGCATATTCATCATATCCATCAAGTAATTGGTTTAACTGTTCTTGGTTCAAAACCCTTTTATTTACATAAGGTTTCTCTACTAATGGAACCACGGACACTACCTCGTATTTGGCCCCCACGTATTCGGTTAATTCTTTCTTTGAAATCACTTTTTTGGAGATCGGCTCGACTAATTTCTCATAAAAAATATTGTCTAGTTCATTTAGTATTTCAACCCCTATTGTTAATACATTGTCAACTTTTGCTTCAGTTAAAATATCTCCTTCATGTACAATTCTATTTAGAATAGAGGTTATATCCAGAATTAAGTTTCGTAATTCATTACTGATAGTACCAATTGCCGCTAGAGTTTGCGTCATGCTTCTTATTCCATAAATATTTCTTTCTTCGGAATAAGAGAAAAGCTTTTTGAGTCTAAGTTCTATTTCTATTCTTAATTTTGCTAAGGCTAACACACTATCTTTGGAAGCTAGTTCCTGCAACTCCTTTGATATAACTTCTAACCTGGCAGAAGTTTCTGGTTCTTTTTTTGAGACTTCAATTTCTTCAGCCTGTTGTTTCAACTTCTCTATATCTTTTGTTAGTAGTTCTGCTTCAAAGTCACCCCACTTAATTTTTTTAATATGTGCTGCAAAAGGAGTAATCAGAACTAACAACATCAAAAGTATAGTCGTGTTATCAATTAACACAAAAGAGGCTTTGAATAAATGCAAGAAAAGTATTATGAGATTAAAAATAAAAATAACAACAATTACTCCCCTTTCATTAAGAAAGGTTTCTTTTAACCAATCTTTAATCTTTGTTGTAACTATTCGCATACTACTCTATTAAAATTCTTCCAAAATTTCTTTTTGTTTTCGGGTTAATTTTTCGGGGATTTTGACTAAAAGGCGAACATATTGGTCACCATGGCCGAAACCATTGAAATTTCACACCCCACGAGTGATACAGGTTCACACCTCCGGTATTTGGTTCGATGGTTCGAACTATCGAACTTTATTCATCCGAAGATTATCTTGGCTCAAGGCGGAAGACTAGGCGAACATCTAAAGCCTTGGCGATTCTTTTAATTAAGGAAAGTGAGGGACTACCGCAAGCTCCTTCAAGTCGAGAAATCACTGGTTGTTTTGTCCCCGCCTTCTTGGCAATTTCCGCCTGGGTCATTTTCTTTTTAACTCTGGCGTCAATTAAGGCTCGGGCAATTTGAAATTCCGGTTCAAGCCTTTCGTATTCACGACGATATTCTGGATCCTTCATCCAGTCTCGATGTAAGGCTTCGGCGCTGATAAGTTTTACTCTTTTTGCTCTCTTCATAATTCTTTAAATCTTTTTTCTGCTAATTTTATGTCTTTAATTAGTAATTTCTGTGTTTTTTTGCGGATGACGTGAACACCAATTGCCCTATCTTCCTTAATCCCCAAAAACAATCTGATATTACCTGCTCTCAATTCCCATATTCCAGAGACTGTAACTTTCTTTATATATTTTTGCCCAACTTGGAATCCATATCTTTCAAAAAGTTTGCGAGCCCTATTCAAGCGAGCATAATCCTGGTAACTTAACCTTTTGGTAAACTCGACAACTTCAGGTATATAGAAAACTCTCATAAATATTTTATAACAAATTTATTATATTTGTCAATGATTAAAATTCTTCCAAAATTTCTTTTTGTTTTCGGGTTAATTTTTCGGGGATCTTATCACTGAAAGGTATGTTGTTTTTCCAAGTTGCAACTATCTCTTTTGAAAATAAAAAGTACAAAAATCCTTGATTTTGAGGCTAAAACTTATATTGGCTCATTTACTTTACTACCCCTTGAAAATGGAAAATGGCCGAATTAGCCTCAAAATCGACAACCTCAACTAACATTTTCACCCCCTCTTGAAAATGGGACTCCCGACGGTATTTCAACGCCAGGTTTGCGATAGTACATGTGTCCTTTAAACCCACTGCCAACCCTCTCTAATAATCCCTTAGAAACCCAAGACTTTAAAAACCGAGACATTTTCAATGTATCACCAACACCTGTAACTCTCCGTGCTTCACTATTAGTAATGCGATAATGCTCATCCAAATACTTGCTTACCGTATCCCAATATTCTATTTTTTGTAAATTAAAAAGAACTAATAAAACAGAATTGGGCCGAATATTAGGTGGAAAATATAACGGTTCATAAAGATTGAGTTCTCTCATAATTTTGAACATACGATTTACTCCTTCTCCAATATCCAAGTTTGGACCTGCCTGAAAACGATTAAGAGTTCTCAAAATAAGCGGATTCCTTGCGAATCTTTCAAAACGAATATTACTAACCGTAATATGGCCAGGGTAACTTCCGGGACTTTCAATTTCTATTCGATCATCAAAAAATCTAATTTGAATATCATCTTGCACAAAGTAGTTTCTATGTATAACAGCATTTGTTACAGCTTCTTGAAAAGCCCACTCAGGAATAAGCAAAGATGGTTCAAAAGCAGCTCCGCTTAATTTGGGCGGGGAGTTTTTAACAACATCTCGGAAGTATTCAATCGATTTCTCTATTTGATGTAAAAGTGGACCTTCTATAGTAAAAGGTCGTCGGACGAAATTTGGCTTTCCGGAATAGGTAGGCTTTGTTCCATAATAATGAGATATTTTAACACTACACTTGCTTCCAAGAACGACAGAAGAATTCTTGGCAAAAAGTAAAACACCAGCCTTAGTAAGCTCGAAAGCGCCATTTTGTTTTATGGCTAATCCATTATCCTTTAAGAATTGCCAGTCATCCTGTTCTTTGCTTTGTGTATCCCGTTTGTAGCTACTGAATAAATTTGTATCGAGATCTTCGAGTGTTTTCTTCCCAGAAGGTTCGTCTTCAAATCTTATCGCCCCCTTCTCATATTTCAGTCTGATAATTTCATTCGCCGTAATCTTAACGCTCTGTCTTCCTTTTCTAACAAAAGTATCACCCTTTTTAAGAGAATGTACATCATTGCTCTTTTTTATATTGACCACCAATAGGGCATCCTTGATTTTTTGGGTGTTTGTAATTTCAAGTTCAAACTTATTCCAAAGTCTCAGGGGCGGGTCAATCTCTTTTTCAATCAATTTCAAAAACTCGGATACATTATCGTGATTTTCACTAATCCCTATTAATCTCTTTACTCCTTGTGCTTTAGAAACATCTTCTAGTCCAATAATGAGGAATCCGCCATCGGTATTTGCAAAAGCAACAACCGTTTCTAAAAGTCTCGCTGGTTGAACAGCGGCTCTCTTACACTCAAATTTTTGCCATTCTTGAGTATCTAAAAATAGTTGTAAAATTTCTTGGTCAGTCATTCTCTGTAGGATTAAAGTTATAGTGTTTAATTCTATTCACTTTTCTCATTTAAAATCAACTTTCTTCAAATTCTTCCAAAATTTCTTTTTGTTTTCGGGTTAATTTTTCGGGGATTTTGACTAAAAGACGGACATATTGGTCGCCATGTCCATAGCCATGAAGTTTTTTAATCCCTCTTCCGGCCAAGCGAATCATCGTTCCTGACTGGGTTCCTGGACGAACTCTTAATTTCAAATTGCCATCAATGGTTGGGACTTCAATAATCCCGCCCAAAATAGCTGTCGTTAGGGGAATTTCCTGGCTAATCAAAATATCATTACCTTCACGCTGGAAAGTTTTATCGGACTTAATATCAATGGTGATATAAAAATCATTAAATTCAATTCTTGAACCTTCATCAACTCCGGCGGGAATTTTAATTTTTTTTCTCCTGCCATCAAGAGAAACTTCTTTCTCAACCCCTTTGACAGCTTCTTGGAAGGTTAAGGATAATCCATAGCGCGGTTTTCGAGTTGCTTGCCGAAAAGGAGAGCCTCCGCCGAAAAATTGTTCAAAAATTTCAAAAGGGTCAGAGAAGTCCCAGGCGGAGCCTGGTCCCGCTCCGCGGGAAAAACCTTCATCTCCACCACCATAAGTAGTATAGGTGTAACTAAAAGGCCAGCCTCCACCATATTCTGCTCCGCCGCCAGGCGTAAAAGCGGCATGGCCAAATTGGTCATAAGTTTGTTTTTTCTGGGGATTGGATAAGACTTCGTAAGCTTCGTTGATTTCTTTAAATTTTTCGTTAGCCTCTGGAGATTTATTTTTATCAGGATGCCACTGAAGTGCCAGTTTCCGATAAGCCTTCTTAATTTCTTCTTGAGAAGCACTCTTAGAAATTCCTAAAATATCATAATAGTCTCTTTTTGTCGTCATCGTTATTATTTTACATCAAATAGGCGCGGATATCGCGCCTAAATTCTCAATTATCAATTCTCAATTATCAATTTTTACTCTACCACTTCGCCTTCTTCGGCCTTGTCCGCCGAAGCTTTAGCGGAGGCGGACTTGTCCTCTGGGGCTTCTTCTTTTTTCTCTTCTTCGCCAGTTGGTGGTTGGGAACCACCAGCCTGTTGCTGGGCCTGATACATGGCCGCTCCTACTTTTTGTAGTTCTTCAGAAAGTTTATTGGCAGCTTGTTCAATTTCTTCTTTACCAACTCCTTCTTTGGCCAAAACTTCTTTGACATTTTTAATTTCCGCTTCAACTTTTTCTTTGTCTTCGCTTTTGACTTTATCGCCGGCTTCTTTAAGCGTTTTTTCCGCCGTAAAGACCAAATTTTCGGCTTGATTTTTGGCTTCAACCAATTCTTTTTTCTGGCGATCTTCCTCGGCGTATTTTTCCGCTTCAGCCTGGGCTTTTTTCACTTCTTCATCGGATAAACCAACCGCCCCCTTAATGGTAATCACCTGTTCTTTATTAGTGGCCTTATCTTTGGCCTTGACATTTAAAATACCATTGGCATCCAAATCAAAAGCCACTTCAATTTGCGGAATACCTCTGGGCGCGGGCGGAATACCGTCTAAAATAAAACGACCTAAAGATTTATTATCAACCGCCATCGACCTTTCACCCTGTAAAACATTAATTTCTACTTGAGTTTGATTGTCGGCCGCCGTGGAAAAAATCTGTGATTTGGCAGTGGGAATGGTGGTATTTCTGTCAATTAAAGGCGTTCTTACTCCACCTAGGGTTTCAATTCCTAAAGTCAACGGCGTCACATCAAGCAATAAGATATCTTTTACCTCGCCACCCAAAACACCGCCCTGAATGGCCGCTCCAACCGCTACCACCTCATCCGGATTAACCGAACGATTGGGTTCTTTGTTAAAAAATTTTTTCACTGTTTCGTAGACTTTGGGCATTCTGGTCATACCGCCCACTAAAATAATTTGTTCCACGTCAGAAACTTTAATCTTGGCATCTTTCAAACAAAGTTCCACCGGCTTCATGGTTTTTTCAATTAAATCACCAGCTAATTGTTCCAATTTGGCTCGGGTTAATTTCATGGTTAAATGAAGTGGTTGACCACCCTTGCCTTGAGTAATGTAGGGTTGGCTAATTTCTGTTTCTTGAGCTGAAGAAAGTTCGATCTTAGCTTTTTCCGCTGCATCTCTTATTCTTTGTAGAGCTTGTTTATCTTCTCTTAGATCAACCCCCTGCTCCTTTTTAAATTCTTCGGCAATCCAGTCAACAATTCTTTCATCAAAATCATCACCACCCAAATGAGTATCACCATTGGTAGCCTTAACCTCAAAAACCCCCTCACCAATCTCTAAAATGGAGATATCAAAAGTCCCTCCACCTAAATCATAAACGGCAATGGTTTCTCCTTTTTTCTTCTCCAAACCATAAGCCAAAGAGGCCGCTGTCGGTTCGTTGATAATTCTTTCCACTTTCAAACCGGCAATTTCCCCGGCTTGTTTGGTTGCTTGCCTTTGGGCATCGTCAAAATAAGCCGGCACGGTGATAACCGCCTGTTCCACTTTTTCGCCCAAGAAAGCTTCCGCATCAGACTTACATTTGGCTAAAATTTTGGCGGAAATTTCTTGAGGCGTATAAGTTTTCCCGCCAACTTCCACCACGGCCATACCATCTTTGCCTTCTTTAATTTTGTAGACGACCATTTTTTGGCTCTTTTTCACTTCTGCATCAGAAAAACGACGACCCATCAAGCGTTTAACCGAATAAACCGTGTTTTCAGGATTCAAAACCATCTGGCGCTTAGCCACCTCACCGACTAAATTCTTAACCGGTTCCACCACCGAAGGAATAATATTCCGCCCTTCAGCTGAAGGGATGACCTTGGCCTTGCCGGCTTCCATCACCGCCACACAAGAATTGGTTGTCCCTAAATCAATGCCGATAATTTTTGTCATTTGAGTCTTCGAAAACAAGGTTCTGTCGCCTCAGGCGACAGGTCCTTATCTTTTATTTAATCTCCTTTTCCTTGCCGCCGCCAACTTCGACTTTGGCGACGCGTAAGATTTTTCCTTCTAAAAGATAACCCTTACTCACTACTTCAATCACTTTATTTTTTGGTCCTTCAATAATTTCCATGGCCTCCATTATTTCCGGATTAAATTCTTCTCCTTGAGTTTTAATTTCTTCAACGCCTTCGCTTTTTAAAATTTCTTTTAATTTGTTTAAGATCATAGTTAAGCCCTGATCTTTAAGATGATTTTCGCATAATTCCAAATCGTCTAAAATAGGCAATAATTTTTTTAAAAGTTGGGCGTTACTAAATTTGATAAAGTGGTGTTTTTCTTTTTCAATTCTTTTCTCTAGATTAGCATAATCAGCTACAGCTCTCTTCCATTTTAACTCCAAATCGGCTAATTTTTCGGCTTTGGCTGATTTCTTTTTAACGTTCATTTTATCAAAAACAAACTTGTTTATTCTTAAAGACTACTGGCTAGCTCTTCAATCAAACCTGCGAAATAACGAACCGTCGGAATCACTAAAGCATAATTCAAACGGTTAGAGCCAACGACACCCAAAGAGCCAGATTTTTTTGGCCCAGCTTCAAAGCGGGTAAAAACCATGCCGCAGGGTTCTAAATAATCATAACCAAGTTCCTCACCAAAAAGAAAATGCATGGGATTTTCGTTATCATTTTTTTCAAGAAGGCGATGGATTTGATTAATTTCTTCCAACATCGAGAGAATTGCCCGTGTCACATCAATATCAAAAAATTCTGGCATTTCCAAAATATGGGCATAGCCCGCATGATAAACATCGCCTTCTTTAATAGTGGCCAAAGCTAAAGTTCGGGTTTGATCGGCCAAGGCTTTGACAACTTGGTGCATGAGATGGTCAAAATCAAAACGGGAATCCCAAATTTTTTCTCGAGCCGCCACCTCATCAACAACGGAAAGTTTTTTTTCTTCCATCAAACGGTCAATATAAAAACGAAAAGCTTCTTTGGTCGGGATGCGTCCCGCAGAAGTATGGGGCTGTTTCAGAAAACCAGCTTCAATCAACTTGGCCATTTCGTTTCTAATCGTCGCCGGAGAAACACCCAATTCGTATTTTTTCTCCAAAACTTCCGAACCAATCGGCTCACCCTGTTCAATGTATTCTTCAATAACGGCTTTTAAAATTTTGATTTGTCGATCAGTTAGTTCGGCCATTAGCAGTAAAATAACATGACTGCTAAAAGATGTCAAGACCCGAAATTTTCTTTAAAAAATTTCGAGGTCGCAGACCCCGTTAAAATCGCACCGTGAGCCGTGTACGAATAGTACCTAAAGGCGAACGGTAAGATTATACGGGGGTCAAGGAGTAAACCAGGCGGTTTACCCTATGCTATACTAAAATCGCCATACTTAATAATCCTGTTGACTAATTTTAGACATATGTAATATAGCATGGTTTTTTATGCTGATAGAAAAGTAAGTAAAATTTATTTAGGTTTTTTGAAGAAGAATTTACAACAGGCGGTAATGAGAGGCTTTATCGAACTTGTCCAAGTCCTGCATTTACCATTAATTGTTTCAAATAGCCAACACGCAGTCCACCGTGTTCGTGAGCCGAAGGATTGGCCGATCCTGTATTTGCCGCATAATCAAGTCTGATCCTGCCATCGCCACCAGCAGTTCCCGATACGCCACTTACACCAGCCGATGCTGTCCCATATCCAGCACCTCTTCCGCCATATCCACCACTGCCTCCCCCGCCTCCACCGGAACCTCCAGTAGCAGTTACTAGATTTGTACCTAAAGTCATCTCTGGAGAAACCAAAAAAATGGAACCACCGGAGCCACCTCCGCCTCCGCCACTGGGATATGTACATCCACCTCCACTACCATTTGCTCCATTCGCAGAGATAGTTCCTACTACGGTAATTTTCTTCGCGACTAGTAATAATGCGCCTCCACCAGCACCTCCTGCTCCAGGGCAACTACCACCAACCCCATTCCCTCCGTAACCACCAGAACCTAAGTAGATTGGTAAAACATCAGTATTTCCATATGTTCCACCGCCAGAGCCTAAACCACCTCCACGCTGCTGATAACCCGAAGTAGGAGTACCACCGTTGTAACCCTTACCTGCCAAATTAAATGAGCCACTAATTGTTACAGTACCTTGAACGAGAATGATTAAGATTCCAGTCTCCGCAGTACAAGTTAGAGTAGCTCCAGAATCAACATTGACAGAGGTATATTGTTTAAACCCATCAATCGTTGTAGTCCCAGATGGAACATTCAAAGCACCATCAGAGCCATCACCTAAAGAAAATAGTTGTGAGTTTTTAGGAGCATTGGGGCTGAAAAGCCATAAACCGCTAGGATTAGACATCTTTTAGCATTCTTTTCAATATAATCCTGTGCTTAAATCGGAAATATATTTCCTGTTATTAAGATGACATTTATGTCAGATTTTGTCAAGGGGAAAATTTATGGCAAATATTTATGAAAAACTTGGAGTGAAAGTTCGAAGTCTCCGCAAAGAGAGAAAACTTTCCCAAGAGAAGCTGGCAGAGTTTATCAAGTGTGATCCACGAACGGTTGTCGCCATAGAAGCGGGCAAAAGAAACCCCACATTAAAAACAATCTACAAAATCTCTCTTGCCCTCAAAATTCCTCTTTCCGAGCTTTTAAAGTTATAGCTTCACACATCGGATGTGGGATAGGTTGACACCTAAGGAAAAACCTGGTAATTTTAAAATATGCCCTACAGAAAAACCATTTTTGTCAATAATGAAATATATCACACCATCAACCGCAGTATAGAAGAGCAAACAATATTTAAAGGAAAAAGAGATTACCAAAGAGCACTGGATCTAATTGACTTTTATAGATATAACCATCCTCCTTTAAGATTCTCCCACTATAACCGTTTACCTAAAAATGAAAAAGAAAAGTTTATTAAAAACTTAAAAGAAAACGGAAAACCAGTTGTTGAAATCCTAGCTTTTTGTCTAATGCCCAATCATTTCCATTTTCTCTTAAGACAAATCCGGGAAAAAGGGGTTCAATCTTTTATGAGGAATTTTCAAGATAGCTTTGCCCGCTATTTTAACACCAAATACCACCGCGTTGGTTTACTTTTTCAAGGAATGTTTAAAGCAGTACGGATAGAAACTGATGAACAATTGATTCATGTTTCAAGGTATATCCACCTTAATCCGGTTTCTTCTTATATTGTAGAAATTGGGGATTTAGAAAACTATCCATGGTCTTCATTCCCGGAATATTTAGGGAAACATCCCCAGGGATTTACAAATCCGACTCCTCTCCTTGATTTCTTTAAATCAAGAACTGCCTATAAAGAATTCGTTTTTAATCAAGCTGATTATCAAAGACGGCTCCAAAAAATAAAACATCTTGCTTTAGAAGAATAATCCCGAGGTGTCTACCTAGCACACATCGGATGTGGGTTGAATTGACACATTGGGATTTTAGGTGAAACTTAAAATATCGCCATCTTGAAGTGGTTGAGCCAGACTCACTTGTTGGGCCGGGAAGTGAGCCGAAGGCCCCCAAAGTAAAATTTGTTTAATTTCGCGCTCATCTGGAAAAATTTTTTGCACCACATCTTCAACTTTTTGCCCTTCTTTCATAATAAGAGGTGAGTTAAAGTCTGGTTCTTTGCCTTTAGGTTTAAGATAAATCCTCATTAATTTTAATTTTTGCCAAATTTGTTTTTTCAAATCATCTAAACCAATCTCTTTTTCAGCGCTAATCAAAAACTCATCATTTTGGCTTGCAGTTTTTCCAATCAAATCAATTTTATTAACCACGACTAAAATCGGCAAATTAACGTTAGCTCGCTTTAGTTCCTTAAGGATGGCTTTAGCTCTATCTCTCGTCTTTATATCAACCATTAAAATCAGTAAATCCGCCGAGCGGGTGGCTGATAAAACTTCCCGTCCCCGACCCATCCCCGCCGCCGCTCCGCTGATAATCCCGGGCAAATCAAAAATTTGAATTTTTGCCCCCTGAAAATCCATCATGCCGGGAATAACCCTCACTGTAGTAAAAGGCCAAGATTCCACCCGGGCGTGAGCTTTGGTTAATTTATTTAAAAGGGTCGATTTGCCCACCGAAGGCGGACCAATTAAAACGACTGTTGCGTCACCCGTTTTTTTAGGAATAAAACCAAAACGGCCGCTACCCTTGGTAATTTGTTCTTCCTCTTTTTGTTTTAACTTCGCAATTTTCGCCCTAAGCCGGCCAATATGATGTTCGGTTCCTTTATGATAAGGAGTAATTCTTAATTCCTCTTCAAGTTGGGCAATTTTGAGAGTAATATTTTCTTTCAAATCAAGCTTCTTCATTCAGGAGGAGGAGTAATGGTTTCTGGTAAAATTTTGGGTCTTTTAAGTTTAATGATCAACCTTTTAAGTAAAGCCACCTCTTCTACTTTCAAAATCCAACTTAAAAACAAAAAAGCAGCTATCCCCATAAAACCTACAAAAAACGTCAGTAAAATTAAGTTTAAAGTGTAGCGGGTATCTAAAACAAAATGGTCAAAGGTTGTTGGTAGCTTTAGACCAATCCATTTAAGAAAAGAAAGTCTTTTATCCCAAGCCGAGCGGTCCAAAACTTTAAGCAGGAAGAACATCAAACCACCGGACACGAGTGAAGAAAAGGCAATTTTTAAAAAGGGCAAAATCACTTTTAACTTTTCCAACCCTGGTAATCTTCGTCTTAAAAAAGTAAACAAGACAACCACCTGAATTAAAGAAGCTAAAGAAAAAGCCAAAGCTAGGGTCCAGATGGGCATTTTAAAAACCAAAATAAAAATCGCTCCCAAAAGAATATTAATTAAAATGGCACTGATGGAAATTTTTACCGGTGTTTTTGTATCATGAAGAGCCCAAAAGGCTCGCGTTAAAGGATAAATTAAAGCTTGGGCAAAAATTCCCACCGAAAAAGCGGAAAGGGTATAACCGGTTTGGACCGTTGATTCCCAAGTAAAACGAGCTGCCCCAAAAACCAACCGGACAACTGGGATTCTTAAAACCGCCAAAAAAACCGCACTAGGGAGAATCAAAAAAACAACCTGATTAATTAAAGAAATAAGGGTTTCGCCCAGCTGTTTAAAATCCCCCTTAGCTGATTGGTAAGAAAGTGTCGGTAAAGAAGCCTTGGCGATACTTATCCCAAAAAGTCCAATCGGCAATAAAGCCAATGAATTGGCAAAAGTGTAATAAGTATAAGCGGCCACGGAGACTAAGGAGGCCAAAAAAAGTTCGGCCACCTTGCCAATTTGTAAAAAAGAAAGCTCAATAATTCTGGGTAAAGCCAAACGGCCAATCTCCCTAACCCCAGGATGAGAAAAATTTAAAGACAGTTTTGGTCGAAAACCTAACCAAAAAGCCAAGGGTAACTGAATCAAAAAATGGAAAAAGGCACCGGCAACTGCTCCCAAAACGGGAGCATAAATACCAAATTTAGAAGAAAGAAAAACGGCCCCTAAAATAATTCCCAGATTATAAAGAATGGGTGCCAGGGCCGGAACCAAAAAACGTTGTAATGACTCTAAAACACTGGTCAAAAAATAACTTAGAACAAAAAAAGCCTGGGCGGCCAAAAGAATCCGCGAAAGATTGGCAATTTCAAGAGTTTGCTGGTCAGAAAAACCAGGGGCAATAAGATGATAAAGAGGTTTAGCTAAAATAAAAATAATAATCGCAAAAAGCAAGAAAATCAAAAAAGCCATATTTAAACTAACGGAAGCAACATACCAAGCTTCATCGCGTTTTTTTTGAGAAATATAGGAAGTAAAAGTAGGAATAAAGGCAGAAGAAAAAGTCCCAAAAACCAAAATTTCAAAAATGGTTTCCGGAATACGAAAGGCGGCAAAATAAATCGATAAGGTTTCTACTGAGAAAAAGTGAGCCAAAACCCGGTTTCGCACCAAGCCTAAAATTCGAGAGGCAGCAATGGTTACCATAATAATCATCGCCGCCGATAAAATCGTCTTTTGTCTTTTAGTAAAAAAATTAGAGCTTTTCTGAAAAATTTTTTTTACCATTGCTTAAAAATTTAGGTTTTGATATACTTTAACCTAATTATGCCAGTTCTTCAATCCGCTAAAAAAGCTCTCCGCCGTGATAAGCGACGAGCTGTCATCAACAAAAAGATTAAGGAGAAAATTAAGGAAATCTTAAAAAGTGCCCGTAAAAATCCCAATAAGAAAAATTTGGGATTAGTTTTTACCGCCCTGGATCGGGCCGCCAAAAAGAAAGTCATCCACAAAAACAAAGCCTCCAGACTCAAATCAAGACTGGTAAAGTTATTGAAAAAGCCTGCCCCAAAATCTGCCCCTAAAACTAAGGCTTAGAATGGCAAAATGCCCAAATTGTAAAGGCCCCAATATCATCAAAAAGGGTAAAAGAAAAACCAAATTTGGCTTAAGACAATTTTATTATTGCAAAAATTGCGAAAAGAGTTTCGTTGATAGTAAGCTTCCCCATAAAACTTATGGTCCAAAAGTCATCACTAATGCCATCGGCTATTACAACCTTGGTAATACTCTAGAAGAATCCGTTAGGCTTACTAATAGAAAATTTAAAGTCAAGGTTTCTAAAAGCTCTTTAAGTCAATGGTTAAAAGAATTCAAAAATCTCTGCACTTATTACAAAATTAGACCAATGGCATTAAAAAATTATGGAAAAGAAATTTTAGTCAGTAAAACGTTTAACCACAATGGATTGGCATATAACTTTAGATACCACCAACCTAAATTAGAAATGCTTTGCCAATCTAATGGATTTTATCCTTTGATGAAATATATAAAGAATTTTGAAAAAGGCTGTCCTAAATTTTTCGATGATATTGAAAACCGCTGTTCCAAAATCAAAATTGAGGTTAAAATTAAAAAAGAAAGCAGATATAATAATGCCTGTCGTTTGGCTAATCTCGCTCTAAAATCCTGTAAGACTAATTCCGAGAGACACTCTGTAATTGAAAATTTTATGCTTATCAACGATTCTTCCACTATCGCCTGTGAAGTGCCGGTTTGGTTCTGGGAGAAAAATCTTGACATAGGAATAAGTGGGCATATTGATATTTTGCAAATTAGATTTAACAAGATATATATTTTGGATTTCAAACCTAAGGCATCCCAAGAAAATGAGCAACAAGTTGCTTCTCAACTTTTCTGGTATGCATTGGGTCTTTCTTTTAGAACCTCAATTCCTCTAAAAAATTTTATTTGTGCCTGGTTTGATGAGAAAATTTATCATGAATTTAATCCTATTGAAGTAAAGACTAAATTTTAAAAAGCGACTAATTTTATCTCCAGAGTGGGTAACGCATTTAGGAAAAAAATTTAGCTTTAGTTGGAAAAATCTAAAAACCCAAATTTATTATAAAAAGCGACTAATTTTGGAAGGCTGTTAGAAGGGCCGGAATTTGGATAGTCAATGTCTGATAGAGCAATATTTAAAAGAAGAACGGTTTTACCGGTACCGTTGACGCCGATGATATAGGTGCCTTGTTTTCGGTCGTTGGAGGAAAGCTCAATGGTGTTGCTTTCTGTGTCTATTCCCAAAACTGCCAACTTAAACCTCTTTTAACCATTAAGTATGACAAAGGTAATATAATTTAAGAGTTTATTTTAACATTGAAGAAGACAAAAAGGATTTTTTATATCCCAAGTACTATTTTACCCCACCATATCCAGCTGAAATAGGAAGGACTTTGTGGTAGGGTTCATAGCTAAAACTATATTTTGGTCTATTGGCTGCTGTTGCATTTGAAGAAGAGGCGATAGCACTATAGTCGGTGTTGGCAGTACCTCGAGGACTTGCTCCAACCAACAAAATACCAGAATATACTCCACTCATTTCACCTTGTAGATATCCTGCAGAAATACAAAAATTAAACCAGCTACCAGCAGTTAATGTCCCAGTCGCCAAGCTATAATTTGTAGAATCACTATCATTTGCTCCTTCTCCACCTGCTGTTTGCCAGTTATTTCCCGTAGAATAAATATTCCAAGTTACTTGGCTTTCAACCCAAGCTCTCTTTATAAACTTTCCATATGAAACGTACCCTCCTACGCCTTCTATGCTTATTACATATAGGGATAACTTTAGGTCTGATGTAAACTTTATTTTCCTGTTTAATAAACTATTCCATATCCAGCTAAAACCAAATAACCCCTTAATTGACCCCACACTAGCTACATAACCAATGCTAATGTTCGTAAATGTCCCATAATTACCAGTGGGGTCATTAGCCATTATGAAACTATCAATAGCTATCGTGTCATCTGGCTGATAATCTGTTACTGTTATTGCCATGCTTATTATTTACCCTCCTCCTTTAAGTAACCACAGTCTATCGGTAGGCCTAAAATTGAGAAAGGATGGTTCGACAAGCCCTTCGGCCACGAGCTCAGGACCGAGTGGCTCACCATGAAAGAAAAGATAGTTTATTCCAGGGGAAAATTTCTTATCTTCTAACAGAAAGCAGAGAGAGAGAGAGAGAGAGAGAGATTGTCTTGGAGTTAAAGGTTAACCAGTTCATATGTTTATCTTTATTATTAAATATTTTTATCACTCTTGTCAAGCCTGTAAAATTAAAAAATTGAAGCCTCCCCCAGCACGGAGGCTGGGGGATTCTTCATTCGTGGTTGCGCTACTCCGCCTTCGGCGGAGCGGCGGCTCATCCCCCAGTGCGGAGACTGGGGGAATTCGCCTTGCAACCGATGAATTAACCTATTTACCGCGATCGCTTAAAGTTCCGGTCTTCTCATGCTTTTTTTCGCTGTTTGGAGACGACGTAAGCCCATCTGGGCGATAGGGTTCTTTTATCCAGAGCCTGAATGTATAATTATTATAACTAAAATAGACCTCTTTACAAAAACTTCTTTTTTATTCTATACTGAAGTCATGGCTGCCCCGAAAAAATCGCCGGCAACGACCATCGAATTTATTCCACAAGAAGAGTGGGAAAAAACTAGCTTCGGCAAATTTTTAAAATGGCTTTTGTCGGTCGGTCGCTGGATTGTTATCGTCACTGAGCTTATCGTCATTTTAGCCTTTCTTTCCCGCTTCAAATTGGACCGCGATTTAACCAACCTGAATGAATCAATCAAACAAAAACAGGCGATTATTAATTCTTCCGCCAGTTTAGAAAAAGAATTTCGTTTTTTGCAAAAACGACTAACTGTCATTGAAAGTCTCCAAAAATCGCAAAACGAAGCCAAACAGGTTTTGAATATTTTTGCCGAACTCACCCCAGTTGGCATTCAGCTTTCTAATTTCAGTTATCTTGATAAAAAAGTTACCCTCACGGCTTCGGCCAATTCGGACCTAGCCTTTGCCACTTTTCTTAAAAATCTTAAGGAATCACCCCAACTTAAAAGTTTGTCTATTGCCAAAGTTTCGACCAATGAGGAACAGGGCGGAACGATTATTTTTAACTTAAAAACAGAGCTTAAAAATTAAGAACCTGCCTTCGGCAGAACCTTGTTGCTGACGCAATAAGAACCTGCCTTCGGCAGAACCTTGTTTTTAAAAAAGGGGTTATTTTTACAAAATTAACTATGGCTATTTTTGACTGGCAAACCGAATATCATCGTTATCGTCGCTACTTCACCGATTTAGGGCGTTTTTACCAAACCAAAAAAGCCCGGACTTACGTCGGCATTATCCTTTCCATTTTAACTGTCACCTTTTTTGTTATTTTTGCCATCAAACCAACTTTGGTGACCATTGCTCAATTAATTAAACAAACCAAAGACCAAAAATTAGTGGTGGGTGAACTTGAGAAAAAAATCACCAGCCTTTCACAAGCTCAAAATGAATATTTGGCAGTTGAGTCTGATTTATATCTGGTTGATGAAGCTTTACCCCAAGAACCTAAAGTTCCCCTTTTAATCAAACAACTGGAAACTTTAGCTTATCAAAGTGACGTTAATATTGGCCGTCTCAGAATAAATGAGGTTGACTTAAAAAAAACTGGTTCTGCTAAAACCGAAAAACAACCCTTAAGTTTTAGTTTTGCGGCTTTCGGTAATTACTCTAACCTCAAGGCCTTTCTTTCCTCATTATCTAGCTTAAGAAGAATTATTCTCGTGGAAAGTTTTTCTTTTCAAAAAGGAATAGTTGAAAAAAGCGGTCTGTCTTTAAATCTGGCGGCCAAGGCCTGGTTTTTAGAAAAATAAACAAGTTTGTTTCTAACGAAAAAATGAAAAAAATTAAACTCGGTAAAGATATCTTAATGTTGGCAATTTTTACTTTAATAACTGCTTTAACCTGGGGAGGATTTGCCGTTTGGTCCGCGGCCACTAAAACGACCATCAACAAGATTACCCAGGAACAAATGGCACCTTTAAATCCCCAAATTAAAAGAGAAGTTTTTGAATCCTTGAAAAAAAATTCCTCTTTTTCCGAAGAGGAAATGAATCTTCCTAGCCAAACAATTGTTTCAACCCCTTCGGCTGAATTAGAATCACCACTAGTGGCTACAGGGGCTAGCCAAACAACCGCCGAAAGTGCTATCTTAGAAGGAACAAGATGAAAAAAATCCTTCGTTTACCCACTATTTTAGGCTTACTTCTTGTTTTGGGAGCTATCGCCGGCGGCGTTGTCTTAATTAAACAAGGACCAACCCTTTTTCTCAAAGCCAGTCCAGCCTTAACTCCCAATCAATTGAAAGTCACCAACATTGGCGAAAGCAGTTTCACCGTCTCTTGGCTTACTGACCAAGCCACCAGTAGCTTTATCAAATATGGGGCTGACAACAACTTAACTTTTACCGCCGCTGATGACCGCGACCAGCTTTCCGGCAAAACCAGCGAATTTTCCACCCACCATATCACCGCTAAAAATCTAAAGCCTTCAACCAACTATTTTTTCAAAATCGGTTCCGGTGGTAAAATTTTTGATAACAATGGGCAACCTTATCAGCTGACCACTGCTCCCGCTTCCAAAGGCTCACCGCCGCCCAATGATGTTGCTTATGGCACGGTGGTAGACCAAAACAGCAATCCTGTTGAAGGCGCCATTATCTATCTTTCGCTGGCCAATGCCAATCCGGCTTCAACTTTAACTAAATCTTCAGGCAGCTGGGTTATTCCTCTAAATCTGGTTCGTTCCGCTGATTTAAGTTCTTGGGCTTCTTATGATAAAGACGCTTCCATTGAAGAAATTTTTGTCCAGGCTGGTTCTTTGGGAACTGCGACTGTGATCGCCACTACTAAAAATGACAGTCCGATGCCTAAAATTATTTTAGGTCAAAATTTTGATTTTCGTCAGGTTGCTGAAGAAAAACCTCAAACTCAACCTAATTTAACTCCTACTCCAGAAGCCACCGAAACCAGCAAATTTGCCGTGGAACCAACCGCCACTACTTCTGCCTCAACTTCTTCAGCTCAAATAAAAATTCTCAATCCTGAACAGGATGAAAAAATTAATACCCAAAAACCGGAAATTTTAGGCACCGGTCCGATTGGAAAAACTTTAACCATCACCGTTCAATCACCCGCCACTTATTCCGGTCAAGTTAAAACCGATTCTAAAGGTAATTGGCAGTGGACGCCGCCTTCCAATTTGGAGCCCGGTGAACACACCATAACCGCCAGTTACACTGACGAGAAAGGTATTTTACAAAAAATCACCCGTAGTTTTACCGTTTTAGCCGCTGGTGACAGTCAATTACCGGCCATGACCGCGACGCCTTCCTCTCAGGCTTCGCCCTCGCCGACGCCGACAACAAAAATTGCCTCGCCTTCACCCACCCCAACCTCCACCATCAGTGGTCGGGTTTCGATGCCCTCTACTGAAGGTGGTGTTCCCACCTCTGGTTACTTGACACCAACTTTCCTAGTGTCCATAATGGGTATTAGTTTGATATTTTTTGGCCTAGTTTTAAAAAAGGTCTTTCATTTTTGAAAGAAATAATTGATGGGTAATCTGCCACCTGATAATCAAAAACCTGTTACTTCAAATGATACACCGCCATCAACACCGCCGGAAGTTCCACCAACACCGCCAGAAATATCACCAATAATACCAGAAACACCGACAGAAAAACCAGTCGAACCAACCATTGAAATTGGTTCTTTAGGCCAACCATCATTATCAACTTTTAAAGAGACAAGTGGTTCATCTTCAAGCGGGAGATCCAAAAAAGTTAAAACTGTCGTTTCTATCTTAGGCCTTCTTTTAATCATCGCCTCTTTACCTTTAGCCGTCATTTTAGTTAAACAAAGACAAGAGATAAGAAAAGAGGCGGCGATGGGTGGTCCAGTTGAAGTTCAAGGTGTTCAGGTTGCGGCTATTGGGGAGCAACCACCAACCACTGCTAATGGTGGCACTTATTCAACCACTTTCCGCGTTAAAAATACTAATTCTGGTACCAAAACCGTTACTTTAGAAAAACACCAATGTGCTTGCCCTGAAGGAGGTGGTAACCCACCGGGAAAATGTTTTAATAACGGACAACCAGGGTGTCCTGCGCCGACAACAGAAACCGTTAGTCTAGGTGGGGGGCAAAGTATCGAAAGAACCTTATCTGCTCGTCAACCCGACGGTAGTGTCTGTGGCTCTTTCCAGGTTGATCTGGTGATTAAATCAGTTAATTAAAATGAAAAATCTGAAATTATCAAAACAAACAATTTTTACTCTTTTAGGACTTTTGGTTATTGTTGCCTCAATCCCTTTAGCGGTTATTTTAGTTAAGCAAAGGCAGGAGATAAGAAAAGAAGCAGCAGAATGCAGTGGAAGTATTAAATGTTGTGCATGGAAATCTGGTGTAGGAAGTGAACTTATAAACTGTTCCACAATTAACTGTCGAGCTGACACTACAAGGGGATGTTATGCTCCTTGTCCCAGTGGCACTGAACCCGTAAGTGGTAGTTGTTATACCACTACAGATGCTAGTGTTTACCCCCCACCCCCACCACCAGTTGCCACGCCAACCCCAACCCCAACTCCCGAAACAGACTGTCAATGTAGTGATACTACCTATTGCCGAAGGCATTGCCCTGATGGAAAATGTGGAGAATGTGAAAGTAAGTGCGGTTGTTGTCCAGAAGATTGTGGTGGTGGAGGAACTACACCAACGCCAGGAGGAGGGGGTAGTGCCCCAGCCTGGGGGTTTTGGGCCACTGGAGTTAATTGCGCGGTAACACCAACATCACCGCCACCGCCACCACCCACGCCTACGCCAACCAAGCCAATAGTCACGCCAACTCCTACTATTACCCCTACGGTTACACCAACTCTCACCCCTACCCCAACCATCACAAAAATCCCAACGCCAACACCGACAGTTACCGTTACACCCACACCAACACCAACCGGAACAGGGACACCAACTCCAACACCAACAATTCCTGTTGGCTGTGACCAAACCTGCAATAGTGATGCCAATTGCACCAGTGGACTGATTTGCTACAATAGCCGTTGCCGAAACTCAAATTGCCCATCGGAAACTGATTGTACTTGTCCGGGGCCAACTCCTACCCCAACTGCTACCTCCACTCCTGGGCCAACCACTACGCCTGCAACAGTTGCTCAGGTAACTCCTACTCCAGTAGTTGAGTTGCCCCAAGCTGGTTTTGCTCTACCAACTTTTGGAGCTATCATCGGAGGCCTACTGCTCATAGCCATCTCATTAATCTTTATCCTCTAAACAAGCTCATTTCTTGTGATAGAATTATCTCATGCGAATTGCTATTATTGGGGCTGGTTTTACCGGCTTAACCGCCGCCTTGAGACTTTCCGAAAAAGGCCATCAGGTTATCATTTTTGAAAAGGAAAAAGACCCAGGTGGTTTAGCGACAGGATTCAAAAGAAAAAACTGGGACTGGTCGTGTGAGTATTTTTTCCACCATTTGTTTACCTCAGATAAAGCCGCAAAAAAATTAATTTCCGACTTGAGTTTAGATAGTAAACTTTTTTACACCCATCCAAAAACCTCAATTTTCAAAAATGGCCAAATTTCCCAATTTGATTCACCTTTTTCCCTTTTAAAATTCCCCCATCTTTCTTTTCCCCAAAAAATCCGTGCCGGGCTGGTAACTGCTTATCTCAAGCTCAACAATAATTGGCAGGAGCTTGAAAAAATCAAAGCCACCTCTTGGCTAAAAAAATTTTATGGGGAAAAAACCTACCAGGTTTTGTGGAAACCGCTTTTAAGGGCTAAATTTGGGGAATTTTACAATCAAATTCCTGCCTCTTGGTTTTGGGCGAGAATCAAAAAAAGAAGTAGTAAATTGGGGTATCTTGAGGGTGGTTTTCAGGTTTTAATCGATAAAATAGTCGAGGAAATTAAAAAAAATAAAGGTGAGCTCATCCTTGGTAAGGAAATCAAGGATATTCAAATTAACAATTCTCAATTATCCCCTCGGGCCGAGCCTCGGGGCGAGGCCATTCTAAATTATCAATTTGACAAAGTCGTTTTTACCACCCCTACCTCTGTCTTTTTGAAAATACTCAAAAACACCTCGGATGGTGGCAGGCTGAACGTCAGTGAAGCCATGACTCCTCCGAGGTGGAGGAAAGTTGGAAAACTAAAAATGATTGGCGTTCTTAATTTAATTTTGGAGTTAAAAGAAAAATTTTTAACCGATGATACTTACTGGCTCAATGTCAATGATAATAGTTTTCCTTTTGTCGCCGTGGTGGAACACACTAATTTTGTCGATAAATCTCATTATGGAGGCCATCCCATTCTTTATGTCGGCGGTTATTATCCCCAAAATCACCGTTATTTTAAAATGAGCAAAGAGGCAATTTTAAGGGAATGGCTGCCATATTTACAAAAAATCAATCCCAAGTTTAATCAATTATTCCCGCGAAGCGGGATCCCGCTCCGCGGGACAATTATCAATTATCAATTGTTTTCTAACTTATATGCCCAACCCATCGTACCCTTGAATTATTCAAAATTTATTCCCTCTTACCAAACCCCAGTTAAAAATGTCTTTTTGGCCTGTATGCAGCAGGTTTATCCTTGGGACCGAGGTATCAATTATGCCATCGAAGAAGGTGAAAAAATCGCTCAATTGGTCAGCCTATGAAAAAAATTTTCAATTTTTTGCAAAAATTCTGGCCAGAAATAATCTTTTTTGCTCTCGCCTTCATTTTCTCCTTCTGGTTAATATGGCATACCTTTAACTACCAAAATCATACTATTTATATTGCCGCCAAAGCCTGGAGTGACTTCGCCGCCCATCTTCCGTTAATCCGTTCTTTTTCTTGGGGTCAAAATTGGCCACCCGAATATCCTCTTTTCCCAGGACCATTCATTCATTACCATTTTCTCTTTTATGCTCTCGTTGGCTTTTTGGAGCGTTTGGGTTTAACTCTTGATTGGGCTTTAAATTTACCCAGTGCTTTGGCTTTTGGTGGTTTGACTTTGGCCATTTATTTTTTAGCCAAACTACTTTTTAAAGGCCGTTTTGTTTCGTTTTTAAGCGTCATTCTTTTTCTTTTTAACGGCAGTTTTGCCTTTCTAGAATTTTTCAAAAATCACCATCTTTCTTTAAGAACACCGATAGAAATTTTTCAAAATAATACCTTTCCTTCTTTTGGACCTTATGACGGTAAAATTGTTTCGGCTTTTTGGAATTTAAATATTTATACCAACCAGCGACATCTGGCCCTGGCTTTTGGTCTAATTTTATTGGCCTTCATTCTCATCCTTAAATCCCTCACACAAAACCAAACTATTACTCTCCGCCGAGCTGTTTTTATCGGTTTTTTTCTGGGATTAATACCTTTTATCCACAGCGCCGGTTTTGTTATGGCCATTGTCGTTTTTGCCGGTCTTTCTCTTATTTTTAAAAATCAATGGAGGGCCTTGTTGACCATTGTTCTTATCGCCGCTGCTTTGGGATTTCCACAAATTTTTTTAGCTCAGGGGGTAGATGCCACCAGAAATTTCAGATTTAATCCAGGCTATCTTATAACGGGTCGTTTAACCTTGGCCAATTTTCTAACCTATTGGTTTTTGAACCTGGGGTTATCCTTTTTTCTTATTCCTTTAGGCTTTGCTAAAGCCAACTCTTTAGCCAAAAGAGTTTTTTTGGCCTTTTGCCCACTTTTTATCATCGGCAATCTTTTTCAATTTTCCCCAGAAATGGCGGCTAATCACAAATTTTTTAATCTTTTTTTAATTGTGGGTAACATCTTTGTGGCTTATTTCATTTATCTTGTTTGGCAAAAGAAAATCTGGGGAAAAATATTAGCAATGGTCATAATTTTCTTTTTAACCCTATCTGGCATTATTGACTTTTTCCCTATCAAAAATGATTCTTACCTCACTATTGATGATTTTCCCAAAAATCCAGATATCACCTGGATAAAAGAAAAAACACCACCCAAATCAGTCTTTCTAAACTCCTCCTATCTTTACCATCCGGCCTCTTTGGCTGGCCGTAAAATCTTTCTCGGCTGGCCCTATTTTGCCTGGTCAGCTGGATATAATACGGACCAACGGGGGAAAATTATGAAGGCTATTTACGAAAATAAAGACAAAGAGAAAACCTGTCAATTACTCATTGATAATAAAATTGATTATTTTACCACAGAAGATACCAAGGGCGATAGAAATTTGCCAGAAATTGACCTTGAATTTTTTCGAACAACTTTCAGGCCCGCCTATTCAAATCCCAAAAATGATTTCCAAATTTATGAAGTAAAATCAAGCTGCAAAATTACCCTATGAAAGATTTTTTTAAAAAAAACAAAATCGATGTTGGTTTAATAACCATCATTCTTCTAATATCTTTTCTAATTAGGGTTTTATGGCTAAATACAATTCCAATAAATATAACTGGTGATGAGGTAACTAATCTCAATGACATCTATAAGATTATTTTTGGCAGGGGAAATTATTTATTTAGCTTTATGGGTGACGGATCAACACCAGGAATAAACTTTTATTGGTCTGCTTTTTTAATAAAAATTTTTGGTCTTAATAGGACAATTTTTTCTTTAAGACTTTCAATCGTCATCATTAGTATTCTTTCACTGATTCCTTTCTACTTACTCTTAAAAGAAAAAACTTCCAGGGTTACCGGTTTTATTTTTAGTCTCTTTTTATCCGCTAATTATGTCTTCTTAAATTTTTCTAGAACCGCCTGGGTTAATGTGGAAACAATTTTTTCGGGCTTATTCTTACTATTATTTCTAGAAAAGGCAAATAAATATGGCCGGGCTGTTTATTACATTCTGGCAGGTATTTTTGCTGGAATAACTCTTTATGGCTATCATTACGGCCGGATATTAGTTATTGGGATCTTTCTATATCTTATTTTTAGATTTTTTAAAAAAGCTTATTGGAATTTTAATTACTTTAAAAAAGTTTTACTCTTTTCAATATCAACCTTAATTATATTTTTGCCTTTTTTCATAAGTATTATTTTAAACCAGGCAGAAGCAGTTTTAAGAAGGCCAAGAGCCACATACACATTTACCCTAGAAAAGGTTAAAGCTGAATTAGGTGTTAAAAAAATTATCTGGCACCAAGTAGAGTATACCTTCCGAGGTTTCATTATTTTAGATAAAACTATTATGAATGAGGGTATAGAAAATATGCGCTATGTCCCACCAAACAATCCTCCAGTTAACAATCTTATAAGATTTTTATTCATTATTGGGTTAATTTATGTCTTTATTTTCGAAAGGAAAAAACTCACTTTATGGTGGGCTGTATTTGGCTCGATTCTTATCACTCAAATCTTAAGCGACTTGCCCCCTAATTTTGGTAGAGGGTTATTCTATATCCCTTTTATCTATTTCATATGTGGAATATTTTTATACAAAATATGTGATTTTCTAAAAAAATCTTTTTCTCAACAAAAGTCTGTTTTATTTATATTCATCTCCTTTTTAATTATCACTGCCAGCTTTTCATTTTTCTCCGATATTAATTATTATTTCAAATGGATGAAAACAGACAATATTTATTCCGCCAGACAACCAGCCCTTGATTATAATGAGTTCGCTAAATGGCAAGAATATCAAATTGGACGTATTAAATTGGGCTTATACCCTGTTACAAATTATGAATGGTATGAAATTAGAAATAGTATAATAGATAACTGAAATGCCTGGTGATTTTTTCTCCATCTTAACCTGGTGGTTTTTAATTTTTAGCCTGGGTGTTGTTTTTCTTCCTCTGACTTTCTATTTCTTTTCCAAATTTTTTGATAAAGGCTATGCTTTGAGCAAAATTATGGCTATTTTGCTTGTTTCTTACTTCGTTTGGCTTTGTGGAAGTTTAAAAATTCTGCCCTTTACTAATAAAGATATCTGGCTAATTTTGGCTTTGCTGTTAGCCCTTAATTTGTTCATCGCCAAATCCCAACATTTGAAACTTAAATTATTATGGCATTCATCCTGGCGAATTTTCCTTTTTGAAGAGGTTCTCTTTCTTTTAGGCCTCACTTTTTGGACGTTGGTTCGTGGCTTTCAACCCAACATTCAGGGCTTGGAAAAATTCATGGATTTTGGCTTTGTCAACTCTATCTTGCGAAGTCAATATTTTCCTCCGGCCGATATGTGGTTAGCCGGTAAAACCATAAACTATTATTATTTTGGGCATCTCCTAACTGCCGTTTTAACCAAACTTTCCGGCCTTGACGCGGCCGTCACCTATAATCTCATGATTGCCACTTTATTCGCCCTGTCTTTTACCGCCACCTTTAGTCTGGGAGGAAATTTGGTTTTTGCTTTTAGTCCAAGGCTTTCAAGTAAAAATTTAAAAAAAATCATCGTTATTGGCTTGTTTTCTGCCTTGATTCTCAATTTAGGCGGTAATCTTCATTCTTTTTATTGGTTTTTAACCCATCATTTCACTTTTGCCAACTATTGGTATCCTGACGCTACTCGTTTTATTGTCCAACAATTCGGCGCGGCTGATAATACTATTCACGAGTTTCCCATCTATAGTTTTGTGGTCGCCGATTTACATGGACATCTCATTAATCTGCCCATGGTTTTACTCTTCATTTCATTAGTCTTTTCGTTGTTTGTCAATAAAATCTTTTTAATTAAAAATTTAAAATTGAGCCTGATGAATCTCATTTTCCCCGGATTAATTTTAGGCATCTTCTATATGACCAATGCCTGGGATTTACCTATTTATTTTTTGGTTCTTAGTTTGGCTATTCTTTGCGCTAATTATCAAAAATTTGGCTTTAAATTAAAAACTTTTATCAGAACCATTACTCTCGCTCTTGGCTGTTTGTTTATGGCCATCTTTTTTTCCTTGCCTTTTCATCTTCAGTTTAAATCCATTGCCAGCGGTACTGCCTTGACTGATTTTCAATCACCCCCATGGATGCTTTTGGTTTTATGGGGGTTTCCTTTGTTTATGACCATTAGTTTTCTACTTTTTTTGAAAAGACAAAAATTAAATCAAGTCGACTTTTTTATTTTAATTCTTCTTTTTGTTTCTTGGTTTTTAATTATCATTCCAGAATTCTTTTACATTAAAGACATTTATATCCATTCCTATCAAAGAGCCAACACCATGTTTAAGTTTACTTATCAATCCTTTGTCATGTTTAGTGTTTCTTCTGGCTATATCATTTTTCGTATCTTAATTGGCCTCAAAAATCGTCTCTTAAAATTTTTTTGTTCTTTGCTGTTTGTTGTTTGTTGTGTCTTTATATTCGTTTACCCCTATTTTGCCATTCGTTCCTACTATGGACTCAAAAATTACCAAGGGCTTTATGGTTTAAAATATTTCCAAGAACTCTATCCTAATGATTATCAAGCTCTTTTGTGGTTAAAGAAAAATGTTTCTGGCCAACCGATCATTCTTGAAGCTGTTGGTGAAAGTTACACTGATTTCGCCCGTGTTTCTGCCAATACCGGTCTACCGACAATTTTGGGTTGGCGAGTTCACGAATGGCTTTGGCGAGGTTCTTTTGACGAAGCCGGCAAAAGAACCGAAGAAGTTAAGGAAATTTATGAATCAGGAGATTTTGCAAAAACAAAAACCCTTTTAAAGAAATATCAAGTCAAGTTTGTTTTCATTGGCGCTCTGGAAAATCAAACTTACCCTCAATTGAAAGAAGATAAATTTGGGAAAATCGGCAAGACAGTTTTTTCTTCAGACAAGACTAAAATTTATCAATTAGATTTTTAACGTGGTTTTGAACTGCTTCCCAAGTGCCGTCTTTGGGAATTAAAACCCATTGATTATCATACTTTGCTTTTGAAGTTGGCGGGTTGATTAAAAAACCGTCATTCAAAACTTCCATCTTAAACTTACTCCTTCTCAACTTTAAGGCGATTTTAAATAAATCGCCATATTTTTCTTCGGGGATATCGGTTTTGATGTTAGTCAAAACGAGTTTAATTAATTGAATTAGGTGTTTGGGGTTGGCTAAAATTCGGGGGGTAGAAATCTTTCTTTCAATGGCTAATAACAACCTTTGTTGTCTTTGCGAACGGGCAAAATCAGTTCCTTCCTCACCTTCGGCATTTCTTGAACGAACATATTTTAACGCTCGTTGACCGTCCATCCATTGTTTGCCGTCCTCAAAGCTGATTGTTTCATAGCGGCATTTATATTCCGGATCTCCATTACATAAATCATTTTCTTTTCCGGCAATCGGATATTTATAGTCATCAAACGCTCTTTCCACATTAACTTCCACCCCCTCTAAATTATCTACCATCTTAGTAAAAAGGCTGAAATCAACTATCACACCGTAATCTACTTTTTGGCCTAGAATCTCCCCAACAATTTTTTTGGTTTCTGCCAAGCCTTGGTAATGATAAACGGTATTTAATTTGGCCCGAATGGGGGCAATCCAAATATCTCGAGGCAAAGAAACAACTAGGGTTTTGCCGGTTTGATTTTCCAAGGAAAGAAAAATCATCGAATCAGTTAAATCACCACCGCTGTAATTTTCACCAGCCACACCCAAGACTAAAAGATTCGTTCGACCGGAAGGAGGTCGGAAAAAAAATAAAATACCCAGAACCATTACTCCTAGTGTTATCAGTCCTAAACCGAGCCAAAAGATAGTTTTTCTCAAACGATTACTCATGTTAGAATTTAATGATGCCCAACTTGGACAATAACATTCTATCTCAACTTAACCAAACCCAGCAAGAAGCAGTTACTTTTAGCCCTGGCCCACTTCTTATTTTAGCCGGCCCAGGCTCAGGTAAAACCAGAACTTTAATCCATCGGGCCGCCTGGTTGATTTTAAAAAAGAATGTTTCTCCGGAAAATCTTTTGCTTTTAACCTTTACCAATAAAGCGGCCGAGGAAATGAGGGAAAGATTAAAAAAAATCTTAGGGGAAAACAAAAAACAACTGCCTTGGGCCGGGACTTTTCATAGTTTTTGTGCCAGAGTTTTGAGAATTGACGGGCATTTTTTAAACATCCCCAAGAATTTCACAATTTATGACGATCGTGATCAGGAAGACACTATTAAAAAAGTTTTGGCAAAATTAGACCTTTCGCCAAAACAATACAAAACATCATCAGTCTTAGCCACCATTTCCCAAGCCAAAAACGAAATGATTACCGCCTTGGAATATCCGCAATATGCCCGGGGAACCTGGCAGGAAACCGTGGCTCGGATTTATTTAAAGTATCAGCAATTTCTTAAGGAATATCAGGCCTTGGATTTTGATGATTTGCTTTTGGAAACCGCCCGCCTTTTCCAAAAGGAAAAAAATGTTCTGAATAAATACCAAGACCAATACCACTGGGTTCTAATTGACGAATATCAGGACACCAATCATGCCCAATATCTTTTAACCAAGCTTTTGGTTAAAAAGCATCAAAATTTAAATGTCGTTGGGGATGCTAGCCAATGTCTGCCAAGTGGGACTGCTATTAGTACTCCTAAGGGTAAAAAGAAGATAGAAACCCTAAAGACTGGTAATCAAGTCATTGCTGCTAGTGGGAGAGGCAAAACGAACATATTCACTATAAAAAAAATTTATAAAAGGCAATTTAAAGAAAAACTTACTTGCATCACAACTAAAAGTGGTAAAAAAATACGTTTAACTCCTAATCACATTCTCTTCGCTGCACTAAAACCTACCAAAAATATTTATTTGGTATACCTCATGTATCGACGAGATAAGGGCTATCGGATTGGAATTACTAAGGGGCTACGAACAGGCGATAGTCGCCAAGGAAGAAAACCTTATGTTGGTTTAAATGCTCGTGGCAATCAGGAAGCCGCTGACAAAATGTGGATTCTTAAAACATGCCCTGAGAAACAAAAGGCTGTTTTCTGGGAATTATATTACTCTTATAAATATGGTCTTCCTACCCTGGTTTTTGATACTTGTGGGCGTGATATGAAAATTACTCAGAAACAAATCGACAATTTATTTTCTTCAATTAATACCACCAAGCGAGCAGAAAAACTTATAAGAGACTTTCATCTTAATCTTGATTTCCCTCACCATCGACCCAAGGGCATATCTGGCTACAAACAACCTGATCGACAAATTATCCACTTAAAATTTTTTGAGGACCCCAGACAAAGCATAAAAAGCCCCTGGGGTGCTCATAGAATTTCTCTTAATACCAGCGATCAAAGTTTAGAAAGAAAAATTAAACAGCATGGTTTTTATACTAGGCCTGGCAAAAAAAATACCTGGCGAACTGAAATTATGCGTCTAAAGTATAGTGACGCTCAAAAAACTGCTCAAGATTTAAGTAAAGCCGCTGGCGATATTGATATTTCCTGTGAAGCGTTTTTGGGAAAGAAAAGAAAATTTTTCTTCCATCCTGCCAGTCATATTCAACCCAAGATGATTATTGCCACTGAAAATAACGGCATTATTAAGGAGGAAACTGTTTCTAAAGTAAAATGGGAAAACTATAACGGATTTGTCTGGGATCTTGACGTCAACCAAGTACATAATTATTTAGCCAACGATATTGTCGTTCATAATTCAATTTACGGATGGCGAGGGGCTGATTATCGCAATTTGGTTAACCTCAAAGATGATTTTCCTCAACTTAAAGTTATTAATCTGGAGCAAAACTACCGTTCCACTCAAAGTATTTTGGATGCAGCTAATAATGTTATCAAAAAAAATACTACGCATCCGGTTTTAAATCTCTGGACCGTCAAAAAGGGTGGTGAAAAAATCTCTCTTTATGAAGCCCAAAACGAACAGGAAGAAGCCCAATTCATTGTGGAAATTATTAAAAATCATTTAATTTCTTCCCCTGACCTTTCTTTAAAAAGATTTGCTGTTTTGTATCGAACCAATGCCCAGTCAAGAATTATTGAAGAAACCTTACTCCATTCCGGTCTACCATACCTCTTGGTCGGTGGTGTTAGATTTTATGAAAGAAAAGAAATTAAAGATTGTTTGGCTTATTTGCGAGTGATAGCCAACCCTCAAGATAAAATTTCTCTCCAAAGGACGGAAAAATTAGGTAAAAACCGATTAAAAAAATTCCAAGAATTAGTCAAAAAAAATGAAGCTTCGCGCCACACTTCGCGTGTCGCAGTATCTTCTCCTCCTTCGCGAAGCGAAATCCTTCCGAAGTCCCGCTTGAGCGGGACGAAGGAGGATAAACAAAAAGTAATCTCAACCCTTGAATGGCTCAACCAAATTTTAGCCAAAACCGAATACCTACAAATCTATGACGAAAACGACCCCCAAGATTTGGCCCGGGTGGAAAACGTCAAAGAACTACGTTCGGTGGCGACGGAATTCCCTGATTTAAACCAGTTTTTGGAAAATGTCGCCCTAATCCAGCAGGAATACTTGCCCACCGGCAAAATTAATCCCCAAAAAGACAATAATGTGATTACTTTAATGACCGCTCATGCGGCCAAAGGCACTGAATTCCCGATTGTTTTTATCATCGGCCTTGAGGAAGGACTTTTCCCTCATGCCAGAGCTTTAATGGAAAAAAATGAAGTTGAAGAAGAAAGACGGCTTTGTTATGTGGCCATGACTCGGGCTCAAGAAAAACTTTATCTTTCCTACACCAAACGCCGTTTTTGTTTTGAGTCTCCGAAAAAGAAACCGAATAGGTTTCATTTCGGCGAAAAATCAAACAATCAGGTTTCCCGCTTTATTAATGATATCCCCACTCATCTCCTTGATATGGTAAAATTTAAACAATGATTGTTAGAGAAGTTTTAGAAGAAGAAAAAAATCAGTTTAACCAAGTAGCTACTCACCCGCTCCAATCCTGGGAATGGGGAGAGTTCCGAAAAAAAACGGGCATCAAAGTTATCCGCTTGGGAGCCTTCGAAAGCAAAACCTTAAAAAGTAGTTATCAACTAACCATTCACCCTTTACCAAAAGTCAACTATACTATTATTTACTTTCCCAAAGGACCGATGCCTGACAAAATCATGTTAGAGGCTCTCAAAAAACTTGGTGTTGAAGAAAAAGCAATTCTTATCAAGATGGAGCCTAATATCAAAGAAAACCAAGATGTCGTCAATTTTCTGCTAGCCAATGGTTGCCAGCAAGGGAAACCTCTTTTTACTAAATATACCTTCCAGCTTGATTTGCAAAAAACCGAGGAACAATTGTTGGCCGATATGAAACCCAAAACCCGCTATAACATCGGTGTCGCCCAAAAACATGGCGTGGAAGTGGTGAGGGATAATTCGCCCGAAGCTTTCGAAACTTACTTAAAACTGGCAGGGGAAACAACCAAAAGACAAAAATTTTACGCCCATACGGCTGATTACCATCGCCAAATGTGGGAAACCATGCGCTCTTCAGACATCGCTCATCTTTTCTTAGCCAAATATCAAGGTCAAATTTTGGCCGCCTACATTTTCTTTGTTTTCAACAAAGTCCTTTATTATCCTTACGGTGCTTCCACCAGAGAACACCGAGAAGTTATGCCAACCTACGCTTTATTTTGGGAAGCCATTAAATTCGGGCAAAAAATGGGTTGTAAACTTTTTGATATGTGGGGGAGTTTAGGACCTAATCCAAACCCAAAGGACCCTTGGTATGGTTTCCATCAATTTAAAGAGGGTTTTGGAGCTCAATTGGTAGGGTTTATTGGGACTTACGATTTGGTCATCAATCCAACACTTTATAAACTTTTTAATCTTATCAACAATCTCCGCTGGAAATTTCTGCGCCTAAAACCAACTATTTCTTTTTAAGTCGAGTGACTCTACCCATCTTTGTACCAACAGATTCGCCCTTGGCAAATTTCAAAATAACATCTTTCTCATAGCCAGCAATGGCTACACGCAATTTCCGTTTAGCACAACGAGAGGCTTCTTTTAGCTTTGTCATCATCCCCCCAGTTAAATCTGCGGGTATATCTTGAGTACTAATTTCTTCATATAATTGGGCACCTGGGTTAATCTTAGGATCAGCCGTATAAATTCCCCCTTCATCAGTTAAAAAAAGAATGGCATCGGCTCCAATCTTTAAAGCCGTCATCTTGGCTAATTGATCATTCTCGCTAATTTTTCTCTCCATTAGTTTTATCTCTTTGTCTGAGACAGGGTCATTTTCATTAACAATAGGAATTTGTCCTATCTTCCAAAGATCAAAGATGCACTGTATAACCTCACCCCTTTCTCTTTCATTAGACCAATTAGTGAAAGTCACCAGTAGTTGGCCAGGGGTTTTCCCAAACTTTCTGAAAGCTTCTTCCCACTTTTTCATTAAAAGAGGCTGTCCTATTGCCGCCAATACTTGCCTATCAATATCTTCTGTCTCTAACTCTAAATCTTCCAATTCTTCTCTCCCAGCCTTTATGGCCCCAGAACTAATGATGATAACCTCAACCCCTTGCTTTTGAAGTTCTGCAACCTGTCTGGCATAATCATCAAAAATCTTTTGATTTAATTCCTTCTTACCATCCTGACTACATAAATTTTCAGTACCACACTTAACGACTAAACTCCTTGGTAAAATTCTCTTCTTACCTTCTTTAGAAATTGGGGTTTTAATTCGAAACATGAGAAGATTATATCAAAACCCTCTCAGCTTTCAAACCTTATTGCCAGGCATCACAGAAGTCACACAAAGATTGGATTCTTTAAGCTGAATTTCTAATTTTTTCTGTCCTCTAAAATATATGGTCTTCATTCCCATCAGTTTTGCTGGTGACAAAAGAGATAATTGATCATCAACATACAAACATTGCCTAGGTTTTACTTCAAGCTCTTTAATAATAAACCTATAGATTCTTGGATCTGGTTTTGTAAAACCAAAATATCCTGAACTGATGATAACGTCGAAATAATCATTAAGCTTGAATACTTTTCTTTTATAATCAATCCATTCTCTACCAATCGTTGCTAAAGCTGCTAGTCGATAATTTTCCTTAAGTTTTGAAAGTAAATCCAGCATATTTTCAATTGGTTTTTGATATTTTCTCCAAAGCTGTTTAGCCTTCTCAATCTCTATAATCTTTGCGCCTGCAGTTTGTAAAAAAGTCTTCCAAAAATCTTCTTCTGTTATCTTTCCTATCTTGAAAGCTGGCCAAGCAGCTTTCCATCCTCTCTCCATATCATCGTAAGAAACTCCAAAATAATCAGAATAAGCTTGGAATTTTTCCGGGCAATCAAAATGCCAGTCATTAGTTAATACGACGCCACCTAAATCAAAAATTATGGTTGTTATCTCCACAAAGAAATTATAACAAACAATAGATTTAATTGAAGACCTACGAAGCTAGCTCTTTATCGTGGGAGAAGTTAGAACTATAATTTCTTAAAAATCTCGATTGTTTTTTTGACTTCTTGGACAATACCTTTAATACAAGGGTAATTTTTAACTTCCTTTTCATTCACCCAAGCATAATCAGTAAAAGAACCTTTTTCTAGTTTAACTTTCCCGCTTTTATACCTTGCCGCAAATTTAACCAAAACTACCGGAATACCATCCGGACGAACAAAAGTCACATCATTGATAAAATGGATTTCTTTTTCAATATTAACCCCCGCTTCTTCTTTAGCTTCTCTGACTAGAAGTTTAGCAATCATATCTTCAAAATCAAGAACATCGCCATTATATCTGGTTGGATTTTTGAGATCTAAATCTTTCCACTCTAACTTTCCACCAGGAACGGCATATTTCCCCGGATGGACAACTTCTCTTTCATCTCTTTTAAGAATCAAACAGCGTTTATCTTTAGCACGATAAACAACTACGTTAGCCACAAAATAAAAAAGCTTATTCTTTTTGGCATCTTTAAGACTGATTTTTGAAGCTTTTGCCATGTGTTAGTTTAATTTTTGATTATCAACTCCAAGCTTCGCAGATTAATTTATATTCACAAAAGTCACACAACTTACTTGGAGTAGGCTCAAATGAGCTCACCGCCACCTCTTGAGCTTTGTTGAGGATTTCTTTCTTGGCTTGTGCTAGCTGTTCGGTAGTCCTTTTGGTGGATTTTTTTTCACCAGCATCCAAAAAATAGAAAGTCAAGACAACTTCTTCTGGTTTTTTGTTAAAAATCCCCTTGTCAGTTGCCGCTAGGGCATAGACCGTCATCTGTAATGATTTATCAACTTCTTTTTGCTCCATCGTTTTGCCAGTTTTGTAATCAATGATTTCTAAAAACCCATCTTTTTTCTCATTAATCCGGTCAATTTTCCCTGCAATTTTTAAATTGGGCGCGATTTTAAGGGTAAAGAGTTGTTCCAGGGCCATAATTTTTACCTTAGGATTAAAATCTTTATAGAAATTAACTAACATCTTTTCTGCTTGCTGTTTCATTTTCCTTTCATGAGCTTTACTGGCATAGCCCACAGAAGACCAATTGGTTTCTAAAATAGCCATCAGATCTTTTTGGGTTAATTTTTTCCTATCTTTAATACTCTCCCCAAATTCTTTTAAGGTTTTATGAATAGAATCACCAAAACTTTGCGCCCCTGAGGGTGAAACAGGAATTTTTTGCAAAAAACGATAGCGGTATTGCAAAGGACAATTATTAAAAGCCTCAATTTGGGAAAAAGAAAGACGATCAATGGGTAATGGATAATGGATAATGGATAATGGACTTGTTTCTTTTTGTTTCCGCCACTCAACAAGAGGTAATTGCTTTTCCTTAATAGCTAAATGGCTTAATTGCTTAATGGCTATTTCTCCCAGAGTTTCAATTACAAAAGGGGAAAGTTTCTTTTCTCTTTTCCCCTCACCGTAATAATCGGCGGCCGTCAGGAAAAGCCGATCGCGCGCTCGAGTCATGCCGACATAAAAAAGTCGTCTTTCCTCTTGCTCGTGATAATCGCCCACGGGGAGAATTTCCTTGATTAATTTTTCAGGAATGGGAATCTGTTCGCGTCTTTCACGGGTAGGAAAACGTTCAGAAACTAAATTAACCAAAAAAACCACGGGAAATTCCAAGCCCTTGGCAGAATGAACGGTTAAAAGATTGATCCGATTTTCCTCAAACCAATCTATATTATTAGCCAAGGGTGATTCACCTAATTCCATAGAGAGATTGAGCCAATCGACCACCGCCTGAACTGAAGCATCCTCATGGTCAACCTCATAGGTTCGCAAACGGTCAAAAAATTTAGCCACATTTTGAGCCACTTTTTCTTCGGTTGGCGTTTTATATTCCGTCATTTTTCGCAAAAGCCCGCTGTCTTCCAGGAAATAATAAAGAATCTGTCCGGCAGTTTCTTTTCTTAATAGGCCTAAATGGCGGTGAATCATTTTGACAAAATTATTTACTTGTTCCTTGGTTTTTTGGCTGATAAAGATTTTTTCCGCCTGCTCGCAGGCCTCAAACAGGCAAAGGTTTTGCTTGCGACCGTAGTTATTAACTGCGGCTAAATCGCGGGGGTTAATATCAAAATATTCCATGGATAAAACCCGGTACAAAGCGACATTATCTTCAAAATTATAAAGAACCTTAAGATAGGCAATTAAATCTTTCACCTCACTCTGGCGGAAAAGCTGCCCAGGACCTAAAAACTGGTAAGGAATACCAGCTCGCGCTAAAGCCCGAACAAAAGGTTCAATATGATTGTTGGCCCTGACTAAAATAGCAAAATCAGAAAATTGAAGTTTTGAGTTTTGAGTTTTAAGTTTTGAGATGGTTCTTGCGACCATTTCCGCTTCATTTTCCACCCGATCGGCGTGAAGAAATTCAATAGGCCAAGATTTAGTCCCACGTACCGCTTTCAGATGTTTATCAATTTTTTCTTTAACTTCCAAACGGTCAGGATTATTATTTTGAATTAGTTGATAGGCTTTGTCCAAAATCTCTTGTGTTGAACGATAGTTTTTAACCAAAACAATGATTTTGGCTTTGGGAAAAATCTTTCGAAACTGAATAACGTTAGAAATGGCGGCTCCCCGCCAGCGATAAATCGATTGGTCATCGTCGGCACAAACGGTCAGATTCTGTTTTTTGCCTGCCAGCAAAATTGCCAGCTGGTTTTGGGCGTAATTGGTATCCTGGAATTCATCCACCAAAACATATTTAAATTGGCCTTGGTATTGTTGTAAAACATTTTTGCGAGTACGAAAAAGCTTTAGGGTTTTATCAATTAAATCACCAAAATCCATCAAGCCTTCCTTAATTTTCAACTCCTCATAGGTTTGATATGCCCTGGCTAATTCTAAATATTTTTTAATTTCTTCCCTTTGTTCTATGTTCTTTGTTCTTTGTTCTCGAACCCAATGAAGATATTCACTGGGTGATACATCTTCATCTTTTAATCTCGAGAAATGCTGAAGCAGACCACTGATAAATTTCGTCGGGTTGCCCAAAGGGCGAAAATATTGTAAATCAAATTTAAAAAGATTTTTAATCAGAAATTGAGTTGTTTCGGCTTCGGTCATGAGTTTATAACGAGGATCCAAGCCAATATGAATGGCTTCCTGCCTTAAAACCCGATCGCAAAAAGAATGAAAGGTGGAAATCCACATGTCGGTATAACCATAGGGCATGGCAATATCAACCCTTTCTTCCATTTCTCGAGCGGCTTTGTCAGTAAAAGTTAAGGCTAAAATTTGGGCTGGTTTGGCCTTGCCGGAGGAAACAAGAAATTTAATTCTTTCGGTGATAACTGTCGTTTTGCCGGTCCCTGCCCCGGCAATAATCAAAAGCGGCCCTTCGCCAAATTTTACCGCTTCAAGCTGTTCCTTGTTCAACTTTTTTTCTTCATCAACCATAAAGCTATTATACTCCCACTCTTGACTTTTAAAACTAAAAAGAATATCTTTTAATTAAAGCTGCCAAGAGCAGTTTTTTTCATCAAATGGACAAGGAAGCTAAAAAAACAATAGAAATTGACAGACCTATGGTTGAACGAGCAAAAGAAATCTTAGGGCGCGATTTCTTGGGCGTGGAAGCCACAAAGAAATTAGAGCAGGAGCTTAAGAAAGTGGAGGTTAATGTCGAATTTGCAATAGACAGACTTCCTTCATTTCCTTATACAGAGGAAGATCTTCAAGTAGCCAAATTTAATGATGAAATGTTGGTGCTTCGACCAGGAGTGATGTTGAGAGAAGAAAGAAAAGAGCCAATCACTTTAATTGAATTTCGAGAATTGTTTAAGCTCGATCCCTTAGGTAAAATGCAAACTCTGTTTTACTCCTTACGTCCTGGTGCTTGCGATTGGTATAAAAAGGAACTATTTGCAACTCAATCTGGGAAAATAAATTTGGGCTGGTCATTAGTTAAGAAAGATGTTTTAGATGGTTCGACAGGTATAAATTGGTATGATCAAGAAGAGCTTCTTCGGCTATATGGAATAGGTTTAAAAAGAAAAGGTGCAAAAAATACCTCTATTAGACGAAGGATCCCCATAGAAGCAGTCTACGACGAACTCCTTTATTATGTAAATACGGGAAAAAGACTTCTTCAATATAAACTTGATTGGGGGCAGTCATGTACGTCTACTGGTCGCTTCATCTGTGTGGGTTACTTCGATTCAGGGGGCATAAATGTGAGCGCTTTCCTACCCAAGGAGTCAAACCCCACCACCGGCACTTGTCCTTGCCGGTAGCCTAATTACATAAGATTTAATCCGTTTCTTTTAATTCTTTTATTTCTTTTTTTGTCCCCCCACCTAAATTTTGGGTGGAGTTGATTTTTTGGCCTAGTTGGGTAAAGCCAGTGTTTACATTACTCATTTGGTTATAAGCATTCTGCACATGTTTGCCTAAAACCGCCAGATTTTCTTCAACTTTCAAGTAATCTTTTTGAATGGCCTTGATGGCAGCTAAAATATATTGAGCCCGCTCCTCAATTTTTTGCCCTTCAAAACTCATTAAAATGGCTCTTAAATAAGCGTAAAAAGTCGTGGGAGAAACCGGCAAGACTCTTTTTTTGCCACCATAATCAAAAAGCTCGGTATTATTGACGACTTCATAGTAAACTGTTTCCGACGGCAAATACATCAGGGCGTAATCAATTGTTCCTTCCTCGGTTAAAATATACTTTGAGGCGATATCATCAATATGTTTTTTAACATCTTTGATAAATTCTTTCTCCGCCGCTTTTTTTTCAGTCTCGTTTTGAGCCCCGACCATGCGGCGAAAATTTTCCATGGGAAATTTGGAATCTACCGGGATAATGCCAGCCGAGGTTTTAATGGCCGCATCAACCTTTACTCCCGATTTAAAGGTATGTTGTAGAAAAAAGGAGCTTTTCGGCAACATTTGGGCGAGTAATTCTTTTAAAACCTGTTCACCAATATTACCTCGCAGTTTGGGCGAGCGAAGGAATTCTTGAATATCTTTCATTCCCCGGCCAATCTCCGACATCTCGCCGATGTTGCGCTGCACCTGACCAATGACCCGGGCGGCATTATCCAAGCGTTCATTAATCGACCGGGACATTATTTGACTTGATTGTTGTTGAGATTTCAGCCATTCCTTAAGAGTTTCATCGGGTTTGGTCGCTTCCTTAATTTCGCCAAGTCTTTTGAGAATTAAAAAAACAGCAATAACTAAGGCTAGTATCATTAAAACGGAAAGAAGATAAAGTTCAGGTACCATCGGTTTTCTATTTTACCATTAATTGAGATACAATTAAATCGTGGAAAAAACTACTGCGGCGAAAATTAAAAGGCGCAAAAATTTCCTGCCGGCGCTAATTTTAGCTCTGGTTTTTTGGGGTCTTTGGGGATGGTTGATTTATTCTTTTCCTCCTGCCAATAACCTTTTAATTGCTGCTTTCTCGTTGCTGCTTTTCTTGGCAACTTTTCTATCCGGCGCCTTAATCTTTGCCAACTCAAAATTGGGATTAATCACGGCTTTATGGCTGATTCTTTTTCTTTCTTTCCGCTACTTTAAAATCGGTAATGTTCTCAACCTTTCTCTTTTAATAATTATCTTCCTACTCTTAGGTATTTATTTATTCAAATCACGCCACTAATCAGTTGACAAATTATTTGGGAAGTGATTTAATTAATTCAACCTTTAATTCTCCTGCCCCATTTAATTAATTAAACTGCTTTAAACACCATTATTATGCAGGTTTCAAAAAAGAAAATCAGTCCAAAGATTAAAAAACAAATTTCTAACCTCTTGTATCAGGTCGTTACTGATATCAAAAATCCCACTGAAGCCAAAGATTTCTTGGCCAGTTTTTTAGGCAACAACGAACAAGAAGTTATTACCAGAAGATTGGGAATCACCTACTTTTTAGAAAAGGGCAAGACCTACAGTTGGATTAAGGAAAACCTAGCTGTTTCCTCAACCACAGTTGCCACTGTTGCCCGCGAAGCAAAAAAAGGTAAAGGGTTTAAGATAGCTTTGCAAAAAATCCACGCTGACGAATGGGCCGGAAGATGGGCGAAAAAGATTAGCCAGATGTTTAAAAGACGTAAGTAATCTTTGGCAAGCTAAAGACTTACGTCAGCCTCCTTTCAAAAGGAGGTTTTTTAGTTTAATGAATCATTTGTCTGCAACTATCCAATACGTAAACACCATACCTAACTGGTTGACTTTTCTAATCTCAAAAGATACAATAAACTTACATATGAAAAAGGTAATAATCGACAAAGGGAAATTAAAATCTCTCTATCACAAACAGTTTTTTTCTTCTAGGGCTATTGCCAAAATTTATAATTGCGACCATGGGGTCATTCTTCGAAATCTAAGAAAATATAATCTTTCTGTAAGAAAACCCAAAAGGAAAATTAAAATTCCTAAAGGAGAACTCGAAAATCTGTATATCAAAAAGAAACTTTCTGCTTATAAAATAGCTAAGCTCTATAATTGTAGTTCAGGAACTATCTATCACAAACTCAAGAAATTCGGAATGCTAATCCGGCCATTAAAAAGAGTGAGCATAAAAAGAGACAGGCTTTATGATTTGTACTTTAATAAGCGGCTTTCTCTGGCAGCGATTAGCAAATTATATGGATGTAATCCAGTAACAATCTTTAAGAAAATGAAGAAATATGAGCTTTCTCGCCGCACAAGCTGGGAAACAAACGAAAAGCATCCTAAGTATAACTTTAGTGGGAATCTCGATGAGAAAGCCTACCTTTTAGGCTTTAGAGCCGGTGATTTAGGAGTAAGAAAAACAAGCGAGATTACTGGGACTATACACGTTGCTTGCAGTTCAACTAAACTTGCTCAAGTTCAGCTGATAGAAAACCTCTTTAAAAAATACGGCCCAGTTTGGATCAGTAAACCAAATAAAAGAGGAGTTCAAAGCGTAGATACTCTCATTAACTCTTCATTCTCTTTTCTTCTTCTAAAAGAAGACAAAATCAGCAGTTGGATCCTGAAAAACAAAAAATATTTTGTGGCTTACTTAGCTGGATATACCGATGCCGAAGGAAGTATCGGAATATATGACAATCGGGCTAAGTTCAGAATTGGCTCATATGATATTGGCATCCTGAGAGAAATCACAAAAACCCTCACCAATCAAGGAATTAAAGCAATTCTAAAATTAGAAAGGAAGAAGGAGACTAGAAAATTGAACGGTGATTTCTGGCGAATAACAATTAACGAAAAAAACTCTCTTACCTCCCTATTCCAATTAATTAGACTCCATCTTAAACATTCTGATAGAATAAAAGCAATGGAAAGGGCAATCAAAAATATAGAAGAGAGAAATAAGAAAATCCTCTCTAGATTTAAAAAGGAAAGATATGAATAACAAAAAATTTTATGTTACTACTGCCATCGATTATGCCAATGATGTAATTCATATCGGCCATTCTTATCAAAAAATTATAGCTGATGTTTTAGCACGTTATCATCGGCTAATTGGCAATGAGACTTACTTTCTCACGGGGACTGATGAACACGGTCAAAAAGTAGAAAAAAGTGCTAAAGACCGCGGTATTAATCCTAAAAAATTCGTGGACAAAATTGTTGCCGCCGATAAGGCCGAATGGGATAGTCTGAATATCTCTTATGACCGTTTTATCAGAACCACTGATGACGATCATATTAAATTTGCCCAAAAATTTTATCTCAAATCTAAGGCAGCGGGCGATATTTATCTCGGGACATACGATGGACTTTACTGTGAAGGATGTGAAGCTTATCTAACTGAGTCGGATTTGATAGACGGTAAATGCCCTTTCCACCCAGATCGAGAACCTCTACATATTACCGAAAAAAACTATTTTTTCCGCCTATCGAAATACCAAAAGTTTTTAGAGGAACTAATTGAAAAAAATCCAAGCTTTGTAATCCCTAAAAATAAGTGCAAGGAGGCTTTAGCTTTTATAAAAAGAGGGTTAAAAGATTTCGCCGTTAGTCGTCCAAATATCAAATGGGGTATTCCTATCCCCAACAATCCCAAACAGACAATTTACGTTTGGTTTGATGCCCTTATTAATTATCTTACTTTTGGCGTAGAAAAAAAATGCTGGCCGGCAGACATCCATGTTTTAGGAAAGGATAATTTACGATTCCATACAATCTATTGGCCGGCAATGTTGAAAAGCGCCGGCTATGAACTACCTAAAACAATTCTTGTTCATGATTTTATAAGTCTTAATGGCCAAAAAATTAGTAAATCTTTGGGAAATATTATCAGACCGTCAAAATTAGTGAAACAATTTGGCACCGATGCAATCAGATATTACTTCTTGCGTTTTGGTCCTTTAAGAAACGACATTGACTTCACTATCGAAAAGTTTAAAGAAGTTTATAATGCCGATTTGGCTAATGGCTTGGGCAACTTAGTCGCTAGAATCGCCAAGCTTTGTGAAATATATAAAGTTTATGCCGGGAGAGACACCACTAGTGAATTCTATCCTGAAATAAAATATTGTCTTGAAAATTTCCGATTTGATGAAGCTTTAAAATCCATCTGGGAGAGAACCAGTTATTTAGATAAATACCTCGATCAAAAAAAACCATGGAAAAAATCTGGATTTCACGGAAAAGCAATATGGACTGATCTTATTGAAGGACTAAGAGAAATTACCTTTAATCTTAAACCTTTCCTTCCAGAAACTGCCGAAAAGATTCTAAAACAATTTCAGGGTCCGAAAATTAAATCAGAAGCACCACTTTTCCCGAGATTAAAATAATGCTAAAAAACTCTTCAGAATCTAAAAAACCATTGGTGTCTTTTGTTATTAGAACAAAAAACGAAGCAAGATGGATTGGAAAAGTATTAGAAGCCTTAAACCAACAAACCCTTAAGAATTTTGAAACTGTTATTGTTGACTCCGGCTCAACCGATAAAACCCTAGAAATAATCAGAAAATTTCCCATAAAACTTATTCTAATTAAACCGGAAGAATTCAATTACAGTTATGCCTTAAACATAGGTATTAATAAAGCCCGAGGGGAAATTATTTGTATTATTAGTGGTCATTCACTTCCTATCTCAAAAACATGGCTTGAAGACGGTTTGAAAAATTTCAAAAATCCTAAGGTAGCAGCCGTAAACGGCTATTATAGTTCTCTCCCCATTAGTTATTATTCAGGAAAATTAGGTGAATTACTTTTTAACCTACATGGTTTGAAAAGAAAAAATTTTTGTCCCTGGATGACTAACACCAGCGCTCTTATTAGAAGAATTTTGTGGCAGAAATATCCTTTTGATGAAAAACTTCCTGAATGTGAGGATTACGACTGGGCTTACGAGATGATTGCTCGAGGTTATAATGTCATTAAAGATCCAAAATTTAGTGTCTTCCATTCTCATTGTTATCTTGGTCGCCCAGGATATCTGCGCAAACTACCACAGTGGAAAAAAATCTGTGCTTTCATTGATAAACGCAAGCGCCCAAGGAAATCATTTACTAGAATTAAAATAAATTTATGCTAGTTGATACTCACGCTCATCTTAATTTTTCTGACTATAAAAATGACCTGGATAAGGTAATTAACCAGGCTATCAAAGATGGGGTGACGAAAATTATTTGTGTCAGCAGCAATCTCGCTGATTCGGCCAAAGCTATTGAGATTGCGAAAAAGTATCCTGGTGTTATTTATGCCGCTGTCGGTATTCACCCCCACCAAACCGATCCCAAAAATAAACTCTCATTAAAAAAACAAATTGAGGCTTTAACTAAATTAGCCAAGCAACCAGAAGTTATCGCCATCGGAGAGTGTGGTTTAGATTATTCACCAGCCCCACCTCCAGAAAGGGATAGAAGTAAAGGGGAACAAATTTTTCTTTTTGAAAAGCAGATTGAGCTGGCCTTAAATCTAAATTTGCCGATTTTAGTTCATTCCCGCAAGGCTTTTAATGAAGTCCTTTTCATCCTAAAAAGACATCTTAATTCTTCAAAAGGAAAGTTGGCCGGTGTTTTTCATTGTTATTCCGGGGGCAAAAGCGACATTAAAAAAGTCGAGGAAGTTGGTTTTTATTTTGGCCTTGACGGCAATCTGACCTACGACAGTGGTCTACAGAATGTGACCAAGCTCATTCCCTTGGAAAAAATTTTATTAGAAACTGACTGCCCTTTTCTTTCACCCGAACCTTATCGTGGTTTGAGAAATGAAGCCTATTCGGCTTCTTTCTGGCGAAATGAACCCAAAAATGTTAGAATAATAGCTGAATTTTTAGCTCAACTGAAAGGCCTGACTCTTAACCAATTAGCGAAAATCGTTACGAAAAATACTCATGCAGCGTTTTTTGGAAAAACACGATAAAAAAATTCAAAGACTTTTGGAAATTCTTCCCGGCGGAACAGCCTGGACTTTTATTCTCTTCCCTTTATGGGGCGCTTTTTTCATTCCACGGGTAGTGGCTTATTTTACCATCGCCTTCTTGGTTTTTTGGCTTTACCGTTCTTTTCAAGGCGGAATTTTAGGAGTCGCCGGTTATATCAAAATTCGTCGTAGTGAAAAAACTAACTGGTTTAAGAAATACCAACAAGATAAAAAGGGAGACTCGCTCTCATGGAAAGAGATTAAACACATCATTATCATCCCCAACTACAACGAATCAGTCAAAACTATCAGCACCACGCTGGAGGTTTTAAGTAATCAAAAAGATATTGATAAAAAGCAACTCATTGTTGTTTTAGCTATGGAGGAAAGAGCGGCCGGAGCTCATGAACGGGCGGAGGAATTACTAAGGCAATTTAAAGGACAATTTGGCCAATTAGTGACAACTTTCCACCCTGATGGCATTGTCGGTGAGATAAAAGGCAAAGCCTCTAACGAGGCTTGGGCCGCGAAAGAAATTAAAAAGATTCTTGTTGATAGAGAAGGTTTGGATATTAACCATATCACCATTACTAGTTGTGACGCCGACGCTCGCTTTCATTCTCAATATTTTTCGGCTTTAACCTATTGTTTTACCCTCAATAAAAACCGCTATTTGCGTTTTTGGCAGTCACCTATCTGTTGGTACAACAATTATTGGCAGGTACCGGCTTTTGTCCGTATCACCGGCACCTTGAGCAATGTTGGCTACCTGGCGAGTATACAGGAACCAGATGGTTTATTTTTCAACTATTCTTCCTATTCCACTTCTTTAAAATTACTCGATGATGTTGGCTATTGGGATACCGATATTATTCCTGAAGATTGGCATATCTTTTTACAATCCTTTTTTGCTAAAAAGGGGTTGGTTGAAGTCGAGCCTATCTTTTTACCGACAAGTATCGACGCTCCAGCCGGTAAAACTTATTTTGGGGCTTTAAAAAATCGTTACCAGCAATGTAAACGTCATGCTTGGGGAGCTACCGATATTCCTTACGCCATCAAACAGGCCTTCAAACACCCTGAGATTTCGCTTTTGACTAGATTTTTCCGAGTCTATAAAGTTATCGAAAGTCATCTTATTTGGTCGACCAACTGGTTTATCCTCACTTTGGGGGCTTGGTTACCAGCTTTGGTTAATCCTTTTTTTCGACAAACAGCCTTAAGTTATAACCTGCCGCGAGTTTCCCAGTATGTTTTAACTACCTGTCTCATTTTCCTAGCCACCATGATTATTCTTGATCGTCTTATCAGGCCCAAATTACCTAAAAAAACGGTCTCACGTCTTTTCCCACTTTGGGAAAACATTCAATGGATTTTGATGCCGGTGGCAGCTTTATTTATGGCTGTTCTACCTGGATTAGAATCGCAAACAAGATTAATGATTGGCAAAAGATTGGAATATCGAGTCACGGAAAAGTTGTAGAATATAATAACCTGCCGATATGAAGAAAAAAAAGCTGAAAAAGTTTTTTCTATCCTCTTGGCCTTTTCTTCTGATAATTTTAGTCTTCTTTTTACGAACTCCTTCATTATTCGAGCCTTTTGTCTACGCCGATGAGGGTATCTATCTAACCTTGGGTCAAGCTTTTAAAAAGGGCTTGGTTCTTTATCGTGATATTTATGATAATAAACCACCTTTAATCTACTTATTGGCTAGTTTTGCCAGCAACTTTTTCAACTATCGACTCATCCTTTTCCTCTGGAGTTTGGCTACTATTTTTGTTTTTTACCGACTGGCACAATTTCTTTTCGCCAAAAACCGATTCTCAGTTCTTCTCTCCGCCAGTGTTTTTGCGATTTTAACCAGCCTACCTACTTTTGAAGGTAATATCGCTAATGCCGAAAACTTTATGCTACTGCCGACCATCGCTGGTTTTTATCTAATCTTAAAATTTTTGGGGCATACAAAGACCAAGTTTAAATTTACCTTCACTTGGCTTTTGGCCGGTATTCTTTTTTGCTTGGCTGTTCTTTTTAAAGTCCCAGCTATTTTTGATTTCTTGGCCGCTTTACTGGTTTGCCTCCTTTTTACCGATCAAAAAGGTTTCAAAGTTATTCTTTCCCGCCTTTTATTCTTACTGGTCGGTTTTCTTATCCCCATCATTATCACTTTCATCTATTTCGGCTTTAAAAATTCTCTCACGTCATATCTGCAGGCGGCTTTTTTCCAAAATCTGCTTTATCTTTCCTCTTGGGGAAATCAGGTGGGTAAGGTCAGTAGTTTGCCTATTGGTCTTTTAACTAAGGGTGGTTTATTGCTTCTGATTATTTTGATTCTCTTTCTTTTCCGCCAAAAAATCTCTTTATCATTCAAAACAATTATCCTTTGGTTTTTTACCTCCCTTTTCGCCGCCCTTTTATCTTCACGTCCTTATCCTCACTATCTGCTTCAAATTTTGCCGGCTTTTTCGCTTTCGTGCGGCTTACTAAGCCTATCAAAAATAAAAATTTGGTTAAAATTATTGCCGGGTTATTTCAGTCTGATTCTTATTTGGATTTTTATCAGTTTTCACTTCTGGTATTACCCCAACCTCCCTTACTTTAAAAATTTTTATCAATTTGCTTTTAAAATTAAATCTCGCCAAGAGTATTTGAATTATTTTGACCATCAAGCTGGCTCTCTTTACCAAACAGCAGCTTTTTTAAGAAGTCATTCTGAGCCTCAAGAAAAAATTTTTGTCTGGGGAGTAAAACCCTCAATTTATGCCCTCACTCATCGTCTACCTGTCGGCCGCTACACAGTTTCTTACCATATTATCGATCTTCATAGCTATGAAGAAACCATCAACAGTCTCAAACAATCCCCGCCTCGTTGGTTGGTTTGGGCCCAGGACGAAAAAGCCTCTTTTCCTCAATTGCAAGATTTTGTCGAAAACAACTATGTTCCTTTTCAACAAATAGGTAATATGGAAATTTTCTATCGTCTCCCGAAAATCTCCCGGTTATGATAAAATTATTTAGGTCTGCCACCACCAAATATGAAATTAATTCCTTCTTTTGAAAGCCAGGGGTTAAAACAAATTTTCCAATTGGCCATTATCATTTGGTTTATTGAGGTTCTTTTAGTCATCATTACTTGGACTTTTTTGCCACCCCAATTACCGCTTTTTTACTCCCGTCCCTGGGGTGAAGAACAACTCGTTCATCCCGCCAATCTTTTTATTTTACCTGGTTTAGGTTTGTTGGTCTTTTTTGTCAATTTGTTTGTCCTTTCCTTTGTCCCAAAAGATGAAAAACTCATTAATCAAATTTTAATTAGCCTGATTTTGGTTTTTAATTTCTTGTCCTTAATCACGCTCATTCAGATTATTAGATTAGCCATTTAGCCATGATTTTAATTAAACTTATTATCTTGCCCTTGGTTGTGGCCTTTTTGGTCGCTTTGCTCACCACCCCTTTAACCATTAAACTGGCCTGGAAATTTGGTTTAGTTGACGACCCAACCAAAAGAAAACATCCGGCTAAACTTCATCAGAAGACTATTCCCCGAGCCGGGGTGATTCCTCTTTGGCTAGCCTTAGTAGTTGGGAGTGTTATTTTTCTGCCTCTTGACCGCTATCTTTTAGGCATCTTGGGTGGGGCTACCATTTTACTAATCTTAGGCATTTTGGATGATAAATATGACCTTAATCCTTATTTAAGGCTCGTTGGCTGTTTTTTAGCGGCCTTTTTGGTCGTGATTTCCGGTATTCGCATCTTTTTTATTACCAACCCTCTAGGTGGCGATATTATCCATTTCAACCAAATTCTGGCCATTTTACTTGCCCTCTTGTGGATTAGCTTTCTTGCCAATATTACCAACTGGTCAGCTGGTTTTGATGGACAACTTCCAGGCATTGTTGTGGTGGCCGCCTTAACCATCGGCTTTTTAGCTTTCCGTTTCTCGGCCGATATTACTCAATGGCCGGTGACAATTTTGGCGGCGGTAACAGCTGGCGCCTTTTTAGGTTTTTTGCCCTACAATTTCTACCCCCAAAAAATTATGCCAGGTTTCGGTGGAGGAACCTTGGCGGGTTTTCTTTTGGCGGTTTTAGCCATCTTATCCACCACCAAAATCGGAACACTCCTGGTGGTTTTGGGTATCCCTTTCATTGATGCTGTTTATTCCATTATCCGCCGGGTGACAACGGGCCGTTCGCCGGTCTGGGGCGACAGAGGCCATCTTCATCATAAACTTTTAGATGAATGGCACTGGGGGAAAAGAAGAACGGCTCTTTTTTATTGGGGAATAACTGCCCTATTAGGAATTTTAGCTTTGAATTTGCGCAGCCTGCAAAAATTTTATACAATGGTCATGTTACTGCTCATTATTGGCATCTTACTTTTATGGTTCAATTTCTTTTCAACCTATTTAAATCGATCCGGCCGCGGCAAACGCTCAAAAACTTAAGTCTTTTTGCCCCTTTAATCTTTTCTGGAAGTCTTTTTGTCGGTAAAAATTTTGGGACGATTGTCTGGGCGGTGGTCATTTTTTCCATGGCCACTTCCTCTTTATACTTAATCAACGATATTATCGATTTGCCTAACGACCGCCTCCATCCCCTTAAAAAAAATCGCCCAATTGCCTCGGGTAAAATACCTCTTCCCGTGGCCCTGTTTATCGCTATCTTGGGAATTTTTCTCTCCCTGTCTTTATCATTCAGTTTGGGTTTTTTCTTTTTCTTCACTCTTTTAACTTATCTAGTTTTACAACTTGGCTATACCTTTTATCTTAAAAACATCATTATTATAGACGTTCTGATTATTGCCAGTGGCTTTATTTTAAGAGTCTACGCTGGGGCCTTTGCCATCAACGTCCATATGAATGTTTGGTTCTTGCTTTGTGTCGTTTCTTTAGCTTTGTTCTTGTCTGTGGGTAAAAGAAGGGCGGAATTGGCTTTTTTGCAAGAAATGGCCCCTCACCACCGTAAAACTTTAACTTTTTATACCAATGATTTACTGGATGCTTATCTTTCGATGTTTGCCAACTCAACCTGGCTGGTTTATGCTCTTTTTACCTTTTTTGCCCCTCCGCCGATTGTCGGAACAGCCCCTATTTTGGCTAAACTGCCTTTAACCTTGGCCGGTATTAATAAATGGCTCATGACCACCATCCCTTTTGTTATCTACGGAGTCATGCGTTATATGAATATTGTCTACCAAGGTGAGCGGGCCGAATCGCCAGAAAAAGTTCTTCTGTCCGACGGGCCACTTTTAGCTACCGTCATCATTTGGGGTTTATTTGTTGTCTTCATCATCTACAGGGTGAAAGCCTAATCTAAACGTGGTCTTCCTCATCAACAATTGCTTCCGCTTTAGTTTTATGAATCGTCCCATCGGGATGGTTAGGCGGTGAATAAATGGTGTAAAGCTTCAAAGGCTCACTGCTGGAAGTATTAACCACATTATGCTCGGTTCCAGCTGGAACAATGATGGCTGAACCATCCTTAACCTCATGCTCCTCGCCGTTCATAATCACTTTTCCTTGGCCTTTTTCCACTCGAAAAAACTGGTCAACCGTCGGGTGAACTTCCATGCCAATTTCCTCATTGGGTTGAAGACTCATGACCACCAACTGGCTGTATTTGCCAGTAAAGATAACTTCACGAAAGAAAGCATTAGCCAAAGTTTTTTCTTCAATATTGCCAACAAAACCTACCATCTTTTTCACCCCCTTCCTAAATTATCAATTAATACTTAGTATAACATCCTATGCTTCGTGGTAAAATCAGAAAGAATATGATTATTATTTATATAACCTGCGAATCAACCAAGCAAGCCAAAGAGATAGGTAAACATCTTTTAAGAAAACGATTATGTGCTTGCGTTAATATTTTTGAGAACATAACCCCCATTTATTGGTGGCCACCAAAGAAAAACAAGCTTTGTGAAGATAAAGAGGTAGTATTAATTGTTAAAACGATTGAAGAGAAATTTAAAGCGATAGAAAAAGAAGTAACCAAAATTCATTCCTATGAAGTTCCCTGTATCTTTTCAATAAAGATTGATAGGGTTAACCAACCTTACTTAGATTGGTTAATGGGAGAAATTAAATAGACAATAGGTTAGAAAGACCTATTCCACTAACTCCACATAATGACTAAAAGAATTGCTGTTTTAATTTCCAATAAAGGCACAGGAAGTAATCTTCAAGCAATTATCGATTCTTGTCATTGGGGGAAAATTAAAGGAAGGGTAGTTGTGGTGGTAAGCGACAAGGCCGATGCCTACGGATTAATCAGGGCCAAAAAGCACAAAATCCCCACTCTGGTTAGGCCTTTTACCAAGTTTAAAGATCAAAAAGCAAGAAGGATTTACGGAGAAAAATTAGCCAAGAAATTAAAAGAAAAATATCAACCGGATTTAATCGTTTTGGCCGGTTGGATGATAATTCTCCCCTCCTCATTCTTGAAATATTTCCCCCAAGCGGTCATCAATCTTCATCCGGGTTTAATTCCTAACAAGAAGGGGGAAAGGTTGAGACTTTCCAACGGAAGTATCGCTCAACCATTTAAAGGAAAAATGGCTTCAGGCGCCATTCAGGCAGTTCTTAATTCAGGTATCACCATCTCTGGCTCAACCACCCATTTTGTCACCCTCGAAGTCGATTGGGGACCAGTAATTATGTGTGTTGAGGAAAAAATTAGGTCAAATGATTCAGTTGAATCTTATTATGCCCGGTTAAAGAAAAAAGAGCATCTTATCCTTTCTTTATCAGTGAAGCTCTTTTGTGAAGATAAATTAAAAATCGAAAAAAATTTAGTAAAAATTTTAGACAAGCGATGCCAGAAACATCAAAAATGAAGGTTTTAATCGTCGGTTCCGGCGGCAGAGAACATGCTTTGGCTTGGAAAATCAGCCAATCCAAAAAAGTCAGTCAAATTTTTATTGCTCCTGGTAATGCCGGTACGGCTCAAGTCGGCAGGAATATCAATATCGCCCCAAACGGCTTGGTTTCTCTTTTGCGCTTCAGCCTAAAAGAAAAAATTGATTTAACCGTGGTTGGGCCTGAAGAACCCCTAGGTTTAGGCCTTATTGATTTATTTGAAAAAAACAATCTGCCAATTTTTGGTCCCTCAAAAAAAGCGGCTCAACTTGAAACCTCAAAGGTATTCGCTAAGCGTTTTATGAAAAAATTCAACATCCCCACCGCAAAATTTAAGATATTTTCTGACTACCAAAAAGCCAAAAAATATTTAAAAGGTTGTCAATTCCCAAAGGTTTTAAAGGCCGATGGTTTAGCCGGCGGAAAGGGAGTTTCTGTTTGTTGGAATTTAGAGGAAGCCCTTCTAGTCCTGAAAAATATCATCGTGGAAAAAAAGTTCGGCCCAGCGGGAAAAAAGGTGGTAATTAAAGAGTGTTTAGTTGGTCAAGAAGCCTCAGTAATTTCTTTTATTGATGGTCAAACTGTTTTACCCTTGCCTGCCGCTCAAGATCATAAGCCTATTTTTGATGGCGATAAAGGACCAAACACGGGAGGGATGGGTGCCTACGTCCCTACCTCTTTTGTTGATGAGAAAACCTTAAGTCAAGTTATCAACCAAATTTTAAAGCCAACTATTTTAGGGATGAAAAAAATCAATCGTCCCTACAAAGGAATTTTGTATGCTGGTTTAATGTTAACCAAAGATGGCCCAAGGGTTTTAGAATTCAACTGTCGTTTTGGTGACCCGGAAACTCAACCCCAACTAATGCTTTTAAAATCTGATTTAGTTAATTTAATACTTGCTTGCATAAAGGGTAAATTAAAAGAGAGAAAAATTAGCTGGTATCCCGGTTTTTCTGTTTGCGTAGTTTTAGCTTCTGGGGGCTACCCGGGTGAGTATCAAAAGGGGCTTGAAATTAAAGGCCTACCAAAAAGAGGAACCTCTGGACTCCAAGTTTTCCAGGCGGGAACAAAATTCGAAAAAGGCAAAATTTTTACCAATGGAGGTCGGGTTTTAGGGGTAACAAGCCGGGGACAAACCCTAAAAGAAGCTATTAAAAAAGCCTACCTGGGGGCTAAAAAAATAAGGTTTAAAAACAAATATTACCGAGGCGATATTGGGGCTAAAGCTAGCAATTTTTACTTAACCAAATCTACATAAACTCCGGAAACCCAACCTTCTTTATCTTTTTCATATTCAATCTTAAGCCAGCCGCTCTTTTCTTCATTTAAGTAAGGATACATTTCGCCGGGATTGATTTTTGCGGCTTCTGTCGCGGTGGTTGAAGGTTCAGTTCTCACCCGCAAAAAACCGGTTGGGGTATCTTTAACTTTAACATAAGGCTTGGCTGGAGGGGTAGCTTCTAACCTTGGTGTTGTCTTTGGTATGGGGGTGGTTGTCGTCTTGGGGGTTGGTGTTACCTTACCACTTGGTGTAGGTGTCACCTTTCCTTCTTCAAGCTCACCGCTTGGCGTGGCTTGTTCAATTCCTTCTATTTTTTGAGCCAATTGAACATTGATAATTAATTTATAACCACCAACCGCGTGGGCCGAAACACTTCTTTCTTCATAACCAGAACTGCCGATCGTTACCTGATAGTCAGCCGGCACCAAATCATCAATAGTTAAAGGAGTGAAACCTTTTGGTTCGCCATTAACCTTAACCACAGCCTGGTCGGGTATCGAAACCACGGCTAGGGAGGATTTATCTTTGCGGCCGATTTTTTCTAAACTGATCATTTCACCGGAAGAAGCTGATTCACTACTACCTAAAGTTCGATTGATGGCGGTAATGATTCCCGGCAATAAATTAACTTTCCCTTCCCAGGAAATAAGGCTATCGGTGGTTGATTCGGGAACTAATTTAATGGTGTGTTCGCCGGCTTTTACTTTATCATTAAAAAAAGGCGTCATCCCGGCTTGGGTCCCATCGATAAAAACGGTAGCCCGTGGGGTAGCAGAAACTTGAAGAGCGCCAGGTCCTTGACGACCAAAAAATTTGCTTTTCACAATCAGGCCGATTAAAACTAAAACCAAAACCCCAACAACAATTATCAACCCTTTTTTCTTCATAAGATGAATAAGGATATCATAATCCATCATCATTTGTCAAAAAGAGTAAGGAATGATAAAATTTTAAACACGGCGCGATGGCGAAGTGGAAACGCTGGGGTCTGTCCTGCGAAGCAGGATCTAGCTTCGCTAGACAAAACAGTTAACAATGTTTTATGTTTACGTCTTAAAAAGTAAGAAAAATAATGATATTTACGTTGGCTACAGTGAGGATTTAAAAACAAGATTTGAAGCACATAATCAAGGGAAAGTAAAATCAACTAAGGTAAATAAGCCATGGGTTTTGGTCTACTACGAAGCTTATAAAGATAAAAAGGATGCAACTAAAAGAGAAAAACAATTAAAAGAACATAAAGCAAAAGCAGATTTAAAAAAGCAAATAGAAAATAGCTTAATTTAATAAGGCCACGTACTCGAGTAGTTCAGAGCGCCGTCTGCAAAACGGCTTACATGGGTGCAAATCCCATCGTGGCCTCCCAGAAGGTCTGTCATCCGCCGGTTTCCCGCGAAGCGGGATCAGGCTCCGCCTGACGATTCCGGCCTAGGCCTCAAGAATCTTAAACTTGACTTTTTAAAAAACATTTGTTATCTTTAATCCAAAAGCTGCTTAGGTGCAGCTTAAATTTTATAAACATAGAAGGGGGTGAAAAAATAATGGAAAGAGAATTATCGCTAGAAAAACTCCAGGGCCAAAAAAAAGAACTAGTAAAAGATTTTAAGGGTTTACTGCAGAAACAAACACAGAAAGCTTTAGAATTAGGGGTATTGGAACTAGGTGACAAGCTGTTTGAAAATTTAGGCAGAGAAGAACTAACTATAGATGAGAAAGAAATCGTTTTAGATATGGGAAATATTGCGAGGAACGATCGCTTTCTAAAAGATGACGGTACTGTAAATGATCGTGTCGTCTTAAAATCTGATGGGAAACTCTACCGCATGAAAATTCTTGTGGGAAGAAAAATAGGGGGAGATATAGCATTTTGGGCCCCTGTCACTAAAATGGAAATTCCTGATGAGGAGTACTTAATCTTTGCCCCAGAAGCCATCAAAAAGATAGACAGTAAAATCTCTACCCATACCCAACAAAATGAACTAAAGAGAATAGTAGATGTTGGAAACGTTACCCCTTGATGTTGGAAACGTCACCCCAAATGCCAAAGTGATATAGTCCATAGCGGGACCTGATTTTCATCCGCATCCTTCAAAACTTGCCCTGTCCTCTAAAACTTGACTTTTTGAGAATTTTTTGGTACTATAAGCCAAATCCTCCTATCGTAGGAGGATTTTTTTGTGGGCTAAATTAACCCACAATATGACTTATAAAAATGCCAAGAAATCTTTAAGGAAATTCTTTGAAAAAAGAACAATTCGCAAGATTTTTGGGTTCAATCTGGCCGCCGTGGTCCTATTCACCGGCGTGGTCAGCGCTCCTCTTTCCGCCTTCAATCAAACCCAAGCTCAAGAAACCGTGGCTTTAACCGCCCAGGTAGTTCAATTAACTACGGAAAGTTCTGTTCGTGTTCCCCTTGATTCTTTTGAAGTCACCCAAGGCTACTCCGGACTTCACCGTGGAGTGGACTTAAATGGGACTCTGGGCGATCCTGTTTACCCAGTTATGGATGGAACGGTTGAAGCTATTTTCTATAGCCGTTTCTCTTACGGCAACCACATTATTGTTAACCACGGTTCCGGTTTTAAATCTTTGTATGCTCACTTAGGTAAAGTGGTTGTTCAGGCCGGCCAAGATGTGGATAAAAATACCGTTTTAGGGACAGTTGGCTCCACTGGTTGGTCAACCGGCTCCCACCTTCATTTGGAGGTTTATGATTCTGATCGGACTTTCAACCCACTTCAAATTCTTAGATAAGAACCTGCCTTCGGCAGAACCTTGTTTCTTCGAAATAAGAACCTATAAGATTGACTTCGTAGATTAATTTGTTATACTTACCCAATTCAGCAGAGTGCGAGGGTTTGATAGTTAAAACGCAATTTTTTTAACTCTCACACAATGCTTTTAAATATATTCAGTTTTTACCTTAAAAAGGTAAGGCAACTTAACAATTCAATAAGGAGAAATGAAATGGAAGCGAAAGAAAGGATTATTGTGGCGCTTGATGTCGACACCGTTGAAAAAGCTAAACCACTCGTCGAGGAGCTTAGTGATTATGTTGGTGTTTTTAAAATTGGGCTTGAGTTTATTAACTCCATGCTTAAAGAAGTAATTTCGGGTTTTTGGTGGGAGGCTGTTCATAATCTATCAGAAATTCGTCAATTATTTAAATTGCTTTCAGGCCGAATTCTTTGGGATGGGAAGTTTAACGACATACCCAATACTGTAGCTGGTGCGGCACAGGTAATCACTAAATTAAATGTCAAAATGTTTAATATTCACTGTCTTTCTGGAATTGATGCTCTAATTGCCGCCAGAAAAACTGCAGAAGAAGTTAAAGAAAACAATCGACCGTTAATTTTGGGGGTGACAATCTTAACAAGCTTGAATTATCAAAATTTAGTCTCAATGGGAATTGTACGCAATATTGTCTATTCAGACAAGGAAGGACAGAAAAAAGCCGAACAGAATCAGATTCAGTATTTGGTTAAAAACCTTGCTCTTCTTGCTCAAGAAGCTGGTCTTGATGGAGTAATTTGTTCGCCTCAGGAAATTAAAATGCTTCGTGAATGTTGCCGGCCAAAATTCCTTATTGTCACACCGGGGATTCGTCCTGAATGGGCCGCTGTCGGCGATCAAAAAAGGATTATGACGCCTAAAGAAGCAATTGCTCTTGGTGCTGATTATTTAGTTATTGGTCGTCCTATCACTAGTCCACCACCAGAAATCGGCAGTCCTATTGAAGCCGCAAAAAGAATTACCCAAGAGATTGAGGAGGGGCTAAAAGAAAGAGGCTATTAAAAACTGAATAAAAAAACAAAACAAAAAAGCTACCTTAAAGGTAAAAACTACTTAGGTAGCTTTTTTAATGGAATGTTTAATAGTTTTCCCCGAATCAGCGTCTAAGATAAATTCGCCTTTTAATTTCTCTCCAAACAAAATTCTAGGAATCCACAATTTATCATTATCCCACATGGCTTCAAAAGGCAAATTTTCAAAAGCGAACCATTCCGGCTTCATCTCTTCTGATTCAACTGGCTCACTCTTCCATTCATCAACTAAAAAAACATTAACTTGCTGATTCCAATTTTTATCTTCCGGGGCATCAGGAAAAAGATAATCCAAAACAGCTACTTTTTTGAAACTAATTGGCTTTACCCCTATTTCTTCGAAAGTCTCCCTTATCAAAGCCTGCTCAACATTTTCTCCTTCTTTGACTTTTCCGCCAATTCCATTCCATTTGCCCTTCCCAAAACCTCTTTTCTTCATCGCTAAAAGAATTTGATTCTCTTTAATAAGAAAACACAAAGTACATTCTTGAAGGTTTTGTGGTTTTCTTTCTTTTTCTTTCATAACCACGAGAGTTTACATTCCCATTCCGCTGGGCATGCCGCCGCCCATAGGTTCTTTTTCTTTTTCGGGGAGATCGCAGACTAAACATTCAGTAGTGAGAATCATTGTAGCTACAGAAACCGCATTTTGGAGCGCGGTGCGGGTAACTTTGGCCGGATCAATAATGCCGGCTTTAATCATATCAACATATTCTCCCGTTAAAACATCAAAGCCAACCCCTGATTGATTCTTGCGAACATTGGCCACGACAACATTACCATCTTCTCCTGCATTTTCCGCCAAAAGTTTCATGGGTGATTCCATCGCCTTTTGGACAATCTTGGCCCCAGTTAACTCATCTCCAGATAAACCTTTCAAATCAATCGCTTTAGCGGCAGTTAATAAAACCACACCACCCCCAGGCACAATGCCTTCCTCAATCGCCGCTTTGGTGGCTGATACCGCATCCTTGACTCTTTCCTGTTTTTCTTTCATTTCGGTTTCGGTCGCGGCGCCGACTTCGATAACTGCCACACCACCGGAAAGCTTGGCTAATCTTTCCTCCAATTTCTCTTTGTCAAAATCCGAAGTTGTTCTTTCTAGCTCAGTTTTGATTTGTTTAATTCTACCCTCAATTAATTTTTTCTCTCCTTTGCCACCAACAATCACCGTATTATCTTTGTCAGCTGTCACCCGATCAGCCTGGCCCAAATCTTCCAAAGTCACGTCTTCCAACTTACGACCAATATCCTGGGAAATCACTGTCCCGCCGGTTAAAATGGCAATATCCTGAAGCATTTCTTTTCTGCGGTCACCAAAACCAGGGGCCTCAACCGCCAAAACATTAAAGGTTCCACGAAGTTTATTAACAACTAACGTAGCTAAAGCTTCGCCGTCAACTTCATCAGCAATAATCACCAAATTTTTGGAAACTTTGACCAATTTTTCCAGGAAAGGTAGTAATTCCTGAATCGAAGAAATTTTCTTGTCAGTTAATAAAATATAGGCATCTTCAATCGTCGCTTCCATTGTGTCAGGATTGGTAATAAAGTAAGCAGAAGTATAGCCCTTGTCAAACTCCATCCCTTCCTTATAATCAATCACTAGTTCTAAGCCCTTACCTTCCTCAACCGTCACCACGCCGTTTGAGCCAACCCTTTTCAGGGCTTCGGCAATTTTGTTGCCGATTTCTTCATTTTGAGCGGAAATGGTGGCGACTTGGGTAATTTTGTCGGAGTTGTCTTTAACTGGATGAGCTTGTTTTTTAATAGAATCTAAAACTTGAGCCGCGGCTTTTTCAATGCCTTTGTTTAAAATCATCGGGTTGGCTCCAGCCGTTAAATTTTTAATCCCTTCATTGACAATGGCCTGGGCTAAAATCGTGGCCGTGGTCGTCCCATCCCCTGTGACGTCATTAGTCTTGTCCGCTGCCTCTTTAATTAATTGAGCTCCCATATTTTCAAAAGCATCCTCCAGCTCAATTTCCTTAGCTACGGAAACACCATCGTGAACAACCGAAGGAGCGCCCCATTTTTTATCCAAGGCAACATTGCGACCTTTCGGACCTAAAGTTGTACCCACAGCTTTAGCGACAGCATCAATACCTTTTTTCAATTTTTCTCGAGCTTCTGACGAATAAGCAATTTGTTTTGCCATTTTTTTATTTTGAGTTTACGAAAAACAAGGTTCTCGCCTTAGGCGAGGTTCTTACTTAATTATTGCTAAAATATCTTCAAACTTAACAAAAATATATTCTTTCCCGGAAACGCCAAATTTAACTTCATCCCCACCCCATTTTTTGTAAATCACCGTCTCGCCAATCTTAAATTCGGGTGTAATTTTTCGTCCAGAATCAGTTATTTGCGGCCCACCCAAGGCAATGACTTTGCCTTTTTGAGATTTCTCATCATGAGTATCAGGCAGAACAATACCAGTGGCGGTTTTCTTCTCCAACTCCACTGGTTCAATTAAAGCATAACCCGGCATGGGTTTTAATTTGGGCAAAGAATTAAGATTTTTTATTTTTGGCATGGGATAAAAAAATTATTGTCAGTCGACAACAACAAGTGCTATTTTAAAGGGTGAGAAATTTTTTGTCAAGAGGTATACCAGACGGTATACCTCACAGACCCCGTTAAAATCGCACCGTGAGCCGTATACGAATAGTATCTAAAGGCGAACGGTAAGATTAGACGGGGTCAAGGGGAAATTACTCTTGCCAAGCAAAACTTTGCGCTAGTTGATTTAAAACAGAATTATTGATGATACTATCTTTATCTCCCTTAACAATTGAGCTTGAAATAACCAAAACATCATTCCCCTTAGCAAAAGCCACACCAATTGTTCCACTTGGCTCTAAACCCACCTTCGGTAAAAAGAACTTAACTACATTTTGATTCCCGATTTTTTGTTCTTCAAACCAATTTGCTTCAGTAAAATAATCACGCACAAAGTTATTCAAAGGCAAAGGCATCATTTGGCGGTAAATATCAACAAAATATTCTGCGCCGCCAAAGTCAAGAATAATTTGATAAAGATGCTGCTGGGGCGGGGTAATTTTCGTTTCTTTCGGCAAACTCCATTCAGCCGGATAAGCCAAAGAAAACCCGAATTCTTTATTAGAATAATGGGTTAAAGTCAGAATTGGTGTGGGAGTTATTTTTTCTACCAAAGATTGGCTACTTTGGGTCTTGGTTTTATCAGAACGAAAAGAAACGATCATCCACATCACAATTAGGGTAATAACAATAGGGGTTAGAATAGATATTAAGACTTTCTTTTTGTTTATCATCTTTTATTCCACCAAAGCTAAGATGGCCATCGCCCCGATGCCTAAAATTAAACCTAAAAGTTGAAGGGCTGATTTTTTGACGCCGGTTTCCTTATGAAGTTCCGGAATTAAATCCGAACCGGCCACATAAATAAAACTCCCCACGGCAAAAGGAATAATCAATTTATTAAATTCGGCAAATTTCGTGCCAATAATTAAAATCAAAAGCGCCCCGACCAAAGCGGACAAAGCGGAGGCGAAATTTAAAAACAACGATTTAACTTTACTAAAACCGCTGTAAATCAAAACGCTGCAATCACCGATTTCTTTGGGAATTTGATGGAGCAAAACCGCAAAAGCCGTGGTTAAGCCTAAAGGGATGCTTACTAAAAAATTCGAGGTGACCACAATTCCGTCGATAAAATTATGTAAAATATCGCCCAGTAAGTTCATAAAAGCCAAGGGCTGGGGATGTGGTTTATCTGTGGGGAGATGGCAGTGACGCCAAAAAATAAATTTTTCTAAAATGAAAAAAACCAAAATCCCGAACAGAATCGCCAAAGACAAACGAAAACCCAAGCCCAATAGATTAACGGCTTCGGGCAAAAGATGAATAAAAGCTCCACCTAAGAGACCACCGGCAGAAAAGCTGACCAGAAAAAGAAGAATCCTTTGCAGGGCATCTTTTTTGAGGGCTAAAAAGAAAAGTCCCACAAAAGAAACCAGACTGATAATTAAAACACTTATTAAAGAATAAAACCAAATCATTTTTTAAGGCCTAAAAACTTCAGTCTTTTTTCGTATTCTAACATAATCCGTTTCCGACAGTCTTGGGGATGGAAAAGAATCCGACCCGGTTCAACCACTTCGGTCGTCCAATGAGAAGACATATATTTCAATTGAATCCGTCTGGCTATGGTTTCCAATTTGGCAAGAATTTTTGATACCATTGGTTTTGAGTTATAAATTCCTGATAAACATTATCTTTAGACCAAGTCGGTTTTAGCTGGCAAACTTCATGGGCGGAAAACAAATCTTGCTCTTTTTCGGGGATTTCTAGATGATCTTCATCTAAAAACATATTCAAACAAATTTTGTCTTCAACGTTTGTCTCTCTGGGTCGACGACGGTTGGCCACCAATTCCACCAACAAAACCGTTAAAAATCTGGTTAGCCACAAACGATTCTTGCCAGTAATGATTAACAAATCAATATCATCTTTTTTTTCTGTATTGTTCATCGCCAAATTACCAGTTATCGCCACCATTTTGATATAAGGAATAACCTTCAGATATTTTGCCACTTTTCGAGCAATTTTTAATTTAGACTGACTTAAGTAAAATCTTTTTTGGCGGATTCGGACAATTTTTTGTCGGTTTTTGAGGAAAAAAAATTGACCATCTCTGGCAATTTCTTTGAATTCTATCGTCGCTTTTTCTAAATCTTTAATTGAAGCTTTTTCTTTAATTAAAAACTGATGTAATTCAGGCAAGATCAAGGGATAGTCAAAAACATCAGCATAAGCAAGAGTTTGAAGAATAGCTTTTTGGAGTTCATTCATTTATTTGAGCGTCAGCGAAAACAAGCTTTGCTTATTTGAGCGTCAGCGAAAACAAGATTCTCTTATCTAACCGTATAACTACCTAATCCGTATTGCGAAAGTAGCTGACTCACACCCTGTTCGGTCGTGGCCAAAACTTCTTGAACTGGCTGCCCAGAGTTAACGGTGTTAACTGCATCTTCAAAATATTTAATCATCCTGTCATTGAGACCATTATCAAAAGTCCGAGAACAAAGATACCAGGTTTTAGCTTTAGACGCCTGATTAACAAACGGGGCGACCAAGGCATTGTTGGTTAGCAGATTAGCCATCTCTACTCGAGAGTAAGGCTCACCGAATAAACGCACTTGAGATTGGCTTTGGTAGAGCTTTTGCATCGTTTGGGGTGAGGATAAAAATTGCAAAAATTCCCAGGCTTCTTTTTTCTGCTGGCTTTTTTTCGCTACTCCCTCTACCCAAAAAGAAGCCCAGGCCAAATCTGTTCCTGGTAATTGTGGCACCGGCACAATGCGAAAATCCAAGGCGGGATTGAGATTTTTAATTTCAAAAACATCCCAAGAATAACCAAAATACATCGCGACTTTACCAGTGGCAAAGGCGGCGGTGGAAGACGGTAAAGTTTCATCCCAAACCCGATCGGTATTTTTAAAGATAGTAAAGTAAGTTAAAGCATCCTCGGCCAATTTGGTGTTGGGCTTGGCCAAATCAACCCCATTTTGTAACATCATCAAGCCTAAAATATCTGACCAATGGTCAACATTAGTGGTTGTGCCCAAGGCCACGCCGGCGGTTTGAAGACGACCAGACTCATCATGGGTAGTTAAATCAATGGCCAATTGCCTCAATTCGTCCCAAGAAGTCGGTGGTGTTTTGCCGGCGGCTTGAAGAATTTGTTGATTATAGAACAAAGCTAGAGTATCAATTTCTAAGGGCAGCCCCAGATAGGCCGAGCCAGAGCGTAAATTTTCTTTGGCCACCGGATAAAAATTTTTTTCAAACTCGGCCGCACTCATCACTTCCGCCGGCACAGCCTCCAGTTCATTTTTCAACGAAGGCAACCAAGTAATATGAAAACGAAAAAGATCCGGACCTTCGTTGCGCGCTAGGGCCGATTGTAATCTTTCTCGATATTCTTTAGGCGATTGCTGGGTATATTCAATCTTGACTTGAGGGTGATCTTTTTGCCAATCGGTAATAATGCCCTGCATAACATTTGCCGGCTCCCACAAACCCCAATAACGCAAGGTAATTTCTTTAGGTTTTTGAATTTTGGGTAAAACAAATTTAAAGAGAGCCAATCCTCCCAGGCCTAAAATTAAAAGAACAACAAAAACCATCAAGACTTTTTTCAGGCCACCTCCCCGTGGTTGGCTTTCCAAACTAAAACTGGTCGTGGTTTCTCTTTGTTCTGGATTTATTTCTGGGCTAGGTAACGGAGACGGATTGGGCTCGGTATTAAAAACTGGCTTAGTTGTTTCTTGAGGCCAATCTTGATTTTCAGGTGGTAAATTTTGATTCTCAGGAGGAGAATCTTGGTTTTCTGTGGGAGGATTAGGAAATTGATTTTGGTCAGGCATTAATCTGATGTTATCATATACAGAATGAAGAAAAAAGTGCAAGGTCCAAATTCAGCTAAGAGCAATTTGTTTCAAAAACTCATCACCTGGTTTGTAGGAAGTTTTATTGCTCTGGCGGTTTTACTCTTTGCTTGTTATCACTTGGCCTACTGGCATAAAATTTATCCTGGTATAAAAATCTTGGGCTATTCTATCGGCAATCAAACTGTAACTCAGGCAACCAAAACCATTGAGGCTTCTCTCACTCAAATTCAACCCCAATTGGAGTTAAAAACGGAAAAGCAGAAATGGGATTTAGGTTTGACAAAAATTGAATTTACCTACCAAGCTAATGCCACCGCGCGAAAAGCTTATCGAGTCGGCCGGGAAGGAAAAACTTTCAACGATTTTCAAAGCAAAATTAGAAGTTGGCTTAAAGGTATTAATATCAACCCGGAATATACTTTCAATCAAAATCTCTTCGAAAGTCAAATTGCCACCATTTCTGCTCAAATTTATATTCCTGCCATTGAACCAACAATTAAAGTGGCCACCGCCACACCCTCTGGAGAAAAGTCGCGGATTATCATCGAACAAGGCAAAGACGGACAGGAACTGAATAAAAGACAACTTCTTTCCTTAGTTAACCATCAATTATCAACCGCCAATTTTGAACCTATCCAAATACCTCTCATTCAAATTTCACCAACACTAACTCCTGAACAAATTGAAAATACCCGCCAGCGGGCCGAAAAATTTCTTGGCAAAAAAATGATTTTGGTAGCCGATGAAGAAACCAGCTGGGAACTTAAGGAAAATGATTTAATCGAGTTTCTTTCCTTCACCAACGGTTTTGACCAAGATAAAATTGCCAGTTGGTCAGCCGGCTTGGCTTCTTCCATTAACCGCCCACCGCAAAATGCTACCTTTCAATTCTTAGGGGGAAAGGTGGTGGAATTTCGTCCTGCCAAAGAAGGGGAAAATTTAGACCAAAAGAAAATAGTCGATTTAATTGCCCAAAATTTAGCCAAACTCGAGCAGGGAGAAAAGGAAATCACCCTTGAACTTCCAACAACTACTACGCCCCCCAACATTAAAACTGCCGATGTTAATAATTTGGGCATCAAAGAAATTATCGGCAAGGGTATTTCTTATTTTCGGGGGTCAATCCCCTCAAGAATTCATAATATTCAACTAGCTTCATCCAAGTTAAATGGAATTCTAATTCCACCAGGAGAAACATTTTCTTTTAATCAAAGCCTAGGTGAAGTTTCTCAGTTAACTGGCTACAAAGAAGCCTACATTATCAAAGAAGGACGAACAATTTTAGGTGACGGCGGTGGAGTCTGCCAAATTTCTACCACTTTATTTCGGGCTGTTTTAAATGCCGGGCTACCAATTTTGGAACGTCATGCTCATGCTTACCGAGTTTCTTATTATGAACAATCCTCCGATGTTGGTTTGGACGCTACGGTTTTTGACCCAACGGCTGATTTAAAAATCAAAAATGATACCCCTACCCATATTTTAATTCAAACCCAAATTGACGCCAAAAATAGTCGTTTGAATTTTGAACTTTACGGGACCAGTGATGGGCGCAAAGCCACCATTTCCAAATCTAGAATCTGGGACCAAGCTCCTCCGCCACCCGATTTATACCAAGACGATCCTACTTTACCACCTGGAAAAGTCAAACAAATTGACTGGAAAGCCTGGGGAGCTAAAGTGGCTTTTGATTACAGGGTTGAACGAAACGGGGAAATTCTGCAAAACAGAACTTTCTATTCAAATTATCGTCCCTGGCAAGCAATTTATTTACGAGGTCCTGGGAGCCAATAAAATATGCAAATTTTAGGTATTGAAACTAGTTGCGATGAAACCGCTGCGGCGGTTGTTGAAAATGGCAGAAAAATTATCTCCAATATCATCGCTTCCTCGGTGAAGCTCCACCAAAAAACCGGAGGGATTATCCCGGAAGTGGCAGCACGGGAACAATTAAAATGTATCATTCCGGTGGTAGAAGAAAGTATCAAAAGTACCACGGGTATCAAGAGTATCAAAAGTATTGACGCAATAGCGGTCACGGTGGGACCTGGGCTTATCGGTTCCCTTTTGGTAGGAGTAGAAACAGCCAAAACTCTGGCTTATGTTTGGCAAAAACCAATTATTCCTATTAATCATTTACAGGCACACCTTTATGCTAACTGGCTTACGCCAAAGAACATAGAGCCTGCCTTGCCGGCAGGCAAGCATAGAACAAAGTGCATAATAGAAATAAAGTTCCCGGCTGTTGGTCTGGTTGTTTCTGGTGGTCATACCGATTTAGTTTTAATGAAAAACCATAGTCAAATTAAATGGCTAGGGGGAACTCGTGATGATGCCGCCGGAGAATGTTTTGACAAATGTGCTCGTCTATTGGGCTTGGGTTATCCCGGCGGCCCAGCCATCAGTAGAGCTACAGAGTCATTAACCATTAAACATCGGCCATTGGCCATTAAATTACCTAGGCCAATGATAAATGAGAACAACTTTGATTTTAGTTTTTCCGGTTTAAAAACCGCCGTCCTTAAAGAAGTTAATGAGTTAAAAAACAAAAAGCAGTTTAATCAAAAAACAATTTTTCAATTAGCCCTTGGGGCCCAAGAGTCAATAACAGATGTCTTGGTGGAAAAAACTCTCCGGGCGGCAAAAAAATACCAAGTCAAATCTATTCTTTTAGCCGGCGGTGTTGTTGCTAATCCCCGTCTTAGAGAAAAATTTAAACAATCAGTTATTAGTTGTCAGTTATCAATTAATTTATTTACCCCACCACCTTCGCTTTGCACCGATAATGCCACTTTCGTCGCTGCTTGTGCTAATTTCAACTATCATCCTGTACCCTGGCAAAAACTCCAAGCCAACTCTAGCCTCGAGATTGAAGAAATGATAAAATGAAGAATCTAAATATGGATAAAACTTATAACCCACAAAAAACAGAAAAAGAAATTTACCAATTTTGGGAGAAAGGAAAATATTTTACTCCTAAAATTATTCAAGGTAAAAAACCTTTTATCATCACCCTACCCCCGCCTAATGTGACGGGCGAACTTCATTTAGGCCATGCCATGTATGCCATTGAAGATTTAATGATTCGCTATCATCGGATGCTGGGTGAGCCAACTTTATGGCTACCTGGTTTTGACCATGCTTCTATTGCGGTGGAGTATTTGGTTGGTCGCGAATTAAAAAAAGAAGGTAAAACAAAACAAAAAATTGGCCGGGAGGAATTTTTAAAAAGAGCAGAAAAATTTGCAGAAAAATCAAAAAATTACATCAAAAGTCAGCTTATCTCTTTAGGTTTTTCCCTAGACTGGACACGTGAAGCATATACTATGGATGAGAAACGTTCGGAAGCAGTTAAGGTTACCTTCAACAAACTTTATGAAAAGGGTTTAATTTACCAAGGAGAACGGATTATCACCTGGTGTCCTAAGTGTCAAACGGCCTTGTCCGATTTGGAGAATGACTATGAGGAGGAAGAAGGACAGCTTTATTACATGAAATATGGTCCTTTTGTTTTAGCCACCACTCGTCCGGAGACTAAATTTGGTGATACCGCTGTCGCCGTTCATCCTAAAGATAAACGCTACCAAAAGTGGATTGGTAAGGAATTTATCTACCAATCTTTAGTTGGCCCGAGAAAAATGAAAGTCGTTGCTGATGAAGCAGTTGATCCGAATTTTGGCACTGGTGTTGTTAAAGTCACCCCCGGTCATGATCCAGCTGATTTCGAAATTGGTCAAAGACATCACCTAAAAATAATCACCGTTATTAATTCCCAGGGTCGTTTAACCAAAGCTGCTGGCAAATTTGCTGGTTTAATGGTTAATGACGCTCGAAAAGCGGTAGTGGAAGAATTGCAAAAAAGAGGCGACATTATCAAGATTGAAAAAATTATTCACAATGTTGGTCATTGCCAACGCTGTGGAACTATCACTGAACCCTTAGTCTCCAAACAGTGGTTTGTTAAAACCAAAACTCTAGCCCAACCAGCCATTGAAGCCGTTAAATCAGGGAAGATTAAAATCATTCCTAAAAGATTTGAGAAAATTTATTTGAATTGGCTAGAAAATATTAAAGACTGGTGTATCTCCCGTCAACTTTGGTGGGGACATCAGATTCCTTTAAAAAGAGAAACTGATGTTTTGGATACTTGGTTTTCTTCAGGTTTATGGCCTTTTTCCACTTTAGGCTGGCCGGAAAAAACCCATGATTATCAAAAATTTTACCCAAATACCGCTCGGGAAACCGGTTACGATATTTTGTTTTTCTGGGTCGCCCGAGAAGTTATGTTAGGTCTATTTTTAACTGGTAAAGCTCCTTATGAGATTGTCTATCTTCATGGTTTGATTCGTGACAAACACGGGCAAAAAATGAGCAAAACCAAAGGCAATATTCTGGATCCTTTGGAATTAACCAAAAAATACGGCACCGACGCCCTAAGAATGGCTTTAATCATCGGCAATGCCCCGGGAAATGATCTTTCCCTATCAGAGGACAAAGTAAAAGCCTATCGTAATTTTGCCAATAAGGTGTGGAACGCAGCACGATTTGTGCTAGCGAACACCTCCGGGGTAAATACTAGCTCAAGCTCCAAGGGGGTGAAGCTCGGGAAACACAAAGATGACCAGTGGATTTTGGAGGAAACTAAAAAAATTACCAAGCAAGTCACCCAATTAATCAATCGTTATCGTTTTGACTTGGCCGCGGAAACTATCTACCAATTCTTTTGGCATACCTTTTGTGATAAATATCTTGAAATGAGTAAAGAACGTCGAGAAGAAGCTCAAACAACCCTACTTTCTGTCTTAGAAACTAGTCTAAAATTACTTCATCCTTTCATGCCTTTTATTACCGAACAAATTTGGCAAATAGCAAGAACAAGCAACAAACAACAAACAACAAGGCTTTTCAAAGAAAAAGCCCTAATTATTGCTAAATGGCCAAAGACTTAAATAAAAAAATCATCCAAAAAAATAATCCGTGGTTTTTAAATAAAACCCAGTTTATTCGCCGCTTAACCAAGCCCTTAGCCGCCCGAGCGAGCCGTTGGGGCGGACCATCCGGAGTGGCCCTGGTCATATTTTTATTGGTCGGTTCTTTTTTCTACCCCAAAAACGAAATTCAAACCTTGAAAATTCGTCTTTTAAATAATCCTTATGATTTTAAAAGCCACCTAGCTTTAGCCGAAAAGCTTTTGACCAATAATCAATTTGAGCAAGCCGAGCAAACCCTTTTACTAGCCCAAGGTCTCCAAATCACTAATTCTGCCAACCAAAAAGTTCTTGGGGAAACAACTAATTCTCAACTTCAAAAATTATGGCAAAAAAAACATTATGCTGATCCTAAAGATATTCAACGCCTGATTGACGCTTGGGAAAAAATTGTTGAAGAAAAACCAAATTATCGTGACGGCTATTTACAATTAGCTGTTCTTTATTACAAAATTTACGAAAATGGAAAAGCCAAAGAGTACTTAAATAAAGCTTTGGAGATCGACCCCAATTTTGAACCAGCACTGGAGTTACAAAAAATTATTCGCCCTTAGACTCTTCCGGTTTCTTTTCGGCTTCTTTTTCAACCGTTTTTATTTCTTCTTGAGAAGCCTCTTTAACTTCGCCTTCAATTTCCTCGGTAGGAGCCTCTTCTTCCGCTGGAGATGGAGCAATAACCTCTTCTTCTTTAGCCAGGGGTTCAATTTTAGCTAAAACTTCTTTTCCTTCAGTTAAAACCCTAACTCCCTCAGGCAATTTAACATCAGCCACCACAACAGCGTCATTAATGGCTTTAAGGTCAGAAATATTAACCTCGATTTTTTCCGGTAAATCCGCCGGTAAAGCTTCTACCTCAACTTCAGATAAGGGTTGAATTAAAATGCCAATTTTATCTTTGACCGCCGGTGATTCACCAATCAACTCCACCGGGACTTTCGTCGTCACTTTTTCTTTCAAGTCAACTTGATAAAAATCAACATGGAGAGGCGTCTCGTCAACCGGGTGAAATTGCACATTATGGATTAAGACCGGTCGGGCTTCTTTCTCGTCGGCAACTTTTAATTCGATTAAACCGGTTTCCCCAACTTCTTTAAAAACCGGCAAAAAAGATTTTGCTTCTAGCTGAACAGACAGCGATTTTTCTTTCTTGCCATAAATATTAGCGGGCAAAATCCCCTCCCGGCGTAAGGTCTTTGTCTTACGACCAGTGATTTTTCTTTTTTCGACCGTTAATTTAATTTTTTCTTTTTTCACTGCCATTGGTTTTAATTTTAATATCTTATCTTATCATTTCACCAAATTAATTTCAAACACTAAGTCTTGATTAAATTGAGGATTAAAAACAACCCCTTCTGAAGCTTGGCTCGACTTCATCTGTTTAGACAAAACACTGACGCCGACTGGTGGAATTACCCAGAAACTAAACGCTTGATCTTCAATCCCTGGTTGCTTTTGTAAAACCAGCTGGTATTTTTCCATCTCCTTTTCCATTTTTTCACCGAGGCGATAAACAATCTCCACTGAGCGATTTTCCTGAATCGGCACTTCCAATAAAAAACCAAAAACCTGACGGTCATGCTCTTCTTTAATCTCTTTTTCTTGAACCGCTATCGTTTCGCCGCTGAGGGGATTTTTAATATTAATTGCCATCAATTCGCTTTTAAGGGGGGTATAAATCCGTACGTAACTTTTATAGCGACCGGCAGGAAAGGCTTCCGAGCTGGAATTATTTTGATAATCCAAACGGAGAATCTCTTTGACTTCTCCCTCTTCTCCAAACTTAACCTGATGAGAAAAACTTCTTTTAACAAAATAATTGGCTTTATTCACCCCCACATTCGCCTCAACCACCATCAAATAATCCCCAAGACATTTTCCATTTAAGATTTGCTTGCCCGCTGAAGCCTCGGCGAAGGCGGGACATTTGATATTCTTCAGTTCTCCTCCCCAACCCAAATTACTTAAAATCTTATTCGCCCCATCATCTTTCAGCCAAACTAACAAATCTTTGCTTTTTAAAGTCGGCTGAAGGCTTTTAATTAAGCTAAACCAAATTTTCTCATCACCTTGTTTAATCTTCTCAAACAAAACCCGGGCCACACTCCCTAAGAAATCTTGTTTCTGGGTAGAGCCAGGGAAAAAATTAATCTCTGAATAATACTCGGCTCTTTCAAAAAAATTATCGGCGTTAATTTTTTCTTGGTAATCAGGCAGTTGAATCTCTCCCGTTGCCTGAAGAATTTTTTGGGCCAAAACCAAATCAATGCCAATTACCCCATCGACCGAACGTCCAGTCTCTTTATCAAAAAACCAAGCTGCTCTTGCGGCCGAGGAGGGAAAATCAGGATCCCAGTTGGCATCTCGCAAATACCAGCCAGCTTCACCTAGGTATTTTTTTAAATCTGCTGGTGGTTCAACATGGCCTTTAAGTTGACCATCGGCGCTGTAAACATCTTTTACTTCAAAATCAACCAGTTGTCCCCCTTCAAAAGTTAAAAGACCAAAAGAACCAATAAATCCGCCGGTTGGTCTTAACTCGCTGTTGTTTTGGAAAAGAACCAAATAACTTTGTTTTTTAACTAAACCTAAAAGCTTTGGCAAAAGTTCAACCCCAGATCTCGCCTGAACAATAAGACTTCTTACGTTATTAATTTGGGCCGCTTTCTCATTTTGACCAAATTGACTTTCAGCCAAAGAAAGCTGGCAAAAACTTTCATCTAAATCCAATTTCATTTCGGTCAGTAAGTGGGTTATTTCCGCCGGTTGTTTTTGAAAAACCATGCCTAAAATTTCTTTCATCTTCAAAGACGCCTGAAGAAAACTCGTCAAACCATTAGCCGTATTTTTACCTAAACCAAAGAGGTTACTGATTTTGTAAATTTTTTCTTCGCCCAAAAAGCCGAAAACATCAGCCAGCTGGTTGATTTGTTCATTCCCTTTTTGAAAAAAACTTTGAGCCAAAACAGCCCTACGGTTCGCCCTGACCAAATCGCCAGCCAGAATCGCAACCTGGGCCTGTTGTAAATTTTTGGCGCCAAAAAATCCCCAGAAAGCCAGAGAGGCAAAGGGGAAAGTTAAAACTAAAACCAAAAAAATAAGAGCCATGATTAAAAAACGATTTAAATTTTGAGGGGAACGAAGAATAACTTTTTCTTTTCCCAACCAAGCTTCTGTTTGTTGTAGGCCCTCTGCTAAATCAATTTTAGTTTGCCAGCCTAATTCTTTACTCTCACCAAGAAGAGAAAAACTTTTCCCGTCGGTTCCGGTACCAAACATCGCCTTTAATAAGCCGTAAATAAAATCAGAAACAAAAACCGGCCGAAAACTAATATCCTTTAGAGAAGCTAATAAATTTTGATAATAACCAGTTTCCATCCCCGGGCCATAAACTTCATCAAAAAAAATCACTCTCAAGTTGAGTCTTTTTTCTTTGGCCATCTGTAAAATTTTATTCTCGAGTAAACTTTGTTCTGGAAAAGATTTTAAAGCGATAAGAATTTTGGCTTTGTTCTCAACCAAATTTAAAAATTCTTGAATCTGCTCCCCTTTTTGACTGAAAAAAAATAAATAGTCAAAGTTGGTCAATTCTTCTTTTTTTAAAGAAAGATTGTCTTTAAAGATAACCTGACAACCATAAAAAGAAAGAGCTTTTTGAAAAAAAGGTTGAATAAATTTTTCCGCCTCAATAATTAAAGCGGTTGGTTTATTTTCAATTTCACCAACTTTTTGAAAAAGATTTTTTTTCATAAGAAAAGCAAAGAGACCAGCGATGTGAAAAGCTTAAAAAATTTTTTTGTCTAAAGCTTGATTAACTAAAAAATCAGCGTGGTGATTTTTTTGGCGCGGAATAAAATGATAAAAAATTTTTCCATTGATTTCTTTTTCCAAACATCTTACTTTAATAATTAAATTTTTTAATTTGACATCTTTAATTTTAAAACGGCCATTTAATTGATTGACCACTAACTTAGAATCGAGAAAAAATTGAATACTGAATATTGAATACTGAATACTGAACTTAATCCATTTAAGCGCTTCAATCACAGCTTGATATTCAGCCACATTATTGGTCGCCCGGCCGATATATTTCCCCAATTTCACCAAAACTTGACCACGATTATCTTTGACCATAAAACCAATGGCGGCTGGCCCAGGGTTACCCCTGGCTCCACCATCAGTAAAAACAATAAGATTATTTTTCTTCATTAAAATATTTTGCCTCTTTTTTTAATTAAACTGATTAAAGTTTTCGGCGCTCCCCTAAAAGTAGGGATAATTTTAATCAAGCGAAAAATGAAAAAGCTGGTAATCACTAAAATCAGCCCCTCGGTCAAGACCGTTACCATCGCCGCCCCGTAATAAGAAAACTGGGGAATCACCAAAAGATTTGCCAAAACATTAAAAGCCAAAGCGCTTGAAGCCACTAAAAAATACCAACGCTGTTTACCTAAGGCCACCACCGTGTATCCGGTTAAATGGTTAAAATAACTTAAGAAAATAGCCAAAGATAAAATCCTGACCACTGAAGTTGAGGGGAAAAATTCCGCAAAGCGTTCTTGGGTAATGAGTCTAATAATAAAAGGCGAAAAAAGAAAAGCAAAGAGGAAAGCTCCCAAACCCATCATTAAAAGAACATCAAAAGACTTCTGATAAATCACTCTTATTTTTTCTTGCCATTTTTGAAGATCACCATATTGGGAAAGCACCGGCAAAAGTGAACCCATCAAATAGGCGGCCCCTAAAATCAAGACATCATAAATTCGGTAAGCCACAGCATAAATCCCCACCGCACTACTCCCCTTTATTAAACCCAACATAACCGTGTCAATTTTATTGTCCAAAGTTAAAAGCAATAAAATCGCGCCCATCGGCCATGATTCTTTCAAAAAATCTTTGATCATGGGCCAACGAATTTGAAATTTAAACTTGATAGTCTTAACCGCCAAGATGGCGGCTAAAACCACCGCCACCATATTGGCCAAAACCACTGCGATAATTAAATAAACCAAACCCAACTGAGACTTAATAAAAAACCAAGAGATTAAAAAAACCAAAATACTAGCCACAATATCAGCTATGGCTAATTTATAAATTTGGAGTTTGGTTTGAAAAATAATCCCAAAAGAGGCTTTAAGAGCAAAAAGAACCAAAATCAAAGAGCCAAAAAGAATACCCTGACGAACCAAAAGTTCATGAGCTGTTTTTAAAGGCAGGCAAAAGGAAGCCAACAACATTAACAAGCCGCCCAATAAAGCCAAGATTAAACGAATTAGAAAAATATTACTTAAAATCAAACTTTGTTTTTCTTCATTTTTGGAAGCCTCCCTCACCCCGATGGTAGCTGTTCCCCAATCAGCAAAGCCGCCAAAAAGAACCACTAAGGTTAAAACATACATGTAATTTCCATAACCCTCAGAACCTAAGTATCTGGTCAAAATAACCATCGTCAAAAAGCCAAAAAGAACGGTCACCACTTTCGTAGTAATTTGAACGATGGTGTTTAAAGCGACTTTTTGAGAAAGATACATTGTTTTAATAATAAACTAAGGGCTTAAATTTTAGAAGACCAAGCTAAGCCTAAAACCAAAGCCAATAAAAGTTGTCCCTGCTGTAAAGTCAGCCAATAATGATCAGTCAAGCCTAAAAGTAAAATGGCCATTAAAGCCATCAATAAGGAAAAATTAGCCACCAATGATAATTTTAAAAGTCTTTTAAAAACCAAGATTAAAAGCCAGAGAAAAATTAAAAAGCCAACTGCTCCGGTTTCCGAAAGAAGGAGAAGATAGAGATTATGAACTGGCTGGAGCCAATAAGTAAAACCGGTCACCGGCCAATAATCCGGTAAACGAACAATAAAATTATTTAAACCTACTCCGGCCAAGGGAGCATTTTTAATCATCAATCCCGCGGCTTTCATCAACTGCCAACGCTGAAAGAAAGCTTCATTGGTCGAAAAATGGGGCAATAAATAGAAAAACATGGTCAAAACTGCCAATAAAACACCTGTTGTTAACCAAAATAACTTTTTCTTCATTTTGCTTCGCCATAAAAAAGGGAGGAATAATATCGGGCCAACTAACCAAACTGAACGAGAAAAAGAAACCACTATGGTCAGAATCCCTAAAATGAAAGCTGATAATCTCACCCCTTTCTTTAAAAGGGAAAGATTTTCAACTGGAAAGGAAATTAAGATTAAAGCAACTAAAATAAAACCCGCCAAAACATTAGGATGAGGAAAAGTACCATAAGGTCGCATGACCAGCTGGCCATTAATGATGGCTTTGGCAATACCTGGCGTGGCTACATTAAAAGTCCGCTCGCCCAACCACCAAAAGACCCCACCCAAAGAGGTTTGTTTTATAAATTGGGCAAGAGTAATCAATGAGCTATAGATAACAGCCAAAGATAAAGATATGAAAATACTAGGATATTGAGATATGCCCGCTCCGCGGGATTCCTTCGGAATAGAGGTATTTTTCGCCACATACAATCCCAAAAGAGTCAATTCAATAATTTTGACAAATTTATATAAGGCTGCTCCTTGATTTTGTGCCAAAAGAGCATTGGTAAGAAGAAAAACAAAAATGGCCATCACCCACCAATGCTTTTTCAAAAAATTGAGAATGGAGAATGGATGATGAGTAATTGCTTCAAAACCCCACAGGCACAAGATTAAAAATACTAAAATATCGGTCAAATAAATCGTGGGGGATAAATAATCAACTCTTAAGCCCAAAACAAAACTTGAGGCCGACCAAAAGTGGCGTCCCAGTTGAAGAGGCAGGAGGAAAATGAATAACCAAAAAAGCTTTTGGTGAAGCTTCATGGGTTGTTAACTTTTTGTTTTAATAACGACGTGCCTGTCTCGGCCTTCACCTTCGGAAACCGTTTCCACTTCTTGCTCCTCAGCTAAAGCCAAATGAATAATTCTTCTTTCCGCCGAAGACATGGGCGGCAAGCCTTGAGAAGTTCCAGAGAATTTAACCTTTTGAGCCAAAGACTTGGCCATATTGGTTAGACTTTCCTCTCTTTTTTCCCGATAATCACCGACATTAACCAAAACCCTTGTCCATTCGCCTAATTTTCTAAAACCTATCAGGGCAATTAATAATTGCAATGCCTGAAGAGCCTGACCATGATAGCCAATTAAAATCCCTGGTTCATCGGTGGTAAGTTGAATAACCACCCCATCCTCTTCCTCCTTAATCTCAAGGCCAACTTTAGTTTCCAATAAAGAAAAAAGCTCTTTAGTTATTTTTTCAAAGGTTTTAGCTTTCTCAGCCATGGTTCTACTCCTCCCCAACCACTCACAAAGTATTGCTGGATGGCAGTGAAGAAAGAAAAGATAAACCAATAAAGAATTAAACCGGAGGGAAATGAATAACCGATAAAAATCGTCATTAAGGGAAAAAGGTAAAGCATTTGTGACTGCATCGCGGTCGCCATATTATCACTTTTGGTCTCTGTTTTCTCGGCCTGGACTTTGGCTTGAGAAACAGCCGGCTGCATCATTTTGGAGGATAAAAACTGGACTAAAGCCGCCATCAATAAAAAAAAACCCGGTAAGGGTAGAGAAAATCCAGCTAAATGAAAAACATCAGGCTTAGCCAAATTTAAATATAAAAATCGAGTGTTGATAATTGTCCCCTCGGCAAGTTTCAAGGTAGGGTATAAAACTTGATTCAAGCGAGCGATAACATCACCATCTGGCTTAAGAACGTGAATAAAAGCCTGATAAAGAGCAATTAAAATAATCAATTGGATAATTTGGGGTAAACAGCCAGCAGCTGGATTGGCTCCATGCTGGCGATAAAGGTCCATTTGGGCTTTGGCCAATTGTTGTTTATCATTAGCGTGTTTCTTTTTAAGCCTCTCTACCTCGGGAGCCAATTCCCTCATTTTTTTGGCGGCCTTCAGTGAGGGCATGGTTAAAGGAATTAAAACTGCTCTAATAGCCATTGTCAAAACAACAATCGCCAAACCAAGATTATGGAATAAAAACTGATATAGAAAAATCAAAGCGTTAACTAAGGGTTGATAAAGTAATAAATGCCAAAGACTCATTTTTTTATTGGGAAGGGACTGGATCGTAACCGCCTGGATGCCAAGGGTGACAATGAATAATTCTTTTTAATCCCAACCAGCTGCCTCGCATTATACCATAACTTTTAATGGCTTGATAAGTATATTCGGCACAGGTTGGCCGGAAGCGGCAAACAGAATCAGACAAATAAAAAAACCTAAAAATGGGCCAATGAAAAAAATGAATTCTTTGATAAAAACGAATCAATTTCAGAATTAAGCTTTTCATATTAAGATAAAAGGTGAACTTTTTTCAGAAGCAGAATCATCTCTTGTTTAATCTGTTTAAAATCAGATTCTATCAAGGGTTTTTTGGCTAAAAAGACACCATCAAAACCAGATTTCATTTGAGGGAATAATTCCCTTAAAACCGAGGCCAATAATCGTTTGGCCCGGTTTCTTTTGACGGCCTTTTTATGAACTTTAGTGGAGATGATAAAAGCAAAACGAGTTTGCGCCTTGGGGGAAGGGGCGAGCAATAAACCAAACAATTTCCCCTGAAAAAGTCTGCCCTCTTTTTTGACTCGTCTTAATTCGATTCTTAAAGGTAAGCGGTGTTGTTTCGGAAGCACTTAAGTAATAATATCTCTTAAACCGTTAGTCTTTTTCGGTTTTTTAATTTTCTTCTTTTAAGAGTCTTGCGACCGCCCCGGGTTCTCATGCGGCAACGGAAACCATGTTTACGCACTCTTTTTAATTTTTTTGGCTGATAAGTTCTTTTCGGCATAATAAAAATAAAGATATTAGGATACTAAGATATTAGGATACTAAGACGACAAGAAAAAAACAAGGGGAAATCACGATTAATTTCCTTAATTGACCTAATTTGATGGGGTTGACAAATTGTGGATAACCTTGTTAAATTGAATTGTTTGCTTTTACCCCTGCATAATGCGAACCATTTGTGCGGGGCCTGCTCCATTTTCAAACCACCATGGATAAAAACAAAGCCTGGAATGTTGTTTTGGAAAATTTAAAACTAACCTTATCTTCGGCTAACTTTGCCACTTGGTTCCCCCTTACTTTTATTATTCAATTTAAAGAGATTGATAAAGAAAGACAAATTACGGAAATTGGCTGTCCTTCTATTTTTGTCAGCAACACAATTGAAAATCGTTATTATGGTTTGATTAAAGAAGCCCTAGACAAAGCGACTGGTAAAAAAAATGATTTGGTTTTTGTTATCAAACAAAACACGGTGCAAGGTGTAAAATCCAAAGAAAAGAAAAATGAGCCCCTTTTTGAGGTTAAAGAGGAAGGTGATGAGGTCGCCGAGGCCATTAAAAGAGTTGGTTTAAGACCAGATTTTAATTTTGACACCTTTGCGGTTTCCCCCACCAACCAAATGGCTCACGCAGCGGCTGTGGCCGTGGCTCAGTCGCCAGGTAAAGCCTACAACCCTCTCTTTTTATATGGCGGGGTGGGGGTGGGAAAAACTCATCTTATGCAAGCTGTTGCTCATAATCTTCTAACCCGCCTTCCTCGAGCTAAACTCATCTATTGCATGGGTGAAGAATTTACTAACGAAATTGTCAATGCTATTCGGGAAAAAACCACCAAAGAATTTAAACAAAAATATCGCTCGGCCAGGCTTCTATTAGTTGATGACATCCAATTCATTGCTGGGAAAACAGCCGTCCAGGAAGAATTTTTTCATACCTTCAACGCTATTTGGCGAGCCGGAGGACAAATTGTCTTGACCTCAGATTGCAAGCCTGATGAAATTAGTAAATTAGAAGACCGATTAAAATCTCGTTTTGAAGGTGGACTGACGATTGATATCCAACCACCAGATTTTGAGTTAAGAACGGCGATTCTCTTAATTAAGGCTCAACAAAAAGGTCTTAAACTACCCATGGATGTGGCCCAATTAATTGCGAGTAATATTACCTCCACCCGTAAGTTAGAAGGCTTCTTAATTCGCTTAATGACTGAAGCCCAAACTAGAAAAATAGAGATTACCCCAGAACTCGCCCGAGCCCTATTGGGCCAAAACAAGGAAAATAATCTTCCTCAAAAATTGGTTAAACCTAAGGAAGTCATCAGCGCCGTAGTTTCTTATTTCAACCTACGGATGGCTGACATTACGGGACCTAAACGAGATAAAGAAATGGCTTATGCCCGACAGATCGCTATGTACCTTTTAAGAAGTGATTTAAAAGTTTCTTTAATGGATATTGGCCGTTTTTTGGGAGATAGGGACCACACCACGATTATGTATGGTGTGGAAAAAATTACCAAACTTTTACCTAAGTCTGAAGATTTACGTGTTGATATTATGGGGATAAGAAAAAAGCTTTATGGATAAGTTTTTATTTTTCTACACTTATCCATAAATAATTTCAACTTATCAACACCTTTTTAAACAAAAATAAATCCCGAAAAATAGCTTTTATGAAAAATAAAAATACACTTATCCACAAAACTACTACTACTACTAATAAATACATAAAAAGGTTAAAATAAAGAAAAATTAAAGATAAAATAAGAAAAAGAAAAAATATCCTATGAAAGTTTCTATTCTTCAAGAAAATTTATCAAAAGGTTTAAATATCGTCAACCGTTTTATTCTCCCTCGAGCTCAATTACCAATTTTAAATAATTTTTTAATTAAAACTGAACAAGGAAGATTAAAACTTTCAGCGACCAATCTAGAGACTGGGATTAATCTTTGGTTGGGAGCAAAAATTGAAAAAGAGGGAGAAATTTGCGTGCCGGCTAAAAATCTAACTGAATATATTTCTTTAATTCCACCTCAAAAAATTAATCTTGAAATCGAAAAAAACTTTTTAAAAATTACCAGCGAATCATATCAGGCAAATTTTATCAGTTTGGCTGCTTCGGAATTTCCATTAATCCCCACCTTAAAGAAAAAACCAGAAATCTCTTTAAATAATAAGGATTTAGCTTTGGCAATTTCCCAAGTCGCTTTTGCCGCGGCTCAAGATGAAGGCCGGCCGGCTTTAACGGGGATTTTATTTAAGATTAAAAAAGATAAATTAATTTTAGCAGCAACAGATGGTTTTCGTTTGAGCGTGAAAGAAATTGGTGGTTTAAAAAATGGAGAAGAACATAAATTACAAAAGGAGTTAATTATTCCCGCCCGGGCCTTAATCGAGGTTGGAAAGATTATGGCTGAAGCTAGAGAAGAAAATAATTTGGGTTTAACCATAACACCGGAAAGTAATCAAATTATTTTTTCAACCCCAGAGGTGGAAATTATTTCTCGTTTAATTGAGGGTAAATTTCCTGATTTTGAAAAAATTATTCCGGAGAAAAGCAAAACTCAAGTGATGATTGAAACCGAAGGTTTACTCCAGGCCGTTCGGGCCGCTTCTATTTTTGCCAGGGAAGCAGCGAATATTATTAAATTTGAAATTAAAGGCTCTAAGTTTGAAGTAAGTTCTAATAATCCCCAACTAGGAGAAAATAAAGTGACCCTGGAGGCTAAAACTGAAGGTGAAGGAGGAAAGATTGCTTTTAATTCCCGCTATTTACTGGATTTTTTAAATTCCGTGAAATCAGATTTAGTTAGTTTTGAAATGACAACTTCTTTAAATCCGGGTATTTTTAAACCAGCTAATGACAAATCTTATCTTCATGTCATCATGCCGATAAGAATACAAGAATAAATCACTTCAGAAGGTATTCTTCTTTAATTGCCGGAAGATAAAAACTAACCCCTCCCTCTTGCCCGTTTTTTAAAATTGCTTTTCCGGTGATTAGAAATACTGGCTGAAGATAGACTTGTAATGGGTCATATTTGTAATAGACAAGTTCAATATTTTCAAAAGTAAGACTAGTGATATTTTGAGAAGTTTCTTTGGTTGGTAAATAATCTTCTAAATAATTTTTGGAAGTTTTAATAAAGCTAATTTGAGGTTCTGATTTAATATTTTGAATAATTTCTTCCTTTGTTTTCAAGGGGTAAAAGTCTAAAAGCTCGATTTTTTTGAAGGATGGTTGGTAGTCAAACCGGATGATTTTAAATTCAGCCCCAATATAAATACTGACAGATATTAATTCAGACCCAGCAACCCTCCTATTATTTATTTTGTATTCAAGCATAAGATGGGTTAATGTAGTTTCTTTATCTTCTAAAGATGACTTTTCGAAATAGCTTCCTACAGCTTTAGCATAATAACTTTCTTTAATTTCTAATCTGACCTTTTCTGGTGGGGAAAAACCTTTTTCTATTAGAAATTCTTTAGTTTTAGTTTCCGCTTCAGACAAAGGAGGGGGTGCCCCCTTTACGATTTCCGGGTGGTTTAAAAGATCTAATCCATAGGAAATTTTACCTTCATGAAGATTAATTGAAAGATTGTTTATATCTCCTGACCATGTGTATAATGGGCCTTTAACATCATTAAAAATCAAAGGTTTATCTTGAAAACCAAGACCTTGAGCGATTTTAATTGCTTCTTGATTAGAAAAGGACGGAGAAGTAACTTGATAAACTTCTAGTTTTTGAGGAAAAGAAGGAAAGTTTTTTTCAAGGGGAGAAACATTGAGCGTGACAGCAATAGGAGAAGATTCAATCTCTGGGATAGAGAGGGATAATAGTTTTTCAGAAACTTGAGGAGGAGAAATTTTATTTTTAAAATAGAAACCAGCTAAAATTGTCGCAATAGCAGCCAACAAAATAAATATCCAATATTTTGAGAAAAAATTTTTAAATTTATTCATATTTTAACTATATCGTACCACAATTTGGCCGAAAGCATCCCCAAAGGCCCGATAAAGGGATAAAAGGGAAATCCATTTTAATCCTTTTTTCTGTCCTCCAATAGGTATTCCCTACAGGTTTAAATTCATAATGGAGGTGGGGTCCAGTAGAATACACACCGGTATTATCAGAAAGAGCGATTAGGGTTCCCCTACTAACTTGCTGGCCCTCTTTCACTAGAACTTGCTGGAGGTGAGCATAATAAGAGCGAAATGCGATTCCATTGCAGATTCCTATTATGGAGACTTGAATTCCTCCACCTCCACCTGATCTAATTCCACTCGCTATTCCCTCGTGTGTAGCGTAGACAGGGGTGCCATTAACAAGACTGATATCAATTGCTTCTTGGTCGATATACTCTCCCCCATGATCTAAATTGTATTGTTTAGAGTGAGAACCAGCTCCAGGGCCCTCTGTGATAATTGCACCCGGGACATTAGCTGGCCAACCAGAAGGGCAATCTCCTGGGGGCTTACCAACAGTAACTGTAGCACTTGCCATTCCTTGGTGGGTTCCTACGTCTCCCTCCACTTCAGTAGAAACAAAAAGATTGTTATTTATAGTGCTATCTTTAAATCGCCCATCTAGGGATATTTGATAGTTTGTACTCCAAGAACTAGTTATTTCTGGTGGAATATCTTCGAAAACATGAGGAGGAATGGATATGGATGGGCCTTCTTTACTAACATTAATTTCTTCTCTTATAGCGGGGTGAATTAATTTTTTCCCCTTAGATGTGATAGTGATGGTGTAGTTAATAACCGGACTTGTTTGAAGGTCAGTATTTTCCAAGCGATTTGGCGTAGCGGTTTTGGTAACATCAAAAAACTCCGAGGTGTAGGGGGAAATAGTGGTGATAGCTGCTTCTTGGACAGGCTTGGGCAAAATAAAAGCGCCACTAACAACTAGAACAATAAATAAGGTTAAAACTGCAATAGTACTCAAAAGGATGATGACAAAAAGACCTATGGGGGCAGCAAAACTAATCGCTGAGATGACGGTAAAAAAAGCCCCAATTCCACCAGCGGCCCCACTTAAAATTGCTGGAGCCGTTGCCCACCCCAAAAGTCCAATTCCCCCAAAGACAATGGGAATAACACCGATTAAGGCAAATGGCATAGGGACAAAAATTAAAACTAAAACACCCGCCCCGACTGCAGCTAGAGCTTTTTCCGGTTCTTGAACAATTTTCCGAATTAAACCAATAAATTTTTTTCCGATAAATTTCAGTATGTCGATACCAATTAAAACAGCGGCAACAATCCAGCCTGGAGGCCCGGTGGCGGCTCCTGCTGCGGCAACACCGGCTTCAGCCGCAAGCTTTACACCTAATTTAGTGGCTACCCAACCAGCGGCTTTTTTGGCTCCGGCTTTAGCCGCTTTCCCAGCAGCGGTTTTAGCCAGCCATTTAATTACTGGCTGGGTGATTTTCTGAGAGAAAAATTGCCTGACCGGAGTTAGAAAAGAAGTGTATTTTCCACGGGTGACAAATTTACTAATTCTTTCATAGGTATTAATAATAAATTTAAAATTATTAAGGCGATTTCTTAAAAAGCCAGCGTAACCACCCTGAGACCAAGCTAAATCAGGGGATAAACGAGGAAGTTTGGTTTTCAAATCATCGTCATAGATTCCATGTCGGCCGGTAATTTTTCCAAAGCGGTAATAACGTTCAAAAATTCTTGCTGCCAATGTATCTTTATAGATAATTTGGCCATCTTTTATTTGGATAGTAAATTTCTGTTGTTCTTGTAGGCGGGCCGCTTTGTCAGAAAGTTTTTTAAGGATAGGATGAGCTTCTGGAACACCCATGGCCTTTAAAGTTTTAATACTGGCTTGAATGTCTTCAATAAACAAGCCCTTTTGCATCATCGCCTGCCATTCTGGCGAAGCGCTTTCTGCAATTAAGTTTAAAAATTTTGCCGGTACGGTATAGACGACTTTTTCAAAAAAAGCTGCGGCTACTTTTGGATGGAGAATAGTGTAAATTGGCAAAAAACTTACTTCTTCTGGGGGTTGATTAAGTTTAACTAAAACTTCTTGAGGTAAAGGAGGGATTTCTTCAGGAGCAGGAGGAGGTTTTTCCGCCCGGGTAATTTCTTCAACAGATTGAATAATTTCTGGCTTGGCAGCTATTTTTTTAGTTTCTTCAATAATTCTTTCCCACTCATTTCCTACAATTTTTTCCGCTTCGCGTACAATTTGAGGTTTACCCCCTTCAGTTTTTATTTTTTGTAACTCATCTTCAATGATTTTTCCCGCCTCACGTATTATCTGGTTTTTATCTTCTTTAGATAGAAATTCTGGCTGAGCCACTCGAGGAAGAGAGATAATAGTTCTATTGGCAGCATTTTTGGCGATTTCTTCAGCTACCTTGGGTGGTAATTCTTGTTTATTTTTAAGAATAAAATTTTTATAGAGTTCAAGATAATCGTTATAGTCTCCATAAACTTTTTTAGAAGCCATTAGCTTTTGCAACCTAGCTTCTTCTTCTTGCTTTCCTTTTTCGTAAATTTCAACTAATTCTGGTGGGGGCAGGTTGCCTGGCGGTAGCTCAGGAGGATTGTTGTATTCTTGTAAAATTTTAAGAAACAGCTTTGGCAGGAATTCAGGATTATCTGGCTCAAGAGTAAAGCCAATCGATTGCGCATATTTAATAAGATTATCTAAAGCTTGTTTTCTTTTAAAATTATCGCGAAATGAAGTTTCATCTTGAAGCTTAAAAATGAGGGCTAAAAGACTTGCTAGTGTTTCTTTCTCTTTTGTTTGGATCATATAGCCGGTTGGGGTTCATTTTTTGGCATTTGCTGTTCAGCTGCTTTTTTGGCTTTTTGAATCATTTCCTCTTTGCGTTTTTGCATTTCCAAAAGGTCAGCCGGGTTGGTGGTGATGAGTTGATGTTCATCAGGAGAAGCCACCACGCGGATGGCGACATGGTTGGGGCCGGCAAAAAAGATACCCTCACCGATATCAGCTGCGAGCAGAAGTTGTTTTTCTCCTTCCGAAAGATAAAAAACTTGAGCAACCTTATCGATGGCCGCCGGGGATTGTTTCATTAAGATTTGAATCGAGGAGTTGGTTAAAATGGCCTTACCATAATCACTCCCCAAAAAATCTTCCACGTCTTGAGTAATGGTGGTGAGGCCCAAATAATATTTTCTGGCTCTTTTGGCAATGGAGTAGATAAAATTGGCGGAGTCTGGAGATTTCATTAAATACCAAGCTTCATCAACCACCAAAATTCTTTTTTTCATTTCTCTTTTAATTTTCGTCCAAATATAATCTAGAATGATAAACATGGCGATTGGTCGTAACGCTTCCTCCAATTCTTTGATGGAAAAAACGGTAAAAGGATTTTTGATATCGACATTAGATTGTTGGTCAAAAATGCCGACGAAAGAACCCTTGACAAATTTTTCAATTCGGTCGGCTAAATTTCCTGCCTCAGGCTCTTCCATACCGATTAAGGCTTTATAAAGGTCTTCCATTAAGGGTGGTTCATTTTTTTGGGTGGCCGGGTCATTGGTAATCCCTTTCATTTTGTAGGTTAAAACCAGGGCCCGATCTAAAATGGCCTCTTGTGAAGAGGTTAATTGCCCCATAATGACTTTAAAAAGGGAATGAAGAGAAATAATCTTTAGCCCCAACTCATTTTCACCTTCCTCATAGATAGCCGAAAGGTCAAAGGGGTTGATTTTCGCTTGACTTTGGAAGCCAAAACTAATATATTCCCCCCCTACGGCTTCCGCCAAAGCCTTGTATTCCGATTCCGGATCAATAACGATAATCTCTGTGCCAAACATTAAAGAACGGAGGGCTTCTATTTTAACCAAAAACGATTTGCCAGCGCCGCTTTTAGCGAACAAAACAGAGTTCGCGTTCTCTAAAGAAAACCGGTCAAAAATAATCAGCGAGTCGTTGTGCTCGTTGATGCCATAAAGAACACCTTCATTGGCGGTTAGTTCTGAGGAGGTAAAAGGAAAGGTAGTCGCCAGAGAGGTTGTATCCATATTGCGGGTAATCATCAACTTATCAACACAAGTCGGGATGGTGGTTTTAAAACCATCTTCCATTTGTAGGGTGGCGTGTTTGGCAATAATCAAAAGCGAACCTAGGGTAGAGATAACCTCTTTGGAAACTTTATTTAATTCTTCCAGCGTATCAGCGGGGATGGTGACATAAAGACCGAATTGAAAAAATCTCTCGGCCCCTTTAACTAGTTGTTCTTGTAAAGATCTGGCGTCTTCCAGTTTCGCTTGTGTGCCTGGATCAATCAGGCGTCCTCTCTCCACATCGGTTTGAATTTCCGCTTCCATTTCGGCAATCTTCCGTCTTAAATTATCCAAAACACTTTTGCCCTCCACCGGATAAATATACATGGCAATATCCAAAGAATGGTCGAAGTTGATTAACGGTCCCAACCAGTTGGCGGTGACAAATCTCGGATAGCCGGCCACAAAAAGAGTCCGAAAATATTTGTTGCCGATTTTAAGAAAGTCGAAATCAACCTCAATGGCGCCTGGAGCAATAATATCCTGGACCGAAACCATACCTTGGCCCAATTGGAAAAGGGCATCGTTGGCCGGTGATTCGGCCTGATTATTTTTATCGTTTTTTTTAAGAAACGGTAGTTCCATTTTTAACGAGATTATTAATTTGACTATGAATCGTTGGTTCTTCTTGATTAGGTTTAACTTCAATTTTAGGGCTTATGGCGGCTTTGACAATTGGCGTTTTATATTGTGATGATTCAGCCATTTGCTGACTGCTGGATTCAGGGTTATAGGTATCAAAAAAGAGACGAATCAATTCTTGGCTTTCCAGTTGGTGTGATTTTAAACCTAAACGTGCCAGTTGACGTAAAAGATGGTCTCTTTTCGGGTAAAGATTAATTTTGGCTTGTTGGAGAATATAGTTTTTATCAAAAGGCAAACCTTTTTGTCTTAAGGCCGTTTTTCTCAAACTCTTGGCGACACCTATCTCCAGGGCGGTCATAGGCACCACCAAATAAAATTTTTTATCCAAAACATTATTTTTTTGAACTGTTTCTTGGATGAACTGATGGTATTTGGTAATTTGGTTTTTGATTAATTTTCGGGTTTCTTTGTTTTGCTGTTCCTCTAATAAACTTAAGTAGGCCGAAATGTCTTTACGGGCCGAGCGGACAACAATTTGCACCGTAAAATTAAGGGAGTTTAAAAGACCAGCGTAGGCATAGATGGTTGCCTCCTGCTCTTTTTCGGACAAAAGACCAAAGTTAATGGCGGTGGTGGCTAAAACCAGACAGCAAGAACCGTCTTTTAAAATAACGATATTTTCTTTAATATCTTCAATTTCAAGATGGTCTTGAGTTGAAGCGCGAATGGCAATTTTGGCAGGATCGGCCATTTATGAAATTGATAATTGATAATGGATAATTGATAATTTTAAATTCATAATTTCATTTTTGATTTTTTAACAATAGTGACTAAAATTTTAATTAATTCTTCAGCTTCCCCTAAAACAGGTTTTGTTTTCTCTAAATTTAAATGATTAGATTCTAAAGCTATTTTTAACCAAAAATTAGTTTCCCGAACTTCTTTTAAAGCAATGCTTAAACTTTTAACAAACTCTTTTTTAGTTAATCCATCTTGAGCTTCTTCAACATTAGCCCCAACGCTTGTCCCCGAACGGATAATTTGTTTAGCAATAACCAAGCCAGCTGATGTTTTTGGTAAGCAATCAGCCAAATTTATTATACTAACGCCAAATTTAAATGTTCTTTCGATGATATCTTTCTTTTTTTCATTCGCCATTTTCCATTATCCATTCTCAATTTGGGCTCTTAGCCCGTATTTCTATTGGTTGAATAATTTCTCCTTTAGCTTCAATTTTAATTATATCAAATTGGTAGCCTTCTTTTTCGGTTTCGATTTCATAAGCCCCATTTGGTAAAGGGGTGGCAATCATAAATTGGCCCAGACGGCTGGTTCGCAGGGCCCTGACAGGAATACCTTGAGTATTTCTGATTTCCAAAATGGCGCCTTCAACAAGCTTGCCTTCATTGTCTAGAACCATGCCGACAATCAGATTTGGCCGGGTGGGTGTGGTCGGAATGGGCAATTGTTGGTTAATCTTTGCTTCCACCAAGGGTTTTCGTGGCCGGCCTGGTCTTTGTGGCAAAACCACCGGCCGATAGGGTTGTCCCGCGAAGCGGGATCCGGCTTCGCCGGAGGTTGGTCGAAAACTTGGTCTAGTTGGTTGGCTGGGCGGCGGAGTTACCGGGCGAAAGGGTTGATAAGTTGGCTTGGGGCTGATGGGTGGCTTAGTAGGTATTGGTTGAGGCGTAGGTGTTGGCGAAAAGACGGAATGAGCCAACTGAAAAAGATTGGTGACTTCTTTAAGAAAACTTTCCTCCTGTTGGTCTAAAGGATTTTTAGTTTCGGCATAAGGTAATGTGGCCAAATATTGATTCAAAGCTGATTTATCAGCGGCAAATTTGGCCTGGGTCACTGGTATGGTTTTATAAGCCAAGGGTTCAAAAATTTCCGGTCTTCTTAATTTTTTCTGCCAAACAAACTCGGTCGGCAGAAAGATAGCCTTAAAAAAGGAAACCACCCAATTACTTAAGGGCCTTTCGTTAATTGGTAAAAAGGCAAAGGCAAAACCCAAAAAACCAAAAATGACAATTAGGGGCCATTTAAAAAAACCAGGAATGGGTATGGCGTAAATAATTAAACCAAGAATGGTGCCCGCAGCTAATTGGGCGAACTGCCTAAGGGTCATATCGCCGATGAGGCGAAATTCGTAAGAAGCGATATTTTGTGGTACTGGATGTTGTTCCATGGGCAGTTTTTTTCTTTCTTTCTATTCTAAAGAGCTTCTAAAATGACTTCAACTGTATATAAAGTAATCAAATCTCAACTCAAATAGGGCAAAATTAATTTAATTTGTATAAAAAGTTTGAATTTTGATATAATGGCCTCAGTATGTCCGAGGGTGAAGGAAATAAAGAAAAACCAAAATTTATACCCAAAGAAGATTTTGTCAAATCCCGCCGATCTAGATATAGCAATGATGTTTTTGGGATATCTGAATACGACGTACCAAGATATAAAAAGTTATATGGGGGAAAAGCAAAAGGAAAGCAAAGAGAAAATATGTCAGATCAAGAAAAAGAATTAAATTTCCAAGGAGAAAAAGCCTCGCATGATACTTCTGAATTCAAAAATTGGCTTGTCAGCGAAGAAGATTTAAAGAGTATAACCGACGATACTTTAAAAACATTTATTGAATTTACTGGCGGGATTGATCCAGAACATTTGACGGCAAGTTTTATTTTAAACAGCATAGACAGACTTCAAGACCTTGTTTTAAATGGGAAGATTGCAAAAACAGAAGCTGATAAATTGATTCCTAAAATTCATATGCAACTAAGGGAATTGACGGAGAGAGATCGAAAACGAATAATGGAGTCCTCAGAAAAAAATATTCCCCAAGGTGAGAAGATTAGAAAGGAATCAGAATTTTCAGGAGAAGAGAAACAAAAGCCTACAGATATTCCTCCAGATGTTGCTGAAGCGATAAGAATTGCAAATAGAATACAGGAACTTCAGGCAAGGAAAAAATTTGATAGAGGGGAGCTTGAAGAAGGACTTTCAGAGCAAGACCAGAGCGAATTGCATGATCTTTACGCTCGACTTGGGAGGATGCCTAATTATCTTCAAGGCTTGCCTTCAGAGTATCGGCCAATCTTTGAGCTTCCAGATCCTAAGAAAGACCCGGAGAAATTTATAGGCTCTTTCCGGGAGAGACTTTACGCTCTTCATGAAGAATACCCAGATCAATCATTTGACACCAACTGGCAGTTGATTTATCCGTTGCAAAAAGCCCTTAATGACCTTTGGCCAGAAGATCCAACCAAGGATGTGATTAAAGTTTTCTATGATATGAAAGATAAAGACGGCAACGTTTTAAAAGATCCTTTGGGCAATGTCCGTCGTGAAGAAAAAGTATACAGTATGACGGAGATGAGAAAAGAACTGACTTTAGAGTTTGAGGCCCACCGAAATTTTCACAATTTTATTTATCTTTATAAAAGGGTCAGTGGTGTTGCGGGTGTGGTAGAAGCTTCTAGTCTGCTTTATACCAACCAAATTGAAGTTTTATTACATAAAAAGGAAATTGCCGATGCTTTAAAGAAATTTGAAATAATGGGTGAAGAGTATAAGCGCCTTAATGAGCTAATTTTTAGTCGTACGATAGAAAAAGAAACAGATGCTGAAGAGAAGATAACTAGAGGGTATGATAAACAAAGGCAAGACCTCTTGCAAGAAATGATATCTCTTGAACAGAGAGATTGGAGCCATATGCTTGCAGGAGGACTTTATAGCGCTCTCCACGAGGCCCAGAGACATAACGTTGTTCTCAAAACAGGTGACTTTTTTGTCGGCAGATGCTTCAATATCCCAGACTACGCTAAAACCTTATGGGAAAAAAATGACAGAAAAGATATGCCCTTCCCTAAATTTTATAAAGCGCTTGACTTAAAGCTTACCGGTTTTTGGGAGACAGTCTTAAAAGACAAAGTGGATAAATTATATGATGTAGGGGATGGACTCCGTAGAGATGAGATTAAGAATCTTTTGGCTAATGAGTATGGAATTATTGCTGACTTGAAGGAAACAAGGCCTAAAAAGGGCAAACCATATCTAGAAATAGAGAGTTTCTCGCTAAAAAAAGTTGACTTCCAAAAGATATACCTTCATAAGGAAGAAGGGAAGAGCTATTTTGAGCCTAGTAGCAGAGAGGTGATCACTAGACTTGATGTGGAGGTTTTAGATGCTGATGCTGTCAGAAAATTAATTCTTAAGCCTGGGAATCTCGTTGAACAGCCAAATTTTAACATCTTGCGGGATATATATAAAGAATTTCAACATTTGAAGGGTAAAGACAGATCAGAGTGGTATAGAGATGTATTAGAACAAGTAATTTTTCTTTATAGAGACGAGACAGTACCAGCCTTTGAAGAATGGCCAATGGCTTGGCGAAGATGTCCGGCTAAAAGAATTATTAAGGAACACGTTGATGCGATGACAGATGAGGAGATTATTAGAACGGTTGGTGCTTTAACCCCACCTTTAACTCTCAAGCATGCAGAGCAACTTCTTACCAACATAGTTGGTGATAAATTTCAGCGGGCATTAAAAAAAGCTGGCAATGTGGGCTTCTCTATGGGCGGTGCATTTCTTAGGGGTATAGCCGAAAGTTTTCTGGGGTTCAAAAAATAATTTTAATTATCTAGAACCTGGTTTACTAATTTCTTCTCCTTTTAGCGCACGTAGTAACTCCTCATGTCTTTTTGATTGTTCCGCTTTGCCGGTTTTTGTCTTATATTGCTCATAAGCCATCGTGGTTCCCCTATAAAGTGCCTGACCATATTCCCCAATTGCAGTTCCATATTGGAAGGGTTTCTTGGTGATGAAGGATTGTATTATATCGGCTACTCTAGGAGAAAGAAGAAGGAGGGCTAGCCCGATAAAAGGGAAGAGTATATAAGTTAACTCATTTGTCGAAAATTCCACTGTCCACGGTGTTAGGTTTTTATACCAATCATGCCAGACTTCGTACATGGCATTAGGTACACCCTTAAGAATGAAATAGGAGGCAAGATAAAAGATAAGAATCATAGTTGGCAAGACAGCTAGATTTGCTAGTAGATCTTTAAACCAGCCGGAGATAGCATTGCTTCCCGGAAAGACGCCAATCAAAATCCTGAATGGAGCAAAAATTAAATTAACAACAACCATAGTAAAAGCTTTAAGAAGAGTCCAAAGACAACGAATAAAGGCAATTAAAACAAGAATGCCAACGATAAGAGATAAAAATGGTCCGAAAATTGTGAACACGGTATAAGAGAAAATATAAAATACAGAAATAGCAGCATTAACAGTTAAAAATGCATTTGTTAAAGGTTTCAGTAAGGGATTTGCGTCAAAAGCATTAGGAATAAGGAAATGATAGATTTTCCCAACCCAATTTTCATTAATATTTGCAAAAAAACCTACCCAACTTTCCGCTAAGCCACCTTGAGAGGCGGGACTAGTAAAAATACCCCTAAAAATAGAAGCAATAATATCGATAACTCCATAGGTAACGTCGATCATAAGCCCGACAATTGCGTAAGAAAAAGTGATTAACACTAGAGCAATAATGATTTTTGGGAGAGCTGCTTGAATAGTAATTACTGCTTGAGGCGAAATTTTAACCCGGAACATAATGGCGAAACCCATAGCCACCAAAATAAGGGCAAAAAGAACATAAGTTACATTACGAAATGCTCGCCAAACTGCTTGGGTTGCCTCCATAGCCTTGAACCCAGGAATTTTTTCCCCTAGGGCATAAACAGGCTTTGTAATTCCTAAATTTTTACCTAAATCAGAAAAATATTGTATGCCCGAAGCGGGGGGATTGGCGTAAAGTCCGGCGATGAGTATTCCTGTAGCGGGAAGTAAGCCGACGGTTTTACTTTCTTCAAAGGGGTTAAGGCTGCCAATAATGACGTGAGCAATTGATCCAGCGATTGCTTTTATAGTTTCATTAACAAAGCTTTGAAGATTCATTTCGTCTGATTTAATCGCTTCTTCAAATTGAAATTGGTAAGAGCCTCCTTCTATCCCTGGATAGGCTAAGGCTGGGCGAATAAAAAGAGGAAGAATGAAAAGAGAAATAAGGATCCCCAGGATGATTTTTTTGAAGATTTTTTTTCTCATGGCAGGTGATTCAATTAATTAAACAATATCATCAATAAGGCAAGAATTCAAGCAATTACTTTTTATATGGCCACAATGCTTTGTTAACTACCCATTCCTTCGCTCTCTGAATTCCCCCAAGATGATTGAAATAAAATAGTCCCTCTTGGGGAGAGGCCTCACCGTGGTCGTATTTATAAGAAATAGTGTCAGCAGCATCAATGTCTTCAAAAGGAGGAATTTCATAGGGCCGGAAAATATTGAAAATCCCTCCGCCTGGATTGGCGGTATAGGCCCAAATTTGGTCAAGATAGGGATGGAAAAGATTAACCCCAATTCCCCGAGAAACTCCGTATTCTTCGGTTTTAAGACAGGAAGGATTGCAAGGACCAGGAAAGTTGAGGTTGGGTTTTCCATTAGGGCAAATGAATCCATAAATACATTCTTCATATTTAGGATTTTTGAATTTTTCTTTAGCCGTAAGTTCAGCGCTAATTTCTTGACAACAAAGACTATCGCCCTCAGGGCCTAAAATATAGTTTTCTTTAAGACACGAATATGGGGGGGTTGATTCAGGAATAGAGGGGCTGGCGGGCATTTCTATTTCCTGACCAGCAGGGATAAGTAGTTGGTTAGCTTTTTGGCTGGCCTCATAAAGCCTTTCCAAATGAGGAACCTTCTCAACGGTTGCATCCTCATTTTTGATTTCAAATTTGTCTTCTGGGTTTTTTTCTCCCAGGTATGGATGAATTTCTCCCGGAGTATCTTCTCTGCTAAGCATTGGGGTTGTTTGCCAAAGCTTATACCATTTGCCGCCATCCGCTTCCTTCCAGGCTAAAAACTTTTCTTGATAATTTTCCTCACCTGGGTCAGGAGGAGGAATAAGTTCAGATAGGACTACTCCCCCCCCTTTTTTATATTCACGGTGAACTAGAAACTCTGGGATTACTGAGAATATTCCTTGGATAATCTTAACTTTTACCCAGTCCACAGGATTACTTTCATAAACGCAATATTGAGTAACTTCCGGGAGATTAAGCCCAAACATCTCAGCGATGTACTTAAGCGCCTCGACCGTGAATGAAGCACTCCAGCAAAATCTATTAGTATATTTAACCTGGTAGTCATGGATGTTTTTCTCTTTTACTCGTTCAATCAGCTGTTTTTTTGCCTGATTTTGGTATTCAAATGGCGTGAGTTTTCGCAACACCCCTTGATAATTAGTCAGAGTCGTTTGATTGCCGTAGTTTTTGTAATACTCATTAGTTCCCTCAAAATAATCAGCTAGAGTTTGTTGCTCATTTTCACTGCCTTTTTTACCCACGAAAGGAATGGTTACCTGAGTAGGGTTAATATTTATCATTCCTCCCCAATTTCTTTCAATCCAATGTTCAGCCCCTTCACCTTCGTTTCTTTTATACTCAACCCCATCATAAGTGTTAAAAGCGGTAGCACAAGAAGGGGTTAAAAGGTCAGTGGTATGACAGATATTACAGGGCGCTGGTCGAGAATCTCTATCATGAACCTCAAGATTACATTCTTCAGTAATTCCCTCAGATGTTTTGTCTGAAATTTCTGGCTCTTGTTGTGGAGGAAGGGTTTCTTCTCCACCTAAAAGACCTAAGGCCAGATAATTTATTCCCCAGGGGTCTGTACTATTTTCTATTAAGCTATGGTTAGCATCTCTAGGAGATGGACAACTTTGGCTGGTATAACTTGTTCCCCAAATATCGTTGTCTAAAATTTCCACACTGGCCTTTCCTGGGGGTACCGAAGCAGCGGCATTTTTGTATTCTAAGACTTCTTGCGTCTGGGCACTGTCAATTTGACCTGAACCACCATCCCAATTAGAACCATCACTACTTAAAATGACTGGTTTACCTCCGCCTCGGGCTTTACTTTCCAAACTAGAAGGATGATGATAAGCAATAATATCACCGTAAGCAGCATATTTATCGCCGTTAACAGAGATAATTTTACTTCCTGAATATTTAGCAAGCTCTTGGGTGAGTAAATTTTCCACTTGACGATGAAAATTAATGTCTCCAACACTTGGACTGCCCGATTCCGGCTCATTAAAAATTTCATAGATGACATTGTTGTAACCTCCTAGAGCTCTCACAACTTCACTGATATATCTTTTGTTAATCTCCCAAATAGGACCAGAGGTGTTATCAAATTCACCGGCAGTTTTTATTGGGTCAGTGATATTATTATCGGGGTTATAAGGATTACAGTTCCAACGGTGGTCTGGGCTTGATTCTAAGAGATTTTGGTCAAAAAAAGTGAATTGAACAACAATGCCTTTACTTTGGGCGTAAGCGACATAATCTCTTAAACGATTAAAAAACTCAGGGTTAGAATACATTAAGTCCCAATTTCTATAAGAGCCAGCGAATGGCAGTAGAAGATCAGAAGAGTTTACTGCATGGTATAGGCCCCAAACACGCGTAAAATTGACATCATATTGAGATAAGATATTTAAAAACGCTTGGTAATCAAAATCTTTATCGGTAATCTGGGCGTAAAAGCCGTAACCAAAAAGACTAGTTGGTTCATCCTGAACAAATAATCTATCACCCTGAACATAAATTGGGGAAGTAATGGCTACATTAGCAGAGGCAGAAGGAACAGGTAAGACTAAAGAAGAAAAAAAGAGAAGAGATAAGAAAATTATGAAAAATTTTACTCGGGCAAACAAGCAGGATTTTTTCATTTTAAATTCCAGGGATATTAAACTCAGTGACCTTTACCCCGGTGAACTTTTCAATAAAAAGGAGGATAAACCAAGCGGCGATAACAGCGACTAAACCAAAAATAGCATAGGTAAGAGTATTACTGGCGGCTTGAGTTTTTTTGGCGTCACCCCCGGCGGTTAGATATTGGAAACCGCCAACAATCAACATAATAAAGGCAGCGATTCCCGCTAGCCTGATGGCAATATTAAGGATTCGTTGAATGATAACGACAAAGTCTTGAATTGTTGCCGGAGTATTTCCTGTTGTGTCTGACCAGTTCACATTTTTAATTTATAATAAAAAACCACCCCACGTCAAGGAGTGGTTTAATTAATTAAATCAAAAATTAGGTCTCTATTATTGCCCTGCGGTTGGAATGGTTAATTTAAAAATTGTAATACCAAAGAATTTTTCAATTAATGACATGATTGCCCAAGCGGCAAAAACAATAACTAATCCTACCAAGGCCGCGGTTAGTGTTTGTTGGGCTTTGGCGGTTTTTTCTTTGTCACCGCCAGCCGTAATCCAGCGGATACCACCTACAATTAAAAAGATAAAAGCGATTAGGGCGGCAACGACTAGAATCAATTGAATGGCGCTGGAAACAATACTGGGAATGGTTAGATTGCCCAAGGCTTGAAATTGGCCGGTGGGCCCAAGATTTATTTCTTCAGCCGCTGCAAAGGCCACGGCTGGTAAAAAGTTTTTAATTTTCAATTTTTTTCACCTCCCTTCCTTGCTTTAAGTTAATATATTGTCTTTCTGATGTCAACCTTCAGGCGTGGGTAGAATGAATTTTAGGTCCTTGAAAAAACCGAGACCAAAAACACCCCCAACAAAATTGGCAATGGCAAAGACACAAATTAAAATAATAAAACCAATAATAGCATGAGTTAATCTTTTTTGTGCCTTTTGCAGTTTTTCTTTATCACCGCCAGCTATCATCCAGCCAATTCCACTCCAGATGATGGCAATAATTAACATGACTGCACCCACAAGCAGCATAGTGTTGAGGATATTGACTATTAGACTGCTGATGGTTTCCACCCCCGATTGTTCGCCATACTTTCCAATGGCTGGGTTGATAATTTTTCCTTCTTCAGCAGAAATAATTTTCATTTTAACCCCCCAAGATGGTGGAAAGAGCTTTGTTAATATCTAAGAATTCCACTCCTAATAAAGTGCCCAATAGCGAAAGAAAAGCATAGGCAACGACAACAATAAGCAAGCCAATAATGGCATTAGTTATTTTTTTACCAGCCGTTTCAATTAGTTTCGCGTCACCCCCTGCGCTTAAATAGTTGTAACCAGCGATAATTACCTGGAAAAGAAAGAAAATGCCGGCGCCAATGGTCATTACCCCAATGGCGATAGAGATAATTTTGGATATTACGCTTGTGGGCTCTGGCAAGTTAGAAAAGGGGCCAAGTCCTGGTCCTTCTCCAATAGTGCCTAAATCTTTAAATTGAGCAGTAAGTAAGTTTTTCATCGCAAAGCTCCTCCGGCACCTCCTGTAACCCCTTCAAATCCTCCGCCAGGGATTCCTGGCACGGATACGCCCGGTCCATAGATCTTTGGTTTCAAAATAACTGTGGTATCACCAAATAAGAGCAATCCTAAAAGCGCAGCCAAAGCAAAAGAGGCGACAATGATTAAAAGTCCGATCATTGATTGCCAAATTTTGGCCCAAGCGAGATTAATTAATTTTGGGTCACCACTGGCACTTAGAAATTGGTAACCTGCCAGAATGAAATTCAATAAAGCAAAAACTCCCCCGGCGACAACAAGTAAACGAAGGATGTTGTTAAAAAGAGTAATCATTCCAGCGGGGTCGCTGGAGATAAATTTTGGTGGTGTTATATTGCCAAAAAAGTCCATTTTATAATCCTGGTTCAAAAATATTCATACCGGTGACAATTTCAATAATTCTGATTATCCAGTAAGAGGCAAAAATTACTACAAAACCAATCAAGGCAGCCGTTATGGCTTGTTTGCCTTTCTTGGCTCTTTCCGGATTTTCTTGTCCTGCTCCCATAATAATCCCTACTCCACCTGCAATCAAGAGGATAAAAAGAATGATGCCCGCCAAAACATAAATGTTAGGGAGAATATTGGAAATAATTTCTCCAATAGAATGAAATCCTTGAGTAGTCTCTTCTCCAATACCTTGATTGGGTTTAACCCAAAACTCTTGTCCAATTTTAAGGGAAAAAATACTCTTCACAATTTTAGTCTAGCAACTTTTGTTTGAATCTGTCAACTTAAAGTGTTAAAATTGGCATTTGCCATGAGAAAAGTGAAACTCGATATGGCCAATATTCCTCAACACATTGGCATTATTATGGATGGTAATCGGCGCTGGGCAGCCAAAAAAGGCTTAACAATCAATCAGGGGCATGAGGCCGGAACAAAAGCTTTGGAGAAAATTATTGAACATTGCTTGGAATTGGGAGTAAAAACCCTAACTGTTTATACCCTTTCTACGGAAAACTGGCGTAAAAGAACAAAAGAAGAAGTAAGAGGGATTTTTGAGCTTTTGGTAAGGTTTGTTAAGGAGAAAAAAGAAAAATATGCCAAAAGCGGAGTGAGGGTTGGGATTTTGGGCGATTTTCAGGCTTTTCCCAGAAAGGTAGTTAAGGCTTTAGGGGAAATTTTAAAAATTGTTAAAAAGCATGAACGTTTAAAGGTCAATATTGCCTTAAATTATGGGGGTCGGGATGAGATTCTTCGGGCAGTGAGAGGAATTATTTCTCAACGGATTCCTCCGAAAAAGTTAAATGAAGAAACTTTTAGCAAATTTCTGTATACCAATGGTGAACCAGATCCCGATTTGATTATTCGCACAGGGGGAGAAATTCGTCTTTCCAACTTCCTGTTATGGCAGATGTCTTATTCAGAACTTTATTTTACGGATACCTTGTGGCCTGATTTTGACGAGAGAGAATTGGATAAGGCCATTGCGGAATATCAAAAAAGAAAAAGAAACTTCGGGAAATAAAACGTGAGACGTGAGAAGTGAGACGTAATACGTGAAGCGTAAAACGTAAGATTAAAACTGGGATTTAAAGAGATTCCAAAGCAAACTTCCACATCGATTTTTTAATTCTATTAAAATTTTAAACCCTTTTAAAGAGAGATATTTTTGCTTAAAAGAAAATTCTAAAAGGTATCCAGTTTCAGCCAAAGAACCTAAAGAAATTCTTAAAAATTGTCGGAATTCATTTTTATTATTGCGAGAATATCCTTCGATAATATTTAGAGGAATTGAAATCGAAGCTCGACGTATTTGCGATGTTAAACCATAAATTTCTTCTTTTGGAAATTGAATAGTAGTTTTATAAACCTCTTGAGCTAATTGGTCGGCTATTTGCCAAGCTAGAAGATTTTTATAACCAGGATTTTTATTAATGGCCGTATTACATTTCACTTTTTATGAATTATGTTTTACGGCTTGCCCTATGTTTTCCGTATTTCGTATTACGTATTTCGTATCACCCCAGTATGCTGATTCCCAGCACAATCTCCAAAATCCTGACCAACCAGTAGCTGATGAAGATAATGACAAAACCAATCACCGCGCTGGTGATTTTCCCCTGAGCCGCTTTTACCTTGTCCGGACTTCCACCGGAAGTAAGTAAACCAAAACCACCGATGATTAAAAAAATAAAAAGGATCAATCCGGCTAAAACGAAAATATAAGGTAAAAGAGCGGTAATGATATCACCAATTGTTATTGACTCTTTTGCAAACAGCCCCTCTGTTGTTTTTGGCTCTTGTATAGTCTCCCCCCCGGGGAATTTTAAAGTGAGTTTATTCATTTTTTACTTTCCAAACCCTGGTATTTTTAGGATATCATAACCAATCAATCTCAAGATAAAAACCGAAAAAATGATGAGTAAAAGTCCAGCAATAGCCGAGGTAATCATTTCTTTTCCAGCTTTGATTTTTTCCGGATTGCCGGCAGAAAGAATAATTTGAAAACCCCCAAAGACAATCAAGAGAAAGGCAATAATACCACCAATTCCCATAGAGTAGGTTAAAATCTTTTGGACAGAAAGGGCTAAATCTGTGTCGGAAACATCAGAGACAGAGGTGGTAGTTTGCCCCCACAGTTCTTGTTGCCACTTATTGGTTCCTTCGCCCGGAGCTTGTCCTGGGCCTTGTTGTTCAAGACAGGTACAGGAGATATTCATATCCCAAGTGCTTGGTGTACCAACGGTACATTCCCAGGTAACCCGGCCGAGACCTTCTCTTTTACAGCAAGGAAGATTGGGATACCCACAATTTGCGGTTTCAGGAACTGTAATTTCCTCCTTTTTAAGACATTGTCCCTTGTATTTTTCACCGCCGCTTATACAATATTCGTCTTGTCCACAGAGGATTGGTTCAAATTTTTCTGGACTTAGTACAGATTCCGTACATGCGCCCTGTGAGGGAACATAGACAGTTCCTTCTCTACAACATGATTCTACCCCATAAACTGGGGTAATGATTAGTGAATTTTCCAAAGCCAATAATATTAAAAGAAAGAAGAGTTTTACTAATAGAAAAAACACTTTTTTCATTATCTTCAGTTTATCACGGAGAAAAAGTAAGACGCAAGACGGGAGAAAAGTTAGATGATATACTTAAAGAAGATGAAAAAGTGGCTTTTTACTTCCATCGGCATATTGTTAATAACTTTTATTTTCTTGTTTTTTAATTCTCCCCACTTCATTTACGCTATTTGTGAAATTCCCAATAGTCAGGATATTAATATTCTTCAAAAAGCTAAAGATGATTGCCAAAAAGAAATTGATTCCAGAATGGGTGCTCATCTTAAAAACAAAGAAGAATTGGCAAAATTGGAAAAAAACCTTGAAACCACTAAAAAATTGATTCAGGCGATAGAAACGCAAATAAATAATCTTGAAAAAGAAATTTTTAACCAAGCAGTAGAATTAGAATATCAAAGAGAAATTTTTTCTTCTCGGGTAAGAAATTACTATAAGAAAAGCCGACAATATTCAATTTTTTTAATACTACTTTCATCTTCATCTGCTAATGACTTGTTTCGGGAACTTTCCTATCGTCAGTCAGCTGCAGATAATGACAAAAAAATTATTATCAAAATTGCTCAAGATCTTAAAAAATTGAATGACAATAAAGTTAAACTGGAAGCCAATAAATTATGGTTAACTAAGGCTAAAGATAACCTTGATCAGAACACTAAGGGGCTTAAGGGTGAAGTTGAAAAAGTTGAAACATATTTTACTCAAGTAACCGGCAAGATTGCCGAGTTAAGCGCCAAACAGCAGGCCTTATTGGCGGAGAAAACCGGCACTTTTCAAACGACCGTTGGAGAGGTGCCTTTGGCAGATGATCCAGCTTCTCGTCCTGATTATAATCCCGGTTTTTCTCCGGCCTTCGCTGCTTTTTCTTTTGGTGCACCCCACCGCAAGGGAATGAGCCAGTATGGTGCTTTTGGCCGAGCCAAAGCTGGCCAGTCAGCCGAAGATATTTTGAAAGCCTATTATGGCGGAGGCATTGAAATTAAAAAAGATTATTCCACGGCGATTAACATTAATGTGACGGGTTATGGGACGGTGGATATTGAAACTTACACCAAAAGAATTTACGAAATGCCTGGTTCTTGGGGTGATGAAGGTGGAATGGAGGCCTTAAAGGCCCAGGCGGTTGCCGCTCGCTCCTATGCTTTGGCTTACACCAATAATGGTGCCGGTTCAATTTGTGCGACAGAATCCTGCCAGGTTTATAAACCCGCCAATAAAGGTGGCAAATGGGAAGAGGCGGTTAACGCGACCCAGGGTTGGGTTTTAATGGCTGGCGGCCAGCCTTTCTCAGCCTGGTATGCTTCCACGGCTGGAGGTTATACTTATTCTTATTCTAGTAACGGCTATTCCACACCAGGGCTTTGGGATACCTCTTGTGGTAGTCAGAGTTGTTGGACCGCGGAAGCCTGGGAGAAAAAAGCCGACTCACCTTGGTTTTATAAAGGCTGGTATAAAACTAGAGACGGACAGACTTGCGGCCGTTCTCATCCCTGGCTAAACCAGGAAGAAATGGCGGATATTTTAAACGCCGTTTTGGTTTATCGTTCCGGTCAAGGAGCCGAGCATATTTTGCCAGTTGATTACAATTCCTGTTTTGGTAAAGGTGGTGACCCTTGGTCTTTATCACAAATGAAAAGTGAAGCCTCGAGTCGAGGTGGCGCGATTACTTCAATTTCAGGCCTCAGTGCGACTTACTCCTCTGGGGGGCAAACGGCTAGTTTAAATTTTTCTACCAACCGAGGTAATTTTGAGGTTAGTGGGGAAGAATTTTATACGGTTTTCAACCTTCGGGCTCCAGGCAGAATTTCTTTAAAATCCAAACTATTCAATATGGAAAAAAGGTGATAAAATCGAGATATGCCTGACATTTTTGTTAGACCGCAAAAGGAAACCAAAACGACGTCCTTAAAAAAACTGGCGCTACCAGAGCAAGAACCAGTTTTCAAAAAACCCTTCGGTTTTTTATCGGCTTTTATTCCTCATCCGATTAATTTGCGTTATGAGTTTCAGGAAAAAGATGAAAAAATTGTTTTGTTTTTGAGGCGTCATTTTTTTACTAACATTGGCTGGATTATGGCGACTTTTTGTTTGGCTTTGGTACCAATTTTTGCTTTTAGCTTTTTTTCTTTTGATTTTATCCCTTTAAACTACCGTTTTTTAGGCGTTTTGGGTTGGTATATGGTTGTTTTTGCCTATGCTTTTGAGCGTTTTTTAAGCTGGTTTTTTAATGTTAATATTGTGACTGATCAGCGGATTATCGATGTTAATTTCCCCAGCATTTTATATAAGGATATCAGTGAATGTAAAATTGACAACATTGAGGATATTTCTTCCAAAACCGGAGGTTTTATCCGTTCCTTTTTGAATTATGGTGATGTTTTAATCCAAACTGCCGGAACTTTGCCAGAACTGACCTTTGAAGCCATTCCTTTTCCTGATAAAGCCGCGGAAATTATTAATGATTTGATTCCTGGAGGGAATCACGAATAAAATGACGCCTTTTGAGCAATTTATTAAAAGTTTAACTTTGGGTTCTTTTAATCTTTGGGTTTTAATTAAGATTCTTTTTGTCATTGGTTTTGGTTTGTATTTGGCCTTTGCCGCGATTGTCATTCGCCAGGTTAAAATTATGAGTGAGGTTATTGAAGGTCTTTTTGTTTGGCCATTGAAAGTCTTTGCTTGGGCCCATTTAGCCTTTGCTGTTTTTGTTTTCCTTTTATCCTTAACGATTCTTTAAATTATCTATGGAGAAATTTCTGCTCCACTGCGCCAAGATTGTGGGGACCCCGACGGAAACCTCTGGGTCTTGGGTTCATACTTTTTCTCCTCAAGAAACAGAAAAAATCTTGAAAAGAGGTCATTTACTGGCGGTAATTGGGTTAATGGAATTTACCGGCATGAGTGAAATTGCGGCGGTAGGAAAAGAAATGATTTCTCGTCTTCATGAAGAATATTATGGTGACTTGGAGTCTTCGGCCTTTCATCAGCTCCAAAACACCCTCAATAAAGTCAGTCAAGAAGCCAAAGAAGGCACCGAGTTTAAATTGGATATTGGCGCTGTCGGGGTCGTGGATAATATTTTGTATGCCGTCGTTAACAATGGGGGGAAATTGATGATTAATCGTAACGGTGAAATAAAACCTCTTTTGGACGAAACAAATACCTTAAGCGGTTATCTTCAAAATGGCGATATGTTCCTTTTAGGGACAGGCGAGTTTTTCCGCTTAGTCAATGAAGAAGTTTTAAACTCGGCTTTAGATGCCCAGACACCGGAAGAAGCGGTAGAGATTTTAGCGCCTTCAATTCATGGTCAGCAGGATGGAGGGGCGGCGGCCATTGTTTTTCAAGTTTTTGAGGGAAAAGTCCTTTCAACGCCAGCTAAACCGATGAGGGAAAAAAGAACTTTTGATTTAGGTAAAAGATGGAAGGTAAGAATAGGTAATTTCATCGAAGGAATTGACGAAAAAATTAAACGTCGGATTATTTATTTGAAAGCCAACAGAGAAAAGTCGCCACGTTCGCAAAAAACCTTAATCAGCGCAGCCTTGATTTTACTGGTTATTTTGGCCGTCGCGGTCTTTTTTGGCATGAAACAAAGAAAAAATTTTGGTTTAACCAGTCAAACTTCAGCTTTGCTTCAACAAGCCAAAGCTAAAAAAGAAGAAGGTGAAGGTTTGTTGACCTTAAATCCTGCCAAATCAAGACAACTTCTTTTGGAAGCTCAAGACTTACTCCACCAGATAGAAGCGACCGGTGGACAAAGCGGAGAATTAACCCAGTTTAGACAAGAACTAGAACCCTTATTGGGTTCGGTCTTACAAGAACGTCAGGTTGAAGGAGCACTCTTTTTTGACCTGGAAATTATCAAAGCCGGGGCCTTAGGAAATAATTTTATTCTTTCAGGCGAACAAATGATAATTTTGGATAAAAATCAAAATTCAATTTACGCCGTTGGTCTTCAGGATAAAAAGTCAACGATTTTGGCCGGTGGGGAAAAACTGCCCGGTGCCAGTTTTTTGGCTGATTTGAATGGTAGTCTTTATGTTTTGGCGGAACAAGGTCTTTATCAAGCCAATAAAAATCCGGAATTAAAAATCAAAAAGGATGAGGAATGGGGTTCGATTTTGAATATAGCTGGTTTTACCGGCAATCTTTATCTTTTAAGCTCCGGGGAAATTTGGAAATACTCTCCAGGGGAAGAAGGTTTTGGCCCCAAACAAAAATGGTTGAAAGAAAAAAATGATTTAAGTCAAGCCTTGGCAATGATGATCGACAGTTCGATTTGGATTTTAACGAAAAATGGTCAAATTTTAAAATTTACCCGTGGTGCCAAAGATAGTTTTAACCTTACCGGTTTGACAAAACCCACTTCAGGGCCAGTGGCCTTTTACACGAACGCCGATTTAAAAAATCTTTATCTTTTGGATAAAGGTAATTCCCGAGTGGTGGTCGTTAATAAATTAGGGGAGTATCAAGCGGAATATCTTTGGTCAGGCTTGGGCGAGGCTAGCGATTTACTGGTGAATTCTGATGAAGGGCAGATTTTCTTGCTGGCAGGTGGTAAAATTTTTACCATTAACCTCAAATGAAGAAAATCACCAATCGCCGCGCTGCTTTCGATTATCAAATTTTAGAAAAATTTGAAGTCGGGGTTGTCTTAAACGGAGCGGAAGTCAAATCAGTCAAAAATGGCCACCTTAAACTTGAAGAAGCTTTTATTCGTTTAAAAGACCATGAGGCGTGGCTTTTTAATGCCCATATTCATCCTTACTCTTTCGCCTCCGATAAAAATGAAGATCCCCATCGTCCCAGAAAACTCCTTTTGCATAAAAAAGAACTGTTAAAATTGAAAGAGCAAACAACCCAGAAGGGTTTGACTTTGGTGCCGCTTTCGTGCTATACTCGACACAGTAAAATCAAGTTGGAAATAGCTTTAGCCAAGGGCAAAAAAAAGTACGAAAAAAGAGAAGCGATTAAGAAAAAAGACTGGAAGAAGGAATTAAAAGCTTGAAACTGGGAATTGGAAATTATTTTTTGGGGATGTAAGGATCGACGGAAAAGTTCTTTTAAAAACGGCGAGCCGAGAATGATACTTCTCGTAAACGTGTATCAAAAAATAAACAACGTATCCAATAAATACGCTGCTTTCGCATACGCCTAAGCGGAGTCCTTTTTATTCTCTCTTGGCGGGATGATTAGGGCTTAAACAAAGTCAAGATGCCGTTTTTACTGATTGGCTAGTCGGTAAAAACCAAGCCCAATTAGCCTGGCTTTAACTTTCCGGTCAACAGGATCAGGTTAAGGTGAGACTTAAAAGTTGACTAAGCTTGTAGAAGTTTTTAATAACTTTTTTCGGACCCCGCCTCACCGCGGGCATCTCCACCAGAAAAGAACCGCCGGATAAACCGACGGTTTTTTATGTTTTAAAATGTCTTTCATTGATTTGCTTTTTCCTCGTCGATGTTTAGGTTGTGGCCGGGAAGGTAGTTACTTTTGTCCATCATGTTTAAAATTAGTTAAACCTCTTGAGAAATTTATTTGTCCAGTTTGCGAAAAACCAGCTATTCATGGGGTGACCCATCCTCGTTGCCAAATTAAAAATTTTCTAGATGGCTTGATTTCCATTTTCCCCTATGAGGGAATAATTAAAAAAGCCATTAGCAAGCTGAAATATCATTTTGCCACTGATTTGGTTAGTGAATTAGCTGTTAAAATGATTCAAATCATTGAAACAAACCAAGAGAAGTTTCACTTTTTGCGGTGGTTAATTAAAAGCAAGAAAGATGTGATTTTAATACCTATTCCTCTTCATTGGCGAAGGGAAAATTGGCGAGGTTTTAATCAAGCGGAGCTTTTAGGTAAAAGACTAGCCGACCGTTTTCATTGGCAATTACGAAATGATATTTTAATTCGCCAAAAGCACGCCCAGCCGCAGGTTAAATTGAAAGGTGATGAGCGTCAACAAAATATCCATGGAGCTTTTAAGATTTCTCCTAATATCCAAATATTTCAGTATCCTAATATCGTCATTTTTGATGATGTTTGGACAACGGGCTTCACCCTTAATGAAGCAGCTGAAACTTTAAAAAAAGCCGGAGCTAAAAGAGTTTGGGGATTAACGATTTGCAGGTAAAAGTGTTATATAAAGCTTCAAGAAGACCGTCAATTTATTGGACGGATGAATTGAAGCTGTTAAACATTTTCCTTTAGAGGTGAAACCCTTAACGTTAGTTAAGGGAAAATGTTATAATTGAACCTCAAGGAGGAGTCGCCATTTTGAAAAAATCGCGATTCCGACGAGTGAAACGAGGAGGAGTCGCATAGTTTGGTCCATTGCGGGGGATTGCTAATCCCCTGAGTCGCAAGACTCACGTGGGTTCGAATCCCACCTCCTCCGCCCAGGTGAGGTGCAGGGAATGGCTATCCGGAAGGTCTTGAAAACCTTTGCCCCGTAAGGGGCTTGTGGGTTCGAGTCCCACCCTCACCGCTTCTGAACTAAAAGGTGTTATAATCAAATTAAAAGATATGCCTGCTCAAAAAACTCAAACTCAGCCTACCCAACCAAGTTCTTTAACAACCGGGAAGATCGAACCGTTGAGGGTTTTAGTCGAATGGTCATCACCTTCAAGAATTTTTAAAAGATTAAGCCGGGAGAAATTTGCCACCATCGGGGCGATTGTTTTTTTGGTGGCGATTATTTTGGTTTTTCTTCAAGAATGGTTTTTAATCGCCGTCATCGTTGCCTTAATCTTTTTTGCCTATATTCTTTCCAGTGTTCAACCCGAACAGATAATTCATCAAATCAGCAATAGGGGGGTGGTTACCGGAGGGAAAAACTACCCTTGGGGGCAATTAATCAGCTTCTGGTTTGAACAAAAGGAAGGCCAGGAAATCCTTTTTTTAGATGGGGCTGACCGTTTTAACTTTCGCTTGATGATTCTTTTGGGCGAAAAGAAAAGTGAAGAAGTCAGAAAAATTTTAGCTCAACATCTTCCCGAGGAAAATCCCCAGAAAACCTGGATTGACAAGGCGGGAGAATGGATTACCCGTCAAATTCCTTTAGAAAAATGATTTGTGCCTGTAGCTCAATTGGATAGAGCACGAGATTGCGGATCTCGCGGTTGGAGGTTCGAGTCCTCTCGGGCACGCAAATTTGTGGTGATGGAGGGTGGGCAGGACGGTAATGCGTTGGTTTCGAAAACCAATGGGAGTAATCCCTAACAGGTTCGACTCCTGTACCCTCCGCTCTGGTGCGGGGAAAGGGCCTCTGTAGCTCAACGGATAGAGCGTCGGCCTCCGGAGCCGGAAATGCCAGTTCGATTCTGGCCAGAGGTACAAAAACTATGGAAAAAGCAAAAATCAAGCGTGAATTTTCGGCGGGGGGAATTGTCTTTAAAAATAAAGGCAAGGAAATTCTTTGGCTGGTTATAAAACCTGCCGGCAATAACAAGTGGCGTTTTCCAAAGGGGCAGATTAATGCCAGCGAAAGTTCGGTAGCGGCGGCCAAAAGAGAAGTTAGGGAAGAATCAGGAATAGAAATCGAAATTTTGGGGAAGATCGGTGAGGAAAAATATTTTTTTATGGAGGACAAACAAAAGGTTTTGAAAACAGTGATTTTTTATCTAATGAAATATGCTTGTGAATCTGGAGCCGGCCTTGACAAAGAAACCGAAGCCATCGCTTGGCTATCATTTGCTCAAGCGAAGAAAAGGCTAGCTTTTAACAAAGAACAGGGTTTATTGAAGAAAGCTAAGGAATTATTGGGACGAGGAGAAGCGGCTATGGCCAAGCCGGTTCAAGAAAAAAAGAAATAAAATTATTTGGAGAGGTGTGAGAAAGAAAAAAATTGGAAGGGTGTCTGAGTGGTTGAAAGAACACGATTGGAAATCGTGTGTAGCCGTAAGGTTACCATGGGTTCGAATCCCATCCCTTCCGCTAATAGTCGCGTTAATTTTGCGGTTAATCTGCGGGAAAAACTTTGTTTTTCCTCGCAGATCTAGAGAAATGTCTTGATATTTCTCGTCCTTTGCGGAAAAAAATTTAAAAATTATGGATCAACTAGAAGAAATTAAAAGTAAAATTGATATTGTCGAACTGATTAATAGCTTTGTCCCTCTGAAAAAAACCGGACGGAATTTTAAAGCTCTTTGTCCTTTTCACTCTGAAACCGCTCCTTCTTTTATTGTTTCTCCGGAACGTCAGATTTGGCATTGTTTTGGACAATGTGGTGAAGGTGGTGATATTTTTAAATTCTTGATGAAGATTGAAAATATTGATTTTGGCGAGGCGGTTAAAGAATTAGCCAAACGGGCCGGGGTGAAATTAACTCAATACCGGCCTTCGGAAGGTGAAAGAGAAAAACAGGTTTTGTATGAAATTAATCACTTAGCTGGTGAATTTTATCACTTCTTACTGATGAGTCATCCGACTGGCAAAAAAGCTTTAAATTATATTTTGGGACGAGGTATAAGCAAAGAGTCGTTGATCTTGTTTAAAATTGGTTTTGCCCCAGATGGCTGGCGGAGTTTACATCATTTTTTGGTAGGAAAAAAACATTATCACGTTCAATCTTTAGAAAATGCCGGTTTAGTGATTAAAACCAGTGAGAGTAGCTATTACGATCGTTTTCGCAGCCGGTTGATGTTTCCCTTAAAAGACCATCGGGGTAATATTTGCGGTTTTGCCGGCCGGGTTTTAGACCCTCAAGCCAAGGAAGCCAAATATGTCAATACGCCGGAGACTTTGGTTTATTACAAATCGGGACTTTTATATGGCTTGTCGGAAACCAAAGAAGAAATCAAAAAAAAGGATGAAGTCGTTTTAGTCGAAGGTGAGCTGGATGCGATTTCTTCTTTTCAGTCAGGGGTAAAAAATGTGGTGGCCATCAAGGGTTCGGCTTTGACCACTACTCAAATTCAACTCATTAGCCGCTTTACCAAAAATATGACTTTTGCTTTGGATCAGGATGTTGCCGGAGATCAAGCCGCCAGAAGAGGGATTGAATTGGCTGACGAACAAGGATTAATGATTAAAGTGGTCAAGGCAAAAGGTGGTAAAGATCCGGACGAAATCGCTCAAAAAAATCCCCAACTTTGGTTGAAAATGGTCCAACAAGCAATTCCGGTTTATGATTATCTCATCGACTCAGCCTTGAATCGTTTTAATGTGGAAGGTATTAATGGCAAGAAAAAAATCGGTGATGAGCTGGTGCCAATTTTAGCTAAAATTACCAACGAAATTGTTAAAGCTCATTACGTTAAATCATTAGCGGAGAAAATAAAAGTTGATGAAGAGGCGATTTTAAACGAAATGGCCAAATGGCAGAAAGATCAATCCGAAGGAGGATTTAAAGGTCAGGCCGAAAAAGTTTTAGTGGAGGAGAAAAAGCCTAGAAGAGAGATTTTGGAAGAATATCTTTTGGCCTTGGGTTTCCAATCGAATCATGGGGATTGGTTGCGGAAAAGAAATTTGTCTTTTCTGGTGAAGACTTATCGTTTCGCCCGTATTTTGGAAACCTTAAGGGAATATCTTAAAAATTACAAAACTATCGAAAGCAGCCGTTTGGCCAAAATGTTAGGTTCAGAATTGTTAGAGGCTTTTAACCAACTTTATCTTTTAGATTTGAGTGATTTACTGGAAGATGAAGAAAAATTAGCCCGGGAATACCAGAAGGCACTTAATCATTTGGAAAAAATTGATTTGAACGAGAAATTATCCCAGATTTCTGATAAAATAAAGAGCTTAGAAAAACAAAAAACAGCCACGTCAGAAGAACAAAAGAAATTGGAGAAGCTCAATGAAGAATTTCGGGATTTATCGGCAAAATTGGTTGATTTTGAGGAGGAGAAATTATCACCATGATAAAGGTTAAAAAAAACCAAACTGATAAACAAGATTTAGAGATTAAAAAACTTTTTGAGAAAGGCAAAAAACAGGGTTTTGTCACCCAGGAGGAAATTTTAAAAATTTTTCCTAACGCTGAGGAAAGAATCGAAGAGCTGGATAGTTTTTATGCCAAATTATTGGACCATAAAGTTGATGTCTTTGAGACGGTGACCGAGGAAGAAATTGCCGAAGACGAAAAAGCCACCTCGGAGCTTTCTAAAGAATTAGAAGTTTTAGCCACCATTGAAGACAAGGTTTTAACCGACCCGGTTCGGATGTATTTGAAAGAAATCGGCCGGATTCCTTTGCTGAAAGCCGAAGAAGAGGTCGATTTGGCCCAAAGAATTGAAAAGGGGGAGAAAAAAGCCAGAGCCAAATTAATCCAATCCAATTTAAGATTGGTGGTTTCTATTGCCAAAAGATATTTAGGTCGAGGGATGACCTTTTTGGATTTGATTCAGGAAGGCAATCAGGGCTTGATGCGGGCGGTGGAGAAATATGATTGGAGACGGGGCTACAAGTTTTCCACCTATGCGACTTGGTGGATTCGCCAGGCCATTACTCGGGCTATTGCCGATCAGGCCAGAACCATCCGGATTCCGGTTCACATGGTTGAGACCATTAACAAGCTTTCGCAAACGTCAAGAAGATTGACGCAAGATTTAGGCCGAGACCCGAGTGATGAAGAGTTGGCAAAAAAATTGGAAATTACCCCTCAGAGAGTGAGAGAGATTTTCAAAATTGCCCAAGAAACGACTTCCTTGGAAAAACCGGTGGGGGATGAGGAAGATTCGTTTTTGGGTGATTTTATTCAGGATACTTCTCAACCTTCGCCTTATGATTCGGCTTCCAAACAATTTTTAAAGGAGAATATTGAGGAAGTTTTCCAAACTTTATCAGAAAGAGAAGCCAAGGTTTTAAAAATGAGATTTGGTTTGGCTGGCTATCGATCGATGACTTTGGAAGAAGTCGGTAAGGAATTTGGGGTCACCCGGGAAAGAATTAGACAAATTGAAGCTAAGGCTCTTCGTAAGCTAAAGCATCCTTCAAGAAGAAAAAAACTTCAAGATTACCTCGAATAATTGTCAAAAGTCGATTTTAAAGCTATAATAAAGATGTTCTTTGAACATTCCGGCGTGGCGCAATGGTAGCGCGGATCCCTGTTAAGGATAAGGTTGTAGGTTCGAATCCTACCGCCGGAGCACCGATTAGTTTAGATCATTTCAAGGCTCTGATATTGTATATTAATTATATTTAATCCAAATTGAGTTAAAATTTAATCTATCATGTATAAATTCCCTTATTGAATAAATTCTTATTTATGAATGAAGTTACCCATAGTATTGATTCACCAGTATCTTTAGGGCCGAGATTATTTTTTAGATATGCTCGAAGCAATTTACCTGAAATGCAACTTTTATTTCGTGCTGGCAAACTTTCGCCTAAATTTGGTAACTGGGACAACGTTATCCGTCATTGTCTTGTTGAGGCAGCTGAGACTGAGGTGTTTTCTTATCTTTTTAACTTACCAGATAATGAAAGAACTAAATTATTTAAAGTAGCACTATGTCATGATTGGCGGCAAAGGTTAAACAAGCAAGAAAATAGTCTTAATAATTTACCTCCAGATGAAAGTGCAAGTTTAAAAAAAGAAATAGATGACGCTGATAAATATTTAAACAGTGTATCTCCTGACCCAAATCTCATGGCTACCCTTGATCCTGGTTTTAGTAGACAAATTTTAGATGGAAAGGCTACACTTTTACAAAAGTTACTATTTTATATTGATAATATTACAGATGAAGATGATATCGCTACTTTTAACCAACGTATTGGTCATGCAGAACAGAGAAATTCTAAACTTAATGAAGATATAGCCTTAACAGAAAAGGTCGGTGGACGTTTTTGGGATGTAGAAAGAGAAGCAACACAACGAGTGGAAGAGGAGTTATTCAATATTTTGAAAAATAAGAGAATTTCGATTGATAAACCAGAAGATATTCCTCTTTATATCAAAAGAGAAGTATATAAACTGGTTGAAGTTCAAAAAGAGCCAAAGTTCTCTATACGTGTATTTTCTAAAAAAGAAGCGGGTCATCCTGATAAAGAAAATGAAGATACTATACTAATTTTAGAAAGTAAAAATACACTTGTTGTAAAAATAGGAGACGGAGCCACTTCTCTAGAAAAAATTACGGATACTAATGGTAAAGGAAATGTTAGTAGCCTTCTTGCTGTAAATGCTGCAAAGCAAGGAATTAAAGATAACTTCCAAAGTATCACTTCTGCAAAACAACTTTTACTTGCAGCTAATATGAAAATTAAAGAAAGACTAGTTGGAGAAGGAATAGACCCTGAAAGAACCACGCCCGAAGAACTGCCACAGGAAGTAGCAACTTTGGTAAGGATCGATAAAAAAGGAGGTATTATTGACATTGCACAGATCGGTGATGCACCCTGCATTGTAGAAAAGAAAGATGGTTCTATTGAATTAGCTTTACCTCTTGATGTCAGCACTTATGATATTAAAGCTATGGAACTTGCTCAAGAACTTGCTAAAGAAAAAGACCTCACGCTTAAAGAGGCAATTACTGATTCGAAGGTGGGACAATTAACCATTCAAAGCAGGGCGAATACTAATTCACCTGATGGGAAGGGATTTGGTGCTTTAAATGGAGATCCAAAGGCAGATTCATATATTAAAATAAAAACATATCCATTATCTGAGATAGGACGTATTATACTTCTTACAGATGGAATGTTATTACCCACTACACATTTTGGAGCAGAGCCAAATTGGGGAGAGATCGCAGTATTAGTAAAACAGGAGGGACTGGTAGGGTTATACCAAAGAGTATTTGAACTGAATAATTCTGACCCCAATCTTGATAAGTATCCCCGATTTAAATATCATGATGATGCAACGGGGATTATTATAGATATAGTTTATTGAAAACTATTGTTAAGAAGTAGGAAAGTTTCTAATTTCTCTCATGCTCCGCAAGGAAAATCTAAAAGATTAAAGTTCGAACATTGTCCCATTTGACGAGCATTTTGGTTTTCCTTCAATAAACTCAGGATAAACGCTCAGTGTAAACTAGCTTCAGAAAATCGCCAAAAAGGCGGTTTTTTGTTAGAATTGTAGTGATGAATGAACTTTATCAAAAAACGAAAGCTTGGGTTGAGAAAATCTATTTTAATGCCGACCATTTAATTAGGACAGCTTACTGGATTGAAGAGCTAATACCCAAACCCAGTGAAGCTCTACTTCTAGCTGCTTTAACCCACGATATTGAAAGAGCTTTTAAAGAAGGACGGAAACCACCTGTTTCAAAGACAAGAAAATGGAATGGCCAAGTAGACAACCAGAGGCATTCCGAACGCTCAGCAAAATTTGTTAAGGATTTTCTTGAGAAAGAAAACGCTAAGCCAGATTTAATTAAAGAAATATTGAGATTAATTAGTCATCACGAAGAAGGTGGGTGGGATGAGGCGGATTTATTAAGAGATGCTGACAGTCTTAGTTTCCTAGAAATCAATGTTCCGTTTTTTATCTCTCGGATTCCCAAGGAACTGAGTAAAAAAGAGGTTAAAGAAAAATTTAATTATATGTTTATGAGAATTGGCAGCAAGAAGGTAAGGGAAATAGCTAAACCTTTTTATAAAAAAGCAATGTTTGATTTAAACAAAGTTGAAGGCTAGATTAGTCCGAACATCGTCTACGATGGGGAGCTAGTATCCCATAACTTGACTTTTAACCTTATTTGTGTTATGATTCTCCTCATCATTGCAAGCTAAATTCAGCTTGTCTTTGGTAAACATTAGATCAATTTAGCCCTTTTAAAATTAGTGGAAGATTTAACCGAGGAAGAAATCTATCTATTCTTTAGATAATTGGTCGTGATTTTATTAAAAAATAACAAAGGAGAAGAGAAATGTTTAATTTCATCAAGAACGTCTTTCCATACAAGGCAAAGTCCATTGAGGAATTTGCTGAGGTTGTAAAAAGGGAAGATTGCAGGACAGTTTTGTTAGATCCACAGCAGGATTTCAAGAACAGTGCTCGCAGTATTACTGTAGGCCTCATAGCGGACTTCCAGTACATACTGAAATTCACGGCTACGACGCCTCGTGGTCGCAAGATTGTCTATCGAGAGAATCTCTTCGAGCGTTTCGGAAGCGATTGTGGATTTGCAGATTACGAAGAGAGACGCAACGCTGCAATCAAACTCTTTTTGCTCGGTGAGCAGAAAGTGAAGGAGTTACAGGCTAAGCTACCCGACGTGTCGGTGGATCTCATCGGACCGGAAAATCAGCCTATGGATGACGCAATGTATGCCAAACTACACCGTGACGCAGCGGTCCGTGGTGTCTCTATTTAACTCCAACGAACAAAAAAATGATATGCCATCAATTATAAATCTTCCCTAATCTATTGAAACCCATACACTCTGTTTTATAAGAGAACAATGGTATAACCATTTGCTTGGTTTTCTGATACCAAAGTTCTCCTTCAACCTGTATGGGTTTTTTCTTGCCTAAATTTGTGAGTAACTAGTCCGAACATCGTCCACACTTCGGCAAACTCAGTGTAAACGGTGGAGAGCAAGCACCCTATAAATTGACTTTTTCTTCACTTTGCTTTATATTGCCCCTAACTTTGAAATTTTATGAAAGAAACAGAGAGAGGAAAAGAAATTATTAAAGAGAAAGAAATTTTGGTTTGTAACGCAATAAGTATTTGGAGAAACTCTTCTGATTCTAAGCCAGAAAAATCTATTTATACCTCTGGTCTTGGTGATAGAGGAGACTGTTTTTCTTTTACTTCCTCTATGAAAAGTATAGCAGAAGATCTTGTCGGACAGTATCCAGAATTAACCAAGAATAACCAACAGACAAGATTAAAAGTGGTTTATGAACCTTTAGTTGACCACGTCTTGTATCTTTCAGATGGATATTTCGGAAGAAAAGCAGTCCCTTCTGAGTTGATTATTTTTAAACCTCTAAGCCTAAAACAGATTGAGGCATTAGAAAAAAATCTAGCTAAATTAAAAATAAACTAGTCCGAACATCATCCACGGTGGGGAGCAATGATTGGAAAAGAGCCATAAATGGCTCTTTTTTCGTTTTGACAAAATGTTTCTAAACAGCTAAAATATGAACATGGGTTCATATAACTGTTGTATGCCAGATAAAAACGAATTTAAAAGGATTGTTTCTTTATCTTCTCTTTTAAAGACTGTTTCAGAAGAAAGCAGACTTAAGCTCTTGTGTATCCTGAAGAATAATGAACGTTGCGTTTGCGAAACTATGGAGCATGTTGGTATGTCGCAGAGCCTTATTTCTCACCACTTAGCAGACCTAAAAAATGCTGGCCTGGTAATTGCCGAGAAAAGAGGGCAGAGAGTTTATTACCGATTAACTAAACTAGGCAATAAAATTCTATCTTTGTTGAAAGAAATATGAAGGAACAAGAACAAGGTATTGTTAAAACATTTCCCGCAGGGTTAAAACCTCAAGACAGGTTGTTTCTTGAAATGTTGGTTGTTGATGAAGACTCAGCAGAAGCACAAACTTTTCTAATAGAGCATGGAATAACTATTGCCGAAAAAGATGACCCCTTAGGAATATGCAAGGGTTGGTTTAGAGAGATAAGAAGAGGTGAGCGAGGCAAACTGCAGATAAGATTTACTGATAAAGGGCCAACAATGGATATAAATACTTAAAAATATGAAGAGATTACTAATGGAATGGAAACATTTTGACAAAAAGGGAAAAACTTGTATCCGTTGTAATAATACGGGCGTTCAACTGAAACAAGCTATTGCAGAATTAAAAACACAGCTTGAAGAAAAAGATATTGAAATCCAGCTAAAAGAAATAAAATTAACAGAAAATCAGATGGATATATCAAATAGTCTTTTCTTTAATGGTGTTCCAATAGAAGATGTTCTTGATGAAGTATCAGTATTAAGAAATACCTGTAATTCTTGTGGTGATTTGACTGGAAATCCTTGTTCTTGTCGTGCAGTTCAAACGAAAAATACTGTTCACGATGATATTCCAAAGGAGATAATTAAACAAGCAATACTAAAAAGCGTAAGTTTATGACTTTTCTTAGAGAGGGGGTTTTATGAAAATACAAGTATTGGGTTCAGGTTGTGCGACCTGCAAAAACCTATATGAAATAACACAAAAAGCAGTTAATGAAATGAAACTTGAGACTAGGGTTGAGTATATTACTGGGAATGAAGGAATACAAAAAATTATTGAGCTTGGAGCAATGAGTAGTCCTGTATTGGCGGTAAATGGTTATATCGCTATGACAGGATTTACGCCTGATATAGAAACTATAAAAGAAAAGATTAAAAAAATGTTAGATGTTAAATAACCTATGGATATATTTGCCCCTGTTCAATTATTTGCTAATGTTGTCACCTTTCAATGGCTGGGAATAACTCCTGATACATATCTTGCTAATGCAGTTAACTTCTTCATATTTGATAGTATTAAAATCTTTATCCTTCTATCTGTGATTATTTTTTTTATCACTTTTCTTCGTTCTTACTTATCTCCTGAAAGAGTAAGAAAACTACTGACAAGAAGGTTTGAGATAATAGGTAATGTTTTAGCTTCTCTTACAGGTATTGTTACGCCATTTTGTTCCTGTTCTGCCGTGCCGTTGTTTATTGGCTTTGTTGAAAGCGGAGTTCCACTGGGTGTCACTTTTTCCTATCTTATTTCTGCGCCAATGGTGAACGAAGTAGCGGCAGTAATGCTTTTAGGGGTGTTTGGCCTGAAAATTGCAGGAATATATATCGCTTCGGGGGTTATTATCGCCACCGTTGTGGGGTTTATGTTAGGGAAAATGAAGTTGGAACATCTGGTAGAAGATTATGTTTGGAAGGTAAAAGTCGGACAGAATAACTTAGAAAGCAAAATAACCATTAAAGAAAGACTGCAAGAAGCATATCGCTATACAGTTGATTTGGTTAAAAAGGTGTTCCCTTTTGTTTTACTTGGGGTAGGGGTAGGAGCTTTTATTCATGGTTATGCACCGGAAAACTTTTTAGCCCGCATCGCAGGGAAAAATAATCTACTTGCGGTTCCATTAGCCGTTGCGATTGGTGTCCCTCTTTATTCCAATGCCGCAGGCACTATTCCTATCGTTAAATCGCTTATTGAAAAGGGATTGCCGTTGGGAACATCTTTAGCTTTTATGATGGCGGTAACAGCCTTATCTTTGCCCGAAATGATTATTCTAAGAAAAGTGTTAAAAGTTAAACTGCTTGCACTTTATATAATTATCCTTACTTTGGGGATAATGTTTACTGGGTATCTATTCAATTTCCTTATTTAGTGTATATTATTATTTAGGCAAAAGAAGGTTGGACTTGAAAGGCTTCAAAGACTGTTTTGATGTTTTGTAGAGTAAAATCAAACTCTAGTTTCTGGTTGCAGAATAAGTCCTTTAAGGGGAGCAAATACCCTATAACTTGACTTTTAGCTTCTTTTGTGGTATTATTCTTCCATTCTTTAGAAAAGAAAAACAAATTAAGAGCTTTTTGTTTTTTCTGTTTGCTCTTTAATTTTTTTATAACAAGGCAGAAATTTATTAAATTTAGGAAAGGGCTTGGGATGATTGAGGGAATAAAAATTCAAGATAAGGTTAATAATGGAAACCTGTCGCTTGGTAAAGACGAAATGAGGGTAGAATTCAGAGAACCCCACAGGAAAGCAATATTTAAAAAATTTGCAAATTTGAGTGCCAGAGTTCTCAAAGACTCATTAGGCAAGGGAAAAACAAGTGACTTTAGTAAACCTCCCTATAAATACATAATTTTTAAGGATATTAAAAGCGAAGTTTTTATTTTTCCTTGTCGTTATAGTAGTGGAAAGACTGAGATTGAGTTTGTCATAAGTCTTAAGTTTAAGTCTTCTTATCGAGAATTATGTTTTAAACTCGAAGAGATTAAGGAAGCCCTTAAACTGTTGACTAGAAATTAAGATTTCTAATGACGAGGTTTAGGTTGCAAGAAAAACTTATTAATTTCGCAAAGTTTTTTTTGCAGCCCGACCTCAAAAAATATTTCTTGCCTTGTTTTTCCAAGAAAGTCGGTTAAAAACCGGCTTTTTTGTTGGTTAAATTTGAAGATAACTAGTCCGAACATCGTCTCCTACTAATCTTACTTTTCGCCTTTTCAGTATTATTCATACACGGCTCCCCGTAAAATCCTTTCGGATTAACGGGGTAAACAAAGAGCGATTTTTGTAGGACAGGCACACTTCGGTCAGCCCAGTGTAAACGATGGGGAGCAAAAATAGCCGATTTCCCTAGGTGTCAACCTAATTCACCCTTCAGGCGTAAACCTACTCTAGCTCCGTTGTCCAATCAATTGTTCGATAATCATACCATCGTTCCCGCTATGATAACGAGCTGTTAAAATAATGCTTGAGAAAAACGATAAGAAATCTCAATAGTAGGGGGGAACATACTTCGGGTGAAATAGCTTTGCACCTGTTTTTCTTCATTCCCCAAATGGGTCTTTGATTAATATACGCCCTGGTTTTCTGTCTCCTACCCCCACATACAACCAGGCATCACCATTACCTAACCTCATCAGACCACAACTATAAATTGCGCTCCCTAAATCACTTTTTTTTACCTCAACTGGTGGAAATTGATCGGCAGTAGCAATAATTTCGACATTGCTAACAGATTTAGCTTCTGGATTAAAGATGAACGTTATGGGATAGTAGTTTTTTTTATTACTGTTATCACCAAATCCGGCGATATGTCCCAAGACCCCAATCTTCCCGTCAGGTAAGATAAAAAGCTCATTTGCTCCTCCCCATTCCTCCTCACCCAATTTTTCGTCAATAAATAAACCCTGGATCAAGGTTTTTGGTTCCTTTTTTTGATCGTAATCTTCAAGAGCGCTTCTTAATTGATCAAGAGATTCTATTTCAAAATATCCTATCCGTCCCCGTCCGCCAAACTGACCATAAGGGCCCTGAGGTCTAGTAAAAACTCCAATGCGGCCTTTCTCTCTTTGAATCAGTTGAATATCTTTCATCTTTTCCGGTCCAACTGCAAAAGGATCACAGATTTCTTCATTCTGGTCTACCAACTCAGCAAATGAATTTCTATAACGATAAAAAACAGTTCTATATCCCAAATCAGGGGTTCCTGCCACCTCATATACTTGGACTCCGCCAAGGATATGATAGCCGTCAATTACTCCGCAATAGAAAGGGTCTTGCAGTCCTTTAAAAACAGGTGCCCCTTCAACAACATCCCACCCTTCATCCTTTCCCTCTTTAAAAAGTATTACAACCGAATCTATTTCTTTTGTTCTCTTCTCGACGCGTGCCCAGATACAAGTTTGCCCGTCGATAACAACTGGTTCTGGGTTGTAAACGGTGAGCTGGTCGGTATTTTCTCCTAGATTAATTTTTAGCAGCTTTCCTTCTGGCAGAACTTCTTGCCTATTTCTTTCCTTAAATTCTTCAAGAAGCTTTCTGTAACTTTTACGATTAGGAGTTGGGTCTACCTTTTCAACTGGTTGCTCAAATTCTAACATATTATATATTATCAACGTAGTATACACCTGGTCTGTATGACACTCATCGAGTTTCATTGTTCGAAAATCGTCCCATCGAGCGAGCCAAGCTTGACGAGAGACGTAGAAAGCTATCTTGTCAAAGGGTTTTATCCAGTCAAATCGGGCTTTTTGCCCTTTACGACCCTGTAAAACCTTTCCCATATTTTTCTAGCAAGTATTGCACGGGAGGAGTGAGTTTTTTTGACAACGCTTTGTTTAGAGTTAGCCACACGGGATTTATGCCTTCTCCAGGATTGGTAATAATATCTAATCTGTTTTCCAACAAATAGGTATAAACATGCCAGAGATGTGAATCCGCTCCACGGCGGCATGGGTCTTTATGAATCTTAATATCTTTATAGTAAGTTAAAATTTGTGCTTCTATACCTGTTTCTTCAACTAGTTCTTTTTTAGCAGCGTCTTCTGGGTCCTCCGTTATTTCCAGATGACCTGACGGTATGGTAAACCCGTAGGGATAAATAGTTCTTTCTATAAAGAGCATTTCTTTTTTGGGATTTGTCACAAAAACACCCACGCTTTCGTGCCAGTAATCTTTTGTTTTTTGATCAACCCACCAGACAAGTTTTGGATCAACATCAATAAGCCTGTCATATGTATTACCACAGTTATCGCATTTATATAGCTGCTTACCCTCAATAACCTCATCGTGGACATTTTCTGAGTAGCAATTTTGGCAATATCTGTGGCGCTTATCATCAACGGGTAAAGGGAAAGGAATTTTCATAATATCTGGTAATAGAATAACACACCTGTATTAAAGTTTGTTATTCGAACAGAATCCCATCGACGGAGCGTTTAGTTGTGAGATTGAACTCCCAGCAAGTCCAGATTTGTCTGAATTTCGGAAAGAGTAAATGAGAACTCTATCTTTTTGTTGCAGAATAAGTCCTTTAAGGGGAGCACTTCGGTTTTCCTTCAATAAACTCAGGATAAACACTCAGTGTAAACTAGCTTCAGAAAATCGCCAAAAAGGCGGTTTTTTGGTAGAATGGATTCGAAACAGAAAAGGATTTATGATTAAGCTAATCCCATATGCCTTAAAAAGTTTTTTATTTGGAATTAAATTTCCCATTGGAATTTCCGTAGATGTTACTAATAAATGTAATTTGAGGTGTAAACATTATTATTTCTTTCAACAAAATTATCAAAAAGAACTTAGCGAAGACGAACTTCTAGAAAGGATTATTGAAATTAAGAAGAAGTATCCTTCAATAATTCACTCAAGTTGGGTTGGGGGCGAACCGTTATTGAGAAAAAATGTTGTGGAGAAAGGATTAAAATTTTTTCCTTTTAATATGGTTGTTACTAATGGAACGATAGAATTGCCGAAATGGAAGAATTGTGTCTTTAATGTTTCGGTCGATGGGACTAAAGAATATTATGAGAAAGTTAGAGCTCCAAAAATGTATGACAAAGTAAAAAGATATGCGAATAGAAATGACATTCGGGTTAATATTGCTTGTGTTTTAAATAAAAAGAATTATTACTGCATTGAAGATTTGTTAAAAGAATGGAGAAAAACAAAGGTGGGCGGAGTTAATTTTGATTTTTTTACGCCCATTAAAGGAGCAGGAAAAGATCTTTAGTTGAATTTTCAGGAGAGGGATAAGGTAATTTATAAACTACTTGAATTAAGAAAAAAATATGGTAATTTCCTGATGAACCCCAAACCAGTTTTAGAGTTAATGTTATCTAAAAATGCGAAAAGAATTACCACAAACTGCCCTGTAACAAAAGCGGCTATTTGTTTGGATCCAATGGGGAATCGAAAACTGCCCTGTGTCATTGGAGAGAAAGCGGATTGTGCAAGATGTGGCTGTGTGATTCCTTTCTTCATAGAATCGGTTTTGATTAAAAAACAAGTAAGTTCACTCCTTATTACTAAAAGGGGATTTACTTAGGTAGTTATAATAAAACTAGTTCGAACATCGTGGATTCGATTTCACTCACCATAAATCCACGAGGGGGAGCTGCGTTTTTAGCCTCAAAAAATAGTGATTAATACGGTAGGGTAAATGATAGTGGCTAGATTGGTCGAAAAGTAACTATTTTGCCAACCTCAAATGTTTCAGTTTTTCTTCTTCCACCTCTCTCTTCTATTTGGCGAGAATCGCTAAAAGTACCAGCAGCAACCCCATACTTTTGTCTTCTAAATTCGTCAATCTTTACCTTTAAATCAGCGGGATCGATATGCTCATGTTCTTCTACACTTATTCTTGTTGGATCGTAAGCAAAAACGTGATTAGAAAACACCATACATTCGCTGAAATCTGGATGCTCACTGTAATAAAGAGGACCATGTCCAAAGGTGGTAAATTTCAAACCTTGAGGAAGGGGGCCAAAATTTTCTAAACTCCCATCGGGAAGAACGACATCAATAAAGGTAATCCAACCTTGACGATCAATGTCCTCTTGAAGCCTAAAGGGTGTTTCCTGAGTACTTGGATGATCATGCTCAGTCATAATTCAGAAGATTTTAACAGATTTCTTTTTAATGTCAAGCAAATAAGCTAGATATAACAGGTTCTAACTTCGTCCACACTTCGTAAATTCAGTGTAAACGATGGGGAACAATATGCTATCCAGAACAAAAATTCCCAGGCGCTATATATTACCAAATGGACGAGAAATTTATAGAGGGCGTAAAACTAGTCGGTGAACCGATTAATATTATGATTATTTTCGATTTTTGATTGCACTCACAACCACCATAACCAAACCGATGATGAAAAAGATTAAGGCAATAATAGCAAAAAAGCCCCACATTAAACTGCTCGTGCCATAGATTCCTGGTAACAAGGCTCTTCCATTATTTGTTGCCCCAGCTAAAAAGGCAAAAGCAAAAAAGACAATGAAACCGATGAACCCTCCCCAAAGAAATGCTTTTTTCATAAAACCTCCTTTCTGCTATATTAATTACACTCTACTCGCTAATTATCATTACTGTCAAATGGTCCACTTCACCACGTCAAGTGTGGTAAAAGGCAAGTTTGACCTACCACGATGGGGAATTTGTAGGAATTTTTTCTAATTTAAAAGAATCGAGGTTTCAAAACTGATACAATAGTAGTATGGTGGTAATTTTTATTACCGGAAATGAAGACAAGTTTAATGAGGCGAAAGCCATCGCTGGGGGGAGCTTCTATTTTTTCCCGATTTGACAATCTCCCCTCAAGCAAGTTAACATCACGAACTATATCAAAATATGACAATGAAAATGCGTATTTTTCTGAGTAGTCACAAGTTTTTACTGGTTGCTCTTCTTCTGTTTTTTCTCCTTGCTGGAGGTTTATTTATCTCTTATAAATCTCTTTTTGGCGCGCCACAAAAGATTACTGAGATTGAACTGTTTACCACCCCTGTTACTACCGTTGACCTACAAAATGTTGCCAAAAGACTTAAAGACGAAGGTTTTATCCGGAACACTTGGGCTTTTAGTTTTGCTCTATCACGCTCAGGTAAAAAGATTGAGCCAGGTGGATACAAAATAAGCAAGAGCATGGACACTTGGAAGCTGGCTCAAACCTTAACTTCAACCCCTTTTTTGAAATGGGTTGTTATTCCAGAAGGATTGAGAAAAGAAGAGATTGGAGAACGCCTGGCAAAGACGCTTGAGTGGGATGAAAAACAGCTCAAGGATTGGATTTACACCTATACGGCAATGGACTACGATCACTTGGAAGGTGTTTACTTTCCTGACACTTACCTTATTCCTGTCGATGAGAGCGGATTAGACATTGCCAACCGCATGCGTCGCCGTTTCGATGAGCAATTTGCACCTTATCTCAGCAAGTTTCTCAAGCAAAATGTGAAGTGGACGACAGCCATAAAGTTAGCATCGATAATCCAAAGGGAGGCAGCTGGTAAAACGGATATGTCTTTGATCGCTGGTATTCTCTGGAATCGTCTCTTGAAGGATATGAAGTTAGAGATTGACGCTACTGTTCAATATGCCAGAGACGATAGAGATGAACTTACTACTGGCTTCTGGAAACCAATCAAGCCAGAAGATAAAGAGATCGACTCGAAATACAACACTTACAAATATGCAGGCTTGCCACCCTTCCCAATAGCCAATCCAGGTCTTGATGCTATTGAGGCGGTTTTAAATCCTACAGAAACAGATTGTTTGTACTACCTACATGACAATAACCGACAAATACATTGCGCCAAGACCTACGAAGAACATAAAGCTAATATTGAGAAGTATCTGTAAATCGCTTGTTAAATCGCAGTATAGAGCTTATTTGTTTCAATCTTTCTCTCGCTTGCTTGTGGTGAGCCTATCGAACCATTCAGCCCACTTCGACTGCGCTCAGTGTAAACTAGCTTTAGAAAGCCTAGGATCAGTGAGAACTTGAATTGGTAAAATAATACAGGTAAATTTGGCGATAATGTTTGATGGGGGTAAGTTGAGGAAAGGGATAATTATTGGCGACAAGGCGGATAGGGTGGTTAACTTTTTTTTCGAGTAACCGTTGGAGTCGGTTCATTAAATGAGGCAAAAGGTAGACAGTCACGATGGTCGCTTGGCTGAAGTCAGCCTGCCAGAAGCTTTTCCAGCGGACGGTCGCCAGTTTATCGAGTTTAGCTTGATGAATACGGCGGCGAGATTGCCAGACTAAGAAGAGATTGATTTCGTAGCCGATCGCCACAGCCCCAAGGCGAGCGGCGGCAATGAGAATACGCCCGTCTCCGGAACCAAGATCAATAAGGGTATCTTTGGAACCGGCCTGGGAAAGTTTTAATATTTGCGTGACGGCCGAGTCAGTGGTGGGATAGTAGATAGCTCCGGGCTGTAAAACGTTGGTATAAATTTGATAGGCGATAAGAAAAATGACGAGCCCCAAGAGAAAAAATATTGAAAGGTAGGGTAAATACAACATCGATTAAGTATAGCATTGGTATTTAAAAGTCCGAACCTTGTCCCTTCCAGAGGCGGGCAGGCACACTGCGGTCAATTTAGTGTAAACGATGGGGAGCACTTCGGCAAGCTCAGTGTAAGCTAACTTCAGAAAGTCTTAAACAAAATTTTAACCCGGGACTTTAGTTTGTATTTCACTTAACAGCATGATATTCTAAAAATTAAATTGATAAAAAAAGCTATTTTATTATTTTTCTTCCTTGTCTTTGTTTTTGCCTTTCCGCGATCGGCTCTTGCCACCACTTTAAATGTAGGGACTTGTGAATCTTGTTATTCAACAATTCAAGCAGCAATTAATGCTGCCTCGGGCGGTGATACTATTGATATTTCTCCTGGTACTTATAATGAAGCTGTAATAGTTGATAAAAATTTATCTTTTGAGACTGATGTAGGTGAAGTGGTTAATGTGACCAGTTTTGATCTTCGTAATTCAGCTAATATTTCAGGGACAGGCAGTTTTAATGTTAATACGGTCTATGTCAAAACTGGTGCTTCTTACCCTCCTGGTGGAGGTATAGGCGATGCTCTTAATTTTGTTAAATCCGGTGGTGTAGTGGAAGTGGAAAATAAACCCAGCGATGAAACATGTTCAGACAATCATTGGGAGGGAGGGATTACCATTAATAAAAATCTCACAATACAATCTGCTTCTTTAGTTCTTGGTGAAGAAGTTTGTTTGACTGATAGCGAGGGAACAGCGATAACTGTTACTAGTGGCAACGTAACAATTAAAAACTTTATTCTATATAACTCAGTTAACGGAATGAAAGTAGACGGGGGTATAGTTACTGTGGTAGGTGGGTCAATCAGTTATAACACCCACGGTATCGTGACCGCTTTGGGTACAGAGGTAAACGCCACGAGACTTTATTGGAGAAATGAAACCGGGCCATATAACGCTATTAATAATTCGCAAGGTCAAGCTAATGATATAGGAAATGAGGTTACATTCTGTCCTTTTTATACCGACCAAGAGAGAACAAATTTAGACAATGCTCTTTGTCGAGGCTCATCCAGTTCAAATAACAGCTTCTCTAGCTCAACCGATCCGCCTACTTGTTCTGATCAACAACCGGAAAGTGCTCCTCAGTTATTTCAAATCAACCGTGCAAAAGATAAGGCAACCCTTTATTTTACCCCAAGCAGAAATCCGGTAAGTTACTACTATATTTCTTACGGTTTAAAAGAAAGTGATGAACGGTTTGGTACTTGGTTTTCTTACGGAAGTTCAAGCGGTGTTGTTAGCTATACTATCAATCATTTATCGCCAAGAGTTACTTATTATTTTAAGGTTCGAGCGGGGAATGGTTGTATGCCTGGCTCATGGTCTAACTGGTTGGTTGCTAAACCTGGAAAAATAAACTATCTTTTTAAATAACAAAATTGGCCAAAAATCAGAAAATGTCGTAGGTGCGTTGGATTTTGAAGCTGTCGAAAACTGTCTTGATATTTTGTAAAGTAAACCCAATCTTAATTTTTCTGTTCCTGAATAAGTCAACTAGGGGGAGCACTTCGACCCTTCGGTTTACTCAGGGTAAATAAACTCAGTGTAAACGATGGGGAGCTGAACTTAGAAAAGCCTACTTAAAGGCTTTTTGTGTTTTGTGGTAGTATAAAAAGAGGAAGGAGGTGATTATTAATGACAGATAAAGATAAGACGGTGGTTGAAGAACCAACTAAAGAACCAAAGACTGATGATAAACCAGTTGCCGATGTAAAACCAGTTGAAGAACCAAAGGCTGAAGAGTCTGATAGCGGTACAGCTACCTCAACAGACGATGTGGCTACGCCAGCAGGAACCGATCAACAGGGTCGCCAGCTTTATAGCGTAAAGTGCGCTAACTGTGGGAAACAAACTGAAGTTCCTTTTAAGCCAAGTGGGGGCAGACCAGTTTATTGCAGAGATTGTTATATGCAAAAGAAAGGAGAAGGAGTTTAAGGTTAAGGGAGAATAAATAAGGGGGATAAAACTGTATCGAAATCCTTTATTGAACTTTTAAACTAGTTCGAACTTCCTTCACGCTTCGGCCCTTCGGTTTACTCAGGGTGAATAAGTTTAGTGTAAACTAGCTTCAGAAAATCACCGAAAAGGAATTTACGGTAGAATTTATTTTCGTTTTGCCTCAGCGGGTTTAATAAATTTTATGTAGCCTAAAAGGAGGGAAATTACTAAACCTACGGAAACGATAATAAACCTGAAGATATTATCGCCGCCTCCACAACCTCGAATAATACTATAAATGAGAGTTAAAACACCTCCTAGAAGTAAGCCATCCGCAATAAGTAAGATCTTCTTAAATAAAGTTAAGCTAATGACCAAAATTAAAATAGCGGCTATTAGGGCGATGATGGAAACGTTTCTATTATACTTTTCAGACTGTGGTTGAAAAACTTTCATGGCCTTATCAAATTTTTCTTGTTCTTGTTTAATTTGCTGGGAGGTTGCTTCATCTTTTGGTCCTTCACAATAAGAATTTCCGTATTTAATTGATAAAGGAGGTTCTGGCATCTTAGGACCAGGATAAAATGCAGCGATACCAACGCCAACAAGGGCAGCTAAAAGAACACCTATGAACACAGTATAGACAAATCTAAGAACCATCTTAGATGACTTTAGCAAATTTTTATTCTAAATGCAAGTTGACTATTTTCTCATTTAAAATTTTTCGGGCGCCCCTTCTTTTGGAAGAAAGATCTTCTAATTCTGCTATAATTATTATTATACAAGCCGCAAGGCGCAGTATAATTCAGAGTATTGAAGAAAAAAGATGACAACGCAAAAAATTAAAATTGGATCAAATTTAAGACTGAATGTTTTTGATTCAGACTTAAAGAAAAAATACCCTAGCGACTTGACGGTGGTTTTTATTCACGGAGGAACAGGATCGCTTTTAAATTGGAAATACCAACTGGCTTACTTTGCGGAAAAATATCGCACCATTGCCTATGATTGGCGTGGTTGCGGCGAATCTGACAAGGCCCCAAGCTACACTTTTAATGACCATTACCTTGATTTTTTATCTTTGATGAAAATCTTGAATGTTTCCGCCAAGCCGATTTTAGTCGCTCATAGTTACGGTTGTCTTATTGCCCAGCGCTATCTTAGAGAATATGAGGTAGAGAAATTTGTCAATGTCAGTTTAGGCCTGGAGAGCGGTGTAGGGGTTTTTTTGAAATTTATTTTAAGTTTGCCTAAATTTCTCCAGTTACCAATTTATCGCTGTTGTCTGGTCCCTAAAAACCCCTTTTTAACTAAACGTTTCTTGGCTTCCAAAAAAACATCGGTGGAGAAAGTAAGGGAAGCTTTGGCGGATAACACCTTGCCACCCCTGGAATTTTATTTAGGCTTAAAGACCTTCAGGAAGAAAGAATCATGGGATTGGCTGAAAGATTATCAGGCCAAAATGCTCATCATTAGCGGCCGGGAGGACAAAAGAATCAAAGCCAGAAATCTTAGAAAGATTAACAGTTTCTTACCCCAGATAAAGATTGAAATTGTGCAAAACGCCGGGCATATTTTGCCCTATGAAGCCCCGATGACTTTTAATCGGTTGATTGAAGCCTTTATTGAGGCCAATTGAGCGGAACAAATAATTGATAAATTTGTTAAATGATAGGAGGTATGTTATTTGATAAAACAACATGAACATGTTATAATACCCTTGTTATTTAATAGTTGTCTTCGAACCGCAAAGTACTACGAGAGCTCGTTTCTCTTCGAAAGGGTTGTCGGTTGGAAGAGAAAGGGAGCTTAATGGCTTCTAAAAATCTTTATGTTGGCAACTTGCCGTTCTCTATGGATTCGGCAAGTCTAGAGGTGTTATTTAAAGAAGCTGGCGCCGTTACCTCAGCCAGTGTTATCATCGATCGGATGTCCGGTCGGTCGCGTGGTTTCGGCTTTGTCGAAATGGCGAGCGATGCGGAAGCCCAAAAGGCGATCGAGACGCTCAACGGTAAGGAGATCGAAGGACGAAAACTAATCGTCAACGAAGCTCGACCGAAAGAAGAGCGTCCAGAGAGAAGTTTTCGACCTCGAAGATAAAAATTGGTTGATTTTTTTAGAGTGTAAGCCTTTATTTCGCGTCTCAGAATACCCCTCTGTACCGTCTGGTGTGGGGGATGAATGAGGCAAGAAAGAAACCGAACCGCCCGAGTAAACCCTGCCCTTCTATGGGCGGAGAGGTTTCATTGAAAATGGCTGGTTTTTCTTTGGCGTATTTTTCTTCGTTATAGGCAGAGGTAAGAAGAGCTATTTTAGAAGCTTTCCATTTCCTCAAAAATTTCATTTCTCTTAATGAAGCTATGTAAAAGATTATAAAACTGACCGAACTCTTTTTGAGAAGAATTTTTTTCAATTGCCTCAAGTTTTTTCTTTTCTTGGGCAGACGATAAATCAAAGCTAAACCAACCTTTTTGGGAAAAAAGCTTTTTGGGTGGGTAAAGAAACTCGTTGGGGGATAATTTTCTTTGTGGTGGATAAAAGGAATAATGGACTAGATAAGCAAAAATTTTAGTTTTATTGACCTGGCTATTAAGAACTTTATTTAAGAAAAAATAAGTGGCTCTATGATCGGAATTTTTATCTCGGGGGTGAGAGACGATAATTATTGTTGGCTGAAAATTTTTAATAATTTCTTCTAAATCAGCCGTAACGTTGCTGCCAGTATAGTTTTGTTGGGTTTTATAGGTACCATTATAGGGGTTGTAGGTCAGCTTCGTTCCTTGGGATGAATAGGGTGTGTTATAAAAATTATTGAACATCAGGTAAAGACCTCTGTCAGGATAGCCCAGAAAAAACAAATCTTCTCTTTTCAAGCCCAAAATTTGGGTGGCTTTTTCGCCTTCACTCATTCTTTTTTCACCCAGCTTAATGAAATCGTTGGGGTTTAACCTTAAATCTCTTTCCTGCTTGGCGATTGAAAATAAATTATCATCACCGTTGGTCATGTAAATAATTTTTACCTTGGCGCCGACATTGAGAGCTTGTTGAATTAATCCGGCCGAACTGATGGCTTCATCATCAATATGGGGAGCAATGATTAAAATTTGGTCATTTTTTTGTATTCCTGGAAATTTTTCTAATCCGCCTTTGGAAAGAAGCCAGCCGCTTAAAGCTCCTAGGCCAAACGTCCAAATCCCCCAGAAGACAAAAAGGAAAATAATAATTTTTCGGTATCGGAGACTGATATTTTTCAGCCACTGAAGAAAAGATTTTGTTTTCTTGAATTTCATCATCAGAGTGGCTTTATTATAGGGAAAAAGCAACCTCTTGACAAATTATTGAGCAAAAGTTAAACTCATATCTAAATGGTAGGAGTTAGTTAATGAGCAAAAGAAAGCTTACTGGTATTGTTTTAATTATTATTGGTTTTCTCGCCCTAATTACGCCTTTAACCCCGGGTTCTTGGCTGATTTTTATTGGCTTGGAGTTGTTAGGCGTTAGGTTCTTGTTGTGGCAGAAAATTAAGTCTAAATTTAAAAAGGGAGAAAACAATGTTCAACTTAACCAAAAAAACTGATTACGGGCTGGAACTCATGATAGCTTTGGCTAAGAACTTTAAACAAGGACCGATTTCCTTGAAAAAAATTGCCAAAGAGAAAAAGCTTCCCTATAAATTTTTAGGGCAGTTAGCCTCAATTTTACGCTTGATGGGTTTAATTGAGGCCAAGGAAGGTAAGGGGGGTGGCTATTTTTTAACCAGACCACCGGGAAAAATTTCTGTGGCTGAGGTTGCTGGGGCTTTAGAAGGTCCGGTTGAAGTGGGTTATTGTTCTGGTTGCCCGAAAGTAAGAATTTGTGGGCAAAAAGATGTCTGGGCGGAAGTGGGAGATAAAGTGAGGAAAACAATTGAAGGGAAAACCCTGGAGGATTTAATCAAGTGAAGCAAATTTACCTTGATCATGCGGCGACGACGCCAGTTTCGCCGGAAGTTTTAACCGCCATGCAACCTTATTTTTCGCTACATTATGGTAATCCTTCCGAACCACATCAATGGGGACAACAAGCACGAGCGGCTATTGATGAGGCTCGAGAAAAGGTCGCCCAATTTTTGGGCGCCAAACCTCAAGAAATTATTTTTACTTCTGGAGCCACCGAAGCGATTAATTTGGCTCATAAGGGGTTGATTGAAAATATCAAATACCTCGCTTCGCGAGATTCCGCCGGAATGCAAATATTAAATATTAAATATCCTCACATTATTACTTCTTCGATTGAACACAAGGCCGTTTTGGAAACTTGTAAACATTTAGAGAAACTGGGGATGGCGGAGGTGACCTACTTGCCCGTCGATAAAGATGGTTTAGTTAAGGTGGAGGATATCCAAAAAGCCATTCGGCCGGAAACGGTTTTGGTGAGTCTCATGTACGTCAATAACGAAGTTGGCACAATTCAGCCAATTGCCGAAATCGGCAAACTTATTCAAAAGATTAATGTTTCACGTCTTGCGTCTCACTTATCACGAATTTTCTTTCATACCGATGCGACCCAGGCGATTCAATATTTGGATTGCCAGGTCGACAAATTAGGGGTTGATCTTCTTTCTTTAAGTGGTCATAAGTTTTATGCCCCCAAAGGGGTTGGGGTTTTATATTTTCGGAAAGGAACACCATTGATAAGACAACAAGACGGTGGGGGACAAGAATACCGCTTAAGAGCCGGGACGGAAAATGTGCCCTATATTGTAGGGTTGGGGAAAGCGATAGAAAAAGTCAAAAGTCAAAAGTCAAAAGTCAAAACTGAATATTTGCGAGATAAATTAATTGAGGGGGTTTTGAAAATTCCGGGAGTGAAATTAGTTGGAGAGCCTAAAAAAAATGCACCTCATATTGCTACTTTTTTAGTTGATGGTGTTGAAGGAGAAGCGATGTTGCTCTTACTTTCGGAAAAAGGCATTGCGGCCTCTTCCGGAAGCGCCTGTACCTCTGGTCTTTTGGAACCTTCTCATGTCTTGTTGGCCATGGGTTATAAGCCAGAGCAAGCCCATGGATCATTGCGATTTTCTTTGGGCCAGGGAACCAATGATGAAGAAATTGATTACGTGATTAAAGTTTTACCAGGAATTATTCAAAAGTTAAGAAAGATGGCCCCAAAATTATGAATTTTAGCCAAATTTATTCCAAGAAAGTTTTAGAACATATAAGACACCCTAGAAACATGGGAGAAATTAAAAATCCAGATGGCGTGGCGACAGTTGGGAATTTGGTCTGCGGCGATATTATGCGGCTTTACATAAAAATAGAAAAAAAAGACGGAAAGGAATATATCAAAGATGCCAGGTTCCAAACGCTTGGGTGTGGGGCCGCGATAAGTACTTCAAGCATAATAACCACCATGGTCAAAGGTAAACCCTTAAACGAAGCGGAAAAAATCACCAATCAGGCGATTGCCGAAGCTCTTGGTGGTTTACCACCGGTTAAAACCCATTGTTCCATTTTAGCCGCTGACGCTCTAAAAAAAGCAATTGCCAACTATCGTCAAAGTCATAAAAAATAACATCTTTCCTAAACTAAAGTTTAGGATTTCACCTCTAAAGGAAGATGTTTAACAGCTTCAATTCATCCGTACAATAAATTGACGGCATTCTTGAAGCTTTTTATGATAAGATAAATTGAGAAAGGGGGTGAGGAAATCGTGTGTTTTAAAAAAGCCAATTGGCGTCCCATCTCCAAAGTTTTGATGATTTTGGCTTTGCTGGCTGTGGTGGCCTCAGCATGGGGATTTTTAGTTTCTGATCTTTGGTTGGCTTCCACGCAATGGTTGTTGGTGGGCGTTGTTTTAGCCGCTTTTGGTCTTTACGCCAAGATGGAGGGGGGTAAATAAGCAAAATGATTTTCGTTAATTTTAAAACTTACCAGCAAGGAACCGGCGAGTTGGCTTTATCTTTGGCCAAAATTTGTGCTGAAGTGGCCAAAGAAACCGGGGTTCAAATTATTCCCATCGTTCAGGCGGTGGACATTTTCCGTTTAGCCAGCCAAGGTTTGACCGTTTGGGTTCAGCATGTGGATGGGATTGATTTTGGTTCTCACACCGGCCAAATTTTACCGGCAGCTGTTTTGACAGCGGGGGCTAAAGGGACACTTTTAAACCATGCCGAAAATAAATTGTCTTTAGAAAAAATCAAGGCGGTGATGCAAAAATGTCAAAATCTTCAAACCCTAATTTGTGCCGAATCAATTGAAGAAGCTCAACAAATGATGACTTTCAAACCTGATTTTCTTGCCTACGAACCGCCGGAATTAATCGGCGGGCAAATTTCTGTTTCCCAAGCCAGGCCGGAAGTTATTAGTGATTTTGTTAGTCAGATAAAAGAAGTTTCGATTTTAGTTGGAGCCGGCATTCATCATCAAGAAGATGTTAAAAAAGCACTTCAACTAGGAGTAAAAGGTGTTTTGGTTTCTTCAGAGGTGGTTTTAGCCACGAGTCCGAAACAAGCATTATTAAATTTAGCGGGAGGATTTTTATCATGAAACAATTCAAAATTTGTGTTTCTGGTGGCTCTGAGGGAAAAAATGCTCAAAAAGCTTATGATTTTGCTCGTAAGGTAGGTGAAGCGATTGCCAAACGGGGTCATGTGTTAATTACCGGAGCGACCAGTGGTATTCCTTTTGAAGCCGCCAAAGCGGCCAAAAAAACCGGCGGTTCCAACATTGGTTTTTCACCCGCCGGAACAGAGATTGAACATGCCAAAAAGTATCGCCTACCTATGGACCCCAAAATTTTTGACCACATCATTTTTACCGAAGCCGGTTACGCCGGACGAAATCTTTTAATGGTGAGAAGTGCAGATGCGACGATTATGATTGATGGCAGGATGGGGACCTTAAACGAATTTACCGATGCTTACGAAGAGGATGAGATTGTCGGAGTGTTGGAGGGTTCAGGAGGGACCGCGGATTTGGTGAGAGCGATTATGGAAGCGGCTGGTAAAGGTTTAAGAAAAGTTCTTTTTGACACCGATCCGGTCCGTTTGGTTGACCGCGTCATTGAAAGGATTAAAAAAGAAAAAGACGGAGAAAAATGAAAGCCCTGCCCAGTGTTCGAGATTTGCCAGTTAAGCAGAAAACGGTTCTTTTACGTACCAACTATGATGTTCCTTTGGTAAAGCAAGAGAGTAAAAGAGCAGGAGAGCGGGAAATAGTGGTGGCGGATGATACCAGGATTGTAGAATCGTTACCAACGATAAATTATCTTCTTGAGCAACAAGCAAAAGTCATAATTATTTCTCATTTGGGGCGACCGGAAGGAAAAGTTGTCCCAGAATTAAGTTTGAAACCTGTAGAAAAAATTCTTACTTTATTACTGCACCGTAATAAGCAGAGCTTGTTTCTCGAAGCTCGAAATAGAGTGAAATTGCTTGAAAATCTAAGATTTGATCCGCGGGAAGAAAGAAATGATGAAAGTTTTAATAAAGAGCTAGCATCGTTAGCTGATTTTTTTATTAATGATGCTTTTGCCTGCTCCCATCGCCAGCATGCTTCGATTGTTGGCTTGCCAAAACTTTTGCCCTCGGCTTTTGGCCTTGATTTTTTAAAAGAAATAAAAATTTTGTCTGAAGTGAGAAACAACCCTCGACGTCCGGTGACAGTGATTTTGGGTGGCGCCAAAGAAGATAAACTTGAAGTTATCGATAAGCTTTTAAATTGGGCGGATTATCTTTTAATTGGTGGAAAATTATCCACTTTAATTTCCAATTCCGAGAAAATTTTTATTGCTGATTTGAACCCTGAAGGGAAAGATATTACACTGGAGTCAATAGAAAGATTTAAAAAAATTATTGCCCAAGCAGGGACAATTATTTGGGCTGGTCCGATGGGGGTTTTTGAAGATTCTCATTATGAAGTAGGAACGAAAGCAGTTGCAGAAGCAGTGGTGGAAAGTGGAGCTTACACCGTAGTGGGCGGTGGCGATACCGAAGCGGCTTTAACAAAATTTGATTTAACAGAAAAAATTAATTACATTTCTTCCGGGGGAGGAGCCATGTTGGAATTTTTAGCCCAAGGAACTCTCCCTGGAATTGAGGCAATTATTAAACAAGAATAAGAACCTGCCTTCGGCAGAACCTTGTTTTAATTAAAATTAAAATGATGAATTTAGCTATCAGCGGTTTTGGTCGTATCGGTCGGGTGACCTTAAGAGCCATTCTGATGAAGTATCAAAGTAAGGTGAAAGTGGTGGCCATTAATACTTCCGGTTCGATGGATATTCATGGCTGGGCTTATCTTTTTGCCCACGACAGTGTTTACGGAAAGTTTGGTGGGAAAGTGGAAATTGAAAGGGGTAAAGACGAAGAGATCGGGACTTTGATTATTAATCATCAAAGAATTCCGATTTTGGCCGAAAGAGATCCAGCCAAAATTCCCTGGAAAAGATATGGGGTTGAGGTGGTCATTGAGTCAACCGGTATTTTCCGTGATCGCCAATCAGCTTCTCCTCACCTTGAAGCTGGTGCTAAAAAAGTGATTATTTCTGCTCCAGCCGAGGGGGTTAAAACAATTATTATGGGCGTTAATAAGGAGAGTTATAAAGGAAGTTTGATTGTGGATAACGCTTCTTGCACGACTAATTGTGTCGCGCCAGTAACTAAAGTGATGATGGAGAATTTTGGTGTTCAGAAGGCCTTATTAAGTACCATCCACGCTTATACAGCTGACCAAGAGCTAGTTGATGGTTCTCATAAAGACTTAAGGCGAGCGCGGTCAGCTGCAGTCAACATTATTCCTACTTCAACGGGTGCGGACGAGACCACGGTTGAGGTGATTCCGGCTCTTAAGGGGTTGTTTGATGGTTTGGCTTATCGGGTACCAGTGGTTTGCGGTTCGGTGGTTGATTTTTGTTTTGTGACCAGCAAAAGAACAACGGTAGCGGAGGTGAATAAGGCTTTTATGAAAGCAGCCAAGGAAAAATATAAAGGGATCGTGGAAGTTTCCGACCAGCCTTTGGTTTCGACCGATATTATTGGTAATTCGGCTTCGGCGATTGTTGATTTATCTTTGACACAAGTCATTGATGGCGATTTAGTCAAAGTGGTGGCTTGGTATGATAATGAATGGGGTTATTCTTGTCGTTTGGTGGAGGAGGCCATATGGATAAACGAACACTAGCGTCATTTCTAGATTTAGCCAATCATCATGCTGAAGCAGATTATTCAGATATTGAAGTTGTTTGTGGGCGTGTGTTTAATTATGGTTTTAATGCTGCTTTTGTTAATCCTTTTTATGTTTATTTTGCAAAAGAGTATTCCCGGGAGGTTTTTAAAAAAAAGATAAAAATCGGAACGGTTATTGCTTTTCCTTTAGGACAAGAAACCTTAGAGATTAAATTAGTAGCTACTAAAGACGCAGTTAAAAATGGTGCGGATGAAATTGACGTGAGTACCAATACGGGTCTTTTGAATTTTGGTCAAGATAGTCAATATCTTGAGGAATTAAAACAAATTGTTAATGAAGTAAAAAATCAAAAAAAAGAGACAGTCGTTAAATTTATTATCGAAACTGGTTTGATTATATTTGAAGGTCGAATTAAAGCGGCCGCAGAAATGATTTTGCGCTCCGGTGCTGATTTTGTCAAAGTTTGCTCCGGCATGGGTCCCAGGGGGGCTAGCTTAAAAGATGTGGAATTGGTTAAAAGTGCAGTGGGAGATAAAATTAAAATCAAAGTCGCCGGTGGCATTGATACTTATCAAGAAGCCATGGACTTTATTAAAGCCGGGGTTGACCGCATTGGGACCTCAAAGGCAATCGAAATTTTAGAGGGCTTAAAATGAACGCTTTAGAAATTTTAACCAAAGCGAAAAATGAAGGCTGGGCCTTAGGTGCTTTTAATGCCGGTAATTTGGAAATTGTTAAGGCCATTGTTCAGGCGGCGCAAAACCAAAAATCACCGATTATTTTAGAGACTTCTTTTGGTGAATCACAGCATTTTGGCATTAAAAATTTCCTGTCGGTGGCGGAAAATTTTCGCCAAGAGACAGGTTTAACAATTTTGACCAATTTTGACCACGGCGGAGGATTGGAGGAATGTCAGACGGCGATTGAGGCCGGTTATAATTTAGTTCATTTTGACGGTTCTAACCTGCCTTATGAAGAAAACATTAAAATTACTAAGGCTTTGGTGGAGCAAGCCCATCCTAAGGGAATTCTGGTTGAAGCCGAGATGGATAAAATTTTAGGAGATTCTAAATTTCATGAGCAAGGGGCCGAGTCGCTTCAGGCTGTAGGCAATTATACTGATCCACAAAAAGCCACGGATTTTGTGGCTCAAACCGGTTGTGATATTTTGGCGGTTTTTATTGGTAATCTTCATGGTACATTCCGAACTGAACCGAAACTAGATATTGAGAGATTGAAAATAATTCGGACTCAAGTTGGCTGTTTTTTCTCTTTGCATGGCGGCTCCGGTTTGTTGGATGAAGATGTGAAGATGGCGATAGAAATGGGAGTAGTTAAGGTTAATATCAATACTGATTTGCGAGTGGTTTTTAAACAAACTCTGGAGAATGTTTTAAAGGGTTCGGAGGAATATGCCATTTACAAATTAATGCCGCCGGTGATGGCGGCGGTGCAAAAGATTGTTGAAGAAAAAATTCAGTTATTTGGCAGCAACGCAAAATTATAAGAACCTGCCTTCGGCAGAACCTTGCTTTTCAAGTAAGAACCTGCCTTCGGCAGAACCTTGTTTTTTTCAAAAATGAAGTACGATGTGGTGGCTTTTGGCTCGGCCGTCTTGGATGTTTTTCTTAAATCTCCTGATTTCCGTCTGATGAAAACCAAGGGGGCTTTTACAACCCAGTCTTTGGTTATTCCCTATGGTATTAAATCAGAAGTGAGTGATTTAGTTATCACCCCTGGTGGGGGAGGAACCAATACCGCGGTGGGTTTTGCCCGCTTGGGCCTGAAAAGTGCGGTCGTGGCTCGTTGCGGTTGGGATTTTACCGGCAAAATTATCCGTCAGGAGATTAAAAAAGAAAAAGTCACCGACGAATTTTTGGTTCAGGTTGAAGGAGAGAAAACCGATTATTCTACCATTTTAATCGGACCTGACGGCAATCGGACAATTTTGGTTTACCGGGGTGGCACAAGATTGGAGTCATCGTTGATTGATTTTAAAAGGCTTAATAGTTTTTGGTTTTATATCGCTAGTTTAGAAGGTAACTTAGAGTTGTTAGAAAAGTTAGTCAATTGGGCCCAAAAAAATCATATCAAGGTTGCCTTAAATCCTGGTCGGGATGAGATTGAAGAAAAAGAAGAGTTGTTGGGAATGGCCGAAAAGGCGGATGTTTTGATTGTTAATCAGGAAGAAGCCAGTCGTTTAACCGGTTTATCTTTAAGGGGAAAAGAGGCTTTCCAAAAATTGGCCCAAACTTTACCGCGAACAATGGTGGTCGTGACTGAGGGCGAGAAAGGAGTGAGGGTTAATGTTCCCACCAAAGGGCAAATTATTATGGAAGGTTTTAAAGTTGAGATGACTGATCAGACTGGCGCCGGGGATGGATTTGGGGCGGGTTTCATTGGTGGTTTAGCCAAAGACTTAGAAGTGGAAAAATCTCTTAAATTAGGGGTGGCCAACGGCGCTTCAGTGGTCACCAAAATCGGTGCTAAAGAAGGATTGATTAAGCAGCAAGAAGTTGACTATTGGCTGGAAAAACCACTAAAATACTCTTGGCAAAAAGTTAAGCAATAAACTATTTATTGCTTGTTTCTGTTAAACTTTTTTACTCACAGATTTACCCAAATTTACCTGTCGAAATAAACGAATTTGTTTCTCGTAAGACTCGAAATAAACCCGAAAAGATGATAGACTTGGGTTAATGAAAATCAAAGAAATTTTTTGTCGGTCAATTCTTTCTCCAAGTAAACTTCCTGGTTGTGATTATGCCATTAATCCCTATATTGGTTGTCTTCATGGTTGTGTTTGGTGCTATGCCAGATTTATGAAAGGATATACAGGACATGATAATGATCAGTGGGGAAATTTTGTCGATGTTAAAATTAACGCCCCAGAAGTTTTAATAAAAGACCTTAAAAAATTAAAAATTTGTTCTAATGATTTAAATCATAGTAACAATAATTACCCGAGTGTGTTTTTCTCTAGCGTTTGTGATCCTTATCAACCAGTAGAGGTGAAATATAAATTAACCAGAAAGTGTTTGGAAATTCTTTCTCAATTTCCTTTCTCTGTTTCAGTCTTGACTCAATCAAAACTTGTTACCCGAGATATTGATTTGTTTAAAAAATTTAAGAGCCTTGAGGTGGGGATGAGTTTTATTACCATGGATGAAAAAGCCACGAGGATTTTCCAACTAACTACCGCTTTACCCAAAGAAAGAATAGAGACCCTAAAAAAACTTCATCAAGCAGGCATAAAAACTTATCTTCACGTCGGGCCAATTCTGCCAGTTTTTACCAACTTTGAAGAAATTTTTAAAGCTGTTTCTCCCTGGGTTGATTCTGTGATGGGGGAAACCTTAAATACTCGAGGGGAAAATTGGATTAATTTAATTAAAACCCTTTCTTTTCATTATCCAAAACTTTTACCGGAGTTTAAAAAATGGAAGTTTCAGAATCCCGAATATCTCTATCAAGTAGGGTCTGACTTTAAAAAAGCTGCCCAAAGACATAAAATTAAAGTATCGGGAGTTTATACTCATGGTCAAGATTGAGAAAGTTTCTTGGGGGAAAGTTAAAATTAATGGTCAGGCTTATCACCAAGTTTTAATTATTGGTGAGAAGGTTTTGGAAAGAGAGAGGGATAAATTGGAAAATCTTTTTGGCACGACCCACGAGATTGGTGATTGGGAACAAAAAGAACTTATGTCCAACGAGCCCGACGTGATTTTAATTGCCAGTGGTTGGCAAGGCGTTTTAAAAGTTAAGGAAGATTTTCAAAAAAAACTAGAAAAGAAGGGAATTGAATTAAAAGTAGTTTTAACGGGAAATTTTCCAAGAGAATATCAACGTTTAATTAATGAAGGCAAAAAGGTTAATGGTTTAATTCATACCACTTGTTAAGATGATTTTTAAAGCCGAACAACAGACTATCTCTGAAATTAATTCTTTAGGTCAAAAAATTATTCCTGGGGAAAAGAAAAAAACCAGAAAGAAACAACCTCCCAAGGGTGGCCGTTGGACCATTGTCGTTCTTTTTGGGTTGACGTTGTTGGCAATAGGGATTTTTTATCTTAAAGCCGAAATTCCCGTTTTGTGGCAAAAAATTACATCACCTTTGGTTATCACCGGTAACCGAGCGCCAAAAACTAAATTTGACCCCAGCCTAGTTTTAAATTCCGTGGCAGATTTAACGAAAGACTTGCGGGGTGAATATGGTTTATATGTTTATCGTTTTGCGGATCAAAATGAATATGGCTTAAAGCAAAACGAAATTTTTCCCTCGGCTTCGCTAATGAAATTGCCGGTCATGATTTGTTTTTATCAAGAAGTAGAAAAAGGCAATTTAAATCCGGAAACTAAATATACTTTAAAAGAAGCTGATAAAGTTTTGGGAGCCGGAATTCTGCAGGGGAAATCAGCCGGTACCACTTACACCTATCGCCAATTAGTGGAATATATGGGTCAGTATTCTGACAACACGGCCCTTAAGGCAATGCGCCAGATTTTAGGCGAGGCGAAAATTCAAGAAACGATTAATCAGCTGGGGATGACTAAAACCTCTTTAAAAGAATTTGAAACAACCCCTCAGGATATTGGGTTTTTCTTCCAAAAACTTTATCAAGGAAAGATGATTAATAATGAACATAGTGAAGAATTATTAAATTTTTTAACCAAAACCGCTTTTGAAGACTGGTTGCCGAAAGGAATTCCCGGCAATATTAGAGTCGCTCATAAAATTGGCAAGGACTTGGGAACTTTTTCTGATGGGGGCATTGTTTTTGCCGATAAACCTTTTGTCATAGTAATAATGTCCAAAGATGCCAGAGAGATTGAAGCCAACGAAACTTTACCTAAGATTAGTGGTTTGGTGTGGGGGTGGGAGAACCCTGCAACATCTCTTTAATTTTTCCCGAATCGCAGTGAATTTTTGGTTCAACTCCAGGCAAGAAATATTCCCATTTACCACCGCAGCCTTCACAAGGCAAAGTGCCGGTCAACGGACAAATTTCTAATTTGATTAAGCCCTCAGGGGAAGCAAATTCTTTATCCGGAAGATCTTTGAGTAAAAAGCTCATGATTTTATTCCAGATGGGAGAAGCCCCCGTAATTCCAGAAGCGACATAGCTCATGGGCGTATTGTCATTATTGCCGACCCAGACAGCGACGACAAAATCTGGGGTGTAACCAATAGTCCAATTGTCTCTTAAATTTTGAGTGGTTCCGGTTTTAACCGCCACATGAGGATGGTCTTTAATATTAAGCCAAGAACTTGGGCCAAAAGCCGGTGTACGAGCCGCATTGTCTGAAAGAATATTGGTTAACAGATAAGCAATATTGGCTGGTAAAGCTTTTTCTCCCGCGGAACGGGATTCCGCTTCGTGGAATAAAACTTCGCCTTTATAGTTTTTAACTTCTAAAATGGGATTTAAGTCAACCCTTTCGCCTAAGTTTGCTAAGGTCCCATAAACCACGGCCATATCAGTCATTTTAACCTCGCCGCCACCCAAGGTAAGAGATAAGCCAAATCGTGAAGGATCATCCCAGGTGGTAATGCCCATTTTTTGTCCTTGTTCAATCATCCGACTTACACCAAAGGCCGAAAGAACTTTAACGGCTGGCACATTGTAAGAAGAAGCCAGGGCAATTCTTAAGGATATATTGCCATGAAAGCGGCTGTCATAATTTTTGGGGGAATAGGGCGGTTGACCGGGAACCATGTAGGTAATGGGCGTATCGGGAATAATAGTTGCCGGCGTAAAACCATTTTGTAAGGCAACAGCATAATTGACCGGCTTAATGGCAGAGCCGGGTTGACGTGACCGCAACGTGACATTGACATTCCCGTCAATACTTTTGTCAAAATAATCTTTGGAACCAACCATACTTAAGATTTCACCGGTGTTTGGATTGGTTACCAAAGCAGCGCCGTTGGCGATATGGAGTTTTTGTAATTGATTAATTTCATTTTTAACGATTTTTTGGGCTTCTTCCTGAAGATTTAAGTCTAAACTCGTTTTAACCTCTAAACCACCTTCTTCAACCATTCTTTCCCCATACTTCTGGGCCAAAAGTTCCTTGACATACATGACAAAATGAGGAGCTTTGATATCAGTTCTTTGGGGAGCTAGGCGGATATTTTCGTTGGCGGCTTTTTCTTCCTCTTCCTGGGTGATAAAGCCTTCCTGTCTCATTCTTTTTAAAACCGTTTCCTGTCTTTCCTTGGCTTTTTCTGGGTAAGCACCAAAAGGAGAGAAAGCGGTTGGCGAAGCTGGAAGTCCCGCCAAAAGGGCAGCCTCGGCCAAATTTAGCTCCCCTACGTGTTTGTCAAAATAAAGTTGGGAAGCCTCTTCAATCCCGTAAGCCGCTCCACCATAACCAACCTCATTGAGGTACATTTTTAAAATCTCGTCTTTGGAAAATTTAGTTTCTACTAATAAAGAGAGAATGATTTCCTTAATTTTTCGCTGCCAAGTCCTTTCTGGAGTAAGCAGTGCATTTTTGACCAATTGTTGGGTGATGGTGGAACCACCATAAAGTTTGTCACCCTGGAGATTTCTTAAAGCCGCCCGAAAAATGCCCTTAAGGGAAAGACCATGATGATTGTAAAATTCTGCATCTTCGATGGCAATGGTGGCCTGAATGAGATGGACAGGGACGTCTTTGAGTTCGACTAAAGTTCGGTTTTGGCTACGATAGATTTTATATAAAAGCTGGCCCGAACGGTCATACATTTTGGTGGTAACCATTTGTTCACGAGTGATTAATTGATTGGGATTAGGAAGATGATAAAAAATAGGGAAAAGTAAAACGCCCAACCCGGTAATAACTAACAAAAGGCCAATAATGAGGATAAATTTTTGAGGGTAAAACCTAATTTTAAAAAAAGGTTTTTTAACTTTCTTGACTTTAATAATTTTTGGCTTTTTAATCTTGTGAGGGCGAATTTTGCGTCTTTCGAATTTTGGTAGCTTAAATTTGGGTAAACGAATTTTTGGGAAACGGATTTTTTGGCTTTTTTTAATAAGAAAAGAGAAGAATTTGAGGACGGAACCAACGATATAAATAACCAAAAGAACCAAACCGGAAAAAAGCCAGTAAAAGGGTTTACCGATTTTTTCAAAAACCCAACCTGTCCATTGCCAAGGACTTTTCTTCTTTGGGGAGGTAAAAACGGTTCCTGTCCTTTTAACCGCCATGGGATAATTTCGAGCTTGCGAGAAACAAGGTTCTGAGCAAAGCTCAGGTTCTTATTTTAATTCATTTTATTATGGATTTGAAGAGGGAGTTGCGGTTGGTGGTTTAGGCAAGTTGTAAGGATTGATGGTGGCTGATTGGGTGGCAACGGCACAATCCAGACAAAAAGGAATTCCTAAAGGATCATAAATAACTTGATGTTCTTGGGGTTCTTTGTTTTCCGGGGGAGTTTTTTCATTGGCTTGCTGGCCCGTGGTTTTGTCAATTTCAATCATTATTTTGAGATTTTCTATTTCAGTAGGAACTGTGCCCTCTAAGAAATATTCAAATCTTGTTTCGCAAGGATGTTCAGGGTTAGGCATTTTACCGGAAAGCGAACAGACAGAAGCTCCTACAACTCCTTCTGGTTTGATAGGCCATTCTTGTTTTTGATCTTTTAAGCCGAAGGTCATAATTTTGTTCCAGATAGGGGAAGCGCCGGTAATTCCCGAGGCAACATAACTCATCGGCGTATTGTCGTTATTGCCAACCCAAACGACCACCAAGCGAGAAGGACTATAACCAATGGTCCAGTTGTCCCGTCGATCGTTGGTCGTTCCGGTTTTGACAGAAACTTCCGGGTGGTTTTTGATGACCAGGTAGGAAGAAGGGCCAAAAGCGGCCGAACGAGCATTGTTGTCTAAAAGAATATGAGAAATTAAATAGGCAACGCCCATGGGTAAAACTCGTGGTCCTTCGACTTGCTCTTTTTCGAAAATTGCTTTGCCATGAGAATCTTCAACTTTTTTGATGGCCCAGAGATCTTGACGAATGCCCAAATTGGCAAAAGAGGAAAAAGCGGTAGCCATATCAACCATTTTCACCTCACCGCCGCCTAGGGTAATAGAAAGACCATAATTTTTGGGGTCTTTGAAAGTAGAAATTCCCATTTCGTTGGCTTTTTTAACAAAATCCTCTAAGCCATTTAAGGCTAGAACTTTAACAGCGGGAATGTTGTAAGAATTACCTAGGGTAAATCTGACTTGAGTTGGGCCATGAAAAGTCCCATCATAATTAACCGGACAATAAAGTTTTTGTCCGGGGACCGAAAAGCAAGTGGGAATATCATTTAAAACTGTAGCTGGGGTGATGATTTTCTTGGTCAACCCCAGAGCATAATTAAGGGGTTTAATGGAAGAACCTGGTTGTCGAGGCATCAGGGTAACGTTGACATTCCCGTCAATTTCTTTATCAAAATAATCTTTGGAACCAACCATGGCTAAAATTTCGCCGGTTTTCGGGTTAGTGGCCAACGCCGCGCCATTGGTGATGTGTAAATTTTTTAATTTAGTTGCTTCCGAAGCAACGGTTTGCTGGGCAAAATCCTGGAGTTCCAAATTAAGAGTCGTGGTTACTTTTAAGCCTCCTTGCTCAACCATTTTTTCACCGTACTGGTCGACCAAAAGCTCTTTGACGTATAAAACAAAATGGGGGGCTTTAATCCCGACGTCAGCAGGGGCAAAATGTAATTCTTGTTCTCCTGCTTTTTTACTCTCTTCCTCTGTAATGTATTTATCTTCAACCATTCTTTCCAAAACTCTTTTTTGTCTTTCTTTGGCTAATTCCGGATGAGCACCAAAAGGGGAAAAGCGGGTAGGTGAGGCCGGTAAACCGGCCAATAAAGCTGCTTCTGCCAAAGTCAAATCTTTAGCTGACTTGTTGAAATAAGTTCTGGCGGCGGTTTCAATCCCCCAAGCGGTGCCACCATAAGGGGCTTGATTAAGATACATTTCCAAGATTTGGTCTTTTGAATAAATGACTTCCGTGCCATACGTTAGTAAGGCTTCCCGAATTTTGCGTCTTAAAGTTCTTCTGGGGTCTTCCAAAAGAGCATTTTTGACCAATTGTTGGGTAAGGGTGGAACCGCCCTGTAAAGTACGATGGAAGACAATATTAAAAGAAGCTCGCAAAATACCACCAACGTCAAAACCGTGATGTTTGTAAAAGTTTTTATCTTCCGAAGCAATGGTGGCCCATTTCACGTCTTCGGGTAAGTCTTTAATTTTTACCGGGGTGCGGTTTTTTTCCGAAAAAATTTCATACAAAAGTTGGCCATTGCGGTCATAAATTAAAGTGGAGGCCGGAAAAGGAAACGACCCTAGACGGGTGGGGGAAGGAAGGTCTTTGAAAAGCCAAATAAAAACCACCAAAGCTAAAATACCCCCACTAGCCCACAAGGGATGTTTTTTAATAAAAACTTTAACTTTAGTGAAGACTGATTTAAAATTTAATTTAGTTTTAGCCTTATTTTTTGGCATCCTAATTATTGAAATTAATCTGCGCTTTCAGCTTGAATAATTGTTGCAATTATACTACGTCTTTGACTTGTTTAATTATTGAAATTATACTACGTCTTTGACTTGTTTAATTATTGAAATTATAGCATGATTGGTTTATGATTAAACCGGTGGGCATCTTAAACAAGATTTTTCATCGTCAGAAACTTTCTTTAAAACACGTCTTTGCCCTTTTTTCTTTTATTTTTATTGTCTGGTCTTTCTACCGTTATTTACCCCAAATTCTACCGCTTTGGGCCGAAGAATTGATTTTGAAACCTCTCGTTTGGTTGTTGCCTGCCTTTTGGTTGGTGAGAAAGATTGAGCGACAACCCCTTTCTTCTTTAGGTTTGACCAAAAAAAGGTTATTTCCTTCTTTGTATTGGGGGATTGGTTTGGGCTTAGTTTTTGCCCTGGAAGGACTTTTAACCAATATTGTGAAATATAAAGGGCTGAATTTAATTTCCTTAGGTTATTCGTCGGCGACTTTCCTTGGCCTTTTGGCAATTTCTTTGGTGACCGCTTTTACCGAAGAAACCGTTTTTCGGGGTTATCTTTTTCATCGCCTCTGGCAAATTTGGCAGAAAGAATGGCTAGCCAATATTGTTTCCTCTTTTCTTTTTGTCCTCATTCATTTACCCATTGGTGTTTTTGTCTTAGGCTATAATCCAATGGTAATGTTAGCCTATTTGTTTTTTGTTTTTATTTTTGCCTTCGGTTCGGCTTTTGTTTTTGGTCGGACCCAAAATCTTTTAGCCAGTATTTTATTACATGTTTTTTGGTCCTGGCCAATAGTACTCTTTAGGTGAAGGGAGGTGAGAGAAGTAAATTAAAATGAGAATTAAAAATTCTTTTTTAACTGTTCTAACTTTGTTTTTAGCTGTGGGTATTTTGGCGGTTTCGGTAGTAAAGGTTTCGGCTGTTACCCAAAGCCAAAATTATAAAATTGCCCCAATTGAAAAGACTTCGGCGGAAAAAGTTGCCACCCAGACGGCCCAAAAAAGTGTTGATTACTTTTTAGCTTATCCGGGTTTATTGCCTGACCACCCGCTTTATTCTTTAAAAATGATTCGTGATAGGATTTGGTTAGGGTTAACCAGTAACCCTTTAAAGAAAGCTGAATTACTACTTCTTTTTGCTGATAAAAGATTGGGAGCGTCCAAGGCCTTAATTGAAGGCAATAAAGTTGAGTTGGGTATTTCCACAATGACTAAGGGAGAAAAGTATCTGGAACGGGCTGTGGCTCAGGAAAGAGTTGCCGCCGAAAAAGGCGAAGATACTCAAGCTTTTTTGCAAAGATTATCCCAGGCGACCCTCAAGCATAAGGAGGTTTTAATGGACCTTAAGGAAAAAGTCCCTGAGTCACTTAAAGCCAGTTTGGAAAACGCCGTGATTTACGCCCAGAGGGGTTACGAGCAAATTCAAGGAATTTTAGCTAAGTAGTTCCTTTCAGAAGGGGAAGTGATATCTTTTGATGTTTTGATTACGCCTTGACAGTGTTGCTGTTTAAGGACGTATAATGGTTTGATTAATTGTGTGCTTCATTATTTAACTCCTGCCCAGAAGTGATTTTTGTTATTTCGTCAGAAACAAGGTTCTGCCGAAGGCAGGTTCTTATGCCAAAAAAAGGAAGAAAAAGAATTACCATTAGGAAATCGCCAGAATTTCTTTGGAAATATGGCCACAAAATTCCTCCGTTGCCTAAAAATTTGTTTGATCCTCAACTCAGCCCAACTGGAGAATATATTGCCAATAAAAATTATTTATTAGTAGATCTTTCTGGAAAGATTATTGAGATACCCAAGGAGATGTTTTGGCGAGTGGCTCATAATGTGGCTACGGCTGACTTACTTTACAACTCTCCAAAAGAAATGGCTAAAACAAGGGAAGAATTTTACAAAATATTGTCAGCTTTGGAATTTGTTCCCAACACCCCAACATTTGCCAACGCCGGGGCTAATCTCCAACAGCTTTCCGCTTGTTTTGTTTTGCCGGTAGAAGATAGTATGGAAAGTATTGGCCAAACTTTTGCCAACACGATTATGATTCATAAATCCGGAGGGGGAACAGGTTTTTCTTTCTCCAGACTACGTCCTTATGGCTCGATCGTTCGTTCGACCGGCCGGGTGTCTTCAGGAGCAATGTATTTTATGTGGATGTATGCAGACGCGACTGATAGGGTTCAACAGGGTGGCTACCGACGAGGGGCCAATATGGGGGTGATGAATATTGACCATCCTGATATTTTACGTTGGATTATGATTAAGAGTTCCGAATATACGGTTAATAGTTTTAATTTATCAGTAGCTTTGAGCGACAAGTTTATGGAACAGGTTGAAAAAGATACTCAGTTTACCCCTGATGGTTTATCTCCACAAAAAGAAGAGCTGGACAGACTTATTATCGAAACCCAAAAATCTTTACAAAATCCAGAATTCAACTTTGGGGATAAGATGAAGGATTTTGAAAAAAACACTCAGGAGTTAAAGAAATTATTATTAGCCCAGCAACCGAAGGAAGGTTATGACCTTATTAATCCTGATACGAAAAAGTCGGAAGGTAAGCTAAACGCCAAAAAAGTTTTTGAGCTCATTGGTCGGGTGGCTTGGGAGAAGGGTGACCCCGGCGTCATTTTTATTGATAGTATTAATGCTGATAACCCCACACCTCAATTAGGTCGAATTGAAGCAACCAATCCCTGTGGTGAACAACCCCTGCTGCCTTATGAATCCTGCAATTTGGGAGCTATTAATTTGGCTCGGATGGTGAAATCCCGCGAAGCGGGATCCCGCTCCGCGGGAGAAGGCCAAGATGGTTTCGGCGAAATTGACTATGAGAAAATCCGAAGGACGGTTCAAAAAGCGGTCCATTTTCTGGATAACGTCATCGACATGAATCGTTATCCTCTTCCCCAAATTGAGCAGATGACTAAAGGCAACCGCAAGATTGGCCTGGGGGTGATGGGTTGGGCCGATATGCTGGTTCAGCTGGGAATTCCTTATGATTTATCTGAAGCTTTTAACACTGCCGGCCAATTAATGAGTTTTATCAGAGAAGAAGCGAGAAGAACTTCTTGTGAGTTGGCTAAAGAAAGAGGCGTTTTCCCTAATTTCAAAGGAAGTATTTACGATAAAAAAAGCTCTTATTTTAAAGGCCAGGACTTAAGATTAAGAAACGCCGCAATTACCACCATTGCTCCCACCGGAACAACCAGTATGTTGGCTGATGCCTCAAGCGGGATTGAACCCTACTTTGCCATCCGTTACGAGAAGAATCTGGTCACCGGTGAAAAAGTAGTCAATCTTAATCCATACTTTGTTAAATTGGCTAAAGAAAGGGGTTTTTGGCATGAAGATTTGGTGGAGAAAATCAAAGACAATAAGGGTACTTTAAAGGGCTTAAAAGAAGTTCCTGGAGATATTCAAAAGTTATTTCCTATTGCTTCTGATATTGCCTATGAAGACCATATTAAAATGCAGGCTGCTTTTCAGAAAGCCGGGGTTGATAATGCTGTTTCCAAAACGATTAATATGTCTTCTCGTACCACTCCTGAAGATGTGATTAAATCTTATCTTTTGGCTTACCAAGAAGATTGTAAGGGGATTACCATTTATCGTGATCGTTCACGCCAAAAACAAATTTTGGAGCGTGATACACCAATGACAAAAGACGGCATTTATTTAAGAAAAATCAGCGAGGTGCGTTATGGACGGACCTGGAGTATCCAAACACCAGTTGGAACACTACACGTGACCATTAATGATGATGAAGAGGGAAATCCGTATGAAATTTTCTTTAATGTTGGTAAAGCAGGGGGAGATATTTTGGCAGTAGCCGAAGGCTTAGGGCGTTTGATTTCTCTAACCCTACGCACAACGCCACCTAAGTTAGCCTTGCAAAGGCTTAAAATGATTATGGAACAAATTGCCAGTATTGGTGGTTCAAGTTCAGTTGGTTTTGGCCCTAAAAAAGTTCGTTCTTTACCAGATGGCATTGCCAAAGCCATACAATATTATTTAGAAGAGAAACAAGGGAAAACCGCCGAGGAAATTAATATTTCTGAAGAACAACAATCGATCTTCTCGGTTTCCATTGAAAATAATCATGGCGAAATTTGTCCTGAATGCGGCAACACGACCTTAATTTATGAAGAAGGTTGTGAAAAGTGTATTTGCGGCTATTCCAAATGTTAAAATTGAGCCATGGATAAGAGTTTTACTTTTTTGAAGGGAAAAAAATGCTCCAAATCAGCTTCCGTTTTTGAGGCCTTAGGTGATTTGGATGAACTGAATGTTGCTTTGGGTTTAGCCAGAGCTTTTGCCAAAAAAAATCTCAAACAAAAAATTTTGTGGCTGCAGAACGATTTGATTGAGATTGGTGGTTTTTTGTCAGGAGTCAAAAAAATTGATTTGAAGGAAAAAGCTGCTCTTTTGGAAGAAAAAATCAACCAAATGGCAAATTCTTCAGTGAAGACTTTTTCTCGTCCCGGAGCAAACAAAACTTCAGCTTTTTTACATTTGGCGCGGGCGGTTTGTCGTCGGATGGAAAGAAAAGTCATTGGGTTGAAAAAGAAAAACTTAAAACCCCTAGAGGCTTATCTTAATTCTCTTTCTAACTTTCTTTTTTGGTTGGCCCAAAAAGAAGAAAAAATTTAAAGATGAATTGACATTCCAAGTATTTTGTGTTTAAATCTATGCTAGAATTACTGCCTCGAACTTCTGCCTAAATTTATCTAATGATTAAAGAAAGAGTTTCTCCAAAAGAAAATATAAAGGGGGTTGAGATTACTCTAGGGAGAGAAGAAATAACGAGATTAGAAATCTTCAGGAACGAATGTGAAGTTTATGTTCCTCGAATTAAAGATCTTTTACCCAACAAGGAAGACTCTGGGCCCGTAGAAAGCTTACTAATTAGTCAATATTATTTACTGGATTCCTTGAAGAATATTTCTGAACAAATGGTTGACTGCTTTAAAAAGTCTACCGAATTCAGAATAATAGCTGCAGGTAATTTTAAAAAGGGGAATGAAGGTATTTTTTTTGAGCCTGGACAAGGGGGTAAGGTGGAGGGGGATGTTGGCTGGAGAAAATTTAATCATTTATTTTTTTATGTGTGCAACCAGCAGTACGAAAAAATAGAGGCGATAAAAGAAAATTTGAGAAATAGGAAAACGGTTATTTTGAAATATGATAAAAACAAAGATTAACCTTCTTTTTTAATTTTTCTTATACTATAATTAATAATATATGGCCCTGCCCTCAAAAGAAGCACCCATTTCGGAAGGTGAGAAGATCAAGATTGTCGAAAGACCGGTCACTCTTGAAGTCACCCCAGAAGAGCATATGGAGCCATTAGTGGGTGAAACAGTGAGTTTACCTGGGCCTATTTTAGATGATACTGGACAGATAGTGATGGACAATACTGCGCCTCAACAGGTAGTGGTGAAGCTACCCCTAACTGGACAACAAATGGATCAAGCCCTGCATTTAAAAATTATTTATTCTTTTCGTTGGTTGGCTGAATGGATGAAAAGATTGTTAAAAATTTTCGGTAGTAAGTTTGTTTATAAAGTAAGCACTGGAGAATAAAAAATGGGTCAATCAAAAGCTTTGATTTCTAGTCTTCAATCCTGGTTTTTTGCCTTATTAATTGCTTTTTTAATCATCGCCGGTTTGATTCTCCTTTTTAATGCCCTTCTGATTTGGTGGCGCAATCGTCATCGGGAACAGCAATCTTTGGAATACGTTTTACTCCAAGTAGCAGTGCCTTTTGATAACGAGATTAAAATTGATGCCGCCGAACAAATGTTTGCCTCTCTTTTTTCGATGAAGAAAGGCGGATGGTTGAAGTTTTTAAAACTCCAGCCCCATATTTCTTTTGAAATTGTCGCCAAACATGAAGATATTCGTTTTTATGTTTCTGTTCCTAATAATTTAAAGGATCTGGTTGAAAAACAAATTAATGGAGCTTATCCGGACGCGGAAATTTTGGAGGTCTCGGAATATAATCTTTTTTCCAAAAACGGCCGTGTAGCTTTTACCGAGCTGGAGTTGAAAGAATCCAGCTACCGACCAATTAAACTTTACAAAGATTTGCCGACTGATCCTTTATCTTCAATCACCACGGCCTTGGCCAAAATGGGGGAAGACGAAGGGGCGGCCATCCAGATTCTTATCACCCCTGCGGATAGCAAATGGCAATCAGCCGGTCGAAGTTATGTCGCTTCCATCAAAAAAGCCGAATCAGATCCAACCAAGGCTAAATTTAAAGTCGATGCCAAGACTTTGGAGGCCATTGAAAATAAATGCGGTAAACCAGGTTTTAAAACGGTGGTGAGAATTGTGGTTTGCGGGACTAACCAAGCCTCGGCCGAATCTCATCTGCATAATATCAAATCCACCCTTGAACAATTTTCTTCTGATTTAAATCATTTCGGCCGAAAGAGAGTTTGGTGGCGGACCGGTTTTATGATTGATTTTATTTATCGCTACCAGCCGCTTTTTAGCTTACGTGGTTGGCGGACGATTTTAAATTCCGAGGAATTGGCCACCATTTTTCATTTCCCCAACAAACAGATTGAAACCCCTCATCTTTATTGGCTCTATTCTAAGCGAGCGCCGGCCCCGATTAAAATTCCCAAAGCCGGTCTTTTCTTAGGCAAGAGTGTTTATCGCGGTGTTTCCCGCAATGTCTATATTGCCGATGATGACCGCCGACGCCATATGTATATTATCGGCAAAACCGGCACCGGCAAAACAGAACTTTTGCGTGATATGATTTTACAGGATATTAAATTGGGAAGAGGAGTTTGTCTAATTGACCCCCATGATTTGGCCGAAGATTTATTGGCTTATATTCCGCCGGAAAGAGCCGAAGATGTCATTTATTTTGACCCTTCAGATACCGAACGACCCATGGGTTTGAATCTTTTGGAGGCTTATAACGAAGACCAAAAACACATGGTGACAACGGCCATCATTAATTTGATGTATAAACTTTACGATCCTTACAAAACCGGGATTATCGGTCCTCGTTTTGAACACGCGATTAGAAACGCCATGTTAACGGTGATGAGTGAACCGGGGAGTACCTTTGTGGAAGTTGTTCGCTGTTTAACCGATGCCAATTTTGTCCAAGAGCTTTTACCCAAAGTCAAAGATCCGATGGTTCGTCGCTACTGGACCGACCAAATTGCCCAAACCGCTGATTTTCATAAATCCGAAGTTTTAGACTATATTGTTTCCAAATTTGGCCGCTTTGTTACCAATAGAGTGATGAGAAATATTATTGGCCAGTCTCAATCGGCTTTTGATTTTCGGAAAGTCATGGATGAAGGGAAAATTTTGATTATCAATTTGGCCAAAGGCAAAATAGGGGAGGAGAATTCCAGCTTTTTGGGCTTGGTTTTGATACCCAAAATTTTGGCGGCGGCCATGTCAAGAGCAGATGTCCCGGAAGAAAAAAGAAAAGATTTTTATCTTTATGTTGATGAGTTTCAAAATTTTGCCACGCCGGATTTTGCCCAGATTTTATCCGAGGCCAGAAAATATCGCTTGAATTTAACGGTGGCCAACCAGTTTATCGGCCAGGTAGAGGAAGAGATTAAGAACGCCGTTTTTGGCAACATCGGCACGATTTTAGCTTTTCGGGTTGGCGTGACCGACGCCAATTATTTACAAAGGGAATTCCAGCCGGTTTTTGGTGAAGATGACCTTCTAAATATTGAAAGATTCCATACTTATGTTAAAACGATTGTTCAAAACGAGCCGGTACCGGCTTTTTCCATGGATGTCACCAAGGATCTTGAACAGATGAAAAAACAAAGTAATCCTCAAGTCTCCCAGATGATTAAGGAACTTTCCCGCTTAAAGTTTGGCGCTGATCGGGAAGTGATTGAAGCGGAAATTATCCAACGCGCTCGACTCTAAACTCTTTTTACTTCAAAAATTTAGCCTAAATTGATATAATATAGCCGGGCTCGTAGCTCAGCGGGAGAGCGGTTGTCTTACATCAATTTTTGAGGGCTGGTAGCTCAGTGATAGAGCGCTACTCTTATAAAGTAGATGCCGATGGTTTGAATCCATCCCAGCCCACTAAAGATTCTTGGTTCGTTTACCCTGAGTTTGACGAAGGGAATCCAAGCGCGAGCACAAAAGATGGTTCGCTTGCCCTGAGCTTAAACGTTTACACTGAATATGATGAAGTGAAGGGATTCCATCCGAGCCCACCAACAAAATCACGGTAGTCGATAGACGCTTTAATTGTAAGTATAAGAGGGTCCTGGGTTAGCCCACTCAGTAAAAAAGGGCATCCCCAGCGACCGTATTCTGAAAGATGAATTAAAGTCAGGAAAAATGAACAACTGGAACGCTCATAAAACTAACAATGAAAAAGGTACGGACTTTAGGGAAATCAACGTTGAAGGAAAAATAAGTGAACTTATTTTCACCATAAAGCCGGCCAGTGAGTATTGGCGTGCAGGATTTAAATTATTAGATCCCAACGGCGACACTTTTCCATTAAGAAGCAATGAGAGTTTGTTATTTCATTTAGGGTCTACGCCCTCCAATCAAGAATACGCATTCACCGCTTATTTAAATGGCGAACCCATAAAAGAACTTAACAAAACCAAAAGATATCCAGATGACAAATTGCTAGCCATTAAGCTAAAAATTAATCACAATAATTTTTTAGAAGTGTATGTAAATGGGTCACTTGAATTCAAACCAAAATGGCATCTCAAGAACCCAAATATTAGAGAAAAGGTTGTGTTAGTTGCATGGGGAGATGAACAAGACTATGATGTTGAATTCAGCAGAATAACATCAGCTAACTGGAAAGGAGTTAGGGATAAGATGCAAAGACGAAACATAAGAGAAAAGCCAAGCCACATACTTCAAATAACTGGCAATGAAAAGGAGCCAAAAACTTTATCACTTAGAAACCCTGTGATTATCGCGGCTATAATTGGCGCTCTTGCTGTGATTATCGCGGCAATAATAAGTCTATTTGGCTAAGATATTTTAAGTCAAAAAAGTCCTAGGCCGGCCTGCTCAGTCAATATGAGAGAAAATAAATTAACAATTCAAATCAATAAGTCTGTTACAGGGGTGTTTGCGTTTACAGCCAACCCCAAAAATACACCTCTTTGGATTGACGCGATTGCTTCCGAAGAAACTAATGAATGGCCGGTTAAAGCGGGAACAATCTATCGGAATCAAAACAGGGAAGGCAAGTGGTCGAAATATATGGTAACTGCTTTTAAGGAAAATGAAATGTTTGAGATGGTTTCTGGGGATAAAAATTATCATGTCCGCTACACCTTTAGACCGATGAGCAACGACACGATTGAACTGGAATATTATGAGTGGGTGGAAAAGGGAGAACTTGAAGAACCTTTCACCGGAAAGATACTGAATAAACTTAAAGCTGTTTTAGAAAAGTCCTAGACCGGCCTGTTCAGAAAATATTAATATAATCTAGAGTATGGTCAATCTTAGCCCATCAAGAAAAATTTACCTTTCTCAATCAACTATTCCTAAGGGTGGAAGAGGTGTTTTTGCCTCATGTCATATAAAACAAGGCGAGATTATTGAAAAATGTCCAGTTTTTGTTCTTCCCAAGAAAGACTATCCTGTTGTTAAAAAGACTGGGTTGAGAAATTACTATTTTATGTGGGGTAAAAGCACATCTGCTATTTGCTTCGGATATGGCTCTTTTTATAACCATTCTTATCAACCAAACGCCACATATCAGAAAAGGATAAAAGACCAAATTATTGAGTTTATTGCACTTAGAAATATTGAAAAGGACGAAGAAATTACTGTTAATTACAACTACGGAAAACCTGAAAATAAAAGTCCGTTATGGATTAAATCAATAAAGCTCGCCTATTAAAGAGGATTTTGTTCACACCTTTAAGGGGGACTAGGTCCACGCCTGTAGTTAATCAGAAAGCAGCCCACCTTCCGGGTGGACTAGCTTGACAGCTACAAATGTAAACTTTTATCCTTGAGTTATAATAATAGAAAAAGCCTGCCTATTTAAATAATTTGCTTATGATTGAATGGATCGAATTTAATCCCACCATGATATGTCAAAGCCCTTTTTTACAACCGCAACCTACTATAAAAGGGAAATTTACTGGTTGTTCTTATTGTTATTCAGCAGAAGGAATGCCTCACACAACAAAGGAAGTTAGGATATTCAAAGAAAAAGAACTTGCTACCGAACAGATTCAAAATTTTATAGACCAAATCTCTGAATTAGGAATAAAAAGAATGTGTATATTGGGTGGTGGACCTCAGTTAAGAGATGATTTTAATGAAATAATGATGTATGCCTGCAAGAAGATAACGCTTGTTCATTTAACAACAAATGGAATTGGAACAAAAAAACATTTAGAAACGCTTTTGAAGATACCGTTGTTAGAAATTAGTATAGATTCAAATAAAATAGTTTATGCTTCGCAGGTAAGACCACTTCTTCAAGTTCAAGCTGCTTTTCGTTCTATCGATTTACTACATAAAAAACATCCTTTCTTATGCATAAATACTGTCGTAACGCCATCTGTACTTCCTAGTTTATGGAATTTTATAAGATGGGCATTTAATGAGAAAAATATTAAAAAGATAAATCTTTACCCCTTACTTAATGGAGGTAGTAAGGAATTAAGAATTACACGAGCGCAGGCTGAAGAAATCATGCTGAATGTTAAAGCAAATTATAAAATAATAACTGAGAATTATTGTAAGTCAGGAAAGCACATGGTTGTCGATTACGATGGTAGTATTGTTCCTTGTGCTGCTTTTTTGGGAAGCGGTGTTAACACTGGAAATGCTCTTCACTTAAAAGAAGCTATGAATAATCCTCTTTTAAAAAAGTTTCAAAAGTATAATTTTAAAAGTATAGCACCAAAATCTTCAAAAGCTTTTGAATCACCCAACTGTCCTGGTAAAAAACTTTATGATAGCAACTGGATGGAGCCAGCGGTGGAAAAAACTTCTATAGAATTTCTTTCTACTGATAAGTATTGTATGAGATGTAGTACTAAACAAGATAATGATGCTACAACCTGTAAATATTGTGGTTTTTGTTATTTTGATAATAAACCATTCAGTATGGTTTGTAGCTGTTTTTCAATTCTGAATCCTAAATATTTCTGAACACAATTAAATACTAGGGACTGAAAGGTCCTAGACCGGCCCGCTCAGCAAACAATAAAATGAAGAAAGTTCTACAAGAACTTGGTTTAAATCCAGATAATTCAATTGTCATCGGCTCTAGCATTCTTCAGGCGTTGGGAATAAGAAAAAGCAATGATGTCGATTTGGTTGTCGGTCGTGGGACATATGAATTGTTGAAAAAGACAGGGAAATTCTCTGCACAATATAGTGTTCTACATAATTTTGGACCTAGAACTCTTAAACGAGCAAGCGTTGAAATAGGTACAACTTGGACTGTTTTGGGAAGAGCACGAGATATAAAAGATCTTAAAAAATATTCTGTAGTTATTAATGGCATTAGGTATATAACCATAGATTTTCTATACAAAGCAAAAAAGAGCTGGCTAAAGCAGAAAGACGTGCGCCAGAAAGACATCGAAGATGTAAAATTGATCGAAGGTTATTTGCTGAGGTTATAGGGACAAGAAGGTCCTAGACCGGCCTGCTTAGCTAAAGCTTCCGATGTATTAAAACAACACTCCCCGGATATGTCATAATAAAGTAACGTATGGCCGATTTAAAAAAATACACAGAATATAGAACCATTCTATCCGTTAATGCTCTCATTTGGGCTGATGGAAAATTACTGCTTTTAAAAAGAGCTAATAATAAGGAACTCGACCCAGGTACCTATTCTGGAATTGGCGGCAAAGTTGAACCTGGAGAAGATTTTTACTCTGCTCTACTTCGAGAAATTAAGGAGGAAACAGGACTAACTGAATTTAAATCTATTCGACCATATTCGGTTACTCAACATCCTTATCCTCCAACAAACGCCGAATGGGTTAGCCTTTACTTTATTGTTGAGCTGGAAAAACGGGTTAAAATTTCCGCAAACGAAGAAGGTGAATTTTTCTGGATTGATCCAAAGGATATTAATTCATTATCAATGGCAACAGATACTAAAGACTATATCAAGATTTTATCTAAAAATCCTAAGGCATTTATCCTTGGTTTCTTTGACCACGACAGTTCAGGAAAAAGAACCGGTAAAATAAAAATTAAAGTTTTATAAATTAAAGTTTCTAGACCGGTCTACTCAGCACAGCCATATTATTATAGTATGCCAAATCTACGATGTCAGAACTTTTTGATATACTTCTACTATGACAAAATATGAAGCTCTTATCTTTGATATTGATGGAGCCGCAATACTAACAAGATTTGATGCGAGACCATCAAATGGGGTAATCGATGCAGTTAAAAAGGCTCAAAGAATAGTTAAAGTTTCTGCAGCAACAGGAAGATCCATGCCTCATGCAAGAAGGATTTTATCTGATCTTGCGTTAACTGATCCCTGTATTGTATCTGGTGGAACTCAAATAATTGATCCAACAACTGAGGAAACTCTCTGGGAAAAAAGACTAACACAAGAACAAGTACAAAACGTGGTTGATATATTTACTACCTATCCATATGGAATAGGATTTAGCGATGAAGTAAAAAGTACACCCGCTAAAGATAAAAAAGTAACAGGTTCAGAAAGAATCATCTATGTCTGGGCTCTTAAAAGAAGGGCTGCTGAAGATTTCCAGCGAAAACTTAATCAAATAGAGGGTGTTGCTGCTCATATTGCTGGATCTTGGACGAAAGGGCGTGTTGATATTCATGTTACCAATGCTCTTGCTACTAAGAAAAACGCTATAGAGAAATTAATTGAAATACTAGACATTGAAAAAGAAAATATTATAGGAGTTGGTGATTCTGATAACGACCTTCCTCTTTTTGAATCTGTTGGATATAAGGTAGCTATGGGAAACGCAACAGATAGACTAAAGAATGCTGCAGACTATATCGCACCTAGTGTTGATGAAGATGGACTAGTTAATGTAATAGATAGATTTATATTGAAGTAATAGGTTCTCAGCTCGGATTCAGTTATAACGGCCAAACAGGCCTAGACCGGCCCGCTCACAGTCTTAGATTTAATTGCAAGTAAATTACCGCCGATAAAAACCAGGAAAAACTCTTCAAAGAAGTTAATTTTAATGCTACAATAATTATATGGCCCTGCCCGATGAAGCAATTCTTGATTTGGTGAAAAAAAGCGCGGTTTTGAACGACGCTGCTTTGAAGAAGGCCGAAGACTATGCGGTCAAAACGCGTTCTCCGAGCTTGGTTACGGCTTTTATCGAAAGCGGTGTTTTAACCGAGGAGCAGTTGGGAACAATTGTTGCCGGTTATTATAAAGTTCCTTATATTTCTCTTTCAAAAATTACGATTCCGGAGGATGTTACACACATAATTCCCGAAAAAGTGGCCAGACGTCATAAAGCATTTGCCTTTGCAAGAGATTTTCAGGGTATTAAAGTGGCGATGGCTGACCCGACCAACAAAACTCTTCTTGCCTTTGTTGCCAGGAAAACGGGGGAGCGGGCGATAACGTATTACGCTGATCCCAAAGAAATTGAAGGAACAATTCAGCTTTATAAAAAAGGTCTACAAAAAACAATAGATGAGCTTTTAAAAGAACAGGTAAGGTTGGCTACCACCGTTCGGGGAAGCGAAATTCCGATAATTAAAATTGTCGACGAGCTTATCAACGCCGCTTATCAGGATAGAGCCAGCGATATCCATATCGAGCCGGAAGAAAAAACTTCACTAATCAGATTCCGTGTCGACGGAGTTTTACAGGACGTTCTGAGGGTTCCTAAAAATCTTCATGACCGAATAATTTCAAGGATTAAAGTCTTATCCAATTTAAGAACTGATGAGCACTTAAGTGCTCAGGATGGAAAAATGATGGCGGTCCTTGAAGAGGAAAATCTGGATATCCGCGTCTCAATTTTGCCAATTACATATGGTGAAAAAGCCGTGTTGAGGCTTCTTTCTTCAAGGAGTAGGGAATATACCCTAAGCGATTTGGGAATGCACCCGGCCGACTTGCAAAAAGTTACCAATGCTTTTAACAAAAGCTATGGAATGATTCTTTCAACTGGTCCAACCGGGTCGGGTAAAACCACTTCCATTTATGCAATCTTGAAGATTTTAAATACAAGGGACAAAAATATCATGACCATTGAAGATCCTGTTGAATATAGAATAGTCGGGGCAAACCAAGTTCAGGTTAATGCGAAGACAAATCTTACCTTTGCCAACGGTTTAAGGTCTATCTTAAGACAGGACCCGAACATAATTTTTGTTGGAGAAATAAGAGATTCCGACACTGCCGCAATTGCCGTAAACGCTGCGTTGACAGGACATTTGGTGCTTTCTACCTTGCATACCAACGATGCCGCGACCGCCATCCCGCGTCTGTCTGATATGAAGATTGAGCCATTTCTTGTTGCTTCAACAGTAAATATCATTATTGCCCAGAGGCTAGTGCGCCAGATTTGCAACTCCTGCAAAGTTCAGGAGGAAATGCGGATAACAGATATAACCAAACATTTTTCCCAAGAACTTGCAGTGAAGCATTTTGGAAATAAGTCCATCATAATAGTACACAAGGGCACGGGGTGCAAAATTTGCAGACAAACAGGATATGTTGGCCGAGTTGGGCTTTTTGAGGTTTTGGAAGTTACCAAAGGTATCAGAAAACTTATTACCGACAAGGCGGATGCAGATTTAATAAATAGAGCAGCAAGAGGTGAAGGCATGAGAACAATGCTTGATGACGGACTGCAAAAAGTTGCAGATGGACTTACGACTTTTGAAGAAGTATTAAGGGTGACAAAAGTAGAATCTTTGTAAAAAGGTATGACAAACGAAAAGGTAAAATTATCAAACAGTGACAAGATAGGGCTTATGAGCAATCTTTCCACAATGCTTTCTGCCGGAATTCCGATTTTGGATGCAGTAAAAAGTATGGAGGAAGATTCAAAAGGAGGAACGAAGATAGTTCTTGATACCATGATGGAGGATATTACTCAGGGCAAGCACATTTTTGTTTCTTTGGAAAAATTCCCACGGGTTTTTGATAAAGTCACCGTGAGCGTGGTCAAAGCGTCGGAAGAGGCGGGGACGCTTGAGGTTACTCTAAAGGACCTGCGGGAAAGTCTCAGAAAACAGAACGAGTTTAACGACAAAATTAGATCAGCCCTTATTTATCCAATGTTTATTATCGTCCTTTTCTTCTTGGTTCTTCTGGTTAATTTAATTTATGTCATACCAAAAATCGCCCAAGTTTTTAAAAATCTGAGAGTAACTTTGCCGCTTCCGACAAAGATTTTGATATTTATGTCGGACTTGATGCTTAAATATACCTATCCGTTTTTGGGTGGTCTTGCAATAACCGGGATTATTTTATACTTTCTTTTTACAAAAAAGAGGAATGCGATACTTAATATCATCTATTCTTTACCCTTGATTTCAGAATTGGTAAAGCTTATTGATTTGACCCGTTTTACCAGAAGCTTGCACCTTCTTCTCAATGCGGGGATTCCTATTAATGGGGCGCTGGAGCTGGCAGAAGATGTTGCCGCCAGGCGCGATACCGTTAAAATTATTCGAAAAAGTAAGGAGTTGGTCTTGGGTGGCAAACCTTTTTCTGAAGGTTTAAGGACCGGAAAAGGCTATATTCCTTCCCTGATGATTAAACTTATAGAAGCCGGTGAAAAAACCGGGACTTTGGATAAATCTTTGCAGGATATTTCCGAATATTTTGATTACCAAGTAACAAGAACGCTGGCCACATTAACGGCTCTTTTGGAGCCAATTATGTTGGTTCTAGTCGGAATTGTTGTGGGTGCACTTATGATTTCGATTATTGCTCCAATTTACGGCCTTATCAGTCAGGTTGGGAATATGAGATGAAGAAAAAGACGAATTTATCCGGCACAAACCTTGGTGCTGGATTTACAATAATCGAAGTTATGGTTTCTATAGGAATTCTTGCTATACTTTTTGCGCTTACGACAATTAATTTAACCAGACTTCCTTCGACTACCTCCCAAAGTTCGAGTTACGACAGGCTCGTATCAGACCTACGGAGTCAGCAGACTAAGGCCATGGTGAGTTATGACTTGGCAGTTGTGCCAACAGGAGGGATACCGTATGGCGTGTACTTTAAGAATACGAGCTACACCCTTTTTACTGGATCAAGTTACTCAGGTGGCACGGATTATTATACGGTTGATCTGGACCCAAACTTAACATTTCCAGGTACAGGTATAACATTTCCGGATTCGCAAGTTGTATTTGCGGCTGGTTCGGGAGACATTATCAATTATACACAAGGAAAAGACAGTGTGACTATTATGAATAGCCTAACTAATGAGCCGAAAATATTAAAAATAAACAAATATGGTGCAACATACTAGAAATAGAGGACAAATTGTTGTTGAGCTTTTGGTCGCATTTGGGCTGGCGGGAATTCTTCTTCCGGCACTTCTAACTGGTCTAATTGGTGCCAGAAGCGGGAGGGTGCAGCAAGAACAAAGAATTTTAGCAGTGGGACTTTTGAGAGAGGGGGAGGAGGCAGTTAGAAGCGCTCGAGATGCAGTTAACGGTTGGAACAAATATATTGCAACAAATGGGATTTATAAACCAGTGGTTTCCGATAAGGCTTGGACTTTGGTTTCAACAATACCGGCGGGTAGTCCAGAGCAAATAGGGGATTTTACGAGAAAAATTGAAATCTCCGATTTGGCTCCGATAGACCTGTCTCTTAAAAAAATTACCGTCACGGTTTCCTGGTCAAACATTTTACCAACAAACGTTTCCTCGACATTTTATTTGACGAGGTGGAAGAATCTTGTATATTTGCCAATTCCAGCCCATGGCACACTTTCTGGTATGGGATATGGTGATTGGTGTAACCCTTCTGCCACTCCTGCGGCAGAATTGAGTTTAGCCGGTGGCCTTAATGTGGTTTCTGTGGCGCAAGGAAGCAGTGATGTCATCTCTTTTGTGGGATCAGGAAAAAGTGCCAACGGTCTTACCTATGCAGATATTAATATTACTGATCCACCTCATCCTACACCTCCAGCCCCTACAATTCTCGGTTCGGTTGTCAATACTCCACAAATCAAAACCAATGGAGCATTTAATGATGTCAGTTATGGTTATCTTGCCGCGGACCAGCATTCAAAAAGTGGGCAGGGTTTAATCATCGATCTCAGTAAAATAGTAACCGACCCAAGTCACTCAATAGTTGGCACACTAGATACAGACACAAACGCCAATGGCCAGAGTATTTATGTTGCCAACAATATTGCTTATCTTACTGATGACGAGGGCTATTTGTACGCGTTTAATATATCTACAAGATCAGGTCCTCATATCCCAATTAGCGGTAGTAAGATTCAGTTGGCAGGTGTGGGTAACAAAATTGTTGTTGACGGTACCAAAGCAAAGGCATATGTTGCCACAAATTATGTTCTCGCGAGTTCCACGCCGAGCCAATTACAGATTGTCAATGTTTCAACGCCAAACCTGCCGCAAATAATAGCCAGTGTCAATGTGGGTAATGGAAAGAACGGGGTAGATGTTTTTGTTGATAAAGACAGACTGCGTGCCTATCTAGTTACACCGTATGCCTCACCTGATTTTTTTACAATTGATGTTAATCCGGCAGATGTCTGGTATAAGCAAGTCATCAATACTTTCTTAACCACCAACAATATGAACCCGACCGGGGTAGTAGCTGTAACCGGAAGCAGAGCAGTTATTGTGGGTAAAGATTCAAGTCGTAATTACCAAGTGATCGATATATCGAGTGAAAATGTTCCGCCACCATCGCTTTCTCCTTGTGGTGCGGGTGGGCTGAATGTTTCATATAACATTAATGCAATAGCAACGCTTTTTACTAATGCGCAACGTGCATATTCCTACATTCTCACCACAGACAGTAAAGAATACAAGATCATTGAGGGGGGTCCTGGTGGGGGTGGGGGAGGAAACGGTGGCACTTTTGAGTCCGATCCTTTTGATTGCCGAAAAGTCAGTCCCGTATGTACTTCTCCGGTAATTTTTAACAGCTTTTCTGAGATTCCTTCCCCAATTCCACCTGGAGTCACAACTTCCTATCAGATTGCGGTAGCCCTAGCTCCAAATTGCGATACAGCAACTTATATTTATGGTGACAGCTATGGTCCGAGTGGAGGACAAATCCCGTTGAGTATAAATCCTGGATATTGTTTTAGGTATAAAGTAACTTTTAAAAATGCAGGAGAAGCATTAAGCGCATCGACAGCAGTACAGGTTAATTATTCCCCGTAGAACGGGGCAAACATCATGATTAAATATTTAAAAAACAAGAAATTTCAAAAAGGCGTCACAATTATTGAACTAATGATTTATATTGGTCTCCTTTCGATTTTTATACTCGTACTAGTGGACGTTTTTGTGACAATTCTTAATACCAAACTTGAGTCGGAAAGCACGTCAACTCTTAATCAGGACGCGCGCTATATTTACTCTAGGCTTGCTTACGACGTTGAAAATGCCGATTCAATAAGTTTACCCGCCAGTCTTGGCGTTGAGGAACATATCTTACAGGTAACTAGGGACGGAATAACCGATACTTATAAGCGTGATGATGTGTCTGGCGACTTAAAACTTACAACAAGCGATGGAACCGGAACCACAATGAAATTAAACGGAGATGATACTACTTTAACAAAGCTTACTTTTACTCGATTAGGTCCTCCTGGTGAAAAACCAACAGTTAAAGTTTCATTCACAATTAAATCTTTAATTATTCTTCCCTCGGGAGACCAAACTCGGACTATTGATACAACTTTTGGACTAAGACCATTTCCAACACCAATACCATGAAATACACAAACAAAAAATTTAGAAATTCCGGGCAGGCTCTTGTTATGCTCCTTTTCTTTATAATGATCGGAATTACTATTACGACTACCGCAATCTTTATTATTGCCGGCAATTCACTCTCAGCCACCAATGTCCAGCAGGGCGAAGTTGCCCGGCAAATGGCAGAAACCGGAGCTGAAAATGCGCTTCTTCAGATCCTCAGGGGAAATTACGCAACTGAGCCGCCCATCTCCTTGCCGGATGGAACCGTTTCAGTAACAATTACAAATACAAACGATACGGCATTTACAATTGATTCAGTGGGGACGGCAGGAAATTATATTAAAAAGGTTAGAGTTACCGTTACCAAAGATGGTAAGATGGAAGTAACTTCTTGGAAGGAGATATACTAAAGTATGGCATTAGAAGTAGGAAGCTTAATATATTTAGAGAAAGACAGGCTGTTTTTCTATAATGGGGAGAAAGTTTTTAAACTTGATTTTACTCCCCAGATTGTGCGAGATTTGGAAATTTTAAACGAGGATGGGCTTATTAGCCTTGTCTTTCAATTTATAGATAGTATCAAGGCAACGCCCTCACGGTTCTTGATAGTGTTATCTGAATCAGTCCTTTTTTCCAGCGATACTAAAGAACGGGACCTTGCCAAGATTGAGGCAGAATTTCAGTCTTTTATTGATTTAGTTCCTTTTGACAAGGTCTTGTCCAAAAAATACCAGGTAGAAGGCGTTATAAAGATGTTGGCTACAAATGCGGATCTAATAAACGCCATTTCCGATTCTTTTCAACAAAGAGGGTTTGTAAATGATGGGGTGGTTCCGGCAATAGTATTCGGGCAATATGGTGTCAAACGCGGCCTTGATTCGGATACTGCAAATTACATGCTAAGAAACCAACAGCTTGCAAGAGGCAAGGCGATGGGGAAGATGTCCTCCCAACCTGAAAGGAAAAGTGTATTTAAGGTAACAACGGGCAAGAGTAAAATGCTGCCGTATTTGATAGGAGGATTTGCCATAGTTCTTGTCGGACTTTTAACCTTAATATTTTTAAGGAGATAAAATTGTGAAGGCTTTGCTCTTTAGGTTTAGAATGGGTATTGACATAGCCTTTTTAATCTATTAATGTTAATTAATGTCTAAGAAAAACTCCGGATTTACGCTTATTGAACTTTTGGTTGTTATCGGTATTTTGGGAATTCTCCTTGCGATTGTTCTTATTGCCATTAACCCGGCAAAGCAGTTCGCAGCTGCAAACAACACTAAAAGGAATAGTGATGTAGTAGCAATATTGAACAGCATTCATCAATATGCTGTCGATAAAAAAGGCGCATTGCCTGGTGCAATTCCTGTGAGTGATGTTCCCGCCGATGCCAAAGAAATTAGTAGTGTAGGGGCCGATATTTGTTCTCTTTTGTCTCCAACATACATCGCTCTTATTCCCGCGGATCCGGTCACAAACAATGGGGTAGCAACCGATTGTACTGGAGCCTATGTTACAGGTTATACTGTTCGTGCTGATACCAAAGGCCGGCTTACTGTGTCGGCTCCGAGTACCAATACTACTTATGGAAGTCCGATAATTTCGGTAACCAGATAGGATTTAAAAGGTTTTGGTCTTGGACCGCCGAAAGGCGGTTTTTTTATTCTTATCAGCTTCTTTAAAGCTCTTCTAATTTGACTTTAGCTTCAGGGGAAGGGTTGATTAAACCCAAATATTTTTCGGTGGTGGAAAGACGTTTGTGGCCGACCAATTTTTGAATCAAAACAACTGAAGCACCATTGCTTAACTGGTGAGCAATAAAGGTATGGCGAAGGTCATTGACGGTCGCGTCTTTAATGCTGGCCTGGCGAAAGTAACGGTTAATAATGGTTCTGATATTTCTGATTAAAAAAGGCCTCCCAGTTTTGGTGATAAAGACGTTTTTGGTTTTAGTTTTTGGTCGAAAATCCAGCCAACGGTCTAAAGCCTTTTTAGCCGATGGGTTCAAAACAACCATTCTTTCTGGTTGAGATTCATAAGCCTCAATCCTTAATTGGTTTTCCTTAACATCCTCAAGCTCCAAACGAGCCAACTCACCAATTCTCATGCCGGTTTGGAGTAAAAGCTCAACCACGGCGGTCATCCGAATATCATTGCGGACGGCGTCGCGTAAAGCCCGATATTCCATTTGGCTTAAAATACGTGGGGGTTGGGTCTCGAAAGTGGGGTAGCTCACGGAATCAGCGGGATTGGTTTCAATAAGGTTTTGAGTTTTTAAATATCTAAAGAAAGACTTGATGGAATTAAGCTTTCTGGAGGCTGATTTAGGCAGATATTTATTGAAATTAAGATATTCTTTGAATTCTTCAATTTGGTCAGGGGTCACGGAAGTAGCTTGGGTAATTTGTCTTTTGTTTAAAAATTCAGCAAACTGATTTAAATCATTGCCATATGCTAAAATGGTAGACGAAGACTTACCCTGTTTTTTAAGGTAATCTAAAAATTTTTTTTGCATGATTGTGAGTGCCTTGTCTTCAACCATATTAGTTAAATGTCTATATTAAGCAAGCTTTTTTCACTAACGCTCAAAAAACTAGCTTGTTATTCGCAGAATTTAAAAAATTCTAGCTCATAATAACACTAATGAGGACGCCTGTCAATATCTTAAAACATAAATGGGTTCAGATTTTAATTATTGTGGTGGGTGTTGGCCTTATAGTTAGTTTATCTCGGGATATTTTAAGGTTACTTAAATCGGCCCAACAGTTAAAATTGGCCCAACAGCGAATGGAACAGTTTGAAAAAGAATCAGAAAATCTGGCCCAAAAAAAAGAGTATTACCAATCAGGGGCTTTTGTGGAGGAGGAGGCGCGAAATAAATTGAATATGGCCAAAGAAGGGGAAGCGATTGTCATTTTACCGCCTAACATTAAAGAGGTTTTGGGTGAGAAAGAATCTTTAGATGTCAAGCCTTTGCCCAATTGGCGGCAATGGTTGAATTTATTTTTGAAGTGACGAAGGCCTAGCGAAAACGGAAGAAAATTAAGATAATATTTAAAGATTTAAAAAATCCCTAAATTCCGTTTCACTAGGCCTTCATGTTGCTTAATACAGATTTTTAATAATGAGAAATGAGATTTTTGAAATTAGTTCTATTAGGTACTTCAAAATTGAAACACCGAGCCAGATGATAAATTGTGATCAACTCTTTCTTACAGGCTTGAAGTGTTGGGCCATTTTCCTTAGGTAAGCGACCAATAACAGCATTTAATTGGTCGTTGATAAGTCTTTGTTTTGCCTTTTGCACCTCTGGGTATTGAGAAAATGGTTTAAACCCAAAATAGTAGTAAAACTTCAAGTATTTGCAAAGATACCGAATAGAATAAACCAGAAGACCAAACAACATGATGTAGCTTACGATATTTGAACTCCAACCTGATTCCATAACCAATCACTCCTTTAATTTCTTGTCTAATCTTACTTCTCACTTTCGGAAAAGTAGTCAAGCAGCAAATAGCTTGACTAACTTCCAAAAGATAAATCTGTATTTTGATAAGTACATTGAGGAGGCGGGTCCTCGCAGAGTTGCTAGATAATTAATTTTTTTCTAATTAAATATAGATACAGTGTTCTTATCACCGACTACCAGCTTGTGTCCCGCCCCACTCGTTGGCAGCAAGCTGCCAATAAAATTGCTCTTACTAGCAGATGGCTACCAACGAATGTACTTATTAGTCTTTTAACGTGCTACTAGAAATTTATTAAGTATAATACCACAAAATTCTCCAAAAGTCAAGATTATAGGACTTTTTAAGGGCGAAAAAAAAGACCCCGAAAGGTTAGATAGTAAGAGAAAAAATATCTCAAGATTACTTAAGATATTTATCTTCTTGTTCTCTAATAGAGGTCTTTTTTAATTTTTTCGAAAAAAATCATTATTTACTTTATTTCGGATGACCCTTGTTTTTAAGAGGGCGATGGAACTTCTCTAAAAAAATCAAGGTAACCACCGCAGCGATAATAAGACTAGTCAATATCATAACACCTGGCCCTATGTCTTTTAATAAATCCAATAAATCCATTATCTTCACCCCTTCTTTTTAATGATTTTTTCAAACCCTTTTTTCAAATTTAATAAATACGAAGCAAATTTTTATTATAGAAATAGAGAGGTGTCTATTTCTATCAAAAGTTTTTTCATTCTACCTATTTTCCTTTTGGGAACTTTACGGCCCTCATTTTTATCACGCATCTGCTTTAATTTTTCATCAACGTTATTATAGAGAATATTTAAAAGCCAATGTTCCCGTGGTTTTCCACGCTTTACCAGTCCTAAAAATTTCTGCTCTAGTTCTTGAATCTCATTCCAAGTAGGAATAATTTTCGGTTCATCATTTTTTGGTTTTTTAGGCTGAGTTACACTAGTCCCATTTCTGAAAAATGTAGGAATAGGGCAAATACCTACTCTTTTCATTTCTTATCCTTTCCTTCAATTGATAATAAATTAGTTCGTTAAGCAAATTTAACAACCAATTCAGCTCCGTATTTATTTGAAAGTTAAGGTACGAACGAATAATAGCATAAAAGGGAATTGAAGTCAAATTTATATAGGATAAAAAAGGTTTTTTATACAAAAGTAGGGGGTGAAAATTTCTTAGTGTGGCTACGGCTGGATTTGAACCAGCGATCTCTCGCTTATGATGCGATTGCTCTAACCACTGAGCTACGTAGCCAAGCTTGTTGTTCTTAATGGTTTGAATGAAAGTATAAATCTTTCTCGATTTGATTTCAAGACATTAAGATAATAGGTTCCGTCAGTATAGCTTTTCTTCTGGGGGGTTAAGTGACATGGAATAAATTCATGAAGGAGTATTTGTACTTGCCTAAGGCCATTTCGATTAACTGATTTTACTCTGGTTCTCCCATCCTTGGAAAAATGAGCTTCATCGTCAAAGAAAGCCCTTACCCAAGCTCTTTTTATTTTGGGAGATGCTTCCAGAAAAATTTTTGAGATTTTCCATGAATAAGAAGTTCCAGCACCGAGGTTTTTTAAAAATTCCCAAGCTTTTTTTGATTTTAGTCGTGCCTCATAAGTCCCGTCTTTTCTTTTGACAACCGTTGGTTTAATTCCGAAACACTTTTTAACGTCTTCAACGAATTCATTAATTAAAAGTTGGTTTTTGTTGGAATAGCCAACCACATGTCGAGATGTAAAATTTCCCTTGTCGTAGCCCCATCTTCGATAAAAACCAAATTTGTTAGTTTCTCTAGATGTTGTAAGGAAGCCATCTCCACAAATATGGGCATGAACTCGAGCTAATTCACAAGATAAAGAAGGGAGTTTAAATTTAGGTGGATTTTTCTTTATTTTTAACTTTGAAGTTCTATTAAAAACAGCAGCGGGGTTTCTACCTAAAATTCTTGCAACTTCTTCAATAGTTTTTCCTTCTCCAAGATATATTTTTCTTAAAATTTTCTCTTCAGACTTAAGCCATCTTTTTCTTGGAGGCATGGGATGATCTTTACAAATGTGTAGTGAATCTTTTAAAAATTTTGTTGCGGGGCCAGGAATCGCGCCTGGGCTGTGAGATTATGAGCCTCACGTGCAACTTTACACTACCCCGCATGTACAAAATAATTTTAACAAAATTTGTGAAGCAAAACAAGCTGTGATAAAATTTAACACATATGGTTGACAAGAAAAGAGTTTTTTCTGGTTCAAGACCAACCGGCAGGCTCCATTTGGGGAATTATTTAGGTGGAGTTAAGGGCTATTTAGCTCTTCAAGAAAGAGAGGACTTGGATTGTATTTATTCAGTAGTGGATTTGCATGGGATTACTACACCCTATGACCCTAAAAAACTTCAGGAACAGATTGATGGTATTGTTTTGGATTATCTAGGATGTGGTTTAGACTCCAAGAAATGTCATTTAATGATTCAATCTCAAGTTCCAGAACACGTTGAACTGGCCTATCTTTTGTCGACTATTTATCCTGTTTCAAGGGTAGAACAACTCCCAACTTATAAGGAGAAGAAAATTGAAAACCCCCATTACGTTAATGTTGGTCTTTTTTATTACCCGATTTTGATGGCGGCCGACATTCTCATTTATAAAGCGGAATTGGTTCCTGTGGGTAAAGATCAATTACCCCATATTGAACTTACAAGAGAAATTGCTCGAAAGTTTAATCAGATGTTTGGTGGGGATAAAAAGATACTACTAGAACCAAAAGCTTACTTTACGCCTGGGGAGTATATTCCAAGCTTATTGGGCTCAGGCAAGATGAGCAAATCAGTTGAGGGTAGTTATATTTTACTCACCGATGATTTGAAAACCATTAAAGAAAAACTAGCCAAAATGCCGACTGATGTCGGCCATGGCAAGAGTTTACCAAAAGATGGTGGTGTGGCTAACCTTTTGATTTTCGTCGAATTGTTTATGGGAGAAAAAGAAAAACAAAATTTTGAAAAACAATATCTAGGCGAAGGTGTCAGATATGCTGAACTTAAAGAAAAATTGGCCCAGGCGATTTATCAAGAATTAAAACCTATTCAAGAAAAACGGAAGTATTTTGAATCTCACCCTGAACTTGTTGAAAGGATTTTAGAAGAGGGAAGAGTTTACTGCTCCAAAATTGCTCAACAAACCCTTTCGGAAGTCAAAAAGGCTATGGGCTTGGTTTGAATTAGCTTCGGTTTTGTGATAGAATAACTTGATGAAAAATAATCTTCCACAGCGTCCGGTCAAAAAATACCAATTTAAATTTCAGCTTAATTTAAAAAATCTTTTAATTTGGCTTTTGGTAGGAGCGGTGGTCCTTTCTTTTTTATTTTCTTTTCCCTCAAAACAAAATGTGACAGGGGAAGAAGTAGCCTTATCTCAAGCCTTAAATGACATTAAGGCCAATAAAATTAAAGAGGCCAAAATTGAAGAAAACAAAATCGTTTTAACTTATCAAGATGATAAGATTCGTTTTTCCCGTAAAGAACCCCAGGTTAGTTTTACCGAAATTCTAAAATCAGCCGAAATCAACCCTGAGTCGATTAATTTTATCATCAAAGACACCTCTTTATCTCAAGTCTGGATGAATATCTTATCTGGGGTTTTGCCTTTTATCTTGATGATTGTTTTTTTCTTTTTTATCTTCCGTCAGGCTAGAGGGGCTCAAGACTCCATTTTTTCTTTTGGTCGCTCTAAAGCCCAAGTTTTTTCCAAAGGTAAACAATCAATCACTTTTAAAGATGTGGCTGGTGTTGATGAGGCTAAAAAGGAACTTCAGGAAATAATTGATTTTTTAAAGCATCCTGGCAAATATCGTAAACTGGGGGCAAGAACACCTAAAGGCGTCTTGTTAGTGGGTCCGAGTGGGACAGGAAAAACGCTCTTGGCAAAGGCGGTGGCCGGAGAAGCTGGTGTTTCATTTTTTTCCATGGCCGGTTCGGAGTTTATGGAAATGTTAGTCGGGGTTGGGGCTAGTCGGGTTCGTGACCTCTTTTCTACTGCTAAAAAAACAGCCCCAGCCATTATTTTTATTGATGAAATTGATGCCATTGGTCGTCAGCGAGGGTTGGGTTTTACCGGCGGTCATGATGAAAGAGAACAAACTTTAAACCAAATTCTGGTGGAGATGGATGGTTTTACCCCCAATGACAACGTAATAATTCTTGCCGCAACTAACCGGGGTGATCTTCTTGATCCGGCTCTTCTTCGTCCCGGTCGTTTTGACCGCAGAGTCGTTTTAGACCTTCCGGATGTCGAAGACCGTCAGGCGATTTTAGCCATTCACGCTCGGGGTAAACCTTTTGTTAAGGACGTTAATTGGGATAATGTGGCCAGAAGAACGGTCGGTTTTTCCGGAGCTGATTTGGAAAATATGCTCAACGAAGCAGCCATTTTAGCGGCCAGGGAAAATCGAAATTCAATCAACGCCGAAGATATTGAAGAAGCGGCCACCAAAGTCAAACTTGGCCCAGAAAAAAAGCGACTTCAATCTGAAGAAGAAAGAAAAATGACGGCTTATCATGAAGCCGGTCATGGGGTGGTAAGTTTTGTCTTACCCAATATAGATCCGGTTCATCGCATTTCCATTGTTTCCCGAGGAATGGCCATGGGGTTTACCTTGATTCCGCCCAGAAAAGACCGTTACACCGAAACCAAAAGCCATCTTTTAGAAACCATCACGACTTTGTTGGGAGGTCGGGCGGCCGAAGAATTGATTTTCAATGAATTTACCGGTGGAGCGGCTTCGGATATTGACCAGGCGACAAGGATTGCCCGTCAGATGGTGGTTGATTTTGGCATGAGTTCGTTGGGGCCAACGTACTTGGGCCCACAAGTTGAAACGTCAGAGTGGGGTCGAAGCTGGATGCAACCTTCAGAAATTAGCCCTGATATGCAGTCTAAAGTTGATAAGGAAATTAAGAGGATTGTCGATGAGTCATACAAAAGAGCTTTGGAAATTTTGAAAAAAGCGAAAAAGAAATTGGATGTTATCGCCGACAAGCTTGTCAAGCAAGAAACTTTGGAAGGCGGAGAATTTGAAAAATTAATGAAGGAATGAAACGTTTAGTTTTAATTGACGGTCATGCCATTCTTCATCGTGCCTATCACGCTTTCCCCTCAACTTTAAAAACTCGCCGGGGTGAATTAGTCAATGCTGTTTATGGTTTTACCCGTATTCTTTTGACCGTTCTTGAAGATTTAAAACCTCAATATTTAGCCGTTGCCTTTGATTTGCCCCAGCCGACTTTTCGCCATCGGGAATATGTCGGTTATCAAATCCAGCGGCCGGAAATGGACAGGGAATTATTCGGCCAAATTGAAAGAGTTTATCAAATTGTTAAAGCTTTAAATATTCCTATTTTTACTGCTCCTGATTTTGAAGCTGATGATGTGATTGGAACTTTAGCACGGCAAACCGTGCAGAACAAAGTGCATAGAACAAAGAACATAGGAGTTATTATTGTGACAGGTGATAAAGACATCATGCAGTTAGTTAATAAAAAGGTCAAAGTTTATGCGCCTCGCAAGGGTTTTTCGGAACCGGAAATCTTTGATAGTCAAAAGGTGAAGAAGCTTCTGGGAGTTACGCCAGAACAAATTATTGATTATAAGGCTTTAACCGGTGATCCTTCGGATAATTATCCAGGGGTTTCCGGCATCGGCCCAAAGACAGCTGTGCAACTGCTTAATCAATATGGTGATTTGGCTACTATTTATAAGAATCTTAAAAAAATAAAACCTTTATTGGCGCAAAAGTTAAAAGATGGTAAAGAGAATGCCTATTTGTCTCAAAAGTTAGCCACGATTGTAACCAAAGTCCCACTCAAACTCAATCTTAAGGCTTGTTTGGCCCATGATTATGATCATCAAAAAGCGATAAAATTATTTGAGGAATTAGAATTTAAAAGTTTGATGAGTAAATTACCCGGAATAAAAAAAAAGAAGAAAGAAAAAGTAACCAAGGAGCAGATGAGCCTTTTGTAAGAAGCTTGTTTTTCAAAAATAAGAACCTGCCTTCGGCAGAACCTTGTTTTTCGAAGACTCAAAATAAGCAAAGCTTGTTTCTCGAAACTCGAAATGAAAATTGCCTTAATTCATGACTATCTTAAAGAATACGGAGGGGCGGAAAGAGTTTTAAAGACTCTTTGTGAGATGTGGCCGGAAGCACCGATTTATACTGCTTTTTATGTCAGAAATTCTACTGCGGGTAGGGCTTTTGCCGGTAAAAAAATCGTTGAATCTTGGTTGGCACCTTTAATTAAATATAAAAATCTTTACAGTCCGTTGCGGTTTTTAACTCCTCTTATCTGGAAAAGTTTTAATTTCTCAAAATATGATTTGGTTATTACTTCTGCCTCTTGGTATATTACTCGGGGATTTTGTGTTGGACCTAAAACTAAAATATTTTGTTATTGCCATACTCCACCGCGCTGGTTATATGGCTATTCCACCTCAATGGAGTGGCAAAAATATTGGCCGGTGAGAATTTATGGCAATATTATTGCCCATTTTTTAAGGCTCTATGATTATTCTTCAGCCCAGCAAGTTGATGAATTTATTGTTAATTCCAGAAATGTAGCTGGCAGGGTAAAAAAGTTCTATCGGCGTTCCTCAACCGTTATTTATCCTCCAGTTGAGGTGGAAAAAATCATCCGTGCTACCCACAACCTTAAGCAGAAAGACTATTATTTAATTGCTTCGCGGGTGGTGGGCGCCAAGGGGATTGAATTAGCAGCAGAGGCCGCCAAAAAAGCTAAAGTGGGGTTAAAAATGGTTGGAGAGCCAGCAGGACTGAAGTGGTTTGGTAAGAAACTTGAGAAACTAAAGAACCCTTGGGTAGAATTTTTGGGTCGGATTTCAGATGAAGAACTTTACCGCTATTATGGCCAGTGCAAAGCTTTTTTAGCCTTGGCCACTGATGAGGATTTTGGTATTGCCCCGGTGGAAGCGATGGCGGCTGGTCGGCCAGTCATCGCCTTTCGGGGTGGGGGATATTTAGAATCGGTTGTGGAAGGCAAAACCGGAGAATTTTTTGACCAACCGACAGTGGAAAGTTTGGTTAAGGCTCTTAAAAACTTTAAACCGGAGAAATACAAACCTGAAGATTGTCGAGCTCAAGCCCAAAAATTCAGCAAGGAAAGGTTTAAAAAAGAAATTAAAAAATTCGTGGAGGAGAAATATGCCTGAACTACCCGAAGTGGAGACTATCAGAAGAGGTCTGGAACGGTTGATTGTAGGACGAAAGGTTTTGGGGATTGAAACGAATTCGCCCAAACAAGTCCAACCGTCTTTGGCCGTGGTTAAAAAAGCCATTATTGGGACAACCATTAAAAAAGTTCAAAGACGAGCCAAAGTTTTACAGCTTTTCTTTTCCAATGGCGCGATTATTATTGTTCATTTAAAACTAACTGGGCGTTTACTGGTGAGAAATAAGAATGACCGACCGGATGATTGGCAGCATATCACAGTCAGTTTGGATGGGGGAAAAGAATTACGTTTTGCTGACGCGCGGAAATTTGGCTGGTTCCGCTTAGTTAAAGATGAAAAAGAATTGCAAAAAATCCTTAAAGAATTTGGGCCGGAACCTTTTGATGATTTAACCTTGCCAGTTTTTGAAAAAATTCTATCTTCAACTTTAAAACCAGTTAAGGTTGTTTTGATGGACCAAGGGCGAATTTCCGGAGTTGGCAATATTTATGCTAGCGAGGCTCTTTTTTTGGCAAGAATTGATCCTCATCGACCAGCGAATAGAGTTTCCAATAAAGAAGCGGAAAGTCTTTACCGAAATTTAGAAAAGGTTTTAAAATTGGGAATTCATTATCGTGGAGCTTCCGACCAGTACTATTTAGATGCTCAAGGCCATAAAGGTTCTTATCAGGAACATTTTTTAGTCTATGGCCGGCAAGGACAGAAATGTTCAGCCTGCTCTGGATTGATTAAAAGGGTTGTTTTGGGGGGAAGGGGAACTTTTTACTGCCCTTCTTGTCAAAAATGATTTTAAAACAAATTCATCTGCAAAACTTTCGTAATTATCATAGCCAAGAATTTAAATTTGGCAATAGTGTCAATCTGATCTTTGGTCCCAATACGGTAGGGAAGACCAATCTTTTGGAAGCTATCTTTTTACTGGCTTCCCGTAAATCTTTCCGAGCCAGAATAGAGGAGGAAATGATTAGCTATCAAAAAGAAATTGCCAGAATTAAAGGTAGAGTTGGGATTGATGGCCAAGAAATGGTTTTAGAAGTCATTTTGACAAGGGGTGAGTTAAATGGGACTAAAGTTGCCAAAAAGAAATACTTAGTTAATGGAGTGAGCCGCAGAATGATGGATTTTTTGGAGAATTTTCGCGTGGTTTACTTTGGTCCTCAGGATTTGGAGATTGTCGTTGATAGCCCGAGCATTCGCCGGGATTGGCTGGATTTGGTTTTGGAGCAAGCCGATAGGGATTACCGCCGAGCCAGTCTTTCCTACAAAAAAGGATTAAGGCAAAGAAATCGATTATTAGAACAAATTCGTGACGAAGGTAAATCCCACAGTACACTTTTTTTCTGGGACAAGCTTTTAATCGAAAATGGGGGTATTATTACCCAAAAAAGACAAGAATTTATTGATTTTATCAACAAGCAGCCAGAACGTTTTGGTAAGATGGGAATTTATTATGATAAAAGTATTATCTCTCCTCAACGATTGGAAAAATATGCCGAAGAGGAAATCGTCGCTGGAGCGACTTTAGTTGGGCCTCATCGGGATGATTTTGAGGCTATGATAGATGGAAAAAGTTTGCATGCCTATGGTTCAAGAGGAGAGCAAAGAACAGCGGTTTTTAGTTTAAAATTAGCAGAGTTGGAGTTTATGGCTCAAAAAATTGGTAAACGACCGGTACTCCTACTGGATGATATTTTTTCTGAGTTAGATCATGCCCGGCGGGAACGGCTTTTGGAGGTAATTCCCAAACAGCAGACAATCATTACCACCACCGACATCCATTTAGTGAAGAGGAATTATTTAGAAAAAATGAAAGTGATAGAATTAAAAAAATGAAGAATTTTGAGGAGAAAGAACTAAAAAGACTTTACAAACCAGTGGTCCAGGCCAAGGGTGGTAATGGTCAGATAACGATTATTGGCGGTTCTTCCTTATTTCACGGGGCGCCCATTTTGTCTTTAAAAACGGCTTCCAGAGTGGTGGATATGGTCTTTTTTATCTCACCTAAACCTTCGGTCGGAAAGGTGGCCGAGGAGCTAAAAAGCAAATTGAACTCCTTTATTTGGGTACCCTTTGATCAAGTTGAGGAATACATTAAAAAATCAGACGCCGTCCTTATCGGGCCGGGACTGATGCGTTATCATGAGACGGGCAATAAGAAATGTCAAGAACAGAAAATCTGTGACCAGACAGGCGAGTCGACCAAAAGAATCACTGAAGAATTATTGCAGAAATTTCCGTCCAAGCAGTGGGTGATTGATGCCGGTAGCTTACAGGTGATGGATAAAAAATTCATTCCCCAAAAGGCAATTTTAACACCCAACCAAAAAGAATTTGTGATGCTTTTTGGTGGCGAGAAACCCCAAGTAACAGCAAAAAAGCATGATTGTATTATTGTTTTTAAAAACGCTGTGACCGAGATTTTTTCTGCTCAAGAATCAAGTTTAATTGAAGGTGGTAATAACGGTTTAATCAAGGGTGGTACGGGCGATGTTTTGGCGGGGTTAACTACGGCTTTGGCGGCTAAAAATCCGCCTTTTTGGTCGGCCTGCGCCGCTTCTTTTATTGTTAAAAAAACGGCTGATGAACTTTATCAAAAGGTTGGTTTTGCTTATAACGCTGATGATTTGGCCGAAAAAATTCCGGAAGTTTTAGGCCGTTATCTTCGTTAATTTTGTCTTGCCATTTAACGCAAATTATGCAATTATAAGGGGATGTATACTCCGAAATTTACCATCACCAATGAAATTTTGGCCAACATTGGTTTGATTGAGGCCGCCCGAGAAGTCATTGAAAATGCCCCGTTGATTCCCATCTATGAAGCCCGATTTGTTAAAGATGCTTTATTGCGAACAGTTCATCATGGTACTCATCTTGAGGGCAATGATTTGAGCCTAAATGAGGTTAAAAAAGCGATTGAGGGTGAGCAAATTGTCGCCCGTGAAAGAGATATTCAAGAAGTCATCAACTATCGCAACGTTTTAAATTATATTGAGGAGCAGGAACGCCGGCAAGCCGAAAAAAGTAAATATACCCCAAGTATGTTGAAAAAAATTCATGAGCTGACTTGCCAGCGACTTTTGGAGGAAGGTAATTTGGGTCAATATCGACAAACTCAGGTGGTGGTTAAAAATGGTTTTACCGGTGAGGTGACTTTTCGACCACCTCCGGCCGTAGAGGTCCCTTTTTTATTGGAAGATTATTTTACTTGGCTAAATAATGAACAGGGAGCCAAAATTCACCCGGTTTTACGCGCCGGTATTACCCACTATTATTTAGTAGCGGTTCATCCTTTTGTCGAGGGAAATGGACGCGCCGTCCGGGCTTTTGCGACTTTGGTTTTATTCAGGGAAAACTACGATATCAGAAAATTCTTTTCTTTAGAAGAGTATTTTGATAAAGATGCCTTTGCTTATTATCAGGCCCTTTCGGATGTTTCCAATCAAAACCAAGACTTAAACGAGAGAGATTTGACTCCCTGGCTCAATTATTTTACCCAAGCGATGGCGGTGGAACTGACCAGGATCAAAGAAAAAATTAAAAAACTTTCCACTGATTTGAAAATAAAAAATAAAATTGGGGGCACCCCGGTTCCCCTAAACGAAAGACAAATTAAATTAATGGAATATTTACAAGCCCAAGGCTCAATTACGACGCCTGAAGCCAGAAAAATCCTACCTGAATATTCTGACGATACTCTGGTTCGCGATTTTAATTATCTTAAAAAAAGAGGTATCATTAAAAAGGAAGGCAAAACCAAAGCTGCCAGGTATGTACTAAGGTGAAACCGAACGACCCGCAATTTTTGTACATGATTTTAATTTTGCCAAGTTTATTTGGTCTCACCTTGGTCGGGGAAGGTTTAAATAAAATTTTAAAAGAAGAGAAAGCAGGTTGGACCTCAATTATTTTTGGTTTTTTGTTTATCGTGGTTGTTGTTTTTGCCTATTTGTTTTTCTCCCAGAATTTGATTTAGGACAGAAATATGGAATTTAAAAATCTAGCCATTTATCTTTCGCGACTAGAAGCAACTGCCTCAAGAAATAAAATCACCGAAATTTTGGCGGAGCTTTTTCAAAAAGCTTCTGAAAAAGAAATTGATAAAATTTGTTATCTTTGTTTAGGTGAATTGGCTCCGGTTTACGCTGGTTTAGATTTCAATTTGGCGGAAAAATTAATGATTCGGGTCATCAGTAAAGCTTTTGGAATTCCAGAGGAAAAAATTAAGAGAGAATACAAACGGATTGGCGATTTAGGTGAACTCACAGCAACAATTAAAAGGACAGTTCGAACTTCGAAACTCTCTGTTGATGATGTCTATAAACGACTTTATGAGATTGCGATCGAGGGTGGAAAAGGATCAGTGGAAAGAAAAATAAACAAGACCGCCGCCCTCTTAGATGATTTGGATGCCTTAAGCGTGAAGTATGTGGTTCGTATCCCCTTGGGCAAACTGCGATTAGGTTTTTCCGAACTGACGATTTTGGATGCTTTATCTTGGTTGTTGGCTGGTGACAAATCAAAACGTCAAGAAATTGAAGCTGTTTTTGATGTTCAGGCTGATATTGGGCAAATTGCCAAAATAATTAAGAGTAAGAAAATTAAGGGTTTAAAGGCAGTCAAAATCCAATTCGGGGTGCCGGTTATGCCGGCTTTATGTCAGCGCTTGCCTAATGCGGAAGAAATCATTAAAAAAATGTGCCGTCCGGGAGACGAAGTGGCAGTTGAACCTAAATATGACGGGACGCGCCTGCAAATTCATTGGTCAAAAGAGAAAGTTAGTTTCTTTACGAGGAATTTGGAAAACGTGACTCATATGTTTCCTGATATCATCGAAGCCTTAGGCAAAGAAGTCAAAGCCAAAGAAGTAATTTTTGATGGCGAGGCAATTGGTTTTGAACCAAAAACCGGTAAGTTTTTACCTTTTCAGGAAACCATTAAAAGAAAAAGAAAATATGAAATTGGTGATAAGGTGAAAGAAATTCCCTTGAAATATTTTGCCTTTGATATTCTTTATCAAGATGGCCGTGACTTGATTAGGGTACCCTTTAATGAACGGCGTCGGCTTTTGGAAAAAACGATTATTTCTGGGTCAAAAACAATTCTTATTTCGCCACAAATTATCACCGAAAGTGCCCAAGAATTGAGAAAATTTCATGATGAACAGATTAAAAAAGGATTGGAGGGAGTGGTGGTTAAAAAGTGGAAAGCACCTTATGACCCTGGCCGGCGGGGTTATACTTGGGTGAAACTTAAACAAGAAAAAGGGAAAAAAGGCGGTGGCTTGGCTGACACTTTAGATTGTGTGGTCATGGGCTATTATAAAGGTAAAGGTAAAAGAGCCAAGTTTGGCATCGGTGGCTTTTTGGTAGGGGTTAGAGAAAAAGAAGGGAGTGACCAATTCCTGACTATTTCCAAAGTTGGCACCGGTTTGTCGGATGAACAATGGCGGGAAATGAGAAGAAGAATTAATGAGGTCAAAGTTAAAGAAAAGCCCAAACAATATCTTCTTGATAAAAATCTCTTTCCTGACGTTTGGTGTACGCCTAAAATTGTCGTGGAAATAGAAGCGGATAATATTACCAAGTCGCCGATTCATACAGCCAAATATGCTTTGCGTTTTCCCCGATTAGTTCGCTTTCGAGACGATAAATCACCCGAGGAAGCCACCACTTTAGTTGAAGCAGAGAAACTTTACAAACTCCAGTCATCGAGTTGACAAAATCAAGTCTGAGCTTTATTATTTAGTTAAACTGCCTTAGGCAGTTTTTTATTCGATTAATTAAGAGGAGGGGTGAAAGAATGAAAGAACAAGATCAAAAAGACAAACGAGTTTTTGAAGTAGAAGGATTTAACGAGATTAAAAAAGAAATCGAAAATTTACCTTCAGGAAAAGCATTTCTGCAAATTTTCAGCGAGTATGCTGATGATAAACGTCTTGTCGTTATTAATGGTTGGTCGGTAAGCCGTGATGATAAACTATTTTTAGCGGGTTTAAAGGAAAATTTACCATATTTTTGTTTAGGAATAAATGTCGATAGAGAAGATTTAAATTTGATGGTTTTTAATACTGATTTAGGTACTACAGAGCAGCGTGCCAAAAGTAATGCTGATATTAACACACTGGTAAACTTTTCTAATTGCCGTCATTCAGACTCAGCCCATTCAGACTATGTTAGAGTTGATTTACGGCGATTTTATTTACCGAATAAGAAGAACGAATGGGTTTTAGGTTTCTGCAAAAGAGCAAGTCAAATCATTTCATCAGTAAACCTTAAAAAGTAAAAATGTTAAAATGAATTTGTGGTTCTTCGGCAAGTTCAGAATAAATTGGCTGGTTTGACTTCTAATGAGGCTGCTTTGCGGCTGAAAAAATATGGCCCCAATGAATTAAAAAAACAAAGAACTTTTTCTTCATTAAAAATCCTTTTTAATCAATTTACCTCTCCTTTAATTTATATTCTGCTCTTGGCTGGGATCGTGACTTTTTTTCTTCATCACCTCACCGATACGGTGGTAATTTTGGCGGCGGTAGCGGTGAATACGGCTTTGGGTTTTTACCAGGAGCAAAAATCACAAAAATCGATGACGGCCCTTCGTTCTTTACTGGTGCCGGTGGCGAAGGTCATTCGTGATGGGCGGCAACAAGTTATTGAGGCGAAAAATTTAGTTCCCGGTGATTTGGTCATTTTAACCATTGGTACCCAGATTCCGGCCGACGGCATTTTAGTTGAAAGTACGGACCTGACGGTCAATGAAGCCATTTTAACGGGTGAATCACTACCAGTGGCCAAAAAAACTAGCCCTAATTTAGGCGTGGTTGAGTCTGCTGTAGATAAGCAAGGACAAATGGCTTTTATGGGAACAACTATTGAGAGCGGTATTGCGAAAATGGTGGTGACCAAAACCGGCATGTCAACGTGCCTTGGCGGGCTGGGCAAAGTGGTTTTGTCTTTAAGCGAAGAAAAAACGCCCCTACAAATTCAGATTGGCCAAATCGCGAAAAATTTAGCCTTGATTGTCGGTGGAGTAACTCTTTTAATTTTCTTTTTAGGGAAATTTTTAGGCTATGAAACCTTTCAGATTTTTACCACCAGCGTGGCCGTGGCTGTCGCCGCTATTCCTGAAGGATTGGTAGTGACTTTAACCGTGATTCTTTCTTTAGGGATGCAGCGTATTTTAAAAAGAAAAGCTTTAGTTCGTCAGCTTTTGGCCACGGAAACTTTAGGCTCAGTTAGCGTTATTTGTGCGGATAAGACTGGAACTTTAACGGAAGGGAAAATGAAAGTGGTTGAAGCTTTAGTTGGAGAAGAGAAAGAAAAATTAGTTGAAGCAGCCATTCTTTGTAACGATATGAGGGATCCTTTAGAAGTGGCGATGATGGATTGGGCCCTTCGGGAGAATCAAAAAGAACCGATTAGTAAAGATAAATTACTGAGAAAATATAAAAGATTAGATGAAATTCCCTTTAATCCAACTGATAAATATATTGCGACTTTGCACGGTGGCGATAAAAAACTCTTGTTTCTCTCCGGCGCCCCTGAGGTTATTTTGGCTCATTCCAAATTGACTAAAAAAGATTTTCAGATTTGGCAAGAAAAATTTGAGAATTACGGCCAGAAAGGATATCGGTTGGTAGGTTTTGCCTATCAAGAAATGAAAGATGCCAAAACAAAAATTGAGAATTCAGATCTCAAGGGCTTGCAATGGCTGGGAATTTTAATCTATGAGGATCCCATTCGCAGGGGGGTGAAAGAGGCTCTCAAAGAATGTCAGCAGGCAGGGATAAAAGTAAAAGTTATTACTGGTGATTATTTGTCGACTTCCTTGGCGGTGTTGAAAAAATTAGGTATCGAAGATCATCAAAAAGTTTTGGAGGGGGAACAGTTAGAAAAAATGAATCTTGAGCAGTTAAAAAAGATTGTTTCCAGGGTTGTTCTTTTTGCCAGAACTACTCCCGAGCAAAAATTAAAAATTGTTCAAGCCCTAAGGGAGAACGGTGAGGTGGTGGCCATGATGGGAGATGGAGTTAATGATGCCCCGGCTTTAAAGCAGGCCGATATTGGCATTGTGGTTAATAAAGCTTCTGATTTAGCCAGAGAAACAGCCGAGATGGTCTTGCTTGATTCGAATTTTGCCACCATTGTGCATGCCGTGGAAGAAGGCCGTTCGATTTTTGAAAACATTAAAAAAGCCACCTTTTATCTTTTATCACATAGTTTTGTGGAAATCATTTTAATCAGTAGTAGTCTTCTTTTCCGTCTACCTTTACCAATTACCGCCGCCCAAATTCTTTGGATTAACTTGTTTCAAGATAGTTTTCCAGCCATCGCTTTGGCTTTTGAGCCGAAAGAAAAGGGATTAATGGATGAGTTTCCCAGGAAAAAAGACGCTCCCATCATTGATTCCCAAATGAAAATCCTGCTTCTTTTTGTCGGTATCATCGGTCCTGGGTTTTTGACGATGTTGGTCATTGCCAGTTTGAAAAGATTTTTACCCTTTTATTTCAGTCAAACTTTAGTTTTTGCCGCCCTGGCGGTCATTTCGATGTTTGTTGTTTTAGCCTCTCGTTCTTTAAGACAGGCTTTTCGTTATAATCTTGCCCAAAATCCGCCCTTAATTTGGGCCTTAATGGCGAGTTTAACTTTGCTGTTGCTGGCTATTTATTGGCCGCCCTTACAGCTTTTGCTTCAAACCCAACCCTTGGGTTTAAAAGAATGGTTTTTGGTGTTAACCCTGGGAATTTTGAATTTATTAGCGATTGAATTGATTAAGCAGTTTTTACTCATCAGAAGAAAACGTTATAGTATAATTGAATAAATTTCTATGATCTATGAATAATCTTTTCAATTTAATTTTAATCTTTGTTTTTTGTTTTCTTTTAGTTAAGGCGACCGATATTTTAATTATTAACTTTAAGGCTCTTTCGCAAAAAACCCGCTTGCGTCAATTTGCTTTAACCGGTTTGATTTTGGGTTTGGCGACTAGTTTACCAGAACTTTTTGTTGGTTTAAGTGCTGCCCTTGAAGGGGAATCAGTTCTCTCGTTGGGCAATGTTATTGGGGCGAATATTGTCAATTTATCTTTGGTAATTGGAGGGGCGGCTTTAATCGGAGGTACAGTCATGGTGGGGGGAACTTTTCTTCGCCGTGATGTCTTTTACGCCTTTTTAGCCGCCACCTCGCCGATGTTGCTTTTATCAGATAGGGTTTTATCGAGAATTGATGGAGTCATTTTATTGGTTCTTTACGGCTTTTATCAATTAGCGATTTTTAGTGAACATCCCGGCAAGGATGAAAAAAAAGAGGATAAACAAGAACGTTTATTAAGGAAACTTGATTATGCTCCGATTCGTAAAGCCAGTAAAGAAGTCGCTTGGATTTTTTTTGGTATTGCCCTACTATTATTTTCTGCCGATGCTTTGGTAAGGTTAGCCGTCAAATTTGCTGTGGCCTTTAATTTTCCTCTCCTTTTAGTCGGACTTTTAATTGTTTCCTTAGGAACGACTCTGCCAGAGTTGGTTTTTGAAATTGAAGCGATTCATAAAAGACAATCAAATATGGCTTTAGGGAATCTTTTAGGTTCTATTGTGGCCAATGGAACGTTGATTATCGGCTTGGTGGCTTTAATTTCACCCATTAGGTTGCAGAATTTAAATAGCTATCTTTTCTCAACGATGGCCTTTTTGATTATCTTTGGCCTTTTTTATCTTTTCATTCGCACCAAACGCTGTTTGTCCCGTTGGGAAGGACTAGCTTTACTCTTAGTTTATTTGATTTTTGTCGTCGTGGAATTTCGTGGTTTTTAGGTTATGGAAGTTATTGCCGACCTTCACATCCATAGTAAATACTCGCGGGCGGTTTCCCCACAGATGGTAATTCCGGAGATTGCCAAATGGGCGAAGAAAAAAGGATTGGGATTGGTGGGAGCTCCAGATTGGACCCATCCGTTGTGGCTAAGGGAATTGGAGAGGGATTTGGTTGAAATTGAAGAGGGAGTTTTTGTTTATAAAGAAGATCCAGATGGACCACGATTTCTTTTAGTAACCGAAATCTCAAGTATTTACAGTCAAGATGGAAGAGGACGGCGAATTCATACTTTATTTTTTGCTCCTAGTTTTTCTGTAATTGAGAAAATCAATGAGAAGTTGGGATTTAGAGGAGTAAAGTTAATGAGTGATGGCCGCCCCGTTACAGGATTGTCGGTAAAAGAATTAGCTGAAATTGTTTTTTCAGTATCAAAAGATTGTCTAGTTATTCCTTCACATCTTTGGACTCCTTGGTTTGGAACTTATGGTGACAGGGGTGGATTTAACAGTATTAAGGAAGCATATGGAGATTTAGCTGACCAGATTTTTGCTATTGAGACTGGTCATTCTTCTGATCCGGCGATGAATTGGAGAGTAGGAGAACTGGATTCACGAACAATTCTTTCCTTTTCCGACGCACATTCATTACCAAAGATGAGTCGAGAAGCGACAGTTTTTGAGATAGAAGATATTAAAAAATTAAGATACGAAGATATCAGGGAAGTAATCGTTAATAATAAAATTGATTATACGATTGAGTTTTATCCAGAGGAAGGTAAATATCATTACACTGGTCACCGGAATTGTGGGGTGAAACAATCACCTGAAGAGACAAAGAAATTGGGAGAAACTTGTTCAGTTTGTGGTCGTCCACTGACCGTTGGAGTTATGCATCGGGTTGAAGAATTAGCTACACGAACTGTTGATGAAGTTAAGACTAAGGTCGTTGAGATAGGGGAAGGGGTACAAGGAATAGAATGGAATAATAGACCACCATATGTGAGACTAGTGCCTCTTATGGAGATTTTATCTGAGGTTTTAGGGTCGGGTTTTTCCAGCCAAACAGTTGAAAATGAGTATAATCGTTTAACAGAATATTTTGGTTCTGAATTTGGAATTTTATTAAAAACACCCCTTAAAGAAATGGCCAAAATTGGGGGAGAGAGATTAGCCGAAGCAATGGATAGAGTGAGGAAAGGAGATATATTTATCGATCCCGGCTACGATGGTGTTTTTGGGAAGGTTAAAATTTGGCCCCTCGCGGATGCTCGAGGTGAACCCTCAAAAGAACAAATGGCTCTATTTTGAGCGCTAGCGAAAAACAAGGTTCTACCGAAGGCAGGTTCTTATTTTGAAAGCTTGACAAGGATGGTTTGTTGTGAAACGATAAAAGAAGAAAGGAGGTGAAAAAAATTATGGCCGGAACAGGCTTGCCTAAAAATACCGCCGCCGCCTTATCTTACGTTTTGGGTTGGTTAACCGGGATTGTTTTTCTTTTAATTGAGAAAGATTCCTTTGTTCGCTTTCATGCTGCCCAATCGATTGTCACTTTTGGCATATTAACCATCTTGGTTTTTATTCCCGTTATTGGCTGGGTCATTGCCCCGTTGGCGTGGATTGTTGGTTTTGTTTTGTGGCTGTTTTTGATCTACAAAGCCTACCAAGGTGAAGAATTTAAATTGCCTTGGGTTGGCAATTTAGCTAAAAAGCTTTTAAGCCGACTTTAAATTCTGATTAGATTTTTAAAAAAAGTGCCGTTCGTGAATCGGACGGCTTTTTATGTGATAAAATGTTACCAAGATGTTCCAAGACCGAGTTGAGGCCGGAAAAAAACTAGCCCAAAAAATAAAAGAAGTTTTAAACGAAGAACAATTTAAAAATCAAGTCATTGTTTTAGCTATTCCTAGAGGAGGAGTAGTAGTGGGTAGGCAGATAGCTGAGGGCTTAGGTTGTTCTTTAGATTTAATTATCACCAAAAAAATTGGCGCTCCGGGAAATCCGGAATTAGCGATTGGAGCAGTGGGGACGGTTGGCGAACCAATTATCGATGAGGCTTTAGCCGAGAGGGTAGGAGCAGATGAGGATTATCTTAAAAATAAAATCGAAAAGATTAAAAAAAATATTGAGGTCCAAGAAAAAGAATTTCGTCAAGATAAACTACCGCTGGATTTAAAAAATAAAATGGTTGTTATTACCGATGATGGAGTGGCTACAGGTTCAACGATTAAGGCTGCTATTGAGGTAGTACGCCAAAGTAATCCTCAAAAAATTATTGTGGCTATTCCCGTTATCGCCAGAGATGCCTTAAAAGAGATTGAAAATTTGGCTGATGAGGTTATTTATTTAGAAGCTCCAGAATTATTTTTTGCAGTTGGTCAGTTTTATCAGGAATTTGAACAGATTTCTGATGAAACAGTTAAAGAGCTATTAAGCAATTAAGCTGTGGAGTTTATGATTTTAATTGTGGGACTTGGTAATCCAGGAGAAAAATATCAAAATACCCGCCATAATTTAGGTTTTATGGTGGTGGACGAGTTGGCCAGAAAAATGTTACCGCTGACAAAAACAAAGTGGCAAGAAAATAAAAAGTTCAATTCACAATTCATAATTTTTAATTCACAATTTATCTTAATTAAACCGCAGACAATGATGAATGCTTCCGGTTTTGCGGTGGCCAAAATCGCTGCCTTTTATCATATTGAGCCTGCCGAAATATGGGTGATTCATGATGATGTTGATTTGCCCTTGGGGAAAATCAAAATCCGTTTAGGCGGTGGCTCTGGTGGTCATCGAGGTATAGATTCAATTATTGAACAATTGGGAACAGACAAATTTGTTAGATTTCGTTTGGGCATTGGGGAGGCCAATAGGGGAAAAGACAGATTACTGGAAAAATATGTTTTGAAAAGTTTTACTACTAATGAAATTAGCAAGGTGAAACAAACGATTAAAAAAGCAACGGCGGCAATAAAACTGGCTTTAGATGAAGATTTGGAAAAGGCGATGAATCGTTTTAACTTTAAGTAAAAAAATAAGAACCTGCCTCCGGCAGAACCTTGCTTTTCAAGTAAGAACCTGCCTTCGGCAGAACCTTGTTTTCGCTAAAGCTCAAATAAGCGAAGCTTGTTTTTCGAAGACTCAAAATGACAAGAACCAATGGCCAAAAGGGCCCGCAATCGATTAAAGACATTTTATCTTCTTTTAACTGGAAGGAAGATAAATACATTTCCCGGGAATTTCAGGATTACGGCTATCATTTAGCTGAGGAGTTGAATGATTTGGACCATAAGGCTTTGTATATTAAGTTGGCCAAAGAATTACCCCGGCCTTTACTGGAAAAAGCCAGGAATTTCGTTAAAGACGCCTATCAGGTCAAAAACCCTGCCCGTTTGTTCATGTGGAAACTGAAGGAATTAAAGAAAGAAACGAAAAAGTAATGCTATACTAAAAAAAGATAAGAACCTTGTCTTCGACAAGAACCTTGTTTCTCGTAAAACTCGAAATGATTAAAAAAGAATTTTTAAGTCATTTTTTAACGACTGTTGCTTGGTTAGTTATTATTACTTTACTTCGCTGGAGTTGGCACTTAAATCTTATCTGGTTTTGGCTGGGAGGATTGGTAGGAGTTTTTCTTTTGGACATTGACCATTTGATTTATTTTTTTGTGACCAACCCACATGAGCTGACCAGCCAGCGGGTCAGGCGTTTGTTTGATCAGCGACGTTTTAAAGAGGGTTTATTTTTGATGGCCGATACGGTTTTGGAAAGACCCAAGCTCTCTTTGCATAATGCTTTGTTCCAGGTTATCCTTTGCGTTTTAGCCCTTTTTGTTTTGACTTCCACCAATAATTTATTCGGAGCAGGGTTGGTGATGAGCTTGGCGTTACATCTCTTAAAAGATGAATTTCAAGATTTGAAGAAGGATGCAAATCATTTAAGAAACTGGCTCTTTTGGCAGTTTAAATTTGAGGTTTCTTTGCAAAACCAGAAAATTTATCTGGTTTTGATGACCCTAATCTTCATCCTTTTAAATTTATTTTTAATTTAATTTTCCCCTTGACCCATCCTCATCTTAGCACTCGGCTTTTCAGTATTATTCATACACGCCTCGTGCTGCGATTTTTGGAGGGTCAGCGACCTCGAAATTTTCTGAGAAAAATTTCGGGTCTTGACAAACCCCCTAGGGGAGGGTATCATCATTCCCATGACCGATAAAAAGATTCTCAACCGTATGAATTATTTAATCGGGCATCTTCAAGCTAATTTAAAAATGCTCAAAGATGACCGGTATTGTATTGATATCATTCGTCAAAATCAGGCGGTGATTTCGGCTTTAAGAAAAGTTAATGAAATGATTTTGCAAAATCATTTAGGAACTTGTGTCACCCGGGCGATAAAAGGCAAAAGCGAGAAAGAGAAAAAGCGGGTTTATCAGGAGATTATCGATATTTTTAAGGAGGAGAAGTGAAAGATTGTTGCCAGAAAGAAAAGACAGATAGTTTAAGCCCAGAAAAAGAGCAGGCAAAAGGTTTTTGGTCTGGCCTGCTTTACGGTTTGATTCCTCATTCTTTCTGTATTGCCTTTATTGTTTTGAGTATTATCGGCGCCACCACGGCCACGGTTTTTTTGGGGAAAATACTTTTAATCCCTTATCTTTTCCAGATATTAATCGCTGTTTCTTTGGTTTTTGCCACACTTTCGGCGGTTGTTTACCTTAAGAGATTGGGCTTATTGTCACTTGAAGGAATGAAAAGAAAATGGCGTTATTTGCTGACTCTCTACGGAGCCACGGTTTTAATCAATTTACTTTTCTTTTTGGTTGTTTTTCCTAATTTAGCGAATATTAATTTTAATAAAGGTCAGCCCAATGTTTTGGCTCAAAAAATGACAGCTTCCTCGGTGACTTTGGTTGTCGATATTCCCTGTTCAGGCCATGCACCCCTAATTAACGGTGAGGTTAGAAAACTTGCCGGAGTTCAAGAAGTTAATTTTAAAATGCCAAATCTTTTTACGGTAACGTATGATCCTAAACAAACTTCTCCCGAGCAAATCCTTCAGTTGGAAATCTTCAAGAGTTTTAAAGCTAAAATCGCCAACCAATAAAAATGATTATTCAAACTTTTAAAGTGCGAGGGATGCATTGTGCTTCCTGTGTCAAAACCCTTGAAAAGGGTTTATCACAAACTTCAGGCGTTAAGTCAGCCATCGTCAATTTAGCCACGGGAAAAATAACAATTAAATTTGATGAAGAAAAAGCCAGCCTTAAAAAATTGACCCAAGTGGTTAAGAACTTAGGTTATGAATTATTAATTAGAGGGGAAGATGATTTCCAAGAGGTAAGGAGTTTGAGAAAAAAGCTTTGGGTGGGAGTAATTCTTTCTATTTTGATTTTTATCTTGAGTTTTCCGGAATGGTTTAGCTTTATGCCCTTTTTAAAACAAATTTCCAACTTTACTCGCCATCTATCTCTGTTAATTTTAACCATCCCGGTTCAATTTTGGGTTGGCTGGCAATTTTATCAGGGGATAGTGGTTTTGTTTAAAAATCGAAGAGCCGATATGGACACTTTGATTGCCATTGGTACTCTTTCAGCCTTTTTTTATTCGGCCTTTATTGTTTTAAGTCAGAGTAAAGGAATGGTTTATTTTGATACGGCGGCAATAATAATTACTTTGATTTTGCTAGGCCGCTTTTTAGAAGCTAAAGCTAAGAGCCGGGCCAGTTTGGCGATTAAAAAATTAATGGGTTTGTCACCGAAAACGGCTCGGATAGTCAAAGACGGCAAGGAACAGGATATCCTCATTGATCAGGTGGTCGTCGGAGACATCATTATTGTTCGTCCAGGTGAAAAGATCCCGGTTGACGGAGTCATCATTGAGGGCGAATCGGCCGTTGATGAGGGAATGGTGACCGGTGAGTCAATGCCGGTGGAGAAAAAAATTGGCGACGGGATAATTGGAGGAACGGTTAATCGGTTCGGGACATTTAAATTTAAGGCGACCAAAGTCGGCAAAGAAACGGTTTTAAGTCAAATTATAAAGCTGGTAGAGCAAGCTCAGGGTTCCAAGGCTCCAATCCAGCGGCTGGCGGATATTGTTTCCGCTTATTTTGTGCCAGCCGTAATTTTTATTGCCCTGCTTTCGTTTATCATTTGGCTGTTGGTGGGACAGTCATTTCCATTTGCTTTGGTTATTTTTGTGGCGGTTTTGATTATTGCCTGCCCTTGTGCTTTGGGTTTGGCAACACCAACGGCGATTATGGTCGGAACAGTTAGGGGAGCTCAAATGGGGATTTTGATAAAAGACGCGACTGCTTTGGAAATTGCCCATAAGATAAAAGTGATTGTTTTGGATAAGACAGGAACACTGACTAAAGGAGAACCCGCTGTAACTGATATTCTGTCAGTTACAGAATTTCCAATTGACCGCTTCGCGGGATTCCTTCGGAATGCCAATTTCCAATTTCCAAATAAATTACAAATCAAAAATTCAAAATTATCAAAAGATCAACAACAAATTTTATGGCTAGCTGCTAGTGCCGAGATGAGGTCGGAGCATCCCTTGGGACAGGCTGTGGTTAAAAAGGCAAAGGAGATGAAGTTGCAGTTAACAGAGCCGAAGAATTTCCAAGCGATTAGTGGAAAGGGAATAAAGACGGAAGTTAAGGGATTAAAAATTCTGAAAGGTAACAGAACATTGATGAAAGAATCCAAAATCAAAATTTCCCAAAATGTCGAAAAACAAATGAAAAAATTGGAAAAAGAGGGGAAAACAGCGATGTTGTTGAGTGTTGATGGAATAATTACTGGTATTATTGCCGTAGCAGATACTTTGAAAGATAATTCTTGGAAAGCAGTGGAAACTTTACAAAAAATGGGCCTTGAAGTTTGGATGATTACCGGAGACAATCCTCGGACAGCCACAGCCATTGGCAAGGAGATTGGTATAAAGGAAGAAAAAATTATGGCGGAGGTCGCTCCTCAAGATAAAGAGAAAAAGATTAGTGAACTTAAAAAGCAAGGAAAAGTTGTTTCCATGGTGGGAGACGGGATTAATGATGCTCCGTCTTTGGCGGCGGCCGATGTGGGTATCGCTATGGGGGCAGGGACAGACGTGGCTATGGAATCGGCTGGGATTATTTTGATGAAATCCGATTTAATGGATTTGGTGGCGGCGATTAAACTTTCCAGGGGGACTTTGCGTATTATCAAACAAAATTTATTTTGGGCATTTTTTTATAATGCCTCTTTAATTCCAGTGGCGGCTGGAATTCTTTATCCATTTTTAGGAATTTTACTCAATCCAATTCTTGCTTCGGCAGCCATGGCTTTTTCCAGCATAAGCGTGGTTACCAATTCACTAAGATTGAAAAGAATAAACAAGTTTGTTACTGCGTAATAAAAATTTAATTATTGATATTAACTAAACAACCTTTTAAGATAATTAGAGGAGGGAGGTGAGCTAATGTTTGATTTAACCGGTAAAAAAGCTTTAGTGACTGGGGGTTCTCGAGGTATTGGGCAAGGAATTGCCCTCGCCTTGGCGAGGCAAGGAGCAGATGTGGCGGTTAATTATCATTCCAATGCCCAAGAGGCAGAAAAAGTGGTAGGAGAAATCAAGGCTTTAGGGCGGGACAGTTTTGCGCTTCAGGCAGATGTTTCTAATTCAACGGAGGTGGCCAAGATGTTTGAAGAAATCAAAGCTAAATGGAGTAAGCTTGATATTTTAGTTAACAATGCTGGGATTGTTGCCTTCGCTGATTTTGAATCAATCACCGAAGAAGAATGGGATAAAATTTTGGATATTAATCTTAAAGGGCAGTTTCTTTGTTCCAAAGAGGCGGTAAAGCTAATGAGTTCTGGCGCAAGGATTATAAATATTGCTTCAATTGCTTCCGGAGGTGTAGGGGTGGGTTTTTTTCACACCGCTCATTATACAGCTTCCAAAGGGGGAGTGGTGGCTTTAACGGAAAATATGGCTTTGGATTTGGCCGCAAAAGGAATTAATGTGAATGCTATTGCGCCGGGAGTGATTGAGACAGATATGACGAAAGAAATGTTGGGGGATGAAAAGGCTAAAGCGGGTTTAATGGCAAGAATCCCTAAAGGAAGAGTGGGAAAACCTGAAGATATTGGGGCAACGGCAGCCTTTTTAGCTTCCAAAGAGGCAGACTATATTACCGGGACAGTGATTTATGTTGATGGGGGTTGGTTAGCAGGGTAGAAGATGGCTTTTCGGGCAACGAATTTCTCGGAACCGTTCGGCCGGGAGTAGTGGGTGAATCGATTATTCAGGATTCAACCTCACTAAATATTCCGCCTATTCATATCTTAAAAGAAAAATATTAATTTTTCTGACGGCGGAATAAATTTCCTCGAAATTGTTACCCTCCAATCCAAAAGGATAAGGAGATGATAATCAATTTGAATGACCAAAATTTTGAAAAAGAAGTTCTGCAGAGCAGAATTCCTGTTTTAGTGGATTTTTGGGCCCCATGGTGTGGACCCTGCCAAATGGTTGGGACAATTATTGAAGAATTAGGTAAGGAATATGAAGGTAAAATTAAAGTTGGTGAACTGAATGTGGATGAAAGTCCCCAAACAGCAGCTAAATACGGGGTGATGAGTATTCCGACGGTAATTTTATTTAAAGAAGGAAAGGAAGTCGCCAGAAAAGTTGGTTTTGAAAATAAGGAATCCTTTACTAAATTGATTTCAGATTTATGATTTATGATTTAATCATCATTGGCACCGGCCCGGCAGGATTAACAGCTTCTTTATATGCCAGCCGTTATCAAATTTCTCATTTGTTGATCGGCAGTCAATTGGGTGGGGCGATGGCCTGGGCCTCAATGGTGGAAAATTATCCTGGATTTGATTCAATCACTGGAGCTGATTTAGCTCAAAAAATGATTGAGCAAGTCAAAAAATTAGGGGCGGAGATTAAAAATACCGGGATTATAGAAATTAAACGTAAAGAACCAAATTTCGAAATAAAAACAGAGAATGACGAAATAATTGAAGCCAAAACTTTAATCTTGGCGACGGGGACACAAAGGCAAAAATTGAATATTCCCGGCGAGAGCGAATATTTAGGTAAGGGTGTTTCTTATTGTGCCACTTGTGACGCAACCTTTTTTAAAGAAAAAATTGTCGCCGTGGTTGGTGGTTCAAATGCGGCCGTAATGTCGGCCCTTCATTTGGCGGCCTTAGCCCAAAAAGTTTATTTGATTTATCGCCGTCGGCCTCTGCGGGCTGACCCCATTTGGGTTGAAAGAATTCAAAAAGAATCTAAAATTGAAATCATTTATGAAACTAATGTCACGGAAATTTTTGGTGACAATAAGGTAATGAGTGGCATTAAATTGGATAAGCCTTATCAAAATAATCAAGAATTAAAAGTCGATGGTATTTTTATCGAAATTGGTGGTAAACCAGGCACTGAATTGGTGAATTCATTGAGGGTGAAATTGGATGAAAAAGGTTATCTTAAAGTTAAATCTGATATGTCGACTAATATCCCTGGTGTTTTTGCGGCTGGAGATGTAGCTAATGCCTCCGGTGAGCTTCAGCAGATTATCACGGCCGCTTCTGAAGGCGCTTTGGCAGCTAACAGTGTTTATAGATATTTAAAGAAGGGGTAAAAATGTCCCGATTGAAAATCGAGGATGCTCGATCCGGAGGATCGGCAAAAATCATCATTGATAAAAATTTATGTATCGGTTGTGGAACATGTGTGGCGATTGCCCCTAAAAGTTTTAAATTAAATAATGAGGGTAAGGCGGAGATAATTGAACCTCCAGGGGATGATGAAAAGACGATTAAAGAGGCTATTGACAGCTGTCCTGTAGCCGCGATAAAATCAGCAGACTAATAGAGGCTCACATGGAAAACAAAAAGAATTTCAATTGGACAATGTTGGTTTTAGTGGTTCTTTTGGTGGTGGTGGCTTTTTTGGCCGGCGCTTTTTGGACAAAATCAAAAAAACTCGAGCAAGGAACAACTCAGACTAAAAGTAATGAACAGCCAACCGCTCAACCAACTAGACCGATTTTAGAATCAACTATTGGCAGGTTTTCTTTAACCAAAGATGAGGTTTGTCAGGAAGACAATAAGCCCTCAATTTATTATTTTGGTTATTCCGGTTGTCCTCACTGTAAATGGAATTATCCGATTATGCAAAGTGTTGTTAAAAAATTCCCCACTCAGATTGTTTTCCATGACAATATGGATAAGTTAGATAAACTGGAAGCCGGGGATGGGGAAATTTTAAACAAATATCAAGAGATTCATGGCGGTGCTGTTCCTTTTCTGGTTTTCGGTTGTCAATATGTCCGACTCGGTAGCGGTGAGAATCCTCAAGAAAGTGATGGCGGTAAAGCTGCGGAAGATAAGAATTTAACGGCGATTATCTGTAAGCTAACTAACAATCAACCAGAAAAAACTTGCGCTTCGGTTAAAGATTTAGTTGAACAGGCTAAGTAATCCCCTTATAATTCCTATTATTACATAATTTTTTTAAATCATCTTTTTTCCTATGCTTGAAGAAATTTTTTTAAATCAGCAATTTGGTCCAATAGGGGCGACTAATTTTTTGCGACACGCAATTCATGCGGCTGTTAACCAGGGCTATTCTTTGGAAGTCTTAATTCTTATTTTGCTTTTGCCTTTGGCAGTGACCCTAGTGGCTTTGGCTCGTTATTTGGTCGGAATTCAAGGTTTGGGTATTTTTATACCGGTGATGATGGCGGTGGTTTTTTTATCGACTGGCATTCTTCCCGGCTTGTTCCTTTTTATAGGAATTTTACTTATTGAGGTTTTAGTCATTTTGCTTTTAAGAAGATTAAAAATTCATTTTACAGCCAAAATGGCTTTGGTCCTATTGGTTGTCTGTTTGGGCTTTTTACCTCTTTTGCTTTTATCGACAAAATTAAACCTGACAAGCTTGTTTAATTCGGCTTTGATACCGATTTTAATTTTAATTCTCATTGGAGAGAATGTAGCCGAAGCTCAATTAAGAAAAAACCCCAAAAAGGCCATTCGCGCGACGGTGGAAACCTTAATTTTGTCTTCCTTGGCCTTTTTTGTTTTGAGCTCCCCGGCTTTAAGAAAGATGATACTTCTTTATCCGGAGGCCATGATTCTTTTGGTGGCCATTTTGGATATTTGGGTCGGCCAGTTCACGGGCTTGCGGATGTTGGAATATCGTCGTTTTCGCAAGTTATTAAAAAAATGATGATTACCTCTGATAATGTTTTAGGCCTAAATGCCCGCAACCGCCTCTTTTTGTCCTCAAATAAAAAAGAAGGGCGTCGTTTGGCCGATTCCAAACTTCTAACGAAAAGATTATTAAGGAAAAGCCATTTACCGACACCCGCCATTTTAGCCATCTTTCGTAGTCCTCAAGACATTATGGATTTTCCCTGGGAAAATTTACCAGAAAATTTTGTTCTGAAACCATCCAAGGGTTTTGGGGGGCAAGGGGTGGTCATTATTAAAAAGCGGGCCAAATGGGCCGGAGAGTGGTATTTGATGGATGGTTCTTTGGTGACTATTCAAGATTTAAGATTTCACGCTTTGGAAATTTTATCCGGACGTTTTAGCCTGCATAATGGTTCGGATGTGGCTTTTATTGAAGAGCGGATTAAAATCCAAAAAATTTTTGCCAAATATGTTTGGCATGGAACTCCTGATCTCCGTGTGGTGGTTTTTAATAAAGTCCCGGTGGCAGCCATGTTGCGTTTGCCGACTCGAGCTTCACAAGGTAAATCTAATCTTCACCAAGGGGCCATTGGAGTAGGAGTAGATTTAGCCACGGGGATTACCACTCACGGGGTTTTAGATGGCCATTTTATTAAATTTATTCCAGAGACAAAAAGAAAGATAAACGGATTAAAAATACCAAATTGGAGTAAAATTTTAACTCTCGCTGTTCAGACCCAAGAAGTCGTCCCCTCATTAGGTTTCCTAGGGGTAGACATTGTCTTGGACAAAAACCGCGGTCCGATGATTTTGGAATTAAATGCCCGGCCGGGTTTGGAAATTCAAAATGCTAACCTTGCCCCTTTGAAAAAAAGACTGGAGAGAGTGGAAGGTTTAGAGGTTAAGAATGCCGAACATGGAGTTAGGATTGCCAAATCACTTTTTGCCGAACGTTTTGCCGACCGGGTGATGGCCGAAGAGGGAATCAAAACGATTAAAGTTTGGGAAAATGTTAAAATTGTTACTGGCGATAAGAAAAAAGTTGAAGTCAAGGCTAAAGTTGATACCGGCGCTTGGAAAACCTCAGTTGACAAAGATTTAGCCGAAAAATTAGGGATTCTTGAAGTGAGCAATGTTTTATGGACCAAGACTTATAAAAGTTCCTTGGGTGAGGAGAAAAGACAGGTGATTAATTTAACTTTTTTTCTGGCGGGAAGGAAGATAGAAACCATTGCCAATATCGCCAGCCGAAAAAATTTACGCACCCCGTTAATTATTGGCAGAAGGGACCTGGAGGGTTTTTTAATTAAACCAGAAAGGAACTAGTGATGAAAAAGCTTTTAATTTCGAACGATAGTAAGAAACAAGCTCTGCTTATTTTAGTTGATAAAATCGGTCAAAAAAAAGAATTCTTTACGGAATACATCGCGAGAAATTTACCAAAGGATAATAAAGTGGTTTTGGCGAGGTTTTCGGATTTAATTTTTACTATCGAAGGGGAAAAGATAGAAATTAACATTGATGAGACAGATTATAAGATTCAAGATTTTGACTTGGTTTATTTTCGACGAGCGGGAAATATTTTTCTCTCTTTAGCTGGTACTTTAGCTATTTGTCTTGATCACTTTCAGATTCGTTTTTTTGATACCGCTTTCAAAAATATTGGCCCGGCTGGGGACAAATTGACTTCCTACATCAAATTATCCTTGGCGGGTTTACCCACCATCCCGGCCTATTTTTGTTGGCATACTAAAATTGGAGAAAAAAAAGAAGCTATAATTGATAAATTAGGTTTACCGTTGGTAGCCAAACAGCTTTCTTTACAAAGGGGAAAAGGAGTTTTTTTGATTAAAAAGATTGATGATTTTAAGTTATTGAATAAAGATTTTCCGGAATGTGAATTTCTCTTTCAAAGATTTTACTCTGGTAAGGACGAATATCGCCTTCTGGTTTTGGGTGAAGCGATTGGCTCTTTTGAAAAAAAGATTAAAAAACCCGGAGAATTTAGAGCTAATCTAGCCTTGGGGGCTCAAGAGGAAGTTATGGATATTAAAAAAATGCCGAAAGAAATGAAAGATACGGCTGTTGAAGCCGCCAAGGCCTTGGGGATTCAGATTGCGGGGATAGATATTTTGGTTGATAAAAAAAATAGAATCTGGCTTTTGGAAGTTAATCGCGGCCCGGGTTTGACTTATGACCCACAAATTTCCCCGGAGTTGGATAGTTTGGCCTCTTTTTTTAAGCAAGAGTTGAAGAAAACCAATGCCAGATAAACAAAGCTTGTTGCTACGCAATAAAATTGGGATTTGTTTTTCCAAAGAATTTTCTGGTCAAGATCCTTTTGGCCATATTGGCCGTAAACTTTCTGTTTATCTTCGTTTTTTGGCTTTATGCCAAAAACAAGGTTGGGAAGTTTATGTTTTAACGCGTAAAACCTATCAGGGACAGGGTCTTTTTGCCGGCGCTTGGCTATTTATCAAAGGTAAATTTAAACCTCTCCAAAAGGAGATTAAAATTGATTTGATTTATGATCGAACGGCGGGGACCAAGTTCCCACCGGAAGAAGACACAAACATGGTGGTCATTAATCAGCGAGATTTTAAAATTCTTTGCTGGAATAAATGGTTAGCTTATCAAGAAATTGGCCATTTGATGCCGAAGACTTTTTGGGTGGGGGAGAAAAATAATCTGGCTTCCATTTTGCCTAAAATCAAAACCGACTGGGTGGTTCTCAAGCCCTACAATGGGTTAAAAGGTTTGGGGGTTTTTATCGGTTCTCAAAAGGAAGCTTTGACTTTTCAATTTCCAGAAAAATTTAAGCAGTACATTGCTCAAGAATTTGTTGATACTTCTGGTGGGATTTCTGGAATTACATCTGGACTACATGACTTGCGGGTCGCAGTTTTAAATGATAAACCAGTTTGGAGTCATGTTCGGGTACCACCTAAGGGAAGTTTTAAGGCGAATGCAGCGGGTGATGGGACGCTTACGGAGGTTGATTATGAATTAATACCAAATTCGGTGAAGGAAATTGTGGCGGGTGTGGCAAAGAAATTTTACCAAAAGTATGATAATCCTATCTTTAGTTTAGATTTTGGTTTTGATAAGAGTGGTAAGCCTTGGCTTTTTGAAATTAACGACCAGATTGGTTTTCCTCGCTGGGAGATGAAAAATAAAGATGTGTTTTTAAAAGAGCTGGTTGCTAATTTTGAGATAAAGTTAAAAGAAAAGAAGTGAAAAAATTAAATTCGCAAAACAAAAAGGTGGCGGTGGCTTTAAGCGGAGGGGTTGATTCCGGAGTGGCGGCGGCTTTACTGATTAAAGAAGGCTATCAATGCACTGGTTTTCATCTTCATTTATGGAGTGAGTCTATTAAAGATAAAAAGTTTGAGAACAAATGCTGTAGCACGGAATCTTTGGAAGTAGCCAGAAAAACAGCTCATCAATTGGGAATGACGTTTCAGGTTATTGATTTTTCACAACTTTTCAAAAAGAAAGTGGTAGACTATTTTTTAAAGACTTATGCTGTTGGTTTGACGCCTAATCCTTGTGTTTTTTGCAACAAATTTATCAAATTCGGCGAGCTTTTGAATTATATCCGCAAATTAGGTTTTGATTATTTGGCAACGGGACATTATGCGAGAATAGAAGCGCCCAAATTCGCTCAAAAAGATTGCCTCTACCTTCTTATGGGAAAAGATAAAAGTAAAGACCAATCTTATTTTCTTTACAATCTTACTCAATGCCAATTAAAACACGTGCTATTTCCTATAGGGGATTATCAGAAAAAAGAGGTGGTGGCTTTGGCCAAAAAATGGCAATTACCGGTGGCTACCAGACCGGAATCCCAAGAAATTTGTTTTTTGCCGGAAGATGATTACAGGCCCTTTTTAAAAAGACATATTTCTTCCAAAATTATTCCCGGCGAGGTAGTTAATATAAAAGGAAAAATGATTGGTCGACATGAAGGTTTACCTTTATATACTATTGGGCAAAGACACGGTTTTGTAATTAGAACAAAGAACATAGAACATAGAACAAAAGAGATAATTCCGCCGTTTTATGTGATTGAGAAAAATGTTAAAAAGAATCAATTAATAGTGGGTTTTGGTAAAGAGACAGAAAGAAAAGAATTTTTGGTAAAAGATGTAAACTGGATTGATCCAAATTATCCATTATCCAATTCCGAAAGAATCCCACATAGTGGACTTATCAATTATCCATTATTCGTAAAAATTAGACATCAGGGAGGGTTGTTAAAAGCTAAAGTTTTGGTTCAAAAAGCAAAGCTGAGGGTTATTCTAAATGAACCTGAACGAGGTATTGCTCCTGGCCAAGCAGCGGTTTTTTGTCAAGGTGAGGAAGTTTTGGGTGGAGGGATAATTCTTATTTAAAAAACAAGGTTCTGCCGTAGGCAGGTTCTTATTGACAAGGATGAAGAAAAATGATTTAATATCTTTATCTATGACTTAAAGACTTTGCCAAGTGAAGTTAAGGGTTTTAACCCCGCTTGGCGGGGTTTTTCATTTTACCTTAAAAAATACAAATAGCAAATGACCCACCGAAAGGCGCTCTTCAAACCGTGTATGAATAATACTGAAAAGGTTTGAAGTAAGCCTAGGTGGGTGATCTTAGAAGCTCTTTAAAAATTTGAAATTATTTATATTCTTGATCCTACTAATCTTAGCACTCGGCTTTTCAATTCTATTCGAATACGCCTCGTGCTGCGATTTTAGTAGGACCGAGTGCTGTATTAATTTTTTTAAATGTACTCGGCAATCAAGAAGTGGTAGGAATTTTTATTTTGAGAATTTGATCCTGGTTCAGGATGAACGCTAGCGGTGCGCCTTAGGCATGCAAATCGAGCGATCGCCGTAAGGCGATAGCGGTGGACGGGTGAGTAACACGTAGGAATCTACCTTTTGGTGGGGAATAGCTCCGCGAAAGCGGGGGTAATACCGCATAACTACGTTCAGTTACATGAACGTAGAAAGGGCTTAACTGCCCGCCGAAAGATGAGCCTGCGTCCTATCAGCTTGTTGGTGGGGTAATGGCCTACCAAGGCTTTGACGGGTAGCTGGACTGAGAGGTCGGTCAGCCACAATGCTACTGAGATACGGAGCATACACCTACGGGTGGCAGCAACCGGGAATCGTGCGCAATGGACGCAAGTCTGACGCCGCGACACCGCGTGGAGGATTAAGGCCTTCGGGTTGTAAACTCCTTTTATTTGGTCACATGATTGAATGAATAAGCACCTGCTAACTACGTGCCAGAAGCCTCGGTAATACGTAGGGTGCAAGCGTTATCCGGATTTATTGGGCGTAAAGAGTTTCGTAGGCGATTGGCTAAGTTTTTGGTTAAAGCCCAAAGCTCAACTTTGGAAAAGCCAAAAAGACTAGCTAAATAGAGGAAATCAGGGGGTGCCGGAACACTCGGTGTAGGGGTGAAATCCGTTGATATCGAGTGGAACACCAAGGGCGAAGGCGAGCACCTGGGATTTTTCTGACGCTGATGAACGAAAGCTAGGGGAGCAAAGCAGATTAGAGACCTGCGTAGTCCTAGCCGTAAACAATGTTCGCTAGCTCTCCCCGACGCAAGTCGGGAGGGGCGTAAGCTAACGCGTTAAGCGAACCGCCTGGGAAGTACGGCCGCAAGGCTAAAACTCAAAGGAATTGACGGGGACCCGCACAACCAGTGGAGCATGTGGTTCAATTCGAAACGAAGCGAAAAACCTTACCTGGGCTCGACATGCTAGTTGCATTCCGGCGGAAACGTTGGAAGCCTTCGAGGGTACTAGCAAAGCTGCTGCATGGCTGTCGTCAGCTCGTGCCGTGAGGTGTTCCCTTAAGTGGGGTAACGAGCGCAACCCTCGTTCTATGTTAAATATTCATAGAAGACTACTCTCCTTAATGGAGGGAGGAAGCAGAGGATGACGTCAAGTCAGCACGGCGCTTATGTCCAGGGCTACACACATCCTACAATGGCGAAAAACAACGGGTTGCCAAACCGCAAGGTGGAGCTAATCCCTGAAATTTCGCCTCAGTTCAGATTGGGGGCTGAAATTCGTCCCCATGAAGTTGGAATTGGTAGTAATCGCGGATCAGCATGGCCGCGGTGAATACGTTCTCGGGTCTTGTACACACCGCCCGTCAAGTGAGCAAAGTCGGTAGCACCCGAAGCCCCGTTTTTCGGGATCAAGGTGAGATCGGCGATGAGCACTAAGTCGTCCTATCAGAGATAAGTGCGACCTAGTCGAGTAATTGACTAGAAAAATCTAACTGTATCGGTGAAGCCCAAACGTAAAGTCGTGGGTAACGCCGAGGGAAGTCGTCCGCCAATTGGCGGATTGACCCCGTAGAGACTACACGTTGGCCCCCGTTCAGTTTACATGAATGGGGTGAAGACATAGTCCATGCCCCTAGTAATAGTGGGAAAAACATGAACAAGGTATCCGTTCTGGAAGGAGCGGATGGATCACCTCCTTTCTGGAGTGATTTACGGTCCCGACCCAAGGTCGGGAAATCAACACCGAGGTTTTGTTAGTTGAACTCGTTAAAAAATAACTATCGTTTCCTACCACTTCTTGGTTGTTAAGGACAATTAAAAATTTATAAATAGTCCGAAATCCTCTCAAAATCGCTCTTTGAGCCGTATACGAATAGTATTGAAAAGGCGAAAAGAAAGATTGAGAGGATCAAACAGAAAGCCCATCAACTTGGGTTTTTTTGTTTGTGATAAAATAAATAGCGTATGGGATTTATACTTGAAGTAAATTCTTTACTTGTAATTCCTCCAAATGCAGGTCTTAATTTGGGAAAAATTAAGATTGGAGAAAGATATACCGTCGAAAAAGAGGGAGAAAGATTGTATCCTCTAAATATTCCGATTGAAATTTGTAATGAAAAATATATCTATTATGGTAAGATGGCTGTCAGAAAGTTAACTCTTAAGAAAAATAAAACAATTCTTAGAATTGAAGTGCTTAAGGTTTTTAGTAAAAAAGAATCTCAAATCTTTTCGGATAATTTCATTAAGCCAACCTAGTTCTAATTTCTTCTACAGTGAGAGGTTAGCTTTAGAAATGACTTGAGTATTTTAGTAGAATTGAGGTAATGAAAAAAGACGAAATAATAAAAAAAACAAAAGAGTTTGTTAAAGGAAAGCTTTTTGGAGAGGGAAGCGGACACGATTGGTGGCACGTTTGGCGAGTTTGGCAATTAGCTAAGCAGATAGGACAAAAAGAGAAAGCAGATTTATTTATTATTGAATTGGCTGCCTTGCTTCACGATGTTGCTGACTGGAAGTTTCAAGACAAATTTGATGATACCGTTGGGCCTATGGTAGCTAAGGAATGGTTGGAAAGCTTACATGTTGATTCTATAACTGTTTCAAAAATTACCCAAATAATCAAAGAGGCTTCTTTTAAAGGTATGGGTGTTGTAGATAGACCAAATTCAATTGAAGGTATGATAGTCCAAGATGCCGACAGACTGGATGCAATGGGAGCAATAGGAATTGGGCGAACCTTTGCTTATGGAGGATATAAACAAAGAGAAATGTATAACCCGAAAATTAAAGTAAAAATGGCTAAGAATTTTGAGGAATATAAAAAAGCGGAGCAGACGACGATTAACCACTTTTATGAAAAATTATTGTTGCTCAGAGACAGAATGAACACAAAAACAGGTAAGAAACTGGCGACAAAACGGCATAGATTTATGAGGCTTTACCTTAAAGAATTTTTTGATGAATGGAAAGGTAGGAGCTAAATAGGTACAAAATGAGTTTTAAATTCTCCTCTAAACTTCGATAAACTCAGTGTAAGCGATGGAGAGGTTTTTTTGATAATTTTAAATTTTAATTATCTTCGGTAAGAATATCTTTCTCTAGAGACCTTAATCACCTTTTCCCGGTTTTGATTTTTGGATTGAGGTAAGGGTAAGGTATAGGCAAAAAAGGGTCTTGAGGTTAAATTATCAATGGCTAATTTGATAATAACTTGAAAGTTGGAAAGACCGACTAAATCTTTTTGCGTAAAAACTTCACCAAACTCCTTTTCCAAAATAAAGGCATCTTCGGCTCCCACCAGGAAGGCAATGAGAGTTCCGGTGTTGCCCATGATGGCTTTTTGGACCGGCAAGGCAATCTGGGCCATATATTGGTTGGCTAAGCAAAGATTCAGGCGGTATTTTCTGGCTTCAGAGAGAATTTTAATAAAAGAATCAGTGGCAAAATTTTGGAATTCATCCACGTAAAGATAAAAATCTTTTCTTTGTTCCTCGGGAATATTAACGCGGTTCATCGCCGCCAGCTGAAACTTGGTGATAATCATGGCTCCTAAAAGAGCGGAATTGTCTTCGCCCAGTCTTCCTTGAGAAAGATTCAAAATTAAAATCTTTCCTTCATTCATAATTTTTTCCAAATCAATAGTGGATTTTGGTTGACCAATAATACCCCTAATTAAAGGCGAGGAAACAAATTGTCCGACTTTGTTTAAGATAGGGCTGATGGCTTCTTGCTGTAATCTATCATGCATTTTCTCAAATTCGTTTTGCCAGAAGTTGTTTAAAACCGGATCGTTGAGCTTTTGTACCACCTGATGACGGAAATCCCTATCGGTGAGAATTCGGGGGATATCAACCAACGTGCTGTCTGGTGTTTGGGCCAAGGTTAAAAGAGTATTGCGCAGGATGTGCTCCAAGCGGGGCCCCCAGGAAAAAGCGTAAATTTTGTAAAAAATCGAAATAATACCGGAAGAGATCAATTCCGCCTGAGTTTGGTCTTTGACTTCCAAAATATTAATGGCGAAGGGATGTTCTTTATCAGCTGGATCAAGATAACAAACGTCATTAATTCGGTGAGAGGGGATGTAATCCAGTAAAATTTCTGAAAGGTCGCCGTGGGGGTCAATAACCGCCACACCGTGTTTTTTCTTCATGTCATCAATAGCCATGTTAGCAATTAAAGTGGATTTACCGGTGCCGGTTTTACCGATAGCGTAAAGATGACGGCGACGGTCAGATTGTTTAATGCCAAAGGTGATGACGTGATTTTTGTATTCGGTTCGGGCAAAGAAGTTAATTTTTTGCTTTTGTTCGTCGGTTAAGTTGGTGGCCACCGGTAGATTTTCCGGGGCTTCGGTTAGTACCTGACGCCCCCAGGCAATGTTGGGGATTTTGGTTTGGGCGCTGGGTAGATGCCACAAACTGGCTGTTTCGGAAACAGTAAGGATTTGAAATTTAGGGGTGAATTCCGGAGAGCGTTGGTAAATGGCTTGTTTAAATTTGCCTTTCTTTATGAGCGGTGCTTTTTGAAAAACTAAACCATTGCCGTCACCGCGGGTGAAGATGGCAAAACCCCCGGCCAGGGATTTCAAAAGAGTTTGATTGGAAACCATGATTCTGATACCCACCCTTAAGCCTTCTTCTTGGATTTTCTGGCGGATAAGACTTTCGCCAGTTAAGGGCCGGCGTTCGGTTGGGCTGATTTTAATGCCGGTTTCTACCGCGCTTTGAGCTTGTCTTTGCCAACCGGAAGGGGCTTTTTGAATAATCAATTGAACTAAAGTTTTATCATTTTCACTGCCTTTGGACATGACGGCCAAAAGACTGGCCAAAGGATCGGTTTCCTGAAATTCTTTTAAAGTTTTCAAAGGATAATAAAAACTATTACTCAAAACCATTTGGCCAAATGATAAACCTTCCTGTGGCCAAGAGTTAAGATAATCACTGCCAATCCGGCTTAGAACGGCCAAAGGATAGGAGGCCAAAATCTGGCTTTCAAAATAGGGGAGCATGGCCTCGTTAAGAACAACACAAAAATGAATTTGCTGGTGATCGCAGACAATTTCCAAGGCTAATGATTCTCCCTGACGGCCCCTTAACTGATCCAAGAAAGTAGGTGATGACAAAATACGGGTAAAGCCGGAAAAAAGAGGAATAGCCGATTCCATGGCATATTCATTCTCGCGCGGGACTTTGATTTCTAAAATGATTTTTTCTTCCATTTTAAGTTTGGATTCTTTCCTCCTTTATTATAACAAATTTTCCAGCTTAAAAAGAAGGAAATTTGAGAATGTCCTATAACTTGACTTTGAAAAGATTTTATGTTATTATCCCTCCACTTGGTTGCTCATTAAAAAGGAGGAAGAAATGGGTGGAAGAGGTGGAGGAATGTTTGTGAGACCGAAAAGGGGCATGGTGTTGGAATGGATGGGGATGATCGGTTTAGCTGTGTTAATCTCTGCGATTTTAGTAGGATTAGTAGTAGTAGTAGAAGTTTTGAGTGGGGGAAAGCCAATCAGTGACAATATCACTAGCAGTGTATCATCTCAACCATATAAGGTGGAGGTAAATCTAGGCAGGGTTAACAGCGACCTAGCCGCCGGACCTCATAGTTGGGACTTCAAGGTAAACGGAAAGAAAGTTTCGCCTGGCCCTTTATGGGTTTGGGGAAAATTTGAAATAGAGGTAGTTGAAGTGGATTCCCAAAAGACCGCGGATAGGCTTGACATTAAAAGTCTTATCTCAGAAGGTGATTTGATAACTTATGCTTATTATCCTCAAGCGCCAGGCCAAAAAGAAGCCCTCTTTATTATTTGTGTTAAAAATTTTAAATCTTCTAACGAAAGCGTTAGGATGATTCCAGTAAATATTCATTAAGCTTGGAGCAACCAAGTCCAAGAGCGGAGACGTTAGTTTGAAGTTTAAAACTTCATTTTAAAACTAACTATCTCCGCTTCTTTTTTTACCTAGATTTTGCTTCAATTTTATGTTAAAATTTTTTCATTGGGCAGCTAGTTCATCGGCTAGAACGCTTACCTGATAAGTAAGAGGTGCGTGGTTCGATTCCACGGCTGCCCACAGTTTTGGATTTTGGGAATATCGTTTAGCATAATTGTCAGACAATGGGTGAAATTTTAGACCTGCCTATTCTTGAACAATTTAGGGATTCAAAACACAAATCTTTATATTGGGTTGAAGATGCCCAATCTGCTCATTCTATTTTACAACATTATGTTACAAATCATATTCCCTTTGGTATGGAAATAGGTTTTGGATACAATCCAACAAGGGTATTTTTAGTAGATGCCTCATTAGATTGGATACTTACAGAGCTAGACAAGGATGCCTTTGCTTTTGCTAAAAGCTGTAATCTATTTGGAGTTCGTTGGGATGAGGAGCATATTAAAAATTTTACTACTAAGAAAATATTTGCTTTAAATATACCAGCGGATAAAACAACAGTACAAGCTGCTAAAGTTTTAGTTTATTGTAATTTGGATTATAGAAAAGAGATGGTGGGTTTAGTGCCCAATTTTAGCGAACTTAAAAAAGGACAAAGGGTAGTTTTTATAGTTACTAGGGCTCATGCTGATGGTGCTGGGGGTGGTGAGTTACCTCTATATAGAGAATTTCTAACTGCATGTGGATATGATTCTGCCTCTCTTGTTCGTAGGCCAGGTATAATTTCTAAGCCTGTAATAAATGATGATGATGATGAGTATGTTTTAGATATTACTAAGATTTAGTACACTTTTTAATATAGTCCAAATTTTTTCGTAAAAAATTCACCAAAATTTTTCCCTGGTTGACAGTTTGAATTTTGTCTGTTAGAATGAATCTCGTCGGTAGACAGCTTTTTATGATAATTCAAATTCAATCCTTAATTAACAAGAGACGCTTTTGGCGTGGCGCATAGGGTTGATTAAAGCACTTTAAGTGAAGCTGGCTTCCGCCAGCTTTTTTAGTTTTGGGCTCATAGCTTAGTTGGTAGAGCGCCTCGTTTGCAACGAGGAGGTCGGGAGTTCGAGCCTCCCTGAGTCCACCACGTAATAAATTTACGTAGTAAATTTAAACGTGGTTAGGAACGTTGAAATTTGGAAGAAATTTCTTACGTTCCACTTGTTCTTTGAAAAGTGAATAGAATTCCTGCGAATAGCAGGAAAGTAAGATAAATCAAAGCTACTTTAAATAAAGCAGACAACGGATGTCTTGGCTGTTTGAGCCGAAGAAGGACGTTGCCGTCAGCGATAGCGTCGGGGAGGTGACAAGCAACCTGCGATCCGGCGGTTTCCGAATGGGGTAACCCACTCATTAGAGTTTCTTGTGTAAACACAAGAAGGCAACCACCCAAACTGAAACATCTAATTAGGGTGAGGAAAAGAAAACAAATGTGATTCCGTGAGTAGCGGTGAGCGAAACCGGAAGAGCCTAAACTCCGACCTTGTGTCGGAGGGTTGCGGGGCAGAAAACATGGGATTGGTTGAGGATAGAGGAAGGCCTCGGAATAGGTCGCCAAAGAAAGTGAAAGCCTTGTACTTGAAATCCAAAACCACTCTATTCTGTTCCCAAGTACCACGGGACACGCGTAATCTTGTGGGAATCCGCCAGGCCCACCTGGCAAGGCTAAATACTCAAACAGACCGATAGTGAACTAGTACCGTGAGGGAAAGATGAAAAGTCCCTATGAAAGGGAGTGAAATAGAACCTGAAATTGTCTGCTAACAAACAGAGAGAGTCCCGACTTTGTCGAGGATGATCTCGTGCCTATTGAAGAATGAACCGGTGAGTTTTCGACAGTCGCAAGTTTAACCCTGTTTTGCAGGGGGAGGCGCAGCGAAAGCGAGTCTTAAAAGGGCGTTTGGCGGCTGTTGGAAGACCCGAAACCGGGCGAGCTAACCATGAGCAGGGTGACTCCCGACGAAAGTCGGGACAAGGCCCGTACCGTTGTCTGGTTCAAAAGGCTCGGACGACTTGTGGTTAGAGGTAATATGCTTAACGAGCCCGGAGATAGCTGGTTCTCCCCGAAATATATATAAGTATAGCGGTGACTAAATTTTTGGTGGGGTAGAGCACTGAATGGTGTCAGGGCAGTGATGTCTTGTCATCAATCAAACTCCGAATACGCCAAAATTAAGCACTAGTCAGTCTTGCCGGGCTAAGCCGGTGAGTCGAAAGGGAAACAACCCAGACTTTCATCTAAGGTCTCTAAATTTTACTTAAGTGTGTTAAGGAAGTGAAGTTCCTAAAACACCCAGGAGGTTGGCTTAGAAGCAGCCATCCTTTAAAGAAAGCGTAACAGCTCACTGGACGAGGAATTTTGCGCCGCAAATTCAGGAGGCTAAAGTAAGTACCGAAGATGGAGATCCGACGCAAGTCGGGTGGTAGGGGAGCGTCAATATCGCAGTGAAGCCCAGCTGTAAGGCGAGGTGGAGTGATATTGAGTGAGAATGCCGGTATGAGTAGCGAGATTCCAGTGAGAATCTGGAACGCCGCATGTCCAAGGTTTCCCACGTAATGTTTGTCAGCGTGGGGTGAGTCGACCCTAACCCGAGGCCGGATTGGCGTAGGGGATGGATAACAGGTTTATATTCCTGTACTTTGGTTATTTCGTTTAGTCCGTCATTTGGCGGACTGGCTCACGTAAGTGAGCGTATAGTTAGGGAGTGACGGGATTTGATAGACAAGGTGTCTTATTGATTTGGCATCCAGACAACAAGTCAGTTTTAATTGGCAAATCCGTTAAAACGACGGCAAGTTGGATGGAGAGCCCTGAGGTTTCGAGGGGCAATCTTGTTGATTTAAGTTTCCAGGAAAAGCTTCGTGACGAGAAATAATCAAAATCGTACCGCAAACCGACACAGGTGGACTGGACGAGTAGTCTAAGGCGGACGGGAGAAGGGAGTTTAAGGAACTCGGCAAAATAGCTGGACGTAACATTTGGAGATGTCCTACCCTGCTTGTCAGGGTCACAGCAAAAGAGTGTTTACCGACTGTTTAACTAAAACACAGGTCTCTGCAAAGGCGAAAGCCAAAGTATAGGGGCTGAGGCCTGCCCAGTGCCGGAAGGTTAAGGGGAGGTCATTTTTGGCTGAACTGAAGCCCCGGTGAACGGCAGCAGTAACTATGAAATAGTCGTAGTTGAGTGATCCTTGTATTTGATCACCATCGTCCAAACGATGAAAAACCTAGCTAAATGCTGGAAAATCCGTACCGTTATACAAACGGTTGAAGTATCTGACGTTACCATGTTACAATATTGATACATGGTGAAAATGCGATCAGTGCGGACAATCAGCAGGAAAGGTTTTAACCGAGATAAAAAAGGATGGTTTTTAGCTGGATTTGTAGAAGGAGAAGGAAGTTTTAATGTTTCCTTAAGAAGAAAAAGTGATTATAGATTAGGTTGGCAAGTTGTTTTAAGTTTTAATGCTTCCCAAAAAAATAAGGAAGTATTAGATTTACTTAAAAAAGAATTAGATTGCGGGATTATTAAAGTAAGGAAATTTGATGGGCTTCACTCTTTAGATATTACTAATCCAAGTGAAATCATCCATAAAGTCATACCTTATTTCCAAAAGTTTTCTTTATTTTCTTCTAATAAAAGAAAGAATTTTGAAATTTTTTGTCAAATTGCTAATTTGATGAAAGAAGGAAAACATAGAACAATCAATGGTTTAAAGAAAATTCTCAAATTAAGAGAAGAATTAAATAAAGGGAAAGCTAGAAAACGGAAATATGAATATGATGATGTTTTTCCGGTTAAAAAATCCTCAGAGACTATATGCTAGGATCCGATTTAAAATCGCGATATGATATAGTCCGATCTCATGGGCGACTATGAGACTCCGTACCCAATCGGAGCTTTGTAACAAAAATGAACTGTTCTACGGTAGCGAAGTTCCTTGTCGGGTAAGTGAAACGAGCCCGACTAAAAGTTGGCTAATAACGGTGAAGCCCTACTTGACTTTTCGGGTTAACTTCGGTTAATCTTAAAATATTGAGGGGGTAATATCGTGGGAAGTCGTCATATTAAAAATCGGATATGATTGACCCCGTATCGACTGATGTCCGACATAACGTCGGGTTGAGATAGGTGTTACTTTCTTGAATTATTCAAGAAAAATTTAGAGCACTTATCATACGCCAACCAATCTATGATTGATCCGAATTATATTTCAGGCTATGTTGATGGAGAAGGTTCTTTCCTAGTTTCATTCTCACCGAGAAGAAAGCTTTTGACTGGTTTGGAAGTTAGACCAAGTTTTTCTGTCAGTCAAAGAAAAGATAGAAGTGAAGTTCTTTCACTTATAAAATCTTTCTTTGATTGTGGCAGTATTAGGTTTAATTCATCAGATCAAACGAAAAAATATGAAGTAAGAAGTTTAAAAAATTTGATTGAGGTAATTATCCCTCATTTCAAAATATATCCACTTCTTTCTTCTAAAGTAAAAGATTTTGAGCTTTTTTCTCAAATTTGTGAGATGATGCAAAAAGGAGAACATAAGACTAAAAAAAGTCTCATTAAAATTATCAATTTAGCTTGTAAAATGAATATCGGTGGATCAAGAAGATATTCTCAAAAAGAGCTTCTTAATAGGTTGAAGATATAGTCAGTACCATTAGTAATAATGGAGAATTTACGAAGTTCCGACCCGCACGAAAGGTGTAACGAGTAAACAACTGTCTTAAACTCTCCCCCGGCGAAATTGAAATGGCCGTGAAGATGCGGCCTACTTACTGCAGGACAAAAAGACCCCGTGGAGCTTTACTACAGCTTGACATTGAAAAATATAAGGGGATTGTTGAGAATAGGTGGGAGTCTTCGGACGCCAGTGAAATACCACTCTTCTTTTTATGTTTTTCTCACTAAGATATGCTTGAAACGCATATTAGGACATTGTCTGGTGGGTAGTTTGACTGGGGCAGTCGCTTGCTCAAGAGTAATGCAAGCGTACCAAGGTCGGCTTAGTCCGTAAAGAAATCGGACTGGACGTATAAAGGCAAAAGCCGGCTTGACTGCGAGACTAGCAGGTCGAGCAGGAACGAAAGTTGGTCTTAGTGATCCTCGGATCCGTCGTGGTGACGGACCGGGCTTAACGGATAAAAGCTACCCCGGGGATAACAGGCTAGTCGTGCCCGAGAGTCCATATCGACGGCACGGTTCGGCACCTCAACACATCGGGGTGTGGTAGAAGTAATTCTATTAGTCTGTTAGAAATTAAATATCGGCTCATAACGGTGAAACCTTCCTTAATTTATTTATTAAGATGGTAATACCGTGGGAAGTCGTCCGCCAAAATTTTACAAAGTAAAACTTAGGCGGGTTGACCCCGTAACGACTGATCTCGTTAGAGTGAGGCTTTCTAAAACTTATTGGAAGGCAATACGCCGACCCCTACTCGTTGAGATAAAGATTAATCTCAATGATAAGAGGGTGAAGGTATAGTCTAAACTTATAAGAAATTATAAGAGAAACTTGTTTCTCTCCCGCTATACGGGATCGAAATAAGAATTAAAAGCGATGTCGGCTCAGCGTATCCTGGGGCTGAAGAAGGTCCCAAGGGTTGGTCTGTTCGCCCATTAAAACGCTACGTGAGCTGGGTTCAGAGCGTCGTAAGACAGCTCGGTCTCTATCCGCAGTAAGCGTTGGATACTTGAGGGAATTTAACCACAGTACGAGAGGACCTGGTTGAGGGAATCCCTGGTGTGCCAGTTGTTTCTATCAAGAGCAATGCTGGGTAGCTACATTCCTAGTGGATAACCGCTGAAAGCATCTTAAGCGGGAAGCCACTCCCAAGATTAGGTATCCTGTTCTCGACGCAAGTCGGGACGTAGATCACCCGTAGACTACGGGTTTAATAGACTGGAGGTGTAAGTGGAGTAATCCATTTAGCTGACCAGAGCTAACGATCAAAAGAAGTAGCTTTATATCTTACTTACTAATTCTATTCACTTTTCAGAGAATTCAAAAAAAATTTGTCTCGGTGATTTGAGCGTCGTCGAACTACCCTTTCCCATTCCGAACAGGGTCGTCAAAGGCGACAGCGGGGACGATAGTAGTTCCGCAAGGAACGGCGAAAATACCTCATTGCCGAGGCATTTTTTGTGAAATGCCGAGGCAACAAGATTCTCTTATTGCCGAGACATTTTTTTTGGTGTAAAATAATCTTAATGAAATCAGTTGAAAGCGAGGTAATTGTGAGTGCCAAAATTAGAAAAGAAGACGAAAATTAATAAAAAAAAAGCTTCAATCAAAGCTTCGGCTTCGCTTTCTTCGAAATCAGTACCTCTCAGGGTGAACCCTCGGGGTGAACCTCAAACTATGGAAGAGCTTTTAGCTCAAACAAGCTATCGTTTTTATGGTTTTAAGAGAGGTGAGGTGGTTGAAGGTTTAATTACTGAGAAGACTAAAAAATCTGTCTGGGTCGATATCGGTACTAAAACCGAAGGTTTGATTTTGGATAAGGAGATGAGGGCCGCCAAGGATTTTGTGGAGCAGCTCAAAATTGGTGATAAGGTAACAGTGGTTATTTACCAGCCAGAAAATGATAATGGCCATCCGCTTTTGTCCTTCAAAAAGACTTTAAATGATTATCTTTGGGTTGAATTTGACGAGAAATTAAAAACCGGCGAATCGATTAAAGTGAGGGGTAAGGAAATTAACCGCGGCGGTTTGGTGGTGGAAACCAAGGGTATTGCCGGTTTTATTCCCACCTCCTGTTTTAGCTCGCCCTTTATTAGTAATCCTGCGGCTTTGATTAATCGTGATTTTGAGGCGCAGATTATCGAAGTTGATAAGGAAAAAAATCGGCTGATTTTGTCCGAAAAAGCCGTGAGTGAGAAAGGTTTACTTAAAGAGCAGGAAGAGATTTTGAAAAAAGTTAAGGTGGGCGAGACTTTTGACGGGGAAGTGACTGGGGTGATGCCTTTTGGTTTGTTCGTCAAGATAAAAGTACCACGAGAAGAAAAAGTACCACAAGTACCACGGGAAGATTTAAAAGCTCGTGATACTCGTGCTACCCCTGATTCTCTTGGTACCCCCCTTGAAGGCTTGGTTCATATTTCCGAGATTTCTTGGGAAAAGGTTGATGATCCGAGTAAGTTTTATAAACAGAAAGATAAAGTTAAAGTGAAGGTTTTAATTGTGGACAAAAAGAGCGGCAAACTGAATCTTTCTATTAAACAACTTCAGCAAGATCCTTGGGACCAGATTGAAAAGAAGTATCCAGTGGAGTCCAAGATTAAAGGTGAGATAACTCGTTTGGCTCCTTTTGGGGCTTTTGTCAATTTGGGCAGAGGAGTTGAGGGCTTGATTCATATTTCCAAGATTCCCGCCGAAAAATCCTTAAAAGTTGGTGATAAGGTTGATTGCTTTGTGGAGTCGATTGATAAAAACGGCCGGAAAATGAGTTTAGGTTTGGTTTTGACCGAAAAACCGATTGGATACAAATAAAACTAATGGTCAATGGTCAATGGTTGATGATTAATGGTTGATATTTTTTATTTTTTTCATTAACCATTAGTCATTAGTCATCAAATCATGCCGAAGGTATTAACCAAGTTTGTCTGTCAACAATGTGGGGCGGAATCGCCGAAATGGTTGGGCCGCTGTCCAGAATGTGGTGAATGGAATTCCTTAGTGGAAACGGTTGTCCCCACCACCAAAAAGGGGACAATGAGGGAGCAAGGTGAAACTTCTTTACCCCAAAAACTTTCCCAAATTAAATTTGTCAGTTTAGCCCGAATAAAAACCGGTCTTTCTGAATTTGACCGGGTTTTAGGTGGTGGTTTGGTAGCCGGTTCGGTGGTTTTGGTGGCCGGAGAACCAGGTATTGGTAAGAGTACTTTAATGCTCCAGTTGGCGGAAAAAGTCGGCGGACTTTATGTTTCCGGTGAAGAATCACTTCAACAAATCAAAATCAGAGCCGAAAGATTGGGTATCAAAAGGGAAAATCTTTTCTTTCTCACCGAAACCGATGTTGATTTAATTAATGAGGCTCTCAAACAAAATGATGATTTTAAAATGGTGGTTTTGGATTCCATTCAGACTTTAACGACGCAAGATTTGACCGGAAGTGCCGGGGCTGTCGGTCAAGTCAGAGAATGTGCGGCTCGTTTGGTGAAGACAGCCAAAAGGAAAGGCTTGCCGATTTTTTTAATTGGCCACGTGACCAAAGAAGGGTCCTTGGCCGGACCGAAAATTTTAGAACACATGGTTGATACCGTCTTATACTTGGAAGGGGAGAAATTTGGCCCTTTTCGACTATTGCGAACAACCAAAAACCGTTTCGGGGCTACCGATGAGGTGGGGGTTTTTGAAATGACCGATAAAGGGATGTTGGGAATAGAAAATCCTTCCAAAATTTTCCTGGCCCAAAGGCAAAAAGGCGTGCCTGGGTCGGTGATTGTGGCGACGATGGAAGGAACCAGACCCGTTTTGGTCGAAATCCAGGCGTTGGTCACCCCAACTCAATTAGCTATTCCACGGCGAGTTGCGGCGGGGATTGATTATAATCGTTTGCAACTGATTTGCGCGGTTTTAGCGAAAAGATTGGGTTTGCCCTTGGCGTCTTTTGACATCTTTGTCAACGTCGCCGGAGGATTAAGGATTGAGGAACCGGCCGTTGATTTGGGGGTGGCTTTAGCCATTTACTCTTCTTTTAAAAATGTCGCTACCGACACGAAGACAGTTGTTTTTGGCGAATTGGGACTTTTAGGGGAAGTAAGAAACGTTAGTCAAAACCAACAAAGAGTTAAAGAAGCAAAACGTTTAGGCTTTACAAAAATTATTAGCCCTGAAAAATATTCTTCGATTAATCAAGTAGTTAAAATCTTTAAATCCTAAATCAGAAATTCGAAATTTACCACTTATCCACAATTCTCAAATTTTGTTTAAAAAGACTAGTTTTGAATCTAAAATTTTAAATTATTTTCTTATAGGTTTACTAAATTTTTCGAAGTTTTTTCTTATAGGATTGACAAACCAAAAAAATTGTGGTAAAAACAAAGAGCATTACTATCGCTACCTCGACAAAGCTCGGTACGAGTAGCAATGCTCTCTGCAATCCGATTGTCAGGCCAGGACAGGTGATCTAACAATCAGTTTGAAAATAGCACAAGAAATTTTTTTTGTCAATAGGTCAAAAGCGCTTTTTTAAAATTTTTTTCAAAATTGACTCCAACATGGAGGGTGAGAGGTAGGGCAGGCGTTTCACCCTCCATATTGGAGTTAATTATCTTGTTTTTGGGACTTGACAAAGGATTTGAGTTTTTGTTTAAATTAACTCAATTAAGATTTTTGAAAGTTCCTCGTTGGTTTCGTTTTTTTATGTTTCCTTGTTAAATCATGATGGCGACAAAGAAAGATCTTACCGTTGAAGATGTGGTGGGTTCTCCCGTTCCCATGGAGAATGACCAGAATAATAATTTTAATGGCGTGGTGGATAACCGCGTTATTCCTGACGCGGGTGTGCCGACTCAATATATGGAAGGAATTTTGGATGTTTCAGTAGAGGGTTATGGTTATTTAAGACCTAAATTTTCGCCCTCAACCCATGATGTTTATATTTCTGCTTCGCAAATCCGTCGTTTTAATTTACGTCCTGGAGACATGGTTGGCGGCCAGGTGAGAGCGCCGAAAGAAAAAGAACGCTACTTCGGTCTTTTAAAGGTGGAAAAAGTCAACGAGATGGATATCGACAAATTGGATAAAAGGCCTAATTTTGAAAGTTTACTGCCTATTTATCCCGACGCCAAAATTAAATTAGAAACCGGAAAAACACCTCTTTCCACCCGGATGATTGATTTAATTGCTCCTATCGGTCGGGGACAAAGGGGCTTAATTGTTTCACCACCTAAAGCCGGTAAAACCTGGCTTTTAAAGGACTTAGCCAATGGGATTACTACCAACTACCCCGATGTTCACTTAATGGCAGTTTTAGTGGGGGAAAGACCGGAAGAAGTAACGGATATTTCCCGTTCGGTTAAAGGAGAAGTCATTGCTTCTAATTTTGATGAGCCGCCGGAACACCAAACCAGAGTGGCAGAAATCGCCTTGGACCGAGCTAAAAGATTGGTGGAAATGGGCAAGGATGTGGTGATTTTATTGGATTCGATTACCCGCTTGGCTCGGGCTTATAATCTTTCGATTCCGACTTCCGGCCGAACTTTAAGCGGTGGTTTTGACCCGGCGGCTTTATTCCCCGCCAAACACTTTTTAGGCGCCGCCCGCAATATTGAGGGAGGCGGTTCGTTGACCATTATCGGGACAACGTTGATTGAAACCGGCTCCAGAATGGACGATTTAATTTACGAAGAATTTAAAGGCACAGGCAACATGGAACTTCATTTGGTTCGGGCTTTGGCCGAGAGACGTGTTTTTCCCTCCATTGATATTCAGCGCTCCGGCACTCGTCAGGAAGAACTTTTGTACGACAAGAAAGACTACCCAAAAATTATTACCATGCGCAAAATGATTGATATGTTGGGGGCCGACGAACGGACGGAAATCCTTTTGGATAGATTGGCCAAGACGAAAAGCAACGAAGAATTCCTCAAAAACCTCAATACCGCCTAACTCCCAATTTGACTAATTTGACCAATTAGACTAATTTGTGCTATTCTAAGTCTTCGATGAAAAATTCTTCTCTTGGGCAGGATTTGCTAAGTTTTTTAGTCAGCTTATTTAACTACTTTAAAAACAAAATTTTAAGCAGCTTTCATTGGGTTGAGAAGATTAAATCTTCTTTAGCCGCGGGTTTGTATCAGCAGCGTGGACGTTTGGTTCGCCCTTTTGTTCATTCCGGCATGGCTTTTTTAATTATCGGGGGAATTACCTTAGGTCCAATTTTGATTGCGGAAAATTTAAGCAATCCCTGGCGGGAGGAATCACCATCAGCGACTGTTTTAACGGTCGCCATGGCAGAGACAGGAACATCAACCCTAGTTTCTCAAAAACCGAGAGCGGAAACAATTGAATACAAAGTTGAACCAGGGGATACTATCTCCACCATCGCCGAAAAATTTGGCGTTTCCGTCGACACGATTATTTGGGAAAATAATCTTAAATCAGTGAAGGATATCAAACCTGGCCAGACTTTAAAAGTTTTACCGGTTTCTGGGGTATTATATAAAGTCAAGCCAGGGGAGACGATTTACTCCATTGCCAAAAAACATCAGATTGACCCCCAAGGGATTGTTGATTGGCCCTACAACTCTTTTGCCAATGATGAAACTTTTGCTTTGGCTGTCGGTCAATTATTAATGATTCCCGACGGTATTAAACCAAAGGAAACACCCTTGGCACCAAAACGACTCTTTGCCACCATTCCTGGGGCTGGTTTGGGAACAGGTCAGTTTGCTTGGCCAACTTCTGGGGGAATTTCGCAAGGTTTTTCTTGGTATCATAAAGCGATTGATATTTCCAATAAGGGTACGCCAGAGATTTTAGCTGCCGATGGAGGGACGGTGATTGTGGCCGGTTGGCCGACACCTTGGGCTTATGGCAATCACATCATTATTGATCATGGCAACGGACAACAGACTTTGTATGCTCATCTTTCACAAATTTATGTCAGTGTTGGACAAAGGGTGGCTCGAGGCCAGACGATTGGCAAGATGGGTTCCACTGGTCGAAGTACCGGACCTCATTTACATTTTGAAATCAGGCAGAACGGTAACGCTCAAAATCCTTTAAGCTTCTTAAAATAAGAACCTCTCGCTTTGCTCGAGAACCTTGTTACTTCGTAATAGATTTACAGCAAGTTTGAGATAAAGTATAATTAACTGAGTAATTTTTGGGCCCGTGGTATACCGGTAACATGCCTCCATGGCATGGAGGAGTAGGGGGTTCGATTCCCCCCGGGTCCACAAAGGGCCGTTAGCTCAATTGGTAGAGCGCCACTTTCGCATAGTGGAGGTAAGGAGTTCGAATCTCCTACGGTCCACTTTTATGGTGTTGCCTCAGGGGCCGGGATGATTTCCGGAGCAGATTGTTCAGGAAGTTCAAGGGGAGGTGTAATAACTGGTGAAGGCAAAGGTTGAGGTTCAGTTAAGGGCGTTTCTTGAATTTCCGGTTGGGCTTCAATTTTCGCTCCCGAGGTGGCTTCTTTTTCGGAGACTTTTCTGGCTAATTCTTCAAGCTCCCCTTGAGCTTTTTGATAGTCTTCAGAAGTGGAAGGAACTAAACTTACTGTTGTTTGCATGGCTTCATGAGCCTTTTTAAAATCACCTTTTTCCCGGTAGGCTGCCGCTAAATTATAATAGCCATTGGCAAAATTAGGTTTAACATCAATGGCTTGTTGAAACCAACGAATGGCTTCATCATAATCGCCCAAAGAGTAATAAATTCCCCCAATATTTAGCCTTAGATTAGGATTAGCTGGGTCTAAATTTGCCGCTTGACGAAAACTGGCAATTGTCCACTGGTCGGCTCCTTGAGCAAAGTTGACTAGTTGGCGATAAATTTGTCCTAGATTTTCCCAGTTAATAATTTTATTTTTATTCAAACTAACAGCAAATTTTGCTTCCCTTATGGCTTGTTGAACTAGGCTGGTAATATTTTGTCGGTCTTGATCAGATAATCCGCCAGCTGGCGGGTTGGTGGCTAGGGAATTCGCTAAAGCCAGATTAGTTTGAGAATAGGCTATTCGATAGGTGTCACGGTAGGGATTTAAAGTAATAGCTTTGACTTGATAATTATAAGTACTGGTACCATCATTTCTCGTCAAAGCATCCAAAGACCGTTTGAAATAAACTTCAGCCGCATAAGCCCGGCCCACAAAGTACATAGCGCATAGGACAAATAACAAGGTAGGAATGAAGATTATCCAAGGAACTATTTTTGAGGATTCGGAGTATTCTTTGGTGGGTAACTGGAGCGCTAAAAGCGCCAAGAGAATAAAGAGAATAAAGAGAAGTAAGAAATTAGCGGGTAAAAATAAAAGAAGAATAAAAATAATGGATAATGGATAATGGATAATGGATAATGATGGACGAGTTTTAATGATTTTCCCAACGAGCCATAAAAATGCTCCTAATCCCAAAATTCCCACCGTTGTTAGTAGATGTAGATAATAATTTCCCGAGACCACAAATCGTATTGCCCAAAGATTGCCAAGATTATAAGAAACAGGCCGGAATTGGGAAAAGGCATCTAAAAAGCTGGTTGGTCCCACTCCGAAGATAAACATCCGCCAGTTTTTAAAAGTTTCAACGGCTATTGCCCAAGAAGTGGAATAAGGGAGAAGAACGGGTTTGGTGGGAATAAAGAATTGGTAGAGAGAAACAACTAAACCGCCAAGAAGGAAAATGGAAAATGGATAATGGATAACGGGTAATGACCGAAAACGGTCTTTCCGCCAACTGGGAATTAGCTGAGTTAGTTCAAGGGAAAACGTTACCGCTAAAAGGGTAGCTAGTGGTATTAAGCCCCCTGCAGGAGTCCAAGATTTTAACCTCAAAAAAGCCCAAAAGCTGTTTTGAGGGATTAAAGTTTCTCCCAAACCGATGAACTGATAAATGGCAATAAGCGAGAGGATGACCCCTGAGGTTATTAAAGCAGTAGTAAGTTGGGTTCCGTGTTTTTCCGTGTTCTGTTCCGTGTTTTTTCGTGTGTTTGTGATGAGAAAGTAAAGTATTGTCAATCCTAATATCGTTCCTGTTCCTCCAGGAGTCCAAAGCGCCTCCAATTTATTAGCTGAAGAAAAAATGGTGGAAAGGATAAAAGCCCCGGCAATCGCCAAAACCGGCAAATCCAAAGCCGTCCGGCGAAACCTGACTTCTTTAGAAACAAGAATCTTAACGGCCCAAACTATCAACAAGAGGACAATCGAACCATAGAGCAATGTATTCTTATTAAATTCATAAAATTCCGAGGTCAAAGGAAGGAAGAAGAGGGGAATCAATCCGGCCAGAACAATTAAACCCCAGGAAATGATGTTGTTTAAAACCCCAATTGCTTTTTCTCGCATATTAATTTACTTTAACATCCCAATTCTTAATTTTCAATTATCAATTTGCCCACTTTGTGGGATTTCTACGAAATGCATTGAATTTTCAATTTTTAATGAAGAACAGGATTTCTAGGAGCTACAAAGGATACTCCTTTGTAGTGGGTTTTATTCTAAGATGATTTTTCCTAAAATTTCCTCAGGCGTTTGCTGGTAATCTTCAACGAAACTTTGATAGGAAAGAATATCTTTAAAGTTTGTTTTTTGGGTAGTTTTAAAAAAGCTTAAAATTTCTTCTGGATATATCCAATCACTCTTTCTTTTGCCCAAATATTCTAAATAACTGGAATAACCTTCAAGAAGCATCTTTCGTAAAGTAGAATTATTATTATCTTTGGTTGGGTTAAGATGAATATAGCGAGAAAGATGTAGAAGTTGCTCATTAGTTTTAACTAAAACTGCCTTGTATGTATCTTGGAAAAGGGGACCGACTCTTTGATAACGTTTATTAAAATACTGAACATACTTAGTTCCTAAAGAACGCATAAATTTTTCAATCGCATGAGCAGGCTTTTGTTTTAAAAGTAGATGAAAATGGTTAGGTATTAGAGAGTAGGTCATAAGAGTGATTTCTTGAGAAAAATTATTTAAAGGCCGTTCTCGGGGTGGATCTACAAAGGATAATCCTTTGTAAACTTTGTAAACATCCCTGAGGGAGTCTGGAGGGGAAAGATAAAGCTTGAGATAGTGGAGAAAGACACGATAGTCTTGTTCGTCTTGGAAAATGATTCGTTTTTCTACTCCTCGATTATAAATATGATAATAACCGTTTTCTATATAAGATTTAAGAATGTTTTTAGCAGGCATAATTTAGGCTATTACAAAGGAGTATCCTTTGTCAAGATAAGAAAGTTTCCCGGAGTGTAGGAGAGAAGTTCACTCCCGAAGTGTCTAAACATTCATTTACTTCACCTGCCCAAGTCCTGATTTAGCCATGTAGATTTTATGGTAGGGTTCATAGGTAAAAGTATATTTTGGTCTTTGGCTTGCTGTTGCATTTGAGGAAGAAGAATAAGTTATTTGGCAAGTCCCTCCGCTATAGCCATATGCAGTTTGACCATAAATCATAATACCAAAGAATTGATTTGCTAACCCTTGGGCAACCACACTTGCCGGAATATAATAACTATACCAAGTTGAACCAACAGTCTTAATAATTGAAGTCCAGCCCGTGAAGAGGGCATCATCAGCTCCTTGAGCCCCAGCTGTCTGCCAAGCATTACCGCTTTTCCAATTGTTCCAAGTAACTTCACTTTCTACCCAATCTCTCTTTATGAGATATAATTTAGCAGTCCAATCTCCATAATTACTTATTGCATTAGCATATAACTCTAATTCTATATCCGATATTAATTTAATCTTCCGATTAAGAAGACTATTCCAAATCCAATCAAATCGAATTAGAGTAGCAGTTACTGGAGAATCAAAAATTAATATATTTGCACCTGTTCCAAAATTAGTTGTGGGAGTATTACTGCCTATATAAGTATCAATAGCTATCGTGTCATCTGGTTGATAATCTGTTACTGTTATTGCCATTATTCTGTAGACTGCTCAATCGTTACTTCATAATCTAAAGATATGGCGTTCTGACATTTAACCTTGAAGTATAAAGTTGTGGCAGCAAGAGCATAAGGAATACCCTCGCCCAAGACAAGAACGGCAACGTATTGAGAGGCCGAGTCTGCGGTTGAAAGGTCAAAAGTATATTCAGGAGAAATTTCAACAGTATATGCAGCATCATTATAGAACCTGAAATAGACATAGCCTGTCTCTTGAGCTCCACCAGTCTTTTCTACCTTTACCTTTCTGATTATTCCATATTGATACGCACCCGTAAGGCTTTTATCGGTTACCGTTGCGGCCGAGAAGGCTTGACTTGTGGCCGAAAGTCTTTTTAGTGTCGCTTTCATTTCATCTCTTCTTGCGGCATCGGTAGTGGCTGTTCCTAAACCAAGATTTTTAATCGGATTGGCTCCCATATCGATGCGGAAGCGGGAAATCCTGATGGTATGGGTGCCAACCTTTAAATCTCCGCATTTGAGACAAACCCGCAGTAAGGTGGGAGTTGGCCCCCCTCCTGCCTTAGCTAATAAAGGCGCCCACTGATGCCGACATGTTTTCATCATCATAACAATTTAAAAAAAGTTTTTCAACTAATGAATTTCCAAACTGCCGTCTTGGTTAACCGTTAAGATTTTCTTGCCGCTTTTGTTAAAAAAGACCAAGCCGTTATCTTCCTCAATAACCTTAAAATTTTTAAAATCTTGCCCGACTTTAAAATCCTCACCTTTGAAGTTTAAAAGGGGACCAAGCTTAGAACCAAGCAGGGTACCGACAAGAAGACTGCCTGTTCCGGTGGCCAAGAATTTCAAAAAATTTCTCCTGTCTTTAAGAAGATTTTTTTTAGGCTTTTTTTTCATTTTGGACAAGCTTTTTCCCTGCCTTGAGCTCATTTTTAATCTCTTTTACCTCTTTGAGCTCTTTTTCTACTTCCATTTTTCCCTTTTTAAACTCACCGGTGAATCTGCCTAAGGCCCTGCCTATTTCCGGGATTTTTCTACCGCCAAAGATGAGAATGATGGCAACAATGGCAATACCAATTATTTCTGGAAGTCCGATCATTTTTTATTTACCCGCCGATAGGCGGGACCTCCTTTTCTTTTCTGGACAATAATACTAACAATATAGCCCAAAAAATAAAGTCCTGTCAAGGGGAAAAAGAGGATGAGCATGGTAATGCCGCTGTTATCCGGGGTAATAACCGCTGTGAAGATTAAAATGATTAAGATGGCCCAGCGCCAATTTTTTTTCCAAAAATCAACTTTAATAATCCCAAAATAGCTTAATAAAACCATAAAAACCGGAAATAAAAAGATAACCCCGACCGCCACCATAAAAGCCAAAGTTAAAGTAATAAATTCATTGATGGCAAAAAATTGGATGACCCCCATGACTTTAGCAAAAGGATAAAGCAGCTTAAAAGTTAAGGGGATTAAAGACAAATACGCGAAAAGACAGCCGAGGCCGAAAAGAATAAGGGAGGGGATGAGGATTTTGGCAATCGTTTTTCTTTCGTGTTCATAGAGAGCTGGCAAGAGATATTTAATAATTTTATAAAGAAGAAAAGGAAGAGTAAGAATAAAGCCTAAAAAAAGAGCAACTGTCATTTGCGCCAAAAAGGGAGTCAGAGGATTGGTAGCGATTAGTTGCATGCCCTTTGGTAACAGATACTCTTGGATTTTATAAAAGAATTGGGCGGAAAAAGAATTTAAAGGCGAGGGGAGGATAAAGAAGAAAATGGTAAAGGCCAAGAAAACATAAAGCCAGGGAAGGAAAGTTTTTTTAAGTTCGTTTAATTCTTTAAAAAAATTCATGTTGATTCCAATCTATTATCTATTAATTATGATTTTTTATAAATAATTAAAATTTTATTCCTCATAAAGTTTCTTAATTGATTGGTTTGACCCTTAAGTCTCTTAATCTGATATCCCTGAAACGAAACTGATTGGCCGTCCAAACCAATTGGAAGTAGGCCTCTTCTGTACTCCAAGTTCCTCCCAAACCACCAATATCCCAGAATTTGATTCGCCAATAATAGGTGATGCCCTCACTGGGGGTCGAGCCGGCATAAGAAATATCCTGACAACGATTATCTTTCCCACAATTGGTCATTGATTGTTGGCCAGAATCCCAAATAGGACCTGTAAAGCCTTGATTATCAGCCACCTGAATTTGGTAGGCGTTGGCGGTATCACCAATATTGAGATCGTTGTAAATTGCAGAGAACTCCGGAGTATTGTCAGCGACATTGGTGGGATTAGTTTCACCTTCGGTTAGTAAAGAGGTAGGGGAACTGGGGGCGACATTGGAATCATCCCATCTGAGCATACCTGGGTCTGCCTCGTTAACGCCATCATCACCGTCAAAAGCTTCGCCGTCATAGTCTCCGGTGGAAGCATCAAAATCCCAATAGCCAGTGAGAGTATCACCAGTGCGATTGATATTGAATTCCGCACCCGCCCCATTATTATTAATTTGCACGCCGGTAAAAACAGCACTCGTACCTATGCCAATGACGGTTGAGGCGACGGTGATAAAGGCATCATCAGTCGCCACACCCCCCACTAAATTATTAAATGCCGTGTAATTCAAACTGGTGACGTTGGCAGAGGTCTGAATGTCAAGGCCTTTATTGCCGTCTAAATAATCAAAATCAGTATATTGGAAATTGATGGTGCTACCACTGGCCACGGTTATTCCATAACCGCCAGAACCACCTTGACGAGAAACAGTTGTTCGATTGGGGGAAATCGCTCCAATAGCCGCCAAAGTATCACCAGAATCAGCGGTAACATTGGAAGAAGGATCAATCCGAACGTCAACACCTCTTTCTGAACCACTAGTTAAATTAGTGCCATCAAAATCCTTGGCATAACTCCAATAATCATGATCAGGATTTTCAGCGGTTTGAGTATGATAATCTCCCCAAATGTATAAATCACCATTGGCATTAGCATGGTCTTGTGAATATAAGGAACCAGAAGCGTTGACCCAAAAAGTGCTGGCGGTGGAATTCCACAAACGGATATCAGTACTGGCCCCGATTTGTAAAATGGCATAAGTTGCAGCCGCCTGATTTTTAGTGCCAACCGTATAGGGTGTACCGGATTTAAGATATAAAACCGAATTAGAATTCCAAGTGATATCATCAGCTTCAGCGTCAGCGACTGAGTAAGTTCCATCAACCTCCACCGTTTTAGAGGCCGCAATTGCTAGTGAAGAAACATCAGTGATGGTTAAATTGCGAGTGGTGGTCAAATTATTTATTTGAATTGTCCAGCCGCCACTTGAGGAATTAAAAACCACGTCATAAAAAGTGGAGTTACCAGCATCAATCGTTTTACTGCCAGAAGTAGCATCAAAAGTGACTGCTCCGGAGTTGGCCGTAAAAGTTCCACTGTTACTGTAACTGCCGGCGATTTTGAAATCCTTACTTGATGAAGCTAAGAAAATACCTTGAGTACTAATAGTAAAGTTACCATTGATGTCAAAAAACCTATCGTTGGCCGCTTCGTTATCAAAGGTAATTGTTTGTGTCCCTGAATCGCCCAAAGTTAAAGTGCCGCTAGCTCCAATGATAATATCGCCAGTGCCGGCATTAGGGGTAATTTTACGAGCGTTGCTGGCGCTGGAATTATTAAATTTAAGATTATTGAAAGTCCAAGCATTGGCGTTGGAGCTTGAGCCAAAAGTTTTGTCGGTGGCCACGACTTGCTGGAAAGTCCCAGCGGTTAAGGTCATTGTCCCTGAACCAGTGATGTTGCCGTTGGCAGTAATTATTCCAGTACCACTACTTACCGTTAAGGTCCCATTGACAGTTAAATCATTAACAATGGCAAAGGTGCTAGTGGTGGAGGTAGAGCCGCTCACAATTAAATTGTAAAAGTTTAAAGTACCGGAGTTAGCAATCGAACCGCCGGTCATCGTGATAGTACTGCTAGCTCCTGGAGAGAGTTCTTTAGTACTGTCAACCGTTAATGTTCCAGAAACCGAAAAGTCAGCCGTTGGTTGTGAAGAAGGCGTGCCGGAAATCTTCAGTCCGCTAAAAACGAGAGTGCCAGAATTGGTAATGCCCCAACCAGTGCCGGTCATAGTGATGGTTCCACCGCCAGGGGAAAGATTTTTGCCGCTACTAACGATTAAGGCTCCGGCGACTGAGAAGCTTGAGCTTGGCTGGCCGGAAACCGAAGGAGTTTCGGCAATGGTTAAGCCAGAAAAAGCCAAAGTGCCAGAATTGGTAATACCCCAACCAGTGGTCGCCATGGTGATGGTGCCGGTGGAAGCAGAAAAACTACCAGAAACATTGAGGGTTTTATTAATAGTAAAATTGCTGGCGGTGGTGGCGGTTCCAGAAACGGTGAGATTATTAAAGACTAGGTTAGTAGTGGCTCCACCATTATTGACAATGGAGCCACCAGTCATAGTGATAGTTCCATCAGTCGGAGCTAAAGTTTTACCATTATTGACTGTTAAAGCTCCATTGACAGAAAAACTCGAGGTTGGTTGACCGGAGGAAGAAGGTGTTTCAGAGATAATTAGCCCCTTAAAAACCAAAGCCCCGGAATTGGTAATAGCCCAACTGGTGGTGGCCATGGTAATAGTTCCATCTGAAGGAGTCAGATTACCGCCAGAAACATTTAAAGTCCTGTTGACCGTAAAGTCGCTTGAGGTGCTTGGGCTACCAGTAACAGTGAGGTTATTGAAAACTAAATTAGTCGTTGCTCCCCCACTGTTAACAATCGAACCACCAGTCATGGTAATCGTGCCATCAGTCGGAGCTAAAGTTTTACCAGAGTTGACGGTTAAAGCGCCATTAACCGAAAAGTCATTGGTAGGTTGAGGTGAAGGTGTGCCATCAATGGTTAAGCCTTTGAAAACCAAAGTGCCGATTTTGGTAATACCCCAACTATTCCCAGTCATGGTAATTGTGCCCCCCGAAGGAGAGAAATTAGCCGAAGTATTAACGGTTAAAGTTGCGGCCAAACTAAAAGAAGCCGAAGTACTGACGGTGGCGGAAGCAGCGATGGTTAAACCCTGAAAAGTTAAGTTTCCGGAATTGACAATGGAAGAACCATGATCCATGGTGATAATACTGCCAACAGAAGGGGCGAAAGTTCCACTCACGGTAAAAACTCCACCAATAGTAGCTGAATTGCCGGTGATAATTGAACCACTAATGGTTAAATGACCATAGATGGTATTGGTTAAAGTTTGACCAGCGGCGGTGTAATCAACGGTTAAATTAGTTAAGGTTTTGCCCGAAATGGTGTATTGAGAGGCAAAGTCAGCCGTGGTGTCTGTACGGGTGACATTGACCTTACCAAATCCGGTGAGCGTTCCACTACCAGAGATAACTACTCCTGCTGCCGGATTTAAGATGGCGCTGGCATTAACCGTTAAATTGCCACCTGAAGCGACACTAAAGTTGGTACTAACGGCAATGGCTGCAACCGTATTGGAGATGGTTAAGTTTTTAAAGGCGGTAGCACTGCTACCGTTGATGGTTTGAGCTGTAGTTCCATTTAAGGTGACGGTCGAAGTATCGGCGTTAAAAGTTCCGTTGTTGGTCCAGTTATGAGCCACATTGTAAGTAGCATTGCCAACTGAAGTTAAAATCCCGGTAATCGTCAAATCATAGGTGGCGAGGGTTTCTGTATTATCAATGGTTAAAGTATTACCAGCTAAAACATCAATCTTTTCATCAGCGGCAATACCTCCAGGGTCAATGGTTAAAGTAGTGCCACTAACTTGATGGATGATATCCGTGGTTTTAGCATAGTCATAAAGACCAAGGTTGGTGACAGTCACCGTGGCACTATCACCGGTGGAGCCAACTGAAAGAACATGTTTGTTTAAAACCATACCATCAATGTTGCCTGAACCATCATATTCGGTTACACCGGTGGTTTTATTGGCATTAGTGGCCCCGGTCACCCATGTGGTGACAATATCGTTAGAGCTTGGTTGAGAGATGCTGGTAAATTGCCAGGTCCCAGAAGAAATAGGGGCTGTAGTTCCGGTTTGAATGTTACCATTAAAAGCGATGGCAACATTGCCACTGGTGACATCAGTTATGCCGGAGATATTAATTTTTGGGGCATGGTATTGGATTAAATAAACATTTTTATACAAAGGCCGGTTGTCAGTATTAGCATCAGCGGTGGTATCCGCCGGACCGCTGTTGCCACCCGAAGTGGCGTTGGTGGCTGCCGCGTGGGTATGGCCTTGAACGTTAGTGTCCCGGTTGCTGGTGGCTGCTCCAACGCCAGTGCCGCTGTTACCACCAACCGTCCAAGTATGAGTATGATTATTAATGGTGTGAGTATGGGTGCCGCCGGAAGCATGGGTATGGGTTGAGGCCCCTCCAGTCGTACCAATATCCACATCCGTATTCGCCCCCTTGATAAATCTGCCAATATTGAGGTTGGGGGTACTGTTGGTGCCGTCACAAAGATACCAGGGAGAAGGAATGGAGGCGGTTGTTCCCGTCCAGATGGCAATAACGTTATCAGGCAAGCTTTCACTGCCGGTATCATTTTGAATGGTGTTAACCTTGATAAAAAGAGGCTCGCCATTGTTGGTTGCTCCTAAACCAACTCCACCAACTTCGGTCGCAACTTGTGAATCAGCGGTTAAGGTATGGGTGTGACTGGCAGGGGCGTAAGTCGTGCCGACGCCGCCGGTCGCTTCCTTAGAGTTGGTTTGGTCAGAAGAACTCCCGGTATGGATGTGAGCTGCTTCAGTGTGGGTGTGACCAGAATCAGTATGGGAGTGGCCGACAGCCCCACCGGTACCACCACCAGCTCCACCGGCTGTGGCTCCCTTGACGTATTGATTGGCATTGACTCTGTTCCAGCCAGTAGGAGCGGCACTGTAGTAAAAAGCCCAAGCGCCATTGGGAATGTTATTCGTGCCATTGGATTTGATAAAGATGACTGAGGTATAAGGTGGATTAGAGGGGGCGGTATTCCAAACACCAACACTGCCTAAGCTATTCTTGACGCCGGTGGCATCGTTGTTGGTGACGCTGCTGGTGCCACTATTCATTTGTGTGCCGTGGACATGGGTATCTGCTGCCGCCCCGGTTGAAGTTCCTGAATGGGGAGCAACATCTTCAGCCGCTTGGGTTGGCATGAGGTGAGTATGTCCAATGGTGTGGGAATGGTTCGGTGAAGTGTGAGAGTGAGTGGCACTCCCTAAAGCAGTGTTTGATTCAGGGTTAGTACTTCCGGTACCGATACCACTTTCAATAAAATAACCGTCCAACTCGGTTTTTCTTGACCAGCCGGTAGGCAGGCTTGTCGAACCAGGCCACATAACGATGATATTGGAAACAATGGCGTCTGAAGCCAGTTGCCAGGCCCGGGATTCTTGAAAATTACCAATGGTTAATGGCCCTAATTCAAAAAAGTCAGGACTTTTTTCCGGCAAATCAAAACGGTAGCCCAGATGAATTTGATCGCCTTTTTTCAAATTAACCTGCCAGCTTAAGATTTTTTGGCCATCTTTTTCCTCTAAAGCATCATAAGGTGGATAATCTAAAGAGGGAGAAATAACCAAAGCACTGGGGATTTTTTCTTTAATCAAGCCTTGAAAATCTTGGTTGGCGGTAATTTTTAAATCAACCGGATAAGGTTTGGGCGGATAAATCCGTGTCGAAAGATTTCTTTCAATATCAAAAGGGCTATTTTCTTGGACATCAAAATAACTTTCAACAGACTTAATCCCGTTTTTGGTTTTGGCATCAAGACGGAGTTGATAACGGCCAACGCCTTCGGCCGGCAAAGAAGCTTCGTAATCCGGCTTGGTTGTTCGGTTATGAATTTCACATTCGGGATTAACGATAATAGTTTTACCTTCGGTGGAAAGTTTTTCTTCCCTGACTTCGCCTTGCTCATTTAAATGGGTGATTTTCAACTTTAAATCGGCATCGCAAACCGGCAAGCCGGTTTCATCCAAAACAGCCATATCAAATTTGACTTGCTCACCCGGTTTAAAAATTGACTTATTGGTATTAATGGCCAAAACACCCCATGAAAAATCTTTGGCCTTGGCCTGGTTGATTTTGAATTGCCGAAGGCCAAAATAAAAACCAGCACCAAGTAAGATTATCGTGAGCATAAACGCAAAAATAGTTCTCTTTTTCATTATTTTTTTCATTTAAAATTCAAGCCACAAGAGATTGTCTTGGGTTTCCTTAAGCAAGCTCTCATCGGCCCGGCCGGAACTGATAACTTTTTGCCAGGCTTCTTTGGCTTTTTTGATTTCACCTTTTTTTTGGTAGATTTCACCTAGCTTAAACCAGGCATAGGCATATTCAGGATTAATATCGATAGCTTTTTGGTAAAATTCCTCGGCTCTTTGCGGATTGGCCGTAGCCAAACTAATCAAAGGAAAAGTATAAATGTCGATTAAGGCTGGTTCAGCCCAGTCATCAGGATAGGTTCTTTTGACCTTTAAATTCTGATATTTGTCATAATAAGATAAAACTTCTTTTTCCTCTTCGGGCTGGGTTCTAAACTCGGCTCCAGGTGGCAGATAAATTTGGGTGAGACCGATAAATTGGAAATGTTCCGGGTCGTCAAGATTAATGCCATATCTTGGCAAAGAATCGTTTTCAATAAAAATAACTTTCCTTTTTTCAGAATTAAGGTCAAGAAAATCAATGAAATATTGCTCCGGATTTTCTGATTGGAAGGGAGGAAAAATAATTTCCGGATAGTGGGTTTCGATTTCTCGGTGCCACCAAGGTGGGTTGGAAATTAAAAACCCATCAATTAAAAAAGCAACATCCGGTCTTTGACCAAGAGCGTATCTAGTATAAAAAAGGACATTGATGGTGGCATCATTGCCAAAAATTAAAAGACTGTTCTGGGGGGTGTTTAATAAAATATCTTGAGCCAAATATTCGCCAAAATAATTTTTTCTTTGGTTAACTTTTTTATAGTTTGATATAAAAACAACCAGAGGAACAATAAGAAAAAGAATTAAAACTGGTAATTTTATGGTTTTAGTTTTAATCCTATTCAAGGAATCTTTTATCAATAGTAGTCCATAGGTAATCAAAATAGTTAAAAAGATACTGGTGATGATTTGGAAACGCTCCAAATATTGGATTTGGTAAAATTCATTAAAGGGCATGCCTGAGTAATAAGAAAGGAAGAAACCTACAACTGAAATAATAAAAAGGGAATGGAAAAAAAGCGGTCTTTGAACTTTAAAAGCTTTAAAAAGTCCAAGTAGAACTAATAGAACTCCTAAAGCAGAAAAACTCGATAACCAGAGTTTTAACAAACCAAAACTTTGAACGCTGAAAGTGACTTTTTCTGAAAGGGTGGTTAACTTGAAAGAACCATAAGAAGCTCGAGTAACCAGCCGATAGAGTCCATGAAGCGTTTGTGGGTTTTCCCAATTCATCAAGGGAATTTTATGGGCGACGATAAAGATGTAAAGATAAGGAAGAAAGCCAAAAGTTAGAAACAAGAAAGCCAGCAAATAGTCTTTGGTTTTTAAATCTCGCCACATTTTGGCCACCAAAAACCAAACCAAAAGAGGGAATAAAGTAACCAAAATGACGCCTTGGTGGTGAGCCAAACCAAAACCGGAAACAACCAAAAGCCAATAAAAGAATTTTTTGTTTTTGTTTTGCAACCAAAGTTGGAAAAGAAGAAAAATAAGAACTGTAAACAAAGCAGTTAAACTAAAGACTTCTGAAACAATAGCATTCTTCCAGAAAATCTTGGAAAAAGCCAAAATCATGGTACTGATAAAAGCAATCCAACGGTTTTTGATGAGATTTTTAAGTAATTGGTAGAAAAGAACCAAGGTGATTGAAGCCAAAAAGGCCGCGGCCAGGTTGGCTTTGTAAGCAGGGTTGCCAAAAGGCAAAAGTTGAAACAATTTCAGAATTAGAATAAAAAGAGGATAACCTGGCGGATGGGCAAAACCGGAAATAAAGGCCATGGTTGGATATTCTCCAGCATCGGCGTAAACCGAAATCGTTGGGCAAAGAGTATAAAGATAAACCCCGAAAGGAATAAGAAAAACTAGCAATAATTTCAAAATTTCAGAATTTTTAATTTTTAATAAATGATTTAATTTCAAATTTTTAAACTTTTTAAACATTTTTTCCTTTTAATGAAGAAATAATTTTTGAGAAAATGAAAGTTAACTCTTGAACTTCTTTCCAAAGCTCTTTAGCTTTATCTCTTATTTCTGGATTACTCTTGACTATCATTCGAAGCCAGAATTTTGTTTCATTGGTTTCCTTTTTACAAATGTAGATTTTGTTTTTAAAATCCTGTTTACTACTAGCACCATTAGCTTCACAATAATTAGCGCCAATGCTAGTAGCTGATCTTATTATTTGAGAAATAATCGGCTTATTAATAGTATTTATTTTGATACTTTTACAGAATCCAATGATTTCTTCACCGAATTTAGCCGTTCTTTCCTCTAAGTCGTATTTTTGATCTGTTTTAATCATTTTTGAGCTTGCGAAAAAACAAGCTATGCTTATTATGTAATTTAAAATTGATTAGAAATTTTTAAATTTAAAATTTTAAAATTAGTTAACTATCCACCAGTTAAATTTAATTTCTTTATTAATCGGCGTATCAATGGCGACTTTAAACCAACCGGGCATCACCTCGGAGGTGTTCTCAGTGTTCTCTGTTGCTTTCTTAGCCTTAACATAAAGAACCTTGTTCTCGGTCGAGCTAATTGAGGTGATATAAATCAAGGTATTTTCTGTAACAAAAGGTGATTTAATAGTAATTTCCATCTCATTAGCTGGTAGGGTAGCTTGGCCGGCAGTGGCATTGGTTTTGATTTCCGTTGGGGTAATAATTTCCGTCGACTGGCTGGCATTGGCGGTGGCGATGTTAAGTTTGGCAAAGGTGGCGCTGCCTGAAGCATCGATTGAAGCCACGGTTTGACCATCGGTTCCTTTGACCAGGAGTTTGCCAAAGCCACTACTCACCCCAGTATCACCTTCCAGGTGTTTTGGGGTTGAGCTAGGCACACCTGGAAGGTGTTCTCTCGCGTTTGCTAAGTCTATTACCAGGTCTTGTTCTGGCAAAGGCCTTAGGGTATTGGCAGCCAAATTGCCTTTCACCGTCACATCTCCGCTCACAGTGAGGTTGCCTGAACTGTCGATGACTATCTTGCCTGCAAGAATATCAATTCCGCCTAATCCCAATGAATTTAGATAGAGTGTTCCAGATAGTGAGTTTATCGAACTGTCAGCTAAAGCTAAGGTGCCGCCGATATTTAGAGAACCGGCAATGGTAGTATCAGCAAGAGAAGTATTACCCAAAACGGTCAAGCCATCACTAGAGATTAGTGATTGGGGATTAGTATTTGGTGGTAAGCTAATATTTTCTGCCAAGACAGCTTGCGAAGTAGCTTCAGGTGAAGAAGCAAGGATTTCATTAACCAAGGCTTCAATTTCTTCTTCAGAAAGAATGGCGGAAGGAGAAGCGGTTTCTTCTAAACCAGCAGATTCAGTTGCTGACTGATAAATATTGGTGATATTCTGAGTAATGGAGGTTGCCCCTCGAGTAGCCTCGGTGTAAACCCCAATACTGGCCGCCAATAAATCCCCGAATTTACCATGTTTGGTGATGATTTCATCAGCATAAAGCGTACCGGTAATCGTCGCTTCATTAGCTGATAAGGTTCCGGCGAAAGTTGCATTTCCTTGAGAATCAATACTCGCCACTTCCTGCCCCTCTTTACCTTTGATGATTAATCTACCAAAAGCACTTTCCGAAGATTCAGTTGGAGTTTGAAGATTGATGACGATGTTACCACTTTCGGTGGCAGGACTAATTTCCGCCAAACTGATTCTTTGAGTTTTAATTTCTCCAATTTCTGCCACCGGCGAAATCAGCCCCTGGGTTTCAATTCTTCCTGCCCTAATATTAGCAGCGATTAATTCCGAAAAAGCCCCAATCTTTTGGATAATTTCTCCTGTTTTTTGATTGACAAGTTTGAAAATTGAATCATTAGAAATTGATTGGAAATTGGAAATTGGAAATTGGAAATTGTTCTCATCAGCTAGTAGACCAGAATAAGTCGCGTCTTGAGAAATAATTCTTAAATCACCACTATCAGTAAGGAAAACATCCGGATCATACAAACCAAAATTAATAAAGAGCATAATTGTTTCCTTACAGGTAGGAGTGGTAATATTGCCACTAGAGGAGGCTTCGTTTTCTAAACCGGTGTTTAATTCTTCCTCAGGAAAACAATCCCAATCTTCTAGTGCTTTTCCAATCATCGGGCCTGCCTTTTCCGCCCTCATTGCCTTACCAGGTTGCTCAGAAGAAGTAAGATAATCACCAATTTTAATTTCAGCTGAACTTGAAGCGATTTTCACCGCCACTTGACCAGCCAAGGCCATGATTCGGTGTTGTGTTAGGTCATCTTGGCCCCCGCCGGCGACAATTCCCGGAGAATCACTAATGATTCCCGCCAAAGCCGGATCATAAGGAATTTGGGTTTTACTAAATTTTTCTGGTTCTGGACCAACCCTCATCAAATCACCCTGTTGGTAATCATCAGGGTTGCCTATAACCTTGACATATTCGCCAATATCAGCTAAACCTCCAGTGATTGATCCTCGCGCCCGCAAAGACACACCCGTTGTTAATCCAGTAGTACTTCCAAAAGCAACAATAGTGGCTAAAGCACTGGGTAAAGTGGGATAGCTTGGATCAATAACCACTAACTTATAAGCTGGACTCGTCGTCCCAATGCCGACGTTGCCAAAAAATGTAGCCGAAGTTCCGCTGGCGGCTGGATCAACAAAATAATTGCCCTCACCAGCGGTATCAACAAACCTGGCGGCATTGACATAATTATCCCCATCAATGGTCACCCCACCTGAGTTAAAAGAGGCCGTACCGGCGACATCTAGTTTATACGACGAACTAGTGGTTCCTATCCCAATATTGCCGGTCGTGTCAATAAACATGGCGTCGGTTGAGCCCACCGCCATTTTAATTGGGCGGGCGATGCCGCCGATAGATTGAGTGGCTAAGGTTAAAACCCCCTTGGAATAATCAAGGGCGATGGTGATTTGAGATAGGGCAGGAGTCGCGGAAACACTAGTTGTTTTTAATCCAAAAGCGAAATCCAATTTTGTCGTGGTTCCGGAAACAAATCCACCCGTTTCTTCCCATTGAAGATCACCAATAGCGTTAAAGTTTGTCCCTGTCATTTGGTTGGCGGTTACTTGGAAGGCTTGGTCTAAAGCCCCAAATTGGGTGTTAGTTGAGGCCGCTGTCCAGGTAATATCGGTTGCTCCTGCCGTAGTGTTGGAGTTATATTGCCAAATACTGGAATTATTTCTGGCAATAGGCCGCCAGCCGGAATCGCCAACGGTGGTATCGTAAATTTTCCAGGTTGTTCTGTCATCAAAGGAAACGGCATAATGAATTGTTTGACTGCTTAGGGTTTCTGTAATTATCCCGGAATTAATATCTGACCACAAAGAAGCATCTAATTGATTTGAGTCAGTCGTGCTGGTGGTATAGTAGGTGCTGGTAGGGTAATTACTGGTATAATTAGCGGTGGCATTGATGTTGACAACAATACCTTCGCCGTTAGCTTGGGTGGAAGTATAATAATTAAAAGCCACAAAAACTCTATCAGTATTAAACTTGGCGGCACTGATATATTCAGTTGTTCCTGAATTAAAAACCGTCTCTGAACCATAGGAAATAGTGGTCCCTGTCACCGAAGCGACGATGGTCGTGCCATAATCTGAATTACCGTTATCGTCATAGGCAATAAGAGCCTTGTCTGTATCCAATTGGGTGGTGGAGATATAATAACTGGCGGCTAAATTAAAAACCACTTCTCCCCCTGGATAGGTAATCGTTGTTCCGGAAACCGAGGCGACAATCGCTGTCCCGTAATCCGAATTACCATCGTCAGAATAGGCAATAAGGGCTTTATCAGTGGTTAATTGAGTCGCAGAAATCTCATAGGTAGTTGCTGAATTAAAAACCACTTCTCCCCCTGGATAGGTAATCGTTGTTCCGGAAACCGAGGCCACAGTGGCCGTTCCGTAATCCGAATTACCATTGTCGGAATAAGCAATAATAGCCTTATCAGTGGTTAACTGAGCGGCAGCGATTTGGCCAGTAGTTGCTAAATTAAAAACCACTTCTCCCCCTGGATAGGTAATCGTTGTTCCGGAAACCGAGGCCACAGTGGCCGTTCCGTAAGATGAATTGCCAATATCGTTATAAGCAATAATAGCCTTATCAGTGGTTAACTGAGCGGCAGCGATTTGGCCAGTAGTTGCTGAATTAAAAACCACTTCTCCCCCTGGATAGGTAATCGTTGTTCCGGAAACCGAGGCCACAGTGGCCGTTCCGTAATCCGAATTACCTTCATCCGAATAAGCAATAATCGCCTTATTGGTGGTTAACTTTGCTGTTGAAATATAAGAAGTCTCGGCGGAATTAAAGACCGCTTCCGAACCATAGGTTATAGCGGTATCAGAAACCGAAGCCACAATGGCCGTTCCGTAATTAGAATTGCCCCCGTCTTGATAAGCAATTAAGACTTTGTTGGGATCAATTTGAACAACCGAGGTGTAGTTAGTTTTCGCCCCTAAATTAAAAACCACTTCTCCCCCTGGATAGGTAATGGTTGTTCCCGAAACCGAAGCCACAGTGGCCGTGCCGTAATTAGAATTCCCTTCATCTTTGTAAGCAATAATTGCCTTATCGGTGGTTAATTGAACCGCTCCAAGATAGGAGGTTGCCGCTGAATTAAAAACCACTTCTCCCCCTGGATAGGTAATGGTTGTTCCCGAAACCGAAGCCACAGTGGCTGTTCCATAATCTGAATTGTCGGCATCAGAATAGGCAATAAGAGCCTTGTCTGTTCCTAATTGAGCCGTAGAAATATCAAAAGTTGTGGCCGAATTAAAGACCGCCTCTCCCCCTGGATAGGTAATCGTTGCTCCCGAAACCGAAGCCACAATGGCCGTGCCGTAATTAGAATTCCCTTCATCTTTGTAGGCAATAATCGATATATCTGTTCCTATTGGTGTTGTTGAAATATAAGAAGTTGTGGCCGAATTAAAGACCGCCTCTCCCCCTGGATATGTAATCGTTGCTCCCGAAACCGAAGCCACAATGGCCGTGCCGTAATTAGAATTCCCTTCATCTTTGTAGGTAATAATACTTCTGTTGGTTCCCAGTTGGGCAGTAGAAATATAAGAGGTGGTAGCGGAATTAAAGACAGCTTCTGAGCCGTCGTAACTAATAGTTGTGCTTGAGACTGAAGCTACAATAGCGGTGCCGTAATCGGAATTACCACCATCATCATAAGCAATAATTGCCTTATCGGTGGTTAGTTGAGCGGCACTAAGATAATAAGTTCCGGTTGAATTGAAAATATATTCTAAACCATAGGTGATGGTGGTTCCTGAAACAGAAGCCACAATGGCCGTTCCATAGTCGGAATTGCCATAATCTGAATAGGCAATGAGGGCTTTATTGGTATCCAGCTTGGCAACGGAAATATCAGAGGTTTCAGCGGCATTAAAAACTGCTTTTGTGCCATAACTAATCGTTGTCCCGGAAACCGAGGCGACAATCGCCGTCCCGTAATTTTGATTATCATAATCTTCATAGGTAATCAAAACTTTGTTGGGATCAATTTGAGCCACAGAAACATTAGAGAAATAGCCAATCGCACCAGACCCGCTGGTGTTGAAATCCTTTTTATTGACAAAATCATTTAAAACTAATTGCTCCAGAGTACTAAATTTTGTGCCATAAAGTTGCCAACTGCCGGAAGCAATGGCATCAGTGTTGGTAAAATCAGTGGTGACTAAAGCAGTAATAGTCGAGGAAGCCCCAGGGGCCTCGGTAAGGGTGGCAATGCCGCCGTTACCCACAACTCGATTGCCCTGTTTAACTTTAGAATTAGCATTCCAATTGCCAGAGCCCAAAGTTAAGATAATTGTTCCTGTGGTTGCGGAAGGGGTAAGAGTGGTGGAATAGGCGAGGTCTTCTTGAGAGAAGGTTGACTCATCAGCTGGTTGAAAATCTAAAGAACTGTCTGTATTAGGAAGGGTATCATAGGTTAATTTTCCAACCTCGTAGTTAGAATCACTGACATATTTTCCGTAGATATTGACATTATCAGAGAGATTAACGTTTTGCCACCTGGCTGATGCCGTACCAATGTTTTGAGCGTCATCGGTTCCAGGAAGCAGACTACCGGCATTGGTCAAGGTTAGTCTGGTTGTTCCGGAAGCGGAGGCGGTGAAAATATCATTTGTCCCCGTTTCATTGAAGACAGCTAAAGCTTTACCGGTGTTACTACCGGTGACATCAAGTTTAGCTCCAGGGGTGGTTGTGCCAATCCCTACATTTCCTTGGATAATCACCCCATTTGTAGGAGAGGTTAAACCAAGACCAACATAACTATTTCCTAAAACAAGCCCACCATTGATCGATAGAGAAGCTTGAGGATTAGTTGTCCCTATCCCCACATTACCGGAGGAATCGATGGTCAAGCGGCTCGCACTATTGGTAAACAAAGAGAGTTTATCGGTGGCCAAGGTATCCAGGTAGGTATTGGTGCTGTCTTGGAAGGTAAACTTGGTGCCCTTAATCTCACCGACTACCTCCAAGGCAGAAGCAGGATTAGTTGTCCCTATCCCCACATTGCCTTGAACAATCAAACCATTGGCGGGAGCCGCAATTGAAGCATAAGTGCTACCGATAGAACCTGCCCCGCTGACCGAGAGTTTATTAACCGGATTAGTTGTTCCAATCCCCACATTCCCAGAAGAGTTGACAAAAAGACCGGTTTGGCCAGCAGCCCCCCTAAGGTTAGTGGTGCCGGCAACATCCAGGTTAGAGGCAGGGCTGGATGTGCCAATTCCTAGATATTTACTGCTGTCATTCCAGAAAAAATTGGCGGGATTGACGGTCAAACCTGAAGCTCCTTGAAAAATAACCGAACCTTGGGTAAAACCAGGATTAAAAGTGCCATTGAGAGTTCCGTACATTGTTCCATCAACTTCCAGATTGCCATAAACATACAAATCCTCATTAGCCGATGGATGGTCAAAAGAATAGCCAGTGTCGGGAGCCAGATAAGCATCTCCGCCCACCAGATGGAATTTTGCATCAGGACTGGTTGTCCCAATACCAACATTATAAGAAGTTAAGTTTGGGTAAAGATTACTGCCGGATAGAGCCCAATAATTAGTGCCAATGTCTACCCAATCAGTGCTATTACAGAAATAATATTTGTTGGCCGCCGCATTATAATACATCTTGCCGGCCAGGGAAGCAGTACAGGTTCCAGCATAAGCTTGAACCTGTGGAGCTAAAGACAAAGTGCCAGAAATGGTGGCATCCCCGGCAATATCTAACTGGGTACTGGGAACAGTTCGGCCAATACCAATTTTGGCGACATTAATGAGATTATCCATGGCCAGGCTGATATTGCCACCAGCGGCATTAATAGTGATGTCACCCAAAGTATTATCAATCAAAGAACCACCAGAACCATAAAAAGTACCCACACCACTCTTATCAACCGAAAATTTTTCACTGGTATCATTCCAAACCGAGAATAATTTAGCCCCAGACGTTGTATAGGAGGGGGTGACTAACTTGAAACCAATCGCTGAGCCACTGTCAGCAACTTGTGAAGTAAAGATGCCAGAAGCGGTAATCAACTGGCCGGTGTAATCAATGGCAAATTTTTGCGAACTATTAACATCAAGCCTTAAGAGATTACCCGTGAAACTTGCACCAGTATTTACTAGTAAAGCATTTTCTGATCCATTTAAACCATTACCGAGAATAGTTGCTCCAACGACCTGAAGAGCGGTCGTGGGATTGGTGGTGCCAATACCGATATTCCCCTGGACAATTAAACTGTTGGCTGGGGCTGTTAGACCAGCGTAGGTACTGCCAATGGAAACTGCTCCAGCCACTGAAAGTTTGTTAACAGGATTAGTTAAGCCAAGACCAACGTTATAGGTAGTCGAGGTAGGATAGAGGTTATTGCCAGTAAGACCCCAGTAATTGGTACCACCGGTTTGTGCAACCCAGGTTGGATCAGCACTTGGCCCATTGGCTTGAAGGACATAACCAGCCGTGCCAGCTCCTAAGGTGTTCATAATCCCTGGACCTGAGAAGTAGGGGAGGGCTCCTTGCAAGACCGAAGCCCAATTCTGTCCCGTGCCACCGTATTGAACAGCAATGTTATTCCCATTCCAGGTTCCAGCGGTAATGGTTCCAGAGTTGATACTCAAACCATTAAGAGTATTGCTGGTGGCCGCGGTCAAAGTCCCGGAAGTTGAAAGATTACCAGAGGTATCAATAGCCAATTGGTTACTGGCTCCGACATTAAAGAGGGAAGTTGGGTTGGTGGAACCTATTCCAGTATTCCCTTGAACAATGAGTCCATTGGCCGGAGCGGCTGACAAAGCATAGGTACTACCAATCGAAGCATTGCCAAAGACGGATAATTTACTGCCTGGGGTGCTGGTGGAACCAATGCCTAAACTTCCTCCTGGCATTAGAGCTAAATTACTGGAACCACCGGTGATGATTTGGTAAGGACCGGCGGAGCCAAAGGTAATGCCAGAGCCATTGCCGGTTAAGTTGATGGCAGCAGAGTTGGCGTAAGAATTGGTGAACTGATTGTTCATGGAAATAGTGGTGACATTGGATAAGGCTCCAGAGTTGATGATGAGGTTGTTAATGGTGTTAGTGGAGGTGGGAGCAGAGATGGCCCCTGTAGTTGTTAAAGTCCCACCTAAATAAGTATTCCCAACGACATTTAAAGTATAGCTTCCAGGATTGGTTGTCCCAACCCCAAGATTACCAGAAATGTCAGTATTGCCGACAACCGAAAGTTTGTTAGCCGGTGTTCCAGTGGAGCCAATGCCCACATTGTAGGTCGTCAAGTCCGGGTACAAAGAAGTGCCTACCAAAGTCCAAGGTCCAATACTAGAGGCATCCGCCCAGTTTGGGTTAGCACTTGGCCCATTGGCTTGAAGGACATAACCAAGTGTGCCAGCCCCCAAGGTGTTCATGATACCGGTGCTGGAGAAGTAAGGTAAAGCTCCCTGTAAGACTCCTGACCAATTTTGTCCCGTGCCGCCATATTGTGGAGCAATGGCTGTTGATTGCCATTGGCCACCAGTGATATTTCCCGAGGTATTGACCTTAAAGGTATCGCTACTACCAGCATAAATTCCACCAGCAATATCTAAGGCATCAGCCGCAGTAGAAAGAGCTTTAAGAGTTCCTGCGGTCGAAGTATTGCCTTGGGCATCAACGGTAAATTTAGCTTCCCCCGGTTCTGTCCCAGCCTCCAATTTTAAAAGATTAAAATTAACCGAAGTATTGCCAACATAGCCATAAAAAAGATTATTGTCTTCTTTGTCCCCGGAAGTGCCAAAATTAGTCCCACCTTGATAGTCTAAAAGATTACCGGTTGTTGCTTGAGAGATGAGATTAACTGTTCCTGTGTCACCCTTTGGTGCAATGGTGATACTGCCACCGACGCCGGTACCAGCTTGAATCGTCACTCCAGTTAGGCCTTCAATGGCAAAAATCCCAGAGGTGGCTTGAATCATGGGTGAGGCACCGGCAATGAGGATATCACCGGCATTATTAATATAGGGGATTGACTTAGCGATTGTCCCTGGCGGATAACCTTGGAGGGTTTCGGCATTCAAAGCATAACCAACAGTGGCAACCTGAATTCTGGGAGTCATCTCATTCTCCTCCGAAGCAACCTTGACGCCCAAATAAATATTTTGGTTTTCGGTAAAAACCGAAGTCGGGATTAGGATAGCTGAAGGGTAGGTACATTCCGGACCAGAAATTGTGCCTAAAAGTAAAGAAAAGATACCGTCTTGATCAGAACTGATCGTGCAACTCGAGGTCCATAAACAGTCCTCACCCGGATCGCCCTTACAATCTCCTTCGGTTCCTTCTGAAGGAACTTTCCAGAGTTTAAAGGTGATATCCGTGTAGCCACTAATCGGATTGTCCGAAGAATCAGTCAAACGGCCCTGAAAAGACAGGAAGCGATTGGGAGGAGTTAGTTCTTCTGGATAAGCCAAAGGTGAAGGGGCTTTTTTGAAAAACTGATCATAAGCGCCAAAGCCTAAAGCCGCGCAAAAGATAATTAAGATCGCCCAATGGAAATATTTGGTAATTGGTATACTTTGATACTTTTTGTAGGCATTTGATAATGATAATTTAACCTTATTTGGGGTATATTTGAGTTTTTCTGGTTGACCTTCAGGGAGAAAAGGATTTTGTTCAAGGTAACCGAGTTTATTGGCCCATTCGCAAAATTTCCTAATCGAAGAGACCCGACGTTTAACTGTGGCTGGGGAAAGATTTAAATCATCAGCCAATTTTTTTTGATAGGCGAGGATTGATTGTTGATTAATTTTTGACCAAATTTGGTTCATGAATTTTAGCTTGATGACGGGTGTATAATAAAAATGCGGGTACCAAAAAAGGCGGTTAATTTGGCTCCCCCCACGTTGACCAACTTTCAAGGTCCCGCGATGTTGTTAACTAGCTTCGACTAACCAACTTAAAAAATGCCTCAAATCAGATAAATAATTTTTAATTGTCAGTGGACTGACTTTTTCTTTTTCAAGATGTTTTTGAAAATTCCCCAGGATTTGGATGTTGGCGTCTTTATCTTTGACTATCTGGCCTGAATCGGCATTGATAATTTTATCGGCGGGATTGGCCGTTAGCCAACCTTGACTAAGACCAAACTGGCCAAATTTCCGCAGGGCGGATAAACGGCGATTAAGAGTAGAAAGGGGAGTTCTGCTTTGCAGAAGGTCGGCCTTATATTCATTGAGGGTTTCTTCGGTAAAGAGACCAAATATGGCTTTGCCGACAATTTGGTATTTGATACCTGTTTTTTGAGCCAGCCATTCCAAGAAATGATTGACGTCAACAACATAATTTTTGACGGTGACGGGTGAAACCCTTTGAATTTGAAGATAGAGTTTAAAAAGTTCGGGCAGTAGCATGGTTTTAGAGAAATAGCCAGATAAAAGCGCCGGCAAAAATTAAAAGCGCCACGCCAGCTTCGGCAAGACCGGAAAAATTGCTTTGTCGCTCGAGAGTGTAATTTTGGCTGTACTTGGTCATCTGTTTATTTTGAGTTTTACGAAAAACAAGCTATGCTTATGATTAATTTCCGCAAGACTTCGTTTGAGCGTAAATTATATGGATTATACAAAATTATATTCATACTACTACTATAATAAAGATTTTCCGAAGCTGTCAATAGGGAGAATTAATCGCTTTTGATGTCTTTAGATGAGGTTTAAAAGAAGGCTGAACTAAACTATTTTATATTTTCACTTTGTTTTTCACTGACGATAATTTCCGCACAAATGCGAGAAATGATACAACAGAAGATATCAAAAAACATCAAATTTTAAACGCAAACTTGAGGTAATCAAAAAGAAGTACTTGAGATATTATGATATATTAAAGTTTTTCTATCTGAATATAATCCTATAATTTAATTTTTGAATTCAATTGAAGAATTTTTCTAAAAAATATTTTTTGTTTTAAAAAAACTTGGGAACAACTTGATAGAAAATAGAGGTTAAAAGTGAAAAAAATAATGATATCCTAGAGTAAAAGAGAATGTGTTTTAATTGGCAGTTGAATTTTTATTTGCTAAGAATAAAGATAATCAAAAAAAGTTTTTTGTTAAGGCCAAAAGATAAGTGGCTATTGTTTTTTTATTTAACTTGGTGAAATATTTTCTAAATATTTTCAATATCCCCTAGTAGGGTGGTTATTGACAGTTAAAGGGCTTTGCGTTAAGTTGGAATTAATGGAAGATGTCCCAAGAGTATCAGGAGAAACAAGAGAATTAAGAGAATTAGGAGAAATAAAAAGGTCAAGAAGGGGAATAATCTTGGCGATTGTCATTTTATTGATACTTCTTTTTTCTTTGGGGGCGACCGTTGTCTTTATCCGCCAACGAACGACTTTTTTTGGTCGGGCTTTTATTCCTTCGACAAGCTCAGGGGGGGTGGCTTTGGAAAATTCTTATCTTTTTGCCTCACCCTTATCGGCTCAAGCTAACAGTAAAGAAAAAATTCGGATTACCATTTTTCTTTTAGACTCCCAGGGAAGAGGAGTTTATGGGAAGCCTGTTTTTTTAGGACAGGATGAAAGGCTGGAAACTACCGCTATTCAGGCGGTGACAGATGAATTGGGAAGGGCGATCTTCGATGTGACAGCTAAAGTTCCCGCTGAATATTTTATTGAAGCCAGGGTGGATAATCAGGTCCTTCCCCAGAGGGTGAGAGTAAGTTTTAGGTGAGACGGGAAACTAATTGTTTTCTCTTTTTGTAAACCAGCAAGGCCACAATAACTATTAATTCTATTAAAACTGCCATTAGCCAAAAAAATGGCTTTAAAACCCCCAAAACAGCCCTTAAAAGACTGATGACTTTGCTCCAGAACCATTCTAGCCATGATTGAATTTTAAAGTTTAAAGTGTTGCTTTTGGGGGTGGGTGAGTTTTGCCAGATTGCTCCGGCAAAGATTTTCCAATTAGCTTTTTTGATAGTGGGGAGATTAAATTCAAAACGGCCGTTTTGGTCGGCCTGAGTTTGGTATTGAGGTAGAGTGTAGGCGAAAGCTTCGGGGATAAGGCGGGAAATGAAAGATTTTTTAGCCGCATCATTGGCCAAATAAATAATAACCTCAGAGTTGGGGATGGTTAAGCCTTCGGCGACAATCTGTTCTTTGGGGAGAAAACTGCCTTTGGCTAAAGTGAAAGTCGGCGGCAGTAAAACCGGGCCAATATTAATATTAAATGGTTCGGTCGGCAAAGGCGGCAAGCAATTGGGGAAGGAGATTCGGCTTTGAGTATCAATCGAAGTTAAACAGAGCTCCGGGTATTGGGGATTAGGTCTAGGCAAGAAAATGCGATCAAAGAAAAAATAGCCGTTTTGCCCGGCGATGACTTCCTCGGAAACCCGTTGGCCGTCCAATTGGACAAGAGCATTGGGTGAAGTATAGCCAAAAAGAGTTAATCTCGACTCACCAATCGAAGCAGAAACAGTGATTTCGTAGAGGAGAGGGTTTGTGATGGCTTGGGTAGGAGCGGGAAAACTAAAACTTAAAAAGACAAAAATTAAGAAGATAGCCAGCAAGGCAAGAATTTTGGTTTTCATCCATTTTTATTTCTTTTCTTCTACTTCTTCCAATTTTTCTTCCAATTCTTCAACTTTTTCTTCAAGTTCTTCGGCTTGTTTTTTTAAACGGCGATAGAGAACAGAAATAAGTAGGATGATAATGACGATGGCCAAGACAATAATGGCAATTATCTTCCAGGGGATAATCCAAGTAAAGACGGTGGCCGTCAAAATCTTGCCACTTTCTCCGTAAGCGGCATTTAATTCAATTTTATATTTGCCCAAAAGCCATTTTTGACCCAATTTATTTTCGTAAAGACGAGTGACATCAGGAAAAATATTTTGCTCTTTTAAAAGTTGTTGGTCAATTTTTTTACCAAAAAGACTATAAAGGGCAATGGTTCCTTTAGGTTTGATATGGTAATTACCTTTATTGAGAATTTCGGTTGTGACCGAAATCGGCCCGTATTCTAAGAAACGCGGCGCAGTCAATTGGGTCACATAGGCGTTTTCTTCAACCGGACCGGCCACTCGAAGAGAAACTAAAGCGGCAATTCTAATGGCAATAGGAGTAGTAGCTTCTTGAAGAGCCGAAGTGGTTGCTTCCTCTGGTAGAGTTCCCCCTGGTTCAAAGTAAATAGCAATATAGCGGCCGCCGGCTTGGGCATCCTGTGGAGCCGTAATTTTTGCCTGTATTAAAACTTTGTCTTTGGGGGCAATGGTGATTCGGTCATAGGGAAGCTCCACCCAAGAAGCCGCGGCAAATCTGGGGGAGATTTGAGTTGGCCCTTCGATGAAGGTCGGGGAACCCTCATTGTCTTCCACAATAAAATCGGCGACTTTTAAAATACCGGAAACCGGTTCCGTGCCTTGATTAAGAAATTTAACGATCACTGCACTTTTTTCACCGGGTTTGATGGTTAATTCCTGACGAGCAGGAGCAACGGTAAGCGGCAGGGAAACTTGAGCATTCGCCAGCCGAGAATGTACAATGTATAATGTACAATTTACAATTAAGAAAGCTAAGGTTACGAGGAAGATGCGGGCAGTTTTTTTTATCATAATGTTTTAATTTTACATTGTAAATTAAAAATTAAAAATTCTCCTAGAATATGGCCGTGGCCGTGTATTTAACTTTATTATAATAATAGCCGGCGGGCTGGGTGGCTGAGATAGCAATGCGGTAACAAACATAAACATCTTTGGAGCTAACCGGGCCGTTAGAAGCACAATTTCCTCCTCCTCCGCACATGATGGTGGCTTTGGTTTCAGGGACTTCCTGATCAGCAAATTGTTTGGCACAGAAAGCACCAGCTCCAGCGATCTCAGAACAAGGGTTATCAGAATTATAGACAAAAACAGCATCAGTATCAGCACCAACATTTTCTAAAGAGTAACCTAAGCCATGATAGGCGTCGTCGTCAGTCCAGTTATAACCAGTGGCTTGGTCGCAACCACTAACACTACAGGTGGTGTCCTGAATACAGTTATTGGCTTCGCCGGCGGTAGCTCCGATACCAATCGCCCCGTTTTTCCCCATTTGGTCATTTTCTTCAATCTTAACGGAGTAACCGGCGTCAGCGTTGGTGGAAACAGTTAATTGTTGAGCGCCGTCTTTAAAAGTGTCCGCTATTGATAGGGTTCCCCAGGGAACGGAATAGGCGGTGGTTGTAATATCCACCGCTGCTCCGCAGGCGGCCGTTCCGGCAGTAATCCCTTGAACTTGAAAGGTTAAAGTTTCATCCACAGTGGCGGAAACTAAAACCGCCTCTACTGGAGCAACTTTAGTGTTAACATCATCAATACCCAGATTAGCTGCATCTCTAGTTTGGACACCAATCGTGTAAGTGTCAGCTAAGCCTTGGATATGGCCGGAATAGATAGGGGCAGGATTAACCAAGCCTTTAGTGCCATCGCCGATGACCACGGTAAGGCTACTACTACCGGCAACTTCGGAGTCGGTGGTACAAACGACAGAATGACCTGCTCCGATACTTGCAGTGGCCTCGGTAATACTCCAATTAGCCCCGGTGGGGCAGGTGACATTGGCGGTCGTAATACCGTTAAAATCAAAGCCATTATTAACTGTGGAATCGGCCGTGTCTGGAGCACCGTCGTTATTATCAGAACCATTAGCAGGAATAATGATAATCACGTCGCCTCCAGCTGGAATGGCGTTAGCGGTGGTAAAGGTTACAGTTAAAGTTCCAGATTGAGTAGCATAAATCGGATCCGCGTCGGAAGCAGGAGCAGTTAGCCCGACACTTAACATAAAGGTATTATCGTCAACTACCGAAGCGACGGTTTTATTGCCATTGGGACCAACGGAGATAGTATCTTTGGGGAAAATGTGATTGGTATCTGTATCAGCAATATTGCCGGTTATTTTAATGTTGATGGTGGTGGCTCCAGCACTTGCTCCCGTCAAAACCTGACCAGAGAAAGACAAGCGGGAATTGGATAAAGTGGCGGAAGCGCTGGTTAAACTGGCTGAGTCAAGTTTGACTGGACGACTAAGAAAAAATCCTAAAAATAAAAAGAATACTAAAAGACCTGACAAGAAAACAAAGGTTTTTGTCCTTTGTTTTGACGATTGGTGAATTTTCATTTTTCCCCTAAATCAGTTTGTCAAAATTGTATGCTATTTGTCAATAGATAGTTTATGCCTATTTTGTCCCAGTTTGATGATAAAAACCAAAATAATAATAATGAAAAAAACAACCCCAAAAAGCTTTATGGGTAAAGCGATAAAATTAACTTGGGCCGCATAATCGTTGCTAATTTTATCTAAACCAAATTCAACTTTGGCCGAATAAGGGCCCAGTAAAAATTTGGCTTTTAGACGGCAAATTTTAGTCTCCTCGTCATTCTCACAACCAATCTTACGGATTGATTTGGTCAAAATATTTTCCGGCAAAAGATTTAAAGGATATTTTTGACCAAACCAACCAGTGGTGGTGATGGTTCCCATAGGTTTGAAAAGGGAACGGCCGGTATTTTTAATTCTTAAAACAAATTGAGGAGGAGTGAAGGAGTCGATAACTTTTAACTTCGCACTTTGCACTTTGAACTCAATAATTTCCGCTTTCCTTGGTGGTTCACCGCTTTCCGAGATGGTTAAAAGAATATTAGCCCCAATTTTTATTTGGGCTTGGGAAGCGGAAAGACTCAATAGCGGCTCCAGTTGATTTTCAAAAAGTAAAGTTAAATAGTAGTCATCCTCCGGAGCGTTTTGGGGAATTTTTATCTTTAAAACCACCTGTTGATCGCTCTGGGCTTTTAAAACAAACTGGTCACCTAAATTCAAATCAGCATTTTGAAAAGAAAACCAGTCAAGGGATAAAGATTGGGGTTGGTTTTCCAGAAGTTGGATGCCGCCAAGCTCATCAGCCGGTTCAAAAGGAACGATTTTACTTTGTAAAACTAAATCAACATCGCCGTTATTGATAATTTTGTAAACCTGGGTAATGCTTTTCCCGGGTTTAATCATGACTTCCAAGAGGGGAGGGTAGATGCCTAAAGAGAGAGATTGAGCCTGCGCTGGTTTCGCGAATACAAACGAACAACAAGCTAATATAAACAAATGTGCGAATGTCAGCACTACTGCTTTTAACATAATTCGCTTATTCGTGTTTATTCGTTTTTCATTCGTGTTCATTCGCGTGTTCAGTATGTTGGTATTGCAATAAAGGTCAAAATGTTACGGTAAGTTCCGGCCGCCTGGATGTTAGAGATATTAATTCTAGCGCTCATGGTCGCCACTTTGTTTTTCTCCGCCACCACATGTTCAACTGCTGTCAAGCCCATGATTTTAACCGGATTTTCAACCGGGGTAGTATTGCTGGCATTGGCAAATCTTTTGTATTTACCGCCAGTAAACTCGCCTGGTGGGACATTTGGGACATCAGTTCCGGTCATATTATAGCCAAAACCATAAGTTGTCGTTTGTGTCCAAATTCCAGAATCATTTTGGGTGCAGGGGTTAGCCGGATTACAGGCAGTGTCAGGAATCGTTGATAAGGCAGTTGAAGTTAATTCATCATTTTCCCAAACTGTCACCTGATAGCCGCCGGCGGAACCGGAATTAACGGTTAAGGTTAAACTCTGGTTATTGGTAAGTGTTTCGGGATTAAGACTGCCAAAATTCAAAGCCCAGGGCGAGATTTTGAAGGAAAAAGGGATAATAGAGTGAATATATTGGAAACCAGCTCGGATTTTATAGCCGGTGGAGAGATAAGAGGAATAAAGGCCGGGCGAAGTCTGGCCGGCCGTAATGCCCATTTTATAACCAGGCGAGGTTGATCCCCCTGCGGCCATATTCAAATTGGGCCAGGTAATTTCGTAGTTAGTGGATTTAAGAGATGATTGGGCGTTCGCTGCGCTCAAGAACATAGAACATAGAACAAAGAATAAAGGGAAAAATAAGAAAATTTTAAGTTTCATCCGTGGTTTTATCTACCTCTTCTTTAAGTTTTTGACCAGTTTGCAAAAGTTGCGTGGCTCGTTCACGAATTTTACCCAGTCTTTCTTTTTGATTAAGAGTTAAATGACTTAGGTCAGCCAATAAATGGCTTGTTTGGTCAAGAATTTCGGTCAAGCCTTTTTTTAACTCTAAACAAGTAAAAAGAAGAATATCGGTTTCTTCCTTTTCCATTTGTTCTTCGATAATTTCCTCTTCTTCCTCGAGGATTTTAATTTTTTCCTCATCTTGTAGCACTTTCAGATATTGTTTGCCAAAAAAAAGGGCGACCGGCGTAATCAAAAGGAGAGAAAAAAGTTGGAGAAGCTCGTTGAGGGGTTCTTTTTTGGTAGGGGTAAATAAGAAGAAAAGAACGATAACGGCGGTCAAAGAGACGCTGATTAAGGGTTCAAACAGCAAAGCTAGGCCAAACATCAAAAAGTAGATGAGAAAAAACAAGGGGGAGGTTAAACCACCGGTAGAAATGACGAGTAAAAGAATAATGACCGTAAAAATAACCGCATCAATAGTGAGGTTAATTTTGTGACGGTGGTGACGAGCCAGTATTTGATTAATAAAAAAGAACAAAATGAAAACGGCAATCAGCTGAAGATTGTAATAAGAAAAAGAGGGGTTGCTGGTCCAAAAGAAGGCCAAAGCCACCGCAATGAGCAAAAACAGAGTGTGGAGCAGGAACTTGACCATTAATTGCAGTTTACATCAAAAAAGGAATCGATTACAATAGATTTCAAGATGAGATATTACCATCCTGACGAAATTGAACCAAAATGGCAAAAAAAATGGGCCGAAAAAAATCTTTACCGGGCCTTTGATTTTGACAAAAGACCCAAGCAATATATTCTGGTTGAATTTCCTTATCTTTCGGGGGAGGGGCTTCATGTTGGCCATTGTCGGAGTTATTCCGCCTTGGACGCCTTGGTCCGGAAAAAACGGATGGAAAGTTTTAATGTTTTATTTCCCATGGGGTGGGACGCTTTTGGTTTACCGACAGAGAATTATGCTTTAAAAACCGGTATTCATCCGCTTGAGGCGACTAAGAAAAATGTGGCCAATATTAAGCGCCAATTTCAAAGAATGGGTTTTTCTTTTGATTGGTCTCGGGAAATTAATACGACCGATCCGGGTTATTACAAATGGACACAGTGGATTTTCTTAAAGCTTTTTGCCAAAGGCTTAGCCTATCAGGCTCAGATTCCGATTAACTGGTGTCCGTCTTGCAAAATTGGTTTGGCTAATGAGGAAGTAGTAGGAGGGAAATGTGAGCGGTGTGAAGCTCAAACAGAAAGGGTTGAACGCAAACAATGGATGTTTAAAATTACGGCCTATGCTGATCGCCTTTTGGAGGATTTAGACAGGGTTGATTATTTACCCAAAATTAAAGCCCAGCAGATTAATTGGATTGGCCGAAGTGAAGGAACGACGGTTGAATTTAAACTCCAAACTCCAAATTCAGAGCTCCCGACTCAAAACTCAGAACTCCAATCTATTAAAGTTTTTACTACCAGAATTGATACGATTTTTGGCGTGACAGCCATCGTTATTGCCCCGGAACATCCTTTAGTAGGAGAAATTCTAAAAAAGGGGAGATCAGAAGAAATTAAGAGATACGTTGAACAGGCAAAAAAGAAGTCAGAACTGGAAAGAACGGAATTGGCCAAGGAAAAAACCGGCGTTTTTACCGGCCTTTATTGTTTAAATCCCGTTAACAATGAAAAGGTGCCGATTTGGGTGGGTGATTATGTTGTAGCGACTTATGGCGGGGGAGCTGTCATGGTGGTTCCGGCCCATGATTATCGTGATTATGATTTCGCCAAAAAATATGGTTTGGAAATAAGAGAAGTGGTTAGTGGTGGCGATATTACCCATGAAGCTTTTGTCGATTACAGTAAGTTGGTCAATTCCGGTCAATTTAATGGTTTAAGCTCGGAGCAGGCTATCAAAAAGATAACCGAGTGGTTGGAAAAAGAAAAATTTGGTAAAAAAACAATTACCTACAAACTCCGCGATTGGGTTTTTTCCCGACAACATTATTGGGGCGAGCCGATTCCGATTATTTATTGTCCGAAATGCGGTATGGTGCCGGTCCCGGAAAAAGATTTACCGGTGAAACTCCCTTATGTTAAAAAATATCAACCAACAGGGACAGGTGAATCACCCTTAGCCGCCATAAAAGATTGGGTAGAAGTGGCTTGCCCTGAGTGCAATGGTCCCGCGCGAAGGGAAACTGACACGATGCCCAACTGGGCTGGGTCGAACTGGTATTTTCTCCGCTATCTTGATCCTCAAAACAATAAAGAGTTTGCAGGGAGAAAGAAAATTAATTACTGGATGCCGGTTGATTTATACAACGGTGGTATGGAACATACAACATTGCATCTTTTATATTCTCGTTTTATTTATAAAGTCTTGTTTGATTTGAGTTTTGTTCCTTCCTCAGAACCGTATGCTCGTCGTCGGTCCCACGGTATGGTTTTGGCCGAAGATGGCCGGAAGATGAGCAAAAGCTTTAGTAATGTTATCAACCCTGATGATATTTTTAATAAATTTGGTGCCGATACCTTGAGACTTTATGAGATGTTTATGGGGCCGTTTGACCAAACAATAAGCTGGAGCAGTGAAGGCGTTGAAGGTTGTTATCGGTTTTTGAACAGGGTTTGGCGGTTGGTTAAAGAAAGGATTAAGAAGCAAAAGACACCACTAAATTTGTTAATCAAACTACATCAAACTATAAAAAAAGTCGGCAGTGATTTAGAGGAAATGAAGTTTAATACAGCCGTGGCAGCCATGATGGAATTTATTAATGAATGGAGTTTGGACTTTTTGAATCAAAAAGAGGCAGAATTATTTATCAAAATTTTAGCCCCCTTTACACCTCATTTTGCCGAGGAGATTTGGGTGGAGATTTTAGGCAACAAGTTTTCAGTTCATCAGCAATCTTGGCCAAAATTTGATAAGAATTTGGCCAAACAAGAAATGGCCACCATGATTATTCAGGTGAACGGGAAATTAAGAGGAGAAATTCAAGTAAAGAGTGAGGAGTTGGGAGTTCAGGGTGAAATTGAGGCCTTGGCGAAAAAAGAAGCCAACGTGGTCAAATATTTAGAAGATAAAAAGATAAAGAAGGTCATTTTTGTACCAGGCAAGATTATTAATTTTGTGATTTAAAAAATTAACTAAAGACTAATAGCTAATAGCTAAAAGCTGATAGCTAAATAGGGCAAGTCGGATAAAATCCGGCTTTTTTTATGGCTTTTTTTGAAGAATACCGTCAACAAATTTATTTAGGCTTGGCAGGCTTGATTTTGATGGGAATTGGGGTTTTAACGATTTTTGGCTTTCAGCAAAAAGAGCCAGCCATTGAAATTATTTCTTCTCAAGATGAAACCAAGAGTGGGTCAATTTTTATTGACCTTCAGGGGGCGGTGGAGAAACCGGGTGTTTATGAAATGCTGACTAATTCAAGACTGAATGATTTACTGATTTTAGCTGGCGGACTTTCTTCTGGGGCTGATCGAGAATGGATAGAAACAAATCTTAATTTGGCTCAAAAACTGGTTGATGGTGCGAAAATTTATATTCCCGAACGAAGTGAAGCCCTCCGAAGTTTTGACGAAGGAGGACAAGTGAAGAGTGTTTCTAACAAAATAAATATCAATCAAGCTTCTTTAACTCAATTAGATTCTCTTTGGGGCATCGGCGAGAAAAGAGCCGCAGACATCGTTAAAAACCGGCCTTATCAAACGGTTGAGGAGTTAGTTAAACGCAAAATTATTCCGCAAAATGTTTACGAAAAGATTAAAGATGAAGTGGTGGCTTATTAGCTTTTTATTTCTGTCTTTTTATTTCTGGCGATTATTTAGTCTTCCCAAATTGATTATTCCTGAAAATCAGCCAGTGAAAATCATCGGCAGAGTCACCAAGCAACCCTATCTTAAGGGTTCATACCAAATCATTAATATGGGGCCAGTTTTGATAAGAACGAATCGTTTCCCAGGTTATTTTTATGGTGATAAACTAGTGGTTGTTGGCGGATTTAAAAAGCAAGTGATAAATCCTTTTCTCACTCAATATTTTGCTTTTTTTCCAACTATTCAGAAAATCGAAGAAGGACAAAATTTGGTCAGTCAGAAAAATTTCATCAGATTACTATTGAAAACTAGGGGACAAATTGAACAAAATTTAAATCAACTTTTGCCGGAGCCCCAAGCCAGTTTGCTTTTGGGGGTTGTTTTTGGTGTAAAAAGCCAAATGCCGGAAAATTTCTGGCAGAATTTGCGGAAAACAGGCACGCTTCATTTGGTAGTTGCTTCAGGACAAAACGTGGTAATGGTGACAGGTTTTTTAATGAATAGCTTAGTTTTGTTTTCCAAAAGACGAGGGGTAATTTTAATCACCTTCTTAGGGATTATCATTTATGTACTAATGGTGGGGGCGGAGGCCCCGGCGGTTCGGGCTGGCTTGATGGCTATGATGATTTTTGTGGGTCAATTGTTAGGCAGGGAAGGAAATCAAGGAAAATTTTTATTGCTTACAGTCATGGTTATGCTATTAATATCGCCTTTGATGCTTTTTGATATAGGCTTTCAGCTTTCTTTTGCCGCCACCGCCGGAATAATCTGGATTTATCCGATGTTAAAAAGTAAAATACTAAACTCGGTTGCCGTAATTCCTCTTTTAAGTGAAGCTTTTTTAGTCACGATTTCAGCGCAATTGGCAACTTTGCCCATTTTATTGGTTAATTTTGGCCAATTTAGTTGGCTTTCACCCTTAGTTAACAGTTTTATTTTACCGACAATTCCCATTGTTATGGCTTTGGGGATAATTTTGTCAGGATTAAGTTTTGTTAGCAAACTTTTAGCACAAGTGCTAGCTTGGTTTGCCTGGCCCTTTTTAAGTTGGTTTATTAAGGTTGTGAATTGGTTTGGCCAATTACCAATGGGGAATTGGGAAATAGGAAAAATTTCTTGGTGGTGGATGGTAGGTTATTATTTTCTGTTAGTAATTATCCTTTGGCGTTTAAATGAAAGAATTAGAGATTCTTAAAAAGCCTCTTTTTTGGCTAGCTTTGCTTTTAATTTTGGTTTGGACAGCCCTTTTTTCCTTACCCGATAACAAGCTTCATTTGGTTTTTTGCGATGTGGGACAGGGTGATGCCATTTTAATTTCTTATCAAAAGACGCAAATTTTAATCGACGGCGGGCCGGATAATCGTGTTTTGAGTTGTCTTTCTCGTCATTTGCCTTTTTGGGATCGCCGGCTGGAAGTGATTATTCTGACTCATCCGGAGGAAGACCATTTTGGCGGGTTAATTGATGTTATAAAAAGATATAATGTGAATTACTTTGTTGTTAATTCTTTGGAGAAAAAATCAACAAGTTTTGAAGCCTTTTACCGGTTAGTCTTAGGGAGAAAAAGTTCGGTTTATTCACCTAAGGCAGGGGAGAAGATTAAAATTGGGGCACTCGAACTTTTAATTTTATGGCCGAGGGAGAAGTTGTATGTGACAGAATTAAATGACAACTCGATTGTTTTGAAACTTGCTTTTGGCCATTTTTCGGCGCTTTTACCTGGCGATCTTTCTACCAAATTCGAAGACCAGTTGGATTTAACTCCGGTTGAGGTTTTGAAAGTAGCTCATCATGGGAGTCAATATTCCACCAGCGAGGAATTTTTAGGAAAAGTGAAGCCGATTTTGGCGGTAATTTCTGTAGGCAAAAACAGTTTTGGCCATCCTTCGCCGGAAGTGATTGATCGTTTAAATAATCTTGCGGTTAATGTTCTGCGGACCGATCAAAATGGGGAAATTGAGATTGTTTCCAACGGCCAAGCGTGGTATACTAAGTGACATGATTTCCCAACAAATCAAAAAAGACTTAGGTAAGGTTTGCCAAAAATTAAAAATTAATCCCTCTAAGCTGTTTTTAGAGCATCCCGCCGACTCCCAACACGGTGATTACGCGACCAATATTGCCCTGCGTTGCTGGCAAAAAGAATATCATTCTCCTTTTGATTTGGCCGCTAAAATTGTCAATACTTGGCGTTCGGAAGGGTTGCCGGCTTATTTAGCCAAAATTGAGGTAGCCAAACCTGGTTTTATCAACCTTTGGCTGGAAAGAGACTTTCTTATCAGTCAAATTGATGAAGTGATAAAGAAAAAATATCTAAGAGCAACGGCGAAAGAAAAAAAAGGAATCATGGTGGAATTTGCCCATCCCAATACCCATAAACAATTTCATATCGGTCATTTAAGAAATATTTGTTTGGGAGAAGCTATTTGTCGCTTGCTGGAGGCCAGTGGAAAGCCGGTTTGCCGAGTTAATTACCAGGGCGATGTTGGTCTTCATGTGGCCAAATGTCTTTGGGGACTTTTAAGGTTCAAAAAACCTAACCCCAGGTCTCTAGGCCAAAAAATTGAGCTTTTAGGTAAAGCTTATATCAAAGGTCATAGGGCTTATGAAGAAGATTCAAAAGCCAAAACCGAGATTGAAAAATTAAACCTCCAAATTTATAACCAAGACAAGGAGATTATGAAACTTTGGAAAGAAACCAGAAGTTGGAGTTTAGAATATTTTGATCAAATTTATCAAAGGTTGGGGGCCAAATTTGACCGTCTTTATTTTGAGAGCCAAGTGGCCAAGGAAGGCAAAAAAATTGTTTTACAAAATCTCAAAAAGAAGATTTTTCAAAAAAGTGAGGGGGCGGTTATCTTTCCTGGAGAAAAATATGGCCTTCATAATCGGGTTTTTATCAATCAAAAGGGACTGCCGACTTATGAGGCGAAAGATATCGCCTTGGCCAAAAAACAATTTGCCGATTTTTCCCCCTTAAAAATTCTTCACGTGGTCGGGCCGGAGCAGAAAGGCTATTTTGAGGTTGTTTTTAAGGCTTTGGAGAAGGTTTTTCCAAAAACGACTAACAAGGAATTTCACCTTATCTACGGTTGGGTGAGGTTGAAGAACGGCAAAATGTCTTCCCGAACTGGCGAAGTCGTTTTGGGCGAGTGGTTGCTGTCGGAAGTTAAAAAAATATTGAATAGACAGTTTAAAATGGCGGAAAAAATCGCCGAAAAGGTAGCGATAGGAGCAATTAAATACTCTCTGTTGAAATTTAGTCCCCAAAGCGAAATTGTTTTCGATATTAATGAATCGATTAATTTGGAAGGCGATTCCGGGCCTTACTTACAATATACTTACGCTCGTTGCCAATCAGTTTTAGCCAAATCAGAAATAGATTTAAAGAAGAGTGAACTTAACCTTTCTCACCCTTACCCTAAGCCTGAAGAGCAGGCTATTTTAAGAACCGTTTATAAGTTTCCGGAGGTTGTTCAGCAGGCAGGGGAGAAGTTTAGCCCTAATTTAATCTGTAGCTTTCTTTTTGATTTAGCCCAAAAATATAATGTTTTTTATAATAAACACTCCATTTTGAAAGCTGACAACAAAGAATTAATTAGATTCCGTTTATTTTTAACCTTGGCTGTTTCTCAAGTTATTAAAACCGGTTTGAACTTATTAGGGATTGAAGCTCCGGAGAAAATGTAGACAAAATAATTATGTATCAACATAAGTTAACTACCCTTAAAAATGGCTTAAGATTGATCACCATTCCCATGAAGGGGGTTGAATCAATGACGGTGATGATTGGCGTTGGGGCCGGCTCTCGTTATGAAATAAAGGAAACCAATGGGCTTTCTCATTTCTTAGAACACATGATTTTTAAAGGGACGAAAAAAAGACCGACAACTTTTGATATTTCCGTTACTTTAGATAGTATTGGTGCAAAATTTAATGCGGCCACCAGTAAAGAATTTACCTTTTATTATGTTAAAGCCAATGCGGTTCACCAACCTTTGGCTTTTGAAATTCTTACCGACATAGTTTTGAATTCCAAATTAGATGCGGAAGAAATTGAAAGAGAAAAAGGGGTGATTATTGAAGAAATTAATATGTATGAAGATATACCAATCGAAAAAGTAGTAGAAGTTTTTGAGTCATTACTATATAGTCCGTCATCTTTAGGTTGGTATACGGCCGGTAAAAAAGAAAACATTAAAGCAATTAAAAGAGAAGATTTTGTGGCTTATCAAAAAAGACTTTATCGCCCTGCCAATATGGTAGTGGTCAAAACTGGCAAAGTTGACGAAAAAGAATGTTTAAAATTGGTTCAAAAACATTTTGGCCATCTTAATGGGCAAACAGAAGAGGATTTTCATCCAGCAGTTTTCCAGCAAAGAGAACCAAGAGTGAGATTAAGACAAAAAAGAACATCACAATCACATTTTTGTTTAGGCGTTAGGGCTTATGCCCAGAATCACCCCGACCGTTATGTGCTTGAAGTTTTGGCCACAATTTTAGGTGGTAGCATGAGCTCGCGTATGTTTATTCAAGTTAGGGAAAGAAGAGGTTTAGCTTATTATGTTAAAACGGTAGACGAAAATTATCGTGATAATGGTTATTTGATGACAAGGGCCGGGGTTGATGTGAATAAGATTGATGAAGCTGCGAAAGTTATCTTAGATGAATACCAAAAAACGATTACTGAAAAGGTTGAGGCTAAGGAACTTCAAAAAGCCAAAGAATTTTTAAAAGGGAATTTGATTTTATCCTTGGAAGATTCACAATCAGTAGCTGAGGATTATATGGTTGAAGCCCTTTTGGATGATAAGATTCGTGATCCGGAACAAATTATTGAAGAGATCGAAAAAGTCACCCCTGAAGACCTTCAAAGAGTAGCTAAAGACATTTTCCGGCCGGAAAATCTCAATTTAGCCATCATTGGCCCCTACAACGATGAGGAAAGATTCTTAAAGCTTCTCAGATAATTTTCCTGTCGCGTTACCTTTGGAAAAAATTATGAGCTCTATACATTCGTTACCTGCTTAACTTTGGTTGATAAAATTTTGAACTAAAGGTTTACGATACTGAGTACATGGAGAGGGGCCTAGCCACATCAAAGAAAAATTCCAAAAACTCAACACAGAAATTAAATAAAAGTTATACCATACCAACAACCATAGCAAATCGACCTTCTTCCTCGCCGGTTCTTTTTGATCGATAATGAGAAAAAAACTCTGGCGACTGGACAGTATCAATATCACTAATCTCAATATTTTTTTCTTTCACCCTAGCATTAATTAGTTGCTTCTTATTGTACCCGATGATATCAATAGTAATTTTGCCGCCTGTTCTTTTTAAAAAACCCTCCCAATCTTTAACTTTAATCTGTTTAAGATTTTCTTTTCGATAAGAGTCCTTATGGATCGCAGGCCCAAAACCCACAATCAAATTAGCTGGACTACAAGAGTACTTTTTTCCCAGGGTTATAATAATTTTTTCAGCAAATTTCTTTCCAGTGTTTGCAATACTGATATGAGCTAGAGCGAGGATTTCTTTTTTTGAATCATAAAAAATCATAGGAAGACAATCGCCAAAAAACATAACCAAGAATAGGCTTTTTTCAGTAGTAACTATAGCATCAGCAACAATCTTACCATCATTAAGCACTTGTCCTTTATGGCTACTATTGACTTCTTTTATTTGAGTGTCGTGTTCGAGATTTGAGATTACACAATTACCCTGTGAAACACCGAGTTTTTTTAAAAATTTTTTGCGATTTTTAATTACTTCTTCCTTTTTGCCCCAACTAAACGACATATTACCATCGGATTTTGTAGAGATTCCAAGGATCAAATTTTCAAAATTTTTAAATTTGTTGAACTGATACATTGTTATTTTAGTTTTACTTAATAGAAGGCGTCCACTTCTTATTTGTAGTTGTTTCTTATTTGACACGTTCTTTTCCATAAAGGCGTTTTCTTAAAAAATAGATAAAAATAAACAAACAATTTCGAAATTCGGTAAACTATCCTTGATATAAAATAAAGAGAAACAATTTTAGCATCCAATCTAAGAACTTTTTTGAGGTTAATTTTTTTGCCTATTTTGGAATCTACCTCAGAGATTAAAGATCTATGAAAGTATCGGCCATTCTTAAGCTGCCGACGTCCAGCAACTATTCTAAGGTCTCTCAAAAAATAATTTCTGAAGGAATAAATACCTTCATAATAGACAATGGACCCTTGTACCTTTTTAATATGTGGGAAGAAGGCATACCGCAAATATTGATCTTCATTAATAATCTCGATTGGAAATAACGGAAATCTTTCTTTTCTGATAAATATGCATCTACCTACCAACAAATCTCCTTTGTTGGGTTGCAAATTATATCTTATCCTTAAAGTCATCGCATTATAGATTAACTTTTCCCGCCAATTTGCTTCTTGCCTTGCAGGTAATGGATAAGATTCTGCATACATAGCCCAAACCTTTTTGTCGTTCAAAAAGGTCAATACTGCTTTATAAAATATGTCTTTATCAAGGAGGATATCATCGTCGATATAAGATATAATATCAGAATTGAATTTTCTAAGATAGTTGAGAGCTGAAACTTTTCCCTTTTTCTGTAGCTCCACAAATCTGATATTCCCAGAAGAATGATTCTTCTGTATTTCCCCTACAATCTCTTTTGTATTATCAGTACAACCATTTAATAAGAATATAATTTCAGCCTTACAGTGTATATACTTCTTTAAGTAAAGGACTGCCCTATACAAACTAACAAATGTTTTTTTAATTGTTGGAGCTCCATTATAAGTAGGTATTCCAATTATGATCTTTATCATTATTTAGATTGTGCTCAGGATCTCCCGCCAAAAATTTCTGTCGGAGTGCTGGGAATTGAACCCAGTACCTCTCGGACCCGAACCGAGCGTTCTACCGATGAACTACACTCCGAAATTTAGGCGGGCTGCGCTACCTACCTGCCGGCAGACAGGGTCATCTGCGTTACTCTCCGTTGGCGCCCCTGGCAGGAATCGAACCTGCATCTACCGCTTAGGACGCGGCTACTCTGTCCGTTGAGCTACAAGGGCTTAATCTAATTTTATCACAAAGACATTATCTAAGGGAAATGGCGTAGAGATTGGGTGGGCTTTCCTTATTTAAGGCCGTAAGGATTAAAATTTTGTTTCCTGAAGGGAAAGGGAAAGCGAATGAATCTTCAAAGGGTCCGGAATAGACGTCAACCTTATTAGTTCCGTCATATTCAATGATACTGATTTTATCTTTTTGTACCAAAAAGAGATGTTTAGATGTAGGAAACCACCTCGCCGTTGGGAGGTCTATGGCGAAGTTGCGGTCTTCTTTAAGATCATAGACATAAATTTTCCCCGGATTTAGTTCTCGTGATTCAGGTTGGTTTGAGGCCCCCGGGAGAGGAGGAATAAGCTCTTTAGGAATTGTCGCCGAAGCTGTGGCTGTATATAAAATTTTCGTCTCATCAGGAGAAAAAAAGATGTCTTTGGCTGATTTCCCCAGGATTCCTAGCAGTTCTTCCGGTAATTTGCCAAGCTTGGCTTGTTCAAGAATTTTTTCTTCATTTTCCCACCCCCTTTTAAGACTTACTAATTGATCGGTAACGTCAACTAATCGGGTGGTTGAATTGAGAATAGAAGCATCCACCAAAAAATTCTCTTCAACAGGTTTTCCTTTTATAATGCTTTTTGTTAGGGTGACAAGAATTTGCTTTGAATCTGGCGACCACTGATAGGTTCCCTTGGCAAAATCTCTTCCCTTGGGGGCGCTTTGGAGGACTTGGCGTTGTTCTCTGTTTAAACCTAGGGGTCTTTCGGGCAAATCCAAAACCCAAAGGCCATTTTTCTCGTCTTGATTTCCAACCGCAAAAACAACTTTTTTCCCGTCAGGCGAAATAACCGGATTGGAAGCGCTGGTGGAGGTTAAAGCCTTAAGATCAGGATAGGTTGGGAAAAGATAAGCATCAGTTTTAACTACCAGCTCTTTTTCAATTAAGATTTTTTTCTTCCAAGAACTAAAACCATCTTTTTTGATTTCGATATCATATTCGCCTGGGCCAAGGCTCAAAGTAGTCGCCGTTTTAGCCTTCAGTATTTTGCCATTAACTAAAATTGAGGCTTGATTAGGGGTTGAAGTGGCGACTAAAAGCCCGGTGGGTCGCATCGTCTTGGTCGAGAAATCAGGTCGATAGCCAGAAGCTAGTTTAACTAAAAAATAGGCGACAAGAGCAATACCAAGAAAAACACTTAAGAAAATAATGAGTCTTTTTTTAACCATCTTTGATATATTTGGATGATATTAAGACAATATCAGTTTACCATATAGTTGCAGTTGATAACAAGGAGAGTTTATAATAATAATTACGAATTACGAGTTTCTAATTTCCAAATGCTAGCAAAACATATCGGTATTGATTTAGGGACAGCCAATTCTCTGGTTTGGGTTGAAGGACAAGGGGTGGTTTTAAATGAACCAACAGTCGTCGCGGTGACGATTGATGATAATCGGGTTATCGCCGTGGGGAATGAAGCCAAACAGATGTTAGGGCGAACACCCAGTAATATTCGAGCTTCCAGGCCAATGCGAGATGGAGTTATTGCGGATTATGTCGTGACCGAGGCCATTTTACGTTACTTTATTCAAAAAGCCAGTAGTAAAAATTTCTTTTTCAAGCCTGAAGTCATGATTTGTGTTCCGGCCGGTTGTACTCAGGTAGAAAGAAGAGCTGTGTTAGATGCGACATTAGCGGCAGGGGCAAGAATGGCTTATCTTATTGATGAGCCTTTAGCCGCGGCGATTGGGGCGGAAATTTCCATTGCGGCTCCTTCAGGCAGTATGATTGTTGATATTGGTGGCGGAGCGTCGGAAGCCGCGATTATTTCTTTAGGAGCAGTGGTGGTTCATAAAAGTGTTCGGGTGGCCGGCAATAAAATTGATGAAGCCATTGCCTTCTGGACTCGCAAAAGACACAACCTGATTATTGGCGACCAAACGGCCGAAACAGTCAAAATTAAAATTGGTTCGGCTGTCCCTGTGCCTAAAGAGGAAAAAATGGAGGTTAAAGGCCGAGATTCAGTTACTGGTTTGCCTAAGATTATCGAGCTAAGCTCCACGGAAATCACCGAAGCCATCAGACCAACCCTAAACCAAATTGTTGGAGCCGTCAAAAGTGTTTTGGAAGAAACACCGCCTGAGCTGGCTTCTGACATTATTGATAAAGGTATTGTCATGAGTGGGGGGACGAGTCTGTTGCGGGGCTTTGACAAGTATCTAACTCAAGAGATTGGAGTGCCTTCTCATGTTGCGGAAGACCCGATGTTTTGTGTGGTTAAAGGCATTGGCTTGGCATTGGAGAACATCGACTTATACAAAAGAACGGTTACGCAAAAATAAGCAAAGCTTGTTTCTCGAAGACTCGAAATAGAATATTGATAACTTTTAATTTTAAAATATAGGACTAAAAAAATTAATGTTAATTTTTCAATCTGAAGTAGGAGAGAGCTTGTAGTTTAAAAGGTAACAATCAGGTTTAAATCACGGGTTAATTTTTTAAAAAAGGCCATAGATTAGGAAAATATCAAGAGTAATAAAAATACCCAGAAGAATTGATTTAGAATAGAAATCAAATTAGCATATAGTCTTATAATAAATCGGATAGATTTTTTAAAGTTAAAAAAAGGAGAATGTGATCAATAACTTTATATTTGTTGCTATAGGGTTTGGATTTTAATCTGATTTTTGAAAATTTTGCCAATTTTTTCAAGGGGGAATAAAAAAATTTTATCAAAATGACCCGATTTTAGTCATAAAATGACTAAAATTAAAAAAAATGACCCCAAAAAAGGACGGAAATATCGTTAAAATTATCCAAACAAACCTTAATAGCGGTTCTATGGATGAAGTGCTAGGGTTGATTGAGAGTAGAATAAGTCAAAATAAGAAAACTTTCATTGTTACCCCCAATCCGGAGTTCTTAACATATGGTGAACAAAACCCTTGGTTTGAGGAAGTTTTGACCTATTCTGATATAGCTATCCCTGATGGTGTAGCTTTGTTATGGGCAAGAGAGGTTATTAAAGAAAAAGGCTTTTTTAAGCGTTTGTTAAAAGGTTTTTTGACCGGTTTAAAAGTTATTTTTCTTGGTTGGGGGAAAAGGAGAGTTACGGGGACAGACCTGACAGAAAAATTATGTCAGCTGGCGGCCAAAAAAGGGTGGAGTATTTATCTTTTGGGCGGAAAAGAAAGAATTGCTGAAAAAACCTTAAAAATTCTTCAGACGAAGTCTGTTGGTCTTAGAGGATGGGCAGAGAGTGGCCCACAATTAAGTTTGAGGTCAGGAATTTGGAGCCAGGAGTCAGAAAAAAAAGCAGATCAATTAATTAAGAGCATTAATACCAAATCACCGGATTTGCTCTTTGTGGCTTATACCATGGATAAGCAGTTAAAGTTTATTGGGGAGAATTGGCCAAAATTAAAGGTGAAGATGGCGATGGGAGTGGGTGGTGCGTTTAATTACCTTTCCGGGGAAGTTAAAAGAGCGCCTCAATGGATCCAAAATATGGGTCTTGAATGGCTTTACCGCCTTTGTCGCGAACCCCGGCGGTGGAAAAGACAGTTAAGGTTGCTTGAATTTATTTGGCTGGTCTTAAGAGGAAAATCTAGCCAATCTAAATGAGATATTAATTTATATTTTGATATATTTTTTGAAGCTATTTTTGAAAAGAAGACAAAAATTTTCTAAAACTATTGAAAAAATGTAGAGGATTGAAGATAATGAGGAGAATAGCTGAAAGAAATCTCAGGACAAGGGTGATTGTTATTGATTATATAATTCAATATCTGGTCGCTGTTTATAAGTACAAATATGGAAAAAAAGATTAGCATAGCCGTTATCGGAACTGGAAGAATAGGCTTACCATTATGTCTTTCATTTGCCGAAGCAGGTTATAAAGTATTTGGAGTTGATGTTAATACCGAGCTAATCTCAACTCTTAAAGCAGGAAAAATGCCGTTTGTGGAAGAAGGAACCCTACCCTTATTAAAAAAACACCATGGAAAAAATTTTATTCCATCAAGTACCTTTAATGTCGTTCATAACTGCCAATACATTATTTTAACCCTTGGAACCCCCGTTGACGAGAATATGAATCCTTCTCTTGTTCAGATAGATTCCGCCTTGAATTCATTGAAAAAGTTTTTGAGGTCTGGACAAACTTTAATTTTAAGAAGTACCGTTTCTCCTGGAACAACAGAGTACGTAAAACATTTTTTAAATAATATTGACGGTATCAAAGTAGAGAAAAATTTTTATCTGGCCTTTTGCCCAGAGAGAATCGCTGAGGGGAAAGCAATAAGAGAAATAAGAGAAATTCCCCAAATAGTTGGAGGGGTTGACAAAAAAAGTACAATAAAAGCAACGGAACTCTTCTCCGCTTTTAAAATAAAGTGTTGGGAAACCGACTCTTTAAGCGCAGAACTCGCAAAACTTTTTACGAATATGTATCGCTATATTTCTTTTGCGATCGTTAATGAGTTTATGGTAATTGCGGCCTCTTATCATCGTGATATCTATCACATTGTGGATTTAGTTAACCGTGATTACAAAAGAGGGGGTTTGGCTGCTCCTGGGCTAACCGCGGGACCATGCCTTTTCAAGGATGGCTTTTTTCTTATTAACGATATACCGTTTGTGGATTTAATTTCCACCAGCTGGAAAGTTAATGAAGCAATACCGCTTTTTTTAGTGCGAAAAATAAGAGAGAGAACTAAGCTCCAGGAGAAAAAAGCCGTAGTTCTAGGTCTTGCCTTTAAGGCTAATATTGATGACACGAGGGAATCATTGAGTCTTAAGGTAAAAAAAGCGCTAGAACGAGAAGGGGCGGAAGTTTTTGTCCACGACCCATTTGTTAAAGATTTTGACGGTGATGTTTACGAAATCATCAAAGACGCGGACCTCATTTTTATTGCTACCAATCATGATGAATATCGTGAATTAGACCTCAAGAAAATAATGAAACTGGTCAAAAAACGCTGTATTATTTGTGATATTTGGAATATTTTTAAGACCGATAAAATAATTTTTACTTTTAACTCGCTTTTGAATAACCACAAGGAAGTTTTTGATTGATATCTACGGAAAAATATTTCGATTAAGAGAGGATAAAAAGAGAAGAAAATGCCAAAAGATGAAAAGAAACGCCAAAAAATCTTAGTCACCGGTTCGGCCGGTTTCATTGGCGGCTATCTTATTCAGGAACTTTTAGAGCAGGGACATGAAGTGGTGGGTATTGATAATTTTTCTAAGTATGGTAGGGTCGAGAAAAGTTACGACAGCCATCCCTGTTATGAATTTCATCAAGGGGATGTTAAAAATATTAAGCTCCTAAAGGAACTTCTGGAAGATTGTGATTATTTGGTGGCCGGAGCGGCGATGGTCGGCGGGATTACCTATTTCCATAAATTTGCCTACGATCTTCTGGCGGAAAATGAGCGGATTATTGCTTCCACTTTTGACGCGGCAATTAATGCCTATAAACACTGCAAGCTTAAAAAGATTATCGTTCTCAGTTCAAGTATGGTTTTTGAATCGACCACAATTTTTCCTACTTCGGAGAAAGCAGTTTTTTCTTCCCCCCCGCCAATATCAACCTATGGTTTTCAAAAGCTGGCTTGTGAATATTTTGCCAGAGGTGCTTGGGAACAGTACGGGCTTCCCTATACGATTGTTCGGCCTTTTAATTGTGTTGGCATTGGTGAAAAGCAGACCAAGACTGAAGTTAAAGTTAAAAGCGGCAATATTAAACTGTCTATGAGCCATGTTGTTCCCGATCTGATTCAGAAGGTATTAAAAGGCCAGAGCCCGCTTCACATTCTTGGGGACGGAAGACAAATTCGTTGTTATACTTATGGCGGTGATTTGGCTCGAGGGATTGTGCTGGCAATTTTTTCGGATAAAGCAAAAAACGAAGATTTTAATCTTTCTACTGATGAACAGACAACTGTTTTAGAGTTAGCAGAAAAGATCTGGAAGAAAATTAATAAGGATAGGCCTTTCCGCTACATTTCAGACGAGCCTTTTAAGTATGATGTCCAAAAAAGAGTTCCTGATACAGCCAAAGCCAAAAAAGTGCTTGGTTTTAAGGCCAGAACCACCTTGGATAAGATGCTAGGTGAAGTTATTCCTTGGATTAAGAAACAGATTGAGTTTAGCGCGATTTAAGACTTTTCACATTAAGCAGATTTTATTTTATATTTTATTTTCCCAAGAGACTTTTGTAAAGAGATAAAAATTCACCGTAAATTTTTTCGGCAGAAAACTTAAGATGGGCAATTTTTGAACCATTAACGCTTGCTTTAAGATAAGCTGCTTTGTTGCGAAGATAATACTCAATGGACTTGACAAAGAGTAGTGGAGAATTACTTGGGATTAATTTTCCAAGACTTTCATTGATAATTATTTCAGAATTTCCTCCGACATCATTAGCGACTCCAGGCGTTCCGCACATCATCGATTCAATTAAGGTGTTAGGCAACGCGAAATTTGTCGCCGGAACGATTGATAAAAATGATGATTGGAGAAGCTTTGTTATTTTTTTTCTGTCGGATTTATAATTTTCAAAAATAAATTGGCCTTCAAGATTTAAAGATTTCACTCTTTTTTTCAACGTGGAGAAATATTCTTCATCGACATATCCCTTTAAATAACCATGATGTAAAAAAATAAGCTTAGGGTATTTTTTGGCCAACAAAGCCGCTGTATCAATGAAAACTTCTATATTTCTTGTGGGAGCCACACGACTTATCATAATAATTTTCTTATTCGGTTGTTCAAACTTCTTTTGCGCTCTTTTTTCACCACAGAAGGTGAATATTTTAGAATCGATACCATCATAAATAGTGACGATTTTTTCTTTTCTCACCTTGTATTTTGTGGTAAATAGTTTTTTTACGTATTGCGAAACGGCAATATATATTGTCCGCTTATTAAATTTCATCAACACACGGGCTATTTTAGGTTCAAGAAGAAGGACGTCTTTTAGATGAACAATAACCTGTTTTCTTAAGATAAAGCCTACGGGATTTACGTGTGGGCTCCAAAAATAATTATTGCAATGAATAAGCACTATGTGATGTTTTAAAACTATAAATGTGATGAAAAATATTGTTGAAAAATAATTGTATAAAGTTCGAAGAAAGTGGTCATACATCTCGGAAAGTTCATATGTTTTTTTGGCATAAAAAAAGTCAAAAGCATTACTATGTTCACGAAGTATAGAATCAGGAGGTCCAATAACGACTGTTTCAAATTCTTGAGAATGATTAGCTTTTAAATATTCAAGTTCAGCCAGTAATCCATTAACAGAACCGCCATTTGAATGAAATTCGACAAAAAGAATCGAGATTTTTCTCATAAGGATGTATTGTAGGCATTTTTTTAAAAAAGGCAACATAAATATGATAAAATTTTATTGTGCTTTCTGTAATAATTGCTACCAGAAATAGACCGGAGAAAATTGAGCTTTGCTTGAGCTCAGTTTTAAAAAATACCATCCAAGATTTTGAAATAATTCTTCTCGATAAAAGTGATAATGAAGTAACGAAGCAAGTTGTTAAAAAAATTAAAAACCCAAAAATATCTTATCTGAAACTTTCTTCTCGAGGTAAAACAAAAGCAGTAAACCAAGGAATTAAAGTTGCCAAAGGGGAAATCCTGTGTTTTATTGACGATGATATTCTTGTCGATAAATTTTGGTTAAAGAATATTAAAATGTTTTTCGAACAAAATAAAAATAATCCAAAAGTAGCAGGCGTGTTTGGCAAAATATTACCATATGAACCTAAGAAGCACCAAAATCAAATCTGTCCCTCAATTTTCATTCTTAATCGAAAAAATTTGGTTAATAATTGCTATGTTTTTCACTATAAAGACTTGGGTTTAGGGAGTAATATGAGTCTGAAAAAAGAAGTTTTAAATAACATCGGCTATTTTCGAGAATGGCTTGGGCCAGGTTACTTAGGTTTGGGTGGCGGCGAAGACGGAGAATTGATTTATCGTTTATTAAAAAATGGGTATTCTTTGGCTTATAATCCTGATATTCGTGCTTTTCATAATCGGTGGCTAACCTACCAGGAATATAGAATTCAACAAGGAAGATATACTTGTGGCGAGATTACTTTTTGTTGTTACTATTTCCTTAAAGGTGATTTGCATATGGGAAAAATTATTCTGATGAAGATAATTGAGAGAGTTTTTAATAGTGAATTTAAAGATGCCACCAAGAAAATCTTAAAGATTAAAAAGGCTTTTTGTTTAAAAGATCAAAAACGTTTCTTAAAAGAGTTATTTTTCTCTGGATGGGAAGTTATTTCAATAATTAAGGGTTTTCTCGTTGTCTTTAATTTGATTTTTAGAGAGAAAATTATTAATTTTGGTTCTCTTGATAGGACTTAATTGTTTTTTTGCTTTTCTCAAACATTTTTATCCTCCCATTGTCTAGCCAAAGGGTTTTTGTGCAGAGTTTAAGGATAGAGGAGAGATAATGGGAGATGAAAAGAATAGTTTTGCCTTTTTCGAAAAGTTCTTGCATTTTTTGATAACTCTTTTTCTGGAATTCCTGATCACCTACTTCTAGAATTTCATCAATTAAGAGAATATCGGGTTCAGAATAGACGGCGATGGAAAAACCAAGTCTTAAAGTCATACCGTTGGAGTAGGTATAAAATGGGGCGTCGATAAATTTTCCTAAACCAGAAAATTCAACGATTTTATCAAAACTTTTTTTGATTTCTTGTTTGTTCATCCCCAAAAGCATTCCATTCAAAAAAATATTTTCCTCACCAGTTAATTCTGGATGAAAACCGGCTTCGAGATCAATAAGGGCAACAACTCTACCATTAACCTTAATTTTCCCAGTTGTAGCCGTCGTAATACCGGTAATAATCTTCAAGAGAGTGCTTTTCCCCGAGCCGTTATCGCCGATGATTCCTATTTTTTCTCCTCTTTTGATTTCTAAATTTATGTCTTTTAGAGCCCAAATTATTTCCTTAGAGCCTAATTTAAAAATGTTTTCTACTAAGGTTGGTTTTTGATGGTGAAGAATATATTTTTTAGAAACGTTTCCCAATTTAATGGCAATATTATCCATAAGAATTATTTATAACCAATCACTAAAGTTTTTACTTTCTTTTTTGAAGAAAAAAATTCCTAAAAAAATAACAAGTAAAGAAGAGATGAAATTAGCTAAAAAAATCTTTATATGGGGCAAAAAGGAAGCAATAAGACTAAAGCGAAGCATTTCAAAAGGATAAGCGAGGGGATTTATCTGAAAAAAAACTAAATATCTTTCTGGCAAAATTTGGAGTGAATAAATAACCGGCGTAGCATAAAACCAAAGAATAACGAGAGCTTGAACCAAAAAATTAATATCTCGATATTTAACATTTAGAGTAGAGCTCAATAAAGATAGACTGCTAGTAAAAATGAAAATCCAAATTAAGGAGCCAAAGAAAAAACAGATTTTAATCAGAGAAGAGAAAAGAAGAAGTTGATTGGTAAAAAGTAAAAAAATAATAAAAAGAAGTAAAGAAATGATAAAGTGAAAAAAATTAGAGAAAACAATCGAAAGAGGGATAGCGGCCCTAGGAAATTTAGCTTTTTGAATAAGGTTGCGCTCGAAGACAAAGGATGGAGTAGCTTTAGTTAAAGAATAAGAAAAGAAATTCCAAGGTAGTAATCCTGCAAAAAGAAAGATGAAATAATTTGTGAGGGGGATTTTAATGAAGTTTTGGAAGATAAGGCCAATAATTAGCATTTGGAGGAGGGGATTTAAGAAAATCCATAAAAAACCAAAGACAGCATTTTTATAGCGAGCTTTAATATCGTTTTTTGTCATTTCTAGGGTTAATTCCCAAAAACCCCGGAAATTTTCCTTAAATTTTTTCATTTTTGTTGATTAAGTAAGATTTGGTCAATTTTTTCAATTTTATTGGCCCAACTATTGGCAATGGCTAGTTTTTTTTGCTTTTGTACATATCCTTTTGGCCAACCTGTTTTTAATATTTTCCTAATCTCTCGGGTAAATTCTTGGGCGTCTTTAGCAATCTTAACATAAGGCTGAAGTCTTTTTAATTCTTCGATAGGGGTTGAGATAGTTGGCTTGCCAACATAAAAATACTCAAAAACCTTCATTGGATAACAGAATTTGTTGAATTCTTGCTCGATATCGTAGGGGATAAGACAAATATCAAAATACTTGATTATTTCTGCTAATAATTCACGAGGCTGGTTTTCTAGGAAATGAGCATTCTTTAATTTTTTTAATTCTTCTAATTCTTGCGCAAAAGTCTTAAAGTAATCTTTTTGTAAGGGGCCAATAAAAAGGAAGGTTAACTGAGGATTTTTTTGAACGACCTTGATTAATAAATCGTAATCAAGCCGATAGTTAATTCCACCGACATAGCCGATGATCGGCTTTTTTAATTTAAAAATAAAATTGTCTTTAGGTAATTTTATTGGTAATCGGAAAGTATCAAGAGAGAAACCCTGAGGAACAACCACGGCTTCCGACTTTTTTGTGCGATATAAATTTTTTAAAGTTTGGGAGATAACTGTCATAAATTGAATATTTTTAATTAATTTAGCCTCTTTTTGTCGAATCTTTTTTTCAGTAAAGGGGTCAACAGAAGAGAAATAATCGATACAATCATATAAAGACAGGTAAGATTTTCCAAAGACTTTAGGTAATAGCCAAAAGTCTGGATGGAAAAGCCAGAGAATTTTTTCCTTTTTTTGATTGCCGCTAAAAAAGATAAAAAGCTTCAATAAATAGCTGTTAATAATCAAATTTATGAATTCAATAAAAGGGAAACGTCTCAATGGTAAAAAATGAATTGGTCTTAAATAATAAATATCCCCCTTTTTGTTAATAAATTTAAATTTAAAATGATCTTGATTTCTAATTTTTCTTATAAAGATTTCTTTTATGGAAAGAGAATCCTGCCATAAAAAAGAAAAAACAATATTTTCCTGCGAAAGAATATTTTCAGTTTTTTTGATATAATCAGCTATCCAAAAGCGAGGGTTATTATAAGGGATAATAATAAGTTTATTTTTAAGAAATAAGAACCTGCTTTTAGCAGAACCTTGTTTTTCAAATGAAAAAGACATTTGGTAAAATTATAGCATCAAAATCAATTTTTTTGAATCGGGCTACTAATTTTTTTGAAGACCTGCTTTCTAAAAATGAATTTGCCTTTATTTTTTGGTCAACAATAATCTTTTATTTTTTTTTATTTTTTAATCCTAATAATAAAACTCTAGTCATTTCTTTCTTCCTTTATTTGGGTTTTCTTTTTTTCTTTACCAAGGATTTTAAAAAATCTTTGCTTTTGGCTTTTTTAGCTTCTTGGCCAATTTTGGTTGGTAAGACTTATGAGATTAAATTGATTACTACTCAACAACTTAATATGCCCTCACGGCCTTATGGCGTAAATGAGCTTATTGTTATTTCTGTAAGAGAAATTTTTATTAGCTTGATGTTTATTTTGTTAATCAGAGAGTTTATTTTAGGCAAAAGAAAAATCTTTAAATTCGATATTTTTGCTTTTTCGTTGGGTCTCTTTTTTGTTTCCTTAGTAATTGCTGCAGTTTTTGGTTCGATTAGACCAAACATCTCTTTAATTTTTAGTCTTTTTTATCTTGAACCGATTATATTTTATTTTTATTTAAGAAATTTAATTCAGGAGAAAAAAAAGATTTTGATGCCTTCACTAATGGTTTTTGCCGCCGTTGTTATTTTTGAAGCAATTTTAGCTACTTTACAATTTATTAAACAGGGGGCTGTAGGTCTCTCCTTAGAAATTTCTCAAAAATTTTTACCTTTGAGCTTAGGTGTTGATGAGGATATATCTTTTTTACGGCCGGTGGCAACCTTTTATCACGCTAATCAGTTAGCCCAGTTTATTTTACCATATCTTTTTCTCCTCCTTCCTTCATTATTTTTGTTTTTCAAAAAATTAAACAACCTGATGCTTATTGCCTTTATGGCTAGTTTTTGGGTTTTGCTTTTAAGTTTAGGTCGGTCAGCTTGGATTTCTTTTTTAGTCTGTTTTTTGGCCTTTCTTTTTATTCTGGAAAAGAGATGGCATTTGAGGTTGAAAATTAGAAAGAAGGTTATAAGATTTTTGTTATTGAGCCTGCCTTTTGTTTTACCAGTTTTTTTCCTTTATCTTATGCCTCGCCTAATCAATACCTTTTATGCCTTTCAAGTTTATGGCGGTGCTTATACCAGGATAATTTTATTTAAAGAGTCATTTGATATTATTAAGCAGTTTCCTTTTTTTGGAGTTGGTTTAGGTATGGATGTTTTTTACTCTTATCAGCAATCACTTTTTAAGGCAACTAGTATTTTTTCTTACTTGCCAGAAGCAGTTCATAATGGTTATTTGCACTTATTGGTTCAGGCTGGGATTTTTTCCTTATTGATTTTTCTTTTTACTTGTTCACTCTTTTTAAGAAATTTATTAAGAGCCATTAAAAATCAGCCAAATTTAATAATAAAAGCTCTTCAATTAGCTGTCTTTTTAGGATTATTAGCTCCCTTTTTGAATGATCTTTTTCAAGGTTATATTCCCAACTTGCACGAAATTATCTTTTTCACTATAATTTACTCCAGTAGTAATCAATTAAAGGACTTAATATGAATTTTAAAATGAAAAAATTGACCAAATTTTTTAAAGAATTTAAACTTTTTGATATCCTAATTATTGTTTTGTTTTTAATTTTGGCGGCAGCTTTTTTTGTCTTCTTCTTTCGACAAAGTAAGTATCTAACAATTAAATTAAAAGTGACCGAAAAAAATGTTTTATATGCCTCAAGTACACCCCCTTCTTGGTTTGTTTATCTTTTTAAACCCGGCATGAAAGAGAAAGACGGATTGGGGAGGACTGTCGCCGAAGTCTTAGATGTTTATTTTTATGAGACTGCTCCGGCTAATAAGGCAGTTTACCTAACTATGAAACTAAGGACTACCTACAATAGCCGCTCCCACGAATATATATATGAGGGGACAGCGGTAGCTATTGGCGAGGGGTTGAGAATAAATTTGGAAAAAATTCTCGCCGAAGGATTGGTGGTTGAAGTCGAAGGTTTGGAGAATCCCTATGAAGAAGTTTATTTTCAGATAAAGGGACGACTTTTTGAAATTGCTCCTATTTTTTCTGAAACCACCGGAGTTGAGCCTTTTGTTGCCGAGTCAATTAAAGTTGGCGATAAGGTTTTTGATTCCTCAGGTAAACTTATGGCAGAGATCTTAGAAAAAGAAGTCTTGCCAGCGCAAAAGAACACCTTTGATGACAAGGGAAATGTTTATTTGAAATTTGATCCTCGTAGAAAGGATGTCTTTTTGAAATTGAAAGTTAAGGCCAAAAAAATTAATAATGAGTTTTATTTCTTCGATGATATTCGAATTAAAGTGGCCCAGCCTTTGCCCCTCCACTTCCCCAATATTAGTATTTATCCAGTAATTACGGAAATAAAACAGATTCAATAGCACTTTTTAACATAAGACATAAATTTCTTTCTAAATCTTTCCTGACTGAATTTTTTTACCTGATTATAAAGAATTTTTCTGTTAAATTTTATTTGGTTGAATTTCTTTATTGCTTTAGCCATTGATTGCCAAGAATGGTGGTAGAAAAAAAAACCGGTTTTACCCTCAATAAGTGTTTCTTTAGCCCCACCACCAAAATAGGCAATAATGGGAATGCCATAAGCCATAGCTTCCACGGGGGCGATACCAAAATCTTCATCTTTAGAACAAAAAAGAAAAGCGATGGCCTTGGCATAGAGTTTTTCTTTTTCTGACTCAGGAATAAAACCGAGAAATTCAATGGTTGGGCCGGCTAATTTTTTTAGTTTTTCTAAATAAGAAGGATTGTTGGTTGCTCCAGCGATTTTTAAGGGCAAATTGAGGTGTTTACAGGCTTTAACGGCCAATTCTAGAGACTTAGTGTTATCAATTCGAGAAATAATCAAAAAATATTCTTTTTTTCCTTCTTTAGGCAGTATTTTAGGAATTTCTACGGGTGGATAGATAACGCTTGAATTTAACCCCGTCTTTTCTTTAATCTTTTGTTGCGTATTTTTAGAATTAACAATAAGATATCCCTTTTTAAGGGATTGGAGATAGAGTTTTTTTTGATAAGAAAAATTTAGACGACTCTGCCAAGAAGATTTTTTTTCCAAACCAAAAAGATTTTTGGGGAGAGTATGGAGATAATGGATTGTTTTAGTTAAATTTATGGTTGCAAGAGGGGAAAGATAATAAGCGGAACTGGTAATGACCAGGTCAAAATTTTTAAGAGAATTAAATTTCCAGATAAAGGGTGACAAAAACTGGATCATTGTTGTTGTTTGCCGGGGAAATCTTTGGAACCAAGAAACATGAAGATTGTTTTTTAACTGAGGAAAATGATTTTTAAGAATTTCCTTTTTATAGTGACTAACAAAAACTTCAGCTTTAGGAAAAATCTTAAGCAATTCCTGGAAAACTCTTTCAGCCCCGCCAAATTCAGCCAGAGAGTCATGAACTAAAGCGACTTTCATACAAGCGTAGTATAATAAAAACACGATGAATTTTAAAGCCAGTGTTTTGGTGCTTACTCAAGACAGGCCCCTAATTTTAAAAAGATGTCTCATCTCCTTGATTAGCCAAACTGTGTTGCCAGATCAAATTGTGGTGATTGATAATGGTTCTGGAGAAAAAACAGAAAAAGCGATTCTTGAATTTAAGAAAAAAATTAAAATTGATTACTTTCAGGAGAAAATTAAAGGAGAGGCTTTTGCTAGAAACAGAGCCCTAAAGTTAGCTAAAGGAGATATTTTAATATTCATTGATGATGATTGTGTGGCTGACAAAAATTGGTTGGAAAATATCATTAATTTTTTCCAGAAAAACCAAAAAGCTGACGGTATCGTCGGTAAAGTAGAGAATCTTTTAAGAAAAAACATTTATACCAATGTCTATCAATGTTATTATTGCCGTTGGTTAATGGAAAATTTTAAAGATTTTAATCAAGTTCAATCATTGGCTTCAGAGAGTACTTTCTTCGATACCAAAAATCTAGCCCTCAAAAGAGTAATTGTTAAAAATTTTTCCTTTGATCCCGATGTCCTTTTTCATGGCGTTAATGTTGATAGCGTGGCTGGTGAAACATTAGTTAAAAAGGGGAGTTTTTTTTATCATCCACAAATAGTTGTTTATCACCAAAATTGGGGTTCTTTTAAAGAATTGTTGGTTAAAAATTTTTATCAAGGAGTGGCTGATGAATGGATTTGCCGGAAACAAAAGATTGAAAATCGAGACAAACCTTTAAATTATTCTTACTGGGCTTGGTTGAGAACTTGTCAAAAGGAAATTGAAAATCTAAATTTTCAGCAAAAATTAATCTTTTGGTTAATGTTATTTTTATATCCACTACCTTACAAAATTGGTAGAATGGCTTATTCGATAGAATATTTTAAATTTAAAAAATATCAATGAAAATCGGTCTTGTTAGTTCCAGGGGTGGTCATTTATTTCAGGTTTACCAATTAAAAGACTGGTGGAGTCGCTACGAACGTTTTTGGATTACTGAAAAGGGAGGAGACAGTAGTTATCTTTTAAAAAGGGAAGAGGTTTATTACGGATATTTCCCGGAATCGAGGAATTTGATTAATGCTTTTCGCAATTTTTTTCTGGCCTTGAAAATTTTAAAAAAAGAAAAGCCGGACTTGCTTTTCAGTTGTGGTGCCGGAATTGCCCCACCAATATTTTTAGCGGCCAAAATTCGCGGTTGTAAGCTAATCTTTATGGAACCATATGATTTTATTCAATTTCCAAGCTTAAGCGGTCGTTTGACAGCTCCTTTAGTTGATAAGTTTTTAGTTCAACATTCCTGCCAAAAAAAATTTTTTAAAAAAGCTGAATTTTGGGGAGGAACGCTGTGATTTTTCTAACCGTGGGTACAACTAGATTTTCCTTTGATCGGCTTTTAAAAGCAGTAGACGAAGCAATGTGTAATTTGCGATTGAACGAGCAGCTAATTGTCCAAAGTGGAGTAGGTGATTACCAATTTAAATATCCAAATGTAAAAGTTTTTAAAGACCTACCCTTTGACAAGATGGTTTATTATCTTAAAAACGCCAGGGTAGTTATTACTCATGGTGGACCAGCCACTATTTTTTTAGCCTTAAAATACGCCCAAAATCAACCCCTGGTTGTTCCCAGATCAGTGGGGCTAAACGAACACGTTAATAGTCACCAAGAAATCTTTACTGGGTCCTTGGCCCAAAAAGGGTTGATAAAGACTATTTTACCTTCTCAAAAATTAAAGGAAGGATTGGCTATTTATCTTAAAAAACCTAACATTATGAGAGATAAAAGAAATCTTGAGCCGGACCAAAAATTAATCCAAAATTTAATTTCTTATACAGAAAGACTTGCTCCTTATGAAGAAGAATAATCCACAAAGTGCGATGATTTCGATTACCAATCAATGTAATTTAAGGTGTTTAGCTTGTGATATTTGGAAGAAGCAAAATGATAAACATCTCTCTTTAAATGTCATTAAAAAATTACCCCTGCGGCGGAGTTTTGTCTTTTAAGAGAAAATTAACAATAACCACCAGGGCGGTTAAGGAAAAGAGAATAAGAGAAATAAGAGCGATCTGATTTTTTCTAATTTTATTCATGATAACCAATTACCGAACCCAAAATCGGCCTTATGATTATTTTGACATTCTCCGGGCATGCGATTATCCCTGAAAGGCTAAAAATCACCTTTTTCTGACTTGCTTCAAATTCTTTACAGGCTTGATGGTAATCTTCATTTTGATAAGAAGAAATTTTTACCCCAGGGTAAAATTGAGCATACCAATTAAAACTATCTAAGTTGAAACGATAGGTAGATTCACTCATTATTTTTTCTGAATTAGGAACGATAATGATTTCCATTTTCTTATTTTGAGCTAGTTGAAGTATTTGCTTGCTTCCGTTTAAGGCTTTTGAGAAAAGATTTTGCGTGATCAATCTATTAACTGTTTGGGTTATCCAGGGCAAAGTAAAAAAAGCGAAAATCAACAAGAATAATAACCATTCTTTTTTGTAATCTAACAATTTTATTAAGGAGAAAAGAAGATACAGCAAAATGGGCAAAGTAAATAAATAATGGCGATGATGAAAATCAAAGTAGCCCTTAAGATAAGCTGCCAAAGAGATGACAAATAAACAAAAGAAAAAGGCAAGGATTAAAAACAAAATTTTACCCCTGATTTTGTTTTTAATTAAAGCCCAAAAAATGATGATTATTAAAGCCGTGATTTGTAAAAATGATGGGAATTGAAGAAAAAAGAAATGGTGTAAGGCTGAGAAAATGAGGCCTAAAGAGGCTAGGGTGTCAACATGATTAGGAGCATGGAGTTTGGGTAAAACAAAAACAAACATCAAAATAAAACTTAAAAGAAAAATTTTAAATTCCCCTGTTTTAAATTTTTTAGCCAAGAAGTCTTTAATTAAAAAGGGTGTAATGGCGATAAATTGAAAAACAGAATTTAAGCAGAATAATAATAAAAGAGGTAAAAATTTAAGATCGTAAAGCTTGTTTTCTAGATAAAGAAAGAGTATTAAATTCACGCCTAAAACTGCCAGAGCGTAAAATCTAACTTCGATGGAATAGAAGAAAAGAAGGGGGTTGAAAAAATAAGTAAGAAAAACAAGAGTAATGATGATATGTTTATAAAATTTTTGATTAAAATCAAAAAATAAGTTTTTGATAATCATTAAAGTGAAAAGAAGAGATGAAATTAAATGAAAAAACATATAGGGGGCTCGGTAAATGATTTCTTGATATTGAGGATTGACATTAATTAACTGACGATATAACCATAAATTCCAGTAATCCAATGGCGGAACAGCCGCATGAAGTTTAGGGGTAAATTTAACAATATCGTTGAAATTAAGAGATGCTATTTTAATTACTCCAATTTCGTCACCCCATAATTCAATAGCACCAATGAATTTAATCAAAAAGGCGTAGAAAATTATTCCCAAAAAGAATAAAGAGAATGTTATTCCGCCCCTGCGAAAACCTCGCCCTTCCATGGGCGAGGATGAAGCAGGTAAGGAAGAAGCCGAACCGCCCAGGGAAACTCCGCCCTTCCATGGGCGGAGAGGCTTCATTTTAAGCGAAGATCGGCTGATTTTTGTGGCAAAGAATGGAGTAATAGCTAAAATTAGAAGAAGGAGATAAAAAATAGATGCATAAGGTGAATTCCAATATAAAGCAATAAATGAAGACAATAAAAAAATGACAACAATTAAGATTGATTCTGTTTTTATGTTTGTGATTAATTGTTTCATAATTTTCATTTTTGTTTGAGATAGCCAATAATTCTTAAAAACAAAAGTAAAAAATAAATAAATGGTAGTTTTAAAGCGTCGGCGAATCTGCCTCTTTTCAGGTATTTTATTTCGCTTTTAAGGGCAGATTGAAGGTTCATTAGGGTTTTTTTCTTAGGGAAAAGACCAACCTTATCTTTATTTTCTATCAAATTTTTATCTAGAATTGATTCACTTTTAGCAATACGATAATGTTGTTTAATAAAGTCTTTAAAGTTATCTCTTTCATGGTGCCAGGCAATAGCTTTTGGTTGAAAAATAATTTTAACCCCGTTTCTTCTCATTCTTAAGCCGAACTCGATATCTTCCGAACCTAAATTTTGTTTCTGAGAAAAACCACCATATTTTTTAATGATTTTTTTAGGCACAGCTAGATTTTTATTATCTAGAAACCTTAACTTTTCCCCAATAATAACATTTGATTTTAGATAATTTTGGTAATGGTTACCCATAATTTCGGCATAAAGATTATTTTTAGGGAGACTAAAGGTATTACCTTGAATAATAGAGTTTGGATATTGGTGTGATTTTTCTACTAAATTTTTAAGCCAATTTTTATCTGCTAAGCAATCATCATCTAAAAAACAAAGCAATTTACCACTTGCTTTTTGAATTCCTAAATTATAAAGTTTTGAGTATCCAGAAGCAAAACTTTTAAATGCCTTTATCGGTAAAATTTTTAGGTATTTGTTAATAATTTCAGGTGTTTGATCGGTAGAATTGTTATCAATAATAATAATTTCATTTGGTCTAATTGATTGTTTAGTTAAAGAAATAAGATTTTTTTCTAATAATTCCGCCCGGTTTTTGGTTAGGGTTATAATAGACGTGGTTGTTTTGGAGTTCATCTTTTAAATTATACCGCGCCTTCGGCTTGTATAATAACAAATTATAGCTTTTATAAAATGAAAATCGCAATTGTTGGTTTTGGCTATTGGGGAGAGATTATCTTTAATTCCCTGAATAAATTGGGGGATTGGGTAGATAAGGTTTATGTGGTGGATATTAATGAGGGGAAGAAAAGAAAGGCTAAAAAATATCAACTTGATTTTTTCCGGCGTCTTGAGGGGGTTTTAGACAAAGTTGAGGCGGTGATTGTTGCCAGCGATGAAAGCTCCCATTTTCGCTTGGCAAAAAAATGTTTATTGAAAAAAAGGCATACTTTAGTTACCAAACCCCTGGCAACTAATTTTCATCAAGCTCAAGAGTTGGTTAAAATAGCCCGAAGAAACAATCTGGTTTTAATGGTTGATAATACGTTTATCTTTGATACCAGTTTTTTGAACTTAAGTCAAAAAATTAAAAAAGGGCAGATAGGTAATCTTTTAAGGATTGATTCCTTCCGCTTTTCTTCCAATATTTTCAAGCCGTCAACAAACGTTTTGGTTGACTTATTACCACATGATTTGAGTATTTTTAATTTTCTTTTTGATATCAAAAATTGCAAAATTATCAATATAAATACCCAACGTTTGTTAAATAGATATTTTGATAACGCCTTTATAACCCTTAAATTTGGTGGTATTATTACCAATTCTTTTTTGAGCTGGACAGCGCCTTCAGCCCGGCGGGAAATGGTTTTTTACGGCTCAAAAGGTGTTTGTCTTTGGCAAAAAAGGGATAAGGAAACCGACGAAATAAAAATTTTTGATTATAGCCAAGATAAAAAGATAAATTTAAAGAAAGAGTTGGTGATAGGGGATAAAAAAGAAACCTTGAAAAATGTTTTGGGAAATTTTTTTGAAAGCATTTTTAAACATAAAGAGCCGCTAACCAGCGGCCAACGGGTTTTGCCCGAAGTAAAAATATTGGAAAAAGTTTTAAAATCATATCCAAAATAGTGCGCGTCCCATTTTTAGATCTTAAAAGAGAATACAAGCAGATAAAAAAAGAAGTCTTAAAGAAATTTTTGACTGTCCTTGATAAAGGGGAGTATTGCTATGGTGAGGAGACAGAAAAATTTGAAAAATCATTTGCCAAGCTAACCGGTTGCCGTTATTGTTTTGGTTTGGGTTCTGGAACAGATAGCCTCATGATTGCTCTTAAAGCTTCGGGAATAAAACCAGGTGATGAAGTGATAACCACCACCTTTAGCTTTATTGCGACAGTAGAGGCGATTATTAATGTGGGGGCTTATCCGGTTTTGATTGATATTGATCAGGAAACGATGAATTTTGATTTAGAAAAGGTAGTGCAAAAAATTGATAAAAAGACCAAAGCGATTATCCCTGTTCATCTTTATGGTGTAACAGTTGATATGGATAAGCTTTTAAATATTGTTAGGAAATATAAATTAGCGATAATTCAAGACGCCGCCCATGCGGAAGGAAGTCGCTATAAAGGCAAACCGGTAAGCAGTTTTGGCGACGTGAGCTGTTTTTCCTTATATCCCTCGAAAAGTCTTGGCGCCTATGGCAATGCTGGCGCGATTAGCACCAACAAAAAAATCATTGCCCATCAGATAAGAATGATTAGTAACCATGGACGCGATAGGGATAAAAATATTCATCAAGTGATTGGCTATACGGGGACAATTGATAATCTTCAGTCAGCGGTACTTAATATCAAATTAAAATATTTTTCGCAAAATATCAGAAGAAAAAAAATGATTGCCAGAGAATACAATCGAGCTTTTGCCAATTTGCCTTTTAAATCACAAAAGATTCCTTCTTTTTGCGATCCCTCTTTCTATGTTTACACCATTCGTTTTGACAAAAGGGATAAATTAAAAGAGTTTTTGGCTAAAAATGGAGTTGGTACCGGAATTTATTATCCCTTCCCGCTTCACCTTCAGCCCTCGCTACAATTTTTAGGCTATAAAAAAGGAGATTTCCCAATTGCCGAGCAGACAGCTGCCTCAGTTTTATCTTTGCCTTTATACCCTCAAATGACGGATAAAGAAGTGGAATATGTCATTCAGAAAGTGAAAGCCTTCTTTGTTTAAATTTAGCTTTTAAATTCTTTTTGAGTCTTCAAGCTGCATGATGATTTGGAAATTTTGTCTTATTTATTATTACTCTGGGTAAAACTTTAATAAAATTCGTTTTTATGGAAGTTTTAGCAGTGCAAACCATCCAACAATCATGGCAAGAATTAACCAAATTTTGATAATTTTTTCTTTTTGTGTCTTGCCAAATTTGGGTAAAAGTTTGTTTTTGAAGGTTGCCCAAAAGCCAGTTTTTAATATGACAGGGGAAAATATTGCCTTCCGGGTCAAGATAAAAGAAATTTTTGTCGGCATCGCAGACAAAAGGTCTTTTACCCGTTATTAGGTATTCCCTTAAAGAAGAAGCAAACCATCCACGGAACCAATCTTTAGGCCAAAAACTTTGATAATACCCCTTTTCTAATAATGAAAAATTATCTTTTAGAATATTATTAACTTTTGGCCTTAATTTTTCTTTATTTTTACCGAAATAAATTTCGGAGCTAGTGGCAGTCGTAATCGAGAATTGTAACTTATTTTTTTGGGCGAATTCATAAAGTTTAAGGAGTTGATTTTTATTGGTTTCTATGAGAGTGAAAGAAATGCCTAGGTCTTTAACGGGAATTTTTTTAAGTTTTTGCAGCGTAACCATGGCTTTTTGAAAAGAACCTTTAATACCCCTGATTTTATCATGTGTGTCTTCCCATCCATCCAAAGAAACCCTGATGGCTGTATTGGGGGCTGCATCAATAATTTTCTCTGAAGCTTTTGTAATTATCTGGGGAAGTAAACCATTGGTGTTGATAATAATTTTGGCTTTTGGGCAAGTTTTTTTTATTACCCTAACGATATCTGGCAAATCGTTTCTTAAAAAAGGTTCACCTCCCGTAAGGTTGATATCTTTTAAAGAAGAAGGGAGGCGAGAGTAAAAATGAGAGGGGAGTTCTTTTTTATTTTTCTTTTTCCAAATGTCGCAGGTGAGACATCGGCCGTTACATCGATAGGTAACAGCAATGATTGCATTTTGAGGTAGCCACATTTTTTAATCTTTAAAATTATTAAAAATTCGCGAATGAGCCACTAAGATTAGCGTTTTTAGAATAATAATAACGTCTTCTTTTAAAGAAAAGTTTCCAATATATTTTAAATCACTTTCCATCCATTTTTGAAAATAGGTGTGTTGGGCTCCATTAGTTACCCAAGGTGAGGTTAGACCGGGCTGGACAAGGCGACGAATTTTTCTGTATTCGGGATTAATTTTTACTTCTTCATCAATGGGTAATGGTCGAGGGCCAACAAAACCCATTTCGCCCTTGAGGATATTTATTAATTGAGGTAGTTCGTCTAAACCTGTTCGAGACAGAATTTTGCCAAATCGTGTGTACCTTGGGTCGTTTTTTATCTTGAATACTGGACCACCGGCCTCGTTTAGATGACGATATTTTCCCTTTAACTTTTCCGCATCCTTGACCATGGTTCGAAATTTGTAAAGAGTAAAAATTTTGCCATTTTTACCAACTCTTTTTTGTTTGAAAATCGCCGAGCCGGGAGAGTCGAATTTGATTAGGATGGTGATTAGTAGAAATACGGGCCATAAAATCAAAATCCCTAGTATAGAGAGGAAAATATCAATAACTCTTTTGCCGAATTTTTGATAAAATGACATTATGGCGTTATTTCTACTTGCTTTAGTTTTATTTGTCTTGCCCTTTTTAGACGGAGGGACAAGTCAAATTGGTCAAATTATTCTTTTTGTCTTACCCCTACCTTTGGTTTTATTTATCTTAGCAAAACAAGAATTAAAAATTAAATTAGATAGCCTTTTTTGGCTATCATCTTTATTTTTAATATTATCCTTTATTTCTCTGCTTTTTTCCAGTAGCCTTTCTTTATCTGTACCGGCTTTTTTTCAACTGTTAGCCCTTTGGGTCCTTTTTCATTTATCAAGAGTTATCATAAGGACCTCCCAGGAGCTCAAAATGGCCCTTTGGGCGGTTTTTTTAGCAGGGATAGGCCTTTCCCTCCTTTCCTTTTGGTATCTTTTGCCCTTTTCCTTAAAACCCTTTGCCGTTCTTAATCTAACTTATGCCCAATATGGCCATAATCATCTGGCAGAATATCTTCCCTTTGTTTTACTACCTTCTTTGGCTTTGTTCTTAACTGGCAAAAAGAAAGAAAAAATAATTTTTGGCTTCTTAATAATTTTCTTCTTCATGATAATGCTTTTGACTTTTTCCCGGACGACTTTTTTGTTTTTTCCCTTGGTAGCTTTTCTCATTATTCGTCAACTGACTCCTCAAAAAGGGAAAATTTTAGTGGGAATTTTAATTTTTTTATCAATCCTTTCTTTGGTAGTTGTTTCTCTTTTCACTCTTACGGCGTTCGGAAAACACATTTTAAGTGAAGATCCTGGTGGCTTTTTGGCCAAAAAATTAATCAAGCCCTTGACTTATGAAGGAAGAATTAATTATTGGCAAGAAGCATGGTTGGGGTTTTTGCAAAGACCAATTTTAGGTTGGGGATGGGGGACTTTTCGTTTGGTGGCCATTCGTTTTCAGAGTTTCCCTTCCAGTTGGTCTTGGTATGCCCACAATTTTTATTTGCAAACCTTAGTGGAGTTGGGGATTTTTGGTTTTTTGGCCGTTTTGGCTTTTTTGTCTAAGGCTTTCCGTCAGGCCTTTTTAGCTGTTAGTAAGAAAAAAGACCCCTTATTAATCGGAGTTTTTGGGGGATTAGTTCTTTCAGCTTGTCAGTCAATTTTAGATTTTGGCTGGCATTTTCCAGCCATTGCCTTAACTTTTTTAGTTTTATTAGCGGGATTAACTAATGAAAAAATTAGATAATTTATCAATTTGGCTTTTTTTGTTGCTGACAGTGATTTTGTTTCTTTTTGCTCTTTCTTTAGTTTTTGATAAATCTCTAGATTTAAAATTTTATCCCTGGGATAAGGAAAAATTTAGGTATCATTTAAATCTCGATGACTACCAGCGGGTGGAGGAAAAAATTATTCCCCTGGCTCTTTTTCTTAACCGAGAGGATAACGAGATTTATTTTTGGCTAGGGGATTATTTTGAGAGAAAAGGAGATTTAAACAAGGCAGCTGATTCTTATCAAAAGGTGATTGATTTTGCCCCGTTTCTTAGTTTTGAGCCCTACAAAAGACAATTAAAAGTTTTTGAAAAATTAAAATTAAAAGAAGAAAAAGAAAAATTACTTTTGTTTCTTTTTGAGAAGATAGAGGGGAAAGGTTATTTGGCTGGTTTTGGTGTCGATCCCTTAAAAGAGTTTTATAAAAACGGGGAAAGTTATTTGAAAGAAGGCAATTGGCAAAAAACGGCTTTTTGGTGGGAAAAGACAATCAAAATTTCACCCGAATGGTCTTATTTTTATCTTGAGCTAGCCAGTTTATATTATCAAAATGGCCAATTAGAAAGAGCAAGGGAAGTTTTAGAAAATTGCCTTAAAAGAAAAGACCCTCAAGAACATTGTCAAGAATATTTAAATTCGCAAATGACGCAGTTTAAAAAAGAAAAACCGGGATTTTGGCAAGAAAAAATCTTAGAGATAAGATAAAAAGGAGCACTTTTTTTATTAGCCTTTGCTCTGCATCCCCAATAACCACAAAACTGCTTCCTTGCGGTAGCGACGGTCACCGCGGGAGTTAATTCTGATGGCCGGAAGTTTTCCTCTTTTACCCCAACGCTTAATGGTGAGTGGAGAAACTCTTAAAATTTCTGCGACCTCCCGGACCGTTAACAAATCAGGGAGATCTTCAAGCCTTAAGGATTTAGTTGAATTTGCCATTTTTAATAACTTTAAGTAACATCTTTCCTAAACTAAAGTTTAGGATTTCACCCCTAAGGGAAGATGTTTAACAGCTTCAATTCATCCGCGTACTAAAGTACACGGTCTTCTTGAAGCTTTTTATAACTCTTTACAATTTAAAGTATCACAGTATAACAGAGCTTGTCAATATCCAGATTGGCTTTGATATGCTATGATGAATAAAGATGTTATCAGTGAAAAAATTTAGCAAAAGAATTGAAGATTTTACTTGTGAATCCTGTGGTACCAAAGTTCAGGGTGATGGCTATACTGACCATTGCCCTTTTTATTTATGGAGCAAACATGTTGATGTTTCTCCCGGCGACAGACAAGAGAAATGCCAGGGCCTGATGGAGCCTATTGGCGTGATTCAAAAAAGGGGACAATATCGAATTGTCTACCGTTGCCAAAAATGTGGTACTAAAAAAGTTGTCAAGGCCGTTACCAACGACAATTTTGAGCAAATTTTGGAATTGTCTTTTGGGCCCGTCAAAAAAGAATTAATTGAAAATCAAGGTTCTGTCGCCTGAGACGACAGGTTCTTATTTGAAAATCAAGGTTCTGCCGAAGGCAGGTTCTTACTTTAATTCGACAGTTGCCCCAGCTCCTTCAAGTTTTTTCTTGGTCCTACTAATCTTACTTTTCGCCTTAGTTCATTTGAACTGCGGCTCCCCGTAAAAATCCTGCGGATTAACGGGGTAAACAAAGAACGATTTTAGAAGGACTTCAGAAAAAATTGGCTATTATTTTAATTCTACTGTAGCACCTGCTGATTCCAATTTTTTCTTCGCTTCTTCGGCTGTGGCTTTATTGACGCCGGTGATAACTTCTTTAGGGGTGCTTTCCACTAAATCTTTAGCTTCTTTTAAACCCAAAGTTTGGTTGATTTCTCGGACCATCTTAATAACGCCGATTTTATTAGCTCCTGGGTTGGCCAAGACCACATTAAAAGTAGTTTGGCCCTCGGGAATTGCTTCGCCACCTTCAGTTGGTTGAGCTGGAGTAGCAGTGGCGGTGGCGGGAGCAGCGACTGGAGTCATAGCTGTAACGCCAAATTTTTTCTCTAAAGCCTTAACCAGATCGTTTAATTCTAAAACAGAAAGTTTTTCAATTTCTTCGATTAATTTATTAACCTTTTTTTCTTCAGCCATTAATTTTCACCCCCTTTAACCGCCGAAACTTTAGTGGAGGCGGTCTTTAAGATTACCACTAATTTTCTTATGTCACAATTTAACGCGTTAGTCAGTTGATAAAGGGGGGATTTCAAAAAACCAATAAGCTTGACTCTCAACTCTTCCAAACCAGGTAGATTAGCTAATTGGATGATTTTTTCTGCATCGAGCGATTCTTTACCCCAAAAACCAAGTTTGATTTTAGGTAATTCATTTTTTTTAATAAATTTGTCTAAAACCTTTAAAGGGGAAATGTCATCATTGTAAATCCACAAAGCAGCGGTTGGTCCCTTAAGCTGTTCGTTTTCAATTTGTCCCGCGGAGCGGGATCCCGCTTCGCGGGACCATTCTGCATTTTGCATGGCTTTGCCAAGCAACGTGTTTTTAATGACTTCAAACTCACCGCCGGCTTTTTTGATTTCCTGGCGGAGTTTGTTGATTTGATTAACTTTTAAGCCACTATAGTCGGCAAAAATAAGTGATTTGGCCTGTTTAAATTTTTCCGTCAAATTGTCGACGGTAAACATTTTTTGTGATTTCTTCATGACATTTAAAAACCTCGCGACATGCGAGGTGGTTTAGTTAATAACTGATAGCTAAAATACCTCGGTGGGTTTTACACATTTTGAATGCCACCCACTGTCTTTGGTTGAATTGATTTTAGATTAATAATTCAAAATTGTCAATGATTAAACAGTGGTCAAATCAACTTTTATTCCCGGACATCAATAATGTGTAATCAATATTGAAATATACCATCAGCTACTTGACAAGGTTGATAAAAATCTTTAATAATAAAGATAAATATATGAACTGGTTAACTTTTAGCTCCAAGACAATCTCTCTCTCTCTCTCTCTCTCTCTCTACTCCTTTAGAAGATAAGAACCTCGCTTCGCGAGAACCTTGTTTTTCAAATAAGAACCTGCCTTCGGCAGAACCTTGTTTTTCAAATAAGAACCTGCCTTCGGCAGAACCTTGTTTTTCAAATAAGAAATTTTCCCCTGGAATAAACAAGTTTGTTTCTAGCGAAATAAACCATCTTTTCTTTCATGGTGAGCCACTCGGCCCTGAGTCTTTCGACCCTGAGCTCAAGACCGAAGGGCTCGTGGCCGAAGGGCTTGTCGAACCATCTTGTGGTGAGCCTGCCGAACCATCCTTTCTCAACTTGAGGCCTACCGATAGACTGTTGTTGCATAAAAGAGGAGGAGGTATCTAATGCCAACAATTACAACTACTCTGCAACCAGATGCGACAGATGGCAAAGATAGTTATATTAGTGCAGTTGCTCCAACTACAAATTATGGAACAACCAACCCAGCAATAATTACGTATTGGCCATCTGACGATAAAAGAATGCTAATAGATTTTTATCCAATTATAATTAAAGAATTCCCTAAGTGGAAAAAGGTTTTAATTAAACAAGTATATATTGATTTGAATATTAGTGCTGTTAGTAGTGCAGGACAAGTAGTTACATTGATGTATGAAATATTGAGAGATTGGGTTGAGAGTGAAGTAACCTGGAATAATTGGAAGGCAGGTAACGCTTGGACAACACCGGGCGCAACTGGTGCTGGAGATAGCAACGTAACACCATTTCTTATAAGCACTGCAGTAATTGCAACTGGCTCGCAAAAATATTATATAGACCCATATTATTTTTATCGCATGATGGACAGAACAAACTATGGATTTATGCTATATCCAGATAGAAATTTAGGAGTAAATAGGAGTTATTCTCCAGATACATCAGATGATGCTACTGTGGCAGATAGACCGAAATTAGTAATTGTGCATGAACCTTACATCAAAATCTTTCCTATTTCAGCCGGGCTTGGGCAGGTGAGATAAAGTTTCTCCAAACATTTCAGGCTGATCCCAAATCTACTTTTATACCCGGTCCCATAGTGGGGGCTAAAACGGCTTTTTTAATGTTTCTTTTACCAACAGCTTTAATTAAAGTTTTAAAATTTGCTTCTAAATTTTTCTCGGTATCATTAACCTTGCCGATCGAAAGATGAATTAAGGGAGCCTTGGTTTCGGTTCGAAATTGCGTCTTTTGAGTGAGTTTTTTGGCGGCTTCCTCAGGATTGTCGCTGATTGTTCCTGATTTAGGATTGGGCATCAAGCCCTTGGGGCCTAAAAGCTTGGCAAATTTAACCAATTGAAGCATCATTTTGGGGCTGGCGAGCAAAAGCGAAAAATTGATTTTGCCTTTTTCCAATTCCTTGATTAAATCTTCATCGGCGATTTTAACCACTTGTGTTTTGCCGGTTGGGTAGGGGAATTCGACCTCACCTTTAAGTCCGACTTCATTGACATTAAGATGAACATCAACACCGCCGTTAAAATGAGAAATTGATATCTTTTTTAATAATTTGATACTCTCTGATAGAGGATAAAATTTATTTTTATCAATTCCTTTTTTGGCTTGAAGATATTTTTGGCTGCGAACCTTGACCGGTTTAGTTTCTTTTTTAGTCTCTTTGGTTTCTTTGACAATCTCTTTTGCCAATTGCTTTTCTTTTTTTTCAATAATTTCGGCTTCTTTCAAAGCCTCTGCCCCCACGTCGGCAATATGGCCATGTTGTTTACCCAACTTCACCACGCGCCACGTGGTTTCGTCGGGTGAACCGGTTTTTCTCTTTTTTTCTGGCTTGCCCTCCGTAGCTTTAGCAGATGAAGGTTCTACGCCTAAAACGGCAATTCTTTTTTTACCCATTTTTTTCTCCTTTCAGTCGGCAATTTCTAGTTTCTAATTGCTAGTTTCGATTTAATTTCTAATTTCTGAATTTTAAAATTGGCAATTCGAAAATTAATTGGAAATTGGAAAATCGAAATTGGAAATTTAGTTTTCTACTTTGATTCCCATACTTCTGGCTGTTCCGGCCACAATATTTTTGGCCGCGGCTAAATCTTCATCACAATTCAAATCTGCCAACTTTTCTTTAGCGATTTTTTCTACCTGTTCTTTGGTTAAAATCCCTGCTTGTTCGCGACCAGCCAGGCCTGAACCTTTTTCAATTTTCAATTCCTTTTTAATCATTTCCGCTACCGGCGGCAGTTTGGTGATAAAAGAAAAGGTTCGGTCTTCGTAAACCGTAATGACGGCCGGGATAATTTGGCCTTTTTTATCGGCTGTCCGCTCGTTATAGCTTTTGACGAATTCCATAATCGGCAGGCCATGTTGGCCTAAAGCCGGACCCACCGGGGGGGCGGGAGTGGCTTCACCGGCAGGGAGATTGAGTTTGATTATTGTTTTGATCTTTTTAGCCATAAATTAAAATTTGCTTTATATTTTGCCTACCTGTAACAAATCCAACTCCACTGGCGTTTCCCTCCCAAAGATACTCACTAAGACTTTGAGTTTGCCTCTTTCTTCATCAATACTTTCCACCGTGCCTAAGAATTCGGCAAAAGCTCCGTCGATAATTTTGACCGCCTCGCCGACGGAAAATTTGGCCCGGAATTTCGGCGCCTTCATCTTGACAAATTTTTGAATAACTTCAACTTCTTCTTCATCAAGAGGCGTGGGTTTGTTACCAACACCGATAAAGCCAGTGACGCCGTTGGTTGTTCTGACCGTTAACCATGACTGTTCAGTGAGAATCATTTTGATAAGTAAATAACCAGGAAAGATTTTTTCTTTGACCTGCTGTTTTTGGCCGGAGCGGATTTCAATTCTTTCCTGGGTGGGAATTAAAATTTCCAAAATCTGATCCTGAAGACTCATCGACTCAATCCTTTGCTTGAGCTGCTGGGCAACCCGTTGTTCGTGGCCGGAATAGGTATGAACGACATACCAATGAGCCCGCTTGTCGTCGGATTTTTTGATGATAATATGATTAATTTCTTTTAAATCCATTTTAGAAATTAAATCACCAATCCCATAAGTTTGGTGAAGATAAAATCCAAGGCGCCAATAAAAAAGGCGACCACCAAGGAGACACCAATGACAACTAAAGTTAAGCGAATTGTCTGCTGACGAGAAAGCCAACTGACTTTACCCATCTCATTTTTAACTTCTTTTAAAAAGGACGGAATTCGTCCGAAGGTAATTGGCGTTGCCATGTAGACAAATTTTATCATATGATTTAAAATGAATCAATATGAGTGGGATTTCTAAAATCCGTAAAGCCGTCATCCCCGCCGCTGGTTTTGGCACCAGATTTTTACCACAAACTAAAGCCATGCCCAAAGAAATGCTGCCGATTGTTGACAAGCCAATTATTCAATATGTGGTGGAAGAATGTGTGGCTTCGGGAATTGAGGACATTATTATTGTCACCAACTGGCAAAAAAGATCAATTGAGGACCATTTTGATTACCCTTACGAGTTGGAGAAAAGGCTGTTGGAGTGGGGCAAAGAAAAGGAACTGGAAGAAGTAAGAAGAATTGCCGAAATGGCAAACTTCATTTATATTCGCCAAAAAGGCCCCTATGGTAACGCGACGCCGGTTTTATGCGCCGAGCCGGCAATTGAAGACGAACCTTTTGTGGTTATTTGGGGGGATGAATTTATTTACGCCGAACCGCCTCGATTAAAGCAAATGATTGATGTTTATCAAAAGTATGGCGGGATTGTTATCTCGGGGGTCAGAATTGAGGATAAAAATGATCTTTCTCGTTATGGGATTGCCGATATTGAACCGGTGGAGAAAAACGTTTTTAAAATCAAACAAATCGTTGAAAAACCGAAACCAGAGGAAGCCCCTTCCAATTTGGCCACTCACGGAGCTTATATTTTACCGCCGGAAATTTTCAAAGCCATCAGATCCTTAGAACCGGGTAAGGGGGGAGAAGTTTGGCTGGTTGACGGCATTAATGTTTTACGCGATAAGGGTGTACCGGTTTATGCTTGTGAGATTCAAAACGGTAAATATTATGATACCGGTAACAAATTGGAATATTTAAAAACTGTAGTTGAATTTGCCCTTAAAGATCCGGATATCAATGGCGAATTCCGGGAATATTTGAAGAAACTGAAAATCTAAATGAAGATTTTATTCGTTTATCCTCAATATCCCACCACTTTTTGGAGTTTTAAACACATCTTGAAATTGATTGGCAAAAAAGCCGCTTTTCCGCCTTTGGGTTTGTTAACTGTGGCGGCGATGTTGCCCAAAAAATGGGAAAAGAAACTCGTTGATTTAAACGTGGAGATTCTTAAAGATGAAGATATTTTGAATGCCGATTTGGTTTTCCTAAGTGCCATGATTGTCCAAAGGGAATCTACGAAAGAAGTGATTAACCGCATTAAGAGTTTAGGTAAAAAGATTGTGGCTGGTGGACCACTTTTTACTACTGGTTGGGAAGAATTCACTGAAAGTGTTGATCACTTGGTTTTAGGTGAAGCAGAGGATACTCTTATCAAGTTCTTAAAAGACTTGAAGGCCGGCAAAGCCAAAAAAATTTATGAAGTTAGCAATTTTCCCGATATCAGAAAGGCCGTTGTCCCCCAATGGGGCCTAATTGATAAAAGACGTTATACCTCGATGTGTCTTCAGGTTTCACGAGGCTGTCCTTTTAACTGTGAATTCTGTGATATTGTCAGACTCAATGGTCGAGTGCCAAGAGTTAAGACCAAAAGACAGATTGTCAATGAATTAGATGCTTTGCGTCAATGGGGTTGGCGAGGCGGGCTGTTCTTTGTTGATGACAATTTTATCGGCAATAAAGCCAAACTGGAAAAAGAAATTTTGCCGTTGATTATCAACTGGCAAAAAAAATACCATCAACCCTTTTTGTTTAATACTCAGGTTTCAATCAATCTTGCCGATGAGCCTAAACTTATGGAGTTAATGGCTAAAGCTGGTTTTGTGACCATCTTTGTCGGTATCGAGAGTCCGAATATTAAAAGTTTGGAAGAATGCAATAAATTTCAGAATCAAGACCGTGATTTGGTGGCCACGGTTAAAATACTCCAAAACGCTGGCTTTGAGGTTCAAGGTGGCTTTATTGTTGGCTTTGACAGTGATACCCCCGCCATCTTTCAACGTCAGATTGAATTTATTCAAAAAAGTGGCATTGTCACTGCCATGGTTGGTTTGCTAAGTGCTTTGCCTAAAACACGCTTGTATCAAAGGCTAAAGGAAGCCGGAAGATTAATTAAGGAAAGCTCGGGGAGTAATACTTTGCTGGATTTAAATTTTGTTCCCAAGATGGATAAAAAGGTCCTTGTTGATGGCTATAAAAAGATTATGACGACTATTTATTCACCCAGAGAATACTATCAAAGGGTGAAGACTTTCCTAAGAGAATTCAGACCACCCAAAAGAAAACAACCAAAGTTTCATTTTTATTATCTTAAGGCCCTTTTTGCTTCTTTCTGGCTTTTGGGAGTAAGGCATAGGGGGCGAAGATATTTTTGGAAATTGATTTTCTGGAGCTTGTTTAAACGACCAGCCATGTTGCCTTATGCGATTGGTTCTTCGATCACCGGTATTCACTTTCGAAATCTCTATTGTGATACTTTTTGATATGGTTTTTAAAGCAAAAATTATTAAGAAGAACTCTTAGCGTTTAATTAATCTAAAGACAGTCCTTAAAATGTATTTATCATTCTCTATTGGATCTCTTAATAACACAAAAATCAAATCCTGATCAATAGAATCCCGGAAATAAAAATGGTTTTTTAGTTGTTTAAAGGGATTTTTATCCGTAGTGATAGGTTTGGCCTCACTTAACCTCTGTCTCACTGCCTCAATAAACACGTCATCCAATTTTCCATTAGCATCTTTTAATTTCCACCCTAGTCTTAAATAAAATCGCTTTATTGCATGAGAACTTATACGTATTTCTGGAAAAGTTTTATTTACAAATTTTTCTTTTTCTCCTGGGGTAATCCTGCTTTCCGGCGTCATAATATTATTATAGGTATGGTATAATTTTTATGCAAGCCAGAAAAATATAAATTATAAGTTGCTAGACTGCCCAAAAGGGCCTTTTTGGTTTAAGAGGGAAATGGTGGAAAAAGAAAGAATGATTGAACATAATCATACCGACAAAGAAAGTCGGGTGATTGTTTATTGCGGGAAGGCGGAAAAAGTTACTTTATTGAAAGCTGGGATGGAAAAAAGTTTGTTTCAGAAGATTGAACTAGGTCGAAGATTTCAGGTAGAACAAGAAAAAGGTAAAGATTTGATCGAGAAAGAAATTTGGGCAATTAAAAATGGGCAAAGAGCTTGGGAGAAATTAATCTGTTCAAACCGGGGCTTGGCGATTTCTGAAGCGAAAAAGTTTTTAGGTTGGAATTTGGGAGTAATGGATTTTGAAGATTTAATCCAAGAGGGGATTATTGGCCTGATTTTAGCGGTTGATAATTTTGATTGGCGTCGAGATTGTAAATTTTCCACATATGCTACGCCAAAGATTAGAGCAGCAATTAGGGGGGCAATTTATTCAAATTCTTCAACAATAAGTATTCCTGTTCGTAAAAGAGAAGCGATGTGGTATTTCCTAAAGGAAAAGGAAATGTTGGATAAGGAGGTAGAACCAGAAAAGGTTGATAAATTTTCAAGAATCTTTCGTCTTAGTAATCTTCTTTCTTTGAACCTAGAAACGTTTGATCAAAAAGGCGATTTTTGTCTTTATGAAGATGTTAAAGACGAGAAAGCTCTTGATCCTGAAAAGGTTTTTTTAAGTAATGAAGCAGTTTCTAGGATAGAAAAAAGGCTGAGTAAATTAGGTAAAAAGAAACAAATGATTGGGGTTCAATGGTTTGGTTTATCTATGTCGCTTGAGGAGATAGGTAAGGAGCATGGAATTACAGCCAACAATGTTTGGCAGATAAAAGAAGGTATTAAAAAAGAACTTCAGGAAGAATTTTCAATGGAGAGATAGTATTTTAAGTCATTAAATTGATATAATAAAGACCAAATGAGAATTCGTGAAGCAGTTAAAAAAGATTTACCCCAATTAAAAAACGACCGGAAAAATTTGTAAGATTGGGGAAGAAGATAGGTTAAATTTTTAATTTCTCCTTCATAAATTCAGAAATTTCATTTGTCTTGTCCTTCAAACTTGGATGAACATAGACTTGTGCCATCCAAACAAGTTTATTAGATGAGGGCTCTTTAAATTTTTTTTCATTTATTGTCGGAAGGTGTAGCTCTTTATATTCTCTGCTTTTGCCTAAATAGATAGAGATATATTCTAGGGGAACATGGAGAAATTGACTAATTTCATCGGCTAAAATTTGCCGATTATCTCGATCAGAGAAAACTTTTCTGATAGTTTCAGATGGGGAGCCTGTTGAAAAATTAAAAATTCTTGGATAAAATTCTCATTTTTTGGTGCTCTCAATAAGATTTTGTGTTCTTTTATTACATTTCTCTTCTAAATATTGAAAGGCTTCGGGATCAGTCATAAAGAAGTAATCTTTCGTTAATTCTTTTTCTCTTGTCGCCAAATCCAAGGCTCTGTAAATCATTGTTGAGGGGGATAAATTAACTGAACTATAGACAAATTTATAAACAAGTGCTCTTGTTTTTCTCCAACCCGATAAATCCTGGCTATAATCAGGCAATATAGCTAAATGGTTATCTTTAAGAGTGTAAGCTGAAGCTAAATTTTCAGGTAAATAAAATTTTTCTTGAAATAAGTTCAGGCTAAGTCCATACCTTAAAGAGTTGTCTAAATTATCAATATCCATCGAACCGTTAATTAAATCACTGAATGGTTTTTCTTTTCCCACGACAAAATTAATGATTTTTTCTATTGAACCCCCTTGCTTTTTAACTTCCCCTGCGAATTTAGAGTGATAAATCATATCTTGTAGAAATTCTTCATGATTTTTACCGAGAATTTTTATTTGGAAATGCTCGCTTAAGTGGGAAAAAGGAGGGGTACCCAAATCATGTGCCAAAGAAGCAAAATATAAATCTTTGGCGGTTTCTTTGAATTCCTCTTTTTTACCAATAATTTTGGCCAGATGGGCGACACCGATGGAATGCTCAAATCTACTTGCACATTTTCTGGCGGGGAGTAACCACGGTGGGGTAGCAGATAGGGATACTTCTTGAAGTCGCCTGAACTCTGGAGTTTGGAATAGGCGCAGATCGCTTTCGGTTACTCTTATTCCTCCATAGAGTTTATCACTTAAGAAGGTTAAATATTCACTGTTTTTTTCTTTTTCCATTTCTCATGGGGGATGATTTATATTAGAGGGCAGGCTTATGGATATTATTATACCATGAATGGTAAGTAAACTCTTTTGTAAAATTAACTGGTATAATAAAATCAATTGAAAATTGTTTTAATGTAGTAAAAAGGAATGGTTATCATTATGGACAAACTTCAGGATAAAAATATTATTACCGTTGAAAATCTGACTAAAAAATTTAAAGATTTTTACGCCGTTAATAATATCTCTTTTCAAGTCAAAAAAGGGGAGATTTTTGCCTTTTTAGGACCTAACGGCGCCGGCAAGACAACGACCATTAAAATGCTGACTACCCTTTTAAAACCGACTTCCGGCCAAATGCAACTTAATGGTTATAATCCAATCGTCGAGCAAGACAAAGCCAGGCGCTCTTTTGGTATTGTTTTTCAAGACCCTAGTTTGGATGATGAGCTGACAGCTTATGAGAACCTGGAATTTCATGGGGTTTTATACAAAGTGCCCGCTGAAATAAGAAAAACGCGGATTGCCGAATTATTAGAAATTGTTGAGCTTTCGGAAAGAAGGAACGATTTGGTCAAAACTTTTTCCGGGGGAATGAAGCGTCGTTTGGAGATTGCCCGTGGGCTTTTGCACCATCCGCGTGTTTTCTTTTTAGATGAACCAACTTTGGGCTTGGATCCCCAAACTCGGAAGCATATTTGGGATTATATTTTAACTTTAAACAAAAAAGAGGGTATTACCATTTTCTTTACCACTCATTACATTGAAGAGGCGGAAAAAATGGCCCAAAAAGTGGCCATTATCGACCAGGGCAAAATTGTCGCCCAAGGCACGCCCTTGGAATTAAAAACCCAGACAAAGAAAGACTCGCTAGAGGATGCCTTTTTGTCATTAACCGGTCATCAAATTCGGGCGGAAAAAGTTTCTAATGCGGATCGCCTAAGAATGCGAGTCAGAATGAGGAGAAGATAAAAATGAGTACCATTTACGTTTTATGGCTAAGACAGATTAAAAGATATTTAAGGTCAAAATCAAGAATTGTTGGTGCTTTGGGTCAGCCAATTTTATTTTTGGTTGCCCTAGGCTTTGGTTTTGGACCGATTTTTCAAAAAGCAGGTCAAGGTAGTTACATTCAATTTTTGGCGCCAGGAATTATTGCTATGAGTATTTTGTTTACTTCCATTTTCTCCGGCATCGAGGTCATTTTTGATCGGCAGTTTGGTTTTTTAAAGGAAACTTTGGTGGCGCCGGTTTCCCGTTTCTCAATTATATTGGGACGGACTTTAGGCGGAGCGACAGTGGCGACATTTCAAGGGGTCATTATTTTATTAATTTCCTTGTTGTTGGGTTTCAAACCTCAATTTTCCGGAATTTTGCCGGCCTTAATAGTGATGTTTTTGGTAGCTATTCTTTTTACGGCCCTAGGGACGGCGATTGCCTCAAGATTGGAAGACATGCATGGTTTTCAACTGATTATGAACTTTTTAGTCATGCCTTTATTTTTTCTTTCAGGAGCCTTTTTCCCATTGGCTGGTTTACCCAGGGTTTTAAGTATAATTGTTAAAATTGACCCACTAACATATGGAGTTGATGGGATAAGAGGAGCTTTGGTTGGTTTGTCTCACTTCGGTTTGCCGATGGATTTTGTCATTCTTACTGTGATAACCTTGGTCATTTTAGCCATCGGCAGCTGGTTATTCTCAAAAATTCAGATTTAGCAGGGCTGCCAGGACTCGAACCTGGAAGAGCGGTTTTGGAGACCGCCATGATTCCATTTCATCACAGCCCTAGAGATAAAAATATCTAATTTCTAATATCTAATATCTAATATCTATTTTAGTTTACTTGTTTCCTTGTGTTCAGTTACCTTCCTACACCTTCGACAATACTTCTTCAAAACCAATTTTTCCGGCTGGTTGGTTTTATTCTTTTCCGAAACGTAATTTTGGCTTTTACAAACCGTACAAACGAAAGCAATTAATTGTCTGGGACCTTTTTTAGCCATATAAAAGTATTTTAACAAAAAACAAAAAAAATTACCATCCCTTCGAGAAGCCTCGGGTCGAAGAGCCCTCGGCTCGAGAGTTCAGGGTAAACCCTTTAAATTTCTCCAAAGAAATAAATAGAAGAATATATATACTTTTATATATTTTGATATCTTTTTTTACCTTTTATCTTACTCAATTTTTTGTCTTGTAATATTAGATTATAAATAATAATTAAATATCCCTCCTAAACTTACGTTTTACAACTTGACATCCTTTGGAAGAAAATCATAGACTAAAATTAGAAGATAAATTTTAGCTGTTGAGAGAAACAGTTATTTGTCGTATTTAAAAATCATTAATGACTGTCCAAAAAAAGACTGTCCGGAAATTACTAACTTTTAGCCTCATTAGCGCTTTTTTGTTGCCTCAATTTTTAGCCGGTTGGCCGGTTTTAGCAACTAATGAACAGGCTTCCTTATCAGGCCAAATAGCCACCGAATCTGCCCAAATTGAAAATCTGGACTCTCTTCTTTCAAGTCTTGAGTTTGAAGAAGCAACTGCTTCGGCCGAGTTGCCGGCGCCGATTGATTTGCCGGCAACGATTTCAGCCTCAATTTTAGGAGCCAGCAATTCAGCCCAACCTTCATCGTTAAGTTGCCCAATGCCGGTTAAAAAAGAGAAAATCAAAAAACCCTCCTTAGCTAAAGATATTTTCCAGGCCAACGAAAAAATTAATATTAGCTTAGGCGATTACCAACCAGAGGAGTTGGAAATTTTAATTTTTGACAAAAATGACAAACAAGTAAATTTCGAGGAAAATTTAACTACCGGTCAGGTCGAGATTCAACCTTCTTCGCAAATTTTGCCCGGCAAATATCGTCTTGAAGTTAGTTATAACCAGGAAAAAATCTTAACCCAGGATTTTACCTGGGGTGTTTTGGCTCTTAATCCCAATAAAAGCGTTTATTCTCCGGAAGAAACAGCCAAGTTATCAATGGCCGTTTTAGACGAAGAGGGGAAGATGGTTTGTGACGCGAAGCTTGAATTAAGGATTACGAATCAAGAATTAGGGATTAATGAAATTTTATCCACCGAAAATGGCAAGATAAAAGTTAATCCTGAATGTCAAGAACATGGCTATACGGAAAAACCGGATTACGCCGCCCTTTATCAGACACAGGGTATTGGCGCTTATCAGTTGGAACTGCTAGCGGAGACTCAAAACGGGAAGTATGTCATTAATGATTCTTTTAAAGTTTCAGAAAAAATTGACTTTGACATTGAAAGAGACGGCCCAACCAGAATTTATCCGCCTGAAGATTACCCGTTTTATTTTAATTTGACTTTCAATCAGGATTTTGAAGGAATTATTGAGGAAAAAGTTCCGGCTGATTTTGAAATTTTACCCCTGGAGGATAAGGATAATAATAGTCTTGATTCGCTTGTTAACTACCACCGTTCATATGATAATTTAAGGAAAGATGAACAAAGTCAGATTATCAGCTGGGTTCTATCGGCCAAGCAGGGGGAAAGTTTTAGTTTGGGTTATCGTTTTGATGCTCCAGATATCAGCCCCCAGTTTTATCTTTTAGGCCCCTTGGTTTTTAAAGATTTAAAAAGCAAAAATGGCGAGACGGAAATTAATTTCTTTCAGGAATCTCGTCAGTGGCAGTTGGCCGCTGATGCGGTGGTATCTTCGAATATCATCGTTATGTGGCCTGGCTCGACAACCTTACCGGACGGTTGGCAAAGAAAAACCGAGTTGGATGGCTATTTTATTGAAAGTGGTATTGGAGTCGGTAGTTCCCTTCCGGAATTAAATGTTGCTCTGGGTAGCACCGATCATTCTCATACTTCTCCCAGCCACTCCCACACGATTGGCCATACTCATACAGTTCCAGCTTCAGCCGGATCAGCTAATACATCCAGTAGTGTTGCCAATGGTACTGGTGCGTCTTCCGATGCCCACACTCATGCTTCTGCTAGTAGCAACACCAGCAGTGTTGCCAATAACGTTGCCACAGGGGTTAAGAATGCCTTAGGGAGTGTCGGTGTTTGGAATACCGCTCCTTCTGATCCACCTTATACTTCAGTCATTTTCATTAAGTCTAATGGTACCAATAAAATTCCTAATGGCGCTTGGGCTTTTTACTACAGTGCCGCTCCCACTGGTTGGGACAGAGTCAATACTGACAAATATGTTAAAGGAGCAGCTCCTGGTGGAGTTGGAGGTGGCACTGGTGGTTCGGTTACCCATTCCCATACCGACTCCGGTCATACCCATACGGAAGCGGCTCATAGCCATACGGCCGATAGTGGTGCTGCTGGCGCCGGTCAAAAAGGCAGTGGCGCTTCTGGTGTTGCTTTAGCTCCGCCGGTCCATACCCATGCCCTAACCGCTGATCTCCAGACAGCGACCGAAGTCGGTGGAGTTGGTTTGGGAGCGACTAACAATGGTGAACCTCTTTTTATCAAGGTTAACACCATACAAAATAACACCCCCGGAGGGTTAGAAGATTTGCCAGATAACGTCATTGCTATTTGGACAGGAACAACTGCCTCCATTCTTCCTCCCTGGTATCTTTGTGATGGAACCAATGGTACCCCTAATTTGAATATTGGCCGCTTTATCAAGGGTGCCGATACTGATGTCGGTATTGGCACCACTGGAGGCGCCTCAACTCATACCCATGCTTCAGGTAACACTCATACTCATACTACTAATAATCATACTCATAGTTGGACTTTTGGTGGCAATTCAGGTACACAAATCTTAAGTACTGGCAGCAAGACTAATGGCGCCCCTCAGGGACACAGCCATGCCGCCGTTACCAATGTTACTTCTGGAGGGGGTAACAGTGGTCCTGCGGATACTACCGCTGATGCTAATACCGACAACCGACCTTTATATAAAAATGTCTATCTGATTCAATATCATGCGCCAAAAATTACAATACAGGGAGCCACTAATGTTACAGTCGGCAGTGTTTCCATGGCCATTAATGGCAATTTATATGGTTCGACCGCTTCGATTTCCGGCGGAAATTGGAGTTTTACTAATGTTGTTACCCCCGATGCTAATAACATCATTACGACTTGGATTAATGGCTCAGTTGCTAATGAGTCAACCGCGATCACCAAATACAGCGGTTCCGGCAGTATTACGGGAATGGTTTTAAACAAACACGTTTTTTCCGTTGGCAGTTCACTAAACAATACCATCAATGTTAGCGATTTAGGTTCTTATGATCATGATAATAACGGCATGATTATGCATACCTACAACAGTAAAACCTTAAATGTTGACGGCGGTAACGGTGGCAGTGGGGAATACACCGATGAAAAGATAGATGTTTTGGCTTCTAATACTTTAAGTGTTGCCACTGACGATACGATTAACACCTTCCATCTACAAATTGACGGGATTCTAACTTCTAACAGTAACAGTACCTACAATGTGGCTGGTAATTGGACGAATAATGGCGTCTTTACGCAAGCCAATTCAACGGTGACTCTAAATGGTTCTAGCGCTCAAACAATTAATGGCACCACCGAAACCGCCTTTTACAATCTCACCGTTTCCAATACCGGAGCTGCCATTGCCGTGAGTACTAATATGAGTATTGCTTCTAGTGGGACTCTCAATATGAATGGAGCTAATACTACATTAAATCCTGGTGACGGAGTGGTTATCTCTGGGTTAGGAACTCTCACTGGAAGTGGGACTGTTAAAGTAACTCGAACCAGTGCCACAGCTGACTTTTCGACTCAATACAGTATTTCTAACAAAACTTTAACCAACCTCACTGTTGATTACGCTGGCACTGGGCAGGTTTTGTCTGACTTAACCTATGGCAAATTAACCATTAGTTCCAATGCTATTTCTACCGGAGCAAATAGTGCCACTGTAGGTTTGGGTGGGAGTGGGACTTTTACGGTTGGAGCTTCTGGCGTTTTCACCCCTTCTTCAGGGACAATGACCTTTAATACTGGGGCTTCGATTGTTAACAGTAATAGTTTGACTTTCCAGGACATAACCATTGCCGCTTCTGCCACCGTAACAACGACAGCTTCCTTTAATATTGCCGGAACTTTAACGGTTAACTCTTCTGCCAATTTTTCTCCCGGGAATGGGAGTGTCATCACCATGACCGGGACATCTTGGGCGATAAGCAACTCCAACATTTTAATCTTTAAAGGCTTAAAGATTTCCGAAACGCCTTCTTCCTCCGGTCAGCCAACCGCTAGCTTTTCTGTTAGTGGAACTTTAACGGTTGACAGCGGTAAGACTCTAGCGCCTACCGATGGGACCATTACCATGAGTGATGTTACCAGTTCGATTATCAATAATGGAGGAGCAACAACTAATTTAGTTTTCAATAACCTCACGGTTACTGGTAGTCCGAGCACCTCAAGCGACTTTACGGTTAATAAAACCCTGAATGTTTCTGGCGGTAATCTGACTCCTTCCGGAGGAACCATCACCATGACCACCACCAGTTGGGCTATCACCAATTCTGGAACCTTGGTCTTTAAAGGCTTAAAGATTTCCGAAACGCCTTCTTCCTCCGGTCAACCAACCTCAAGTTTCTCGATTGCCGGGACCTTAACTGTTAATGGTGGCAAGAATTTCTCCCCAGATACTGGTAGTACCATTACCATGACCGGGACAGCTTGGGGTATTAGTAATTCCGGAACTTTGGTTTTCAAAGGCTTGACTATTGATGGCACACCTTCACCGCAGCCCACCAATGATTTTTCAGTCAGCGGAGCTTTGACTATTAATAGTGGTAAAACTTTAGCGCCGACTGATGGGACGATTACTTTTACCGGCGGTTCGATTGTTAATAGTGGTGGGTCAACAAGTAACTTGGTTTTTAACAATCTAACAATTACTGGTAGCCTTAGCACCTCCAGTGACTTTACCGTTAATAAAACACTGAATGTTTCCGGTGGCAATCTGACGCCTTCTGGCGGAATAATTACCATGGCCACCACCAGTTGGGCTATCACCAATTCCAACATTTTAATCTTTAAAGGCTTGACCATTGCCGAAACTCCTTCTTCCTCCGGTCAGCCAACCGCTGATTTCTCAGTTAATGGAGCTTTAACGGTCAATAATGGGAAGACCCTGGCACCCACATCAGGAACAATAACGATGACCGGAACTTCCAGCTCAATTGTTAGCCCTGGAAATTTAACTTTCAATAACTTATCAGTTGGAAGCGGTGCCAGTGCTTCAACCTCCGACAGCTTTGGTATCGTCGCCAATTTTGCTAATAATGGCGCTTTTAACGCTTCTAACGGAACAATCACTTTTAGTGGAGGCGATGGTAGTACTCAACAGATTTCCGGTAATTCAACTTTTTATAATTTCTTCGCTTCAACCGTCGGAATTGGTTCAACCGGCCGGACTTTACAGTTTGCCGGTGGTTCCTCAATCAATGTTGGCGGGACTTGGGCGGTGACTGGTGACTCTGGCAAGGTCATTACTCTTAAATCTTCGAATGAAACCAATTGGACGATTAATCCGACCGTGGCTAATGTCACTTACGTTGATGTTTATCGTTCAACAAGAACTGGTGTCAGTTTTTGTGCCACTCATTCTTCAAAAGATGTGAATACTCTTTATTGGACTGTTTCTGATGGAGATTCTTGTAACCAAGCTCCCAATTCTCCTTCCTCTTTGGCTCAAAAGAAAATCGATAACACCGTTTTATCTGTCGGTGATTGGACCAATGAGACTTCGATCCAATTTACGGCTTTAGCGTCTGATTCTGATACTTCTGATACTTTGTCTCTTTGTGTGGAGAAAGACGATCTTGATACAGCTTTTGCCGACACGGAAGATTCATGTGGAATAGGAGTTGGTTATACCGGCGGTTTGGTTGAGTTGAGTGTGACCATCGAGAATATTCCCAGTGGCACTGCATATCACTGGCACGCCATGGTGAAAGATGCAGCTTTGGCCTATTCTTCCTGGGTGGCTTATGGCGATAATCCAACCGGTGATGGGTCAACCGATGGTAGTCCTGCCAACCGTGATTTTGGCGTTGATACCACCGCACCCACAGACGGAGCGGTTTTTGATGGAACAAACACCGGAGTCGATATTGATTTTAATGGCGGTTCTTTATCCGAGCTTTCCGCTAATTGGGCGGATATTAACGCTAATGTTTCCGGTCTTGATCATTATGAATATTCAATCGGGACAACTATTGGCGGGACAGAAGTTGGTTCTTGGATTAGTATAGGAACAGGAACCTCGGCTATCGCCACCGGTTTAACTTTGCAGACTTCAGACCCTTATTATTTCAACGTCAGAGCGATTGACAATGCCACCAACATCCAGTCAGCTATTTCTTCTGATGGCCAATTCGTCTCACCCAGTTTGACCTTTAGTGTTTCGCCTTCAAGTCTAGCCTTTACCAACTTGAATGTCGGCAACAGCTATTCCGATAATAAGGTGACGACCTTAACGACTTCGACAAATGCTTATGGGGGTTATGTGATACGGGCTTTTGTGACTGACTATTTGCGTTCTTTAGGTGGTAGTTTTTATATTCCCGATTTTAATGGGGGAACTTATGCCAGTCCGGGAACTTGGGAAGTAGGGAATACAGGCTTTGGTTATACTTCTTCAGACACCACTATTCAAGAATTTGGTGATAAATTTGGTGGGGGGAATTTATACGCTCCTTTTTCGCAAGACGGTCCGGGAGATATTGTCGCTGACCATACAGATAATATTACCGGCGATCCTATTAATGAACAATTTTTCATCACCAATAAGGTTAAAGCCGGCCTTACTCAAGCGTCATCTTATTATTCGACAATTGTGGTTTATACCGCCACGGCTCAATACTGAAATGAATAATTTAACAAAATCATTATTGATTTCTTTTTTAGCCCTAAGTTTCTTTTTTGGTCTGTCTTTAAGTTTTGTTTTTGCTGAAGACCAGCCAAATCAATCGGCTTTAAGTGTTGCTCCGGCGATTATCGAGTTAGTTTTAAAGCCTGGTGAGGTGAAGGGAACCAAAATTTCCGTGACTAACGTGACGAATTTTCCTTTGCCGATCAAGGGGACTGTCAAGGCCTTTATCAGGGAAGATATCTTAACAACCGGGTCGGAATCTAAGGAAATGTTTGACGCCTCTTCCTGGTTTTTGCTTGAACCAAGTGATTTTATCTTGCAACCTCGAGAAATAAAAGAAGTCAAAGTTGTGGTTATCACGCCTGTCGGCGCCGAGCCCGGAGGTCATTACGCCACGATTTACTTTCAGCCCCTTTTGCCGGTGGAGGTTCTTTCTCCCCAGACAACTTATCTTACCGCCAGAGTCGGCGTTTTGGCCTTTTTGATTGTCAAGGGTGATATTAATGAAAAAGCTTCTTTAGGAGATTTACAAACAGCAGGTTTTCGACAATTTGGTCCGGTTGAATTTAAAATTCCTTTTAAAAATGAAGGGAATATTCATCTAAACCCAACAGGAGAAATTTTGATTAAAGATTTCCGCGGTAGGGAAGTAACCAAATTAGCCTTCTTGCCGAAAATAATCTTACCTCAATCTTTAAAAGAAATAGAGACGACATGGGATAAAAAATACCTTTTGGGTAAATTTACAGCTCAGGCCAACATTGTCTATGGAAGTGAGTATAAGGGCTTGGAAAAAACAATTAATTTTTGGGTTATTCCCTGGCTGCCGATTTTAATTATAATTACACTCTTGACATCTTTTATTATATTTTTCATACTGGTAAGAAGAAGGTTTATTTTGGCGATTAAAGTCCTTTTGGGCAAGGCAGAAATTAGCGAGTCTAAAAAGTGAAATTAAAATAATTTAATTTTTCGATAAGAAAGGAGGTGAGAAAAATAAAAATCAAAAATTACAAAATTACCCTGCTTGTTGTTGCGACAACTGTTTTTGGTCTAGGGTTTTTGTTTGCGGCCATTAGTGGCGTTTTTGCGGCTGCCTTGAGTGGGGGAAGTGCCACCCTATCCGATTCCAGCCCAAGCACAGCCTCAGTGAGTTACACCATTGATTTTGATAATGTAACTCAGTCATCAACGAAATGTATTCAGATAGTCTTTTCCGATGCGGCGACGGGTGGTTCGGCACCAGTTGGTATTGGGACCACTGCGGCTGCAGTTGATGCCGCCTCAGATTATATTACGGGAGTAAGTGGTTGGGCAGTTGATGCTACCACCAATGGAACAGTAAAAATCACTGATGGCACCGGCGGGACACCAAGTAACTCTACTGATCGAACTATCGTCTTGACCGGAATCACTAACGGTTCCACCGTCGATATTGCTTATTTTGTCCAATTTAATACCTATGATGATGAGGCTTGTAGTAGCGGTATTGATACGGGGACGGTAAGCTTTATCTATACCACTGGTCAGGCTGTTTCTTTAACCGTTAACCCATCGATTAGCTTTGCGATTTTTGCTGTGGCTATAGGACAATCAGTCAATGGGGCAGCAGTGACTGTGTTGAGTACCACGGCAACCATTCCGTTTTCAACAGTCACGATCAATGCTAATGCCATTGCGGCCCACACCTTGACGGTGAATACTAATGCAGGAAGCGGTTATTTTGTTTACGTCAAATATACAGACAAGCCGATCTACAATATTGTCAACGATATTGATGACCATGGGGGCGATCACACGACGCCAACGACGATGTCGGCCGCAACCGAAGCTTTCGGCTATACCACCGAGGATACAGATTATAGCCAGTTTCAAACCAATAAGTATGCGGCCTTTACGACAACTAATGCTGAGATTGCCAAAAGCACGGCCGCTGTGAGTAATGAACAAACAAAGGTTGGTTATGAAGTTGGTGTGGCTGGAAATACCATCGCAGGGGCATACCAGACAACGGTAGTTTTAACTTGCACACCAATGTATTAAAAAGGGAAAGATTTCTTTCAGGTAGGACATATAAGTTGGTGTGTTAAGAAGGTTGATTTTTGTCAAAAGAAATGAAGCTTAAGTCTTTTATCACTTTTGTAGGTTTTTTTTTGTTTTTTTTATTTTTGATTTTTACCCCCTTAAACCAAGCCCGGGCGTTGGATTACGCCGGCCTGGCTTTATCACCACCGACCTTTGAACTTTCCGCCAATCCTGGCGACAACTTGGAGAATAGTATTCGCGTGGAAAATCTAACCGAAACTCCCATGAAGGTTTTGGTCCAAAAAAGAAACTTTACCGCCATGGGGGAGGAGGGTGCGGTCAACTTAACTGAAGAGGAAGATACCTTTTCTTTAGCCTCTTGGATTACCGTAACGCCTGCGGAAGCGGAGATGCCAGCCAAAGGGACAATGACCTTTACTTTTCGGACCGCTGTCCCTCTCAATGCGGAACCCGGTGGTCATTTTGGTTCGATTATTTTTAGAATTGGCGGTCAGTCAAACCCTCAACAGTCAGGCGCGGTAGTAGCCCAGGAGCTTGGGGCTCTAGTTTTGGTTCGTATTGCTGGCAAAACAACAGAAAAGGCAGTCTTGGAAAGTTTTGTTCCTAAAAAGAAGCTCTGGGAACATGGGCCGGTTGAATTTGAGATTAGGGTAAAAAACGAGGGTAATGTTCATATTAAACCAGCCGGGGTTATCACCATCACTAACCTTTTTGGTAGAAAAGTTGCTACTTTTAATGTTGATCCGAGAAATGTCTTACCAGGAGCCATTCGCAAAAGTACGACCGTTTGGGACAAGAAATTTCTTTTCGGTAAATATACGGCCAGCCTTGCCCTCAATTATAGCACTCAGGGTAAAGTTTTAGCTGGGTTAACAACCTTTTTTGGTTTCCCCTATCGGGTCGGTGGACCCATTCTTTTGGGCTTGATAATTCTGATTTTCTTCCTTTATCGAGCTCGAAGGAGAATTAAATTAGCCTTAAAAGTCCTTTTTGGCAAATACAAATAATTAAAATTTCAAATGTCAAATGTTAAAGCTCAAAACTGTATGGTTAATTTTTCTTTCCCTTTCTGTTCTATTTCTTCTCCCCCCACTTTCTCTTGCTCAAACTGAGCTTACAGTCTCAATTCAAGTAGGTGAGACTATTTTGACTTTATCAGGGCGAACAAGCCCCAATGCCCAAGTAACATTTATCGAAAATGGGGCAGTGATTGGGACGACCACGGCCAACAGCAGTGGTCTTTTTAGTAAAACTCTTGAAGCGATGGAATCAGGAATTCATTCAATTGGAATTTACGCTACCAATAGCAACAGTGAGACAACTTCCACGGTTACCTATTCAGTTTCTTTAACGTTGGGGACGGAAACAACCCTTTCCAACATTATCTTGCCTCCGACAATTACTTTATCAGGAGAAGATATTGCTAAGGGCGATAATCTGAAAATTTCTGGTTCGGCCGTACCCTCTTCAACCATAACAATTTTTATTAACGGCACGTCGCATAGTTTTAGTACGAGTAAAACCACGACGTCAACCACTGGTGGAACCTGGGAATATAGTTACAGTACTAGCGATTTGAGTTTGGGTGATTATAGGGTTGAGGCGAAAACAAGTACAACTGATGGATATCAGAGTGAATCCAGTGAAATAAAAAATTTTAAGATTCATGCTGCCCCAACGGCGACACCAGGACCAACAGCGACATCAACTCCTGGTCCCGCCGCCACTTTCACTACTGCACCAACTCCCACACCAACTCCTACTTTACCCGTGTTTCTGGCGATTTTTGATATCGATGGGAGTGGTAAGATTGAGATTGCCGAAGTTTTTACTGCCGTCAAAAGCTGGGTTGAGGAATGGAAAGAAACTCTTATAGGAAAAAGACCTAAAAAGTGTGATGTTAACCAAGATGGTAGGTGTAATTTAGTTGATTTATCAGTCTTGTTGTATTATATAGGTAGATAGATGGAATTTCCTAGAATTACTACTGTTTTAAAGATTTTTGTTTTTATCCTTCTTTCTTGGTTTTTAATTCACTTTTTGGCTATTTTTGGCGTCTTTTTGACCCTGGCTTATCCTTTATGGTGGCTTTTGGCTCCCCAAGGGACCTTATGCTTATGGTGCAGGATTAAAAAATTTAACCAGTACCAATGTTCTTTTAGACATTCCCTAATCAATGGGGGATTAGTTTTGGTTTTTAGTCTACTTTCCTTCGGTTTGGTTTTTGCCGAATCAAAAATTTTGTTTAAGATGGGCTTTCCACCAACGCCAAGAACGGTAACCTTCGTGATTCCCTCCAAAGGTCAATACAGATTGGACGAAATTTTTCCGATGAAAATTGAGATTGCCGGGATTAAAGTTCCGGTTAATACTATGCAAGCGGATTTGAGCTTTGATCCGAGCAAGCTTGAGGTGGTTGAGATTTCCACTCAGGATTCTTTTGCCAATATTTTTATTCAAAAAGAAATTAATAATGCAGTTGGCTATGCCCGCTTGACCGGTGGCTTACCCAACCCTGGATATTTTTCCGACCACGGTCTTTTTGGCACTGTCTTTTTTAAAGGCACAAATCCCGGAATAGTTAAAATTGAATTTTTACCCTCCTCAATGGTTTTGGCTAATGATGGACGGGGGACAAATGTTTTGCGGGAATTGGCTGCCGTTTCTTATTTGATATTGCCGGAAAAAATTTCCCCACAAGAGGAAGAAATGCAAAAAGAAATTGTTCTAAAACCAGTGGTTTTAGGTACAGAAACCCAGGAAACCCAAATGAAGTTTTATGAAGAAGAAAAAGTTTTAGGTACTCAAGTAGGTCAGGAAATAGAAAAAGAAAAGAAATTTAACTTAGGTAAAACACTTCTGGGATTCCTGGAGAGGGTTGATAGGATAATTCTCTCCCTTTGGGGAAAAGTTTTAACTCTTTGAGCCCCTGTCCGGGATCGAACCGGAGACCTCATTCTTACCAAGAATGCGCTCTGCCAACTGAGCTACAAGGGCTTGAGTGCCAGGGGAGGGATTCGAACCCCCGAAGCCTTGCGGCGCCTCTTTTACAGAGAGGTGCGTTTAACCACTTCGCTACCCTGACTAGATTTCTAATTTTAGCATAAATTGAGGTGTTTTAGAAGTTTAAATCCGGAGTCGGTATGACTTGCGGGTGGTTATACCCGATTTAAGTTTGGAAGTAATGACCAAGCGGGCATCGGTGATGCCAGTATGATAGCGGCAAACTCCGTGGGAGCAGGTTCCAAACAAAAGTTCACGACTATCAACCGAACCAGCGATGTTTGTCATCGTCCCCATGGCACCCTGGGGGATACCGTTACTACTATAGGTGAGAGAGTAGGTGACTGATTTAGCATTGGTTAGTCCAACGAAATTAATAATCACGGCTCGCCGGTCGCCTCTAAATTTGACTGAAGTAACCACCCGGCCACTGGTAGAAACATAACCAGTGCTGGAACCAGTTGTCCCACCACGGCTAGTTCTGGGTTTGGCGGCTAAAACCTCCCCCGAGGCTAAAAAGAAGAGAAAGATGAGGGAAATGGGAATAATAAATTTTTTTACCACCTTAGTTTTAATTTACCTGATTGCACTTTTTTTGTCAATTTATTAAAATTAACTCCATGAAGAAAAAAGTTTTAATTATTATTGGTGTCTTAGTTTTAATTGCTATCGGGGTGTTTGTTTTTTTATATCAAAAACCTTCCTCCAAAATGGTTAACCCCTTAACGCAAACTGAGCAAAATCAAGGGGGTAAACTTTTAGTTTGGGAAGACCCTGCTGGCTTTAAATTTTCTTATCCTGAAGAGATTAAAATTAATCCTCATGAGGAGGACGAGGAGAATTACGCTCATCTTGAATTGACCTCAGATTCTCATCCAGGCTCAATTTTGATTTGGATGAAAGATAACAAGTACAAAAATATTCAAGACTGGGTAAAAAAAGAAAATTCTACCGGTTCAGCTCAGGTTTTTGATTCCGATTTAGGCGGGAATCCGGCTCAAAAATTAGCTTTTACCAGTCCCCAAAAGATGGTGACAGCGACGTTAGATGGTAATGCCGTTGTCTTGATTGAGGTTTATCCTCGAGACTCATGGTGGAACGAAACTTACAATCAAATTCTTAAGAGTTTTGAATTTATTCCTCTTCAGGGCGAAGAAATTTCAGCTCCAGCAAAAGTTTCTGGATCTTCTGGGCAAACTGTTGAGGGAGGTATTATCGATGAAGGGGAAGAAGTCGTCGAGTAAGAACCTGTCGCCGGTGGCGACAGAACCTTGTTTCTGGCGAAATAAAGAAAAAATTTTGGTTTCGGTGGTGGTCCCCGCTTATAATGAAGAAAAACTGATTGCTTCTTGTTTGGCTTCCTTGCAAAAACAAAGTTTTTCCAAGACAAACTATGAAATTATTGTGGTTGATAATCATTCCACGGACAAAACCGGTGAAATTGCCAAAAAAATGGGTGTAAAGGTGATTTTTGAGCCGAAAAAAGGGGTGGTTTTTGCCTTAGAGAAAGGTTTTTCCCAAACTCAAGGTGAAATTATTTCTTTTACCGATGCTGATACGATGGTTAATAAAGATTGGTTGAAAAATATTTATCAAGCTTTTCAAAATAATCCTGGTCTTGTATTTGTGGGTGGAAGAACAATTTTTAGGCCAAGAAGAGTGCTTTCTTATCCTGCTGAAATGGTTATAAATTTTGGTTGCTGGCTGGCTAAGGTTTCAAATGGTGTTAATGCTGCTGTCAGAAAAGATGTTTATCAAAAGATTGGGGGGCTGAATGAGAAAATAAATTTTAATTGGGAAAACGATTTGAGCTTGAGGGCTAAGAAAGAGGGCAAGTTTGCTTTTCTTTGGCGCAATCCAGTTTTTACCTCTTCTCGTCATTTTAAGGGGATAGAGGGAGTAAAATATTCTTTAAGGGGCTTGATTAACGGCATTTCTATTCTTTTGTTCAAAAAAGCTTTATTTTTTCATTTTGGTGATGTTAGGAATTAAAGTGAAGAAAAATTGGTTTTTAATTTTATTTGCCTTGCTTTATTTAGCCCTTTTAGGGGTTTTGTTTTTCCTTCCGAGTCAAGTTGGCCAAAAGAGCCCGATTTCACCCTTAGGGTCGAATTTTTTTAACAGACCCAAAACCTTAGAGAAATATAGTTTTGAGAATTTAAGAAAGAGAGAATATCAAGGAAGTGAGATTAAGTTGGAAAAGGTGATTAAAGAGGAAGAAGGGTACACCTCTTGGTTATTTTCTTTCCAATCAGATGGTAAGAAAGTGACCGGCATGGCCAACTTACCGAAAAAATCAGGCAAACTACCAGTCATTATTATGATTCGGGGCTATGCTGATGACCAAATTTATTTTACCGGCTTGGGAACCAGAAAAGGGGCCGGAGTTTTTGCGGAAAATGGTTTTATCACCCTGGCGCCGGATTTTTTGGGCTTTGGCGGTTCTGATACCTTGAGTGTTGATATTTCGAGTCCTCGAGAAACAAACTTGTTTATTTTAGAGGCTAGATTTGAAAGACCAATTACTATTCTCAATTTATTAGCTTCGATTAAAAATTTACCACAGGCTGATCCGGATAAAATTTTTCTTTGGGCTCATTCCAATGGGGGACAAATTGCTTTATCAGTTTTGGAAATCAATCGAAAGTCCATTCCTACCGTTTTATGGGCGCCGGTGACTAAAGGTTTCCCGGAATCAGTCTTGCAGTATATGGGGGAAATGGATGATCAGGGCCTAAAAGTCAAAAAAGCCATTGATGATTTTCTCTCTCTTTATGAATCAAAAGACTTCTCAATAGATCAATATTGGCCGGATATTAAAGCCCCCTTACAGGTTCATCAAGGTACGGCTGATGAGTATATCCATACCGAATGGACGGATAGTTTTGTTCTCCAATTGAAGAATTTGGGCAAAAACGTAATTTATTATAAATATCCCCGCAACGACCACAATTTAAGCCGGGATTGGGATTTGGTTATCCAAAGAGATCTTCAATTCTTCAAAAAATTTCTTTAGATTTGTTTACAGTGAACTTTTGAGGTGCTAAAATTAATCCCAATATGGCGACGATTGAAGATTTTGAAAAATTAGATATTCGGGTAGGGAAAATTATTAAAGTTGAGGATTTTCCTGAGGCAAGAAAACCTCTTTACAAGTTAACGATTGATTTTGGTAAAGAGATTGGGATTAAAAAATCAGCGGCTGGTGTTACCCACTACAAAAAGGAGGAACTCTTAGGCAAGCTGATTTTAGGCGTGGTTAATTTTCCCCCACGCCAAATTGGACCTTTTGCCTCGGAAGCTTTGACTCTTGGGGTTTCAGATAAAGAAGGAAAGTGTATTTTAGTCGTGCCTGATAAAAAAACCGCCCAACCCGGAGATAAGTTATTTTAAAAAAGCTAAAATAGATTATGCCCAAATGGAAAATTGATTATTATGATATTCCTTCAGGACGGAAGCCGGTTGAAGAATTCATTAAAAATCTCCCAGAAAAACCTCGTTCAAGGATTTATTATACTTTGGAACTTTTGGAAGAATTGGGAGTAAACCTTGGTTTACCTCATGCAAAGAAAGTTACAGGAACTCCTTTATGGGAATTAAGAATTTTAGGCGAAAATTCTTTAAGATTCTTTTATGTGGCTAAAATTGACCAGGCTTTTCTTTTACTTCATGGTTTTAGTAAAAAGAGACAGAAAATACCTAGAAAAGAAATCAAAATTGCCCTAGAAAGACTTAAAGAATATCGGAAAAGACCATAAATTCGTTCTATTTTGCCTCTTGACAATATCACAATATTGCGATATATAGATATATAATTATATAATATATTAATATTAAAATTATGGATTGGGAAACTCACAAAAAAATCCTTTTAAAGGATCCAAAATTCAGAAAAGCCCTAAAAGAAACCCGTCTCGAATATGAAATTGCCAGGGCGATTATTTTGGCACGACTGAAACATAAGATGACACAAAAAGAATTAGCCAGAAGGTTAAAAACCAAACAATCGGTGATTTCCCGAGTAGAGAATGCCCAAACCACACCCTCTTTATCTTTCCTAAAAAGATTAGCCTCGGCTTTTGGTAGCGAACTAAAAATTAGCTTTGATGGGGTTTAAATTCTCCCACAACCTCCAATTCTTCCAAAAATTTCTTTAAAGAAGTCATCCAAAACCAAAATTTACCCTCCTGCTTCTAAATTTGTCCTTCAATTGTGTTCAGGACAAGCCCCCATTTTTTGTGGTAAAATTTACTTGTGAAGTTTAGAAAAGCTGCAATTTCTGATATCCACCAAATTCAGGCAATTGAGGAAGATTTCTATGAGGGATTTAAACTTACAGGAATAATTCTTCGAGATTGGATTGACAATTTAAGCGAAAATTTCCTTGTGGCTGAAGATGGTAGAAAATTGGTTGGTTGTATTTTTTGGGAACAATTAGACGAAATTAAAGCCATCCCTTATTTTCATCAATCTCAGGATTTCCATAAATCAGGTGGCGAATATGCTTATATTTCCGAAGTTGGTGTTTTGGATAAAAATGCTGATTTACTTCAGCAACTTTTTAATAGAGTGGTTAAATTAGCTAGGCAGAAGAATATCAAGACAATAATTTGGGTTACAGGTTTGGATGAAGGAGGCCATACCGCGATGGAAAGAGATTTGATAGAAAAAAGTGGATTTAAAAAACTTAAGCCTGTTGGTCGTTGGGAATACGCTCCAGGTAAATTTTCCAAAAAGCACTGGATTTTTATAAAAGAGCTAAAATAACCCCTACTTTTTCTTTCCATAAACAACACAGATGTCGTCACTAATTGCCGGGTGATTATAGGCTTCTTTAAGGAGTTTCTTGGGATATTTTAAGTTTTTTCCCTCATCGGGATCATTGATATAGACGTGATTTTCTTCAATCCCAGTAATAATAACCGAAAGGCCGTGGTATGGTTTATTTTTAACTCCATGGAGATAGTGCCAGTCGGCGACACCTATTACCAGGTAACCTTTACGAAATAATTTTTCAATTTCTGCAAATGGGGTTGACTTTACCTTAAACCAACCATTTTTCTTTGCTTTTCTGACCGTCCATTCATAAACTGGGTAGTCAACCCATTGGTTGAAAACTTCATCAAAATCTTTACCAAGCCATTTTTTAAAGTTCTCAATGCCTTTTTTGCCGGTATGGCAATCTTCTTTTGAAAATGCTTTGGCTTTGACACCAAAGTGATTGAGGGCAATGGCTAATTGGTGGGGAAAGGTAAATTTGCCCGGTTTAAATTTAATCACTTTATTGATGTTATCAAAGTTGATTTTCTTTTCAGGGTAGAAATATTTTAGAATCATCAAAACAGAGGCCTGTCCGCACTGATGGCCTGGATTTTTGACAAAAGGGATATCTAAAATCATACAAGTATTTTATCATTTTCCTGTGGTAAAATTTGGATATGACTCAATGGGATAAAATCGCAAAGACTTACGATGAGATGATGGGAGAAACAGGAAATTTTCCCCATCAGAGACTCTTTAATCCTGCGATACTTCAGTTTTTGGGCAATTTTTACGGGAAGGTAATATTAGATGCTGGGTGCGGGAATGGTTATTGGGCCAGATTTCTTGCCTCAAAAGCAAAGAGAGTAGTAGGAATCGATGCCTCAAAAGAACTTTTAAGAATTGCTAAGTTGAAAGATAACTATCCAAACCTTATCTTCAAATTGGCAGATTTGAATAAACAACTACCATTTAGGAGTGAATCTTTTGATGTCATAATTTCTAACATGGTTCTTCATAGTGTTCAAAATATTAAAACACCGGCAAAGGAGTTTTATCGACTCTTAAGAAAGAGAGGAAGACTGATATTTTCAATAGCACATCCTAAGTATGAATCGAAAAAAAATAGGAATTTAAGGGGAGTTAGGGAAAGAAAGAAATTTTATACCAAAACTCTGGGCGGACGAGCTATTATGGTTGAATATTATCAATCCTTGGGTGGTTACAAAAAGGTTTTCAAAGAAGTTGGTTTTAAATTGATTGGGCTTAAGGAACCCCTTATTACGGAAGGGGTAGCAAAAGAATATCCTCGATATAAAAAATTTGTAGGATTGCCCCGTGCCGCAATTTTTTGTTGGCAGAAATAAATTTCTCTCAGAGTAGACCCTTTTTCTATGGTAAAATTGAACTCATGAAGAAATATTTTCATAAAAAACTAATAAGAGATAAACTTCCGGAGATAATTTTGGCTACAGGGAATAAATATGAAGCCAGAACAATGAACAGAAAGGAATTTGAAAAAGAGTTGAATAAAAAATTAGTCGAGGAATCAAAAGAGCTCATTAAAGTTCCTAAAAAACATTTACTTAATGAGTTGGCTGATGTTTTGGAACTTCTGAAATCTATTTCTGAATTTTACAAAATTGATTTCAAATTGGTTGAAGAAAAACAAGTTCAAAAGCGAAAAGAGCGCGGTGGTTTTAAAAAGAGATTGTTTTTAATTTGGTCTTCGCAAGAATCAGGTAAATAACTTCAAAAATTTTAATCATTTCTTGACATTTTGATACCGGTTGTTATAATTATAGGCTCTAGCACCTTAAATATTAAACCGAAAAGGCTCGGTTTTAAATATAAAATTTATTAATATGAGATGGAGGTAAAAAGAGATGGGAAACGGAAAGTTCTTCTTAACTAAAGAGGTTGTTGAAAGGGCCGTACAAAGAATTCTGCATCTGATAGAAATTTGCAAAGAGGAGGTTGATTATCAAAACCACGGGTTTAGCATCTGTGTTATGAATGACACGGGAATTTTATTCCAAAGAGATATTGATTTGCATAATTTTGATGCTGATTATGGAACATATGCAATAAGGAAAGCAGAGACAGCTCTTAGAGAAAAAAGTAGCCTGGTTAATCTTATTAATAAAACTCCTGGGAGGTTAGAAGAAGGAGACCCTATTTATTCTGGTGGTGTTTATAGCGCAGAATGTAAAATTGCCATTGGTGTTTCTGGTTTTGTTAAAGCAGAATTTGATGACGGAATTGCGAGTCTTATTCTTGCTGAAATCAAGAAGATTATCAGAGGAGAAGCAAGGGATAAGTTTGAACAATTAAAAAGCGAAGGAAAAATTTACCTCGCATAGGATTTGAATCCGCTCAAAGGTGAAGCACTTATGTTTCTAATTCACCAGCGAGCGGATTTTTTTATGGTAAAATTAGGAGAAAGGAATTTTATAGGGAAGGAGGTGAATAACAAGTTAAACTTGTCAGGAATGAAAAAAGCTTTACCAGTAATTATTATTTTAGTCATTATTGTGGCTGCTTTGGTTGGTTGGAAGTTTTTAGGTAAAGGCAAAAAGACAACCACTCAAGGTGGAACTCAGCAAACGCAAACAACACCATCACAGACTACTGGGGAGAGTTTTACCGGCAAAATCAAGGATGCCTTTATGAGAGGAATACCCTTGAAATGTACTTATAAAAAAGATGACCAGAATTTTTCCACAGGTTATCTCAAAAACAAAAAATACTACGCGGAAGTGATGGCAGCCGGTAAAATGGGCTATATTATTTTAGTTGATAATTGTATGTGGGCTTGGAATAAAGACAAAGCCGATGGCGTTAAGATGTGTTTCGCCCAGCAACAGGGGGAGGATATGTGGAGCAGTTTTGAGGCAAATCAGAAATCGGCTGATTTTGATTACAATTGTTCGCCGGCGATTGTCAATGATTCCATATTTACGCCGCCAAGCAACGTGAAGTTTGCTAATATTGACGAACTAATGAATCAGGCGACCCAAAGCGGGCAATAAAGGAAGTTGGTTTTTTGTGAGCCGAAGGTGGGATTCGACATACTGGTTTAGGTGTCAAACTAAGACACCTGGAAGGTGTCCTAGAAGTCAGCGATGTGAGAGGTTTTGATTTATTTGATAGGGAATTATTGGGGATTGAGACCTGATTAGACAGTTTTAGGTTCGATTATTAATAGAGAGGGAAGAGGTCGCGTCATCCGCTCCCCCGTTTCAGGATCCTTATTAGAGGGAGAATTTAGGATTCTGTAGCTTTCTTTTTCTTTAGCGACCACGGCGACATCTCCGCCGGCACAGCCTAATCCAGCCGTGATAGCTCCTTTAGCTTTCATTATTTTTGCCAATTCTTCAATAGTTACCCCAACGCTTTCTTTTTGCCTTCCGTCAACAGTAACTACCAGTAGTCTGCCATCCTTATCAAAGCCAACACCAATAACAGGATTGCGATTTAAAGGGAGGTTTTTGATAACGGCAAAGCGTGTGATTCCGTTTTTTCTATCGATGTAAAGATATTTATCCAAATTATTTTCACTGATAATTCTTTTGAATTTTTCAAGCTTTTCTTCATTTAAGGTGTCTTTTTGACTAAGTGCTATTTTTCTTCCCTCTGCTAATCTTCTGGCAGCTGCCTTCGTGGTGGGCATAACCCCTCTTAATAAGTCCCAAAATTCAGGTGGCAGGTTTTTCCCTGCTCCAAAATTAAAGACATTGCGAAGGTCGGCTAAAAAACGTGGATCACCAATGATTTCTCCTAAGGGAACAACTTTTTCATCCTTGAGAATTAAGGGTAAACTCATACCTAGACGAATCATTTTTAACTTATTTTTATCATCCGATTTTAACTGCCCATTTTCTAAGTTTAAAGACATATTTGTCCATCCTTTTTCAGTTAGAGCGATTAGGTTAAATTGGCCAGTTATTTTCCCCTCATCGTTTTTGATTAAAAAAAGCTCTCCATCACGAATAAGGAAAGCTGATTTCTGCCAGCCCCAATTAGTAGGGCAGATTCCAACTGTTTCTAGAGGATTTTTGACAAGGTGGTCTTCCGGTGTTCTTCCGGCAGTTTCTCCCCAGCTTTCTTTAGTAGCACGTTGGTTTATTAGCCATTCTCCTGGTTCAAACTCTATTCCCTTTTCGCCAAACCTTTCATCAATTATTAAATCAGTAGGGGCCTCTTTTAACGTGGTAATTGTCGTTAGTAATATTGGAGAACCATCAGATAAAAACCCTTTTTCTCTTTTAATAAGGCTTGCCCCAATTATTTGTTCCTGTTCAGGCTGAATAGAAATGTCAGGAGTAATAGGACACCCTTTTATTTCAGTCATATCTGATATTATATCATACCTAATATTATAAAGGGTTCTACAATTTTATATTCTGAGCCGACGGGCAGAATCAAACTGACGACCTAGTGTTTAGGACGTAAAAATTCGCTTCTGGAGCCGAGAGGGAGAATCGAACTCCCGACACGCAGTTTATCCCAGTACAAATCGTGCCGCCTTTTTATTTTTGAGCAAAGCGAGAAAACAAGCTCTGCTTATTTTTAGAGCCGCCTGTCAGAATCGAACTGACGTCGATGGTTTACAAAACCACTGCTTTACCACTAAGCTAAGGCGGCCGATTTTACGGGATCCCGAAACTCCGCGCTTCGCTTCGCGAAGCAGGAGGTTTCTGGGACAAAACAGCTACCTCTTAACTAATAAGAATTTTAGCAAAAATTAGGGAATAATTCCAATTAAAGGAAGTAAAAGTCCCGCCGTCGAGGTTTCCTGGGGCTATTTTCCCGAAAACTAACAAGTGGGTATGCTGCCCTGCACCATTATGATACAGAGACTTCGCATTCCCTCCCTAAAAGGTTGTAGAGGAAAAACGCTTCCTCAGGCCAAGGCCTCTCCGACAGGACATTTTTACCATAACAAATTTGAGGGGACAAGTCAAGATGACGGACTATATAAGAGTAGATCAATTTTTGTGAAAAAAATTGACTAAATTAACGGGGCTCCTGGGAGAAGTAAAGAAAGAATTAAATTAATAATCGGGGAGATAATCAAGCTCACCAAAGAGTAGCCGCCGAAAAGAGGCATTAAAAGAAAAATGATGATAAAAAAGCCCAAGCGGTTCAAAATTTCGTCCCATTGATAAGCCAATCTTTCCGGTAAAAGGCCAATTAAAATCTTGCCGCCGTCAAGAGGATGGATAGGAATTAAATTAAAAATACCCAGGATGACGGCCAGAGTGATAAACGGCGTCAAAATGATTTCGGTCAGATAAGAGACCTGGGGAACTAAAAACCAATGGCCAAGCCGGATAAAAATTGCCAGAACAATGGCTAAAAGAAAGTCGGCTACCGGCCCGGCCAAAGAAATCAAAGCCGCGTCACGTCTGGGTCGTCTTAAATTAAAAGGATCAAAGGGGACAGGCTTGCCCCAGCCAAAACGGAAGAGCAATAACATTAACGTTCCTAAGGGATCAAGATGAGCAAAGGGGTTGAGAGTGACACGACCGGCTAATCTCGCGGTTGGATCGCCTAATCGGTCAGAGGTCCAAGCATGGGCAAATTCATGGACAGTAATGGCCGCGAGCAAAGCCGCGACCCAGATAAAGAAGAGGAAAGGATTGGTAAAAAGGTAATTGAGCATAATTTAGGTTTATGTTATTATACCACCATGTCTTATCGATGTGATTTATGCGGCAAGGGAAGTTTGGTTGGGAAAAACGTTTCCCATGCCAAAAACCGAACCAGAAAAGTCAGCATGCCTAACCTCCATCGGTTTAGAGGTTTTTTTGAAGGCCAAAAAGGCCACTGGCTTTTTTGTACTAAATGTTTAAGGAAAGTTAAAGCCCAACAGCCCAAGCCTGCTCCTAAAAAAGAATCTCCTGCCGAAAAATAAAATATGTCGTCAGAACGGTTAATTATTCCTGAAGACTTAATTGGGTCACCTTCGAAGGAATTTATTTTTTGGTTAGCCAAAGAAAATCCGCAAATTGCTCAATTTAATCTTACGTTCTACAAACATAGAACACCAAATCCTTCCAATTTCCAAGAAAAAATAGCTACGCCAAAAGATGAATTAGTTGCTGTAGAGAAAAACCAATTATTAAGGGACAAAATTGAAAATTTATTATTTTATGGCTACGAAAGAGGTTTTTTACTAGCTCTTAATTCAAATATTCTTTTGCAGGATGGAAAGACTGGACAAATTCCTATGGCTGATTTTAATTGTGAAGTAAATAACCAAAATTCAAATTTAATTAAAAAATTAATGAAAGAAATAAATCTTCCCGGCTTTTTAATAGTTTCTGGGAATTCCTATCACGTAATGAGTGAGAATTTATTTATTGACAATAATCATGGCTGGGAACAATTTTTAGGGAAATGTTTATTGTCTAATCTTGCCGATTATAGGCATATTGGTCACTCTCTAGATAGAGGATATGCTTCTTTAAGAATTTCTCACAGCGAAGAAGGGGCTGAGCCAAGAATAGTTGATACTATTCTCTGATTTCTGCTTGAGGATAGCCTTCTTGAAGTTGTTTCCAAGTAACCGGATTTTTACCTTCGAGTTGAACTAAATCTAAAACTAAATTAGTGATTAGTGATTGGTGGTTGGTGGTTGGTTCTAAGTGGGCTTTTAAGATTTTTAAACGTCTCACGTCTTTCTTATCACGTCTCACGCTTACTTCCGTCCAGGCTCCCGGCCAGGGAAACATCGCCCTGATAAATCTTTCCTGGTAATCAACGGCTTTTGTCCAATCAATTTTGCCATCTTCACGAGTTAATTTTTTGGTAAAAGTGGCTTGAGAATGGTCTTGCTCGCGCAATTCAATTTTACCTTCAAGATAAGAGGGAAGAATTGTCGCCAAAACCTCGCCACCCATGGTAAAAAGACGATTAAGCAGTGATTCACCGGTATCTTCTAGTTTAATTGGTTCTTTAAATTGGTCGATAATCGGCCCATGGTCGATTTGCTCGTCAATTTTAATAATCGTTAAACCGGTTTCTTTCTCGCCATTTAAAATAGCGGTTGGAACCGGTGTTGGGCCGCGATATTTAGGCAAAAGCGACGGATGGAGGTTTAAAATGCCATGTTTAGGCAAATTAATAATATTTTGAGGGATTAGAGCTCCAAAAGAGGCGACAATGCCTAAATCAGGCCTTTGGCCAAGGTTTTTTAAGGCTTCAAAATCATTTTTATCTTTAACAATCTTAACAACCTCAATATCTGGGGTTTTTTGAAGAGCCTCTAAAACTTTAGCGCCATATTGGTCAGAACCGAAAAAGACAATCTTCACAGTTCAACCTCCTCGAAAACTTCCTGGCCTTTTTTGTCTTTTTTTAATTCATAAATTTTGCCATTTTGTTTTAAAAGCCAGTCAATAAAAAGAATCCCTTCTAGATGGTCAAACTCATGCTGAATGCAGATAGAATTTCTATTTATGAATTTGCAGGTATGTTTACTACCTTTTTCATCCTCCCATTCCATTTTGATTTGATAGGGCCTGTCGACAAAACCGTAAATTTGAGGAACAGAAAGACAGCCTTCAAAAAATAAATCGTCTTTTTTCAAAACCTGGCTTAGGGTTTCCCTGGAAGACTTAATTATTTGAGGATTAATAAAGACCTCAAAGTGATTTTTTACCTTACCCACAAAAATTCTAACTGGTTGGCCAATTTGGACGGCCGAAAGCCCAAGACCTTCCGGCTCGCTGGCATTTTTAGCTGTCTCCAGTAAATCAGCAATGACTTTTTGGATTTTTTTATCTGCCTTGGCGACTCTTTTTGATTTTTGCCGCAAAAGCGGATTGGGCACGGTTAAAATTTTCCTAATCATGAAGTTATTTTATCATAGACGGGTCCTGCCACGCGCTTTCCCCCAAAAACACCCATAAAGGGAACCCTTTTTGGGGGTCCCCCTGCGCGTGTCACCCGTTTTCCGTCTCACGTATTTCGTATCACGTTTTATTGGTGGCGTTCAACAGTGAAGATTTGGTAGGAGACCGGTTCCCAAGGATTAATACCGGCTTTCATTCGGCAAATTTCAATTTGTTGTTCAATAGTTTCCACTTCAGGTAAATCGGGGAGAAGAAGTCCCCTCCGGCCGTCTTGGGCCGAAACAATCAAACCATATTTTTTTGGATCTGAAAGGATATCTTTTGATACAGTTTTCGAAGCGGAGAGAACATCAACAGAATAGATTATTTTTGGTAATTCTTTTTCGGTGACCGGCGGAAATCTGGGGTCTTGGGTTGCCGCAGAAATGGCATTGTGAATAATTTCTTGGGCGATGTTTTGTTGAGTAGGAAAAAAAGTGCCGATACAACCCCGTAGAGGCGCTTCGCGCTCACGGAGTAAACCACTTTCTTTTATATGTAGGGAAACAAAAACTCCAGCTTTTCTAGTTAACATTTCCTTAGGCAAGTCTTTGGCTGGAGAGATAATCCTTCCGGTTTTAATAAAGGTTTCAATCGTTTCTTTAGCTAATTCAAGATATTTGTCTTTCATATTTGTTTTAACGGGTCCTGCCCCGAGCTTTCCCCCAAAAACACCCATAAAGGGAACCCTTTTTGGGGGTCCCCCTGCTCGTGTCACCCGTTAATTATAAATTGTGTTACTAGATAACCCACCCCAAAAGGACCTTCGTAGGATAGAACTTTTGGCTGCCATTTAGTTTTACTGGCTTCTAAAGCTCCTAAAAGCATGCAAAAACTTCGCAGTCCGCATTCACCGGCTTCTTCAACTAATCTTTCCGGCAAATTTAAAATACCCTGAATATTTTTTGATTTCAAAAGCCTGATAAATTCTTGGTCAAATTTTGGTCCGGACGGATGGAAACCGTAAGGCCCGTCTTCTTTTAAGCGGTGAGACATATCACCACTTGCTATCCATGCCCCTCGCGTTGCTAGGGGTAAACTCTTAATGAATTGCTTACCCCTTTCAAAATGAACTTGGGGTGACTCAAAGTCAGTCAAGATTGTTTTAATTTTGTAAGAACTATGTTGCTTGACTAAAAAATGAAGCGGAACCTCAAAACCCCAATCAGGATGAGGAGAGGAGATGATAATAATTTCCGGCTTGGCTTTAGCTAATTTAGGGGCAAGTAATTCTAATGCTTTAATGGTGGATTTAACTTTTTCTCGATCGGTGGGTGAGCCAACACTGGGTAAGATAAGCGGCGGATGGGGTGAAAGACAAGCAAAAACTAACATATTTATTTGAAAAACAAGGTTCTGCCGAAGGCAGGTTCTTATATTTTAATATTTAAGTCTTCTCCACAGTCAGTGCAATTACCATCCTTGTCTACCCCTAAAATTTCTGTAAGATACCCCGTGCGGCGGATGGCTAAATTACCGCATTTTGGGCAAATTGTATCATCTTCTTTCTCAACTAACATATTGCCGATGTAAACAAATTCTAAACCTTGTTTTAAACCGATTTCTCGGGCTTTAAAAAGAGTTTCGGGTGGAGTGGGGGGAACATTGGTAAGCTCGGCATCAGGATAAAAACGAGTCACATGCCAAGGAGTGTTTTTGCCGATATTTTCCTTAATCCATTTGGCTATAGAAATTAAATTTTTGGGGGAATCATTCCAACCGGGGATAATATTGGTCACACATTCGATGTGAATTTCAGGATATTTTTGACGAACATATTTGGTGGTTTCAAAAACTGGGGCAGCTTTAGGGATTTTGATTAATTTTTGATAAAAATGATTGTCAAAAGATTTTAAATCAACCCGATAAACATCAAGGTGGGGAGCGATTAAATCAATGGATTCCTTGGTTCCATAGCCATTGGTAACCCACACTGTATAAAGATCGGGTCCTGTCAGACGCTTTCCCCCAAAAATACCCATAAAGGGAACTCTTTTTGGGGGTCCCCCTGCGTCTGCCACCCATTCACCCTTAGCTAGTTTGAAAACATCTAGTGAATATTCCAGCCAAATGGCTGGCTCATTATAGGTGATGGCAATTCCCTGAGCCTCTGATTTGAGGGCCATTTTGATGGCTTCTTGAGGGGAAAGAAGTTTTTGTCTGTCCAAATTTAAAGAACTCATATTGGCGTGGGCAATTTGCCAGTTCTGACAAAAAATACATCTAAAGTTGCAGCCATAAGTGCCCAAAGAAAGACAATTTGAGCCTGGTTTAAAGTGGAAAACCGGCTTTTTTTCAATCGGGTCTAAATTAGCCGAGGAAACAACGCCGTAGAGAGTGGAATAAAGTTTACCATCCTTGTTGATTCGGGTTTTGCAATAGCCCTGCTGACCGTTAGTAATTAAGCATCTTCGCTGGCAAACCCCACAACGGACTTTGTTTTTAGGCAGTTTTTGATAAAGAATCGTTTCTTTCATTTTAGGGTTTTTAATTTCTCTACCGCCGGTTCGTAGTTAGGATTGATTTTTTCAATGATATATTGAAATTGCTCTTTGGCTTTGTCGATTTTACCTTGCTTTTCGTAAAACAAACCCAAGGCGTACCGAGCTTGGTCATAATTGGGTTTTAACGCCACTGTTTTTTCCAGAATTTGAAGAGCAGTTTCTTCCTGGCCAAGTTTAGAGTAAAGCACACCTAGATTGTAGGCAATTTTGGCGTCAGTCGGAGCTAAGGTATAAGCTTTTAGAAGTGACTTTAAGGCTTCCTGATTATATTTTGGATCAATCTCGGCTAACGCATAAAAAAGACGCGTCCGGTTCTTCCAAAAATTAACATTAAAGGGACTAATTTTCAACGCATTATCCGATTCTTTAATAGCAAATTCGGTTAATTGGGCAGAAAGAGTAGCTTGCTTTTGCTGAAAAGCCGCCACAGCCAGTTCGGAGGCGGTAATGCCAAGTTCATCGTGATAGATAGGCTCACCACGAAGTTTAGCTGCTTTTTGTAAATCCACAAAAGCCTGATCAGATTGTTTGGCTTCGCTGAGTTTTTCTCCAAGAGCAAAACGAGTATCGGCATACCAGTATTGCGCTAAGCGCAGAACAAAGTACATAGCACAAAGTGCAAAGAAAAAAATAGCAATTATTTGAGGCCAGATTAAGTTTTGATTTTTTTCATTACTGTGCACTATACCTTTTGCACCATGCTCTTCTTTTATTAAGATAAATGTCATCGCCGGGAATAAGAAAAACAGTAGATTCACGGCCACGACAGAAAAGCCGAAGAAATTGGTGACAAGAATGCTGATAAAGCCAGATAATAAAGAAATTAATAATAAATTTTTAAATTTAAAATTAAGCAAGCTTGTTTTTCGCAAGCTCAAAATAAAAATTCGACGTAGGCTCCAGAAAATAAAAGTGCCAATAAGTCCCAGATAAGCAAGTAAACCGACTGTGCCTGTTGTCGCCGCATAATTCAGGTATTCATTATGGGCTTTGTTATACAAGAAATCCCATTCCGAAAGGTCGTTGTGCTCTCGGGGTCGTTGCCAATAATAAGAATAGGCAAAAGTTTCCACCCCGGTACCGAAAATAGGTGAATGTTTCCAAACTTCGACGGCTCCCTTCCAAACGATTTTACGGATATCGCTGGACTCACTGATAAGAATGGGTGATGGTTGGTTGTTTTTGGTGATTTTCTCTTCACTTTTAACTTTTGATTTTTCACTTTTCACTTTAAAAATATTTGGCGTCCAGGGTGTGCCGACGGAGACTGATAAAATTAAAATGATTCCACCCATAATAGCCAAAGGCCTGATTATTTTTTTGATTTGTTTTAGATTGGTCAAAATAACCAGCAGCCAAAAGACAACAAAAGCTACTCCGAAAGCCAAGATGCCGGAGCGTGATTTGGTGTAGAGTAGACATAAAAAGAGAATAATGAATAATGAATAATGAATAATAATGGATAATCTTTGTTTTTTCTCTTTGAGCACGAACCCCCATGTTAATGGAATAAGAGCAACAAGCCAAGCTGCTAGCCAATTGGGTTGACCTAAAGTTGAAAAAACCCGGTTGCGGACATCTTGGACCCAGGCATTGGCGTCAATGCCAAAATGTTCGGCGATGCCATACAAAGCCACTAGTGTGGCAGAACATAGAATGTAGAATATAGAACATAGTGTTTTGCGTTTGTCCAGGTTAGAGACAAGGGCCCAATAGAGAAGCAAATAACAGATAATTGAAACCAAACCACCATTGAAACGAGAATAATAACCCCATAAAGAAGTATGGCGGTCAATAGAAATCAAAAAACTAAGAGATTGAGATATTAAGAAAATAAGTAAAGGAATATCCCAGAAAGTGCGACGAAAAATAAATTTCTTTTCCGCGGCCATTTTTATCAACCATGAGGCAACAATAATAATAGTGAAGAAATAAACTAAAAGCATTTTGTTAAACTCAAAAAGTTCATAATTCCAGGGGGTCATAATGAGGGGAACAAGGAAGAAAAGAAGATAAAATGAGTATTCAATAACTCGGTTGCAAATAGAGCTCAATTTTTCCATTAATAAAAAGTATATCATAACCCCTGCCGGTGTGATAAAATGAAAAGCAATTATTTATGTTAAATTCCTTTTTTTCTTTAGTTTCTTCTGATATCGGTATTGATTTAGGGACAGCCAACACCCTGGTTTTAGCAAAAGGCAAAGGAATTGTTATTCGTGAACCTTCAGTCATCGCCAGAAACAAAAAAACCAAAGAAATTTTGGCGATTGGGGCCAAAGCGAAAAAAATGGTCGGTAAAACACCGGCCATGATTGAAACGGTTAAACCACTTCAAGACGGAGTGATTGCCGATTTTGAAGCGACGGTGGCGATGTTGAGTGCCTTTTTTAAAGAACTTTCTACCGGCGGCCAATTTTTTTCTAAATTACTTAAACCCAGAGTAGTTTTAGGGATTCCGACCGGTGTCACCGAAGTTGAACAAAGAGCAGTTCAAGATGCTGCTTTAAGCGCCGGAGCCAGAAAGGCTTTTTTGATTGAAGAACCGATGGCGGCGGCGATTGGCCTTAATTTGCCCATTGATCAACCCCAGGGGGTTTTGGTAGTGGATATTGGCGGGGGGACAACGGAAATCGCTCTGATTTCTTTAGGAGGGATTGTCATTTTTAGGTGTTTGAGGATTGCTGGCGACGAGATGGATGAGGCCATCATTAACTTTGTTAAATTGAAATATTCTTTACTTTTGGGTCAAGCAACAGCTGAGGAGATAAAAATTCAGCTTGGTTCGGCTGCACCGCCGGTTCGCCAAGTAACGGAACAGAAAGAAAGGCAACTTGTGATTCGGGGGAGAGATTTGGAAGCCGGATTGCCTAAATCAATTAAAATTAGTTCGGAAGAAGTCAGAGAAGCAATCTCTCCGGTTATTCACCAGATTACTGAACAAATTTCGGAAGTTATCGAAGAAGCACCACCGGAGATGATTAACGATATTGTTGCCAAAGGGATTGTTCTTTGTGGTGGTTGTTCTTTGATTGCTGGTTTGGATAAATTGATTGCCGAGGAAACCAAAATACCGGTTTGGATTGCTGATGATCCCCAAACTTGTGTGGTTCGGGGTTGTGGGAAAGTTTTGGAAGATGAAAATTTGTTGAAAAAGGTAAGAGTCATTGGGGGGTTGAGGTAAAATCTTCTTTAAGTCTTCAAACTTGCAAAACCCTATAGAAGGTGATATATTAGGCTACTTGTCCATTGCTCATTAACTTAACAAGGCAAGAAAAATAAAATCGGCATGGAGGTAAAAAGAAATGAGAAAGCTGTGGGTGGTTTTAATAAGCGTTTTGGTAGGTTTGGCAATTTTCGGGGTTCTTTTTTATTTTAATTTCCCATGGAAAGACCCAACAACGATAAGGTATCCCCTCTGGATTCCGGAAGATTATTACGAGGATGTTTCTTACTATCAACAAAATGAGCTTTTACGTAGTTGGATTGAGGGTAAGCGAGAAACTAAACTGATGAATTTCGAAGATTTCCAAAAGTCTAGACTTGATGTTTGTTATATTTTCCCACCAGAAAGAGTTAGCCGTACAGAGTTCAAGGTTCTTTGGATTGGGAAGAAGAACATAAAAGATCAAGTGATTTTATTTACTACGAAGGAGGTTTCAGTTAAAGAATTTTCTCCTTGGAATAAACCTGGTGGTGGTTGGGCGGAAATGTCTTTGTTTAAAAGAGATGGAAATACCTTAGTTTTTACGGTAAAGCCGGAGCCAATAAACTCGTGGTTTGGTGTACTTAGTAGTGTAATCTTTGGGATACTAGGAGGATTGTTGGTTTTACTTTTCTGGTCTCAATCTCAAAGTGGTTTGGGAAAATAAAAAAGACATAAAGAAGTTAGGTAGCTGATAAGAATTCTTTAGCTGAATTGGTTGGTTTTCAACCTCTTATCACTACCTAATTAAAAAATTTTCTTGCCTTGTTTTTCTCAAGAAAGTCGCTTTAAAGGCGGCTTTTTTGATGGGAAATTTTGACTTGAAAATAATTATAGGATTTGATAAGATAGCCTTGTACATTAACAAGGAGGTTTTAGATTGAAAACAACTAAGATTGTTTTGGGGATTTTTTTCGGGATTTCAGTGATTGCTTTGGTATATCTTTCCATTTCTGTTTGGTGGGTAGAAAACCTTCTATTCACTGAAGCAGCACCTTGGCTGGTGGCATCCCTTATTGGGGCAGGGTTTTTTGGTTGGTTTTTGGTTAAAGGAAGATAGTGTTTGTTAAATTCTGACGGTGGAGGTTTAATTTGGGATGGACGAAGATAGCAAGGATTTATTGAAAAAGAGAAGATATACAGGCCGGGCATTAATCATGATTTGTAGCTTTTGTATTTTAAATGCAGTAATTAATATTCTTTTAATGCGCTATTTTGAACGATTAGTTGCATTAGGCCTAATATTTCCTATCTTTTTCTTTGCCTTAATGAGTATTTTGCTTTCTATTATGGCTTTATGTGGCGAATTCAATCTCAGGAAGGAAAAAAGATGAATTTAGCTATCGGGGGAAGCAAAAGATAAGTAAGGCTATCGGGCGACTGTAGAATTTTTCCTTTTTGCGGAATATATTCTGCTTTGCAGAATTTTCTACAGTCACCCAACTAAATTTTTTTCTCCTGCCCTTTCCCAAGAAAGTCGCCTAACCGGCGGCTTTTTTGATGGGAAATTCGAATTATGTTATAATTAAGAAGAAATTTTCAACAAAATGACAGAGATTTCTCCCCAAAAAGAATCCCCTAAACTAAATTACGAAAAGCCTTTATTGAAAGAATTGGAAAGTAGCATCATCGGGAACTATTTATTCCCCCTAAATTCAAAAGAAACAGAAGGTTTGAAAGAAATAATCAAAGAATTTCCAGAAACTATTATTGATTTTCATTCTCATGCTGGACCAAGGAAGGCAGTAAAAGGAAAAGAGTTCCCTGAAACTTATGGCATGACTTTTCTTTACCGAGAAATCGAGGATGTTCTTATACACCGGGCAATTTTAAGTGGGGCAATAACGAAACAAGAGCCCCATAGGGTTTATCAGGTAGTAATGGCCTTCCCTTTTTACGGAGTAGATTTAAAGGGAACGAATAGGTGGCTTTTGGAAGAAACAGGGAAAGGAGCAGGATTTTTACCTTTCCTTATCCCGCTTCCCCGGGAAAAAGGATTAGAAGAGACCAAAAAAAACCTAGCAGCTGGTTCTTTTTTTGGAATTGCTGAAATACATCCTAGATTACTCAGTTCATATCCTGAAGGCCTAAGGGGAGAAAAAGGTTATTTATCAGAAAAGTTTCTAGAATTAGTTGAAAAACAAGAATTACCAATGGTTATTCATTTACCGAAGCACTTGCTTAATCATGTTGAAGAGCTTAAAGAATTATCCAGAGATTATCCTAAATTGAAAATAGTCTTAGCCCATATGGGTTTGGTTCAGATCTTAACCGAGAGGTCTAAAAGTGCCTTAGGTGAAATTCTTACTCTTCCTAATGTTTATTTTGATACTTCAACTGTAACTGACGAAAAGGTTTTTGCTCATGTTTTGAGGGAATCGGGGGTTGGAAAGATTTTGTTTGCCAGCGACGCCCCCTATGATGCCTTAAGACTTGAGGTTAAATTTATTGAAGGTAAAATGGAAGTTTTGAGTTCTCAAGATTTAATTGGGACGAAAAAAGTGAAAGAAGAGATTAATCGTATGTTAATTAGTAGTCCTAAAGCCCTCCTTGAAGCCGTGAAAGAAGTTTATCCTAATGAAGAACAAGCGAAGTTAGCTAAAGAAAAGATTTTTTATCAGAATGCTTTAGAAATATTACCACGAGAATTACCCCCCTATGAAGTTAAAAAAATTTGATAAAAAGTTTTTTGAATCAGTAGGTGGACATAAGAAGATTTTAATCAACAGAAATGGTAGATACCACACAATTTTTCTTGGCAATAAGAAGGTAGGTGTGGTTGGTTTTATTCCTGCAAAATTTCCTAAAAATACAGGTTTTGTGCAAATTGTAATTGTTCCTGAATTTCGTGGTAGAGATTTAGTTAAACAAGCAGAAGATTTACTTATAAAGAAATATGAACTTAAAGAGTTATATGCCAGTATAGAAAAAGACAACATTGTATCAATTCGGGCTCACCAGAAAATAGGATTTAAAATATTGTCGAAAGAAAGAATAAATTTTCTGCGCCGGAAAAAACTCCTAGAGAAAGATGAAATAAGACTGGTTAAATAATATTAAAGATTTAGAGAGTTTTTCTCTTACGAAGATTTCTCAAGAAAGTCGCCTAGCCGGCGGCTTTTTTGATGGAAATTTTCAGATAATTTTAGATAATATTGTATGAAACAACTTTGTCTCTTTTCTTGTCGCTTCTCTCGCCGGCTCAATTGTTAAATCCTCAACTATGACTTCTTCCTCATTGCATGATTCGCTCTCGGTTTTAAAGCTGGATTTGATAAAGACACATTTACCCAAAAATGGATTTACAATTAAGCCCATTTCTTTATAGTGGCAAAGTAGATTTTCTTTATCTGGTATTGTTTCTACCCTTAGAGTTAGTTGAAAACCCTCCGATATTGTTGTTTTAGGAGGATAACCTCCTGTTTTAAATTTTATTGCAATGGGTGATATGAATAATGTCGGCATTCCGATAGAATTCATAAGGAACTCATCAAGATTAAGACTGGGTAATTCTTTTTTAAACGCCTCAAAATCCCCTGACTTAAACTCATATCCTTGTTTTTTATCTTTCTCAATAATCTCTCTGGTTTTTTTATAAAGTTCTTTACCAAGAGTTTCACTGTTTTTAAATTGAAATATTTTCCGAATGATCTCAGATTGGAATCTTGGTTTTTCTACCATATGTATCTTTCAGAACAGATGGTTGTCTTATAGCAATTTTCCATGATTTTGTCAATCTATATTATATAGTAGATATGTTAGAATAAACCCATGAAAGAGCAGGGGATAAGGAAAATTAGTTTTCTTTTTTTGATTCTTTTTTTAACTTCTCTCCTTTTATTTTTTCTTGACAGGCAGGGCTGGGTTTCGCCGGTGAAGAGTTTTTTAAGCCGGCCAGTGGTTTGGATGGAAAAAGGAATATTTCAGGGATACCAGGATCTAGTAAAAAGTATCACGAGTATCACGGGTAGCACGAGTATCAAGAGCACAAAGAGGGAGGAGGAGATTTTTCGATTGGAGGGGAAGCTCCGCCAGTTGGCGGTGGAACAAAACCAGTTAAATTCTTGTTTGGAAGAAAATGAAAAAATAAAAAAGTTATTGGGAGCGCCCCTACCGGCAAATTGGAAATTTATGGAAGCAAGAGTCGTCGGTATTTCAGAAAAGATGAGAATCGATAAAGGAGAAAAGGATGGTGTCAAGGAGGGGATGATGGTTATCTCAGAAAATATTTTAGTGGGCAAGGTGGTGAAAGCGAATGAAAATGATGCCTTGGTTCAACTTTTATCTGATGCCAATCTTAAAATGTCGGTGCTGGTCAAAAAACCCAGCCCGGACAAAACCAAAGCCTTGGGTGGGATTCAGGCAAGGGGTTTGTTATTTGGGCAAGGAGGCGAGAAACTACTTTTAGACCGGGTTTTACAGAGTGAAGATATTCGAAAAGGAGATTTAGTGGTGACGGTTGGTGAAGAAGGCTGGTTGCCGGATTTACTGGTGGGACAAATTGTGGATGTGGCGCCGAAGACGGCGGAGGTTTATCAGAGAGCTAGAGTTTCGCCCTTGATTGATTATCAAAATTTAAGAATAGTTTTTTTGGTGGTAAAGTGATAAAGGTTGGTCGCTTACCGAAATTTTAATTCGGTTTCAGATTCTCTCGCGAAGAGACACATGTTGTTAAATGGAAATCATTGGCGCTCGCAAAATGAAACCTCATAAAATTTGATAAGCTCCAACTTTAGGCGAGGAGTTGAAATAAAACTTAAATGAAAGGCTACATAATTTTTATACCAATATTTATCCTTGCTCTTCTTCAGGGGGCTTTTTTGCCTCTTAATTTAGTTCTTTTGACAATTTTGTTTTACACTGCTTTTAAGCCGGATAAGAGTAGTTTACTGATGGCTTTTTGTGGCGGTTTGTTTTTAGATTTAGCTCAAGGGACCAGTTTTGGTCTTTCCGCCTTAATATTTTTAATTTTAACCTTTCTTTTGATTTTATATTCACACAGTTTTGAACCAACTCATTGGCTCTTTTTAAGTTTTTTTGTTTTTGTCAGTGCGATTGGCTACTCATTGATTGTTTGGCGTCAAATTAATTGGGGAGCTATCCTGGTTTTAGTCTTCCTGACTTTAATTGTTCTTTTTATTTTAAGGTTTTTCCCAATTGAAAGAAGACGGAGTTTAAAATTAAGGTCTTAAAGCCATGAATAATCATTCCAAAATTTATTTTTTCCTCGGCTTGTTGATAATTGGTTTTTTGGTTTTAATGGGTCGTCTTTTTGAACTGCAAATTATTTCCGGTGCCAAAAACCGTGCTTTAGCCGAAGGTAACCGTATTAAAAGAGAAGTTTTACCGGCTCCAAGAGGCATGATTTATGATCGTCAAGGGAAGGAGTTGGTGAGAAATGTGCCGATATATAGAATAAAAAAACAGGAGAACAAAGAGAATAAGGAGGATGAGGAGTATAAAGTGATTTCTCGGGAAGAGGCGTTAGGAGTGGAAGCCAGGGGGGAGACAGAAAATTTACGAATGGATATCGGGCGCGATTATTTATATGGTGAAGCTTTGGCTCATGTTTTGGGATATTTGGGTGAAGCGAATGAGAATGAGGTTAAAAGTGGTCGTTTTAAGGCAGGGGATTTGGTGGGACGGATGGGTATTGAACAACAATATGACGCTCTTTTGCGCGGTCAAGATGGTGGGGAGGTTTATGAAGTTGATACTCAGGGTCGTAAAATTCGTGAAATTGGCAAAATTGAGCCGATTCCCGGGAAGAATTTTTCTTTAACTATCAATGCCGCCATTGCCAAAATTGCCTATGAAGCTTTAGAAAAAAAACCGGGAGCGGTGGTGGCAACTGAACCTGGGACCGGCCAAATTTTGGTTTTAGTTTCCAGTCCTTCTTTTAATCCGAATGATATTACCCACCAAAATTTGAATGATATCGCACTGCCCTTTTTTAATCGGGCTATCAGTGGTGTTTATCCGCCTGGTTCTACCTTTAAAATTATTACCTCGGTGGCGGGCTTAGAAGAGGGTAAAATTGATGCCAACACCACTTGGAATGATACGGGGGAAATTAGAGTTGGTGATTATTCTTATAAAAACTGGTATTTTATCCAATACGGGAAAACAGAAGGCGAGATTAATTTAGTCAGAGCGATTAAACGTTCTACCGATACCTTCTTTTATAAAGTTGGTGAATGGGTTGGGCCCAAAAAATTATCCCAATGGGCTTTGGCTTTTGGCTTGGGTCAAAAAACAGGGATCGACTTGCCGGGTGAGGTTGGGGGCTTAGTCCCGAGTCCGGAATGGAAAGAGAAAACTGGGGGCCATTGGTTTTTAGGTAATACTTATCATTTTGCCATTGGTCAGGGAGATATTCTCACATCACCATTACAAATTAATATAATGACGGAGGTCGTTGCCAATGGTGGAAAACTTTGCCAGCCACAGGTGGCAGAACAAAGAATAAGGAACAAAGAACAAAGTAATTGTCAGGATTTAAAACTGAAGACATCAACTTTAGAGTTGGTCAAAGAGGGAATGAAAGGGGTTTGTTCGCCAGGAGGAACGGCCTTTCCTTTTTTTGACTTTCAACCCCAAGTGGCCTGTAAAACAGGGACAGCTGAATTTGGCGATCCGGCTGGAAAAACTCATGCTTGGTTAACTTCTTTTGCCCCGGTTGATAATCCACAAATCGTCACCACCGCTTTATTGGAGGGTGGAGGAGAAGGTTCTTATGTGGCAGCGCCGGTAGTCAAAAAAGTGATGGAGGCGTGGTTTAATGGAGGTCAATGAAAAAAAATATTGGGTGGGTTTTAGTGCTTTTGCCGGCATTGGCCCTAAAAGATTTTCTTTATTAAAGAATTATTTCGGTTCAGCGAAAAAAGCTTGGCAGGCAACTTTTAAAGATCTTCTTAAGGTTGGATTAGAGGAAAAACTGGTGATGAGCTTCGTTGAGTTTAGAGAAAAGGTCAATTTATCTTCGTATTATCTTCGGCTGCGTGAAAACAAAATAGAGTGCCAGACTCTAGTAGATAAAAATTACCCAGAAAATTTGAAAAAAATTGATAATCCACCCTATGTATTATTTGTGAAAGGGAGAATTAAACCCCAAGACGAACTGGCTTTAGCGGTGGTTGGCACCAGAAAGATGACGGTCTATGGTCGAGGGGTGACGGAAAGTCTAACTCAACAATTGGTTAACCTTGGTTTGACGATTGTTTCCGGTTTGGCTCGCGGTGTGGACACTATTGCTCATCAAACAGTTCTTCAAAATGGCGGGCGAACCATCGCCGTTTTGGCTTGTGGTCTGGATATAATTTATCCGCCCGAAAACAAAAAACTCACTGAGGCGATTATTGATAATCATGGGGCTTTGGTTTCGGAATTCCCGCCAGGCCACCAGGCGGTGCCGGGTAATTTTCCGGCCCGAAATCGAATTATCTCGGGTCTGTCTTTGGGAACCCTAGTGATTGAAGGAGCTCAAGATTCCGGCTCTTTGATTACCGCCCGACATGCGGCTGACCAAGGGCGGGAAGTTTTTGCCGTGCCAGGGCCGATTACCTCCCCAAATTCTGCCGGACCATTTTTATTAATCAAGGAGGGGGCGAAGTTAGTTTCTCGGGTTGATGATATACTTGAAGAATTAAATATCAGTGCCAAAAGCCAAGGACAAAAGACCAAGATAATTTTACCGGAGAATCAGGAAGAGGAAAAAATCTTAATAGTGATTAAAGATGAGTCTAAACATATTGATGAAATCGTGAGAGAAACGGGGATGAATGTTGGTCAGGTGATGAGTTTAATAACGATGATGGAAATCAAAGGGCTGGTTAAGAATCTGGGCAAGATGATGTATGGTATAAATAAATAATATGAATCTTATTTCGAACAAAGTGAGAAACAAGGTTCTTGCCAAAGGCAAGGTTCTTATTGTTGTTGAGTCGCCAACTAAAGCTAAAACTCTGGGTAATTTTTTAGGTAAGGATTATGAGGTAGTTTCCACCATGGGGCATATTCGGGATTTGCCGGAAAAAAAACTTGGCATAGAAATTAAGAAGCAACTCAAGAGTGGTAAATATGAATTTATTCCGGAATATGTTTTAGTTCCCAAGAAAAAAGAAACGATTGATAAATTGAAAAAAGCAGCAGAAAAGGCGGAGAAAATTTTTTTGGCCACTGACCCCGATCGTGAAGGCGAAGCCATTGCTTGGCATGCCGCCCAAATATTGGGCGAAAATGGAAACTTGAAAAACGTAGCCCGCATTACCTTTCACGAAATTACCAAATCCGCCATTGAAAAATCTTTAAGTAATCCTGGTGAAATTAATCTTAATTTGGTTGATGCTCAACAAGCCAGAAGAGTTTTAGACCGATTGGTTGGCTATAAACTTTCGCCTTTGTTATGGCGAAAAATCCGCCGAGGCCTATCCGCCGGCCGGGTTCAATCGGTGGCCGTGCGTTTGATTGTCGACCGCGAGCGGAAAATTGAAAAATTTATCCCGGAAGAATATTGGGAGATTTTTGCCGAATTAAGACGGCATTTAGGTGGTCTAAAAGAAGATGCCCCGACTTTTTTGGCCAAATTAGCCAAGATTAATGGCAGAGTGGCGAAGATTGAAAATGAAAGTCAAGCCAAGGAGATTGTCGGTGAATTAGAAAAAGCTAATTTTGAGGTTTATGAAGTGGAGAAAAAAGAAGTTTTCCAAAATCCCGTTCCGCCTTTTACCACTTCAACTTTACAGCAAAAAGCCGTTCAGCGACTTGGTTTTTCAAGCAAAAGGACAATGAATTTAGCCCAATCCCTTTATGAAAAGGGTTTGATTACATATCACCGGACTGACTCGTTAAATTTGGCGGCCGAAGCAATCAAACAAATCCGCGCTTATATTCAAAAAGATTTTGGCCAAAAATATTTACCTGAGAAACCTATCTTTTATAAAACCAAATCCAAAGTAGCCCAGGAAGCCCATGAAGCCATTCGGCCGACTGATATTACCAAATTACCTTCAGGATTAAAGATAGACAGACAAGATGAGTGGCGGTTGTATGATTTGATTTGGAAAAGAGCCCTGACTTGTCAGATGGCCTCAGCTGTTTGGGATCAGACCAAGGTTGATGTTCAAGCAGTTGGCGTCAAAAATCTTTATAATTTGGCCGCCGAAGGGAAGGTTATTAAATTTGACGGCTGGTTAGTGGTTTATCAAGGAAAGATGGCCGAAGAGGAAAAAGAAAATGGAAATGGAAATGAAGAACAGTTGCCGGAATTAAAGAAGAACGATGAGTTAGACTTAATTAAAATTGATCCCCAACAGAAATTTACTACTCCACCGGCCAGATTTACCGAGGCGACGTTAATTAAGGCGCTTGAAGAAAAAGGTATTGGCCGGCCCTCAACTTATGCTCCGATTGTTTCGACGATTCAAATCCGACAATATGTGGAAAAAGAAGAAGGCAAATTTAAGCCAACATCTTTGGGTGAAGTCGTTAATGATTTTCTGGTTGAGTATTTTCCGACTGTTTTTGATTATCAATTTACCGCCAACATGGAAGATGAGCTGGATGACATTGCTAATGGCCAAAGGGAATGGCTGCCGGTTATTAATGATTTTTACCAGCCTTTTGAGGAAAAACTGACTTCCGTAACTCAGGTGGCGGAACGGGTTCAGGTTCCCACCGAAGCCACCGGTGAGAAATGTCCCCAATGTCATGAAGGCCAATTGGTCATCCGTGTAGGTAAGTTTGGCAAATTTTTATCTTGTTCCCGGTTCCCGGATTGTGATTATGCCGCGCCTTTTGTGCAAAAATTAGAAGGTGTTTCCTGCCCTAAATGTGGCGGAGAAATTGTCATTAAAAAAACGAGAAAGGGCAAGCAATTTTATGGTTGCTCTAATTATCCTAAGTGCGACTGGGCTTCTTGGAAAAAACCCTTCATTGAGAGTAAAAGAGTGAAAGAGAAAGAGTAGAAGAGTAGAAATGAAAAAGGTAATTTTGTTATTTTTTATTGTTATGGTTGTTGGTGGGGGATTTTTTTGGTTATCCAAAAAACAAAAACCCAATTCTGATAAAAATGGGGTTTCCAAATTTAGCGAACTTCTTAACCAAGAAATTACCATCAAAGAAGGAACAAAGCCGATACCTAAACCAACACCAACGCCGATTCCAACTATTGATGTTGTTAAATATGGGCCTTGTAAAAATATTCCAGTTTTAATGTATCACCATGTTAATTCTTTAAACGGCGAGCAAGTCACTAGCCAAAGTTTAACAGTAAAAAGCGATATTTTTTGGCAACAAATGGATTATTTAGGCCAAAAGAATTACCAAATTATTACCCCTAAAGAACTTTATGATGGTTTGAATGGGGGGCTATTGCCGGCCAAGCCACTGGTGATTACCTTTGATGATGGTTATATTGATGTTTATAATGAGGCTTTTCCGATTCTGAAAAGCCATAATTTTAAATTTACACTTTTTCTACCGACTGGGCTAATAGACAGTGGTCCGTCTTATTTAACCTGGAATCAAGTGAAAGAAATGGGCCAAACTGGGCTTTTAAGTATAGGGGCTCACACTTGGTCCCATAAAGCCTTAACTAATTTGACCAGTGATAAGCTTAAAAGTGAAGTTTCTTTGTCTAAAAAGCAAATTGAGGAATTTTACGGCGGGCCCGTGGAGGCCTTTGCCTATCCTTATGGTTCAGATAATGAAAAGGTTGAGGAAGAATTGCGAAACGAAGGTTTTTTGATGGCCTTTTTAACCACCCGGGGTTTACAATGTGCCAAACTCCCTTTTGATTTTCATCGGATAAGAATCGGTAACGCCCCACTTTCTACCTATGGGATTTAGATTTTGTTACTTGACGATTCAGGAAGATTTTGTTATTAAAAGCTATGGCTAGGAAGAAAAAGAAAAATTCAAGACCTTCTTGGGATGATTATTTTATGAGAATAGCCGAATTAGTGGCTAGTCGTAGTACTTGTTTACGGCATGATGTAGGTGCGGTTTTGGTAAAAGATAAAAGAATTTTAGCTACTGGTTACAATGGTTCTCCACGAGGTATGACACATTGTTTAGAAATTGGTTGCCTTCGGGATAAACTTAAAATTCCTTCTGGAACAAGAGCGGAAATTTGTCGAGCCGTTCACGCCGAACAAAATGCCGTTGTACAATGTGCTGTTTATGGGGTGCCTTCTGAAGGAAGTACCATCTATGTTACTCATCAGCCTTGTGCTGTTTGCTCCAAAATTTTAATCTCTGCCGGTGTCAAAAGAATTGTTTATGAAACTCCTTATCCTGACGAATTTGCCCAATCACTACTAAAAGAGGCTAAGGTTAAACTCGAAAAATGGCAACCAAAACAAAAAAAATAATTATTGGTTTAACTGGTCCCATAGCTGGGGGTAAAGGAATTGTTGCCGACTTTTTAAAGAAAAAGAGATTTTTTTATTCCTCAACCTCAGAACGTGTTCGGGAAGAATGTCGTAAGCGAGGAATAGAAATTACCAGAGACAGCCTACAGGATACAGCTGATGAACTTCGTCGGAAATTCGGGCCGGAAGTTTTAACTAAAAGAACTTGGAATATTGTTAAAAAATATCCCCTAAGTGTCGTTGACTCCATCCGAGGCATAGCCGAGGTTGATTTTCTAAAAGCAAAGCCTAATTTTTACCTGATTGGTGTTATTGCCCCAAGAAGAACTCGTTTCAAAAGAGTTGCGGCCCGAGGTCGTGAGTCAGACCCAATAACTTGGAAAGAATTTTTAGCCTCCGATAAGAAGGATTTTAAAAGTGGTCAGGGAAAGTTTGGGCGTGATATTACGGCTTGTCTTAAGAAAGCAGATTTAGTATTTAACAATAATGGGACAGTAAAACAACTTGAAAAAAAGGTAAATGAATGGTTTGTTAATAAATTCAAGTAAGGTTATGCCGGAATGTTTGGTGGTTAAAAAAGAAATTCTTGAAAAAACTGATTTTTGGCAAAGGCTTCCTAAGGTTGATGGGAAGATTTATGGAATGGTCAAACTTTCTCCAGGTGAGATAGAAGAATTTCTAAATATTGTTGAAGAAAATAAAGAATTTAAAGGAAGAGGTGGATCAGGGGGAATCGAGAATAAACCAGAATGACAGCAGATTATTTTTTATGGTTTGATTCGTCAAAAGGATAGGTTTTTTGTTTATCAGCGAGGTGGTGAAAAATCTCAATATAAGGAAAAAAGACTCCAATCAAAAATCTCAGTCGGTATCGGTGGCCATATTGAACCTTTTGATAATAGTCTTTTAGATTCTCTTTACCGAGAATTAGATGAGGAGGTTGTTTTTGAAAAAAATGGTCGTGTAATAAATTTAAAAGATAGACAGGGGAAAATTGATAAAAATCTTTTTTCAAACCTGGCCAAAATAAAAATAATTGGTTTAATAAAATACGAGACAGATGAGGTAGGTTTAGTTCATTTTGGTTTGGCTTGTGAAGTTAACCTCATTGATCCTAAAATTGGAATAAAAGTTAGAGAGGATGAAGAAAATATTGAAGGAAGAATGATAACAGCAAAAGAATATCAAAATTTGACAAAGGGAGGCTCTGTTAAGGTGGAAACTTGGACGAAGATTTTAATGGAGGAGATTAAATAATTCTTTTAGCGGTTGACGAAGAAGTGAGAATTTGTTAATCTGTATCTTCCTGTCCGGAAAGGAAAGTGGTGCGGAAAGAAATCGAGCCGGTTTATCAATGGCGAGAAACCGATAACCTTCTGGTAAACACCCGAAATCCAGACTTGGAGTTAGTTCATTTTGAAGTTCCCGCTGATGTTTTAACTTTGCCCCTACAAAATGGAAGAGAGTTAAGGTTAAATCCAGTTACTCCTCGGGCAGCTCTTTTAGAAGTAACTCCTAATATTGAAAAACTGATGGCGGCGGCAGGTAAAGGTTGTTACAGTTATAAATCTGCAGAAGAAATTTATCAAGAATTAACTTTGGAAGAAGCTCGTGAGTTTTTAAAGAAAAGAATTATTCCCTCTGGCCATTTTTCAGTTATTGAACATGGTTTTTTTCATTTTGAAGTGACGGGGGTATCACGAGCCTATTCTCATCAACAAGTGCGCCATCGAATTGCCTCTTATAGTCAAGAAAGTCAACGGTATGTTAACCCCCTTGAAGAACAAATTGACCAGCCAAGATTTGATTTCGTTATTCCACCTACGGTTAGATATAACCGTGATTGGTTTATTGGGTATGCAGAGGGAATAAGGGAGGATATAATAAAATATTTAAAGAGTATAAGTAACGGAATAAAAGAAGAAGATGCTCGGATGTTTTTACCCAATGCAGCGGCCACCAAAATTGTTATTTCAATGAACCCTCGGGCTCTTTTTGAGATGTTGACCAAAAGAACCTGCGCTTTGGCTCAATGGGAATTTGATATGGTGGCTACCCAGATGGCGATTATTGCCTACCGATGTGCCCCGTCTGTTTTTGAAAATGTTGGTCCTGATTGCTCTCGAGAGAAATGTAAAGAAGGAAAGCGTTCGTGTGGAGTGCCCATCAAACCACTTCCTTATTATATAGGCAAGAAGAATTTCCCTCATGACCGTTTAATTTTTAAAAATAACTGAGTAATTTTAATGATTGATGGCAGGATAAGATTTTGCTATTACGAAGTAACAAGCTATGCTTATTGATAAGGAGTGGATAAAGAAATTTTCCGGTAGAAAAATTGGCCAATGAAAAGGGAAACATTTTTAGCCTCATTAAGGACCACTCAAAATTTTCTTCTTTAAAGACTTTGATGTAGTTATTTCTAGTTGACGAAGTTTCTACTTCATGATATCCCTTAACTAGGCAGGCCCTCCTTCACTGAGAGTTTCGGCGGGTAAACGCCTCCTTTTATGAAAATTCATAATTACCCTGGTTTTTTTATTGATATTGAGGGTTTGGATGGTTGTGGGTCAAGCACACAGGTAATTTTAGTGGCTAAAGAGTTGAGAAAGGAGGGTGTTGAAATTTATCTGACCAAAGAACCAACCGGTGGTCCGATTGGCAAATTGGTCCGTCAGGCTCTTGAGGGTGCTTTTAATTCGCTGCCCCCATCTTCAGTTCAGATGCTTTTTGCGGCTGATCGGGGGAGACATTTAAATGAGGAGATTATTCCTCGTCTGAAAAAAGGAGAGATGGTGATGACTAATCGCTATGCTTGGTCATCAGTCGCTTTTGGTTCCATTAACTTAGATAAAGAATGGTTGTTGGATTTAAATAAAGATTTTATTTTGCCTGATTTGACAATTTTTATTGAAGTAACGCCGGAGGTTTGTTTGGAAAGGATTGCCAAAGAAAAGGAAGGGGTAGAACTTTTTGAGAAAGAAGAAAAGTTAGAGAATGCCTGGGATGCTTACCAATGGTTAGTGGCCAAATATTGGTGGACACAAATTCATGTGGTGGATGGTGAACAAGAGAAAGAAAAGGTTACTCAAGATATCCTTCAAATAATCTTAAGACAACCTAAATTCAAAAAATTGAAGAAAGGGAAGTAAAACTATCGGGCAACGAATTTCTCGGAACCGTGAGGCGTGGGGCTCGGCAACCGAATTTTTCAAAGACGCGAGACGAAATTAGGGGGTAAATCAGAATTTATACTTCCTCGCTTAGTGAGCCGCCTATCCTGAGATTAAATAGTAAATCGGAATTCAATTTGACGGCGGCTCAATATTTCGAGCAAAGCGAGAAACAAGGTTCTCGCCGAAGGCGAGGTTCTTACTTCTCAAAATTGGTTGCCTCGCCCCCTAGGTTATTAATAGCGAGATTGTTGCCACTAGTTTTTAGAAAGGATTGGAATTTGTGAATTAGGATTTTCCCCAAGAAGGTCGGTTAAAAGCCGGCTTTTTTGGTAAAATTGATTTAATGGATTGGTTAGTGGCTTTGAAAGTTTTTGTGGTTTTTCTTTTGCCGCTTTCTGCTTCGATTACCTCAACTGCGGCTTTGTGGGGATGGCAAAATGACTTAAGTTTCTTATTTTTGAATTTACTTTATTTTCTAAACAGCCTTATTGTTATTCTTCTTTTTTATTTTCTGGCACGTTGGGCAGTTAACAAACCAAGAATAAAGAAGTGGCTGGAGAAGTTATCAAAAAAATGGCAAGCCCAAACCAAAAGATATCTTGGTCGCTACGGAACAGCCTTGGGTATAATGCTTACTTCTTTTTTAATTACTTGGTGGGCAGCTGTTTTGGTGGGATTGGCAATAAAGGCGAAAGGGAAAACCATTTGTCTGATGGCCATCTTAGGCGATTTTCTTTATTTTATTATTCACTTTACTTTATTGATAAAATCAGCCTCACTATTGGTTACCAATACCCGTTTCTATTTTTTAATTATCATTTTGATTTCAATCATAGTTGGATTTATTATTCAACGTCTTGTTAAAAAGATCGCCTAGTGGTAAAATAGGTTTATTACACACATCTGCTAATTGTCTTTCTGAAAACTTCTAGCAGATGGAGGCATAAGAAAGGCAAAAAAATTTCGCATGTCTAAGACTAAAAACGAATTAAAGATTGAGTTAAAAGATTTGTTGGATGCTGGGTGTCATTTTGGCCACCAGTCGCAACGTTGGAATCCGAAAATGGCCAACTATTTGTATGGGGCAAGAGAAGGGATTCATATTTTTGATTTGGCCAAGACTAAAGAAGGTTTGGAGAAAGCGATGGAATTTGTCAAAGAGACCACAATCAATGGGGGCAAAATTATTTTTGTCGGGACCAAACGCCAGGCTCAAGCCATGGTTAAAAAGGAAGCCATTAAAGCCAAAATGCCTTTTATCACCGAACGTTGGCTGGGCGGCATTATTACCAATTGGGACAATATTAAGAAATCAATTAATAAACTCAAGGATTTGAAGGCCCAAAAAGAAGCAGGGGAGTTGAAAAAATACACCAAAAAGGAGAATATTTTAATTGATAGAGAAATTGAGCGTTTGGAAAGATTTTTCGGTGGGTTGGCGGATTTAGAGGATTTACCAGCGGCACTCTTTGTGATTGACGTTAAAAAAGAAAGAGCAGCTATTCAAGAGGCAGCAAAAAAAGGGATTAAGATTGTGGCGATTGTTGATTCCAATTCCGATCCGGATTTGGTCGATTGGGTGATTCCCGCCAATGATGACGCGGTGGGGTCGATTAAATTAATTGTGGAGAGGATTGGGCAAGCTGCCAAAGAGGGAAGAGAAATTTGGGAGAAGAAACAAAAGAAAATAGAAAAAGTGCAGACTAGTTAGAGGACTGAGGTCGCCCACCGAAATTTTGGTGTCGGCTTCAGATTCTCTCGCGAATTAACGCACGTTGTTAAATAAAGTCATCGGCGCTCGCAAAGTGAAGCCTCACAAAATTTGGTGGGCTTCCAGCGCCCTAGAAAATATGTCAAACATTTCTTTAGATCAGATTAAAAAATTAAGAGCCAAAACCAAAGCTGGAGTGATGGATTGCCGCCAGGCCTTGCAAGAATCAGGTGGTGATATGGCCAAAGCGGAAGAATGGTTGAGGGGAAAAGGAATAAAATCAGCGGCCAAAAAAGCCGATCAAGCGACCCGTTACGGCAGGGTTGAGACTTACACTCATGGGCCTAATAATTTGGTTTCAGTGGTGGAACTCCTCTGTGAGACAAATTTTGTGGCCAAAACCGATGAGTTCAAAAATCTTGCCCATGAATTAGCGATGCAGGTGGCGGCGATGAAACCCAAAAACATTGAAGAGCTATTAAAGCAACCTTGGATTCGTGATGAAAAGATAATCATTGAGGGCTTGATTAAAGAGACGATTGGCAAGGTAGGAGAAAATATTAAAGTTGGCAGAATCGCCAGATTTGAATTGGGAGAAAAGTAAAAAATGGATTTAAACGATGTTCGCGACAAAATGACCAAAGCTCTTCAGGTTTTGGCGGAAGATTTATCGACTCTTCGGACTGGCCAAGCCAGTCCAGCCTTGATTGAAAAAATTATCATTGAAGCTTATGAAGGGAAATTTCCTTTAGTTGAACTGGCGACCATTATGACCTCCGGCCCCAACCAATTATTGGTAACGCCTTTTGACCAAACAATTATCGGTAATATCCACCGCAGTTTATCGATGGATCGTAATTTAGGGCTAATGGCCATTGTTGACGCCAATGTCATTCGGGTGCAAATTCCGCCTTTAACTCAAGAAAGACGACAGGAATTTACCAAACTCCTTCACCAAAAATTAGAAGCCGGTCGAGTGATGATCCGCCAAGCTCGCCACGAAAAGATGGCGGATATTAACCAAGCTTTTGAGGCGAAGCAAATGAGCGAGGATGAAAAATTTCGTCTTCAACAGGAACTGCAAAAAATCACCGACGAGTTTAATGAGAAAATTGAGGAAATTGGCCAGCGGAAAGAAAAGGAACTACTGGCCATTTAATTAATTTTCAATTTCTAATTTCTAATTTCCAATTTCTAATCAATTTCTAATTTTAAAATTCTAAAATTAAATTATTCACTGAAAATTAAAAATTCTAAAATTCTAAAATTTTAATCGATTTATGCTTTTGACTATCATTACTTTCTTCATCGTTTTATCCATCTTAATTTTGGTTCATGAATTAGGACACTTCGTTTTGGCTAAAAAAGCGGGGATTAAGGTTGAAGAATTTGGTTTTGGCTATCCGCCGAGAATTTTTGGGAAAAAAATCGGCGAGACGGTTTATTCCCTTAACTGGTTGCTTTTTGGTGGCTTTGTCAGACTTTATGGAGAGGAGTACACGGAAAGACGCGGAAGGGAACAGGGAAAAACACGCAACAGGGCTTTTTGGGCGAAGTCAAAGAAAGCTCGCACAGGGGTGATTGTTTCCGGGGTATTGGCGAATTTTGTTTTAGCCATAGTCGTTTTCTCCATTGTTTACTCTTTTTCGGGGATTCCCACTAAAACTGGCAGAATAAGAGTTGCTGGTCTTATTTCTGACACACCTGCCCAAAAGTCAGGTTTAAAAGAAGGAGATGTCATCTTACAGGTGAATGAGGAGCGTTTAAATAATTTAAATCATTTTATCAAAGTTATTGACCAGAAAAAGGGGGTTGAAATAAGTCTGACGATCGACCGCGATAAGGATAACCCCTGTCAAGAAAAAGTTTTTGGGGGCTGGCCGACGGTTGGTGAACAAAAATCGCCCTTTAGCTGTCAAGATGGCAAATTAATTTTATGGATAACTCCTAGGGTTAATCCTCCTGAAGGCGAAGGACCGCTGGGCGTTTTAGTTTCAGATGTGGAAATGAAAAAATTTCCTTTCTGGCAGATGCCTTGGCGGGGAACAGTGGAGGGTTTTAAAGAGGCTTTTGGTTGGGCCGCTCTCATTTTGGGTGCCCTAAAAGGGATGGTGGTTGATTTAGTTGTTCATGGCACGGTTCCCAAAGATGTAGCCGGACCGATTGGTATTTTTCAAATTACCAATGTGGTGGCCAAATCAGGAATTTTAAATATTTTGCAATTTATGGGAATTTTATCGGTTAATTTGGCGGTGATTAATATTTTGCCCTTTCCGGCCTTGGATGGTGGGCGATTAGTTTTTATTATTTACGAAGCGGTGACCAGAAAAAAACCCAAGCCTTCTTTTGAGCAATGGGTGAATACTTTAGGTATGGCTTTCTTACTTTTACTCATTATTTTAATCACCGTTAATGATGTTGGGAGATTAGTCAAAACCACTTCTTTGCTTAGTAAAATTCGTTCCCTTTGGCCTTTTTAGGCAGATTATACTATACTGTAATCAACATGTATTATTCTGAACTTTTTGGCAAAACTTTAAAAAGACCCCCCAAAGGAGCAGAGGCAGTTTCTCATAAGCTTTTGGCTAAAGGCGGGTTTATTGATCAGTTATCTGCCGGTATTTATTCTTTTCTACCCTTAGGCTGGCGAGTTCACCGGAAAATTGAAAATATTATTCGGGAAGAAATGAATGCCGTTGGTGGGCAGGAGGTTTTTTTACCCACTCTTCAACCGAAATCTTTATGGCAGAAGTCCAAACGTTGGGATAATATGGATCCACCCCTTTTTACCTTAAAAGACCGACATCAAAAAGAATATGTTTTAGGCTCCACCCATGAAGAGGTGATTACCGATTTGGTCAGGCGTTTTGTAAAATCTTACAAAGATTTGCCTTTATATCTTTATCAAATACAAAATAAGTTTCGCAATGAAGTCCGTTCCACGGGGGGATTATTGCGGGTTCGGGAATTTATGATGAAAGATTTATATTCCTTTCATACCGATAAAAAAGATTTGGATGATTATTACGAAAAAGTGCTGAAATCTTATAAAAAAATTTTTACCCGTTGCGGTTTTGTGGTTAAGGTAGCGGAAGCTCTTTCTGGCTCCATCGGCGGTGATGTTTCTCATGAGTTTATGATGCTTTGTCCTACCGGGGAGGACAAAATACTTTACTGTCCTCAATGCGATTTTGCGACCAGTAAGGAGGTTTTGGAGAAATGTCCGCATTGTCAATCTAAACTTCAGAGCGGTCGGGCTATTGAAAACGGCCATGTTTTCAAACTGGGGATCAAATATTCCCAAAGCATGGGAGCTTATTTTATTGATAAAAAAGGCAAGAAAAAATTAATTTGGATGGGTTGCTATGGAATTGGTTTGGGAAGATTGATGGCGACAATGGTGGAAGCCAATCATGATGAGCGGGGTATTATTTGGCCAAAGACGGTGAGTCCTTATCAGACTCACCTTTTGGTGATAAGTGAGACGAAAGACGTGAGACGAAAAGCAGATAAAATTTATGAAGAGTTGCAAAAGAACAATATTGAGGTTCTTTATGATGACCGCGAGGATGTTTCAGCTGGGGTGAAATTTGCTGATGCGGATTTAATTGGGATTCCAGTTCGTTTGGTAATTTCCGATAGAGCCGGCGATAAAATTGAGTGGAAGAAAAGAGATTCTGAAAAAACAGAGCTCCTGAGCCTACCCCAGGTGATTAAAAAATTTAAAAATGGCTAAAAAACGAGCCAAGGTAGTGATTTTGGGTGGGGGTACAGGTACCTACGTTCTTTTAACGGGATTAAAAAAACACCCCATTGATTTGACAGCCGTTGTTTCTATGATTGATTCGGGTGGTTCTTCTGGAAGATTGCGGGATGAGTTTGGAATTTTACCTCCGGGAGATGTCCGTCAAGCCCTGTTGGCTTTATCTGATTTGCCTTTAACAAAAATTAGCCTTCGTCAACTTTTAGAATACCGTTTTGAAGATGGAGCTGGTTTGCGGGGACATTCTTTTGGCAATTTGTTTTTAACAGCCCTACAGAAACTTTCCGGTCGGATGGATTTAGCGATTGAGGAGGCGGCGAAAATTTTGGATGTTAAAGGCAGGGTTTTGCCAGTTTCTCTGGTTAATACCCATCTTTGTGCGCGGCTTGAGGATGGTACCATCATTAAAGGAGAGGGAAATATTGATATTCGCCGCGTTCGACCGGGGTTGAAAATTTTAGATGTATTTTTGGATCCGCCTGCTAAAATTTTCAATGGAGCACGAAAGGCTATTTTGGGGGCTGATTGGTTCATTTTAGGACCAGGGGATTTATATACCTCGCTGGTTCCCAACCTTTTGGTGGAAGGAGTCAATTCGGTTCTTGCCCGCTCTTCTGGGAAAATAATTTATATCTGTAATCTCATGACGAAACACGGAGAAACAAACGGTTTTAGTGTTTCTGATTTTATCAAAGAAGTCAGACGTTATTTGGGGCCGGCGAATAAAAAACTGACCAAAGTTTTGGTAAATAATAAAGTTAAAGTACCGCCATCGCTTTTGAGAAGATATAAACAAGAGAAAGCCTTTCCAATTGAATTTGATAAGAATAATTGTTCTGAATTAGGGGTAGAGATTATTAGCCGACCCGTGGCGGCTACCGGCCAATTGCTTCGTCATGACCCTGACAGACTCGCCCAGGCAATTTTGGGTATGATAGAATAAAATTAATGAAGAAAATTGTGACTCATATTAATCCTGATTTGGATGCGGTTTGTGCCGTTTGGCTGCTTAAAAGATTCTTGCTTGGTTGGCAGGAGGCGGAGGTTGGTTTTGTCCGGGCCGATGATAAACAAATTAATAAAGACAATAATGATCTTCTTTATGTTGATGTCGGACTAGGCAAACTTGACCATCATTTAACTAATCAATATCTTTCCGCCGCCAAACTTTGTTGGGATTACATTAAAGAAATCAGAAAAGGTGAGTCTATTAATGAATTGGATGGTCAGGCCATTGAAAGAACAGTTGAAGTGGTGACGGAAATAGATAATGCTTGTGATTTGAGCTGGCCTGAAGCCAGAAATGACCGTTTTCAATTTTATCTTCATAATTTAGTTGGAGGTTGGCGAGAGTTGCCCCTGAATGATGTCGAGGTAGTTGAAGAAGGTTTTAAAATGTTGGATACAATTTTGCTAAATTTAAAAAATAAAATTAGAGCCGAAGAAGAATTAGACAAAGCCACTATTTTTAAGACTAAGTGGGGGAAAGGGATTGGTTTAGAGACTGGCAATAAACATTTTTTGATTTTTGCTGAAGCCCAAGGTTATCAGGTGGTTTTTATTAAAAATCCTAATAGTGGTGGGGTGAGAATTCATGGCCGGCCAGACTCTAAAGTTGATTTGACCAAGGCTTATCAAAAGGTGAAGAAACTTGATCCCCAATCAGATTGGTTTTTACATGCGAGTAAAAAATTACTTTTAAATCAGGCCTCAGTGGCGCAAATGAAACCAACGAAATTAACTTTATCAGAAATAATGGAGGTTTTAAAAAGATGAAATTCGGGTCCTGTCCCGCGCTTTCCCCCAAAAATACCCATAAAGGGAACCCTTTTTGGGGGGCCCCCTGCGCGTGCCACCCGTTTTATTTTAAATATGGCTAATTGTCTTTTTTGTAAAATTATCAAAGGCGAAATTCCCACGGATTTTGTTTATCAAGATGAAGATATTGTGGCTTTTAGGGATGTTGAGCCCTCAGCGCCGGTTCATATTCTCATTGTTCCCAAAAAGCATATTGAAAAATTACAGGTCGTGAGCGATAATGAAAAGAGTTTATTGGGGCAAGCCCTCTTGGTTGCCAAAAAGATAGCCGAGAGGGAAAAAATTACCCAATCAGGTTATAAAGTTTGTCTTAATTGTGGAGAAGGAGGGGGACAGATTGTTCCCCATCTCCATTTTCATCTTTTAGGCGGATGGAAGGAAGAAGGGGGGTGTTTATGTTAAGATGGCCACTGTTGTTAGAAAAGCTCCGGGAGATACCGAAGATAAGTTGATTGCTAAATTTAAAAAGAAAGTTTTAGCCGAACAACTTTTAAATGAACTTAAAGAGCGAGAGTTTTATAAACCACCATCAGTTAGAAAAAAAGAAAAACTGGCAGCCATAAGAAGGTCAAGGAAAAGAAGGTAGAAATGTTATTGGAAACAATCCAAAACGACTTAAAGACAGCCTTAAAAGAAAAAAATGAATTGCAGGTTTCCACCCTGCGTTTGTTGCTGGCGGAAACTCATAACCGCCAAATTGAGAAACAAGCAGAGTTGACTGAAGAAGATATTGTGGCGGTTTTAAGGAAAGAGGCGAAAAAACGCCAAGAATCGGTCGAGGCTTATGAGAAAGGTGGCCGTCAAGAATTGGCCGATAAAGAAAAGAACGAACTTCAGTTTTTGAGTAAATATCTTCCACAGGAGATGAGCCCTCAAAAGTTGGAGAAAATCGTTAAAGAAGTCATTGGGAAGGTCGGGGCCCAAGGAGTAAGTGATTTTGGTGAGGTAATGGGGGTAGTGATGGGCAAAGTAAAAGGCCAGATAGATGGGGCTAAAGTGTCGGAGGCAGTGAAAAAATTGTTATAGTTTGCTATAGATAAGCGGTAGTTGACAGCTTCAAATGATTTCCGTTTTAATAAAATCAGCCAAAAAATTCGGACTTGAAGAAAATCTTGTTAGGCTTTGGGCGAAAAAAGCTTTAAAAAAGTACTATTTAGATAATTGTGAATTAAGCTTGATTTTTATTGAACCGAAAGAGATTTTAAATTTAAACAAAAAATACCGAAATCTTAACGAGGCAGCTAGTGTTTTAACTTTTTTTCAAGGGCAGGCATATTCGCCGATTCGGCGGGTAACCCCTGAAAAATTCTTATTTGAAAAACAAGGTTCTGCCGAAGGCAGGTTCTTGTTTGGAAAAGAAGGTTCTGCCGAAGGCAGGTTCTTACTTTTAGGCGATATTGTTATCTGTCCTGAAGTGGCAGAAAAAAAGAATTTAACCATCAATTTTTTAATTGACCATGGCATCCGCAACTTATTATCTGAAATACCGACCGCAAAAAGTCTCCGAACTTGACTTAATTTCTGTCCGTGAAAGCCTGGAGAAAATTTTAAAATCAAAAAAAATTCCTCATGCCTTTTTGTTTTCCGGGCCAAAGGGCATCGGGAAAACTTCAGCTGCCCGCATCTTTGCCAAGTCGATCAACTGCCTTGGCAAGAGAAAAGATTTTGAGCCTTGCAATAAATGTGATGTTTGTCAGGAAATTACCAATGGAAGTTCGCTGGACTTAATAGAAATTGATGCCGCTTCCAATCGAGGCATTGACGATATCCGAAGTTTGCGGGAAAAAATCAAGCTGTCACCGGCCAAATGCCGATACAAAGTTTATATTGTTGATGAGGCTCACATGTTAACCACAGAAGCTTTTAACGCCCTTTTGAAAACCCTGGAGGAGCCACCGGCGCATGCCGTTTTTATTCTTTGTACTACCGAGCCAGAGAAACTTCCGAAAACAATTGTTTCCCGGTGTTTACAGATTAAATTTCAAAAAGCCAAAAAAGAAGAAGTCATTAATTCCTTAAAGCGAGTGGTTAAAGGGGAAAAGCTGGAAGTAGAAAAAGAGGTTTTAGCCGAAATTTCGGTCAATGCTGAGGGTAGCTTTCGTGATGCCCAAAAAATTTTAGACCAATTATCTTTAGCCAATCGGAAAATTTCCTTGAAAGAGGCGAAAAAACTCCTGGGTAAAATTGAAGAGCTCCAACCCGATAAATTATTGTTAGCTTTGGCAGAAAAAAATATTAAAACGGCTCTTTTGGAGATAGATCGAGTGGTAAATTTTGGAGCTGATTTGGAGGTTTATACCCAAAGTTTGCTGGAAAATTTACGGTGGCTTTTGTTAAATAAAGCGGGCTTGACAGTTTTAGAAATGGAAGAAGAAACTCTACTCAAGGAAATGGAAAGTAAATTTGATAAGGTTGATTTATTAAGATTGATTAATCTCTTTAGTCGGGCGACTTTGGAAATTAAAACCAGCTCGATTGCCCAATTACCCTTAGAATTGGCGGTGATTGAGTGGAATGAGATGTCGCATGGGTCGGACAGCGGTTCGACGAGTCTTCAGACGCAAGCGTCCCGACAAAGTCGGGATACGGTCTCGCCCGCCAATCAGCGGGCGGACCTAATGAAGACTTCGTCTCACGCTGATCCTCCCCATGCTGGAATAAAAGATGAAGCCTCACAAAATTTATCTGGCTCCCTACATGGTCAAACAGTTGATCAAAACTCCCCTGCCTCGCCGAAGTCGTTAGATGGAGGCGGGTCAAAAATGGTTCCCTCGTCTTTTAAGAATGAAACTGGTTTAAAAGAGATTTTGGCCAGGTGGGATGAGTTGTTGGCAGGGGTTCGGCCCTTAAATCATTCGGTCGAGGCTTTATTGAGGGCTTGTCGGCCGATTAAACTCGATGGCCAGAATCTAACCCTGGAGGTCTTTTATAAATTTCACAAAGAAAGGCTGGAAACAGAAAAATGCCGTTTAATTGTTGAAGAAGTGGCCAGTCAGCTTTTGGGCTTGCCGGTGAAATTAAAGTGCATCTTAGGAGAAAAGAAAAATAGTTTTATTGAGGACAAAGTGGAAGAAATACAGGAAGTTGAAAATGACATCTTAGACGTTGCTAATAAGATTTTTAATGGTAAAATAGTTGATTAAGGAGACTCAAATATGTTTGATAAATTTAAACAAATAGGAGAATTGAAGAAAATGCGTGATGAGGCGATGCGGATTCAAAAAGAATTAGCGGCCGAGAAAGTGGAACTTGATGAGGGTGGAATAAGAATTGTTATCAGTGGCGATCAGAAAGTCCAGGAATTAGAGATTGAAGGCGAAAACCAAGCGCGCTTGATTGAAATTTTAAACAAAGCCATCAAGCGCTCTCAAGAAGTAGCCGCTCGCAAAGTCCAAGCTATGTCCGGGGGTCTTTCCGGATTGCTAGGAAAGTGATGAGATAAGAACCCCCGCCTTCGGCGGAGAACCTTGTTTCTCGAAGACTCGAAATGATAAAATCTTCTCATGAATCTTCCTCGTTCGCTACGGAGTTTGATTGAATCTTTTGAGAAATTACCGGGTATTGGACCGAAAACCGCTCAACGCTTGGCTTTTTATTTACTCCATGTTCCCCAAGAGCAATTAGATGAATTTGCCCAAGCGGCGGAGAATTTAAAAAAGAACACGGTTTTATGTTCAATCTGTTATAACGTGGCGGAAAAAGATCCCTGCCCGGTTTGTAGTGATCAAAATAGGGATAAATCGGTTATTTGTGTGGTCGAGCAACCCTTAGATGTTTTGGCGCTGGAAAAAACCGGCAGTTTTAAAGGTCTTTATCATGTTCTTCACGGCGCTATCTCGCCCTTAAACAACATCGGCCCTGATGAACTCTATATCCAGCAACTAATTGATAGAGTAAAAACCCCTTTCACTAAAGTTTCGGAGGTTAAGGAGATTATTTTGGCGACTAATCCCAACATGGAAGGCGAGGCGACTGCCATGTTTATCGCTAAACAACTCCGCCAATTGTCCCGCGAAGCGGGATCCCGCTCTGCGGGAGAAATTGGCCTCGCCCCGAGGCTCGGCCCGAGGGGAAATTCGAAATTGGAAATTACCCGTTTGGGTCAGGGTTTACCAACAGGAGCGGATTTAGAATATGCTGATGAGATTACTTTATCAAGAGCTTTGGAAGGAAGAAGGGAATATTAAGGAACTACAGGGGCAAGTTGGAAAAAATAAAAAAATAAAAAAATTTCCGTTTAGGAACGAAAAAATAAACTTTTCCTATTGCCCCTGCAAAATTACTAAAATGAAGGAGATTAGTTATCCTTCCCCTCACAACTAAAGCAGCCATATTCCTCTAGGGTACCAAGTTCTAGTAGGTTTTTCACTCTTTTTTTTTCTTGTTCTTCAAGTTTGTGTCCGCAAAGAGGACAAAATTCAATTTCTTTTACTTCTTTTATTTCTACTTTACCTGCCGTTAACATGGATTTTAATTCATCCAATTCTTTGTCTATTTTTGCGATTTGCAATTGTAGACTCTTTTTAAGGTCTGGGTCCAATACATCTTTCAATTTTCCATTGATTTCTTGTTTTACAACTTTTAGTTCAATTACCCTTGCGTCCTCTCCTTTTGTTCCATCTCCCATGACTTCTTTTCTCCTTCATTTAGGTTTTTAAAAATGCCGTCTTTTTACTAAGGAAAACAAAATTGAGTGCTTTTATACCCAATTAGCCTCAAGAAAAGACACCCTAATTTTACCTAAAATGAATCTAATTTGTCAAGTTTGACGGTAAATGTTATAAAAAGCTTCAAGAAGACCGTCAATTTATTGTACGGATGAAGGGAAAATGTTATATTTAAAAATAATGGCTAAAACTAAAATTAATCCTCAAATTCTTCGTAAGGTTAGTCAACTTACTGATGAGGCGGCGCCTCAGGTTAAAAGAGAAACAAAACCCCTAGGTGAAGGGCCCTCTGAAAAAATTTTTGAAGGCGAGATGGGGGAGAATAGAAAGAAGCAAGAGTTAATTGAACAATTAAAAGCTCAAAAAGAAGTTTGGGCTAAGAAAAGAATCAAAGAAATAGAGGATGAGGTAAGATTGTTAGTGCAAAAACGTCAGGAAGAGATGAGGAAAAGACGGGAAGAAATGACCTCTCAACAACAGCAGCAAGAGACGGAAGCAAAAAAAGTTCATGTTGGCCAACCACCAGAAGTTAGCCACAAGCCAAAAAGAGGTCTGCCTTTTTGGGGACGGCGGATTAAATCAGCTCAACAACAAGCTCAACCAGAGACAGTTGGAAGAAGGGTCGGTGGATGATTAAATTTTATAATACAGCCACCAGAAAGCTTGAGGAATTTCAACCAATTAAAGACAAGGAAGTTGGAATTTATTCCTGTGGCCCGACGGTTTATTGGAATCAGCATTTAGGTCATATGTATGCCTATATTCAATGGGATACTTTGGTAAGGTTTTTAAGATACGTGGATTTTAAAGTCAAATGGGTGATGAATATTACGGATGTGGGTCATATGACTTCGGATGAGGATATCGGTGAGGACAAAATGGAGAAGGGAGCTAAAAGGGAAGGATTAACAGTTTGGCAGATTGCCGACAAATATATTAAACAGTTTGAACAAAGTATGACGCTTTTAAATATTCAAAGGCCGAATGTTTTGAGTCGCGCCACCGAACATATCCAAGAGCAGATTGATTTGATTAAAGAAATTGAAGCCAACGGTTTTACCTACAAAACAAAAACTGGTTTGGTTTTTGATACCGCCAAATTTGCTGACTATGCTAAATTTGCCAAATTAGACTTGCAAAAACAAAAACCAGGCTCAAGAGTGGAGATTGATCCGGAGAAAAAGAATCCTTGGGACTTTCTTTTGTGGGTGACCAATCAACCACAACATGTGATGCAGTGGGACAGCCCTTGGGGAAAAGGCTTTCCCGGTTGGCATATTGAATGTACGGCGATGTCGACCAAATATTTAGGTGAAAGATTTGATATTCACACTGGTGGGGTCGAACATATCCCCGTTCATCATACCAATGAAATTGCCCAGGCTTTTGGTGCTTTTGGTCATGAGTCAGTTAATTTCTGGCTTCATAATGGCTGGTTAATTTTTGAAGGAGAAAAAATGAGCAAAAGTTTGGGGAATAATATTTTAGCCACTGATTTAGTTAAAAAAGGTTTTAACCCTTTGGCTTTTCGTTATTTGGTTTTAACATCTCATTACCACCAGGGAATGAACTTCACCTGGGAAGCTCTAAAAGGAGCCCAAACGGCTTATCAGAAATTAATCAATTTAGTGGCTGAATGGAAAACTGATGGTGAAAAAATGATTTCTCCTGAGAAGCTTAGTAAAAAAGATAATTTCCGAGATAAACAAGTTTGTTTCTGGCGAAATAAATTTCAAGAAAAATTAAGCCATGATTTAAATACTCCAGAAGCTTTGGCTGTGGTTTGGGAGATGGCCAAGTCTGATATTCCGACCTATGATAAACTAGATTTATTATTAGATTTTGACCAGGTTTTGGGACTAGGGTTGGAAAAAGGATCACGGGAAGAAAAAGTACCACGGGTACCACGGGAAGTAAAAGAATTGGTAAATAAAAGAGAAGAATTAAGAAAGCAAGGGGATTGGGCGCAGGCAGATAAATTAAGAAGACAGGCAGAAAAATTAGGCTGGAAGATTAAAGATACACCTAAAGGACCAAAATTAAAACAATCTGATTAATTAAATTAATAAGTTTAAATAAACAAACTTTTCTGGCGAAACAAAGTGAGAAATAAAATTCTTTTTATATCAATAACAGTAATAATCCTTTTAGTCTTAACTAATTTAGTGGTGTTGGATGTGGTTTGGTTGAGACAGCAGAAAGAGAAACCGTTTTCTGCAGCAGGGGGAGTTGAAATAATCCCCACATCATCGCCATTGGTGTCATCAGGGGCTAGTTCCGATGCCTGTGGCCTAGTTTGTCAGCAGACAATTGAGGAAAAAGTTTCTCAAGCTATCTCCACGATTTCCGGCAAAGAAACCATCAAAGAGACAAAGGTCGTTGAGAAAACATCAGGCAAAACATCTCAACCACAGGTGGTTTATATTCCCTTAGGTGGCGGTGGTTCAACCGTCAGTACCGACTGGACGGATGTCGGCAATGCCGAGGTTTATTTTGATTTAAATGATTATCCTAATTTGAGCGAGGTTCGTTTTGAGGGTTTTATTAAGGTTCTTCATGGCAACGGCAAGGCTTATGCCCGTCTTTATGATGTGACTCATGGGATTGGAGTACAAGGTAGTAATATTGAAACGACTGGTGAGAATTTTACGATGGTTGGGTCAGATCCTTTGGCTTTCTGGCGGGGTAAAAATCTTTATCGGGTGCAGATTAAATCTTTAAATGGCTATGAAGCTTTTTTTGATTCAGGGAGAATAAAAATTGTTTTGAAATAAGAAAAGCAAGTTGATATAATCAATCATAAGCTGCCCTGAGGGCAGTGTTTTTTAAAGAGAAAAAATGAGTAAAAATACAGAAGTCATTGATGACGTGCTTTGGGGAGAAGGACATCTTGATTTAGAAAATAAAGAGCTAACAGGTGTTCATCAGCTTGAAATTTTGCCCGGGACATGTGAGGAGAATAAAGAATATCTAAGGTTAAGAACACGCATAGATGGTGATAAAAAAACAACTGATTTGACTGTCAATTGGCGATGGGGCAAGAAATCTATTATTAGTCATCTTCCAATAGAAAAAATTAGACTTCTTAGGAATGATAGAGTTGAGATTCCCACCGTGGACTTTATAACTAAACCTTTTATCTTGGTTACGGTTAATGAAAAGATTTATAATGATTTTTCTCCAGAACTAAAGAAATTAACAAAAAAGGCATAGCTACGATCCAGCAGTTTCTCAAGCGCGAAATGGGGTAGTTATTCAATGTTCCAGCTTGCGTAAACATGCCACGCCTGGGGTGAAGTAGCTTACAAGTTTTTGTCGTTGATTTTTTATTCTTCTTTGTTATGATGAAGATTAATTAAGAGAAATTTTCTTCGCTAATTATGTTGGAAAAAAGAAAAGCAATTTATGATCATTGTGGAATTGTCGCCGTTTATACTCCCAACCCAACACCGATTATTCCTTTAGCCTTGCGGGCAGCTGGTGGAGTTCAGCACCGCGGTCAGCAAGGAGCTGGCTTGGCAATTTTTAAAAATGGGTCATTTTTAACTTATATTCGTCAGGGTTTATTAAGCGAAATTTTTAAAGAAAAACTTTATTTTCGGAAAGGAGAGCCAAGATTTAGATATGATGAAAAAACAAGAATTGTTTTAGTTCACACTCGTTATGGCACTTCCGGCGACTGGGAGGAAACTAATCTTCAGCCTTGTGTTGGCATAACAGAAAGCGGAGAAAGAGTAGTGGTCATTCATAACGGGGAATTTATTATCACCGATCAGTTAAAAAGGAGGGTAGGAAGAACCCCTAGGGGTGCTAGTGATACTTTTATTTTTACCCAAGCGCTGGCAAAAATGAAGGGAACTTCTTGGGAGGAAAAAATAGTGAAAACTTTATCTTTGTTTAAAGGAGCATTTAGTCTGGCAATTGCTGTCAATAACAGCCTATATTTAGCTAGGGATGAATTTGGAATAAGACCTTATGTTTTAGGAAAATTAGGAAATAGCGGTTTTATCGCCGCTTCAGAAACCCATGCTTTGGATAAAATTGGCGTTTCGGTTTTGCGAGAGATTAAAAGAGGAGAAATTATTAAAATTAGTAAACATGGTTTAAGGGTTTTAAAAGAAGGTTTTGATGGTCCCGGTGCTTTTTGTTCTTTTGAATGGATTTATTTTGGCTTGCCTGATTCTTTATTTCCCACATACGAAAGAAATGATAATGGTTTTTATCCTCGCCGTTGGTTATCGGGAGCAGCCTTTAGAGAGAGGTGTGGGGAAATTGTGGCCAAAGAGGCCCCGGTTAAAAATGCTTCATTTGTAGTTGGAGTTCCGGATTCTGGTATTCCTTTTGCCACAGGATTAGCAAGGGGACTTAAAGCCCCCTTGGTTTACGGGATAAAACGGGATCATTATGACCCAAACGGTTTAAAGCGCCTTTTTCAGGGAGCAGATTTAGAAAAAATAGGAGAAAAGGTTTTAGGAAAACTCTCTGTTATTGCCGATTCTGGAATCTGGAAAGATAAAGTTGTTATTTTAGGGGATGATTCAATCGTTAGAGGAAATGTTTCCAAAGAAGTTACAAGAACAATTCTGTCTTTAGGAGCAAAAGAGGTTCATTGGCGGGTAAGCAGAATTAATAGATATTTTTGTTATCTGGGGGTGAGCACTCGGACAAACGAGGAGTTAATCGGTGCAACCTACAATTTAGATTTAAAAAAAATTGCTAAAGATATTGGCGCCACCAGTGTTGCTTCAATTAGTAATGAGGGGTTGATAAGAGCCTTAAGGCCAAACGGACCAATGGTTATACCAGAAAATCAAAGTAAGGATATTTATTTAGCCAATGGTTTATGCGGGGGGTGTGTTACCGGTGTTTATCCTTATGACCGAAAAGGAAATTCTTATCAACCGAAGAGCAATTTTTGACTTGGCAAAAAGAAGGTCTTATATAAAGCTTCAAGAAAACCGTCAATTTATTGAACGGATGAATTGAAGCTGTTAAACATCTTCCTTTAGAGGCGAAGTCCTAAACTTTAGTTTAGGAAAGATGTTATACTAAGAATTAATGGCTAGTCTGCCTAAGCACAAAATTAAAAACAGATTTCTTCTTTTCTTGGCCGTGGTGGTTGCTTTCGTGGCCCCTTTAACGCTGTTAATTTTGGGCGTTTTTATTTTTAAACAAACCAATCCTGTTATTAAAATTAACCCTGGAGAGGAAATAAAAACAGAAGAAAGATTGATTCCGAGTCAAGTTTTATCTAATAAAGCCAAATACCACCAACAAGAAGTTGTGATTCGTGGGAGGGCTTCTCCAGGGCCGGTGGTTTGCGAAAGAAAAGAATGCCCAGCTAATGATTCTTGTTGTGGTTGTCCGGTTGAAAGAGATTTAATTTTAGCTGATGCTGGCAAGGTTTTAACTTCCCAAGAAGGAGCCATGAGATTGATTGAGGCCGGTAAATCTCTTTGTCAACGAAGGCCGTATAGTTGTGATTATGATTGCGGTGATTGGGTTAAAGGAGCTATTTATGATGTCAGTGGTAAATTTTTTGCCGAATCGCCGCCGCCTGGTTGGAAGCTTTCATTGAATTATTATTTCCAAGTTGAAGGTAAAAATTTAGTGAAAAAAGTAAGCCCTAGCGAAACCTTTAATAATTTTTTCAGTGAAATAAAAAATAGGTTAAACAATTTAAAAACTTCAGGCCAATACGTTTTACCATAAATTTTTTATTAGATTAAATGTCTAACTCTTGACTTGACTTTTGAAAAACAAAGGAATAATTTGAAACAAAGCTGCCCTTGAGGCAGTTTTTTGAGGGGGGTGAAAAAAGATGAGTGATAAAGAAAAACAACCAAGCCAGCAGAAGGTAGTTGAATCTCCTGAAGGGGACGGAGAAGGTTATTATATTGAGTTTAATGAAGTTAGCAAAATAATTGACGAGTCAAATCTTTTGTCGCCTCAGAAAAAAGAGCTTAAAAAGACAATATCACAAGCTTTATTTGAGGTGGACGTGACTTCTAAAGAGGAGTTAGAGTATCTTGAGCGTAATTTTGATAGCCTAATACACGATCTATATGAAAGATTACCCTTGAATGACTCAGATAGGAAAGTTTTAGAGGAGGGGGCAAATTGGAGCACAAATCCCGAGGAGGCTATAGATTTAATAAATGAGGGATTAGAAAAAAGCCAGACGATTGAAGAGAAATTTGACTTTTTAATGAGAGAGTTGTCAAACAAACTAAACTTAGATGAGGAAAACCAGGAAAAAGTTAATAATTGACGGGAAGACCCTGGAGAAGCTGCAGAGATAATTGATGAGAGCCTTGAGGAATTGTTAAAAGAAAGAGTACCCGAGAAAGATGTCAAGGAAGTAGTCCGGACTATCTTTAATGGCTTTTTAAACATTTCACTTTCAGAATTAAGCCAAGATGAACTTCATCGTCTTGGGAGCGAAATTCGCAGGGTAATTCCCGAATTTGATATTTTTGAAGCCACAAGGCCGAAAATTCCTTTTAAAGAAAAAGAGTAAATTTTAAATAGACTTCAGGTAGAACCATGTGGGACTTCCCACCTTAGGGGTGAAATTCTATTGGCACCTAATCTTTGAAATGTATATTCTTTCCAAACAATGAATGATAGAATATTATTTATATGGCGGAATCTATTAAACCTATTTTAAAAAAGGCTAAAGATTATTACTTCAACCAATGGCGAGGACACGAAAAAGAATGTCCTGCTTTTGGAGAAAGAGTTTATCTCACCAGGGTGGGGTGGAACCATATCGTTTATCATCCCCGGAGGACACTGGTTGATAAAATTATCAGACTTAAAAAGTTATCGCTGGCTCGGGAAATATTAGAGAAAGCTACCACCTACCAGACGATACAAACTAAAGGAGATTTTTGTTATTTTGGCTTCACAGCAATAAAGGGAGATACTCGAATAAAAGTGGTTGTTTCTTCGAGAGGAATGAAGAGTAAGAAGATTTTATATTCAGTAATGTTCAAGAGTTTGGTGAAACAGCGGAAAAAGAACATAGATAAACATAATAAGAAGATAATAACCGAGTTTAAAAGGAAAAGTCGAAGATGAGTAAGCCATCTCCACTTTCTAACCGTTTTCGGTGTTTAGTGCATCGACCTCTAGGGTCTAGACTTACTCGAGGTATATTTTACCGTAAAAGATTATTTAAGTCAATAACGAAATTATTATGAGTAGCAGTCTATCGGCTGGAATAGAACTTACCCAAACGCATCTTTAGACTTCAAGTTTGACTTCCATCTTCATAAATATATATAATAGTGTCCATTTATGGAACGTCGACCATTAATCTTAGGACTATCTTTTCGTGAACAAGTAATCTCTGAAATTGAGCAAAGGATGAAGGATGGCGAGCTAGTAGTTTTCAGGAAAGAGTTTTCTAACCAAACTTTGGTTGGCCAGATAGTAGGAAACAGATTGGGTAAAGACCTAATTTTGGCTCCAGCCCCTTCGTATGCTATTTGTGGAACAGGGTATCAACCAGATATACTGCCGTTGTATCGGAAAGAATCACCCATTACTTTTAGAGATTGGCTTGTAAACGACCGCGTAAAAATGAAGGGCGTGATAGCTGTGGGAAATAAAGAAGCAAGTGAGTTTTTTACTACATATAGCGCTTCTTATCATTACGATAACTTACGGGGCCAAATTGACTTTTTAAGAGTTACTCAAGAGTTAAAGATTGCCGAAGATAAATCTTTTCTTCCTCTCCAGTGCCAAGTAGCCCAAGAGATAATTGAAGAGCTTATTGGTAAAATTGGGGATTACGGAACTTTGGAAGTGTCAATTGATACCAGTAATAGAGGAGACTTAATCTATGTTGCTTCAAAGTTAAATAAAGATTCAGTTCAGGAATTCATCAGATTTCTTGACGAAAATATGCTTAATGAAGAAATCTTAAGAGCTCTAAGAGATTTAATTAATACGGGTCTTTACCATTTAGGGTTAAAGGCCGAGATGAAAAAGGAAGATGGCCAGCAAATTCTGATTGACATAGACGACTTTTTTCAAAACTTAGCTGACCGCTACCATCCTTCCTTAGACCCTACGGAAATACCAAATGAAGAAGAACTTTTCTCTAAGAGGCGGAATTCTACTGACAACCTAGGGGTGTCAAACCTTAGGATACCACATCGAACGTGGTAGTCGCGTTTGACGCGACACTGGAGGGTATACCAAGTAAATTTTTCTCGAACTTCTATTTAATTTGCGGTATAATTTCTCCAGATGAGTCTGACCTATCCAAGCCATATTTACGAGGCGATTCGTGAACAAGTAGCAACAAGCTATTTAAAGCATGAATTTAAGAAACTTTTATGGAGAGTTCCTCAAGAACAATGGAAAACAATAGATAGGGACATTAGTGATTGGATGAAATGTCCGGAATTGTCAAACCCGAGAGATTTTTGGAACGGATTTCATGGAATTTGTATGGGTTTCAAGCTTAAGATTGGCTTGATTTACTTTGTGACTGCAGAGAATGTCTCCTGGTGTAGAAAGGAGATGCCGATTACTGACTTGTGGTTCGGCGTTGATAATTTTCAGCAGACGAAAATTATTGGTGAAGACAAGCTGTCTGTTAGGCAAGTGTTGGAGTTTTATACTAAATCTGAGAATAGAAGGATTAGAAAAGAGCAGCTGGTTTTTACGCTAGAGAAGTCGAGGAATACAGCCCCGAGAGATAATTATCCGATAATTGTCGTGCAAAAGGAAAAAAATCAAGAGCTTATTTATTCAACCTATGATGGCAACAGAAGACTAGCAAAAGCAGTGCTAGAAGGGAGCAGTAAAATTGATACTTTTGTGGGAAGTTTTACTAAAGGTAGGAAGCCTACAAACTACTGGGTCCCAACAACCATCTTAATGGAGAACTTGTTCTTTGCTCGACAGGCATTTGAGCGAGGCGATAAAGAACTGTTCGGCAAGTATATGGATGTTTTGCAAGACATGTTGAGTCAGTCCGAAAGCGCAAGATACGAACTTAAAAATAGAGCCTTGACTAATCAACAACCCTTTAGAAGTGAAGTCTTAAAAGTATTAGGTTTAAAGTAGTAAGTCTCCTAGGACAATTAGGTAATCACTGGGGGTAAATTTTTCTAGAACTTCTGCTTAATTTGCGTTATAATTTCTCCAGATGAATCTATCGGTCGGAATAGTGGGGTTGCCAAACTCGGGTAAATCCACTTTATTTAATACTCTTTTAAAAAGGCAAATGGCTAATGTGGCTTCGTATCCTTTTACGACCATTGAGCCGAATGTCGGGGTGGTTGAAGTTCCTGATGAGAGGTTGAAAAAATTGGCTGAATTGATTAGGCCGGAAAAAATCGTGCCGGCGACAGTGAAATTTATTGATATCGCCGGTTTAGTCAAAAATGCCCATCAAGGTGAAGGCTTGGGAAATCAATTTTTAGGGAAAATTAGAGAAGTTGATGCGGTTGTTCAGGTGATTAGAGGCTTTGAAGATGAAACAGTGCCTCATTATTATGGTTCAATTGATCCTCAAAGAGATAAAGAGATTGTCGATTTGGAATTAGAGCTGGCGGATATTAAAAAGCCAACACTTTATGTCCTGAATATCAGGACAGAACATAGAACAAAGAACATAGAACAAAGTTGGTTGGTGGTTGACGCTAAAACAGGTGAGGATGTTGATGAGTTGATTAAAAAAGCCTATGAATTATTGGAGTTGATTACTTTTTATACGATAAAAGGTGGGAAGGAAATTACGGCTTGGGCTTTGAAAAAGGGAGAAATTGCGCTTAGTGCGGCGGGTAAAGTTCATGAAGATATGGCTAGGGGTTTTATTAAGGCAGAGGTTATTGGTTTTGAGGATTTAATAAGTATTGGTAATTGGCATCAGGCCAAAAATTTAGGGAAGATAAGATTAGAAGGGAGAGATTATGTGGTTGAAGATGGAGACGTGATTGAGTTTAAGTTTAGTACTTAAAGGGGTTTCGGCAACGAATTTCTCGGAACCGTTCGGCCGGGAGTAGTGGGTGAATCGATTATTCAGGATTCAACCTCACTAAATATTCCGCCTATTCATATCTTAAAAGAAAAATATTAATTTTTTTGACGGCGGAATAAATTTCCTCGAAATTGTTGCCCTTCACCCCCTAATTCAATGATTAGAAATTCGAAACTAATTGGAAACTGGAAATTCGAAATTGGAAAATCATGTGAGTTTCCTCTTGTTTAGCTAATTTTCTTATGTTATACTTTTCATTGAAGTAGGAAAGAGTTTTTTTATGAAAGATTATGAACTGACTTTGGTTTTGGATCCGGATTTATCTTCCGAAGACCAAAAGAAACTAACCGAAAAAATCAAAAAAATCATTGAGGATACCAAAGGCAAGGTTGAGAAAGTAAACGATTGGGGGAAGAGGGAATTGGCTTACCCTATTAAAAAGAAAAAAATGGGGTTTTATTTTTTGTGGGAGATAAAATTAGCCTCTGGTGATTTAGATAAAATTGACAAAAAGATTAAAATAGAAGAAGGAGTGATGAGGTATTTAATCATCAGAAAGGAGTAAAATGCCAGCGCGTTCACTCAATAAAGTTCAATTAATTGGAAATTTAACTCGGGACCCAGAGTTACGTTATACCCCACAGGGAACTGCCGTTTGTACCCTTGGCTTGGCGACCAACCGGAGTTGGGTCACCGAAAGCGGTGAAAAAAGGGAGGAAGCCGAATTCCATCGCCTGGTTGCTTGGAATAAATTGGCTGAACTTTGCTCCCAGCTTTTATTTAAAGGGAGAAAGATTTTTGTCGAAGGAAGGCTCCAGAGTCGAGAATGGACGGGGAAAGACGGCAACGTTCGTCAAACCACGGAAATTGTCATTTCCGATATGATTATTCTTGATTCCAAGCGGGCGCCTGGAGAAGAAACGGCAGTTGAAGGAGTTGCTCCTGAAGGCGTGATGTCTTCGGCCGAAGGAACTTTCGAAATACCAGAAGGAGTAGAAGTGACTCCGACTGGGGAAGCTCCAGCGGCCACGGTTGAAAAATCAGCTAAGGGCAGTGCGGCCAAAAAAGAAGAGGTTAAAAAGGCCGAGGAACCAGCCAACGATAAGGAAGTCAATCCCGAAGATATTCCTTTTTGATTAATTTATTAATCGTTTATTAAATTATGAAGACCTTTTGTTCATTTTGCCAATCCGGCAAAGCGCCGGATTATAAAGAACCAGAGATTTTAAAGAAATATATTTCCGATCAAGGAAAAATTTTAAAGCACCTTCGGACAGGTGTTTGTGCTAAGCATCAAAGGAAGCTGTCCAAAGCGGTAAAACAAGCTCGCTTTTTAGCCTTGCTTCCTTTTACAACCCGTATTTCTTAATCTAGATCTAGATGTGAAAGCAAAGTTAAATTTGCGATACACCAGATTAATAATTATTGCCTGTTTGGCAGTTGTTTTGGCCGGATTGACCGGCTTTTGGCTCGGCACTCATCAGTTTAAAATTAAGCTTGGCCGTGATTCTTCCATTAAAATTGAAAGAAAAATTCCCGCCGATAAACAAAATCTTGATTTTTCCTTATTTTGGGAAGTTTGGGATCGACTAGAAAAAAACTATATTGATAAGAAAGCTCTTGATCAAAATCAAATGGTTTTAGGCGCGATTCAAGGGATGGTTGCTTCTTTAGGCGATCCTTATACCGCTTTTCTTAAACCATCGGAGAATAAAGAATTGAAGGAAGATTTAAACGGTTCATTTGAAGGCGTAGGGATACAGCTTGGTTACAAAGAAAATCAATTGGCGGTGATTGCGCCTTTAAATGGAACGCCTGCCTACAAGGCTGGCGTAAAAGCCGGCGATTTGATTTTAAAAATTGATGACCAGCCAACGACAGGAATTTCTGCAGACGAGGCGATGAGAAAAATCAGAGGACCAAAAGGAACTAAAGTCAAGTTAAGTTTAATGCATGCTGACGAAAAAGAATCCTATGAAGTGGAGATAGTCAGAGACACAATTGTTGTCCCTAGTGTGGAGGTGGAATTTGTAATCACTGAAATACAGAAAAGAACTGAAGCACAGAAAGTAATTGCTCATTTGAAATTAATGAAATTTGGTGATAGAACTGCGGAAGAGTGGGATAAGGCAGTCGGTGAAATTGTTAATCATAAACCATCAGTTTCCGGTGTCATTTTGGATTTAAGAAATAATCCCGGTGGTTATTTGACTGGCTCGGTTTTTATTGCTTCAGAATTTCTTAACTCCGGTGTCGTCGTCCAACAGGAACATGCCAATGGCACAAAAGAAACATTTTCGGTTAATCGTCCAGGTAAAATTCTTAATCAACCCTTAGTGGTTTTAATCAACGAGGGAAGTGCTTCGGCTTCCGAAATTGTGGCTGGAGCTCTGCAAGATTATAAAAGAGCTAAAATTGTTGGCACTAAAAGTTTTGGCAAGGGGACCATTCAGGAAGCAGAGGATTTGCCTGGTGGAGCAGGGCTGCATATTACCACCGCTCGCTGGTTGTTGCCCCAAGGGGGTTCAATTGACAAAAAAGGCATCACTCCAGATAACGAAATTAAAGATGATCCTCAAACTTTAGAGATTGACGAACAGCTTCAAAAAGCCATCGAAATTTTGGAGGTAAAAACAAAATGAGAAAATTTAAGAGGATTTTAACGATTATTGCCGTTGGTATTGTCATTGTCTTTTCTCTTTTGGGGGGAGCGATTTCTGATCGCCTTTTTGGTTACAAAATTATCGACCGTCTTTTTCCTCATTTAAGCCGTAATTTAACCCCAATGATCACCCAGAAGGTTTTAACTGAAGAATCAGTGGTGATTGATGTGGTGGAGAAAGTTGGTCCTTCCGTGGTGACCATTAATATTGAAAAAGAAGAAGTAAGTCCGTTAAATATCCAATTTGGCCCCTTTGGTTTTATTTTTCCTGAGAATCCGGGAGAGACACAAAAGATTAAACAAAATATTGGCACCGGTTTTATTATTTCTCAAGATGGTTTAGTGGTGACCAATAAACACGTTGTGGAGGACACGAAAGCGTCTTATAAAGTGATTGCCAAAGACGACAAGATTTATGATGTCCAAAAAATTTTCCGCGACCCAGCCAACGATTTAGCCATTTTAAAAATTGATCCTTTGATGGATTCGACAGGCTCACCACAAGCAGGTTCAGGATTTAAGCCGGTAGAAATGGGAGATTCAGATAAACTAAAGGTAGGCCAATTTGTGATTACTATCGGTACGGCGTTGGGAGAGTTTAAAAATACCGTAACGACTGGAGTGGTTTCCGGATTGGGAAGGGGAATTACCGCCGGGTCAGCCTTTGAAGGTTCGGCCGAACGTTTGGATAATGTCATTCAAACTGATGCTGCCATCAATCCTGGCAATTCCGGCGGGCCGCTTTTGAATTCGGCCGGTCAAGTCATTGGCATTAATGTTGCCGTGGCGGCTGGGGGACAAAACATTGGTTTTGCCATTCCGATTAATGTCATTAAAGAAGCGATTGAAAATTTCAATAAAACCGGCAAGTTTGAAAGACCTTTTGTCGGCATTCGCTACCGGATGATTAGCCGCGATGTGGCTTTGATGAATGATGTGCCACAAGGGGCTTACGTAGTAGAGGTGATTACTAATTCTCCGGCTGATAAAGCCGGGATAAAGGCTGGTGATATTGTTACCAAATTTAATAACCAATCTCTTAAGGATGAAAATGTTGATTTGGCGAAGTTGATTTCTCAAAGAAAGGCGGGGGAGAAAGTTACTTTAACGATTTGGCGCGACGGCAAAGAAATGGAAAAAGACGTGATTCTTCAGGCTTCTACTGAGTAAAACTAGTGAGAATTTTACTCAAATCGCCATCCACAATTGCTTCTAAATTGTGCCAGGATTTGCCTAGACGATGGTCAGTAACTCTGTTTTGTGGAAAGTTGTAAGTACGGATTTTTTCCGCCCTCATGCCCCGACCAATGGCGGAACGATAACCGGCAATGGTTCCCTCTTTTTTTAATTCTTTTTGTTCCCATAATTTGGCTCTTAGCAATTCCAGGGCGAGCTGTCGGTTTTGTTCCTGAAATCTTTCTTGTTCGCAGGTAACGACAATTCCCGTTGGTCGGTGAGTCAGGCGGACGGCGGTGGAAACTTTTTGGACATTTTGGCCGCCGTGGGAGGAGGCTCGATAGAATTGCCAATTTAAATCTTGCGGATTAATTTTCAACTCGTTTTCGGGAATTTCCGGTAAACCAACAACGGTGGCGGTCGAGGTATGAATTCGACCACGTTTTTCAGTGGTGGGAATTCTTTGAACCCGATGGACGCCGGTTTCATTTTTTAAAAACTGATAAGAATTAAGACCCTTGATTAAAAGGACGCCAATGCTTAAGATTTGGGTTTTCCAGCCTTGTTTTTCGGCAAACCGAAGATACATTCGGAGTAAATCATCAGCCCAAATCTTGGCTTCATCACCGCCCGCGGCGCCTCTGATTTCCATAATGATTTTATCGTTGTTCATAAGAGGAAATGAAGGAGTTTTTAACCCTTTTTTAACATCTCTTTGATGCTTTTTGGTCTTTCTTCTTTTTCTTCAAGATTTTTCTTCTTTTTGGTATAGTTTGCACTGGCTTTTTGTCTGGCTTGGAATTTTTCAATTCGTCCTTGGGTATCAACAAATCTCATTTCGCCAGTGAAAAAAGGATGACAGGCGGAGCAAATCTCCACATGAATTTCCGGCTTGGTTGAACCGGTGGTAAAACTTGCCCCACAGGCACAACTGACTTTGGCTTGGGGATACCACTCAGGGTGAATATTTTTCTTCATAATTTTATTTCGTTAGAAACAAACTTGTTTATTTTTATATAAATTATACAAGTCGTAAGACGTAGTATAGGGAAGATTTTATCACAAAAAAGCACTCTCTGGCAAGGCCATAATGGGTTTTTTAAATGGCCCTTTTATTTTCTTTTTGGTGAGAAGGAAATCATAGTAGAGGATGTATTCTAATTTATCGGCTTCGCCTAAAATTTCAACCTCTACCCCTTTATTTTCATTATTTTCAAAATGATGACAAGTTTTAATTATTTTTCCATCATCACATGGTAATAAGTAATACTCTATCCATCTTATTTCATCCGGTGATTGGCTTGAGGAATTATTATCTCTATTGATTCCCCAACTAAAATGATGGTTTTTATCTGAACTTTCTTTTTTGGGAGGTAGGCGTAGACCCAAATCACTCCCATCAACCACTAGATTAAAGTCAGGATTTTTATTTAATTCCTCAAGATATTTTTTAATTTCTTTTTTACACCCTTCAGATTTCTCATTTAGCCAGTCTTCAAGATTTTTGCCCTTGATTAAAGGTTCTAACGAGCTGATGAGCTCGCTCCTAAAAGTTTCACTAATATAGGAGAATTCCTGATTGATTTTAGTGGCTAATTTGTCTTTCTGTTTATATTCCTCGGCCTCTTCTTTACTGATAAAGCCCATAGAAACTGCTTGTTCAAGTTCTATAAGATTATTTGCAGGATTATTTTCTTCTTTCAAAGCCATTATTTTCAGAATATTCCACCTTTCGTGAAAAAGTCAACCCCCTAATTGATATTTTATTAATTAATCTTTAAAATTAAATTTAATGAAGATTGATTCTTCGATTTTTAAAGCCTACGATATTCGGGGAGTTTACCCAACCGATTTAAATGAAGAGCTAGCTTACCGTATTACTCAGGGTTATGTAAAATATGTCCAACCAAAAGGAAAAATTGCCGTGGGCATGGATGTCCGTCTTTGCTCGCCAAAATTAAAAGAAGCCGTGATTAAAGGGCTAACAAATGCCGGGATTGATGTTTTGGATGTTGGTTTAGTTTCCACTGACATGATTTATTTTGTCGTGGGTTATTATAAATTGGCTGGTGGAATTCAGGTGACAGCCTCTCACAATCCTGCCGAATATGGTGGGGTTAAAATGGTGCGAGAAGGGGTGTACCCGATCTATGGAGAGAAGGGGATTCAACAAATTCGCGATTTAATCTTGGCCAATCAAGATAAAATTGAAAACCAAAAAAAAGGCGAGGTGGAGAAAAAAGAAGTCTTAGATGATTTTGTCAATTTTGTTTTAAATTTCGTTGATGCTAAAACCATTAAACCATTAAAGGTGGTGATTAACCCTAATTTTGGTCTTCAGGGTGAAATTATCAAATATATTGTCAAAAAAACTAAGTTGCCAGTAACCTTGGTGGGGATTAACGATATACCAGATGGTACTTTCCCCAAGGGCCGACCCGATCCTTTTGTGCCGGAAAACCGACCAGAGTTTTTGAACCTGGTTAAAAGCGAAGGGGCTGATTTTGGCATTGCCTGGGATGCCGACGGCGACCGAGTTTTCTTTGCCACCGAAAAAGGGGATTTTATCGAATCTTATTATATGAATACCTTGTTTATTGCCGAGCTTTTGGAGAAAAATCATGGCGGGAAAATTGTTTATGATCCGCGTTATACTTGGGCCTTGATTGACGCGGCCAAAGCTCATGGCGGGGAAGCGATTATCGAAAGAGTCGGCCATTCTTTTATCAAGGCGAGAATGAAAAAGGAAGATGCCTTGTTTTGCGGGGAATCTTCCGGCCATACTTATTTCAAAGACTTTTGGTATGCCGATTGCGGGATTATTCCTTCCTTAATGGTCATGGAGATGTTAAGCAAGAAAGGAAAAAAATTAAGTGAATTAGTTGAACCTTTATTTAACCAATATTTTATTTCCGGAGAAATTAACACAACCGTTACTGATGCAAAAACGGTTTTAGGGAAAATCAAAGAAAAATACGCCGATGCGCAAATTTCGGAAGTTGATGGGGTTTCGATTGAGTATACCGATTGGCGGGCCAATATTCGTCCTTCTAATACAGAACCTTTATTTCGCTTAAATGTTGAGGGTAAAAGTCAGGAGATAGTTGATTTAAAGAGAAAAGAACTCGTTGATTTTATCCAAAACTACAGTGCTCTGCCGACCGGTTGATAAATCCTTAATCGTCACCGTTTTGTTTTTTACTTCATCCGGACCAAGAATAATGACGTATTTAATCCCTTTTTTATCAGCATATTTAATTTGTTTATCTAATTTGTCTTCATTAAGATAGACCTCGGTCTTAATTTTCTTTTGGCGTAAAATATTACTCATTTCTATTGATTTTTCAAGATATTGGGGAGAAAAAACGGTGACTAAAACCTTAGTAGAAGTTAAGGGAATATTTTTAAATAAACCTTGTTGTTCCATGGCTTCAACGAGACGGTCAATCCCAAAGGAAAAGCCAACCGCCGGCCAATCTTTTCCGGAAAGCTGTCCAATCAAATTATCATATCGACCACCACCACCAACCGAAAGATTGCCATATTCGGAAATTCTCAATTCAAAAATAATACTGGTGTAATAATCCAAACCGCGGGCTAAAGTGGGGTCAAAAGAAATCTTGGGAGATTTGATTATTGAAAATAATTCTTCCAGAGCTTTGGTTTTTTTAGCCTTGGTGATTTTTTGATAAATTTCTTTGGCTTCTTTTGCTGTTTTGCCCTCAGTGATAAGTTGTTCAAGAAATGGCTTTTCACCCTCTTTGGCCTTCTTGTCCAGTTCAATGATGGTTTTTAAAGAAAGGCCGTAATCTTTAAAAATTTCCCGATCATTAATAAGCATTTTATAATCTTTAAAACCCAGCTTTTGCATCACTTCTAGGGCGCATTCAATAATTTCGATATCAGCCAAGCCAATTTTGGCACCGACGGTATCGATGTCAGCCTGCCAAAATTCTCTATATCTGCCGCTTTGTGGTTTGTCAGCTCGCCAAATCGCTCCAATTTGATAACGCTTAAATGGCAAGGGAAGATTTGGATTAGTGGCAATAAATCTGGCTAGCGGAACTGTAAAATCATAGCGCAGACCAACTTCTCTTTTGCCTCGATCCATAAATTTATAAATCAGTTTTTCGGTTTCCTCTCCAGATTTGCCCAAAAGGATAGAGGTATACTCTAAAGCCGGGGTTTCCAATGGTTCAAAGCCATAAGAAGAAAACACCTCTTTAATGGTGCTGATGACAAATTCTCTTTTTTTGGCTTCTGCGGGCAAAAAGTCCCGAAAGCCCTTTAAAGGCAAAAATTGAGCCTTATTCATGCTTTTATGATATCACAATTTGAGGTTTATTGTAAGTTTTAGGGAGTAGGGGTGGCCTTAATTTTCGGCGTGACTTTCGTTGTTGGCGTGGCTGAAGGCATTGACGTGACTGTTGCCTCAGGTTTGGAAAGTCCGGGAATTACATGGATAATTTTGGCGGTGATTAATTTATGTTCGTTTTCCGTCGGGGTACCAATGGCAATTAAGTAATCACCAGTTTCGATAACTTCCAGTTTAACTTTTTGGATTTTACTATCAACTTTTTTTGTGATAACAGTTTTATCATTCACTTCAATGGTATAAATAATGTTTTTCTTTTCATTTTTAATGGTTAAAACATTTTCTTCTTTGGAGATATCGGTAACTCTACCAAAGGCAGTTTCTTTGGCCGAAAATTTGGGTTTATCACTAACAACTAACCGGCGGACACCTAGAATATTATTTTCTTCAAGATAACCCATGGCGGTGGCAAAAAGACCGCTTTTGATATCTTTCATTTGAATTTTTTTACCTCCCCTACCAATAAGCGCCGCATCAGTGGCCACGTTAAGTTGTTTTGAACCTTGATTGGTTTGCAAAGTTAAATTTAGGTTAGAAATTTCCGTGATTTCACCAACGAAGGCCATTTTTTGACCTTTTTGGGCTTGTTCCAATTTCTCCTGGACGATTTCTTTAACTTTAGTCCGTAAATCATTGACCGCGGCATTGGTGGCCCCCGGAGTAGGGGAAACAGCCTTGACAGACATAGCAAATAGCAAAAAGCAAATAGTAAATATTCCGAAAATTGTAAATTTTTTCATTATATTTCCGCTGTTGAATAAACTAGATTTAAAGTTTTACTGACTTCATTACCTTCATTATCAAAAGCCGAGATGGTAATTTCATTTCCACCGCCAACCAAGGTAATCTCTTGTTTAAAATCACCTTTTTCGTCAGCTTCAATAATTTTTTCTCCTTCTCCATAGACAATCGCCACCATCGCTTTGGGTGAGGTTTTGCCGACAATTTCTAATTTTTCTTGGTTAACAAGGGTGTTGTTTTCCGGAGAAATGATGGTTAAGGGTAGTTTTTCTTCCGCTTGAGGAGAAGGGGTAATGTTGGTTTCATTTTCGGCGACTTCTTTTGATTGGGTGGTCGCGCCTTCCTTTAAAGATTTATTGGCGGTCCAAATGCCAAAAGTAATGACCAGACCTAACACAAAACCTATAATGATAGCAATCAGGATTTCCTTTTTCATCGGATTATCCCCAGAATATAACGCAAAAGCCAGGCCTTGTCAAGCCTTGGTTTAAGTGATAAACTAAAAACCTATGGAAATTAAATACTTCGGTTATTTTTGCTTTCGGATTAAGGGGAAAGAGATTGTTTTGATAACTGATCCGATTTCTCCTTCTTTAGGTTTTAAATTACCCCAAATCATGGCCGACGTTGTGGTGACGACTGGCAAAGGAGCTCAGGGCGACATTTCTTTAATTACGAAAGCGGTAAGTCGCGAGAATCCCTTTGTCATTGAGGCTCCGGGGGAATACGAAATTGGCGGCTCTTTTATTTTAGGTCTTCAAGCGGGGAAAAATAATCATCTTTTTGTGATAACGATTGATGGTTTGCGGTTAGCTTTCCTGGGGGGATTAACGGAGAGTTTATCTGATAAACAACTGGAAGAAATTGACGGCGTGGACATTCTCTTTTTACCGGTGGGATTGGGGAAAATATTACCCCCTAAAAAGGCAGCTGATCTAGTTGGTCAAATTGACCCCAAAATTATTATTCCCATGGCTTACAAAATTCCTGGTTTGAATTTAGATTTAGCACCGCTTTCTGATTTTTTGAAAGAAATGGGGATTGAACAGGCCAATCCGCAGGAAAAATTAATTATCGCCAAAGATAAGCTGCCTTTGGAAAAAGAGGTGGTAGTCTTAAATGCCAGAAATTAAAGTTCCGCCCCATAATGAAGAAGCCGAAATTTGTATTCTAGGGGCTATCCTTATTGATAAGGACGCCATTGTCAACGTGGCGGAATTTTTACGAGCTGAACATTTTTACAACCCCAATCATGGGGCGATTTATCAAGCTCTTTTAGAGCTTTACGAGGAACGACAACCCATTGATATCGTTACCCTTAAAGAAAAATTAAAATCTTCCCGCTTGTTAAGCAAAGTGGGTGGTTCAGGGTATTTAACCGAATTAATCAACGCCGTGCCCACGGCGGCTCATGTTGAGCAATACGCCAAAATTGTTAAAGACGATTATATTAAAAGAGAATTAATTTCTTCGGCTGGGAAAATTGTCGAAGGGGCTTTTGATGAAGGGAAAAAAGCGGCGGAGATTCTTGACATGGCTGAGCAATTCGTTTTTAGTCTTTCCCAAAAACACCTAAAACAAGGCTTTATTCCGGTCAAAGATGTTTTGGCGGAATCTTTTGATCGTTTGGATGAACTTCACAAACAAGTCGGGTCGTTGCGAGGCGTGCCCACCGGTTTTAAAGATTTAGACAATACTTTGGCGGGGATGCAAAATTCTAACCTCATTATTTTAGCGGCCCGGCCCGGGATTGGGAAGACCGCCTTTGCCTTAAATATGGCTCAAGCCGTGACCGTTAAAGAAAATTTGCCTGTTGGTTTTTTCTCTTTGGAAATGAGTAAGGAAGAGTTGGTTGATCGTCTTTTGGTGTCTCAGGCCGATATTGATGCTTGGCGTTTGAAAACCGGCCGTTTGGATGAAGAAGATTTTACCAAACTTTCCGAAGCCATGGGTATTTTAGCGGAAGCACCTTTATATATTGACGATACGCCAGCGCTTTCCATTTTAGAAATGAGAACTAAAGCACGAAGGCTAATGGCAGAACATAATTTACGGCTTTTGATTGTTGACTATTTGCAGTTGATGAAAAGTGTCAGGGATAGAGAAAGCCGTGTTTGGGAAGTCTCTGAAATTTCCCAGGGGTTGAAAAACTTAGCCAGAGAATTAAGAATTCCGGTTTTGGCAGTTTCTCAACTTTCCCGGGCGGTGGAACAAAGAGGAAGGAAAAGGCCCCAATTGGCGGATTTGCGTGAATCAGGCGCCATTGAACAGGATGCAGATGTGGTGATGTTTTTATGGCGGGAAGATGAGGAAGATATGGAAAATGTAGAACTGGAAATCGCCAAACACAGAAACGGTCCTTTGCGCCGCCTGAAATTAAGGTTTAGAGGGGAAAGAATTAAGTTTTACGGGATAGAAGCGAAAAGAGAAAAAGAATAGTTTGTGCCGCGGGTCGGAGTCGAACCGACACGAAGTGTTGAGCTTCATAGGTTTTTGAGACCTACGCGTCTACCAGTTCCGCCACCGCGGCCCTTCAAACTAATCAATTTTATCATTTTTCCTCTTGAGACTCAACTGATTTTATCTTAAAATTTCTTATATGATTTCTGTGACAGAAATGCGAGCTGGCCGGCTGTTTGAGGAAAACGGCGAACCCCTCCAGGTTTTGGAGTACAGACATACCAAAATGGGTCGGGGCACAGCCAGTATTAAACTGAAAACCAAAAACTTAATCACCGGCGCGGTGACGGAAAAAACTTTTATTTCCGGAGCTAAGGTTGAGCCGGTGGAAACGGAAGTCAAAATAGTTCAATATCTTTACCGCGAAAATGAGGATTATTTTTTCATGGATCCCCAAACTTTTGAACAATTCAATTTATCAACCAAAATTTTGGCCGGTAAAGAAAAATTCTTAAAAGAAGAACAGACTGTCAAAATTTTATTTTGGAGGGAAAAACCACTGGCGGTGGAATTACCCATCACCCTGGTTTTTACGGTGACTCAAACCCCGCCGGGAATTAAAGGTGATTCGGTGAACGCTTCTTTTAAACCGGCGACTTTGGATAATGGTTTAGAAGTGAAAGTGCCGCTTTTTATTAATATTGGCGATAAAATTAAAATTGATACTCGAACCGGGGATTATGTTGAGAGAATTACAAATAGCTAACATTGGAAGAAGATAATCGTCAGGATAATGATGATTTGGGGAATTAATCCCCAGGGTAATTTGGCTCTTTGGTGAAGAAAATTATGGAATTTTTCCAAAACATTAAGAGGGAAAGGCCGGACATCAAAAAAAAGGGCTGGGAACTCCAAAAGATCAGGTAATATTCCTAAGATAACAGCTATCCATAAAAGAGGGGAAAAGGGTTGGTTTTTTTGAAAAAATAACCAGACCAAAAAAAAGGCCAAAGCCAAATCGATAACAGTTTCCCAAAAAGCTTTTCTTCTTGTTTTAAGACCCCTTAGTAAACCAGTACCGGTATCCCAATGGGGGATAAGATCTAAAAGGTAATGAGAAGCCAAAACGACAGGTAAGCCAAGGGCAGGAGAAGGTAATTGACTGATAATTACAGCTGAAGTTAATGAATGAGTCGTGGCAAGCATGAGTAATTTTTAAGTTTAGATGCTATAATAAAAGTTGTCAAGGAATAATTATGTTATCGATCATTTTTTCCACCGGTTCTTTTAATCTTTACACTTTTGGTTTTTTAGTGGTGATTGGTGTTTTTCTGGAGATTTTTATCATTTGGCGCCGTTTGAAGGATTTGGGATTGAAGGAGGAAAGAATCTTGGATTTCCTCATGATGAGTTTACTTTTAGGTCTTCTTTTTTCCCGATTGCTTTTTATTATGCAAAATTTTCATCAATTTGGTTTGGTCCTAGTACGGTGGGTGGAATTTATTCGTTTTCCAGGGTTTTCCTTTTGGGGTTGGGTTTTAGGTTTAATGATTTCTTTATCCTGGTTTGCCAAAAAAGAAAAATGGGAATTTTGGCGGGTGGCGGATGAGACTATTTTTGGGATTTTGCCTTTTTTAATTCTTTTTCAAATCGGCAGTTTTTTGGATGGCTCCGGTTTTGGTCGAACGACTAATATGCCTTGGGGCATGTATTTTCCAGGGACGCTTTTAAAACGCCATCCGCTATCCTTATTCTCGGCGATTTTTCTTTTGGCTATTTGGTATTTCTTGCTAAAAATTGAGAGGCATTGGCGAATTTGGGATTGGTATAAGAATAAAGAAGGTGGTTTTATCACTCTTTCAGGTTTGGGTTTAATTTTTTTAACCCACTTCTTACTTGCTTTTTTGAAGGAGGCTGGGGTATACTTTTATTGGGTAGGGGTAGGATTAACGGGAATCGGTGTAGCCGTGACCGCGGCCCTCTTTTTGCTTAATTCGGGCCGAAATTTTTCCAAAAATTTTTTAAAGAAGAAAAACCTATGACTAATAAGCAGAGCTTGTTTCTCGCTAACGCTCGAAATAAGGAAACCTTGTTTCTCGCTAACGCTCGAAATAAAAAAGTTGCCAAAGTTGTTAAAAAAAGACGTCTGGGTTTTCCGGCCAAAATTTTAAAACCGGTGGCCGCTTTTCTTTCTCGAGAGATTACTCGTTTGGAAAGAAAAAAGAAAGATATGGCCAAGGAAGATCCTTTTAAGGATAGCCGAAGAGTTAATGACAACGCTTCGCCGGATACCGATATTGCCGAGCAGATTGGCCATGAAAGAGTGCAGGCTTTAGAGGGTCAAATTAACCGTAAATTAATTCAACTGAAAAAAGCCTTGGCGATGGTTAAAATTGGCAAATATGGTGTTTGTGAGAAATGTGGCAAGATGATTGATACCGATCGCCTTATGGTGATGCCGGAAGCTACAATTTGCGTGAGTTGCGAGAAGAAAAAAGAAAAGTAAATTAATGGCGAAGAGAAAGCCCCAGATTATCTTTCAAGATGAATTTTTCCTAGTTTTAGATAAACCGGCGGGAATGGTGGTTAACCGGGCAGAGACCACAAGGGGTGAGGAGACGGTGCAGGATTGGATTGAGCATAATTTCGATTTTCCAATTTCCAGTTGCGAGTCGTTAAGAAACGGAATTGTTCATCGTTTAGATAAAGAGACAAGTGGACTTTTGCTTGTAGCTAAAACTCAACCAGTTTTTGAAAATCTTCAACAACAATTTAAGGAAAGAAAAGTCAAAAAGAAATATTTAACTCTTGTCCATGGAGAGGTGGAACCTGAGGAGGGGGCGATTGAAGCTTCGATTTCTCGAAGTCCATTTGATCGGAAAAAATTTGGGGTATTTTTAGGGGGTAGGGAAGCAAAAACTAATTACAGGGTTTTAGAATATTTGGGTCCTGTCAAGCTCTTTCCCCCAAAAAAACCCATAAAGGGAACCCTTTTTGGGGGTCCCCCTGAGCTTGCCACCCAAAAAGAATTTACACTTCTTGAACTTACCCCAGAGACTGGGCGGACTCATCAGATTCGGGTTCATTTGAAATTTATTGGGCATCCGGTTGTGGAAGATGAAAAATATGCCGGTAGAAAAACGGCTCGTCAAGACCGCCAATGGTGTCCACGGCAATTTCTTCATGCGGCCGGTTTGTCTTTTGACCATCCGGTGACAGGTCAAAGAATGGAGTTTTCTTCAAAATTGCCTTCTGACCTGCAACTTGCTATGATGAAATTAAGAACCTGAATTCCGAAACGGAATTCAGAACCTTGTTTTAAAAAAATAGAATGACGAAAGACTTCGTTCTTGTGGCTTGGTTAGGTTTAATTTTAGGTTTGGCTTTTTTAGGCGGTTTTTTAGCAAAAAAAGCCAAACAACCATCAGTGGTTGGTTATCTTTTAGCCGGTATTTTAATTAGTTTTTTAAGCTCTAAATTTCTTCATGTTAAGGATTTGTTTTCCTTCTTATCGGAAGTTGGCATAGCTTTTTTGATGTTTACTTTAGGCTTGGAACTTTCTTTGGATTATCTAAAACGGGTAAAAACGGTCGCTATTTGGGGCGCCTTGATTCAGATTCTTTTGGTCATTATTTTAGGGATTTTTATTCTTCCTCTTTTTGGCTTTAGTTTTTATGCCTCTTTGTTTATAGGTTGCGCTTTTTCCTTATCCTCAACGGCCATTGTTTTTAAAATTTTGTCGGAAAAGGGAGAATTGGATACTTTACCGGGGGAGATTATGTTAGGTTGGCTTTTAGTTCAGGACTTAGCCGTTCTGCCGATGGTGGCAATTTTGCCGACGATGGCCGGAAGTAGTGCAAGTTTTTGGGTTTTTGCCTTAAGTATTTTAAAAGGGGTTTTGATTTTGGCTCTGGTTTTGATTTTGGGAAAAAATTTAGTGCCAAAGTTTATTGGCTGGGTAGCTGATTTTGGTTCGCGAGAATTGTTATTAATTGCGGTGGTCTCTTTATGTTTACTGACGGCGATTTTAACTTCCTCTTTAGGTTTATCAATGGCCTTGGGCGCTTTTTTGGCTGGACTAATTGTTTCTAAAACTTCGGAAAATCACGCTGTTTTTTCCGAAGTGAGGCCATTGCGCGATCTTTTTTCAATAATCTTTTTTGTTTCCCTGGGGATGTTTTTAAATCCTTACTTTTTGGTATCTCATTTTCCCTTGATTTTATCTTTAAGTTTACTGGTGATTTTGGTGAAGTTTTTGGTGGTAATGAGTTTGGTTTTGTATTTAGGCTATCATATCAAAACGGCGATTTTGGTTAGCATGGGGTTGGTTCAAGTGGGAGAATTCGCCTTTGTCCTTTCCCGAATTGGCTTAACACAAAAGTTAATTGATGATAACGTTTATTCGTTAATTTTATCGGTGGCTTTATTGACCATTTTAGTAACGCCCTGGTTTATTGCTCTAGCGCCGAAGTTTTATTTTGGCTTACAAAAGATGACCAAAAGATTTCCTAAAATTCATCAGCGTTTATTCGCCAGAGGCGACAGTTTTATTAAAGAAGGGGGTTTAGAATTGTCTGGACATGTGGTTGTTTGTGGCCATGGTCGAGTGGGGGGTTGGCTGGCGAGAGCTTTACAACTTTTAGAGATTCCTTACATTGTGATTGATTATAATCATCAGGTGATTATGGATTTGAAGCAACAGGGTGTTAATGCCCTGTATGGCGATCCGGCGGATATCGATGTTTTAGACTACGCTCAAGTAGACAAAGCCAAAGTGGTGGTCGTCGCTATTCCAGACCAGGCGACACAGGAGATTGTGGTGACTAACTGCCAGACTTTAAATCCTGAGATTAAAATTATCTCTCGGGTTCATCAAAAAGAAGCTCTTTCCAGACTTAAAACACTGGGGGTTTCTTGTTTAATTCAGCCAGAGTTTGAGGCGGCTTTGTCAATTATTCATCGAGTCCTACAGTTCTTCGGGGTAGAAAAAGAAGAGGTAGATGGGAAAATAAAAAGACTCAAAATTGAACACGGGATGGGCTAATGGAGAATTTTTTTAAACTTCTTAAAAAAGATAAGCAAACACAAACCAGGGTAGGGGAGATAAATACTTCTCACGGCAAGATTTTGACTCCAGCTTTTGTACCTGTCGGCAGCCAGGCGACCGTCAAAAGTTTAAACCCCAAGGATTTAAAAGAAATTGGTTCTCAGGTCTTTTTTGTTAATACTTATCATTTGTATTTAAGACCGGGGGCGGATGTGGTTGAAAAGCTAGGTGGATTACATAAATTTATGAGCTGGTCCGGACCGATAATGACGGACAGCGGTGGGTTTCAGGTTTTTTCTTTAAATAAAAATAATGGGTCCTGTCACGCGCTTTCCCCCAAAAATACCCATAAAGGGAACCCTTTTTGGGGGTCCCCCTGCGCGTGCCACCCATCAAGAATAAATGAGCCATTGGTAGAAATTGATTACGATGGTGTTACATTCCGTTCCCATCTTGATGGCTTAAAACATCGCTTTACTCCCGAAAAATCAATTGAAATCCAACAAAAATTAGGGGCGGATATGATAGTGGCCTTTGATGAATGTGCTCCTTACCCAACCACTCACCAGTATGCCGAAATGGCGATGAAAAGGACCCACCGCTGGGCTCTTCACAGCCTGGCGGCTAAAAAAAGAAAAGACCAATTTATTTTTGGTGTAATTCAGGGTAGCGTTTTTAAAGATTTGCGCGAAGAATCGGCCCAATTCATCACTTCAAAGAATTTTGATGGTTTGGCCATTGGTGGAGTAGCAGTAGGGGAGTCAAAGAAAGAAATGGCTCAAGTTTTGGATTGGGTAATGCCGATTTTAGCTAAAAATGAAAATGTCCGGCCGATTCATCTTTTGGGAGTGGGAGAAATTGACGATATTTTTGCGGCAGTAGAAAGGGGAGTGGATATGATGGATTGTGTCATGCCGACAAGATTGGGGAGGATGGGATGGATTTTAACTAAAAACTTAAAACTAAAGACTAAAGATTTTAAATATGATATTACAAAAGCTGAATTTACTAAGGATGCCAAATCTCCAGATCCAGAATGTCAATGTTTTGTTTGCCAAAATTTCTCCCGGGCTTACTTAAATCATCTTTTTAGAGCCAAAGAACTTTTAGCTTATCGTTTGGCAACTTATCACAACCTGTATTTTATGGAAAATCTTTTTGCTAAGATAAGAGAGGCGATTAAAAAAGGAGAATTTTTAAAATTGAAAAAGGAATGGTTAGGCTAAATTTGACAAACCTATAAATACTGTGATATTAAGGAAGCGGCATGCGGAAAGAAGAAGAAAATGCTTTGATGGAAATAGTAAAAGGGCAAGCCCAAGGTTTGTCTTGGCCAGGATTGAAGAAGGAGCTGAAATCCATAGGGGAACTTAAAAGATTTCACCCGTACTATCGAGGGGTAGATCCGGTAATTGTCGGTTATGGTCAGGTATGTGAAGCTCGCCTAGAAAAAGAGTTGAACAAGGTGAGGGAGGAGGGAAAATATAATGTGGAATATAAGCTCAGACCCCAAAAGGGATTAAGGCAAAAGAGCCTGGAAAAAGGTCTCTCTGAGTTTGGTACAAGTTTGGATTTAGGAATGAGTAGAACTAAAGAGGGAAGATTGGCCATAATTCATCTTCACACCAACACCCCTGAAAAGGTCAAAGAATTTCTTACCCAGGCGGGAGAGATTGGAAAGGAACTGGTGGAAGATATGGAAGAACAGATTTGGCAGAGTATAATATAAGTTGATGAGAAAAAACCTGCCCAGCTGGCGAAAACAGCAAAAAGTCCAAAAAACCCGCCGAATAAAAACTATTATCCGCTTTACTTTGTTAGGAATTGTTTTAGTTCTCTTAATTGGGATTGGGTTTAAAGTTTACCGTTCAATTGCCAAAAGCGTTTGGGATGGACAAAGCCAAATAAATTTAGCCATCAATCCCTCTATTGCCGACCAGCCGGTTTTAATTGCGGCTTTTAACCCCGAAGAAAAATCGCTTAACGTGCTTTTAATCCCTCCCAGAACTTTTATCGAAACTATTCATGGCTACGGCCCTTACCGAGCGGAATCTATCTATCGTTTGGGAGAATTAAACAAAAAAGGTGGCGAGCTTTTCCAAGGCAGTTTGCAAACTTATTTAGGTATACCGGTGGACGCATATGCGTCAATATCCAATTTCCAATTTCCCCTCGGGCCGAGCCTCGGGGCGAGGCCAATTTCCAATTCAAAAGACATTAGCAAAGCGCTTATTAAAAGCGTAATGATTCTTTTAACAAGTAAAGGGGAGACGAATTTGACGAAGTGGGATTTAGTGAGACTTTGGTTGACTTTAAGGAGTATTCGTCAGGATAAAATAAATCTGGTTGATCTGGGTCAAACTAGTGCTAGCCAGGAGGTTGATTTGCTCGATGGGACCAAGGCGAATAAAATTGATACCGAGCGCCTAGAGTCAATCATGAGCCAATTTTTTGTTGATAAAAAACTAAAACAGGAAGATTTGACTGTGGCTGTTTTAAATGGCACCAATCATGCTGGCTTGGCCAATAAGGTCGCGACCTTAATTAAAAATATCGGTGGTCAAGTGATGACCATTGGGGATACTGAGAATGGACAAGGGGAAAGCCTACGACAATGTCAAATCAAAAGTGAAAAAAAATATAAAAATAGTTATACGATCAGAAAATTAAGTCATGTTTTTGATTGTCAGTGGGAAGGGGAGCCGATGGCTGAACAACGGGCCAACCTGGTTTTAATTGTGGGTAAGTCTTATTGGGAAAAACTGGTTCTGCCCTGAGGGAAAGAAGGGTTGTTAAAAAATTTTTTGGCTCGAAAAGCTTCGCGAATAAAAATTTCCAATTTTTGATGATCTACGCTTTTAACAAAAGCCTGATATTGATTGCCGCCCTTAATTAATCTAATTAATCTAATGGACAAATCTTCAGGAATAGCGCCTAGGTAGCTACCACTCTCACTTGAACTTGAAACACTCACCGTTCTTTTTTTAATCGTCATGATTACCAAATCGGCGTTGTCTAACTGGGCCAGGGTAGAAGGGGGAGCCAGTCGGACCAATTTGACTATCTTTGTTTTGCCTGGTTCCTCCAAAAAGATTTTACCTGAAGGAGTAAAATTATTTTTCTTGTTGGAGCGTTTTTTGGCTTGGCCACCCTTGGCCAGACGTTTTAAGTTTTTATTGGCGATAGGATTGAGGATGTCAAATTTTAAAACTTTTTTGTAACTTTTAATGGCTTGGGCGATTTTACCTGTTTCCCAATAAGCTCGGCCTAGCCGATTTAAGGCGGCGATGCTTTGCGGAGAGTCTTTAAGAATTTTTTTATTGATTTCAATGGCCTTCGGCCAATTTTGCGTTAAAGCTGCTTTGACCGCTTCTTCTTCTAGAGCAGTTGTTGTCATTGGGCTCAAGCATATAATTTTTAAAAATCCTTGTCAAGAAGCGGCTTTAAAGGTAAAATGGTAAGGCGTATGTCAGGACACTCAAAATGGTCGACCATTAAAAGGCAAAAAGAATCCAAAGATGCCCATCGGGGACAGATTTTTACCAAATTGGGTAATGCGGTTACCGTGGCAGTCCGTGCCGGAGGCGGTATTGGCGACCCGGAAAAAAATTTTAAACTTCGTTTGGCGATAGAAAAAGCTCGTTCATTAAATATGCCGAAAGACACGATTCAAAGAGCCATTAATCGAGGCGTGGGGGAAAAGGATGGTGGTGATTGGTTAGAGATTGTCTATGAAGGTTATGGTCCGGAAGGAATTGCCATTATGGTGGAAGCAGCGACGGATAATAAAAATCGAACCACCTCGGAAATTAAAAATCTTTTTGAAAGAGGAGGGGGGAGTCTCACGAGTCCTGGGGCAGTTTTTTTTCAATTTAAAAAATCAGGCTTAATCACCGTGGAGAAAAGCAGTTCTTCGGATGAACAGATTTTAAATCTGATTGATTTGGGAGCTGAAGAGGTGGAAGAGGCAAGTGACGCCATTGAAGTTTATACCAAGCCGGAACAAACTCACGAGATGAGAAATGAAATTGAAAAGGCAGGCTTTAAAGTTTTAAGCGAGGAATTGATGATGCAACCGGCTAATTGGGTGAAAATAGAAGAAAAAAGCAAGGCAGAAAAAGTTTTAAAATTCATGGAAGGGTTGGAGGAACATGACGATGTTCAGAAAGTTTACGCCAATTTTGATATCCCTGACGAGATTCTCAAATAAGCTTATCTTTAGTTTGGACAAAAGGAAGAAATTTATCATCACGGCTTTTGTTTTAGCCCTTGGTCTTCTAGTCGTCCAACTACTTAACCTTTCTGGGCATTATCTGGTGATTATCATTCTGGCTTTATTAACTTATCTTTTATCAGCTTGGTCTTTAATTGAGGGCTTAAATGGGATTGAGTGGTTGACGGTTTTAACTTTACCTTTTCTTTTTACCATTGGGGTCGGCTTTTTTTATTTTTTAACTACCACCTCTTGGCTAGCGCGGGCGCCGATGATTATTTTTTATGGAATTGGTCTCTATGGCCTTCTTTTAACGGAAAACATTTTTTCGGTAGCCGCCATTAGAACGATTCAATTACTACGTTCGGCTCATGCGGTGGCTTTTTTACTGACTTTGGTGACTTCTTTTTTTCTTTACAACGTTATTTTGTCTTTCCGCCTTGACCCTTGGTTTAATTTTTTGCTTGTTTTTACCGCGAGCTTTCCGTTACTTCTTCAAGGATTGTGGTGCATTGCCCTGGGAGAAAAAATCACCAAAAAAATTTGGTCTTATACCCTCGCTTTATCTTTTGTTTTAGGAGAAATTAGTTTAGCCTTTTCTTTTTGGCCGGTCAGTGTGGCTGTTGGTTCTTTATCTTTAACCACCAGCTTGTATATCCTTTTAGGTCTTTCCCAGCACCAAATCAGTGAGAGACTCTTTCGTCGCACGATTAATGAATATGTTGGAGTTGGGGTGGCGGTTTTAATTGTTATTTTTTTAACAACTCATTGGGGCGGATAACCCACTAAAAAATAAGAGACACCGCGAAAAAAGGGGAGTAGTCTCTGGGTGATGAACGTTCAATAATTAATTATCCTATAATAAAAGGGACTTTTTCACGATAATTATAGGTTAGTTTTCACAAAATGGCAGGAAAAATTTTTAACTGCCAGCTGATATGTTTTGATATAGTTGCCAAAAGAGGGTTGTGGATAACTTTCAAGACGATTATAACTCGAAATAAAGGAAGGGATAATTATAAGAGAGAAACAAGATGTTTTTGAGTTGCGGGGTGTCCACTTTCGTTTTATCCCCCTAAAAGAGTGAGAGACAACCGGAGAGGATAAAGACTTAAGCTTGGTTAACATTGTCGCACAATGTAGCTTTTGCGACGTCTTTTGAATTTAGCTCTGGGAGGAGTGGTTAAAAAGAAAATTTTAAAATTTGAAAAAATAAACAAAATTTTTCTCTGAAGAAAATCTTCCTAGCCTTTATTTTCTCTTATAATTCTCTCTTATTAGGGCTGTATGCCAGATTTTACAATCCCCCAATAAAACCCGAAAACATCTTTATTTGACAGATATTATAGGATTTTAGTATAATCCCCTTGACTATCAGAAGATAGTTGAACGTTAATAATTTGGCAAGAGAGAGGGTGTTGGTGATGATTTTTCTTACAAATAGGCAGATTTATTGCCTTTCTTGGCTTAGTGCTCTCTTTTTGTTCTTCTTTGGTGAGTTTCTGGTTAGTTTTGGCTTTGCAAGGTTGCTTTATATGAAAGAAATTCTTCTGGGAGTAATATCTTTCATATTTGGGGTTGGAATAGTTATAGTCAGTTGTACAGCCGTCGAAAAACTTTTAAAAAAACAAAAGAAGAATACCTGACAACTAAGTATGAAAGTGGCAAGAAAAATAAAGAAAAGGAGTGGAGATGGAAAAAAAACTAATAGCTTGGACACTGTATGGTATCGCTTTAGAGAATTTTTCTTTAGCACTTGTTCCCCTATATTTCATAGTAATAAAGGTGATTCACGGCAGCGTTGACGTTTCATTGCCGTTAACAGTAGTCCTATGGATAGTTTTACTTGTAGGTGGTTCATTTTTTCTTAAAGAAAGCAGAAAAGCCTTCAAGGACGATAGAGAAGAAGCTAAAAAGGAGCAATAATCAGTGAAATCAGGTAGCGGTTTGATTTTAATTTTGCAGGATCATTACTGCTACCTGGTATCAAATTTTCTCTCTTGCCTTTTTTTCAAGAAAGTCGCCTAGCCGGCGGCTTTTTTGATGGTTGTTAGCTAAAATATCGTCGCACAACATTGACAAATTATTTTTAGTGTCGTACAATATTGTTAATAAGAACCTGCCTTCGGCAGAACCTTGTTTTTTAAAAAAAAATGACTGAAGAAAAGAAAATTCTCCGTACTGAAGTTGATCGCTTGATTGAAGAGTTCCTAGAACATTTGGAAATTGAAAAAAATTGCTCTCCCCTCACCGTCCGCAACTACAAACATTATTTATCACGTTTTTCCGACTGGTTAAAGGCTAATTTTTCAAAAATTGATTTAGGTTCACTTAATCTGGAAATTATTAAGAAATATAGGGTATTTTTATCGCGATTTACAGCCAAAAATGGTATCCCCCTTTCCCGTATCACTCAAAGCTATCATGTGATAGCTTTGAGGGCTTTTTTACGCTATTTAATCAAAAATGACTATAGGACAATTGCCCCAGAAAAGATTGAATTACCCAAGGGTGAAAGCCGAAGCTTGAAATTCTTAACCACCGAACAGGTGGAACGTCTTTTGGGCCAACCTGAGATCTCCAAATCCCAAGGCTTGCGCGATAAGGCCATTTTAGAGACTTTATTTTCCACAGGCCTTCGGGTCAGCGAATTGGTGAAATTAAACCGAGATAAAATTGATTTAAACCGCCGCGAATTTGGTATCATTGGCAAGGGCGGGCGGGCCAGAGTGGTTTTTCTCTCTAAAGCGGCGGCCGACTGGTTGGGTAAGTATTTGGCCTCACGTTCGGACAAATGGGAGCCCTTATTTATTCGGATTGTTAAAAATCCCGATATTGTGGAAGACGGTAAAAAGTTACGGTTAACTCCTCGTTCTATCCAAAGAATTGTTAAAAAGTATGTCAAAAAAGCCAAACTACCAGTTGATGCTACTGTTCATACTTTACGCCACAGTTTCGCCACTGATCTTTTAATGGCTGGAGCTGATATCCGGAGCGTTCAAGAGCTTTTGGGTCATAAAAATATTGCCACCACCCAAATTTATACTCATATTACTAATCGACAGTTACGTGATGTTCATGAGGCTTTCCACGGTAAGGGTAAGTGATGCTTGCCCCGTTTTCCGCGAAAATGTTATGAGCTAGAGTGTCTCGTAGCTAAGAATGACGGAGATAGAAATTTCCGACTCCCCGGGTTGGATTTGGGTAGTTGTTTTTTCTTCAGGAGCGCCGCCAACGCCCATTTCTCTGGCGGTTAGGGGCATGGGTGGATAAGCCACAAGGTTTTCACTGATATTAACCAAGCGACCAATTTTAATTCCACCAGCCTTGGCAATTTCCTTGGCTTTCTTTTTCGCCTTGTCAATTGCCTGTTTTCTCGCTTCCATTTTTAATTCTTCTAATTTCTCGTCATCGATAGTGAAATTTAATCCCCCCACCTGATTTGCCCCCAAAGAAGTTCCGATATCAATGACTTTATTAATTTTTTCAAAATCTTTAACCTTAACTTTTAAAGTGATATTAACGTTATAACCGATAATTTTTTGTCCGACTCGATAGTCATAATCAGGATAAACACTATAATTAATTGTTTTGATAAATTTTTCTTCAATCCCTATTTTTTTCAATTCGGCCGTTACTTGGTTGATTTTTTCATTAGCTTCTTTTTGGGCGGCTTCGACCGTGGGTTTATTGACTTGAATGCCTAAATTAATTTCAGCCGTGTCCGGAATGGCGGTTACTTTTCCTTCGGCTTCAACATCAAAAGTGGCTTTCTTTTCCGTGGTCGTTTGGGTGACAGAAAAAGGAATCGGACCAATAAAACGGAAATATAAAGTCAAGATGACAAGGGTTGATAAAGTAATACCAAGAAATTTACCATAATCTGTTTTCCATGCCTGCCGGCAGGCGGGGAAGAATTTTTGGAATCTTTTCATAAGATACTATTAATAGTAATGTAAAAGAAATTAATTTTCAAGACAAGTGACTGCAGCTACAGTGTCGCCGGGCTTGTTAAAGCGCATAAAGATGACTCCCTGGGTATCTCTCCCCAACCGGGGCACATTTTTAATAGGGAGTTTGATGACTTGAGCTCTTCTGCTAGTTAAGACAATTTGTTTTAAATCTTGGTCAATCATCCGGCAGGCCACAATTTGGCCGGTTTTAAGTGAAACATGAGCGACCCTAATGCCGATGCCGCCTCTTTTTTGGAGGCGATATTCAGACAAAGAAGTTCTTTTTCCCAGACCATTTTCCATGACCACCAAAATATCGCGGAAATTTTTCCGGCGCTTGTCTTTGGTTTTTTCCAAAACCGGCGAGAAAACCTCCATACCGATAACAAAATCATCTTTTTTTAATCTAATACCCCTGACCCCCATGGTATCTCTTCCGGTCGGTCGCACATCGCGTTCTTTAAAACGGATTGACTTGCCTTGATGGGAAACCAATAAAACATGATGGCCTTCGTCAGTCAACTTAATCCAGCAAAGCTCGTCGTCTTTATTTAACTTGATGGCAATTAAGCCTGAAGCGCGGATATTGGCGAAAGATTTAAGGTAAGTTTTTTTAACCACACCTTTTTTAGTGACCATCAATAAGAACTGATTTTTATTTTGCGAAGGCTGTGAGCCTAAAGTCAAAACGGATTGAATTTTTTCATCCTGGGCAATATTAATGAGGTTGACCAACGCTTGGCCCTTGGCCTGACGTGAACCTTCCGGTAATTCCCAAACCCGAATGGAAAAAACCCGACCTTTGTTGGTGAAAAATAAAATAGAGTCATGGGTTTGGGCTGTTAAAAAGTTCATCACTTCATCTTCTGGCTTGGTGGTCATGCCAGAAACGCCCTTGCCGCCCCTTTTTTGCGACCGGTAAGTTCCCACCGGGACACGTTTCACATAGCCACCCTTGGTTAAAATAATTAAACAATCCTGTTGAGGAATTAAATCTTCTTCATTGAAATTTTCTAAAGCCTGAGCGTAAACTTTAGTCCGCCTCGGGTCGGCATATTTTTCTTTAATTTCCAAAATTTCTTTTTTAATGATGTCCAGGATTTTTTTGGGTGTCACTAAAAGTTCCACTAAATAGGCAATTTTTTTTATAACTTCAATATATTCGTCCTCAATTTTCTTTCTCTCCAAAGCGGCCAGACGTCGCAGTTGCATTTCCAAAATGGCATTCGCCTGAATTTCTGTCAATTTGAACTTATTCATTAAATTGACTTTGGCTTCTTGGGCGTCTTTTGATTTTTTAATGGTGGCAATCACCTCGTCCAAATTGTCGATGGCAATTTTTAAGCCCTCAAGAATATGAGCTTGTCTTTTGGCTTCGTCAAGTTCAAAAACAGTTCTTTTAGTGACGACCTTTTGGCGGTGGCGGATAAATTCGGTTAAGATTTGTTTTAAATTGAGGGTGAGGGGCACACCGTCAACTAAAGCGACCATATTAACCGGATAGCTGATTTGCATGGAGGTACTTTTATAAAGATTATTGAGGATAGTTTTAGGCCTGGCCGATTTTTTAAGCTCAACAACAATTCTTAGGCCTTGACGGTCTGATTCATCTCTTAGATCGGTAATGCCGTCAATTTTTCTTTCCTTGGCTAGTTGGGCGATTTTCGCCACTAAATTGGCTTTATTAACCTGGTAAGGAATTTCGCTGATGACAATTTTAAATTTATCTTCTTTGGCTTCTTCAATTTCGGCTTTAGCGCGGACGACAATTTTACCGTTGCCGGTGGCATAGGCTTGGAGAATGTCTTTCTTATTATAAATAGAGGCAGCTGTCGGAAAATCAGGACCTTTGATAAACTTCATCAAGTCTTCTTCAATGCTGACATCAGACTCAAAACTGGCCTCTAAAGCTTTTTGGTTTTGATCTTCATCAAGCTCAATTTTTTTAATTTCAAAAGAAGAATTTTGTGGGAAAACAACTTTACCCTTTTCGATCATAAAAACCAGAGCGTCGGTGACTTCACCCAAGTTGTGAGGCGGAATTTTGGTGGCCATACCGACCGCGATACCATCGGAGCCCATGAGTAATAGGTTAGGAATCTTGGCCGGGAGGAAAATGGGTTCTTTGAGACTGCCGTCGAAGTTATCCTGGAAATCAACCGTGCCTTTGTCAATATCAGTAATTATTTCCTGGGTAATTTTGGCCAATCTAACTTCTGTATAGCGAAATGCGGCCGCTGAATCGCCGTCAACCGAGCCGAAATTTCCTTGACCATCAATTAAGGGATAACGCATGGAAAAATCTTGAGCCAGACGGACTAAAGAATCATAAATGGCCATATCGCCATGAGGGTGGTATTTACCCATTGTCTCCCCGACCACCTTGGCGCTTTTAGAATAACGCGAAGTATGCGAGAGACCCATTTGATGCATGGAATACAAAATTCTTCGGTGAACCGGTTTTAAGCCATCACGGACATCCGGCAAAGCTCGGGCGACAATGACAGACATCGCATAATCAAGATAGCTTTTACGCATTTCTTGAGTTATTTCGACTGGTTGTATTTTTCCAAGGTTTTTGTCCATGATTTAATTAATTAAACCGACCGATTTGAATAATTAAACATCAAGATTAGCTGTTTTGGCGTACATCTGGATAAATCTTTTTCGAGGTAAAACTTCATCTCCCATCAGCATAGTAAAAATCTCATCTGCCTTTTGAGCGTCTTCAACCGCCACGTGTTTTAAAATCCGATTTTCCGGATTCATGGTGGTTTCCCAAAGTTGTTGTGGGTTCATTTCGCCTAAGCCTTTATAACGTTGAAGATTGGCCTTGGCGTTGGCGGTTCGATACTTGGGATCAGAAAGAATCCTCTCTTTATCCTCATCATTATAGGCATAATAGATTTCTTTGCCGACCTGAATTTTATAAAGGGGCGGAAGGGCGATATAAAGAAAACCCTGTTCGATAATCGGTTTTAAATGGCGGTAAAAGAAAGTCAGAAGCAGTGTGGTGATATGTTCACCATCAACATCGGCATCAGTCATGATAATAATGCGGTGATAACGGATCTTTTTTAAGTTTAGCGTCTCCCCTATTCCCATGCCCAAGGCAATAATTAAATCTTTTAATTCTTCAAAATTGATAATTTTATCCAGATGAGCCCTTTCGGTATTTAAAATTTTACCGCCTAAAGGCAAGATGGCCTGAAATTTGCGGTTACGTCCCTGCTTGGCACTCCCCCCGGCGGAATCGCCCTCCACGATGAAAAGCTCGGAAAAAGCTGGGTCTTTTTCCTGACAATCAGCTAATTTCCCCGGTAGTGAATTGGCAAAAAATTCACTCTTTCTGATGACGGCTTCCCTGGCAGCGCGGGCGGCCAAACGGGAGCGGGCGGCCAAGCTGACTTTTTCAATTATGCGTCTTCCTTCAGCAGGATGCTCCTCAAAATAAACATCCAAACCATCCTTAAGAATCGTCGCCACAATGCCTTGGACCTCAGCATTATTGAGCTTGGCTTTGGTTTGGGATTCAAATTGAATTCGGTCGGTTGGCATTCTGACGGCTACCACAGCGGTGAGGCCTTCTTTGGTATCATCACCGGTAAAACCACCATTACCTTCTTTGATTAGGCCAATTTTTTTGGCGTAGTCATTAATCGCGCGGGTTAAAGCGATCCTAAAACCAGTTAAATGGGTTCCTCCGTCTTTGGTGTTGATGACATTGACAAAAGATTCAATATTTTCCGAAAAACCGTCGTTGAACTGAATGGCAATTTCTACCCCGACATGTTCCTGTTCACCTTTAATAAAAATCGGCGGATGAAGAGGTTTTTTATTGCGATTAAGAAAACTGACCAAGGAACGAACACCACCCTCAAAATAGAAATTGATAATTTGGCCAGTTCTTTTATCTTCCAGGTGAAATTTCAAACCGGGGACTAAATAGGCCCTTTCTCTCACTAATTCTTCCACGACTTTATAATTAAAGTCGGCGTCTTTGAAAACTTCTTTATCGGGGATAAAGATGGTGGTCGTACCGGTATCACGGGCTTTGCCGCTTTCTTTAACCAGCGTTAAAGGTTTGCCTCTTTTATATTCCTGGGTATAGGCTTTGCCGTTACGGTGGACTTCCACTTTCAGCCAGGAAGACAAAGCATTGACCACCGAAATTCCCACACCGTGTAGCCCTCCTGAAACCTTGTAGGTTTGGTCGTCAAATTTGGCGCCGGCATGAAGTTTGGTCATGGCCACCTCCAAAGCGGAAACTCCCGATTTATGTTTGTCCACCGGGATGCCTCGACCATCATCTTTGACATAGACCGAACCGTCTTCCCTTAAAGAAATCCAAATATTTTTAGTGAAACCGGCCAAAGATTCATCAACGGAGTTATCAACAACCTCAATTAATAAATGATGAAGTCCTTGGTTATCGGTGGAGCCAATAAACATGCCGGGTCTTCGGCGAACCGGCTCTAGACCCTCAAGGACCTTAATCTGCGCGGCCGTATAGTCGGATGAAGTGGGCATATTATGCTAATTTCGAGTTTATGAGAAACAAGCTCTGCTTATTTTAACCTAAAATGGGTATGAAAGCAAGACGTTGCCGACCACAAGTTGAGGGTTAACGTTTTGTTTGAGAAAATACAGCGAGAGTTGAATTTGCTTGATAATTCCGACTATTTCAAGCCAAGATAATTCCATAACTGTTTTTTTGGTAGTTTTTAAAATTCCCGCTTTTTGTTGCATTAATAAACGCCAAAGTTCGAGCTGATTTTGACAAAACTCCATCGTTTGGTCACGATTGATAGCGACTTTTTCCGCTATCAAAAGCCTTTGTCCGGGAGTAGCCGAAAGGACAGCATTTAAAGTTGATAATTGTTCTGTAAAAGACGATTCGTTCATTATAGTTTTCTCATTGGGTAGAGAGATAATTTGACAGCGAGAAACAATCGTCGGCAGTAAAACTTCTTTATGAGGGGTGGTGAGAATAATCACGGAGGCCTCAGGCGGCTCTTCCAGGGTTTTTAAAAGAGCGTGTTGGGCTGGTAAAGTTAACTTGTCGGCCTCATTGATAAGGGCGACCTTAAGCAGGGCAGAGTAAGGCCTTAAGGCCAATTGATGTTGGAGTTGACGGATATGGTCGATCTTGATAGACTTTGGGTCTTCAAGTAAAAAAAAGTCAGGATGGTTTATAAGGGAGCCTGCTAAAAAATTTTCGGCCAGCTGAAGACCTTTCTCGTATCTTTTTTGAGAATTACCATGAACAATGAGAAGGGAATGAACCATTTTGAGTTTTACGAAAAACAAGCTTTGCTTATTCTGTTGACATTTTATCATGGTTAAAAGATAATTAAAAAAGAATATGCCTACCACTGCCCAAAAAACTAAACCCGCCACGCCGGAGGGAAAAGATATTGCCACGATTTTAGCTTCTTTAGGCGTTCTTTCCGAAGATAAAAGTCAAGCTGTCAAATTAGAACAGGTCAATACCGGCCGGCCGCTTAAAGAAATTATTTTGGCGCATAATTTTGCCAATGAGGAACAGGTTTCCAAAGCCGAAGCTCAACTCTATAATATTCCCTTTGTTGATCTGGGCGAAAAAGCCGTTAGCCCGGAAGGTTTGGGTTTACTGCCAAGAGCGGTGGCCGAACGTTATACTCTAATTCCCTTTGATTACAACCGTATCAACAATGAACTTTCGGTCGCCATGGCCAATCCTTTAGATTTAGAAGTTATCGAATTTATTGAGAAAAAGTCAGGTGCGAAAATTAAGCCCTTCATGGCCACTTCTGCCAAACTCAAGGAAGTGATTTTAACGGCTTATACCCAACCTCTTTCGGCTGAGGTCAAGGCCGCTTTAAAAGAAGTGGCGCCGGCGGTTCCGGAAACCAAAACAGTAGACATTGCCTCTTTGGGTAATGTTATTCGCGAAGCGCCGGTCGCGAAAATTGTCGCCACTATTTTAGAATTTGCCATCAAATCCCGGGCTTCTGATGTCCACATTGAACCTCAAGAAGATAAAACCCGTGTCCGTTACCGGATTGATGGTATTTTGCATGAAAAATTAATTTTGCCCAAAAAAGTCCATGAGGCGGTTATTTCCCGCATTAAAATTTTATCCGGTATGAAGATTGATGAAAAAAGAGTTCCCCAGGACGGTCGTTTTAATTTCAAAGCTGGTGATCAAGAGGTAGATTTGCGGGTTTCAGCTCTGCCGACCGTTTTTGGTGAAAAAATTGTCATGAGGTTATTGAAAAAATCCGGCGGTGTGCCTGATTTACCGGATTTAGGTTTAAGAGGTCGGGCTTTGAAAAATTTAGAGGACTCTATTTTGCGTCCCCACGGCATCATCATTGTCTGCGGGCCGACTGGTTCCGGCAAAACGACGACTTTATATTCGGTCCTTTCTCGTATTAACACCTCTAAGGTGAATATTATTACTTTGGAAGATCCGGTGGAATATCAAATTAATGGCGTTAATCAGGTTCAGGTCAATCCAGCCGCTGGTTTAACTTTTGCTTCAGGCATGAGAAGCTTTTTAAGACAAGACCCCAACATTATCATGGTCGGGGAAATTCGTGATAAAGAAACGACCGAGTTGGCTATCCAAGCCGCCTTAACCGGTCATTTAGTCTTTTCAACTCTTCACACCAACGATGCTTCTGGAGCCATTCCTCGACTTTTGGATTTGGGCGGTGAACCCTTTTTACTGGCTTCGGCCATGACCTGTGTTTTGGCTCAAAGAGTTTTACGCAGGATTTGCGATAACTGTAAGGAAGAATATACTCCCCCATCGGAAGTTGCCGAAGATATTAAAAAAGTTTTAGGCAATCTTTATCAAGAAAAGGGGCCTTTAAAACTTTATCGCGGAAAGAAATGTTCGGAGTGTAATAACACCGGCTATTTAGGAAGAATTGGTATTTTTGAAGTGTTGCCGATTGGGGAAAAAATTGCCAGATTGATTTTGGAAAGAGCGGCCGCTGGGGCAATTGAAAAACAAGCTTTAGAAGACGGGATGATAACCCTAAAACAAGACGGCTACTTGAAAACCGTTGAAGGAATATCTACGATAGAAGAAGTACTAAGAGTAGCCCAAGAATAAGGAAACCCTTGTTTCTCGCAAGCTCGAAATAATGGAAATAAAAGAATTATTAGAATATACCGTTAATAAAAAAGCCTCAGACTTACATTTGCTAGTGGGTGTTCCTCCCATGATACGAGTTAACGGTGTTCTTAATCCGGTAACCGGCAAGGAAATTTTAACTCCCGAAGAAATTAGTCATCTGGTTTTATCTTTGGTCAACGAGGAACAAAAGGAAATTCTTTCCATCAACAAGGAATTGGATTTTTCTTTTAATTTTGAAAACCAGGTCCGTTTTCGGGTTAATGCTTATTATCAAAAAGGTAGCTTGGCAGCGGCCTTGCGCTTAATTAGCAACAAAATTCCCAAAATTGATGAACTGAACTTGCCGGAAATTTGTCATTCCTTTACTCAATTAAGGCAAGGTTTTATTTTAGTCACCGGTCCAACCGGTCATGGCAAGTCAACAACTTTGGCGGCGATGATTGATGAAATTGCCCAAATCAGACCGGTTCACATTGTGACCATTGAAGACCCAGTGGAGTATGTTTTTAACCATCAGAAAGCCATTGTCTCGCAACGCGAGATTAGGGCCGATACTCATTCCTGGCAGATTGCCTTGCGTTCTTGCCTGCGGGAAGATCCTGATGTGGTCATGATTGGCGAAATGAGAGATTACGAAACTATCGCTTCAGCTTTGACGATTGCCGAGACCGGTCATTTAGTTTTTGCCACCTTACATACCAATTCAGCCGCCCAGACAGTCGACCGGATTATTGATGTCTTTCCTGCCAACCAGCAAGATCAGGTTAGAATTCAACTTTCTCTGACGTTGGAAGCTATTTTGTCTCAACGTTTACTTCCCGCTTTAGCGGGTGGCCGAATTCCGGCCACCGAGATTTTGGTGGCCACTTCGGCAGTTCGCAATGCCATTCGTGAAGGGAAAACGCAAATGATTGATACCATTTTACAGACTTCCGGAGAGCTAGGTATGAGAACTTTGGAAACGGATTTAACGAATTTGGTGAAAAAAGGCAAAATTTCTCTGGACGTGGCGCAGTCTTTTGCCTTAAGACCGGAAGAGTTAATGAGGTTAACCAGAAACAAGTAGTCCCCCATGGAAAAGTTTAAATATCAATCTTTTTTTCATTAACATTCAAAAAATCTTGTTTTAAATTTTATGAATAAATTTAAATATAAAGCCAAAAATAAAGACGGGAAAACAGTTGAAGGATTAGTAGAAGCTTCAAATATTACTCAAGCCGCTAAAATTTTACGAGAGCGTGAACTCTTGGTGATTTTTTTAACCCCAAGGGGTGAAAGCTTGACCACTCAAGTTAGAAAAGGTTTGGGCAGAATTACGATTCAGGATAGAGTTAATTTTACCCGTCAACTTTCAACGATGATTAATGCGGGTTTAACCATCACCGAATCTCTGGCTATTTTGGAGTCTCAATCCGGCCCGGTCATGGGTCGTTTGGTGAGTGATGTTGTCCGTGAAGTGGAAGGTGGTGGCAACTTAGCGGATGCTTTAGAAAAACATCCCAAAGTTTTTGACCAAATTTATGTCGCTTTAATTCGCTCCGGCGAGACAGCGGGAGTTTTAGATAAAATTTTATTAAGGTTGGCGGATAATTTAGAAAAAAATTCCGAGTTTCGCCGGAAAATTAAAGGAGCGATGGTTTATCCGATGATTGTCGTTGGGGGCATGATTGCAGTGATTTCTGTTATGATTATTTTTGTCATCCCTAAACTGACGATGGTTTATGAAGAATTCCAGGCCGATTTGCCGGTGAGTACGAGAATATTGATTGGTGTTTCTAAATTTGCCTCTCATTTTTGGTGGATAGTGGTGATAATTTTGGTGGGGTTAATCTTTTTGTTCAAAATTTTTTCCCAAAATTCTCAATTTAAAAAACAGATTGATAGTTTGACTTTCAAATTGCCGATTATTGGCAAATTGAGAAAAGGAATGATGCTTACCGAATTTACCAGAACCCTGGGGTTGCTGATTGGGAGCGGGATTTTGATTGTCGAAGCTATTGAGGTGACTCGTAAATCTTTGGGCAGCCCCAACTATGAAGAGAAGATGGAACAGGCTTCGAAGGAGGTGGAAAAGGGTTTGCCTTTGGCGACGGCCTTGGCCAGAACGGAAATTTTCCCGCCGATTTTACCGGAAATGATTGCCGTGGGCGAAGAAACTGGTAAGTTGGATGAAGTTTTAGGCAAAGTATCTTCCTATTTTGAACAGGAGGCTGATGCTGCTGTTAAGGGATTGACAACTGCCATTGAGCCCATTATTATGATTATATTAGGGGTTGGCGTCGGGTTTTTGATGATTTCCATCATTATGCCGATCTATAACTTAACGAGTAAGTTTTAGGAAGGAGGTGAGAGAAAAATTAAAAATTCAAAATTAAAAATTAAAAATTGGTGGCTTGCCCTGAGGAGCGTAGCGACGAAGGGTTTTACCATGATTGAGCTTTTAATCGTCATCGCGGTTTTGGGTATTTTGGCGGTCGCGGTTTTGGCGACGATTAATCCTATTGAACAGATTAATCGCGGGCGAGATACTGGTTCGCGGAGTGACTCTGAACAATTACTTTCAGCCATTGATCGTTATAACGCAACTCAAGGACTTTGGCCATGGCAAGCTGATACCACTGATGAAGCCACTCGTGACTGGGGCCCAGTTGCAGATATTGAAGATGGGGCGAATTGTTCTTTATTGGCAAAACTTTCCGATGGCACAACTTCCGATGCTGATTGTACTGTTGGAGCCGATGAAGTAAAAGCTTCCTTTTCAAAAAGGTTGCAAGCTAATAATTATAACGCTCTTTACATGGAATATACCCACCAACCCGGGAATAGTGTTTATGTTTGTTTTAGCCCTCAATCAGGAGCTTTTAAAACAGAGGCCACCACCAGATGTACGGATGATACTCATTTGCCAGCTGATTTCCCAAAAATTGAAGCTTGTGGTGGATGCGCTGCCTTGACTGGGGCTATTGGGAAATCCGCAAATTGTATTTGTCTCCCATAATAATGATTTTTTTGTTTGTTTGTGGCCTATTAATTGGAAGTTTTCTTAATTGTTTAGTTTACAGGGTTAATGAGGAAGATAGTTTAAAAGGGTTATTAAAAGGAAGATCTTACTGCCCGAAATGTAAGAAACAATTGTTGTGGTTTGACAACATTCCCCTTCTCTCTTTTATTTTTCTGAAAGGCAAATGTCGCTGGTGTCACTCCCCTATCGGGGTTCATTACCCTTTGGTTGAGTTAACAACCGGAATTATAACCTTGGTGGTTTATCAATTCTCGACCATATACACCAATCAAATTTATAATTTACCTGCCTCGCCGGCAGGCGGGCAATTTACAATTTATAATTTATTAATCACCTATGCTTTGGTAGCGGTTTTTCTTTCCGATCTTCAATATCGGACAATTCCCGACCAAATCGCCTATCCGGCCATTCTAATAAGCTTAATTTTTCTAATATTTCAATATCCTAGTATCCTCATATCTAATCTTTTATCTGGCTTGGTAGCCGCTGGCTTTTTCTTCCTCTTAGTTTTGTTGACTCGTTTTAGAGGAATGGGCTTAGGTGATGTGAAATTGGCTGGATTGATGGGTCTTTTTTTGGGTTTTCCGAGAGTTGTGGTGGCTTTGTATCTAGCTTTCTTGACAGGGGCAACTCTCGGTGTCATACTAATTTTATTAGGGAAAAAGAAATTTAAAAGCCAAATTTCTTTTGGGCCATTTTTAGTTTTGGCCACCTTTATTACTTGGTTTTGGGGCGAAAAAATTTGGCATCTTTTTTTATGAGAAAAAAAGGTTTCAGCCTAATTGAACTTTTAATTGTCGTCACCATTGTCGGGCTTCTGACCCTGTTGACAATTTGGGCTTTTCATCTTCAAGTTATTAAAGGCCGCGACGCCAAAAGAAAAGCCGATTTGGCCAAAATGCAAAGAATTTTAGAAGATTATTATAATGATAATAATTGTTATCCAGAAGTCTTAGCCTGTAATAACGACTTTCTTCCCTATTTATCATCTATTCCCTGTGATCCGGTTAATGATGGCCGCAACCATATTTATTTTTATTCCGTTTCTAATCAAGGGAATTGTAAAAGATGGTACAAAATTTTTACGACTCTAGAAAACCAAAAAGACCCCATCATTCAAAAAATTCATTGTGATAAAACCACCTGTGGCGATTTTAATTATGTGGTCTCGAGCGCTAACGCCGAAATCCTAGTGCAACAGCCAGGTGAAGTTTATTCATCGCAAGGAGGTTGGGTTTTACCTACCTCAACCCAAGGCCCAACTTCAACCTTAGCCCCTACTTCTACCCAAGCACCGACACCAACAGAAACACCAATACCTACAGCAATAATTACGCCCACACAAGGGCCACCACCAACTCCCACCCCAACGACAAGTCCTTGCCCTGGCGGATGGTATACTACGTGTGTGGGACAGGGAAGGAAATGTAATGTGAGTTACGAGGGAGCCCTGGGTGCTGTTTGTAGTAAGACTTGTAATCTTTGTGGAGCAGAAGATTGTTCAAGATTTCCGTTTTGCCTTTTTTAGTTTAAAGGTTTAGTATAAATTAATATAAAAGAGAGATTTAAAATGAAAAAGAAAAGCCGATCAAATCAAGGCTTTACCTTAATGGAGCTTTTGGTTGTGATGGTTATTTTAGGACTTTTAGCCACCATTGGTTTAGTGAGTTTCAGAGGTGTCCAAATGAAAGGACGCGACACTCAACGGAAAAACGATTTGGGCCAAATCCAAAGGGCGTTGGAAATGTATTACAATGATAATGGTAATTATCCCGCTGCCCTTCCCGGAGGCGGGGGTTCTTGGCAGGATGCCAAAGGGACTTTGTATATGAAAGAAGTTCCCAAAGACCCAAAAGATCCTGTTAATATCTATCTTTACCAACAAGAAAATAATGGTACCGGCTATGCTCTTTATGCTACACTAGAAAATACTAGGGATATTTGTTTTAACCCCGGAGGAGCTTGTAAGGATTACGGATTCACCTGCGGGAATACCAATTGTAATTATGCTGTCTCAAGTGCAAATATAACACCATGAGAAAGAAAAATTACGGATTCACTCTAATTGAACTTTTAGTGGTTATTTCCGTTATTGGTTTGCTGGCAGCTTTAATCATGGTCAATTTTAATGCCGCGCGGGAAAGAGCCAGAGATGTGCAAAGAAAATCAGACTTGGACCAAATAAAAAAAGCTTTAAGAATGTATTACAATGATAAGAATAGTTATCCAGCTGGGACCGATAAAATCTGTGGTTGTACAGAACCTGTATGTACAACTTTTGCTTGGGGTCAGGGCTCTTTTAAATGTGGTGACATGGTTTACATGAAGCTTTTACCTCAAGACCCAGCTTACCAAGCGGATATAGGAATACCTACCTATAAATACCAAGAAATTACCGGCTACCAGGATTTTTGTTTGTGGGCGACTTTGGAAAATAAATCCGATGGCAACATCACTAGCTCCCACACGCGCTGTCAGGCCAATTGCAAGAGTATTTTTACCAACGACAATTATGTTGTTTGTGCTGACTAACCCACCTACGCTAAAGCTATGGTGGGCAAGAAGGAGGTGAACAAAAAATGGATAATGGAAAATGGATAATGGATAATTTAAAAAAGGGATTTACATTAATAGAACTTCTTGTGGTTATTTCCATTATTGGTATTTTGGCCTCTTTGACTTTAGTGAGTTATACCGGAGCCCAAAAACAAACCAGAGATACCCAAAGAAGAAGTGATTTAAGTCAATATCGCAACGGACTGGAGACTTATGCTAGTACCAACAATGGCATTTATCCAATTCATGCTTCCGAATATGATACCGCCGGTTTTTGTGGGGCCAGTGGAGAACTGACAAAATTTATTTCCCTTTGCCCTACAGATCCGCTGACAACTAAAAAGTATTATTATCTCTCTGATGCGACAGGAGAAAAATATATTCTCTATGCCGATTTGGAAACAGCCGGATGGTGGTATGTTTGTTCAACAGGCCAAACTAGCAAGACAGCAGACGAAACTAAACCTGATTTAAACAAATGTCCATAAAAATGAAAAAAGCGGGATTTACCTTAATCGAACTTTTGGTGACGATGACCATTGTTGCCGTGTTGCTAGGTATTTCTTTGGTTTCTTATCAAGGGGCTAGAAAATCGGCCAGGGATGGAAAAAGAAAGGCGGATTTAGAGCAAGTGAGAAGTGCTTTAGAGATGTGCCGGACGGATACAGGAAGTTATCCGGCGACGATTTATAATGATATTTCTTGCGGTGCTCCGGCCAAAACTTATCTTTCCGGAACCCCCAAAGACCCATCCACTCTCAGTAATTACTATTATTCAGGGGCAACCAATACTTACACTCTTTGTGCTTACCTGGAAGTTGGCGGCATTGATGGGAGTTGTGGAACGGCCAGTTGTGGAACCGGCAAAACCTGTAATTATCAAGTCACTAATCCTTGAAAATGCATGAAAAAAACCTGCTCAGGCTTTACTCTTATTGAACTTCTTATCACTATTACGATTATCACTATCCTCTTCTCCATTGGCATGGCTCAGTATAATAAATTTAACCGCCGGCAAATTTTAGTTAAAGCTAAAGATGAGTTAGTGAGTAATTTGCGTTTGGCCCAAAGCAAATCTTTGGTTGCCGAAAAACCTGCCGATTGTACTGATATCCTAGCTGGCCATAAAGTAAAATTTACGGACAACCAAAATTATAAAATTGTGGCGGTTTGTGGGAATGAGATTGATGTCAAAGCTGATATTACTCTACCTACCGGTGTCAACAAACAAGCGGGCCCTTCAGAGATTTTTTTTAGGGTTCTAAGTCAAGGGAGCCCTACCGACTCAACCCTTACCTTGCAGGGTTTTGGCGAAACGGAAACAATTACCGTGACGACCAGCGGAGAAATTAAATGAAGAAAATTGGAAATTCTATTTCTGGTCAGTCGATTATTGAAGTCATTGTGGCCTTGGCTTTAATTTCCGTTGTTATTTTGGGATTAGTCAGAGTGACGATTTCTTCCATTAACAATGCCAGTTTTGCCCGTGACCAGCGGGGAGCCACCAAATATGCCCAAGAAGGAATAGAAAAAGCGCGCCAATTAAAAGAAGAAAGTGGGGCGGTTTTTTGGAGTAAATCCGGGGCAGAAACGGAAACTATTGGGAGATTTACGCGTAAAACTACCTACACCGAGGTTGAAGATAACCAAAAAATGATGGTCGAAGTGGTGGTTTCCTGGCAAGATAGTAAAGGAGGTCATGAGTCAGCTTTAGAAACTTATTTAACGAAATGGAAATAAGAAAAAGTGGTTTTACCCTTATCGAGATTCTTGTGGTGGTGGGTATTCTGGGCATTATTGCTGTTATTGCTTCTAATGTTTTTTTTACCACTCTGCGGAGTTCCGGCAAAACCAAGGCTTTAACTACAGTGAAGCAAAACGGTGATTATGCTCTTTCGGTGATGGAAAGATTAATTAGAGATTCTCAAGAAGTTATGACTAATTCAGCTGGACAATATTGTGTGGCCGGGATGAAGAAGATTAAAGTTAAGAGAATAGATGGGACCGAAGTAGAATTTGCCTGTGAAGAAGAAGGAACGGTCAATGGTCGAATCGCCTCAAATTCCGCTCGTTTAATAAGCAGCGGCGTTAAGGTTGACCAGTGTTCTTTTGATTGCGAGTCCAAGGGACAATTTTATCCCAAGACTGTGACCATTAAGTTCACCTTAAGCCAGAGTGCTGTTACCACGAAACCCGAAGAACAAGCTTCAGTCAATTTTCAAACAACTGTGAGTGTAAGAAATTATTAACTACTTGCTTCTCTGAACGACAAAATCAGCCAAACTTAAAAAAACTTCTTGGAGTTTTTTATTATCAGTTATTTTGGGGACAATCTTTTTCCCTTTTTCCACCAGTTGAAGAGCCATTTTTTGTGAATAGTCAAGTGAATCGGTTTCTTTAATAATTTTTCTGACTTCTTCAATTTCCGCAAAAGCAATCTCTTTTTTACCCCACAAACTGGTCAATTTTTTTCTTTGTGATGGGCTTCCCCCTTTAAGAGCTTGGGTATACAGTAAAGTATTTTTCCCTTCTTTGATGTCATCACCAATGGGCTTGCCTAGTTTTTCTTCTGTTCCAAAGAGGCCTAAAATGTCGTCTTGAAGTTGGAAGGCAATTCCAAGCGGCAGGCCATAATCTTCAAATTTTTTTAATTCTTTCTCCCCTGCTCCGGCTAAAATCCCGCCGATTTTTAAAGGGCCGATAAAGGTGTAATGAGCGGTTTTATAAGTATGAATGGTCAGAACATCTTTTTCTTTAATCTCTTGCCTGCAGGCAAGATCAACATCAAGTCCTTCCCCATAACCGGTATTGGTCATAAAATTAGCTAATTGATCAATGGCTTTTAATTTTAAATCTGGAGGAAATTTACTTTGATTAATCAAAGAAATGGCTCCGTAGTAACCGACAATACCAGCAATAATGGCCATACCTTCCCCATAATGGCTTGCTGACCCCTTTTGATATCTTTTGATATGTTCAGACTCGTATTTTTTATGGACAGTAGGTTGGTTGTGGCGAAACTCGCTTTGATCAATGATATCATCATGGATTAAAATCGCCCCATGTGTTAATTCTAAAGCGGCAGAGATTGGTAATAAATTTTTTTCATCAGGCTTTTTAAAACATTCATAACCTAATTTAACCAATCCCCCCCTGATTCTTTTTCCTCCGGAAATAAAATTTTGTATATTTCTCCAAATTTCTGAGGCGACCGGAGTAATTGTTTTTGACTGTGTAATTTTTTCGGTGAAAAATCTATCAAGAAATTGGTTGATCTTTCGGGTGTAAGGAAGAAAATATTGTTGATAATCCACGCCTATATTTTACCACATTAGTAAAGTTTAGGTGAATTTTGGTTGTTCTAAAGAAGTGATTCTTTCTTCGTGGTTTTCAATGGCCTTTCCGTGGCGATCAGCGCGTTCTATAGATTTGTTTAATTTCCGATCCATCTGCTCAATGTCATGTTTTATCTCCCCCACATCTTTTTCCAATTTAAAGAGCTTATTGATAACATGGTCCTCCAAGAATTTACTAATTTCAGAGATAATAGATTTTTGTAGATTGATAAGGTCGTTTTTGGTAATTGGCATAATAGTTAGAGTTTAAGAAGTTTGTGTTTTTCTGTCAACTGGATATTTCTAGGTCAAAATTTATATTTCCGATCCCGGATCGGAGGCACATAGATGTGGTGGTCCTTGTAAATTATTTAAAAAATACAATAAGGGTGGGGTGTATTGCAAAATTGAATAACCATGAATTGTTAATTATCAATTCTAACTGAGGCGCTTGATTAATTGGTATTTTTCTTTTACAATATTTCAAACGTAAAAAAGTTCCTTATCTTATATTACTGAAGGGGAAACGGAAGAAAATGTCTTTCTTGCTACCTACAAAAATATATAAAAATCTAAAAAGAGACGATCTGTTGATAGGAAAATTAAAAGGTAGATATCTTAGAACACCAGATTATAAACCCGAGATGCATTATAAAGATATAGTGAATGGTGAATATTTCCGTGGGTTAACAATATTAAGACATTACTTAAAAGTAGCCTCTGATTATTATTTCAGTTGCAATTTAAATGCAAAAAATGTCGACTTGTTTATGTTAACGCCTTCTGTATCTTCACCTGCGGGACTGGGATCTGACTCCAGGCCGGTACCTATAAGATTTGGAAAATTAAAAACTTTTTTAGTTGATTCTTCTCAATTTGGATTAGAGCCTTTACTTGTCAAGAATTTTGAGAAAGTATACTGTTATCTTCCCTCTATTCGGGGAGAAAATCCTGACAGACGACATTTAAATCAATTCTTTCACTGTGAATTCGAAATGGCAGGAACTTTGAAACAATTGATGCCGGTTATCGAAGGTTATATAAAAACATTAAGTACTACTTTACTTAGACTGAATAATCTCCTAAATAAGATGAGTAATAATCCAAATAAATCGAGAAAGACTTTAAGGAAAATTGTATCACTCGATAAATTTCCTAGTATAACCCTTGATGAAGCCATAAATTTGCTTATTAAATATGGGTGGAAGAAGTTAATAAAATTTACTAGTTACGGCAGGAATATCTTGTTTGAAGGAGAATTAAAATTAACAGAAATACTAAAAATAGATATGCCGATTTGGGTGAAATATTATGATCGAGATAGAGTAGCTTTTTATCAAAAACCAATGCTTAATGATCATAATAAAGTATTAAATGCTGACTTACTATTTCCCCCTATGGTGAGTGGGAAATTTGGTGGAGAAATTGTAGGGAGCGGGCAAAGACAAAATAAATCAGAAGAGATATATGAATCATTAAAACGCCAGGGAATATCACCAGACCCTTATGAATGGTATATAAATTTAAGAAGAATGTATAATTATAGAACTACTTCAGGATTTGGATTGGGAATTGAGAGATTTATTACCTGGGCATTGGCGAAAGATGATATAAAGGATGTTATCTTATACCCTAGATTAAAAAATATAATAACATTCCCCTGAAATGAAGTATGAGAAAATTAATCTCAGAGAAAGAATTTGAGAATTTTTTTAAAACTTATGCGCGAAATGTTGATCGGTTTGATGAGGCACATTTCTGGAAGTTATCAGACGCGATAATTAAAAATATACTAATTAAAGAAATTGAAAAAAAACCTAATCTAAATATTCTTGATGCGGGGGGTGGTACAGCGAGATGGCCAATAATGTTGTCTGAAAAAATTAAAGCTAAATACCTTATATATGACTTATCAGAAGACATGCTTAAAAAAGCCGATTATAATATAAGGAAAGCTAAAAAGAAAGAGGACATAAAAACGATGCAGGGCAGTTTAGAAGATATGTCAAAGATTAAAGATAATACCTTCGATTATATTTTTAGCATCTACAACGTTATTAGTTTTATTAGTAATTTAAACAAAGCATTTTCTGAAATGTACAGGGTGCTAAAAGATAAGGGGAAAATAATTATAATGGGGCAAGGAAAATTTAATACTATTGCAGAGAAAATAAATAGTGGCCACACGAAAGAAAATGAGATCGATCTAGTAGTTAATGAGGATAAAATTAAATGGGGGAAAGACGTCCCTGCCCTTCGCGTGTTTAGTAAAGAAGCACTTGAGGGATATCTAAAAAGAGCCGGATTTAAAGTTTCGGGCTCGTATGGCATTCCTATCTTTACTAACCCCGGTCCCGAAGATTTTACATTTCCCTATAAGAAAATTAGTAAAATTTCAAAATTCCTCGAAAATAAAAACTTTTTTAATAAAGTTTTAGAAACAGAAATACAGTTTAATCATCAGGATACTCTTGTAAATAGAGGTATGAATATAATTTCAGTAGGTTTGAAAGAATAATTTTTTGATTAAGAACAATGTCATTAATAATTCCTCCAAAATTAAAAAAGGGCGATACAATTGGGCTTATTAGTCCTTCTGCTGGATTAGCCCCATTTGTCATGCACAGGATAGAAAAAGCTATTCAGACATTTCAAGAATTAGGGTACAAAGTTAAAGTGGGTAAAAACGCACTGAAAAATGTAGGCTATATTTCAGCTTCGGTTGAAGAGAGAGTTGAGGATCTACACTCTACGTTTAGGGATTCGAATGTCAAAGCGATAATATCTATCATCGGTGGTAATCATTCTAATCAACTTATTAAATATCTAGACTATAAGCTTATTAAAGAGAACCCAAAAATTTTTGTTGGTTATTCAGATATAACAGTTCTTCACTTTGCTCTTCAATCTCAAGCAAACCTAGCTACTTATTATGGACCCTGTGTGATGACTCAATTTGGAGAATATCCAAGGATATTGGAATATACATTGGAATATTTTGGTAAAGCTGTAATGGAAGAGAGGGCTGTGGAGAGTTACGAGGTAAGACCCTCAGAGATGTGGACCGACGAAGTATTAGATTGGTTTAAAAAAAAGGATCTTGAGCGTCCTAGGAAATACAATCCGAATGGTGGTTATGAATGGATTGTGGGGGGGAAGACGAGAGGAGAAATATTGGGTGGCGCGATTCTTTCGATAAATCATTTAGTGGGTACAAGATATTGGCTTGACCCCATCGATAAGGTGTATTTTATCGATCTCCCAGAAAGTAATGATATCTATAAAGGTCTTCCTGTAAGTGATGTGGATTCATATTTTGCAGATCTCGATAATTTAGGCCTATTTGATTCTATAAGAGGTTTAATAATTGGAAGACCCTATCGCTATACTGAAAAGGAAACTACCTGCCTTAAAAAAATAATAAAAAGATATGCGGGAGATAAGGGTTATCCTATATTATTTAATGCTAATATAGGACACGCAGATCCGATAATTACCCTCCGCTATAGTTCCGTAGTTGAATTAGATTCAAATTCGAATAAATTCAGAATTTTGGGTTAACAAAATATTATCTCTTGAAATTTCTACAAAAGAATTCGCTTCCTACCCCACTTGTTAATAATCTTTCTTTTCTACTATTTAATAATTTTTGTGTCCAATCGGATAAACCACCATCCACAAGCGGAAAGCTAATTTGTTCTTTATTTTTAGCGGAGATTTTAAAACAGAGACTATTATAATATCCTATACCAGCAATTCTACTTAAATCAAATCTAAAATTAACCCTTGGGTATGACGGTTTTAATGGATCCACAACCTCTTTTTTGATTTTTGATAAAAGCTCAACACTTTTTTTCATTCCATATCCGTATTTTGAAATATTTTCTTTAGTTAAATCCCCCTCTAAATCAATAATATTTTCAGGAAGGTGGATATTATATTGTTGAAATAAATTAAATGATCTGCTTTGAGTTTTTTTTGCCAATTCCACTCGGTTAATCCCATGGTAACTTATTAGAGTCTCTGTAATTCTAATGTCTGAGATTGCTACTTCAATATCATGGGCAAAATACCCATTTTTATTGAATGATTCTAATAAGTCAAGATAAATACTGAGGTGTTTGGTTAGATTTTCTATTTCAAATTTCTCAAAACCAACATCCCTACCAGCAGTGCACATTGCGAAAGCCCGGAAATGGGGCGTAAATCCTGTTTCTTTCTCAAATTGTTGTAATCTTACCATTCTGTGAGACGTACATAAATTTACGTTTTCAGAATTAAGAGGGTTTTTATGAAGTAAAATCTTCCTCTTTCTTGCGCATTCTAATGAAAGAATGACAGTAGGATCTGCTAACACCTCAATATTTCTTACAGTAGACAAGGTATTTTTCTGACTAAGTTTAGAGAGAACCTTATTTGCTCCCAATGGGCCAACGGGAGATAATTCGATTGCCTCAAAATCTGGGGGAATTTTGCTATAAATTAAATTATCAAATTTAATAATTTCTCTTTGATTAACGTCGGATGGTTGAACAAAACGGCTTTCCAAATGTTGTTTAACAATATCCTTAATATGTAATTGTTTGACTTTTCTCTCGTAAACATTGAGCAATAAAGACTGAAGATCTGTAAATCCGATTTTTTCTGTTAATACCTCAAGTAGATTAGGTATTTTTGTATTCCCTATAATTCTCTTTAGATTCTTTACAGACTTTTCTGATTCATTTTGGTCTTTTTTGTAAACATCAGACTCTTTTTCGTTCATCTTAGTTAAGAAAGGGACAATTTTTTGTGTAATTTATGTAATTAGCTAACTATTGGTTGCCCCGTTTTCAATCTGATTCTATCCTATTAAATAAAAATTAAGATGTCAAATGAAGTGAAATTCATTTACTCTCTTACACTAGAGTATTAGAGTGAGATTGATAATTTGACATTAAAAGGGGTTGACTTTATACTTAGGGAAAGGGTTAAATAAAGGAGGGTTTATGGGAGAAGAAGCGCCAAAAATAGTGCCGGAAGAGATAACGAGACCGCCTAAAAAGGAGCCAGGGCTTAGGGTGGTGGAAGGGCCGGTTGAGCCGGTGGTAGGGGCCGAAGCCAAAGAGCCTCCAAAAAGGGGCAGATTTCCCTTATGGGGAAAGATTTTAACTTCTTTGGGTATCGCGGGAATGGTTGGGGGCGGAATGGAGGCGGCAGACCAACAAGGTGTTTTACCCGAACCATTTAATAAAACTTACGATACCGGTAAGAAAGTTGTTCAGGAAGTTGGTCAAGACATCGCTCGGGCAACCGATGGGGCTTTGGAAAAATTAGGGGTGGATATTATCAAAACAGATCAAGAAGTTCAAGAAATCAGAGCTGGTGTTGCTGGTAAAGCAAATCTTTCTCAAACTTCCCAAGAATCCCCTACAGTTACCCAAACAGAAACTCAGGAGCAAGAAAAAGTAAAAAAATTTGAAGGAATAAAGGTAGAAATCGTCACCGACCCAAGTTTTGAATACCTTGATGAAATGATTAACGAGAATTTAGACCTTAAGATGGGTTATAAAGCCCCACCGGTAAAGGAGGTTGTTTTCAAAAACCCAGAAAAAGGACCTAAGATGTTAGAAAAAGCCCTTCTTTTAACCTGGGCTTATGCTTTGAAAATAAGGATGGACCCAGATCTAAAAGAGATTCCTAATGAGAACACGGACCTTTTAATTTCTACATTAATTAAAAAATACGAAGCAGGAGAGGACTTAACCTTTGATATTAATATAAGCACAGATAATCGAAATGCATATTATATTAACGAAACAAGATCCATGCATAAAGTCGATTTCTCAAAAGGGGTCACTATAGAGTTCGTTGGAGAGATTAATGAAGAACGACTTCCTACTCACCAAACAAATTACGGCTCAAGAGATTTTTTCCCCATTACACTGGCTGAATTTAAAGATGGTTCAAGCCATGTGGGTATTGGTGCGAAACTTGAAGTGTCCGATGACGGAAAACTAACAATAAGCAGTTATGCGCTTAACGATTCTTCAGAAACACAGACTTCAACAATAGCAAGCATTTCGGAAGCAATAATAACCCAAGAATATTACGGTGGGTCTAATACAATTTATCGAAGATATCTTTGTGATTCGCTTTTTGTGGGCAATAGGTATGAAGGAGATAAGTGGGTTGAATACGGAGAACCGGCCCTCGAAGTAATATATGAGAAATAGTTGACAATTTATTACAGATGACCTGCTCTAAAAGAATAATCACACGATCACTAATTTCCCTGATTTCCATCCTAATCTTAGTTTCATTTTTTTATTGGTTTTTTAACGATCAGATAAAGTACCCTCAATATTCCAAAAAAACTTTTCCAATTGAAGTTACTAGCACAATTCCTAATTTTGAAATTAAAAAAGTAAATTCAAATAAGTTTAATTATCTGATTGATAACTGGAAGGTTTTTGAAAAAGATAACTTTCATCTTTTCTCTTTAAAAAAGAATGTGACAGTTGAGAAATTGATTATTTCCTTGATTGACCAAGAACAGTCCTTTGATAAAGTGGGTGATGAGGCGGGCACAACCTTATTGCGTTCTGTAGGTGAAAGTTGGGATGAAAATGATAAAACTCTTAAGTTGTTAGTTTATGTAAATCCTATGTATTATCGAAGTTCAGTAAATGCGAAAAATATTAGTGAAATTTTAAATAGATATATTTTGTCGGCAATTTACCGACGAACCCATCTTAAAGAAATTCTTAGTCCTGGTGGGGTTCAAAAGTCTGTTATTATTGGTGAAAGTCAGGTGAGATTTCTTTTTGAAAATAATGACTTACCGTTTGAAATTAAGATTAAAAATAAATGAAACAAAAAATTTATTTATTTATTATTTTTTTAACAGTTGGGTTTATTTACTTTAATTTTTTTTCCTCTAATAAAGCTTATGCAGCTGGTTGCTGTATGGGTTATAGACTTTGTTCACATTGTGTAGAAGAGTGTCTTAACTTCTACAACCAGAAGTGTAATCCAGGTGACCCAGGTTGTGTTTGTAAAGATGTTTGTGAGGAACAGTGGAGCCAGCACTGTGATTGTGAGTCAAGTTGTCCAGACATAAGAACTTGCAGTGGCACTGGCTGGACATTACTTGATTATTGCGGGATGGAAAGTCCTTGCCCCTATACCTGTTCATGTGCCTGTACCGACTGGCATGGTGGGTATTCTTGCGGCACTTTGGGCTGTACGATATATGCCCGACCGGAAACAAGATTATGTACTCCTGCTGGTTGTGATAAAGAGACTCAATGTATAGCAGATCCTTCTTGTTTTCCAACCCCCACCCCAACTTCAGTTCAAACCCATCGGACCTGTAGTGGGACTAGTTGTATTTGGGTAATAGGTTCAGGGGCAAGTACCTGTTTTTCTAATGCCGATTGTTCCCATAAAGAATGTAGTGGAAGTGATTGTGTGACAGTGGTGGGTGCAGGAGTCAATACTTGTTCTATCCCCAGCGATTGCCAAGTCTCTTCTCATAAAGAATGCCGCTCTGGTCAATGTAAAGGTGTTTCCGGTCCTGGTGCCAATCTTTGTTTTAATGATACCCAATGTGTGGTTACTCACAACGAATGTAGCGGGAGCAATTGCGTACCTATTTCTGGAGCTGGAACTGATCAGTGTAGTCCTCCTGATGTCGGTTGTACTTCAGCCACTCATAATGTCTGTAATGTTAGCCAGCAATGTGTCCCCGTGGCTGGAGCCGGTGCCAATCAATGTACTTCCAACGGTGAATGTGGTGGCGTTCCACAACCTCCTACTCCTATTCCTACACCTACACCTATTGGTGGTCGGGCTTGGTTTCAAACCACTGGTGGTGATATTCATACTGAGGGTGATTTAAGAGTTTCCATTCCTTCAACCGCCAATAATCTTAATTTATCTTTAGAACAAAATAATTACGCCGGAGTTATCACCCATCAATCTTTTGGTGGAGCTTATTTTGGCGAAGGTTATCCTTCCAATAGCGAAGCAGGCCACTGGCTGGCGGAATCAAAGTATGAAGGTAAACCCTACTCTTCTTTTGAATTTTTCAAAAAGAAATACGCGATGAAGATGACGACCGATAACTTTGATGGCAGTTTGCCGGCTCAGGATGGAATTTATTACTCAAATGGCAGTGAAACACTTAATAGTAATCAAGGTGATTGGGATTTAAGCGGTAATCGTTGGCTGGTTATCTTGGTTGAGGGAGATGTAAATATTCCTTTTAACGTTATCGTTGAGCCAGGCAGTTTTCTGGCCATTGCCAGTTCTGGGAATATTACTTTTGGCAACAATGTCAGAAAAGCCCAAGGGATGTTTGTGGCTAGTGGGACGATTAATACTGGGAGTACTGATCGGGATTTTGCCGGTCAGGGAATTTTTGCTGCTTCCCAGTTTAGTTTAAGTCGGGATTTTGCCGATACCAGAAATGAAACCACGCCGGTGGAAACCTTTATCGCCCGACCTGATTTTGTTATGAGTTCTTACAAAGACGCTGATAATAATCTTTGGTGGTTTTATCAAAAATGGCAGGAATTAGCCCCATAGGGGCAGTTTCCAATTTCGAGTTGCCAATTTCCAATTGGTTGAGAATTGCTAATTTCGAATTACAGATTAAGAATGAATAAGAATAAATTTGATGCAAATGCTTTTTATGAACGACTTTATGAATTTGCTAAAAGATGCCAAGGCTTGACAGAAGAGCTGCCGAAAACTAGATCTAATTTTGAATATTTAGGACAACTTTATCGCTCTTCTGGTTCGATGGGCTCAAATTATATTGAAGCTTTGGAGGCAACGAGTAAAAAGGATTTTATTTATCGTTTGAAGATTTGTCGGAAAGAAACTAGAGAATCGGTTCATTGGCTAAGATTACTTGACGAGGCTAATCATTTAGAAGAAAATACAAAGTGTAAAGTAAAAAATTTAATTAATGAAGGAAGAGAATTGATGAAAATTTTCACTTCCTCTATCTTAACATCGGAAGGAAAGAAAAAATTAGAAAATCGATAATTTTTAAATTAATTGGAAACTGGAAATTCGAAACTGGAAATTTTATTAAATGTATGAAATTTAATAAAAATACATCAGGACAAACTTTATTGATAATTTTGCTGATTGCGGCGGTGATTTTAACCGTTGGTTTGGCGGTGGCTTCCTACTCCATTACCGATATTAAAATCTCTCAACAGGAAGAGGCCTCGGCCAGAGCTTTTTCTGCGGCCGAAGCAGGGATTGAAGAATCATTAAAAATTGGTTCGGCGACGAACGTGACTGTCGGTAATATTACTGCCCAAGTTTCCGAAGTTATCCAAGGCGGTGGGAAGGATTTCGACTTTGGCGGGCTAAAATTTGCCAGCGGAGAGCTGACCAATGTTTGGCTCATTGGCCATACCCCTCAAGGAGAATTAAATCCAAGCGAAGCTTTTCCTTCAAATGGCAAGATAACCATTTGTTGGGGAGAAAAGACGACTATTGATAATTCCACGCCGGCGCTGGAGGCGATTTTAGTTTATAAAGATGGAAACGATTATAAAGTGATTCGGAGCGGGGTGGACCCGAAGTCGGGCAGAACAACCGGCTTTGACGCGCCTACCGATAGTGATGGAGGGAATTGTGGTAATTTAGCTTTTGCTAAAAATAATGTAATAGATTTAGCCAGTGGTACTTTTGTTTTACCCGCCAATGCCATCCCCTATCTTTTAAGATTAAAACTTTTATATAATACCAGTTCTCAACCCCTGGCGGTTTCCGCTGATAATAATTTACCCAACCAAGGAAAATGTTTTGACTCGGCGGCAACCATCACCGATTCAAATATCACTCGGAAAGTTCGTCAATGTCAGTTTTTTGAAGCGCCACCAGCCATTTTTGATTATGTCTTATTTTCTACCGGAGATTTAACAAAGTAGATAAAAAGCCTGCCCTTATGGATTTTTTTGGTTTAGATATCGGTTCGCAAAAAATTAAATTAGTCAAACTTGCCAAAAGCGGTAATCAATACCGTCTGGCGGCTTTGGGCAATGCGGTTTCGACACAAAAAGGTCTTTTGTCTGACGCTGAAGGTGACTTGACGGCGTTGGCCACCATTATTAAAAAACTTCACCAGGAAACAAAAATTACCACCAAAAATGTGGTTTCTGCTTTATCTCAAGATCAAGTTTTTACTCAAGTGATAACTCTGCCTCAGCTCTCGGAAGATGAACTCTTATCGGCCTTGAAGTGGGAAGCTGAGCAATATGTACCTATTCCCCTATCGGAGGTAACTTTGTCTCATCAAGTCGTTGGTCAGGTCAAGGAGAACGCCAAACAAAAAATGGAAGTGTTGCTGGCCGCCGCCCCCACCCGCTTGATCGATAAAACATTGATGGTCTTGAAGGCCGCTGGTCTTAATCCGGTAAGTTTGGAGATTGAAATTATGGCTTTGGCGCGGAGTTTAGTCCCAGCCAGTCCGGAGGTGGTCATGGTGGTTGATTTTGGAGCCAAGGCGACTGACTTTGCCGTGGTGGAAGAAGGACAGGTTATTTTTGTCCGCTCGATTGCCACCGCCGGGGAGGCTTTAACCCGCGCCGTGGCTACCGGCCTCAATTTGAATCCCAATCAAGCCGAAGCCTACAAGAAAGCTTATGGGGCTGACCCGAAACAATTGGAAGGCAAAATTATTGGGGCGATTGGCCCGGTGGTAGAAGTCATCGTCGGTGAGATGGAAAAAATCATTCAATTTCATCAACTGGAGAAAAAGAAAACTTTGAGCCGTATTGTTTTGGCCGGCGGCACAGCCAGTTTACCGGAAATCTCTGCCTTGTTGGCGAAAAGATTAAATTTAGAAATTCAAATTGGTAATCCCTTTTCACAAGTTGTGAAAGATAGTCTCATTTCGAAAATTCCCGCCGGCGATATTTCTTTGTACTCCATTGCTACCGGCTTGGCCATGAAGGAGATAGTATGAAGCAGGAAATTGATTTTCTTAAAGGCCAAAGAGTTGGTGGGACTCTCAAAACAAAACTTTTTCATTCTTTAAAAGTCGGGAGTTTAGTTTTAATTTTGGCTTATTGTTTGGTGGCGGCCGCGGTTTTTTCCTATTGGCTTTTTTTGTCGCAACAAACAGCCAAGATTAATAATGAAATAGCTGTTAAAAAAACAAAAGTTGCCAGTTTAAAAGAAGTGGAGTCATTACAGTTAGTTTTAAAACAGAGACTCTCAAACTTGGATAAATTTTTCTCGGCCAAAAAAGGGCCGCCTTTTGATACCCTTTTGTCCTTCATTGGCCAAACCTCAACGGAGGTTAGGGTCAAAGAATTAAAAATCGCTGAAGACAAAATGAATTTTTCAGGCATAGCACCGAATGTGGCCGCTTTAGAGAAATTTTTGCAAGATTTGAAAAGTGAGCAATCTTCGGTGTTGTTTAGTAAAATTACCCTTTCTTCGGTGGATAGACAAGAAGACGGTAGTTATCTTTTTAATATTTTATTGGAGACCAAAGGATAAATGGTAGAAAAAAGTAAATCATTTCTTTTCTCAGGCTTAATTTTAGTTTTGGTAATATTGGTGAGTCTTTTTTGGCTAAGGCCCAAAGTAGCGACCATCATCAAGGCCAATCGAGAACTGGCGGCTTCCAAGAAGACTTTGGCGGAATTGACCCGAAAGGTAACGATTTTAGAGGGATTATCCCAACCGGAATTAAGCGAAAAAGTGGATTTGGTTTTAAAAGTTTTACCTTCGGAGAAAGATGTACCAAGAAATTTGTTTGTACTGAAAAGGTTGGCTTTGGATAACGAGTTGATGGTTAATGAGTTAAGCATTCCGGAGGTGGGAGAAATCGCCAGCAGTTCGGCTGAAACCAAAAAAACCAAAGATGAAATTTTATCCAGTTTGAGTGTGAAATTAACCTTAGTTGGTTCAAGAGAAAAGATTATCAACTTTCTTCAGCAAGTGGAGTCCACCGCTCCCCTCATGAGAGTGAGTAGTTTGGCCATTAGTCAGAAGGGGGAAGGTTTAGACGAAGCGATGATTGAGGTGAGAACTTATTTTCTCTTCTTCCCTAAGACCATCGGCAAATTGGAACAACCAATTATTCCGGTGACCTCTCAAGAAGAAAAAGTTTTTGGAGAATTGGCCAGCTTTAAATTATTTGAAGCGAATGAGAGTACTTCTTTTGCCCTGCCGGTAGGCAAGGCGGATTTATTTGCCTACTGATTGAGAAGATTGACGTTAACCTTTTTTCTTTCCTTGATGGCCTTGATTTTGACCAATTCCCGGAGAGCTTTAATTGTTTGCCCTTGTTTGCCGATGACGATTTTGACATCATCTGGGTGAACTTGAAAATTTAAATTAATTTGTCCCTCCTCTTCAATTTCCTCAACGACAACAGCTTGAGGATGTTCAACGATAGAGGTCACCAGATATTCAAGAAGTTTTTTCATTTCATTAATTTTTTAACCGCCGGGGTTAATTGGGCACCTTTTTTCAGCCAAGCGTTGAGTAATTCTTGATTAATTTTGATTGTTGCCGGTTTGGTTTTGGGGTCATAAGAGCCCAAAATGGACAGCGTTTTGCCGTTCCTTTTGCTTCTGGCTTCACAAGCCACAATTCGGTATGAGATTCTATTTTTGGCGCCGGTTCTGGCGAGTCTGATTTTTACCATGGGCTAATTCTACTTTTTTGAGGTTAATTTTTCAAGGGCTTGTTTGGCGGCTTCCTCTTCCGCCTTTTGTTTACTCTTGCCGACACCCATGGCTAAAATTTCTCCCTCTGCTGTAACACTGACCGTAAAAATTTTATTATGCTCCGGCCCTTCTTCTTTAATGGTTTTGTAAACCGGTGATTGGCTGGTTTGGGCCTGGATTTTTTCCTGAAGCAGGCTTTTATAATCCTTGAATTTACCAGTTTGCATAATTTCCTCTAAAAGCGGTTGGAAATTATTTTCGATAAAAATTTTGGCGGTTTCAATTCCCTGGTCAAGAAAAATGGCGCCAATAATGGCCTCCATGGCGTTGGCCAACAAACTTGGGTTTTGTTGGCCTTGGGATTCTTTTTCTCCTTTACTCAACAAAAGATAATCCCCGACCTTTAATTTTTGGGCGATTTTTGTTAAAGAAGAAGTTTTCACTAGATTAGAGCGCAGGTTGGTTAACTTGCCTTCAAAATATTGGGGAAATTTTTTAAAAAGCCAGGTAGAGACAACAAAAGACAAAACGGCATCCCCCAAAAACTCCAACCTTTCATTAGATTGAAGATTTTTATTTTTGAATTCATTAAGGTAAGAACGATGAGTAAGGGCTTCTTTCAAAAGCCCAAGATTTTTAAATTTTATTCCTAAAATTTTTTCTAACTGGTCAAAATTCATTTATGCCTCTTTTCTCCAAGTTTCCTACAAACCGCGAAAATATTAATTTGAAGATCCTCAAAATACCGAGCGCTTATCTCAATCTCAGTAAATCCATGATTTTGAAGGAGACGATAAAGTTGGGGAATCTCATACCGTCTATAATCAATCTGGTAAGGAAGCTTTTCGTGTTTTGGGATAGATTTCCCCGGTAAAGTTAAGATAAATAATCCACCAGGTTTAAGAATACGGGAGATTTCCTTAAGAACAATAGAATCGTCAGGGACGTGTTCAAGAACTTCTGTACAGATTACTGTCGAGGCAAATAAGTCGGGAAAAGGGATTGAGGCGGCATCTGCGATTAAGTCTGGAGACGCATTGGGATCAGTTGGACGATCAAAATCAAAAGTATGATCAAGCGCAATATAAGTAAAATTGGATTTATCCTTAACTGCCTGAAGCATTTCTGGTTTGTTTGATCTAGACCCACAGCCTATATCCACAATCGGCGAACCAATATCAAAAAGGAAGGCACATTCAGTAACAAATTCTCTTATATTTTTTCGAGGAATGGGGTTATTTTCTCTTAAAAACTTGGGGTCTATTTTTGAAAGAACATTTCTAATTTCATTAGCTGTCTTTCCTTGAGAAAGAAGTTCCTTAAGAATTTGAATCGTTTGTTTTTCTTTTTCCATCCCAAGAGGAATTATACCAAATAATATGGTATAATTTCTACCAAAGGGATAAGACTATGAATGTTTCGGTAAAAGCGCTCATTTTACAAAATGACAGAATTCTTCTGCTCAAACCAAAATGTCCAAAAAATAGCATCGGTGGATGGGATGGCCCAGGTGGTACCGTCAAAGAAAACGAATCTTTTTTAGAGGCTTTAAAAAGAGAAATTTGCGAGGAAACAGGTTTAAAATTAAAAACAGCGATTCCTCTTGCAACAATTGTCCCCCCAAATCACTCTCCTAGTTATTTAATTTTTTTGTGTACCACCAAAAAGGGGAAAATTACCCTTTCAGGGGAACATATTGAATACAAATGGGTAACACCTCAACAGTTGTATAAAATAACCAAATATGATTTATTAAAGGAATTGAAAAAAATTAAGAAAACTATAGATGGATTTCTTTTTTCATTCTCTTCTCCGAAGCTTTAATAAGGAAATCTGCCCATTTTTCTACCATCTCTAATCTTGACAACTTCCCAAGATCACCTACTAGTTGTTTTATATTATTTCTATCTAATATTGGAGTTAGCATACTAGCCTTTATTTCTCCCTCAATTAGAGGACCGAGAATTGTGTTTTGAATAATTGTTCTTAAAAGCCTTTTTTGATAGGAAATCCATTTTTCCTTAGGCACTTTTTTGAGAGCTTCTTCAAGGAGAGCTTTTTCGTCTTTTCTTATACCTATAAACCGACCATCAAAATCATTCACGAGCGCATAAGAGTCAATCCCTGAAATCAATTCAAAAAGATGCCTTCGCTGGCTGCTCACAACATGTACATTTAAGTGAATTATTGGATAGCCTTTCTTCCTTATATTTTTAGTAAGATACATACACTCCCTAGGAAGAGTTTTCCCCTGAATATCACAAGGTTGTTGGAATCCGCCAGCGGCTGCATATGCTTCTATTTCAAAAGCAGAATTTGGTCCTCTGATTCTGATCTGGCCTATGTTTTTTTGTTGCAAAAATCTAGCAAGTTGAGGTGCCCGATTAAAAAAATTTGGCAATCCAAGCCTATCTTCGATGATTTCATCGATAAACCTTGAGCCACCGTGTGTTCCCGAAATTGCCCCTGAAGGAATAGTTTTAAAAGTTTTTATTATTTCCTCAAGCCAATTAGAAGGAGGAATAACATCAGCGTCGGTGATGGCAATAAAATGGCGGCTAATCTTATCACTGTCACGTTCTCTCACTCTTCTAATTACTTCATCCATACCGGTTTTACGGGCATTTCCCGCTCCTGGTTTTGTCTCTTTTAGTAGATACAAAGGATAGTTTACATGAGGGCGGAAAGTTAAGACAGTAGAGATTGTATCATCCTTACTTCCATTATCAACTATAATCACTTCAAACTGACGATATTGTTGTTTATTTAAAGCAGCTAAAAGGTTACAGATTGTTTTCTCTTCGCAATACGTGGGGACAACAACGCTAATTTCTATATCCCTTGTTAATTTTTCGGAAATTCTCTCTCCCTCAGGTAAAATTGTAGCTTCATCACTCAAATATGAATCAATTATTAATCCCCTTTTTTCTTCTACTGGTGAAAATATTTCTTTAGTCATGGTATCTGATTAACCTGCTTCAGTTTATAATTTACCCACATTTTAAAACAATGTTGAAGGGATTCCTGAGACACCACCTGCTGAAAATTTCTTAAACTTGAATTATAAAGATCGACAATGTAAGTTTTAAGGGAAGCCAGAATATTAGTTTTTTTAATAGATTTTTCTATAAAATCTTTATCTGAACTACTTATTTTGCCGCTCCCGAAAATTGACAAAAATATTTTTCTCTCGTTTTCTTCCATAAGATTCCATAACGACTTTATGGGAACTGTTACTAGTCCATTTCGGATATCACTGAAGCCGAGCCTGGCCCACTGATATTCTGGTAGAAAATCCTTTATATCATTTAGTATCTGGCCAGCGAGATTGACTTCTCTTAGGGCCGAAATAGCTTTCTCTTTATCTCCTTTCGCTGAAATTGAATATAAAACCTCCACCGGAAAGGCGGTATGGAAATCCGCTCTTTTGATATAATTTGTGACAATTTCATCTATTGACGAGCTGAGGGTTAAAGATTTATGTTCCGCAAGAGACTCTACTCCCAGATTAACATACAATTGACAAAGTTGGGCTGTCCGTTCACCTAAATGTTCTTTTAAGGTTCCAATGACACTATAAAGTCCTGACTGAGCAGTTTCATAGGCCCTCTCTTTCCCATAAACAACCCATGCAGTATCTACCCCTGCTCTTTGGTTGTCTTGGTCCTCTATATCATCCAAGATTAATGCAAGAGTCCAAAGTAAATCTACAGAAGCAGCTAATAATCGTGAATTATGATCAGAGACGCCCAAAGACATTCCTAGAGAATAAATGAAAAGCGGTTTCTCTTTAGTAACATGAGTAGTAAGAGTGTGGATAATAGGTTCTTGATGAGATTGGGGTATTTTTTGAATAATTTCCGTTAAAGATGATAAAATTCCGCTTGAAAAGTACTCGTTATATAAATTATAAACCACAGGATTTCTCAGTCTTTCTTTAGTTTGAAAGTGAATTTTAGATGCTAAATCTATTGAGTTAAAACGTTCTTTGTCTGCCATACTATAAAGAAAAGTGGTATAATTATATAATATTACAGGATATAAAACAAGATTAATTATGTATTTACCAAAAGAAATAATTGGAAAAATTAATAATTATTATGAGTTATCCCGATCAGCCTATAGGAACTGGGGAGCCCATCCTATTAGGGAAGGAATTTATGCACTTCATAAGTGGTTTTTACCCCGAGGGGGTGTCAATTGATCATCGCCAATCAATTTTGGATGTGACGCAAAAAATTATTGAGCTTGCTCAAATTAGCTCTAACCAGTTAATTCTTGATGCTGGTTGTGGCACAGGAGATATCACTTTTGAAATTGCCCCCCAATTTCCCAAGAGTCAAGTAATAGGAATTAATATCGCCCCCCCCACCAATTACTCATAGCTGAAGCTTTTAAAAAGAAACAAAAAATTGAAAATGTAACTTTCCTTTTACAAGATTATACGAAAACAAAATTTCCGAATGGAATATTTGATCGGGTAATTTTCTGTGAAAGTTTTACTCACGCCGTGAACCAAAAAACTCTTCTTAAAGAGACGAGGCGTATCCTTAAGCCTAGGGGGAGGGCGGTGATTAGCGATGTTTTCTTGATCACGCATAAGCTTAACTCTAATCAGAGAGAATTGATTACTGCCCTTAAGCAGGGATTTATAGTCCCCAATGTCATTCACATTAAAAGATTTATTTCCTGGTTAAAGAACCTGGGATTTGAGAATATTGAGGTGGTGAATGTAACAAAAGACACATTGCCTTTAGCAGAGTATATGGCAAGACATGCATCGCTTCGCTTGGAACAAAACCAGGGAGCAGATGAAGTCATTACAAGAAGTAGAAAAGCTTGTATTGCTACCTATTCCCTATCGTAGAAATTTACTGGCATATGAGAAATTAAACTAGATGATTAAGCTCCATTTTTCTTTTTGGGTTTTTTAAGATTTTTGTAAACCGTGCCTAAAACCCCGTTAACAAAAGACGGAGTGTTCTCACTCCCAAAAACTTTCGCCAACTCAATCGCCTCATCAATAATCACTTTGGGTGGCTCTTTTTGTTTAATGACCAATTCCCAAATCGCCAGCCTTAAAATCGTTAAATCAATCCTGTTGATTTGGACAAGGGGCCATTCCGGCGCCGCCTTGGTGATAATCCCATCAATTTTCTTAAGAGCTTTGGCTACTTGTTTGCCTAAATCAGTTTTGGATTTGGCGGAATGAAAGGTTAAAACGAAAAGATCCTGGATGGTTTTTTTGCGTTTTAGGTGTCGAGGGTCAAGCGGCGTTTTCATTTTGTTTAACCTGGTTAATTTTCCTTTGAACCATTTTCAAAAAATGCCGAGTTGCGGCCGCTCGCCTTTTACCTTTTCTTTGGGTGGAATGTTTTCTTTTTGGTTGTGCTCCCATAAATTAATGACTAATGATTAATGATTAATGACTAATGGTTAATTAAGACGATTTTTTAAGCTATTAATCCAGCCGTTTAGCTGTTTTGCTATTTCCTCGTAAAGATTCTGTAATTCATTAAATGTTTTTAAATTAATATACCCTAAATCTTTAGCTAAGACAAGGTGATAGATTGTTTCCCCGCAAGAACCTCTTGCATTATACAAAAACTGAATTAATTCTTTCGTTGTGTTTCGATAAAATCCTTCCGCGATATTAGCTGGAATTGAACTGGCCGACCTTTTAATCTGAGCACTTAAACCATACGTTTCTTCTTTAGGAAATCTTCTAACACTGTTATATATTTTTAGTGTTGACCCGTGGGCAATTTGCCAGACAGGAACTTCTTGAAAATTTTTATATTTTGCCACTTTCATTACCCATTAATCATCGGCCATTGCCCATTATTTCAGTTTGGTTCGATGGTTTTTATTTTATCTTTTTTTAGCTTGGCTTGCAAGAGGGGGTATTGAGCAAGTTGGGGCAGAAATTCTTGTGCCGCCTTTTTGGTTTTTTCGATTAGGTCTAAATCAGTAAAGGTGGCAACCTTGAGATCAAAAAAACCATGTTGGGCGGTCCCGTAAATTTCCCCCGGCCCTCGGAGGGTTAAATCAAGCTCGGCCAACTTCATGCCGACATCAATTTTTTCCAAAGCTTTTAGTCTTTGGAAAGGTTTACCGCCTAAAATTTCGGTGAAGAGTAGACAATAAGATTTTTTATCACTACGGCCAACCCGGCCGCGGAGTTGATGAAGTTGAGATAAACCAAATCTGTCGGCCCCCTCAATCAACATGACGGTTGCCTGAGGGATATCAATGCCGACTTCAACCACAGGAGTGGAGACCAAAATATCCAGCTGGCCCCCTTTAAGTTTTGTCATAACTTCATTTTTATCTTGGCTTTTCATTTTCCCATGGAGCAATCCCAATCTTAAGTCGGGAAAGATTTTTTTCACCAAATTTTCAAATTCCACCTTGGCAGCTTTAACCGACTGTAAGGTTTCCGAGGCCTCAATGAAGGGACAAATAATAAAGGCTTGGCCGCCACCATCTTTAATCTGTTTTCTGACCCATTGGTAGGCCGATTCTCTTTTTTGAGGAGGCACCACCCAAGTTTTGATTTTCTGCCGACCGGGCGGCATCTCATCCAGAACGGATAAACTTAAATCACCGTATAAAGTTAAGGCGATGGTTCGAGGAATCGGCGTAGCGGTCATGGTTAAAATGTGAGGCGTCATTCCAGCCGGCAACGAAGCCTTTTTAATTAACTCACCACGTTGTTCCACCCCAAAACGATGTTGTTCGTCAATAATTGCCAGCCCCAATTTTTTGAATTGAGCTCTTTTGTGGATTAAAGCGTGGGTGCCAACTAAGATATCAAAATTTCCAGTTTCAATTTTCGAATTTCCAGTTAGAAGAAAAACCTTAAGACCCAGAGGTTCCAATAATTGTTTAAGAGTTTGGTAGTGCTGCTGGGCTAAAATTTCCGTGGGGGCCATTAGGGCTGATTGCACTCCATTGAGCCAGGCGACGTAAATCGCCAGCGCAGCCACAACCGTCTTGCCGCTGCCGACGTCGCCTTCTAAAAGTCGGTTCATTGGTTGTTCTTGACTCAGGTCATTTAAGATTTCTCGACAAACCCGCTTTTGGGCAATAGTTAAGGTAAACGGAAGGTTTTGTAAGAATTGCATAATTTTTTCCTGGTCAACAAAAAATTTAAAAGCCAATTTTTCTTTTTGCCAGAACCCTTTTCTTTGTAAAACTTCAAGCTGGAGTAAGAAAAGTTCCTCAAAAGCAAATCTTTTTTTGGCGGTCTTTATTTCTCCCAAATCTTGAGGGAAATGAATGGCTTTTAGAGCTTGGTTAAATTCTAGAAGTTCATATTTTTTTCTAATGTCTTCCGGTAAGAAATCCGCCACGGGTTCTTTGATTTGTTTCATCAGCCAAACAAGGCGTGAACGAAGCCATTTGGAGGTAACCCTGGCTGTTTCATGATAAATTGGCACCAAGCGGCCGGTATGGACACTGGTGTTGGCGTTTTCATAATCTGGGGAAAGCATCACTCGTGAACGGCCAAACCAATCAATCTTACCGGAAAAACGATAGCTCTCCCCTATCTTGAGGGTTTTGATTAAAAAAGGCTGGTTAAACCAGATAATTTCTATTTGTCCGGTGCCGTCCGTTACTTGGGCCTTTTGAATTTTTTTGCCATGACGGGTATATTCGTTTTTAACCAAACTAATTGTCCCTTTTATTGTCACCGTTTCTCCTGGCTGAACTTTATTGATGGGTGAGATTAAAGAATAATCCAAATAGCGGAAAGGAAAATGATAAAGTAAATCTTCGGTGGTTTGAATGCCTAACTTTTCCAGTCTTTTGGCATAATTCGGTCCGACCATAAAAAGGCCACCAATTGGATTTTGGAGATTCATGCTACTTAAAAAGCGAATAAACAAAAGGCAACATGGAGGTTAAAATCAAAGCCAAAGAAGCAATGATGACTAAAAAGACCCAAAGTTTTTGTTGTTTTTTGGAAAGCATCATATAATTTTTACTTAATTTTTATTTTCAAAAATTTTCTTTTACCAACCTTAATAATAGAATTATCTTTTATTACAATCGGCGAAGTGTAATCATTTATTCGCGAGCCGTCAATATCTACCCCACCTTGATTGATTAATCTTTTTGCCTCACTGGCTGTTGCTACCGTAGCAGAACCAACTAATGCTCTAATAGGATTAAAGTTTTCTGCCTCTTCAGCACTTATTTCATACGATGGTGTTGGACTATTCTCTCCTGGGAGTTCCCTTCTCTGAAAAACTTTCTCAAAATTTTCCTGGGCTTCTTTGGCCTCTTTTTCTGAATGATACATTTTAACAATTTCAAAAGCCAATTTTTTCTTTAAGTCCATCGGGCTTAATTTTTTCTCCAATGAATTAATTGATTGGAGTGAAACGCGGGTACAAAGCTCGAAATATTTAGTTATCATCTCGTCTTTCATTGACATAACTTTTCCAAATATTTCGTTCTGATTATTAGTGATATTGATGATATTACCCCAGGAGGTGCTCATCTTTCTCCCATCAGTACCTAAAAGCATTTCTAAAATCATAACATCTTGTGGCTCTTGGTCATAATCTCTTTGAACATCTCTCCCTGTTAGCATATTGAATTTTTGATCGGTTCCTCCAATCTCCAAATCAGCCTTGACTTCTACCGAGTCATAACCTTGTAACAAAGGATATAAAAATTCATGAAGCCCCAAATCTTTACCTTCAGCCATTCTTTTTTGAAATAAATCGCGTTCAATAATCTGAGCGTAAGTGAATTTTGATGTTAATCTAACGAGATCGTAAGCTTCTAGTTTATTAAACCACTCAGAATTCTCTCTTATTTCTGTTTTTTTTAAATCAAGAATTTTCCCAATCTGTTGACGGTAGGTTTTAACGTTTTCCCTAACTTGTTTTTCCGAAAGTATCGGACGTACACTGTCTTTATCAGAGGCATCACCAATTTTGGCTGTAAAAGTACCTAAAATTAAAACAATCTGGTGTCCCATTTCTTGGAAGGCCTTTAGTTTTAGAAGTTGACTTGCCCGGCCGATATGAATTTTAGGACCAGTCGGGTCAATACCGTGTTTTATTCTTAACTTTTGACCACTCCTGAGCTTCTTCTCAAGATGTTGGCGATCGATGATTTCCACGACTTCCCGTGTTAAAACCTCTTCGATTTTGTCCATAATTCAATTGTAAAATTTCCTATGTTATAATGCAAGAATGAGCTCCTGGCGACAGATTTGGGAAAGAAAAAATTATCGTCCAAGATATCGTCCTCGTCGGAAAATCAAAGCTAAATTAGCCGCTAAATTGGCCCTCTTGGCTTTTTTTGGTTTGCTTGTCTTTTTGCTACTTTCCGCCGTTTCTTTTGCTTTTTATGCTAAAGATTTGCCTCGTCCTGACAAAATTGTTCGTCGTGAAGGCTTTTCGACCAAGATTTATGACCGCAACGGCGAACTTTTGTATGATATTTTTGCCAACCAGAGGAGAACTCCGGTTGACCTTATCGAAGTCCCCCAACATTTACGTAATGCGACGATCGCCATCGAAGATAAAAATTTTTACAAACATGGCGGTTTTGACCCCACCGGTATTTTCCGAGCCATCTACAATATTGCTATTCATCATCGTCTTCAAGGTGGTTCCACTCTCACCCAGCAATTGGTGAAAAATGTTTTACTAACTTCGCAGCGAACGATAACACGAAAATTAAAAGAATTTATTTTAGCGGTGCAAATTGAAAATCGTTATTCCAAAGACCAGATTTTACAAATGTATCTTAACGAAGCTCCCTATGGGGGGACGGCCTGGGGAGTGGAAGCGGCGGCTGAAACGTATTTTGGAAAAAAGGTTAGTGAGTTAAATTTAGTTGAATCAGCCATCTTAGCCGGCCTGCCGCAACGCCCAAGCGTTTATTCACCTTTCAGTGATGATAAGAAAGCTTACATCGGCCGGACAGCTCAGGTTTTACGTCGGATGCGTGAGGACGGTTATATTACTCATTCTCAAGAGGAAGAAGCGGTCAAACAATTGGAGAAAGTTGAATTTGCCGCCGAGGGGGTAAGTTTTAAAGCCCCCCATTTTGTCATGTATGTTAAAAAACAATTAGAAGACCGCTATGGTCAGCAGTTGGTTGAGCAAGGCGGTTTGCGGGTAACGACAACTTTGGATTTAAAAATCCAAGAAGAGGCCCAAAAAGCAGTGACGGAGGAGATTAAAAAAGTTGAGGGGCTACATATTACTAATGGTGCCGCAGTGGTTTTGGATTCCCAAAAGGGCGAAATTTTGGCCATGGTTGGCTCTAAAGATTACAACGACCCCAATTATGATGGTAAAGTTAATGTGACTTTATCTTTACGCCAACCCGGTTCGGCCATTAAACCGGTCACTTACGTGACCGCTCTTAAAAAAGGTTATACCGCTTCGACTTTATTAATGGATACACCGACAACTTTTCCTGGCGGTGTCGGTTTGCCGGATTATAAACCGGTTAATTACGACGGTAAATTTCATGGACCTTTACAGGTTCGTTACGCTTTGGGCAATTCCATCAATATGCCGGCGGTGAAAATGTTGGCTATGGTTGGCTTAAAGGAGATGTTAGAAACAGCTTATAGCTTGGGTCTTTCTACTCTTGAGCCAACCATCGATAATTTGAAACGCTTAGGCTTATCGGTAACTTTAGGCGGTGGCGAAGTAAGGCTTTTAGAATTGGCCCAAGCTTATTCTGCTTTTGCCAACGGCGGTTTGCGGGTTGAGCCGGCCGCGATTTTGAAGGTGACCGATAAAGACGGTAGGATTTTAGAAGAAAAAAAAGACGTGCCTGGTAAAAGAGTGATTACGTCCGAGCAGGCTTTTGTCATTTCCCATATTCTCTCTGATAATTCGGCCCGTTTGATTACTTTTGGTGAACGGAGCGCTTTGGTTGTCCCCGGTCGAACGATAGCGGTCAAAACCGGAACAACCAATGACAAGCGTGATAACTGGACGATTGGTTGGACACCACAAGTAGTGGCCGGTGTTTGGGTGGGTAATAATGATAATAGTTCCATGAAAGAAGTTTCTTCCGGTGTTTCTGGGGCGGCGCCGATTTGGCGTCGAGTCATCAACGCGGCTTTAACCGATAAGGCCAATGTTGGTTTTACGGTGCCGGAAGGGGTAGTCACGGCCGAAGTCGATCAAATTTCCGGCTTTCGGGCTCATGATGGGTATCCTTCACGGATTGAGTATTTTATCAAAGGTACTGAGCCAACCGGAGGGGATCCGGTTCATACGAAACTGAAACTTTGCCGTGGTCAAGAAAAATTGGCGACCGCGGCTCAGGTGGCTCGGGGTGAATATGAAGAAAAAGAATATTTTGTTTTCAAAGAAGACGATCCTATTTCTCAAGATATCAATCGTTGGCAGCAGGGCATCGATGAATGGTTGGCGACCCAATCCGATTCCCGTTATCATCCGCCTTCTGACTATTGTGGCTCTATCAACGAGATTGAAGTCACCATTAATGACCCGGCCAATCAGGTACAGATTGACAACAATGAGGTGAAAGTCGCCGGCAAGATTGTTTCTCTCAACGACATTACCAAGATTGAAATTTTAATTAACAATGAGGTTAAAGAGACCATCGAAAACAGCAAAAAATTTGAAAAGATTTTTAATTTAGATAAAGGGACTTATAAAATAAAAATCAGAGCTTTTGATAATCAAGGTAATCAAGGCGAAAGAGAAGCCGAAATCGGTGTGAATGTCCCCTGGGATTGGCAACCTTCCCCTTCAGTTTCCCCTACTCCTACCCCATCTTAAAATTGACCTCGGTGGTATAATATATTAACAAACTATGAGTAAAGAGCGTTATCTTAGTAAGATAATCAGAAAACCTCCTCTCCCCGATGGTATACGTAAAAAAATCCGCGAGTTAAAGGCAGAGAGTGAATATGATAAGGCGGATGACATTAGAAAAGTAACCATTGCCAGAAAAGAGCTTATAATTAATACACCAGACCAAATAAAAGGGAGAATACATGACTATCTTAATAGTGTAGAGAAAAGTCTTCCTAAAGATTTAAAGGAAGAATTGAGAGAGATCTCTCCTGAGGAGGCGAAAGTAAGAATAAGCCAGATAGAAAAGATTTCCCCAGAGGAAAGAAACAACGACGGGTTTAACCTTAAAAAGTTCATTACAAGTTATTTGAAAAATGTCTATAGTCTTCCTCCTGGAAGTTATGAGAGAGAAGTTGAAGGTCATAATTTTTTAATTTATGTGTATCTTCTTAATCGTGTTTATCATCAAGACATGGTAGACCTTTTTACTATTAATGGTGTAGGAAAGACAAATTGGGAAAAATGTCGGGAAGCAAGTCTTTCAAGGCCTTAATTTTGTTTAGTTTTCAATTTTGCCCCAAGTTTATTTTTTAGTTTTTCAATGATTTTTTCTCTTATTTTTTCTACTTCTTTATCAGTTAAAGTTTTGTTTGGGTCTTGGTAAGTAATTCTGAAAGTTCTTGTTTGTTCGTAGGTGTCTATCAGCTCAACGCTTTGGATGATTAAATTAACAGATTTGATTGTTTGGATGATATCTCCAACATAAGTTTTTGGGGAGACAATAAAAGATAAATCCTCAATAATGGGCGGATATTTGGCAATCGGTGTGTATTTTTTCTCTTCAGTAGCGCACTTTATTAATTCTTTAAAATCTAAATCAAAGATAAAGATTCTTTGTTTAATACCCAATTTTAATAAAAGAATTTTTTTAATTTCCCCGAAAATACCCAATGAATTTTTTCCTAAAGTTACCTCAGCCCGACGGTGAGAATGAAAAATCTTGCCGTAAAATGTCTTTTGTAGTTCGTAAGCATTAATTTTATAATCCATGATACCTATCTCTTCTAACAACGCTTCGACTAATCCTTTAAGATGGCCAAAATTTTTATCAATCATTAAACCGGTCAGCATTAGATTTTCTTCCGGTAGTTCTTGCCCACCTTGAGGAAGATAAATATTGGCCGTTTCAAAAATTTTTGTCTTGACCGTGTTGTTTTTATTAGTAACTTCTAGTAAAGATGGGATAAGTGTCGGTCGCATATAAACCCACTCGTCGGATAAAGGATTGGCAATTTTTAAACAATCTTCATGGTTAATTTCCCAATTTTTTAAAAGTGATTCGCTGACCATGGAATAATTGATGGTTTCCGTAAAACCCCAAAATTTAAGAGCTTCTTTGGCTTTCTCTTCCCAATTAAAAATATTGTTTTTTGGTTGTTGAAGGACAATGGTTGGTGGCAAATTGCTGGGTAAATTATGGTAACCATAAATTCTGGCGATTTCTTCAATTAAATCTTCGGGAATGGAGATATCGTCAGCACGCCAATGAGGAACACGACAATGGAGAATTGATAATTGAGAATGGATAATGGAAAAGCCTAAAGATTCAAGAATATTGACAATGTCCTTTTTAGGAATCTCGATACCCATAATTTTATTAACTAAATTAATATCTAATTTGATGGTTTTTGTTTTAGGCGGGTTGGGGTAAAGATCAATTAAATTACTCGCAATTTTTGCTTCACAGTTTTCTTCAAACATAACTATTGCCTTTTCCATGGCAATTATCACCCCTTCAGGGTCGACTCCTTTTTCAAAACGTGAGACAGCATCGGTTCTGAAAGCTAATTTTTGACAGGCTTGGCGAATTTTCGCTGGATCATAAGTTTGGACAAAAAGCAAAACTTTTTTTGTTTTTTTATCGACTTGGGAGTTTTCCCCACCCATAATGCCGCAAAGGTCGATGATTCTCCCTTTCCCATCTTCAATAATAATTGTTCCGTCTGGCAAGGGACGAATTTGTCCATCCAGGGTGGTAATTTTTTCACCGCCGGCTGACTCCCGCAAAATCATCTTATGGCCTTTGATTTTATCGTAATCAAAAGTATGCATTGGTTGGCCCAATTCCAGCATTAAGTAGTTGGAAATATCCACGACGTTATTAATGGCCCGGATCCCTGATTTTTCTAGACGTTCTTGAACAACTTTTGGCGAAGGTTTAATGACAATCTGGTCAAAAATAATGGCGGTAAAACGTGGACACAAAGAGGGATTATTGATTTTAACCTCTAAAGGAAGACTATTTTTAATAGTGGGTGATTCGTTAATAATATTTAAAGGTAATAATTTGGCCGGAATACCAAAACGTGGCAAAATAACAGCTAACTCTCTGGCAATACCATAGACGGATAAACAATCCGGACGATTGGTGGTAATTTCAATGTCATAAAGCCAATCATGGTCAACTTTCGTTATTTTTTCGACCGATTGGCTACATAACGAAAGATATTCACCAATTTGTTTTGCTGTCGCCTTGGTTTTTAGATGCTCTTTAAGCCAAGAATCAGGAATTAAAATATTCATCGTTTATTTTAAGTCTTCGAAAAACAAGGTTCTGTCGCCTGAGGCGACAGGTTCTTAAAATTGTTGTAAAAATCTTAAATCGCCACCAAAGAGCAAACGAATGTCATCAATTTTATATTTCATCATTAAAACTCTTTCTACTCCCCAGCCAAAAGCAAAGCCGGTGTATTTTGTCGGATCAATCCCACCGTTTTTCAAGACTATTGGGTGAACCATCCCCGCGCCACCTAATTCCATCCAGCCTCCCTTGCAGACTTTACAACCCTTTCCCCCACAGACGATACACGTCACATCAACTTCAAAAGATGGTTCGGTAAATTGAAAATGAAAAGGCCGAATCCGCGATTCTTTTTTCGGCCCAAAATATTGTTTGACAAAATAATCCAACGTTCCTTTTAAGTGAGTGATATTGATGTCTTCTTGAATCACTAAGCCATCAAATTGATAAAACATGGGGGTGTGGGAGGCGTCAATTTGCCGGCGATAACATTTGGCGATATTTAACATCCGAATCGGAGGTTTTTTTAATCTTGACATTTCTCTTAATTGTCCTGAGGAAGTATGGGGCGTTAAAACGGCCGCTCCATATTTCGGATGAAGCAAATCTTGAATAAAAAAGGTTTCCCATTCGTCTCGGGCCGGATGATTTTCTGGCATATTAAGACCTTCAAAAGCATACCAATCCCATTCCACCTCCGGGTAGGCTACGCGATTAAAGCCTATTTTTTCGAAAATAGCCGCGATTTCCTTAATGGCGTAAGTTATTAGATGAAGATGGCCTTGGGGTGATCTAAGGCCGGGAAGAGTAATATCAAACCACTCACTATCGATGACTGATGATTGATGACTAATGATTGATGATTGATTTTTTATGGCATCTTCGATGGCTTTTTTGGTGTCATTCAAAAGAATACCCATCTGCTTTCTTTTTTCGTCTTTAACCGAAGGTATTTGTTTTATGAATTGGGTGATTTCGCCATTTCGACCAAGATACTCAATTCGTATCTGTTCTAACTCTCTCTCAGATTTTGAATCCAAAATGCTGGAGATAGCTTGGTTTTTCAGATTTTGAAGACGGACGATATCCATAATTTAATTTACTGCGCCTAAAGGCTTGTACAATGTGTCCATTATAACAAAAAAAACTCCCCTTTGGGGAGTCCTTAAAAATGCCCTAAAAATGCAAAATCCAACCTCCCTTTTAGGCAGCTTAGGTAAAAAAGAAAGATACCTCTATGGCTGCACGAGTAATGGTTGGAACTTGCATTGAAAGAAATTATAACGGAAGAATCTTTCTTTTGTCAAGACCCTTTTTTGACTTTTTCGACAATGGCCTGAAAGGTAGCGGAGTCGGCCAAGGCCAAATCAGCTAAAATTTTGCGATCTAAACTGATATTGGCTTTTTTTAAAGCGTCAATAAATTTAGAATAAGAAATTTCATAAGGAGTCAAGGCGGCATTAATTCTTTGGATCCATAGCTTTCTCATATCTCTTTTCCGTCTTTTTCGTCCCATAAAAGCATATTGACCCGCATGAAGGTCGGCTTCATTAGAAACTTTGTAAAGTCTGCCTTTGGTCATGCGAAAACCCTTGGTTCTTTTTAAAACCTTTAGGTGTTTTCTGTGTCTAACAGTTCCTGTTTTAACTCTCATTTGAACTTTAGTGAAAACAAGCTATGCTTATTATGAAATAATCCTTCTTTTTACCTACCGGCTAGTTTTTTAATTTTTTTCTTCCAAGCTCCCTTCATCTGCTTGGGGACTTTTTGAGCTCTGACTTGGCCTTTTCGTTTTTTGCGTCTTAGGTGCTTGACGTGCGAACCACGAAATAAGACCTTACCTTTTTTGGTAATTTTAAATCGACGAATAACTGATTTTCTAACTTTCTGCTTTCTTTTTTTCATCTTTACTCCCTTCAGGATGAACCTTCAGGGTGAATCCCTTAAGAGGAATAATAACTGTTTCTAATTGATTTCCGAAAAATTTTGGTTCCACTTCCAGCCTAGCAAAATGACTAACTTTTTCTAGAACTTTTTGGATTAGCTGTTGACCTAAATCTTTTTTGGTCACCTGCCGGCCCTTAAGCCTTAAGCTGATTTTGACCTTGTGTCCTTCTTTGATAAATTCTTCCGCATGTTTCAGTCGAAAATTGAGGTCGTTTTCCGCCATAAACAAAGTTAGGCGAATCTCCTTTAACTCCGATTTTTTAATTTTCTTTTTCTCTTCCTGTTCTTTTTTCGCTTCCAGGTATTTGAATTTTTTAAAATCAATCAGGCGACAAACCGGAGGGACCGCTTTCGGTGCTACTTCCACCAAATCTATTTTTAATTCTTCAGCTTTTTTAAGTGCTTCTTGAAGGCTCATCACCCCAATCTGCTTCCCCGTTTCGTCACAAACCCTAACCTTTTCAGCTTTGATGTATTGATTGATTCGATAAAATTTATTAAATTTCTTACTCAATTTCGTTTTTTAGTTTATCAAACCTGCCTTTTTTTATCAATATCTTCTTTAATGAGTTTAACGAACTTCTCTACCACCATCAGCCCTAAAACTTTTTCACCCCTAACTCGGACATTGACAGCGCTATCTTTAATTTCCCTATCGCCAACGACTAAAATATAGGGGATTTTTTGTAATTCGGCGTCGCGGATTTTTGCCGAGGTTGTTTCACCACGATTGTCCAATTCAGCCCTAATGTTTTGGAGTTGCAATTTGTCTAATAATTTTTTGCCATAATCATTTTGTCTTTCTGTAATAGGAATGATGATGGCCTGAATAGGGGAAAGCCAAACTGGAAAGGCTCCGGCAAAATGTTCAGTCAAAAAAGCTAAAAATCTAACATGCGAGCCAAGCGGGGCTCGGTGGATACAGACGGGAGTTTTTTCTTGGCCATCTTTATCAGTGTATTTTAAACCAAAAGCTTTGGGTATGAAAAAATCGAGCTGATTAGTTGAAGCAGAAAAAACTTTACCGGTAACCGTTTTAATATTAAAGTCAATTTTGGGGCCGTAAAAAGCAGCTTCTCCTTCTTCAACTTCGTAGGGAATCTTTGATTTTTTAATATAATCCAAAGTTATCTTTTCCGCCTTTCCCCACATTTTTTTATCACCAAGATATTTATTTTCGTCATTCTTGCCTCTAATAGCAAAAGAAAGATAATAATCTTCCTTTGTTAAGCCCAAGCTATCATAATAATATTGATGTAGAGCCATGACTTTTTGGAATTCTTCTTCAGCTTGTTCCTCGGAACAAAAAATATGAGCATCATTTTGATGAATTGGGCCACGGACTCTCATTAAACCAAATAGTTCACCAGTTTTTTCGTAACGATAAACAGTTCCGTATTCAGCAATTCTTAAAGGTAAGTCCCGATAACTTCGCGGTTGCGATTTAAAGACTAAACAGTGCATCGAACAATTCATGGGCTTTAAATAATAGTTGCCCTTTTCCCCTTCACCCTTTTCTTCCATTCTCATGGGTGGGTACATACTTTCTGCATAGTAAGGAATATGACAAGTTTTTTTAAATAACTCTTCTTTAGCAATATGGGGGGTTAGGACATGCTGATAATCCCATTTTTTTTCTGTTTCCTTTGCCCATTTTTCTAATTCTTCAGCTATAATTGTCCCATTAGGAAGTAAAGTAACTAAACCAGGTCCAACATCATCAGAGAGAAAGTAAAGTTTTAAAAATTCATTAAGTTTCCGGTGGTCTCTTTTTTTTGCTTCTTCAACTTGCCAAAGATACTTTTCCAGTTCTTTTTCCGTTGGGAAACAAGTCCCGTAAATTCTGGTTAACATTTTATTTTTCTCTCTCCCCCGCCAGTAGGCTCCGGCGATGGAGAGAAGCTTAAAAGGATCGATTTTTGAAGTGTCTTCAACATGAGGTCCTGCACAAAGGTCAATGAATCCACCGGTTTGATACAAAGAAACTTTTTTTTGGCCTTCTTTAGCCAGGTCTTCAATTAGTTCTAATTTATAGGGTTGGCTTTTAAAGATTTTTTTGGCTTCTTCAATAGAAACTTCCTCTTTGGTGAAGGGTAATTTTTCTTTAATGATTTTTCCCATGCCTTGAGTTATTTTTTCCAAGTCTTTTTCTTCAATTGGCTTTGCAAAGTCAAAATCATAATAAAAACCATCTTCAATCGCTGGACCAATACCAAATTTAACTTTGGGGAAAATTTTTAAAACAGCTGCCGCCATGACGTGGCTGCAGCTATGCCGCACTGTTTCTAAATTTTGCTTTTTCATGGGTGGGCGGTACAGGACTCGAACCTGTGGCCTCCGCGATGTCAACGCGACGCTCTAGCCAACTGAGCTAACCGCCCTTCACCTTGTTCAGGGTAAACCCTTCAGTCTATTGAGGGTAAACCCTTCAGTCTATTCAGGGTGAACTTTCTGTTTAATTTTACTAAAGTTGGAAATTTTAAGCAAGGTTAACCGACAGAAGTCGCGACGTATCTTTCGCTGGATTGAGAAAATTGAGTTCCTAATGTTTTGGCTTTAGGCCAGTAACCTCGTTTTTTAGCTGCCCTTTGGTTAAAAGCTTCTAACCAAGTGGAGGCGTCTTCGACACGTTTTTTAAGTAAGATAATGGCCTGTTTAATTTTTTCCAAAAAGTTAACATGATAAACACCGGGTTTAACTGGAATTTGGTCGATAGCCTTGTCAATTTCCTTGTCTAAATTTTTCACCGAGCCAACCAAAGCTTTGAGTTCTTCTTGGATGGCTTTAATTTGAACTTGAGTTTCTTGGTTTTTTTGGTTAAAAACAACCTGTTCTTGGTAGTGAACCTGTTGAAGTCTTTCAAATTTTTTCTGGAGTAATTTTTCTTCTTCTGGGATGTTTTTTGACCGACTATCCCCCTCTCGGATAATTTCCAAAAGACTATTGTTGGTAGCTCCCCCTTTTGTTTTGGGACCAGTTGGTGATGCCATTTACTTAAGGCAGTTGCCCTAATATACTATAACTTGGCTAAATTGTCAATGACCCGACGTTTGCGCAGAAGTTGAATAATATAAGCTTTTTGTTCCGGTGTTTGAAAAGTTTTTTTGGCTTCCTCTTCAGGGATAGCCTCAATCATTTTTTGGACTTCCTCATCGGTCACTTGGATTTTTTCCTCATCGGCAATTGAGGATAAAATAAGTTCTAATTTGATGGTTTGTTCCGCTTGTTGTTGGTATTCGTTTTTAATTTGTTCGCTGGTTTTGCCGGTGGAAGCTAAATATTGTTCCACGGTTAAACCTAATCTGGCAGTTTGATCAATTAAACGAGAAAGCATTCGGTTGACTTCATCTTGGATGAGAATTTCCGGAATGTTGATTTTAACATTTTCCAATAAAACCTTAAAGATTTTGTCGATTCTTTGGCTTTCATTTTCTGGTTCAGCCTTTTTGTCTTTACCAGGAACCCAGATTTTTTCCGTAGCCAGAGCTTTTTTGACGTTATCCTTATAATTGCCTAAATCCACCTTGGGTAATTCGCAAGTTGTGGCTTTAATTTGCCAATCTTTGTTTTCGGCCAGAGAATTGACGGTAATTTGCGGATTAACCACCGGTTTTAAGTTGTGTTCTTTAACAGCTTCAAGATAAATTTGAGGCAGAATTTCTTTTAAGGTTTCTTCATAAAGATGTTGCTTGCCTAATTTTTCTTCCACCATTTTAACTGGGGCTTTGCCTTTCCGGAAACCCTTGATGGTGGCTTGAGTGGCCAACTCCTCTAAAACTTTTTGGTAAGACTCGCTGACTTTGGCCCAGGGAATAGTAATCGTTAACTCCAGGGTGCCATCATCGAGTTTATTTAAAGCGGAAATCATCGGTGTCCTCCAAAGCTTCTTATTTTGCCATCCAATGCGGGGTTGCGTCGAAAAACTTTCCGCCGGAAACGATCCGGCGTACGATAGCCTAATTTTTTTGGTTCTGGTTTGATATTTTGATTTGTTTTTTGTTCCATATTTAAAATGGGTCCTGCCGCTCGTCAGCCCCATTGCCTTTCCACCAGTTAACAAACTGGGGCCCCTTCAATGGGGCTCCCCGACTCGCGTCACCCATCATTATAACATAGTAGCGAGTCGACGAAAAGTATGAAGTTTTTAGGCTTTTTTGAAGATTTTTTGCCAAAGCTTACCTTCTTTTTGAAAGAAGAAAAGATAAATAATTTCCAAAATACCTACTAGATTAACAAATAATAAAATGACATACCAGATTTTTTGGTTGTTTTTGGCCGCTCGCCAAAGGGCGTAACCTTTCCAAACCAAGGCCCATAAAACAAGTAAGATACTTCGGGGATCATTGAAAAATTGATTGAATTGTTCCATTTCGTTAGAAACAAGGTTCTGTCGCTACAGGCGACAGGTTCTTATGTTAAGGTGTTGAGATTTCTCCCTCGATATCGACCAGTTCTTTATCTATGTTAGAAAGATTTGTCGCTTTAATATCGTTCTCGATGGCATCAACCTCATCTGAATCGTTTTGTGCCTCTAGATTAGTGGTTGCCTCATCAGTGATAATGATAGGTGTAGGCTGTGGGATTACTTCCTGCTGAACAATAGGAGGAGTTGTTTTTTCTTTACTTAACTTAAGAGAATTTTGGTTGGTAATCCAAAGGGTGCTTACAGCCCCAATCAAAACAATAGCGATGATGACAAAAAGATACCAGAATTTTTCAAAAAAGTTGCTTTTATTTTCCATTTCGTTAGAAACAAGGTTCTGCTGAAAGCAGGTTCTTATTTTTTACTCCGTTTCGGCTGAGGGGGTTGCTGTATTGCCAACCCTTAAGCCCTTAATATCACCAATAACTTTAACTAAAATGCCGTGAATGTCAGTGAGATATTGTTTAATTTCTTTAATTATGTCTCTCACTTCAGTAAAAGCTTCTTTGGGCGTATTGCTTTCTAAAAGACCATCAATTTTAATTTTTGCCTCATTGAGTTTATTGGTGGTAAGTAAAAGTTTGTCTTTGGCTTTTTGGACATCTTTTTTAATTGCTTTGGTGTCGATATTTTTATTGTTGAGTTCAATTTTGGCGATTCTTGACTCAATTCTGGTGATTAATCTATTCAAGCGGTTAACAGCAGCTTCCAGTCTTTTTGTCATCTTTAAGAAATGATTCCTGATAATTTCTTTTTTTCTGACGTTTAATCTGGCTTCAATAGTGGCGACTTGTTCCTGAATTCTTTCTTTGGTTTGTTGCTGGATTTCTTGACCGATGATTTGCCTGTTACCCGCTCCAGTACTCTGGGTGACAGCCATTGCAGGAGAAACAGTCAGAAAGAAGAGCGATAAAGTTAAAATAAATTTACCAAAATATTTCATTCTTTTAATGGTAAACAATTTTCTTACCTTTTGTCAAGATTTAACTAAAATATTTTTTGCCTTTTAATTTTTCCGGCAAAAATGATTTGTTTTTGTCTGGATAAGTCTCGTAATTTTTCCCATAACCTAAGTCTTTCATTAATTTTGTGGGTGCATTGCGGATTTCGAGGGGGATTGGCAGATTGCCATGTTTTTTAACATCTTCTTGAGCCGTTCGTAAACCATTGTAAGCACTTCGGTTTTTAGGAGCTTTGGCCAGATAAACCACGCCATGAGCCAAATTAATGGCACATTCCGGATAACCAATAGTTTCGCAGGCTCTAAAGACTTCATTAGCGACCACCAAAGCCGTTGGTTGAGCCATACCGATGTCTTCCGAGGCAAAAATGACCATTCGACGGGCAATAAATAAGGGATCCTCCCCTGCTTCGACCATTCTAGCCAAGTAATACAAAGCTGCATCCGCATCAGAAGCTCTCATACTTTTGATAAAAGCACTAATAGTGTTGTAATGCTCTTCGCCTTTTTTGTCATAAAGTAAAGACTCTTTCTGGGCGGCTTGCTTTAAATCTTCCAGAATAATTTTTATCTGTTTTTGACTTTTAGTTTTTTGTTTTTGGATAATTGAAGATAATTCTAAAATATTTAAAGCAGTGCGGGCATCGCCATTACTAATCTGGATTAAAAAGTCTAAGGATTCGTCCGAAATGTCAATATTGAGGTATTTTATTCCTCGTTCAATTATTTTCCTCAATTGTTTAAAATTTAATTGATTTAAAACGAAAACATGACAACGGGAAAGTAGGGGCCCAATAACTTCAAAAGAGGGATTTTCCGTCGTGGCGCCGATCAAAATAATGGTGCCGTTTTCCACATGAGGTAAAAAAGCATCTTGTTGGGCTTTGTTAAAACGATGGATTTCATCTAAAAAGAAAATAGTTCGCTGTCCATAGGCTTGCAGGCGTTCTTTAGCTTCTTTGACGACTTTTCTGACGTCTTCAAGGGTGGTGGTAACAGCGGAAGTATGAATGAAATTGCTCTTGGTGAGGTTGGCGATGATTCTGGCTAAAGTGGTTTTCCCGGAACCGGGCGGACCCCACAAAATCATGGAGACAAGTTGGTCTTTTTTCATTAATTTGCGGATGATACCGTCTTTGCCGACTAAATGTTCTTGGCCGACAAATTCGGATAGTTTTTGCGGACGAAGTTTATCAGCTAAAGGAAGGTGAGAATCCATAAACTAATTATAAACCCGAAGAAAAGCCAAAATCAAGAATTAAATTTCAAATTGAATCTTCATTTCTAAAACCGGCGGATTGAGGCCTGATTCTTTAAGGTCGGCTGAAGTCAATTGTTGGTCAAGGGTTTTGATTTCTTCTTCCATTTTCAAGATAGCCGCGTCGGTGGCATAAGGTGAAGGAGGAATAATCTCTTCCTTAAATTCCGGTGTCGGCGTCGGCGTTGGTTTGGTTTCAATTTCCGTTGCTGGTTGGCCTTGCTGAAAGCTCAAAAAGATGGCGGCGGCCAAAAGAAGAACTAAAAGACCGCCAAAGATGCCGGCAAAGATGAAAATCGGTTTTTTTCCTTTTTTCACTGTCGTTTTTTCTTCCTTCCCTACGGGCATGTTTTCAAAATCTTGGTCGATAATTTCAGTTGGCACTTTTAACCTCCCGAATAACTTCTTTAAGATAAGAATTAACTTCCTTTAAATACTGGTGTGATTCTTCTAGGGCAAATTGGGCTTTGTTATAACTCTGATTTTTATTCACATCCGAACTTTTGATTTTCGCCAAAATTTGTTGAGCGGTAAATTGCTTTTCTTGACTTCTCGTCAGGCGGTTTTCTGCCTCCAGTAGCCAGCGTTCAGCGAGCGCCGTATCCTTATCCCCTCTTTGTCTAATTTCTCCAATTTTTTCTTTGGATTGTTGAATTTTGTTATTTAATTGGTCGCGGAAATTAATTTCTTTCCCCGACAAAATGGTGCCTAAAGTCTGATAGATTAAAATTTCCGTAGTCTGGTATTTATCGGCAACTTTTTTGGCCGAACCAACTAAATCCTCTAAAGTCGCCGCACTGGATAAACTTTCTTGATGTTTACCGTACCAAGCCATTTCATTGTCTAATTTCAGGTATAAAATATTTTGCTCGTCGTTGGAAATACCAGTGGTTTCCGCCAATTTCATTCTTAAGGCGGTTAAATAAGTGCGGATGACTTCGTCTTCGTCTTTCAACATTTTTGAAGTTTTTTCCAGGGCCAGGTTTTTACTGGTTAAGGTTTTATAAGTTAAATAGGACTCCCGGGTTGCCACATATTCACCGTAGGACTGGCGATATTGGTTATAATTAAAAAGATAGTCGTTGTAGGCGCGGTTGAAGTTGAATTCCTGGGCATGGACTAGAGTAAAAGAGTAAAAGAATAGAAGAATAGAAATAAATAACAGTGATATCATGAGCAGAAAGTGTTTCACAAATTTAGTTTAGCAGAAATCAAAGAGTCAATTCAAGACCGTCATAGGCAATGTGGAAATTTTTCCCTCCTTGTTTTTGGACAAAATTTTCCAGTTCTTGATGAGTACCGGTGATATGCCCAATATGGGTAAAATAACAAGATTTAGGTTTTAATTCCTTGGCTAAACGAATACCTTCTTCAATCGATTCGTGGATTCTTGTCTGCCCCTTCTTCCCCAAAGAAGAACCGTCCAAAACCAACAAATGGACATCTTTAAACTGCCGCCGATCACTTTTCGGCAGACGCTTAATATCAGGTATATAAATAAAAATTTTGCCCCCTTTCATTTTGACGGCATAACAGACAGAATTGCTATGAGAGACAGGATATAAACTTATTTTTAAATTATCAATCTGGATTAATTCTTTGGGGCTGACAATTTCTAGCTTGAAAGGATGAAGCGGATAACGATAGATTTGTTGCAAGCCATTTAAAACCTCGCGAGTGACGATTAATTTGAGTTGTTTTTCTTCTCGATTGTAGAGATGGGTTAAATCATAAAAACCTAAAATATGGTCAAGATGGGCATGGGTGAGGATTAAGGTTTTTAAATCCTTAATTCTTGATTTATAATTCTTAATTCTTGTGAGTTGATGGTAAATATCCGGTGGGGCATCAATGAGGATGGAATCATCAATCAAAACAGCCGGACGCAGTCGTTTGTCTTTGAGATCTTTTGATTGGCAGATTGGGCATTGGCAACCCAGTCTTGGCAAAGGCCAACCGGCAGAAGTGCCCAAAAAGAAAATTTTCATTTTTTAAGTCGGTGGAATTTCAACCAACTCTTCTCTTTTTTCGCGAATAAAACTCGTCCATTCATCAACGACCTCAATAATAATTTTGAGTGGCGCTTCGATAAGAAAATCCATAAAGATAATCAAGAAGTTAAGTTTAGACAATCCTCGAGAAAGCCAAAAGCCCAACCTTAAGAAGGGCAAAGTGATGTTGTTGAAGAGTTGGGATAAAAATCCTTCCTTTTCGCCGGTAACCGTCAGTTCGGAAGCGGCAAAACGAACCCGATAGCCAAACAGCAACACCAGCGATAAGAAGATGAAGAAGACCAGAGCACCGATGATATTGAAATGAAGTTTATCTAAGCCGAAGGCGATGCTGCCGAGAATGATAATAAAAAGGAGGAAATAAATGAAATAAAAGACTTTATTTAAAAAGCCACTCTGTTCAATTTTCACCAGGGAAAAACGGGTTTTTTCTTCACTTTGTTTTGGATAAACAAAACTTTTGATTTTTTCCACAATTCTTTCGGTATTGGACTCACCAGGACGGTGGATAGTCAGGCCGATCAAAAACATTAAAGTTGGTGGGATGAAACCATTGATAATAATCGGTATCCGATTGAGGTGTTTAAGGATGAATAATTCATAAGGAATTTCGACAATAAAGGCCAAAAGAACCTTGGTGATGAAAATATAAATAATACTTCTCGCGATACCCCGGTTGACTCTTTCTCTGATTTGTAGATAACGCTTGGTGCAAACCTCGCGGATTTTCCATTCCAGCTTTTGTGGATTTTCTAAAAGTTGGTAAACATTATCTTGGTTTTCGTCAATGATATCCTTAAGAATTTGGAAAGGGGCGGTTTGTTTTTGAATGTAGCGGTAAAGCCGGAGTTGTAAAGGGTAATTAATCTGTTCCTCCATTTCCTGATGAATTTTAAAGAGGTTTTCTTTGGTATGGGCGATAAGAGTGTCATCGGCGTGGGGCCAATCAGGATATAAAAGCTTTAAAAGATGATAACGGATGCGGGAATCATCGGACTTGGGCAAGGAGCGGTGAATAGCAATGAGAATCTGGATATTTTTATGTTCGGGAGTCAGATTTTGGTCGGTCCAATCGAAATTTTCCAAAAACCAGCTGTACATGGCTTGAGTATAAGCTTGGATGTAAAAAAGTTCGGCGACCAACTCTTCTTCGATCTCACAAGAAGCCATACCCAAAAGCCAACGACGAAACTGCCGTTCAAAACCCAAGCGAAAATATTTTTCCAAAATTTTGGCAATATGTTCGATTTTGTTTTTAGGGACGGAATCATTTTTTAAATAACGGGCCCAAATCAACTCTTTAATTAAAAAATTGGCTAATTTTTCTGGTTCCAAATGGCTTTTTTCCCACAACAATCGTCTTAAAATTCTTTCAATGGCGTTGCGACGCAAAAGATGTTCGCCTTTATAGTCAATACTGTAGCGAATTTTTTCGTAAATCCAGGCAATTGAACCTAAAGTTTCCCCAACTTTGACTCGGGGTTGATTGGCTCCCAGTAAAGCTTTTTCTTTGGCCTGGGAATAGGCTTTTAAAATATTTCTAACGTTAGAAGAGAGAGATTCTTCGCCCACCTTAATCAGCTCATCCGTTTCTTGATTTTGAAAAACGATATTACTATTCATATCTTAAAGCCTGAATGGGATTTAGCTTCGCGGCTCTGCCTGCCGGTAGGACCCCAAAGACAACTCCGATTATAACGGAAACAGAAAAAGCAAGCAAGACAGACCAAAGGCTGACGCCAGTGGGAATAAACCTTTTCATAGCTAAAGAGCCAGCTGTCCCCAAAATAATACCGATGACTCCCCCACTCACCGAGAGGACAATCGATTCAATTAAAAATTGAGTTAGAATAATTTTGGGGGTAGCACCGACCGCTTTCCGCAGACCGATTTCCCTGGTCCTTTCAGTGACAGAAACCAACATAATATTCATAATACCAATACCACCGACGATTAAAGAAATCGCCGCAATACCCGCCAAGGCGAGGGTCAAAACGCCTAAAACTTGGGAGATAACCGAAAGAATGCTACCGGTATCCAAAACCGAAAAATCATCTTCCTTTAAAGTTCTTAGAAGAATTTTTTCAGTTTCCGCCTTGGCTTGCGTGATTTGCGTTGAGTCTTTGGCTTGGATCCAGATGGATTGGACTTTATCCATATCAAAGGTTGTCAGGGCAGTGGTAAAGGGAATGAAAACTTGGTTATCCATGTCTATCGAACCAAAGGCACCCTTTTTCTCCAAGACGCCCAAGACGGTAAATTTATTGTCAGATAAGGTGACCTTTTTACCGATAGGGTCTTCGTTGCCAAAAAGTTTTTCGGCGACGGTGGCCCCTAAAACAGTGACTTTTTTACCGGCCTCTTGTTGTGAGGCATTAAAGAAAGTACCCTGGGTGGGATATTGGTTTCTGATTTGGGGATATTCATAACTGACACCGGCCACTTGGAGGGTTTCACTTTCGCCGCCATAGGAAACCGTACCATTATTTTCGGAATAACCCATCACGGCTTGTAGGGTGGTAGCCCTTTGGCTTAACTCCCGGATATGGTTTAAGGTGAATTTTGAAGCGGCCATACCGGCGCCTGGGGTGCCGCCTGCACCACCGCCACCAGGTTTTATTTCGAGATTACCAGGCATCACAAAAAGCGAATTTGAACCCAAGCCTTCAAGCTGACCGGTGATATAACCTTTCAAACCAGAACCAATAGAAACCAAAAGAATAACCGAAGTTACCCCAATAATGATGCCCAACATCGTCAGTAATGACCTTAATTTATTTGCCTTTAAAGTAATAATGGCTAATTTGAAAGTTTCAAACAATTTCTCCATCATAAAGTTTGATAATTTTTTTGGCGTGATTGGCAATATCTTTATCGTGAGTGACTAAAATAATGGTATTACCCGCCTTATTTAAGTCCTGAAAAATTTTGATAATTTCCTCACCGGTTTTTGAATCAACATTACCGGTTGGCTCATCGGCGAGGATAATCAACGGTTGAGTAACTAAAGCTCGGGAAATGGCGACTCTTTGCTGTTCGCCGCCAGAAAGTTGATTTGGGAAATGATAGACTCTTGGGCCTAAACCAAATTGTTCCAAAACTTTTTTGGCCAAGGCGGTTCTTTCCGCAGCCGGCAAACCTTTATAAATTAAGGGCAACTCAACATTTGCCAGCGCCGTCGTTCTAGGTATTAAGTTAAAAGTTTGAAAAACAAAACCGACTTTCTGGTTGCGGATTTGAGCCAAATCTCCCTCGGAAAGTTGAGAAACATCACGATTTTCAAAAATCACCTTACCAGAGGTTGGCGTATCCAAACAGCCAATAATATTCATTAAGGTTGATTTGCCTGAGCCGGAAGGACCCATGATGGCGATAAATTCACCTTTTTTAATTTCCAGATTAATTCCCTTTAAAACTTCTAATTTTTGGGAGTCAATTTGGTAGGCCTTACCGACGTTTTGGAGTTCTAAAATAAGCATCTTACTTTGTTTTGGCGCGGATGATGACGGTTATTCCCTCATTTAAGCCTTGGGTGATTTGGGTTTTTGTTTCGGTGGTCAAACCAGTTTGGATTTCAACTTCTTTAATTTGGCGACCATCAATGATTTTGACAAATTTTTTATTATCTTTTTCTTTGATGGCTTCACTGGGAATTGTCAAGACATCTTTGGCTCCGGAGATGATAATTTCCAAATCGCCATTCATACCGACTTTAAATTGTAAATCTTTATTTTCCGGCAAGACAATTTCCACTGGATAAGCTGTCCCACCGCCCTTGGTGGCCACTGCCGCAAAAGCAATTTTCCCTACCGTCGCCTCAAATTTCTGATCAGAATAGGCGTCCAAGGTGATAGTGGCTTTTTGGTCACTTTTGACTTTGCCAATATCTGCTTCATCAATATTAGCAACAAACTTCATTTTGGTCGGGTCGGCGACAGTAAAAACTGCGGTCGCCGGAGTGATATTGACACCGGCCACCGATGTATCAGTATGAGTCACAATCCCGGCAATTGGAGTGATTAAAGTGGCCAATTTCATAGCAATATCTTTAATTTCCACATCAGCAATAGCTTTATCCAAATCAAATTGGTTTTTCTCCAGGATGCGTTTAATCGTATCGTTAATCACCTGATCTTTATAGGTGACTTTATTAATTTCCTCAAAATCCCATCTTTCTTTAGAATAGTCACGTAAGGTTTTAATCAGATTTTTTTCTAATTCTCGCTTATCCAAGGAGGCAATGGCCTGCCATTTTTGCACCTTATCTCCTTCTTTGACGCCGACCCAGGTTAAGAGGCCTGAGGTTTGGAATTTTAAGTCAACCTGATTTTCTGCTTGGATTGTTCCGGAAGCGGAAACAACGTCGGTTAAATCTTCTTTTTGGACTTTGGCGGTTTCGTATTTTTGTTCTGGTTTGGCCAGACCTTTTTTAACTGGGGAAAATCCTACCACAAAAACAAAAATCGCCAGTATAATGGCGCTTAATTTTTTGTGTTTTTTGAGCCAATCAAAGATTCTTTTCATCCACGTTAAGCCGCTTAAACATTTTACCAAAAAAAGGCTTTAAAAGAAAGAAATGAAATTAAAGCTAATGTCTCTTTACTTCTTTTTCTTGGTGTAGTACCAGATTAAGGCGATAACGACGACGGCGATGATAACAACAGTCCAAGTGATACTCATAAAAAATTTCTCACCCCCTTTCGAAAAGATTTATTATCTTGCGTCGGTCATATTTTTCCTTATAGATTGAGTTTAGGCGGTTGAGGAATTGTTTGTCAAGTAGTTTTGGTGCCGGAGAGAGGACTCGAACCTCCAAGAGTTTCCTCACAGGATCCTAAATCCTGCGCGTCTACCAATTTCGCCACTCCGGCTTGCTTCGACCTGTCTTGTCAAGGCGAGCCCGAGCTTATTTTATCAAATCTCTTTAGATAGTTAAAGCTAGAGGGAAGGCTTCAGGATTAAAATCCTCGATTTTTTGCATGAAATAGTTCACCTTGCCCGCCCAGGTTTTGGAGGGAGGAGCGTAAACAGGGCCGATTTTATAAGGGGTATCTAAACCACGGTCGAAATACTTTTCCTTTAAGGCCTTAGAGATGATTTTAAGAGAATCTTCCCAAGATTTAAAATAATAATTTCCATTATTCCAGCCGTAAGCATTGTAAGAGTTATAAGGAATTTGTTTGCCAAAAGTAGATTCCACGCCGGTAATAGCCGGGACTAACTTCCAGTCAATCTGGTACTCATCAGCCACGTCAATAAAGACCTGAGCATAAGAAGTTAAAGGTGAATCATATCTAGCCAAAAAGGCCTGTAGCTTGGCCACCCTGAAATCAGCCTTGATATCGGTGCTTTTAAGGACAGCCGAATAACCCGCCATGACCAGTTTGTTTTCCTGAGCTTGAACTGGTTTAGGTAGAATTGAAGCTGCCATTAAGGCAGCGAAGATTAACAACAGAATTCTTTTCATTAAAAAATCCTAAAGTATCAGAGTTAACTTTTACTTTAGGATCTGGAGGTATATTACCACACTATAAGACAAAAGTCAAGTTTCTTACCCTAAAAAATTTTACCCCAAAATGTGTTACAAAAATGGTATTAACGAATAAGAACTTGTAAAAGTGCCATAATCTAGGTAAAATACCTTTTAATTTTATGGCAGAGCTACCGAAGCCAAAAGGAATATTTTCTGGCGAGCACTTACCTAAAGGTTGGGTCGGTCAAAAATCTAACCTAGAAGTGTACCTACGATCCTTAAGTGATATTTGCCCGGGCATGCGCGTAGTAAGTCAAATATCCAGAGGTTCAAGTAGTGCAACTTTTGTCTTGAAAAGTTTGGAAGGTTTACGTGTATGTCAGTTTCGTCTCTCTCACAATACAAGCCCTAATCCAGATAATGTTTCTTTCGAAGAAAACTTAAGTCCAACAAGATTCTCGCATGTCTCAGAAAGAATGGATTATCTACGGAGTTTTGGTATAGCTGTCCCAAGAATTCTTTCAAGTGGAGAAGTTTATGTTACAGATGAGCTTCAAGAGTACATGGTTATGGATTTTATTAAGGGTGTTAGCGCTGATACTTTTTTGGCTCGACATCCCGATAAGAATAAAGAAGTATATCATAAATTTGGTGAGATACTTGCACGGCTGCAGGGGATTCCTTACAAAGAAAAACTTGATTTTGCAAATGAGCATGTATTACGTAAAGTTAGATATGCAGGCAATTTTCTTGTACAAAATCAGGTTTTTTCTTTAGAGCATATTTGCCAACTTATGAGCGTTCTTGAAAGAAGGTTATCATTATTAGGTAACCCTCAAATGTCTTATGTTCATCTTGACCCGTTTCCAGTGAATCTTCAAATAACGGGGAATTTCAACAATTTTTATGTTACGTTAATGGATATTGAAGCGATTCAAGGAGGACATCCATTAGTCGAAGGTTTAGGACGAGCCGTGAAATGGGGTATATATGACTGGGACTATATTTCTGGGAAATTACCATATGATACTTCTTCTACGGTTGACGCATTTCTTCATGGATACTCGAAATTCTCTCCTGAAGTTACGCAATATATGCAATCCTCAGCTGATTTGAAACTGTTGCTTGAAACTACAGAATTAGTAAGCTTACCTCAATCAATTATGAAAGAAACTAAAAAAGAAAACCCAGAAAAATATTATGAATGGAGTAAGAATAGATTATTACAATTAATTGAAAAATAGTTTTTTTTACTTAATCCCTTTATCAGTAAGAAGCTGAAGAATTCTATGGGCACTAGTTTCCGCTCCATTCCCGCCGAGAGAAGCGATAAATTCCCTTCCTTTCCTAATGGACACAGCTGACCACTTTTTACGGTCTTTTACCAATTCATTGATTTTAGTTCCTACTTTAACTTGGACTTCAGACAATGATTCGAATTCTCGTAATTGTTGCAACATTTCTTGTGTACTTCTACCTATTGGTATGCCCTTTAAATTAAGCTTTGGCATAAAATCTGCCAAGTGGACAGAAGCAGTCGCCAGACCAAGTCTACGGAATTCTTCTAATTGTAGATACTGACTATTATTTGAGGCAGGAAGAAAAATAGTTGGAGTCTCAGAATAAAAAGCTGCTTCGGCAGTTACCAACCCTGGTGTTATCAGTATAACTTCAGATTGAGACATTTCCTCTAAAAACTTATCGTGAGGAAGAGTGGTAAATTTAAAAGGGATCTTGGAAAATTTTTTTTCCAACTCTCTCACAATACGCCCACTGGTTGTAAGTAATACCCGTTCAAAATGTGACCAATCGACATGACTTGATAATATGTTGGTTATTATAAACGGATAATTTGTATCAACACCCGCTTTATACCAATATGATGCCTCTCCTCCCCCAAAAGAAATAAGCACTTGGGCCCCCCTTTTTTTATTTTTTGTTTTTCCGATAATGGGTCCTACACTGTACATTTTTTTTATCTTAGGGCCGAATTTTGCTTCATTCACACTGTCGTCCAGAGATCGTTCTCTAATATAAAGATCTACATCAAAAACTGCTTCTGGGATGTTATTCCAGAACCAAAACAAACAATCGATCCATACTACTGGTTTTTTAAGACGCTTAGCCATAATAACACTTGACACATCCATCGAGCTAATAAGCGCATCCGCACGAGAAATAATCGACTCCAAGGCAGAATTAGATTCTGGATTGTCTGTGTCTACTTCGTGTATAGCTGCAAAAGGAAACTTTTTGGCAAGTTGTAAAGAAGTACCATAGCCAGCAAACATTAGAGCATGACCTTTATCCTTAAGTAAATCAGCAACATAAAGAAGCTTACCAATAGGGCCAAAAGCAAAATTCTCTGCTGTTAAAACAAGTCTTGCCATATTTTCATTTCACCATTTTATTATATATATTGTAACAACTGTTTCAATCTTACCTTGTACGTATGTTTTGCTTTTAATGTCTCTCTGATATTTCTAACCAGCTTCTTATTTTCTTCATAATTCTCCAATATTCGCATAATATCATCAGTTGGATGCTCTAAGGAAAGAGTTAGTTGTTTTATACCATTGCCGTATAAATTTGATGCATAACTAAAATAATTGGGTATCAAAGGTATAGTATCTGCTAACAGAGTTTCAAACATGCGGGAAGTAACAAATCCTAGTTTATTGAGTATGGGTCGGATAAAAATGGGGTTTAGCAAACCACGACTCATTGCCATTTCTACTTGACCATATGGGGCTGAGTCGTGAATTTCGATTTGATTTCTTTTTAAAAAATTGGGGTCTGGATATGTAGCTTCCTTAAATTCTTCCATAACTTCGCCTGACCAATATTGTCCGATTAATCCCACTTTTTTTAGAAGTGTCCTAATGGGAGTAATCGTTTCAATGAGCCATTTAATATCATGCCAACGATACCAATTATTACCTACATATAATAAATCAAAATCTTTAGATTGCTCAGTAAAATCAGAAACTTTGCTATCCATACCAAAATAAAGAAATGGCTGAACTTTTTTTGTTTTTGCTTCACCAATAAACGGCTGAAGAATTACATCTGATAAGGAATCATAAAGGGAGGTCCAATAATCATAAGAGTCAGAAGTTGGGTGATTTGTATCGCCTGTAAAAGAAAGAGGATGAGAATATTTACCATCCGGATCAATTACTATACGTTTAGATCTGGGAATAAAAGAGCAAATCTGGTCAATTTGCTCTTTAGAAAGAAAAGGATATGATTCACATACAATCACAAGTAAATCTGGCTGCCAACTTTTATCTGCCACAGGAATTGATGACCTGATTGTTTTATCAATGTAACCAAAATCTGAAACACGAATGTCATAATTAAAACTTTCCCCTGCTCTTACATAACCAAGAAGAGTATTGCTCGAACCACAATTATATTGATAATTTCCGACGAAAGCTATTTTAATTTTATCCATTTGTGTGTAAAATATTGACTATATATTATACTCTATGGAAAACTTTGATGTTTATTTTAAGAAAACCGTACAGTACACCTATAGAGGGAATAACTTACAATTCCGTATTTCGCAGGATCTTTTTAGCTCCTATGGTATCGACATTGGTACACAGCGTCTACTTCGAACACTCACTTCCGAAAAATTCAATGATTTTAATAAGGTTTTAGATCTGGGCTGTGGTTACGGACCCATTGGTATAGCATTAAAGTCAGTCTGTCAGTCGTGTGTTGTCCATATGGTAGATAGAGACGCACTTGCCCTCGGCTACAGTCGTCAAAATGTGGAATTGAATAATTTAAGTAATTTCAAAATATACGCAAGTTTAGGCTACGATGATGTAAAAGAAACAGACTTCGACCTAATTATTTCTAATATACCTGCAAAGGTTGGCGAACCGGTTCTTTCCCATATTCTACAAGATGCTCGGTTCTATCTTCGACCAGGGGGGCGAGTTATAATTGTAGTAATCGAGGCTATCGCGGAATATGTCGCCAAGGTATTAGCAGATCCAAATATTAATATTCTCTTCCGCAAATCATGGCCAGGTCATGTGGTTTATCACTATGAGTTTTCTTCTGGTGCTTCTCTTGTCCCCAAGCCAACAGTTAACACCTTTGAAGGAGGAATATATGACCGAGGTAAAAAAATTATTTCTATCGGTTCCCTTAGGGTTCCTATTCAAACAACTTACGGACTGTCCGAGTTTGATACTCTCAGCTATGAAACAGAACTACTATTGGACAGTTTACAAACTTTGTCAGATCAACACATCAATAGAGCTCTCGTATTTAATCCTGGTCAAGGATTTATACCTGTCACTCTATCGCGATCTACCAAAGTTCAGGAAATAGTTTTGGTTGATAGAAATTTGCTAGCTCTAAGGGTTTCTAGAAGAAATTTAGAGTTCAACGGATATCCTGCAAAAAAAGTTTTCTTATTTCATCAAGTTGGTATCTCTCAAAACCATTCAGGTCAGACAAACTGTATTATAGGAATTCTTGAAGAAAAGGAAGATCCTGTTGTTCATAAAATGTTTGTACAGCAAGCTGTATCAGAGCTTGCCCCAAAGGGGTTAGTTATACTGGCATCAAGTTCTACTGCCATCACGCGCGTAGAGTCATTTATTCGTTCAGAAAAACTTCTGAATGTTTTAGAACGGCGGCGGAATAAAGGTAAAAGTGTAATAATACTCAAACATAAATAAAATTGACATTATGTCTTGTATGAAACAGCATGAATTAGGCCTAGCCGGACTGGCGTTATTACGCAATAGGTTAGTGGGAGATGAAAAAACCACACGAGAAGTTCTTAACGAAATAGACAGACTTACCAAAAAACCAAAAAATACCTCATCATCTACCTCCAAAGTAAAAGCATATAGTGTTATTGCGGGCTATGAAGCTTGGGCCGCCACATATGATAATATCCCAAATCTATTAATTAAAATCGAAGAGCCAGTTGTAAAGTCTCTACTCCGGAGGTTTTCTCCTGGGCGTGCTTTAGACGCAGCATGTGGAACAGGACGATATAGCAAATTTCTACACACGCTTGGTCACGAAGTGACAGGAGTGGATCTCTCCCCAGCAATGTTGCGTCATGCAAAGACTCGCAATCGAAAAATTAAATTCATTAAAAGCGATTTAAGAGCACTACCATTAAATAACGATAATTTCGATTTAGTGATTTGTGCATTAGTTCTTACACATTTTTCTGATATCAATCAGATATTAACAGAGTTATTCAGAGTTGTTCGATCCGGTGGGCATATCATCATATCAGATATTCATCCATGGCTTGTAGCTCTTGGTGGACAAGCTGAATTTCACGATAAAGCTGGAAAACGAGGATATATTCGTAATTATATTCATTGGTACAACATTTATCTTCAGGCCTTCAACCAAATTGGCTTAAAAGTTCTTGAGTGTTTGGAGCCAACAATGGGTCAAGAGCACTTGAAGCTGGCTCAGACAGGTTTCGATTTGAGCGCAAAAACAGTTCGCGCTGCGCTTCTGGGATTACCGATCACCCTAGTATGGGTTTTGGAAAAATCTTAAAGGAGGTAAATAATTGTCAACAACTTTAAAGCAAGCTCTTAGCAAACGAAGTAATGACTACACTCCTCTTGAAGAGAAATATGCTCGCGTCACCGGTAAATCTTTGTTTTTTGATCCTTTCGCTCCGCCTCCGAAAATAGAACCCGCGACACCACTTACAGTATCAGTTGTTATACCGGCCTGGAACGTGAGAGAATCTATCCTTGTATGTTTGACCGCGATTGAACATAGTAGCTTCAATCTTAATCATCAAGACCGAATCCAAGTTGTTGTAGTTGATGACGGCTCGACAGATGACACTTGGGAAATTATCAAAAAGTCCAGTTTCTCATTGAATCTTACTGCTATTCGACAAAATCATTCTGGTCAAGCCCAAGCTTTAAATACCGGTATTAGCATTGCTGAAGGAGATATTATCATTTCCTGCGACGCTGATATGGTACTTTGTTACCATACTATTGAATATTTCGTAGCCCCCCATCAACTATTGCCAAACGTCCTTTTAATCGGTTTTCGATCACATACAAACAAAAATAATCCTCAAATAGATACACAATTTATAAGTCAACATGGTAGTCCTCAAGGTGCTTATTTCACTGGAGATGAGCGGATTGTCTTTCCAGTTCCAGGGTGGCCCAGTAACATGTGTCTAACCAGCAAGCATTTGAAGCTTTTGGGCAATACAAGAAGTCTTTTGATGCCCGATGACGATGTCTGGTATCTGCCAGATCTTGTATTCGGAGCTCTCTTCAGTCTCCCAAAGTCAATTTATGTTAGTGTTGGAGGATATGACGAACGGTTTCACGGATGGGGCTGTACTGATGGCTTTCTTGCTGCAAAGGCAATTGCCGCTGGTCAATGCATAGTACCAATTTATGCTGCTTCAGGTTTACATATAAGCCATCCACCACGGAGTGGAAACAAACAACAATTGGAGTATAAGAAAAATAGAGATCGTTTTTTTCGATTTCTTCGAACGTGTAAAGTTAGTGAGTATCCAAATTGGCTTTCTCATGCCAAAGATAGAATTATAGAATCATTTACTTCTCAATCCACAAGAAAGCCTTCTGGATCAAGCCAGAAGAACTCAAGCCAACAAAGAAAAGAAGATAACTTGAATAAGATAGATTCTTTATTTGCTATCGGAGAATTTACCAGGGCCATTACTGTTCTTAAAAATTGCCCGGGTAAAGATAAAAATAGAGCATGGATATTGAGACTAGGCAGAGCCTTTCTTGGTGTGGGTTGTTATCGAGAAGCTGTTAAAACTTTGAAAAAAATGCCTGTTTCCACCGAGCTAGCTATTGCTCAAGCCGCTAACAGTCAGTTTGTAGCAGCTCGAACTACACTAAAAAGACTTTCACAGACTCATCCTCAAACTCCTGATCTTTCATACTGGTATTATTGTTCAGCGCAAAAGCATATAAAACAGGGAATCACATATCTTAACCAAGAATTTTATCACATTGCCCTTCGTTGTTTTGAAGCGGCGTTGATTATCGAGTCTAATAATAAAACGGCATTAAAATATCGGAATCAATGTCTACAAAGGCTATCCCTTTAAGGTTCTTCTAATATTATCTATAAAATAAATAAGCTCTTCTAACGTAGCAGAATCGATAATTTATTAACAAATGATAGAATAAGAAAGCGATGAAGTTTAAAGTTCATTCTCCATATCAAACTGCCGGTGACCAGGAACAAGCCATTAAAAAATTGGTCCAAGGTGTTGAAAAAAATCTTCCCCACCAGGTTTTACTGGGGGTGACCGGCAGTGGCAAAACTTATACCATGGCCAAAGTTATCGAGGCTGTTCAAAAGCCTGTTTTGGTTATTTCCCACAACAAAACTTTGGCCGCCCAGCTTTATCAGGAGTTTAAAGAATTTTTTCCCAAAAATGGTGTTGGTTATTTTGTTTCCTATTATGATTATTACCAGCCTGAAGCTTATATTCCCCAGACTGATACTTATATTGCCAAAGAAACCGATATCAATGAGGAAATTGATAAACTCCGCTTAGGTGCTACCAGTTTGCTCTTTTCCCGATCGGATACAATTATTGTCGCTTCGGTTTCCTGTATTTATAATATCGGCTCGCCCTTGGAATACGGCCGTTATGTTTTGGAGTTTCAAAAAGGCCAAAAAGTTAAACAAAAAGACCTTTTATACAAATTAGTGTCGCTTCATTACAAAAGAAGCAAATTTGAACTTTCCCGAGGCACATTTCGCGTTCGCGGCGACCATTTGGAAATTCTGGCGGCCTACACCGATGAAATTCTTAAAGTTACCATCGAAAAAGAGTTGATTAAAAAGTTGGAAGTCAGGCCTTTATTCGGCGGCGAGGTAGCGGAAATTCTTCAATTTATCCTCTACCCGGCCAAACATTATTTAACTAATCCGGAAACGATGGAAAATGCCTTTAAAATGATCAGGGAAGATTTAAAGATTCGCTTGGAAGAATTAAACAAGCAGAAGAAATATTTGGAAGCCCATCGCTTGGAGCAAAGAGTTAAGTATGATTTAGAAATGATTGCCCAGACCGGTTATGTCAACGGCATTGAAAATTATTCCCGTTATTTTGACGGCCGCCAGCCGGGAGAATCTCCCTGGACTTTGGTTGATTACTATCGATATTTATTCAAAAACCAATACTTAATTTTCATTGATGAATCTCATATGACTATTCCTCAAATTCGAGGCATGTATCATGGCGATTTCAGCCGGAAAAGAATGTTGATTGATTTTGGTTTTCGTCTTCCCTCTTGTTTAGACAATCGGCCACTAAAATTTGCCGAATTTTTGCCCTTAATGCCCCAGGCGATTTATGTTTCGGCCACGCCGGACGAATGGGAGTTTGAGAAAGCGAAAGGTGCGGTTGCCGAACAATTGATTAGACCTACCGGTTTGGTTGATCCGGAAGTGATTATTCGCTCTTCCGAAGGACAAGTTCAAGATTTAGTCAAAGAAATTCTTCAAAGAAAAAAGAAAGGCGAAAGAGTATTAGTGACGACATTAACTAAAAAAATGGCGGAAGAACTTGCCCATTGGCTGGCTGACGTTAAAAATACCCTTAAGCCGATTCAGGTTCATTATCTTCATGCTGATGTGGCGACTTTAGAAAGGACTGATATCTTGGCGGACTTAAGAAGCGGTAAATATGACGTTGTTGTCGGGGTAAATCTTTTAAGAGAAGGGTTGGATTTGCCGGAAGTTTCTCTGGTGGCGATTTTGGATGCCGATAAACAAGGCTTTTTACGCTCTAAAACCTCACTGATTCAAACCATGGGCCGGGCTTCAAGAAACATTTCCGGCCAGGTTATTTTATATGCTGATGAAATTTCCTACGCGATGAAAGAAGCGATTAAAGAGGTTGAACGCCGACGCAAGTTTCAATTGGGATATAACCGAAGCTATGGGATTATCCCCCGTTCCATTGAAAAACCGATTAGAGAAAAAATTGCCCAAACAACAGGTAAGAAGGGCAAGAAGGCCAAGTTTGGCGAAATTGATATTGAAGGCTTGACCCCCGGCGAAGCAAGAAAATTAATTCCCCAAATGCGTCGGGAAATGCGCCAGGCGGCCGCCGAGCTTGATTTTGAAAAAGCCGCTCAAATTAGGGATTTAATTGAAAAGTTATTGATAGTCTAAAAAGTTTCCACCGATTAAAAGGGTAAATCGTCGGCGTAATCTTCTTCTTTAAAGTCTTTAACGAATTCTTTAACTTTGTCTTTGGCCGGACAAAAGTTCTTAAAGATACAAAACTGGCAAAGCTTACTGGGTTTTGGTTCAAATTCTTTGGTCTGATTAATTAAATCGATTTTCTCAACAATCTCCCTTTTCAAGTCTTCGGCAGTTTGATTATTTAAATCAAATTCTTTGATATTACCTGACTTAAGGAAAAAGAAGCTGGCTTTGGCAACCGGTTTTTGAAAATTGGCTTCGGCCAAAACTTTGTAAAATTTCAGCTGAAAACTGTTATTGTCTTCCTTTTTGCCAGTTTTAAAGTCAATCACCTGAAGCGTTTCGTCTTCATTTTGGGCAATCAAGTCAAACTTGCCGGAAATATCAAAATTCTCGTTCAAGGGTTTGATTAAATTCTGATAATCCTGAATGGAATGGCGTAAATCCGGCGTCGGCAGATATTCAATTTTTAAATTTTTGGGCTGCATGGAAAAAAAGTTTTTTAACATCAAAAGAGCTTGATTATAGACAGTTTTTTCCTCTTCCAAAGTTTTAAAGCCTCCCCACTCCCCTAACGGCGGCTTTTTGTTCCATTGAAATTCACTCGTCCAAGTTCCTTTTAAAGTATTTTTAAGATTTTCCCAGGTTCGATCATCTTCCTGGGCATGAAAAAATAGAGTAATCGTGTTGTGAACTGCCCGCCCCAAAGTATAAAAACTGAAAATATTTTCGGGCATTTTCTTCAAATCGCTTTTCATTTTCGAATAAATAGGGTCAAGGTAATAGAAATGATAAGACTTAGGACATTTTTCAAACATGTCCAACCTGGAAGGAGAATAAATTTTACCGTAATTAATATTTTGCTTATCCATTTTGTCGGTTCCGAATAAAATTTTTAATCGAGCGATTGTAAGTCTTCTCGGCTTTGGCAGAAAAACAACAGGCTGGGAGCTCATCGTTATTAAGGTGATATTTTAGACATTCACAACAAATTCCCTTGCGGGAACAACTGGGATAGGTGCAGGGGCAGTTTTTTAAATTAATCTCTTGTTGTTGGCAATCCATAGCTTTGGATTATTTTAATAATTCCTATTGATTTGGGCAAGTTGAAGAATTCCACAAACCCAAATTATTATCTTTGGCTTCCCGTTGAGCTTCTTGGAATTGCTTTTGATATTTAATATCCGGCGGATAAGTGACAGCGGAAGCAAAACCACTTCTAGTCAAATAATCATTAACAAAAGTTTCCCCTACATAAACATAGCGTAGTAAGCGGCCATATTTGTCTTTTTCCGAGACGTCTTTTCCCAAACGAATCTCTTTTCCTTCGACCAATTCCTTGTTTTTTTCAAAAGCCTTCTGGGCATAGCAGAGCTTAACAGGATCTTTGTCATCCATTTCCGCCGTGTCCACCCCGATATAACGGACCTTTTGCCCATTTTCTATTTCAATAGTATCACCGTCGATAACCTTGATGACTTTATAAGTTTTCTCACTGGTGACGGTGGGGATGATTTGCCCAGGGCAAGGTTTTGTCGGCTTGGGCGCACTAGGTTGACCGTGTTTAACCCATTCCCCTTTTTGACAAAGCCAGTTATTTTCACCACTAAAAAGTCGGATAATCCCCAGAACAAGAACAATTCCCAAAATGATAAATAAAAAAATAATGCCGATTTTCTTCATAATTTTTTAATGATTTTAAATCTAGCCAGGGTGTCGGCGGCGATTTTTTGGAGAGAAGTTTTGTTTTCATAAAGCGTATCGCGGCGTGGCAGCCAAGATTGGTGTTTCTCCCATAATTCTTTTAATTTATCTTCAGAAAAATTCTTTTCAATCCATTTGCCGGCTGATTTTTTCAAGGCTTCAAATTCTTTTTTCTTCTGGATTAAAACTTCCTTTTCTTTTTTTAATTCAGGAAGGAGGTATCTCTTTTTAATAGTCGTGAGATTAATCGCTTTTTTCTTCAAAAGTAGGTCGATCAGAGTTTTAAAGGTTTTAATGGAGGTTGTTTCCAACAATCCGTGGGAAATAAGATGACGTAGTGGTTTTAATTTTTCTTTGACTTCTTTATGGTCGGGCAAGTTTTTAAGCTTCAGACGCATCTCTTTTTCAAATTCCATCCAAACTTTATTCCAATTGATTTCATTCATTGGTTTTATTCTACCACGAAAGTAAACTTTTTGTTGATTTCAGGAAGAAAAAAATTAAAATTTAAGGAAATAGAGGATTTTGGCTTTGGATTGGAGGTCTTGGAGCCAGGGCTGGAGTTTTTCGCTTAATTTCTGCTGGAGCAAAGCGCTTTTAATACTGGCTGTTTCACTTGCCAAAGTTGCGTCTTTGGCAAAACTGGCTTTGTTTTTCGTGAAATAATCGCTCACTTCCTGATCGCTGACGCTGATATCCTTACCCAGCATTTTTTCTAGGACAATCTGGGTTTTCATCTGGGAATCAAAGTCGGCCCTGGTCTGGCCTTGAGCCGTCAGCGCGGCTTCCAAGCTTTGCCCCTGGGCTTTGAGCTGATTGTCGATTTCCGTATACTTTTGGTCCAAGTTGGCCTGGGAAGCGGTGACATTTTGTTTTTGGGCTTCTTGATTAATTAACATTTCGGTGACGATGTTGTTCAAAACCTGCTGGCCGCCTTGTTTTTCCAAAGCGCGGTCAAAACCAAAACGGCTAATGGGTCGGTTGTTGACAAGGGCGACAATAAAAAGACTTTTAAGAAAATACAAAATGGCCAAAATGGCGACCACGACGATAACAATCCAAAGAGTTTTTTTCTTTCTATTCATTGGTTCGGTTTTTTCGATTATTTTGGGAGCCATAGAAGAATGATAACATATTGGAAATTATTTGGTCAAGCCTTTTTTTCTTCTCTTTTCTTCTGTTTCGTCCAAAATGATTTTGCGGATACGAATCGATTTTGGGGTGGCTTCGACCAGCTCGGTTTTGTCAATATATTCCAAAGCGTCGTCCAAGCTTATAACTTTTGGGACATTAAAATGTTCCATGCTGCCGTCGCCTTTGGAGCGCATATTGGAAAGCTGTTTTTCCTTACACACATTCACCCAAATATCTTCCTGGCGCGAGTTTTGGCCAACCACTTGACCTTTGTAAATATTAACTCCGGGGCCGACAAACAACTCTCCTCTGCCCTGAACATTAGTCAAGCCGTACAAACGAGTGACTCCGGTTTCACAGGCAATCAGCGAGCCCCGTTCTCTTTCCTTCCATTCACCTTTTTCCGGCAGATATTGATGAAATAAAGTATTAATGATGCCCAGTCCGCGGGTATCGGTCATAAATTCCCGGCGGTAGCCGAACAAACCACGGGTGGAGATGATAAACTCCAAATGAGCGACTCCATCTTCAACCTCCATTTTTTTCATTAGGCCCAAGCGATTGCCTAATTTTTGAATAACCACGCCGGAATATTTTTCCGGAACATCAATAAAAACCTCCTCATAAGGAACCATTTTTTGGCCGTCAACTATTTTTATAATCACCTGTGGTTGGGAAACTTGAAACTCATAACCTTCACGGCGCAGGCGTTCAATTAAAATGGCCAGATGGAGTTCGCCCCGGCCGGAAACAATCCAGCCGCTTTGAGGATCGTCTTCAACCTTTAAGGCCACATCATTATCCAGTTCTTTGTAAAGTCTTTCTTTGATTTGCCGGGAAGTTGTGTATTTTCCCTCTTTGCCGGCAAAAGGTGAGGAACTGACATTGAAAGTCATTTTAAGTGTCGGCTCTTCAATTTCCAGCAAAGGCAGGGCTTGGGGCTGGTTGACATCGGCAATGGTTTCGCCAATCATAATTTCCGGAATTCCGGCGATGGCCACAATTTCTCCGGCTTCGGTTTCTTTGACTTCATTTTGTCCAAGCCCCTGAAAAGTTACCAAAGAAGTCAGGCGATATTTTTTCATTTGTCCTTCGCGGTTGATTTGTATCACTTCCTGGCCGGCCTTGATTTTGCCGTTGTAAATCCGACCCCGGGCGATGCGGCCTTTAAAATTATCCCAGTTAATCGAAGTGACGAGCATTTGCAAAGGCAAATCTTTCTTCCCGCTCGGTTGGGGAATATATTTTACAATTTCCTCAAACAAAGGGGTGATATCTTTCATTTGGCTTAAGTCGGGAGTTAGACCGGCTTTGCCCATTTTGGAAGAGGCATAGATAACCGGGAAATTAGCAGTTTCCTCGTCTGCGCCCAAATCAATAAAAAGGTCAAAAGTTTTATTTAAGGCCTGGCTGATATTGGCATGGGGTTTATCGATTTTATTGATAACAACAATAATTTTATGTTTTAACTCCAGGGCTTTTCTCAAAACAAAACGTGTTTGTGGCATCGGCCCATCCTGGGCGTCAATCAGCAAAAGCGAGCCATCGGCCATTTTTAAAACCCGTTCAACCTCACCGCTGAAATCGGCGTGGCCGGGGGTATCAATAATATTGATTTTGGTATCCTGCCAGACAACAGAAGCATTTTTGGAAAAAATCGTAATCCCCCGTTCCCGCTCCAGTTCGTTGCTGTCCATAATGCAGGTTGTCTCGGCCATATTCTTGTTAAGATGGGTTTTTGACTGGCGCAGCAAAGAATCAACCAACGTGGTTTTGCCGTGGTCAACGTGAGCGATAATGGCAATGTTACGAATTTTCATACACAAAAAAATGCCCGTCCAGCGAGCATTTTCTCTCTTGGTTAAATTATACCTTTTTTTTATAACTTTACAAGGCTTGATAAAAAAAGAGTTGAAAAAATTTTTTTTTGAACTATACTAGATGCTGGTGGAAAAAATTAAATTAATCAGTGGCCATTCGCATCCTATTCTAGCTCGAAAAATTGCCCAATTATTAAAAATTCCCCTAACTCCAACTGAAACTAAAGCATTTGCTGATGGTGAAATTTATGTCCGGATTAAAGAGAATGTTCGAGGTGATGATATTTTTGTCATTCAAAGCCTCTCTGCGCCGGTTAATGAACATTTGATGGAACTTTTGATTACCATCGACGCTTTACGTCGAGCTTCGGCCGGAAAGATCAACGTGATTTGCCCTTATTTGGCTTATAGCCGCCAAGATCGAAAAGCGGCTTCCCGTGAGCCGATTACCGCCAAGCTGATTGCCAATCTTATTACTAAAGCCGGTGCTGGTCGGATTCTGAGCGTTGATCTTCATGCTGATCAAATTCAAGGATTTTACGATATCCCCTTTGATCTTCTTGTCGGCTATCCTCAATTTGCCGAATATCTTCTTGGTAAAAAATATAAAAATATGGTGGTAGTGACACCGGATATTGGTGGGGTAAAACGAGGAAGAAAAATGGCAGGATTACTAAAAGCGCCTTTAGTTGTTATCGATAAAAGAAGAGCTAACCATAACCAGTCAGAGGTTTTAAGAGTTATCGGCGAAGTTAAGGGTCAAACAGCCGTTATTGTTGATGATATTATTGATACTGGTGGCACTATCACTCAAGCAGCTCATGTTTTAAAACAAAAAGGAGCAGTTGATGTTATTCTTTGTGCCACTCACAGTTTACTTTCCGGTGATGCTTGCCAAAAGCTTAAAGATTGTCCTGCTTCCCAAGTTTTACTTCTAGATACCATACCCCTGTCCGAGGAAAAGAAAATTGACAAAATCAAAGTCATTACGCTGGCCCCGCTTTTAGCCAAAGTCATCAAAAGAATTCATCAGGGAAAATCTATAGGAGCCTTGTTTACCTGGGAAGAAAAAGAAGTTAGTCTTTGAGTATTTACACTTCTAACTTTCTTCTGGGAAAGGGGGAAGAAATTCTTCACCATTGGATGGAGCGTTATTGTTTCCCTTGAGCCATTCAATATAGGGACAGCCAGTGGCCTTTCTTGTCACACGATCCCACCCGGCCGTGGAACACTTTTTCATACGTTTACCATTGTTGGTCGTAAAAAGTACCAATGGTTCACCGCATTCCGGGCATTTTTCGTCGCATTTTTCAGTCGTGCCATTTATCCATTCAATGTAGTCGCAACCAGTAGCTGTTTTCGTTTCTTTATCCCAACCGCCGGCACTACACTTTTTCATTTTTTTGCCAAAGCGAGTAATTTGCAGGACTAAGGGCGAATTGCACTTAGGGCACTTTTCTTCTAATATTTGTGGTTCGACGGCAATCCATTTAACATAATCGCAACCTTCATTTTCCCTAGTTTCTTTATTCCAGATGCCTTTGGAACAATGCTGAAGCTTACGTCCAGTGGGAGTTTCAACTATTTCACCTAAGTCAGCACCACATTTAGGGCATTTTTCTTTTTCATCCATAGGAATAGATTACCACTGTTTGGGATTAATATGAAGATAGTAATTGCCGCATCTTTTCAAATCTTTTGCTTTTTGAAGTGCAGAAAAATTCCCGGCAAACCCGAGGCCTATCTTTATGTATCTTACAAGAATTATCTTTTAAATAGATACAGCTGTCATCTTCATTTTGAGCCAAAATATTTATTCCGTATTTTTTAGCTTCAGAGAAGTTTTCGATTATCCCGAATTTCTCAAACATGGTTTTATACCTTCCTGATTTGTATTCTGCCTTATTGAGGTTAATCAAAAACAACTGACAGCATATTCCGCACTTGCTACAATTCTTGGCCATGTCAGTATTATACATAAATCTTTAACTTAGTGGGGGTTAAATCACCCCGGTAGTGTAGGGTTATTATTTTCAGAAAAAGCCGGATTTCAAAAAGCACAGATAAGTGAGTGATATAATAGTAGTGATACGGGAAGCGGTGGAGAAATTTGCGTGCTGTTTAACGGGTCCTGCCCCGCGTTTTCCCCCAAGAACACCCATAAAGGGAACCCTTCTTGGGGGGTCCCCTTCCGCGTGCCACCCGTTTATAAAAAATGGAAAAAGATTTTATCAAAATTAAAGGTGCTCGCGAGCACAATCTTAAAAATATTGATTTGCAGATTCCGAAGGGAAAGCTGGTGGTTTTTTCCGGTGTTTCCGGCTCAGGCAAGTCTTCTTTGGCCATGGATACTTTGTATGCCGAGGGCCAAAGAAGGTATGTGGAAAGTCTTTCTTCTTATGCCCGGCAGTTTTTGGGGATGCTCCCCCGCCCTGATGTCGATACGATTGAAGGGTTATCACCTTCAATCGCCATTGACCAGCACGGTTTGTCCCACAATCCCCGCTCAACGGTCGGGACAGTGACGGAAATTTATGACTATCTAAGGGTTTTATACGCCCGAGTGGGCCACCCCCATTGTCCCCAATGCGGCCGGGAAGTGGCCAGACAAACGAGTGAAATGATAACAAAACAGATTAAAGATATAGCAGTAAAGACATTTAGAGATATAGCGAGAAAACAGTTAAGAATAATGATTTTATCTCCGATAGTTCGTGATAAGCGCGGTGAATTCGGCAAACTTTTTTCCAATCTAAAAAACAAAGGTTTTGAACAGGTCCGCATTGACGGACGGATTTATGATTTGTCCGAAGATTTGGTTTTAATCAAGACTAACAGACATAATATTGACGTTATCGTCGATAAGATTTCTTTAAGTAAAAAACAACTTGATAGTAAGGAAGTTATTCAAAGAATTAAAGACGACGTGGAAATTGCTTTGGAATTGGCTGATGGTTTGGTGACTTTAGGTCTCGTTCAGGATAAATCCTTTGACTTTCCTCACAAACCAGAGCAGATGTCTGATACTTTATTTTCTTCTCGTTTTGCCTGTCCGAAATGTAATTTATCCATTTCGGAAATCGAGCCGAGAATTTTTTCCTTCAACTCCCCTTTTGGTGCTTGTCCGGAATGCAATGGCTTAGGTGTTAAGCTAAAAATTGATCCAGATAGGGTTCATTCCGAATGGCGGGCCAATGAGCTGGAAAGACGATATTACTATACAACTTCGGAAGTCGTCCGTGAGGAAATCGAAAAATTGATGATTAAGGAAATTTGCTCTTCCTGCCACGGCGCGAGATTGAAAAAAGAATCCCTAACCGTGACCATTGACCAAAGAAATATTGCCGAGATTTCCGCTTGGGATTTGGAAAAACTATATGATTGGACTAATAAAATCAGGCAGGTTTTAGACTCGGAAAAAGAAAAAGAAATCGCCCAGCCGATTTTAAAGGAAATTACTTCCAGGTTGTCTTTTTTAATTGCCGTTGGCGTTGGTTATTTAACCTTAGACCGAGCCGCGGCCACTTTGTCGGTTGGCGAAGGACAAAGAATTAGATTAGCTTCCCAAGTTGGTTCTGGCTTGACCGGTGTTTTGTATATTTTGGATGAACCGACAGTTGGTTTGCACTCGCGGGATACGCAAAAATTGATTGATACTTTAAAAAAACTAAGAGATTTGGGGAATACGCTGATTGTCGTGGAACATGATGAAAAAGTTCTTTCCCAATCCGATTGGATTATGGATTTTGGGCCGGGAGCAGGCAAGGACGGCGGAAGAATTGTGGCTGAGGGAACTTTGAGCCAGATTAAGAAAGACCCAAAGTCTTTAACCGGAAGATATCTTTCTGGGAAAGAAAAAGTTAGCGTCCCTTCCCATGATAATGGTAAAAACAACCAATGGTTAATGATTAAAGGTTGCCGCGCTCATAATTTGAAAAATATTGACGTCAAACTACCCTTGGGCAAACTGGTTTGTGTCACCGGTGTTTCCGGCTCAGGTAAGTCCACCCTGGTGGCTGATACCCTGTTCCCGGCCCTAAAAAGGGCCCTGAATCCTGATTTTAAAGATAGACCGGGTCAATATGCCACCCTTTCCGGCCAGCAGAATTTAAATCAGGTTTTGTTTGTTGACCAGTCACCCATCGGACGGACTTCCCGAAGCAATCCTTCCACTTATATTAATGTTTTTGGTGATATTAGAATTTTATTTGCCCAAACACGTGAAGCCAGAATAAAAGGTTTTTCCCCGACCTTCTTTTCTTTTAATACAGTTGGTGGTCGCTGTGAGGCTTGTGAGGGTCAGGGGCAATTAAGAGTTTCCATGCAGTTTTTACCCGATATTTGGGTTCAATGCGAGGAATGCCATGGCAAGAGATTTAAGCAGGAGGTTTTGGAGGTGGAATTCAACGGAAAAAATATTGCTGATGTTTTAAAACTCACGGTCAAAGAAGCCAGAGGTTTTTTTGAAAATATTCCCGCTGTTTTTCGTAGAATGGAAATTTTAGAGAGAATCGGCTTGGATTATTTACAATTAGGCCAGCCTTCCCAGACCTTGTCCGGCGGTGAGTCGCAAAGATTAAAACTGGCTCGGGAATTGGTGAAAAGAAGCGACGGCGGGACTTTATATTTGCTTGATGAACCAACCACCGGCTTGCATTTCCATGATCTAAAAAAACTGCTGGTGGTTTTGCGCGCCTTGGTGGAACGGGGTGATACTGTTTTGGTGATTGAACATAATTTAGAATTGGTTAAAAATGCTGATTGGATTGTTGATTTAGGTCCGGAAGGTGGCGAACAGGGTGGCCGGGTTATTTCCCAGGGGCCGGTGGAACATATTCTCAAAAATCATAATTCATGGACGGCCAAATACCTGAAAGAAAATTTTTAATTTTTAATTTCTAATTTTCATTCAATTTCATAATTTTAAAATTTTAAACATTAAAAATTCATTGGAAATTGTAAATTGTTAAATTCTAAAATTTAAAGATATATGAATAAGAAATTTTATCAAAATCTACCCAATAACCCCGGAGTATATTTATTCCGCGATAAAGATAATCGTGTTTTATACGTTGGGAAAGCACTTAATTTAAAAAAAAGAGTAAGAAATTACTTCGATAAACAGCCCAAAGAAGAAAGAATAAAAAAATTACTCTTTAAAGCTGAAAAGATTGATTTTATCGAAATTTCATCGGAGATTGAAGCTCTACTTTTAGAAGCCAGGCTTATCAAACAGCACCGGCCGAAATATAATGTCCGGTTGAAAGACGATAAGCGATATTTGTATGTTGGCCTGACCAAAGAACTTTATCCACAAATAAAACTCATTCGTCAACCAGAAAGCGAGTCGTCTTTATTAGCTTGGTATGGGCCATTTCCAACCGCCGCCAGTATCAAGGAAATTTTAAGACTGCTTCGCCGAGTATTCCCCTACCGCACGTGTCGCAAACTCACTGACAAAACTTGTTTGTATTATCACTTGAATCTTTGCCCGGCCATGTGTTTAGGTACGGTCAGAGATTATCCAAAAACCACCAAAAAAATCATGATATTTTTGGATGGCCAAATTAATCCTCTAGTGAAAAAGCTGCAAAAGGAAATGGAAACCTTAGCTAAGAAAGAAGAATTTGAACAAGCAGGCCAGCTTAAAAGACAAATTCAAATGATTAAAGGTCTTCTTCATCGTTATGGTCGAGGTGAAGATGAGGAGAAACCACAAAGACAAATGGATGAGTTAAGAAAATTATTGGTCAAATATTCAGGCATTGAGCCCAATAAAATTGAACGTTTAGAAGCATATGATGTTGCCAATTTAGGTGAAAATCTTATCGTCGGTTCGATGGTCGTTCTCCAAAATGGCGAACCGGATAAATCTCAATACCGGCAGTTTAAATTAACCTGGTCCGGCGGCGATCCGGGTGGCATCAAACAGATTCTTTCCCGCCGGTTGACTCATCAAGAATGGCTTTTCCCCCAGGTGATTTTGGTTGACGGCGGCAAAACCCAAGTGGCAGCGGCTTTTGAAGCTTTAAGGGAAAAGAACTTGTTTAAAACCATTCCGGTTTTGGGTTTGGCGAAAAAAGAGGAAAGGATTTTTATTCCCAAAGTTATTAAAGAAAAAATTGTCAGCTGGAAAACTTTCAAATATCAATCCTCATCTTTAGTTCATCAATTACTCCAACAGGCTAGAGACGAGGCCCATCGTTTTGCCCAAAGATATTATAAAAAACTTCACCGAAAAGTTATTTTTTCTTCGCTAAAACAAAAATAGAAGGACCAAAACGGTAGCGGGAGGCTAGCGGAGAAATAATTCTTTCCAGAAAAAGCAAGACTTTCAAAGGAACCATTTTTTTAAGCAAGGGAAAACGGAAATTAGAGGCAGAAAAACGCCTGATAATTTTAAAGCCATTAGCGAATAGGATGGTTTTTATTTGATTGGGATGATAGTTAAAAAAGGGAGCCACATGGCTTTTTTTAATTAAGCTTTCGGGTTGATGGTCGGTGAAAAATTTAAAATTGAATTTTAAAATCGCCTCTAAGTAGTTTTTAAAATGCATCTTATTGGCATATTCCAAGATAAGGTAACCACCCGGCTTTAAGACCCGTTTAATCTCAGCCATAACCTCTGGCAGGTTGGTGAGGTGGTGGATAATTCTGACAAGTAAGGCGACATCAAAGCTTTCATTTTCGGTCGGCAAATGTTCCACAAAGGCTTTTTTAAAGGTGAGGTGGGGATATTTTTGGTAAAATTCTTTGGCTTGGTTTAAAAGTTTTTCAGAAGGTTCAAGTAAAAGACATCTTTTAAATAAGGGAGCATAAGTTGAGGTTAAACGACCAAAACCACAGCCAATATCAATAAGAGAATCTTTCTTGTCAATTAATTTAAGGATTTTTTTTAAAATGATTTGCTCTGATCGATTCTCGTATTCGCGTGTTTCCCAGTATTTTTGGTAATCATATTTTGGGTCGTCATAGTAAGCAGTGGTTTGTTTCTTTTTCATGGGCATTTTATTCTATCATGAAGTTCTCACAAGAAGAATTAAAAATCGCCGTATTCTAAATCTTCCATAAATTGAGTAACACATTTAGCCCAAGGGCCACCTTTCTCAACAGAAGGAGGAGCGTATTTAGGCATAATTTGTTCCGGTGTAGTTAAGCCTTGGTCAAGGTATTTTTCCTTTAAAGTCTTAGCGACTTGGTCGAAAGCCTGTTGCCAGGATAAAAATTTCGTTTCACCGTTTTCAAATCCCCAGCAATTGAAAGAACCCTCTGGAGATTTTTTGCAAAGGTTAGATTCACATTGAGCGATGGCGACAATCAATCGATAATCGACACCATATTTCTCCGAAGCGTTAAAAAGATCTTGGGCATAAGGTAAAAGCGGTGAATCATATTTTTCTAAATATTTTTGAATAATCACCGGTCGGGCGTCTTCCTCAACAGCCGTGCCCAAAACTTCGCCGGTAGTTTCCGGCAGAGCCGCATAATATTGTCCTGAAGTTCTAAAGGATTCTACCACCGGGTTTTTTGCTTGAGTAACTTGGTTGAGGGTAAAAAGACTTGCCCCTAAGGTTAAAGGAGTGAAGGCCAACGCGACAAAAATTAAAAATATTTTCTTCATTAGCGGGTTGATTTATGTTGACATATTTTGAAGCAGTTTGTCAAGGCCATTTGACTTAAATCGATCTTTAACCCTTTTGGAGTTTAAATTCAGCAACCTTATACCATTTCTCTTCGTTTTTATCCTCGGTATTAAAAAGGGAAATTGAATTGAATGTTAAACTTTTTGGATATCTTTTAATTTCTTTTATCATTTCTTTTTTTGATTCTTCGCTGTAGATGCCATAAATTAAGCTTATATGGGGCGAGCATTCCTCCTGATGCTTAAAAATCTCCCTAGCTTTCTTGTGGGCATTTAAAAAACTTTTATTCCTGCCGCAATTTACGAATAAAGCCTTATGATTAGTATTTTCATACCCAATGCCCATCAAATTTAAAGAAAAAGGAAGCATGCAGGAGGCTAGTTGTTTTGTATTCTTAATTGCCTTTTTCTTATTGGTCAAAATTCCTCCAATAAGAGTTACATGTGGCTCGAACTTCGGAGCTAAGTTTTTTCTGGCAAGAACCTTTATTATTCTTGAGAAGTCTTTATATTTCTGCTCCTTAGGGATTAACCATAAAGAAAAGATATGCATATGAGAGAATTTTTTCAGTGAGACCGGGAGGATTCGAACCTCCGACCAATTGCTTAAGAGGCAACTGCTCTACCACTGAGCTACGGTCCCTTTTTTATTAATTTCAGCTTTTCTTCTCTTTTTAAACTTTTGATTTCATTTTCCCGGCTTAAGGCTACCTGTTTTTCATTATAGCGTTCCTGATAAACCAATTTAACCGGTAATTTCCCTTTGACGGCCCTGGCCCCCTTTTTATTATTATGTGCTTCGATTCTTTTCTCAAGATTATTAGTGATACCAGTGTATAAGGAATGATCCTGACATTCAACAATATAAACAAACCAATTCATTTTATGTAAAAATACAAGCGTTTACACTGAGCTTCTGTGAGCGTTTACGCTGAGTCTTACGAAGCGCGCTCGGGGTGACTCGAACACCCAACCCCTTGTTCCGAAGACAAGTGCTCTATCCATTGAGCTACGAGCGCAGATTAGCTTCTATTATTATAACATTTTTCATCAGGATTTTTAATTGAAAATTGTCACTTTTTTTGCTTCAGGAAGTTTTCGGAGGCTTGTTTAATAAGTTCGTGGGCTTTTTCTTTACCGCTCCACCCTTCAATTTTAATCTTCTTGTGTGGTTGAAGTTCGACATAGTTTTCCCAAAAATTTTTAATTTCTTTTCGAGTATGGATCGATAAATCCTCAAGATCTTTAATTTCTTCAAACCTAGGGTCATTAGCGGAAACGGCGATAATTTTATAATCTTCTTCTCTAGAGTCAATCATCCGCAACACACCAATCGGCCGACAGGCAATGAGGCACCCTGGAAAGGTGGGGAAAGTAGCCAGAACCATAATATCTAATGGGTCACCATCCTGCTTATTGAGAGTTTGAGGGATAAAGCCGTATTCCGTGGGGTAAAAAACCGCTTCGTATAGAGCCCTATCTAACTTAAAAGCATTCGCTTCTTCATCATATTCATACTTATTAGTGCAACCCTTGGGTACTTCAACCACACAGTTGACTTCAAAAGGAGGATTTTTGCCTACAGGCAAGGAATGGACAAGGTTGTCTTTATTCATAGGCATTGCTAATATTTTAGACGATTTTACCTTTTAAATGCAACCCCTTGGAGACACTTTTCCTCTATTCTATGATAATGAGATATTCCTATTTCGCCTGGTAGCAAACAACCAAAAAATTTCTTCCCATTTTCCTCTATTGGTAGATGGAGATAAAAATTTTCTTCTGGACCGTCTTTAGAATCTATAGGTTTGACGCCGTATTCATAGAATGTAAGTCTGATGTCAAAAATATTGGGTTTTTTAAAAAATTCTTCCATCTCAGAAAGATATTTAAGTGAAAGATATTTAAATCCAAGTGCCCAGACGGCTGTCCATTGTCCAAATTTCTCCGGGTAAAGGGAGTGAATAAACCTTCTTGCTTCCTGATGGGAGATTTTTTCCTCTATGGGAAGTCTGCCGTGGTAAAAACAAAGAGAGTCATGGATTCTGTCTAAAACTTGGTAATTAGTTTCTTCGGGTGAAGTTCTGAATAAATCTAAAGAGGAAAGATATTCCTGAGAAATTCTGTTTAAATCAGGCAAACGAGAGATGAATGTATCCTCTGGTAAAAATTCAAGATTAATTTTTTGTCTTCTCTCTATAAAGGGATTAATAATAGCTAAAATTTCTGGGTTATTCTTAAAAATATCTTGAGGATCAACCAGTTGAGGATTTTCTTTTCCCATTCCTTATACCCTTTTTCATTTTACTCTTTCTGTCAAGGCTCTAATAGGATTGACTTTTACTCTCAAAAAACCTAAAATAGCTTTCTATGGACAGCAATAAAGAACACTTCAATAAACTTGAACCTTTTGTTTCCCTACCCAAAGAAGTTCAGGAAAATTCAAAAAAAGCCCTTCAAAAGATAGAGCAAATTTCCTATTTTGGCCCCTGTTGGTCGATTCTTAGTGCTCAACTTTCTTTCCATGTCATTGAGGAAAACAATCAGTTTTTAAAAAATAACTTATTGACTTTTAAAAAAGAAGGTAAGGATTTTGCTTGGGCAATGGAGAATGTTTCTAGACAAGCCGAAGCGGTAGGAAGGAAACTTCTCCGGGAGCAAGCTTTTGATGAGGTTCGAGATGTAGTGTATGAGATTTGTAGGGAAAAATGGAACAACATGAAGAGATTTGGAAAAAAGATGCTTTCCGAATTTGGACTTTTAGCCACACAGCATGCCACTAGATTTGTCCAGCTTGCGTTAGTTTCAGATCAAGAAGGATTTAATAAAACGAACCGTCTTTCTCCCTTAATAGAAATTTATAAATTAGGTTTGGTTCCTATAGTTAAAAGAGACAAAATAATAGTGGCCTTTCCTATTGATGATAAAAAACAAAACCTAATCGGCTACTATGTAGAGGGAAGCTCTTCTTTGATAGATGGCAGAGGTAATATTATTATTATACCCTCTTCTCAATTAGTGTCAGTCTAAGTAATTATGGATGGTTTTGTCTGCTCTCATTGTCAAAAATTTGTTTCCACCAAGAAATTTATTGGCACCCATTATCGCAACCATTGCCCTTTTTGTTTATGGTCAAAACATGTTGATTTGAAAAAATCAAGCGACAGACAATCTTTATGTCATGGCCAGATGGAACCGATTGGCTTGACCTTTAAACATGAGGGTTCTGATAAATATGACAAACCCAGGCAGGGTGAGTTGATGCTGATTCATCAATGTCAAGATTGTGGCAAGATTAATATTAACAGAATTGCGGCTGATGATGACCCCCAGATGATTCTTAAAATCTTTGGGAATTATAAAAATATAAATGAAGAGGTTTTAAACAGATTAAAGGAAGAGGGTATACATTTACTAACAAAAGAAGATAAAAACGAAGTCGTCACACAGTTGTTTGGGAAAGCTAACAACCTATAACTTGATTTTTCTCCCCTCTTCTGCTAAGATTCAGCTAGATTATTGGTTTTGTTCTTTGACTTTTATATAAAGAGATGAGAAAGGTGTACAACGGCCAGAGAGAATCAATATTTGAGGAAGTTAAAAAAATGAATGAGGAATTGAAGGGATATGATAAGGGACCAACTAAAGTTCACCTTGATATTTATGCAATGAAAATGATTGCTTTAGCACTCGTTGGCATAGGGGAAGAACTTAGAAGAACAAACAAGCATTTAGAAAAAATTGCTATGGATTTGGAAATTGAAAGGGGTGAGGAAAATAATCATTTGGTCGATGTTTCAGATTGTATCCAATAAAAAATTTAAATAAAAGGAAGTGATAAGAAATGGGAAAGGAAAAAAAGAAAGAAGCCTCTAAAGAATTGAATGTGATTAAAAGAATGTTTCGGGAAATAGCTTCCAGACTTGAATCCGCTACGGTAAAACTAAACAAGATTATAGCCCATTGCGAGGAACGGAGACAACACTTTATCGATAAATGGACGGCAAAAGAGTTAGAGCGCACCTCGGAATTGGCAAAAAGCATCGAAGATGATCGTCATCAAATAGTATTAATGGGTTATCAGAATCATGAAAAAATATTGGGTTTAATCGAAGGAAAAACTTTAGAACTCGGTAAAAAAATATCCATTAATTACCGTAGTGGTGAAAAAATCCTGGAAATTTTGAACAAAGACCTGGTTATTGAGTCCTTGGAAAAACAGGAGGAAAGCGAAGGATTGGATATCAAGGGATTGATTATCTCCGGACCTACCATTCCAAAGAAAAATATACCTAAGGCGATAGCAATACTTGAGGCTACTGGGTATTATTTATCTGAGATAGAAAAGAATATTAATGTAAAAACTTTTGAGAAAAAAATCAAAAGTGGAGAGCTGGACCCGGAAAAAATAAAAGGAATAAAGATTATTCAAAATGAATTTTTTGGTGTGCACACGTCTAATGTTGATTTTTCAGAATCGATCAAAACGACAACCAAAGAATTCTAACAAAAGAGTTTAAGATTTTTTAAGTTTAAGAAAAACTTTTGCGCTTAAAAAAATCTTAATCTGATTTTAATGCCTTTCCTCCACCCTTTGCTGGTAGGTTAAACTTCTATGTAAATAGACAACCTAACAACCAGCAAGGGGTATTTTTTTTGAAAAGAAAAACCCTCCGAGAAAATAGGAAAAAATTGTTTAGCTAAAAAAGCTAATGGAGGGTTTTTATAATGATGTGGAGAGGACAAATTGATATCTAATAACCATTGTTTAAATTTTTTACAAAATGCCTTCATGGAGCTTTGCATAATAATTCATCCCAAGAATGACCATTCCCACAAACCAGATGCCAAAAGCTACTAAAAGTACCCCAATAGAAGTAAGGACGATTACCCATGATGGCCAATTCAGAAAATGATGGACAAACCGACCTCCATAAAGGACATATTCTACACCCAAGAAAATGATAGCTATTATTATGGTGTAGAACCAATCTAAAATTTCAGAGGCTGGAGTTTTGCGAATTTCGTGAACCCAATCTGCAATATTTCTATACTTATTGCGAATCCAATCTGAAATTTCCCTACACTTCTTTATGATTGTCTTCCTATACCTGTTTATAATTACCTTCATAATTATCCCCCTTGTTTGAAAATGGCTTTAGAAATCTTTTTGCTTCTCCACAATTTCAAAGAACAAAATTAAAAAATAAGAAAAAGAGTGCTAATACTTGGTATTTCTTATTTGAGGGAAAATATAGCACTAAATGAAGAAGAAATCAACTATTGGGGTGGATGACGGGTGCTGCCCCCGCTGCCTCCTGCTCCACAGGCAGGCGCTCTACTGGTGAGCTACATCCACCAAGTGTTATCTATATTTTATCAAAAGACAACCAGCAAGACAATGAAAATGAGAATAAAAAGAAAGCCTAAATATTCAAAGATTTGAGGCAGAAAGAAAAACAAAATTTTACCCTCGGGTTTTTCTTTTAATATCCAACCATTTTCCCAACCATTAACTAATGTAGGTTTACCTAAAGATTTGATTTTAAATGGTTTTTCCCAGACTAAGGCTCGCCAATTTTTTTCATAAGATTGGTTGTTGGTGATATATTCTTCTTTTGGATTCTCTTGAGATTTAATAAATTGATAATCTAAGGGAATAATTTTTATCGACTTCAAGGAATTGATTGATTGAAGTGGGCCGATTCCATAATTACTGATATTAATATCATAGCCTTGCCCATCCCAATCGGAGGGAGGAATGAAAAAGATATTTTGGCCATTTTTTAAATTGGCATATAAATCGCAATGTCGGGAGGTGTAATTTGTTATACAGATTCTTAAGGGCAGGCCGGATTGATTTTGAGCCTCTACGATGAAAGTATAGCTTTGGTTGTGGGATAGCTCTGGAAAATAAAAAGTGTCCCGCTTTTCTTCTTTAAGAGAAACATAATCAAGCTTTCTTGATGATAAATCAACATTGTCAATAACTTCTTCTTCCGGTTTGTTTTTCGTTGGATAGATTTTTAAATTAAGATTTTTAATAAGTGTTTGGCCGTCTTGGTCTAAAATTATTCTTATTTCGTAGTTTTTAATTTCTCGGTTGCTTGGAAATTGATAAAAATAATTATTTTCTTCCTTTCCGCCCAACAAACATTCCCCTGTTCCCCACTTGGCTAAACAAAATTTGGGTTTTTTGCCTTCAGATTCAAAATTAACTTCTAGAAGAAAATCCTTGGAAGGCCTGAATTTGATGATTTTTTCCAATGGAATTTTAATGCAAGCGGCAGCATTTTTAGAGGTTAGTTTAAAACTTTTTTCATTATTAATATTTAAACCAAAGACTTGATTTTCTAAAGCAGGACCACATAATTCAGGTTTAATTTCTAATTTCTTAACGTCTATTTTGAAAATTTGGCTCGGGTTTTTTAAAAATAATGATTTATCAATTTGTCCATAATTTATTGATTTTATTAGAACTTTATTTTCTAAATCTTCCGGTGGATTTTCAAAGTCAATTAACTCCGGATATTCACTATAATGATTCATTTCATTGAAGTGGTAGATATTAAGAAAATTAAATTCCTTAACGAGCCCTACCTTCAAAGAAGATGATAACAATTTTTCTGTTTCATTAAAAAATAAGACCTTATTTTCTTGTTCCGGGGCAATAATGCTTTTATCAAGCAGAAGCCATTCGATTTGATATTTATTTAAAAGCTGTTCAAAAAGCGGTAAATTTTGAGCATATAAAGCGTAGGCTAACTCTTGATAGGCTTTTTCATTTTTAAGATTCCAGCGGTCAAAATCTCTGGTTAAAAATGGTTGTTCAAGACCGAACCAGGCAAAACCAGCTCCCTGAAAACCCCAATCATGATATTCCCAGCCCCACAAAGAAGGCATCGGTAGTTGAAGAATACGACCATCTTCTTGTTTTTCAAACCATTCAAAGGTTTCAAAATATTCTTGGGGGATTTTTATTCGTAATCGTTGGTCAATAAGTTGGCTTTGGAAAACCGGCCACATAAAGATAATTAAAAACAAAGTAATAAGTGATAAAAGAGATAAGGGGATGATCCTTCTCTTTTTAAAGTATTTGATGATAATTTGATATAACCAACTCAAACCGTAAGCAAAAAAGACAGCATAGACAAACATCAAAAGAATCGAAAACTTAGTGAAAGGGAAACGCAGAGCTTCTTTAAAAAGCGATGAATGGCTTCTTAAAAAGGCAAAAAGATAGCTGAATGGTAGTGTCGCATTGATTAAAAAAATAAAACATAAAAGAAAAACCATGATTAAAGGCCAAAAGATTTTTTCTTTTTTAATTAAACTAATAATAAATCCCAAAATAATGATGAAGAAAAATAAATAGCCCAAACCTGAGATAAGGGGGTTGTGAAGATATTTCAGCCAATTTTTGAATAATAAGTCAAATTTTCCAGTAGAAAAATTATATTGTGTCCAGGAAAAAAGGTGATTTTTTAAAACGGCAACATTTTGCAGATTACCATACTCGTAATTATGTAAAAAAGCTTCTTGCGAAAAGAGTTGATTGATTTTGGCATTAAGCACTTCCCCACTGTGCTGGAAAACATAATATAAATTAGGTAAAAGCCAAAAAGAGTTAATGATTAAGGTGACCAAAATAATGGTTAAAACCCACTTTAAATATTTAAAGTGATTGATAATTAGCCAAGTAAAAAGGTAAATAATTAAAGCGGCGGAATAGGTATACCATAAAGTAGCGGCGTAAGCTTGTGGTGCGGCAAAAAAACTAACTAAAGAAAAATAAATCAAGGACTTTTTTTGAGGATTTTGAAGAAACTGGGTAAGAAAAAGGAATAACCAACCCAACACTGCGTATTGGGTGGCGAACATCTCAAATGGGACAAAGAAGTGTTGAAGCGTGCCAAGATTTAAAAGATAAAATAGGCCTCCTAAAAAGGAAAAAACCTTTTTTGGGGTAGCTTGATATTTTTCAAAAATAATTTTTTCAAGAAAAAAATAGACCCCTAAAGGCCCAAAAATTAAGCATAAGAAAAAATAGGAATATCTAAGAAATGATAAGGGCAAGAGAAAATGGAAAAGATAAAGAATTACGACCCGAGGTAAATCGGCCATATGAGAATGACCGGCCACAGCCCCCAAACCTTGTTCCAGCCGCCATACCCCACTAATAATTCTTTTGAAATTAAGCAAAAAGTTAAATTCAGGATGAAGAGTATCCCAGCCGGAAAGCCAAGCCTCCGGAGTGTAGTTAAGAATGCAAATAACAAAAGTGATAGCCACCAAAAGAATAACGAAAAGATTTTTTTTAAAAAAGGAAAACATATTTTTTATTTTAGCAAAAACGAAGAATTTATGGGCAAGAGGCAGAGAGTTTTTTATCGATTTGAAAATCAAATCAATTTTGGACTCTCTACCCCTTGCTTTCAGCCATCCTGTAACCAGGAACATTTAGTATTTATTGATTATTATAATAGGTTGTTTGAAAAACTACGCTGCCATCTGAAATGACTGCAACGTCAACAATTTGACAACCTTTTCCCGATGTCCCATTTGGAGCTTCCATCATTGCCTTGACTCTATCATCAACCAACAACTTCCAATCATTTTCTTTCGGAACACGATTGTAATCATAAGCTCCATGCCAGTTAGAACCCTCAATAAGCTTTGATACCTGATATCTGATTACTTGTTTTCCGGGGAGAAAAATAAAAATACCTCCTCGATCAGGATTCGCTCCACCTTTAAATTCAACACCAGCAGATTCTCCTGGGCCGACAGTGAGACATTCTATTTCATTGAGTGCAACATCGCAAGTCCAAACAGAACCACTGTAAGGAATTCCTCCCTCCGATTCGTATGGTTCAGGAATAATTCCCTCAGGAACAACTTCTGTTTCGATTGCTATCTCTTCTTTCGCTGTCGTTTCAACTGTCGCCGTTTCAACGGGAGCTGCTGTTTCCTCGACTTTTACTGAAGCTTTTTCTTTTGCTTCTTCTTTAACAACAATTTCTTGTTTGGCAACAGCTGGTTTAGGTGCATACATGAAGCCTATATAAAGACCCCCAAGGACACCCCCAACAACGAAAATCAAAACCACAACCGTAATAATTAATTTTTGCCACCAATTCATGGTGATCACCTCCCAAATCTTCTTCCCTAGTTTTATTAAGAATGGCTATTTAAAAGAGCTGTTCTGAAAATCGAGTATTAAGCTCTGAAATCTGATTTTAAGAACTGTTTTCGGAAAATGATTCCGAAGCTGGAAAATAAACCCAATAAAAGAATAGTCAAGATTAAGTTTGCGCCGGTTTTGGGCATGGTAGTTATGCCTAAAACTTTTTTAGTGATACAAAATTGACTGGTGTCACTGGCACTTTTATTGTCTTTTTTCGCTTCCCCGTAGTTAGTCACACAATAGGTACCGCTATCAGTAGGCAAACTTCCTTCACCAACAATTTTTCCTTTAATTTCGTAGTCTTTACTCTCACCCGGTGAAAGATGATCAATCTTCCAAGTTAAGGTTTTATCTGTATCATTCCAGCTTCCCGAGCCAGAAACAAAAAGGACATAATTGGGAAATTTGTCTTTGACCTCAACATCACTCAAATCATCAGAACCGGTGTTTTTAATGTTTAGCTTAAACCAGACTTCTTGATCAGCCGAAAAATTCGGATCAGAAGAATAAAGATTATCTACATAGGTACCCGTGGAAGGGTTTTTAACGACTTTATCCAGCCTTAACTCGCCTTCATAACAAGTTTCTCCCCCGCCGTATTGTTCCACACAACGTGCGGAAACCACTTTAGCACTAAAAGCCATAATTAAAGCGGTTGATAAAATCATTAATAAAATTTTATTTTTCATTTTCATCAAAAATGCCTGCTTAAACAGGCAGGTAAAACAACTATACACGATAAATTTTAGCCTGTCAAGTTATAGGATTGGCAATTAGTAAAAGCCTTTTCCAGGATGTCCCCGGTGGCCAACAAGTTTGCAGAATCAGTTTTTCTTCATTAGGTTCGGCTTTTAGGTTAGTTAAATCGTCAGCTTCGACAATCTTTTTCTCATTAATTTGATAGGTGTAAACCTTGCCTTGATATAGAATGGCAATTTGGTCGTTTTTTTCTAAATTTTTGACCGAATAGAAAACCGGATTAAAAAAATTAAGATTAAAGATAGAATTAGTCGAATGGCCGAAAAGATAAATCAGGCCTTTTTGGCCAGGCAAACTTGAACCCGAAGCGTGAGCTGCTTTATTGTCTAAAATTTGGTTATATTCAGTTTCCTTATTTGGGTCAATATTGATTAAAACTTTAGTTCGGACGGCAATTTTAGGAATAATCAATTCCATCTCGTTATCATTGGGTGATAAAACATAGCGGAATTTACTTTGAATAACTTCCGGTTGCTTTTTTACAACCAAATGATATCGGATTTCACCAATAATTAAAGGGGAGACAATATATAGAATAACAATTACAGGAAGAGTAATTAAGAAAGAAAAAAACCCTTTAGGTAAACGAAATTTTTTAGGCTTAGCCGCCAAGACATAGCCTTTTTGCTCAGAAACGCCTGATTGGAAGATGACAATTTCATTGGACATATATTATGAAGGGCAGTTGGCGCGCCTGGAGGGAGTCGAACCCCCAACCTTGAGTTTAGAACACTCCTGCTCTATCCATTGAGCTACAGGCGCCCTTCGATTTACTCAGGGTAAACTCGGGAGCGGGATATGGGAATTGAACCCATCTTTTCAGCTTGGAAAGCTGACGTTGAGCCGCTCAACTAATCCCGCACTTCGACAAGCTCAGTGTAAACACTTTTACCTAGGTAATTTTAACAAAAAAATGCTAAAATATCTAATATATGTGTCCTGTTTGCACCATTGCCGTTGGCGCTGGTATCGGTTTATCCCGTTGGCTAGGTGTTGATGATTTGATTTCTGGTCTTTGGATTGGTGGCTTAATTGTTTCCTTAATTGGGATGACAATTCTTTGGTTGAACAAAAAAAATATTAAAGCCAATTTTTTAAGAATCCTAATTATCTTTCTTTTTTACTTTTTGACCATTGGGCCTTTGTATTGGACCAAAGTTATCGGCGCCCCCTGCAACCATATTTGGGGTCTGGACAGAATTGTTTGGGGAATCATTATTGGTTCGATAGTTTTTCTTGTATCCTATGGTTTTCATCTCTGGCTAAAGAAAAAAAACAACGATAAAGTCTTTATCCCCTTTCAAAAAGTAATAATTCCTGTTATCTTTTTAATAATTGCTAGTTTAGTTTTATATTTTGGTGTTTGCCGTTAACATGAATCAAAAAGACGAAATTGAAAAACTAATCAAAAAAGCTTCTGAAAAGAAAATTGACCTTTCCTCTGATGAGGATTTGTCGATTGCCATTATGAATTTGGTGAGCATTGAAGAGCATTTCTATTTTACCGGCGCCAAAACCAACAAAGTTGAATATTTTGATTTACTGCAAAAAACCAGAGAAATTCGTGGTGATTTAATGAAAAAGATCGTCAAGGAGCCGGAAGGTGAAGTTTGGTGTTTATCCAAACATTTGTTGGCCGCCTCAATGAGATTGATTGAAGTTGGGACAAAATATGACAAGCAAGGCAAGAAAAAAGAGTCTTTAGATTTTTACCAAAAAGCCTACGAGCTTTATTCTCTTTTCTGGGGATTGAATCTAAAGGTGATTGATATTGGTGAGGTTAAAAAAATCAGTGAAAATCAACTGGATGTTGAAGATAAGAAAAAAACAGGGATTTTAGGTAAACTTCAGGATTTAGTGAAGAAAGTGATTGATTGTTGTATAGAGTAGGCTTCTTAGCAATTTATTTTGCCTAAAAATAATTTTGTCTTTTCAAATTCGTGGTCGTAGTCGAACTCGGGCGGAATAGAAGTCTTTATTACTGCTAGCTTTCCACCTTTTTGCCAGTAAAGATAAAGGTAATAGCTAAATGCGTATTGAAAATTCTCCTGAACTGCTAATTTGATAAGCTCTTTTTTGACTATATACGGATTGCGGACGTATTTATGATTAGGGTTAATTCGGTGAGTTTTGGTATTTACAACTTTTAAGACAGGATGAAAGATGCTCCCTTCGTATAAAATTTTATTTTCTCTATTTGTAGGGTAAAGAGAATTGTCATAAGCTGTTATCACACAATCGCATTTTTTCGAAACTTGCAACATTTTTGAGACAAACTCTGGAGGTAAAGGATGATGACCACAGACAAACATAAATTGATCTTCTAATAAATCTTGCAAAATATAAGGAATTTTTCTATATCCCAATCTGTCTTCTTCGAAATATGGAACTACAACTGCAGAAATTTTCTTTGACTTAACAATTTTTTTTATCTTTTCAAAATTGTGGTAGCCACTAGAAAAAATGAAGGTTTTAATACCTCCTTTTTTAAGGCCATCAATTAAATGACCTATCATTGACTGATCAGCACATTCGATAAGTGTTTTGTCATTAGCGGGATTTACACGACTGGACATTCTAGTGCCAAGCCCACCCGCTGCAATGAGTGCCTGTGTTGTCATTTCTACAGTTGGATTTCACCAGATGCTTGTCGGGGTGGTGAGATTCGAACTCACGACCTCTCGGTCCTTCACCCCGTACAAATTTCTGTCGGAGAGCCGGGATTCGAACCCGGGACCTCACGGTCCCAAACCGTGCGCGCTAACCAGCTGCGCCACTCTCCGAAATTTTACGGGGCAAGAACCGCGCGTTCTACTAATGAACTACTCCCCGTCTCATTTCATTCGGCGTAAGGTTGTGCCGAGGGCGGGACTCGAACCCGCACGATAGTTAGCTATCAAAAGATTTTAAGTCTTTCGCGTCTACCAATTCCGCCACCTCGGCGAGAATTTACCTTAACATTATAGCAAAATTTTAATATTTTAACCAAAAAAAACAGGAGCAGGTGGAAACATTTTAATATTTTTAAGAGATTTTCGCTCTTTTAAGGGAACAAAAGAAAATTACTTTTGCTTCCTGTTTCCGTTTGTGGTGACCTACTCCTGTCGGGGAGATGATGTCTAAAAAGGAGTATCTATCCTGACGGATATATCAAATCCCCATGTTCCACAGCTACAAATCCTATTTCTTAATCCTTGCGTCTATAATTAATCACCTCCCTAGAAATTTAATTTTTTGTTTTCCTTGTTTTAAAGGCAAGATATTTTGCGCTTTAAAATAAACTGCCTTATTAAAGTAAGGAAACAAAAATTTGGTTGGGATAGGTAGCAAAAAAACTACTCAATCTAATCTGAACTTTCCTTCTGGAAAGATGAAATGACCTTTATGTTCGAGAAGGTACCTGTCAGATTTAGCCGAGTCGTTTACACTATCCCAACTCTGATCGGGGTGAGGAGTACTAGACTACTTTCTACTAAGAGTCGCATCTTAATTTCATGAACTATTACACAACTACACAACATTGAAAAACTCACCCCGAAGCTTATTTAATAAACTTGAATTTTAATTTTAAGTTGCAAATTATAGCTAAGAATATGATAGTTAATAATTTTCTTCTTGTCAAGTTAATATATGCTAAAATAGAACTATGAGTGAGGGAGATTTCTCACAAGAGAGAAAAACTTTAATCGAAAAACCATCCGCTTGCCAATGCTACATGACATTTTTACAGCATCTTTTATTCCCTCGTGAAAGTTTTAGGAAAGATTCTACTCCACCGTTAATTTTTAGAGAATTAGAGTCTATTTTTACCCCAAGGAAAAAACTTGAAGAGTTGGAGAGAAGTTTCACGGAGATTTTCTCCAGGAAAGAAGGTAAAAAAATTATTTCTCCTGAAGAAAAAATGGTTTTGGAGAGATGGTATGGATTGCTTGATGGGAAGCCCTATTATGGTGTGATTGAAGGTAGTCAAAGGCTAGCTAAAGAATTAAAAATGAAACTAAATAGAGTCAGCCGAACCTTAAATAGAGCTTTTATCAAACTAAGGCAACCAGAAAATTTTAACCTTCTTCCAGAAGAAGCCAAAAATCTCGCGAGGTTTTAATTAGAAATTCAATTTTTAGCGAAGAATTCTTTTAGCATCGTTTTTAAAGTCGTTTTACCTTTCGTGGTTTTAAAATACTTTTCCCTTCGTTTAGCATCTTTCTCATTTCTGTAGGCTTCATAATGGATTATCTCAAAAGGAGCATAAGATTTCGTTGATAATTCTTTCTTATTATTATGTTCTTGAAGTCTTTTCTTTAAATCTTTCGTAAAACCGGCATAGATAAAATTTTTATGGAGACTTTTGAGGATATAAACGTAGTAAAAATTCATTTATTATTAATGGGGATATACCATGCGGTATATCCCTGCCTCACCACTCTTTTTATTTTATTATCATGAATGCGTGGCAAGAAATTTAGCGCCAACTAAATTTCGCAGCGATGAACCCAAGTGATAACGAGTGGTTCGTTGCTGCGAGAGATGGAATCGAACCATCATTGACGGCTTCAAAGGCCGCTGTCCTACCATTAGACGACCTCGCAATGGATTCGGCGGGCTCACCATAAATGGAGCGGGTGACGGGATTCGCACCCGTGACCTTCTCCTTGGCAAGGAGACATTCTACTACTGAACTACACCCGCACTTCGATAAACTCAGTGTGCCGAGGAACGGAGTCGAACCGTTATCTCATGTTTTTCAGACACGCGCCGTGACCACCTTGGCTACCTCGGCAAGTTTATAAAGTGGACGAGAGAGGACTCGAACCCCCGACCTCCTCTGTGTAAGAGAGGCGCTCTAGCCAACTGAGCTACTCGTCCGCCTTGGTTAATAGCCAACTTGTGCCGCGGGAGGGACTCGAACCCTCACGCCTTAAACAGGCATAGCTCCTCAAGCTATCGCGTATGCCAATTCCGCCACCGCGGCTGATAAGTTCTAAAGTGCCGAAGGTGGGAATCGAACCCACACCCTTATTCAGGACACGGCCCTGAACCGTGCGCGTCTACCAGATTCCGCCACTTCGGCGTAATGGCTATTAAGTATAACAAAAATCATGGTGATTTTCTATCTATTTTTTGGAAATCGTATAAACCGTGGGGTGAAATAAAAAAGCTGCGGGAGTTTCTTCAACCAAAAACTTTTGAAAATCATGGTAAAGGGCTTTCCTCTTTTCCTGATCCAATTCCTTTCTTCCGTCTTCCAGCAATTTGTCGATTTTTGGACTTTTATAATGGGCAATATTTGTCTCTTGGGTTGAATGCCAAAAAAGATATTGATCGGGGTCGGGTGGCACTTCTTGAGTGGCCAATAAAGCTTGAAAATCATCAGAAGGAGCACTGACAACTTTAATTTTCGTGGTAATCCCCAAATTTTCCCAATCTTTTTTAATTTCTTCGGCTATAGGTAGTAGAGAGGAAAAAGTGGAAAGTTCAATTTCCTTTAAAAGTTCTTTATTTTCCCCATTAGTTTTGCTTTCCAACAACTTTTTCGCATTTTCCTGGTCATAGTTGTAAGGTTTAACATCACTGTTGTAAGCCCAAGAAGATGGATTAATAGAGTTTAAGGCCCGTGGTTCCCATCTTTTTTTAATGGCATAAGCCAAAGCCTGACGGTTGGCTTTATCACCAAGTTGGGGATCATTGGTGTTGAAAAAAACACCCACAAAACGATTAAATTTAACTTGGGGAGAAACTTGGACGTTTTTCCAATTTAAAAGCTCTTCGGGGCGAACAATTTCCCTTAAAGTGTCAACTTCACCCAATTTGAACCCTATTCTGGCCGCTTCCTCGGTGGGATAAAAACGGAAAACTATCTTTGGCTTGTTTTTATTTTTGACCGGCGTCAAAACGATTTTTTCTACTATTTGCCCATTTTTTTTAATAGAGCTAAAACGATATTCTCCAGTTCCCACCAAACCCTTTTTAAAAATTGACTTGGTCAAGATAACAGGAAAAGGAGAAAAAGGTTCTTTGAGAAGAAATTTGATGGTTTTTTTATCCACCACTGTTACGGCCACATCGGTAAATTTAAGATTGATATCAGACGCAGTAACTGGTTTTTTATCCTGCCAAAAAAGGCTGTCTTTAATTTTAAACCAGTATTCCTTGCCGTCATTTTTAATTTCCCAAGATTCTGCTAACTCTGGCTTGACCGAACCATCCTGATTGATTTCCGTCAGACCGGCACTAACCAGCTTTTGGATTTCGTAAGGAAGTTCTTGAACTATAAATTTCCCTACTAGGCCAACGCTTTGGACATTTTCTCGGGGGAAATTAAAGACCTTATAAATAAAGAAAAAGGTGACAATGCCGATGATAAAACCTAAAATGATAATCTTTTTCCGTTTTTGCCAAAAGGCCCGAAACAGATGAGTATAAAAACGAATTCTTCTTAAGAACCTTTTCATTTTTTGCCTCTATTTCAACAAAAGGCTGATGATTGACAACAGAAGAAACAAGGCGGCTAAAACGATGGTGGTGATAAAAAGAATTTTTTCCATCCCTCTTCGGCTAGTGTAGAATTCACTGCCACCACCCCAAGCACTGCCTAAACCCGCTCCTTTAGCCTGAGAGAGGATGAGAGTTATTAAAAGGATAGCCACAAAAATTTGGATAAAAATTAGAGCGATTCTCATCTGGCAACCTTATTTTAATATAAGACAGTCTATTTTAGCATAAATTACTTCGTAAGCCAAAGGACAAAGGAGGTGACAAGGCTGATAAATAAAGAAGCTAAAACAAAAGCCCAAAATCTGGCCATAAAAAATGATGGGATAATAAAACCATTCCAATTCAAGCCCTGGAAAACAAAACTGCCGATTTTAAATTGAGGGACAACCAGGGTTACTAACCAAAGAGTAATCACATTAATAAGCCATCGGAAAGCGCCTAAGGTTAAAAGATTGATGGGAATCAAAAGGATTTTAATCAGCGGTTTGACTAAAGTACCCAAGATGGTTAAAACCAAAGCAGTCAGGGCGATGGTTTGGTAGCCATTCAAGAATTCAATCCCTTCAGGGTGAACCTTCAGGGTGAACCCCAACATAAAGCGGCTTAACATCCACAAGGCTAAAAAGTTGATGAAAAATAAACGCAGATATTTTTTAAGAAAACTCATTTTATCTTCCTTCTTCTTTTTAACATAATTTTCCAAAGACTGTCAAAATTTCTTTTTCAAAAGAATTAAAAGGGTCGTTAAAGTTAATAAAAATCCGCCCGAAGGGATAACAATCTGCCAAAGAAAAGAACCAACTTTGATTTTCTGACGATATTCTTGATCATTGGCGGTTAAAATGATTAACCCTTCAGGGTGAACCTTCAGGGTGAATCCTTCTCCCTTGGCCAGTAAATTTTTAGTTTTTAGAACTAAGGGTATTTCAACCGAGGCAAAGGGCGGTAAAATCTTAATCTGTTTGTTTCCAGACGACAGTAATTCCACTCCCTGCGATTGGACCTTAAGCTCCAGGCTATAAACAGCACTTTGACCGTTATTTTTTAAAGTTATCATTCCTTTTTTCGTTTCTCCCCAAAGAATTTCTTTAGGCAGATCAAATTTCACCTGTAAATCTGGCGTTTTTGTTTCTAAAATTTGGGGGTATTCGCCAAAACCAACCTGAACATCTTTCCCTAGGGAATCTTCAAGTTTATAAGAGCCAGCTGGATAAGGATATTCGCTGTTTTCTCCATGAATGACAAAGGCAAAATGATTTAAATCGGTTTTGGAGAAATAATCAACACCATTGGTGGTTTTTCCCCAAGTTGGGTCGACCGGTATCCAAGCTTGTCTTTGCTCATTATAATATTCCGGCCAAGCGTGAAGCACATCGGCCATTAAACTTAAGGGTCGTAGCCGAGCATCGGTGGTATAGGCAAAACCATCAATTTCCCGAGCCGGAAGACCAATTGTTCTTGCTAAAGCTATAAAAAGGTCGGTAAATTCCATACAAATCGCTCGGTTGGGATTGGCTAAGGCTTGGGCCGCTCCCATTCTTTCCGCTTGCTGGCTGACGCGGCTAAAATCGTAATTAAGAATTTTAACCACCAAGTTATAAATTTCCCGAGGCGTTTTTAAATTTTGGGCTATTTTCATAATTTCTGGGTTATCTTTTTCCCAAAAACGAGCTGGATTGAGATTTTTGGCCAAATTTTCTTGACTCGGTGGGGGAAAAATTTTTTCAGACTGGGCAAAGATTTTAACTTTCCCCGTAGCGGTGATTTTGATTTTTTCGTGGGGTTTGAGGCGATATTTAGCCAGCCAATTACCATCCTCATCAACCGTGATATTTAAAGGTTGAGGGTCAATCTTTTGATAGGTCAGCTGTTGAAAAGCGGTGTCTGGCGGAAGAGCAATTTCCGTCTCACCAGTTGTTAAATTGGGATTTTTTAGATGATAAAAGAGGGTAAAGTCAAAGATTTGGAAAGGACCGAAAGCGGCATTAATACCTGCTTCCGCAAGTTGGCTTTTGACAAAACGATAGACAGTAAAATCGCCTTCGGTTAAAGTTTCAATTGGCTCCGGACGCATAAAAGCCGGTTTAGCAAAGCTGGTGGGAACAGCCAAAGAAAGAGAATAATTATCAACATCACTTTCGTTGGCAATTTTAGGAATATTAATTTCCCAAACCTCTCCATTTTTTCGAGCTATATCCAAACTGTCATAACTAAGATTAAAATTAAGGCTTTTGTTAGTCCCGACCACCGGTTCGTTAAAAGTAATGATGATGGTCGTGGCTTTGTCATTTTGTTTAATTTCAGTTTGGCACGGACCAGTTTTATCCGTGGCTTTAATGTTTTGGATTTCAGTTGATGGCAAAGTGAGGGAATATTTGGTGGCATAAACAGCTGAAAGTTTATTAGTCAAGGTGATGTCTTGGTTAACATGAACTACGCCATCAGGATTAACTTGATAACGGAGATTATAGTTGGTGGTAAATTCGCCAGCACCGAAGGCAACCTTAGAAATGGATAATGGAAAATGGAGAATGGATAATGAAAAAAAAGCAAAAAATAACAGACAGATGCGTTTCACTCTTTTATTGTAAAGAAAAATTTACCCCTTGACAAGGATTTGGAGTTTCGGGTATTCTTAGGGAGATGCCAGTTATTCTTTATAAGCGACAGCGACAAATTTTAGACTTCATTAATCAATATATTCAGAAAAATGGTTTTGCTCCCAGTTTGACCGAAATTGCGTCAGCTTTGGGCGTTTCCTCGCTAGCGACAGTTCACGAACATTTAGCGGCCATGGCCAAGAAGGGTGTGATTAAGCGTTTCCAAGGAGCCGTCAGGGGTATTGAGATTATTAGTCAATCCATACCTAAATTAAACGGCGGCGTTGAAGTTCCGGTTTTGGGTTTTATTGCCGCCGGCTCCCCGATTGAACCTTACACTGACCCAAATGCTTCCTTTAACGTGCCACCAGGAATGCTTTCCGGCCAAAAAAGGTCATTTGTCTTGCAAGTTAAAGGTAATTCCATGGTTGAGGAAGGAATTCTGGAGGGTGATTATGTGGTGATTGAGCAAAAGGAAACAGCCAACAATGGTGATATTGTCGTGGCTATTTTGGAAAATGGTTTTGCCACCTTAAAGCGTTTTTTCAAAGAAGCGACCAGAGTTCGCTTAGAACCGGCTAACAGTCAGATGTCCCCCATCTTTGCCAAAAATGTTCGCATTCAAGGCAGGGTTGTTGGCGTTGTGAGAAAGTATTGATTAAAAAAATACTAAGTTAAGTAAGAAAAATGGCTGCTCCAGCCAAAGCCATGATGGCTACAGTTAACCAGCCTAAAATACTAGTAGTCCTTCCAATGAGGTAGTCTCCCATAATTTTACGGCTCCGAGCGATAATCATGATTAAAACCAGTAAAAATGGCGCCAGAAGACCATTAAAAACTTGGGAATAAAAAAGCATTTTTATGGGGTTTATCTCAAGCAGCGAAATCGCCAAGGCAATAAAAAAGGTGGCTGACAAAACGGTGTAAAATCCACGCGCTTTAGCAGGTTTTTGGGAAAGCCCTTCTTTCCAATTAAAGGTTTCGGCCACGGCATAAGCGGTTGATGAAGCCAAAACGGGTAAGGCTAACAAACCCGCCCCGATAATCCCCAAAGCAAAAAGAAAAAATGTTTGATTGCCCAAGAAAGGTTTTAAGGCTAGGGCAGCTTCGGTGGCGCTAGTGATATTAATTTTATGAGCGAATAAAACCGTGGCCGTGGAAATAATAATAAAATAGGTAATCAAGTTGGAAAAAATAAAACCAGGGGTATTTTCTTTAATTTCATTTTTAACATCCTTAATTGAAGGATGGTCTTCTACTTCTTCTGATACCTGCCAGAAAAAAAGATAGGGAGTGATGGTTGTTCCCAAAAAACCAACCGCAACCACCCAATAATAAGAACTAAAAGAAAATTGAGGAATAAAGGTGTTTTTTAATATCTGACTCCAATCAGGTTTAGCCATAATGCCAGAGAAAATATAAGAAACAAAAATCAAAGAAAGTAAAAGTAAAAACTTCGTAATTGTTTTGTAACTTTTGAAAACAAAAATATACCAGATAAAAAATGAAACCAGGGGGAGGATAAAAAGAACATTAATTTTAGGGAAAAAAATAGAAAAAGAGGCACCAATGGCCACAAAATCCGCACCCATAGTTGCCAAATTGGCAAAAATCAAAAAAATCATGGCTACAAAGGCAACCTTAGGACCAAAACGTTCTTTAATGATTGAGGCTAAGCCTTTTTTCTTAACATCACCAATTCTGGCACAAACTGACTGAATTGTAATCAAGAAAACAGTTGAAAGGGGAACAAGAAAAAGTTGGGTCAGACCAGTGGTGGCGCCAACCACACTATAAGTGGTGATTCCGGCCGGGTCATTATCAGCAGCGCCGGTGATAATCCCATGGAAAAGCTTAGTCGTTGCTTTTTTTAATTTTTTTAACTTTGCGGTAAACATAAAGGACAGCTAAAATAACAAAACCCGCAATGATAAAAACGTCAAATTTATGAAAATAAATTCCTAAAATATCCCACCTTTCTCCTAGGGTAAAACCAACCCACGTTAACAAAGCCGTCCAAATAAAAGCTCCCAAAAATGTATAGAAAGAGAATTTAAAAACATTCATTTCAGAGAAACCCGCCGGCAGGGAAATAAAAGTTCGGACAACAGGCATCAAACGGGAAGCAAAGGCGATTAACTCACCCCTTTTTCTAAACCATTTCTCGGCTGTTTCCACTTCATCATAGGTAACCAGAACATATTTCCCATATTTTTTAATGATTTTTTTGACAAATTTTTCCTGGCCCCAAAAACCCAAGGCATAAGCTCCCAAAGAACCAAACAAGTTCGCTGCTGTGCCAATGAGAACTACCAACCAAAAATTCAAAAAACCTTGACTAACTAAAAAGCCCGCAAAAGGCATGGTTACTTCGGAAGGAATCGGAATTAAGGCCGACTCTAGAGTCATGAAGACAAAAATGGCCGGATAGCCGAGTGTTGAAATATAATTGGTAATCCAATGGGCAATTGCTTCAATCATTTTTCTTTTTCCACTTTTAAAGCTGAATCAGGGCAAGTGACTTCACAAATCCCGCAGGCGGTACATTTGTTGATATCAATTTCTACCGTCGGTGTACTATAGACCCCTAAATCTTTTTCCGAAAATTTAATGGCTTTAAAAGGACATTTTTCAATGCACAAACCGCAACCCTTACAAAGGCCGTGGAAAACCACCACTGCTTTTTGTTTGTCTTTGAATAGTTTTGGTTTAAAATCTTTCATTAGTATAGGTTCACACCTCCGTTAAGGCTCTAATATCCAGTTTTCTTAAATCTGGATTTTTCTCAAATTGTTTGGCAAAACGTTTTTCTAAGGCTTTAATTAGATTTTCTTGAGAAACAACTTTGCCCAGTTTGTTTATCTTACCTAAAACAACGACGTTCCAAACTTTAGGAGGCAAATTGGATGATTTTCCTCCTTCAACAGCCGGGCCCTTGATAATTTTTGTTTGTAAGCCAACATAATTTTTAATTCTTTCCCAAGAACGTTGTGATAAAACCGCTAAAATATCAGCTTTGGCAAACTTGGGATAAACTACTGGCTTTTCATCAACAATCACAAACGCCAACGATACTCCCCCGCGCTGCTCCACCCCAAAATTAGGAATATAAAGCGCTTTTTTGTTTTCTAAAAAGGCTGCTTGGGCCAAAATTTCGGCGATAACTTGGACACCTTGTCCACCTTCACCGGCAATTAAGAACCTCGTTGCACGAGAACCTTGTTTCTGACGAAATAAAACTTTAATCATTAGAATTCCCCCGTTTTAAAGAAATTTTCTAATTCCTGCATTTTCTGAATAGTCTTTGGGGCGTCTGTTTTCCAATTGGTTGGACAAGCCGAAAGTGCCTCCACAAAAGAAAAATGACCCTTAATTTGGGCTTCCAAAGCTTTTTTCAGATATTGTTTTAAAACCAAGGGTTTTTCGGTGGTGCCCCTGGCCAAATAAACGTCATTTTTGGTCATTTGTCTTAAAAATTCAGGCCCCTTCATGGTTAAAAATTCGGTCTTACCGCCAGGAGTCGTGGTGGTAATTTCGTTATCCATGGTTGTTGGTGCTAATTGTCCACCCGTCATGGCGTAGACGGTGTTGTTCACGACGAGAGTCGTAATCGGATTATTTCTTAAACAGGTCGTTATCGTATGTTGTAAGCCAATGGCATAAGCACCGCCGTCACCCATATAGGCGATAACAATTTCCTCCGGGTCAGCCATTTTAAAACCAACCGCTGTTGGTACCGTCCGGCCGTGATGGGTTTGGGTTGTCGGTAAATCAAAATAATCCCAAGCCAAAAGTGAACAACCAATATCAACCATAAAAATCACTTTGTCAGCAATTCCCATCTCGTCAATCACTTGGCCCAGCATTTTCAAGACAATCGGATGTCCACACCCCGGACAAAACTTATGAGGTTTGCTTTCCGCCTTATAACATTTAGGAAATCTGGGTAAATTATCCATTTTTACTCTCAATTTACTCCAATGAATTAATTCATTGAAACGACTTAATAGTTTTTATTATTTCTTCTGGTGTAAAACCAACGGCTGGTTTGTTAATCTCAATTAATGTTGTGTTCAAGCCAAAAAGTTCGGCCTTGAATAATTCGGCTAATTGTCCAATGGCTGATTCCAGAACAATAATTTTTTCAGCCTTGTTTAAAATTTTCGTTGCCGCTTGAGCCGGAAAGGGCCTTAAAGTAATCGGTCTGAATAAACCAACAGAACCACCTTTTTTTCTTAGCTCATCAATAGCTATTTTGGTGGCCGCAGCCACAATACCATGAGCTATAAGAACAATTTTTGCATCTTTAACCTGATATTCTTCATATTCTTCGATTCCCCCTCGAACCTTATTATATTCATCAGAATAATTAACAATAATCTCCCCAACCTCTTCCTCCAGGTTATAGCAATTCCTTAGATTCACGCCTTTAGTTAGTATTGATTTTAAATTCTCCATTCTCCATTCTCCATTCTCCATTACCTCGACCTCACCTTGCATTTTCCCCTGATAGCCATCAGCCAAAACAAAGGCCGGCCAGCGATACTTCCAGGCCACCTGAAAAGCTTTTAAAGTGTAATCATAAAGTTCTTGAAGATTAGAAGTGGAATAAACAATCCGGAAGCCTTCACTATTTCCCCCAAAACAAGTTAGCCTGACTTCTTCTTGGGAATAAATCACTGTTGAAGTTGACATACCACCTCTTTGCATAATCATCGTCACCATTGGGATACGTAAAGCCTCGGCCATGACAAAAGCATCCTGCATTAAGATGTTGCCGGGTCCAGCCGTCGCAGTAAAGGCCGGTACGCCCGCCAAACAAGCCCCAATCACGCCAAAACCAGCTGCCATTTCGTCTTCGGTCTGTAAAAGGGAAAGGGATTTATCTTTTAAACAAAATTTGGCCCAGGTTTCTAGAATTTCGGTGGAAGGAGTAATTGGATAACCAAACATTATCTTGGCTCCGGCATCAAGCGCCGCCTGTGCCAAAATCTGATTACCCATTAAAAATTGTTTCATGTCTTTTCATTTTATGGGGAAAACCAGCTTTCTGTCAATGAAAACTTTTAAAACTTGACTTTTTTGGGCTGAGTTGATAGAATTCTGTCATTTCAAGAAACAAAGGCGTTTCTTTTTAAATAAAAAGCAAATTAACAATTTATTTTAAGGAGTGATTGTTATGGGTAAGTGTGACGTAAAAAATGATGTGGATGAAGTTTTTAATGAGAAAGAAAGGGAAATTCTGGAAAATATTTCAAAAGCCGATAAAGATAGTCAAGTGTCATCTGAAGCGGCAGAGGCTTCCAGGGAGCAATTAAAAGTCGATATTGCTTTGCTGATTGCCAAAGTCATAAGAAGAAAATTTCTTGATCACGTTAGGGAGGCATATCTTACACTTGAACTCTTCAAATATGCGACTGCTCCTTTTGAGTATAATTCCGGAAAATCTTTACAAGAGAATTTAAGTGATCATCAAATTACTTACGAAGAATTTGAAAAATGTCAGTTTTTAATCAAACTAGACTATTCAAAAAAAACCTTTGGCCATATTAAGTTAAGTTCAGTTAAGTTCTCTTTCGATGTAAGATTTCTGATTCCGGAAAGGGTCAAAGAATATGTTGATTATATTTCTCAGTCTATTGTGCGCAATAGTCTTAATTATGGCGGTTAAAGAAAAGACCCAAAACTTGCTTTTAACGGAGAAATCAGAAATATCCAGCTAGATAAAAAATAAAAATTATTTTTCCCTCCTTAAAAATTTCCTGCCAAATATAAGGGTAGAGTTCTTTTCCCAAAGGTCCTCTACCTTTTTTTATGGCTTAATTTAAGCTAAATTGATATAATTATCTCCATTATGGATGCAAAACTTTATTTAGTTTCTACTCCGATAGGCAATATGGAAGATATTACCTTAAGAGCCATTGAGGTTTTATCTTCGGTGGATATTATTGCCTGTGAAGATACTAGGAAAACAGGCCTATTGCTCCAAAAACTTAAAATTACCCATAAACCAGAGTTGATTTCTTATTATGAAGAAAATGAATTTGGTCGAATCCCGCAGATTATAAATCTCTTAAAAGCTGGTAAAAATGTCGCTTTGGTCAGTAATGCCGGTACGCCAACCTTATCTGATCCAGGATATAAATTAGTCCGTGAGGCAATTAAAGAATGTATTAAGGTTGAAGCTATTCCTGGTCCATCCTCAATTCTTAATGCTTTAGTAGTTTCCGGCTTACCAACCGATAAATTTCTTTTTTTAGGCTTTTTACCCAAAAAACCCGGCAAAAGACAAAAAATTTTATCATCTTTACCTAAAGAAGTCACCATTATCTTTTTTGAATCCCCTTTCCGTCTTTTAAGAACACTACAAGAGTTAAAAGAAATTTTTAACGATATTGAAATTGTCATCTGTCGCGAATTAACCAAGGTTTTTGAAGAAATAAGAAGAGAAAAAATTTCCACTTCAATTAATTATTTCATTGAAGTAAAACCAAAAGGAGAATTTACAGCACTCTTCCGATTGGGGTAAAAAAATATGGATGTTGGTTTATTATTAATAGCGATTATATTTTTAACCCTTATCTTTTCTAGATTCTATAGTATTAGAAAACCAGCATATGGATTTTTGGGAATTCTACTTAAGGGTAAAAAAGCGGTAGTAGAAAGAACTATTTCCGCTGTCTTTATAGCTATTCTTGCTTATGGATTGATATTCCAATACTTCTGGGCATTTATTTTGTTTGTAGTAGACTTTGTGATTGGTTTAATTACCCATATCTCTGTATTAATAATAGCAATCAAAAACCCAGAGGATTTACCAAAAGAACTATTCACAAACCCTAAATTTACAATAAAACTTATGAGTTTCCTTATAATGTTCTGGATATTGATTATGGTCTATGTATATAAGGCGTACTTTCTCTAGTTTTGCACGCTTACACTTACACACCCCACGAGTGTGCTAGGTAGACACCTTAGTTAATAAGTTAATACTCTTCCAAAGTAGAGGTATCACCGATGGGCAAACCTAGTTCTTTAGCCTTCAAAAGTCTTCTTAAAATTTTTCCGGAACGTGTTTTCGGCAGTTTGTCGATGAATTCAATTTCTCTTGGATAGGCATGACCCGCTAAATGCGTTTTAACATATTCCTGTAGCTTCAATTTTAGGGCCTGGGAAGGCCTCAAGGACGGCTTTAAGACCACAAAAGCCTTAATAATGGCTCCTCGTAGGGGATCAGGTTTGCCAATTACTCCAGCTTCAACTACGCCTGGGTATTCCATTAGGCTAGATTCAACCTCAAAAGGCCCAACCCGCTCGCCCGAAGTTTTAATAATATCATCAACTCTGCCAACAAACCAGAAATAGCCATCTTTATCTTTATAGGTTAAATCACCAGTAATATACCATTCGACTCGTCGTTTTGTTCCTTTAATAAAATAGCTTTGATATTTTTTCGGCCGGCGCCAAATAGTCTTCATCATGGAAGGCCAAGGAGGTCTAATGGCTAAATTACCAATCTCTCCCACCGCTAATTTTTCCCCTTTATTATTAACAATTTCCGCCACGATTCCCGGAATGGGTTTGCCCATTGATCCAGGTTTGATAGGAAGACTTGGATAGTTGGCAATTAAAATTCCCCCTGTTTCAGTCTGCCACCAATTATCATGGAAGGGTAAATTAAAGTTTTTTAAACCCCACCAAATCGCTTCGGGATTTAACGGTTCGCCCACCGAAGCTAAATGTCTTAAGGAAGAAAGGTCATATTTTTTTACCAAATGTGAATTTTTAGCGGCTAACATCCGGATGGCGGTCGGAGCGGTATACCAAACGTTAACCTGATAATCTTCGATTAACTGATACCATTTAGTCGGATCGAAGTGTCCTTCGTAGACTAATGTGGAGGCGCCATTACTCCAATTCCCCAAAATTCCATAACCAATTCCGGTCACCCACCCCGGGTCTGCCGTGCACCAGTATATGTCATCTTCCCGTAAATCTAAAACCCATTTGGCTGTCATATGTTCAAGTAAAATGGCCCTATGGGTATGAACAACGCCTTTAGGCTTACCGGTTGTCCCAGAGGTATAAAGCATGAAAGCAGAATCTTCAGAATCCATCGGCAAACAAGCCCTTTTTAGAGAAAATTTACTTAAGATCCGGGTTAAGTTTTCCACCAAAACAATTTTTTTGAGTTCCGGAAGATTTTTCTCAATTTTTTCAACACGCTGATAAAGTTTTTTGTTGGTAATAAGGATTTTCGCGGCGGAATTAAAAAGACGATCCTTTAAAGCTTGAGGTCCAAAGGCGGAAAAAAGCGTGCCGGCAACAGCCCCGATTTTTAAAGTTCCCAAAAAGCCCCAATAAAGTTCGGGAACCCTCGGCAGGAAAAAGAAAACTCGGTCGCCCTTTTTAATCCCCAAACTTTTAAGAAAGTTGGCAAATTGATTACTCAAAAAATAGAGTTCTAAAAAGGTATATTTTTTTCTTTCCCCGTCTTCACCTTCCCAATACAAAGCCACCTTGTTTTTCCGTTGACCTTCGGCCTGGCGGTCAATCGCATTATAAGCCGCATTCAGTTTGCCCCCGGTAAACCAGGTAATTTCTTTTTCTGCCTCTTGCCAACGAAAAGTTTGAGATGTTTTTTCATAATTTAAAAGATTGGGGGTGAATTTTAGTTTTTTGGTAATAATTTTCGTTTTTATCATGTTGGTGGTAGTAAGTTTCGGCCGGTCATCAAATCCGGTTTCTCAATTTTCATCATCGCCAAAATGGTCGGCGAAACATCGGCCAAAATGCCTTGAGGCAGTAAGTTTACTTGGCGAAATTGGTTACCAACGACGATAAAAGGGACGGGATTGCTGGAATGTTCGGTATCAACCTCGCCGGTCAGCGGGTCAATCATTTCCTCCACGTTGCCATGGTCGGCGGTAATCACGGCTACCCCGCCTAAATTATTAACCATTTCAATAATTTTCCCTAGACATTCATCAACAACTTCACAGGCTTTAATGCCGGCCTGTAAAACGCCGGTATGACCAACCATATCTGGATTGGCAAAGTTAATGATGACAAAATCATAAAATTGGGCTTTTAAGCGATGGTTGAGTTCTTCCGCAACTTGATAGGCTGACATTTCCGGCTTTTTATCATAGGTGGCTACTTTGGGAGAAGGAATTTCCAGGCGGTCTTCTCCGGGAAAAGCCTCTTCCCGCTGGCCGTTGAAATAATAGGTGACAAATCTTTCTTTTTCCGTTTCGGCAATATGAAACTGGCGCAGTCCATTTTCCGATAAGATTCTGGCTAAGGGTAGTTTAACGATATCTGGGGGAAAAGCCACCTGAACCGGCAGATTTTTTTCGTATTCCGTCATGGTGACAAAAAAGAGGTCTTTTAAAATCTTTTTCCTTTTAAAAGTGGTGGTGGTTTCCGGTTTTTGGTATTGGTGCCAACCATATTTTTCCGCGTAAGGGTCAAAAGGAGTTTTGGTAATTTTAATTTGTTCAAAATCAGCCAAAACTAAAGCCTTGGTCAACTGTCTAGGTCGGTCGATGCGAAAGTTAAAGAATACAACCCCATCATGGTCTTTAATTAAACCATTTTTATCCAAGACCATCGGTTCCATAAATTCATCGGTGATGCCTTTTTCATAAGATTGCTTGATGGCATCTTTAATTGAGGTGATGGATTCACCAATTCCTTGTGTTAATAAATCATAGGCCTTTTGGGTTCTTTCCCAACGATGGTCCCTATCCATGGCAAAATAGCGGCCACAAAGAGTGGCGATTTTACCAACGCCTAATTTTTCGAGTTCGGCCTGAATTTTATTGATATAAATTAATGATGAAGTCGGTGGGGAGTCTCGCCCGTCGGTAAAAAGATGAAGATAGACATTTGTTAAGCCTTCATTTTTCGCCAACTGAAGAAGGGCAAAAAGATGTTCCAAACTAGAGTGAACACCACCTGAACCGATAAGGCCTAAAAGCTGTAGGGCTCCCTGGTTTTGACGAACATGGCCCACAACTTGTTTAAAGGAGGGAATCTGATAAAAACTTCCGTCGGCAATGGCCATATTAATTCGTGGCAAGTCTTGAAAAACAATTTGTCCGGCCCCTAAATTAAGATGGCCAACTTCAGAGTTGCCATCTTCCCCTCTGGGCAGGCCAACGGCCTCACCGGAAGCTAAAAGCTGAGTGTGGGGGAAAGCCGACCAAAATTTATTGAAATTTGGCGTTTTAGCCAGGCTAACGGCGTTACCGGGGCCCGGTGGAGCCAAACCCCAACCATCAAGAATCATTAAAACCACAGGTTTGAACATATTTTATTTGATAACCATTGTTTCAATTTCCAACAGGCGGTTGTATTTGGCGACTCTTTCGCCTCTAGCAGGAGCACCGAATTTGGTAAAGTCCGCCCCGACACCAACGGCAAAATCAGCAATAAAGTCATCTTCAGTTTCACCACTACGGTGGGAAACAATAATTTTCCAGCCGGCCCGGCGGGCAATTTTAATGACTTCAATTGTTTCGGCCATCGTCCCGATTTGGTTAGGTTTAACCAAGATGGCGGAACAAGCCTGAAGCTTTATCGCCTCCTCAACGCGTTTTTTATTGGTAGCCAACAAATCATCACCGATAATTAAAGTTTTGGGCAATTCTTTCCTGATTTTTTGCCAGCCTTTCCAATCGTCCTCATAAATCGGGTCTTCTAAAGAAAGCAAGGGATATTGAACAACCAAGTCTTTGTAAAATTCAATCAGTTCACTCACGTCCATCGGTGTACTACGATCTCTAATTTGATATCTCCCTTCTTTATAAAAATAACTGGCGGCGGTGTCCAAGCCCAAAAGAGCGTCTTTATTCAACTCATAACCAGTTTCTTTAATGGCTTGAGTTAAAACTTCCAAAGCGTCTAGATTGGTAAAAAGATTAGGAGCAAAACCGCCCTCATCTCCCACCGAATGAATGGCGCCGTTGCGAATTAAAACCTTTTTTACCCCTTGGTAAATTTCCTCGGCCATTTTTAAACCTTCGGAGTAAGTTTTTTGTGCTGCTGGGATAAGATGAAATTCTTGAAAATCTAAATTACCTGCTCCATGCTTGCCACCATTAATCAGATTAAAAACAGGAATAGGCATTTTCATTTCTTCTCTTTTTAAACCATAAAGATGAGAAATATGTTCAAAATTATGAACTTTTTCACTGGCCGCCGCGGCTTCACAAACTCCTTGCGAAACGGAAAGAAGGCTGTTAGCGCCTAAATTTGCTTTATTCGGCGTCCCATCAAGGGCAATTAAAGCTTTATCGACTTCAAGTTGATTATCGGCGTTTAAACCTATTATTTTTAAGGCGATAATATTATTAACATTCGCCACTGCTTTTAAAACTCCGAAGCCATTATAACA